>Ga0180223_1000003_pt1 | contig 1131850 bp, 945 predicted proteins | sample eDN5th30CKraftOP_FD_151337 | JGI IMG/M metagenome (GOLD analysis project Ga0180223, IMG submission 151337) | Enriched Organic Plus compost microbial communities from Emeryville, California, USA - eDNA 5th pass 30_C Kraft OP (version 2) (version 2) ... | reverse complement strand
CGCCTTCGTTGTTGATGTTGATGATTTCGATGTTCTTGACCACGGCGTTGGCCGGGAAGCCAGCGTTGATGCCACCTTTGGTGTGGATGGTAAGAGTGTCAACGCCCTTGCCGCCGTCGAGCTGGTCGAATGCGGTGAAGACGTCTTCGATGTTCTGAGCGATGAACTTGTCAGCGCCAGTGGTGCCGGTGAAGGTGTCGGCGCCTTTGGTCAGGATGAAGGTTTCGCCGTCCAGGTTGCCGTCGATGGCAGCTTTGGCAGCTTCAACGGAAGCAGCGGAAGCGTCGACGCCGTCCAGAACTGCCTGCAGGGAAGCCAGGTCGGTGGAGGGCTGTTCCTGGGTAACGGAGTAGTAGTTGGCAACTTCGATTTTGTTCAGCAGCTGAGCTTTGGCAGCGGCGTAGTTCGGGTTGTCGGTGGCAATCAGAGCCTGAGCGGCCTGGAGCAGAACCAGAGCAGGATCGGTACCGGCGTTCAGCTGACCTTCGATCCAGCTGGCAGCCCAAGCTTTGGCAGCTTCCGGAGTTTCAGCCGGCAGCAGGTTGGCAACGGCGCGAGCTGCGAACTCTTCAGAGGTCAGGAAAGTCGGGTAAACGGTCTGGAATGCCGGCTTGGAAGCCAGGGTCAGAGCGATGCTTTCCAGGGAAGCACCAGCTTCGCGAGCACCTACGATGGCGGACAGGTAGTCCGCACCCGGGGCTGCGTTGAACAGAGCAATGACCAGGCCAGTCAGTTCATTGCGAGCTTCGGTCGTGATAGACGCCATTTCTTACTCCTTGCGGTGGTTGTGGCTCTTACAAAAATTTAGGCAATAAAGACCCAGGGCGGGGCTGCCGAAGCGGCTCCGTCGCGAGTCGAGTCGATCGTATCGGCTCAGTCTTTTGGGAACGTTCTAACGCGGGTGGCGATCAGGGCTGCGCGATGTGTACCGCACAACTGCTGCTCGACCAGCGGGACTTCCTGCAAAAGCGGGGCTGAACTCCAAACTACGAAACTGCGAACTACGATTGTTTGTTTGCTTTAGGCGGGGTACTTCCTTAGCCCTCGGTCATCAACGGCAAACGGCGCTGATGAGCTAGGGCGGCATACTAGCGTTGGCGTTTCGACTTACGTGTGACCACTGTCACAAGCAACTCGTTTTCTCACCAACTCTCTTCCTTGATGCCCAGCCAACCTGCGTGGGTCCTGGGCCCGACCCTCCTGCGCATGAGGCGCGAAATTAACTGAGCACATCAACTCAGGCAAGATGTTTTAAGGCTTTTTCTAAGACTTTTTCGTAAAGCTTTGTTTTGTTTTGTAAAGCGAAGCACCCAAGATCAGAACTGATGGCGCACTCCAGCTTCGATGGCCGTGCCCTCATTGCGGAAGGGCGCAAGGTTACTGTCCTGATTCTGATAATTGAGCCCCGTGAAGAAGCGGGTGGTGGGATTGAGTGGACGCTGGTACTGCAGCCGCAATTGATAGTTGTCGATGCCTCGTGCGGCGCCGTTCTCGAGCAATGAGCTGTAGCCACGGTCGTCGTCGAGGCGGGCATAGGTGGCGTTGAGATCGAGTGCGCCCATACCCACGCGATACTGCCAGCGTAGTTGCACGCGCCAACCCTCGCGATCCCCACCGGGACGCACAGACTCGGTGGCATGGTTGAAGAGGTAACCCGCTTCGAGCTCCAGGCGAGCACGTTCGGCGGGATCCTCGCATTGCAGACCGCCACTGATGCTCGATTCCACACCACTGACCAGGCGCTGCCCGTGATAACGCTGGTATTGAGCCGCGACTTCCACCAGCGGCGAGCATCCGCTGTTCTGGCGCACGAGCAGACGAGAGCGCAGATCCATCACGCTATAGAGGGGGCTGCCGCCATAGAGAAGGTGGCTGGTGCCGGCGGTGGCTTCCAAACCAAGTAAAGGGAAGCGGTTGGTCTCCAGATCGCGGGAGTAGCCGTAACGCCAGTCGAACTGGATGAGGTCGGACTCGCGGTCGGTACTGGTGCGGCTGCGCACCGATCCCAGCAAATCGTGACGATCCTCCGGCCCGATCACCGAATAAGACCCCACGAGACGGGCATTGGCGAAACCACCTTCCTTGGGATGAAACTCGGGACTGAGAGTGGCAATCACGGACTCGCCAGAGAGGGTAAGCACAAACTCACTGGCGGAGGGAGCACCGTTGAGATTGGTGTCGTAACCGCCGGAAAGCTCGCCCAGGAAGCTGATGATCTTCCGCTCGCGACTCCAGAGCCGCTGGCGGGCATTCAGAATCGGGGAAAGATTGGGCGGCAGATCCGACCTTGCCAACAGCGAACGGTTGAGTTCGAGCGCCGCGAAAAGCTGACCACTGCGGTAAAGCGCTTCTGCATAGTCGACCTGAGCACCGCCGTGACGAGGATCGATGAGCAGCGCTCGTTCCAAGGCCTCGAGCGCGCCCGCGAGATCACCGGTATTGAGCCGCGCTGCGCCGAGCAGGGCGAAGTACTCCGCGCTGGCGAGACACTCGGGCATGAGAGCTTCGATCGCGGGACGTCGGGCGGGCCATTCGGTCTCGGAGGTGGGGTAGAGCTCGGCGAGCGGGGGGCATTCGGCCTTGGCGCCAGCACTAATCAGCACGAGTACGCTCAGGGCTAAACGGGAACGCGAAGAGTGTCTCAAGCTGAACCGCCGGTTTATCGTTCTAGTAATGACCAGGACCAGAAGGTGGCAAGCTAACCAGAATTTTGCTCCCGGCGAAACGCATCGAACCAGCGTCAGACGACCACTGTGCGTAAGAAATTGTTGTTAGATTGTTATTGCAGAGCTCGAGACACCCTTACTGCATCTCAACTGCGTCCGCCCAGGTGCACCTTGAGCTGAGGCGGCTGCGTTTTCGCGCCACGAGGGGCAGGGGCGTACAACGTGTGCGGCGTTCTCAGACCGTTGAGCAAATAGCTGCCCTGTGACTGGAGGTCCTCACCCTGCAACTGGCGTGCGGCCTGGGCGCCGATCAGGATGGGCTGAGCCAATTCTGCCGTCATCTCCTGGATCCGGAGCACGATCGTGACGGTTTCGCCGAGCAAGGTGTGAGTACGACGCTGCGCCGGACCGATCGAGCCGATCAGCACCGGCCCCTGTTCGATGCCGATGCCGAGCACCAGCGGCTCGAGTCCATGGGGCGCCGACTCCGGCAAGAGCGCCTGGATCTCCTGCTGCATCTCTCGCGCTGCTGTGACCGCCTGACGAGCCGCCTTGTCATCCGCCGCCTCCCACACTGCGATGAGACCGTCGCCTTTGAACTCGTGCACGCGGCCGTGATGGGCTTCGATGATGCTGGTGGCCTTGGTGAAGAAGAAATGCAGTATGGCAGCGCTTTCTTCCGGCAGACGGGCTTCGCCGTAGGCCGAGAAGTTGCGCAGGTCCGCACTCAGAAGCGTGACCGACTCGCGCCGCGCCTGGATGCTGGAGTTGGGCAGGGAGTAGGCGATTTCCTGCGCGACGTTTACCGGCAGGTAGCTGCTGAGGTTCGACAGGACGCGGTTGCGCTCCAGGCGTACCCGCGTGAACTCATGCACGACCAGGAAGCCAGCAGCAACGACGCCGAAACAGGCAGAATCGATCCACCCCAGCCACAGATTGCTCACGAGCAGGGCTTCCACGTGCACCGCCACTGCCACCAGTGGCAGCAACACTGCGCAGAGCGCGAGGGCGATTACACCTACCTTCTCGCGACGGGTAGAGGCGACGGCCAGCAAGAGGCCAGCAAAGGCCAATGAAAGAAGCAGTTGGACGATGGGAGCTGCCTTCGGCTCGTATGGGGTGGCGCCATCCAGAAGACTGGTAAGAAGGCGAGCCTGAATCTCCACACCCGGCGCCACACCGTTGTAAGGCGTGGGCACGATATCCACCAGACCGAAGGCCGTATACCCGACAAGAACCCAAGTGTTTTCCAGAAGTTCACGTTCGATCGTGCCGTTGATGACATCGATCGCCGAAAATGCGCGGAACACCTCCGGCGCCTGCGCGAACGAGACCCGCAGATTGCCCTGGGCATCCACCGGCACTGCCAGACCGGGATAGGCATTGAGATGCAGATGAGCTGCCGGGCCGAAGGGGGCCGAATTCTCGACGCGCTCTGCGCTCCAATCCGCGCCGCCCGTGGCAACCACAAAGGCACTCAGTGCCAGGGCTGGATAGGCCGCACCGTCGACACAGACGTAGGCAGGGACTTCGCGTACGGCGCCGTCGCCATCCACACCCAGTGCGATGTGACCTTTGGGAATGCCGGCATAGGCAGCGTTGTTGGCGATGTAACTGGTAGCACGGGCCCCTTGGGCATTGCAGGAAATCCCGCTCAAGGCATGGGTCATCGCACCCGTGCGCACGACCTGGTCGCTGCCCAATACGGGAACCTGTGACAGCACGGCGCTGCCGTTACCAAGCGCGGCGAGGAATCGCTCATCGCCTTCGCGCGCTTCGGGGAACACGATGTCGTACAGCTGAAGCTGAACACCATAGCTCGTCAAAGCCTCACTCAGGCGCGCCATGGTCTCGCGCGACCAGGGCCAGGCACCGAGCTGCTCGACGCTTTTCTCATCGATCGCGATGACGCTTACGCGTTCTTCGAGCTGGGTATCGGGGGAGAGCGTCCAGCCCCAGGCGCCCACCTGCTCTTCGAGTACCGTCAATGGGCGATTCAGAAAGGTTGTGAGCAACACACTCACCACTGCGGCCAGCACCAACAGCAACACGCGCGCGTGCAGCGGGCGCAGGCTGAAAACCAGCGCCAGGCTGCCGTGCATGTTGTGTTCGGGGCCGCGGCTCGACATCAGCGATTGCTACCCCACAGTGTCAGGCCTTCCAGAAGACCGTTTTCCAACTGCTTCTGGAAAGCGTAAGCCGCTTCGCGCCCGTCGCGACTGACGGCGCCGGACAAGCTCTGCGTCGGATTGCTGCGATCGTTGAAGTAGCCGTTGTACGGAATGGTGTGCCACTGACCCTGGCTCGTGAAGGTGACATCGCCCATCTGTTCCTGGGTCATGTCGAGTCGGGTGCTGAAGCGCTCGGTTCTGAAGTCGATGCTCAGTTCACCGCTACGGACGTCCACCGGACTTTCGACACCACCACTGGTGTAGAAGGCTTGCGCGTATTTCAGGTCGAAGTCCACCACGCCCAGATCGCGGTTGATGACGTTGTTTTCGAAATCTTCCATCCGATACAGGACGTAGTTGTTGAGCGTTACGGTCGTGACACGCCCCTCTCTGGCGACCTCGTCTCTCAAGCTGAGGAATTCACGGGAGGCGTTGTGGTCGCTGTAGCGACCCCAGACGAGCGCATTGGCGAGCAAGGTTTCTTCGGGCAGCGGCGCAGTCGGCGTGTAGCCGGGCTTGCCGGGCGGAAGCGGGGAAGGATCCCTGGGTTTGGTCGAAGACAGACCTTTACTTACCGCCCGCGAGGAAACGGATTCGGTGTAGACGTCGTTGCCACTTTCTTCTTCCGGTTGCTTGGCTTCGGCGGGTTGCTCATCGGCATCCGCCCGGACCGCTGCACCCGCCAGGAAGTTTTCGGTGGCGCTGCCGCCGTTGGCCGTGATCAGTACCGGCTCTGCGCCGTCGGCAACCACCAGGGCCACGCTTTGGTCACCCCCCACCAGTTCCAAACCGTTGTCGCTGCAAGGCCCGAGCCCGTCCACCAAACAAGTGGCGGAGAAGGGGGCAACGACGATGGCGCCTTCGTTGACCAGTGCGCGCGCTTCGTTCTGATCGGCCCCCACCACGAAGTCCGTACCGCGCACGCCGATGGCGGCAACAGGAGTATTCATTCGGAAGTTCTGACGCGCGGACTTGGCAGCCTCGCCCGAAATCGCGCGGGTGACACCTTCGATCAGGTTGAATTTGACCGCGGAAGCGGAGGGATCGTCAGAGCGGTAATCGTAGCGCTGGATCTCCAATCGACTGTGTGGACGCACGCTGACCAGCGCATCATCGACGAAGCGGATGTGGACATGGGCATTGCCCTGCGTTTCGATGCGGTCGCCCACATTCACGGTGAGACCTGTTTTCACTGCTTCGCGCGAGCCATCGGCGTGCACGATGTAGGCCTTGCCCAACGCCAGATTGACCTCTCCGACCGACGTGGGAGCCTGAGCGGAAACCGCTCCGGGCGTCGACGCCCAGACTGCGGACGCCTGGCACAGCCCAGCCAGCAGAAGACCTTGAAGTATCCGGTTGATCGAATTGATAGGCATGGATGCCTCGCTCTCTCGGTTCGAGTTGACCTTCAGCCAGACAAAAAACGTGCGGAGATATAGCAGCATGAAACGAAATGTAGCGCCGCACTCTACCGGAACTGTGGCAAAGCTCCAGTGATTGCAGTCACATCGCCGCCTCCTTTCGTGATTGCCTACTCAGATCAAGCACTTATAATCAGCCAGCCCCGCCGTCAGCGCCACGCGAGCGAAGGACCCCCGCCATCCTATGGTCGTAACCCCAGAGCTGCTCAGCTTCTTCCCGCTGCTCAAGCCGCTGTCACAGGATTCTCTGACCGCCTTGGCCCAGGTGGCGAGCTACGAAAAGCACGCGCGACGCTCTGTGGTGCTCAGCGCCGGAGTCGAAGCCAACCGCCTCTGCCTCTTGTTCGAAGGACGCCTTCAGGCAGTCGACTTTACGGTGGATGGGCGCGAAGTAGGGCTTTATTTCGTTGATCGTGGCGATTTTTGCGGGGAACTCGGCCTTTTCGACTATGGCCCCCAACCCGAGTACCTCATTGCCCTTGCCCCTTCGGTGGTCGTCTCGATTCCGCTCGAAGAATTTCGCAACCTGGCGATGGTTCAATCGAACATCGTCACTGCCCTGGGCCAGCGTCTCGCCAAGCGCCTGCGACAAATGAGTCAGCAGCGCACGCTGCTCGGCATGCCCAACATCTCGCAGCGCGTCTGCTGCCAGTTGTGGGAGCTCGTTCCCGAAGGGGAACGCGGTCAAGCGCAGAGCAGCATTCGCAATCCGCCGACCCACATGGAAATCGCCATCATGCTGAATCTGTCGCGGGAAACCGTCACGCGCGTGTTTCAAGTGCTGCAAAGCCAGGAAATCCTGCGGCGGGCGGGCACGCACGAGCTGGAAATCCTCGATGTCGCTCGCCTCAAGGCGCTGGCGGAGGGGGCGTTGGAACTCTGAACGTGGACGCCCACCTGATACGGCAGTTCTAGGTGGCTCTACAGGACACGGGTACAATCGCGGCTCGTGACTGTCACAACTCAGATGTGATGATCACACCAACAGGATTTGCCCGCAGGCGGCTGGTCGATTCGAAGGAAGTTGAATTATCCGGATCAGTCCCAACCTTAGGGTCCGCGCCATGACAAGGATGTTGGCGATTCCAATATGGACGGGTGCCGAGAAAGCTTGGCTTACGAGCTTTCGCCCAGCGGGCCTGTGCTTCATCAACCAAGCCCGCAGTACACGGCGTGGCACACGATACGAGCGCACTATTGCATGAGTCTTCTCTCTTTCAACGAGCAAGGCCAAAAGGAATTGCTACAAGCCCTGAAGGGGGTCAAGAAACACTTCACCTATGCCGGGATTTTCTCGGCCTGCGTCAACCTCCTGCAGCTCGTCCCCATCCTCTACATGTTGCAGGTATACGACCGGGTGATGAGCAGCGGCAGCTATTCCACCCTCGGCGCTCTCACCATCTTGATGATCGCCCTGCTGATGGCGCTGGGTGCCTTCACTTGGGTGCGTTCGCAAGTATTGGTCGCCGCGAGCAACAAGATCGACCTCCTCCTTCGCGAACGCATCTTCAACAGCACCTTCAAACTTGCCCTCGTGAGTGCTGCGGGTAAGAACAACATCCAGCCCCTTACCGACCTCATTGGCCTGCGTCAGTTTCTCACCAGCAATGGCGTCTACGCTTTCTTCGATGCGCCGTGGTTCTTCATCTACGTGACGGTCATGTATCTGTTCCATCCCTGGTTTGGATACATCGCTGTCTTCGCAGTATTGGTGATGGTTGCACTGGCCATCCTTACCGAGAAAGCCACATCGCTCAAACTGAAAGACGCCAACTCCGCAGCTGCGCTGGCCAACTCGCAACTCATCAGCAACATGCGCAATGCCGAAGTGATCGCGGCGTTGGGCATGACCGATGCGGTGCGCGAGCGCTTACTGCAACTGAACAACAAGGCCCTGGTGCTGCAGGCGAATGCCAGTAAGGAAGCCGGTAAGCTGGGTGCGGTGTCGCGCTCTTTCCGTATGATCATCCAGTCCCTCGCGCTGGGTCTCGGCGCCTATCTGGCACTTGAACAGGAAATTTCCGCTGGCATGGTGATTGGCGGCTCTCTGCTGTTGGGTAAGGCTCTCGGGCCCATCGACTCTCTCGTAGGCAACTGGCGCAGCTTTTCCGCTGCGCGGGATCAATTCAACCGCCTGGCCAAGTTGATGGACGAAATGCCCCTGGAGCCGGAGCGCATGCGTCTGCCCGCGCCTCAGGGCCGTCTCACCTTGGAAAATGTCTTCGTCACGCCTCCCGGTGCACGCACTCCGGTGTTGCGCGGCGTTTCCTTTGAGCTGCAGCCAGGTGATGCGCTGGGCATCATCGGTCCCAGCGCTTCGGGCAAGTCCACTCTCGCCCGCACCATTCTCGGCATCTGGCCTACGATCAACGGCAAGGTACGCCTCGACGGCGCCGACATCCAAACCTGGAATCGTGCCGATCTTGGCCCCTACATCGGTTATCTGCCGCAGGACATCGAACTCTTCGACGGCACCATCGCCGAAAACATCTGTCGTTTCCAACCCGCCGATCCCGAGCGCATCGTGGAGGCCGCCAAGATGACCGGTGTACATGAAATGATCCTGCGTCAGCCCGACGGCTATGACACCATCATCGGCGGCTCTGGCGGCGTGCTCTCGGGGGGCCAGCGTCAACGCATCGGCCTTGCCCGCGCCATCTACGGCAACCCCAGACTGCTGGTGCTCGATGAACCCAACTCCAACCTCGATGACCAAGGTGAGAAAGAGCTCGTCGCCGCAATTTCTCGCATCAAGCAAACCGGCTGCACCGTCATCATCATCAGCCACCGCACCATGATTCTGAGCGTGGTCGATAAATTGCTGCTGCTCAAGGAGGGCACGGTTGCAGGCTTCGGTCAGCGCGATCAAGTGCTTGCAGCTCTCTCCAGCCCGGACGCGCGTAAAAGCGCGAACGGCTGAGATCGGAGGTAGATATGTCCAAAGCCAAAGCTTCTTCGACGCTCGTCCCTGCCAAAGGGACTTTCGGTAAGTTACTCGACACTATTAGCTCGACCGAGTCCGAACTCCTGCCAGGAGGCGATTTGCCGCCTCTGGATGTCGGCATCGATGGACCTCGTCGCGTTGGTCTTACCATCGCTTTCCTGGTCTTCGGTGTATTCGGTATGTGGGCAACCTTCGTACCCATCGAAGGTGCGTCTCATGCCATCGGCACCATCACCGTGAAGTCCTACAAAAAGGTCGTGCAGCACCTCGAAGGTGGCATCGTGAAGGACATCAGGGTGCAGAACGGTGACAAGGTGGCGGCAGGAGATACCTTGCTCGTCATCGACAGCACGCAATCCCAGGCTCAGCTCGAAATAGCCAATGCACAGCTGATTTCACAAAGCGCGCTCGAAGCGCGCCTGATCGCAGAGCGCGACAATCTCGATGCCGTGGTCTATCCCGACTTCCTGCTCAACGGCGGAGAACATGCTCAGGCAGAGATCGCCGGGCAGAATCAGGTGTTCTACGCCCGCAAGGCCGCACGCGAAGGTGAGAAGGCCGTGCTCGAACAACAGATCGATCAGCTGCAGCAGCAACTCGTCGGTCTGCGCGCCCTGCACGATGCCAAGTCCGAACTGGCCAAGTCCTTTTCCGAGGAGCTGAAGGACATCCAGACGCTCCTGGCCGAAGGTTTTGCCGATAAACAACGTTTACGCGAAGTCGAGCGTAACTCCGCTCAGTTGCGTGGCGAAGCCGCTGAACTGCTATCCAATATCGCCGCGACCGAAGTGAAGATCGGCGAAACCCGGCTGCAGATCATCCAGAGCGAGAACCGTTTCCAGACCGAAGTGGCTGACCTATTGGCACAGACGCAAACGCAGTTGAAGGATTTGCGCGAGCGCGTGTTCGCCTTGTCGGACGTAGTGACCCGCACCGACGTGAAGGCGCCTTCCGATGGCATCGTCAACAACCTGCAGGTTCACACCATTGGCGGCGTGATAGATCCGGGTCTGCCCATTGCCGAGATCGTGCCGGAGACTGATGAGCTGGTGGTGGAAGCACGAGTCAGTCCGAATGACATCGATCGCGTTGTCGTCGGTCAGGATGCCTCCATTCGATTCTCCACCTTGAGCAGCAAAAACGTCATTACGGTAAAAGGGCGTTTGATCAACGTCTCCGCAGATGCGATGCAAGATCCCAACACGGGAGCCTCCTTCTACCTGTCCCGTGTAGAACTAACGCCAGAAGCTTTGGATAAGGTCCAAGAAGCGAACCTCGACCTCGTCCCCGGCATGCCCGTCGAAGTCTTCATCAACTCCGGCGCCCGCACCTTCCTTCAGTACGTGATGAAACCGTTCTCCAACGCGATTGCGCGCAGCTTCAGGGAAGATTGACATGAAATTACGCTTGCTGCCTTTGACCATCGGCCTCGTGATGGGGGCTGTCGCAGTACCGCTGTCGACTCAAGCCGCAGAGGAACCCGCATCCAATTCGGCGCTACTGGTCACCACTGGTAATTCGCTCGAGGACTTTTTCACCGCCACCATCAACAACAGTCCGGAACTGGCCATTGCACGGGAACGCTGGAACATCGGCACTGCCCGCAAGGATCAGGCAACCGGACAACTTCTGCCTCAAATTGCCGCCACGGGCACTGTGTCGGACAACGACCGTACGGATGCAAATGGATCAAGCACCTATCGAGGGGAACGTTATGGCGTGAGTGTCAGCCAAGTACTCTTTCATTGGCAGGCCTTTCAAGCACGCAAACAAGCCAGCCTGCTCGAGGATCAGAGTGAAGCCGAGTACTACGCCACGCTCGCCAACCTGCTGACGGAAATCGCGGATCGATATCTACAGGTGCTACAGGCGGAGGATGCGCTGCGTTCGATCAACTCGGAACTCGAGGCGATGAACAACCAGCTCAATCAGGTGCAGACCTTGTACAACCTGCAGCTGGCCCGCATCACCGATCTCTATGAAACGCAGGCCCGCCTTGCGGCCGTCGAAGCGAACAAGGTGTCGTTGGAAGCAGAAGTGACCATCCGTCGCGAAACACTGCGTGCGGCGAGTGGCATCGAGGTGGGAGCGCTGCGACGCCTTCCGGAAGAAATCACGATCACTCCGCTCCAGGAAGACTTGAACGTTTGGCTGCAGCGTACGCGCGACAACAACAAGGAGCTCGAGGCTGGCAGATATGCATTGCTCGCCGCCGATCGACAAGTGTCGGCCGCGCGCGGCACCTATATGCCGCAGGTTTCACTGGTTTACCAATACCAGGATTCGAACGTTGGCTTTGACAACCAGTCGCTGAATCAGAACGCTGAGACCAACTATATCGGGGTGAACGTCCAGGTACCGGTATTCGCTGGTGGCGCCAACCGTGCGCGTGTGCGCGAAGCCTTCAGCATGCGCAACATCGCCGAGAGCCAGTTGCGTCAGACGGAGATGGACCTGCTGGAGCGCACGCGCATTGCGTACTTTCAAGTGCTTGCTGGCGAATCGCGCATCAAGGCGGCACAGGTCCTGGCAGAGTCGACAGCCACCTCATTCGAAGCCATGCAGCGTGGTTATGAGTTGGGCACGGTCACCACCGTGGACGTGCTGAACGCTCTGCGCGATCAGTTCGCTGCCGAGCGCGATTTGCAACAGGCCCGCTACGACCACATCCGCGCTCAGCTCGCCCTGCGCCGCGATTCCGGCTCGCTCACCGCGGACGACATCATGGACATCAGCTCGATGATGAACGCGCCGCCGCTGAATCCCTAAGAGGTTCCTGCTCCCTACCAACGCGCAGGATCCACCTGATAATACTGCCGCAATTCCCGATAGAGCTCCGGATGCCAATGCCGGAGCTCTTCGGGTAATTCGAAGAAGGTTTCCGTCAGCACGGCGAAGAATTCCGCTGGCGCGCTTGCGGCATAGGGATCGAGAAAGGTTTCCTCGCCACGTTCCACTGCAGCTCCCAGGGCTGCGAATTCCCGACTCATCACGCGTTGCCAACGTGCGGGATCGTTGGCGCGCAGCAGCGGCGTGCCGTTGTCGCTACCGTTCTCTGCATCGAGTTGATGTGCGAACTCGTGCAGGATCACGTTCTCACCATCATCGATGTTGTCGAGATCGTAGAGAATGTCTTCCCAAGACAGCAGCACTTTCCCTTCTTGCCACGACTCGCCCAGCAATTCCTTGTGCACGTTGCTGACGGTGCCGTCCTCATTCCATTCCTCAGCTTCCTTGCTGAACATCGCCGGGTACACCAGGATGTGACGCAGCGCTGGATAGACCCCAGTCTTCCGATTCAAGAGCAAGAGACAGGCCTGCGCCGCGATCACCACTCGCATTTCCTCGGTCACTTCCAGACCAGCACAGCCATGGAAGCGCTTTTCGGCGAGAAACAGCTTGATGTAGTCGAACAGTTGCCGGCGTTCTGCTTGAGCCAGCTTACGCAGATGGGGTAAGCGGGAATCGAGTATGTGCAGCCATTCCTTCGGAAAGGGACTTTGCAGCAAACGCTTTCTGCGCCACGCGGGGTAGATGAATAGCGCCACCCCACTGAGCAGCACTATCAGAAGCAATACGAAGTACGCCATGCGCCGCGCGACAGCTCAGAGAAAATCGGTGTCGCCGGGCAACAGCCACCAGCGATCCTGCAACGATTCCGGCGCCGGCCCGGGTGTCCAGACGTTCGCCGGTGTCGTGATGGGCAGCTCCGTCACCACTGCGGAATCATGCGGCAGCCAGTCGAGCAGCCCCTTGCTGCACCAGGTCATGAGCGACTGCAATTTCTGTTGCTGCGCTTCGCGTGCTGCCAAGCCCAATAGAAGCGGTAGGTGAGCGCGGGGGCCAACCAAGTCGAGTAGGAAGAGGCGCTCTCCCTCGGGTCTACACACGAAGAGCCCCAAGGCGCGACCCGTCCAACGATTGCGCACGAGTCTTACCTGATATTCGCGCTCGGGATGCTCGAGATAACGCCAGCGCAGCCATTCGGCATCCTTCACCACGGCACAGGCCTGATCCAGATCATTGCGCATCGCAGCCCATAGTGCATCGAGCGGTTTGTTGTAGGTCGAGGCGTTCATCGTGCTGAGCGTGTCGATTTGCCACCAGGGCTTCGGCTCGCTGGCGAGCGCGGCACTGTCCCACACCAATTCCACCATGCGGCCTACGGGAGCATAGAGCCCAAGGTGGGCTGCGAGACGCATGTGACGATCGCTTGGAAAGCCGTAGCCCAACAACCAGGGCTGCGAATTTCCGATGAACTGTTCCAGAAAAGTACTTCCCGCGATGAAGAACGGACTGGTCTTGCGCACCGCCTGCCGTGCCGAAGGCTTGACCATCACGTCCACGATCTGCATCGCGGTACTGTCCTCGCCACACATCACGATGGCATTACCGACACCACCATAGTGGGCCACGAGCTCACCATTCTTGAAAACCACCATCGCGGCGCTTCTGCCGGGGCGGTATTTCCAGGCATGAAAGGCGGGTGTCATCGGCTGATTGAAGATGGCGGTGAAGAGCGAGCTCACCGCCGCATAGTCGCGGGATCGATACAGCCGAACTTCGAGTTCTCCGTTTCCGGCACTTGCTTCATTGACGGGTTCCCAGGCCATCTCACACCTCCCAGCGATGCGGCAGGTCGACGATGCCTCGTGCCAGACCACGCTGTTCCACGTTCAGCTCTGCCGCCTGCAACACGGCTTCATAGATGTGAAGACCTTGCTCACACATCAGATACACATCGATGTTGTAGCTGCCCTTGAGCAGCGGCAACTTCGGAAAATGTGCGGTCACACGACCAAGGCCATCGGCCGTAGGCGTAAGGGTCAGTCCGTCGTTCACGGTACCAGCGCTCGACAATGCGCGCCCGTCACCACCTGTGAACATCAAGGCAACACTCGGCATGGGCAGGTTGCGGCCAGGGTGGAAGGTGACTTCGATCTCCACGTCGCTGACGCCGCTCATGACACGATGCGTCCTGGCCGCCACGCCATCCACCCGCACCAGCACCTGCTTGATGCGTGGCATGTCGCCATCCGTCGCGGATTGCTGCGGTGCTGTTTCGGCATCCGTCGTTGGGCCACTTTCCATTTCCGTGCCGGGCGCTATCGGTGACTCCAAGCGCAGGAATTCGCCGTACTCGGTGATGACTTCAGCCGGAGCGCCGGAGCGCCGGATGTGGCCCTCGTCGACCCAGATGACGTGATCGCACAAGGCCTCGACCTGATAGAGCGAATGCGAGCAGAAGAAGATCGTCTTGCCCGCCTTCTTGAAGGCCATGATGCGATCGAAGGACTTGCGCGCGAAAACCCCATCACCGACCGACAACGCCTCGTCGATGATGAGTATGTCGGGATCGATGTGCGTGGCGATGGCGAAGGCCAGGCGCACGAACATGCCACTCGAATAGGTTTTGACCGGGTTGTGGATGAATTCGCCGATGCCGGAGAAGGCAACGATGTCATCGTAGACAGCTTCCGTCTCCGCCGTGCTCAAGCCTTGGATGGCACAGTTGAGATAGATGTTCTCGTGGCCGCTCATCTCGGGATGAAAGCTGGCACCGAGTTCCAGGAGCGCCGCCACGCGTCCTTCGATTTCGATGCGCCCCTCGGAGGGTTGCATCGTGTTGGCCAGCAGTTTCAGCAGCGTGCTCTTACCGGCGCCGTTCTTGCCGACCACGCCAACCACTTGCCCTTCGTACACATCGAGATCGATGTCACACAGCGCATAGTGTTTCTGATGACGGGGTTTGCCGGTCACGATCTCTCGCACCCGATCGAAATCATGTGCATAGAGTTTGTAGTACTTGCTGACACCGCGTATGGAGATGACGGGCTTGCTCATCACAGCACCTCCCGTACGTGCGGCAGGCTGCGTCGAAAGAGCACCCACGCCGGGCCGAGCAACAACAGCCACACTCCAATCAGACGTGCCAGGGAATTCAACGGCATCACCGCATCACGCAGCCAGGCCTGAATCACCGCAACGAGATCGCTGAAGGGATTCAGCCAGATCCACTGCCGCATGCCCTCCGGCAACATGTCGGGGAAATAGAGAATCGGCGTGCAATAGAGCAGCAGCATGAGGATGAAGGGCAGGGCCTGCGCGAAGTCGCGCAGGAACAAGCCCAACAACGAGCAAATGAGTATCAAAGGCATCAACCATATGAGTACCAGCGGAATCACCAACGCAGCCTTGAGCGCTGCCAAGGCGCCGAACAACAGCGCGGCGATCACGCTGAACACCAAGGTATAGACGAAGCCCGGAATGCACATCAGCTGCACCGGCAGTATTTCGATCGGGAAGGGCGTGCGCCGAAAGACGTTGGCGAATTCGCGGAACATGTTGGCGGAGCGAACGAGCACTTCGTTCATACACAGCCAGGGCAGCATGCCGACGAGCAGATAGGCAAGAAAGCCCGCGCCGCGTTCCATGCGCATGCCATAGACGATGTCGAACAGAAACCAGAAGCCCAGCACCTGCAGCGCCGGTTGTACCAAGGGCCAGAAAAAGCCCAGCATGGTGCCGGAGGTACGCGTGGCAACCTCGCGGCGCAACAACATGCGCAGAAGACCGCGATGGCGATAGCTGAGCACGAAGGGGATGAACAGGCCACCGAAGATGTGGTGGCAATAGCGCAGAACGAATCTCAACTGATTACTCTTCCAAGAGGCCGTCCACCGGGAGACGGATGGGGATACGTTGGTAGGGGTTGATTTTAAACACCCTCGGCCGCAGGGTCGCCGTCGAAACCTCGACGATTTCCGCGAGCGCCGTCGTCGCCACGTCCTGCATCACGCCATTTTCATCCGCACGCTCCTGCCGCGGATAGACCATGATCGTATAGATCGTGCTGGTCCGGGTATTGCCGATCCAGGGTCGCAGAGCCGCCATGTTCTCCGCCGGAATCAGACGTGCGACATCGCCGGGCCCGCGGAATTCGTTTTCTCGCCGAAATTCCACGATCGCTTGAATCGATTCGTCGTCGAGCCCCGGCAGGAGTTGCATCGCTTCCACCGTGGCCAGATTCAGGTTGATCTGATCGTTCGCCTCGCCATAGATCGTGAAAGCGGCGTCGAGGTCGACGTCGGCGAAGACTTCCGCAAAGCCCTTGATCAGCAGGATTTCCTCCACGCTCTCGATCGGGCCGTTGCGGGGCCGATAGGGTGGGTCTAGCGAAAGATAGTAGTCGGCTTCGGCACCGTCGGGGGCGGCGGCGTCATTGAGATCGGTCCAGTCGTTCCAGGCCGACATCAATTCACTCAAGCGCGCCGGATCGGCATCGTCGCCCAGGCGCTTCGCCAGAAGTTCGCGCAGAAAACCGCGACGAATCTCGCGCAGGTTGATCTTGCCGGCGTGATCGTAGATGCGTACCACCACATCTTCGCTCTGCGGATAGTGCAGCCTGAGGGGCTCGCCGTTGAAACGATATTGCTCGGTACGATCGAGCGTATCGAGCTCGCGCGATTCGAGGCTCTGCGGCATACGCGTGAGGATCAGCTCCATCTCCGCCTGATTCAGCGCCGAACTCAACGCCGCCCATTCCTGCAGGTCGGCGCGATGCAGACGTGCCGCTTGCGCGCTGAGCCGGACCTGGCTGGCGATGACCGCAATGAGTATCGACAGTAGCGTGAGCGTCCAGAGCACCACCACCAGGACGGAGCCGCGGCCTTGTCTGGGTCGAGAGTGATCGTGCATCAACATCACCGCACTCCCTGCGTCGGCGCGATGTCCAGATGCCGATGGCTCTTGATCGGCGCGACCAGGTCGAGCGTCGGCGCTTCGCTGTCCCGATCGAGCGGCGTCAGCTTGATCTGCACCGCGATCGGCAGGCTCTGACGCTGCATGCCGTCCCAGGTGTCGAGCCATTCCTTTTCTTCCACCGAGCGCTGCGAGAGATAACGGAACTCCGCCTCGTAGCCGGGTAGTAATCGCTGCAGGTCCAGCATCTCGAACCGGAAGTCGGGGTTGTCGCCGAAGGCGGGAGTCAGTGCCAACTCCACGCCGCGCTGTGGATCGGAAGCGAGACGCCAAGCGGTGAGCCCAGCGCGTCTCTGCGGCGACACGGCCGATACGAAACGTAGTTCGCGCTGCGTACCTTGGAAATAGACGAAGCGCGCCAAGCGTTCGCGGTCGATGTAGCTGTGGGGGAAGGCGGCGAAGAGAGCACGCTCCAATTGCAGCAGTACCAGCGCTTCGTCGAGCTGACGGTCGAGCCCAGAGGTCTCGCGTTGCCATTCGCTGACGACGGTGTAGGTGCCGGCACTCAACACCCCGAGCAGCAAGGCCGTGAGCGCCAAGGACAGCAAGAGCTCCAACAGCGTGAAGCCACGCTGCCTGCGAAACGAAGACGGGGCAGCGTTCATTCCGGCAGATCCAGTTCCACCCAATAGGTGCCTTCCACCAGCACCTCGCCGTTCTCCATCACACGATAGCCACGCAGAGACTGCGTCGTGGGCTGCGTTTTGCGTTGAGGAGTTTCCAGCTCGATGTTGTCGAAGAGCTGCAATTCACGATTGGCGAGGTCGACCACGACGTCCCCGCGCTCGTCATGCAACTGCGCGGTGTTGATCAAGCTGCGAACCGAGATCGAATGCACCAGCGCGCGCTCGGCACTGAATGCAAGACGCTTGTTGCCGGCGATGACACTCAACAAGGCCCCGAGAGCCAGACCCGTGATGGTCATGGCCACCATCACTTCCAGTAACGTGAAGCCACATGAGTTCTCAATCGGCTTCATCGAAATCCTCATTGCCATAAGCGCTGGCGATGCGACCGGTGATGGGATCGACGCGAATACGCGCACTTTGCGCGCCACGCGACAGCGACAGAATGCCACCGGTGCTGCCGCCCTGCGGGAAGAAGGTGATTTCCACGAAGTCTTCGGTTTGCGGGCTGTCGTTGTCGTCGAGTTGGAATTGCAGAACGAGGTCCTCGGTAACCCATGGGGTGAGGGTCTCATCCTCACCCAGTTCCGCGATCATGTCTTTGCGCTCTTTGTAATCGGCGCTGTCGGGATCGAGTGCATGAAAGGCGGCGGTCCAGGGCTGGGCCTCGACGATTGCCGCGCGGCGGGCGTAGGTCAATGTGGCAACGGCCTTGCGTACCTCGCCACGAAAGCCGCCGCGATCACCGCTGAGCGTGGGGATGGTCAGTCCCAGCGCAAGCGCGATGACTGCGCAGACGACCAGGAGTTCGAGCAGGGTGAAGCCCTGCTCGCGGAAGGGAAGCCGTTGCAAGCCGCGATCAATGGCGGATGTCTGCGGCATCACCCTCACCACCCGGCGCGCGGTCGGCGCCGTAGGACATCAACGAGAAGGTGTTGCCTTCGGCGCTATAGACGTACTCGTTGCCCCAGGGATCGAGCGGGATTTCCTTGATGTATGGCCCTGCCCAGGTGCCGCGGCCACTGTCGTTTTCCACCAGACCGTCGAGCGTCTGCGGATACGACCCCATGTCGAGACGATAGGTATCGAGTGCAGTGGCGATGTTGGCCATCTGCGCCTGCGCCGTCGTGCGCTGACCACGACCCAGATTGTTCATCACCGCCGGCGCGACGATGACCGCCAGCATGCCGATGATGGCCACCACCACCATCAGTTCGATCATGGTGAAGCCGCGGTTGTATCGTTTCGTGCGTTTCATGAGTTACCTCTTCAATCGTAAGTCATTGGCGTGAAGCCCGTTTCAGAGACCGGCTTCTTCGAACAATTCTCTGACCTTGGCGAAGCTGTCGCGAAAGGTCTGCATCACCGCGGTGTCGCGTGCATCACCGTAGATGATCTGCGGCCGCAGAATCACGAATAGCTCGCGGCGACGCACCGAGTTGTCGGTGTAGGAGAAGAGACGACCGGCCAGCGGAATCTTCATCAGGTAGGGGATGCCACTTTGCAGATCACTGTTCTCCTCCTGAATCAGACCACCAAGTGCGATGGTGGTTTGATCCGCCACCACCAATGAAGTGCTGATCTCCTGATTGCTGAAGGTGGGGTTGCCGGCGATCTGCGAGGTGCCTTCCACCGACGACAGGCGCTGCTGGATCTCGAGGCTGATGTAGCCATCATCGTTGATCTGCGGCGTGATGGTGAGCTCGATGCCCACGTCGGTATAGGCGATGTTCTGCGTGGCGATGCCGTTGCCGCTCACCGTCGTGCCGTTGTTCACCGGCACGTTCTGGCCCACCTTGAAGATGCCTTCCTGTTTGTTGCGTGCCAGGATGGTCGGACGCGAGAGCAGGCGCACATCGTTGTCTTCGGCGATGGCGTTGAGCGTAGCCTCTATCGCGGCAGACCCTTCGATGAAGTTACGGGTGAACAGCAGGCCAGAGCCGGGGATGATCTGTCCGGTCTCCTCATCGACGAAGTTGGGCAGGAAGTTGGTGGAGACGTTCGACGAACCTGAGCCGAGATTCTCCGACACGATGCTCCAGTCGATGCCGAACTTGGTGGCATCGGTGAGCGTCACCTGACCGATCACGGCATGGATGAGCACCTGCGGCGGCACGCGATCGAGCGCACCGATGGTGCTGAGCAGTTGCCGATATTCGCGCGGTGTGGCGCGCACCAACAGACTGTTCGTGTCCTCATCGGCCACGATCGTCACGGTGATGTTCGCCGAAACGGCGTCGCCATTTTCATTCGCTGCATTGTCCGTTTGCGGCGATGGTTGCTGCGCATCGAAGGGCTGGAACCGCTCCTGGTTTTCTTCCGGCACCAGGGGGCTGGCGAAGGGCCGCTGCGGGCGGCGGGGCCGCGGTTGAGTCGTGCTTTCCTGACCGAAGGCATTGTTGAGCGTCTGCGCCAGTGCCACCGCATCGAGATTCTTCACGCGATAGACGAAGAGCTGTTCGGTCTGTTCCTGCGACGACGCGTCGAGCAGGCGGATCCAGCGATCGACTTCGGTGAAGCCGCGATTCGCCGGCGCCACCACCAACACGGCATTCACGCGATCGAGTCCCAGCACCTGATAGGAAGGCTGATCGCCTTCGATCAACTGCAATACGGCAGCCAGTTCTTCCGCCACCTCGCTCGCACTCGAATTACTGAGTTCGTAGAGACGAATGCCCTGGTTCTGGAAGGGATCATCATCGACCACGGACAGCAACGCGTTGACGCGCGCAAGTTCCTGTGGCGTACCCGTGATGCCCAGCAGGTTGCCGGTGCCGAGTCGAATCACACGTCCTTCCGTAGGCAGCATGGGCGCAAGGATCGCTTGTGCGGCCTCCGCCGAGATGTAGCGCAGCGGTGTCACCTGCAGCACTTCGGAGCTGGTGGCTTGGTCGAGGAATTGCGGCAGTACCAGTTCCGACGGCACACGCGCCGGGTCGCGACGGAACTGATAGACGTTGCCGCTTTGTTCGATCGTCACGCCGGCACTGCGCGCAAGCGCGCGCATCAGGGGCCAGATGTCTTCATAACGCAGGGGATTGTTGGGTGAGGTTCGCACGCTCACACGGAAGTCGATGCTGGGATCGATCACCATGTTGATGCCGAGCGCATCGCCCAGCTGCTCGAACACCACGCGCAGATCTTCTTGCTCGTAGTTCAGTTCCACCACGTCGTTGGCCGGCGGGGTGCCGGGCGGCGGAGTTTCCGTGAAACGACCGAGCTGAATCACGCGACCTTCGCGGTTGATGGCCTCCGCCAGATTTTCGACTTCGCTGGGCTCGTCCTGGGGAAGGGGAGCGGCAGCGGTCGGTGGCGGCGTCGGCGCTGGCGCGGCCGTGGCGGCGGGCGCGACCGTTGCGGTGCTGGTAAAGGAGGTACAGGCACCGAGCGCGAGACTCAGACTCAGAGCCAAAGCGCCGCGGCGATAGGGGAGTTCGAGAGATGTGATCAAACGAGTGTGCACACAGCGTTCCTCAGAAATCGAGCGTATTCATGCTGAATACCGCAGACAGCATGACGATCAATATGGCGCCGACGGCGATGCCCAGGATCAGGATCAACGCCGGCTGCAGCGCATTCACTAGCCGCTGCATTTCGTCCTTGACGTAGTTGTCGAAGGTTTCGGCGATCTTGCGCAGGATGGAGCCCGTGCGCCCCGACTCTTCGCCAACCGTTACCAACTGATGCAACAGCACGGGAAATTGCCGCGTGCGTGCGAGCGCCGCACCGAGCCCCGTGCCACCACGAACATCTTCTTCCACCTGCCGCAGTTGTTTGACGAGCGCGGTATTGTTCACGACGTCGCGCGCCACACGTAGCCCGCGAATGAGGGGAATGCCTGCACCCAAGAGCGCACCCAGCGTACGGCTGAAAGTGGCAACGTCACGATAGAGCAGGATCTTGCCAGCCAGCGGCAATTTGAGCAGAGCGGCGTCGAGCTGCAGACGACGCTCGGGATCCTTGCGCCACCAGCGCCAATAGGCCACCACGCCCATGCTTGCCGGCACTATCAGCCAGCCGTAGCTCTTCAGCGCTGCACTGAGGTCCAACAGAAACTGCGCCGAAGGTGGAATCTCACTGCCCACGTTCTCGAAGATCGCGGCGAACTGCGGAATCACGAATACCAGGAGCAGGGTCACCGAAAGAATGCCGGTCACCAGGAGCACGATCGGATAGGTGAGCGATGAAAGCACATGCCGTCGCGTCGCCTCCGCCGCTTCCAGGAAGTTGGCGAGATCCGGCAACAACTGGTCCAGAATGCCGCCGGTTTCGCCGGCACGCACCAGGTTCACGTAGAGACGTGAGAACACTTCGGGTCGCAGTTCCATGGCATCGGCCAAACTTTTTCCTTCCTTGACGTCGCGCCGCAGCGAGGCAACGAGACGCTTCATGTGATCCTTCTCCGTGATGCCTTCGAGCAGGGACAAGGCCTTGTCGAGCGGCACACGGGCTTCGATCAGAGTGCACAGACCATTCGTGAAATCCACGAGGTCCGCGTTCTTGATCCGGCCATCGCCGACGGCGCGCGCCTGTTCGCTCGTAGCCTTGATGCGCAGCGGCGTCAGCTTGCGCGCCTGCAGTTGCGCCACCGCCTCGCGTTCCGACTCCGCACTCAAGTGGCCGGTGAGTATGTTTCCGCCGGCGTCACAGGCCTGATATTGATAGTGTTGGACGCTCATATCGCGCGCGTCACCCTCACTACTTCTTCAGGTGTGGTCAGCCCCTGACGCAGTTTGTCGAGCGCATCTTCGCGCAGCGTCAGCATGCCTTCGTTGATGGCCTGACGGCGGATGACGTTGGCATCGGCACCGCTCGTGATGAGATGGCGCAGTTCGTCCGACATCATCATCAATTCATAGAGGCCCACACGACCGCGATAGCCCGTACCACCACAGCGCTCGCAACCAGTACCGCGCCGTAGCAACGGGAAATCCTTGGCATCGACTTCGAGCACGAGAGCTTCGTCTTCCGTCATCGGCGCTTCCTGGACACAGTCGGTGCACACACGGCGCACGAGGCGCTGTGCCTGTACGGCGAGCAGGCTCGAGCTGATGAGATAGCTTTCCACGCCCATGTCCTGCAGACGCGTGATGGCACCGGCGGCATCGTTCGTGTGCAAGGTGGAGAACACCAAGTGGCCGGTGAGCGCGGATTCGATCGCGATCTCGGCAGTCTCGTGGTCGCGGATCTCTCCGATCATCAGGATGTCGGGGTCCTGGCGCACGATCGAACGCAGACCGGAAGCAAAGCTGAGGCCGATCGCCGGATTCACTTGAATCTGCGTGATACCGGCGAGCTGATATTCCACCGGATCTTCGACAGTGACGATCTTGTGTTTGACGCTATTGATCTTCTCCAGCGTGCCGTAGAGCGTCGTGGTCTTACCGCTACCGGTGGGGCCGGTGATGAGGATCAGTCCATGCGGCTGCGTGATGACCTTCAGGTAGTTCTTCAACACTCGCTCGGGCATGCCGAGGTCGGCCAGGTCGATCGAAAGATCGGCACGATCGAGGATTCGCAGCACGATCGATTCACCGAGCACACCGGGCAAGGTCGACACACGCATGTCGAGGTCGCGATTGCCGATGCGGTAGTCGATGCGACCGTCCTGCGGCAAACGCTTTTCGCCGATGTCGAGGCGCGCCATCAGTTTCAAACGCGAAGCCACTGCCGATTGAATGCGGATCGGCAGACGTTCGATGCGCGTCATGATGCCATCCACACGGCAACGAACTTCGAGATAGTTTTCGTTCGGCTCGAAGTGAATGTCACTGGCATTGAGGTCGAGCGCGCGTGCGAAGAGATGGTTCACGAGGCGGATGATCGGCGCTTCGGAATCCATGTCGGCGAAGTCTTCGTCTTCGCGGAAACCGGAAAAGGCTTCGTCTTCGGCATTGATCTGCGGCGAGAGTTCCGCGCGCCAATGTTTGATCAAGCGCGCGACTTCTTCCGGCGTACCGGCGCGGAAGCGGATGTGTTCGCCAACGACGAAACGCACACGGGAGCGTAGCTCGATCGAGGGCAACTCGGCATAAACGAGTTCGGCACTGCTATCGAAGTTCAGCGCCGGCGCGAGACCCGCCGGTTCGAGCAGTTGGGAGAAGACTGGCAGTGTCATGACGCCCATGCTGTTCTCCTCACCGACGTGCTGCCGCGTTGGCCTGCACACGACCGAATGCAGTCACGGTGATCGAGCCCGTGTACTGACGGCGGTTGCGCGTGATGGTGAAAGACTGCACGAAGAGTCGCGGACGCAGTTCCTGCAGGGCATTGAGGAAGGGCAGGATGTCTTCCTGATTCAGCGTGAAGTTCATGTCCTGCGTCACCATCAACCAATCACCGACATAGTTGTAGCGCGCCACACTCATTTCGCGGATACCGAGATTGCTGCGCTCCACCGCGGCACGCAGCGAACGCTGCACGCTGTTGCCGATCAGGTTGGCGTCGCTGCCCTGGAAGATCCACGACTGCAATTCGCTGACTTCGATGTTCTTGAGTTGCGCACGTTCCTGCCATTCGGCGGTGGCAGCGGCGAGCGCCTGGTAGCGTGCGATGCGTTCTTCCAAGAGCGCGATGTCTTCACGCCCCTGCTGGTAATAACCGACCAGGGCCGGCACGACCCGCAGGACCAACACCAGCGCAAACAGGATGCCGGCGAAGAGGACGAGCTGTCGTTCGCGCGGTTTCATCAGGGCTGCCTCACTGGATAGCGGGCTTCATAGGATGGGAAGTCGACACCACTCACGCCCATGCGGATGCCGAAGCGGTCACCGCGACCGGAGGCGGCACCGCCACTGCTGCTACGGCTCTGACTGACGTCGTAGAAGGTTTCGTTCGCGGCAAGATCTTCGATCAACTGTGCCGGATCGGGAGCGAAGCCCTGGATGTCGATCACGCCTTTGTCCAGGTTGAAGCTGGAAAGGGAGTTTTCCATGACGCTGTTGAGTTCCAACAACAGCCCGCCGACGTCCTGACGGGGATACTCGAGCACGGCGCCCCACTCGGCTTCCAGCGCAAGTACTTGCGCCTGACTCTCGCGTGCTGCGGCGGATTGCTCCAGATAGATTTCGAGCTCACGCTCGAGCCAGGCTTTCTGCGCTGCGTTGTAAAGGAAGGGCAGGCACAGCAAGCCAACGAGCGCAAGAGCAGCCACGGCACCCACCTTCTGCTGCTTCTGACGAATACGATGCCAACCGGCCGCTTCGGCTTCTGCCGGGATGAAGGCATAGCCGCGGCGTGGGGTGAGCATGCGGCGCAGCGCGCACCAATCATTGCGGCCCTGCACGTTGCGCTGAGCGGGACCTGCGATCTGTTGCGTTTCCTGCTGCCACTGACGATTGAAAACCTCTTGTTCCAGATCCAGCTGGCTGACGGTCAAAAGATTGAGCAGCGTACCTTGCTGGAAGTGCAGGTAACTTTGATGCGTCGCATCGCTGTCGAGGATTACCTGCGGCTCGACGCTGGCATCGTCCACCAGCGCCAGCGTGCGTGGCATCAAGGCGCCCAACAACAATCCTTCCTCGCTGAAGGCCTGACACAGACGAGTAGCCTTACGCTCCGGAAACCACAGTGCGGTGCCCGTGCCCTGATGGCCGGCGAGACCAAGCAGCAAAGGTTCTTCGTAAGCGGGCAACAGGGAATGTGCTTGCAACGACAAGGCCGAGCGCAGCAATTTTTCGCCGCTTACGTGCAGTTGATAGCGCGTGGCGACGAAGTGCGAAGGGGGTAACAACAGGAAGACTGCAGGCGTGTCCTTACGCGCGGTGAGCAAACTTGCGGCTGCGCGTGCGAGAGTGTCGGGTTCGCTATCGGCGACGTCGCGATATTCGCCGGTGGCCGTGTTGATGAGAGCGCCATCGCACAGCACCAGACTCACCTCGAGGCTTTCGAGCACCGCGCGCTGAGAAGATGCCGTTTGCAGGGCACGCAGGCCGCTACCGAGATCGGACAGCGACAAGCTGTTAATTTTGGCGCGTAATCCCTTCATTTATTTTGCATTTGTGCCCGAGGTGGGGCGGCTGATTATACGGGAAGGGCAGGGGTCCACCTAATTTGGCGGCAACCAAGTACATTTTTCATACGACTGTTACAAGAACGCAAAAAAAACGCCCATACCCTGCGGTATGAGCGTTCTTTTAACGCACGCTGTCGCGACGCGTTTAGTTCTTTTTACGCTCAAGCTCGATCAGGTAATCGGCAACCTTGAGCATGTCGGCCTGAGTCGCCACACCTTCACCGGCGGATACACGGTACTTGCCGTTCACGATCAGGTTCGGCACGCCATTGACTTTGTATTCGCGCATACGGGTGCCGGCTTTCTTGGCGGCCGAGGTCACGTTGAACGAAGACCAGGACTTGTCGAATGCAGCCGCATCCACACCCTGCGAGACAAACAGCTTGCGGATCTCGTCTTCGGTTTGCAGGTAGTTGCCTTTCTGGTGGATTTCATTGAAGGCGAGCGGATGGATCTTGTCAAAAACACCGAGGTCTTCGGCGGCGTAATAGATCTTGGCGTGAACCTCCATCAAGCCGTTCCACATGCCGGGGCTGCGTACGAAGACGACGTCTTCCGGCAGTTTTTCGGTCCATGCTTCGAGCAGCGGCTCGAAGGCGTAGCAGTGCGGACAGCCGTACCAGAACACTTCCGTGACCTCGATCTTGTTGGGGTCGACGGTGCGCACCGGCGGGTCGATGACTTGATAGTGAGTGCCTTCCACGTACATGGCCGGCTGAGCAAGGGCGCTGGTGGCGCCAGTCAGCATGAGCGCCAGAGCGAGGAAAGGTTTGATCAACGATTTCATGGTTGCTCCCAGGGTTTACGGGTCTGAGCAGGGTTCTAAGGACCCCTGCATAGCACCGCCAGAATAGCGGGGTTAAGCAGAGACCCTCAGTACGGCCAGGATCTTACAGCGCACGGAGTATGCCATAAGGTCAAATAAAAAGGGTGCCGTGTGGCACCCTTATATATGCAACCGGATGAACCGCCCCTGAATCGGGCGGCACCGCTCAACGTACGCCGAAGACGAACGAGGCCAGTGCCGCAATCTCGGTATCGCTCAGGCGTGCGGCGATGCTGCGCATGACGGCAGCGTCGTCGTTGGTGCGCTCGCCGGCACGGAAGGCCTTGAGCTGAGCTTCGGTGTAGGCAGGATCCTGACCGCTCAGAGCGGGGAAGCCGGCGGAGGCAATACCTTTGCCGTCGACGGCGTGGCACGCGGAGCAGGCAGCGACGCCGATGGAAGCGTTGCCGGCCTTGAAGAGCACTTCGCCCTGTTCACGCAGAGCAGGGTCGACGGCGCCGAGAGGAGCTTCCTGCGTGGAGTACCAGGCAGCGAGGTCAGCCAGATCCTGGTCGTTGAAGTTGTCGAGAATGCCAGCCATCAGCGGCACGACGCGGGCGCCGGACTTGATGTCGCGCAGCTGTTTCAGCAGGTATTTCTGACCTTGGCCACCGATCTTGGGCACGTTCGGCAGGGTGCTGTCGTTGCCAGCTTCGCCATGGCAAGCAAGACAGGCAGTGATTTTGCCCTTACCGGCCTGGGCATTGCCTTCCTGGGCCAGGACGGGGGAGGCGATGGCGGTGACAAGCACTGCGGCAACGACGCTTTTCACAAATGCATGGATGGTCACGGTAACGGTACCTTTACTGAGCGTGGACTCTTGGCTGATTGATTGCCCGGCGGACCCGATGTGTCTCAAGGCCCCAAGCCTGGCGCGAACCGGGCGGGAAGGGGGGCTGTGCTAGAATCCCCCGGTTTTTTGGGCGGGCGGATTATACCCCAAGCCTCGCTCAAGCCCAATCTGCTACAGGAATTGCGTGAATCTTCTTGCAAGTCCCCAGCCACAGCCAGGAAGTCCCATGTCAGAAAGCTCTCCACCCGTCGGACTCGACTATCACCGCGCCGCCTACCACATCAGCGCCGCCAAGCTGGATCAATGCCCCAGCGACAGCATCGCCGAAGTTGCCTTCGTGGGTCGCTCCAATGCCGGTAAGTCCAGCGCCATCAACGCGCTTACCGGGCAGAGTAAGCTCGCGCGCACGAGCAAGACGCCGGGCCGCACTCAGCTCCTGAACTATTTCACCGTCGGGGAAGGCCTGTATCTGGTGGACCTGCCCGGCTTCGGCTACGCCAAGGTGCCGCCGGAGATGAAGCGCAAATGGCAGCAGGAGCTCGAACGCTATCTGGAAAAACGGGCGGCGCTGCGGGGCATCGTGCTCCTGATGGACATCCGGCACCCCTTGAAGGAGCTCGATGAAGTGATCGTCAGCTGGTGCCGCAAGGCGCAGATGCCGCTGCACGTTCTGCTCACCAAGGCCGACAAACTGAACTTCGGGGCCGCCAAAAACACGCTGCTGCAAGTAAGCAAGTCCTTGCAATCACCCCTGTTCAGCGTGCAGCTCTTTTCCGCACTCAACGGGCAGGGCACCGATGAATTGCGGCAGCGACTCGATGACTGGCTGCTGGCAACGGAAGAAGGCGAAGAGTCAGCCGAGTAAACCACCAAGGTTCCCAGCGCGTTGAAGTCTGGGCAGACGCGGCGAGCGTCGCTTCTCTTCATCAGGGGAGAAAGGGGCTTGGTGAGAAGAATGGCAGGGAGATGAGGGCCACGGCGGTATCGATCAGGGAGAACGAATTGGGGAGGCCCAAAAGTTGCGGGCCCTGACCGTAGGAGAAGACAGTCAGGGCCCGGCGCCTCCTGGAGCCCAGGAGATATCTCTCAAACAGCAGCCTGGGAAAATCGGGGAGAAAACCAGCCTGCTGGAGCCATAGACATCGCCGCGTCTGCGAAGTTCACTCGCCGATCGAAAATTTTTGCTTTCCCGCGACTTGTTGCCGTGAGCACGGCGCCACATTGCATTTGCTGGCTTTTTGCCAGCAATTCGCAGCTTCAACTGCGCCGTTCGCCGCGTTAGTGCGCTTCGTCCCACGAGTGGCCCCAACCAAGATCGACCACCAGCGGTACCCGTAGAGACGCCGCCGACATCATGCGGAAGCGCACGCCATCCTTGAGTGGCTCCAGATCCGCCTCGGCCACTTCGAACACCAGCTCGTCGTGTACCTGCAGGACGAGCCGCGCGTCGAGCTGCGCCACCTTCAGCCATTGGTCGATGTCGATCATCGCCTGCTTGATGAGATCCGCCGCCGTGCCCTGCATCGGCGCATTGATGGCCGTACGCTCGGCGGCCTTGCGCAGGTTCTGATTGCGCGCGCGAATGTCCGGCAGATACAGGCGACGTCCGAACAAGGTTTCGACGTAGCCTTGCTCCGCTGCGAGTGCGCGCGTGTTCTCCATGTAATCGCGCACACCGGGGTAGCGCTGGAAGTAGCGATCGACGTATTCCTGCGCTTCGACGCGTCCAATGCCCAACTGATTGGCGAGGCCGAAGGCCGACATGCCGTAGATCAACCCGAAATTGATGGCCTTGGCGCTGCGGCGTTGATCGCTGCCCACTTCTTCGAGCGGAATGCCGAAGATCTCCGCAGCAGTGGCGCGATGCACGTCCAGGCCTTCGGCGAAGGCGCGAATCAAACCAGCATCGCCGGAGAGATGCGCCATGATGCGCAGCTCGACCTGTGAATAGTCCGCCGCAAGCAGGATCTTGCCGTCGGCGGGAATGAAGGCCTTGCGGATACGGCGACCTTCATCCGTGCGAATCGGAATGTTCTGCAGGTTGGGCTCGGTGGAAGAAAGGCGTCCCGTTGCGGCCACCGCCTGCTGGAAGGTGCTGTGGATGCGACCGGTGTCGGGCTGGATGTCCAGCGGCAGTTTGTCGGTGTAGGTCGACTTGAGCTTGCTGAGCCCACGGTGCTCGAGAATCACGCGCGGCAGCTCATAGTGCTGTGATAGCTCCTGCAGCACCGGTTCGGCGGTGGAAGGCTGCCCCTTGTCGGTCTTCGCGATCACTGGGTACTGCAACTTTTCGAAGAAAATCTTCTGTAGCTGCGCCGGGGAACCCAGGTTGAATTCTTCGCCGGCAAGTTCGTAGGCGCGCTTCTCCAACACGTCCAGGCGCACCGCGAGCTCCTCACTCTGTTGGCGCAGCACATCGACGTCGACGCGGATGCCGGCGGCTTCCATGCGTGTCAGCACCGGCACCAGGGGAATCTCGAAGTAGCGGTAGACCTCCGCCAACGAGCCCGTTTCGCGCAAACGTCGTTCGAGTATCAGCGCCAGGCGATGCGTGTAGTCCACGCCTTTGCCGGCCCACGCTGCAGCTTCGGCCACGCTCAGCTGCGCGAACTCGAGTTTGTTGCGACCCTTGCCCAGCAATTCTTCGCGCGAAGGCAAGGTGAATCCCAACTCGCGTTCGCTGAGTTTTTCCAAGGTGTGACGATGCGCGACCGAGTCGAGCACGTAGGACTGCAGCATCGTGTCGTAACGACGGCCGCGTAAACGGATGCCGTAGCGACGCAGCACGTGCGAGATGAACTTGAGATCGTGCCCGATCTTGAAGAGGGCCTGACTTTCCAGATGTGGCTTGAAGGCGGCCAACACCTGCTCGGTCGGCAACTGCTGGGCATCGCCGAGAAGATCGTGTCCCAGTGGAATGTAGATTGCCTGGCCTGCGGTGAGAGAAAAGGCGAGACCGATCAACTGCGCCTGTTTGAAGTGCGCACCATCGGTGTGTACGGCCAGGGCCACGCGTTTGCTTTCACTCAGGCTCCGACAAAGCACGGTGAGCGCATCGGCATCGGTAAGCACTTCCACCTCTGTTTCGGCGGACAGGCCGAGCAGCGCAGTGGTTGCATCCACCTCTGCTGATGCCGGCTCATCCACTGGGGCGGTGTTGGATGCTTCACTGGTGCTCGCACCTGCTGCGATTCCCTGTTCTTCCAGCTCACGCACCCAACTGCGGAATTCGAGTTCCTGGAACAGGCGCAGCAGCTCGGGTAGATCGGCGGGTTTGTGCGCAAGATCGCGCGGCCCGAACTCGAGGGCGACGTCGCACTTGATCGTGGCGAGGCGAACGGAAAGCTGAAGCAGTTCGATGTTCGCGCGCAGATTCTCGCCGGCCTTGCCCGGTACTTCGTCCGCATGCGCGATCAGATTCTGGACCGAACCGTATTGCAATAACCACTTCACCGCCGTCTTCGGCCCCACGCCGGGAATGCCCGGGATGTTGTCCACCTTGTCACCCATCAGGCCGAGGTAGTCGATGATCAGTTCCGGCGGCAGCCCGAATTTGGCCTTCACGCCTTCGACGTCCAAGCGCTCGTCGGTCATGGTGTTGAGCAGGGTGACGTGCTCGTTGACGAGCTGCGCCATGTCCTTGTCGCCGGTGGAGATCAGGGTGGGCACGCCTTGTTCCTGCGCCTGGCGCGCCAGGGTGCCGATCACGTCGTCGGCTTCGACGCCTTCGATGATCAAGAGCGGCAGGCCCATCGCGCGGATGATGGTGTGAATGGGCTCGATCTGACTCGCCAATTCCACCGGCATCGGCGGACGGTTGGCCTTGTACTGGTCGTACATCTCGCTGCGGAACGTGCCGCCCTTGGCGTCGAACACCACTGCGACCGTGCTCTGCGGATATTGCTTGAGCAGGAGACGCAGCATGCTGATCACGCCCTTGATGGCGCCCGTGTCCTGACCGGCGCGAGTCTTGAGCGGCGGCAGCGCGTGGAAGGCGCGGAACAGGTAGGACGAGCCGTCGACCAGGACCAGGGGCGGAGTTGCTGTCGTCATCGTTGTCATTCCTTGGCGCCGCACTCGAGGATGGCGGCGACGATGGTTTCATACATGCGCGCGTAGGCGGAGGCATCGACCGTTTCGTCCGCGCCCATCACATCCACTTCGCGCACCGCCAGGGTTGGCAGGTCGAGCAGATTGCGCACCTTGGACGTATCGACCCCGGGTTCCGCCACGAGGCAGGCGAGGCGTGCCCGTTGCATTTCTGCACGCAGCCCCATCAAGGTACGCAGGCCGGCCATGGTGCCGTTGCTGTCAGTCAAGGACAGCGCTGCCGGCAGCGCCAGTTCTTGCTCCATATATATGAAGGCGTGGTGATAGACGGCCCAGGTGCTGGGCCGCGCTCGCTCGAGTTCCTGCTCGATGCGGTGGCGCAGCGCCATGAGTGTTGCCTCGAAGCGTTCGGCATTGGCTGCATACCGCGCTGCATTGGATGGATCGAGGGCTGCGAGACGTTGACTCAAGGCCGAAGCGATGCGCGTGGCGTTGCCAAGATCGAGCCACAGATGCGGATCGACTTCGTCGCCCGCCGGCACGAGCTTCATGCCCGCGATGTCCTGCGCGGTGAGTAAGCGCTCAGTATCGTTCTGCAGGATGTCGACCAGCGGCAGCTCCAGCGCCGGGCCCACCCAGAGTACGAGATCGGCTTCTGCCAAGGTGCGACGTTCAGACGGGCGCAAGGAGATCGAATGCGGATCCTGACCGGCACCCAGCGCAAGCAAGGGCTCACCAACGCCGTCCATCACGGCGGCGGCAATCAATTGCAGTGGCGGGATGCTCGCTGCCACTTGCGGTGCCGCGTGCAGCTGGATGCAGGCGGCAGACAACATCAAGCCAGCAATGACTCGCACGCCGCGGGAAGAGAGCAGGGAACGAAAACTTGGTGCGGGCATCAAAGCGTCTGACTCGGCGGGGTGTGAAATAAAGGGTGCTATGATATACCACCCTGCGCGGGGTCCCCGCACACGGACGAACCCAACTCTTGGCGCAGCCCACCATCTGTGAATCACCAGCACTCCCCAGTTCTCGCGACCTCCACGCCGCTGTTGCAACTGCAGGGCATCGCTTATGCGCCCGAGAATCGCGAGATCCTGCGTGACGTGTCCCTGGAGCTGCACAGCGGACAGATTTTGACCGTCATCGGCCCCAACGGCGCCGGCAAGACCACCTTGATCAAGATCGCCATGGGCCTGGTATCGCCCAGCGCCGGTTCCGTGCAGCGCGTGCCGGGGCTGCGCATCGGTTACATGCCGCAGCGTCTGCAGGTGGAAGCGACGATGCCGATTCAGGTCGAGCGCTTTCTGCGTCTGGGCCCTGCCGCCCAATCGCAGCGTTTGCGCGAGGCACTGGAGGAGGTGGGAGCGCCGCACGTGCTGAAGTCGAGCCTGAACACCCTGTCCGGCGGCGAATTGCAGCGCGTGCTGTTGGCGCGTGCGCTTCTGCATGAACCGCAGCTGCTGGTGTTGGACGAACCAACCCAGGGCGTCGATCTCAAGGGACAGGCCGAACTCTATCGCCTCATCACACGCATCCGTGATCGCCACCAATGTGCGGTCTTGATGGTGTCGCACGACCTGCATCTGGTGATGTCGTCGACCGACGAAGTGATCTGTCTCAACCAGCACGTGTGCTGTCACGGACATCCGGAACAGGTGAGCAACGATCCCGCCTATCTCGAACTCTTCGGCAAGCGCAACGTCGAAGCGGTCGCCCTCTACACGCATCACCACAATCACCATCACGATCTGACGGGCTGCGTGGTGAAGGAACACAAGCACGAACACCCATGATGGCGGACTTTCTGATACGCGCAGTGCTGGCAGGTCTGGTGCTGGCCGTGGTGGCTGGCCCCTTGGGCTGTTTCATCGTGTGGCGTCGCATGGCCTATTTCGGCGACACGCTCGCGCACTCGGCGCTGCTCGGCATTTCGTTGAGTTTGCTGTTCCAGGTGAACGTGCAGCTCGCGGTGATCCTTGCCTGCTGTGGTGTTGCGCTGGCCTTGGTCTTTCTCGAGCGGCGCCGCTCGCTCGCCACCGATACCTTGCTCGGCATCCTTGCACATAGCTCGCTGGCTCTCGGCTTGGTGCTGCTCAGCTTCACCGACAACCGCATCGATTTGATGGCCTTCCTCTTCGGCGATCTACTCGCCGTTTCCGCACAGGAATTGTGGGTGATGGTGTTGGGCGGCCTGCTCAGTTGCGCCGTGCTCGCGTGCTTCTGGAATCCGCTCCTCGCACTGACGCTGCATCAGGAATTGGCGCAGGTCGAAGGTCTGCCGGTGGCGCGCCTGCGTTTGCTGTTGATGTTGGTGATGGCGGTAGTGGTGGCGGTGTCGATGAAGATCGTCGGCGTGTTGCTGATCACATCGCTCCTCATCATTCCGCCGGCGGCAGCGCGACGTTTCGCCACCAGCCCCGAACAGATGGCGCTTGGTGCCAGTGCCCTTGGTTGCATCGCGGTGCTGCTGGGCATCGGCGCATCCTGGTGGTGGGATACGCCGACCGGCCCCAGCATCGTGGTGGTGGCAGCGCTCCTCTATCTCGTGGGTTCGCTGCCTGGAGGCAAGCGCTGAAGTTGCGCTTCAGCGCTTAGGAAGAGTAAGAACCTACTGCTTGGCGGCAGCAGCCTGTTTTTCTTCGAGCGGAATGTCGGAAGCGGGATCACCCGTGATGTCGGTCTTCGAGAAGTAGGCGCGCAGCGGCGGATCACCGTCCTGACAGTCCACCACGAATTCCGGATCGTCGGGCGTGCCGCCCCATTTGCGGACTGATTTCGGGTTCAGATTTTCGCAACCGGGCTTTTCACGTGCGGCGCGATTGACGCCCGCGATCACGATGCGCTTGTAGTGGGTGAGCAGCGGATCCCATTCGAAATCCTTCTCTTCGAAAGGACCGGTTACCTGAGCTTGCGCCATGGGGGCGAGCAGCGACCATGCCGCTACCAGTACCACGAATCGTTTCATGTCGTTCTCCTCTCTTCGCGGCATCGAGTTGGAGGCGCCCACTGACGCCTCCCTCTCAAACACCGGTTGCTTCGGCCATATCGCGATGACTATATAGCCAGCTTCTTAATGCAATCTTACTGCGCCGCCTGATCCCGCCATCCGCCGCCGAGTGCGCGATAGAGATTCACCGCCGCACTCAACTGCTTCTGCTTGGTTTCGATCAGTTCACGCCGCGCTTCCAGGGCTTCGCGCTGCGCCAACAATACTTCGAGATAGTCGGCACGAGCGGACGCAAACAATTGGTTGGCCACGTCCACCGAAGAATCGAGCGCTTCGACCTGCCGCAACTTCGATTGGTAGCTTCGGCCGAGGTTCTCGATCTCCGCCACGCTGGTGGCCACTTCGGTGAAGGCATTGAGCAGCGTTTGCTCATACTCATAGGCTGCTTCCACCTGTGCCGCATTGGCATTCTTGTACACGGCCTTGATCGCGTTGCGATTGAACAACGGCGCGATCACGTCGCCACCCACGGCGTAGGCCAACGATGCGGGAGTCTCGAACAAGTGCTCCGCCTTGAAGGCTTCGAGACCCACACCCGCACGAATGGCGAACGAGGGGTAGAAGTTGGCCTTGGCCACGTCGACGTTGAGATCGGCGGCAGCCAGCTCCAACTCTGCTCGCCGGATGTCAGGACGATTCTCCAATAACTGCGAAGGAACGCCCGTCTGCACTACCGGTGGTTCACGCTCGAGCAAGGCTCGAGACGAACGCACGATGGGCTGCGGAGTGCGGCCAAGGAGCAGATTGAGATGGTTTTCCGTCTCGATGATGCGCTGGCGGATCGCGTAGCGCTCACTCTCGTTCTTGCTGACCTCTGCCTCGAAGCGAGTCACGGCCAGCGAATTCACCCTGCCGAAGTTCAGCAGGTCGCGGGTAACGTCGAGCGCATTCTGCTGAATCTCGATGTACTGGTTCAAGTTCTCGAGCTGGCTGTCCAGCGCCAATAATTCGTAAAAATTATTGGCGACCTCCGCCACGAGATTGGTCACCAGGAGGTGCTGACCCTCCACCGACGCCAGATATTCCAGCGCCGCGACCTTGGTGGCTTTACGTAATTTCTTCCAGACGTCGAGCTCCCAAGACGCATAGAGCCCGACCTCGAGATTCTGCAAGGGCTCGGGAAAGGCCTTGCCCTCGTCGATTTCGAGCTGTTTTTCTACGGCGCCGTTACGCGTGAGCTCGCCAACTTTCTCCGACTCCCACTCGGCACCGATCGACACGAACGGTAGATACTCGCCGCGCCGGGCCTGGATTTCGTTCTGCGCCCTTTGCATGCGCTGCAGCAGAATCCCCACTTCCTTGTTGTTGGCCAGCGCAGTCTCGATCAGGACCGCGAGATCGGGATCGTCGAAGAAATCGGCCCAATCGATCGCGGCTGCACTTTCTTGACTGCTCTCTGTCCCCTGCACGAATTGATCGGGCAGGTTGCGCTCGACTGCTTTGTTGTTCACTGCCGGGATGGCACAGGCTTGCACCGCGCAGGCCAGCGCCACGCCCAGCGCAAGGGGGATCATGCGTACTTCATTCATGGGCTGCGGCCTCATCGGTGTAGTGGTAGAGCTCGGTCAGCGGCAGGTGATCCTCGTCGCGGATGAGCGAGCGACCTTCTTCGATTTTCGCGAAGAGGTAATACAGTCCCGGAATGACGATGACGCCGAACACGGTGCCGAACAACATGCCTCCGAGTGCGGACGAACCGATGGTGCGGTTGCCCACGGCGCCCGCGCCCTGTGCGAGCACGAGCGGGATGAGACCCGCGATGAACGCGAACGAGGTCATGAGAATCGGGCGGAATCGCGCGCGCGCACCTTCGATGGCGGCGGCCAACACCGTCATGCCCTGCTCATGCTTCTGTACCGCATATTCGACGATCAGCACCGCGTTCTTGCCGAGCAGACCCACCAACATCACGAGCCCAAGTTGCGCGTAGATATCGTTGGCGAGACCCAAAGACTTCAGCAACAGGAAAGAGCCGAACACGCCCGTCGGCAAGGACAGCAACACGGCAAGGGGCAACAGGAAACTTTCATACTGCGCGGCGAGCACCATGTACACGAACACCAGCACCACGGCGAAGATCATGATGGCTTCGTTGCCGCGTTGCACTTCGTCGTAGGACAGTCCTTCCCAACCGATGTCGTATCCATTGGGCAGGGTCTGCGCTGCCACTTCCTGCACCGCCTTGATCGCTTCGTCCGTGGTATAGCCCTCGGCAGGTTCGGCACGAATGGTGGCGGAGTTGTAGAGGTTGTAGCGCGTGATCTCGTTGGGTCCCTGTTTCTTCACCAACTTCATGAAGGAAGAGTAGGGCACCATTTCGCCTTCTTCGTTCTTCACGTAGTAGTTGAGGATGTCGCTGGGATAGCGGCGGAACTCGGGACTGGCCTGCGTGTAGACCTTGAAGAAGTTGTTGAAACGGATGAAGCTCTGTTCGTAGGTGCTGCCGATGAGAATGTTGAGGTTCTCCATCGCTCTGCCGATGGAAACGCCTTTCTGCATCGCAGCCTGATTGTCGATCTCGATTTCGTACTGCGGATAGTTGGCGGCGTAGAAGGTGAAGAGACCCGCCAATTCCTTGCGCTGACTCAAGGCATCCATGAACTCCTGATTGATGCGATCGAACTCGGCATAGTCGGTGGTGTTGGTCTTGTCGAGCAAGCGGAACGCCAGACCCGATGCGGCGCCGTAGCCCGGCACTGCCGGTGGTTCGAAGTATTCGATCACGGCGCCGAAGTTCTTCGTCTTCTCTTCCAGCTCTTCGATGATCTCGTGTACCGAACGCTCACGGTCATTCCAGTCATCTAGGTTGATCAAGCAGGTGCCGGCGTTGGAGCCTCGACCCTCGGTGAGAATTTCGTAGCCGGCGAGCGAGGACACCGACGATACGCCTTCGATGCTGCGCGCCACTTCCTGCAGCTGTCGCGCCACCTGGTTGGTGGCTTCGAGCGTAGTGCCTGGCGGCGTTTGGATGATGGCGTAGATCTGACCCTGGTCCTCGCCGGGAATGAAGCCCGCAGGCAGGCTCTGGTTGATCGAGAAGGTCCCGAAGATGAAACCGGCGAGAAGCAGCGCAGTGACGCTGCGGCGCGTGACGATCTTCTCCAACACCTTGGTGTAGCGGCCGGTGATGCGTTCGAACCAGCGGTTGAAGGCATCGATGAACATACTCACCGGAGTGCGACGCTTGGGTTGCCCGTGCTGGTTCGTGAGCAGCATCGCACACAGCACCGGCGTGAGCGAAAGCGCCACGATACAGGAGATAACGATCGAGGCCGCCATCGTGATCGAGAACTGGCGGTAGAAAACGCCCACCGGTCCCGTCATGAAGGCGATCGGCACGAACACTGCCGTCATCACCAAGGTGATGGCGATGATGGCGCCACCGATTTCCCCCAGAACTTCCTGCGTCGCGCGATAGGGCGTGATCTTGGCATCGTGTTCCATCTTCGCGTGCACGGCCTCGACCACCACGATTGCGTTGTCCACCACGATGCCGATGGCCAGTACCAGCGCAAACAAGGTGATGAGGTTGATGGTGAGACCGAAGGCCTGCATGCAGAAGAAGGTGCCGATGAGCGACACAGGCACTGCCAGAATGGGAATCAAGGTGGAACGCCAATCTCCCAGGAACACGAATACCACGAGTGCCACGAGCACGAAGGCTTCGATCAGCGTGTGCATCACCTGTTCGATCGAGGCATCGAGAAACTTCGAAACGTCGTAGTTGATCTCGTAGTCCATGCCCACTGGGAAGCTCGGCTCGAGCTCCTTCATCTTTTCCTTCACTTCCTTGATCACCTCGCTCGCGCTGGAGCCGTAGTTCTGCTTCAGCACGATGGCAGCAGAGGGATAGCCATCCTTGTTGGAATAGATGTCGAAGAACTCGCTGCCGAGTTCGACGGTGGCGAGATCCTTGAGCTTGAGAATCTGGCCGTCGGAGTCAGCGCGCACGATGATGTTTTCGTATTCCTGCGGTTCGCTGTAGCGGCCCTTGTAGGTCAGCACATATTCCTTCGATTGTGCGGCGATGCCGGATGCCTGGCCGAGACGGCCGGGACGACCGAGGATGCTCTGCTCATCGATCGCTTCCATCACCTCTTCGACCGAAACGTTGTAGGCGCGCATGCGATCGGGGTTGAGCCAGATGCGCATCGCGTACTGACGACTGCCGAGAATCTTGGCGCTGGCGATGCCGTTGACGCGCTGGATCTCGGGAATCACGTTGACGTTGGCGTAGTTGTAGAGAAATTTCTCGTCGGCGTGTTCGTCGGTGCTGTAGAGGTTGATGTACATGAGCATGCTGGGTTGCACACGCTCGACCACCACACCTTCCAATTGCACCAATTGCGGTAGACGACTCATCACCTGATCGAGACGAGTCTTGACGTTGATCATGGCCTGGTTGGGATCGACCTCGAGGCCGAAGATCACCTGGATCGTTGCCTCACCGGCACTCGTCGCATCCGACACGATGTACTTCATGCCGGGCACGCCGTTGATGGCGCGCTCGATCGTGATGAGCGACGACTGCACCAACACATCCGCGCTCGCACCGGGATAAGCGAGTGACACGATCACGCGCGGGGGAGCGATGTCGGGAAATTGCGAAGTGGGCAATGCCTTGATGGAGAGAAAGCCCATGAACACCATCATCAGCGACAGCATGATCGCCATGACGGGACGTTTGATGAAAACTCCAAACATGGTCGACCTCCTTTATTCAGCGTAGAGATCGAGGTCTTCGAATACTTCCTCCGGCTCTTCGTAATCGGGATCGATCTTCATCCCGTTACGCACGCGCCGGAGCCCTTCGATCAGAATCCTGTCGTTCTCCTGCAAACCATCCGTGACGAGAAAAACATGCGGCATCTCGGCACCGATCGTGATCAGACGCTGCTCGAGTTTGTCTTCCGCGTTGACGACGTAGACATAGGTTTTGTCGAGGATCTCGAAGGTCGCTTTCTGTGGAATCATCAGCGCATCGGCATAGGGTTGCTCCATCAGCACGTTGCCCGTCTGTCCGTGACGCAGGATCTGGTTCGGATTCGGGAAGGTGGCACGGAAGGCGATGTTGCCGGTCTTGTTGTCGAAGTCAGCCTGAATGGTTTCGATCGTGCCCTCGAAGTCGAAGATGCGGCCATTGGCGAGTTTAAGCTTGACCGTTTTCGAGGCCATGCCGTTCTCCGTGTAATCGAGGTATTCGGATTCGGGCACGTTGAAGTACACCCACATCTTGCTGACGTCCGCCAGGGTGGTGAGCAGCTCACCTTCGTCGACGAGACTACCCTTGCGCACTTCGAGGTGGTCCATGATGCCGGTGAAGGGCGCACGGATTTCGGTGAAGTCGAGGTGGGTTTTCGCGAGATTCATCTCGGCTTCCGCTTTCTGCAGGCGTGCTTCGGCGGTTGCCAGTTCATTGGCGGAGACGATGTTGCGTTCGGCGAGCGACTTGGTGTTCTGGTATTCGATGCGTGCCACGTTGGCTTCCGCCTTCGCACGCTCATATTCGGCTTCGTAGACGTTGGGCATGATCTTGAACATCAGCTGGCCTTCCTGCACCAGCTGACCCTCGTCCACGAAGATGTCCTGCAGATAGCCCTTCTCGAGCGCGCGCACTTCGATGTGCTGATAGGCGCGGATCTGGCTTACGTATTCCTTCGTGAGCGCCGTGCTGCGGCGCAGCGGAGTCGTGACCTCCAATTCAAGTTCGTCATCATCGTCGTCGTCATCCGCATAGCAGGGAGCGATGGTGGTCAGAAGCAACATACCAAGCAGCATCAGAAACTTGTTCATCTTCATAGGTTCTACTTCCATAGGCGGCGACGAGGCACCGCGCGCGACGTAGGCAGCGCTACGTCCGTGAGCGAAACGATCGGTAGTGAATGGCGGCGGCGCACACTCACGCGACGGAACTCAGGAAGGATCCGGAACTCGTATGCGTGAGGGGTGACGGCGTGACGCCGGCTTAGCCAGGGAAGTAGGGGGGAGGTGCGCGAGGCGCGGAGACGACGTAGGCGACGAGATGGATGGCGGCGAGATGGCGCGTGGTGCAGAGCGCCAGACCGAGTGCCACCAACACGAAGACGATGGCGGCGACCACTGCGTCGAAAGATGGATCACTGTCGAAGACCTTGTAGGAGGTATCCGACTTGGTTGGGTCGTCGTAGATCTTCTTCTGAAGAACGATGGCCGTGCCAACGGCTTCGTCAACCGTAATGTCGTTCTGCGGCGACGGCGCGATGAGCGCCACATTCAGCGCCAGAAGGATGAGTGCGACGACCAGCCTGGAGATTGGTGACGACGATGCGTTGCGACTTTCCGTCATGGACTACTGTCTTTTCCGACAACTTTGAAAACGGGGAGTTTTCAAGAATGCTCGCCGCGCATTGTAGGAGGCGCTTTTCACGCAGTTCAAGCGCGCACGGGAACGCAGCGTCAAGAACGCATCCAGAACGAATATAAATCGCGTTATTTATGGTTTGGTCGCGCGCCAGGACGCGAAAACGGAGCGGAAGGTGAGGGCCATCTTGCCCGGATCCTGTGGCGTCTTGAAGAAGCCGTGGAAGTGGCCTTCGGGGTTGATCAGGATCACTTCGCCACTGTGGTTGACGAGGTAGGAGCCATCATCGCCCTGCGGCTGATAACCGAAAGCGATGTTCACCTGACGCGCGAAGTTGAAGACGTCGATGTATTCGCCGGTGGCTCCAACGTAGTCTTCACCGAAGTAGCTTACGTACTGCTTCAGTTTTTCCGGCGTGTCGCGTTGCGGGTCGACGGAGATGAAAGCGACCTGCGTCGCCGCTGCGGCTTCCTCATCCACATCGCGCAATTGCTGCTGGAACTGACGCAGCGTTGCCATCGTCACCGGGCAAATGTCGGGGCAATAGGTGTAGCCAAAGAAAACGAAGGACCACTTGCCCTTGAACCACTCCTGCGTGAAAGGCTGACCATCCTGATCGATGAGCGAGAAGCTGCTGAAACGACGCGGCAGTTCGTAGACGAAGAGGCCGTTCTCGTTGAGCTGCTCGGGCGTGAGCATGGTCGGAGACAGCACGCGATGGACCAGCAAGCCCAGGAGCAGTGCCATGAAAGCGACTAATCCAATGACGGTATTGGCGACATTGCGTTGCATCTCTGTCTCCGTGGTGAATCAGAGATAGTGATCGATCAGCAGCGCGACGAAGAGCGCTATCAGATAGAAGATGGAATAACGGAAGGTCTGCATCGCCACCTGCGGGCGCTGCGTCACCATCAACAGGATCGAGTAGTAGAGGAAGCCGGCACCGAGCACCAGAGCAGCGAGCAGATACGGCAGACCACTCATGCCCGTGAGATAGGGCAGGATCGACACGATCAGCATGATGATGGTGTAGAGCAGCGTGTGCAGCTTGGTGATTTCTTCACCGTGCGTCACGGGCAGCATCGGAATGTCGGTCTTGGCGTAGTCCTTCTTACGATGGATCGCGAGCGGCCAGAAGTGCGGTGGAGTCCACGCGAAGATGATGAGAACCAACAGCAGTGCACCGGAGTCGATAGTGCCGGTGACGGCAGTCCAACCCAACATCGGCGGCATGGCGCCGGAGAGACCACCGATCACGATGTTCTGCGGCGTGGCACGTTTGAGCCAGCCGGTATAGATGATGGCGTAACCAACGAAGGAGGCGAGCGTTAGCCACGCGCACAGCGGATTCACGAAGGCGATGAGGATGCTCATGCCGAGCACACAGATCACGCAGGCGAAAATCAATGCCTGCATCGGGCTGACCTTGCCCTGCGGAATCGGGCGCTTGATCGTGCGCTGCATCAAGACGTCGATGCGGTGATCGATGAGGTGATTCACCACGGCGCCGGCGCCGGCAACGAGTGCGATGCCGAGGTTGCCCCACAGCAGGATGTCGAGCGGCACCATGCCTGGTACCGCGAGAAACATACCCACCAGCGACGTGAGCACCATCATCATGACGACGCGCGGCTTGCACATCTCATAGTAATCACGCCATGTGGCGGATTTTTTCAGGATGGTGTCGGACATCGGAGGATTACCAGGCAGAAGTGCTTTGATGGAGCCGGTAATTGAGGCTCACGAGGGCCAGCAATAGTAAGGCACCCCCTGCATTATGGGCAACCGCGATGGGTAAGGGCAGCGACCAGAGGATATTGCTGAGACCGAGGCAAAGCTGGATCGCGAGCAGGACGGCGATCACGTTGGCCTGACGACGCATGGCCGCACCGCCTGCGAATTTGTAGAGACGCGACAGCAGGAACAAGAGATAGAGCGTTACGACGAGAGCACCGATGCGATGACCGACGTGGATCGCAACACGCGCTTCACCATCGAGCTGACCACCGAGATAGTTGGGGCCGATTTCCTGGAAGATGTTGAAGCCAGCTGCTGCGTCCATCGGCGGCCACCACTGTCCCTGACAGGTTGGAAGGTCGGGGCAGGCGAGGGCGGCGTAGTTGGAGCTGGTCCAACCACCCAGCGCGATCTGCACGATCACCAGCAGAAGGCCGATCAGCGCCAGCGGACGCAGGCTGTGCCAATGATGCAGCGGCACGCTCGGCTGCGGCCAGGCGCGATTGGAAAGACGCAGACTCAACAGCCAGAGCAGGGCAAGCGTGGTGAAGCCACCGAGCAAGTGAGCGGTCACCACCTGCGGCCACAGCTTCAAGGTCACCGTCCACATACCGAACAAGGCCTGAAGGATCACGAGACCCAGCAGGAACAACGGAAGCTTCAACGGTTGGCCAGGTTCGTTGCGATGTCTCCAGGCGAGGAAAGCGATCGCCAGGATCGTCAGACCCAGCGTGCCGGCGAAGTAGCGATGCACGACTTCCGGCCAGGCTTTATGCACTTCGAAGGGCGCATCGGGGAAACGAGCTTCGGCCTGCGCGATCTGCTCGGGAGTTTCCGGCCAGGTGAGGTGGCCATAGCAGCCCGGCCAGTCGGGACAACCCAGACCAGCGTCGCGCAGGCGCGTGAACGCGCCGAGAATTACCACGCACAAGGCCAGGATCACCGCAAACATCACGAGCCCATGGGAAGGTTTGGTAATTTTCATTGCAGACTCCACGCTAGCCGAGGCTGCTCAGTTTGAGCAGTTTGTTGAGGTCAGACAGGATTTCTTCGGGGGTGTTGTCGGGGGTGAAGAACAACATCACGTTGCCCACGGGGTCGGCAACGTAGATGTAATGGTTCGTCAGCGGATCTTCGCCAGCGCGCGCGGTTGGGGCGAGCACACCACGCAGTGCGGCGGGGTCGGCGAAGAGCTGACGCAGGCCGGGATGCTCATCGGCAAGATGTTTGGCCAAGTCTTCGGGCAACTGACGCGTTTGCGCAGAACCGGCGTCGGCATGCACGTAAACGCCCTGCACGCGGCGCGCCTCGGCACCGAGACGCGTATGGATCTGACGCAGGAAGTAGAGACGCTCACGGCAAGCATCGTCACAGTTGCTGCCACCGATGAAGATCAACTGCCAGGGTCGAGGCGTGTAGTCATCGGGATCGACACCTTCCGTCATCTCCTCGAAACTCAAATAGGCGCGTTCGCCCGCTCCATCGACCAATTGCAGATCGGTGAGGTCGAGCACCGGGGAGATCAGCACTCCCTTGTTGGACGTTGCGACCACTCCTTCTTCGATGGCCTTGCCGTAGTACCAGGTGGCCAGCGTGATCGGCACGATCACGGCCGTCAGCAGAAAGAACAGCTTCAGTTTGTTGGCTTGGTTCGGATTCACGTTCGTCTCTAGCTCTCGTCTTCAGGTTTACGTGTCCGCCGTGCTTTCCGTCCGCGTGCTGTAGTAGAGATAGAGCAGCGTCAGCATCGTGGCCATGGCGAACCATTGCACGGCATAGCCGCGGTGCATCTCTGGGCTGAGATTGATCACCGGCCAATGGCGCACCAAGGCGCCGTCGACGCCCTCCGCCACCCGCACCGTGTGCGGAAAGAGCGGCCCTTGCAATTCTGCGGCGCGTTGCATCGCCAGCGTGTTCAGCTCCTGGATGACCTTGGGCCAACCAGGTGCCATCAATTCTTCCGACAGAATTACCGCTTCGCCCACCGGGACGTAGACCGTGCCTCGCACCTGCATGCGTGCGGGCAACGCGGCGATCCGCGGTAATTCCTCGCGTGTCGCGCCCTGCGGCACCCAACCGCGGTTGATGAACACCGTCATTCCGGAGTCGCTCGTCACCGCCTGCAATACTTCGTAGCCGACGCGGCCTTGGTAGATGCGGTTGTCGAGCAGGAAGATGTGTTCGTTGTCCGGCTGACCGCTGAATTCCACCTGGCGATATTGCAGATCACTGCTGAGATCGAGGCTGGTGAGCGGCGCCGGGGGCTCTACCTGTCGGCTGTCGTACACCGCGAGCAGTGCGCGCTTTTCCTCTTCACGTCCCAATTGCCAGAAGCCGAGCCGCAACAGCACGGGCAGCATCAGGAGGTAGAGCAGCGTCAGTTTCCAATCGAACCTGTAACGGCGCAGTCGTTGCCACATGTTGCGTCACCGAGATCTTGCTTGCTGCGTGATTTGGCGCGGGAATCGGAGCCTCTGTTACCATGCACACCCGGCAACTCTCTCCCAACGGTTTCCCCCATGTTGCGCATCATCATCGTCGTGCTTCTGATCGCCACCATTGCCAGTTTGGCGAGCGGTGCGGTTTTCTTCTTCAAGGATCAAGGCGAAACCAAACGTACGCTCTATGCCTTGGGTGTCCGCATCACACTTGCGACGTTGCTGATGGCCTGCATCGTCTACGGTGTCCTTTCAGGTGAACTGACGCTCAACGCCCCCTGGCACAACTATTGACCGCCTTGCTGGTAGCCTCGCTCATCAAGCAAAAAGGGGTGCGTTGACAGTTTCCCGTAACGCACCCCTCGCAATGTTTTTATCTTGCGGCCAGCGTCCTGCCAGCCGTGAACAGTTTGTTCTTCTCGGTCCTTGCGTCAGAAGATGTAGACGAAGAGGAACAGGCACACCCAGACCACGTCCACGAAGTGCCAGTACCAAGAAGCAGCTTCGAAGCCGAAGTGATCTTCAGGCTTGAAGTGGCCTTTCAGTGCACGGAACCACATCACTGCCAGCATGAAGGCACCGAGGGTTACGTGGAAGCCGTGGAAACCGGTCAGCAGGAAGAAGGTCGAGCCGTAGATACCGGAGTTCAGCGTAAGACCCAGTTCGCTATAGGCGTGGGCATATTCTTCGATCTGCAGGAACAGGAACACGATGCCCAGCAGAACGGTCAGGCCCAGCCACAGGATCAGCTGCTGACGCTTGTTGTTCTTCAGCGCGGTGTGCGCGATGTGAACGGTGAAGCTGGAGGTCAACAGGATGATGGTGTTCCACAGCGGCAGGTAGGACAGCGCGCCACCGAAGCCCGGCCAAGCCATGGATTCACCCGGGTTGGAGAAGACTGAGGAATCCGGGTTGGAAATTACCGGCCAGGAAGCTTCGAAGTTCGGCCACAGCATGTTGCTCACGCCTTTGTCACCTTCACCGCCCAGCCAGGGGATTACCCACTGACGTACATAGAAGAGGGCGCCGAAGAAAGCGGCGAAGAACATCACTTCGGAGAAGATGAACCAGTACATGCTCAGCACGTAGGAGCGCTTGAGCTGCGGACCAGGCAAGCCCATGTGGTTCTCGCGAATCTGAGCGGAGAACCAGTTGAAGAGCGTGGTGGCCAATACGCCGAAGCCGGCCAGCGTCAGCAAGGTCGAGAACGTGGTGCTCGAGTCTGCCTTGAGGTCGTTCAGCAGGTTGCCCATGCCGAACACGAACAGCGCCAATCCAAAAGAGGCCCATACGGGGCACTTGGATTGCTCCGGAACGTAGTAGGGCTGGTCGTAGCCACTATGTGCTGCTTCTTTGGTTACATTAGCCATCTTGCTTCAGCCTTTTTGAATAAAACCGATCAATCTTTCAGTTAGCCGACAGCGTGTTGCCTTTGCCGGCGAAATTCTGAGTCACGTCGAACAAGGTGTAGGACAAGGTCATCTTGCTCACGTCCTTGGGCAGATCGCGATCCACGAAGAACAGCAGAGGCATTTCCACTTCTTCGCCTGCCTCGAGCACCTGCTGCGTGAAGCAGAAGCACTCGGTTTTGTGCAGATAGTCGGCGCTCTTGAATGGAACGACGCTCGGGATCGCCTGTGCGATCATGCGCTCACCGGTGGGGTTGCGCGCGTAGTATTTCACTTCCACCAGCTCACCAGGATGCACCGTGATCTGCGACTGCATGGGACGGAACTCCCATGACATGCCAGCGTTGTTGCTGGCGGTGAACTGCACGATCACCTGGCGGCTTTCGTCGACGATGACGTCAGACTCTGCGTATTCGTAGCGGCCACCGGTCTTGCCGTTGAGACCGGTGATCTCGCAGAACACGTCATAGAGCGGAACCAGCAGGAAGCCGAAGGCGAACATTCCTGCAGCAGCCAGACCGAGCTTCGCTACGGTTCTGCCGAGGGAGGTCTGATGTTGGTCAGCCTTGTTCGCCACGACGTATTCCTTTTATTACCTGTTGCTTACCGCCTTACTTCACCACCGGCGGGGTGCTGAAGGTGTGGTACGGAGCAGGAGAGGGCACGGTCCACTCGAGGCCATGCGAACCTTCCCAAACTTCGGCAGTCGCTTTTTTCCCGCCTTTCACCGTCTTGATCACGATGAAGAGGAACAGCAGCTGGCTGAAGCCGAAGATGAAGGCGCCGATCGACGAGATCATGTTGAAGTCGGCGAACTGCAGCGCGTAGTCAGGGATACGACGCGGCATACCGGCCAGGCCCAGGAAGTGCTGCGGGAAGAACAGGATGTTGATGCCGATGAACGACAGCCAGAAGTGCAGACGGCCCAGGTTTTCGTCGTACATGTTGCCGGTCCACTTCGGCAGCCAGTAGTAAACGGCAGCCATGATGGAGAACACGGCACCAGGCACGAGTACGTAGTGGAAGTGGGCAACTACGAAGTAGGTGTCGTGATACTGGAAGTCAGCCGGCGCGATCGAGAGCATCAGGCCAGTGAAACCACCGCAGGTGAAGAGCACTACGAACGCGATGGCGAACAGCATCGGCGTTTCGAAGGTGATCGAACCTTTGAACATGGTGGTTACCCAGTTGAACACTTTCACGCCCGTCGGTACGGCGATCAGCATGGTGGCGTACATGAAGAACAGCTCACCAGCCAGGGGCATACCAGTGGTGAACATGTGGTGCGCCCACACGATGAACGACAGGAAGGCGATCGAAGAGGTTGCGTACACCATCGAGTCGTAACCGAACAGCTTCTTGCGGGAGAAGGTCGGAACGATTTCGGAGATCACACCGAAGGCCGGCAGGATCATGATGTACACCTCGGGGTGACCGAAGAACCAGAACACGTGCTGGAAGAGAACGGGGTCACCACCACCGGCAGCGTTGAAGAAGCTGGTACCGAAGTGGATGTCGAACAGCATCATGGTGACGACGCCAGCGAGTACCGGCATTACGGCGATCAGGAGGTAGGCAGTGATCAACCAGGTCCATACGAACAGCGGCATCTTCATGTAGGTCATGCCAGGTGCACGCAGGTTCTGAATGGTGGCGATGATGTTGATCGCACCCATGATGGACGAGGCGCCCATGATGTGGATCGCGAAGATGAAGAAGGTGACCGTCGACGGCGCGTAGGTGGTGGAGAGCGGCGCGTAGAAGGTCCAACCGAAGTTAGGAGCACCGGCTTCCATGAAGAGCGTGGATGCCAACAGCGCGAACGCGAAGGGCAGGATCCAGAAGCTCCAGTTGTTCATACGCGGCAGTGCCATATCGGGCGCGCCGATCATGAGCGGAATCATCCAGTTGGCGAGGCCCACGAACGCAGGCATTACCGCACCGAACACCATCACCAGACCGTGCATGGTCGTCATCTGGTTGAAGAAGTTCGGATCGACAAATTGCAGGCCCGGCTGGAACAGCTCGGCGCGGATGACCAGCGCGAAGGTGCCACCCAGCAGGAACATGGCAAAGCTGAACCACAGGTACATCGAGCCGATGTCCTTGTGGTTGGTGGTATACAACCAACGGGTAATCCCCTTGGCGGGGCCGTGGTGATGATCGTCGTGTCCGGTCGCCATCGCAGTGACTCCTCAAGCTCTCGTCAATTCTTACTCTATCTGTCTTCTTCGGGGGTGCCGGCTTATTCGGCGGCCTGCTGGATCTGCAGGATTTCCACCGGGGTCACCATGTCGCCAACGCTGTTGCCGAGCGCGTTACGCTCGAACGTGATCACGGCTGCCAGCTGCACGGGGTTCAACAAGCCGCCGTAAGCAGCCATGGCAGTGCCCGGGCGACCATTGAGAACGACGTTGATGTGCTCTTCGATCGGACCGGTGGTGATCGGGCTGCCAGTCAGTGCCGGGAAGGCGGGCGGCAGGCCCTGACCATTGGCCTGGTGACATGCGACGCAGAAGGTGGTGTATACGGTCTGGCCCTCGGCTACGAGCTGCTCCAGAGTCCAATCCTGGTTGGCCATTTCAGCGATGGCAGCCGCGGCAGCCTGTTTCTCAGCAAACCAGGCTTCGAATTCGGCGGGTTCTACGGCATTTACTACGACGGGCATGAAGCCGTGCAGCTGGCCGCAGAGCTCGGTGCACTGACCGCGGTAAACGCCAGGCTGTTCGACTTTGACCCAGGATTCGTTGATGAAGCCGGGGATGGCGTCTTTCTTCAGAGCGAACTCCGGAATCCACCAGGAGTGGATCACGTCGGCGGAGGTCAGCAGGAAACGAACTTTGGTGTTGGTCGGGATGACCAGCGGCTCATCCACTTCGAGCAGGTAGTTTTCACCTTTCTCTACTTGGTTGTAGATCTGCTCGTCGGGGGTGGACAGGTTGCTGAAGAAAGCAACTTCTTCGCCTTCTTCGGTGAGATAGCGATACTGCCAACGCCACTGATAACCAGTGATCAGGATGTCGAGTTCGGACTCGGAGGCATCGTAGACCTGAGTCAGAACCTTGGTGGCGGGGATCGCCATGCCGATCAGAATCAGGAAGGGGATCGCGGTCCAGATGATTTCAGCCTTGGTGCTGTGGTGGAAGGTGGCCGGAACGGCACCTTTGGACTTGCGATACTTGATCAGAGAGAAAATCAGTACGCCGTATACGACCACACCGATGGCCACACAGATCCACACGATGGTCATGTGCAGCTGGTGGGTGGCGCGGCTGATCTCGGTCACACCTTCAGGCATGTTCATGCCGGCCGCCAGGCCCAGTACGGGCAGCATCGTCGCCAGAACGGCCAGCGCGGCTCTCGACCAGAGTTTGTTTACCGTCTTCTTGATAGTAGGCAGCATCCGCCGTATCTCCACATCACATCTGAATCTGAACTTTGGAATTCGCGCAGCCCGGGCGCACGAAACCGGCCTCCTCCCTTTCCCGCCGTTTTTCTCGCAAAAGCGAAGCAAGCCGGCCATGGCCCGCACGGGTTGTGCTCAACAGGAGCTCTCAGGAGAGACCACTATTCAATGCTGACTCGAGCATTGAAGTTTTAGTGCCATAACTGACTTTCGGAAGCTTGGTGTGGGGAGTGCAAAGGCTGCCCGCCGACTACACTGCTTGGACTACACTGCTTGGCTCCGAACAGTGGTCTTCACATCACCAGATGATCAAGACCAGTCCCAGTCCGCTAAAGCGCGCGCATTATAACAACATTATTCCCAGGGGTGTCATCCTCGAAAGACCCTTTAACGACGATGGAAGGCTTTTTTCCGGTACTTTTTTGGATTTCGATCAAGGCTCTTCGGTACCGCAGCACTTTTCGTTGTGACGCTGTGAACCTCGCAGCTAGAATTCCGGGACCTTCCGAACAGGGTTGCCCACATGACCGTCCGCTCTTATCTGGATCACTTCCCCACCATGGGGGACCGCGTATTCGTCGACGAAAGTGCCGTGGTGATCGGCCGAGTGTCGATCGGCGAAGACTCTTCCGTATGGCCGACCTCGGTATTGCGCGGCGACGTGCATGACATCCGGATCGGCGCGCGCACCAATATTCAGGACGGTTCCGTGTTGCATTGCACCTCTCCCGAATCCGATCCGCCACATGGATATGGTCTTACCGTCGGCAACGACGTCACGGTGGGGCATCGTGTGATCCTGCACGGCTGCACCATCGGCAACTTCGTGCTGATCGGCATGGGTGCCATCGTGATGGATGGAGCTGTAGTGGAAGACGAGGTGATCGTTGGTGCCGGCAGCGTGGTCACGCCCGGCAAGGTGCTGACGAAGGGCGGACTCTACGTGGGCTCACCTGCGAAACGCGTACGCGATCTGCGTCCCGAAGAACTGGAATTCCTGCGCTACAGCGCGAAGCACTACGTGAAGCTCAAAGACCTGCACCTGCGTGCCTCGCACCAGATAATGTAGTTCGCGCTTCAGCTGCGCAGCGCCGCAAGCACTTCCGCAGTATCCGGACGCACGCCACGCCAGAGCAGAAACGCTTCCGCCGCCTGTTCCACCAACATGCCGAGCCCATCGAGGGCTCGTGCTGCACCATGTTGCTCTGCCCAACGACAGAAAATCGTGGGCTCCTTCGCGTACATCAGGTCGTAGCACCAGGCGTCTGATGCCAGGAGATCATCCGGCAGAGGAGGCAAGTCTCCAGCAAGACTCGCGGAAGTGGCATTGAGCACCCAATCGAATTGCTGACCTGCCAGTGCCGCAAAGCCGCATGCGCTCACCTCGCCGTGAGGTGAGAACAGTTCCGCGAGCTCCTGCGCCTTGCTTTCCGTACGGTTGGCGACCACGACGCGTTGCGGCTCTTCCTGTAACAAAGGCAAGAGAATGCCGCGCGTCGCGCCGCCAGCACCGAGCACCAACACGCGTTTGCCACGCAACACTCCTCCGGCATTCACCGTCAGATCACGGATCAAACCCGGACCATCGGTGTTGTGTCCTTCGAGTTTGCCGTCTTCATTGCGCAACAGTGTGTTGACGGCTCCCGCCAATTCCGCGCCGGGAGAGCGCACTTCGGCCAACTCCCATGCTTCCTGCTTGAAGGGCACGGTGATGTTGAGGCCCTTGCCGCCGCCAGCGAAAAAACTCGTGACGGCGCGCTTGAATCCATCCAGGGGTACGAGCAGCGCGTCGTACTCGAGATCCTGATCGAGCTGACGCGCGAACATCGAATGAATGAAGGGAGATTTGCTGTGTGCGATGGGATTGCCCATCACTGCGTAACGATCGGTCATGATTGGCTCGCGGTGAAGTCAGCGGCGCGAAGTGCGCCGCTCGTTCAGGCCCAGTCGCGCGGACGCAGGTAGTCGGTATAGAGCCGCGCTTCTTCGGTGCCGGGCTTGGGATGATAGTTGTAATCCCAGCGCACTTCCGGCGGTAAGGACATCAAAATCGATTCGATACGACCCACACCCGACTGCAGACCAAAGAGCGTGCCGCGGTCGTACACCAGGTTGAACTCCACATAGCGGCCGCGGCGATATTGCTGGAAGCGTTTTTCGCGTTCGCCATAGGGGGTGTCCTTACGGCGCTGCACGATGGGCGTGTAGGCCTTGAGATAGCTGTCACCCACTGCGCGCATGAAGGCGAAACAACGCTCGAAGCCCCAGGCGTTGAGGTCGTCGAAGAAGAGGCCGCCGACGCCGCGCGGTTCGTTGCGGTGTTTGAGGAAGAAGTATTCATCGCACCACTTTTTATAGTCGGCGTACACATTGGGCCCGAAGGGCTCGCAGGCGGCCTTGGCCGTTTCGTGCCAGTGGCGGCAGTCTTCGTCGAAACCGTAATAAGGAGTGAGGTCGTAGCCACCGCCGAACCACCACACGGGTTCGATGCCGGGCTTCTCGGCGATGAAGAAGCGGACGTTGGCGTGCGAGGTCGGCACGTAGGGATTGCGCGGATGGATCACCAGCGACACACCCAGCGCCTGGAAGGAGCCTCCGGCCAGGTCGGGGCGCGCGGCGGTGGCGGAAGCGGGGAGGCGCTTGCCGAACACGTGCGAGAAGTTCACGCCGCCCTTTTCGAACACGGCGCCTTCGCTGATGACGCGGGAGATGCCACCGCCGCCATCCTCACGATCCCAGCTGTCCTTGCAAAAGCTGGCTTTCCCGTCGCTCGCAGCAAGTTCGCTGCAGATGCTTTCCTGAAGCCCGAGCAAATAGGTTCTTACGGCCTGGACATCGATGGCACTGTGCACTGCGGTCCTCTCACGATTGCCTGAAGGAGGCGCAACTTTAGCAGGTTCGGGGCGCGCGCGGCGCGCACGAGCCTCCGCGGAGTTGATCAGTTTCAACCAGCGCGCGAGAAGCCGGCAGGGGAGGAGCTGAGTAATCCGCGCAGTTCCAGCTCACCGAGGCGGGCCAGCAAGGTCGCTACGGGTAGACCCGAAGCCGTGCTCAGCTGTTCTAGCGAAACTTCACCGAAGCCGATCAGGTCCAACAATCTTCTGTCTTCTTCCGATAGTGAAGACTTACATTCATCAATCGACGAACGGACCGTAGCAGGTAAGGCGTTGCTTGTCGCCTCGTCCAGACGCTCTCGTTCCCAGGCGGTGAGGGCGGGCAGTTCCTCGAGTATGTCCTCCACCCTTTCCACCAGCTTGGCACCGCTGCGCAGTAGGGCATGGCAGCCACGACTCAGTGGGTTGTAGACCGAGCCCGGGATGGCGAAGACCTCCCGCCCTTGCTCCGCAGCAAGCCGGGCGGTGATCAGCGAGCCGCTACGGGCGGCGGCCTCGACCACCAACACGCCATGCGAGAGTCCACTGATGATCCGGTTGCGGACGGGGAAGTGCCAATCCTGCGGCCCCTGCCATGGCGGAAATTCCGACACCAGAAGACCCTCCCCCTGAATGCGTTCCGCCAGGGCCCGGTTGCTCTTGGGGTAGAGTTGGTCCAACCCCGAACCGAGTACGGCCACCGTCAGCCCACCCGCTTCCAGGGCGCCGTGATGACTTTCGGCATCGACCCCCAGTGCCATGCCGCTCGTGACCACGTAACCCCGCTGCGCCAGTGCCGCGCCGAATTCCCGCGCCAAGCGGCGGCCATCGGCGCTCGGCTTGCGAGTACCCACTATCGCTATTTGCGGCAAGTTCAAGGCATTTTTGTTGCCACGTAGGTACAAGAGGGACGGGGGATCGCTCAGGTTCTTGAGCAAAGGAGGGTAGTCGGGGCTATAGAGCGGAAGCAGGGCGTTGCCAGGTGCTGCGGCCCATTCCAGCACACGCGACAGATACTTACGCGCCTCACCCAGATCTTCTTCTTTTAACAAGCGAAGTGCTGCGTCCGCGCTGCTGGCCGTCCAACTGGTCTGACCAAAGGCTTTGAGCCGGCTGGGACCGAGGGCGGGAATCAGGCTGAGCAGCAGCCAAAGGTGATCGAGGTTCGATGGGGCATCGTGAGACATCACGGGCTCGTCCCTGGTGAGCACAAGGAAGGCCGCCGCCTTGAATCGGCTCACGGCGCAACCACATTAGTCGGGCGTGCCCTGGTATAGTGCACGCTTGACTTCCGCGCCAATAACGCTTGGATTAATACTATTCCCTGGTTTAGGTCCCGAAGTTGATGCCGTAACATCCGGTACGGATTTGGCGTATCATTTCGGGCCCGTCGTCGGCGATGCACCCATGAGCTTACTCACCATCCTCGAATACCCAGATCTGCGCCTGCGCAAGCGTGCCGCCGTGGTTCAGCCGGAGCAGATCAATGATTCGCTGCGTCAGACCATCGACGACATGTTCGAGACCATGTATGCCGCCAACGGCATTGGTCTGGCCGCGACCCAGGTGGACATCCACCTGCGTGTGATCGTGCTCGACGTATCGGAAGAGCGGAACTCTCCCATGGCCTTCATCAATCCCGAGATCGAGGTGCTCGATCCCGAGCCCATGGGTTACGAAGAAGGTTGTCTCTCCGTTCCCGGCTACTACGACCTCGTCACCCGTCCGCGCCGTATCAGGGTGAAAGCCCTCGACCGCGATGGTCAGCCCATCGAAATGGAAGCCGAAGGTCTTCTGGCCGTGTGCTTGCAACACGAGTGCGACCACCTCGACGGCAAACTCTTCGTCGACTACCTCTCCATCCTCAAGCGTCAGCGCATCAAGCACAAATTGCTGAAGGACAAGAAGCAGAAGGTTGGCTGAGGCCACAGCAGCTGGTAGAAAGCCTGCTTCCTCATCGACTCGTCCTATTCATGAATTCCTCTCTCCGCATCGTCTTCGCTGGGACGCCCCAGTTTGCTGCCGAGCAGCTGCGCGCAATTCTCGAAGCCGGTTTCACGGTAGTCGGCGCTTACTCTCAACCCGATCGTCCCACTGGCCGCGGCAAGAAATTGTTGCCCACACCAGTGAAGGCCTTGGCGGAACAGCATGGCATCCCAGTGTTTCAACCACTGTCGCTGAAAAATGAAGCAGCAGAGCAACAGCTGCGCGAGCTGCAGCCTGATGTGATGGTGGTGGTGGCCTATGGCCTCTTGTTGCCGCCCGCGATTCTGGCCCTGCCCAAGTACGGCTGTCTCAACGTGCACGCCTCTCTGCTGCCACGTTGGCGTGGTGCGGCGCCGATCGAACGTGCCATCCTCGCGCGCGACGCCGAAAGTGGTGTGTGCATCATGCAGATGGATGCCGGGCTCGACACCGGCCCCGTGCTCGCTACTCGCCGCACGCCAATTACCGAAGAAGACACCAGCGAAACGTTGACGCAGCGTCTTTGCGACCTCGGCGCCGAAGCCTTGATCGACGTGCTCGAGCACATCGCGCAGGGCAATCCGCCGCCCGCGGTGCCACAAAGTTCCGAAGGCGTGCTCTACGCCGCCAAGATCCAAAAGCAGGAAGCCCTGATCGATTGGAGCAAGAGCGCCGCCGACATTGCCGCGCAGACACGCGCCTTCTATCCGCGCGTTCCAGCCTTCACCTTCCACCACGGCGCGCGGCTACGCCTTCTGAAGGCGAAGGCCTTGCCGAGCACTGCTTCAGCGGAGCCGGGCAGGATTACCAGAGTAAGTGATCACTCTTTCGTCGTTGCCTGTGGTGAAGGCGCACTTGAAGTGAGCGAAGTCCAGCTTGAGGGCAAGAACGCCGTGAGCTTCGCCGCTCTGCGCAACGGTCATCCGGACTACATCGTGCAGGGACAGCGACTGGGCGAGGCTCCCGCGCCGGTGGCTCATGGCAGCTGAACTTCACAGTCTCTACTGCCGCACCCTGCTCGGCATCCGGCAGGGACGGGGATCGTTGAATTCCTGGCTGGATGCCGAAACCAAGCGTGAGCTCGGTGCCGATGCCGCGCGTTTGCAGGCCTGGTGCTATGGCGTCTGCCGCTGGTATCACCGCCTCGATGCCATGGCCGCACGACTGCTCGAAAAGCCGCTGCGCAACAAGGATCAGGACATCCACTTTCTGATTTTGCTCGGGCTCTATCAACTGCAATTCATGCGCACACCCGCTCACGCGGTACTGAACGAAACCGTTGCGGCGGCCGAAGCATTGCGCAAACCCTGGGCGAAGAACCTGATCAATGCCGTGCTGCGCGAGGCACAGCGTTCGCAAGAGACCTTGCTGGAACAGAGCAAGAAGGATTACAGCCACTGGTTCTCGCATCCCGATTGGCTGTTGCAACAACTCAAACGCGATTGGCCCAAGCATTACCGCGAGATACTCGAGGCCAACAACGAACCGGCGCCCATGACCTTGCGCGTGAACCGGCGAATGAGTACTTGCGACTCCTATCTGCAGGAGCTTGCTGCTGCCGGCATTGCAGCAAGTGCCGATCCTTTGAGTCCACAAGGTGTGCTGCTGGCTCAACCTTGTGAGGTGCGATCTCTACCTGGCTTCGCGGAAGGGAAGGTGAGTGTGCAGGACGCAGCCTCCCAGCTCGTGGCGGAGGTACTTCCAGTATCAGGAACGCAGCGCGTGCTCGATGCCTGCTGTGCGCCGGGCGGCAAGACTTGCGCCTTGCTTGAAGCTCATCCAGAGCTCGATGTCATCGCTCTCGATGTCGACGCATCACGCTTGCAACGTGTTCACGACAATCTTTCACGGCTGCGCTTGAGTGCTTCAGTAGCGCAGGGCGACATCTCGCAGCAGCACGCCTTCGAACCAGCAAGTTTCGATGCAATCCTGCTCGACGTTCCCTGTTCGGGTACGGGCGTGATTCGCCGTCACCCCGACATCAAATTGTTGCGCACGCCCGCCGAAGTGGCTGGACTCGTGGAGAAGCAACGCGCTTTGCTAGAAGCAGCATGGCCTTTGCTGCGCGAAGGCGGTTATCTGCTCTATTCGACCTGTTCCGTGCTGCGTGCCGAAAACGATGAACAGATTGCAGCTTTCGTCGCCGCACATCCGACAGCGCAAGTCTTGCCTCCGGAACTACCTGGCGCCATGCGCTCCGAAGTCGGCACGCAGCTCTTCCCGCAGGTAGGTGGGCATGATGGCTTCTACTATGCATTGCTGCGCAAATAGGAAAGAATGCGGCTCCCGCCTGGGATGAGACTTCACCATGAAAATCCTGATTCTCGGGGCCAATAATGTCGGCGCCGCTCTAGCGGATCATCTCTCGAGGGAAACCAACGACATCACCGTCATCGATCCCGATGCCGATGCCTTGAGAGCGCTGAAGGAAAAGTTCGACATCGGCACCGTCGTCGGCCAGCCCTCTTTTCCCGATGTGCTCAAGCGTGCCGGCGCCGACGATGCCGACATGCTGATCTGCGTCACGGACAGTGACGAAGTGAACCTCGTGGCCTGCGAAGTGGCGTGGACGCTGTTTCGCACGCCGAAGAAGATCTGCCGCCTGCGTTCGAATTCCTATGTCAACGTAGAAAAGCTCTTCGGCAATGAAGCCATTCCGATCGATGTGGTGATCAGCCCCGAGCAGATCGTCTCGCGCAGCATCAAGAATCTCATCGAATTGCCCGGCTCATTGCAGGTACTCGACTTCGCCAAGGGCAAGATCCAATTGGTTGCGGTATGTGCAGAGAGAGGCGGCCCCTTGGTGGGACGTGAATTGCGCTGTCTGCGCGAACACATGCCCAACATCGACACACGCGTTGCCGCAATCTTCCGCCAGAATCGTCCGATCCTGCCGCAAGGCGACACCGTCATCGAAGCCTATGACGAAGTGTTCTTCATCGCCGCACGCGATCACATCCGCCACGTGATGAGTGAACTGCGTCCTGTCGACAAGCCCTACAAGCGCATCATGATCGCCGGCGGTGGCAACATCGGCGAACGGTTGGCGCAGGCGGTGGAAGGCAGCTTCCGCACCAAGTTGATCGAATCGAATCCACATCGCTGCGAAGTACTCGCGGAAAAGCTGCGCTTCACCACCGTGCTCAACGGCGATGCTTCCGACCATGAAATGTTGTTGGAAGAGGGCATCGAAGACACCGACGTCTATCTCGCTCTCACCAACAACGACGAAACCAACATCATGTCGTCGATGCTCGCCAAGCGCATGGGTGCAGCACGTGTGATGACGCTGATTTCCAATCCCGCCTATGTTGATCTGGTGCAGGGCAGTGAAGTGGACATCGCCATTTCACCGCAGCAGGCGACGATCGGTAGTTTGCTGACACACGTGCGGCGAGGTGACGTCGCTGCCGTGCATTCCTTGCGCCGCGGCGCAGCAGAAGCTCTCGAAGCCATTGCGCATGGCGACAAGAACACTTCGAAAGTGGTGGGTCGTAAATTGGGGGATATTTCGCTGCCGCAGGGCGCGACGATCGGCGCCATTCTGCGTGGCGACAAGGTGCTGATCGCGCACGACAACGTCGTGGTGGAAAGCGGCGACCACGTCATCATGTTCCTGATGGACAAGAGCCGCATCCCAGAAGTGGAACGTATGTTCCAAGTTGGCTTTACCTTCTTCTGAGCCGATACATCACGCGCGATAGGGCGAGCTCATTCCTTCCGGTTGACGCTTGTAGCGCTTGTATTCCCAGGCATATTGCTCCGGTGTCTTGCGCACCAGGGTTTCCACCGTGCGGTTGAGCCCGGTAAGAGCTTCGACCAAGTCCGAGGAATAGATGGAGCCATCGGGCTCGATCATCTCGATCTCGAAACCCTTCTCGGTTCGGCGTACCACACCCACCAAGATGCGGGCGCCGGTCTTCTGCGCCAGACGATTCACCAAGGTCATGGTCAAGGCCGGGCGATTGAAGAAAGGCGCAAACTCGCCGCTTTCATCCGGCGGCACCTGATCGGGCAGGATGCCTACTACTTCCCCGGCACGCAGCGCGCGCAACAACATGCTCACGCCTTGCTTGTCGGTGGCCACCATGTTGGCACCCGTGCGGCTGCGCGCCTTGTAGATCACTTCCGCGATGCGCGGATCCGAGGGCGGTTGAAACAATTGATGCGTCTGCCCGAGACCACAGGTGTTGAGCCACAGACCGAAGAGCTCCCAGTTGCCGAGGTGAGGCGAGCACAGCACTACACCCTTGCCGCTCTCGGCACCCGCCTTGAGTAGGTCGAAGCCGATCACCCGCTCGATGGAGGCGAGCGCCCGCTCCGGTGGCCATAACCAGGTGCTGCCGGCCTCGCAGATCGCCTTGAAGGTTTGACGCAGGCTGGCATGGGCCAGTTCGCGGCGCTCTTCTTCGGACAATTCCGGGAAGGCGATGGCCAGATTGGTGTGGGTGGTCTTGGCCATGCGGGTATTGGCCAGGAAGGCGATGTCACCACACAGGGTTCCCAGGCGACGTTGCCAGCTCAGGGGCAGGAGGGCCAGAAAGCGGAGGAGAGCCAGAATCAGGGTCGATTTCATGAAACGAACGTGAGGAGAACAACTGCTAGCAGGTCGCGCACACCGGGAGACATCTCGCCATGTTCGGACCTTTTCAGGATAATAGACGACTTTTTCATTCCCGCGCGCCGAAGCGCAATAGTACCCGAAGCCGCTCAGTCTGGAGTCCTTTTTGACCACCTCAGTTGACGTTTCCACCTTTCAGGGCCTGATCCTGGCCCTGCAACAGTTTTGGGCCGAGCGCGGTTGCGTGCTCATACAGCCGCTCGACCTCGAAGTGGGTGCCGGCACCTTCCACACCGCCACCTTCCTGCGCGCCATTGGCCCGGAAAGCTGGAATACGGCCTACGTGCAGCCCTGCCGTCGTCCGACGGACAGCCGCTACGGCGAGAACCCGATGCGCCTGCAGCACTATTACCAGTTCCAGGTGATCCTCAAGCCTTCGCCGTTGAACATCCAGGAGCTCTATCTGGACTCGTTGCGCCACCTCGGCATCGACACCAGCATCCACGACATCCGCTTCGTGGAGGACAACTGGGAATCGCCGACCCTCGGCGCCTGGGGCTTGGGTTGGGAAGTGTGGCTCAACGGCATGGAGGTGACGCAGTTCACCTACTTCCAGCAGGTGGGCGGCCTGGAGTGCTATCCGGTGAGTGGCGAGATCACCTATGGTCTCGAGCGCATCGCGATGTATCTGCAGAACAAGAACAGCATCTTCGACATCGTGTGGGCGCACACGCCCAACGGCACCGTCACCTACGGCGACGTGTTCCATCAGAACGAAGTCGAGATGTCGGCGTACAACTTCGAGCACGCCAACACCGACAACCTGTTCCAGTATTTCAATCAGTGCGAAGCCGAATGCCAGAAGCTGATCGCGGCCAAACTGGTACTGCCGGCCTACGAACAAGTGCTGAAGGCTTCGCACTACTTCAACCTGCTCGATGCGCGCTCGGCCATTTCGGTCACCGAGCGCCAACGCTACATCCTGCGCGTGCGCACGCTGGCGCGCGAGGTCGCCCAGGCCTACTACGAATCCAGAGCACGACTCGGCTTCCCCTTGGCACCCGAAGCCCTGCGGCAGGAATGTCTGGAGAAATTCAACAATGCTTAATCAGGACCTGTTGATCGAAATCGGCACCGAAGAGCTGCCACCGAAGGCCCTCCTGGCATTGTCGACCGCATTCGAGGACGCCTTCGCCGGACAACTGAAACAGGCCGGCCTGGGCTTCAGCGCGATTCAGCGTTTCGCCACGCCGCGCCGTTTGGCCTTGCTCGTCTCGCAACTCGCCACCGAACAACCGACCCGCACGATCGAGAAGTGGGGCCCCGCCGTTCAGGCGGCTTTCGATGCCGAGGGCAAACCCACCAAGGCCGCCGAAGGTTTTGCGCGTTCCTGCAGAGTGGACATGAGCGCCCTCGAACAGCGTAGTGACGGCAAGGTCACCAAGCTTTATTACGGCGTCGAGCAGCCCGGCGCCGCCACGGCTTCACTGGTTCCCGCCATGGTCGGTCAGGCCCTGGCTGCGCTGCCCATCCCCAAGCGCATGCGCTGGGGCAGCAATCGCGATGAATTCGTACGCCCCGTGCAGTGGGTGGTGCTGTTGTTCGGTAACGACGTGATCGATGCCACTCTCATGGGCCAGCAGGCGGGTAGAACCACGCGTGGCCATCGCTTCATGTCCAGCGCTCCGATCGAGATCGGGCAGCCGGCGCAGTACGTCGAAGCGCTGCGTAGCGGCAAAGTGATCGCTAACTTCGATGAACGTCGCGCGGAGATTCGTCGCCAGATCGAAGCGAAAGCTGCCGAGCTCGGCGGCCGCGCCATCATCGACGAAGCGCTGCTGGACGAAGTGACCTCATTGGTCGAGTGGCCGGTGGCGCTGGCAGGCCGTTTCGATGACCGCTTCCTCGAAGTGCCGAAGGAAGCGCTGATTTCCTCGATGAAGGAACACCAGAAGTGCTTCCATCTGCTGGACGCACAGGATCGCATCCTGCCGTACTTCATCACGCTCAGTAACCTCGAAAGTCGCGATCCCGCGCAGGTGATCGCCGGAAATGAGAAGGTGATTCGTCCGCGTCTGGCCGACGCTGCCTTCTTCTTCGATCAGGATCGCCGTCAGCCCTTGGCTTCGCGTGTCGAAAAACTGAAAACCGTAGTGTTCCAGCAGGATCTCGGCACGGTCTACGACAAGTCGCAGCGCGTACAGAAACTCGCCGTCACGCTGGCGCAGGATCTCGGTTACGACACGCAGCTCGCGGCGCGCGCCGCCGAGCTCGGCAAGTGCGACCTGATGACCTCGATGGTCTACGAGTTCGCCGAACTGCAGGGCCTGATGGGTTATCACTATGCCCTGCACGACGGTGAACCACAGGAAGTCGCGCTGGCGCTCAACGAACAATATCTGCCGCGCTTTGCCGGTGACCAATTGCCGCAGAGCCGCACCGGTCGCGTGCTCGCGCTGGCCGAGCGCCTCGACACCATCGCCGGTCTCTTCGGCCTGGGCCAGCCGCCGACGGGTTCGAAGGATCCCTTCGCGCTGCGCCGTGCCGCCCTCGGCGTACTGCGTCTATTGATCGAACAGCAGTTGCCGCTGTCGCTGCCGCGCGCCGTCGCTGCCGCGATGGCCGGTTATGCCGGCAACCCCAAGGTGAAGGACGCGAGCAAAGAAATCGTCGACTTCATCATCGAACGTCTGCGTGCCTATTACGCCGATCAAAACATCGGTGCGGACGTGTTCTTCGCCGTGGATGCCGTACGTCCCGCCAGCCCGCTCGAATTCGATGCCCGCATCAAAGCCGTGGCGCACTTCGCCGCGCTGCCGGAAGCACAGGCACTTGCTGCTGCCAACAAGCGCGTGGGCAACATCCTGCAGAAGGCTGAAGAGGCGCCGCCTGCTCGATGCGACGAAAGCCTGCTGCAGGAACCGGCGGAAAAAGCCCTGGCGCAGGCGTTGCACGAAGCGCGTGCCGTGGCCGATCCCTTGCTCGCCAGTGCTCGCTTCACCGAAGCCCTGGCCACGATGGCGACGCTGCGCGCACCGGTCGATGCCTTCTTCGATCAGGTGATGGTAAATGCCGAAGATCCGACGCTGCGTCGCAATCGTCTGGCTCTGTTGAACGAGCTGCGTCAGTTGTTCCTGCGCATCGCCGACATTTCGTTGTTGCAGAATGTCTGAGGTCGCTGCCAAACCACTGGTCATCCTCGACCGCGATGGAGTCATCAACCAGGACTCGGATGCCTACATCCGCTCGGTGGATGAATGGATTCCGATTCCTGGCAGCATCGAGGCCATCGCGCGACTGACGCAGGCCGGCTGCCAGGTCGCTGTCGCAACCAATCAGTCAGGAATTGGGCGTGGCTATTTCGATGAATACACGCTGGCGCAGATGCATGAGCTGATGCGAACCCTGGTGGAAGAGGCGGGTGGCCACATCGATGCCTTGGCCTATTGTCCTCATCTGCCCGATGCCGGTTGCGCCTGTCGTAAACCACTACCTGGTTTGCTCGATGAAATCGCGGAAACCTTGGAGGTCTCACTCGAAGGCGCCTGGTTCGTCGGCGACACGGCGAAAGACATCGAAACCGCGCTCAGCCGCAATTGCCGCCCGATTCTCGTGCTCACTGGCAAAGGTGAGCGCACCTTACCCAAACTTTCGCCGGAGCTGCGCGCAGCCGCGGTGGTACAACCGGATCTGGCTGCTGCAGTCACTCACATCCTGAACACTCTCAGCACACAGCCATGATCGCTCGACTACGCGCACTGCTGTTCTACGCAGGCTACAGTCTCAGCCTGATCATCTACGCTCCTCTCTGCATCATTCTCGCTCCCTTTCTCTCACTCCATGGCCGCTACCGCATCTGTTTGCGCTGGAATGCCTTCGCGCTGTGGTGGCTGGGCGTTTGCTGTGGCTTACGCCATCGCATCATCGGTGCCGAGAACGTGCCGAAGGAACCGGTGGTGGTGATGGCGAATCACCAAAGTCCGTGGGAGACGCTTTTCCTTGCCCTCTATTTCAGACCGATCTGTCCAATACTGAAACAAGAGCTGCTGAAGATTCCGTTTTTTGGATGGGGCCTGGCACTGGTCAAACCGATCGCAATCGATCGCAGCAAACGACGCGAAGCGCGGCAAACGCTTCTCGCACAGGGACCCGATCGTTTGCAGCGAGGTTTGTCGGTGATGGTGTTTCCGGAAGGCACACGTGTGAATCCCGGCGAAGAGCGCAAGTTTTCGAGCGGTGGGGCAGAGCTGGCCATCGCCGCCGGCGCAAAGGTGCTACCGGTAGCGCACGACGCTGGCTGCTTCTGGCCGGCACATAAACTGGTGAAGCATCCGGGTGTGATCACGGTGCACATCGGCAAGCCGATCGAAGCCAAGGGCTGCAGCCCGCGCGACCTGACGGAAGAGGTCAGCAGTTGGATTCGCGCGCGGCTGAGCGAAATGCAACCGGAGCTCTATCCAGCTGCAGAAGCGAAAAGCAGCGAAGCACGGAGCTAAGGTAGGCGCCGCCAACGGAAGCGAAGCCTCGCTCCGCAATTCGATCGAGCAAAACAAAACGGGCTCCCAAGGAGCCCGTTTTTGTTTCTGCGTGAAGCAAGTGCTTAGACGTCGAGGTTGGCTACTGCCAGCGCGTTCGCTTCGATGAACTCGCGGCGCGGTTCCACCTGGTCGCCCATCAGCGTGTTGAAGAGCTGATCCGCTCCCATCGCATCTTCGATGGTTACCCGCGACATACGGCGGAAGTTCGGATCCATCGTCGTTTCCCACAGCTGCTCGGGGTTCATCTCGCCCAAGCCTTTGTAGCGCTGCAGGTAGTGCCCCTTCATCGCATCTGCCATCAACCAGTCGAGTGCCTGTTTGAAGTCGGTGACGGGATAGGTTTTCTCACCACGTTTCACGTAGGCACCGGGCTCCAGCAGACCTTTCAGGATGCTGCCGACACGGCAAATCTCACGATATTCGTTGGACTTGAAGAAGTCGTCGGACAACGTGACCTTGCGCGTCACACCGTGAATCTGCGAGGTGACCACGGGCACGTAGATCTGCTCTTCCGCTTCGAAGCGCACGACGAAACTGTAGGTAGCACCGGCCTTGGACGATTCTTTAACCAATCGTTCCAGTTGCTCGACCCATTCGCGTACCACGGTTTCCTGCTGCAGGCTTTCCACGGTGAGCGGTGGCAGATTCAACAAGCTTTCCAGTACGTCCTGCGGATATTGGCGCGAGAGGCGACGGATCTGCGACTGCACGCTGCGGTAGTCCTGCACCAGGCTCTGCAGAGCAGTGCCGCTGATGCCGGGTGCGGAGGCGTTGACGTGCAGGCTGGCATCTTCGAGCGCCATCTGCGTCTGGTAGGCCGCCAGTTCCTCGTCGTCCTTCAGATATTGTTCCTGTTTACCTTTGCGAATCTTGTAGAGCGGCGGCTGTGCGATGTAGATGTGACCACGTTCGACCAGTGGGCGCATCTGACGGAAGAAGAAGGTGAGCAGCAGCGTACGGATGTGCGAGCCGTCCACGTCGGCGTCCGTCATGATGATGATGCTGTGGTAGCGCAGGGCGTCGGGATTGAAATCCTCGGTGCCAATGCCGCAGCCGAGCGCCTTGATCAAGGTGCCTATCTCTGCGGAGCTCAACATCTTGTCGAAGCGGGCCTTTTCCACGTTCAGGATCTTGCCCTTGAGCGGCAGGATCGCCTGATTCTTGCGGTTGCGGCCCTGTTTGGCCGAGCCACCTGCCGAGTCACCCTCCACGATGTAGAGTTCCGATAGAGCAGGGTCTTTCTCCTGGCAATCCGCCAGCTTGCCTGGCAGCCCCGCCACGTCGAGTGCGCCTTTACGACGGGTCATTTCTCGCGCCTTGCGGGCAGCTTCACGCGCGCGCGCGGCGTCGACCATTTTGCCGACGATGCTCTTGGCTTCCTGCGGGTTCTCGAGCAGGAAGCTGCCGAAGTGTTCGACCATCTCCTGTTCCACGGCGGACTTCACCTCGGAGGACACCAGTTTGTCCTTGGTCTGCGAGGAGAACTTCGGATCCGGCACCTTCACGGAGATGATGGCCGTCAGACCTTCGCGCGCGTCATCGCCCGTGACTTCCACGTCCTTGCCGCGGCGACCTTCCATCTCCTTGTCGATGTAGTTCTTGAGAACGCGTGTCAGGCCAGCGCGGAAACCGGCCAAATGCGTGCCGCCATCGCGCTGCGGGATGTTGTTGGTGTAGGGGTATACGTTTTCCTGGTAGCCGTCATTCCACTGCATGGCGACTTCGACGCCGATGCCGTTCACCTGGGAGCTGAAATGGAACACCTTGCTGATCGGGGTCTTGGCCTTGTTCAGGTAGTCGATGAAGGCGTGCAGACCACCGTCGTACTTGAACAACTCGGATTTGTCGGAGCGCTCGTCGATCAGTTCGATCGAAATGCCGGCGTTGAGGAAGGCCAGCTCGCGCAGTTTCTTTTCCAGGATCTCGTACTTGAATTCGATGTTGCTGAAGGTTTCGGCGGAAGGCTTGAAGTGGACCTTGGTACCCGTACGGTCGGTGTCGCCCACGATTTTCAGCGGAAATTGCGGCACGCCGTGGTGGTAGACCTGCTCGTGAATGTGGCCGCCGCGATGGATCGTCAGCTTGAGGTGGGAGGAGAGGGCATTCACTACCGAAACGCCCACACCGTGCAGACCGCCGCTGACCTTGTACGAGCCGCTGCCGTCGTCGTTGTTGAACTTACCGCCGGCGTGCAGGATGGTCATGATGACTTCTGCCGCAGAGACCCCTTCCTCGTGCATCTCGGTTGGGATGCCGCGGCCGTTGTCTTCCACGCTCACGGATTCGTCGGTGTGGATGACCACCTTGATGGTGTCACAGTAACCTGCCAGTGCTTCGTCGATGGAGTTGTCGACCACCTCGAACACCATGTGGTGCAGACCCGTACCGTCGTCGGTGTCCCCGATGTACATCCCCGGACGCTTGCGAACCGCATCGAGCCCTTTCAGAACTTTGATACTGGAAGAGTCGTAAGTGCCTTGATCTGCCATTCCGCTAATCCTGTCTTATCTGTTCAGCAACGCGTTCTGCACCAAAGCCGAAGGCTTAAAAACCTGATTTTCAATGGTTTTTGCCAGTGTCGCTGTGACTAATGTGAGGCGAAATTTTACCACGTTTCACGTGGAACAATCTCAGACCCTGGTCCATTTCCTCATTTGCTCCGGCCAGCGCTGGGAGCAGGGTTTCGGGCTCGATGCAGGTGAGGAAGGTCTGCAAACCGAGCTTCTGCAGCTGCGCACACACTCGTGCACGGTTGGTCGAGTCCAGCTCCGCTGGCAGATCATCGATCAGCAGCACACAGCGGATGCCTGTGAGCAGTTGGAGCAGGGAGGCCTGGGCCAGACGCAGGGCACAGATCAGCAGCTTCATCTGGCCTCGAGATAGTACTTCCGCTACATCCTGGCCGCCCGAACGTAACCGTAATTCGGCGCGATGTGGGCCCACGGTCGTATGGCCCGCCTGGCGATCACGGGGTAGGGCGCGCTGCAGCTGTTCCTGCAGAGGTTGCTCTGGATCCCACCCGGGGAGGTATTCCAACGTGAAACGCCCGGCAAGGGTCTCGCCCATCGAGTTCGGCAGGAACTGCTGCAGGTGCTCTTCATACTGCTGAAGATATTCCATACGCAACCGATGCATGGCCTCGCCGTTGACCGCGAACGCCTGCGTCCAGGGGGCCAACTCAGCCGGGCCAGCCTCGCCCCTCAGCAACTGGTTGCGTTGCTTCAGAGCCTGGCGCGCACTGCGCCAGTGATGGAGGAACTCATGTTTCACGTGAAACACTCCCCAATCGATGAAACGGCGTCGCTCGGAAGGACTGCCCTCCAACACGGCAAAGGTGTCGCCATTGATCAGAAGCAGGGGGAGGACCTGGGAAAGTTCCGCCGCGCTACCGGCCTGAGTGCCGCCCACCTTGAGGCTCTTGATGCCCTGCCGACCACGCTGCACGCCCAAGGTGAGCCCTGTTTCCAGCTCACCGAATACGGAGCAGAGTGACTGTCCCTCCTGAATCAAGGGGCGCTGCAGGTGACCGCGGAACGAGCGAGAGGTGCCAAGCATGTAAACGGCCTCCAGCACACTGGTCTTGCCGGAACCGTTTTCACCAAAGAGAAGATTGAAGTGGGGGCTGGGTTGGAAATCCGCTTCCGTGATGTTGCGCAGGCCCTGTATATAAAGCCGCGCGAGCCGGGTCATGGAAGCGGATTCGAGGGGAAGGGGATAGCGGGCTATCAGAGCCGCATCGGCATGACGACGTACAGCGAGGCCGCACCGTCACCGGCGTGGATCAAAGCGCTGCTGTTGGCGTCGGACAGTACCATCTGCACGTTGTCGGTGGCGATAACACTCAGCACGTCCACCAGATAGCTCACATTGAAGCCGATTTCCAGCGGCGAGCCCGTGTATTCCACGCTGACTATTTCCTCCGCCTCTTCCTGCTCGGGGTTGTTGGCCAGGATCTTGAGCTCGTCCTTCTCCAGCACCAGGCGGATGCCGCGGAACTTCTCGTTGGACAGAATGGCCGTACGGCTCAACGCGTTGCGCAGATTGCCGCGGTTTGCGACCAATACCTTGTCGCCGCCTTTCGGTAGCACGCGGTCGTAATCCGGGAATTTGCCGTCGACGAGCTTGGAGGTGAAGGTGAAGTTCTGGGTACGGGCGCGGATGTGGTTGGTGCCGAGCGTCAGTTCCACCGGCTCATCCGTATCGGAGAGGAGGCGGGCCAGCTCCAGAATGCCCTTGCGGGGGATGATCACCTGAGTTTTACCGGTGATGCCTGGAATGCTGAACTTCTCGGTGTGCAGTGCCAGACGATGACCGTCGGTGGCCACCACGCGCAGGCTGTCGACGTTCACTTCCATCAGCAGACCGTTGAGGTAGTAGCGCACGTCCTGCTGGGCCATGGCGAAAGCGGTACTGTCGATCATGGTTTTGAGCAGCTTCTGCGGAATGGAGAAGCTGAGCGTGCCCTGGGATTCTTCGACGCTCGGGAAATCATTGGCGGGAAGGGTGGCCAGCGAGAAGCGGCTACGACCGAAGCGGATCACAGCCTTGCCATCGTCGAGTTCGAACTTGAGTGTGGCGTCATCCGGCAAGGACTTGCAGATGTCCATCAGCTTACGCGCCGGCACCGTGATTTCGCCTGGGATGCCTGCGTTGTCGAGCTGCACCCGGCCCACGAGTTCCACCTCCAGATCCGTGCCGGTCAGGGACAGCTGCTGCCCCTCAAGAACCAATAGCACGTTGGCCAGCACCGGCAGGGTCTGCCGACGCTCGACTACACCTGTCACCAGCTGCAGGGGTTTGATCAAGGCTTCGCGGGAGATTTCGAATTGCATAGAGGGGTCTCGTTGTGGCTGTCCTGTCCGGTTGTTCTTTGCCCTGGGGCGTTGCTAGTTGGCTCAGCTGGAAAGCGAGCGCAGGAGATTCTGATAGTCTTCTTCTATGTCGCTCGAGGTCTTGCGCAGATCATGGATCGTGCGACAGGCGTGCAACACCGTGGTGTGATCGCGACCGCCATAGAAAGAGCCGATCTCGGGAAGGCTGTGATTGGTGAGCTCTTTGGAGAGGCACATGGCCATCTGCCGGGGCCGCGCCACTGAGCGATTGCGGCGCTTCGAGATCATATCAGCCATCTTGATCTTGTAATACTCGGCCACGGTGCGCTGGATGTTGTCGACGCTCACCAGCTTGCTCTGCAAGGCCAGGAGATCCTTCAGCGCGTCCTTGATCAACGGCACGGTGATCTCGGCACCAAGGAAGTTGGCGTGGGCGATCACCTTCTTCAACGCACCTTCCAGCTCGCGTACGTTCGAACGCAGTTTCTGCGCCATGAACATCGCCTCTGTGTTGCCGAGCGCCACGTTTTCCTGAGCGGCCTTGTTCTTGAGGATGGCGGCGCGGGTCTCGAGATCCGGCGCTTCCACCGCCACGGACAGGCCCCAGCCGAAGCGGGACTTCAGGCGATCATCTAAGCCATTGATTTCACTATGATATTTGTCGCAGGTCATGATGATCTGCCGACCGCCGTCAAAGATTGCGTTGAAGGTATGGAAGAATTCTTCCTGGGAACGCTCCTTGTTGGCGAAGAACTGGATGTCGTCGATCAGCAGCACATCCACCGTATGGTAGTAACGCTTGAACTCGTTGATGGCATTCAACTGCAGGGCAGACACCATGCTGCCGACGAAGGTCTGCGAGTGTAGATAGACGACATTGGCCGACGGATCGCGCTCCTGGATCTGATTGCCGATGGCATGCATCAGGTGCGTCTTACCGAGGCCGACGCCCCCGTATATAAATAGTGGGTTGTAGGCTCCGCCCGGATTGTTCGCCACCTGCTGCGCAGCGGCGCGCGCCAGTTGGTTGGACTTACCCTGGACGAAGTTGGCGAAGGTGTAGTTCTGATTCAGCTCGCCGCGATAGCTCAGCTTGCGCTGACGACGGGCCATGGGCGAATCGCCGGCTGCTGCATTCGGGCTTTCTTTACTGCGCTTGATGAACGCAGGGGCTTGCTCGGGCGCGGCGGCCTGCAGTTCTTCCTCCTGCTCGACTTCCTGCTCAGGCGTAATTGTAGCTTCGGCGGCCTCGAACTGCTGGGCCAATACTTCTTCCGCCAGTAGACCGAGTTGCGGCTGCGCTGGATCGGCGATGGCAAACTCCAGCGCGTGTTCTACGGCGAGGTTCTTGAAGAAGTCGGTGATGCGAGCCTGATATTGGTCGCGGACCCAGTCGAGGATGAAACGGTTGGGTGCCAAGAGGCGCAGGGTGGTACCTTCGGCCACGGCGCGGATCGGGCGGATCCAGGTATTGAACTGTTGTGCAGGAAGTTCCGATTTGAGGCAAAGGATGCACTTTTGCCAGCTAGCCATTAACACAGTTCGAATTGCTCCCTGATTATTGTTCTGACGACGCGTGGGTTGAGCCGGGATTCTACCCACGAGGTGGGTACTTATCCACAAGCCCACGGGAAATTTCCAATAATTCGAGATTTTATTTTTTGTTTTATTTTCAATAACTTAACCAAATAGTTCACAAAAGCCCAAGCGGATCGCGCTTCTGGGGCCAAAACGGTGAGAACAAAACCGCCTGTCAGAAACCTGTGGATAAGATGTGATGTAAGGTGGATGAAATCGAAGTGCCGTTCAGCGCTGGCGCCACGCCAATAAAAAGCTGCTCCAACCGCCTCATCGGCGCCGCCACAATTGCAAGGGCTCGGCAATCTCTATAGAATCCGCGCTCCTTTTTCTGGGAGTTTTGCGGCCGCTCTCCGCCGCACAATTCGCCTCGAGATTCCAACGCCGTCTTCGACGAGCAATTGAGCAATAGGAACGACCATGAAACGTACATTCCAGCCCAGCAAGATCAAGCGCGCACGCACCCACGGTTTCCGTGCCCGCATGGCAACCAAGAAAGGCCGTCAGGTTCTGGCTCGTCGCCGCGCCAAAGGCCGCGTTCGCCTGAGCGCCAGCGCCTAAGAAGGCACCGCTTCCGTTCTGTCCGGATGACCCTTGGCCACTGGCACGGTGGTCGCCCCGGGATGGCCGAGGAGGCTCGCCTTGCATCTGGACCAGCGCTTCACCAAGCAACGACGCCTGCTGAAGGCTGCTGAATTCGGCGCCGTCTTCGAAGCCGCGGATTTCAAGGTCTCAGCTCCCGCGCTAGTAATCCTCGCCAGAAACACACACCAGCCCCAGGCCAGGGCCGGGCTGGTGGTGTCGAAGAAGAATGCAGGATGTGCGGTCAGCCGAAACCGGTTGAAGCGGCTTCTGCGCGAAGTCTTCCGTAAACGCGCCGCGACTTACGCGCCACTCGACCTGGTCTTCTTGGTCCGTCCCGGTTTGTCGCGCATGGACAATCCTGAGATCATCGCCCTGGCCGAGACCTTGATGGACGAACTGGCACGCAAGGCGGCTCGCGCATCGGCCCGCGCCAACAAGAGTTAGCATCATGTCCAGGCACGCTCAGACCTCGGTGTATTCGCTCTCCTTCGTCGCACGCGTGCTGCTGGTGCTCATCTCCTGGTATCAGCGCTGGCTGAGCCCGATCTTCGGCACCCAGTGCCGTTTCTACCCCAGCTGTTCCCACTACACGCAGGAAGCCATCTGTCGGCATGGGGCTTTGCGCGGTAGTGTGCTGGGCGTTGCCCGCATTTGCCGTTGCAATCCCTTGTGCGAAGGCGGCAACGATCCCGTGCCGAATACCTTCACGTTCCGCCGCCACTCACTCTGATAGAAGTTGGACCGTTCATGGATCACAAGCGTAATCTGATCATTCTCGCCTTGGCCGTCGTCAGCTACCTGCTGCTCTTGGCCTGGAATGAAGACAATCCGGCTGCTCCGCCTGCCGTGACGCAGGGCAACACTCAGATCGAGCTCTCCAATCCGAGCGATCTGCCTTCGAGCAATGGCGACTCGAACGACGTGCCCGTTGCCACTGGCAATACCGCTCCGCAACAGGCGGCGCAAAGTGGGTCTTCGCTGATCACGGTGATCACGCCGGTGCAGGAAGTGGTGATCGATCTCGCTGGCGGCGACATCGTGGCCCTGAATCTGCCGACCTTCCCGAGCTCGCTCGATACGCCCGACGATCCCTTCCGCCTGCTGCGCAATGACGCCGGCATGGTCTACGTCGCGCAGAGCGGTCTGGTTGGTCCCGATGGTCCCGATGCCAGCCCCAACGGCCGTCCGCGTTACAACAGCGCGCAGACTTCCTATTCCCTGACCGAAGGTGAACTCACCGTCGATCTCACCGCCAACATCGACGGTGTGAACCTCACCAAGCGCTATCGCTTCAGCGCCGATGACTTCCTGATCGGTCTCGACTACATCGTCGAAAACCGCCGCGCGGCTCCGATCAACCTGAATCTCTACGGTCAGCTCAAGCGCGACAACACGCCGGATCCGAGCAGTCCCTCCGGTCTCGGCATGCGCACCTTCCTCGGTGCCGCGATGACTTCGCCGGACGATCCCTACATCAAGGCCGATTTCGATGACATCGATGACGGCATCACGCCGATCTCCATGCAAGGCGGCTGGATCGGGTTTTCGCAACACTATTTCTTCAGTGGCTGGATTCCGCGAGGCGAGGGCAACAACACTTTCACCGCACGCAAGAACAACTCCGGCCAATACCTGATCGGCTTCGTCGGCCCGCAGTACAGTGTGGCGCCGGGCCAGAGCACGACCTTGTCCGCGGAGTTGTGGGCGGGTCCGAAAGATCAGGATCGTCTCGAGGTCATCGCACCGAATCTCGGTCAGACCATCGACTACGGCAAACTCTGGTTCGTGGCCTATCCGATCTTCTGGCTCTTGAGCCACATCTATGAGTGGGTCGGCAACTTCGGTGTTGCGATCATCCTGCTCACGGTGGTGATTCGTTTGCTGTTCTTCCCGCTTTCTGCGAAGCAGTACGCTTCACAGGCCAAGATGAAACAACTGCAGCCCAAGATCGAACAACTGAAGGCTCGCTACGGCGACGACAAACAGAAGTTCGTACAGGCGCAGATGGAGCTGTGGCGCAAAGAGAAGGTGAACCCCTTCAGCGGCTGCTTGCCGGTACTGCTGCAGATGCCGGTGTTCCTCGGCATTTTCTGGGTACTCAACGAAAGCGTCGAATTGCGTCAGGCTCCATTCATCCTCTGGTACCGAGACCTGTCGATGATGGACAGCTACTTCGTCTTGCCGCTCCTGCTCGGTGGTGCCTACTTCCTGCAGCAGCACATGACGCCGATGCCGACCACCGATCCGATGCAGGCGAAGATGATGAAGTGGATGCCGGTGATGTTCACCGCGTTCTTCCTGTGGTTCCCTGCCGGCCTCGTTCTGTACTACTTGGTCAACGCACTGCTTGGCATCCTGCAGCAGTGGTACTTCATGCGAAAATTGGACAACCAGTCCAAATTGAAGGAAGCCTGAGCCAATCTTGATGGCAGCTCATACTGACACCATCTGCGCCCTCGCCACTCCAGCGGGCAAGGGTGGTGTCGGCGTGGTCCGTCTTTCCGGTCCAAAATCGCTCGAGTTGTGCCAGCAGCTCAGCGGTCTTACACCCACCCCGCGTCATGCCCACTTCGCGAATTTTCGCGATGCGGAAGGGCAATTGCTCGACCAGGGTCTGGTGCTGTATTTCCAAGCCCCGAACTCTTTCACGGGCGAGGACGTCGTCGAACTCCACATCCACGGCAGCCCCGTCGTCGCCGACTTGATCCTGGCACAACTCATTGCCTGGGGTGCGCGCGCAGCGCGACCGGGTGAGTTTTCTGAACGCGCATTCCTCAACGACAAGCTCGACCTTGCCCAAGCCGAAGCGATCGCCGACCTCATCGACAGCGCCTCCGCCACAGCAGCGCGTTATGCCCTACGGTCTCTGCGCGGCGACTTCTCGAGCGCAGTCAATGCTCTCGTCGACGAGCTCACTCATTTGCGCGTCTATGTGGAAGCCGCCATCGACTTCCCGGATGAAGAGGTGGACTTCCTGGCGGAGGAATCCGTCGAAGCACGCCTGAGCGCCATCCAGCGCCGTCTGGACGCCTTGCTGCAACAAGCGAAGCAGGGGGTGAGTCTGCATGAAGGTCTGCACCTCGTGCTCGCCGGCGCGCCCAATGCCGGCAAGTCTTCCTTGCTCAACGCCCTGGCCGGTTACGAGCGTGCCATCGTCACCGACATTCCCGGCACCACGCGTGACCTCCTCGATACCCGCCTCACGCTGCGAGGCCTGCCGATCCACATCACCGACACTGCAGGTTTGCGCGAGAGCGATGATCCGGTGGAGAAGGAGGGCATACGCCGCGCCCGCCAGGCGCTCGCAGACGCCGACGGCATCGTCCTGGTAATGGACGCCACGCTCGGCACACAGGCCGAAGCCCATCCACTTTGGCAAGAGCTCAAGGCCGACCCCGCGCTGCTGCGCAAGACCATCCTCGTCCTCAACAAGATCGACCTCATCGACCAGACTCCAGAACGCGGCATCGAAGAAGGACGTCCCTGCGTGCGTCTTTCGGCACTGCATCGCGAGGGTCTGGAACTCCTCACCGATGTCCTTCTCGAACTGGCCGGCTTCGTGCCGCAGGAGGAGGGCGGCTTCATGGCGCGCCGTCGCCACCTCAGCGCCTTGCTCACCGCGGCCAACGCACTGGAACGCGCGCGCGTGCAGCTCTGCACCTATCGCGCTGGCGAACTCATGGCCGAAGACCTGCGCGCGGCGCAGGACGCTCTCGGCGAAATCACCGGCAAAGTGAGCAGCGACGACCTCCTGGGCGCCATCTTCAGCTCCTTCTGCATCGGTAAGTGAGCCCTAGCTCTACCTACTTATCCCCAGCTCGACTGTCGACAAGCTGTGCATAGCTTGGGAACGGCGCGACACTCGCTGTGCGTGAATTTTTGCTTCCTGTGCAAAAGCGGCAGAAGCTTTTGCGGATAACTTGACGCTTTACCGCCGAGCTCCAGTTATCCCCAAAGGCTCCCGTGCCCCATACGGCACGCATCAACAGCTATGTCCTTACAATAAGATTTTGAAAAAAATGAAAAATTTTGAATTTTCCACAGGCTGGATGGCCTCTAATAACAACAATAAAGATCTAGAAATAGAAATAGTTAGATAAGAAGAAATTAAGAGAACTGCTCCTGAAATCCCGGCACGGGCTTATCCCGGTCAGAACGTTTATAATCCGCGGCCCATTTCCCCCTTCGGCCCAGCAGCCATGTCCTCATCCGAAACCTATGACGTGATCGTCGTCGGCGGTGGTCACGCCGGTACTGAAGCCGCACTGGCTGCGGCCCGCATGGGTGCGCGTACACTTCTCGTCACCCACAACATCGAAACGCTGGGGCAAATGTCCTGTAACCCTGCCATCGGTGGCATCGGCAAGACTCATCTCGTGATGGAAGTCGACGCCCTGGGTGGCGCCATGGCGCGCGCCGCTGACCGTGCGGGAATCCAGTTCAGAGTGCTCAATGCCAGCAAAGGTCCGGCCGTACGCGCCACTCGCGCCCAGGCCGACCGCGTGCTCTACAAAGCAGCGATCCGCGCCATGCTGGAAAACCAACCAGGCCTCCACATCTTCCAGCAGGCCGTTGATGACCTGATCGTCGAAGGCGACGTCGTCCGCGGCGTCGTGACCCAGATGGGGCTGAAGCTCTATGCGCCGCGCGTGGTCCTGACCACTGGCACCTTCCTGGGTGGCCGTATCCACATCGGTCTGCAGAATTATTCGGGTGGTCGCGCCGGCGACCCGCCCTCGATCGCCTTGGCCCAACGTCTGCGCGAACTACCTTTGCGGGTAGGACGTCTCAAAACCGGGACGCCGCCTCGCATCGATGCGCGCACCGTCGATTTCTCCGTCATGCGCGAACAACCGGGCGACACGCCGACGCCCGTGATGTCCTACCTCGGTTCGGTCGATGAACACCCGCGGCAGGTGAGCTGCTACATCACCGCTACCAATGAACGCGTGCACGAGATCATCCGCTCGGGTCTCGATCAGTCGCCGATGTACGCCGGCGTGATCGAAGGCGTGGGTCCGCGCTACTGTCCGTCGATCGAAGACAAGGTCGTGCGCTTTGCCGATCGCACCAGTCATCAGATCTTCGTGGAGCCCGAAGGGCTCACCACCAACGAGCTCTATCCGAACGGCATCTCCACCAGCCTGCCGTATTCGATCCAGCAAAAGGTGATCGCGAGCATCAAGGGTTTCGAAAACGCCCACATCACGCGCCCCGGCTACGCCATCGAATACGACTTCTTCGATCCGCGTGATCTGCAGGTCACACTCGAAACGCGTTACATCAAGGGCCTCTACTTCGCCGGTCAGATAAATGGAACGACAGGTTATGAAGAGGCCGCAGCGCAAGGACTTCTTGCCGGTATCAACGCCGCACTGGCTGCTCTCGACAAAGATCCTTGGAGCCCTGGTCGCGACGAGGCTTACATCGGCGTATTGGTCGACGATCTTCTGACGCAAGGCACACGCGAGCCCTATCGCATGTTCACGAGCCGCGCCGAATATCGGCTGCAGTTACGTCAGGACAATGCCGACTTCCGTCTCACGGAAATCGGCCGCAAGCTGGGCCTGGTCGATGACGAACGTTGGGAAAGTTTCTGCCGCAAGCAGGAAGCAGTGGCGCGGGAGCAGAGCTGGCTCGATCAATGTTGGGCGCGACCCGGCACGCCGATCGCCGATAGACTCAATGCCAAACTGGAAAGACCGATCGGTCATGAATATCGCTTGAGTGAGCTGGTCGCGCGACCCGAACTCACGCTCGACGAAGTGCTCGAAGCCGCACGTGAAGTGGGGCTGCGCGAAGAACTGCCGGCGCCCGCCGTCAAGGAGCAGCTCGAGATCAAGATCAAGTACCAGGGTTACATCGACCGGCAGAAGGACGAGATCGAGAAATTGCGTCGCCATGAAGAAACGCGTATTCCTGCCGGTTTCGACTTCCAGGCCGTCACTGGGCTTTCCAACGAGCTCAAACAGAAATTGTCGGAATTCAAACCGGACACCATCGGTCGCGCCTCACGCATTCCGGGGGTTACGCCAGCCGCCATTTCCTTGTTGCTCGTGCATCTGAAAAAACAGCAGGGTGCAGCGCCGGCGCTGGAAGCGTCGGCTTCCGAAGCAACCATCGACAAGAAATCGGCCTGAGTCCTGACGATGCTGGTGCAAGAAGCACAACTGAGGAGAAGACTGTCGGCTGGCATAGCGCAATTGGGGCTCGCGATACCCGAGGAAGCGCAAGACCAGCTGATCGCCTACCTCGAACAACTGCACAAGTGGAACAAGACCTTCAATCTCAGTGGCATCCGCGATCCCGAGGTGATGCTGTCGCATCATCTGCTCGATAGCCTCAGCGTCTTGCCACACATCGATGGTACGCGCATCGCTGATGTCGGCACCGGCGCAGGCCTGCCTGGCGTACCCCTTGCGATTTGTCTGCCGCATTGCCATTTCCTGCTCATCGACAGCAACAGCAAGAAAACGCGGTTCATCTTTCAGACTGCCGCAACCTTGGGGCTTGCGAACGTCGAGGTTGTCCGCACTCGAGTGGAAGACTATGCTCCCGAACCCGCCGTGGACATCGTGACCAGCAGAGCCTTCGCTTCCTTGGCCGATTTCGTCACCGGGTGTCGCCATCTTCTGCGTGAAGGCAGTGGCGCCAAACTTCTGGCGATGAAGGGACGCATGCCCGAAGACGAATTGCTCGAGATGCCCAACGATTTCTATCTGCACGCCAGTTACGGCTTGACCGTACCCGGCATCGAAGCAGAGCGCTGCGTGTTGGATCTGCGCCCGCGCTCGGCACTCGTGTCCTGACACGGCGGATCTCCACCAACACGACAAGAACGGCGCAGCGCCAAGAGAACAAGGCAACAGCAGCATGGCAGCGAAGATTTTGGCCATCGCCAACCAGAAGGGTGGCGTAGGCAAGACCACTACCACGATCAACCTTGCCGCCTCCTTGGCGCGAATGCAGAAACGAGTGCTTCTGGTCGACCTCGACCCGCAGGGCAACGCCACGATGGGCAGTGGCGTCAACAAGAATGAACTCGAGCGCAGCGTCTACGACGTATTGACGAGTCAATGCACCACCGCCGAAGCCATCGCAGTACCGCCCGAAAGCGGTTTCAGTGTGTTGCCGGCCAACGGTGATCTCACCGCCGCGGAAGTGGAATTGATCGATGCCGAGGAAAAGGAACAGCGCCTCAAACAGGCACTGGCAACCGAGCTCGAGAATTTCGACTACATCCTCATCGACTGTCCGCCATCGTTGAACATGCTCACGCTCAATGCGCTCGTTGCATCGCATGGCGTGATGATTCCGATGCAGTGCGAGTATTTCGCACTCGAAGGTTTGTCCGCCTTGTCGGAAACCATCAATGGCATCGCCAGTTCGGTGAATCCCGGCCTTGCCATCGAAGGCCTGGTGCGCACGATGTTCGATCCGCGCAACAAACTCACCGTCGAAGTGTCTGACCAATTGAAGGAATACTTCGGTGATCTCGTCTATCGCACCGTGATTCCACGCAACGTGCGCTTGGCGGAAGCGCCCAGCTATGGTCTGCCAATCATCGTCTATGATAAAAACTCGACCGGTGCGTTGGCCTACCTGGCACTGGCCGGCGAGTTGGTCCGTCGCCATCAAGGTCTGGCGCCGCAAGCAGATGTCGACAACAGCAGCGGTAGTTAATCCATGTCAGTGAAGAAACGAGGATTGGGCAAGGGGCTCGATGCACTGCTGGGCGCACGCAAGAGTGTCCAGGAAGCGGCGACGCCTGTTCCCGTCGCCACGGAACCCACTCCGTCGCCTGTCACTGCCGAAGTTGCAGCCACTGCGGCGCCAGCTGTTGCTCCCGCCGCACCGGCCCCATCCGCCGATGGTTCTCTACGACAACTGCCGGTCGAGTTCATTCAACCGGGCAAGTATCAGCCGCGTACCGATTTCCACACTGAGTCACTCGAAGAACTCGCTGCCTCGATCAAATCGCAGGGCGTGATGCAGCCGATCGTGGTGCGTCCCATTGGCACCAACAAGTACGAGATCATCGCGGGTGAACGTCGCTGGCGTGCCTGTCAGTTGGCCGGTCTTGCCAACATCCCGGTGCTGATCAAGGACGTGCCGGATGAAGCGGCCATCGCCATGGCCCTGATCGAAAACATCCAACGCGAAGATCTCAATCCCATCGAAGAGGCCATTGCACTCAAACGTCTGCAGGACGAGTTCGAACTCACGCAGCAAGAAGTGGCCGATGCCGTCGGCAAATCCCGCACTGCGGTTACCAACCTTCTGCGCCTGATGAGCCTGCAGCCCGAGGTGCGAACCTTCCTCGAGCACGGCGATCTGGAAATGGGTCACGCCCGTGCACTCCTGAGCCTCGATGCTTCGCAGCAGGGTCCGGTGGCTCGTATGGTGATAGCACGTGGTCTGAGCGTACGTCAGACCGAAGCTCTGGTACGTCGCCATCTGCAGGAAAGCAAGGCCGGCGGCAATGCCAAGAAAGCGGTGGAACTCGATCCGGACATCCGCTCTCTACAGGATGAACTGTCCGAACGCCTGGGGGCGGAAGTGCTGGTCGAACACACTGCCAAAGGCAAGGGGCGTCTCATTCTCAAGTACGCATCTCTCGACCAGCTCGACGGCATTCTCGCCCGCATCCGCTGACAGGCGGAGCAGTTGAAAGCCTGCTCGATGCATTCGTTCTATTGATCGAAGGAGATGGGCGAGTTCGTTTGGTCACGACCAACGGCGCCGCGTTATACCAAAGTCAAAAATTGCGTTGCTGTGTCTCTGTTACAGGGACGTATTCCTGTTGCTGCCAAACCAGGTAGTCACTATAATGCGCCGCTTTTGACGGGTAGCCACAGAATGGTCGCTCGTTCCGGGAAAAGTGAGCTAAATCAGCCAATTCCCACAGGTTCGTGAAGACTCCAACAGGAGTCGTAACGGAGTGGGAGATCCAGGGTACAGACGCCTAGGGCAAAAGATGTCAGCCATCCCAACGCCCCCAGTCAACCGGGTCATGCTGCAGCAGTTGGCCATACTGCTCATCCTTGTGGCCTTAGCCCAAGTCTTCCTCGGAACCGTAGTCGCCTATTCCATCCTGCTTGGTGGTTTGCTCTCCATCGTTCCGAGTGCGTATTTCGCCTACAAGGTGACGCGTCATCGGGGTGCCAGAGCAACCGAACGCATGGTGCGCAGTGCCTATTCCGCCGAAATTATGAAATTAGCCCTTACCGGCGCGGGGTTCGCCTTGGTGTTCACTCAGGTCGAACCGCTGCACGTCGCGGGGCTTTTTTGTGGGTTCATGCTGGTGCATGCATTCGGCTTGTGGGTTCTGGCCCGCATCACGATGCCCCAGCGGTCCCGCCAGCAGCTTTGATTACAACCAGACTTGGAAAACCAGACCACGATGGCCGAGCACGTAACTGAATCGACGGAAGCACCCGCCTACGCAACGGGTGGTGAATACGTACAGCACCACTTGGGTTTCCTTACCTACGGCAAGCGTCCCGATGGTACCTGGGGCATCGCTCACACCGAGCAGGAAGCCGCCGACATGGGCTTTTGGTCCATTCACCTCGACACCATGGGCATCTCCCTGGTGCTGGGTCTGGTCTTCATCGGCATCTTCCGCAGTGTCGCCAAGAAGGCGACGTCCGGTGTTCCCGGTGGTCTGCAGAACGTGATCGAACTGCTCTTCGACCTGGTACAGAGCAGTCTGAAGACCAGCTTCCACGGCAAGACCGACTACGTAGCCCCCTTGGCACTGACCATCTTCGTCTGGATTCTCTTCATGAACCTGATGGACCTGGTGCCGGTAGACCTCATTCCGCTCGCCGCCCAAGCCATTGCCGGCGATCACCACCTCTACTTCAAGGCCGTACCCACCACGGACGTGAACATCACCATCGGCATGTCCCTGAGTGTGTTCATCCTCATCCTTTACTACAGCATCAAGAACAAGGGTGTGGGTGGCTTCCTCGGTGAGCTCGCGTTCCATCCCTTCGGCAAAGCCGCGCTGCCGCTCAACCTGGTCATGGAAGTTCCTGCGTTCCTGGCCAAACCGGTATCTCTGGCATTGCGACTCTTCGGCAACCTCTTCGCTGGCGAGGTGATCTTCCTGGTCATCGCGCTGCTTGGTTACTGGCAGTTCCCTCTGCACTTCGCATGGGCAGTGTTCCACTTGCTGGTAATCCCGCTGCAGGCCTATCTGTTCATGATGTTGACCATCGTGTACCTCAACCAGGCCCATCAGCATCACTGATAGAAACGTTCAACCGATTTAGCAACAACCCTTCGTCAACCTGGAGACAACAATGGAAATCATCTTCGCCAACACCCTGCTCGCAGCGGCTCTGATCTTCGGTATCTGCGGCGCTGGCACCGCTATCGCCTTCGGTCTGCTCGGCGGCAAACTGATTGAAAGCTCCGCTCGTCAGCCTGAACTGGCTCCGCGTCTGCAGACTCAGTTCTTCCTGGTAGCCGGCTTCGTGGACGTAATCGCGATCATCGGTGTTGGTATGGCGATGTACTTCATCTTCGTTCAGCCGTTCAGCGTGTAAGACTCTGGCACCAAGCCAAAGTCATTATTGACTGGATCTTTGCTGTTCTGAGTCATGGCCCATCCCAACGAGCGGCCATGACCTTGAGGTGAATAAAGCTATGAATCTGAATGCAACCATCATTGGTCAAATCTTCGCATTCTTCCTGTTCGTATGGTTCTGCCAGAAGCTGGTCTGGCCGCCCATCGTCAAGGCTTTGGAAGAACGCCAGAAGAAAATTGCCGATGGTCTGGATGCAGCCGACCGTGCCAGCCGCGACCTCGAACAGGCGCAGGCTCGTGCAGCCGAGCTGCTGAAAGAAGCCAAGGCCAATTCTGCTGGCATCATTGATCAGGCCAATAAGCGGGCCAACCAGATCATCGATGAAGCCAAAGAAAAAGCGCGCGAAGAAGGCGCTCGCATCAAAGCGGGAGCCCAGGCTGAGATCGAACAGCAGATCAACCAGGCCCGCGAACAACTGCGTCAGCAGGTGGCTGCGTTGGCTGTGGCCGGCGCTGAGAAGATTCTCGAGCGCTCCGTTGACCAGAACGCGCATGCTGAACTCTTGAAGAAACTGGCTGCTAGCCTGTAATCGAAAGGAAACTGTCCATGTCGCAACTCACCACTCTTGCGCGTCCTTATGCCAGAGCGGCATTCGAGACCGCAGAGGCGGCCGGCACACTGGCCGATTGGTCTAGGGGGCTGGGCCTCATCGCCGCACTGATGCAGCAGGAAAAGGTTGCAGTATTCCTGAATCAGCCCTCGCTGAGTTGGGAAGTACAGGCCAAGACCCTGCTCGATCTTGCCGGCGACGATATCGACGGCAAGCTGCAGAACTTCGTGCGTCTGCTCGCCAGCAACAAGCGCCTGGCTCTCATGCCGGAAATCGTCCAACTGTTCGAAGCGCTCAAAGCAGAACGTGAGCGCACCGTGGACGTAGATGTGATCAGCGCTTTCGCCATTGATGATGCAGAAGCCAACGCTTTGGCTGCTGCTCTCAAGGCACGTTTGCAGCGCGAGGTGAAATTGAGCACCAGCGTGGATCAAAGCCTGATCGGTGGCCTGATCATCCGCGCCGGTGACCTCGTGATCGACGGCTCCGTACGCGGCAAATTGAACAAACTTTCAGAAACTATGAACGCCTGAGACCACGCGCCCTAGCGGGGACGGTCGTCGGGACAGTGTTGAGGAATCACAGCATGCAGCAACTGAATCCATCGGAAATCAGTGACATCATCAAGCAGCGCATCGAGAAGCTTGATGTCACTGCTCAAGCCCAGAACGAAGGCACCATCGTCAGCGTGTCTGACGGCATCGTTCGCATCCACGGCCTCGCTGATGTGATGTACGGCGAGATGATCGAGTTCGAAGGCGGCATCTACGGCATGGCCTTGAACCTCGAGCGTGATTCCGTCGGCGCCGTGGTACTGGGCGACTATCTGAAGCTCGCCGAAGGTCAGACCTGCCGCTGCACCAAGCGCATTCTCGAGGTACCGATCGGTCCTGAACTCGAAGGCCGCGTGGTGGATGCTCTGGGCAACCCGATCGACGGCAAAGGCCCGATCAACACCAAACTGACCGACGCCGTAGAGAAAGTTGCTCCGGGTGTAATTGCTCGTAAATCGGTATCGCAGCCGGTGCAGATTGGTCTGAAAGCCATCGACTCGATGGTGCCGATCGGACGTGGTCAGCGTGAGCTGATCATCGGTGACCGCCAGGTAGGTAAAACCGCTATCGCCGTCGACGCCATCATCAACCAGAAAGGCACTGGCATTAAGTGTATCTACGTGGCCATCGGCCAGAAGCAGAGCTCGATCGCTGCCGTAGTACGCAAGCTCGAAGAGCACGGTGCAATGGAACACACCATCGTTGTTGCCGCAGGCGCCTCCGATCCGGCCGCCATGCAGTTCCTTGCTCCGTACACCGGTTGCACCATGGGTGAGTACTACCGCGACCGCGGTCAGGACGCCCTGATCATCTACGACGACTTGACCAAGCAGGCTTGGGCATATCGTCAGATCTCGCTGCTGCTGCGTCGTCCGCCGGGCCGCGAAGCTTACCCCGGTGACGTGTTCTACCTGCACAGCCGTCTGCTCGAGCGCGCCGCGCGCGTGAACGAAGACTACGTCGAGAAGTTCACCAACGGTGAAGTCAAAGGTAAGACCGGTTCGCTGACCGCTCTGCCGATCATCGAAACCCAGGCTGGTGACGTATCCGCGTTCGTACCGACCAACGTGATCTCGATCACCGACGGTCAGATCTTCCTGGAAACCTCGCTGTTCAACTCCGGTATTCGTCCGGCAATGAACGCAGGTCTGTCGGTATCGCGTGTAGGTGGTGCTGCTCAGACCAAGATCATCAAGAAGCTCGGCGGTGGTATCCGTCTGGCACTGGCTCAGTACCGCGAACTGGCGGCCTTCGCGCAGTTTGCTTCCGACCTCGACGACGCCACCCGCGCCCAGCTGGAGCACGGTCAGCGCGTTACCGAGCTGATGAAGCAGAAGCAGTACTCGCCGCTGTCCGTTGCCGAAATGGCCATCGTGATCTTCGCTGCCAACGAGGGCTACCTCAAGGCGGTGCCGGTCAACAAGATCGCTGATTTCGAATCCGCGCTGCTGGCCTATATGAACGGCACGTACGGCGAGCTGATGAAGAAGATCAACGAGACTGGCGACTACTCCGACGAGATTGCAGCCACCTTCAAATCGGCCCTGGACAACTTCGTTTCCACCCAGACCTGGTAACACGCTATGGCGGTAGGAAAAGAGATTCGCAACCAGATCTCGAGTATCAAGAATACTCAGAAGATCACGAGCGCCATGGAGATGGTGGCGGCGAGCAAGATGCGCAAGGCGCAGGACGCCATGCAGCTCGGCAAGCCTTACGCCACCAACATCCGCAACGTGGTGAGCCACATCGCGAACGCCAACCCCGAGTACACCCACGTGTACATGAAGGAGCGTCCGGTAAAACGCGTCGGCTTCATCGTGGTATCGAGTGATCGCGGTCTGTGTGGCGGCCTGAACATCAACCTGTTCAAAGCCATGATTGCGGCGATGAAGGGCTGGCACGACCAGGGCGTGCAGGTGGACATCTGCACCATCGGCGCCAAGGCCGGCTCCTTCTTCAACAACTTCGGTGGCCGTGTCGTCGCCTCCGTACGCAACATCGGTGAGAAGCCCGAGCTCAAGGACGTGATCGGCTCGGTCAAGGTAATGCTCGACGCCTACAACGACGGCACCATCGACCGTCTGTTCCTGGTGAGCAACACCTTCATCAACACCATGACGCAGAAGCCGACCGTCGAGCAGTTGCTGCCCCTGCAGCCTGCCGACGAGCCCGAGTTCAAACACCACTGGGATTACATCTACGAGCCCGATCCCCAGGTGCTGCTCGATGGCCTCTTGATGCGCTACATCGAATCGCTGGTTTACCAGGCCGTGGTGGAAAACAACGCCTGTGAACAAGCGGCGCGCATGATCGCGATGAAGAACGCCACCGACAACGCGGGCACGCTGATCGACGAATTGCAGTTGATCTACAACAAGGCGCGTCAGGCAGCGATCACGCAAGAGCTGTCGGAAATCGTGGGCGGCGCCGCGGCTGTGTAAGCAGGCGCCCCAGACTTTTAACCAGATTCAAGTAACAGGATTCAAACAGAGGAACCGAACATGAGCAGCGGTCGCATCGTTCAAATCATCGGTGCCGTCATCGACGTGGAATTCCCGCGCGATGCCGTGCCCAAGGTCTATGACGCCCTCACCGTCACAGACAAAGGCCTCACCCTCGAGGTACAGCAGCAGCTGGGCGACGGCGTAGTGCGTACCATCGCCATGGGTTCCACCGAAGGTCTGAGCCGTGGTTTGAGCGTACAGGGCACCGGCGCTCCGGTATCTGTACCGGTAGGTGCAGAAACCCTGGGCCGCATCATGGACGTACTCGGCAACCCGATCGACGAATGTGGTCCGATCGGTGAGAAGGAAAGAATGCCGATCCACCGCAAGGCTCCGACCTACGCTGAACAGGCTGCCTCCTCCGAGCTGCTCGAAACCGGTATCAAAGTTATCGACTTGATCTGCCCCTTCGCCAAAGGCGGTAAGGTGGGTCTGTTCGGTGGTGCTGGTGTGGGCAAGACCGTGAACATGATGGAGCTGATCAACAACATCGCTACGGCGCGTGGTGGTCTCTCCGTATTCGCTGGTGTGGGTGAGCGTACTCGTGAAGGTAACGACTTCTATCACGAGATGCAGGAAGCCAAGGTAATCGACACCGAGAACTTCAAGAACTCCAAAGTGGCGATGGTGTACGGCCAGATGAACGAGCCCCCGGGTAACCGTCTGCGTGTGGCGCTGACCGGTCTGACCATGGCAGAGAAATTCCGTGACGAAGGCCGCGACGTACTGCTGTTCGTGGACAACATCTACCGTTACACCCTGGCAGGTACCGAGGTATCCGCACTGCTCGGCCGTATGCCCTCCGCCGTAGGTTATCAGCCGACCCTGGCAGAAGAGATGGGTCAGCTGCAGGAGCGTATCACCTCGACCAAGACCGGTTCGATCACCTCGATCCAGGCCGTATACGTACCTGCTGACGACTTGACCGACCCGTCGCCGGCCACCACCTTCGCGCACTTGGATGCTACCGTGGTACTGTCCCGCGAAATCGCTGCCCGCGGTATCTACCCGGCAATCGATCCGCTCGACTCCACCTCGCGTCAGCTCGATCCGCTGATCATCGGTCAGGAGCACTACGAAGTTGCCCGCGGCGTGCAGTCCGTACTGCAGCGCTATAAGGAACTGAAGGACATCATCGCCATCCTCGGTATGGACGAACTGTCCGAAGACGACAAACTGGCCGTAAGCCGCGCCCGTAAGATCGAGCGCTTCTTCTCGCAGCCCTTCACGGTTGCAGAAGTGTTCACCGGTTCGCCTGGTAAGTACGTGTCCCTCAAAGACACCATCGCTGGCTTCAAAGGCATCCTGGCTGGTGAATACGACCACCTGCCGGAGCAGGCCTTCTACATGGTGGGCACCATCGAGGAAGCCGTCGAGCGCGCGGCCAAACTGAGCAAGCAGGCCTAAGTCGGGTCTGACACGACAGGATAGCGACCATGGCAATGACGACTATGCATCTGGACATCGCCAGTACCGAGGCCCAGATTTTCTCGGGCCGCGTGACCTCTCTCGTGGTCACCGGTACGCTCGGCGACATGGGCATACTGCCCGGTCACGCGCCGCTCTTGAGCGCGTTGGTCCCGGGACCGGTGCGCCTGGTGACGCAGGATGGGGAAGAGCAGATCTTCTACGTATCCGGCGGTTACATCGAAGTACAGCCGGGTGTCGTCAACATTCTGGCCGACACCGCACTGCGCGCCGACGACATGGATGAAGTACAGGCTGAGGAAGCCAAGCGCGCCGCCGAAGAAGTGGTGCTCAACCGCGGTGCCGCGTTCGACTACTCGCGCGCTGCAACCCAGTTGGCAGAAGCCGCTGCACAGCTGCGAACCATCCAGCAGCTGCGCAAGAAAGCGGGGCATCACTGAGGTAACGATTAGCAACAAAGTTGCTGAGAAAGAGGTGGCTTTGGCCACCTTTTTTTTTCTATGCTACTCGGCCATCGAACGAGACAGGCACGGTCATGCAAGCACTGAATGTGGTGATTTTGGCAGCGGGCAAAGGAACTCGCATGCGCTCCAAATTGCCGAAGGTTCTGCATCAACTGGGCGGCAAGCCATTATTGCAGCATGCCGTCGACACGGCGCGAGAACTTCAGGCACAGGCGGTCCATGTCGTCATCGGTCATGGTGCCGATGCCATTCGCGCCGCTTTTGCAGGACAGCAACTCGATTTCGTTCTGCAGGAAGAACAGCGCGGCACCGGCCACGCGGTACAGCAAGCCTTACCTGCCCTGAACAAAGAAGCCATGGCGCTCGTGCTCTATGGCGACGTGCCGCTGATCCGCGCCAGCACCCTGCGCGAACTTCTCTCGCTTCCCGACGCCGACAGTCTCGCCGTATTGACCTGTTCGGTTGAGAATCCACATGGCCTGGGTCGCATCGTGCGTGATGCAGATGGCAACATCACCGCCATCGTCGAGCACAAGGATGCAACCGAAGAACAGCGTCGCATCAATGAGATCAACAGCGGCATCATGGCAGTGCCGGTGGCACGTTTGCATGAATGGCTGCCGCAGTTGAAGGCCAACAATGCACAAGGCGAATACTATCTCACCGATCTCGTCGAACTGGCACTCAAGGCTGGATGCAAGGTTCACACGCTCTGCAGCGACGATGAGGTGGAGATCATGGGCGTGAACGACCGTGCACAGTTGGCGGAATTGGAACGACACTATCAAAAGCGTCGTGCTCATGAATTGATGCTGAGCGGCGTTACCGTACGCGATCCGGCACGCCTCGACATTCGCGGCGAATTGCAGTGTGCCAACGATGTCGAGCTGGATGTAAACGTCATTCTGGAAGGTTCGGTATCGCTCGGCGAGAACGTCAAGATCGGCCCCAACTGCGTGCTCAAGAATTGCACCATCGGTGCTGGTACCGAAATCGAAGCCAACAGCGTGCTCGAAGATGCGGTGGTGGGGAAAGATTGTCACATCGGTCCTTTTGCACGCATTCGTCCCGGCACGCAACTGGATGACCGCGCCAAGATCGGTAACTTCGTGGAACTGAAAAAGGCGCACATCGGTTTCGGCAGCAAGGTGAACCATCTCAGCTATGTCGGTGACAGCGAACTCGGCAGCAACGTCAACGTCGGCGCCGGCACCATCACCTGTAACTATGATGGCGTCAACAAATCCAAGACTCTCATCGGCAACGGCGTATTCATCGGATCAAATACAGCATTGGTCGCACCGGTCAATATTGCCGACGGCGCCACCATCGGCGCCGGCTCGGTGATCACGCAGGACGTGCAACCCAACCAATTGGCCATCGCGCGCGGCCGTCAGCGCAACATCGACGGATGGAAGCGCCCGCAGAAACGTTCTTAATTTCTATATTCACTATCGCACCCAAGCAGTAACGAGGCACGAAGAAACATGTGTGGAATCGTGGGCGCGGTCGCGCAGCGACCGATAGCGGACATCTTGATCGAAGGTCTGCGCAGACTGGAATACCGTGGCTATGACTCGGCGGGACTCGCGGTGATCGAGCCCGACACCAACGAGTTGCTGTGCATCAAGACCGTCGGCAAGGTGCAGGCGCTCAACGAAGCGGAAAAGCAGAATCCTGCCCATGGCTATGTCGGCATCGCTCATACGCGTTGGGCCACGCACGGCAAACCCGAAGTGCGCAACGCGCATCCGCAGTTGTCCAACGACACCATCGCCATCGTGCACAACGGCATCATCGAGAATTTTCAGGAATTGAAAGACGAGCTCGGCGCCGACGGTTATGAGTTCACCTCCGATACCGATACCGAAGTGGTTGCCCATCTGATTCACAAGGTTTGGAAAAAGGATGGTGGCGACTTTTTCACCTGCGTGCGTAAAGTCGTCGCGCAATTGAGTGGTGCCTATGGTCTTGCGGTCATCAACCGCGAAGTGCCCGACAAAGTCATCGTCGCCCGCAGCGGTAGCCCCATCGTGATCGGCGTCGGCATCGGCGAGAACTTCATCGCGTCCGACCCTTCCGCGCTCGGCCAGGTGACCGATCGATTCATTTATCTGGAAGAAGACGACGTTGCGGAAGTCACCCGCGGCAAGATCACCATCTACAACGGCGAGAAGGAAGTCAAACGCGACATCGTCCGTCTGCATCTCGACAATGATGATGTACTGAAGGGCCACTACCGCCACTACATGCAGAAGGAAATCTTCGAGCAGCCCGACGTCCTCAAGAACACCCTGCAGGGGCGCATCAGCAAGACACAGATATTGGAACAATCATTCGGTGTCGTGGCACAGAGCTTCCTCGATCAAGCGAAGAGCGTACAGATCGTGGCCTGTGGCACCAGCTATCATGCCGGTATGGTGGCCAAGTTCTGGATCGAGAACGTCGCCGGTATTCCCTGCAGCGTCGACATCGCAAGTGAATATCGTTACCGCCGTGTGCTCGTACCGCAGAACTGTCTTTTCGTCACCATTTCCCAATCCGGTGAAACTGCCGACACCCTGGCAGCACTGCGTTATGCAAAAACGCTCGGCTACGCCGGATTCCTCACCGTTTGCAACGTTGCGAACAGCTCACTCGTGCGTGAGTCGGATTTTTCGCTCATGACTTTTGCCGGCCGCGAAATCGGTGTCGCATCCACCAAGGCCTTCACCACACAGTTGGCAGTGTTGGCACTGTTGGCAGTGGCATTGGCGAAACGCAATGGCTTGGGTGGTGAAGCGGAAAGTGGCTATGTGCGTGACTTGAATGAGTTACCCAAAATCATCCGCGACACGCTGGCGCTCGATGAGGACATCAAACAATTGGCACACGACTTCGTTGAGAAGCACCATGCCCTTTTCCTCGGCCGTGGCATTCAGTATCCGGTGGCGAAGGAGGGTGCGCTCAAGCTGAAGGAAATTTCCTACATCCACGCCGAAGCCTACCCGGCGGGTGAACTCAAGCACGGACCGCTGGCCCTGGTCGACGCCGACATGCCGGTCATCGCGGTAGCGCCGAACAATGAACTGCTCGAAAAGTTGAAGTCCAACCTGCAGGAAGTGAGCGCGCGCGGCGGGCAGCTCTATGTCTTCGCGCATCGCGAGGCGGGCTTTACCAATAATCCTGGACTCAAGGTGCTCAACATGCCGCACTGCAGTGAGTTTTTGGAACCGATCGTCTACACGATTCCGCTGCAGTTGCTCTCCTATCACGTCGCGGTGCTGCGCGGCACCGACGTCGACCGTCCGCGCAACCTGGCGAAAAGCCTCACGGTGGAGTGAGCCGGGTTCGACGGGTCACGTCGGCTTGCGGGAAACGAACACCTCGCGGAATTCGCCGTCGATCCCAAGCGAGCGATCGACGGCGTTGTACGTCGTGGTCTTCAAACCAGACCAGGCTTCGATAAGGTTTTCGAAGTCCTGGCCATAGTCCCAGGTCACCAGCGCTTTCCCATCTCCAACCGGGTTGCCGTGATAGGAAGGCTCCTCCAGGTGTTCGATTCCTGCTTGCGTGAGCCGCGCGCGCGGCTTACTTGTTTCCACCCAATAGAGACGCGGCACAGTGAATACGTGCGCACCTCCGGGCTTCAAGACGCGCGCTATTTCCTTGACGGCCAGTTCAGGATGGAAGACGTGCTCGAACACATCCTGGGTGATGAAGATATCGATGCTTTCATCTGCGAAAGAAAGCTTTTCCAGATCTTCACAGCGCACACCATCGACGCTTTCACCAGAATGGACACCATCGAAATACTGGGATGACGAGTAGTTCTTGCACCAGCGGGAAAGAAAGTCGTTGGTGGGCGAGGATTCATGCACGAGCGCCTGCTCCCACCCGGGAAACTGCGTATCGAGGACGTATTGCAGATGACGTTGCCGTGGAATCGAGCGGCAGCGCAAACAAAGGTACTCATCACGCAACCATGAGCCGTAAATCTCGAACACTGAGCGCCTGCGGCAGCAATGGCAGTACCCGACGCCATAGGGAGAATCCTGCGATCGTGTAACGGCGCCCAGAATCGTCTCCAGGATCGCCAGCTCCTCATCCAACTGTTCGCGTAACTGATCGCGTTCGATGGTGAGTTGTCCGAGCTCTGCAGTGAGCTGATTGTTCAGCGCGCGAAGTTCATCACGCTGTTGTACCACGCGCCCCAATATGGGCACGTGCAGGCTCAAACGCTTGAGCCGCGGATAGGGCATTTCCTATTCCTTCTTCTTCTTACCCGAGGACCGCAATGTGCGCAGGCTACGATTGAGTAGTTTGAGATGATCCTTGAGCAGATCGCTGCGATAGCGCGCAACTCCCATGGCGAGCACGTCGATCACGACCAGGTGCGCGATACGCGAGGATACGGGAGTGAAGACCTGTTCGTCTTCCTCCACATTGATGTGAATCGGATAGTCACAAATTTCCGCGAGCGGCGTGTCGTTCGGCACGAGGCCGATCACCTTGGCACCGGCCTCGCGTGCGAGATTCACACTCTGGATCAGTGCCTTGGTGCGCCCAGATTGTGAGATTGCCACGACGACATCGTCCTCGCGTAACGAAATCGCCGACATGTGCTGGATGTGGGGGTCGGTGTACGCGGCTGCGGTCACCTGCAAGCGGAAGAACTTGTGCTGGGCATCGATGGCGACGGAGCCCGAGGCACCGAAACCGTAGAACTCCACACGACGCGCGCGCGTGAGCGCCTGAATGGCTTGTTCCAAGGCCTGCGGATCGATTTCGTCCCTTACGTTGAGCAGTGAACCGATGGTGGCATCGAATACCTTCCGGTTCACATCCGCCATCGAGTCGTTGTCGCTGACGGAAAACTGCACATAGGTGCCGCTGCTGCCCAAATATTGCGCAAGCTGCAGCTTGAAGGACTGGAAACCGTCGAAGCCCATGGCCCGGCAAAAGCGGATTACCGTGGGCTCGCTCACGCCAGCGGTTTGGGCCAGATCGGAGATTCGAAAACTCAGGACTCGAGCCGGATCCTGGAGTATCAATTCGGCTACCCGGCGCTCGGACTTACGAAGCTCCGGCAGCGTATGGTGGATCCGACGAATCAGATTAGTGTTTTCCAGGGTACTAGAGAGTGGCTAAGTAGAATTTTTGAAAATAACGAGTGGCGCCAGTTCTTTTTAACAAACCAGATTCGAAGAACCCTGTCCTGCATCCAGGTCAGGGCTTGTTGGAGATGAACCCGCCTGGATCAGCTGAGCGGCACTACGTTCTCAGCTTGAGGGCCTTTGGCACTTTGGGTCACGGTCATTTTGACCTTTTGACCTTCACGCAAGGTGCGCCGACCTTCTGCCACGATTGCGCTGTAGTGTACGAACACATCCTTGCCGCCCGCCTGCTCAATGAAACCGAAGCCTTTCTCATCATTGAACCACTTGACGGTACCTTCTACTTGCTCTGCCATATAACTCTCTTGAAACAAATTGCCATGCCTGGCGAAACCCATGAAAGGGACGTTGACCTGGACTCCAGCCGCGCCTTGAACCGGGAAACAGGGACACAGGTGCGCCGCATCATAACAAGAAAAGAAAAAATTGCATACGCGCGAACTTCAGTGTATGCGCGCGCAAAACGTCACTCCCGCGTGCACTGCGAACGAAGGTTTAAATTCAATTAAGTAGAGGAAAAACCTGAGAAAATTTGCGACGTCGTCTAGAATTGCGCGCATGGACGTATCGCATATTCTCAACTCTCTCAACGAACCCCAACGCCAAGCCGTCACCGCAGAACCCGGCAATCTCCTGGTTCTCGCCGGTGCTGGCAGTGGCAAAACCCGCGTGCTCGTGCACCGCATCGCCTGGTTGATCGAGATGGAGGGCTACGCGCCCGGCAACATCCTGGCGGTGACCTTCACCAACAAGGCCGCCAACGAAATGCGCGGCCGTATAGAGGAACTACTGGAACGACCGATCGGTGGAATGTGGGTGGGTACCTTCCATGGTTTGGCCCATCGCCTGCTGCGTGCGCATTGGCAGGAAGCCGGCTTACCCGAGCGTTTCCAGATTCTCGACGCCGAAGACCAGCTGCGTCTGATCAAGCGCACTCTGCAGGCGCTCGAGCTGGATGAAGGCAAATGGCCGGCAAAACAGGTGCAGTGGTACATCAATCAGCAGAAGGACGAAGGTCTGCGCGCCGATCACCTGGAACATTACGGCCAGGACTATCACCGCACGATGATTCGCATCTACAAGGCTTACGAAGAAGCCTGCGAACGTAGCGGGCTCGTCGACTTCGGTGAACTCCTGCTGCGCTCGCACGAGCTCTGGCTCAAGCAGCCCGCCTTGCTCGCCTATTACCAACAGCGCTTCGGCGAAATCCTGGTCGACGAGTTCCAGGACACCAACGCCATCCAATATGCCTGGCTGCGTGTGCTCGCCGGCAAGCAGAATCATGTCACTGCGGTGGGTGACGACGATCAGTCCATCTACGGCTGGCGTGGTGCACGCATCGAGAACATCCAACAGTTCACGAAGGACTTCGCGCCCGCGCAACTCATCAGACTCGAACAGAATTACCGTTCAACTGCGACGATCCTGAAGGCCGCCAACAAGCTCATCGCCAACAATAGCGGCCGCCTCGGCAAGGAGCTGTGGACCGACGGCGACGAAGGCGAACCCATCTCCATCTACGCCGCCTTCAATGAGCAGGATGAAGCACGCTTCATCTGCGATCAGATCCAGCAGTGGACCCGCCGCGGTCGTCGCCGCGACGAGGTCGTGGTGCTCTATCGTTCCAACGCGCAGTCACGTGAACTCGAGGAAGCACTGCTACGGTCGGAAGTGCCTTATCGCATCTACGGTGGCTTCCGCTTCTACGAGCGTCAGGAAATCCGCAATGCCATCGGCTATCTGCGGTTGATCGCCAATCGTGACGACGATGCCGCCTTCGAGCGCATCATCAACACACCCGTGCGCGGCATCGGCAACGTGACGCTCGAGCTCATCCGTGGTCTGGCACGTAACGAAGGTTGTTCGCTGTGGCGTGCCGCCAGTCAGGCCCTGGTGCAGGGTCAGTTGCCGGGCCGTGCGGCGCAGAACGTGCAGTCCTTCATGAACCTCATCAACCTGTTGGAAGAGTACGCCGCCGACCACGAGCTGCATCTGACCACCGACTATGTCATCCGCCAAAGTGGCCTGATCCAGCACCATGAGAAGGAGGGCGGTGAAAAGGCCCGTTCCCGTCTCGAAAACCTGGAAGAACTGATCAACGCCGCCGGCGCCTTCGTGCCCGACGAAAGTCCGGACGAAGACAAGCCCGAACCGCTCGACATCCTGCGTGCCTTCCTCGACCGCGTCGCGCTCGACGCCGGCGACACCCAGGCCGATGAATACGAGGACGCGGTGCAGCTGATGACGCTCCACTCGGCCAAGGGTCTCGAATATCCCTTCGTGATCATTGCCGGCATGGAAGAAGGTTTGTTCCCGCACAAGATGTCGGCGGATTCGCTCGAAGGTTTGGAAGAAGAGCGTCGCCTTTGTTACGTCGGTCTGACGCGGGCGCGTGAGAAGCTGCTGTTGTGTCACGCCGAATCGCGCCGTCTGCATGGCGAGGAGAACCTCACGCGCCCCTCGCGTTTCCTGAAAGAGATACCCGCCGAACTCAAACAGGAAGTGCGCATGAAGGGTCAGGTCTCCCGCGGCTTCGGTGGCGAGAGCTGGGGACGTCCCTCGGGCGGACGCAGTTTCTTCGCCGATGAACCGCAAGGCATCGGTCTGAGCCTGGGCCAGCGCGTGCGTCATCCGACCTTCGGTGAAGGAGTGGTACTCAATGCCGAAGGCAGCGGCAACAATGCCCGTGTGCAGGTGAACTTCGATGGCGTCGGCGGCAAGTGGCTGGTGATGGCCTACGCCAAGCTCGAAATCATCTGAGCCATCGGACGGAAACGAAAACGGGGCCAGGAGGCCCCGTTTTTATAGGAAGACGATTCAATCAATTGCGTGGGATGGCGCGGGTGCGACCGTTGTCATCGATCGCCACGAAGATGAATTCACCTTCTGCGACCTTCACCTTCTCGTCCGAGGAGGCATCGCTCACCCAGGCTTCCACGCCGACGCGCACCGAGCTGCGACCGGTGGCGCGAATGCGCGTGTAGCAACCCACGAGTGCTCCCAACTTGATCGGCGACAGGAAGGAAATGTATTCCACCGACACCGTCGCCACCTTGCCGCGCGCCACTTTGGTGCTGGCAATGCTGGCGGCCATGTCCATCTGCGCCGCCAGCCAGCCGCCATGGATCAGGCCATGCTGATTGGTGTCGCGCGCGAGTGCGACCACTTGCAGCGCAAGTTCACCGATGGGGTTGGGATTGGGATCGTTGTCGATGTCGGCCGTCATGGGGGCTCCTTTTTGCGGCGCGAAGAATAGCACAGCCAGAGCTTGCCCCGCGCTAGGCTGGACCTTTCCTCGACAACAAAAAGTCTTCACAGCCTGCGGCACTTCGAAAAGAAGGTATGAAGAAAGTGCGCGATCAATCGATTCTTAAAATTGGCTTTATGTTTCGAACCGAAATTTAACCGCAGCAAAAGACAGACTTAATCGGCGATTTATAGGGTCTATCTATAGTGCCGCTCCGTTAGCGTCATCCCTCGCATACGGAGCCAACGCATGATTCGCACGACTACCGCAACGCTTTCCCTCACCCTGCTGGCCAGCGCCCTCATGGCTGTCAGCGCGCAGGCCGCCACTCCTCCGGCGCTACGCACCAATCTCTTCGGTGAAGGCAACTCCGACGCCGGCTTCGCCGGTGGCGCCACCACCAATGGTGGCGATTCCTTCGTGCAGACCATTCCCTTCGATGCACCGCCGGGCATCGTCGCGCAGATTGCGACGGGGTCCGAAGCTGGCAAGGAAGCCGATCTCTTCATGGTCGCCACGCTCAACGACAACTGGTACATGCGCACGGTTTCCGGTTGGCGGCAGTGGAATACGCGCGTAGCGGATCTGCAACCCTTCACCACCAAGGTACTCGACGCCACCGAAACCATCGCCATCCCCGATCTCGAAGCACAGGCCGGCGTCAGTCTCGACGGTGCCACGCTGCGCCTGCACGTCGGATTCATGACCGATACGTCACCGCTGGTCTATTCCAGCGCCATCGAGTTCTCGCTCGCCTCGCAACCTTCGGGCGGCACCGGCAAATGCCCGACAGGTAGCGAAAGCCTTCCGCCTCTCGCCGGTGGCAGCAAGCGTCTCTGCGTGATCTCCGGCACCTATACCAGTGACCTGCACCTGAGCGCTGAATTCGAATACATCATCTCCGGCGCGGTGTTCATCGGTGAAGACAACCGCAACTCCGCCACGCTCACCATAGATGCGGGCGTGAAAACCTACGGTGAATCCGGCCTCGACTTCATCGTGATCAATCGCGGCTCGAAGATCAGCGTCAACGGCACGCGCGACAACCCGGTGATCATGACCAGCGCCAACGACGCCGAAGCCGACGCCACTACGCGCGGCCAGTGGGGCGGCCTGATCATCAACGGCAATGCGCCGGTCAATGGCTGCACCGCCGGCACCAGCGTCTGCGAACTGCAGGGCGAAGGCAGCACGGGACTGTATGGCGGCAACGATCCGCATGACAGCAGCGGCAACCTCAACTATCTGCAGGTGCGCTATGCCGGCTTCAACATCACGCCGGACAACGAACTCAATGGCATCGCGCTGCAGGGAGTGGGTGACGGCACGATCATCGATTACGTCCAGGTACACAACAATTCCGACGATGGCATCGAATTCTTCGGTGGCACCGTCAACGCCAAACACTTGGTGCTCACCGGCAACGAAGATGATTCGCTCGACTGGACCTTCGGCTGGCAGGGCAAGGTACAGCACGTCGTGATCGTGACCGGTCCCGACCGCGCCAACAACGGTTTCGAAGCGGACAACAACGCCACCAACCGCGACGCCTCGCCGCGCTCACAACCGAAGATCGCCAACGTCACGCTCATCGGCAATGCCAATGCGACGAGCGGTCTGCTGTTGCGCGAAGGCACGGGCGCCAACCTCTACAACTTCGTCGTCACCGGCTTCGGTTCGGATTGTATCGACATCGACCACGCCGCCACGTTCATCGCGGCCGGTGGTTCGGTGAACACCCTCAATGGCACGTTGACCATGACCAACTCGCGTGTGGACTGTGCGGTCAATTTCCGCGAAGAGGCGGGCGACAACTTCACCGTGCAGGCCTGGTTCGAAGCGCAGGACGGCAACACCGCGGGCGCCACCGACATGGACAGTTACATCAACAGCGCTCTCGTCAACGGACTGCCGGCAGCCACGCTCACCGATCCCTTCTTCGATCAGACCGACTACATCGGTGCAGTGAAGGACGAAGGCTCCGATTGGACCCAGGGCTGGACCTTCAGACCCTGACGAGACGACAGCAAGAACGAGAAAGTGCTTCGACGCAAAGTACTTCGACCAGAACGAGCCGCGTCGTTTCGGCGCGGCGCAAGTCAACGAAGCCAACAGACTCGAGTGGGTCCGTTGGCTTCTCCCTTTGAGAGACGACGATGAAAATTCGAACGAAACTTCTGACCGCTGCCATCTTGCTGGCGCAGCAGGCGGCCAGTCATGCGCAGGAGTCTGCACAGGATGAAGCGCCAGAGGTCAACGCGCCGCCATCCGCAGGCCTGGTGGAGGAATTCGTCACGGTGGGTAAGTACATCCCCGACGAAAAGCGCTCCACTGCGGCGATCTCCAACGTCATCGATGCCGATGCCTTTCAGATTGCGGGCGATTCGAACGTTGCCGACGGCCTGAAGCGTTTGTCGGGACTCAATCTGCAGGGCGGCAAGTTCGTCTACATCCGCGGCCTGGGTGAGCGCTATTCCAGCACCGTACTCAATGGCTCCACCTTGCCCAGTCCAGAACCGATCAATCGCGTGGTGCCGCTCGATCTCTTTCCTTCCAACGTGATCGACAGTGTGTTGGTGCAGAAGACCTTTTCACCGCAGTATCCGGCTGAATTCGCCGGCGGCACGATCCAGATGCGCACGAAGGTAGTGCCGGAAGCACCGTTCTTCTCGGTGTCCACCGGCATCGGTTATTCCGGCAATACCACCGGCAAGAACGGACTCACCTATCGCGGCAGCAGCAACGATTGGACCGGCTTCGACCGCGGTACGCGCGACATGTCGGACCCACTCAAGAACGCCATTGCCGGCAATCGCGAGCTACGCCCCAACAATGCCGTCTACCAGAAGGGCTTCACGCCGCAGGAGTTGGAAGCGATCGGTGAAAGTCTCGACAGCAACTACGACGTACGTGAGCAGAAGATCAAACCGGATGGCAGCGCTGCAGTGAACTTCGGTCTTGCCGGACAGCCCGGCGCTGGCGAAGTACGAGTTGGTCTCCTTGGCAACCTCAGCTACAGCAACAGCTGGGACACCATCACCGTCACGCGTAACAGCTATGCGGCGGACTCCGAAGGCCACCTCACGCCCGCCAACATTCAGACCTTCCGTTCCACGGAACAAAGCATCGACAGTTCGATGTTCCTCACCTCGGGTCTCGAATGGCGCGACCACAGTCTCAAGGCCACGGTGCTGCAGATCCACAAGATGGATGACCTCGCCGGCAATCTGCGTGGCATCTATGCCTCCGAGGATCTCGAGATCAACCAATATCGTTTGGAGTGGATCGAACAGGATCTCCTGTCGAAGCAAATCGATGGCGAACACATCTTCAGCAATCTCTACGACCTCACGCTGAACTGGCACTACAACGAATCACGCGCCAAGCGCGAAGCGCCGGACATGCGTGAATATCGCTACGAACGCGACAAGGCCACGGGCCGCATGCGCTTCTCCCTGCGCGGCGATGCCAACACGCGCATGTGGTCGGATCTCGAAGACCAGAACACCGACAAGGGTTTCTCGCTGCGTTGGTCGATGGATACACCCTTCGGCTCGCACACCACGTTCAACGTCGGCATGAATCGCATGGACAAGGAACGTGATGCGCAGATCCGTCGCTTCACCTTCTTCGATCTCGGTGGCACCCCGAACGAGCTGCTGTTCAACGAATCGCTCGAAGCCATCATCAACGCAGAAACCATTGGCGGGCGCGGCTTCCAATTGCGTGAGCAGACACGTCCCACCGATAACTACTTCGCCTCCCAAGAACTGAAAGCCTGGTACGTCGAAGCCGACATCGAACTTTCGGACAGTTGGCGTTTGCTGGCGGGTGTGCGCAATGAAGAATCGCTGCAGAACGTCGAGACCTACGATCTCTTCAATCCCAACGCAGCCCCCATCCTGAGTGAACTCGAAAGCGACGATCTGTTCCCGGCACTCACCGCCACCTACATACTCGATCAGTACGACATGCAGTTGCGTGCAAGCTACTCGGAAACGATCTCGCGTCCCGACTTCCGCGAACTTTCGCCCTCACCATTCACGCACCCGGTCACGGGTTTCGTGATCGTCGGCAACCCGGATCTGCAGGTGGCCTACATCAAGAACTACGACCTGCGTTGGGAATGGTATTACTCGGCCGATGAAAGTCTCTCGGTGGGCCTCTTCTACAAGGATTTCGATTCACCGATCGAAGCCGTGATCCGACCGGGCTCGGCCAACGAGCGTTCCTTCATCAACGCCGATCAGGCCAGCACGCGCGGTATCGAGTTCGATGTGATGAAGCGCCTGGGTTTCATCAACGAGCGTTTCGACAACTTCTTCGTCGCCACCAACCTCACGCTGATCGATTCCGAGGTGACGATCGATCCGAATGTCAGTGGCATCCTCACCAACACCACACGTCAGCTGCAGGGACAGGCCGACTACATCGCCAACTTCCAGCTCGGTTTCGATGATGGTTCGAAGCAGAAGGGCAGTCTGGTGTACCACCTCACGGGCGAGAAGATTCGCGAGGTCGGCATTCTTGGACAGCCGGACGTCGTGGATCAGCCCTACGGTGAACTCGACCTCACCTACACGCGCTACATCAATGAGCACCTGGAGTTGAACCTGAAGCTGCGCAATCTCACCAACGAGCTGCAGGAGACGACGCAGGGTGGTTTGGATGTGAACAGCTACCGCGAAGGTCGCTCGGGCAGCATCAGCGTGACCTACAACTTCTGAGGCTTGCCGGCGCGGCGTCCGTAGCAGAACGTCGCGCCGGAGTTTTTCGGATCGAGCCTTAGTTGCTGACCGGCAGGAAAGAATAGCTGCGGCCGTATTCCAACATCTGTTCGATGAAGTCGGTGGGGTATTCCACTTTCACATCGATGATCTCGCTGCTATCACTGCTGGCGAGCACGGGCACCAGACGTGGATTGATGAAACCGGAGTAGGGTGCCACGTCGAGTGCGGCATAGCGACGCAGTACTTCCTCGTGCAGTTCCGGATCGACCTTCGTGCCGTAGTTCTCGATCAGATCACGCGCTGCTTCGAAGTCGCCTTCGCTGCGGATGCGCTGATGTTCGCGCAAGAGCTGACCGAAGAGTTCACGCAGCTTCTGATAGTCGTTGATCTTGAAGTAGGTCTTGCCATCACGTTGCACGCGTTCGATCACATTGTCGGGCTGACCTTTCTCATAGACCCACTTCGCGATCTCCTGACGGTTGCGCATGTGCGCTTCCTCGATGTTCTTGCCGGGCTCGATGCGATAGAGCTGTGTCATCAGACCGTTGCGGATATAGCTGTCGTATTCCGCCATGCCCACTTCGAGCGAGGGCATCACACCGATCTCGATCAGGATCGGGTCCATCATGTAGTAGAGCGCCACGAGGTCGGCGCGGCCTTCCTCCATCGGGCTGGCATACTGTTTCAGTGTGTCGGCGGCGGAACCAACGCCGGGATTGACCTGGCCCGACGCATGGCCGATCACCTCATGCATGTCGGTGTGCAGATGACCGCTCAGTTCCGCCCAGGCGCGGCCACGGGCGATCTCTTCCTCGGAGTAGGCGAACTCCTGCAGTGCGCCGGTTTCGGATGCGTTGTAGGCCTCGGTGATGTTCGACAGGCTCACCGACTTCGAGCCGTGCTGCACGCGAATCCACGAGGAGTTCGGCAGGTTGATGCCGATCGGCGTGGCAGGAGAGGCATCACCCGATTCGGATACGACGGTGATGGCTTTGCCCGTGATGCCGACCACTTCCTTCTTCTTGTGTTCGTCCATGATGGGCGAGTTGTCCTCGAACCACTGCGCCATGCTGGCGATGGCAGAGATGCGACGCGTGGATTCTTCATCACGGAAGGACACGACGGACTCGAAGGAACCACGATAGCCGAGCGGGTCGTTGTACACCTCGATGAAGCCGTTGATCACATCCACCATCGACTGCGTATCCGCTACCCAGGCAACGTTGTAGGCATCGAAGTCGGCAAGGTCTCCCGTCTGGTAGTACTTGATCAGCAGTTCCAGAGCGGTGCGCTGTTTTTCGTTCTCCGCCACCGTGACGGCCTGCTCCAGCCAATAGACGATGCGTTCGATGGCGGCACCGTACATGCCGCCGACCTTCCATACCTTCTCGACGATCTCGCCGTTCTCTTTCACCAGCTTGGAGTTCAGGCCCCAGGAAATCGGCTGCGGGTCGTTGGGATCGACGCGTGCAGCGTAGAACTCGCGCACTTCGTCTTCGGTGACGCCCTCATAGAAGTTCACGGCGGAGGCGACCACCTTGTCCACGTCGGGCGAGGTGTTCACCTTCTTCGGCGCCACATTGGGATCGAACAGAATCGGTTCGAGCAACGCGAGCAGATCGTCGAGGCTCTGACCTTCTTCCAGCGGCCATTCCACCTGCGTATCCACACTCGTCGCCTGTACGAGTTCGCGGAAGTAGGTGGCAGTGAAGCCCGGCTGAAACTTGTCGTTGGAATAGTGATGGTGGATGCCGTTGGCGAAGAACACGCGCTTGGCGTAGGTGAGGAAGGCGTTGAACTCGGTGGAAGTGCGATCGCCCGGGTAGTATTCGAGGATCTGTTCCAGAACCTTGCGGATGCGCAGGTTGTGCTTGAAGTTCTGGTCCCACATGATGTCGCGGCCACTCAAACCCGCCTGGGAGAGGAAGAACAGTAGTTTCTTCTGCTGCAGGCTCAGGTCTTCGAAGCCCGGAATGCGATAGCGCAGGATGCGGATGTCGGCAAAGCGATCGGCCTCGTACTGGAACTGCTGCTCCACCGGTGCAGTCGTTTCGACTTGCGCTGCATCGTTCTGGGTGGGCGCAGGACTCGGCGTTGCCGGTGGTGTCACTTCCTGCGAGCTTTCGCCGCAGGAGGAGAGCAACAGTGCGCTGATGATGGCAGTGGAGAGCAGTGAGCGAGCGGTTTTCATGGGAGCTCCGGAAATTGAGGGCAAAGCGTGAGGCCCGAAGTGCGCAGTCTAACAAAGCGGGGCAGGGGCTTCAGCCGCCCTCACAGCACCCAGAGTTTCACGCTGATACTGAAGAGGATGAGCCCGACGAGTCCCACCGCCACGGCCAGCAGGTGATAGGCCCACAGATGTAGGCGCTGCTTCACGCGGTCCCACCAGGGCAGTGCGGGCAATACGGGTGAAGGAATTTCCTGGAAGAGTTGGACGAAAGAATAGAGCAGCAACATCCACAGCGAGAAGAGCAGGCTCAATCGCAAGGTGGAAGAAGGCATGGCGCGGCTTTCGCCCAACGCGAACGCCGCCACTGCGGCGGCGCCCACGGCCGCCAACAGGCACCAGCGCCGGAGCGGCCATAGCCGCCGCGCCAATCGGTGTAAATGCAACAACACTGCGCTGAGGCCCGCACTACTTGGGATCCGGGATGCGCACGATCAGAAGATCGCAGCAGATGCCATGTGTCACACCGGAAGAGGTCGAACCCAACAACAATTCGAAGCCTTGTTTACCATGCCCTCCCATGATCACGAGGTCGGCACCGAGCTGCTTCGCCATGGTGCGGATCTCGCGTGCCGGCGTGCCGGGCACGTTGTGCAGACGTTCGGTGGGCACACCCAATTCCGCACCCATGCGCAACAAGGTTTCACGCGCATTCTTCGCCGCTTCTTCGTGCAGACCTTCGATGTCGACGCTGCTGACTTCCACGGCCATGCCCACTGCAACGGGCTCGAGCACATGCAACAAGCTCAACTGTGCCTGATAGAGATCGCGCAACTCGCGCGCCTTCTCGAGCACGTACCTGGATTCCTCGCTCAGGTCCACCGCCACTAGAATGTTCTTGTAGTTGCTCATGGTTCCTCCTCGGGGAACACCCCTGTGGTTGAGCGCGCAGTGTCCACTTGGTGGCGCGCTGGACTTTCAGCATATCATCCGCCGCTGGAAATTTGGTTCGAGCCACATCACCTTTGTGTTTTGCTTTTGACGGGAATCTATCGATGACACGCCCTTTCAGTCAGGCCTGTGAAAACAACAAGCAGCCCATTCTCGAGGTCTTGCAGCGCACTTTGCCCGCAAGCGGCGTGGTGCTGGAGATCGGTTCCGGCACGGCCCAGCACGTGCTGCATTTCGCGGCCAACCTGCCCAATCTCACCTGGCAGCCGACGGAGATGCCGAAGACGATGGCCACGCTGCAGGCGGGGCTGGAAGGCCTGGCCCCGGGCAATGTATTGCCGCCGAAGGAACTCGACGTGCGCGACTATCCCTGGGATCTCGGTGAGTTCGACGCCATCTTCAGCGCCAACACGCTGCACATCATGTCGTACGATTCGGTGGAGCTCTTCATGCGCGGTGCCGGCGAAGCACTCAAGAGCGGAGCACCGCTGTGCGTGTATGGGGCGTTCAAATATCACGGCGGTTTCACCACCGAGAGCAACGCCAAGTTCGACAAGTGGCTCAAGGAGCAGAATCCCGAAAGCGGCATCCGTGATTTCGAGCAGGTCGACGCCTGGGCGCTTCAGAACGATCTCATCTTCGAAGCCGATCACGCACTGCCCGCGAACAATCAGTTGATCGTTTGGCGGAAGAGATGACACTTCATTGGCTCATCCGTGACCCTAGCTTGCTGGTGAGCGCAGCGATCCCCAACGCGACGTTGAATACTCGGCGAAATTTCCCTATCCCCTGATGGGCTTCGCTGCGCCCAGCCCAACCTACACGGTGGAATTTCTTTGGTCCCAGAGGAGCCGCGCACTCCAAACTTCGACGAGCCGTCGTGAGGGGTCCCGAGAGGGGAACGTCGAAGGCCATGGATGGCTCATGGCGTGCCTCGCACCGGGACACCTCGCAATGGCTGTAAGCAATGAGGTGGACGCGCTGCGCGCAGCCTGGGCAGGTTACGCTCGTATCTCCAAATCCTTCCGGAACGGCAGATACTCCGACGCGTGCTGCAGATAACCTTGGATGTGCTCTTCTTCCTCCGCCACGAAATGCGCGATGGCGCGGCGGAAATCGGGGTGAGCGATCCAATGGGCGGACCAGGTGGGAACGGGTTTGAAGCCGCGCTGGATCTTGTGTTCACCCTGCGCCCCTGAATCGATGCGCCTGATGCCATGGCGTATGCAGTAGTCGATGCCCTGGTAGTAGCAAGTCTCGAAGTGCAGGAACTGCGCTTCCTCCGTGCAACCCCAGTAGCGACCGTACAGAGTGTCGGAACCCTTGAAGTACAGCGCGCCGGCGATGGGTCGACCTTCACGTATGGCCAACACCAGCAATAAGCGTTCCGGCATCGTGCGCCCCACGCGCTGGAAGAAATCCAGGTTCAAATACGGCATGCGTCCGCGCACGTAATAGGTGCTGGCGTAGAAGTCGTAGAAGGTACTCCACAACTCTGCGTCGATGTCCGCTCCTTCCACGTGTTCGAAAGTGATGCCGGCGCCGTAGACCTTCTCGCGCTCCTTGCGCAGATTCTTGCGTTTGCGCGAGCTGAAGCTTTCCAGATAGTGCTCGAAGCTCGAGTAGTTCTGATTGAACCACTGATACTGACAGCCCATGCGGCGCAACGCACCTTGTGCGCACAAGGCCTCGCAGGTTGCGGCATCCGGAAAGAGCACATGCCAGCTCGAGGCATCGAGTTCACGCGCCAGGCTCAGCACTTCTTTGTAGAGCTGCGGCAACAGCGCGGGATCATCCACCGAGCTCAACACTCGCGGTCCCGCGCATGGCGTGAAGGGCACCGCACTGACGAGTTTCGGATAGTACTCGAGCCCATGCCGCCGATAGGCATCGGCCCAGGACCAATCGAACACGTACTCGCCCATCGAGTGCGACTTCAGGTAGAGCGGCAAGGCGGCGCAGGGCTCCTCTTCTTCTTCGCGCGTAAGTAGGAGGTGCAAGGGCTGCCAGCCGGTCTTGGCGGTGGTGCAGCCGCTTTCTTCGAGTGCGAGCAGAAAGGCATGCCGCAGGAACGGATAGTCCTCTCCCGCCAGCGCATCCCACGCGTTGGCGGGAATTTCAGCGATGCTGCGAATGATGCGACGACGATAGGACGAAGAAGAAACAGCCACGGGAATTCAGCGTTGCCCTTGCCACGACAGGTGTGCGGGCATTGTACCCACATGTGCGCCTCGCGGTACGAGCGGCACAGATGCAGCGCCGCGCCGTTTCCAGTAGAGTGCCCAGCCAACAACTTCATGAGGTAAAGCAGTGACGGTTCCTCTACGAGTCTCGGTGCACGGCGGCCACAGCGGTCAGTTCTGCCATCACGCCAAGGATTCCCTCGAAGCCATCGTGCAGGCCTACATCGACCATGGTTTCACCTGGGTCGCCATCACCGAGCACATGCCGCCGGCCGAAGATGCCTGGCGCTATCCGGATGAAGCCGCCAGTGGTTTGAGTGCAGCACATCTGCAGCAGCAATTTCGCGACTACTTTGCGGAATGCCGTCGCCTGCGCGAGAAATACCGCGACCGCATCGAACTCTTCTGCTGCTTCGAAACCGAAACCTATCCGGGTTCGAGCGCCGTGGTGCGCGATTTGTTGGCAGCCACCAAGCCCGATTACATCGTCGGTTCGGTGCATCACGTCGGCGGCATCGGCATCGACTACAGTCGCGAGCTCTATGCCGAAGCAACGGCGCAGGCCGGCGGTCTCGTGCAACTCTATTGCGCCTACTTCGATGCGCAGTACGCGATGTTGGTGGAGTTGGAACCCGCAGTCGTTGGTCACTTCGATCTCATCCGCATCTTCGATCCGGATTACGTGAATACGCTGCGTCATCCCGCAGTGTGGCAGCGGATCGAACGCAATCTCGACTTCGTGGCACAGAAAGGTTTGATCCTCGACTTCAACATGCGCGGCTTCGACAAGACGGCCGAGCAATATCCATCGCGACCCGTGCTCGAAGAAGCATTGCGTCGCGGCGTCTACGTCGTGCCGGGTGACGATTCGCACGGGGTAACGTCGGTCGCGCGCAACTACGATCGCGGTGTGGCGGTACTCAGCGAGCTTGGTCACGACTTGCAGTGGCAGCGGCCCAAGCTCTATCAGTGGTGAGTTTCGCCACGATGTTGCAGACCGTTTCCCGCGCGGAAAGAAATCTGCAACTTGCTGCCTTGTGCGGGACGATCTTGCACGACTGGCGTTACAAAAATCTTCAACCTTGCCTCTCCTTTTTCACCACGAAACCCTGCTTTAATCGGCGGCGATCAGCAGACTTCCGTGCGTGTTGGACTTCACCATGAACTGGATCCTTTTGTTCACTGCAGGTTTGTTGGAAGTGGTGTGGGCCACCGCCATCAAGTACACCGAAGGTTTCACCAAACTCGGTCCGTCGCTGTTCACCCTGGGCGCGATGGGACTCAGTTTCTATCTGCTGAGCGTGGCGCTGCGCACCTTGCCGCTTGGCACGGGTTACGCAGTATGGGTGGGCATCGGTGCCGTGGGTACGGCGATCGCGGGCATCATTATGTTCGACGAGGCGGTGACGCCACTGAAGTTGATCAGTCTTGCGCTTGTCATTGCTGGTATCGCCGGGCTCAAACTCGCCACCAACTGAGTGGTTCCCCTGGCACGAAGGGTTACCGGGAGGGAACAGGTTCCTGCGCAGGTACTCGCACCACGGCTTGTGGCTTCTGCTGCTTCTTGCGCTGACGGCGCAGAGTCAGCAAACGCGCTTCACCTTGTCGGAAGACGATCCACGCGCGCTCGCCACCATCTCGCAGCACATTGCGCAACACACTCATAGCCTCATCACCTATGAAGAACTGGGCTACGAACATCGAGATGATCTGGCGCTCTATCCCGATGAGAATCCGAGCCATCCCTTACCGCGTCACCTGCGCTTCACCTTCACCTACGACGCCACGGACGACGTACGCACCATCCTGCAGAACCTGATCGAGAACCATGACGAACAGGCGAGTGGTAGCTACAAGGTGATCGAGGAGCAGGGCGTCTTCCACATCCTGCCGGATGCTTCGAAGGACGAGAGCGGTGCGTTCATGCAGCGTGCCTCGATTCTGGATCTGCCGGTCTCGGTACGGCTTGCGCAGGCCACGGGCAGAGAGGTGGCTTGCGAAGTACTGCGGCAGTTGCAGGAACGTTGGCAGGTGGAGGCGACATGCCTCACCGGTTTCAAAGGGCAGGTGTTCGGCGATCTTTTCTACGATGAATATGAAGTGGAAGAGCTACCGGCTCGCGAACATCTGACGCGTCTGCGTCTCGATTCGAGCAAGCCGCTGTCCTGGCACATCCTCCGCGGCGCGGATGGACGCTATGGCGTCAATTTCTTCATCCAGCAGTGGGATGCGCCCGCGCCTCAACGCAACCAATAATCCAGAATCGTTCCCGCCAGAATCACCAGGCCGACCTTGTTGTTGTGCAGGAAGGCCTGGAAGCACTTGTCGCGTTCGCGATGGAAGATCAGTTTCTGCTGATAGGCGAACATGAGCGCCGCAACGAGCAAGCCCAGCTTGAACCACAGCCCCAGGCCGAAGTGATTGCCGCTGAGCCACATCGCGATCAGGAACATCACCTGCAGCACACCGATGATGAGACGGTCGGCATCGCCGAAGAGAATGGCGGTGGATTTCACGCCGATCTTGAGGTCGTCGTCACGATCGACCATGGCGTACTCGGTGTCGTACATCACGGTCCACATCAGGTTCGCCACGTAGAGCAGCCAGGCTGCGGGCGGCAGCGCGTTGGCCTGCGCGGTGAAGGCCATGATGCCGCCCCACGAGAAGGCCGCGCCCAATACAACCTGAGCCAGATGCGTGTGACGTTTGGCGAAGGGATAGCAAAGCGCGAGTGCGAGGCCGCCCACGCTCATCAGGATGGTGAAGGCATTGGTGAAGAGCACCAGCACGAAGGCCAACAGCACTAGCGCGGCGCAGGTGTAGAGCGCTTCGCGTGGAGTTACCTTGCCGGTGACGATGGGACGATCGACCGTGCGTTTGACCTTGCCATCGAAATTGCGATCCGCGTAGTCGTTGATGCAGCAGCCCGCGGCGCGCATGCAGATCGTGCCCAGGATGAAGATCACAAGCAGATCGAGATCGGGCACGCCCTGTGCCGCCATCCACAGACACCACAGCGTGGGCCACAGCAGCACATAGATGCCGATCGGGCGATGCATGCGCATCAGGCGCAAGAAATCGGGCGCGCGGCGGTAGGCGACGGGGAAGCGTCGGGCCAGGAATTGATGCAGCCCGCCCCACTTGCCGGCGGACGAGGAAAGATCGCTCATGCTACAGCGCTCGTACCAACGAAGAGGGCGCAATTATAGGCCCTGGCTGCAAGAAAAGACGGCACTGTGTCCCCCGCGCGTTGAATTGGGCAATAGCGGCTGATTAAATCCGGGCACTTGCCGAGTTTTCGGCCCCGCAAGGAAGATCCAATGACCAAGCTCGCGCTGCACTGGCAGATCCTGATTGCCATCGTACTCGCCGTCATTGTCGGCACGCTCACTGGGACCACTACGACCATCGGTCCCTTGAACCTCACCGAGCTGTACGACTTCCTCGGCACGCTCTTCCTCAATGCCTTGAAGATGATCATCGTGCCCTTGATCGTCTCCACCATCATTTCCAGCATCGCCTCCTTCGGCTCCGGAAGCGGCCTGGGCGTCTTGGGCATGCGCACCGTCGGCTATTACATCCTCACTACCTTCCTCGCGGTGGTGCTCGGCCTCGTTATGGTCGATATCTTCAAGCCTGGCATCGCCAATGGTGCACCGCTCGGTGAAGTGCTCAACATGACGCTCGATCAAAGCGAACTTTCAGGGGCACTCGCCGCCGTGGAAGGGCGCGGCGCCGGCGACGTGATCGGCATCTTCGAGCGCATCATTCCCACCAACGTGGTACAGGCCGCGGCCGAGACCGACATGTTGGGTGTGCTGTTCTTCGCTTTCATCTTCGGCCTCTTCATGACGCGCATCGACACCAAGCTGCAGGAATCACTGCTGACCTTCTGGAAGGCAGTGGCGGAAACGATGATGCTGATGACGATGTGGATCATGCGCTTTGCGCCGATCGGTGTGTTCGGGCTCGTCGCCAGCACCGTCGCCTCGACCGGCTTCACTGCCTTCGTCCCGCTGCTCAAGTTCTTCCTCATCGTGCTGAGCGCGCTCTTGCTCCATCTGCTCGTGGTGCTGTCGATCCTGCTCAAGGTCCTGGGGCGGGTGAATCCGTTCAAGCATCTGCGCGCGATGGCGCCGGCACTGCTCACCGCCTTCTCCACTGCCTCATCGACTGCCACCTTGCCGGTGACGATGGAGTGCCTGCGTCAGAATTCGGGCGTGTCGGATCGCGTCACCAACTTCGTGTTGCCGATCGGCGCCACGGTGAACATGGACGGCACGGCGCTCTATGAATGCGCCGCGGCGATCTTCCTGGCGCAGGTCTATGGTCTGGAGCTGAGCTTCCTGACGCAGTTTCTGGTGGTGATGCTGGCACTGCTCACCTCGATCGGCGTGGCCGGCATTCCGGCGGCCTCCCTGGTGGCGATCGGCGTGATCCTCGGTGCCATCGGTCTGCCGCTCGAAGCGATCGGACTCCTCTTGGTGACGGACCGTGTGCTCGACATGGTCCGTACCTCGGTGAACATCTACTCCGACAGCTGCTGTGCCGTGGTGGTGGCGCGGGGAGAGGGGGAAGAACTTCCTATCGTGTGAGGGGCGAGGCGCTCACTGCGCCTTCGGCATGGCCTGCATCACCTGCATCCAGCCTTCGAGGGCATTCTTGTCGGCGCAGGAGAAGGCGCGCGCGAGGTGTTCCATCTGCGAATTGGTGAGCCGCGCTTCCAGGCGGGCACCGGTCTTGCTCAAGCGCAGTTGTTTGACGCGACGATCGTGACTCGCCGTTTCCACTTCGATCAAGCCCTGTTCGGTGAGTTTGCGCAGCGGCGCGTTGAGCGCCTGCTTGCTCACGGCGAGGATCTGCAAGAGCTCATTGATGTTGATGCCGGGATTACGGCCCACGAAATAGAGGATGCGGTGATGCACCCGGCCGAGACCTTTTTCCTGCAGGATACGATCCGGTACCGACGTGAAGGAGCGGTAGGCGAAATAGAAGAGTTCAATGCACTGAAGGAAGCGGGGATAGTCCGGATGATCGACCATGTCGTGAGATTTTCCTTGGCGATACGCGCGGCATTCTAGCAATAAAAACGGCGTGCGAGAGCAGCGGCCGTGGCGACCATACCAGTGTTGCCGCAGCGCGGGTAGTCGGGCTTTGTGACCTGGCTGGCAACCCTTCGCGCTCTCACACGTTGCCGTAACGCTCCGACTGCGCGAGCCAGCGGCGGATCAAGGGCTCCACCAATTCCGGTCGCCGCGCCCGTATCCATTCCCCCCACTGTTGCACTGCCGGTTGCAGATGCCCATCTCGCCCAAGGTCGGCGATGCGCAAAGTGCTGAGCCCGGTCTGCCGTGTACCGAGGATCTCGCCCGGCCCGCGAATCTCGAGATCCTTCTGCGCGATGTAGAAGCCGTCGTTGCTCTCACGCATGATGGCCAGACGCTCCTTGCCCACCTGCGACAAGGGATTCTGATAGAGCAGTACGCAATGGCTTTCGCGCGCGCCGCGGCCGACGCGTCCACGCAATTGATGCAGTTGCGCAAGGCCGAGGCGCTCGGGGTTTTCGATGATCATCAGCGAGGCATTCGGCACGTCCACGCCCACTTCGATCACCGTGGTGGCGACGAGCAGATGTAGCTCGCCGGATTTGAAGAGACTCATCACCGCCGCCTTCTCACGTGGCTTCATGCGGCCGTGGATCAGGCCCACGCGCAGATTCGGCAATGCGGCGCTGAGTTCGGCATGGGTCGCTTCCGCGGCCTGACATTCCAGCGCTTCCGATTCCTCGATCAGCGTGCACACCCAATAGGCTTGGCGCCCCTCGGCGCAGGCGGCCGCGATGCGTTCCACCACCGCCATACGCCGTTCGGCCGGCAAGAGCACGGTGTTGACCGGCGTACGGCCGGGCGGGAGTTCGTCGATGATCGAGCAGTCCAGATCGGCGTAGGCGCTCATCGTCAGCGTGCGCGGAATGGGCGTGGCGGTCATGATCAACTGATGTGGCCAGGCGCCGGCGTTGCGACCCTTCTCGCGCAGACTCAGGCGTTGGTGCACACCGAAACGATGCTGTTCGTCGATGATTACGAGGCCGAGCGAATCGAACTGCACTTCGTCCTGGAACAAGGCATGGGTGCCGACGATCACCCGTGCCTGTCCCGTGCGCATCGCGGTCAAAGCCTCCTGCCGCTTCTTGCCCTTGATGCGTCCGCTCAGAAAAGCGACTTCCACACCGAGCGGTGCCAGCCAGTTGTCGAGATTCAGAAAGTGTTGTTCGGCGAGGATTTCGGTGGGAGCCATCAGTGCGGCCTGATAACCCGCTTCCACTGCCTGCAGTGCCGCCATCACTGCCACCAGGGTCTTGCCCGAGCCGACGTCGCCCTGCACGAGGCGCAGCATCGGCCGCGAGCTGCGCAGATCTTCGCTGATGTCGGCGGATACACGTTGCTGGGCCTTGGTCAACGCGAAAGGCAGCGAGCCCAACAGCGCCCTGCGCAACTTGCCATCACCCTCGAGCGCGGGCGCTGCCTGTGAACGGGCCTGATCGCGCAGGCGGCGCAGACTGAGATAGTTCGCCAGGAGTTCTTCGAAGACGAGGCGGCGCTGCGCAGGGTGATCGCCGCTCTGCAGATGCGCGAGCTGCAGCGAGGGCGGCGGATAGTGGATCACGCGCAAGGCCTCGAGCAGCGGCATGAAGCCCAGCTTCTCGCGTAGCTCCTCTGGCAGGTAATCGGGCAGGGCATTGGTCTTGTCGAGATAGCTGAATACTTGTTCCAGTAAGCGGCGCAGACGCGTCTGCTGCAGACCCTCGGTGGAGGGATAGACCGGCGTCAGATGATCTTCGAGCGGTGCCGGCGACGTGCCCTGCAACACCTGATATTCGGGATGATAGAGCTCGAGGCCGGCCTTGCCATGGCGCACTTCACCGAAGGCACGTACACGCACGCCGTTGGCGAGCGCGCTCTTTTGCGCCGCGCTGAAGTGGAAGAAGCGCAAGGTGGTCACGCCCGTGCCGTCCTGCAGCTTCACCATCAAGCTGCGGCGACGACCGAAGACGATCGCGGCACCCGCGACGATGCCTTCGATCACTACGTCGTCACCGTGACGCAATGCGGCGATCGGTGTCAGCCGCGTGCGGTCCTGATAGCGCAGCGGCAGATGGAAGAGGAGATCCAGTACCGTCGTCACACCGAGCTGCTCGAGCTTGGTTGCCAACTGCGGACCCACGCCCTTGAGCGACGTCAGCGGCAGCGTTTCGATGGTGGAGGGTGGTGCTTGGTTCATGGCGGCACATTCTAGCAACGGAGCTGGGGCAATCCCTCAGCGCGTGCCGTACTGCCGCTACATCAGCTGCGATTTGAGATCGAGATAGGCGCAGGCGATGAGCCAGCTCACCACGGCGGGATCGACGGGATGACCCGGTACCAGCTTCACGTGCCGCATCAGGTTGCCGGTGCCCTGCAGCACTTTTTCGGGATCGGGCAGAAGATTGCCGCGGAAAAAACCCACGTTCACGTGCGACTGGTACACACCGACGTAGGCGAAGGCGGCGTCACCGATGCAGGCAGTGGGATTGCCGTCGTGCATCGTTTCGCACACGTCCGGACCCGCTCTGCGCATCTCATCGAACCAACGCCGCGCCATCTCGCCGAGTTCCCCTTGCTGCGCTTCAAGCCATGCATCGACTTCCGGGTCGCGGGGCAAGGTGTGGTTCAGGCGAAACAGCGCGGTCATGATTCATCTCAAGTAGAGGGCACTCCGGGCCCGTCGGGCGGGTACTTGAGGAATTCTGGCGTGCGCTCCATACGGTAGGAAAGTGCCACGAGAGAAGGATGCTGATCTTTTGGCACCTCCGAGGCGAGGAAGAACTGCGTGAACTGCCAGGCCACGGCCGCGGTGATGGAAGCCTGGCTGCGCGGGTTGGTGAACATGGCGGGATGGGCAGCCACTTCCGCTTCGAGCGCGGCATAGGCGGCCCGTAACTGGCCACGCACGCGCTCGATCCAGGGCTCGTGCTGCGCCGTCGGCGGACGCAGGTTGCGTTCGTACAAGATCTGCACCGTCTTCTCGCAGCCTGCCAGCGCCAGACTTACCGCACGCATTTCCAGTTGCAGTTGCAGCGGCTCGAGCGACCACAGCGACAGCCCCTTCTGCGCTTCGATGAATTGCAGGATGAGCGAGGAGTCCATCAGCACCGTGCCGTCGTCGCAGATCAGCGTCGGTGCCTTCACGACGGGATTGATGGCCTGGAATTCCTTGAAGGTACTGAACACCGACAGTGACTCGTGCACGAAGGGGACACGCAGAAACTCCAAAGAAATCGCCACACGCCGTACGTAGGGCGAATCCAACATTCCGATCAATCGCATCGCTTGCTCCTGGTAGTGAGGTGTGGCCGTGTCAGTCTTTCGCGACGACCGACGCAGCCAGAAGTGCCGCCTGTTCCTTGATACGTTTCAGCTCGGTGTCCGTCAGCGCCTCCCACGACCACCAGCAGCCGAGTGTCAAGAGTGCCAGCAAGATCGAAGTGAGCGGTAGTACCAGCGCGACGTTCACGAGCGTGTCGAGTCGCGTGGGGATGAACAGGATGCAGGCGAAGAGGAGGACCATGGCGTTGACGGCCCAGCCGCGGCAGATGCGTTGGCGGCTGCGGCTGTATTCGTAGAGCTGTGCCATGTGCTCCGATTGCGACAGTACCAGGGCGCGGTCGCGATGGAATTGGTCGGAACCGCCGGGATAACGCTCGCGGTGCTTGTTGTCCATGCGCAGGGCGTGGAAGGTGCAATCGGCAAGGCGGTCGGTGAGGATGCCGAGCAGATAGATGAGGGAAAGGGCGGGAATCGCCATGGCTGGAGTGCTCGACAGCCAGCGCAACAGTTCGAGGTCGATGCCGAAAATCGTCAGGAGCAACAGTGCGATCCATGCAAAGGCACCGATGCCGATGACGATGAGCTCAACGAAGAGGTTGGTCGTGCTCATCCATGTCTCCCTGGACCAGGTCCAATGTCAGCCCGTCCCCATAGCAGACAGGCTGTTGCGCACTTTGGTTCCTCGCTCAGCTGCGACGACGGCGACGGATGTCGAGATCCTTGAGGAAACGCTCTTTGTCCTCGGGGGAGATCACCACCACCTTGCCGCGGCTGTACTCGATGCGCAGGCGATCCAACGACAGGGCAGGAGCCGACAGGATGGAGCGGGTCGGCGTGACGCTGCTGATCTCGGCGATCGGCACCTTGTAGCTGAAGGGGCCGCAGCGAACGTGCAGCGTCATGTCGGTGAGCGTGTAGTTGGTATTGGCGAGTATCCATAGCGGAAGGCCCACGCCCGCGAGCACGCCGATCACCAAACCGGGCAGGACCCTGGTGAGTTGCAGCTCGGCGTTGGGAGTTTCCACTACGAAGGGCATCGCCACACCGACGATGGTGATTACGATGGCTGCACCGATCGTCAAGAGCAGCCACGCATCGATCTTCGACTTGTAAATCTGAGGCATTGCTTCTCCTGTGGCCGCCAAACTTCCGGCGGCCAGCGAGTCGCTACTTTACAAGCAATGCAGATGATCTTGAACCGATCTTGACCAGGCAGTGATTTACCCTAGGTCTTTCCCGAACAGCGCTTGCCATCCCGCGCGGCTGAGGAGGCCACGGTGATGGAAGAAGATGAGTTGTGCAAAGCGTCGAAAGGTGAAATTGCCGAACACCGTCTCCACGAGCGCATTGGGCACACCGCGATTGGCCACGTGTCGCAGCATACGTTTGCAGCGGTAACGCGGTGCCGTCGCACGCAACACTCGCTCCGGCGCAGGACCTGCTTCCAACAGGTGCTCGGCGATCGCCTGTCCCGCCAGGCCACCGAGTTCGAGCGCCTTGTGGATGCCGCCCGCCGTGAGTGGCGACACCGTTCCCGCTGCATCACCCACCAGCAGCACCCGCTGCGTCGCAAAGCGCTGCAGGGTGCCGCCTACCGGAATCAAACCACCCCGACGGCCGATGCAGTCGAGTGTGCCGAAGTCACACAGCGGCCGCAGCTTTTCGAGGAAGCGTTCGATCGGTAGCTGCGCCGGATGACGACAGGCGAGACCTACCTGCGTGATGCCCACCCCCGGCACCACCCACGCGATGTAGCCGGGTGCGAGTTCGGAATCGACGAACACGTGCAGATAGCGCTCATCCAGATGGGCGTGTCCGGCAAACTCCAACTCCATGCCGATCAGGAATTCCTGATTGCGGTCCAGCCCGAAGTGCCGCGCCACGAACGAGCGCGCACCGTCGGCACCGACGAGGTAGCGGCAATGGAGCCGCTGATCCGGCAGATAGAGTCCGTCGGTACGCGGCACGGCGCCTTGGAAGCGCGAACCCGTACAGAGTCGCGCACCCGAATGCTGCAGAAGTTCCTGGGTCATCCAGCGCATCAGTCCCGGTGTGTCGGCGGCGTAAAAGGAATAGCCCTTGCTGTGCAGATCGAAGCTGCGCAGCGAAGGGGAGTAGAGCCGTATCCCTCGCACCGGTCGCACCAGCGTCGAAGGCAGGCCCGGCAATTGTTCGATGGCCTCCTGTACCAGGATGCCGGTGGTATGGGGACGTAGCCCCGGCGCAGCCTTGGCTTCGAGCACCGTGACCTCGAGTCCCGCCGCGGCGGCCGCGGCAGCACAGGCCAAACCGGCATAGGAAGCGCCCACTACGCATAGGTCGGTTCTGTTCATCCTCACCTCTCTGAATCGTATCGAGGGGACACTCACCCTTCGGAGGGTGAAGTGGGACACCCACCTCAACACCTCAACAGGGGACAGTCACTCAACGGAGGCAAAAGGGGACACCCACCTCGAAGCAGGTAAAAGGGACACCCACCTCGCACCCCGACAGCGGGACAGTCACCCGAGGGCCGCTACAGGGGGACAGTCACCCGAGGGCCGACTTCGATTGCCATACCCTCGTCTCCGTCGATAATGACGGCCGCTAGGCTAGCGGGATGGCCGCTGAGCAACATGAGCAGTCTCTGAGGAAAAGCTGAGATGGCCGACGGCCAGTACCATTTTGCCCACTTCACCGTCGATGCCGCCGAGCGCCGCCTCTGGCAGGACGGTCTGCCGGTCGAGCTCAACGCGCGCTACCTCGATGCGCTCCTGCTGCTGCTTCAGGAGCCGGGGACGTTGATCACCAAGGAGCGCTTCTTCGAGGAAGTCTGGAAGGGCATCCCCGTCACCGACGAAGCGCTCACCCAATGCATCCGCACACTGCGCCGTCAGCTCGGCGACAGCGCCAGCAGTCCCCGCTTCATCGAAACCGTGCCCAAGCACGGCTATCGCTTCATCGCGCCGGTGCGCTGCGGTGAGGAGGAATTCATCCCGCACCCCGCGCCGTCGCCGATGCCGCGAGCGCGCAGTTGGCTGCAGTGTGTGCAGCTGGGGGTGGCGGGCACGCTCGGCGGTGCCGTGGCGGGGCTCTTGGGCGGGCTCTGCTACGGCTTCGCAGGCGCGGCGCAGTCGCTACCTAACGGGGTGGGTACCTTGTCGGTGCTGTTGGTGTTGATGAGCGTGTCGCTGGTGGTGGCCGTGTTGGGTGCAGCCGGCGTGAGCTTCGGCATCGCGCTCGCGCAACGCGTGCATTTCCACGATGCGCTGCGTACGACGCTCGGTGGCGCGCTGGGCGGACTCTGCATCGGCGGCTTCGCCAAGTTGCTGGGGCTCGACGCCTTTCAGTTACTGCTGGGTCAGAGTCCACGCGACCTCACCGGTGCCTTCGAAGGCTTGTTGGTGGGGGCGGCCATCGGCAGCGCCGCCTGGCTCGGCATGCAGCGCGCACGGTCGCTGCGCTCCGCCGTGCTGATGGCGATCTTGAGTGGAGGAGTGGTGGGAGCGACGATTCCGCTCCTGGGTGGAAGGCTCTTGAGCGGCAGTCTGATTCTGCTGGCGGAAAGTTTTCCCGAAGCACGGCTGCGCTTCGATCCCCATAGTGTTCTCGGCGACGGCGCCTTGGCTGCGTCCCTGATGGCGGGCTTCGAAGCGGCGCTCTTCAGCGCCGGCATCGTGGGAGCAATCGCGTGGGTGTGGCGGAAGCAGGTGGAACGTTCACCGCTCAGCTGAGCCGGTTCATTCCTCTTCTTCCACGCCTACGGTCTGCCAGTGGCGGTACCACAGCACGGAGGTTGCCGCGGTGAGGCCGATCAACAGCACGGGCCACGCCACGCCGATGAAGAGAAGGCACATCGACAGTGCGGTGAGCGTGGTACCGATGACGCTCCAGATGTCGTCTTCTTCCGTACCGCCGATGATGCCCACGCCGATGTGCATGAAGATCATCAGGCCCAGCGAGGCCACGAGCACCGAGCCCAGCAATACCGCCACCGGTGGCAGCGCCGCGCTGGCGAGGGTGACCCAACGGTTGGGGTCGCGCAGGAAGAGTTCGCTCAAATAGCCCGCCATCACCGCAGCGCCGGCCACGACCAGGACATAGAAGACGGGAAAGTAGGGAATCATGACCGCCTGTTCGGCGCTCAGGCTCGACGAGCGGAATTCGAACCAAACCACCGCAGCGATGAATACCGCGGCATAGAGAATCCCAGCTTCGATTCTTGGTCTGGTCAATCCGAACATTGCGCGCTCCGTCGTTCCAACACATGGGCACCGACGAGTCGGTGCATCGACGCGAGCCCCGCAACTTGCCAGTGGTCGGCAGTGTAACCCAAAGGACACCGGGCTAGCCGCTTTTCCGCAAGGCGCTCCTTCCTTCGATGTGCTGTTTCAGGCTCTGCAGTGCACCGGTCCAGTAGAACTGCAGGTGTTTGTAGATCGCTTCGGTGGCAAAACCGCTGGCACTGAAGTTCAGCGCCGTCGCGCCGTTTTCTTCCTTCAGAGTGAACTCGAAGCGTGAATAGGCCGCCTCCGCATCGGGCAGTTGCGACAGCGAGCTCCACTGCGTGTACACGAGCCGACAGGGCGGATCGAACACCAATACGGTGCCGCGGTTTTCGAAGGGCACGTGATGCACGCCCCTGATGATGATGGTGCCGCCCACGTGCCAGTCGGGATGGATCTCCAGATGCATCTCTGGTTCACCCATCCAGGACTGCATGTGTTCGCGTTGGGTCAGGCACTCCCACACGCGCACGCGGGGAGCATCGATGAGCAGGCTGTGGGTGAAGGCGGTCGGTGTCACGAGTCTTCGCTCCGGGGCAGGGCCGCTGCGATGTCCTCTGCTGCTTCTTCTGGACTGAGCAGCGTCGTGTCGATCTCGAGTAGTGGTTTGGGCAATGGCGGAAAGTTGAACATTCCTCTTCGTTCGAGTTCCACGTAGAAGTTCGCATCCGTCAGCTTGCCGAAGCGCGCGCGGTCGAAGTTGCCGATGCGCTCGAGGATGTCCTGCGTCGAACACAGCAATTCGACGAAGTACACCTTTCCTCCTTCCCTTTCGACGATTTCGCACAGTTCATCGATGAGCTCGGGCGCCACCGTCGCTTCGGGATGAAAGGTGAAGATGAAGGAGCGATCGGCTTGCGCCGCCGCGCGAAAGGCCGAGCGCCAGATGTCGGCACGCAGTGCCTTGAAGGGTTCGGTACCGAAGTCGAACAGCGTGGCGGCGGCATCGACGGCGAGATGATTGTGGAAGAGCGGCAGATCCGTCAGCTCGCTCAGGCGGCGACCAACGGTGTACTTGCCCGCGGCAGCTGGACCATGGATGAACACCACGTACATGAACACCTCCGACTCCACGGGCTAGACCGCGTTGCTGTCGTTTACTTCTGCCGCCGCACCATTTCCTCGATCCAGCTGGGTGCAAAGGGCGACACACAACCTTTGGACACAGGATAGTCGCGGTATAGTCCCACACTTTCGCCGATGGCGATTGCGCGGGCGCGATGTTCCGGAAAGTTGATGCCGATTCCGGCGAGACAGAAGTTCATCGTCCACTGCGCTTCGGGTGGCGCAGCGGACAGCTCGGCAGCGATGCGATCCAACAGTGCACGCACGTCGAGACCTTCGGGACTCTTGTAGAGTCGTTCTGCCGTCACGTTCCATCCGGCGCGCGCCGCCCAACGGTCTTCATCCTGCATCCATGCCTGACGCAGTGCTTCCTTGGCGGGATGCTTCTTCACGATGTAGGAGTTGAACCAATCGGCCACCTGGCTGAAGGCCACTTCACGCACCATGCGATCCACATCCTGCGGCGTCAGCTGTCTCGGCTTCATCAACAGTATGCCGAGGAGCTGCGCATCGGCATTGCCGCTCTGCCACAGCTGCAGGCCCAATGCGTGATTGCTCTTGATCTCGTCCGCGAGTTTGCGGATCTCCCCCAACGGAACGCCGAATTGGTTTTCGCCAGCACCATACTTGATGTTGTGCGCACGGGTCTTGGGATTGCTGAGCTCGGACAGACGCGCGAGAAGTTTCTTGGCTGTCCAGTTGCTCATCGAGGTCACACGCGCTGATCGAGAAGGATGTGGTTGCCATCCGGATCCGCAAGGATGAGATGCTCGGGCCCCGTCGTCTGGGGATCGGCCATGCGGATCGGTTTGATGCCTTGAGCCATCAGCACGCGTTGAATCTCGCGGATGTCGGTGAAGGAAGGCAGAGGGTTGGCATCGTAATCCCAACCGGGATGAAAGGTAAGAACGTTGTTCTTGAACATGCCCTGGAACAAGCCGATCACGGTCATGCCGTTCTTCATGATCAGCCAGCCCTGATTCTGATCGCCTCCCACCGAGACGAAGCCCAGTCGTTGATAAAAAGCTTTGGATGCACGCAGGTTCCGCACAGCAAGGCTGATGGAAAATGCACCAAGATCCATGACGCCTCCTTGAGTTACCAGCTTGTTTCTTGTGGTCGCTGTTTCGAGCGCGCATGCCCCTGAACACATTCATGACATGACGCGACGAGCGAGGAAATCCCCTAAACGCGGCAGTCTCGGCTCTGGCTCAGCGACGACTTTTGCGCCACTACCAAACTGCATGCGCAAAGTGGGCGCGCAAGTTTGAACGAACTGTCTGAAATACTACAAGACGCTCACGAGAAAAATTGAGATTTTTTTCCGAAAGCGCAAATTTGGTGGGCCTGTTCGTGAAAGTGTGGACGAGTGCGCGTTGCCTTGCGGGATGGCTTCGCACTGCACCGACTTCAGTGATGCATTCCAGCAGTCTTCGGATGCTTGAGCAAGCTCTGCAGACCGCGCGCCAGCAGATGTTGATACAAACGCTGATAGGCGAGATTGGCGAGGATGATGCCACTGCAGAAGCACACCAACCACGCCAAGGGAGAAGAGGTGAAAAGAAAGGCGGGAAGCATTGCGATGGTGAAACCCAGCAAGGGGCAGCTGATGATGTAGAGAATGATCTCGCCGCCCAAGCCCAGCCGCTCGAAAGTTTCCACATGCGCACGCTCGAGCAGTACTTCCTGCTCTGCCTTGCTCAAATGCGCGATCTCGGGAAACTTGCCAACGAATCTTGCCGAATCCATGCATCCTCCCGCGACACGTCTGTGCGTGTCCTCATCCGGAACTACATTGCGATTACGACTTCACGCCTGATGCTTCTTCACGAACGTAAGATAATGATCGAGCCAGCTCTGCACAAATTGCAGGCTGCCTTCGCCGATGTTGCCGGCATCGTCGAATAGACCATCCTTCGCTTGGATGAAGGCTTCCGGTTGACCCATTACCTGCACGTCGAGATAAGCCAACACATTGCGAAGATGTTGCTGCGCCATGGCAGTGCCGATGGCACCAACCGACACACCGATCACGCCGGCGGGTTTGCCTGCCCAACAGTTCTTGCCGTAGGGCCGCGAACCGTGATCGAGCGCGTTCTTCAACACACCGGGAATGGAGCGATTGTACTCAGGAGTCACGAATAGCAATCCCTGTGCCGCTGCCACCTCGGCCTTCAAGCGCAACACGGACTCTGCCTGATGCGCATCATCATCTTGGTTGTACAGCGGCAGATCATCGATGCGCACTTGCTTGAACACGAACTCGGCTGGTGCGAGTTTGGTGAGGGCGTTGGCGAGTTTCCGGTTGAAGGAATCTTTACGCAGGCTGCCGACGACCACGGCGATCTGATAAGTGCTCATGACAAACTCCTTTTCGCTCGAGCGAACGCTGGATGGTTATTGCTTCAGCGCACGGGGACGCGAAGCGACGATTGGTACGGGGACTATTACACCATCGAAGTCGCTGCGTACATCACCATCGAGTATAAGTGCGCTGCTTCCCCTCCACCGTAATCACACCGCGAGTATCTGGCGCTCAAGCCTCTTCCTTCGCTCGCACGAACAAGTGCACGTTCGCCGAGCCGTCACCCACCGGCGTTTCCCTGACTTCGAGGTAGGGTTGATTGCGCACCAGCTCGCCCAACTTCTGGAAGCCATAGTTGCGCGGGTCGAAGGAGGGATCGGTCTTGATCACCTGTGAACCGACGGCCGACAACGAGGCCCAGCCGCTGTCCTTCGCCGTGGCATTGATCGCCGCTTGCAACATCGGACGCAAGGGCACCGGACCATCGGCCACCAGGCCAGGCACCGTTTCCTGCGTCTGTCGCAGAATCTCGGTGTAGATGAATTTGTCGCATGCGGCGACGAAGGGCTTGGGCGTTTTTCTTTCACCCAGTCCATAGACCACCAGGCCATCCTCACGTATGCGTGTGGCGAGACGCGTGTAATCACTGTCCGACGATACGATGCAGAAGCCGTTCACCGCGCGACTGTGCAGGATGTCCATCGCATCGATGATCAAGGCCGAATCGGTGGCGTTCTTGCCCGTCGTGTAACCAAACTGTTGCACAGGTTGTATCGCGTGCGCCTGCAACACGTCCTTCCAACCGCGCAGGTTCGGCGTGGTCCAGTCACCATAGGCGCGTTTGATCGTGGCCGTGCCATAGCGCGAGATCTCCGCCAACAGTTCCTTCACGATCGATGCCTGCGCGTTGTCGGCATCGATGAGTACGGCAAGTTTGTCGCTGATGGTTGGCATGTAGTGAATCCTGAGTCTGATTTACTTCTAGGAGTAGGAAGCCTAACTCTTAGCCTAGTGCCAGCCCAACTCGACATCCGGAGGCAAAGCAGCCGGTCATAAGACCTCCGTTACCGAAGCTGGTATGTCGGGGACCAAAAGAAAGATCCGAATTGCCGATATTCATTGTGACTTCGACTACAGTGATAGGAAATGCAATTTCCCAAGCCGACACACGTGCATTCGGATACATACTCTGAGCATCTTGTGCAGTTAACATCTCGAAGAACTCTACTCGGACTTGATCCCCATTTGGGTACGAAATCCGGACCTTCCTTCCGGACGGTGGACATTCGATGTCTTCCTCTCCACCAACGTTGAACCATTCGTTGTTTCGTATGTATGCACGCGGCTGATCTTGTCTGGAGAGCATGTAGAGATTTAGCAATAAATAATCGCTCTCATTCCGCTCAAACCATATCAAGGGTTGTCCTTGGAATTGAACGACGATTGGGGTTTCGTAATAGAAATTTCCTCCTACAACCGCAAGTAGGCGATTTCGCATCCAATTGAATTTGCCTTTAACGCGGTACCAGTTTTCTTTGCCAGACCTTTTGAACTCATGAAGTTGGTCTCGCGTAAAGGCACCATGATCTGCCTGACGATGGTGCTCAGGACACAGAGCGATCATCCCCTCTGGGTTATGATGATTTAACTCCCGCCAAGGAGGGTCAAAATGATGCCACTCGAGATAAGGGTTGCCACAATCAGGGACGGGGCATCCAAAACCAACTTCTGCACGTAGAATCTTCTTAACTGCTAATGGCGGCTCTCGGTTCATACTTGATCTAAAGTTGTTCAACTAGAGCAACGTTAAGCAGCTTTCACATAGAGAGCACGTTTGTCATCTCGCTAGTGGTCGATTGTCTATGTCTCTATGTAAGCGCTTGAGATTGGTACTCGCGAAAATACACGGACAAAAAAATGCCGCGCAGTTGCGCGGCATCTTCATTACTTACTCCGGCAGGATGCTTTCTCTCACGTAGGTAGCCACGTCCTGGATCTGCTCCTTGCTGAAGGCAGGGCCGAAGGCGGGCATGGTGTTCTTGCCGTTGGTCGCCATCGTCATGATGTGCGACAGCGACAGATCCTTGCCCTTGAGTGGTACTCCGCCCTGGTGACCGCCGATGCCGGTTTCGCCGTGACAGGTGGCGCAGACGGTGCGGTAGATCTCGGCGCCGCTGTCGAGATTGGCGGCGTAACCATCGATCGGTTCCACTTCAGCGGGCGGCGGCGGTCCGATGGTGTTGGCGGAAGACACGGCAGGGCCAGCCGGTTTCGGCGTCGGATCCATGGTGCCTTCGAGCGAGAACAACCACACGCTGTCGCCGTGCGGACCGGTGGCGTAGATGGAGCCGGCGGAGATCACGGCGAGGTACTGCTTGCCCTTGTACATGAAGGTGGACGGCGTGCCGTTCACACCCGCATCGGTCTGGAATTCCCACAGCATGTCGCCATTGCTCTTGTCGAGCGCGACCACACGTCCGTCGTTGCGGCCGTGGAACAGGAGTCCACCAGCGGTGACGATCGAGCCTGCGGAACAGCTGTACTGCCACTGCTGACTCCACGCGATCTTGTGTCTGCTGAGATCCATCGCCACGAAGATGCCGCGCGGCGGAATGTTGGTGAGCTGGAAGGTACCGCCCATCCAGGTCTGACCCGGCGTGGGAGGCGTGGCTTCGGCTTCGCGTGCTGCACCACCGATGCGATCGTTGGCGCAGATGTACATCAGGTACGTTTCGGGGTCGTAGGAACTCGGCGGCCAGTTCACACCCGCGAGCGGTTTATAGAGCACGGGATCGGTGGCGAAGGGCGTGAAGGTACGGCCTTGATTCACGAGCGTGAAACCTTCCGGTGCATAGTCGATTTCGTTCGGCACGATGTAATCACCGATCGGCCAGGGCTGCGTGGCCGCGGTGGCGTTGCGCGGCTCCTGCGGTACCGGACGTTCTTCGATGCCGATCAGGGGTTCGCCGGTCACGCGGTCGAGAATGTAGAGAAAGCCCGACTTCGACGCTTCGGCGATGCCCTTGCGCGGCATGCCGTTCACTTCGGCGTCGAACAGAATCACGGGGTTCGGTGAATCGTAGTCCCAGATGTCGTGATGTACCTGCTGGAAGTGCCAGCGGTACTCACCGGTAGCGGCATCGAGCGCGATCATCGACACGGTGAAGAGGTTGTCGCCAGCGCGATTGGAACCGTTGAGGTCGGGGCCGGCATTACCGGTCGAGAAATAGAGCAGGCCCAATTCCGGATCGACTGCGGGCGTCTGCCAGATCGGTGCGCCGCCATACATCCAGGCGTCGTTGTCCTGCGGCCAGGTGTCGTGACCGAACTCACCCGGTCCGGGAATGGTGTAGAAGGTCCAGAGCAGTGAACCATCCTTCGCGTCGTAGGCCTTGATGCGGCCGCGGATGGCGAGCTCACCACCGGCGAAGCCGACGATGACCATGCCGTTGTAATAGAGCGGTGCGGCCGTGATGCTGTAACCGAGAGTGGGATCTTCGGCCTGGATCTCCCAGTTCACCTTGCCGGTTTCCTGATCGAGCGCCACCAGTTTGGCATCGAGCTGACCGACATAGATCTGCCCGTCGCCCATGCCCACACCACGGTTCACCCAACCACAGCACACGTTCACGCGCGCGGGATCGAGGTTGGCTTCGTATACCCATTTGAACTCACCGGTCTCGATGTCGATGGCGAACACGTCGTCTTCACCGGTGGGCACGTAGAGCGTGCCCTCATAGAAGAGCGGCTGCGCTTGACCACTGTGGTTGGGGCCGCTGCCCGAACCATTCATGTGTACGCGCCACTCGGCCTTCATGCCTTTGACGTTCTCCTTGTTGATCTGCGTCAACGGCGAATAGCGCTGGTTGTAGAGATTGCCACCGTTGGTGAACCAGCCTTCCTCGGGCAGGGCCAACAACTGTTCGGGCGTGAAGGCGGGGGACGATTGGGCCAGGGCAGACTTGCTGAAGCCGAAGACGCTGAGCCCGACGAGGGCCACTTTGGTCGCTGTTTTCATTGGGCACCGAAGGGAGGGTAGAGAAAGTGGGGGCAATGATAGCGGTGCGTGGCCGGCGGCGGTACCCGCTCGAAAGGCATCATTCGAGTGGAAGGCGGAAAGCGCCGGATCTAGAACGTCACGCACACCGGAGTCGAGGTGCGTAATACCGCCTCTTGGGAGAAAGCCGCTTTGTAATGCGCCACGATTTCCGCGAGCGCCGTAGCGGTAGCGGCATCAGCGGGTCGCACGACGTTCAGCACGTAGGTTTCTTCCCGCACCAGTGACCCATTCTCGCCAAGCCACTGTCCAGTCGCGGTCCACACCGTCAGTCCTTGAGGAAAGCGCGGTGTGACGACGTCGCGCACGAAGGCATCCCATTCTTCCTGAGTCACCACCCCAACCGGTTTGGCGGTACCGAAATAAAGTGTCTCGCTGATCTGGCGTGCGTCGGCTGCGCAGTCGAACGCTCGATTTCGATATTGTGGAGGGAATACGCAGCCTGCGAGCGTGACGAGCAAGAGTGTTGCGGTGGAAAGGCGTTTGATCATCGCGCTGGGTTACAAGCTGGCCTCACGCAATGCGCTGTTCTTCGATGATGCGTTGCGCTTCTTCGGCGTGCTCTTCCGCCACCTGCACACGCACGCCACTACTATTCATGAACAGTGGCGACGCAGCAGAGGCCATCATTTCATCGGGAATGAAGGAAGGAATGCCGGACGCCTCGAGCAGCATCTGTACCAGTCTTGCCTCCGTGAGGTTGGAACAGTTGGCGACGGTGATCATGGCGTACCTCCGAGGGCATGGTAATGGATGCAGTATGCAACACTGGCGCCCCAGGACCTACATACTGTCGCTCATTCCGGCACTTGTGCTCCTTTCTCGAAGGAAATCAGCGAGAGCACGACGCATGCAGGAACGCAAAGAACTTTGTTCACTGATGCTGTCTCTTACTCTGCACTTGCTCGATGTCAGGCAATGTGCTCGATGTCCTCGGGCACCGACACCCACGCATGCTTGCGTTCTTCATATACGGAAACCTGTGGCGCCGGAAAATCAGGATCGGCAAAGGCGCCAACGGGTATCGCGATCTCATCGGGTTTGCCCACCGCGATGTAGTACACCGTGGTGCCGCAGGTGGGACAGAAATGAAAGTGTGCACCAGGTCCTTCATCCCCCACGCGCAGATATTCCGAGGATGTACCGTTGATGATCACGTCGCTGCGCGCAAAGCGTGCCTGAGCCGCAAACACGCTCCCGGTGCGCCGCTGACATGCCAGACAGTGGCAATGGAAATCCGTAGCGGCTCGCCGCGCACTTCCGCAGTGAGTCGTCCGCAGGAACATGAGGCGAGGCGGGAGCTCATCGGCTTTCGAAGCTTACTCGGCACGAGTCTTCGGAGCGGGGGTAGGCACCGATCGATCGGTGCCAATGACCCGCTCGAATCTGAAGCGCCGATGAAAGCCCGTCAATGAAGCGAGCGCTTCGACTCTTCCGATACCGCATTCTTCGTGCAGTAGTAACAGCCATTGATGCGATGCCGCGGCCACAGACGTCGCGCGAGCGCCATCGCGTCTTGCCAGCTTGGATGATGCCCCAGATCGATCTGATTTTCGGGACGTGGCAGCAGAGGACAGCGCGTGGTGAGGTTGTGGATTTCGTGAATTCCATTCGATTGCTGGTGGGCGTTCATTATGAATATGGGCATACAAGTCATCCTTACCTGATCATGCTCATGTTCCAAAAGCCAACGGCAAGCGCTGCCGACGCTAGCGTTCGCAGCCTATGCCGTCATTGTCGCGATCGAGATGAGGCCCATAACCGGGCTCGCCTCGTCGTACCGGAGCGGCTCCTGCTGCACGCGCTTCGGCGCAATTCTTGAAGGTTCTGCTATCGGGTCGTGAAACCGCAGTCCGTGCGGCGTTGTTTGAACTATCGTTCCGGCTCACGCTGGTGGAGCGCGAACGATGACAGTGGTAGTCGCCCGTCTTCCGATTGGTGTGACAGCCTGAGGCATCCAAGCCACCAGGATGTGCCGCGAGCTCGGTCGGAGCGCTCGAGGCAATCAGCGCTACGAGAACGAATAGACTCCAGTAAGTGGTGTGGAGTTCCGCATGGGACGAAACTTTGACGCCCGTGCCTGCATCGTGTGCAGGCGGCATCGATGTGGCGAATGCTTTGCTCCGGAGAAAGGACGTTAAACGCATTGTTGTTCTTCTTGTACGTTCGTACGTGCTGTTCAAGGCAGCGGTCAGTCCTTCACGAACGTTAAGTCCTGTCCGGGTAAAGGACTGCCGACTGCTTCCGGCAAACGCTGAAAGCCGCCACGCGTTGACAAGCTTTCAGAAAAACTCGCCTCACTGCCCCGCGTGCATGAAGTTAATCTGTGGACCCTCGACGGAGAAAATGCCGGCTTCGGTTCGTACGTAAAGCTGCTTCTGATAGAGCAGGCTCGTGAATACGTGGGCTTCCGTTGGTTCGTTGTTGGAGAGATGCACGATGCCGATCGCTTCACTGTCATCTCTTTCCACTTCGAGACAGCCATCCGAAAGCGCCTCGATCTTCTCGAGCTTCTCGCCATCTGCGGAAACGGTAAGACGATGATGGCCGGCGAGTACGAGCAAATCGGGGTCGGTGGTTGCCACCAACATGTAAACGAGGAACGAGCCGTCATCCGCATTGAGCACCACGGTGTTGATGGCGGGTTTGCACACCATCAGCTCTGAGCCGTAGGCTTGTTCGATCGCTTTCCACTGCGCGAGATGTTCGGCCGGTAACACCACCGGCTCGGCATGTTCATGCAGCTCTTCCTTCTCATTGCGAAGATCGAAGTCCACGTCGAAGTAGGAGCAGGTTCCCGCAGCGCAGGGACCGACGAAGCGCACCTGCCACTCGGCATCACTGCCGACGGTGATCCAACCAGCGGTGGCGGACGCTTCGAGCTTGGGAATGCCGACGACTTCGGTGGCGCGCGCGGCAACCATGTCCTTCAGGAAAATCTCGCGGCCGCGCGCTTCCGCCACTCGCAGCTTGGCTTCGTCATAAACCGGCTGTGCAAAGGTGTGGCTGCTCAGAGCGAGCGCCGTGGTAAAAACGGGAAAGAATGCAAAGCTGAGTTTGCAGCAGGACCTGTCGATGCCGTGCTGGCGCAGCCCTTTGCCTACCATGATGCCTCCTGAGGCTGAGTGTCGTGTCGTAGCGACGGAACGTCGCCGTAATGCAGGGCGGAATGCGGCGCAATGCGCACGTGGCCAGCAACGCGCAGAGCTTACGATGCGGGCCGAACTTTTCAACAGAAGATTCGTACGAAGGTTGGAAAAGGCGTCAGCGGAGTATCAGGAATGTAGAGGGCCGCTCCAGTCCTTCGGAGCGCACCCACTACTAGGCTTGCTGGTATCATCCAATGAAGGTTCAGCCGTTGAGCCGAACCCAGCTCGCGAAAACGAAGAAGCTGTCGATGGGTAGGCGTCCGCTCGTGTCACTCGTGATCGACGATGATGACGCCCGGACCGAAGTAGAGCATCCCCTCGTCTGTCTCCGTAACGAACGTAAAGTCGTCAGCGGGAGTGAGCGACAGAATGGGCGAGCCATCTGCAGCCAAAAGATGTAACTGTTCATCCTTGAACTGCCAGCGTCGCCAGGTCTGCTTGCGCCACACTTCGGGACACACACCGACCTGTTCGAGTTCGCCGCTCTCATTGGAATCGGCACTTACACTGAACCCACAGGCTTGAGCATTGTTGGGACCGCTCAGCGTGAAAGTGCCGTCGAAGAGTGTGGCACGAGAGGTGGGTGCCGCGGGTTGTCCGCGATCAAGCGATAGTGACTCTCCGGTTTCGAATGTGGTGATGAAGAACTCACCCAACGGACTGAAACTCAGCACTGCTTGTCGCAGCGCATCGATGAATACGAGTGTGCCGTCACTGCGCAAGGTCCACGCCGCCACCTCTTCGAGTGGGAAATTGCGTAGACACGTGGCCGAGATTTCGATCGACGCGCCCCCGATCACGCCTTCCGTGCCCAACCTCACAGCACAATAAGGTGAACCCTCGTTGACGCCCGCGAGCGTCCACACACCGGCATAGGGTTGGGCCCAATCGAGTTCTTCGGCAGTCGCGGCATTGCTGAGCAGCGCGGCGCCGATGAGCAAGTACAACAAACGCATGAGTCTTCCTTACTGCAGCACCAATTCGACACGACGATTCTTGCTGCGTCCTGCTTCATCGGTGTTCGGTGCAGCCGGTGTGAGTGGTCCCACGCCGCGCGCAATGATGCGTGAGGCAGCGATACCTCGTGCCGTCAATGCTGCAGCCACGGCCTTGGCACGACGCTCGGAAAGGTCGAGGTTGTAGTCGAGCGAGCCCTGGCTGTCGGTGTGACCCACCACATAGATCTTCACGTCATTGTTCTGCAGATAACGCACCAATTCTTCGAGCTGTGGTTCCGATTCCGGCTTGAGCTCGGCCTTGTCGGTATCGAACAGGAGTCCATAGAGCGCAATCGATCCTTCCCCCTGCAGGCCAGAAGCGATCGCTTCGCTCTTCACGGTAAGGATCTGTTGCTGCATCGCCTTCGGTTCGACCACTTCGATCAAACTGATCACGTAGTTGGTGAGTGACTTCGAGATGTCGCCGAAGGTGCCGCCTTCGCTGCGTGCCACGAAGAGGCCGACGAGCGTTGCGCCCTTGCGCATCAGTGCGTAGCGAATGTCACGGCCGCCGTCGAACACAGCGCTGACATAACGTGCGCGTGTGGTAGAACCCGCGCCGCTCGAAACGTGAGTGGACTTATCCTCCCAGTAGTACTTCAGTCGCTTGAACGATTCACCGCAGCCGTCTTCACCGGAACATTCGAACTCGGTGCTGAAGCCTTGCTCGATCAAATGGTTCTGATGGTTGCGGAAGGCTTCCAGACTCGAGCGACCGGGCGGAACGACATACACCGTGCGCGTCACCTTGCCTTCGGCCTTGGCGGTCTGTGTATGGCGACCGTTACCGCCCACACCTTCGGCCTTCCCGGCAGGCAATACCAGCTCATCGAATTCGGCTATGCCCTGCAGCAACAAGGTCGAGCCTTCATAGCGACCGGTAAGGGGATGGTCCTGCGCGCCGATGAGGTCCTCTGCCAGAACCTGCTCGTAGCTTTCCTGCGCAAACGTTGCGTTCGAAGCGAGAAGACCGAAGGTGAATAGGGCGGAAAGAGGAAGAAAGCGAACCTGCATCTGCCGTGAACTCCTGTGCGAGTGTCCTTGGGCCGCTCAACGACATGCACTCGAAGGCAGGCGGCCCCGGCGAGAGCTTGGGCGATGGAGGAAAGCAGGTCTTGGATGAATCGGACTTGCCGACTCAACTCCAAAGAGAAAGGGCGCGGCGTGCGCCCGCCTTGTAGCGACCAAGCAACGTGCCCGCGGTGACACTGGCCTGGTCTTTCAGGAAGATGCTCGGCGACATGCCGATGAAGCGTTTGAAATCGCGATTGAGATGCGACTGATCCGCGTAGTGCGCCACCGCCGCAGCAACCGTCTGCGGGCGCTGCGTTGCCATCCATGTTGCCGTGCGCAGGGCGCGATACTTCATGGCGATGGCCTTCGGCGGTGCCCCATAGACTTCCAACATCAGGCGCTGCAGATGTCTGCGTCCAACGTTGAGCGCTTCACTCAAGGCATCCACCGCAAGATCGGGCGAATGCTCCAACCAATGATCTGCCGCCGCCACCAGGCTCACATGTCGGCGCTGTCTCTCTACCGCTGACAGAAAACGTTCGATGAGACTGACATGCGAACCATCGAGCGTGGCCTCGCTCAATTGCTCGATCAAAGCGGCGCAGGCCTTCTCACCCCAAAGGTCTGCGCCATCGATGATGCCATCGGCCAGCTCATGCGCGGGGCACTGCACCAGCTTCAACCAACCGAGCGGCAAAAAACCCAAGGCCACCATGCGCGCACCCGCGCTCAACTCGATCTGATACGACGCATTCGTCGGCCCGATCAAGGCCACCGCCGGTGCCGCTACACGCTCACCATGGGCAAAGACGTACCAGGAACTCCCCGCCAAGCGGATGTGCAGGTTCGGCAGCATCGCCGGCAACAAGGCGCTGAAGCCTTCGCTCACCTCATCCACGACGGCATGCATGGTCAAGAGCGAGCAGTGTTGGGGGGAGGGGAGGAAGTAGTTGAGCTTCATGCGGGGTAGGCCAGCGCGTCCATGGCAATCGAAGTGCGTGAGAGTAGCGATTGAATTGCGCGAACCGCAAGTCGCATGGGAGGGGACACTCAGGTAGAGATGCAGTGCTTCGCTATGTTAAATATAGTGACGACCGCTGGGGCACAGTACTTCACGCTCCTAGTGGGGATAGCAACTTCATCATGCTGGAAGCAGGCCGGCGGTTGGAAGGTGACGATTTAGCAAAGTTCTTAGAACTTGCTGACGGAATCGCTAGCAGATTCTAATGGCGCAGCGGTCGGCGATTTCTTTGTTTGGGAGGGAATACCTGCAGTGACAAGTAAATCGCTGGCCGCACACAGCCTCGGCGTTCTAGGTTTGGCATGTATCGGGATAACCGCCGCGGCAGTTTCGTTGGATCCCATTCTGTACGTCCCAGGGGCGGTAGTAGCGCTGTTGTTCACCGGAGGCGCTGGGATTCTTCTTAGGAATGCGACCAGATATTTCGTCGCGAGCGTCTTGAGTCTTATTGCAATCGCACTTCTCCTATCTCATTACACGGTGAATGAGGGGGTCATTGCGCCCTCCCTATCAACCGCAAGTAATTTTGCTGTGGCGGTTTTAATTCCTGCCGTGGTGGCCCTACCTTTCAGCGTTGCATTTATCGTTAGGAAATAACCTAATTCTGCAGCTTTCGACGCGAGCTCTTCGTTACCAAGTGGCTTTATGAACGGTTGAACATGATCGGAATGCCTCCGTTCTCGGCTACTATCTTCTGGCCTGTGAAGGCTGAAAGCCTCTCGGCTGGGCGTTAAAGGGGTCTAGTGTCCTTTGCCTACGTCCGCAGCGCCATGAGGTCAGCGTCGACACGAATCTGTAGCGTATGAGCACCTCTGAATTGGGTAACGGACTAAGAAAAGCGTAAAGGAATACTGCTTCATACCACCTCCGATTGGCGGCACTGCATGAGAAATTGCTACGAGCCTTTTCAGGCGTTTCTAACTTGCTGAACTACAAGCTTAAATAGCCCACTGCATCCAATCCACGACGGCATGCATGGTCAGGAGCGAGCAGTGTTGGGGGGAGGGGAGGAAGTAGTTGAGCTTCATGCGGGGTAGGCCAGCGCGTCCATGGCAATTGAAGTGCGTGAGAGTAGCGATTGAATTGCGCGAACCGCAAGTCGCATGGGAGGGGACACTCACCTCATGAGGGCAATCGCCTGAGGGAGAGGACAAGGGACAGTCACTTGGTAGTACCAGGGACAGTCACTAGTGGGGAGAGGACAGTCGCCTTGGGATTGGGATGGGGACACTCACCTGGGATGGTAGAGAGTGGACAGCCACCTAACGGGCGGTGGTGAGCCAAGCGAAAGCGATGAGAAACGTCGGAGGCTGACGCTTCTCATCGCGGAAGGGATGTAGGTAATAGGTATTAAGCGAGGCCTTGGATCTTGAGCGCCTCGGCCACCGACGGACGCGTTCTGATGCGCTCGTAATAGTCGATGAGGTGCGGAAACTCGGCGATGGAAACGCTGACGCGGTCACGCCAGCTGAGGATGACGAAGAGGTAGGCGTCGGCCACGGAGAAATTGTCGCCCATCAGGTACTGCGAGTTGTCGAGGCGTTTCTCGATGAAGCCGAGTCGACGCGCTATGAGTTCCTTGGCCGCCTTGCGCACGTTTTCATCGGAGTCGGGGCGGAACAGGGGGCCGAAGCTCTTGTGTACTTCGGAGTTCACGTAAGCGAGCCACTCCAGCAGACGGATGTACTCGGTAGAGCCGGGCTTGGGTCCAAGCTTGCCGGTTTGATCCTGGCTGACGATGTAGCTCAGCACCGCCACGTTCTCGGTGAGGAGCTCGCCATTGTCGAGAACGAGCGCAGGCACATAGCCCTTCGGATTCACGTCGCTGAACGCTTTGCCATCGGAGGTGTTGCGCGTACCGCGATCGACGGAGACGGCCTCGAACTGCAGACCGGCTTCGATCAACGAAATCATGGCAGCCATGGAGCAGGCGCCGGCGAGGTAGTAGAGCTTCATTGGTGTGTCCTTTCAGGTGTTGAAAACTGTGCTCGAAGGCGAACGCCAAACGTAGCTCAAACTTTGGGAGATGCAAGTGCTTTGCTGGGAGGTTTGTAGGGCGGCGCCGACGCGATCCACATGCTGAGGGCATACAGCAGCACGCCATCGTCCTGTAGCCGCACTTGCAGATCGTAACCCGAATGCTCGTCTCCCAGCGCCACGGTAAACTCACGCTGGATCGGATCGATGGCAGTAATGCTCTTGATGGTGGAGGCGTCGAAGGATATTCCGTCTTGGTAATCGGGAGTGGTCCGCAATTCGTTGCGATGAATGGCCAGGATGATGCGTTCGGCATCGGCATAGGAAACTGCTCCACCGAGTTCGACATCCACCGACCAGTCACCATCGGTGAAATGCCAGCGTTCCTCGAAAGAAGGCTGACTGATGATCAACCACTCGCCCATACCGAAGTGGCGCGGCGAGCAAAACGATACGCTGGTGTGACACACGCCGAACTGGCGCCAGACGCGCTTCAGTCCATCTTCGGCGCCGGCGGAACGAATCAGATACCAACTCCCGCCCATTCCTGGGCGGGTTTCGACAGCGGCGGTCTCAAGGTTAACCCGCCTGGCAAGTTCTTGAATGATCAATCTGTCTGCCTCCGCGACATCCGGAGCTCCGGCCCAGTCGAGTTCTGCGTTCGCCACCGCTGCAAACGGCAGGCAGAAACTGGCTGTCGCCAGTGGCAAGAATCGGCGAAGGTTGACCAGAGTTGTAATCATTGATAGTGCCTCCTGTCTTCGGCATCGGCTCGTAAATCGCTTCCGAGTGCCGCAATAACCGGTGAATGACTCCCCCCTCCGACATCTGCGCCATACATGACTTCTATCAAGAGCTGCACCTCGTCACCGTTCAACTGCACCTCCAGCAAATAACCCTCGCTACCGGAGTTCAATGTGACGCTGAATCGACGACCAAGAGGATCGAAGGTCTCGATGACGCGTATGTCATCTGCGTCATAGCAAGTACGCGCCGCGCCGTCGGATAACGCACTTCTGAGTTGTTGGCGTCGGATGGCGTGAATGATCGTTTCCGCTTCCGCATAGGAAACTGCGCCGCCGAGTTTGACATCGATGGACCAATCACCATCCATGAAGCGCCAACGCTCTTGCAGCGTAGGTTCAGCCCGAACGCGCCAGTTTCCAACACCCCAGTGAGTGCCGTTCGCACAGTCCGAATCACTGTTGGGACAAATCGAAAACTCACGCCATGAAATGCGTCTGCCGGTGACGAAAACGGGGGAGCGGATGACGTAGAACTTGCTCTCTGCGGGTAAGCGATGACGCTCTTCGATGGTGTCGGCGTCGAAGTGCAAGCGCTCCACGATCTCGGTGATTGCCTTTCTGTCCGCTTCGGTTAGGTGAGGAACGGGTGCCCAGTCGATCAGCGCAGCTGCGGGAAACGACAGCAAACAGCAAGTGAAGAGAACGGCGGTCGTCAGACCGCACACTGCACGGCTCGCGCAAAGGCTCCGGCTGGTCATGGATCGAGCTCCTTCTTAGAGATAGAACCACGGCATCACTTCGATCCTGATTCGGGAGGTGAGATTAACGCGAGGCGGTGAGTCGTTCCAGATAGCGCACGAAGCTCGGGTCTTCTCCTCGCAACAATTGCGGCAGACAGGCGCGGAAGTGCGGCTTCTGGTGCCACTCGCGGATGTAGTCTTCCCAGGAGTTCCAGCGTCGGGCCTGGGTGGGCGACATATCTTCTTCGTACATCAAGAGATAGGCGCGTTCGAAGAGCGAGACCAGCATCGCGAAGATGATCAACTGCCGTTCCTTCTGTTCTTCGTTGAGCGACATCTGCGCCTCGCCGGAGAAGAGTTTCAGATCGGGATTCTCCAAGGCGACCTTCAGGAAATCCTGATAGTTGTCCGATAAGAGTTGATAGACCTCTTCTTCCTCGTTCTCGCGTTCCTTTCTTTGCTCGTACACGAAGACGGCGATGGCCAGGGGCAGGCCGATGACCGTGACGATGTAACTCCACAGTTCCCAGGTTTCGAGTGACATGAGGCAAATCCCTTTCAATACCCGACATTCCGATGCTTGCCGGCTGCAACGCGAAGTTCAAGACATGGCGAGGAACGCGTTGCTTCTGTGAGCAATGCATCACAGCGCGTGTAACAACGAAATCGTAACCAACATTTTGTGAACTGTCCCACGCGAGCTCTTGCTCTTCGCGGCTATGTTCGAAGCTCATCCTGAAGATTTAGCAGCCGAAGGATGGAGGGCATGCAGTATTCGCCGAGAGAGGACGTGACTAGTTGCAAGGAGAGAGAGATGGCGAAAAAAGAAACGAATGGCAGAGCTTCAGCATCCGGCAAGCGCAGGAACGGCAGCCGCGGTATGGGAGGGGAATTGCATCAGCAAGCTGGACCGAACAATCCTGCGTTGACTACCAATCAAGGCATTCCTGTCTCGGACAATCAGAACTCACTACGCTACGGTGCACGAGGTCCTACCTTGCTGGAGGACTTCATTCTCAGGGAAAAGATCACCCACTTCGATCACGAACGCATACCAGAACGCATCGTGCATGCGCGTGGCACCGGCGTGCATGGTTATTTCGAACTCACCAAGTCTTTGAAGAAATACACGCGTGCGAAGATCCTGACGGAGGTGGGCGAGCGTACGCCGGTGTTCGCGCGCTTCTCCACGGTGGCCGGTGGTGCCGGATCGATCGATACACCGCGCGACGTGCGTGGGTTTGCGGTGAAGTTCTATACCAAGGAAGGCAACTGGGATCTCGTGGGGAACAACATCCCGGTGTTCTTCATTCAGGATGCAATCAAGTTTCCGGACCTGGTGCATGCGGTGAAGATGGAACCCGATCGCGGCTTTCCACAAGCAGCATCGGCGCACGATACGTTCTGGGACTTCATTTCGCTCACGCCGGAATCGATGCACATGATCATGTGGGCGATGAGCGATCGCACCATTCCGCGTTCACTGCGCATGATCGAAGGTTTCGGCGTGCATAGCTTCAGGTTCATCAATGAGCAGGGCGACTCCACCTTCGTCAAATTCCACTGGCGGCCAAAACTCGGGCTGCAGTCCACCGTGTGGGATGAGGCGGTGAAGATCGCGGGAGCCGATCCGGACTTCCACCGCCGCGATCTGTTCGAAGCGATCCAACGGGGCGACTTCCCTGAATGGGACCTGGCAGTACAGCTTTTTACGGAGGAAGAAGCAGAAGCCTTTCTCTTCGATCACCTCGATCCCACCAAGATCATTCCAGAGGAATTGGTGCCGCTTACCTACATCGGGCGCATGGTGCTCGATCGTTGGCCGGACAATTTCTTTGCCGAAACCGAACAGGTGGCATTTTGTCCCGCCAACCTGGTGCCGGGCATCGACTTCAGCAACGATCCACTGTTGCAGGGACGTTTGTTCTCGTATCTCGATACACAGCTGTCGCGCCTCGGCTCTCCCAACTTCCATCAATTGCCGATCAACGCGCCCAAGTGTCCCTTCGCGAACTTTCAACGTGATGGCCACATGCAGATGGCTGTTCCCAAGGGCAGGGTGAACTATGAACCCAACTCGCTCGAGCAGGGACAGCCACGCGAAAAGCCGACGGGCTTCAGAAGCTTTGCGGCGCAGGTGGCGGAAGATGGCAAGGTCCGCGTGCGCTCCGCGAGCTTTGCGGATCACTACTCGCAGGCGCGGCTGTTCTATAGAAGCCAAACGGAGATCGAGCAGGCTCACATCGCCTATGCGCTGGTATTCGAACTTTCCAAGGTGGAAACGCTCCACGTACGCACAGCGATCGTGGGACACCTGCGTCACATCGACGAAGACCTGGCACAGCGGGTTGCGGACGGCCTGGGTCTGACTGAGTTGCCGCCAGAACCGCTCACCACGACGCAGATCGTCGACATGGAGCCATCACCACCCCTGCGCATCATCGGCAAGACTCCGGGGACACTCACTGGTCGCTGTATCGGCATCCTTATCGATGACGGCTCCGACGCCGCGCTGGTGTCCAAGCTCTGCAAGGCTGCCACCAAGGAAGGCGCCAGCGTGAAGATCGTCGCCCCGAAGATCGGCGGCAGACGTTTGAGTGATGGCTCGGAACTCAACGCCGACGGCCAACTGGCGGGGACACCCTCCGTGGTGTTCGATGCGGTGGCCTTGGTGCTGTCGCAAACGGCCGGTCAACGTCTCGCAAAAGAAGCTGCCGCCGTGGACTGGGTGCGTGATGCCTTTGGTCATCTCAAAGCGATCGCCTTCGATGCCGGCGCCGAAGCCGTACTACAGGCGGGCGGAATCGAGAAAGATGCAGGTGTGGTGGCAGCGAAAGAGGTCGCCCACTTCCTGGCCGAGGCCAAGACGCGACAGTGGGCGCGAGAGCCGAAGTTGAGAATGTTACCTTGAGGCTTTGAGAGCTCGCTCACCCGCCATGTGTTGGTTCGGCGTTTACTCGGAAGGTCGGCCGGGGACAGTCGCCTGCAAAGGGTGGCTGTCCATCGGCAATAGAATCGGCAATACAACGGCTAAAGAGTCCCATTGCAATCGGAGGCAAACGTGGCTTGTCGCAAAAAGGAAGTCGGAGAGACGCCGGAGAAACCCAAATAGCGGGCGCAGCCGAAGGCTGCCTTCGAGAAGGCAGTGGGGAGGTAAGATTTACGCCGCTACAAACTCGGACTGGATCGCTCGGCGTTCAAGTGCAGGAAGTATTTCGAGGCCATGCAGCATCGTTGAAGTTTCCTTCTCGATCTCCTTGCTCAACAGCATCCACTGCCACTCGCTGAGACCGAGCTTCTGGAGCAGCGGCACTCGATTCTCTTTTATCGAGCCTCGCTTACCGGAAACGCGTACCCGGCCATACCAATCCACCAGCTGCAGATAATCACGATAACGGCACGGAATGGCAGGCCGAGAACGATGTTGGTTCTCGGTCTCACCGAAGGGCATCAGTCGGGGTGTTGGCCTTCCTTGCTGCGAAAGCTTGTGTGCTCTGCGTATCCGATCCTGGATGGATGTGAAATCGGAGGATTCGAGATCACTGGCGGTACCGGCCCTAACAGGATTCAGATCCACATAGGCCATGCAGGCCAACAGAGCTGCTTCGTCCTTCAAAGCTTGGGACTTGAAGCGCCCTTCCCAGAAACGCCCCGTGCAGCCGTCTTCTTTGTTGGCGCGTAGCGCGATGACGTAGTTAAGGCAGGCCATGAAGCGGCTCAGACTGCATAGTTGAGCTCGCCACTTCCCGGCCAAAGCCTGTAGCTCTTCTTTTTCGAAATCTGACAACGTGTCGCCACTCTTAAAGCGCTGAAGCAGCAGCGGACCACGATAGAGCTTCGCCCAGCGGCGGCAGACTTCTTCGAGAGACCATTGCTTAGCCCGAGCAGAATCAACGTGCAGCACGAGATGGTAGTGGTTGCTCATCACCGCGTAAGCCGCGATATCCATCGCAAAGATCTCTGCTAGAAACTTGATGCGTGCCACCAGCCAGGTTTTGCGATGATCGAACGATGTGCCGTTCTCATCTTTGCCCATCAAGAATGCACGGCGGACACACCGTGAGATGCAGTGGTAGTAGGGAGTGGCGTCCAAAGACACCAGTTGAGAGCGTGGGCGCGTCATGTGAGCAGTCCATTGCTCGATGAATCACGATGCTCTGAGTCTAGGAGAGGCTGAAGAAATTTCCAGTTTGGGTGGCTGTCCCCGGTGAGGAGAAACGGGCGCGAGGGATTTGCGTGAGCCCTCGCGCCGTTGGCATTGGCGCGAGGCCTCAGAGTCGATCTGCGATCTTTTCCAGTCCCGCCAGACCACACTCATGGTCGGTTCTGCCGCCACCGACGCCCAGGGCGCCGATGATGCGATCGCCCGAGCGAATGACGATGCCGCCTGGGCGCGCGTTGAACGATGGGTTCGCGGCAATCTCCGCGGCGAACGCTTCGTCGTCGTTGACGCGCTCGAACAGCTGCTGCGTGTCCTTTTGGTAATGCAGTGCTGTAAGGGCTTTGGCCGTGCTGGAGGTTACGCCGCGCTGGGAGGTGCCGTCAGCGGCAAGCAACACCTTGAGCACACCGGCGGAGTCCACCACGCTCACGGCGATGGTTTGACCATCGGCCGCGGCACAGGCAGCGATGGCTACTTGTGCCGCCTGCACTGCAAGCTTGAGTGCGGGGCCTTCAGCTGCAGGAGCTCGTGCTGATTGTTGGGCTTGCTCAGCCGCGTAGCCAGGCGTTGCTACCGCAAGGGCCAGTAAGGGGAAAAGATGAAGGAAGCGCTTGTTCATGACATTGCCTGTGTGAGCAGAAAAGAATCTCAGCTGCTGTTGCAAATCACACAGCAGCTACCGACAGGCATCAGTAGAGCAAGATCGAGACCAACAACGATTTGCCGTACAAACCGCGCTTTTGGGTATGCGCGAAAATCATTACTGTTGAATTTTGAACTGTAAAAGCGTCTTGCGAGCAGTTGGGGACGTGGGCGGCTGTTGCAAATGAAGCAGCAGCTGAGCAGGAAACATCTGCGATTCAATCACCGACCGTATCAGCCGTTCGGCATCAAGAAAAATTCCAGATAAACCTACCCATCAAAGAAAGGACACGGCTTTCTCGTCGTCTCGATGGACTTTTTTGGGTGGAGGAGTCCTCGAATGAGCCGGTGAGGGCGAAGCAATCCTTCAGGACTCGAAGGGATAAACGACGTTGGGCTTCGTCCACCCAAAGAAACGAAGAATCAGTTCCTCACCCTCTGCACCTTCGTCACCGACTTGATGAGACGCACACGTTTCATTACGCGGGCTAGGTGGATGCGGTTACGGACGGCGAGGATGAGGTTGATCACGCTGATCTGCGCGTCGCGGTCGTTCATCGAGATTTTCTCGATGTTGGCTTCGCAGCTGGTGATGGCGTTGGCGAGGTGGGCGATGATGCCGCGCTGGTGCTCCACTTCTACCCGCAGTTCCACCGAGAACTCGCCTTCCACGCCGGGGTCCCAACGCAGGCTGACGCATTTTTTCGGATCGTTCCGGAATTCGGCGACGTTGTTGCAGGCTTCGGTGTGAACGATCATGCCGCGGCCGGCACTGATGAAGCCCACGATGGGGTCGCCCGGAATCGGGTGACAGCATTTGGCATAGGTCATCAGCAAACCTTCGGTGCCGCGAATGGCGAGGCTGCGATTTTCGGGATCATCCGCCGGCGCACCTTCGGCATCGTTCGGCAATAGACGACGCGCCACGATGTAGGCCATGCGGTTGCCGAGGCCTATGTCTTCGAGCAGGTCGTCGAGCACTTCGAAATTGGTTTCTTCCAACAGCCCGCCCACTTTCTCCTTGGGAATGTTGGCGAGGTGATAGCCGTAGTTCGCCAGCACCTTGTTGAGCAGACGACGACCGAGTGCGATCGCTTCGGAGCGGCGCTGCGATTTGAGGAAATGACGAATGTTGCTGCGCGCCTTGCCCGTGACGACGAAGCTGAGCCAGGCCGGGTTCGGATGCGTGCCGGAGGCGATGATCTCTACCGTTTGTCCACTTTGCAGCGGTTCGCTGAGCGGTGCGAGACGGCGGTTGATACGGCAGGCCACGCAGGCATTGCCGACGTCGGTGTGCACGGCGTAAGCGAAGTCGACCGGCGTGGAACCGGCCGGCAATTCCATGATCTGGCCCTTGGGAGTGAACACGTAGATCTCGTCGGGGAAGAGGTCGGTCTTCACGTGTTCGATGAATTCGAGCGAGTTGCCGGCGCGTTTCTGCATTTCGAGCAGGTCCTGCACCCACTGGCGCGCGCGGATGTGGCTTTGATTCGGACGATCGTTGGCCGACTTGTACAGCCAGTGTGCGGCGATGCCGTTATTGGCCATCGATTCCATTTCCTCGGTGCGGATCTGGATTTCGATGGGAATGCCGTGCATGCCGAAGAGCGTGGTATGCAGCGACTGATAGCCGTTGGTCTTCGGAATCGCGATGTAGTCCTTGAAGCGGCCGGGCACGGGTTTGTAGAGGTTGTGAACGGCGCCGAGGATGCGATAGCAGCTGTCGACGGTGTCGGTGACGATGCGGAACGCGAAGACGTCGGTGATCTCGCGGAACGACTTCTTCTTGTTGCGCATCTTCTGATAGATGCTGAAGAGGTGTTTCTCGCGACCGAGCACGCGGCCGGGCAGGTTTTCGCGCGTCAGACAGAGTTCGAGCGCGGATTGCACCTGTTGTACGAGTTCCTTGCGGTTACCGCTGGCACGACGCACGGCTGCTTCGATGAGGGGGGCGCGCATCGGGTAGAGCATCTGGAAGCTGCGCTCTTCGAATTCCACACGGAAGTTGTGCATGCCAAGACGGTTGGCGATGGGCGCGTAGATGTCGATGGTTTCTTTGGCGATGCGGCGGCGCTTGTCGGGCGAGAGCACGTCGAGCGTGCGCATGTTGTGCAGGCGGTCGGCGAGTTTCACCAGGATCACGCGGATGTCCTTCGCCATGGCGAGCGCCATCTTCTGGAAGTTCTCCGCTTGGACTTCCGCCTGCGAACTGAAATCGAGTTTGTTGAGTTTGCTGACGCCGTCGACCAGGTTGGCGACGGTTTCACCGAACTGACCGGCGATTGCTTCGCGCGTGAGGCCGGTGTCTTCGATCACGTCGTGCAGCATGGCAGCCATCAGACTCTGATGGTCCATGTGCATTTCATAGAGAATCTTGGCGACGGCGAGCGGGTGGGTGACGTAGGGCTCGCCACTGCGCCGCTTCTGCCCATCGTGGGCTTCTGCGGCGTAGTAATAGGCGCGCCTGACCAGGTTTACCTGGGCAGGCTCGAGATAGGTCAGAAGATCTTTGGCCAGCGCGTCTATCGTTTGCATCTGCTACGCGGCTGGCCGAGAGGGCCAGCCTTACTCCTCGTCGTCGGAATCGGCGCTTTGGTTCTTGTCTCCCTCGTCTTCTTCGAGCTCCACTTCGGTGGCTTCGGTGGGCTCGCGATCGTCGACGAGGTCAGCATCCATCGCTTCTTCGATACTGATGTCGCCGCGCACTTTTCTCAAGGCCTCGGCGGCAACCAGTTCGCTCAATTCCTCTGCCGTTTCCTGCTGCATGTCGGCTTCGTCGAGGATGGAGCGGTCGACGAGACCTGCGGCTACTTCGCGCAGGGCTACTACCGTGGGTTTGTCGTTGTCCTCGGGCACCAACGGCTCTTTTCCGCCCGTCTGCAGCTGACGCGCACGACGGCTGGCGACGAGAACGAGGTCGAAGCGGTTATCGATGTGTTCCAGACAATCTTCAACAGTAATGCGGGCCATTTGTCGCTCCTGCCGGGGAAAAGAATCTCGCGCGAACGCGGCGTATTGAAAGAAAAGGGCGGCAAGTATAGCGGTTTGGTGGGGCGCAGCCAAATTGCGGCTGATTGGAGGGGTTAGGTAATAGTGGCTGTCCCTCGATTCTGGTCCCTCGATTCTGCTGGTGCCGAAACCGGGGTGCCGATCCCCGTGACCGGTTTGAGTGACTGTCCCGTGATCCAGTCCCGTGATCCAAGTGACTGTCCCGAGCGGGGTCGCCGACTGGTGTCGGTTTCGACGGGGGCATCTGAAGGGTGACTATCCCCCGGGCTTGAGACGAAAGTGACTGTCCCCGAGGTTTCCGGGTTTTCAGAGTGACCGAGCCAAGGGACTGTCCCAGGGTTAGGCAAAGCAGAGGCGAATGACCTGCCCCAGCTTTTAGGTGGCAGTCCCCGGGGCTTGGGGCTACGTGACTAGTGGGGCTACGGGGCTACGTGACTGTCCCAGGCTAGGCAACGGGGCTACGTGACTGTCCCAGGCTAGGCAAAGAAAAGTGGCTGTCCCAGGTTGGGGGATCTGATCAGGACAGCAGACTGGCCAGCAGCGCCGCGTGACGCTCGGCCTGCACCTGTCGGCGCAGGAGATTGGCGCGGAAGATGGCCTGCAGGTCCGCCAGGGCGCGGTCGAAGGAATCGTTCACCACCAGGTAGTCGGCCTGCTCGTAGTGCGACATCTCGTGGACTGCCTTCGCCATGCGTTCGGCGATCACGTCCGCGCCGTCCTGCCCGCGGTTGGTCAAACGTTCGCGCAGGGCTTCCAGCGATGGTGGGAGGATGAAGATGCTCAGTGCATCTGGCATCAGCTGTTTGATCTGGGCTGCGCCCTGCCAGTCGATCTCCAGGATCACATCCCAGCCATCCGCCAGGCGCCCTTCCACCCAGGTACGCGACGTGCCGTAATAGTTGCCGAACACGAGGGCATGTTCGAGGAAATCGCCGCGATCTTGCATTGATTTGAAAGTGGCGACGTCGACGAAGTGATAGTTCACGCCATCGATCTCACCCGGCCGTTTCTGCCGCGTGGTGTAGGACACGGACACACACAGGCCCGGCCCGGGGTAGCCGGGCTCGTTGTGGCTTTGCACCAAGGCTTTCACCAGGGAAGTCTTGCCGGCCCCGGAGGGGGCGGAAATCAGATACAGATTGCCGGAAGGCATGCGGAGTCCTGTGTCGGTGGGGGTCGTGCGAAGCGGGGGATCATAGCAAGGATCATCCGCTTCCCAAATGCCGAGGCTCCTTTTCGGTCAAGCTCGGGGCGTTCCAATCCGCGAACTTTCGCCCAACTGACCTGCCTTTGGCCGGTCTGCTGCAACATTTATGGCAATATAGGCCGCACCTACACCGCCGGTGTGCGCTTCAGCTTCTGAAATCGATGGGTTCGACAATGCAGTCGCCTGGTTTGCCTCGCTTCGTCTCACTTCTGTCCCTGACGGCCGTCTTGCTCGGCGGTGGGGTGGTGTGGGCCGATGACGAGGTGCCAGCGCGTAAGCGCTACGATCCCAACATCGAGTTGCCGGAAGACGAAAGCCAGGGGCGTGCCTTGATCCTGCGCTCCTGTACCATGTGCCACGAACTGGCCGGCCTGGCGGGTTACAAGGGCTACTGGGGCTTTCCGCAGTGGAAGGAGATGGTCGAGGGGATGGTCAAGAATGGAGCGGTACTGTCTCCCGCCGAGCAGGATGTGGTCGCGGAATATCTGACGCGGCACTTTGGGCCCGATACGCGCAAATAACGACAACGTTTTCAGAGGAGGAGAGGATGAATATCACCAAAGCACGTCCAGGCGCAGCGCTGCTGTCCCTGGCCATCGCGCTGGCCCTGCAGGCACCCCTGGCTCACGCGCAGAAAGCCCGCATCGTACAAACCAATTCGCGCAGCGATGTGATCAGCCTGATCGATCCTGCCACGCAGACCGTCGTCGGCGAGATCAAGGGCGTTCCGGTGAACCATGGCGCCGCTGCCGCTCCCGATGGTTCGCGGCTTTATTTCAGCAGCGAGGCGAAGATCACGCTCGACGTGGTCGATGCCAAGACCTTCGAGATCATCAAGGAAATTCCGCTGAGCGCGCGCCCCAACAACATCTCGATCGGCAAGGATGGTCGCTTCGTCTACGTCGGCATCATGAATGGTGAGGGCGGCATCGATGTGATCGACACCGAGAAACTCGAGAACGTCGCGCACATCGACACCAAGTCGCGTGTGCACAACGTCTATGTGACGCCCGACGGCAAATACGTAGTGGCCGGAGCTTTCGGTGGCGACGAGAACCTGCGCGTGTACGACGCCCAGACGCACGAACTCGCTTTCACGCTCTATCCGCCGAAGAATCCGGCGGCCGGTGATGCGATGGATGGCATTCGTCCGATCACCTTCGACACCAATCCCGACGGCACCACCAGGAACATGTACGTGCAGCTGTCCGACTTCCATGGCTTTGCGGTAGTGGATTTCGCATCGCAGAAGGAGATCAAACGCGTCGAACTCCCTTCGATCGCCGAACATCTGCGCGCACCGGAAGGTTCCTACAACCGCGCACCTGCCCATGGCATCGGTGTGGCGCCCGACGGAAAGACGCTGTGGGTATGCAGCCGACTCAATGGGCATGTCTATGGTTATTCGCTGCCGGATCTCGAGCTGATAGCGGAAGTGCCGGCCGGTGATCATCCGGACTGGATCACCTTCAGCCCCGACGGCAAGTTCGCCTACGCCGCCAACGGTGGCAGCGATGACGTCACCGTGATCGACATCGCCGCCCGCAAGGAAGTCATCCGCATCCCGGTTGGCTCCGCGCCCAAGCGCAACATCTCCGTAGTGCTGCCGTAACACAGGGGCATACGAACACGAAGGGCGCCAGTGGCGCCCTTTTTGTTTTCGCGGGATTTAAGGATTTGGACGTGTTACGTAGATGCTGTTATCCGGCATGTAGCTCTGCTGCAAACTTTCTGTCCAACTTGAGCACGCCGAACGCAACATGCACGAGTTTGCGCAGCATGGCGCCGATGAGGAGTTAGGAGTTTCGGCGGTTTGCAGTGGCTTCGCGACATCGCGAGTGCACCTCGGGAGGTCGGGCTCGTTGTAGGTTGGCGGTGAGCACAGCGAACCCCAACGAGCGCTATCGATTGCGGCGAGGATGTTGGGCATCCCACGTTGGGGTTCACCTTCGGTTAACCCCAATCCACGGGCGAGAACGCGATGCGTTTCGTACGCATCGCAACCCAATCACTCGATGTTTTGAATCTGCTCCCGCATCTGCTCGATGAGCACCTTGAGTTCCACTGCTGCGACGGTGGTGGCGGTGACGATGGCCTTGGAGCAGATGGTGTTGGCTTCGCGGTTGAGTTCCTGCATGAGGAAGTCGAGGCGACGGCCGATCTGACCTTCCTGCGCCAGCGTATGACGTACTTCGCGTACGTGGGTATCGAGACGATCGAGTTCTTCGTGTATGTCGGCTTTCTGCGTGAGTAGCACGATTTCCTGTTCGAGACGCGTCGGATCCACCTGCAGTTGCAGCTCGTGGAACTGTGCCTTCAGACGCTCGGCCTGCAGCGCGAGGATTTCCGGCAAACGGCCACGGATCTCGGCCACGATGTTGCTCACCTGATTCAGACGATCTTCGATCAGGATGCGCAGCTGTGCGCCTTCACGTTCGCGTTGCTCCTGCAGCGCCTTCACCGTGGCGACGAAGAGCTCCAGCGTTTTTTCCTCGAGCAATTTGGTATCCTGCTCGCGCTGAATCACCAGACCCGGCCACTTGAGGATTTCGAGCGGATTGATCGGCGTCGAGTCAGCAAACTGCCCCTGCACTTCCTCGACGGCCTGCCGCAGTTCGCGCAGCAGCTCGTGATTGATGCTGATGCCGTTTTCCATGGTAGCGCCGGCCACCACTTTGAGCTGAGCTTCCACTTTGCCGCGCTGCACGCGTGAGCGCAGCAGTTCCCGCAGCGGGCCTTCCAGGTGGCGCAGGCTGTCCGGAATGCGGAACGAGGGTTCGAGATAACGATGGTTGACGGAGCGGAGCTCCCACACCAGCGTGCCAAAATCGTGTTCCGATTGTTGGCGCGCAAAGGCGGTCATACTGCTGGTCATGCGTGACTCGCTGATAATTGAAATTATTGTGTGCGCCAGCTTGTGCGCGCAGGGTTGCCGAATATAACGGATTTGCGCGGCAATTGAAGCAAACGAAGACAACGAGAGAGAAGTCTATGACAGTTCGTCCCAGCGGTCGTGCCGCTGATGCATTGCGCGAAGTGCGCCTCACCCGTCATTTCACGCGTCATGCCGAAGGTTCCGTGTTGGTGGAATTCGGTGCCACCAAGGTGATCTGCAACGCCAGCGTGGAGCTCGGTGTGCCGCGCTTTCTCAAGGGCAGCGGTCAGGGTTGGGTGACTGCCGAATACGGCATGCTGCCGCGTTCCACCGGCACGCGCATGGATCGCGAAGCAGTGCAGGGCAAGCAAAGCGGCCGCACGCAGGAAATCCAGCGTTTGATCGGGCGTTCGCTGCGCGCTGCGGTTGACATGAAGTTGCTCGGTGAAATCACCATCAAGATCGACTGCGACGTGATTCAGGCCGATGGCGGTACGCGCACGGCCAGCATCACTGGTGGTTGTGTGGCACTCGTCGATGCGCTGCGTTCGCTGCAATTGAGCGGCGCACTTACCACTGATCCGCTGCGCATGATGGTGGCGGCGGTGTCCGTCGGCGTTTATCAGGGCGTGCCGGTGCTCGATCTCGATTACGCGGAAGACTCGAGTGCCGAAACCGACATGAACGTGGTGATGACGAGCGAAGGTGGCTTCATCGAAGTGCAGGGTACGGGCGAATCGGGTGCCTTCCACCGCAAGGAGCTCGACGCAATGATCGAATTGGCGGAGCGCGGTTGTGCGCAGCTCTTCGAAGCGCAGCGCCTGGCACTGGCATCTTGATAGCAGCGGGAGAACGGCATGCAGGAATATCAACGGCAATTTCTGGACTTCGTCATCGCGCGCAGGATCCTGCGTTTCGGTGAATTCACCCTGAAGTCGGGGCGGCAGAGTCCTTATTTCTTCAACGCAGGTCTTTTCAATACTGGCGAGGCTCTCGCTTTCATCGGTCACTGCTACGCGGCGGCGATTTCCGAAGCACAGGCGCAATGGGATGTGTTGTTCGGTCCTGCCTACAAAGGTATCCCGCTCGTCTCTTCCACGAGTGTGGCTTTGGCACGCGACTTTGCTCGTGACGCGCCCTATTGCTTCAACCGCAAGGAAGCCAAGGATCATGGCGAAGGCGGTACGATCGTTGGCGCGCCACTCGAAGGACGCGTGCTGGTGGTGGACGACGTGATCACGGCCGGCACCGCGATCCGCGAAGTGATGACGATCATCGATCAGCACAAGGCGCAAGCCGCAGGCGTGGTGGTGGCGCTCGATCGTCAGGAACGTGGGCAGGGCGAGCTTTCCGCGATCGGCGAGATCCGTCAGCAGTACGGCATTCCCGTGTTCAGCATCATCAGTCTCGATCAGATCATCACCTATCTCGAGCGCACCGGCAGCGCAGAATTGGAACAGTTCTTACCGAAACTCAGGGAGTATCGCGAACGTTACGGTGCGGCGTAAGCAGAGCATCGCCTGTTGGGGTGAGCGTAGCCAACTTTGATGGCGATATCGCTGGCAGCGGAAACGTTCAGCGTTCCACCTTGGCTTTGCCTGCGGTTTACCCCAATCTACGAGCGAGCCCAATCCACAAAAATAACAACGATGCAATAACAACAATCAGGGAGGGGAGCATCATGAAGTTCGTTGACGCTGCGCTTGCAGCACTATTGTTGGCAGGAGTTACACCGCACGTCGTGGCAGCGGATGCCAACAACATCTTCGGGGTGGTGCTGCCGGAATCGCTCGAAGACATGGATGCGCTGGCCTATGAAGACAGCAATGCGGGTCTCAGTTTCCACAAGTGGTATGGCTCGTATTTCTTCCAGGGCATGCAGGAATACGACGATCCAGGTTTGGGGTACAGTCTTACCTACGCCACTCCCAGCAGATCCTTCATCTCTGTTTACGTATATACGCTTGGCAGACCGAACATTCCGGATGGCGCGGATTCCGATGTAGTTGCTGCCGAGCTGGCGCAATCGGCGCAAGCGGTTGGGTTGAGCGGGCAATACGGTGCAGTGGTGGAAGAGGAAGCCGAACCACTGTCCCCTCATTTTGCACAAGTCTTTCATCGCACCAGCGCAAGGACGGACAACGGGGAGCCCTTGGTTTCCTACACCTTGCTGCGCGGTCAGAACGGCCACTTCATCAAGGTGCGCCTGACGGGCAGTGACAGAGAACTGCGGACCAGAGGCACAGGCTTGTTGGAATATCTGGTAGCCGATCTTGGGTTGGAAGAGGATCCGCGGTTACGCAACGCCGATTGATGTTAGAAACCGATCGGCGAAGTCGAGTCGTTCCGTAGCTTGTAGCAGACAAGTGTTTATGGCGCGCAGCGCCATGCGCAGGCCGAACGACACCTGGCTATGCCGATGGCTGGGGAACATCGCGCAGACCCGCACACGACCTCGATTCTCGATGAGCATTCGGACCTTGCTTGTTGAGCTCCGCCTTCGGCTCAGCCGAACCTACAAGACCGCAACATATCGAGTCGCATCCGCACTCAAGCTCGACCACTACGAGCTCTATCCCCGCAGCGCAGCGTGAAGGAGTGGGACGCCGCGCACAGAATCGCCTCCTTGCGCTCTGCTACAAGAGAGGCGAGTAGAACTGCGTTGTGGAGGTGCAGTGATGAAAGCCTTGTTGATAGTGAGCCTCGTGCTATGGTCGGCGTCGGCTCTTGCCCAGCCGGAAGCCTCACAAGCCGCTCCGATCGAGAACGTGTGCGGCGCTGCTGGTGCCAGTGAAGCACAGCGACAAACGTGCGTGCGGCAGGAAGAACTCTCACGCAGCAACGTCGATCAGGTCGAAACCGATCCTGCCACTCGCGAATTCTGTCGCAGCATGGTCGGTCAGGAACCCGCCATCCTCAACGCCTGCATTCAGCAGGAAAATCTCTCCAAATCCAGGATCGAGGCGATGAGTGTCAACGCCGCCATCAAGGAGCGCTGTGAAGCCGACTCGGGCGGCAGCTATGTGAAGATGGAATCGTGCCTCGAGGAAGTAACGGTGACGCCTTGAGAGCGAGCCTGGCGATCCGGTATGGTCATATCAAAATGATCATGGAAAGCCACTGAGCAGGGCCATGCTGTTCGACATCCATGGACGCTTCACGCTCGAGGTGCTGCCGTCGACCGAGGGCTGGCGGGCCTATCGCAGGAGCACGGTCTGCGGGTACCGGAGCGCAACCTGGTGATCCCGCGCTACCTCGATGAATCGGAACTCGAACGATTTTTGGACGATCATTTCCACGAATACGCCCTGCTGGGGCAGGTAGTGCGGCGAGTCGCAACGTGGTGACAGGAGATGCGCCGATGAAACCCTTTTCCGTGATGCACATCGACCATGTGGTGATGCGCGTGAGTGATCTCGAGCGCAGCATCCACTTTTATTCCGAAGTGCTTGGCTGCGCGCTGGTGAAACGCCGCGATGATCTCGGTCTCGTGCATCTGCGTGCGGGTACCGCGATGATCGATCTCGTGTCTCTTGACGGTAAACTCGGCGCCGAAGGTGGCGCCGGCCCGGGCAAGGAAGGACGCAACGTCGATCACGTATGTCTGCGCATCAGACCCTTCGACCCAGAGGTGCTGCTCAGCCATCTCGAGTATCACGAAGTCAAAATGCTCGGGCCCATCACGCGCAATTTCGGCGCCGAGGGCATGGGGCCATCCATCTACATCTGCGATCCGGATGGCAATGTCATCGAGTTGAAAGGCAGGAGTGATGAGGAAAGTCCAGATCGTGTTCCGTAGTCGTGCACAAACCTTTGGAGGTTGTGTGCGCTGATACTTCTAGGTGCCGAGGTCCAGACGCAGGAAGAAAGGGACTGGACTGCGCTTTGGGAAGCGGAACTCGCGCTGTGGCGCAGTCATGACCGCCGCAACCATCGCTACGGTTTTCGAGCGTGGACGCTTCTGCGCTCGCAAGCATGTACGGGTGATCGTGCGCGACCGGCAAGTGGTGAGCGATCTCGAACCAGAGAGGGTCTGATGGGCGCAAACCTGTACATGGAGCCATTCCGCCGATGGGAACGGCCATGTCAAAATCCAGAACGACCTTTCCCGGCTGATCGCAGAGACCTTCGGAGAGAAGGCAAGATTCGCCGCGGGAGAACCCGGCCGTAATCCGACGATGACTTTGGAATTCGCTGAAAGCTATGACTATCCCACGTCGTTCTCCGTGTGTCGGGGAGAAGGGCGGGATGCTGACGGCGCGATATTCCTGGCGTCGGACTCGCGTGTCGGTTACTCGATATCCGATTTCGCCATCGACCCCTAGGCCCTGCACCGACAAGCCTTCCATGGTTGCTGCAAGAATTTCCTCGCATCTGTTGCTGGGCCTCTGCGCACTGATTGGCGGCTGCAGTATCGGCCGAGGGATGCTGCCGGCGCCGCCGTCATTGAGCACTGGCGAGTGGGTGGGGTTGACCTCTCAGGGCCAGCTGATTGCATTCACGGTGTCGCCCGATGAAAAGGTCACGCGGATCGAAGTGGGTTATGACTTCGCCGATTGTTTTGGAACGTTGAGCTTCGAAGATCTGGATGTGCCGACCAATCCCAACGTCACCTGCATTCCGGGTCCCTGCAGCGGCACGCTCCTTTCTTACCGTGCTTTCGGCTACTCGGACATAGTCCGGATCGGCAATGCGAGCACGCAAATCAATGGTCTGTTCCTGCCGCGCAACCAGGCGCGAGGGCAGGTGATATTCCGAGACTTTGGCGGCTGCGGCAGCGCCACGGCGCAGTGGACTGCGACGCGGCGCTGAGGTGGGGGTTCAAGCAGTAACGATTTCGCGGAAAAGATTGCCGGAGAGCAGGATCCACTGCTCGTCCCAACCTTGCGACGGTACATGTTTGAAGTCGGTACGGATGTACTGACTGATGCGGCCTTCGATGTAGGCGAGCAGCAGCGCAGCGGTGCTGGAAACGGTGACCTGCGTGCGCAGACCTTCCTTCAATTCCGCCTCGCGCAGAATCTGGCGCAGCGTGGCTTCGAGACGTTCGAAGATCTGGCCCACGCGGGTGCGCAGACGCGCGGTTTCGCCGGCGAGAGCGTCGCCGTTGAGCACGCGCGAGATGCCGGGGTTCTTCTCGGCGAAGAGCAGCACCAGACACACGATCTGTTCACAGGCCTTGAGCGCGCTGTCGGATTCGGCAGTGATGCGCGCGATACGGGTGAACAGTGTTTCCTCGATGTAGGCGATCAGTCCTTCGAACATGCGCGCCTTGCTCGGGAAGTGCCGATAGAGCGCGGCTTCGGATACACCGACTTCTTCCGCGAGTGCTGCAGTGGTAATGCGGCCACCGGGTTCTTTTTCCAGCATCGCCGCCAATGCCTGCAGGATCTGTTCGCGGCGTTCTCCTTTCACGCGTCCCATCAGCCTTCTCCCTGGTTGGCGTCGCTGGTGATCTGCGTACCGATGCCCTTGTCGGTGAAGATTTCGAGCAGTACGGCGTGCGGCACGCGGCCATCGATGATCTGCACGCTGTTCACACCGGCGCTCATGGCATCGAGCGCGCAGCCGATCTTGGGCAACATGCCGCCGTGGATCGTGCCATCGTCGATCATCTCTCTGATCTGCTTCATCGTGAGCGTCGGTGCCACCTTGCCGCTCTTGTCCTGTACGCCCGGGATGTTGGTGAGCAGGATGAGTTTTTCGGCGTTGAGCATGGCGGCGATCTTGCCGGCCACGATGTCGGCGTTGATGTTGTAGCTCTGACCCTGCGCGTCGGTACCGATGGGAGCGATGACGGGGATGAAGTCGCTCTGCAACGTCATTTCCAGCACGCTGGGATTGATGCCGATGACTTCACCGACGTGGCCGATGTCGATGATCTCGGGCGCCTGCATTTCGGGCGTCTTGCGGGAGATGGTCATCTTGCGGCACTGGATGAAGTCGCCGTCCTTGCCGGTGATGCCGATCGCCTTGCCGCCGTTCTTGTTGAGCAGCGACACGATCTGTTTGTTCACGAGACCGCCCAGCACCATTTCCACCACGTCCATGGTGGCGTTGTCGGTGACGCGCATGCCGTCGACGAAGCGGGACTCGATGCCGAGTTTTTCCAGGAGCGAACCGATCTGCGGGCCGCCGCCGTGGACCACGATGGGGTTCATGCCCACGAGCTTCATCAACACGATGTCGCGCGCGAAGCTGTTCTTCAGCTCCTCGTCGATCATGGCGTTGCCGCCGTATTTCACGACGATGGTCTTGCCGTGAAAGCGTTGGATGTAGGGCAGCGCCTCCGTCAGCACGCTGGCGATTTGTTGGGCGTCGTTAGAATTGATGCTCATGGGCGTTTCCGTAACTTTCCGTACTGCGGGGCTTCGAATGGGCGCGGATTATAGGGGAAGGGTCCCCTCAACCCTAGGCGCCGCGGTTCAGAAAGGCAGCCTGAGTTGCGGCAGGAGCGAACGCAACTCGCGTGCGAACAAAGCTTCGATCTCCGCCAGCATGGCGCTGCTGTCGGCTTCGAAGCGCATTACCAGGTTGGGCGTGGTGTTCGAGGCGCGGATCAAACCCCAGCCGTTGGCGAAATCGGCGCGGATGCCGTCGAGATAGTTGAGCGTGGCGCCGGGCAGCTTGAGGCCCGCCAGAATCAGGTCCATCAGACGGAATTTCTCTTCTTCCGCCACCGGTACGAACAGCTCCGGTGTGCTCACCGACACCGGCATCCGAGAGCGTAGATCCTTTGCCGTACAGCCTTGGCGGTCCATCAATTCCAGGAAACGCGCACCGACGTACAAGCCATCGTCGAAGCCGTACCAACGGTGCTTGAAGAACACGTGCGCCGAATATTCGCCGCCGAAGAGGGCGTCGGTTTCCTGCAGCTTCTGTTTGACGAAGGAGTGGCCGCTCTTGCACATCACCGGCTTGCCGCCGAGGGCACGGATGGCGGTGGGCAGGTGGTGACTGCTCTTCACGTCGTAGACCACGCGTGCGCCGGGGTGATCGGGCAACAGATCCTGCACGAAGGCGTAGAGCAGATGGTCGGTGTCGATGATTTCGCCATCGGCTGTGACGAGGCCGATGCGGTCGCCATCACCGTCGAAGGCGAGGCCGAGATCGGCCTGATGTTCACGCACCGCGGCGATCAGATCCTGCAGACACTCGATGCGAGTGGGATCGGGGTGGTGATTGGGGAAGTTGCCATCGGGCGTGCAATAAAGAGGGATGACTTCACAGCCGAGGGCTTCGAACAGTTTCGGCGCGACGAGACCAGTGACGCCATTGCCCGCATCGATCACCACGCGATAGCGACGCGTGAGGTGGATGTCCCCGGTCACGCGCTTGAGATAGTCCTTGGTGATGTCGTAGCGAGTGAGTGTCCCATTGCCTTTGTTGAGGTCGTCCTGATCGATGCGGCGGCGAATGCGCGTGATCTGGTCGTCGGCGAGCGGCCGCTGCCGCAACACGATCTTGATGCCGTTGTAATCCTTGGAGTTGTGACTGCCGGTGAGCATCACGCCCGAATGCACGGGCAGCGCGTGCGTGCCGTAATAGAGGAGCGGTGTGGGGATGACCCCGAGGTCGCACACGTCGCAACCGGAATTGAGGATGCCGCGGATCAGGGCGCGCGAGAGCAGAGGGCTCGAAAGGCGCGCGTCGGCGGCAGCGAGGAGCGCGCGTTGGCCATTGTCGAGCGCCTCGCTGCCGATCGCCCGCCCGATCAATTCCACGCTGGCCGCGTCGAGGCCATCACCGACGATGCCGCGGATGTCGTAGGCGCGGAAGATGTGGGGAGCGATACGTGGCGCTTGCTTCATGGTCGTTGCGCCAGACGGCTGCTGATCAGACGAATCATCTCGCGGGCCAGCTGTGTCTTGCTGGCCCGCTCGAGAAGGGTTTCTCCATCCCTCCACAGCGCCAGAACTTCGGCTTCGTCGTTACCGAAGGTGGCGGAAGCATCATTGGCGAAGACGAGATCGAGTCCCTTCGCTTCCAACTTGCCGCGCGCATAGCGGGCGAGATCCTGTGTTTCGGCTGCGAAACCCACGCAGAAGGGCTTGGGGTTGCTCGCGGCCATCGTGGCCAGAATGTCGGGATTGCGCACCAAGGTGAGGGTGAGCGTGTCCTGGCTCTTCTTGATCTTGTGCGCGGCGGGTGCGGCGGGGCGGTAGTCGGCCACGGCAGCGACACCGATGAAGATGTCGGCGGGGTTTGCCTGACAGGCCTGCAGCATGTCTTCGGCGCTTTCGACCCTGATCGTCTTCACTCGCTCAGGCGCCTCGAGCGCGGTGGGGCCGGTAACGAGGGTCACGTCGGCTCCGGCTTCGGCGGCGGCTTCCGCCAGGGCGTAACCCATCTTGCCGGAGCTATGGTTGCTCAGATATCGCACGGGATCGAGCGCTTCGCGGGTGGGGCCCGCGGTGAGAGTCACTTTCTTGCCGGCCAAAAGACCACTTTCGAAACTGCTCTGGGCCAGCGCCAAGAGTGCGGCCGGCTCCAACATGCGACCGAGGCCGACGTCGCCACAGGCCTGGGCGCCGCTGTCCGGTCCCCAGATGGCCACGCCACGCTCGCGCAGTGTCTGCAGGTTGGCCTGGGTGGCGGCGTTGTGCCACATGGCCTGGTTCATGGCGGGCGCGATGGCGAGCGGGCCGCGGCGGGCGAGGCAGAGCGTGCTCAGAAGATCGCTGGCTTCACCCTTGGCGAGGCGGGCGATGAAACTGGCGCTGGCCGGGGCCACCACGATCAGGTCGGCCCAGCGTGCGAGTTCGATGTGGCCCATCGCGGCTTCGGCTTCGACGTCGAGCAGGTCGGTGTGCACGCGCTGGCCGCTGAGGGCCTGCATGGTCAAAGGTGTGATGAAGGACTGGGCACCGGGCGTCATCACCACCTTCACTTCGGCGCCATCCTTGACGAGCAGACGACACAGTTCAGCCGCCTTGTACGCGGCGATGCCGCCGCTGAGGCCCAGGATGAGGCGTTTGTTACGGAGGGATGGCATGCAGTTTGGCAGGGTCACGAACCTCGGTGACGGGCGCACAGCCTACCAACAATGTTGACCGCCGTTCAATTTGGCTGTGCATGAGTCGCAACCCCTCTGGGACGTATCTCCGACGGGCAAAACTCCAGGCCCCGACTACACTGGAGCACATCAACCGCTGCAAGGGACTGCCAATGCGCCACATCAAGGACTGGCCGGACGACGAACGGCCGCGCGAAAAACTGCTCACTCGGGGGGCGGACAAGCTCTCCGACGCCGAACTTCTCGCCATCTTCCTGCGCACCGGCGTGGCCGGCTGCAGCGCGCTCGACCTGGCGCGCAAGCTGCTCAGCACCTACGGCAGTGTGCGTGGCGTGCTGGATGCGCCACGAACGGAGTTCTGTCAGCAACCCGGAGTGGGCGAGAGCAAGTACGCCCAGTTGCAGGCGGCGCTGGAGTTGAGTCGCCGACATCTTCTGGAGGCGATGCAACGCAACGACTGTCTCAACAGCTCGGCTCTGACGCGCCGCTATCTGCGGGCACGGATGCGGGGCTACTCTCGCGAGGTCTTCGTCTGTCTGTTCCTCGACAGCCAGAACCGCGTGATCGCCTGCGAGGAATTGTTCCAGGGCACCATCGACGGCTCGGTGGTGCATCCGCGCGAAGTGGTGCGCCGCGCGCTGCATCACAACGCCGCGGCGCTGATCTTTGCGCACAACCATCCCTCGGGCGTGGCGGAACCGAGCCAGGCCGACGTCAACATCACGCGACGGTTGAAGGAAGCCTTGGCGGTAGTGGACATCCGCACGCTGGATCATCTAGTGGTGGGCGATACGGAGGTGATCTCGTTGGCGGAACGGGGTATGGTCTAGCCTTCGCGTGTCGGGACAGCGCCGCGGCGGTGTGTCCGCTCTCCCTGTAAAAACAGTGACACAGCGAGCGTAGTTCAAGTGGAATCTTTGCTTTGCCTTGCCCGGGGTGCCGCCTTCTGGTATAAATCGCGCCTCTTTTTTACGGCATCCTGCCGCCCTAGTGCTACGAGGCAAGACAATGTCCAGAGTTTGTATGGTTACCGGCAAAAGCCCTCAGGTCGGTAACAACGTTTCCCACGCGAAAAACCGCACCAAGCGCCGTTTCCTGCCGAACTTGCACACCCATCGTTTCTGGGTGGCCTCGGAAAACCGTTTCGTAACCCTGCGTCTGTCCAGCAAGGGCATGCGTATCATCGATAAAGTCGGCATCGACCAGGTGCTGGCCGATCTCCGCGCCCGCGGCGAGAAAGTGTAAGTCCAGGCAGACAGGACAGGAGCAACCATCATGCGTGACAAAATTCGTCTGATTTCCAGCGCCGGCACCGGCCACTTCTACACCACCGACAAAAACAAAAAGAACATGCCGGACAAAATGTCGATCAAGAAATACGATCCCGTGATCCGTAAGCACGTGATCTACAACGAAGGCAAAATCAAATAAGTCTTCGTTCGCGACTCGCGAATACGAAAGCCGAAGCAGCGATGCTTCGGCTTTTTTGTTTGTGGCTTTTCAGCGGCGAGGATCGTCTCAGTCGTCTTCGCACCAACGCTGGATGTTGGCTTCGAGGCCGAAGAGTTCGAGCGCGCGACCGACGCTCTGACGCACGATGTCGTCGATCGACTGCGGCTTGGTGTAGAAGGCAGGCACGGGCGGCATCACCACCGCTCCCATCTGCGTGACGTTGAGCATGCTCTGCAGGTGTCCGGCATGCAGCGGCGTTTCGCGCACCATCAACACCAGACGACGGCGCTCCTTGAGCACGACGTCCGCAGCGCGGCTGAGCAGCGACGAGGTCACACCCGTCGCAATTTCCGAAAGACTGCGGATCGAACACGGCGCCACCAGCATGCCGAGCGTGCGATAGCTGCCACTGGCGATCGCAGCGCCGATGTCGGTGTTCTGATAGTGCTTGGCAGCGAGCGCGCAGAGTTCGGCGTATTTCATCTCGCTCTCATGGCTGAGCGTGAGAATCGCGGACTTGCTGACGACGAGATGCGTTTCGATGCCGAGCTCGCGCAGTTGTTTGAGCGCCTCGATGCCATAGATGATGCCGGAAGCGCCGCTGATGCCTACGATCAAGCGTTCGCAAGATTGTTGTGTCGCTTTCATGTAGACTCGCCGCTCCCCGAATTTCGCTACGCGTGAGCGCAGATTGTAAGCGCTCGTCCGGATCGCGCCATGCCTCTGTTTCGTCTCAACGACATCCAACTTTCCTACGGCACGCAGGTGCTGCTGGACAAGGTCGCCTTCAGGCTGCAACCCGGCGAGCGTTGGGGTCTCTTGGGTCGCAACGGTGCCGGCAAATCCACCTTCCTGAAACTGCTGGCGGGTTTCATCAAACCCGATGGCGGTGAATTCTGGCAACAGCCGGAAATCCGCGTGGCCTATCTCGATCAGGAATTGCCCGAAGCGAGCGACGACACGGTATTCGACTACGTCGCCGATGGTCTCAGCGAAGCGGCGAATCTCATCAAGTCCTTCCACCATCTGACGGAGCAGGAGCCGACCGAAGCCGTGCTGCGTCAGCTGGAAGTGGTGCAGCGCGAGATCGATGCGAAGAATGGTTGGACGCTGCAACAGCGCGTGGAGAGCATCATCAGCATGCTCGAACTGCCGGCAGGCAAGCGCATGAAGGAGCTTTCCGGTGGTTGGGCACGCCGTGTGGCCTTGGGCCGTGCACTCGTGAACGATCCCGACGTGCTCCTGCTCGACGAGCCCACCAACCATCTCGACATTCCCGCCATCGCCTGGCTCGAGAAACAATTGCAGAACTATCGCGGTGCGGTGGTGGTGATCACGCACGATCGTAGTTTCCTGCAGCAGGTGGCCAATCGCATTCTGGAACTCGATCGCGGCAAGCTGCGTATCTGGCAGCATGACTACCGTCGCTTCCTGGAATTCCGTGATCAGCAACTCGAAGCAGAAGCAAAGGCCAACGCCGAGTTCGACAAAAAGCTCGCGCAGGAAGAAGCCTGGATTCGTCAGGGCATCAAGGCACGACGCACGCGCAACGAAGGCCGCGTGCGTGCGCTGAAAGCGATGCGCGAGGAATACAGGAATCGCCGCGAAGTGCAGGGCAATGCGAGCATGCAGCTCAATACCTCCGCGCAATCCGGCAAGCTGGTGATGGAAGTGGAGAACATTTCGCTGCGCTACGGCGAGCGCGTGTTGATCCGTAATTTCTCCACCGTGGTGCAGCGCGGCGACAAGATCGGTCTGCTCGGTCCCAATGGCAGCGGCAAGAGTTCACTGTTGAAGATCCTGCTCGGCCAACTGCAACCCGACTCCGGCACCGTGAAGCTCGGAACCAAGATCGAACTCGCCTACTTCGATCAATTGCGTGCGGGGCTCGATCCCGAAAAGAGTGTGCGCGACAACCTGGCGGAGTCGAGCGACTACGTGGAGATCAATGGCAAGCCGCGGCATGTGATTTCCTATCTGCAGGATTTCCTCTTCACTCCGGATCGTCTGCGCCAGCCCGTGAAGGCGCTGTCGGGAGGCGAACAGAATCGTCTCATTCTGGCACGTCTGTTCAGTAAACCTGCCAATCTCCTGGTGCTCGATGAGCCGACCAACGATCTCGATCTCGAAACCTTGGAGCTTCTGGAAGAGCTCTTGCTGGAGTTTCAGGGCACCTTGCTGCTCGTGAGCCACGACCGCGAGTTTCTCGACAACGTGGTGCAGAGCTGCATCGTGTTCGAAGGCAATGGCAAGGTGAAGCGTTACGTCGGCGGTTATCAGGATTGGGTGGCGCAGGGTGGACGCTTCGAAGAAGAGATCAAGCCGAAAGCGGAAAACGAGCGCGCCGCCTCAGCGAAGCCCAATCCTGCAGCGAAGCCTGCTGCAGCACCTGCCAAACAGAAGCTTTCCTACAAACAGCAACGCGAGCTGGAACAGATTCCGAAGGACATCGAAGCGGCGGAGAAACGCATCGCGGAACTGGAAGCGCAAGTTGCCGATCCCGCCTTCTATCAGAAACCTCACGCCGAAACGGAGCCGGTGTTCACCGCGTTGAAACAAGAACAGGAGCGACTGGAAGCCTTGTTCGAACGCTGGCAGGAACTCGAAGGCGGCTGAACGCCGCGTTCTAGCGCAGCGCTACTTGCGCAGAATGATGGCGCGCATCGGCGCCTTCAGCATGCACTTGTCCACGGCGAACATCATGGCGGGGATGGTGCCGATCAGGTACATCGTCATGCGCTGATGCAGCGCGATGCCGATGAACACCCACGACAGAATGATCCAGGTGATGAGGGCCTTCAGGCCGTGCACCATCTGCAGGTAACTGTAGCCGTGGCAGTGCGGACATGAGGCAGGCATGAACGCGACCGAACACAGCTTCTGCAAGCTGGTAATGCTGTCCTGCTTGCAGTGGGGGCATTCATGCATGGGCGGTCTCAGTTGGTGATCTTGATCCACTTACCGGCAGCCGGTTCGCCGGAAGGGTAGTCGCCGTTCATCAGGCGCAGCGTTTCTTCAGGGAACTGCGGAATGCGGCTGCGACGCGCCAGATCGGCATAGGTGGTGCGTCCGTCGGCCTGTATCCACGTTATCTGAATTGGATTGGCAAAGATACCTTCGTTGCGCGCGATGGGCCGGAAGGTCTTGATGGAATCGAGCAGGGCGCTCTGCAGCTTTTCCTCGTTGGCGTTGCCGGTGAAAACGAAGGCGCGCGAGGCGTAGTAGACCACGGCAACGCGTTCACCATTGGCGGGATTGATGCCGGTGAAGCCCTGCAGGCCGAACTGGTTCAAGGTTTCGGTGCGCTGCAGATTCGGAATGCCGAGATCTTCGGCGATGAAACGACGCGGTTCCTTGTTCTGCTGCAAGCGCTGAACTTCCACATGCAAACTGCCGGCGCCTTCGGGTGCGGTGGCGGTGACGGTGGTGGGTGTTTCTTCGGTGGTCCAGCCATCGGGGAACACCATCGTGTAGTTCAGCAGGATCTGGTAGTAGCGGTTGCGACCCTGCGCGCCAGTCATGTTCTGCAGCGTGGGGCCGATGACGAGGCCCGTGGTCTGTTCACGGAACACCGAAGGATCGACGTTGATCTCGCCCGTCGTGGTTGGGCTGGCATTGCGCGCCGCGGTTTCCACGGCCTGTTGCAGACGCGTGTCGTTGCGCGGGTGCGTGGCGAAGAGACCGTGATACGAAGGACCACGGTTGCTGGTCTTCTTCATGAAGTCTTCGTGGTTCTTCAGTACTTCGATCACCTGCACCATGGCCTTCGGATCGTAGCCCGCCTTCACGAGATATTCGGCACCGAGGCCATCGGCTTCGAGTTCCATTTCACGACCATAACCACTGACGAGAGCGCCGCCGAAGAGGCTGGCGGTTTCACCCAGCACCGTCGTGCCCGTGGTGATGACCGAGGCGACGGCAGCGGTGGTGGCAAGGATGTTCGAGGTACGCGCCGCCGTTTGCTGACGCACGGCATGTCGCGCCGTGATGTGGCCCAGCTCGTGACCGAGCACGGCGGCGAGCTGATCTTCTGAGGTCAGCAGCGTGAGCAAGCCGCGGTTGATGTAGACGTAACCGCCGGGCAGGGCGAAGGCGTTGATGTCGGGGCTGTCGATGATCGTGAAGTGATATTCGAGATCGGGACGATGCGAGATGGCGGCGAGGCGCTGCCCCACTTGTTCGACGTAGGCCTGCAGACGCTCGTTCTGATAGATCGGCGCCTGCTTGATCAGTTTTTCATGTTCTTCCTTGCCGATCTCGAGCTCGCGGCGCTCGCTCATCAACACGAAGTCGGCACCACCAGTCGGGTTGCTGGCGCAGGAGCCCAGCGTCAGCAGTAGCGCCATTCCCAGTGCCAAGGATGACGTCACCCGACTTATGGAAGTGGCTTGCGACAGGAGTTTCATGCTGGTCTCGACTATCAGTTGTCGCCTTTGATGAACTGTTTGAGCTGGTTGCCCAAACCGCTGCAGGCATTGGCTTCGACGCGGGCGATCAAGGGAATCGGCACCACCAGTGCCGGCATGTAGGACTGGCCGTTGGCATCGGTGCTGATCGAGCCGACGACGTCGAGTGTGTTGAGGTCCCAGATCTCGGCTTCGAAGCGGGCATCGTCCTGCCAGGTGCCGAAACCGAAACAGCCACCGCCGCCGGGGCCGATGGCGCAGGAGATGGAACCGGCCTGCTCACTGCGTTCGGTCAGACCGTCGAGCCACACGATGTATTCGACGCCGAACTCTTCGATCTTCTCACGCGCGACGTCGATGCTCATCAGCTCACGCAGATGACTGGTGCGCATCGGTGCGGTGCGCGGTTCGAAGAAGGGGAACATGGCATCAAGAAACTCACGCTCGGGCACGACGTTGATGCCGTCCTTGCCGGAGCCCACCACGCGCGCCACACACTGTACAAAACTGCCTTCGGTTTCGTAGTTGTTGTTCTGACGGCGACCCAGAATGACGATCTTGCCATCACCCGAAATGCCGGTTTCGCCCTGGCGAAACTCGTCGATCTCGGTAGTGGTGCATCCGCTCAGGATCGCAGCGACGAACAGAGCGGGCAGTAGAACCAGATATCTGATGCACTCTTTCATGGCTGCATACCTGCATCAGGGAATGTAGTTGTTCTCGCGCAACCAATCGCTCACGCCCGGCACCGAAGTGAAGCCGAGAGTGAAACTGGCGGCGAGGTCACGCATGGCCACGGTGGCAGCATCCTTCACACCCGCGTCCACGCTCTGAAAACTTTCGTCGGGCGACTTGCCGTACGCGGTCATCACCCAGTCGGCGATGTAGTCGCCGTTCGTCTTCGACAGACGCATGTTGTACTTCAACCAGATCTCGTAGACCTTGAGCTTGGTCTTGCTCGGCAATCCAAGCTGGAACTCTTCGATGTTGGGTACGAACACCGCATCGATGTTGCTGTTCTGCGACGCCTGGTCGAGGCTGTCGAGCAGCACGACATTCTGGAACAGCGCGGGCAGCACGGTGTTGAAGAGCTGCACCTGCGATTCACCGCTCTGGATGATGTACTGATCCTTGCCGGAGTTGTCGTCGATCTCGACGTAGGCGTAGTTGCGCAGTTCGTCCGGATAATAAACGCCGATGGTGAGCGGAAGCTTACGCGCGAGCGGAGCGGGATATTCACCCGACAGCGTGATGGTGGAGACGGAACAGGCGGTAGAAAGCAAGCATAGCCATGCTGCCAGGAGCGCCTGAAATCGCAACGTTTTCGCGGAGTTGCTGCTCTGGTACATGGTGGAACCGTATCCGAGCCGGGAGGCCATATTACGCCCCATTTATATTGATTCAATAAAAATCATTCAAGGCGACGAAGGTGCCGCCGTTGCGTCGCGCCAGTTCGCGCATGAGTGCGGCGAAGCGCAACGCAGTCGTCTGATAACGACGCGGTTGCGACATCACCACCGGGAAGCCGATGGCGTGAATGCGCACCAATCGTTGCCCATCGGGACCCGAGCTGTTGAGCCGGTCCACTGTTGCCACGACGTCACGGATCGAGTTGCCGGTGAAGTCGTCACCCAACACATAAAGGCTGATCTTCTTGTTGGGATCGTAGAAGGTGCGGATGGCCGCGATGATGCCTTCCACCGGACTCGAATCACTGAAGGGGTTCCACGTACGCAGGCGCTGCATGATCGCCTGGCGCCGCGCCGGGCTGTCCTCGATCCACTGACCGCGATAGCTGGAGAACAGGTAGTCCCCTTCGTCGCTCATCACCTGGATGCCCTTGACGGTGGGATAGACGCGCAGGGTTTCCTGCACCACGTCCATCATCCGCTGCCAGCTGTAGTTGTACATACTGCCGGAGGTGTCGATGATGAAGATGATGTACTCGCTGTCCACCGGCACGCCACCGACCGAACTCGTATCGACCTTGGCGCTCAGGCTGGCCTGCAGACGACGCATCTCTGCCGTGAGCGATTGGCGCGCCAGCGCCAGCTTGCCTTGCTCGTCCTCACCCTGCGCGCCCTGCGAATCGTTGCGCAGGCGGCCTTCGAGTGCGGCCACTTCCGCACGCATGCGCGCCACGCGCTCCTGATACTGCGACAGTTGTTCGTGCTTGGCGTTGAGTTCGCGATTGAGACGATTGGTCTCGCCGCGGATCGTGAAGAGTTGCTGTTGCAGTTCGCGCACGGTGCCGCCGCTCGGAATCTCGCTCTCTTCGAGTGAAGTCGGCGGCGCCACCTTGGTGATGATCAACAGCAGCACGATCGCCCCGAAACCACAGGACATGATGTCGAGGAAGGAGAGGCTGATCGATTCGGTAGCACGTCGCGCCATGAGGTACTCCCCTTAGGGCCAATCCGATGAGGGACTCATGAAGGACCCCCCGGTTTTGATGGTCAAATCCCAGTACAAGCCGGGGGCCATTGGGTCACCTTCGAGCGGTGCCATGATGACGTTGACCGGAATCCCGGGCGGCAGTTCCCGCACTGCACGCTCGAAGAGCTGTTCGCGTTCGCGGCCCGAGATGTTGCCGGAATTGGAGCTGCGGCTGCCGAGTGTCGGCAGACCATCGGTGATCAGGTAGATGTTGTCCGGCGGTGGTTGCAGCGCCTTGATCGTGGTGAAGAGATTCTCGAGATTCGTGCCTTCGGTGGGAACGATCTGATTCAGCAACTCCATCTGCCGGTTGAGCTGCGCAGTGTCAGCCACTTCGAGCCAGACACCGTCAGTGCCAGGAATCAAGGCGCGCGCATCCTTGTTGAACACGTAGATCTGATACTGACTCGGCGGCGGCAATTGCGCGGTGAGCCAATCCACCGTGCGCTTCACCTGTACCCATTTCGGTGCGTTGATGCGCTGTTCCTCCGACATGTTGCGTCGACGGATGATGTTGACGATGGTGCTGTCGAGCATGCTGGCGGAGGTGTCCACCAAAATCAGGATGCGATTGCCGCCGAGGATCATGCCGGTGAGATATTGGCGGTTGCCTTCGCCGATGAACTGGCGCGCATTGTTGCCGGTGGCTTGTTCCTCCGCGCGCAGTCGTTCGATCTCGCGTTCGAGCGCAGCGATTTCGGCGCGCAACTGCTCCACGGAAGCCGTGCGTGATGAGCCTTCGGCTTCGCGTTGCCGCAATTCTTCCACGAGGTTGTCGATCTCGCTCTGGATGCGATCGGCCAAGCCCTGCGCCTGCACGATCTGCAGATCGACTTCGGAGATGGTGTTGCGGATACGCACCAATCCTTCTTCGCCCTGGCGAATGTCTTCTTCGAGCAGGTTGATCTCGGCGCTGGTGGGATCGGTTATGTTGCCGCTGGCGCTCGAGGAATGGTCGAGGATGAGGAACACCAGCACTACGGCGCCGAAGCCACAGGAAATCACGTCCAAGAAGGACAGGCTGATCGGATCGAATGAACGCTTGGACTTGTCCTTGCGTGCCATGACCTAGCCCTGTTCGACCTGAATCAATTGCAGCGGGCGACGTGCTTCACCCACGAGCAAGGTGTCGCCGAGTTGCAGCGGCGTGCCGCTCGTGACGGGCTGACCATTGCGGCTCACCGGTGCCGTGGTCTTCAGTTCCAACACGATGTTGCGGCTCTGCCGTTCGATGACGAGCGCACCGGGCAGATCGTCCACCGGCACCAGACGCGCCAGCGGCAAGTCGCCGAGTTGTGAGCCGAAACCGAGGCGACCGAGCGGCAGGGGAATGGCCTTGTATTCCCACACCACGTGCGTCGGTAGACCACGCGCCGTCGTGGCTTGTTCGGGGTTGGCCTGCGTAAGTGGCAGACGCGTGACGAAGCGCGGTGCCTCGGGTGGACTCTTGATGTTGTCGAGCTGCGCGAGGCAGTGTGTCATCAGCTGCGCATCGTCGACTGCGATCACGCCACCGAGCACCGCCGTCAGTCCCGGCAATTGCAATTGGCTGGTGCGGATGTGCAGCGCCGTTTCCGGTGTGCGCAGTTGCTGCAGCTCGCGCTCGATGCGCGCAAACACGTTGCTGCCACGTTTGATGAAATGCTCGAGCGTCAGGCGCGCCTGGAAGGTGAGCCCCTTGTGATTGATGTCGATCAGCACCTCGGGGTTGTCGCGTGCCTGCGCGATCCACGAGTCGAGCTGGTTGTACAGATACTGTTCCGTCTCCGCGTTGTGCTTCGGATCGAAGCGGCTCTGGCGCAGGAACTCATCGGTGATGACGTTGGTGTAGGCGTCCTGCAGCGCGATCATGCCGGCGGCGGGCACCTGCGCCATCGTGTCCTTCACGAGATGACCATCGCTGCGGCGCAAGCGCGTCAGCACGGCCTGGTGCAATTGCAGTTCGATGACGATGCATTCATCCGCTGGCGTAGCGAGTGCTTGCAACAGCGCAAGATCGACCAGGCCCAGCTGCGTGAAGTTCGATTGCTTCACCACACCGAGCAGCACGGCGAGCTGCGTGCGCGAATAGTTGCTCGGTACCCCGAGCACCACGCCTTCTTCGAGATCGAGCCCCTGCGTGAGTTCGCGCAGATGGCCGTAGGCCATGTCGGCGTGGTGACGAAAGAGCGGCGTCTTCAGCGGCAGCGGATCGAGACTCAGCTGCGACCAGAATTGATTGAAGGTGTGCCGCGGTTGCAGACGCGCGAGTTGGCGTGCGGCTTCACCGAACAAGGGGTCCTTGTTGGCGATGCTGCAAAAGCCGGGGCTGCGCGCCAGCACCCCATCGGCGTCACGTACGCAGAGGTTGTGGTCGACGAGTTCGATCAGCTTCACTGTCACCGACGTCGCTCCGCTTTAGGCATCGTGCCGTTCCGGCACCTGCAGATGACGTACGAGGTAGGTGTCGCAGTAATTCTGGGCACCCAGCACCAGACGATCCTGCATCAGCTGCAACTGATAGAGCAGGAACATGATCACCATGCTCACCACCAACGCGACGAAGGTCGAGTTGAAGGCCACACCCAGGCTTGCGGTCACGCCGGCGATGTCGCCCTGCGTGGCCTGATGCGCCTGCGACAGCGCCATGCCGATACCACGTACCGTGCCAAGGAAGCCGATCGACGGAATCGCCCACGCGATGTAGCGCACGATGGTGAGTTCACTGTCGAGCCGTTCCGCTTCGTGTTCGCAGGTGTCCTTGATGACGTTACTGACGTCGTTGATGTTCTGCGTGCTCGCGAAACGCTGCAGCGCAGCCAGCAACACGCGCGGCAACAACATGCCGCGTTCTTCCGGCGGGAGCGCCTGTACGGGACGTGCGTGGTCGCGTGCGTCCTGCGGCAGGATGCTCATGCCTTCGGCGATGTGCAGCAGTTGACGATCGAGCAGCTTGGTCTCGTTGTGGTTGCGATAGATCTTCAAACCGAGGATGGCGAGTGCCCACAAGGTAAGGACGATACAGGCTTCCTGTTCGTAGTCCTTGAGGATGACGTACACGGACTGATCCGAGACGTAGTTCGGATCCTGCGCCTGCAGGGCGGCCTGCATCGCCATCACGGCGTCGGCGTTCGGCCAGATCACGGCGACGTACACCGCGTGCACCACGATCAACGCGATGATCAGCGCGAATACCTGATAGATGAAATCGGAAATCAGTCCTTGGGGTTTCATGGGCTCGCTGCAACTCAGATGTCGACGGGAAAGGATACCGAGAGATCCTCGGAGATCTGTACGGAAGGTGTGAAGGTGTCGTCACTCGCGGCGGGAGGACGCTGCTGGGTGTTTTCCGCTTCGGCGGCTTCGACCAACAGAGGATCTTCTTCTTCGGAAGTTTGGGTTTGCGGAGCAGGTTCGTTCTGTTCCTGCTCCGAGGTGTTCTGCTCAGATTCGGCCGCGTGCAGTGGAGGCAACAACAGCGGCCAGGCGAGCGCGAGGGCTCTCAGCCAGGGGTGTTTGCACATCTCAATCTCCCAGATAGCGGGCGACGCGGAATCCGACGTCGTCGCGTGGCATGTTGTTGTAGTCGCGGAAGGACAGACGCAGCTCCGTCACCGTGCCGTGGGCCCAGCTGGAACCGCGGATGACGTGATAGGTGCCGCTCGTGGGACCGAGCGGATCCGTCTCGGCCTGATTGCCGGCGAGGCCGCCAGCGCCATAGAAGTCGTGCACCCATTCGGCGACGTTGCCGCCCATGTCGTAGAAGCCATTGGCGTTCGGCGGGAAACTCGCCACCGGTGCCGATACGGCGAAGCCGTCGTCATAGTTGTTCAGGATGCGACCGAGGAAGTTGCCGGCGGTGATGTCCGCATAGTTGCCCTGATTCGGCGGCGGCGGCAGCTCCGCGCCCCACGGGAAGCGCAACAGGCTGGCCGGATCACCATCGACGCGCGCCACCCATTCCCATTCCGCTTCGGTGGGCAGGCGATAACCATTGCTGTTGGGGTTGAAGCCCACATAGTTGTCACCGGAGAACTCGTAGAACGGCGTCAGCCCTTCCTGCTGACTCAACCAGTTGCAGTAGCGCGCCGCCTGTTCCCAGCTCACGCGCACGACCGGTTGATTCGGATTGCTCAGCGTCTGCCCCTGCACTGCACCCGACAGATGATTCGGATCGAAGGCGGCGAACTGCGCGTTCGTCACTTCGGTGGTCGACATGTAGAAGGGTTTGGTCAGCCGCACGTTGCGCAGCACTTCGTTGGCCTGGCGTCCGGCCTCACGCCGCGAGGCGCCCATCGTGAAGTTGCCGGGATAGATCAGTTTCAAGGTCTGGCCGTTGACCACGATTTCCGGCTTGATCGACGCGAGACGCTGTTGTTCGAGCGTCATCAGCTCGATGTTGAGTTCCTGCTGCAGACCCGGACGCGAGATGAAGGTGGTGGTGTAGGGCACATATCCTTCCTTGCGCACTTCGATGGTCTGACTCGCGGCGAGCAGTTCCACTTCCTGCGAAGCGGGGCCCTTGAAGACACCGTTCACGTACAACTCGGCGTCGGGCGGATTGGCGCTGATCCGTACCTTGCTCAGGATCGGTTCGAGCGTGACGTTCAGGCTGCTTTCCTCTTCCGCGCTCGTGCGCACCGTGCGCGTCGCTTCCTGATAACCGTTGAGGAAGAAGGTGATGCGATGCGCTTCGCCCGGCGGCAGTTCCAGTTCCAGCGGCGTGAGACCGCGATAGGTGCCGTTCACCGTCACACTCGCATTGGCTGGAGTGGTGCGCAGCATCACCAGACCATCGGCGGGTTCGAGTTCGATCGGCGGCAGGTTCTGATCCTGGCCAGCGGTGACACGTAGCGACGAAGTCCACGCCTTGTGGGCAGGCAGTTTCACCATCACTTCGCGTTGGCCTTCGAGCACTTCCGCCGTGAGCGGGGTCGCCCCGAGTTCTTCACCATCCACGGTGACGACGGCGCCGGGCGGATTGGAGGTGAAGCTGAGGTTGGCCCAGGCCGGCTCGAGTTCGAGACTCAAGGCTTGCTCCTGCGAGCGGCCTTCCACCACCACCGTGGTCTCCAGATCCTTGTAGCGTTCCTTGCGCACGAGCATCGTGTGCTCACCTGCGGCCAGTTCGATGCGGCTGAGCGGGGTGCGGCCCACGACTTCACCATCCACGATCACTTCGGCGTCGGTGACGGCGCCTGTGTCGAGATCGAGGAAGCCGGGCAGGGGAGTGAGTTCGAGCGCGAAGGTCTGCGCCTGTTGTTCGGTGATGACGAGTTCACCCGAGTACTCGTAATAGCCTTCGGCGCTCACGGTGAGTTGCACCGGACCTTCGCGCATCAGATAGCGCGGGCCGATGCGCACGGCGAAGTTGCCGTCGAGCTCCACGTCAGCAACGCCGGGTGGCGTGATGTCGAAGAACACCGAGCGCGCCGTGAGCACGAACCAACCGGCGCCGACGAAGCCGAGCAGGGCGGCGCCGACGGCGATGCGCACCGGGCTCAGACGCAGGCCATGGTCGCGGCGCTTGCCGTCGAGCGGGGTGAAGTCGACCGGGACGATGATGCCATCGTCTTGATCCGGCGGTGTGTGCGGGGCGTTGTCGCGCATCGTTGGGCTCTAGATTTTGTCGGTACAGATCACGGTGACGACCGGTGCGGCGCCTTCCAGTGGCACCGTGAATTCCTGGCGTACATCGCGATAACCGGGACGCACACCAACGGCAACGTAGTTGCCCGGCAGCAGGTCGATCGAGTGCGTCTGGAAGACGCCGAGTTCACCGACACGATACAGGGTGACACTGGTTTGGCCATCGGAACGCAGCTCGACGGTGGCGGGCACCTGCGCGAGGTTGAGCAGGCGCGCCACTTCGGTGCTCTGTCGCTGCAGTTTCGGGCCGGCGTCGGGAATACGACCTACGTCACGCAAGACTTGTGCCGCACGTTCGGCAACGTTGGCTTCGGCGAGCGTCAGCGGATTGGCGAGCAGGTTTTCCAAGTAGGTGTCGAGATTGTTGCGACTCTCGCTGCGCCGAATGCCTTCCTGCGCGCTCACGAGGTTGGGATCGACCTCGAGCGCCTTGCGCCAGGACGCGAGCGCCGCTGCCCAATCTTCTTCCGCTTCGCTGCGCTGTGCGGCATCGATGTGCACGGTCACACTGGCGAAGGTTTCCTGATCTTCCACTTGGCGCAGCGCGGTGGCCACTTCTTCCGAACCAGGACGCAGCGCTGCTGCCTGATTGAAGGCTTCACGCGCTGCGGAAGGATCGTTGCGCTGCAGGGCTGCATAACCGCGCGACATCGCGGCGGCAAAGTTGTTCTGCGCGATGGCGGCATTCAACTCGGAGATCGCCGGCGGCGCTTCGGGGTTGTTGGGATCGAGGCTGCGCACCTGCTGATAGAGATCGAGCGCCTGCTGCAGCTGACCACCGGCGCGCAGGTTGCGCGCGGATTCGAGCAGAGGCAGTACCTGATCCAATACCTTGGCGCGGGCGAGGCCGATGTCGGCGGCATCACTGTTGGGATCGACGATCAGCGCGGTTTCGAAAGCGGTCTGTGCGGTGGCGGAGTCACCGGCTTCGAGCGCGGCATTGCCTTGCGCGAGATATTCGTCGCGGATCGCCGGCTTGTTGTTCTCGATTGCCTGCAGACCTTCGAGGCCGGCCTGATAGCGATTCAGCGCTTCTTCGAAGTTTTGTGTGCGGTAGGCCTCGTCACCCGCGGCCGCTTCGGCCAGCGCAGCATCGAAATCTTCCGCAGCCCATTGGGGAGCGCCCGCGGCTTCGAGGCCCTGCTGCACTTCGAGCAGTTGCTGCAGTACTTCCTGTGCGGCCTGGCGCTGACGCATCAGCTGCGCTTCCTGGAACGGCGACAATCCAGCACCGGGAGTCGGCGCTGCCTGCGGGGCCACGGGCGTGACGACCGTGATGGAACTCGGATCCGGTGGCTGCACGTAGCGCGGCAGCACGAAGAACACGGCGCCGGTCAGCGCCAACAGAAGGGCGAAGATGCCCCATAGCACGAAGTTGGTTTTTTTTTGACGTTGCTGCAGATGTACTTGGTCTGCCACGCCGAATTGCGGGGCGCTACTGACTACTTCGCTGTTGGGCTTGTGCTCACTTGCGTTCATGAAAACTTCTTGGGTGCGGGGCGGCGGTTGCGAGGGCCGCAGTCAGCGGCCCCAGCAGACTCATTCGACGGCGCCGGTCAGACCGACTTCGTTGGCATAGATGTCGGCCAGGATTTCCTTCCACTGCGCGTACTGCTCCTGAACGGTGCCGGTGAGCGTGACCACACGCTCGTCGAGTTCGATGGTGCGCGGTGCCATCTCGGCGCCCATGGAATTGCCGAGCTCTGCCAGCGTTTCCACCTGCATCTGGGCCTCGTCGCGACGGTTGAAGGCGTCCTTGATCAGGTAGCCGCCGCCGAAGAGGCCGCCGAGAGAAGAATACTGCACTGCCGCGCTGTTGCTCTGCGTGGCGGCCAGACCACCGACGATGGCGGCGATGCCGAGCACCATGTTGCGACGCGCCTGGGCCTGCAGTTTGTCGAACTTGATCACTTCCTGATAGCTGACACGGCGGAAGTTGGTATAGGGATCCGCCATCTGACGCACGAAGTTGCCGTAGTAGTCCTGCAGCGCGTCGATGTAGAGATAGTCGCGTTCGCGGATGCTGTCGATGCGCGCCAGGATCGGGTCGTTCTCGGCCGGCAGGCGTTTGACGCGGATGATGCCGCGACGGTCGGTTTCCAGATACTGATCGAAGGCCTGCGGCACGAACTGCTTGGCGAACTGCAGGCGCGCCACGGTGCGGATGTTCACGAGTTCCTCGCTCGTCAGGTTTTTCTGGCGATAGGTGAGGATGTCGTTGGCGATGCGGTTGTACAGGCTCTGGAAGGGATCCTGCTGACGGTTCATGCGCGGGTCGTAGCTGTAGCGGCTGACGACTTCCTCGTACTCCTTGTCGATCCAGGTGAAGCCCGTGGCATCGGTGACCTTCACCTGTAGCACCATGGTTTCGCCATCGCTCTGGATGATGGTGCCGGTGACCGCGAGGTCGGTGTAGGACAAATCGTTCGGATTGACGCGCACGATGCCCCAGTTGCCGGTGCGTTGCAGGGTATCGGCCAGCATGTAGGACACGTACTGCGTTTCGGCCAGACGCACGTCGGCGAAGGTGAGTTCTTCGCGGTTCGAGGGGATGTCGTCCAGGCCGGGGTCGAAGATGCCGACCGCGATGTCGAGCAGCTCGTCCTCGGGGATCGGAGCGGTATCGGTCACCGTGGGCGTGACGGTCGTGGTCTTGACGGTCTGCGTGCTGCACGCGCCGAGCAAACCCACGAGAAGCACGACCGCTGCCTTGCGCAGCAGGGTCGTGAAAGTGTCGCTGGAGAACTGGCGATGGTTCTGCAGAGCAAGCATGACTTACCTCGACGAAATCAACGCATGCCTATCTACTGATTGGCGTCAGCCGGAATAGGCAGCCCAGTGTATTTTCTGTACTCGTTCCACAATTTTTCACGCAGTGCCGGATCCGATTCGCGCATCGCGGCCTCGCGCAACTGGCGAGCTACCACATCGTCGTCGTTGCCGTCGGGGATGTCGGGAGGCGGCGGGAAGCCCGGAGAATTCGCGTTGGAGAACTCACCATCGCGTCCCATGGCTCCGCCAGGTGCGACCCCACCGCCCGTGGTGTTGCCCGGTGCATTGGCGATGATGACCGAGCTCACACTGGGCAGGTTGCCGCCGGGTGCGCCGAAGCCGCCGCCGTCACCTTCCGCACCCTGCGCGCCGCCGCTCATGACGGCGCTGCCGGCGTTGTTGGCTTCGGCCTGCGCCTTTTCGCGCTCGGCGATGATCATGCCGTCGAACACGGCGTAGCTTTCTTCGAGGCGGGCGTCCAATACGGCGCGGCGATCGGCTGCACTCATGCCGCCACCGCCGGGCTGGCCGAGATCACCGAAGGGATCGTCGCCGGTGCCATAGGCGATGCCGCCGGCATTGCCGTTGTTGCCCGAGCTGCCGTTGCCGCTGGTGCCACCGGTACTGCCACTACTATTACCGTTGCGCGAACCACTGCTGTTGCCCGAGCCGTCGCGGCCGTTGGCGCTGCCGATGACGTCGGTGCCGCCGGGGAAGCCGCCGGTTCCGGGCATGCCCGTGGAACCCGGCATGCCGGGCAAACCGCCACTGGCGCCAGGCATTCCTGGCATACCGCTCGAGCCGGGCATTCCGGGCACACCGCCGGGCGTCCCAGGCGCGCCGGGTACACCACCGGTGTCGAAGGTCGGAATCGTGGTGCCGTTCACCGATACGTTGACGTCGATGCCGTCCTCGCCATCGCCGTCCTCGCCATTGGCGGAATCACTGCCCGAGTTGGACGCGGTCGTGCCGCCGGCGGAGGAGCTAGGGAAGTCGGGGAAACCGCTGCTCGACGAGGTGGAGCCGGGCATGCTGGGCATGCCGCCGCTGGACGAGGTCGAACTCGGGGTCGGGAACGAAGGCGAGCCGGACGAACCCGACGACGAAGGGCTCGGCAAAGAGGGCATGCCACTGCTGCTGGAGCTCGAAGGTGAGGAGCTCGGCATGGAAGAAGGCATGCCGCTCGAAGAAGAGGGTGAGCTGCTGGGCATCGAAGGCGCGCCGCTGGAGCTCGACGACGTGGAGGAGGATTGGCACCCCGCCAACACAATACCGCCGATCAATGCTACCAACAGAGGATGTTTCAGCTTGCGTGCATGGTGCTGCATGGTTCGAACCTCCTCCTGGAATGCAGGAGAGTGGACCGTCGACGTAAAGCCGACCGGGCTGGCTATCCTCTGATTTCAGCGCCTAGAGGTCAACAGCCGCGCCGCGATGGAGTCGGCCGAGCCTCGCTGCTAACGCAGAAAATGCAGCGCCGTTGACTACTTTTGCGCCATTCAACCCAGATAGCTCAGCCTCAAGTTACCCAAGGCATCCACTCGAGCCTGCCATAGCGGTTCGATGAAGGTGGTGGCGTTGGTCTCGATGATCAAGACCGGACCCTGCACCACCTGGTCGCGGCGCAGTTCTTCGCGGCGGTAATAGGGAACGGGATGCGCGTAACCGTGCAGGTGGGTGGAGCCTGCAGCAGTGGCCGGCTCACCTTCGGGCCAGCCCGGCAGTTCCAGGTCGGGTACGGGTTTGGTGACGGCCATCCGTAGATTCACGAGCTCGATGGCTTGCGCGTGACGATGGCGGTAACGCTCCTCGTGCAGACGCTCGAAGGCTTCGGCCGCCTGGGCCGCATCGTGCCAGGGCACGGTGAGAGTGGCGCTCTGACCGCGATAACGCAAGTCGGCGGCGCGCTGGATCTCGAGTCCTGCGGCTTCCTCTCCTTCGGCCACCAATTCTGCGATCCCGCGCTCGGCCATCGTCGTAAAGGCTGCCTCCAGTTCTTCTGCGGTGATTTCGGTGAGCGGGCGCAATACCGACTGTGAGTATTGACGTTCCTGCGGAGCCACCAGCATGCCGAGCGCGGACAGCACGCCACCTTGTGCCGGCACCAGGGCGCGCTTCATCCCCAGCTCCCGCGCCAGTGCGCAGACGTGCAGTCCACCAGCGCCGCCGAAGCAACATAGCGTGAATTCGCGCGGATCATGCCCACGTTCGACGGAGATCACGCGCAATGCCTGCGCCATGCGCTCATTGGCCAGTCGCAGGATGCCCTCGGCGAGCGCTTCGTTGGTGAGTCCCAACTGTTGCGCCAGGGGCTGGAGCGCCTCCTTAGCGCGCTCGGGATCGAGACGCAGGCCATTGCCGAGCGGAATGCTGGCCAGCAAACGCCCCAGGGCAAGATTGGCATCGGTGACGGTGGCGAAGGGGCCGCCGCGGCCATAGCAGGCCGGACCTGGATTGGCGCCGGCGGAGCGTGGCCCTACCTGCAACAGCCCGCCACTGTCGATCCAGGCGATGGAGCCGCCACCGGCACCGATCGTGTGCATGTCCACCATCGGTACCGCCACCGGCCAGCCGCCGATGTGACCTTCGTTGGTCAGACCGATATTGCCGTCGTAGAGCGCGACATCCGTGGAGGTGCCGCCCATGTCGAAGGTGAGAAGCTTGTCGATGCCGCTTGTCGCCGCGAGCCAGCGGATGGCCGCCAATCCGCCAGCTGGACCTGATAGAAGCAAACGCACCGCCTGGCCCGCCGCCTGCTCCGCGCTGATGGTGCCGCCGCTCGACTGCATGATGCTGAGCGGACAGGGCCGCGTCGCCGCCCGCAGCCGATCGAGATAACCCTGCATCAGAGGTCCGAGTGAGGCGTTGAGCCAGGTGGCGATGCCGCGTTCGTATTCGCGGTATTCCGGCAGCACGGCGCTGGAGCGGCTGATGAAGACGTCCGGGGGTAGGGCTTCCCGCAGCACTGATTCGAGGCGGATTTCGTCGCCGGGGTCGAGGTAGGAAAACAGTAGGTTGATCGCCACTGCTCGAGGTTCGAGTGCGGCGCAGGAGGCAGCCACCTCACGCAGTTCGTCCTCCGTCGCGCTGATGAGTGCTTCGCCCTCGGCACTGCGGCGCAGCGGTGCCTCCAGGCAGAGTGCCGGTGGAACCGGGCTCAGGCGCGGCAGTTGTTCGAGGGCGTAGAGCTTGGGACGCGTCTGGCGGGCGATGGCAAGAAGATCCGCGAAACCTTGGCTCGTGATGAACACGGTGCGCACACCCTTGCCTTCGAGCGCGGCATTGGTGGCCACGGTGGAGCCATGCACGAGCTGCACTGCGCCGCGCGCCAGGGCCTCGCCTAGACCCAGTTCTTCCAGCCCCTGTAGAATCGCGCGCTCCGGCGCCTCGGGGGTGGACAGCACCTTGAGCGTGCGCAGCCTCAGCTTCTCACCATCGCGCGCCAACAGCGCGAAATCCGTGAAGGTTCCCCCGGTATCGATACCCAATCGCCACATGCGCGTCGAACTCAACTGCCATTCCCACTACACGAAGCGCGGAAGTATATATGCCTGAGCTGCCCGAGGTGGAAACGACACGGCGTGGCATCGAGCCGCACGTGAAGGGCAAAGAGGTGCGCGGCGTCACCGTGCGTCATCGCGGTCTGCGCTGGCCCATTCCCGAAGACCTGGAAGAGCGCCTCTGCGGCACTCGCATCACCGCCGTACGGCGCCGCGGCAAATACCTCGTGTTCGATACGCCGCGCGGGCATCTGCTCGTCCATCTCGGCATGAGCGGCAGCCTGCGCATCGCCGGCCCCAACGATGAACTGCGCAAGCATGATCACGTCGACATCCACTTGCCTGGTGGCCGCAGCCTGCGCTTCCACGATCCGCGCCGCTTCGGTTGTTTTCTGTGGGTCGAAGGTGAGGCAGAGCAGCATCCACTCTTGGCCGAACTCGGGCCGGAGCCCTTGTCCGACGCGTTCAATGCCGACTATCTCTACGAGCGTTCACGCAAGCGCAGCGCGCCGGTGAAGCTCTTCATCATGGACAGTCACATCGTGGTGGGCGTGGGCAACATCTACGCGAACGAAGCCTTGTTTGCCGCAGGCATCGCACCCAAGCGCGAAGCCGGCAGTATCAGTGCGAAAGGCTATGCCGCGCTGGTGGAAGAAATCAAAAAGGTCTTGGCCCGCGCCATCGAAGTCGGTGGAACGACGCTGCGAGATTTCGTCGGCGGTGATGGCAAGCCCGGCTACTTCAAACAATCCCTGCAGGTCTATGGCAGAGGCGGAGAAGAGTGCTTCACCTGTGGTACGACGCTGAAGGAAATTCGCTTGGGTCAGCGCAGCACCGTGTACTGTCCGCGCTGTCAGCGCTGAAGCAACGAAGGGTGCTCAACCCTGCGCGATGAGGCGCTCGTACTTCGCCTGCAATTCTTCCTTCGTTTCAGCGTGATCGGGGTTGAGCGGAATGCAGGCCACCGGACAGACCTTCTGACACTGGGGCTCCTCGAAGTGGCCGACGCATTCGGTGCAGCGCGCGGGATCGATTTCGTAGATCTCCGGGCCCATGAAGATCGCGTTGTTCGGGCACACCGGCTCGCACACGTCGCAGTTGATGCATTCGTCGGTGATCATCAGGGCCATGGGTCGTTACCTGCTGCGGCTCGATAATTTCACGCTTCGCCTTGCGCCTGTTCCTGCATCGCACGCACCACCGCGGGATGCACGAACTGCGAGATGTCGCCGCCGTAGGCGGCGATCTCGCGCACGAGCGTGGAGGAGATGTAAGCGAGATGTTCCGCCGGCGCGAGAAACACGGTTTCGATTTCGGGCGCCAGCACGCGGTTCATGCCCACGAGCTGAAACTCGTACTCGAAGTCCGCCACCGTGCGCAGACCACGCAGGATCAGGTTCGCACCCGCCTTGCGCACGAAGTCGGTGAGCAAGCAGTCGAAGCCCTGCACCTCCACGTTCGGCAGATGGGCCAGCACTTCCTTGCAGAGCGCGACACGGCGTTCGAGCGACATGCGGCTCGACTTCTGCGTACTCGTTCCCACCGCGACGATGACACGGTCGAAGATCCCGGCGGCGCGTTCGACGAGGTCGGTATGGCCGTTGGTGATGGGATTGAAGGTGCCGGGATAGACCACGGTTTTCATGCAAGAACTCTCGGGCGTGGGCAGGGGGCGCAAGTATACCTTGTTACATGCGGCTCCTGACGCGCGGGACGCGGGATGCTAAGGTGCGCGCTTCCTGGTTTCTCTTTCGTGGAAGTCCTCTATGCGCGAAGCCTTCATCAGCAAACGTCTGGCCAAACCCGCTTTCAAGTACAGCCATCTCGTCAAGGTAGGAAGCGACTACTATCTCAGCGGCATGCTGGCGCAGGATCGTGAGACTGGCGCACTCGTGGGCGAGACCGTCGGCGAACAGGCCGCGAAAATCCTGGAAAACGTTCAGGTCGTGATGGAAGAGTTCGGACTCGGCTTCGAACACATGGCGATGGCGCGCATCTTCACGCCACACATGGATCGCTTCAGCGAGATCAATGCTGCGTGGGAGCAGGTATTCGACAACCTACCGGTGCCACCTCCGGCGCGCACCTCGATCGGTGTCACCGCGTTGCCGATGGGCGCGAAGGTGGAGATCGAGTTCACCTTCTACAAGCCTGATTGAACTTCACATAGGCCGTAGTAGACCTCTCCCGCACGCTTGTGCCGCACGAGTTCCCAGTTGCCCGGCAAGGGCAGGGCGTCGAGCGGCTCGGCGGCTTCGAGATAGATCTTCGCCCCCGGTGTCAGCCAGCCGCGCGTTTGCAACAACGCACAACACGGTGCCTGCAGGCGTGAGGCATAGGGCGGATCGATGAAGACTAGATCGTAGGGCGTCGGCGTTTCGCGTTCGAGCCAGGCGATGGCATCGCGCTGTTCGACCCTGAATTGATCTGCCTTCAACTCCTGCGCGTGTTTGCGTAATTGCGCTGCTGCGCGCGGATCGAGCTCGAGTGCGGTCACTGCCGCTGCGCCGCGCGACAACGCTTCCAGTCCGAGAATTCCCGTACCGGCGAAGAGATCGAGCACGCGCGTGCCGACGATGGAAAACTGCAACCAGTTGAACAAGGTTTCGCGCACGCGATCGGGGGTAGGACGCAAGCCGGGTGCGTCGAGTACCTTCAATTGGCGACTACGCCAGGTGCCTCCGATGATGCGCACATTGCCGGCAGGTTTATTGGAATGGCTGGTCATGAAACTGTTTCGCGGAAAAGTGGCCTATTGTGCCTGTCGCCTCATGGTCAAGGAAGCCGAACCCGCTTCACAACCGCGCCGGGGCTCGCTGGCCCAGGGGGCGGCAGACTGGTAGCATTGGCGCCCCGTCCTCCGCAGTCACCCCGTACCCTCCATGTTCGGATTCGGAAAACGTAACAAATCCGCCGATACACCCGTCACGGATGAAGCCGGCAGCACTGCTGCACCTGCTCCAGCCGCGCCGGAAGCGCCACAAAGCGGTGGTTTCTTCAGCCGGCTCAAGGCCGGGCTCAGCCGTACCCGTGCCAACCTGGCCGAGGGTCTGAGCAGCTTGCTGCTCGGCAAGAAGGCCATCGATCAGAACCTTCTGGATGAGCTCGAAACCCAGCTTCTCACCGCCGACGTCGGTTTGGCTGCGACCACGGAAATTCTCGATGACCTGACCGCACGCGTTAAACGCAATCAGTTGGCCGATTCGGATGCGCTCTACGCTGCGCTGCGCGAACTGCTCAGCAACATGCTCGCGCCCTGCGAGCGTCCGCTCGAAATCAAGAGCGAGCCCGGCAAACCCTTCGTCATCCTGATGGTGGGCGTGAACGGTGTGGGTAAGACCACCACCATCGGCAAGCTCGCCAAACGTTTCCAGAGCGAAGGCCGCTCCGTGATGCTCGCCGCCGGTGACACCTTCCGCGCTGCGGCGGTGGAACAACTGCAGGTGTGGGGTGAGCGCAACAACGTGCCCGTCGTGGCACAGCACACGGGTGCCGACAGTGCCTCCGTGATCTTCGACGCTTATCTAAGTGCCTGCGCACGCAACGTCGATGTGCTGATCGCCGACACCGCGGGACGTCTGCACAACAAGAGCAACCTGATGCAGGAGCTCGAGAAGGTCGTGCGCGTGCTCAAGAAACTCAATCCCGACGTGCCGCAGGAAATCCTGCTGGTACTCGATGCCACCACGGGTCAGAACGCGCTGAGTCAGGCGCGCAGCTTCACCGAAGCAGTGAAGGTCTCCGGCCTCGTGCTCAGCAAACTCGATGGCACCGCGAAAGGCGGCATGGTATTCGCCATCGCCAAGGAGCTCGGCCTGCCGCTGCGGTTCATCGGCATCGGTGAAAAGGCCGATGATCTGCGTCCCTTCGTGGCAAGCCAGTTCGTCGATGCCCTGTTCGCCCCCGCCGACTGAGCCGTGGCGATGAAGCCCACCGCATGATCCGCTTCGACGATGTCAGCAAGCGCTATCCCGGCGGACAGGAAGCGCTCAGTCACGTCAGCTTCAACCTGGCCGCGGGTGAGCTGGCCTTCCTCACCGGTCACTCCGGCGCCGGCAAGAGCACGCTTTTGAAACTCATCATGCAGATGGAACTGCCGAGCAGCGGGCAGATCTTCGTCAACGGCCAGAACCTGCGCAAACTGTCGCGCCGTCAGCTGCCCTATTACCGCCGCGGCATCGGCCTCGTGTTCCAGGACCATCGACTGCTGTTCGATCGCAGTGTGTTCGACAACGTCGCCTTGCCGCTCACGATTGCCGGTTACGATCCGCGCGATGCCGCACGTCGCGTGCGCGCTGCGCTCGACAAGGTGGGGTTGCTCCACAAGGAACATCAGAACCCCGCCTCGCTCTCGACGGGTGAACAACAGCGCGTCGGCATTGCGCGCGCGGTGGTGAACAAACCTGCCGTGATCCTCGCCGACGAACCGACCGGCAACCTCGACCCGAAGCTATCGGCCGAGATCATGCATCTGTTCGAACAATTCTGCGGCGTCGGTACGGCGGTGCTGATTGCCAGTCATGACCTGAGCCTGATTCGCAAACTGCACCATCGCATCCTGGTGCTCGATCAGGGCCGTCTCGTGCACGGCATGGATGGGGATCGCTGATGGCCCGCGCCCCTCGTCGTGATCGACGTCGTCCCGAAGCACAGCGCACGGAAGTGCATCGCAGCGATCCCTGGCGCGGCAGCACGGGAGCGCCCGTCGGTCGCAAGCTCAGCTGGTTCGAGCAACATCAACGCACGGCCGTCGAAAGTCTGCTGCGTTTGCTGAGCGACCCGCTCGGCACCGTGTTGGCGTGGCTGGTGATGGGCATCGCGCTCGCTTTGCCGCTGAGTCTGTCGCTGCTTCTGGCGAACCTGCAGGGTTTGGCACAGAACGTCGATGAAGCCGGCACGCTGTCTCTCTATCTCGACGCAGGGCTCGAGCCGATGCGTCAGCAAGCTTTGGTGGACACGCTGTCGCAACGCGAAGACGTGCGCGAGGTGCGCTTGATCACGCCCGAAGAAGCCTTGGCCGAATTCGAGCGTAGCTCTGGTTTCAATGATGTGTTGGCGGGCCTCGATTCGAATCCGCTTCCGCCAGTGATCGTGGTGACGCCGCAGAGCCTGGAAGAAGAAGTGCTCGTGGGACTGCAGTCCTATGTGGCCGCGCTCGATGGAGTCGATGTCGCGGAATCCGATCTCGCCTGGCTCGAACGTCTGCGTACGGTGGTGAGTCTGGCGAGCCGCTTGGCAGTGTTGTTGGGATTCATGCTGTCGCTGGGTGTGCTGCTCGTGATCGGCAACACGATTCGACTCGCGATCGAAAGTCGTCGCACCGAGATCGTGGTGGTGAAACTGGTCGGTGGTACCGATGCCTATGTGGCAAGACCCTTCCTTTACAGTGGTCTTTGGTACGGTGCGGGAGGCGGTCTCGTGGCGCTCTTTCTTTCTGCGCTCTTTCTCTTCGTGATGTCGGGGCCGTACTCGCGACTCATCGGCAGCTATGGCGGCGATGCCGAACTGCACGGCTTGGGTTTGACCAACGGCTTTTTGGTCCTCGTGGGTGCCGCGGTGCTGGGGTGGTTGGGCGCCAAACTTTCGGTGGTACGTCACCTGCGCGCCATCGAGCCACGCTAGTTTCCGCCGTTTGTCCGGCGTCAAAGATTTTTCGGGTACACTTACCGGCCCTGAGTCTTCCCGCCACTCATTCACATCGACAAGGAGTACATCATGGCCTTTGAATTACCCCCCCTGCCATATCCGATGGATGCGCTGCAGCCGCACATCTCCAAGGAAACGCTCGAATATCACTATGGCAAGCACCACAACGCCTACGTGGTGAAGCTCAACAGCCTGCTCGAAGGTAAGCCCGAAGCCAACAAATCGCTGGAAGAAGTGATCAAGACCTCGAGCGGCGCCGTGTTCAACAACGCTGCCCAGATCTGGAACCACACCTTCTACTGGCACTGCCTGAGCCCGAACGGTGGCGGCGCTCCGACTGGCCCGATCGCCGAGGCCATCAACAAAGCCTTCGCTTCCTTCGAAGAATTCCAGGCCAAGTTCAACGACAGCGCAGTCAACAACTTCGGTTCGTCCTGGACCTGGCTCGTGAAGAAGAGCGACGGCTCGCTGGCCATCGTCAACACTTCCAACGCCGGCACTCCGCTCACCGAAGCCGATCAGACTCCGCTTCTTACCGTGGATCTGTGGGAACACGCCTACTACATCGATTACCGCAACCTGCGTCCGAAGTACCTCGAAGGCTTCTGGGCCCTCGTGAACTGGGACTTCGTGAACAAGAACTTCGCTGGTTAACAGCGGTTCGCAGTCGCGACGTTTACGAAAAGCCGGCCACTTTGGTGGTCGGCTTTTTATTCGGGAATTGATCGGCGTTTATTGACAGAGCGGGTCACGCGCGCCGCTCTCGTTGTGGTTGATCATCATCAAGGCAGGGCGAGGTGGCGGTGCAAATACTGCTTTCACATCATGAGTGGAGGCAGATGTATGACTTCTTTGCAACGTACCTTTACCGCGCTGATGACCGTGCTCGTGGGTGTAGCACTGTTTCTCATAGTGCTGGCCACCACACTGGGAAACTAGTTCTTCCCGGCTGATCGCCTGGATGCTCACTGGGTGTCCAGGTGACGATGACAACCATGAGCAATGGAACGCTCGTCCCCAAGGACGGGCGTACCCCTTCGCCACCCTTGCCCGAATCGTTCAAGAACGGCTCGCGATCTGTCCTCATCTTTGGAAACGCCGGCAGTTGATAGAAAAGCTTCTCATTTACAAATGAGAGTCTCTTTTCTTCAGACGGGGAAGTATGTGGTGCCGCTTGATTCACCTTTGGGCCTGGATTACTTTGGCGCCCTTCCCGCACGCGAATTTCCGCGCGGCGACGTCATCCTACTATTTAACAGAACATCACCTGGGGAGTTGTTATGGCAACTTTACGTGTAAATGGGCAAGCGCGGGACATCGGTGAAATCGATCCCTCCACTCCACTGTTATGGGTCCTCAGGGATGAACTGGGGCTGGTGGGGACCAAATATGGCTGCGGTATCGCGCAGTGTGGTGCCTGCACCGTGCATCTGAACGGTTCTCCGGTACGCTCCTGCCAGATTCCGGTGGGCAACCTCACCGCTGATCAGGAAATCACCACCATCGAAGGTTTGGCTGCCGCCGACGGCACGCTCACTCCGCTGCAGAAGGCCTGGATCGAATACGACGTGCCGCAGTGTGGCTACTGTCAGGCTGGCCAGTTGATGAGCGCCACCGCCCTGTTGCGCAATAACCCGAATCCGAGCGACGAAGAAATCGACGCCGCGATGTCCGGCAACCTTTGCCGTTGCGCCACCTACACCCGTATCAAACGTGCCATCAAAGCTGCTGCTGCCAGCATCAACGGCACTGAGTTCTACGATGCCACCATCACGGAGGCCCGTGTATGAATATGAAGACCCCGTCACAGTTGCCCCTGGCCGAACTGCCGGACTTCTTCCAAGACCTGGTCGAACAGAAACAAAGTGCTGCCGCCGCTCTGCCGCCGCTGAGCCGTCGTCAGTTCTTCAAACTGTCGGGCGTCGCCGGCGGTGGCCTGGTGCTTGGCGGAGTGCTGGCGAGCGGTGCACCGAAAGTCAAAGCGCAGCAAGCTGCTGCCACTGAAGAAGTCAGCACGCTGAGCCCCTTCGTGCAGATCAAGGCCGATGGCCGCATCAACCTCTTCTCCAAGAACCCCGAGTGTGGTCAGGGCATCAAGACCGGCCTCCCGTTGATCATTGCCGAAGAACTCGACTGCGCCTGGGAAGACGTGGACGTCGTCCAGGCCGACATCGACGAAGCAACCTATGGCCGTCAGTTCGCCGGCGGTTCGCTCTCGACGCCGCAGAACTGGATGCCGATGCGTCAGGCCGGTGCCACTGCCCGTGCCATGATCCTGGCCGCTGCCGCACAGCAGCTGAACATCGATGTTTCCGAACTCAGCACCAGCAAGTCCAAAGTGATTCACGCTGCCACCGGTCGCGAATGGCACTACAGCGAATTCGCGGAACTGGCCGCGACCATGCCGGTACCCGACCCGTCCACGCTCACGCTCAAGACCCGCGATCAGTTCACGCTGCTCGGCAAGCGCTACACCGGTGTCGACAACCATGCCATCGTCACGGGCAAGCCGCTCTTCGGTGCCGACGTGCAGCTGCCGGGCATGGTGTACGCCACCTTCACCAAGTCGCCGCAGATCGGCGGTGTGCCGGTTTCCTTCAACGAAGCCCACATCAAGTCGCTGCCCGGCGTGATCGATGCCTTCATCGTCGAGCCCTTCGGTGATGCCCGCGTGTTCCCGACCGCCAGCGGTGCCAACTTCGGTGGTGTGGCCATCGTGGCCAACAGCACCTGGGCCGCCATCAAGGCCAAGCGCGAGCTGCAGGTCGAGTGGGATACCAGCAACGCTGAAACCGCCACCTGGGACGATCTCGTCGCACGCGCCATGGCAGCCGCCGATCAGGATGGCCCGATGGAAGTCGTGAACAAGGGCGACGTTTCCAGCGCGCTGCAGAACGCCGCCAAGGTGGTAACCGCGGTTTACGAATATCCCTACGTCACCCACGCCCAGCTCGAGCCCGAAACGACCACCGCCCTCTATCAGGACGGCAAGATCGAAGTGTGGGCACCGGCGCAGATCCCTGGCGGCGGTGAAAGCGGTGCCGCCGTTCGCCTCGAACTGCCCGTGGAAGCGTCCACCCTGCATCAGACCCGTATCGGTGGCGGCTTCGGTCGCAAGCTCGCCAATGACTACGTCTACGAAGCTGCGGCCATTGCTCGTCGCATGGAAGGTCGTCCGGTCAAACTGCAGTGGACCCGCGAAGACGACATGACCCACGACTACTACCGTCCTGGTGGTGTGCATTCGTACAAGGCTGCACTCGACGAGAACGGCAAGCTCACCGCCTGGCAGGTGCACTTCTTCTCGCACACGCTCGACGGCAAGGCGCCGATGACCTCGGCCGACCTCAACCCCAACGTGTTCCCGCAGGACGTGCTGCCGAACGTCAAGATCACGCAGACGCTGTTCCAGAACGCGATCCCGACCGGCCCGATGCGTGCACCGAGCTCGAACGCCATCGCATTCCCGATCCAGAGCTTCATCCACGAACTGGCCGTGGCCGCAGGCCGCGACCACGTCGAGTTCCTGCTCGAGTTGATGGGTGAACCGCGTCTGGTGAACCCGGAAAGCCCGCAGTCGATGCACACCGGTCGCGCGCGCAACGTCATCCAGACAGTGGCGGAACGTGCGGAGTGGGGCAAGCCGATGCCGCAGAACCGCGCCAAAGGTCTGTCCTTCTTCTTCTGCCACGCCGGCTACGTTGCGCAGATCGCCGACGTCGAAGTGCGTCCGAACAAAGAAGTCAAAGTGCACAAGGTATGGGCTGTGGCCGACTTCGGCTTCATCCACAACCGCAGCGCCGCCGAAAGCCAGATGGAAGGTGGCATCATCGACGGCCTCAGCCAGCTGTTCCACGCCAAGGTCACCTTCAACAACGGTGTGATCCAGCAGCAGAACTTCCATCAGTATCCGCTGCTGCGCATGCCGCAGGCTCCGGAACTCGACACTTTCTTCCTCGAGCCCGACGAGTTCCCGCCCACGGGCTCTGGCGAACCCTCCATGCCGCCGATCCTGGCTGCAGTGAGCAACGCCATCTTCACCATCACCGGCGAGCGCGTTCGCAAGATGCCGCTCAACGAACTCGGTTACAAACTGGTGTAAGAGAGAGTGCATTGAAAAGGCCAGCGCAAGCTGGCCTTTTTTTTTTGGAAAATCGTTCAGAAGAAGGTTTCGCTGCGAGGACAGCGCGCCGCTAGTACGTGTAGTAGTAGCGTACGCGGGCGAGGTCGGGATTGAGCAAACCGTCTTCGGTCAGGCGTGGGCGGAATTGGGAACGGCGAATGTGCCGGATCAAACGGTCTTCGACGATGGATGGCGTCTCCGCACTCTTACCGAGAACCTTGATCGCGCGCGCCGCGCCCAACTGCGTCACGACGAACTCCACATCCACATATCCCTTGTATTCGAGCGTGAGATTCTCGGGCACATGGTAGAGCGCGCGCGAATAGTTGTCGGGAATGAAGGTGGGTACGGACATCGGCATCGGAGGATTGAGCAGTGCTGCAAAGGTCTCTTCGCCGCTCAATTGCGCATTGGCCTGCAGCAACGACAAGGCCTCGGCGCGCTTGTTGAAGTAAAGCAGCCAATCCACGAGATCGAGCTTCGCCTGCAACCGTTCGACCGGTGTCGCGCCATTCACCTCCAGGATCTTGGCGCGCTCATCGAGAGCCTGACGCCCGGCACGCGAACACAGTGAATTCACCGGCATGGTGCCCATGTCGTAGGGCCGCAGTTGCTGATACACGGTGATGTCGTCGTTGATGTTGAAGTTGGACAGGTAGTGGAAGCAGGTGATGGAGAGATCGAGCAGCAAGGCCGGCAATTTTGGATCGTTTGGTCCTTCCTTCTCCTTGATGAGGTCGATCATCTGCTGGTAGCGCGACTGCGCGCGCAGTAGTCCTTGCGCGCGGAAGCTCGTCAGCTCCTGCGAGTTCTGCACGAAGGACCTGTCGAGATTCGGTGCCAGCATACTTTCGTACATCGGCATCGGCGTACTGAAGGCGCTGAAGGTGAAGAAGTTCCAGTTCGCCTGATTGCGCAGCGGTTCGAGCAAGGTATCGATTTTTTGCTCCGAAGCATTGCGGCGTTGCAGATGGAACAGAAACTCCTGTTCGCGATCTGCCGCCATCAGATCGCCGCGTGCGAGATGGGTGGCGATGATGCGCGAGACGATCTGTTCCTGGTCGCGGCTGTACAGGCCATTGTTGACGCGTACGATGTGCAACGCGCGTTGATAGAGCTGCAGCGCCACGTCGTCGGCACCGATGGCGGATTGCAGCGCCGCCAATCCCAACAGTTCCTCCGCCAGCGGCATGCCGAAAGGACCATGAGTCGCTTCGAGAGCCGCGATCAGATTGTTGTAGCGCTCGATGTCGCGCTCCACCTGCTCCTGATCGCGTGAACCGTTGGACAGACGTGCCGCCAGCCAAGATTGCAGATCGATGCCTTCGCCATCGTCTGGACGAGGCCGTAGCTCCTGCACGACGTAGGAGCTGTCATCGTCCGCCTGGATTTCGACTGTGATGGGGACTGGATCGAACAGGAGATAACGCAGATCGGGATCCTTCTGCGCGTACAGCATGCCGGGCAAGAGGCAAAGAAATGAAGCCAAGGACTGGAAAGATTTACGACAACTGCTGCGAAGCAAATCGTTCGGCATCTTTGCGTTCTTCTCTTCTTCTTGCCGATGCTGTGGTCCGGTTGCTCAGTAGGTGTAGTAGAAACGCAAGGTGAACGAATCGGTTTGACGCGGTTCGCCATCCACGAGGAAGGGCCGCATGCGGCTCTCACGCAGATAATCCATCAGTGCATTGCGCAGCACCTGCGAGGTGCCCTCGCTGCTGGCAATGATCTTTTCACGCGTGACTCGGCCGCGACGATCGATGCCCAGCGTCACGTCCACATGCCCCTTGTACTCGAGTTCCTCGGTAGGGCCGACGCCGTTCAGCTCACGGCTGTAGGGATGCTGCACGAAGGTTGGCACCGGCATCAGATAGTCCGGGTGCAACACCGGGTGCAGTTCGCCGGCCGTGGTGCTGGGTGAGCCGAGCGCTTCCCAAGCCTTGCGATAGGCGGCTTCCGCGCGGTTGTAACGTTCGAAACTGAGATGCCAATCGCCGAGATCGAGATAGGCACGGGCACGGCTTTCCGGGGTGGCGTTTGCATCGGCCTCGAGATCCTTCGCCAGTTTCTCCAACGACTCGACGTTCTCCTGATAGCCGCGACTCGTCACCGGATTCACGGGATTGGTGCGCATCGTATTGAAGCCGAACGAAGCGCGATTGGCGGAGGACAACATCGAATCCATCTGCCGTTTCAGCGTGAAGGCGATGTTCGCTTGTTTGCGCTGCAATTCCGCCTTGTGTTCGGGGCTGACGCTGTCGTTTTCCTGCAGCTTTTCATAGAACTTCTGCGCGGTTTTCAGGCGTTCGTCCACCATCATTTCCGGCGTCAGCGCGTAGGGCGAGGTGCGCAGATTGAATTCGGAGAAACCACCGCCAGGCATGCCGGGGTTCATCGCGTAGGGCAGACGGTCGCGCGGGAAGAAATAGACCATGCCATTGGAGGCCTGCACGGCTACGTAGCCGGGGCCACCGTCGGTGCTGGTGGAATAGGAGAGCGCGCTACCGAAGCGGCTCTGCGGGCCGGTCTTGAGGAAGGACTCCACGTTCCAGTCTGCCCAACGTTCGGTGGCGGCGATGCGTCGCGGATCGTCTTCCGCGTAACTTCTGGTCTGGATGTAGAAGAGATACTCCTCGTAATCCGCAACCTGATCGTAATTGCCGAGTGAATCGTGGACGCGGATCAGTTCATCGACGAGCTCCACTTGCCGTGGCGTATAGAGTCCGTAGTTGACGCGATCGATGTGCATCGCCGCTTCGAGTACGGGAATGGCGCCTTCGTAATCTCCCGCCTGCACCAGCAACAAGCCGAGCGCATGATTCTGTTCGCGCAGCGCTTCGGAGTAGGGACTTTGGGAATTACGGGACAGCTCGGCGATGCTGTCGCGATAGCGTTGAATCTGTTCCTGCAACGAGGCGTGTATCTCTTGCTCATCGAGCGCCAGCTCTTCGGTGTCGCTCGCCTCGGCGCTCGAATTGGAATCTCCGGTCGAATTTGCGGCTGAGCCGGAGCCATCGCCCTGCGCTGCTTGTGCTGTCTCCTGCTGAGCTTCTGCGGTCAGTGGTACGACATCGAAGATGAGTTTGCTCAGCTCGGCGCGATTCTGCGCCTGGGCGGTGGAAACGAAACAAGAAAGGGCGAAGAGAGCACTGCAACTTCCCACAGCCAAGGCCCGCAACGGCTTGCGCGCCGGCCGCAAGGTGCCGACGAGGAGCGCTTTGGGGGAAGGGTTCACGAGAACCGAAGTGCTTCGCATGGTGCTACCCGTTTGAGGAAGTCGGGCTGGCAGAGCCTAGCAACAAAGTCCCAGGCAGTCATCAAGAGCTCTGTAGCCAGAGTGTTCAAGAATGTAAATTCAGCGCACCCGATTGTGCAAAATTCACGCAAGATATTGAAATTCAATGTGAATTAATCGTGGAACAGGCCCCCTGAGGTTTACTTCGAACCCCTCGACCCTATACTGAGTCCAAGCAAAAAAATAAGCCCAGGCCAGCGCCAGCGTTCCACAGAAGAATGCGGGTTGGCATCCAGCCAGGGCAGTTCTTCCGTCCTAGCTGGCGGGTCAAACCAAACAAATGCTCGATGGTGAAGGTAGGCGGCGCAGCGCGCGGCCTGGGGGACCCAGCCAAAGAGAGTCCTCCGAATACCGGCGCTCACCCAGCCAGGCGAATTTGGATTTGGAGGATGAACTGCATGTATTTCACCAAGAAACTCCTACCCTTCGTAGCAGGTGCTCTGGCGCTGAGCATCAGTCGCATCGTGCTGGCTGCCGGCGTCGACGCAAACCTGTTCGACCAATACTGCACCAAGTGCCACAACTATGAGGACTTCGCCGGTGGCATCACGCTCGAGGGCGTGACGCTGGACAACATCCACGAGGATGCCGAAGTCGCCGAGAAGGTCATCCGACGTTTGCGTGCGGGCATGATGCCGCCGGTGGGCGAGCCGCGTCCCGACAACGCCACGATGCAGTCCTTCGCGCAGGCTCTCGAAGATCAGGTCGACAGGCATGCCTCGCTCAACCCGGGCCGTCCCGGACTGCATCGCATGAACCGCACCGAATATGGCAATGCGATCCGCGATCTTCTCAACGTCAACATCAATCCTGCCGATTTCTTCCCGGCGGACGACTCGAGCCGTGGTTTCGACAACCAGGCCGGTACGCTGGGGCTGTCGCCTGCGTTGTTGGAAGCCTATCTGACGGCCGCGGCGAAGATCAGCCAGCTCGCGCTCGGCACCACCACGGCACCTTCGCAGAAGCTCTACCGTGCCGCCGAGGACGAAAACCAGAACTTCCGCATCGAAGGTCTGCCCTTCGGCACGCGCGGCGGCATCAAATTCATGCACAACTTCCCGGCCGACGGCGAATACACGTTCAAGACCTTCGCCATCACACTCGGCAACATGGGCAACGATCGTCCCTTCGGTGAAGTGCGCGGTGAGAAACTGCAGGTGCTCGTCGATGGCCAGCTGGTGAAGGTCTTCGATTGGGACAAGGAACTCGGTGTCGATCGCAGCTTCTTCGAACAGCGCGACGACGATGAAGTGGTTGGCGAAAACCTGCCGACACTCGACGTCACTCTGCCGATGACCGCAGGTGAACACGAAATCGCGGTGACCTTCGTGGCCACCAACTTCGCGCCCGGTCTCGACATGAACAACGACTTCGAGCGCAGCACCATCGAAACCGGTGGTCTGCCGGGCTTCACCTTCTATCCCCATGTCGGTGCGGTGCGCGTCGATGGCCCGCATCATGTGGCAGGCCCCGGCAACTCGCCGAGTCGCCAGAGCATCATGGTGTGTACGCCGCAGAGTGAGGCTGAAGAGGCCGACTGCGCCCGCACGATCCTGAGCCGCCTGGCCGATCTCGCCTATCGCGGTTTCAGCACCGACGAAGACGTCGACACCTTGATGGCCTTCTATGAGGAAGGCCGTAAGAACGGCAGCTTCGATGCAGGCATAGAGATGGCGCTGCAGCGTGTGCTGACGTCGCCCAAGTTCATCTATCGCATCGAGAAGGAACCGGAAGACGTTGCGCCCGGTGAGACCTATCGCATCAGCGATCTCGATCTGGCGTCGCGCCTGTCCTTCTTCCTGTGGAGCAGCATCCCCGATCAGGAACTGCTCGACCTCGCCAAGGCTGGTCGCCTCAGCGACGACGAAGTGCTCGATCAGCAGATCAGCCGCATGCTGGAAGATCCGCGTTCGAGTGCGATGACGGCGAACTTCGCCGGGCAGTGGCTGGCGCTGCGCAATCTCGAAGCGCACGTACCGGTGGTGGATCAGTTCCCGGACTTCGACAACCGTCTGCGTGAAGCCTTCCGCAGGGAAACGGAGCTGTTGTTCGACAGCCTGATCCGTGAAAACCGTCCGGTGACGGAGCTGCTCACTGCGGACTACACCTTCGTCAACGAACGTCTCGCGCTGCACTACGGCATCCCGGGCATCAAGGGCGAACGTTTCCGTCGTGTCGAACTGACCGACGATCTTGCGCTGCGCCGCGGCATTCTCGGCAAGGGCAGCATGTTGACGGTGGCCTCGCAGCCGGGCCGCACCTCGCCCGTGATGCGTGGTTACTGGACGCTGGCGAACCTGATCGGTGTCGAGCCGCCGCCTCCGCCGCCGAACGTGCCTGCGCTCGAAGCGAAAACCGGCGATGCCGCAGGTAACGGTCGCGTGCCTTCGCTGCGCGAGCAGATGGAAGCGCATCGCACGAACCCGGCGTGTCAGGGCTGTCACCGCCTGATGGACCCGATCGGTTTCGCACTCGAGAGCTTCGATGCCGTTGGTCGTTATCGCACCACCGACGGTGGCAACCCGATCGATCCGAGTGGTGTGCTCTATGACGGCACCGAAGTGAAATCGGCGGCGGATCTGCCGGACTTCCTGCTGCAGCACGAGGACAGCTTCCTGCGCAACGCCACGCAGCGAATGATGACCTACGCACTCGGCCGCGGCATGGAGTACGAAGACATGCCGATGGTGCGCAAGGTGCAGCGTGAAGCTGCCAAAGACGGTTTCCGCTTCCACGCGCTGGTGCGCGCGGTGGTGAAAAGCGATGCCTTCATGTTCAACGAAAAAGTGGGTGAGGGGGCGGAGGTTGCCGACAACGCTCGCGATGCCGCCACCTTTGTCAAAGTGGAGTGAGGAGGTAACAGGCCATGTTCGTAACCAAGAAAGCGCTTCCCAGAAGAACCTTTTTGCGTGGTGCGGGGACCCTGCTGGCCTTGCCTCTGCTCGAGTCCATGATCCCCGCCTTCAGCACCTTCGCGAAGGCGCAGGAACTCAAACCCGTGCGCTTTGCCGGAATCTTCATTCCGCATGGTGCGGCCCCTGGCTACTGGGAAGCCAAGGGAGAAACCGGCTTCGACTATCCCTTCATTTGGAAACCGCTGGAGCATCTGCGCAAGCACGTGATCCTGACGAGCGGCATGTGGGCTTCGTCGTCGGAGAACCCGCCCGGCGTGACCGGTGCCGACCATTTCGTTGCGGCGGCCTTCCTTGCCGGTGTGAAACCCAAGAAGACCACGGGCGCCGATGTCGAAGTGGGCACCACGCTCGACCAGATGCTGGCGCAGCACATTGGGCAGGACAACCTGCTGCCTTCGTTGCAGTTGGCGGTGGAAGACCCCGGCTCCAACTCCACCAACTGTGGTGAAGGTTATAGCTGTGTCTATACCAACACGATTTCGTGGGCGACGCCGACACGACCGCTGCCGATGGAGATCAACCCGCAGGTGGTGTTCGAAAGAATGTTCGGCTCGGGCGGCAGCGCCGAAGAGCGCGCTCTGCGCCGCATGCAGCAGCGCAGCATTCTCGACTCGATCACCGACGAACTCGGCAAGCTGCGCCGCGAAGTGGCGGCGCCCGACCGCGTGCGTCTCGAACAGTATTTCGAAGACGTGCGTGAAATCGAACGTCGTCTCGAAATCGCGATGAACAAATCGTCTGCGGTGCCGAGCATGGACGTGCCCTTCGGTGTGCCGGAATCCTTCGACGAGCACGTGAAGTTGCAGCTCGATCTGCTGGCGCTGGCCTTCCAGGCCGACATCACGCGTGTGGGCACCTTGCTGATGGCGCGCGATTTGACCGGTCGTGTCTATCCGAACTCGGGCACCGACATCAGCTTCCACGGTGGTTCGCATCACGCTGAGGATCCCGGCCGCATCGCGCAGTACGCCATCCTGAACCGCTATCACGCCAGTATGGTGGCCTATTTCGCCGACAAGCTCGCTTCGATTCAGGAAGGCGATGGCACGCTGCTCGACAACTCGCTGACGCTGTACGGCTCCAACATGGGTAACTCGAACCAGCACCTGCATTACGACGTGCCGATGGTGTTGATCGGTGGTGCGGGCGGCAAGCTGAAGGGCGATCGTCACCTCGCCTTCAAGAGCAAGACGGTGCCGACCAGCAACATGTTGTTGAGCATCCTCGATCTCTACGGCATCGAAGCCGAGAGTTTCGGCGATTCGACGGGACGTCTGCCGGGCCTCGTGTGAGTCCAGTGCACGTCGGGAGGAAAGACGATGAAACTGAAAAGCCTTCTGATAGCCGTCAGTCTCTGTGGCAGTTTGAGTGTGCTGCAGCCGGCCTGGGCTGCCAGTGAACTCCTGAGCGCCATCCGCGCCGACAAGGTCGATGTGGTACGCAGTTTGGTGGAAGCAAACAGGGTCGACGTCAACGCCTTCGAAAACGATGGCACGACGCCGCTGCAGTGGGCGATCTATCACGAAAATCCGGAGATCGTGGAGCTGTTGATCTCTGCTGGCGCCGACGTCGAAGCCACCAATCGTGAAGGTGTCACGCCTTTGGCTCTGGCCGCGCAGACCGGCAATCCGGAGCTCGTCGAGCTCTTGTTGGACGCAGGTGCCAACGTCAACAACACGATGGCCAACGGTGAAACACCGCTGATGATGGCGGCGCGCACCGGCAACATCGACACGATCCAACTGATCCTCGACCACGGTGCCGACATCGATGCCACCGAAAAGCTGCGCGGCACCACGGCACTGATGTGGGCAGCCGCCAACAGAAATGCCGCGGCGGTGAAGTTGCTGATCGAAAACGGCGCTTCCTTGAGCGCGCGTTCCGCCGCAACGAACGAAGGTCGCCATACGCCCTATCTGGCACCGACCGCGCGCACCCGTATCCGCGAGTTCTACGAAGCCACGAGCCCCGGCAACCCGGTCGACAAACCGGAAGAGTTGCGTGGTGAAGGTGAGGCATCGATCGAGCTCACGCGTCAGGAGTTGATCGCGCGCCTGCCGAAGGTGTTGCTTGAAGACTTCATGCGCGATGAACGTCAGCGTGCAGAGCAGCAGGTACAGCCGCAGCCGCAGAAGATGAAACGCGGCGGCATGACCGCGCTGCATTTCGCCGTGCGCGAAGGTGATCTCGAATCGGTGAAAGCGCTGGTGGAAGCCGGTGCCGACGTGAACCAGGTGAGTGAATACGGTTGGACGCCGCTGCTCACTGCCACGCAGAACCGCTACTACCAGATCGGCGCCTATCTTCTCGAACATGGCGCCGATCCCAACATCGCCAACGAAGGTGGTTGGAACCCGCTCTACATCGCCACCGACAACCGCAACATCGAAGGTGGTGACTATCCGACGCGCAAGCCCGACATGGATCATCTGGAGTTCATCAAACTCCTCTTGGCCAAGGGCGCGGATCCCAACCTGCGCATGAAGTCGAGCACGGAAACACGCACGATCTTCACGCATCAGTGGTTGCGCGAAGAGGGGGCCACGCCCTTCCTGCGCGCCGCCCAGTCGAGCGACCTGGAGCTGATGCAACTACTGCTCGACCATGGCGCCGACCCCAACATCAACACCTTGGTCGGGGTCACGCCGCTGATGGTGGCTGCGGGCATCGGCTGGGTCGAAGGAGTGACCTTCGAATGGTCGGAAGAAGCCAACAAGGAAGCCATCCGCTGGCTGATCGAGCTCGGCAACGATGTGAACGCGCAGGACACCGAGGACTATCGCACCGCACTGATGGGTGCCGCGCACAAAGGCCGCAACTACGCCGTGCAGATGTTGGTGGATGCGGGCGCGGATCTCTCACTGCGCGACATCGGCAGCCGCGATTCACTCAACAAACTGGCCGGCGTAACCTGGCAGGCGATCGACTATGCCGATGGTCTGGTGCGTGTAGGCGTGCAGTCGGCCGAAGCGCATCCCGAAACCGCTGCGCTCATCCGCAAGCTGATGTTGGAACGTGGACTGGAAGTGCCGCCGGAAGGGCGCACGCTGGATTCGATCTGCGTGGTCGACATCTGCAAGGGATGATTGACACCTCCACCTGCGGAATCCGACCATCGGATCTCCCGCGGCACGAGAAAGGCAGGGGAAACCCTGCCTTTTTCGTTGAGCCCACAAGTATCGATCCGACGCAGGAGATCCCCTACATGGTGCGGCGCCACTATTTCCCCTTGCTGTTGCTCCCGAGCCTCTTCGTCTCGCCGTGGCTCGCGGCGCAGTCGCCGGAAAGTCTGGCGATGATGGAAAAGCTCGCTCAGTTTCGCTTCGAGGAGCTCGGCAATCCACAGATCAAGAGCGATGCCGTGCCGCCAGTGTTGAGCAGCGCCGAGCGTCCGCACCGCATGCTGATCATCCCGGTGCAGTATGCCAACCGTGCCTTCGATCGCTTTGCCGATGAACCCGATGCCGCCGAACGCAACCGTGCCTATCTGCAGGAACTGCTCTTTTCCGAGGATCTGGAGAACCCGCGTGAGAAAACGCTGACGCATTACTACTGGCATCAGAGCAAGGGCCAGTATGTCGTGACGGGCACGGTGCTGCGTCCCGTCACCGTGGCGCAGCCGAGCGATTACTACGGCGTGCCCATCCAGAACTCCGATGGTGCCTGGCGCAACGATGCCCGTGCGGAAGCGCTGGTAGAGGACGCGCTCGCTGCTGCAGTGGCCGCCAATCCCGATTTCCGCTGGGAAGACTTCGACGTGTGGGATCCGCTCGACTACGACGGCGATGGTGTCTACGACGAAGCCGATGGTTACATCGATCACTTCGTGTTGGTGTTCGCCGGCAAGGGGCAAAGCTCCTGTCAGGGGCTCTTCAACCTCAGCGAAAAATTCATCGCCGACGCGCCGGCGAATCTCTACGACACGCTCACCCCGCAGGAACAGGAATGTGTGCAGCGCATCTGGCCGCATCGCTTCTCCCTGACCAAGAACAATGGCCGTGGCCCCGTCGTCGAAGGCTTCGAGAACAAACGCGGCGGTGTGCCGCTCAAGGAAGGGTTGTGGGTGTACGACTACAACATGCAGTCGGAATACACGGCAGTCAGCACCTTCGTGCATGAGTTCGGTCATTCCATCGGCCTACCCGACATCTATGCGTCGCAGTCGAACAACTCCACCGCCTCGTGGGAGGCGATGAGTTCCACGGCGAGTCCCAACGCGCAGGAGCTCAGCACCTGGTCGCGTTTGATGCTCGGTTGGAGCAAGCCCTGTGTAATTCGCCCGCCCGCGGCGGGCGGACGTCGAGTGCAGTCGGTCTATCTGAAAACCATGAGCGATTGGACGCCGGGTGCGAATGCAGTTGCAGAGGAAGCCTGCGATGCGGCGATGGTGATCCTGCCGCCGAAGGTGCGCGAGTTGCGCATGGGACCGCTGGCGGACAACAACGGCAAACAAGCGGCCTACACGGGGCAGGGCAATGATTTGAATCACTATCTCTCGCGCCGCTTCGATTTTCGTGGCGTGCCCGCGAACACGCCGCTCACCTTGGAGTTGGATACCTGGTTCCGCATCGAAGCAGACTGGGACTATCTCTATGTCGAAGCCTCCACCGATGGCGTGAACTACACCCGCCTGATGCCAACCGACAAGAGCGAGCCCACGGACACCAACAGCGTCATGCCTTCCAAGCGTGGTCATGACGGCATGGGCACGATTCCGGGCTTTACGGGTCGCAGTGGCGACTTCGATGGCGATGGTCGTGTCGAAACCGCGGCAGGTTGTGATCCCACGCGTGCGCGCGGCTTGGCCGAAGATCGCATCGGTCGCGACAGCGTCGACCCCTGCGAATTGCCGCAGTGGGTGCATGCCACTTTCGATCTGAATGCCTATCGTGGTCAGGAAGTGGAGCTGCGTTTCCACTACTACGCCGACATGGCGGCGGTGGAAGATGGTGCACTGATCGACAACGTGCGTATCGCTGCGCTGGATTTCTTCGATGATTTCGAGGCCGAGTCCTTCCGCGGTTGGAAGGTCGAAGGTTTCTCACTGAGCGGCGGCAGCCACGACATTCTGGTGCCGCACTTCTATCTGCTCGAATTTCGCGACCCGCATCGCGATTACACGCATACCTACAACTACGACAAGGCGCTGTCCGAGCCTGGCTTCACCTTCTTCCGCAACGCCGAAACCGGCGAGATGGAAGCGGTGGACTTCCGCTATCGCAGCGGCGTGTTGCTCTGGTACTACAACGGTTCCTATCTCTGGAGTCAGAACGAGCCGGCGCAATTCGGTCCGGGCAACGGCTTCCTGCTCCTGGTCGATCCGAATCCGCAAGAATACCTGCTGCCGGCCGTGCCGCAGGACAAGTACAAGGACGACGAAGGCTGGCGCTACTACGAATTCGATGCGGAGGATCAGCCGCTCCTGCGCAATGCCTTCCTCGATGTGATGTGCTTCCAGCGCCGTCCGGCCTATTACCCGGTGGAGCTGAGCGAAGAAGAACGCGGTCGTTGTGGTGGTGTGGACATCCCAGCCGGCGAAGCCCTGCAGTTCGACGGTCGTCAGTTGCTGTACAGCTACACCCTGAACAACGAGATTCTGCCGGGCGCGGAGCGTGAGCGCTTCAAGTCGATGGGCTCATTGTTCGACTATCGCGTCAATCGCGACGGCACCCTCAGCTATCGCCTCTACGATCGTTTGCTGCGCAACAACCACTCCGCCGACGCTGCCTTCGCGCTCGAAGACTTCAATGACGGCCTGCGTTACTACGGCATCGAAGGTGGCACCCTGGTGCCGCGCCGTTCCGTGCCGCATCCGACCATCAGCCGCTTTAGCGATGCCGATCCCTCGCGCTATCTCAATCCGCATCTACCTTTTGGGTCGGCAGCGATTCCGAGCGAGGGTCTGAACTTCGAGCTGGCCGAGCCGGGCCCACAGGCACCGGAGAGCGCGCGCGTGAAGGTCTATTTCAGCTGGGATCGTTAATCCGCGAGCAGGGTTGGATAGAACTGCGTGAAGGTGCCGTCCAACGCACCTTCGGCTTCGTGGCAGGATGTGCAGGGGCTGCCATCGGGAATCTTCGCGGCTTCCATCACTTCTTTGCCCTGGAACTGGAAAAAGGCGCGGCCTTCGGCGAAGCGAGCCTTGTCGATCACGTGGATCTCGCGCAGTCGCATCTCGCCCTGTACGAAGCCTTGCAGCTGCGGTTGTGATTTCGCCTCGCTGTCATAGAAGGTGAGCAGGAACATCGTGCCGTCGGCATAGCTGCCGTGCTCGCGGAAATGGGCATAGGCGGAGGGCTCCATCTGCACCACGCCGATGTCGCCGGGCTGCGCTGGATCGAAGGGTTCTTCGCTGTATTGCCCGCCGAGCACCGAACCCACGTGGATCCACGCAACCGTGTCGGTGGGGTAGAGCAGTTGGCCCGAAGCATCGTAGCGCGCCACGTCGAGCGCCTGTCCCAGCGCGATCGAGCTGGTGAACAAGGCGCTGCACAGCACTATGGAAGGAATGTTCTGAATCTTCACGGGGTTCTCCTCCTTGGGGAGCTTCATGCTAGAAAGAAGGTCGTGAGCCTGTCATCCGCTATTCTGCGAAGGGCTTCCACGCCGCGGTAAAGTGCGAAAAATCAAGCCTCGAAGCGGCCCGAAGCCGGAAATTCCCGCAAAATATTTCTTCCACAGTGTGAGGGGGGCCATTTTCTGGCCCGGTACGGAACTGTAGACTACGCGCCCATGAACCGTCCCTTCCTCTCCCTCCCTCTCTGCGCCTGCCTGCTTCTCGCCGGTGGCTCCAGCTTGGCCGAGGGTGCGAACGAGGCCGCCAAGGTGGACTCTGCATCCAGACAGATCTTGGGCTGGGTCGAGAACATGCGCCTGATGCCGGGTAGGGCCTTGCTCAAGGCCAAGCTCGATAGCGGTGCCAAGTCCAGCGCTCTTCACGCCGAAGACATCGAATACTTCGAACAGGATGGACGCCAGATGGTGCGTTTCACGGTGCGTGAGAATCATCGCGACAAGAACAGTGAGCGCTTCATCTATGAACGACCCCTGGTGCGGGAAGTCGCCATCAAACTTCGCCGTACGGAACAGCGCGATGAACGCCCTGCAGTGCGCCTGGAATTCTGCATGGCCGGCAGAATGCACGAGACCTTGTTCACGTTGACGGATCGGACCAACTTCAACTATCCGGTCCTACTGGGAAGGGACTTCCTCCAGCACGGCATCGTCGTGGACTCCTCCACGACCTTTACTCAGCGTACCCGCTGTCCGCGGTCCTGAAGATCGCTCGGCAACCCCTGACACGATAAAAGTAGTTCTATGTCCCCGAAAAACACCTTGTTCTTGTCCCCTGTGGCAATGTTGGTGCTTCTGCTGACGGCAGTGGCGCTGCTGATCGTCTACCTCAAGGTCAGCTACCTGCACATGCCGCTCAAGCCGGGGGAAGAGTCGAATGTGTGGATGATCGAGGCGCGCATCGACTTCACCGGACGCAATGGTCCGGCGCGCGTGACCTTCCAGTTGCCGCAGGCCACGCCGGGTTTCACGGTGCTGGATGAAAACTTCATCTCGCGAGGCTTCGGTCTGACGATCGAAGAAGGACGCAATGGTCGCGACGCAGTGTGGACGCGTCGTCGTTCGCAAGGTGAGCAGACACTGTTCTATCGTCAGCAGGTCTATCAGGAGAACCGCAGTTCTTCCGATCTCGCCGAGGCAGTGCCGACATCCGAGTTTCCCGCAGTTCCCGACTATCCCGAGCCGCTCGCTTCCGCCATCGACGACGTGCTGACGCGTGCGCGCAACGAATCGGCCGACATCTTCACTTTCGCAAGTCGCCTGATCGCGATCCTTTCCGATCCCAGCGATGAGAACGTACGTGTGATCCGCGATTCGCGGCCGCGTTCCGAGTGGGTGCCGCTCCTGCAGGAGATTCTGGCTGGTGCGCGTATTCCCTCGCGCATCGTCTATGGCATTTCGCTGCGTCCCGATTTCATCGATCAACGCCTGATCACCTGGCTGGAAGTGAACAACGGCAGTCGCTGGCGTGGTTTCAATCCCGAGACCGGCGCTGCTGGCTATCCGGAGAATTTCTACCCCTGGGTGAAAGGCCCGCAGGAAATCGTCGACACCGATGGCGTGCGCAACCTCTCGCTCAGTTTTTCGACGGCGCTTTCCACCATCAACCAGGTGGGCCTCGCGCAACGCATGGAAGGCAAACTCGGTTCGGGCCTGATGAACTTCACGCTCTACAGTCTGCCGATCCCGACGCAGGACGTGTACAAGGTGCTGCTGATGGTGCCGCTGGGTGCGCTCGTGATCGCCTTCATGCGCGTGATGGTGGGCATCCCGACCTTCGGTACCTTCACTCCGATCCTGATCGCTCTCGCCTTCCGCGAAACGCAGTTGGGTTGGGGCGTGACGCTGTTCATCTCGATACTGTCGGCCGGTTTCCTCGTGCGCGTGGGACTGGCGAATCTGAGGTTGCTGCTGGTGCCGCGCCTCGCGTGCATGTTGATCGTGGTGATCGGCCTGATGGTGATGATGAGCCTCTTCAGCGCGCGCCTTGGCTTCACGCAGGGACTTTCGATCGCCCTCTTCCCGATGGTGATTCTGACGATGACCATCGAGCGCATGTCGATCGTGTGGGAAGAGCGCGGTACGCGTGAAACGATCAAGGAAACCATCGGTACCCTGATCGTGGCCGTGTGCGGCTACTACGTGATGACGCATCCGCATCTGATGCATCTGATGTTCAACTTCCCGGAACTGCTCTTGATCGTATTGGCCGCCTGCATGCTGTTCGGTTCGTACAATGGCTATCGCTTGAGCGAACTGTTGCGCTTCAAGGATCTCACCAAAGGTAGCAGCAACTGATGTTCGCGCTCTGGACCAAGCTGCGTAAGTTGGGTGTGGTCGGGCTCAATGCCCGCAACCACAGCTACGTGATGAAGTACAACCGGCGCGAATCCTATCCGCTGGTGGACGACAAATTGCTGACGAAGAAGTTGGCGATCGAAGCAGGCATCGCGGTGCCGCGTCTCTACGGTGCAGTGTCGACGCAGCACGATCTCGCCAAGCTGCACGAGATTCTCGGCACGCACAAAGAGTTCGTGGTGAAGCCGGCGCACGGCGCCGGCGGTGAAGGCGTGCTCGTCATCGACGGCAAGCGCAAGGAGCTCTACGTCAAACCCGACGGCAGGGCGCTATCACTCGACGAGATCAAGTATCACGCTTCCAACATCCTCAGTGGCATCTACAGTCTCGGTGGCATTCCCGATTCGGCGATGTTCGAGTATCGCGTGCGCGTGCATCCCATCCTCGAACCGATCAGTTATCGCGGTGTGCCGGACGTGCGTCTGCTCGTCTTCCGCGGTGTGCCGGCGATGGCGATGATTCGTCTGCCCACGCGTTACTCCGACGGCAAGGCCAACCTGCATCAGGGTGCGGTCGGTGTCGGCATCGACATCGCCACCGGCATCACTTTGGATGGCGTGTTCCAGAGTCGAGTCGTGCAGGAACATCCCGACTTCGGTGTGCCGCTCGCGGGTCTCCAGATTCCCGAGTGGCAGACACTGCTGGAACTCGGCGCGCGCTGTTTCGATCTCACGGGGCTGGGCTACATGGGCGTGGACATCGTGCTCGATCGTGTGCGCGGCCCGATGATTCTCGAAATCAATGCTCGTCCCGGTCTCGCCATTCAGATCGCCAATCAGCGGGGTCTGCAAGGACGTCTGGACAAACTCGAAGTGCTCGAGACCATTCCCTCCGATCCCAAGGAGCGTGTGCAGCTCGCGCTCGATCTCTTCGGCGGCGAAAGCGTCGTACCGCAGGTGCGCAATCCAGAATTGCTCAGTGATCCTTCTTCATTGGAAGAAGAGCCACAGGATCAAGAATCTTGATGAGTAGTGTTGCTCGGTCCATGGATGACCCAAGGACTGAGCAGCGCTTTCTCGCCACACCGTTCCAATAAGTGTCTCGCAAGAATGCTGTGCTCGGCAGTGCTGGCGCAGTACGCGTACGTCGTCTTCGCTATGTTCTTTCCTTGGCTTCGCTTGGTGCAGTGAGTGAAAGTTTCCTATCGATGTCGTCTATCCATCGCGAGAAATGATCGTGATGATCTCGTCCTTCTCTCTTATCGAAATCATGTCGCTGCGCGTCTCGATTGGTTCTCGCTCCGACGCTGGTTTTGGAATCGGCGTGCCTACAGCGCCGGTTGTCATGAAGGGCGCTAGCGTTTTGTTGGCATCGTTCCGAATGAGCAAGTTCTGGAAGTGGTCCTTGCATCGCGTATCAAAACGTTCGTACTAGAAAGATGGCGGGAGCGATCTGCATCGATGCCGATAAATTGCATGAAAAGGCGGGTATTGAATTGCCAACCGAACTGTACGGTTCGGATATAAAGGGTTGATTCTTTCGGTAAGACCGGGCAGTCTCTTGCGCCACAGAGGGGAGGTCGTTCCGACCATATCATGTAAATACTGCGATTCCGGTCAAAAGTAGTTTTTCCTTGACAAAAAAATAGGTTTATTTGAAATTTCGGATTCCGTACGTGTTTTCGGTATCCGAAAACAGCAGTGCCGAGAACAAAAAAACGGAAAAGCAAGACGTTCGACACAACGAACGCTTGAACCTCCGGGTCATCTCAGAGCCTAGCTGTCGCCTTCACGTTGGGCGAGCAGGTAGTCGGTCGGGCTTCATTTCGCTAAGCCATCGCCGGCTGATGATCTACACAAGGGGCGTTCGAGCTCTTTGCAATCAAAAAAGCGAAAGAAAAAGGGGAAATATGAAAGCAGCCACTCAGAGCTACAGGCGCGCGCGCCTGTTCACCGCAGTCAATCGCTCCATCCAACATCTGATTACTCCTGCTGGTCTTGCTGCGTTGGCTTTCGCCAGCCTGGCGCCTTCCGTTCAAGCTCAAGAAGTCGAAGAGATTCGCGTAACCGGTTCTCGCCTTGTCCGCACCACCATGGAAACGCCGACCCCGGTAACCACCATGGAGGCAGCCGAACTCCAAGCCATGGCGCCTGGCAACCTGATCGATGGTCTGCAGCAGATGCCGCAGTTCTACAACAACCAGACGCCTGATCAGTCCAACGGTGGCCAGAACTCCGGTGGCTCCAACATCAACCTGCGTGGTGCCGGCACCAACCGCACCCTGACTCTGTTGAACGGCCGTCGTGTCGTGCCCAGCAACCGCTTCGGTACCGTGGACGTAGCCCTGTTCCCCGAAGACCTGCTGCGCACGGTTGAAACGGTGACCGGTGGTGCATCCGCCAGCTACGGTACCGACGCCGTGGCCGGTGTGGTGAACTTCATCCTCGACACCAACTTCGAAGGTCTGAAAACCCATGCCCAGGCCGGCATCAACGAATACGGCGACGGCAGCACCTGGGAAGCAGGCCTCGCCTTCGGTCACGAGTTCGAAGACGGCTTCCACATCATGGGTTCGATCTCGGCCTACCGCATGGCGCCGATCCGCTCCTTCGAATCGCTGTCCGATCGCGACTACATCCGGAACATGGCCCGCGTGACCAACCCGGATCCGAACGGTCCGACCGAAATCATCCGTTCCTGGGTGCGTCCCACCAACTTCAGCAACACCGGTGTGCTTCTCGACAACACCCGTCCGTCCATCAACCGCCTGGAGTTCCAGCCTGATGGCAGCGTGCGTCCGATCCCGACTACCGATGTCGTTGGTACCGCTACCTCCGGCTGTCTGTGTATTGCCGACCCGGCCTACGGCTATGGCGTGAACTACGACAACGATCTCAACGCCGGTTACGAGCGTCAGAACGTGTTCCTGTACGCCGACCAGGACTTCGGTGCCAACACCAACGTCTATGGTCAGCTGATCTACGGCCGCAACATCGCCTCCGACCGTCGTGAAAGCATCTCGCTGCTCTCCGGCTGGGAAGGCCGCATCTATGCGGACAACGCCTTCCTCCGTCCGGAAGTGGCTCAGATGATTCGTGATGCCGGTGCCCAATTCGTGGGCTACGGCTTCTTCCCGCTGAACGTGGTCGACACTCCGCTCGGCGAATCCGTGCAGGACACCAAGAACAAGACCTTCTCCATCACCTTCGGTATGGATCATGAGTTCACCGAAGGCTGGCTCGAAGGCTGGAACCTGCAGACCTATTACCAGTACGGCGAGAACGTGCAGGACTTCATCACGCTCAACGGCGTACGTGTCGACCGTCTGCCGATCGCCATGGATGCCGTGCGTCATCCCGAGACCGGCGAGATCATCTGCCGCGTGAACCTGCCTGAGTACACCCGTCCGATCTCGGAAGGCGGCAACGGCGGCTACTTCCGCGACTGCGTACCGCTGAACACCTTCGGTGGCGTGCAGAACATCAGCCAGGCTGCAGCCGACTACATCATGGACCGCGACAACAAGGTCGCTCGCCAGTGGACCGAACAGAAGATGTTCGAGATCGTGTTGAACGGCGAGCTGTTCCAGGGTTGGGCTGGTCCGATCGACGCCGCATTCGGTGCCTCCTACCGTAACGAGAAATTTGATCAGCGCACGTTGGATCCGACCGACGAATTCCCGGCGCTGCTCGATGGCCGTCTGATGAGCGACGTCGGCCTGCTACCTCCCGGCCTGCGTGGGGTCGTGCCCGAAGGTCACATCTCCGGCGCTGGCATTGCCGGATTGCGTCACGTACCCGCCGGTTACCTCGGTGACGCCAACTCGAGCTCGGTACTGTTCAGCTCGCTGCGTGCCTTCGGCGGCGGTTACGACGTGAAGGAAGCCTTCGGTGAGGTCAACGTCCCGCTGCTCAACGGTGTGACCCTGGTCGAGAACCTCGAAACCTCGCTGGCAGCCCGCTGGGCCGACTACGAAGGTTCAGGCGAAATCTGGGCCTGGAAAGTGGGCCTGAACTGGACCATCGACGACGAGTGGCGTGTACGTGCCACCAGCTCGCGCGACGTGCGTGCAGCATCGCTGCGCGAACGCTACGACCAGACCCGTGGTGGTATCAACGTGCGCAACCCCTGGGATAACGGCAACCTCGTATCCGCCGCGTCGCTCTCCGGCGGTAACCCGAGCGTGAACCCGGAAGAAGCCGATACGCTGACCGCCGGCATCATCTACCAGCCCTCCTGGCTGGATGGTTTCCAGACCTCGGTCGACTGGTACAAGATCGACATCAACGACGCCATGGCCCAGCTGTCCGCGCAGAACATCGTCGACAGCTGCCGCGGTGGTGACATCACGCTCTGTCAGTACGTGATCACGCCGACCGGCCCGGTCACCAACCCGACCAGCAACGACTTCCGCCAGATCGACCGCGTGGAAGCGCTGTTCATCAACCTGGCCAACCAGCGCATCGAAGGCGCCGACTGGGAAATGCGCTACACCACTGACCTCGATCTCGTAGGCTTCGGTGGCGAAGAGACCATCTCCTGGCGCTTCCTGTACAGCTACCTGGAAGAAAACTCCGTGAAGAACCCGGGTGCCGTACGTGACGACCGCGCTGGCCAGATCGGTGGTGGCTTCACGTTGCCGCAGAACAAGGTCACCTCCAGCGTCACCTACCGCAACGGACCGTTCACGGCCTTCCTGCAGGGTCGCTGGATCGACGGCGGTGTGCTCGATCGCACCTACATGGAAAGTCAGGTACGTGTGCCTGCCTCCGCTCGTCCGGCCAACTCGGTACTGGCGCTGTGTAACGGTGGTCAGACCGTGTGCACCATCGACGACAACAGCATGCCGTCCGTCACCTACTGGGATGCGCGCCTCGGCATGAACTTCGGTCAGGACGAAAATCTGGAAGTGTTCCTGAACATCAACAACCTGACGGACAAAGAACCGCCGATCACTCCTGGCGCCATTGGTCGTACCGGTGTGGGTGTTGGTGTACAGAGCCTGTACGACATTCTCGGACGTCGATACACCATCGGCGTGAATTACGAGTTCTGAGGGGGATGCCATCGGCCTGTCTGGACGCAGGCCGATGTTGCAGTGCTCGAGGGCGGCCCTGGCCGCCCTCTTTTTTTGTCTGGCGATGAGTCCTGCCCTGTATTTCGCTGCTGGTACGGGCCCCGTGAGCCTGCGTTTTTAGGGCTGAACAAAACGCTGCAATGACGCAGCGCGCCTTGTTGACCAATCAGTATTTATTCAGCTCGCTCAGGATGCGTTCGCACACCTGATCCTGATTGAGTCCGTCGCCGGCGATGGTGATGTCCGCATACTTGCGGTAGAGAAGCGTGCGTTCGAGGAAGAGTTCGTCGAAGCTTTGTTCGGGGCGCTTGGCGATGCCGCGGGTTTCGTAGTCGGTGATGCGGCTGCGCAGTGTATCGAGGCTCACATCCAGGTAGATCATCACGCCGTCTTCCTTCAGATGCTGCATGGCGGCATCGCTGTAAACAGCACTGCCTCCCGTGGAGATCACGTGGTTCTTCACGTCGAGGCTCTGCAGCACTTCGGATTCGATCTCACGCAAACGCATGTAACCTTCGCTGTCGAGAATGTCCTGCAGCGAACGGCCCTGCACGCTCTGAATCAACACGTCGGTGTCGATGAAGTCATGGGAAGTGCGTTTGGCGAGGATGACGCCGATGGTGCTCTTGCCGGAGCCCGGCATGCCGATGAGGACGAGGTTGGATTTGGAGGCCATGAACTGCTACCGCTGATTGGAACGCGCGCAATCCTATCACGGCTTGCGCCAGGCCGTTCATGCGCCGGCGAAGCCTTGAAGAAATCAAGACCCTGCAATAAAAGCGGACCTAGGTGTCAGCGCGCGCGGCGATCGAGCGTTATGCAACCTGTCGCAATCAGGAACTGTTGCATGCCGCGTCTACATGTCGTTGGTTGTCCGCGTAGTGGCACCACCTTGCTCATGGAGTTGCTCGCCACTTGTTTCCACTGTCAGCGGCAGAATGGACATGAGTTGAGCATCTTTGCTCCCACGGGTGTGCCGCGAAGTTCCGAGCAGGTCTTTCTGAGCAAACAGCCCACCGACATCCTCCACGTCGGCAAGTTGCTCGACCTCGATCCCGATCTTTACGTCGTCCATCTGTTGCGCGATCCGCGCGCGGTGATCACGAGTCGTCACAGCGGTAAGAGTGGGTTGGACTACTTCTCGAACTATCGCATCTGGAAGCAATGCGAACTCGCGGCGCGTGCCTTGGAAGGGCATCCACATGTTCTGCATCTGCGCTACGAATCGTTGGTGCGTGATCCGAATGAAACGCAAGCACGTATCGCTGCGCATTTTCCCTTTCTGCGTTCCCGCTACAGCTTCGCCGAATATCAGGGCTTCGCGCATCCTGATCCTGCTGCGCGTGCGGCGATGAATGGATTGCGTGCGATCGACACGGGCAGTCTGACGAAGTGGCGGCAGCACCTGCCACGCGCGAAGAGCCAGCTATTGAAATTTCCCACGATGCAGTGGGATCTCGAACATTACGGCTATGAACCGAATGCTGACTGGCAGAAGCTGCTCAAGGATGTGCTGCCACAGCCGCATAGCTGTCGCTATTCGGATCGACCGCAGTACTTCAAGGAAGCGGAGAAGAAGTTGCGACTGTGGTTCAAGATCAGACGCTATCGTCGGCAGGCGTTGAGCACGCCAGTGCAACCGCGTAGCCAAAGTGTCGAGGAACTACGACCCCGTCTCAGCGAGCAATAGCGTTCTACGAGATTGCTTCAGTTCAAGCTTTGAGCGCCACCACCAACACGTTGTGACTTTGGCCATCCCAAGGCAGCAATGCTTCGTAGTCGTGCTCGAGCAACTCCACGGAAAAACCGCAGTCTTCGAGCCAAGCCTTGAGTGTGGGAATCGATAGCGCCGTCATACGGTGTTGGTCCCGCCATTCCTGCGTACCTTCCGGTGAGCTGCGCGTGATGCGCAGATTCAGATCCAACACTTCTCCCTCACCGCGGTAATACCACGCCGATTGAAAGTGTAATTGCGCATCGCCGTCGCTGAGTTCGGTGGTGATGCCGGCATCATTGCGAATGCCAGCGGCATCGACTGCGTTGCAGAGAAATACGCCACCCGGTTTCAGCGCGCGCCACACTCCACGCAAGGTCTGCTGCAGCGACGACACTGGATGGCTGTAGTGCAACGAATAGAGAAAGCAGGTGACGAGATCGAAGGCTTCGACGTGTGTCAGCGCCGCCATGTCGCTCAGTTCGAACTGTGCCGTGGGACAACGCGCCTTGGCCAAATCCAGCATCGCAGCACTGTTGTCGAGACCGGTGCCGGTGAAACCGTGTTCGAGCATGTGACGCAGATGTTGACCGCTGCCACAGGCGAGATCGAGATAGTCGCGGCTGGGCGCGCCGCAGAAGAGCGCATAGGCGCGGCGCGCGAAATCACTCTGCGCCTGATAGTCGATGTGGGCACAGAAGCGGTCGTAGTAATGGGAGAGATCGGCGTAGAGCTCGCCTTGACGGATCATGTTGGCCTCGCAGGGGACTGGCCGCTGCAGGGCAACGACGGGCGCCATTGTACCAGCGCCCGAGTCTTTCAGCGGCTCCGGTCGCGCCGGGCCTGGCGGCTTTTGTCGAGACGGCGCTGGCGCACGGCCTTGCTCTGCGGATCGAGACGGCGCAGCTCACAGACCTGCATCTGACGCCGAGACCAAGAGCCGCGCCAGCGTGGGGCAGTCAATCTCGCGTCGCAAGCCGTTCATGCTGCGCTGGCGATGGGCGGGCGTCTTGCTCAGTCGATGTAGTCCTGCAGCAGACTGCGCACCTTCGCGCGCGCGGCCGCGCTGTCATAACTGCCTTCCGTCAGCACCTCCGCCTGTTCGAACAAGACGGCGAAGAGCGGGACCTCGTTGGCGACTTCGCGCACCTTCACCTGAGGGCCCGCACTGAAGATCTCGGACCACACGGCGCGTACATCGGCCCAATAGGGTGCGGTGCGCTCCCAATACTCATCGCCGGCACTGAAGTCGAAATCCTTGATGCGCTCGTAGCGGTTCACGCCGAGCTCCTTGCTGAGATAGGGAGCGGGGCCAGCGGGCCGACCTTCGGCATCGAGCACCACCTTGTAGTTCTCTTCTTCCTGCACCCACCCGGTCGGCACGATGGTGTGGCGGTTGGTGCCTTCGAGCACGTGATAATCGTCGCGCACGGTGGACTCGCGGCGTGGCAGGGGACGCCAGGTGGTGCTGCTCAACCAGGTGGAGAAGTTGGGATAGTGCTCCCAGCGACCGATGGCCTCATAGCGCGGTGAGTCATCGACCTGATAGACGGACTGCGCCCAGGTGCCCTTCACCTCGGCGGGCGAGAGCGTGCGATGGGTCCAGGTTTCGTGACCGGAGAACTCCATGATCGTGGGCTTTTCGTAGCGCCAGTCCTGCCGCCAGTGCTTCTGCACGAAGGGCCCCATCAACTCGCCGTTCTCGCCCTGGGCGAACATCACCATCAGGTGCTGCAGGCTGATGAAGTCCTCGGTGTCTTCGAGCACGAAGATCGTTTCCGTACCCCAGCTCTGATAGGGGCGGTTGCGCTGGAAGTCGGGCGTGTAGCCCACCGTTTCCAGAAACTCGAAGCTGGTGCGATAGTGGCCGGCCATGGCCAGGATGGCACGGCGATCCTTTTCCTTCTGGGTCAGGTCTGGCGCCTGCAGCGAGAGCCAGCCCGGGCTGGGCTCGAGATCCAGCGTCAGTGGTGCACCCTTGCTGGAGCCGCCGCGCGGCGTGAAGTTGCAGCTTTGGTCGTGCGACCAACTGAAGGTGTAGCGCAGGCTTTGCGGGCAGTCGGCCAGATTGCGTACGGCCTCCTGCTCCTGCGCCCCGGCGTTCAGGCTGAAGCCGAGGCACAGCGCGGCGGAAGCGGTGAGAGTTAGCGAACGATGGACGCTCATGGATCCTCCTGGTTCGAGGCTCGACCCTCGAAATCGTTGGCGCACGGCGCGTCGGGTCAACACAGTGCAGAACCTTTGACTGCGGTGATGATACTCAAGCCCGCGGTGATCCGGGACCGCGCGAGCATCCCAGCGTGCGATCCCGCTCACTTACGGACATAGCGCTTGATGAAGCTGAGCAGGCCCAGGCCGCTGAGCACGAAGACGCCGAGTCCACTCAGAGTCAGGAACAGCTTGTACCAGAGCTGCCCCATCTTTCCCGTGTGCAACGGGGTAGCGAGGTTGTAGAGACGCTCGCGCAGCGGCAGGTTGAGGGCATCGATGCGTAGATCCATCCAACCGCCGGTGACGTCGATGTAGACGCGGCTCAGGCCTGTGCGGTTCCACTCCCCCTCCTGCTGCAACCCCACAATGCGATAGGCGGAGAAGGGGCCTGGCACCTGGGCGCTGCGCACGGTGGCGCCCGGAAACACTGCCAGGGCGCGCTGCATCGCCGGCAACCATTCGCCTTGCTCGGTGCCCTCGATCGAATCGATGCCGATGAGCATGGCGTCGCTGTATTCCTCACTGAAGCGGATCTCACCCAGCAGCCACTCTTCTACCTGGTTGGGGAAGGCGAGCGTGATGCCCGTAACCAGGGTGAGCAGAAAGGGCAGGGCGAGCACCACACCGAGGTTGCGATGCGAACCGAGCAGCGCAGGGCGCGTCGTGTCCTGCGGCAGCAAACCGTGACGCCAGCCGCGGCGCGCCGGCCAGAATGCCACGAGGCCGGCCAGAACCAAGAGCACCATGGCGCAGGCCGCGAGCCCGAGCAGCGTCAGGCCGAAATTGCCGAGCAACAGGCGATGATGCAGATCGAAGAGCCACTCTTCGGCTCTGCCGTTGCCTTCCCAGAGATCGACGATCTCGCCCCTGGTGTCGAGATAGGCATAACGTTCGCCATCGAGGATCACTTGGGTGAGCGGCAGTTCGGCGGTGGCGAAGCGCACTCCGAGCACTTCTTCCGGCGCGAAATGGCGGTCGACCGCAGCGCCGACCACCGCGAGATTCTCGGGTGTGGGTACGAAATCCACCTGGGCCGCCGGCTCGGTGAGGTGCAGGTAGTCTTCCTTCCATACCAACAGGGTGCCGGTGAAGCTCACCAGCATCATCAACAGCGACAAGGTCACACCACCCCAGGCGTGGAGGGTGCGCAGCAGAGCAATGGGAGTAAGCCTCATGGCGAAACTACGCGTGGATCGTTGTAGCAGGGACGGAGGAGGGGTGGCGCCGGCAAGAAACCACAAACTGCGTCGCGCGGCACAGATGGCGAGGGGACGAGAGGCGTAGTCTCAAAGCTCTTTGCTCCTTGCCTGGTCTGGATACAGGCGATGCAAGGCGACTTGCCGAAGGGTAGACAGATTCATGCGTACCGAAAAGCAAAAGATGTTGTCAGGCGAACTCTACGACCCCCGCAATCCGGAATTGGTGGCAGATCGCCAACATTGCCAGCAGTGGCTGCAGCGCTACAACAGTGGCCAGGCGATGTGCGAAGCCGAACGTCAGGCGAGCTTGGAACTGTATCTCGGCAGTGCCGGGCAACGGCTCGAAATACGGCCACCCTTCTACTGTGACTACGGCTACAACATCCATCTCGGCGATGGTGTGTTCCTGAACTTCAACTGCGTGATTCTCGATGTGGTGGAAGTACGCATCGGCGCGGGTACGCAGATCGGTTCGGGGGTGCAGATACTCACAGCGGATCATCCGCGCGATGCGCAGACGCGTGCCCGCGGTTTGGAGTTCGGGCGTCCCGTGCGCATCGGAACGAACGTATGGATCGGTTCCGGTGCGTTGCTTCTGCCGGGTGTGAGCATCGGTGAGGGAGCAGTCGTCGGCGCAGGCAGTGTGGTGACACGCGACGTTCCCGCAGGTGCAACGGCGATGGGCAATCCGGCGCGCCTCAAAGGTTCGGCGGGTATGGCATAGGAAAACCACTCAAAAAAAAGCCCCGGGAATGCCGGGGCTTTTCGTTACTGAGCATCGTCAGTTGGTGGTTTGTGTTTCCTCGTGCATCTGTTCCGGTGCCTCGATCTGCTCGATCTGCGGCGCCGCTTGCTGCTCTGCCAGGAGTTCGTTGGCGCGAGCGATCAGATAGGCACGGATCGCCGCCGTGTCTTCCGCCGTCAGACGATCGGCGAAGCTCACCATGCCGCGCTCCTGACGCACACCACCCAGCACGATGGAGTCGAAGCCTTCCTGCGAATGCAGCATCGGGCTCACCATCAGGTTGGGGAAGTTGGCACCACGCGCAGCACCACCGTTGCCGTGACAGATGGCGCAGGTGTTGTTGTACGCAGTCTGACCCGCAGCTACCTGCTCGGGCGAAGCCGTGGCCGGCGGCGGGTTGAGCGGCGGTGGCGTGAAGCTGACGGGTTCCGGCAGCACGGTGTCGCCACCCAGGGTGAACACCAGCAGGCGCGAATAGTTCGGAGCGTAGTAGTTGGCGGCCTGGTTGATGCCGACGCTGACGGCGACGTACTGCTTGCCATCCAACTCATAGGTGATCGGTGCAGCGACCACGCCGGTCTGCGTGTCGAAGCTCCAGAGTTTTTCACCCGTGCGCGTGTCGTAGGCGCGGAACTCGTTGGTGTTGTTGCCACCTCCGCTGAATACGAGGCCGCCACCGGTCGACAGCAGGCTGCCGGTCGGACCTTCGTGCTCTTCGCTGCGCCACACTTCGCGGCCGGCTACCGGATCCCAGGCGGAGACGTAGCCGACGAACTCGCGCTCGGCGTCGGGGTTGTCGCGGTAGTAGACGAGGCTCGCGCTCATGTCGATGGCGAGGTTGGTACCGCGCGGGTTGGGCGTGAAGTTCTCCACGCTGCGCATCACGAAGTAGGCACGCTGCGCGGCGATGTAGACGAGGCCGGTTTCGGGGTTCCAGGCGTTGGCATGCCAACCGTGACCGCCCTGCACGCCTGGCGTGAGGTTGAAGATGTTGTCGCGGTCGTAGCGGGCTTCGGGCACTTCGATGGGACGCCCGGTGGCCATGTCGATGCCGCGGTTCCAGTTCACGGCGGTGAAGGCATCACCCTTGAGCAGTTCACCGGTCGCCGCGTCGAGCACATAGAACATGCCGTTCTTGTTGGCCTGGACCACGACGTGCCGCATCTCGCCGTCGAACTCGAGGTCGAGCAGCATCATCGGGCTCATGGCGTCGTAGTCCCAGGTGTCGCCCGGCGTGGTCTGGTAGTGCCACACGTATTCGCCGGTGTCGGCATTCACGGCCAGGATGGACGCGACGAAGAGGTTGTCGCCGCCGGAAGGATCGCGTGCGCGCTGATCCCAGGGCGTGCCATTGCCGGTGCCGAAGATCACGAGGTTGTTGACCTCGTCATAGACGATGGCATCCCACACGGTACCGCCACCGCCCAGCTTCCACCATTCGCCGCCCCAGGTCTTGGCGGCCATTTCCATCGCTTCGTTTTCGAAACCGAGTTCAGGATTGCCGGGCACCGTATACATGCGCCAACGATCTTCACCGGTGCGCGCATCGTAGGCACCGAGATAACCGCGTACACCGAATTCGCTACCGGAGTTACCGATCAATACCTGACCTTTGACGATGCGCGGTGCGCTGGTGACCGTGTACTGTTCATCGGGATTCACCGTGAGTTTGCGCCATACCTCGGCGCCGGTTTCCGCATCGAGTGCCACCAGATAACCATCGAGCGTGCCGATGTAGATCTTGCCCTCGAAGGCGGCGATGCCGCGGTTGACGATGCCGCAGCAAACCTTCACCGCGATTTCCTTCGGCGTTTTCGGATCGTATTGCCAAAGCTGCTCGCCGGTGCGCGCGTCGAAGGCGTAGACCTTGCTCCACGCGGTGGAAACATAGATCACACCATCGATGTAGAGCGGCGTGCCTTGCTGCGACAGGTTGGTGTCGTAATCGGCGTACCAGGCGAGGCCGAGCTGATCGATGTTGTCGCGTGAAATCTCATCGAGCGGGCTGTAGTGACGTTCCTCATAGGTGCCACCCACCATCATCCATTGCCCGGGTTCCTCGGCCGCGCGATTCAAACGTTCCTGGGTGACTTGCGCGAAACCGGGCGCAGGGGCGGGCGCAGCAGCGCTGGAGCCTTGCGTCGCGGAGGAGCTGGATGCCGGTGCGGCGGCTTCTTCATTGCCGGAGCAGGCACCGAGTAGCAAGGTGGCAATGACGATGGAAAGTGGAGTACGTAGGCCGAAGTGGCGCATGGTGATTCCCTCTTGCTGGGTATTATTCAGACTGGTTTCGCGTGACCAGCTGGTGCGGGATGGTAGCACCACGGACTCGGCAGTAAACAAGTTTCGCCGCCGGTGTGATGACGCAAGCTGAGCCTTACTGGCTCATGACGACGAGACTGGCGAGAGAGTTCTGTGTGACGTGGATGGCAAGCGGAGTGAGCACGGAACCGGTACGTTCACGCGCGAAACCCAGGAGCAGCGCCAGACAGAAGATCTGCGCCACGCCATACCAGCTGTATTGCAGCCCATGCATCAGCGCGAACAACACACTGGTCACCAGCAGGGTGCCGCTGAAACCAAGTCGCGTATGGCGAAAGGCCTGGAACAGATAACCACGAAACAAGAGTTCCTCGAGCACCGGTGCCAATACGCTGGCAGACAGCAACATCAGCCAATGCGGCTCGGAGAGGAACTGATCCATGAAGAGTTCTCTACCGGCATCGAGCTGATAGAGCACATAGCCCACGATCGTCATCGTCAGCAGCCACAGTGCCAGCCACTTGCCGACCGTTTCCAAACGTACGGGATTGATGGCGAGCGTGCGCCGCCAACTCTGCTGCGGAAAATGTGCAGCCCACAACAGGCCCGGCAGGATCACGACGACCTGCAACAGATAGAGACTGCCGAGGCCGAGAGAACTCGTGAAGAATTCGAACAGACGTTGACGGCTTTCCTCTCTTGTCAGAGGTCCTTCGCTATGGTTCAGGTACCAAAGAAAAGCGCTTTGGTACGCGAAGGCAGCCGAATAGGTGAGTACTGCAAACAGACCCAGCCAGCCGAGCGCACGCAGCGGTTTGGGCTGGCCGGGTGTCGTCACGTTACGACTCGTCGTTACGGGGCGGGCGGAGCGATGGTGGCAGGATCCCAATGTTCGTCGGCTTTACCGTCGACGAAGCGCCACATGTCGAACCAAGTGGTGGTGTATTTCTCACCGGGCTTGGTGGGGTGGTCGTATTCGCGTGCGATGGCAACGGTCACGAGATCGCCTTCGGCCAGTACGGCCACGACCGGCGTCGTGAGTTTGTCGCAGGTGGGCGTGCGCTGACGCGTGGCGGTGAAGAAGTCGATCACGGGTTGCAGACCGGAGGCCACGTTCGGGTTGTGCTGCAGATAACGCTCGGTCAGCCAGTTGCCGGCATCGGACCAGTGGTTGCATTGCAACAGCTCTCGCATGATGTGCAGTGCGGCTTGCTTGTTGCGGTGCTTGACCGGATCGGGATCGGTGAAAAGTGCTTCGGGGTCTGCGACACCGACCACCGGTTCCTGGGCGAATACTGCGCCACTGAGGAGCAGCGAGGACAGGGTGGCGGCAATCATTGTTTTCATTTTCATGGCAAGCTCCCTATGAATTGCATGGGCCTGGTTGGATGCGCACCAGGCGCTGAGCCCGGGAGTATAGGCAAGGGCTCGTACTCTTGACCAGAAAGAAAAAAGCGCCGGAGTGGGGAAAGCTCCGGCGCTTTTTTGGTTGCACCTGCTTCTTCAGAAGTCGTAGTTCAGACTGAGCTGATAACGACGGCCGAGGCTGTCGTGACCGGCGATGATGCTCTGCCCGGCCGAGCTCGCCACGATCGAAGGTTCTCTGTCGAACAGGTTGGTGATGTTGAACGCCAGCCGCCACTGCGAACCGCTGCTGGTTTCACCCTGGTACGACACTGCAGCGTTGAACTGCGTGAACGAAGCGATTTCGTTGTCGTCCACATCGCGGCCTTCGATCCAGGTGTTGTTCAGGTTCACATCGTCGTAGTAGCTCGACTGCAGCATGAAGCCCCACGGACCAAGACCGTAGTTCGCGGTGAGCACACTGGTGTACTGCGGGCGGGTCTGACCACCGGCATTGTCCTGCGTGGTGCCGGCGGCGGTGGTGGTGGAGTTCTCGTCGAGGAAGCCGATCAGACCGCGCAACGAGAAGGTTTCGCTTTCATTGGGAAAGAAGTTCGGTTCGAAGCGATAACCGATCTCGAGGTCGACGCCGCGCGTCTGAGCCAGGTCCGCATTGATGTTCTGGTTCAGAATGCGCGAGATCGGGCCGATCGGGTTGCCATCGCCCGTGGGAGGCAGACGCTGGATCAAGTTGCAGGCACTCGGTGCTCCCGTGGCAAAGCAGTCGTCCACGATGCGCTGTGCGCCATATGGGGCCACTGCGCCTTCGAGGTTGATCTCATACCAGTCGACCGAGATCTGCAGGCCGTCGACCCAACTGGCAAAGTTTGGTTGCCACACGAAGCCGGTGGTGATGGTTTCGCCGATCTCCGGTCCCAGGGCGGGGTTGGAGGTGGCGAGTACCGTCAGCGCATTGTTCTGCTCGTTGTTGCGGAAGCGATCCTGCACGCTGCCACCACCGGTGCCGGTGAGGAAGATTTCGGCAAAGTTCGGTTCACGGATGTCGCTCGACTTCGTGATGCGCCAACGCAGTGAATCGAGCAGCTGCACATCCAAACCGATCTTCCAGCTTTCCTGGCGTCCGGCGCCCGAGTATTCCGAACTGCGATAGGCAAGTGAGGAACCGATGCGTTGCCCGCTGTCCCACTCCCAAATCGGAATGTTCAACTCGGTGTACCACTCCCAAACATCCTTGCTACCACCGCCGACGCCGATGGCGGAGAAGGGATGCAGCGAACGGTTGCCGTCGCCGGCAAAACCGTCGGGGATGGCGCGAATACCGAGCTCCGGCGCATTGAGCAAGCCGCGTTCGCCGAAGGAGGGGTAGTTGACCTGATCGAAGGATTCGTCACGCCAGGTCAGACCGAAGGCGCCTGAGATCGGACCCGCCCCCCAACCTTCGTACAACACACCGGTGAGCAGCAACTCCGCGAAGTCCTGCTCCAGCGTACGTTCCTGCTTCTTCTCCGGATCGAGAATCCAATTCCTCGCCGCGATGTTGGCGTTGCCGATGCCGAAGGGGTTGAAGGGTACGCACTCTTGTGGATCGAGCGGTCCAATTGGCGAGTCACCAGGCACACCCAGAGGATCGAGCGGGCTGGGAAGGCGTTTGCCTTCCATGAACGCCGCGAGCTCGGCCGGACTGGGATTGCGCAGCGCGATGTTGCATACGATCTCGCCGGTAGTCGGGTGGCGAACTGCATCGAGTGCCAAGAAGAAGCGGTCGATGCGCGGCACGTTGAGGATGCCGGTGGCTACTTGTGATTCGCCGTACTGGTAGGTGCCCGTCAGATTCCAGTTGTCGTTGATCGCGAAGTCGAACTGGAAGGTGTACATCTGTTGCTGCTGGATGCTGCGGTCACCGCGATTGTTGTAGATGTTGACGAGACCAGGACCATCGATGATGCCGCCGGTGGAAACGCGAATCATGTCGAGTCCGGTACGTTCCATCTCCGCACGCACTTCCTCAGGCAGGAAGGCGTTGTCGCGAAAGATCTTCCAAGAGTACAGCGAGCCGGCAATGGACATATTGGAACGTTGTCCATAAAAGTTGGATTCGCTGCGGCCAGCGGCAACTTGCGCGATCAGGCTCAATCGCTCGTTGACGTCGAACTTGATGCCGCCGAACGCAGAACGTTGCGCCACATCGTTGCCACGTGGTCCCCGCAGCGATGCCATGTCGTAGTACTTGTACTCCTGGCCGCCGCTGTGGTTGTTCTGCGCTCCCGCACCAGTCCGTGAGACATAGTCGCCAAAGGCGTAGGGACGTACACCTTTGCCATCGTCGGTGAAGGTCCAGTTGTAGTAACGGAAGCCATTGGTGTTGGTGATGATCAGCCCTTGTGGTGATTGCTGCGCGCTGAACACGTAAGGCACGGTGATGCGCTGCGGAACGTTGGGTGTTTCCGTCTGGGATACCCATTCGGGATTGCGCACGAGACCCCAGTCCTTCCAATTGTCGAGACGCCGCGATTCGCCCGGTCCAACCTGATCGATCTGGCGCCCTTCGACGGAACCTATCACGTGCAGTCGTCCATCCATGAACGAGGTTCCGCCTGCTACGCTGAAGTTGTAGTTCTCGCCATCCATGCGCTCGGTGATGCCGCCTGAAACGCGAGCACGCAGACCTTCGAATTCTCGATCGAGAATGAAGTTCACCACGCCAGCCACCGCATCTGCGCCGTATGCAGCCGATGCACCGCCTGTCACGACGTCGACGCGTTGCATCAAGGCGCTGGGAAAGAGATCCACGTTGACGCTGCCTTGCGCATCAGCAGGTGCGACGCGGGTGTCGTTGAGAAGAACCAGTGTGCGGTTCAAACCCATGCCCCGTAGGTTCAGGTAGGAACCGCCGGCAGTGGTACTGATGGCATTACCACCACGCTGTGCGTTGGGTGTGTCGAAGAACTGCGGTAACTCGTCGAGTTGTGATGCTACGGTTGAGCCAGGGTTGAAGTCAGTGAGCTCGCCGAGCGTCATCGCCGTTACCGGCGTCGGTGCACTCATTCCATCTACTACGCGAATCCTGGAACCGGTTACCTGGATTTCTTCGAGATTGGTTGGAGGTTGATTGGGTTCTTGTTGCGCTTTGGCCGGAGAAACGGCCCAAGCGGTGGCGATCGAAGCGGCAACTGCGAAGTACAACTTGGTCTTGTTGGAACTGCTGAATGCAGCACTTCTCATTGTTATTCCCCCGTTGTTTGGGTGTTGTAGTTGTAGTGTGTAGTGCGCGTCTCCCTTGTTGTGCCGAAAAAGCACGGCCATTCGAGAATAGAACAGGCATCGAGATGCGCAAATAATCTTTCGGTAGTCGATTTGGGCTTCGCTATCCGAAAAGCGAGCTTTGGAGGGGGAAGTGCGTAAATAACGAGGGAGTAACAATTTCACTGTGCGGAACTTTGCGTTCGTGCAGTTCACGCGGAAGTATAAATTTCGCGCGGCGTCGAGATAGAGATGCTTATATAAAAAGTAGTTCGTTTTTTTTATGAAAAATCGAGATGCGAACAAAGAAGCAATTTTGCAAAGCATTCGTTCATGGTGAGGACACGCACGTCATCGTGCTAGCACTTTGCTGTCGCAAAGACGCGAATAAAAGCGAAAAAGAAAACGGGGAAGAGTTGTCTCTTCCCCGTTTCGTTTTGCGTTCAGCTCGGCTTGATCAGAAGTTCAGGTTCAAGCTCAGCTGATAGCGGCGACCCCAGACGTCGTAGCTATAGTTGATGACCTGGCCGCTGGCGCCCGCGATGACCGGCGGGTCGCGATCGAACAGGTTGTTGACGTTGAGTGCCAAGCGCCAGGTGGCACCGCTCTGCAGTTCACCGTTGTAGCTCAACGCAAGGTTGAACACGGTCTGCGAAGCGACGGAGTTGTCATCGATGTCCACGCCTTCGATCCAGTTGGTGGTGGTGGTCGAGCTGCCACCGTTGCTCAGCACGCTGTCGATGTAGATCGTCTGCAGCATGACGCCGTAGTTCTCGACATCGTAGTTCAGCGTGAAGAGGCCCGTGTATTCGGGGTTGCTCAAACGCTTCACGTAGTCGATGTAGATACCGCCGGCAGAGGTAGTGGAACGTTCATCCAGGAAGCCGATCATGCCGCGGAAGTTGAGGCGTTCAGACCAGTTGCTGAAGAAGTTCGGTTCCATGTTGTACTGGATCTCGACGTCCACACCGCGGGTCTGTGCACCACCAGAGTTGGTCTGGATGTTCAGGATCTGCTGAACGATGTTGGTGACAGGGTCGCGGCGTACGAGGCTACAGGCCAGCGGCGACTGCTGGAAGTAACAGTCGTCGACGATGGCTTGCGCACCGTAGGGTCCGATCGACTTGGCGAGGTCGATTTCGTACCAGTCGACGGCGATGGACAGACCATCGATCCACTCGGCGAAGCTCGGCTGATAGACGAAGCCGGTGGTGACGGTGTCACCCTGTTCCGTCTGCAGGCCGGGGTTGGGTGAAGGCAGTACGGTCAGCGAGTTGTTCACCGCGCCACCGAAGGCCGGGTCGTTGATCACACCGCCACCGGCACCCGTGAAGAAGCGTTCGCTGAGGTTCGGCTCACGCACGTCGCGGGACTTGGTGTAGCGCCAACGCAGGTCTTCGTGCAGCGTGACGTCCAGACCGATCTTCCAGCTGTCGATCGAGCCGGAGCTCTTGTAGTCCGAACGACGGAAGCCAAGGTTGGTGGTGATGCTCTGGCCGCTGTCCCAATTCCAGATTGGAATGTTCAACTCGCCGTAGGCTTCCTTCACTTCGTTGTCACCGGTACCTACTGCAGGACCGGTGAAGGCGTGCATGGTGCGGCTACCGGGGCCGGCAAAGCCGATCGGAATACCGCGGATACCGAGGTGCTCGGCGTTCAACAGACCACGTTCACCGTAGGCCGGCAAGGTCCACTGATTCACGTACTCATCACGATAGGTCAGACCGAAGGCCGAGGTGATCGGACCTGCGCCCCAGCCTTCGAAGAGCTGACCGCTCACGAGGATCTCGGCGAAGTCCTGATCCATCTCACGAATCGATTTCTTCTCTTCGTCGGTGAACCAGTCGATCGCTGCCTGCGATACGTTGCCGTTACCGAGGATGTTGTGCGGTACGCAAGTGGAAGGATCGAGCGGACCGATCGGCGAATCAGCCGGTACACCCAGCGGAGTCAGCGGGCTGGGCAGGAGCCTGCCTTGCATGAACTCCTTCAGCTGCTCAGCAGTCGGGTTGACGGTGCTGATCTTACAAACGATGTTGCCGTTGTTGTCGCGCACCGCGTCGATCGACAGGTAGTACTTGTCCACACGCGGAATGTTCAGAGCACCGGTCTGCACCTTGCTGCGGCCGACCTGGTAGTTACCGGTCATGTGCCAGTTGTCGTTGATGTCCCAATCGAAACCGGCAGTGAAGGACTCCATCTGGCTGATGTCGCGGTTGCCACGATCATCGTAGGCGTTCGTCAGGCCCGGGCCGCGGATCTGACCACGCTTCTCGATCGTGATACGGTCGAGGCCTGCTTCATCCATTGCCTGCGCCACTTCTGCGGGGAGGAACGGGTTCTCCCTGAAGAGAGTGTAGGCGTAGGAGGTACCGGCGATCGTCATCTGGCTGCGGCGACCGTAGGAGTTACCTTCGGTACGCCCGGCGATCACCTGGGCACGCAGGCTGAGTGCATCGCTCACGTCATATTTGATGCCACCGAAGAACGAACGCTGTACCACTTCGTTACCGCTGGCGCCGAACATGAAGGCCGCTTCGTGGTTGCGGAACTCCGGACCACCGCTCTGGCTGTTGGTGAAGGAGTTGCTGTACTGACCGAACTGGTACGGGCGCACACCCAGACCATCATCGGTGAAGGTGTAGTTGCGGTACTTGAAGTTCGGCGTCGTGATCACACCGGTCGGTGAGCCGCGGTTGTCGAATACCCAGGGCACGGTGATACGGCGCGGCACGCCGGGACCGGCAGTCGGTGACCAGTCCGGGTTCTGCACCAGGCCCCAGTGCTTGAAGTTGTCGTGACGATCGAGTTTGCCGTCGATCTGATCGACATAGCGACCCTCGATGGAACCGATCAAGTGCAGCCTGTCATCCATGAAGGCCTTACCACCGGCCACGCTGAAGGAGTAGTTCTCGCCGTCACCGTATTCGTTGATACCGGTGGAGACGCGGGTCTTCAGACCTTCGAACTCACGATCGAGCACGAAGTTGACAACACCGGCCAAGGCGTCGGCACCGTAAGCGGCAGAAGCACCGCCGGTGATCACGTCCACACGGCGCATGAGCGCGGTGGGGAAGTTGTCGATGTTGGTGGCGCCACCTGCGTCGGCCGGAATTACACGAGAGCCGTCGAGCAGAACCAGGGTGCGCTGAGTGCCCATGCCGCGCAGGTTGAGATAGCTACCGCTGGCGGTGGTGAAGGTGGTGCCGCCACGCTGTGCGGTCTGGGTGCTGAAGAATTGCGGCAGCTTATCCAGCTGCTCGGCCATGGTCGTGCCTGGGTTGATGTTGACCAGTTCGTCCGTGGTGACCGCCGTCACGGGAGTCGGCGTGACCAAGGTGGTTTGGTTGAGGATTCGAGAACCCGTGACCTGGATCTCCTCGAGGCCTTCGCCCTGGGCTTGAGCCAGGGAGCTTACGAGCCCTGTAGTCAGAGCAGCAGTTATTGCCCAGGAGAGCTTATTTCTGGAACTGCTGAGTGCAGTACTTCTCATTATTGTTTCCCCCATTTTCTCGGGTGTTCTTTTTGGTTGTAGGTGCTTTAGGTGAGAACCCTACGGCAGCCGGAAAAGGCAAGGGCGGCGCGAGAATAGTACAGGTGTGATTGAGTGGGGAAGCGATATTTCGAGGACCGAGGAAATTTTCGGTATACGAAAATAAAAATTACGCCGAAACGAACTGTCTGGTACTGAATTGCCGGATACGGCGAAAAAGGCGTTCCGACTTAAACAATATCTATGAGCAAGTTGACGATTGCCACCAGCTGGGAATCAGCTTGAAGTAAAGCGCAGAATTCGCAAATGGCAGAACCGATCGGTTCGGTATGCCTCAGGCGTGCTGGTCAAGGGCGTCCAACACCTTGCTCATCAATTTGTTGATGGCGGCAAAGCGGGAGGGGTCTCCGAGGAGCTGCGGAACGTTCTGTACCCAGCGCGAACCATCCAGTTCGTCGTTGCAGTGGGTGATCAAAGCGCGGGCCGTTTCGAAAGTGGTCTCGAGATGGAACTGCAAGGCCAGTACACGTTCGCCGTACTGGAAGGCCTGATTGCGACATGCTTCGCTACTGCAGAGCAACGTGCAACCTTCCGGCAGTGTGAAGGTTTCGCCATGCCAGTGAAATACATCGCAACTCTCGGGAAATAGCGCGGCGATCGCCGAAAAGTTCTTGTCCACTTCGCGTTGCACCGGAAACCACCCGATCTCGCGATGCTCATTGGGGGTGACGGAAGCACCGAGCGCCTTCGCAATCAGCTGCGCGCCGAGACAGATGCCGAGTACCAGCTTGTCTGCAGCGATCGCCGCCTTGATGAGCTCGAGCTCCTGTTCGAGCCATGGATGGCGATCAGTGTCGTTCACGCTCATGGGGCCACCCATGACGATCAGCCAATCGAACTCGTCCACGCTCGGCAACCTTTCGTCGCGATAGAGTGCGGTACTGCTCAAGCTGTGTCCGCGTAGTTCCAGATGGGCTTCGATGCTGCCGAGGCCTTCGAAAGATACGTGATGAAGAGAGTGAACGCGCATGGGAGTTCCTTAACTGCGGTTGATGCCTGCTCGCAGCAAGCAAGGTCATGATTGCGCGGAAACTGCCAGCCCTTCCGCCTTTTGACTGTCGTGCGGTTCATGCCATGAACGACAGGACCGAAGTGTAGCCCGAAATCGTGGGAAAGCGGCCACGCATTTCTTAATCGTCCTTTCAACCATCTTGATCTGCCTTTAATCAGGAATCCTGGCTTCACTCATTACGCTGCCGCTGCTTCTCATCCAGGTCACGGAGAACTCTATGGCGGCTACCACCACAAGTGTGGCTTTCAATCGTATGCGTCTTTCTGCTCTCACTCTCGCAACGCTGCAGGCTACATCCGCTTTGGCAGCGCAACCCGACCCCGCAACGATACGCGGTGTCGAGGAAATCGTGGTGCAGGGCGGCATCGGCTATCGCAACCGCAGCAACGACGTCGTGCAGACGCTCGAGTACGGTCCCGACTATTTTCAGCGTTTCGAACCACTCACCGCGGGCGATGCGCTCAAACGCATGCCCAGCGTGACCTTTCTTTCCGACGTGATCGAGTCCGACGGCGTGCGCATGCGTGGCCTCGATCCCGGTTACACCAAGATTCTGATCAACGGCGAACAGGTGCCCGGCGTGAATGCCGACAGGTCCTTCTTCATGGATCGCATACCTGCCGAGTTGATAGAACGGGTGGAAGTCGTACGTTCCTCGAGCGCACGTCGTTCGGGCGATGCGATGGCTGGCACCCTCAACATCGTCCTGCGTGACGGCTTCAGCATGGATGGTGGTTATCTGCGGCTGGGTGGTCTGCGTTTCGACGACGGCGAATGGAAACAAAGCACTGCCGGCGTGTGGGGCGGACAGGTGGGTCCGGGCCGCTTGATCATCGGTGGCAACATGCAGGGCCGCTACAATCCCAAGCGCAAGCACAGTCTGCGCTATGGTGATTCACCGGAGAACGATCCCGATTACGCCAGCAACGAATTCGACAATCGCGAGGACCAGTCGGACATTCGCGACGGCAAGGATTACTCCTTCAACGCCAACTATGAGGTCGAATTCGGGACCAGCTCACTCGAGTTCGGGGCCTTCTACGTGAAGACCGATCGCACGGAGAGCGAACGATCCCGCGAGTACGATGATCCCTTGGCGCTCACCGGCCCCGTGCCGGGCGGCAATCTCCTCAGCGACAACGCCAACATCAACGACATCGATCAGGACAACTACACCTTTTCGACGGCCTTCTCGCATGAGTGGTCCCTGGGCACCACGCAACTGAAGTTCACCGCAGCAGGCTTCGATTCCTTCAGTTACGAAACCGAGGAAGAAATCGACTTCGACGAAGACGAACCGGTGTTCACAGGCGCCTTGCTCACCACCGACATCGCGGATGAGGAACGCACTTTTGAAATCGAGCACGAAATGCAGTTGAGCTCGGGACTCGAGCTCGCCTTCGGCGTGTTCTGGCTGCAGAAGGAGCGCGACACCCGCATTCTGTTGCAGGAACATGAGTTCGAGGTGCAGGCGCGGGATTGGCACCAGTTCACCCGCAATCCGCAGGAGTTTCGCGAAGCCTGGACGGAACTCGAGCCGGCCGCGGGAGGCGTCAACGCCATCGAGGAAGACCGACTCGACTATTACGTGGCCTTGAGCGGTCAGCGCGAGCGGCTCACCTGGGAGGCGGGCCTGCGCTACGAGACCACATCGACCGACATCGACGATCTCACGTTGTCCGCACGTATCGAGAACGATTACGAGTTTCTCCTGCCTTCCGCGCACCTGCGTTACGAACTCACCGACTATGATCGAGTGACGCTGTCCGTGGCGAAGACCATGCGTCGCCCCAATTGGAACTACATTTCTCCGGCCTTGCTCGAAGAAGAGCTCGGAGACAACGATCTGCTCGGCAACCCCTTTCTCGAACCGGAAACGGCAGTGGGTTTCGACATCGGCTTCGAACACAGCCTCGGGACCACCGGCATCGTGGGCATCAACTACTTCGAACGCAAGGTGAAGGACCTGGTGGAACTGGCGAATACCGGCGTCGAGGGTTCGGAAGGTGAGGGCACCTTCGTGTTGCAGCCCCGCAATACCGGAGATGGTGAAGTGCGCGGCATCGAGCTCGATCTCTCCACGCCGCTCAGCTTCGTCGGCCTCGACAATACCGGCATCTTCCTCAACTACTCCTGGCTCGACAGCGAGATCGAGGACATGTTCGGCAAGCGTCGTTTCAACGATCAGTCGAAGCAGGTCTACAACTTCGGCTTCATTCAGGATCTGCCACGGTTCGCCGCGGCCTTCGGCGCCAGCTATCGCAAGCAGGGCGATGCCTTCGGACGCATCGTCAGCGAAGAGGTGAAGACTTCCTACGATGGGGATCTGGAAGTGTTCGTCGAAAAACGCTTCGGAGAAAGGCTCACCTTACGCCTCGTCGGTTCCAACCTGTTGGACGCTGCCAAGCGCGAAGTCTTCAACAAGTTCGACACCATCGAAGATCAACGTACGCGTCGTTTCGATGAATACGAACTCGAATCGGAAGTTGCAGGGCCCTTCTATCAGCTCATGGTGCGGTTCACCTTGGGCAGCAATTGAGAAAGAGCATCATGAAACCTCTGCAATGTTGGTATGTATCGAGTTTGCTGGCCGCAAATCTCGTATACGCAGCTGAAGCGCTGCAGCCACGTATCGTCACCGAACCTGTCCGTTACGATACCGATGATCCCGCCATCTGGATAAGTGCATCTGATCCTGCGCAAAGTCTCGTACTGGGCACCGACAAGGATGCCGACGGCGCGTTGTATGTCTTCGATCTACAGGGACGCATTCAACACGACAAGGTCGTGCGCGGGTTGTTGCGTCCCAACAATGTCGACATCGCCTATGGTGTACAGCTCGGTGGCGAGCGCGTGGACGTGGCGGTGGTGAGCGAGCGCTATGCACATCGCCTGCGCATATTTCGTTTGCCGGACATGGCCCCCGTCGATGGCGGTGGCATTCCCGTATTCGAAGGCGAGCGCGCACGAGACGTGATGGGCATCGCGCTCTACACGCGTCCCTCCGATGGTGCACTCTTTGCCTTCGTCAGCCGCTCCGAAGCATTCGCGCCGCAGGAAGGTTATCTGCACCAATATCGCTTGGTCGATGATGGCACTGGTCGATTGCGCGGGGTGTTCACACGTGCGCTTGGCACCTGGAGTGGCCGCAAGGAAATCGAAGCCATCGCCGTCGATGGTGCGCTTGGGTATGTCTATTACAGCGACGAGGGCTATGGTGTGCGGAAGTACCACGCCGATCCCCTGGCCGAGGATGCAGATGAACAACTGGCAGAATTCGGTCACGACGATTTCGCGGAAGATCACGAAGGCATCTCGATCTACGCACGCCCCGATGGTACGGGCTACATCATCGTTTCCGATCAGCAAAGCAATCGCTTCAACATCTATGCACGTGAAGGCACGCAAGGTGATCCACATCGCCATGAACTCCTGGCATCGGTGTTGCTGTCGACCGAGGAGAGCGACGGCAGTGAACTCGTCACGCAATCGCTTCCTGGCTTCGAAGGCGGTTTGTTCGTCGCCATGTCGACGGATCGTACTTTCCACTACTACTCACTTCGCGACCTTCTGCGCGCGGCTGGCTTGCCCGAGTAGGGTGCATCGCACTGCGCGCAACTGGGCGAGCGCTGCATCGAAGGAAGGTCCTCATGCATGGCGCAACGCGACTGCAAGATGGGCGCGGTGCGTCCAGTGAACGTGGGGTGGGGAGACTTCGAATTGCGCCACTGCCGCCTCGATGTCGGCGGCAGTGGCGACAGACAGTTCCTGCTTGGCGTGTAACGATTACTGCTGAGTGGCGCGCTCGGGATCGCGGCTGAGACGGCGGAAGTATTCGGCGACCGAGTCTCGATATTCCTCGGGGATCTGGTCGGTGGTGGCGGTGCGCACGTTCTTCTTGCCACCCTGCGCACCGAGGCGCAGACCCAGTTCGAGCTGTTCGATCAGCGCCAACATCTCACCATATTCCTGCGCGAGGATGCCGGTGTTGCGGTTGGTCTGTTGAAACTCGAGCTGACGGATCAGATCGTACATGCGCGCCAGTTCTTCGTTGTTCAGATCCATCTGCTGCAGCGCATCACGCGCGGTCTGCGTCAGGTTGCCGATGTTGTCGAAGAACTGCTCCGGCAGGTTGATCGGACCGTTGAAGAAATCATCGTTGCCATTCCAGGGGCCAGTGCGCGGACCGAAGCGGCCGCCGTTGAAGGCTCCACCACCACCGGCAACCTGCTGGCCTCCGGCCTGACCACCTTGTTGTCCGCCTTGCTGGCCCTGTTGTCCTTGCTGACCTTGGGCCTGCTGCTGGCCTTGCTGTCCCTGTTGCCCTTGCTGACCCTGCTGCTCACCCTGGGCCTGACCTTCTTGACCTTGTTGTCCCTGCTGACCAGGCTGGCCACCCTGTGCCAACTGCTGCAGCTGATTGCGCAGCTCCTGTGCCGTGCGACGGGCACGGTCGAGGTTGCTGTCTCCGGGAGCCGCAGCATTCTCTGCGAGCTGCTGGGCCTGGCGCAGACGATCGGCCAGATTGCGCAGTCCCTGCGTCACGGCGCTTTCGTTGCCGGCGATGTAGAGACCGTAACCGGCGTTGATGTAGAGCGCCGCATCGCTGATTGCCTGCGGCAGCTCGTTGCGTGACAGTTCGTCGTTGGCGCGTTTCAGTTCGTCGCTGGCCTGAGGTACCTGATTGCCGAAGCTCTGCGCGGCATTGAGCATCTGCTGCTGCAGGCGCTGCAGTTCGGCGGAGAGTTCTTCCTTGGCTTGGGCCAGTTCGACTTCTTCCTGCACGGTCATGCCACGGCTGTTGGGATCGGTGCCGCTTTCGCGATCACGTACCGCTTTCTCCATGGCGGCCTGCAGCTGACGCTCCATGCGTTCCTGTTCGCGCACCATGTCCTGAGCGGTCTGCGACAGGTTGGCGAAGGTTTGCTGCAGACCCGCGAGCTGATCCTGTGCGATCTGATTGCGCGCTTCCTGCAACTGACGCGAGGCTTCTTCCGCCGCACGCTGCATCTCTTCCGGGCTCAGGTTGCCCTGCATGCCTTCGGCGGCCTGCTGCATGGCGCGCATCGCGCTTTCCATGCGGCGCTGCAGCTCACTCTGTGCGACCTGCTGGTTCTGCTGTTCACCGGCCTGACCTTCGCTACCGCTCTGGCCTGCCTGCCCAGCTTGTCCGGACTGCTGACCCTGTTGACCCTGCTGGCCTTCCTGGCCCTGTTGCCTTTGCTGACCCTGCTGGTTGCTGGCGGTCTGCTGATTCTGCTGTTGGCTCTGCGAACCGCGCTGCAGCTGCTCGAGACGACGCTGCAGCTCTTCGGCCTGACGGCGCAACATTTCCTGCTGATAGCGCTGTGCTTCGGTGAGCTGACGCTGATTGCGCAAACTATTGGCGAGCTGCTGCTGACGTTTGGCCAGTTCATCGAGCTGCTTCATCAGGTCTTCGGCTTCGCGCTGCTGCTGTTGCGGGCTGGCACGGTTGCCGGTTTCGTACTGGTTGAGCGACAGGTCCATTTCCAGCTCGAACATCTCGGCGAGGTCCTGGCTGGCGCGGCCACCGCCGCCACCGCCACCGCCTTGCTGCTGGGTGATGGTGAGATCGTTGAACACCGACTCGGCGCGCAACAGATACTGCAGTGCTTCCTGCGCCGGCTGGATGGCTTCGTTCAATTCCACCATCGCCAGACGTTCGGAAGCGGGCCGCATGCTCTGCACGGCGCGTTCCATGTTGTTGACGAATTCGCGGATCTGTTCGTCACGCGCCAGCTCGCGCGCACGGGCACGTTCGGCCAGGGTCTGCGCCTGCTGTGCCAAGGTGGATTGCAGGTCGGACAAGAGCTTGGAATTGATTTCGACCTGCGCTTCGTTGGTGCCTTCGGTCTGTTCGCGGATCAGGTTCCAGGTAGAGACGATGATCTGCCGCTGACGCTGGCTGATCTCGTCCTGCTGACCACCGGCGGCGCCACCACCGCCGCCGCTCATCTGCGACTGCGAGTAACGACGGTTGTAGGGCTGCACCTGGATGAAATACATGTCCGTACGTACCGTCTGCGTACGGTCGCTCGCTTCGGCGTAATAGGAAATGATGTCGCCGGGCACGAGCGGGATGCGCTGTTCGGGTGCTGCCTCTTCTTCGGCTTCTTCACCATCGAGGCTGACTTCGAATTCACCGACGTTCGGCTGCACCGCGCGCGTGGCGAGCGTGGTCATTTCTTCCAACATGAAGAGATGTTCGGCGGTCAGTTCACGCACGTGTTCCTGGCTGAGATCCACCTGCTGGAATTCGCCGCCATTGACCGAGTAGTGCAGCGTGACCTTGGACAGACCGTAGTCGTCCTTGGCTTCGACGCGGGTGAGTACTTCTTCGATGCCGCTGGCGTTGTAGTCACCGCCGGGTTTGGAAATCTTGATTTCAGGCTTGCCGTCTTCGGCGAGGCGGATGAAGAAGTCGTCGCTGATGCGTACGGTTTCGCCACCGACGACTGCTGCGATGTAGTACTGACCTTCCTGCGTGACTTCGAAACTGGTGCTGGCCTGCGTACCGTTCACGTTCAGGGGCTGAGCCGCATCGTTGAGCACCAACTGACCGGCCGGCAGCGGCGCCGTGGTGGTCACGGTGAGATCGATGCGCGTTTCCGGCAGGGCCTGTACGTCACCGCGGTTGGAGGTTTCCGGTTCGCGTTCGGTCCAGTCGGGGAAGTTGTAGGTGAGCGAGAGATTCTGAATGCCGGGAACGTCCACCACACTGATGTTGTACTCGGGGCTGCGCATGCCGTTGGAGCTGACGTAGTAGCTCACATCTTTCTGCAGCGAGAAGAAGGTGAATTCATAACCGAGCGGACTGCGCGCCATGGCCACTTCCTGCCACTGGCCACCATCGTTGCGGATGTGGATCGCGGCCTCATCGGGATCGAAGCCACTCATGGTGGACGTGATGCGCAGGTTGGCGCCGCGCCGCACGCTCTGGTCACCGGGCAGCACGCTGATGCTCTGCGGCGGCAACAGGTTCGGAATCATCCAGCCGCCGAGCAGATTGCGCATGCTGTAGTTCATCAGGCCCGGTGCGGCGATGAGGAGGTACAGCAGTACCAGAATGGCAAGGCCGAGTCCGGCGCGCGCGATGTTGAGGTCCTTTTCTCGAACCTGCGTTTCGACCGGGTGGCGTGCGCTGATCTTCAGCGCGTCTTCCGCAAGCAGATCGGTGAAAGGATTGCGTTCCTGCTTGAGCTGGGCGTAGGTGGTGATGCGGCCATCGAAGGCCGGCACGCGTTTCTCGACGTCTTTGTCCAGATGATCACGCAGGCGTTTGAGCGGATCGCCGATCCACGCCAGAGCCGTGCCGCCGAGCGCCAACACCAGGATGATGCGGAACACGTTGGTGGTGGTGGACGAGAAACCACTCTCGATCGAGAACCAGGCACCGACGGCGCCCACTATCACCACCACCGTGGTGAGCAGTGCCGCGCCTCGCAACAGGGTGAGCTTGCGCAGCCGTTTGCGGAAGGACTCGAGGTAGAGGTCGAGCTTTGCTGTGGCGTTCATCACAAAGATCCTGTCTTGATGTTCAGGTAGCGATTGCCGAGCAATGATTCGACCAGCACCAACAGCGCCAGCAGAATCAGGAAAATGCGCCATATCTCGATGGCATCGGGCTCAGCTTCGCGGCTGAGCGGATCCACCACGAGGGTGGCATTGGCACTGGTTGCAGCTCCGTTGACGGCGTTTTGCCAATTCTGCAACGCCTGCGCAGTCATCGGAGTGGGGTCGGACTCCCGAGGGTCGGCATTGACTGCCACCAACACTTCGCCTCCCGGAGTGAAGACCTGATAGTACCCGGTTTTGTTCAGGGGAACATCTTGCGCCCGCGTAGTGTCCTGCAGCGACAGCAAACTTTCGCCATCCGGATCGATGACTTGCCCGGATGCGCCACCGGTCTGCGCCAACTGCAGATAGCTGTCGACGATCTGTTCTTTCACCAACAGTTGTTCATTGGAGAGATAGCGCGCCACCTCGGCCATGAAGCTCACGAACACCGGTTTGACCGGCAGGTCCGAAGTGGAGTTGTCGAGCGCGGCGGTGAAGAACAGGAGACGACCGTTGCCGATGCGGCGTTCGATCAGCACCGGGTTGTCCGAGTTCTGCGCCACCAACACGCGATCTTCCTCGGTGAGTGTCGGCCGCAGTACGCGCGCATTGACGCTGCCCCAGCCACTGTTGCGGCGCAGCACGGGATGGCTGTTGTCGATACGGCTGATGTCGAGATGGATGGGACGACCGTCGGGCCCGAGTTGCGGACCGTTCAGCGAGTTGCCCAGCACGGGCAGGGAAGAGAGACCGTTGGTACGGTTGCCGGCAGCGGCGAACACGGAACCTCCACCATTCACATAGTCGCGAACGGCTGCTTCCAGATTGCCGGTGATGGTGCCGATGTCTTCGATCACCAGCCAGGGATAGCGCTGCATGATGCGCGGATCGAAGTCGCGCACGTCGACCGGTTCCACCTGATAACCGCGCGGCGCCGTGGCAAGCGCGGCGCTGATGTAGGTAACTCCCAGCGACTCGGCGTTTTCCGTGAGCAGCAATACCGGTGCGGGCGGCGAGTTGTCGAACACGGCGTGCCGCAGATCGTCATCGGGCAAGGCGTCGCCCGGCGTGACGCGCACATCGACGCGGTTGTCACCCGGTGCGAATTCCACCTCGGGGAAGCGCGCACTGAACACGCCATTGCCGGTGTGACGAATCGTCTGCTGTTGTACCTGTTCGCCGTTGACGCTCAGAGTCAGCGTGTATTCGCGTTCTTCGTCCGGCTGATTCCAGGCGCGCGCACTCGCCAGCACCAGGTTGCGACTTTCGACGATCACGGATTCGACCGCGACGTTCGGTATCGGCTGAGGGCTTACCTGCCGCACGTCGAGCGTGAGCGGGCGACCGGCGATCACATCGGGAATCATGTCCGCAAAGCGCGCAGCCGCGCTGGTCTGCTGGAAATCGCCGATCAGATGCATGGCGATCTCGGTCTGGTTCTTTTCCATCAGACCATCGAGTGCGCCGATCATCTGACCGAGATCCAGATGGCCCTTATCGGGCGAGAGCGTCGCGATGCGCGTGAGCAAGGTGTCGGCATTGCTGGTCGGCTCTGCCACCGTGCGCAAGCTGCTGCTCGCGGCGTAGAGACTGGCGATGTCATCGTCGGCCATGCTGTTCACGATGTCGCGCGCTTGCGCCAGTGCTGCTTCGAACTTACCGTCGGCACGCATCGAGAACGAAGTGTCGACCACGATCATGTGGTGCACGGTTTCTTCGGTGACCACGGCATCGGCGGACTTGAACAGGATCGGGCGCGCGAAGGCGAGCGCGAGCAGGGCCAGGAAGGCCATACGTGCCGCCATCAACAACAGGAACTTGAGTTTGCGCTGAACGTGGATGCGCTTCTTGGAGGGTTCCAGGAAACGAGTGGTACTGAACTTCTCGCGTTCAGTGGTCTGGGTTTCCAAACGATGCAGCCACCACGGCAACGCGAGGCTGAGGAAACCAAGCAGGAACAGTGGCGTGATCAAACCCATCGTTAGCCCCGTTTCTCCCTGAACGTCAAATAACTATGCAAGGCGCGCTCGAGCGGCTCGCCGGTGTTGACCAGAACATGGTCGGCATTCATGCCGCGCGCGGCCTTTTCGATGGCAGCGATGTGCGCGCGGATGCGCTCGCGATATTCCTTCTTCATGTACGTGGGCGACACCTCGATGGCGTGCCCCGTTTCCATGTCTTCGTACAAGGTCGACTGCTTGATGTCGGGTTCCAGCTCGGCCGGATCGAGCAGATGCAGCAGAATCACGTCCTGCCCCTGCATGGCGAGCGGACGCACGTTTTCCAGCAGTTCTTCGGTGTCGCAATAGAAGTCGGAAATCACCGCCACGAGACCGCGGCGCTTGATGTGTTCCTGGAACCGCGTCATCGGCTTGTCGAGCGCGGTACCCTTTTGGGCTTCGGCCTTGTCGAGCGTATGGATCACGCCTTGCAGAGAACCCGCGCGACTTGCAGGCGGGCGGTATTCCAGAATTTCATCGGCAAAGATCATCACACCGACGGCGTCATGTTGACGCGAGGCCATGTAGGCGAGCGACGCGGCGAGGATCTTGCCGGCCTGCAACTTGGTGAGGCCGCGACTGCCGAAGCCCATCGAAGCCGAGGCATCGAGCATCAGCATCAGGTGACTGTTGGTCTCGCCGAGAAAGCGCTTGATGTAGGTCTTGCCGGTGCGCGCGAAGACGTTCCAGTCGATGTAACGCGGATCGTCACCTTCGCCGTAGGCGCGGTATTCCACGAATTCCTGACTGAAGCCGAACTTCGGTGAACGATGCAGACCGATCACGAAACCTTCGACCACGGCCTTGGCCACGAGCTCCAGGTTGGCAATGCTCGCCAGCACCTTGGGATCGAGCAGGTGGAAGGCGTTGGACTTGTTGGGCGCAGTGGCCATGCGAATTCCTGACTAAGTCGATGCAAACGTCCTGGTGGTGTTGCGTGGCGATCCTCAGGCCTCGTTCGGTACCGGAACGGCGTCGAGCATCTGGCGCAGAATCTCGTCGATGCCGATGCCATCGGATTCAGCGTAGTAGTTCGGCAGCACACGGTGACGCAGGATCGGCAGCGCGAGCGTCTTCAGGTCTTCCGCCGTCACGTGGTAACGGCCCTGCATCAGCGCACGCGCCTTGGCAGCGAGCACGAGGTTCATGGTGGCGCGGATCGACGAGCCGAAGTTCGCGTACTTCTTGATGATCTCCGGCGCGATCGGATCGGACGGACGCGTGGCACGCACGATGTCGACGGCGTAGCGGTTGAGCTCACTGGAAATCGGCACCTGACGCACGAGCGCCTGGAACTTCACGATCTCTTCCCCATTGGTGCAGGGATGCACGGGCGGCATGTCGACACGCTTGGTGAAGCGCTCGATTACCTTCACTTCTTCTTCCGCACTGAGGTAGTCGAGCGTGACGTTGAAGAGGAAACGGTCGAGCTGGGCTTCCGGCAGCGGATAGGTACCCTCGAGTTCGATCGGGTTCTGCGTGGCGAGCACGAAGAAGGGTTTGTCGATCTTGTGATTCTTGCCGCGCACCGTCACGGTTTTTTCCTGCATGGCCTCGAGCAATGCAGCCTGCGTTTTCGGCGGCGTACGGTTGATCTCGTCGGCGAGCAGCACGTTGGTGAAGACTGGGCCGGGAATGAAGCGCCACTCACGTTTGCCCGTGCTCTGATCTTCTTCCACCATGTCGGTACCGGTGATGTCGGTGGGCATCAGGTCGGGTGTGAACTGGATGCGTTTGAAGGTGAGGCCGAGTGCGGTGGCGAGCGTATGCACCAGCAAGGTCTTTGCAGTACCTGGCATACCGGTGATCAGACAGTGGCCGCCCACGAACAGCGTGATGAGCAAGCTTTCCACCACTTCATCCTGACCGACGATGGTGCCGCGCACCTGTTCGCGGATGCGGTCGGTAGCCTGCTGGAAACGTTGTACCAGTTCGCGGGTATCGTCGATGCCTTCTTGCTGCTGGGCTACTGCGTCATTCATAAGTGCGTCCGTCCTTCGTTGCGTTGATCTGTCCGCGGGCTGCTTCTGCCTCACTCACCCGTACTGCCACGGCTCATTTCGAGCAGCAGTTTCTGTGCCTCACGGTATTGGGGTGCAATGTCCAAGGTGGTCATCAGGTGTTCCATGGCCTTGGCATCATCGCCCGCTGCTCTGTAGGCAGTGGCGAGCTTGAGATTGGCGCTGGCCTTGTCGGCGGGATCGAGCGCCAGCAACACCTGATATTCCTTGATCGCATTCTGAGCCTGATTCATCTCGAGATAGAGGTCGCCCAGCCGTATGTGCAGCTCTTCCATGAAGGGATCGGCCCACAGTACGTCGCGGTAGACCTTGAGCGCCTCGTCACGCTGACCGCGTTCCAGATAGCGGTTGCCGAGCGCAAGCAATGCGCGCGGTTCATAACCACCTTTCTTCCAGAAGGTCTCGAGGGTCTTGAATTCGTTTTCCGTATCTTCGAGTCGCGCATAGGCGCGCGCCATCGCGATGTAGGGGCTGTCGATCTCGACGTAGTCGGGATAGCTGAAGATCGCACGCTGCGCTGCGGCGACGGCTTCTTGCCAGTTCTCTTCTTCCAGAGCCGCGAAGCTGGCACGGTGATCTTCCTGCCATACGGGCAGCTTGCCGAGCAGGTTGCCGTATTCGACCTCGATGAATTGTTTGAAGTGCGCATCGAACTGCGCGGCGGAAATGCCGAGCACCGATTCGATTGCCTCGACCGCGCTCACCCCATCCTTGAAGCGATAGAGCATGTCGACGATCTTGTCGAAGCCATATTCGATGTCGATGAAGTCGAACACGAGCCCCGCCTGCATGTACGAGACGATCACCTGGTCCTGATAGCTCGGACGCATGAAGCCATCGTCGAGCTGTGCGATCGGCAGGAACTTACCTTCCGCCATGTACTTGTAGACTTGCAGCGGAATCTTGCGACCGGGAATCGGCCCCGTGCGCCATTCCTCGAAAACGGAGATGCCTTCACTGAACCAACGCGGTACGAGGTGGTTGCTCGCTTCCAGCGTGAACACGTGCGCCATCTCATGCCAGAGCGTCGTGCCCCAGTGATAGCTCGGATCGTGCTGTGCCGTAGGCGAGTCCATCGAGAACAGATAACCGAAGGTCACACCGAGAATGCCGACACCGGGCATGCCGATGGAGCGCACCACGAAGTCTTCGTGGTTGGGATAGATCTCCACCACGATCGGTGCCTGCGGCGTGAAGCGATAGCGCTCGGTGTATAGATCGATGCTCGCTTCCGCCAACTCGCGCGCGTAGTCGGCGAGCACGGCGGTTTCATCCTTGTCGAGACGCAGCGTGAGTTTCGGAAACGGCCCCTGCGGTGGATTGGGAAAGCTCACTGCTTCCATGTCCTGCACGAAGGTATCGAGCAGGCGCAGCAGGTTGATCGTCTTGGGATTGAAGGCGTCGCCGGCATAGGAAGTATCGATGTGCTCGCGTGCGGCGTTGACCTGGTTCAGGCGCAGATAGTTCTGACCGAGTTCGAGATGTGCTTCCCAATGTGTGGGCTCGATCTCCACTGCCTTCTGATAGAACTCGCCGCATTCACGATAGCGGCGCGTGATCATCGCGAAATAACCGGGAATGGCCCAGGCGTCACCGTAGGCGGGATTCAGGGCAAGCGCAGCGTCGATGTGCTCCTGATAGGGTTTGTGCGTCATGAAGGCCAGCGCGGCCTCGAGTGCATGCAATTCCAGCGGCAGGAACTCGTTGTCTTCCGCGAGCGCCTTGGCTTCATTCAGATAACGCCGGGCATCGTCGAACAGATCCTTTTCGAGCGAGTTGCGCACCAGCATGATGAGACCGCGCAGGCGCGCGCCCGGTGCGGCAGTGAGGTTGTCCATCACCGCCGACATGTGCTGATTCACTTCTTCGCCACCACCACCTTCGGCCAGTGCTTCGGCCGCACCGATGTGAGCGAAGGCGTTGTTGGAATCGATCTCGAGTGCTTCGCTGAAAAGATTGAATGCTTCCTGATATTGATAGGTGCGTTTGAAGAGCTCGCCCCAACGCACACGGATCACGGCGCTGTTCGGATTTTCATCGACCGCTGCTCTGAAGGCTTCGTTGGCACCCTGCAGATCTCCGAGCGCCCACAGTGCTTCGGCGCGAATGGCCGTCGGTGTGCCAGGATTGACCAGGTTGCGATAACAGCTCTGCGCTTCGCTGACACGTCCGCTCCAGTACTGGTCTTCGCAGGTGAGCAGAGCGGGGTTGTCGATCACACCGTAGAGTTGATCACGCGCTTCGCTCGGCAGCTGCCACATGGCCGCAACCAGCCCCACCGTCAGAGCGGTGCGGCGCAGAACTTGGTCGGCCAGGTTTTTCATCACTGCTGAATTTCCACTGGAGGAACGGAGATCTCGAAGGGTTCGGCAATGCCACCGCCACCGCTTCTGCCCCCGTTGTTCGCGTTACCACCGTTGCCGCTCTGTAGCTTTTCGATCTCTTCGTTGATTTCTGCCGAACGCAGGATCAGTGCCTGCAGTTGTTGCAGGTAGTCGGAGTTCTCGAGTTGCGGACGACGTAATTGCAGGCTTTCGATTTCCTCGTCGATGGCCTGGCGTTGTTCGAGCAGCGCGCGCAGTTCGTCGCTGGCGTTGGCAAGCTCGTTCTCGAATTCCAAGGCATTGAGACGCGAGAGGTTGAACTGGGCAGCACCGTCGCCGCGCAGAAGCGCGTGCTCGGTTGCGAGCCGACCGGCGTCCTGGAAATAGCGTTCGACTGCTCGCTGCGCGTAGTCGAACGCTTCCTGGATACTCACGCTTTGATTCTTGTTCAGATCAGCGGTGTCGCTGACGAGCGCTTCGGCAAAGAAACGTCCGAACTGCGTGGCGTTGCGCTCGGCGCCGCTGCGCGTCGCGGTGACGACTACGTATTTTGGATTGCTGGCGTTCTCGCCGGTTCCCACCAGGGCTTCCAACATGGCGCCGCTGGTGCTCGAGGTGTTCACCAGCACGTGATTGCGGCCGGGCAGAGACTCGAGCACTTCCTTGAAGTCGGTGGCGGTGAGATCGAGGCCGGGAATGTTGAACTTGTAGGTTTCGCCATCGAAGCTGCCGTGACCGACGAGATAGATCGCAGCGCGATCGTCTTCTTTCATCTTCGCAGTGAGCGACTTGAAGTGTTCGAGGATGGCATCGCGCGTGGCGGCATTGCCATTGAAGCTGAACACCTTGTCGGAATCGGTGATCGTGCGCGAAGCGGCTTCGATCTTGTTGCGCGCGTCGGTGAAGTCGCGCTCGTATTCGGTTTGGCCACCGAGGCCCTGGATGATCGTGACGTAAAGCGCGGCATGCGCGAAGGCCGGTGCCAACGCCAGCGCGGCGGCGGTACAAGACAAGGATCGCAACTTGTTACGACGTGACATCGCGGTCTCCTAGATCACCCGCCAGCTGCGGCGCAGCAGCCATTCGATGCTCTTGAGCAGGAACAGCATCAGGAAGAAGAACGGTGCATCCCACAGATAGCTGATCTGCTGTTCGGTGATGCCGGCGTTCGAGAAGCTGATGGCCTGAGTCAGTTCATCCCATTGCGCCGGTGTGAAGTAACGTCCACCGGTGGCGAGGCTCAACTGTTCCAAGAGCGCACGGTTCTGCCGTACACCGAAAGATTCCTGCGCCTGATCATAACGCGCCGCCGTCCGGGTCGAAGACACGAGCTCCTCGCCGCGACGCGAGATGGCTTCGATGTCGTACAGCCCTTCGGACGAAGGCGTGAAGCGCGCCTGATACACACCGCTCTGGCCGGTCACAGGCAAGAGCTCGAGGTTGAACACTTCACCATCTTCGGCAGTGGCCACTGCGGTGATGGCGAGATTCTGATTCTCTTCCGCGTCTGGATCGCGCACTTCGGCACGCACCACGACGTCGTCGTTCTCGATGGTGGCGCTGAGCTCGAACGGACGCGGCGAGTTCGCTACTAAGTTACGAGCCACCTGACGCCAGAAAGTTTCATGACGCAGGTCTTCGAGCGGCAAGCTCATCTGCCAGCGCCAAGTACCGCCGCTGGCAAGAATGAAGCTCTGGCCGCGACCGTAGGGCTGCGTGACGAAAAGTGGCAACTGCTCACCATCGACGCGTACTTCCAGTAGCGAGGAAGCAGCGGGGCGCAGCGGTCCGATCTTCTGATAGTCGGCAACGGCCGGCATTTCGGACCAAAGGGTGAGGTTTTCGGCGTCGTCGTCGCTGAGTTTGAGCATCGGCGAATCGCGACCAGCGTCGGTGAGCGACACCGGCACCTTCACCCGCACGAAATCGGCATTGTTCAGCGAAAGGCGCGAGGGCAGCACTTCGCCGACCACGGATTCACCCCAGCCGCCGAGACCCAAGCCCTGCCGGCCTGCGATCATCATCAGACTGCCGCCACGTTCACTCACGAAGTCGCGAATCATTGCCTGTTGTTCAGCAGTGAACTCGGCGACGTTCATGCTGCCGATGATCAAGGCGTCGTAGGCGTAGAGTTCCTTGCGATCGGTGGGGAAGCCGTTCTCGAGTTGTTCGGGACTGTCGATGCCCTGGCGGTAGTACTTGTTCGGCGTGACCTTGAGCAGCGTGCTCAATTGAATACTGGGATCTTCGTTGAGTGCGCGCTGCATGAACTTGTATTCCCAGCGCGGCTCGCCTTCGACGTAGAGAATCTTGTAGCGACCTTCCGGCACATCCACCACACGCGAACGCGCGTTGTTGGCGAGGATGCGTTCGCCGTTGAGGGGATCGAGCGTGAAACGCAGGTCGAGTTGACCAGGTTCTTCGACGTCGATGTTCACCAGCGCGACGGTGCTGTTCTGGTTGGGATCGAGCGTGATTTCTTCGGTGCCGAGGAAGGTGTCGCCATCGTAGATCTTCAGACGGGCAGTGCCGCCCTGATCGTGACGGATCGTCACACGTGCCGAGAGCGTGGTGCCGGCGAGAGCCTTGTTGGGCAGTTGCACGTCGCTCAGCTCGAGATCTTCCGGAATGCTCTCGCGACCGATGCCCACGGTGTGGACGGGAACGCCGAAGGAACTGATTTCTGCGAGTTCGTTCTGACCGATGCCGCCACTGTTGTCGGCACCGTCGCTGATCACCACGACTGCGCCGAGTGAGTTGCCACTGGCCTGACGCAGAGCATCGAGTACGGATGCGCCCAGTAACGTGCTGCGTCCCGGTTCGGGCAGGGCTTCGAAACTATCGAGGCGCTCGGCGCCATCGGAGAATGCGTAGGGAAGAACTTGGTAGGTGGAGGAGAGATCTTCGAGAGCCTGCGGGGTGAGCAACGATTGCGCGGTGACCATGCGGGTGGTCTCACCATCGGTGAGCGCCATGCTCGCTGATGTGTCGAGCAGGATCGCAACGGCATTCTCACCGGGCAGGAGCCGCTCGTTCACGAGCGCGGGTTGCCACACCACTGTGAGCACCAACGCCAGCATCGCCACCTGCAACATACCAAGCACGGCGAGTTGCCACCAGTGCAAGCTGTGACGTTTACGAAAGAGGGCGATGGCGACGAGAACGGCGCACAGCGCAACGAGTGAGTAGAGCAGCGTCAGGGGCCAGCCGCTGGCGAAGATGAACTCACTGTCGCTGAACACCTCTGCAGGGTATTTGAATAGAAACTCTTTCATACCACGGTATGGGAGTCCTGCCAGTGCGCGATAGCGGGCATAGACCCCTTGTTGCTACCTCTACGTTGATGACCGCCTCGGCGCAGGCGGAAGGCGATATAAGCATGAATGCCTCGAAAATGCCATGCGTGCCATGGTGTCGTCGAGTCGAATGAAAATGCCATTTTTTTGCCACCTTTATCGCACTGATCGGTTCGGAGTCGGCTCGGTCGAAGGTCGTGATGCTTGCTCCCGTGTAACGACGATCGGACGATGCTTGGCAGGTTGTGTACCGGCATTTCCGATGGCTGCTTGGGCAGTGATTCCTGGCGCCGCGATGCCGCTCATGTCGCGGCGCTCCGAACAGCGGGTGTCATCGCACTGCAAAAAGCGCTCGTGCGCGTGCAGAAGATGAGCACAACAAAGCGGTATCACGCTAAGCTCGCCGCTCTGCAACGGAAGCCAGAGCTGCGCTGCACCAGGTCAGCCTCACGGCATGTGGGCGCGCCATCCCGCGGCGCTCGCCAGCCAGGTCGTTCATCTCGACCATGGAGCTTTCCGCCATAACGACATCACATCAGCAGAGGGGATCACTGCATGGCAGGACTTCTGTCCAAGGAACGCATCGTCGCCGAGCCCGGCTTCAACCGTTGGAAGGTGCCGCCGGCTTCCGTCGCCATTCATCTATGTATCGGTTCCGTTTATGCCTGGAGCATCTACAACCCGCCCTTGACCCGTCTCTTCGGTGTCGCCGCGCCGGCAGCGGATGACTGGAGTCTGCAGGACGTCACCTGGATCTTCTCCGTCGCCATCGTGTTCCTCGGGCTTTCCGCCGCCTTTGCCGGTCGCTGGCTCGAACGGGTGGGGCCGCGCATGGTAGGTACGGTGGCGGCCTTCTGCTGGGGCGGCGGTTATATGCTCGGCAGCGTCGGCATCCTCACGCATCAACTGTGGTTGCTCTACCTCGGCTATGGCGTGATCGGTGGCTGCGGTCTGGGTTTGGGCTACGTCTCGCCGGTCAGCACCTTGATCCGCTGGTTCCCCGACCGCCGCGGCATGGCGACCGGTCTCGCCATCATGGGCTTTGGGGGAGGGGCCATCATCGGCGCGCCGCTCAAGCGCTATCTCATGCAGCTTTTTTATGAAGCGCCGGACTATCTCGGTCCCGTCGGTCAGGTGAACCTGATCACCGAAGCCGGACGCCGCTTCGTGGAACAGGCGGGGCAGCGGTTGGAAGTGGTCGTGGTGGGCGCCAACGACGTCGCCGGCATGCTGGTGCGCGGGGCGGAGGGGGTGTATGTGGTCGGTACCGGGTCCACCGGCGTGGCGCAGACCTTCCTGGTCCTGGGGCTCTTCTATTTCGTGATCATGTTGATCGCAGCCTTCTCCTACCGCGTGCCGCCGGAAGGCTGGCTGCCGGCCGGCTGGACGCCGCCCAAGGAAGATCCGCAGCACAAGAAACTCATCACCACTCGCCACGTCGACATCGACGAGGCGCTCAAGACGCCACAGTTCTATCAGCTCTGGCTGGTGCTCTGCATGAACGTCAGTGCCGGCATCGGTGTGCTGGGGGTGGCGAGCACGATGATGAGCGAGATCTTCGGCACCACGCTGCCCACCATCGTGGACGGCGCCTTCGCCGCCACCTATGTCAGCATGATCAGCGTCTTCAACATGTTGGGGCGCTTTCTGTGGGCTTCGTCGTCGGACTACATAGGAAGGAAGAACACCTACTGGATCTTCTTCGCGCTCGGCATCCTGCTTTATTTATCCGTGCCCTTCGCCGCCAACCAGGTGAGCGTGCAGCCCTCGGTGGTGTGGCTGGTACTGTTCTACGGTGCGACCATGTTGATTTTTACGATGTACGGCGGCGGTTTCGCGACGATTCCCGCCTATCTGGCCGACGTTTTCGGCACGAAGTTCGTCGGCGGCATCCATGGGCGACTGCTCACCGCCTGGAGCATGGCGGGGGTGGTGGGGCCCTTGGCCATCACCTCACTGCGCGAGTCCGCCTCCCTGCGCGCCATCGAAGACCTGGCCAGCAAGGTCGATCCCGTGGCCTTCGCGCAGCGCTTTGGGGCGCCACTGGAGCAGCTCGATCAACTCGTGGCGGCGCAGACCGTGACCATCGCCCGGCTGATGGAGCTCGCGCCTCCCGGCACGGTCGATCCGACACCCGGGCTCTACAACAGCACCATGTACCTGATGGCGGCGCTGCTGGCAGTCGGTCTGATCAGCAATGCGCTGATGCGGCCGGTGGCGGAGAAGCACTATCTGAAGGAATGAAAGGTGCTGGACCTTTACATTTGGAAACTGGCCAGCCCCCGGCTGGCGCTATAACATGGCGCACTTTCCGGGGGAGCCTCCGTCAACCCCGGCGTGCCGGCCGCGTTGAGCGGCTCAGAAGAGATGTCCGGCAGGTGCCGGCCCAAGCATTCGGTTGAACCCATGTCACGTACCACGCCTTTCGCCCTACTGTTCGCTCTCTGCGCATCGTTCCTCGCCCCGGAAACCCTGGCTCAGCAGAACAAGACCTACGCCTGCTTCGAGACCAACATGGGCGAGTTCTGCATGAAGTTCCTGCGCGACAGGGCGCCCAACACGGTCGACAACTTCGTCAAGTACGTCGAGCGGGGCAGTTACGACCAGACCTTCATTCACCGTGCCGTCAACGGCTTCGTGGTGCAGGGCGGTGGTTACAAACTGGAGCCCCTCGGTGAGCCCATCCCCGACGATGGCACGATCGAAAACGAATTTGGCGCCTCGAACGTGCGCGGCACCGTGGCCATGGCGAAATTGCCCGATGATCCCAATAGCGCCACCACGGAGTGGTTCATCAACGTTGGCGACAACTCTTCCACCCTCGATTACACCAATGGTGGCTTCACCGTCTTCGCGGAGATCGTGCGTGGCATGGACGTAGTGGATGCCATCGGTCGTTCCATCCCGGTGAGCTTGGCCGACTCCCTCGGCCCCGTCTTCAACACCGTCCCCGTGCTGCGCCGCGATCCCGATGGTGTGGATCTCGAGGACCTGGTACAGGTGCGGCGCGTCTACATCACCGACAACGTCGAAGAGCAGCCGCTCAACCCCGACGACGACACCGAAGAGCGTCAGCGCATCTTCCAGTGTGTGGCGGATTGGATCAGCGAGATCCATCCGACCGAGGTGTGCATGGAGTCCAACCTCGGCAACTTCTGCATGGACCTGATGCCCGACGTGGCCTCGCGGACCGTCGCCAACTTCCTCCACTACGTGGCGGACGGTGACTACGACAATTCCATCATCCACCGCAGCGTGCCCGGCTTCGTCGTGCAGGGTGGTGGTTTCAGGACCAAGCCTCTGTTCAGTCGTGTGCCGGGTGATCCCACGATTCAGAACGAATACTCCACGCCCAATACGCGCGGCACCGTGGCCATGGCCAAGGCTGCCGGTGCTCCGGATAGCGCCACCAGCGAATGGTTCGTGAACCTCACGGACAACAGCGAGACCCTCGGCCCCAACAACAGTGGCGGTTTCACTGTGTTCGCCCGCGTGCGCGAATCCGATATGTGGCTGTTCGATCAGATCGCGTCGCTGGAAATCAGGGATCTGTCCCAGCTGATCAGCAGTGGTGCTTTCAGCGAGGTGCCGTTGCGCCGTGTCGGCCCCGAAGGTGGCCTGACCCTGGACGACTTCGTCGTGATCCGCCGCGCCTACATCCCGGGTCACGAAACCAACCCCTGTGTGCCGCCCAAGCCGGACGCCGTCACCGAGTTTTCCAAACGCACCTTCCGCGCGCCGGTGCGTTTCCCGGATGGGCAGATCCTGGAAATCCAGTTCAGCCAGCCCTTCCGTGCGGACGTCTACCTGTTCGAGCCACAGCTTTACTCGGTACGTGCGCTGAAGGATGTGGGCCAGGAAACCGCCGAATATTTCGCGGACGAAGGTTTGCTGGTGATCCCGTCGGTGCTGCTGCCGAACAACACGGTGGTCTACAACGTGCGTCTGCGCATGGAGGACAAGCGCTACTTCAGCTTCGTCCTGGAAAGCTTCGACAGAGAGCCGCCGGCCGGACCCAACTGAGGAACCGGCGGGCGTCGCCCCGCCACCTGTCGTGAGCTGAGGAGCCTGCGTGCTGCAAACCTGGGCGGGTATCGCCGCCATCGTGCTCACTCTCGGGGCCTATGTTCCCTACCTGCGCGCCATCCTGCGCGCGCAGGTCAAACCCCACTTCTACTCCTGGCTGATCTGGAGTCTCACCACCGCCATCGTCTTTCTGGCGCAGCTTTTCGAAGGGGGTGGCGCCGGTGCCTGGCCCACGGGTGTTTCCGCACTCATCACGATACTCGTCGCCTGGCTCGCCTGGTGGCGCAAGAGCGATCTCAGCGTCACACGCAGTGACCGGTTCTTTCTCATCGCGGCCTTGAGCTCGCTGCCGGCTTGGTTTCTGACGAAGGATCCGCTGTGGTCGGTGGTGATCCTCACCGCAGTCGATGCCCTGGGCTTCGGCCCTACCTTGCGCAAGCTCTGGTATTTCCCTTTCGAGGAAAGCTTCCAGTTCTATGCGCTCTTCGCCGTGCGCAGCACGTTGTCCATCATCGCGCTCGAAACGCTCAACGCCACTACGGTGCTCTTCCCAGCCGTGATGGTCATCGCCTGCGTACTCGTCTGTGTGCTGCTGTGGTGGCGTCGACGCAACCTGCGTACCGCGGAGTCTTCTCCCCAAAGATCGTGACTCGCCTTGCCTAGGTAGTGCCGCTGGTTTACTTTGCGGCGCTCAGGGATTCTTGTGTAACCACAGAGGTGTGAGTCATGCATTCGTTGAAACAATTAAGAAAGGTCGGGTTCGCGCTGTTGCTGTCGTTGGGTGGCGCCTCGCTGGCTCAGGCATTGCCGGCTGATTTCATGGACAAGCTGACTGCAGACACCCGTCCCGAAGCCGACAAGGCGCGCGATGGCGCGCGTCGCCCCTATCAGGTGATGGAGCTACTTGGCGTGCAGGAAGGCTGGACCGTCGTGGACGTGTCCGCCGGTGGTGGCTGGTTCACCCGCGTCATTTCCGCTGCCGTGGGTCCGAATGGCAAGGTGCTGTCCCAGTTCGGCAGCCGTCCGCTGCAGAACAACAACGGTCAGGCGCAACGTGAGCTCGCCGCTCAGCTCGGCAACGTCGAGCCGGTGTTCGATGAGATGAGCGCCATTCCGGAAGGAGTCGCTGACGCTGCCGTCACCGCACTCAACCTGCATGACCAGTACAACTTCCGTGGTGAGGAGGGCGCTCAGCGTTTTCTGAAAGACATCTACAACGTGCTCAAACCCGGTGGTGTGGCCTTGGTCATCGACCACAACGGTGATGAAGGCAAGGACAACGGCAGCCTGCATCGCATGCCTGCTTCCGCTGCACGCGAGCAGATTCAGAAAGCGGGCTTCGAGATCGTCACTGAATCCGACATCCTGCGTACCACTGCCGACGACCACACGCTCTCTTCGGACAGTCCGATCCTTGGCCGCGACACGGATCAGTTCCTGTTCGTCGTGCGCAAACCGGGCTGAAACTTCTGGTCCCTGCGAACACGAAAAGCCGGCAATGCCGGCTTTTTTGTTGCCTGCACTTGCACCAAGGTGCGCTTGACGCGTTTTTCCATTATTGGATGAGCGGTCTTTTACGCGAAATTTTCGTGTCGCGCGGGAATGCCGAAGTCCGTGGAATGAGGAAGGAGCGTGGATTTCGCTCGGGAAACGTCTGTGTTTCCTTGTTGTCTAAAGCAAAGAGAGTCACGAAGACGTCACTTCTTGTGCGCCGTCAAACTGGCTTTCGGGCCCCTTGGACCGCCGCGCGGGAAGTAGTTCTTCGTGGATTCCCTTGTGGTAAAGTGCGCCGCTCACTAAAACGAAGAACCTGTTGTAACGGGTCCCACTACGTCCAGCTCTGACGACGGGCCGCGTTGCGCGGCTTCCGTGGATTTTCAGATTTCTTCCAAGTTCCTGGCGTAGAAAGACCCCATATACGGCAGTACAGGTGTTGAAATCATGAAACCGTTCCGCAGAACCTTGTTGCAAGCCTTCGCGTTGAGCCCGCTGGCCTTGAATCTCAGCCTGCCTGCGCTCGCCCAGAATTCGCTCACCACTACCGCCATCGACGACAAGCTCACCCTGATCAGTGGTGCCGGTGTGAACGTCGTCGTCGCCGTGGGTCCGGAATCCGTGGTGGTGGTCGATGGTGGTCTGGCCGAAAACGCCGACGCACTGCTTGCTCAAATCGATGCGATTGCCGCAGGCAAACCCATCGCTGCGCTCTTCAACACCAATTGGCGCCCCGATAAATGTGGCCTCAACCAGGCGCTGGCCGCGCGCGGCGTGCCGATCATCGCGCACGAGAATACGCGCCTTTGGCAGAACGCCGAGTTCTACAGCGAATGGCTGGATCTCGAACACACGCCGATGCCGAAGGAAATGCAGGCGAACCAGACCTTCTACGACAAGGGCACGTTGACGCTTGGTGACGAAACCATCGAATACGGTTGGATCAGCCAGGCCGCCACCGATGGCGACATCTATGTGCATTTCAAGAAGTCAGATGTGCTGGTGGTAGGTGACATGGTGGGCAACGGCGCCTATCCGCTGCTCGACTACGTCACCGGCGGTTGGATCGGCGGTGCGCAGAAAGCCGTGCGTGGTCTGATCGAACTCAGCAGCGATTCGACCAAGATCGTTGCGTCGCAGGGTGGACTGGTGAACAAGGCCCACCTCGAAAAACAGGCCGCGATGTTGGATCACGCCTACGAAAAAGTGGCGGAAGCCTTCAAGACCGGCCGTAGTTTGAAGGAATTCAAGGCTGCCGACCCGATGCAGCCGTTCAACGCCGAGTGGGGTGATCCCGATCTCTTCCTCGCGTTGCTATACAAAGGCACCTGGTACCACATTCCGGGCAGGGCCGTACAAGGCATCATTTGATCGATAGCGCGGGCCTGTCGCTCCCATCGTTTCTGGCAATTGGTCGAGTCGACAAGGTGTAGATTACAACGCGCTAAAAGGGGGCCGGGGCAACCCGGACCGGAGCTAAGTAGTAACGGAGAATGAAGATGCTCGCTTCACGACGCAAGTTGGCCCTCGCAATCGGCATGAGCTGCATGCTGACGGGCGGCTTTGGTTCGGCAAACGCCCAAACTCCCGATTACTCCACTGCATTGAACGAACTGAAGTCGCAGTGGAGTACGCTCGAAACCTATTGCTTGGGCTGTCATAACTTCGACGATTATGCCGGTGGGCAGGACTTCTCGCTGATCACGCCGGAAGAAGTGCCGCAGCACGCCGAAGCCTTCGAACTCGCGCTGAAGAAACTGCGCGGTTCCGTCATGCCTCCGCCCAGTCAGAAACAGCCGAGTGAAGAAGAGCGTTGGAAGTTCATCACCGCACTCGAAAACCTGCTCGACGCCAATGCGGCGCAGCATCCCGATCCCGGTCGCGTCGGTCTGCATCGACTCAACCGCACCGAGTACGTCAACGCGATCAAGCAGATCACGGGTGTCGAACTCGATCCCGAATTCGCTCTGCCGAAGGACGACAACAGCGATGGCTTCGACAACATCGCCAACGTTCTGAAGGTTTCTCCGGCGTTCCTCGATCAGTACATCGCCGCGGCACGACTCGTGTCCGAACGCGCCGTGGGCAGTCCTTCGCCGCGCACCGAGAGTGTGTTCTATGCGGCCGATCCGGCACGTCAGAGCTCTCACATCGATGGTTTGCCGCTCGGTACGCGTGGTGGCTTGCTGGTCGAACACGAATTCCCCGTTGGTGGTGACTACAAACTCACCATCCCCGGTCTTGCCAGCGCCGGTTATGCGCTCGGCATGGAGTACGAACACGACGTGATCATCACGCTCAACGGTGAAGAGATCTTCCGCCGCAGCATCGGTGGTCCCGAAGACCTGCGCAAACTCGACCAGGAACAGGCTCCCGCAGTGGCGGAGATCAACGCCCGCTTCAAGGACATCCCGATCACCGTGCGCTCCGGCAAATACCAGATCGGCGTGGCCTTCGTCGCGCGTTCCTTCGCACAGTCGGATGAATTCCTCCACAGCTTGAACGGCAAGCGCGGCATGGAGCGCATCGCACGTCTGCGTGGTCTTGAAGTTGCCGGCCCCTTCAGCACCGACGGCATCGTCGACACCGAAGCGCGGCGCAAGGTGATGATCTGCGAACCGCAGGATGCGAGTCAGGAACTCGATTGCGCACGCCGGATTTTCGCCAACCTCGCCAAGCAGGCCTTCCGGCGTCCGGTCAGCGATGCCGACCTCGACGCCCCGCTGCGTTTCTTCGCCGAAGGTCGCGAACAGGGCACCTTCGATGACGGCATCAAGAACGGCATGCTGGCGATCTTCACCAGCCCGAAATTCCTGTTCCGCGCCGAGATCCCCGGCCCCGACGCGCAGCCGGGTTCGGTGGTGCCGATCAGTGAACAGGAACTTGCCTCGCGTCTGGCCTTCTTCCTGTGGAGTTCGCCGCCGGATGAAGAGCTGATCGACCTCGCCGCACGGAACAAGCTGCGCGCCGACGGCAACCTGCGCAAACAGATCGCGCGCATGCTGGCCGATCCGCGCTCCGAGTCGCTGGTGGAAAACTTCATCTTCCAGTGGTTGCGTCTGCGTGAGCTCGAGAACATCGATCCCGACCCGGCGCTGTTCCCGAACTTCAACAACGCCTTGCTCGAAGCCTTCCGTGAAGAGATCCGTCTCTTCGCCGGTGATCTGATCAAGCGCGATGCGCCGATCCACGAGCTGCTCACTTCGAACGAGACCTATCTCAACGAAGATCTCGCGCTGCACTACGGCTTCACCGACATTCGTGGCGACAAGTTCCGCAAGGTCGTGCTGCCGCAGGAAGAGCGTCGTGGCCTCTTGGGCAAGGGCGCAGTGCTGATGGTGACGTCCTACGCCAACCGCACGACCCCGGTGATCCGTGGCGCCTTCATCATGGAGAACTTCATGGGCGTACCGCCGGCCGCACCGCCGCCGAACGTCGAAGCGTTCCCGGAAACGCCGGAAGGCGCCACCGTGGCGCTCACCGTGCGCGAACGTCTCGAGATGCATCGCAACAACCCGGCCTGTGCCGGCTGTCACGACGTGATGGACCCCCTGGGCCTCTCGCTCGAGAACTTCGATGCGATCGGTCAGTGGCGTGAACGCGACCGCGATGCCGGCAACGCGCCGATCGATTCGAGCGGCCGCCTTGCCAACGGCAAACCGATCCAGGGTGTGAACGATCTGCGCAACGCGCTGGTGGCGCGCCCCGATCAGTTCGCGCATGTCATCGTCGAGAAGATGCTGATGTACGCACTCGGCCGTGGCGTGGAAGCGCATGACATGCCGACCGTACGCGCGATCGTGCACAAGGCTGCAGCCGACGATTATCGTTTTTCCGCCATCATCGAGGGCATCATTGCCAGCGATCAGTTCCAGATGATGTCGGTGCCGCAGGACGGCGCCGTCATTGGTGCCCGCTAATCGCGGAGAAGAGGAGAAGAGCTATGTATCTGACCAAAAAACATCTTCCGAGAAGAACTTTTCTGCGCAGCGCGCTGGCTACCATTTCGTTGCCGTTGCTCGACGCCATGATCCCGGCGAGCACGGCTCTGGCACAGACCGCAGCCAAGGCGCCGCCGCGCATGGCCTTCATCTACGTGCCGCACGGTGCGGTGATGACCAACTGGACGCCGGACAAAGTCGGTCGTGACTTCGAACTGAAGTCCATCCTGGCGCCGCTCGCCAAATACAAGGACCAGATGACCATCGTGTCCAACCTGGAAAACAAACGTGCCTACGGTCCCGTGCACGCCATCACTCCGGGCACCTGGCTCACCGGCGCCACGCCGCGCGTCAGCCATGAACCCTACGGTGGCACCACCATCGACCAGATCGCCGCCCAGTACCTCGGTCAGGACACGCCACTGCCGTCGATCGAAGTGGCCACCGAAACCAGCGGTGCCGCCGGTTCCTGTGACCGCTCCTATGGCTGCAGCTACGCCGGCACCATCTCCTTCCGCACGCCGACCACGCCGCTGCCGATGGAGAACAATCCGCGCAAACTGTTCCAGGCTCTGTTCGGTGTGGGTGACAACGCCGCCGAACGTGCACGTCTGGCCAAGCAGACTGCCAGCATCCTCGACCTGATGCTGGAAGAAACCGCCGCGCTGAACAAACAACTCGGCGCCGCCGACCGCGTCGTGTTGAGCGACTACCTCGAAACCGTGCGTGAAGTGGAGCGCCGCGTACAGCGCAGCGCCGAGCACGACCTGTCGCACATGGAAGTACCGGATGCTCCGGCAGGCAACCCGGCCGATTTCGATGCACGTCTGAATCTGCAGCTCGATCTGATCGCGCTTGCGTTCCAGGGCAACATCACGCGCATCGCGAGCATGATGATGGCGGCCGAAGTGAGCAACCAGACCTACAACCACGTCGGTGTGTCGGACGCCTTCCATCCGCTGTCCCACCACCAGAACGATCCGAACAAGATCGCGCGTCTGTTGCGCATCCAGGAATACCACACCACGGTACTGGCGAAGTTCATCGACAAGCTGGCCTCGCTGCCCGACGGCGACAACGGCTCGATGCTCGACAACGCCATGGTGCTCTACGGCAGCAACATGAGTAACTCCAACGCGCACGACCACTGGCCGCTGCCGTCCGCCATCATCGGTAGGGCCGGCGGTCGCATCAAAGGCGGCCAGCACATCATGGCGTCGGAGCGTGCTCCCGTGTCCAACCTGATGCTGACCATCCTCGATCGCGTGGGTGTTCCGCTCGAAGCCAAGGATTTCGGCGACGCCACCGGTCTGATCGAAGAGGTATAAGGGGACGCCATGAAATTCACGATGATGAAGCCGGCCCTGTGCGCCGCAGTACTGAGCGCGCTCCTCAGCGGAGCCGTTCAGGCCCAGGACGGTAACGAGCGCGAACTGCTGCAGCTCGCCAGCCGTGGCGAAACCGCCGCCGCCCGCGAGATGTTGACGCGCCGTACCGACGTCAACGCCGTGCAGGCCGATGGCACCACCCTGTTGCACTGGGCCGTCTATCACGACGACAAGGCATTGGTGGAACAGTTGCTGCGTCGCAAGGCCGACGTACACGCCCGCAACAACTACGGCGCCACGCCGCTGTCGCAGGCAGCCATCACCGGCAACCCGGACATCCTCAAGGCCCTGCTGCGCGCCGGTGCCGATGCCAACGAGCGCGGTGCGGACGACCAGACCGCACTGATGATCGTGGCGCGCACCAACAACGTTGCTGCCGCCAAGGTGCTGCTCGATGCCGGCGCCGATCCGAACGCCGTCGAAAAATGGCGTGGTCAGACTGCGCTGATGTGGGCTGCCGCCGAGGTACAGCCGCAGATGGTCAAGCTGCTGCTCGATGCCGGTGCCGATCCGAACGCGCAGTCCTGGCCCAACGATTGGGAACGCCAGGTGACCGCCGAGCCGCGCATGAAGATCCTGCCGCCCGGTGGCATGACGCCGCTGCACTACGCGGCGCGCGAAGGTTGCGCAGAGTGTGCCGAACTCCTCATCAAGGCCGGCGCCAAGATCGACAAGGCCGACCCGGAAGGCGTGACGCCGCTGGTGATGGCCAACCTCAACGCACAGTGGGATACCTCCAAGGTGCTGATCGAGGCTGGCGCCAACGTCGACAAGTGGGACATCTACGGTCGTTCGCCGCTCTACACCGCAGTGGACTACAACACGCTGCCGCACGGCGGTCGCCCGGACCGTCCGGCCGATGATCTGACCACCAGTCTCGAGATCGTGCAGCTTCTGCTGGAGAAAGGTGCGAACCCGAACCTGCAGCTGAAACTGTTCCCGCCGTACCGCAACCTCGGTGCCGATCGCGGTGCCGATGCATTGCTGCGCACGGGTGCCACTTCGCTGCTGCGTGCTGCACGCGGTGGTGACGTCGCCGTCACCGAGCTGCTGCTCAAGCACGGCGCCTTGGTGGATCTGCCGAACGAAGAAGGCGTGACGCCGCTGATGGTCGCTGCCGGCTATCGCACCTCGAACGTCGATACGCGCGGCAAGTTCCGCACGGAAGAGCAGGCCTATCAGGTGGCCAAGCTGTTGATCGAAGCCGGTGCCGATGTGAATGCTGCCGAAAGCTACGGTCAGACCGCACTCTTCGGTGCTGCTACCAACGGTTGGAATTCACTGGTGCAACTGCTGGTGGACAATGGTGCCGATCTGCTGCATCAGGACATGGGCGGCAGAACCGCGCTCGATGCCGCACAGGGGCGCGCTGGCCGCTTCGGTCGCGGTGACGGTGGTGACGTTCGTCCCGAAACCGTGGCGCTGATCGAAAAACTGTTGGCCGAACGCAACTAAGCACGACACTCACAGACAAAGGCCCGATGCCGGCAACCCCAGCATCGGGCCTTTTCTTTTGTTCGCGTTTCGGTGGACTCAGTCTTCGTCGTCGAGCTTCATCGCGGCACCGCGCTGCGCGGCGGCTTCCAGCATCTTCGGCACTTCATCGATGGTGACGACGGGGCCGAAGTAATAGCCCTGCGCCTCGTCGCAGTTGCGGCTTTGCAGATATTGCAGTTGTTCCTGCGTCTCCACACCTTCCGCGATCACGGTCAGCCCCAGACTGTGCGACATGGCAATGATCGCATCCACCACTGCCGCATCGTTGGTGTCGATGGTGAGGTCGCGCACGAAGGCGCGGTCGATCTTGAGTTTGTCCACCGGCAGACGCGTGACGTACGACAAGCTCGAATAACCGGTGCCGAAGTCGTCGATCACCACGCGGACGCCAAGACCGCGCACGTCTTCGAGCAGGTCGGCGGAGTCCTTCGGATTCTGGATCAACATGCCTTCGGTCACTTCGACTTCGAGCGAAGTGCCGGGCAGACCGGATTCCTTCAGCGCCTGCTTGATCTGCGCAATCCAGTTGCCGTGTTGCAACTGACGCGGCGAAACGTTGACGGCGATGTTGAGCGGTCGACCCAACATCGATTGCAGTTGCATGATCTCGCCGCAGGCACGCCGCAGCACCCATTCCCCGATCGGCACGATGAGCTCGCTTTCCTCGGCGAAGGGAATGAACTGATCCGGCGGGATGTTGCCGAGAGTCGGATGTTCCCAGCGGATCAGCGCTTCGAGGCCCGTGATCTCACCGGTACGTAGCGACACCTTCGGCTGATAGACGAGATGGAACTGTTCACTCTCGAGCGCGGCGCGCAGAGAGTTGCTGAGCTGCAACTTGTGCTGGCTCTGCCGCAGCATGGCTTCGTTGAACCATTGTGCGTTGTTGCGGCCGGCCGCCTTTGCCGCGTACATGGCGGAGTCGGCATGTTGAATCAGTGTGCGCGCATCGATGCCATCGATCGGATAGAGCGCACCACCGACACTGGTGGTCACGAGCAGTTCGTGTTCACCGACGGTCACGGGTGTGGCGACGTGCGCAACGATGCGATCGACCGCCGACTGGATCGACTCGCGTGACTTCGCGTCGGGCAGGATGATCATGAATTCGTCGCCACCGAGACGCGCCAGCGTGTCGCCATCGCGCAGATGGCTCTGCAGACGCCGCGACAAGGCGATCAACAGCGAGTCGCCAACGTGATGCCCGAGTGAATCGTTGATGCGCTTGAAGTGGTCGAGATCGAGCAGCAACACACACACCAGTTGTTGATCCTTCTGCGCCTGCTTGATCGCCATCTGCAGACGATCCATCAGGAGCACGCGGTTCGGCAGACCCGTGAGAGCATCGTGATGCGCCATGCGCAGAATCGCCGCCTCGGCGCGTTTGCGATCCGAGATGTCGTAGGCCACCGTCAGATAACCGGTGATGTTGTCGTTGCGATCGCGCAGCGGTGTGATGCTCACCTGCACTGGAATCTGCGACCCATCCTTGCGGCGATAGGTCCACTCGTTTTCATCCGAGTTGCCCTGACGCGCCTTGGCGATCAGGGCGGTGTGGTCCGCGGCGACGGCGATGTTGAGTTCGTACGACACGCGCACCGCATAACGTTCGAGTTCATCGGGCAGGTGCAGCAGCAGCGCGGCGTTCTTGCCCACGAGTTCCTCGCGGCGATAGCCCAGCATGTTGACGGTCGCCGGGTTGCAGGTGGTCACGCGCCCATCGAGATCCATCGCAATCACGCTGAAGGGAATGCTGTCGAGGATGGATTGGCGCAATTGATGTGAATGTTCCGCCAGGGCCAGTTGTTCGGCGCGTTTACGCTCGGTGAGATCGACGATGGACACCAGGCTCACGAGCCCTTCGTGCGTTTCGATCGGGGTCAAACGGATTTCCACCGGAATCTCGCTGCCGTCCTTGGTCAGGCCCAGCAGCTCACGTTGTTCGCCGGTAACGCTCGGCTTGGGAGTGGCGAAGAAGAAGTCGTTGCGCAGAGAAGAGAAGGCCATACGGAACGACGGCGCGATCAACATTTCCACGTTGGCGCCGATCAATTCGTCGCGGCCGTAGCCGAAAAGACGTTCCACCTGGCTGTTGACCAGCGTGATGTCGCTCTGGCGGTTGACGATGAGCATGGCGCTCGGCGCCGCTTCCACCATCAGACGGAAACGTTGCTCAGCGTGTTTGCGCTCACTGATGTCGACGATCGAGGCGAACACCAACAGTGCGTCGCCCTTCTGCACGGGATGCAGCCCGATTTCCACCGGCACTTCGGAGCCGTCCTTGCAACGCGCATAGAGATCGCGACGTGCGCCCATCGGGCGAGTGGACGGGGCGGCCATGAAGCTGCGCAGCATGTGTGCGTGTCCGGCCCGATAGCGCTCCGGGATCAGATCTTCGACCTGCAACTCCAGGAGTTCGTCGCGCCCGTAGCCGAACAATTTCTCGGCCTGATTGTTGACGAGGATGATGGCTCCCGCCTCGGACATCATCAGCATGGGATTCGGTGCTGCATCGATCACGAGTTGCAGCATGGGCAGATCGGGCCCCAGCAATTCCTGCGCGGGAGTGCGTTGAGCCAAGGACGGTGGACTACTCATCGGCGCTGCTCCTGCGAGCGGTCCCAAGGATGAGTTGCAACTGCTTTCATTACGTTCCTGATGTGCTGGAAGACTCGTGATTTCCCTGTCACGCGGCAGGCGGACCGTCCTCGTTTGCTCCTGCGAGAGCTGGGGTAGCGCTGACTGCGGACGGGCGACCGTTTGTACCATCTTTAGAAGTAAAACCTAAGTATTTTGTCAGGGCAGACCGGTTCCCAACTGCCAACGAAACCGGGCAAGGAGAGGCAACGAAATCGACCATCGTCAGAGTCTCGCGAGATCCAGAAGAATCGCCCGAAACCGGCAACGGGAGAGGAAGGCACCTGCTTCAGGCGTTATTACGGCGATTTTGCGACGCCACTTGAGATGGGGCAGGTGTTTACGCAGGGGCACGGGCAGATAGCCGCAACAAACTTGCTCTAGCTCAAACAAAGTCGGGGCCGTGCTCGGGGCGCGTGCCCCGGGCGGAAGAGGGGAACGCATCGACCGCGCAGGCTGCTCGGCTTCCTGCAGGTGCTGGCCGCCGAAGACGATGGACGCTGAGTCCTCCCCGGGGTAAAACTGCACCCCCACTTTGCAACCATGGCCCGCAAGGAACGAGAAGGCCATCCCCGGAAGGACGCAGTCGGGGTCTCCTTGGAATCAACACAAGAACAATAACGAACGAGGAAAGCCCATGACCAAAGTCCGTCTCGCGCTCGGCTTGCTGGCCTTGTCCTGCGCCACCGTCTCCTTCGACCTCGTAGCCCAAACCGACTGCGATCGCAGTTGCCTGAACACCATGCTGAATCAGTACCTCGCCGCGGTGGTGGCCAACGATCCGTCCGCTGCGCCGCTCGCGCTGGGGGTGCGCCAGACCGAGAATGCCGTCAACATCGCGCCCGGCGGCGGGGTGTGGCAGAGCGTGACGGGCCTCGGTGAAGTGCAGCGTCGTTATTTCGATCCGGTGAGTGGACAGGCCGCCTATTACGGCAGCGTCGAAGAAGGCAGCGAGAGCGCTCTGGTGACGGCGCGCATCCGCGTCGAGAACCGTCAGATCACGGAAGCCGAGTGGTACATCGCCCGTCCGAATGATCCGGGGCTGAGCGGCGAGCGTCAGCCGGGACAGCCGCCGGCCAACCTCTTGAACATCGACTATCTGAAGCAGTACGGACCTCCCGAACGTGTCGTACCGCCGGCAGAACGCGTCGATCGCGACACCCTGATCCGTATCGTCGACAGCTATTTCGATGCCATCACTTCGCACGACAGAAGCATTGCCCTGGTGCACCCGGGCTGCGGCCGTGGCGAAAATGGTTCACCGGCACCCGGTGGTGCCTTCCTGCCGCCGGCGGATCCGCAGCAACAGCCAGATCCCGAACGCGACTGCGTGACGGGACTGGAGAACTTCAACCTGGCGATGGTCACCGCGCGTCGCATTCCGCTGGTGGACGTGGAAGCCCAAGCGGTGCTCGCCTATGCCGTGTTCATCCGGCGTCCGGGTTCGCCCACGCCACGCAACGTATTCAGTGAATGGTTTTTTATCGATCAAGCCAAAATCCGCACCATCTACACGGCGATGTTCTATCCCAAGCCGGAATTGCCCGTGCCGAACTGGCCTCCCTATGAAGGCAACTGGCCCCTGCCCACCGCGATAGTGCCAGAACAATGAAGCCGCGCCTGACCGTACTCACACTCGGTGTCGATGATCTCGAAGTATCCTTGCGCTTCTATCGCGATGGCCTGGGCTTTGCTACCGAAGGCATCGTGGGGCAGGAATTCGAACATGGTGCCGTGGCCTTCATTCCGCTCGAAAACGGTCTGCAGTTGGCGCTATGGCCGCGTACGAGCATCGCGCACGACATCGGCCTGCGCGTCGGCCCTCGCAGCGCCACCGAATTCACCTTGGGGCACAACGTGGGTTCGAAGGCGGAAGTGGATGCTGTGATGGCAAAAGCGATCGCGGCAGGTGCCACGGTCATCAAAGCGGCGCATGATACGTTCTGGGGTGGTTATGCAGGTTATTTCCAGGACCCGGACGGTCACGTGTGGGAAGTGGTTTGGAATCCGCAGTGGACGCCGTCCTGACGACCACCGACGGCGTACGAAGAACGGGCTATTGGCACAGCAATGCAACATCAGAGAGTGAGAGCGTAATGGCAGCAAAATCGAAGTCGCGACCGGAAATCATCATTTCCTCGCTGGATGCCTACAGGCTCTACAACCTCATGGACGAACTGCCCGCCGATGCCATCGAGGGCAAGGATGAGCTTCTGGCGGAACTTGCGCGCGCCCGTATGGTGGCGCCGACGGAAATTCCGCCCACCGTCGTCACCATGAATTCCAAGGTGAAGGTGGTGATCGGCAATTCGCGCAAGGAAATGGAACTCACCCTCGTCTATCCACAGGACACCGATCCCGCCAATCAGAAGGTGTCGATCTTCGCCCCGGTGGGCAGTGCTCTCCTGGGGCTGTCGCAGGGCGACGTCATCGAATGGCCGAAGCCCGGTGGTGGTGTGCTCAAGGTCAAGGTGAAGGAAATCATCTATCAACCCGAACGCGCCGGCGAATACCAGGTCTGATCGACACTCGACTGCGCGTACCGCGCGAAACCTGCTACAAAGAGGGCCCAAGTTGTAGAGGAGGCCCCATGGCATTGACTCCATTCCGCACCATCATCGCCCTGGCCGAGGAACGCAAGGGTGGGCCCGAAGCCCTCAAGCGCATCGTCGACTCCCACAAGCCGCTCACGCCCAAACAACTCGCGGCGCTTGGCGACGATCGCTATCTCAGCATGATGACCAAGTGCGTGTTTCAGGCCGGTTTCAATTGGAAGGTCATCGAGCACAAATGGGCGGGCTTCGAAGAAGCCTTCCATGGTTTCAATCCCAAGGGGCTCGCGCACCTTCCACCGGAACGCTGGGACGAATACACCAGTGACACCCGCATCGTGCGCAATCCCACCAAGATCCGTTCGGTGCTGAACAACGCGCACTTCGTGTGGAAGACGGCGGAAGAGTACGGCAGTTTCGGCCGCAGAATCGCCGACTGGCCCGCGAGCGATCAGATCGGGCTGATGGCTTGGTTGAAGAAAGAAGGTGATCGTCTCGGCGGCAATACGGGCATGTATTTTCTGCGCTTCATCGGCAAGGACAGCTTCATCATCAGCGCCGATGTCACGGCGCGGCTGCAGGCGAGCGGACTCGACATCGCCACGATTCCGAGCAGCAAGCGCGATCTACGTTTGGTGCAGGACGCCTTCAATCGATGGCACGAGGAAACGGGACTCAGCTACACGCAGCTCTCGCGTATCGCAGCGTGTTCGATCGGGCCCAACTACGTGCCACAGGTCTAGGGCATTCCTGGACGCAGAGCCTGTTCGTGCAGATCACCGAGCCACGTGTGCTCGAGCTGAGGCGCGAGTGCCGAGGACAGAAAGCGCCAGAATTCCAGCGAAAAATGCGTCCGATCCCAGGTGTAGGGGTAGCCGTTGTGGAACACGACGCAGTCGGTTTGGGTGCATCCCGCCTGTTCCAGGCTCAGAAAGTCTGCATGGTGTGAGGCAGCGAGTGTGGTGAGCTTGCTGCGGATGAAGTGATGGTCGGCATAGGCAAGAGCGAGAATGTTGTAGGCAGCGTCCATCAGGCTGTCGCCCACCATCAGGATATAGCTCCTTCCTGGCAGCGCATCGCGCAATTCTCCCATCCAAGGCCGCGCAATCCTCCTCGATTGCCTAATTGAAATAGCGATATTCGATCGGCAGCTCTGCGCAGTAGGAGTCCTGCTGCACACCCCACTGATAGATGCTCAGCACGAGACGATTGGTGGCGATGGCGGCGATGTCGGCGGCCACGGAAGCATCGTCGTAGTAGGTCTCGCCGATGATCCAGGGCGTGAGATCGTTTCTCTCGTTCATCGCCGCATCGAGCGCCTCGAAGCCGGCGCGGAAATCGTCATAGAAGTGCACCTGATACAGAGGAGGCCGACCGTAGCCGCTCTTTTCATAGATGGAGAGCAGGTTGTGATAACGCTCCACCTGCCAGCCGATCATGGAAAAACCCACGGTGTCCCATTTGCCGAAGGTTTCGTTGTAGTTCTGCCAGAGGCGCAACAGATAGTCGTCGAGCGAGCCCTGCATCTGTTCGGTGAGCGGTGCGCCTTCATTCAGCAGGTCGAAGCGGATGTCCTCGACTCCATGCGCTTTCGCGGTGGCGACGATGTCATCGTGCAGCGACAGGATCAGCTGCCAGTTTTCCTCGAAGAGATCCTCGTGCCACTGTCTGCCCCAGGATTCCGGCTTGTTGGCTTCCTGCGGAAAGAAGCCGATGAGCACTTGCTGAAAACCGGCGTCGCCGATGTCGGCAATGAAGTCGAGCAGGTTGTCGCGCTGCTGATCGTTGAGCTTGCCGCCTGCCGAATCCAACTGGGTATAGCCGGGGAAGGCGCCGCGTGAATGCAGGATGGGGACGCGCACACCGCGCTGACCGCGGCCATGCATCGCCGCCAGTTGGCGCTGCACGATGTCGCGCACGCCCAGACCTTCACCGAGATGGCGATGATAGTTGGCGATGATGCCGAAGGTTTCGCGACAGAAGACGCTGTCGAGAGAGGGATCTACCCGGTAGAAGAAGTGGTTCGAGCCACCGGCCAAGAGTGGCGATAGGGCAAGTACCGGCATGGTTTGTAACGCAGCCAATGCCGCCGCGAGACCCAAACTGGCCCAAAGTTTCATGTTCCGTCCTCCGCATGAGGCTTGCCTGGATCCATCCAGGACATGCAGCTTGTATGGCTTTCCGGGGCTTGACCCGGGACTCGGCGGGGCTCGGTGGGCAGACCTTACACGAAGCCGCGGCGCCAAGCACGCCTGTCGCGCTCGGAGCGTGAGATTCACCACGCTGGAGGCTCCCCAAGTTGGCGATTCGCTATATCATCGCGGCTTCGGTGGCCGTGTGGGCCACCACCATTGACGCTCGACAGGACCATGCCCGTAACGATCACCGACCCGAAGCGTTGCTACTGCGGCAACGACAAGCCCTTCGCGCAATGCTGCGAACCCTTCCTGACCTTCAAGGACAAGCCCAAGACCGTGCGCCAACTGGTGCGGGCGCGTTACTGCGCCTACGCCCTCGGTGCGGGCCATCATCGTGAATTCCTGATCCGCACCTGGCATCCGGCCACGGCCCGCGGCATCAGCATCGCCGATCTGACCAACGACACGTTGCTGTGGGAAAAACTCGAGATCCTGCGCGCGGAACAACGTGGTGATCGCGGCGCAGTGGAGTTCAAGGCCTACTATCGTCAGGAAGACAATGGACCACTGCGGGCGCATCACGAGCGCGCGCTGTTTCATCGCATCAAGGGCATCTGGCTCTACGTACAGGGACAGGTAAGAGAGGAATAACGGCCACAGCGCCGATACGAGGGACTTCACATGCGCCTTACCTTCAGTGGCGTCATCCTGCGCTTCATATTCGCGCTCGTGCTGGTGCTCTGCACCTACAATCCGAGCGGCATTTCCTATTTTCATTGGGTGGCGGAGGATTTCACGCTCACACCCTATGTGGCACTGGCAGGTCTGGCGCTTCTGATCGGCTGGGGCTTCTATCTGAAAGCCACCTTCAATTCACTTGGCCTGATCGGCGTGCTTGCGTCGGCCGCCGTGCTGGGCTGTCTTCTGTGGCTGATCGTGAGCTGGGGTTGGCTCAGTCTCGATAACGTTTCCGCGCTGGCGTGGGTGATCGAAGTGCTGCTGGCAGTGCTGCTCACGGTGGGCATGTGCTGGTCCTTCTTCACGCGCCGTGCGAGTGGTCAGATCGACGTCGACGAAATCGAAGACCGCTGACAGGAAACGCAAAAAGAAAGGGCCGGAATTCCGGCCCTTTTTGTTTCTGGCTGCCTTGCAGTGCTCAGGGCAGTTCGACGGTGAGGTCGAAGTCGTTCACGCGAACGTCGAGCTCGTCGCCATCGATGTCGGCGAGGCTTACTTCGACTTCCGTAGTGAAGGGAGTCATGACGGCGGCGCAGGCAGCATCTTCGGGCACGCTGTCTTCGGCGAGCAGTACCAGAACGCCGACGTTGGTGTAGGCGATGGCCGGCTCGCGCAGGCCTACGCAGGACCAGGAGGTTTCACCGCTGATCTCAAGCGTGAGCACATCGTCTTCGACCACGGCTTCGACTTCGTCGATGGAAGCCAGCGTCGCCTTGGTGGCCTGGGTGATGCTCAAACGTCCCTGTGCATCGGTGGTCAGTACGATGTCGGTGAAGTAATCCTGACGGTCGGGGGTGACGATGGCACCATTGGGAATGGTGAGCTTGCCATTCAGGTAGACGGCGGGGTCTGCGTGTGCGAACCCGGCAGCACCCAGAAGCACTGCTGAGAATACGGTTGCGAGTGTGCGGTTCATCGGATTTTTCTCCTTGTGATGTCATGAACAACGGCGTCGATCCTAGACACTGCGCCGCACGAGTCTGTTATGAAAATGTGAGAAAAATGTAATGCCCAGTCCGCGGCTCAGCCGCGGGGTTTGGCGCGATGCGTCGCCGTTGCGGTCCAGGGATCATCGGGCCAGGGATGCTTGGGATAACGCCCCTTCATCTCCTTTTTTACATCGGGATAGGTGTTCTGCCAGAAACTGCGTAGATCCTGCGTGATCTGCAGTGGCTTTCCACCCGGCGACAGCAAATGCAGCGTGAGTGGCACGCGACCATCGGCGACGCGCGGCGTTTCCGCAAGACCGAAGAGCTCCTGCAATTTCACCGCGAGCACGGGCGGACCATCGAGGTGGTAAACGATGGGGCGTTCCAATCCTGAAGGCACGAGCAGGCGCGTCGGTGCCAGCTGATCGATGCGCTGTCGCAGATTCCAATCACAGAAGGATTTGAGCGCTTCGCTCAGTTCTTCTTCGCTCAACGCATCCAGACGCGTCTTACCCATGAAGGCGGATTGCAGCCAGTCTGAGCGCTGCTCCAACAGTTTCGTTTCACTCAGATCGGGCAGCTCGAGCTCGGGCATCCACTTGCGCAGGCATTGCACACGGAGGTGCCATTGGCGCAGCGTTTCGCTCCAGGGCAACACGTCGAGCCCCAATTGCGCCACCGCTTCGGTGAGAGCGGAGGCAGCCTGCTCCGGATCGGGTCGGCCGGCAGGGCGACTGTCGAGCACGATCTGATCGAAGCGCGCTTCGCGCCGTGCGATCAAGGCGCGATTCTGCGCATCCCAACGCACCACGTCTTCTTCGACGAAACGTTCCGGAAATTCCTGCCGCAAGCGCGCTTCGTCGAGTGGTGCCGCCCGCAGGATCAGACTGTCGCGATTTTCGAAACGCAGCTCACTGATCACCAACCAGGGTTCGCCGCGCAATCGGCTGTCTTCGAACAGGCGCGCGCTGCGGCCATTGCTCAACTGATAACGCAGTTCATCGTTGGGATGCTGCCGCGCGATGCGATCGGGATAGGCATGCAGCAGGACGTCACCGAGTTCATGCGACGTACACGAGCGCGGTGCCTGCTCCTGCAGACGCAAACGTTTCCGCCACTGCGCAGCACTGTGATCGATGGCGGCGAGTGCAGCGCGCGAAGTGCCGGGCACGTTGCCTTTGAGATTGGCGCGCTGGGCCAGAAGCGCATCGTGTCGGCTCTGCCAATCATCGCCGCGATAGCCGACGAGCGGATCGCGTGCTTCGATCAATGCGGCGAGGTCGCAAGCGAGCGCCTGTTCCTGTGGTGTCTTGGCAGCCAACAGCATGGCTGCGAGGCGTGGATGTGTGCCGAGTTGCAGCAGTTTCTGTCCGAAGGCTGTGAGACGCTGCTGTGCATCGAGTGCGCCGAGTTTCACCAGAAGATCGCGCGCTGCGGCCAAGGTACCCGGCGGTGGCGGATCGACGAAACGCAGGTCGCTGCTGCCCCAGGCTGCCAATTCCAAGGCGAGCGGCGCGAGATCGACGTTGTTGATCTCCGGATTGCGCGAAGGATCGAGACGCTGTTCCTTCGGCCAGAGGCGATAGCACACGCCCGGCGCCACACGTCCGGCGCGACCGGCACGTTGATCGGCGGAAGCCTGCGCAATGCTCACGATTTGCAGACGCGAGAAACCGGAGTTGGGATCGAAGCGCGGCTCGCGCGCGAGGCCACTGTCGAGTACCACGCGCACGCCGGGCAAGGTGACGGAAGACTCGGCGATGTTGGTGGCGAGCACGATGCGGCGCCTGCCATCGGGGGCCGGTGCCAATACTGCACTCTGGCGTTCGACCGGCAATTCGCCATGCAGCGTGAGCACGTCGAGCGACGAGTACATGCCACCCTGCAGCAAAGCCTCTACCTGGACTATCTCGCGCTGTCCCGGCAGGAAGACCAGTACGTCACCTTCGTGTTGCGCGAGCGCTTCGTCGAGACAGCGTTTCACCGTGAACTGCAAAGCTTCTTCGCGTCGCGGCGGGAAATACTGCACTTCGACCGGATAGGCGCGACCGGCACTCGTCAGTCGTTGTGCCTCGAGCCATTGGCTGAGTTGTTCACCTTCGAGTGTCGCCGACATCACGACGAGACGCAGGTCTTCACGCAGTGCACTCTGTACGTCGAGTGCCAACGCGAGGCCGAGGTCGCCAGAGAGATGTCGCTCATGGAATTCGTCGAACAGGATCGCCGCCACTCCTTCGAGTGAAGGGTCATCCTGGATCATGCGCGTGAGAATGCCTTCGGTGACGACTTCGATGCGCGTCGCATTGCTCACGCGATTTTCGAAGCGGATGCGATAGCCGACACGTGCGCCCACGTCCTCACCCAACTGTCGCGCCATGAAACTCGCTGCAGCGCGTGCCGCCACGCGGCGTGGTTCCAGCATCAGGATCTTGCCACCCTGCACCCAGGGTTCATCGAGCAGGGCAAGTGGAACCTGGGTGGTCTTACCGGCGCCGGGCGGTGCTTCGAGCACGAGACGCGTGTGTTGGCGCAGCGTGTCCAACAGCGCGGGCAGAATGTCGTGGATGGGAAGGGTGGCGGTCACGAGCTCAGGACTTGGGCAAAGGGCTGCGAATTATGCGCCGTGGACACGATGACGCAAACCCGCACGCTGGTATGATCGGCCATACGATTCCTGGAGCCGCGCCATGAGCCTCATCACTCTGACTTGCCCCTTCTGCGACATCACCAACCGCGTACCGGCCGAGCGCCTCAACGATGGTCCACGCTGCGGGCGCTGCAAGAACGCGCTCTTCATCGGCAAGCCCATCGCACTTACTGCTGGCAATGTCGAACAGGTGCTGCAGAACACGGCGATTCCGCTCCTGGTGGATTGCTGGGCACCATGGTGCGCGCCTTGCCGCAGCTTCGCACCCATCTTCGATCAGGCCGCACGCGAACTCGAACCGCGTCTGCGCTTCGCCAAGCTCGACACCGAATCCGAACAGCAACAAGCAGCGCTGTGGGGGATTCGCTCCATTCCCACCTTGATCCTCTTCCGTGATGGTCGCGAAGCCGCACGACTCAGCGGAGCCCTGCCGCTGATCCAGCTCAAGAAGTGGCTGCTCGAGCAGGGCGTATGAACTGTGTTGCGCTTTGTGGAATGGAAGGTTGCTTTGCGCTGAAACTTCGTGTTCAGCGCAAGGACTCACTGTCTGACTTTCAATTCGGCTTGCACACCACTTTGCCACGCTGATAGGCGGGACGTGCCGTCACTTGTGCGCGCCAGCGTTCGACGTGCGTGAACTCCGCCATGCCCAAAAACTCGTGGGCATTGTAGAAACCGGCCAGCGTTTCGACCCAGGGCACGGTGGCCATGTCGACGATGCTGTAGTCATCCATCAGATATTCACGATCCTTCAGACGCTCGTTGAGTACACCGAGCAGGCGACGTGTTTCGTTGGCGTAGCGTTGTTCACCATAGGAGTCGCTGGTCTTGTCCCTGGCGTAGACGTGGAAGTGACCGAACTGTCCGAACATCGGGCCGATGTGTGCGGCCTGGAAGGTGAGCCACTGCTGCGCTTCGAGTCGTGCGCGATAGGTGCGCGGAAAGAACAGCCCGGTCTTGTCGGCCAAATACTGCAGGATCACGATGCTTTCCATCATCAAGAGGGGTAAGCCTTCCGGACCATCGGGGTCGATGATGGCGGGAATCTTGCCGTTGGGATTGATCTTCAGAAACTCGGGGTCGTGTTGATCGCCCTTGCCGATGTGGATCAGATGAGGTTCGTAGCTGAGTCCCATTTCTTCCAGACAGATGCTTACTTTCTGTCCATTGGGCGTAGCCATCGAGTAGAGCTGGATCAACGAAGGGTCCGTTGGAAGCCAGCGGCTGGGAAAGGAACTTACGGTCATCGCACTTCTCCTCCAAGGCCGAGCGACAGATTGGATCCCGGATTCTACCCGTTTCGCTCTGGCGGGACGGTCGCGTGTCTGTAGATTTCGTGCTCGACAGCCGCCAGGGCCCTGTGGATAATGCGCGCCACTTTTTTACCTGGCGCTTTACCAGTCCCCACGCGCGCTTCGCGCCTTCGCAGCAGATTCGTTTCTATGCTCAAGTTGGTCCGCCGTTGTATCGGTTTGGCGGTGCATTGCCTGGAAGTGATGACACGTCCGGAGCCCATCGTGCGCAGTGAACGCGAACGCAAGCTTCTCGCGCAGGAAGTGAAGGGTTTGCGTCTGTACGACTATCGCGGCTGCCCTTTTTCATTCAACGTGCGCCGCACCCTGCATCGACTCAATCTCGACATTCCCTACTGCGACATCCGCAAATGTCAGGTGCATCACGACGACCTGCTTTCCAAGTACGGCCGCATTCATGTGCCGGTGCTGCGCATCGATACGGCCGACGGTGTGCAGTGGCTGGACGATTCTCAGCAAATCATCCAGTATCTCAATCAGCGTTTCGCTCCCGCGCCCAGCGCGGTGCCGTTGCCTGATTGAGGAAAGCGTGTGACCGACTACCTTCCCTGCGAAGAACTTCATCCCGAAACTCCCGCCACTGCCAGTGTGATCTGGCTGCATGGTCTGGGTGCCAATGGTTACGACTTCGTACCCATCATTCCCATGCTGCGCTTGCCGCGCGAGCCGGCGATCCGTTTCGTGTTTCCGCATGCGCCGAGCATGCCGGTGACGGTGAACAACGGCTACGTGATGCCGGCCTGGTACGACATCATCGAATTCGGCACCGAACGCAAGTTCAACGCCACGCAGCTCCTGGCCTCCGCCGCGAAGGTACATGCCTTGATCGATCGTGAGATCGAACGTGGCATCCCGAGTGAGCGCATCTTGCTCGCCGGTTTCTCGCAGGGTGGTGCAGTGAACTTCCAGGCGGCGCTCACATACGACAAGCCGCTCGGCGGTTTGTTGGCGCTGTCCACCTATTTCCCGACGCATGACGTGGTGCAGGTGCATCCGGCCAACTCCGGTCTGCCGATTCTGTTGTGCCATGGCACCAACGATCCGATCCTGCCGGTGCGCATGGCCATGAATGCGAAGCGTCGTCTGCAGGATCTCGGGTTCCATCCCGAGTTCAAGACCTATCTGATGGCACACGAGGTCTGCGGTGAGCAGCTCGAGGACATCGCCAAGTTCATTCAGGACCACCTCTGATCCGCAGCTACTCAGGAGGAGTGCGCGATGAGTGGCAGCGAGCAGGAAGCCTTCGTACGCGTCAGCGGCCTCCATCACGTCTACACGCAGGGCGAGCAACGACAACTCGTCCTGCGAGATATCAATTTCACCTTGCGCCGTGGTGAAACCGTTGCACTGCTCGGCCGCAGCGGTTGCGGCAAGACCACCTTGCTCAACCTGATCTCCGGCATCGAACGCGTACAGCAGGGCGAGATCGAGGTGGCGGGGCAGAAGCTCACCAAGCTCGACGAAGAACAACGTACGCATTTTCGGCGCAAGCACATCGGCTTCATCTATCAGTTCTTCAATCTCGTGCCGAGCCTCACTGCGGCCGAAAACATCGCACTGATCCTCGAACTGAACGGCATGCCGCTGCAGCGCGCCGTGGAAGAAGCGCAGCGGATGTTGCAGGACATCGGTCTCGGTTCGAAACGCGCGCACTTTCCGGCGCAGCTATCGGGCGGTGAACAACAACGTGTGGCGATACTGCGCGCGCTCGCGCATGCGCCTGCGCTGGTATTGGCGGACGAACCCACCGGCAATCTCGATGCCCACAGTGGTCAGGAGATGCTCGGCGTGTTGAAGGAACGCTTGCGCGCGCAGGGCAGCACCACCTTGTTGGTGACGCACAGCCTCGCCGTGGCGCGCAGCGCCGATCGCATACTCACGCTCGACGAGGGCGGCATTCATGAGCAGGTCGGTGACTTCGCCTGGTGATGGCTCGCCGACTGCGCGCCTGCTCTGGCGCAGCAGTTGGCGTCACGCGCTTCAACATCGCTGGCAAAGCTGGCTGAGCCTGCTCGGCGTGATGCTCGGTGTGATGATGGTGGTTGCCGTCGATCTCGCCAACAGCAGCGCACGGCGTGCCTTCGAACTTTCCGTGGCCACACTCAGTGGCAACCTCACGCATCAGATCGTCGCCATCGATGGCGGCACCGTGGACGATGCACTCTTCGCGCGACTGCGCAAAGAGTTGGGGCTGCGCAGAAGCGCGCCGTACGTCAGTGGCGAGGTGTTGGTACGCGGTCGGCGCTTCACCTTGCTCGGCATCGATGCGCTGAGCGAAGCCACCCTGGAGCGGCGCCGCCCGGGTTTTTCCGTGGTGCCGCGCGAGCTGACCGCCTTGGGCCTGCAGGCGCTGACGCAACCGCGTGGCGTACTGATGCAAGGCGAGACCGCCGCTGCGCTGGGACTCGAGCCAGATTCCAGCCTGGAACTGCGCAGCGATGGCGGCGAAGTTGAAGTGGTGGTTGCGGCAGTGCTCGACGGCGATGATTCACGCGCACTCGAAAATCTCATCGTGACGGACATCGCGCTGGCGCAGGAGGTGCTCGGACGTCGTGGTCTCGACAGTATCGATCTGCGGTTGACGGCAGATGAAGTCGCGCGAGTGGAGGCCTGGTTGCCGGAAGGTGTGGCGCTCATCGAGGCCGGCGGTGACGACGCAGTGTTGGAACAATTGAGCCGCTCGTTTCAGATCAATCTGCGAGCGATGAGTCTGCTGGCGCTGTTGGTAGCGGCACTGCTCATCTACAACACGGCGAGTCTGTCCGTATTGGAGCGTCGCCCGACCCTTGGCGTGTTGCGTGCCCTCGGTGTCGGCCGTGCGAGTCTGTTGCGGCTCGTGTTGGGTGAAAGCGCGATATTGGGAGCTGGTGCAAGTGTGCTTGGTGTCGTTGCCGGTTTGTTTCTTGGGCAGGTCCTGGTGCGCTTCGTCACGCGTACGGTCGATGATCTTTACTTCACTCTGACCGTCACGAGCTTCCTGCCCGACTACAGCGTGCTGCTCGAAGGTTTTGCATTGGGGACGGGGCTCACCATTGCCGCGGCGGTGTTGCCGGCGCTGCAAGCGGCTTCGTCTCCACCCATTACCTTGCAGCGCGCCGTACCGCAGGAGCAGCGCTGGCAACGGCGCAGTCGCCATCTCGCATTGGCTGGCTTGATCCTGCTCGCCATTGGCTATGTGCTGTTGCTACCGGAGCGCGGCAGTCTCGTCGTCGGTTTCGTGGCGCTCAATTGTCTGATCTTCGGTTTCTGCCTGCTCATCCCTTGTCTGCTCGGCGTCCTGCTGTCGGCGATGCTCGGGCTGTCGTTGCGTGTGTTGCCGCAAACACTGCGACTGAGTCTGCGCAATCTGCAGAACAGCATCGGTCGCACCGGTTTGGCGGTGGCGGCGCTTACGGTGGCAGTGTCGGTGACGGTGGGTGTGGGTGTGATGATCGGCAGTTTCCGTCACACCATCGAAGTATGGCTGGAGCAGACATTGGGTGGTGAGGTGCAGCTCACGCGCATCGATGAAGGCACGGGCATTCCTCCTGAACTGGAACGTGCAGTGTTGGAATTGCCAGAGCTGCAGAACGTGCAGCGCCAATATCTGCAGGAGCTGCGTACCGAATTCGGCACGGTGCGCGCCTATGCGCATGATGGCGCAGTGGAGGATCGGCTCTATATGAAGGAGGCCTCCACGCAGTCTTTGCGTGCCTTCGCTGCCGGAGAAGTCCTGCTGCTGGCAGAACCTTTCGCCTGGCAACATGAGCTCGAGCCCGGCGACGAACTCCATTACTTCACACGTGCCGGTGAAAGGTCCTTGCCCGTGGGTGGCATCTATTTCGACTACACCACGGGTCCCGGTTCGATCGAATTGCCGCTCGCGCGCTTTCAGGAAATCTGGCCGGAGCAGGGACCACGGCAACTCAGTTTTACCCTGGCGCCCGCAACGGATCGCGCCGCAATCCTGACTACCTTGCGTTTGCTGGTGGAGGATCATCCCGGCACCTACGGCGTGGTCAGCAATGCCGAAATCGAGCGCGTGACGCTCGCCATCTTCGATCGCACCTTCGCCATCACCGACGTGCTGCGCCTGCTCGCGATACTGGTGGCCTTCGTTGGTGTGTTGAGCGCACTCACCGCCATGCAGTTGCAGCGCATGCGCGAATACGCGCTGTTGCGTGCCAGCGGCATGACGGTGAAGGAGATCGCGCGCATGATCCTGACGCAGACGGCAGCCATGGGGCTTGCCGCAGGACTGCTCGCCTTGCCTCTGGGTTTGATGATGGCCGAAGTCCTGATCGACGTGATCAACCGCCGCTCCTTCGGTTGGAGCATGCAGCACCTCGTGCCCGGCGGTGTGCTGCTACAGGCGGTGATACTGGCATTGGTGGCGGCGCTGCTCGCAGGCATTCATCCGATGCTGCGCATTCGGCGCGTCAGTCCGGCGCTGGCGCTGCGGGAGGAATGATGCAGCGGCGTCGCTATCTGCAGTTGATGTTGTTGCCGCTCTTCTTGAGTGCCTGCGGCGACGAGCGCGGTTCCACGGAGCCACTGTTGCGGCTCGGCGAAGTGCTCGGTGGCGATGAGACACAAGGCTACTTGCGTGCGGAAACGCCACGTACCTTCGACTTCCCCGCCGATCATGGTCCCCATCATGGTTTTCGCAATGAATGGTGGTACTTCACCGGCAACCTCGAAGATGCCGCAGGTCGCCGTTTTGGTTATCAGCTCACCTTCTTCAACGGCGCAACACGACCACCTGGCGCCGAGGGGGCGCAAAGTCCCTGGGACAGTGAACGGGCCTGGATGGCGCATCTGGCGCTCACCGACGTTGCTGCAGGTGAACATCGCGTGGTGGAGCGCTTCTCGCGCGAAAGTCCCGCGCTTGCCGGCGCCAACACCGACGAGATCTGGTTGGAGGATTGGCGCATCGAAATCGGCAAGGGCACGGAACCGTGGCGTCTTCGTGCCTTCGATCAGGACAGCGGCCTGGGCTTGGAATTCGAACTGCGGCCGCTCAAACCGCCGGTGTTGCAGGGCAGGGAAGGGCTCAGCCAGAAGAGCGCAGAGCCAGGCAACGCTTCCTACTATTACAGCCTTACGCGCATCGCCACCGCGGGGCGGCTGCGCATCGGCGGTACGGACCATGCGGTCAGCGGGTTGAGCTGGCTCGATCGCGAGTGGAGCACCAGTGCGCTGGCGGAAGACCAGACGGGCTGGAACTGGTTTTCGTTGCAGTTCGATGATGGTCAGGAACTGATGTACTACGAACTCATCGACCAGAACGGCGCCGCCCATCCCTACAGCGCCGGCAACTGGACCGACACCGCTGCGCGCCAGACCTATGTCACCCCCGACGAAGTGAACCTCGTGCCGCTTTCCACCTGGACCAGCCCCAATGGCACCGACTACGTCACCAGTTGGGAACTCGGCTACGCCGGACGGCGCTGGCGGGTGGAGGCGCTGCTCGAAGACCAGTGGATGGACACCAGTCTGCCCTATTGGGAGGGCGCCGTGATCGTGCGAGAGGCCGCCTCTGGCACGCCGGTAGGGCGCGGCTATCTGGAACAAGTGCGTCCGTAACGGCCTTTTCCTGCTTTTTCCTTTGGAGATCGCTGCCAGTTAGCGACTTTTCGGTGTTGGAAGTGGGTAAAGGGCCTTGCCGTAAAGTCCGCATCCAAAGCGCTATGGCAACCCAGTTGGTTCGGTATCCGAACTCTTTACAGGTGCTTGGACACTGGATACGCTTGCGCCCCTTTTGAAAGGGGCTGATTTCCATGCAAAGCAAGGCCTTCGAACTAATAACAAATCCCCGCCTCAATAAAGGCACCGCGTTCACCTTGGAAGAACGGGAAAAGTACGGACTGCATGGACTCCTTCCGCCAAAGATCAGCACCATGGGGCAACAGGTCGGCTGGGTGCTCGACAACATCCGCCGCAAGCCCCACGACATCGATCGCTATCGCTACCTCTCCTCGCTCCAGAAGCGCAACGAACGTCTCTTTTTCCGTCTACTGATCGACCACATCGAAGAGCTCATGCCGATCGTCTACACGCCGACCGTGGGTCAGGCGTGTCAGGAATTCGGTCTGCAGTTCCGCGAAACGCAGGGCTTCTACATCTCCATCGAGCACAAGGGTCGCATCAGCAAGCTGATGAAGAACTGGCTCGATCAGGACGTGCGTCTGATCGTCGTCACCGATGGCGAGCGCATTCTGGGTCTGGGCGACCTCGGCGTGAGCGGCATGGGTATTCCGATCGGTAAATTGGCGCTCTACAGCGCCTGTGCCGGCATCGATCCCGCGCAGTGCATGCCGATCGTGCTCGACGTGGGCACCAACAACGAGGCCTTCCGTCTCGATCCGCTCTATCTCGGACGCCGCGATCCGCGCGTACGCGGTCAGGAATATCTCGACTTCATCGAAGAATTCATCCAGGCGGTGCAGGAGAACTTCCCGAACGCCCTGCTGCAGTTCGAAGACTTCGCCACCAACAACGCCGTCGCGCTGCTCGAGCGTTATCGCGATCGTCTCTTGTGCTTCAACGACGACATCCAGGGCACTGCTTCCGTCGCGCTGGCAGGTCTGTATGCCGCCACCCGCATCACCGGCAGCAAGCTGAGCGACATGCGCTTCCTCTTCGCCGGTGCCGGCTCCGCCGCCACGGGCATCGCGAGTCTGTTGGTGATGGCGATGCAGCAGGAAGGTCTCAGTTACACCGAAGCCTGTGCGCGTTGCTTCGTCACCGACAGCAAGGGCCTCATCACGCAGGATCGCGAGTCGATCACGAGTCATGCCGCGCCGTTCGCCGCTGACTTGCCGCCGATGAATCTCGAAGAAGCGGTGGCCACCATCAATCCGCACGTGTTGATCGGCGCCACCGGCCGTGGCCAGACCTTCAACTCGCGCATCCTCGAATTGATGGCGAAGGCGCACGAGCAGCCCATCATCTTCGCGTTGTCCAATCCGACCACGAAGGCGGAGTGCACCGCGGAAGAAGCCTACAAAGCCACCAATGGCCGCGCCATCTTCGCCAGCGGCAGCCCCTTCGGCGAAGTCATGATCAACGGTTCGTTGAAGATTCCGGGTCAGGGCAACAATGCCTACGTGTTCCCGGGGCTCGGTCTTGGTGCACTGCAGGGCAAGCTCACCCGCATCACCGACGACCTTCTGATCGTCGCTGCCAAGGCGCTGGCGGAAGCCGTTTCCGACTATCGTCTGCAGCACGGCTGTCTCTATCCGCGCCTGAACGAGATCCGTCAGGTGTCGCATCGCATCGCCGTCGCAGTCGCCAAGGCTGCGGAAGAGGCTGGGCTCACGCGCGAACCGCTGCCCGCCGATTTCAGCGAGCAGGTACGCGCCTCGATGTACGATCCCTGGTATTGAGAATGCAACGCTGCCTCATGCAGCGTTGCGCATTTCGATCCGAACCGTTCGTTTGACGGCGCTCGTCAAATCGTCACACTCACTGCACATTGGCCATTGATTTCCTCTTGGGCGCTGGTTTACTTTAGCCGCGCTTTTCAGAGGGGCATCACAATTCGACCGGAGCGAATTCGGCATTCCCAATTGCTTGATCCTTCAGAGATCAATCACTCAGTAATCCCGTCTTCGTCTTTTCCTGTTCACGCATGCACCGCTGATGCCCAGGCCGTATCGGGCAGGTATTTCCAACTAACGTGAGATCTGACTATGGGTTTTCTGCTGTGGTATGAAAACGGACCCCTGGGGGCGTTCATCCGAGAATCGCTTTGGGGCTACCCAATCGTTCTGTCCAGCCATGCCGTTGGTATGGCCACCGTCATGGGCATCGTCGTCGCCCTCAACTTGCGCGTGTTGGGTTACGCCAAGGACATCTCCATCCTGGCCTTCGACAAGCTCTTCGTCGTGGCATGGGTGGGTTTCTTCATCAACCTGGTTTCGGGTCTCATCCTGTTTGCGGGCTCCGCCAGCACTTACTTCTTCCAAGGCGCGTTCCAGATCAAGATTCTCGCCATCATCGCAGGTGGCATTTTCGTGAAGCTGGTCATGAACGCCGTGCGCGAAAACAAGCCGCTGCAGACGCAGAAGCTGCTCGCCGCCATTTGCCTCATCTGTTGGACCACGGGCGTCATCACTGGCCGCCTGATGGCCTACCTGGCTTGAGAGGAGGAAGACAATGAACTGGGAACCTTTGGCAACCTGGCTGGAATCCTCCTGGCTGCACACCAAGATGGTGGAAGTGTATTGGCTGTTTCCGCTCAGTGAGACGCTGCACTTCCTCGGTCTCACCGTGATGTTCGGTGCACTGTGCGTGGTCGACTTCCGCGTGATGGGCTTCGGTAAGTTCATCAACATGCGCGCCGCGATGGCCTTCATTCCGGTGGCGATCCTCGCCTTCGCCGTGAATCTGCTTACCGGCATCGCCTTCCTTGCAGCGGATGCGTTCCGCTATTTCCCCAACGTTGCGTTCCAGTGGAAGATGGCCCTGATCGCGATCGCAGGTATCAACGCCCTGTGGTTCTGGTTTGGTGAACATAAGGAACTGGTGCAGCTGGCCGACGGCGAGGATGCGCCGTTCCGCGCCAAGCTGATCGCCTTCCTGTCCATTCTGATCTGGGTGATCGTGATCGTGTTGGGCCGCATGCTGCCCTACGCCGAACAGTAAGCGTTCATCTCATGCATGAAAAAGCCGGCGTTTGCCGGCTTTTTCGTGCCTGCGCTTCGGAGTCTTCAACCACTGAGCCATGCTGCGAGGCAGGTAAGCAGCACCATGGCGAAGAGGATCCACTGCAACACGGCTTGCGGCATCGCGATCGCGAAACGCACGCTGAGTGTGGCGCCGACCACGGTGCCGGCCGACAACAGCAGTCCCGGAATCCACAGCACCTGATCGCGCGCGATGAAGACCACGAGTGCCAGCGCAGTGAGAATCGCAGTGATCGCCATCTTCAGCGCATTGGTGCGCACGAGGTCGTAGCGTAAGCCGCCAGCCAGCGCTGCGATGAGGATGAAGCCCACGCCCGCCTGCACGAAGCCGCCGTAGAGTCCCGCGAAAAAAAGTCCACCCCAGGCTGCCGGTGATTCGCGCAACGTCAGCGTCGGTGTACCTGGTGGCGGCGCCACTGTGCTGGGACGTATCAACATCAAGAGTGCCATGCCGAGCATCACACCGAGGAGCGCAGGCTTGAGCACTTCGCGCGGCAGATAGGAAGCGAGCAGCGAACCTGCCAGGGAACCGAGCAGGACCGGCAACAGCAGGGGCGCAATGTCGCGCAGATCGAGTTTGCCGCGTTGATGAAAGCCGCGTGAACCAGCGAGTGCCTGCAGTATCACACCGACGCGATTGGTGGCGTTGGCGATGTCAGCCGGCATGCCGAGAATCATGAGTGCAGGCAGCGTCAGCATCGAACCGCCGCCAGCGATGGTGTTGATGAAGCCGGCGATGAGGCCACTCGCGACGAGCAGTGTGCCGGTCAACCAGGTGATTTCGTATTCCATTGCGAGATCTCAGGCGAGAGGAGGAATCTGGAACAAGCGCAAACCCGGTGGTACTTCCAATTCCACGTCCAGCTCGGCCTGCAGGCTGTAGAGCGTGAGGCCCTCGCACAATTCGCGCAAGAGCACGTGACCATCGCAAAGTTCGAACAGGGCCAGATCGGTATAGATACGTGTGACACCATTGCCACTTGGCGCAACGCTGAGCGTTTCGACCAGACGACTCACACCATTGGGTGCGAACAGTTCCATCATCACGTAGAGCGATGCAGCGTGAGTCGGCAAAGTCGCGCCGACATAGTCGCCATTCACGGCGACCTGCTCTGCGTCGAGCACGATGATGTCTGCAGCATCGGGATTCGAGATAAGGCTGTGCTGCGGCGAGAGATACTGTTGTACGCGCTGTGGCAATCCTGCATCCAAATAAAGGAACGATCCTTCCTTAATATCCTGTGCAACGCGCCAGGCGAGTTGTTGGCTATCGAGTCGATACATCGAGTTCGAGAACGGAAAAAGAGGGTGGCAACGAAGGGGCGGCAAAGTGCCAGAGCTGGGCCGACCAGTCAAACAGCGCCGCCCCAGCCGCTTCAGTGCGTGAGCCGCAACGAGTTAGGCCCTATAATGCGCCGGTTTGTCCGACATCCCCTAAACCATCCATAATCAAAAGAGAGCAGCAGTGATCGCTTCCCCCGATTTTTCTGGACCGGGTCCGGTACAGGTGTACCAGGACTACCTGGCCAAAGGTCAATTCCTCATTCAACAATGCAAAGAATGTGGAAAGCACATCTTCTATCCACGCGTCCTCTGTAACCACTGTGGCAGCGCCGACCTCAAGTGGGTCGAGCCCACTGGACGCGGAGTCGTTTATTCCACTTCCGTCGTGCGCCAGAAGCCCGAGAAGGGCGGCGACTACAACGTGGCACTGATCGAACTGGAAGAAGGTCCACGCATGATGAGTCGCGTGGTCGATGTCGACCCACACAAGGTCAAGATCGGCATGCAGGTAAGCGCGCACGTTGGCACCATCGATGGCCAACCCGCAGTCGTTTTCTATAACAAGGAACAGGGGTCCCGCGAATGGTGAAGATTCTGGAAGGTGACCGCTCGCTGCGCGGCAGCACGGCGGTAGTAGGTGTGGGGCTCAGCCGCTTCGGTGATCTCAGCGGCCGCACGCACATGGAGATCATGGGTGAAGCAGTGCATCAGGCGCTCGCGGAAGCTGGTTTGTCGATTCACGATGTCGACGGTATTTTCGCTTCCAACTTCGTCGATCAACTGGCACCGCTGGTCGTCGCCGAATACTTCGGCATCAAGCCGGACTTCATGGACGGCTCCAACATCGGTGGCTCGGTGTTCGTGAACTCCTTGCTCTCCGCCAGCCTCGCGCTCAAGTACGGTCTGTGCAACGTGGCGCTGATCTGCTACGGCAGCAACAACCGCAGCGCGGGTTTCACCAAGCCGTCCGAAGGCCCGACGGTGGAAGCAGTCTACAAACCGCGCTATCCGGTGCAGGCCTACGCACTCGCCGCGGCACGTCACATGCATCAGTACGGCACGACGCCGGAGCAACTTGCTGAAGTGGCGGTGGCTGCGCGTCGTTGGGCGCAGCTCAACCCGGCTGCCGAAATGCGCGATCCGCTGACGATCGAAGATGTGTTGAGTGCACGTCGCGTCGTCGATCCGCTCGGCGTGCGTGACTGCTGTCTCATCAGCGACGGTGGTGGTGCCATGATCATGGTGCGCGCCGATCGCGCCAAGGACTTCCCGAAGAAGCCGGTGTACATGCTGGGTGTGAGCTCGCGCACCACGCACACCATCATTTCCGAGATGCCGGATCTCACGGTCACCGCCGCAGCGCAGGCGGCGCCCGAAGCCTTCGCGATGGCTGGCGTGAAGCCTTCCGACATCGACGTGGTCGAGCTCTACGACGCCTTCACCATCAACACCATTCTCTTCCTCGAAGACATGGGCTTCTGCAAGAAAGGTGAGGGTGGTGCCTTCGTCAGCGGTGGCAACATCGCACCGGGTGGCAGCCTGCCGGTGAACACCAACGGTGGTGGTCTGAGCTGCGTGCATCCGGGCATGTACGGCATCTTCCTGATGATCGAAGCCGTGCAGCAGCTGCGTGGTGAATGTGGTGAGCGTCAGATTGCCGGCGCCGAACTCGCGGCGTGCAACGGCAACGGTGGTTATCTGTCGAGCCAGGTCACGGCCGTTTTCGGTACCGAGTCCACGCTCTGAGTCATCCGAAAGTGGGGCGGCACTCGTCGCCCCGTTTTCCTTCTCTTCTTCCCTTTCACTTACACACGAGTTCGCGTTTTTTGCGATCGTGCGGTTCGTTTTGCCTTATTAAAGAAAGAAGAAGTCCTCGGGCTCGCGCCTGAAGATGGGCCATGGATGGGGAACTTCGCAGTGTGGCGACTCCCACCACGCCGCCGCGCAGTGGGAGTGACGCGTAGAGTAGAGCTTTAGATCACGCCCAGAGCGCGCATGGCTTCGGCCACACGGACGAAACCGGCGATGTTGGCGCCGAGCACGTAGTCGCCAGGGGCGCCGTACTCTTCGGCAGTTTCGGCACAGAGGTCGTGGATGCCGTGCATGATGGTGGCAAGGCGTTCCTCGGTCTGTTCGAAGCTCCAGCTGTCGCGCGAGGCGTTCTGCTGCATCTCGAGTGCGGAGGTGGCCACACCACCGGCGTTGGCGGCCTTGCCAGGTGCGAACAACACGCCCGCTTCCTGGAAGATGCGCACGGCTTCCGGCGTGCTCGGCATGTTGGCGCCTTCGCCGACGGCGCGAACGCCATTCTTCACGAGTGCGCGGGCATCCTTGCCGGTGAGTTCGTTCTGCGTGGCCGAGGGCATGGCGATGTCGCAGGGCACGTCCCAGATCGAACCGGTCTGATTGTCGACGTAGTAGGCGCCCTTGCCTTTCAGCTGGACGTACTCGGCAATGCGGCCACGGCGCACCAGTTTGATTTCCTTCACCAGGTCGAGGTCGATGCCGGCCTCGTCCACCACGTAGCCGTTGGAGTCGGAGCAAGCCACCACGATGCCACCGAACTGTTTCACCTTCTCGATGGTGTAGATGGCGACGTTGCCGGAGCCCGATACCACCACGCGACGGCCGTCGATGCCTTCATTGCGGGCATTGAGCATGCGCTCGACGAAGTAGGTGTTGCCGTAGCCGGTGGCCTCGGTGCGGGCGCGCGATCCTCCGTAGACGAGGCCCTTGCCGGTCAGCACGCCAGCTTCGTAGCGGTTGGTCAGACGCTTGTACTGACCGAACATGTAGCCGATCTCGCGGCCACCCACGCCGATGTCGCCGGCGGGTACGTCGGTGTGCTCACCCAGGTGGCGGTACAGCTCGGTCATGAACGACTGACAGAAACGCATGATCTCGGCGTCGGAACGACCGCGCGGGTTGAAGTCGGAGCCGCCCTTGCCGCCGCCGATCGGCATGCCGGTGAGGGCATTCTTGAAGGTCTGTTCAAAGCCCAGGAACTTGATGATGCCCAGGTTCACCGAGGGGTGGAAACGGATGCCGCCTTTGTAGGGGCCAAGTGCGGAGTTAAACTGAACACGGAAGCCGCGGTTGATGTGGACCTGGCCTTTGTCGTCGACCCAGGGCACGCGGAAGATGATCTGTCGTTCCGGTTCGCAGATACGCTCGATCAGCGCGTCATCCGCGTAGTCGGGATGCTTGGCGATCACGCGACTGAGACTGCCCATTACTTCATGCACAGCCTGGTGAAATTCCGCCTCGCCGGCATTGCGGCGCAGCACTTCGGTAATGACCGCGGACAGTCTTTCGTCCATCGTGTTCACTCTATCTAGCTCCTCTACCTAAAAACTGGCCCGCCACCCGGCGAGCGAAGGCGCGATTCTAGGGGAAGCGGGGCTTTCCGTCATGCGAATTGCACTTGACTGGTGCAAACAAAGGTCAAATCCAGTGCAAGTTGCATCTATATGGAGCATTCGCGGTCCAAGAGTTTGTGGCCATGAACGAGTGCTAAAGCAAGGACCCAGGCCGCCGGCGTCCCTTGCAGCGGCGGAGAGGCCGAGTCGCGAAGTTGCGGCCCAAGCTCCAAACCGGCTGGCAGAGCTTGGGCTACGGGAAGGGACGGAACGGCGATGGAAGACCGAAGTGAGCAGCTACTTCGGCTGCAGCCAAGCAATCAGACGCTCTTACCCCATTCACCGGCGAAGAAGTGGGTGCCGAGGGGGCGGCGCTGACGCGGTTTGAGTTCCCGTTCGCGCCACTGTTCGGGATATTCGCTTTCGGGCAGTTGGTAGCCGAGGGCCATCATCGCCAGCGGCTTGAAGCGCTCCGGAATGGCGAAGAGCTCACGGGCCTTGGCGTGGTCGAAGCCGCCCATCTGGTGGGTCATCAGGTCGTGAGCGGCGGCCTGCAGGCACAGGCTGATGGCGGCAGCGCCGGCATCGTAGGCGTGGTAAGCGTTGGGCTTGTCGTTGCGTTGGAAGAGGGTGTCGGCACAGGTCAGGATCAGCACCGGGGCGTACTTGCACCAGGCCTGGTTGCCTTCGGACAGGCAGGCGTAGGCCTTCTCCCAGGCCTGTGGGTTCTCGGCCTTGCTGCAGATCAGGAAGCGCCAGGGCTCGTCGCCGAAGCAGGAGGGAGCCCAGCGTGCCGCTTCCGCCACACTCAACAGCAGCTCATGTGGTACGGAGCGGTTGGGATCGAAGCAGACACCGCTCCAGCGACGACCGAAGAGCGGGTGCACGGGAACACTGGTGTCGAAGGGTTTTTGTTTCATAATCAACAACTTCCTGATAAATCTGCGGTATTCGGAAAGAAAAGAGGTGCCGAATTTGCACACCCATCGCATTTTATGCGTCCAAAAGACGATTTGGGTCGGCGCTGGGGTCATTCCTGCGTTATAAAGGACATGGGAGCAAGGGTTACGAGCCCTTGAAATCGCGCGGAGCGCCCCCAGTATGGGTCGAACCGGCCGTTTCCAGTCTCACGAAGAACTGCCGAAACAGCCGCTTAGCTCCGGGTTGGCGCCCCTAAGCGTAAGTGTTAGTATGCCGCCCCCCGCGGCCAGGAGTCGTGGCAATGAAAGCTAAAGATTATCAAGAATATCAGGTAGATAGCGTTTTGGACGACGTCGATTACAGCGCTGTTGCAGAGTTCGACGACGAAGTCTTGGTTGACGAAGAACCTGTGTACAAGCCGGCCAAGGCTGCCAAGAGCAGCCCCAAGGCGAAAGCCGCCGGCAAACAGTTGGCAGTGCTCGGGGCCATCTCCCCGGGCCGCGACCTGGGTGCCTACATCACGGCGGTCAACGGCATCGCCATGCTCAGCGCCGAGGAAGAGCGCGAGCTCGCTCGTGAGTACTACTATCACGACAACCTCGATGCTGCCCGCAAACTCGTCATGGCCCACCTGCGCTTCGTGGTGCACGTGGCCAAGAGCTATTCCGGCTACGGCCTGAGCGAAGCCGACCTCATCCAGGAAGGCAACGTCGGTCTGATGAAGGCCGTCAAACGCTTCAACCCCGAAGTGGGTGTGCGCTTGGTGTCCTTCGCCGTCCACTGGATCAAAGCCGAGATCCACGAATTCATCCTGCGCAACTGGCGCATCGTCAAAGTGGCCACCACCAAGGCCCAGCGCAAACTCTTCTTCAACCTGCGTGGCGCCAAGAAACGCCTGGGTTGGTTGAGCCAGGAAGAGGTGAACGAAGTCGCCGAAGACCTGGGCGTCGACGCCGCGACGGTGGTGCAGATGGAAGGCCGCATGGGTGCCTTCGATGCTTCCTTCGACGGAGCGGCCGATGCCGACGACGAAGAAGCAGGTCAGGCGCCGGCCTACTATCTGGAAGACAACCGTTACGATCCGGCGCGCAGCGTGGAAAGCGACGACTGGGAAAAAACCAGCACCGACGGCCTCTACGTGGCCATGAACGAGCTGGATGAGCGCAGCCGCGACATCCTCCAGCAGCGCTGGCTCAGCGAGAACAAGGCCACTCTGCACGACCTCGCCGCCAAGTACGGCGTATCGGCAGAGCGCATTCGTCAGCTTGAGAAGAATGCGATGGAGAAAGTGAAGGCTCTCATGGAAGCCTGAACCGCCTCCGGGCACTGAACGAAAAGCCGTCCTTGCGACGGCTTTTTTATTGCCTGCGAAAACTGCTCAGAGTGCGCCGATGTCGCGCAGCGCTGCCACTACCTGAGCTGGAGTGAGCGAACTCAGGCAGGCATGGTCGCGCAGGCAGCGCGCGCGACTGCACTGTGGATCGCAGGCTGCGGAATTCTGCAGCACGCGCACCGAGTCACTCATTGGTCGCCACAGTCCCGCATCGGTGGGGCCGAAGATCACCGCACCCTTCATACCCACCGCGGTGGCGAGATGGAAGGGACCACTGTCGTTGCCCACCATCAACTGCGCGCCGTGCAGGAAGCCACCGAGCTGCGCCAGAGAAAACTGATTCGTGGCATCGAAGATGCCATGCATATCGCCCTGCTGCCGCACGAGCTCCAAGGCCTGCGCCGTTTCCTCTGCATCGCGTCCAGCGCCGATGAAGGCCACCTGCAAACCTTCATCACGCAACAACTGTGCGAGCTGCGCGAAGTGGGTGAGCGGCCACTTCTTGTAATCCTTCGTCGCGCCGGCATGCAGCACGGCATAGGGACGCGAGGGATCGAAGCCTTGTTCCTTTAGACGAGCCGAGGTCGGCATGCGCAGGGCTTCGGGAGGAAAGCGCACATAGCCCGGCTGAGGCTCGGGCAGGCCGAGGAAGTCGAACACTTCCATGAAGCTGTACCAGCGATGCCGCCTTGCTTCGGGACGATGCACGTATTCGATCGGCAGCACCTTGTCGTAACCACCGCGATGACGCATGGGGCTGCAGCCCAGGCGATAGCGCGCGCCGGACCAGCGCGTCAGACGATCGCTGGTGGAATCCTCTTCGATGTTGAAGGCGATGTCGGCCTCGAGCTGCCGCAGCCGGTGCACGAAGCCGAGATAGAGCCTGAGTTTGCCAAGCGCACCGGCGCGTTTGATGGCGCTGCGCGGATAGGGCAGTAACGTGCCCGCGGGCAAACAGGGGCGCAACATCTCCACGAAAGGTTCGTCCACCACCAAGGTGAAGGTGGTGCCGCGCGCCGCGCAATGTGCCGCGAAATCCTGGATCAAACCGCCGGCGATCAGAAGATTGCCGAGATGGCGCGTGGGATTCACCAGAACGATGTGGCGGGGCTGCGAGGGAAGCGTGGAACTCAAGGGGGAGGCCGAGGCAGATGAAACACCGGCGGTATTATTCGCAAATGCCGCGTGAGAGAGAAGCCCGCTTGTGATCCAATAGCGCCCCGCGCGCTGGGGCGCGCAGCATCATGAGAGTGGACAGTTGTAACGGAGCATACTCATCGTGCATCCAAGTTGGCTTTTCTGGGCCGCAGTCAACGGCTTCATCGCAGTAGCCCTGGGCGCCTTCGGCGCACACGGCCTCGCTTCCCGCGTCACTCCGCAGCGTCTTGGCAACTGGCAAACTGCGGTGCAGTACCAGATGTTCCATGTCGTCGCGCTCATCGCCATCGCCTGGCTCATTCGCGAACTCGGCCCGCTGCCGCTTCTGCGCGTGAGTGGTCGTCTCTTTCTTGCCGGCATCCTGCTCTTCAGCGGCAGTCTCTACGTGCTCGTGCTCACCGAACAGCGTTGGCTCGGCATGGTCACGCCGGTTGGCGGTGTTTGCTTTCTCGTCGGCTGGGCCTTGTTGGCCTACACGTGCCTGCAGGAGATGAGAGCGTCATGAGCGAACAGCAGGCACAACAACCTTTCTTCGTGGCGCGCACCATCAAGAGCTTCGTGGTGCGCACGGGGCGCATGACTGCGGCGCAGCAGGATGCCTATGACCGCTTCATGCCCGTGTTCGGTCTGCGCATCGAAGATGGCGCGCTCGATCAGCAAAAGACCTTCGGTCGCATCGCACCGCTGGTGCTGGAAATCGGCTTCGGCATGGGACAGTCACTCATCGAGATGGCCAAGGCGCATCCCGATTGGGACTACATCGGCGTCGAAGTGCATTCCCCCGGCATCGGCAACTTGCTGCGCGGCATTCATGAAGAGGGCCTCAGCAACCTGCGCGTCTATCGTGGCGACGCCAAGGACGTGCTCGCCATCAACATCCAGGACGGTCAGCTCAGCCGCTTGCAGATATTCTTCCCCGATCCCTGGCACAAGAAACGTCATCACAAGCGTCGCCTCATCCAGGCCGAGTTCATCGAAAGCGTGCTGCCCAAGCTCGCCACCGGTGCCGTCATCCATCTCGCCACCGACTGGGAGCCCTATGCGCAACAGATGATGGAAGTGCTCAGCGCCTTCCCACAGCTAAGCAATGTATTCGGTGAAGGTCAGTGGGCTGCCGAGCACGATCGTCCTCAGACCAAATTTGAAAAGCGCGGTCAAAAACTGGGGCATGGGGTGTGGGATTTGATCTTCGAGAAGATTGCTTGAACAGTCGTCTTCTTCGTTGACCCTCGTAAATTTGGCTGTTGGACTGCGCAGTTTGGTGCTTGATTTGATTCGTTAGTAAGGCAAGCGCTTGCGGCGCACCGCGCCGGCGCAGTCTGAGCCGATTGGGTGGATCTGAGCCCGTAGACTGAAGCCCAACAAGCGATCTCTAACATTCGACGTTGTTTAGAGCATCCCTTGTTGGGCTTCGCTGCGCTCAGCGCCAACCTACAATTGCTGTGTTTTTTGTCTTACCGCTAGCGGGGCGCCGCACCGCTCGTAACCTTCACCATAGATGCACGGCGTAAGTGCATCTATTTTGCGCCGCTGCGAATTACATTCAGTGAAAGGCCATAATAAGAGTTATTAGACTTTTCTTCTTCCCATAGGGTTGCAAAGGGTTCCTGCTCCATATACCAAAGCATCCCGTTACACCAAGCGCGCCAAACGTCCGGATCGATATAGCCTCGCTTGTAAAAAAGATACTCCTCTGCACAAAGATTGAAGTAATCAATAACTGTTTCTCTCTCTTTATTATCCAATGGCTTGCGCTCAGGCTTACTGGCGGCGATTTCCGCCAGCTTCCCATTAAGCTTGTCATACCTCTTATTGAATTCAGTAAAAAGAGCTTTGAATAACGATGTTTCTGCGAGATGTTGTTGCAGGATGAAATGGCCAGAACCTAAAAACGTCGCAGTAACGCTGATCAAGGCGGATATTCGATCGATTTCCAAATAAAAACTAAATGGGATCCATACAATCGGGATGAGAATCCACCAGTATTTTCTAAGACTATGTCTAAGCTTTCTCATTTTTCTTTTTATACGAAAACTTTAGTTCCCTGTTTTTATTTTTGGATCTTGTCTCTTTGTGTGTCGTGATATATCAAGTTCTTAATATTTGTAAATCGACTTACGGCTCTCTTCAGTCTCCTTCGAAATAATCAGTGTCGATCTTCTTTAGTTCGTATAGGCCTACGGTAGACACTCCAACATTATGATCGATCATCAGGCTTGTAAGCTCTTTCCCATCTAAGAGAATAATTTTTGAATTTATAATACGGGCGTAATCGATAGCTTCCTTAGTAAAAGAAGAAGTGGTTATGAAAACCCCTTTATTCGATCTGTGGCCCTGTAGAGCTCCTGCAAACTTTTGGATTTCTGGCCTACCAACTACGTTTTCCCATCTTTTTGCTTGAACGTAAATGACATCTAGCCCTAGCTTGTCTTCCTTGATAATTCCATCGATTCCGCCGTCTCCACTTTTGCCAATTGCTCGGCCAGCATCCTGACGAGATCCCCCATAGCCCATCGCTACGAGAAGATCTATTACCACTTGTTCGAAGAATGCGGGTGTGGCTGCCTTCAGCTGGTCCAAAAGCTCAAGTTCGAGCTCCTGTCTCAAGCTCTGATATGCGGACGCGAGTCGGTCTTCAGGCGTTTCCGTTGGAACTGTGAGTCCGACCTGCAGATTTGATTGGTAGTCATTGGTGTCCCGGCGGCGGTTTCGGAAATTTCTGAATTCCTCATACTGCTCCAGTGTTGCTGTGTCTATGTGATCTGGTTGTTTTGCTAGAAGTTCTTGTCCACGCGGAGTGATATAGAAGACACCGCGCTTTGGTGCGTTGAGTAGCCCAGCTTGTTTAAGGTATGTACGAGCCCAGGCAACTCGATTGTCGAACAGGAAAGCAGTTCCACTTGGCAATAATTCGCTTCGCTCTTGGTCTGTAAGGCCGAAAAATGAAGCTAATTCTTCTACTACATCCCTTACTTTGTGTTCTTTGCCATCACTAGCCAACTTCAGCAAAGGAAGCATTATTGTTTGGTAATCAGGAATAGACATGTGTTGAGTCTGCTCTGTGTGGTCTGATGCAAATCAGTCCTTCTACTCCGTCCAAAACCTATGCCCATTCTCCCCCAACCAATGGCGGAGCTCTTTGTAGTTGGGGCATAGCAAGGCAACGGTGTTCCAGAATCGCTGGGAGTGATCGAGATGGCGGAGGTGGCTGGTCTCGTGGGCGATGAGGTAGTTGATGACTTCGCGCGGGGCCATCATGGCGAGCCAGTTGTATTGGATGGTGCCGTCCTGACAGCAGTGTCCCCACTTGCTCTTGGTGCGGCGGAAGACGACGGTCTTGAGTCTGTGTTCAACACCGAGGAGTCGCGCATACTTGATGGTCTGCGTGATCATGTACTCCTTGGCCTGCTGCAGTAGCCAGTTGTTGAAGATCTGTTCCAGTTTTTCGCGGTTCTTGGCGCGCACGAAGATGTAGAGATATTCGTCGCGCAGCACGACCTTCTGCTGGTTGCAGATGATCACCTGGATGAGGCGGGGTTTGCCGAAGAAGGGAACGAAGCGGTTGTCGGCGATCACCAACCGTTCGCGTTGCTTGAGACGTTGTACTTCGAGTTGATGCTGGATCCAGGCGCTCTTTTCCTTGAGGAAGGAAAGGATCCATTCCTGCGAGGCGCGCAGCGGACAGCGCACCTCGACCTTGCCGCCCCGGACATAGACCACGAGGGTCTTGCGACGGCTGCGGGTGAGTTCAAAGGGGAAGGGTAGGGTGGGACTCTTGAGCGCCGCCGTTGCCATAAAGGAAGAAAGTCACTGTCTCATTCCCTGCTCAAGCCGCTGTTGTAGATGGCGGTGATCCAGGCGCTTTCGTTGATGAATCCCTGACCCCAGCTCTCGTATTCGGCAGGCAGACCTTCGTCGATGATGGTCTGCAGATCCTTGCCAGCTGCTTTTTGTTCCAGCACCAGTGCCACCGTGGTCTTCACGCCTTCGGCCCACTCGGCGAATTCCGCCTTGGTGGAAAGTTCGCCGTGGCCCGGGATGATCTTCACGTCGTCGGGCAGAAGCTCGAGCATGCGCTGGGAATTCTGCATCAGGCCTTCCAGCGTGCCGCCGCTTGCCGTGTCGATGAAGGGGAAGGTGCGGTTCACGTATTCATCGCCCATGTGCACCACGTTCGAGCCGGTGAACCACACGGCGCTGTCGCCGTCGGTGTGGCCGTTGGGCAGATGGATGAGACGGATTTCCTCGCCGTTGTAGTGCACGCTGATGCCGTCGGAGTAGGTGATGACGGGCAGCGCTGCCGGCACGCGTTCGGCGCTCGGATCGGCCAGACGCACACGTACGTTGTCGTGGGCGATGATGGTGGCGGCATCACTGAAGAATTCGTTGCCGCCGGTGTGGTCACCATGCCAATGCGTGTTGAGCAGGAAGGCCGGCGCGCCACCACCGAGCTCGGTGATCTTGGCCTTGATCTTGTCGGCGAGCGGACCGAACTGGTCGTCCACCATCAGCACGCCATCGGCACCGATGCTGACGGCGATGTTGCCACCTTGTCCCTGCAGCATCTGCACCGTGCCCGCGACGGGCGTGGCGGTGATCTGCACGTTGTCGAAGTTTTGCGCGCTGGCAAACGAGGAAAGGAAAAGACCGGCGAAGACCAGGGAAAACGTACGACTGCCTTGCATGCTGGATTCTCGAAAGCAGGGATCCGAAGGGAAAACGCAGCCGATGGTATAGAAAATCCCCCAACGAAAAAAGCGCGCCGAAGCGCGCCTTTTCCGTGGGTTTTTTCGCCGGTTTTGCGAGGCTCAGGCCGCCTTCTCGCGGCGGGCGTAGAGCGCCTGGCTGACGGCGTTCAAGAGCGCGTTCACCGAGGAGGTGACGATGTCGCCGTGGATGGCCACACCGCTGTAGCGCTGACCGTCGTACTTCACCTGCAGGTAGGTGACGGCTTCGGCGTCGGCCTTCTGGCTGAGCGCGTGTTCACCGTACTCCAGGATCTGCAGATCCATGTTGAAGGTGTGCTGCAGCGCGTCCACGAAGGCTTCCAGCATGCCGTTGCCCTTGCCTTCGACGTTGAAGGTCTTGCCGTCGAGTTCGATCGAGCCCTTGATGTACTCGCCGCGATCGCTCTTCTCGATGTTGAAGGACTGCAGGCGCAACGGCGAGGGCAGCTTGAGGTAGTGGCGTTCGAACAGGGTCCAGATCTGCTCGGGCGACACTTCCTGCCCGGTGTCCTCGGCTTCCTTCTGCACCACGCGGCTGAATTCGATCTGCAGCCAGCGCGGCAGCTGGAAGCCGTACTTGCTGTCCATCACGTAGGCCACGCCGCCCTTGCCGCTCTGCGAGTTCACGCGGATCACGTCCTGATAGGTGCGGCCGACGTCGCGCGGATCGATCGGCAGGTAGGCGATTTCCCAGGTCTCGCCTTCCTTATAGAGGTCGAGACACTTCTTGATGGCGTCCTGGTGGCTGCCCGAGAAGGCGGTGAACACCAGGCTGCCGGCATAGGGATGACGCGGATGGACGTCGATCTGCGTGCAGTGTTTCTCCACGGCGATGATGCGGTCCATGTCGCTCAGATCCAGTTTGGGGTCGATGCCCTGGCTGTACATGTTCATGGCCATCGTCACGATGTCCAGGTTGCCCGTGCGCTCACCGTTGCCGAGCAGCGTGCCTTCGATGCGGTCGGCGCCGGCCATCAGGCCGAGTTCAGAAGCCGCCACACCGGTGCCGCGGTCGTTGTGGGTGTGCAGGCTGATCACCAGGCTGTCACGGTTCTTCACGTGACGGCAGAACCATTCGATCTGGTCGGCGTAGACGTTCGGCGTCGCCATTTCCACGGTGGCGGGCAGGTTGATGATCACCTTGCGCTCGGGCGTGGGTTGCCACACTTCGTTCACGGCATCGCACACTTCCACGGCGTAGTCGAGTTCGGTGCCGGTGAAGCTTTCCGGCGAGTACTGGAAATACCACTGCGTCTCCGGCGCCTGTTGCGCGCAGCGCAGTACTTCCTGCGCACCCTTCACGGCGATGGCCTTGATGCCTTCCTTGTCCAACTTGAACACCTTCTCCCTTTGTACGGTGGAGGTGGAGTTGTACAGGTGCACGATGGCGCGTTTGGCACCCTTGAGCGCTTCGAAGGTGCGCTGGATCAGTTCCGGGCGTGCCTGGGTGAGCACCTGGATGGTGACGTCGTCGGGCACGGCGTTCTCTTCGATCAGATAGCGCACGAAGTCGAAGTCAGGCTGCGAAGCGGCGGGGAAGCCGACTTCGATTTCCTTGAAGCCGATGTCCACCAACAGGCCGAACATGAGTTTCTTCTGGGCGACCGACATGGGCTCGATCAGAGCCTGATTGCCGTCCCGCAGGTCCACACTGCACCAGGTCGGCGCTTCGGTGATGACTTTGTCCGGCCAGGTGCGATCCTTCAGATCGATTTTCTGGAACGGCTTGTACTTGGTGTGGTTGTAGTACGGGTTCATCTTGTTACCTGCTGTTCGTTGCTTTTGGCTTGCCTGTGTTACCGCCCGGCCGCCTGAATCTTGGGACAGGGGGACGGGGTAGACAGTGCTGCGCAGTTTAGAGGAAAAGCGGCGATAGTATCTTGCGAAGATGTCTCTTATTTCGATTTATTGGCAATAAAATTGCCGATATTGGTGTTTATGAGGAATAATATTTTTATCTGTTCGATTTGAGCACAATTTGACCCCATCCAAGGCTTCCTCCATGGAACTCGACCGCATCGACCGCCGCATCCTCGCCGAGCTGCAGAAGAACGCCCGCATCAGCAATCAGGAGCTGGCCGACAAGGTGGGCCTGTCACCTTCGCCCTGTCTGCGCCGCGTGCGCGCGCTGGAGGAAAGCGGCCTGATCAAGGGTTACAGCACCCAGCTCGACGCCTCGATGCTTGGGCTGAAGTTGATGGCGCTGGTGCAGGTCAGCATGGACCGCCACACGCCCGACCGTTTCGAGCAGCTGGAAAACAGCATCCGCCAATGGCCGCAGGTGCTCGAATGCATCCTCATCACCGGTCAGGCGGCCGACTATCAGCTCAAGGTGCTGGTGCGCGACATGGAGGAGTACCACGACTTCCTGCTCAACAAGCTCACGCGCATCCCGGGAGTGACGGGCGTGCAATCGAGCTTCGTGCTGCGGCAGGTGGTGAGTACGACGGCAGTGCCGATCGAGGACGTGTAACAACCGGGCGATTAGGCGATGCGCTGATAGAGCTCGTCGGGCACGCCGAGCGGGGCGAAGATCACTTCACCGCACATCTCCGGGCCCTTGCCGCGTGCCAGTCCCAGCTTGCGGCCGATGAAGGTCACCGTGAGGTCGGCCTTCACGCAGGTGCCGAGGATCTTGCCGGTGTCGGCACAGAGGCCGGAGGGGATGTCGACCGCCAGGACCGGCAGGCCGCTCTCGTTGATGAGTTCGATCGCTTCGCGGTAGGGCGAACGCACCTCGCCCACGAGACCGATACCGAGGATGGCATCGACCACCACCGTGCCGGGTTCCTCGGTGAGCGTCACACTGTTTTCGATGGGCACCTGGTTCTCTGCCGCCATCTCCAGCGCCTTCAGCGCATCGCCCTTGATGCGCGTGGGGTCGCCCACGATGTGAACCTGCACTTTAAGGCCCGCCGCCATTCCCAGGGCGCCGATGACGAAGCCATCGCCGCCGTTGTTGCCCGAGCCGCAGAAGATTTCCAAGGTGGTTGCATCCGGCCACTTGTTCTGCAGCGCTGCAAAGGCGGCTGCACCGGCACGCTGCATCAGCTCGAAACTCGGTATGCCGAATTCGAGGCTGGCGAGGCGATCGAGGTCGCGGGCTTGGGCGGAGGTGTAGTGACGTTCGATGTTCATGTGGTCAAGGACCGGGTGTGGATCGAGATTCACACACTGCCAGTCTTGCGGGGCTTTGCCTATGACTGGATAGCTCAAGTGTTGCTGAACAAGGCAGCACGGCAGAGTACGAACTCTGCCGTGTGTCCACGGATGTGCAAGAGCCTATGCGCTCTTGCCGTCGACGTGCTGCACTTCGAGGCTGTCGAGGTCGATGCCTTCGAGGCAGCGTACGTTGACCGCGCGTACGGGAGAACCGTCCGGCATCGCGCCGTAGGCGAAGGGCTGGGTGCCGCAGTTCCTGCAGAACTTGTGGGCGATGAGGTGCTTGTTGAAGCGGTATTCGCTGAGCTGGTCTTCACCGCTCTTGAGCGTGAATTGATCCGCCGGGACGAAGGTCAACAGAAAGCCTTTGCGTGAGCAGTGCGAGCAATTGCAGCTCAGCACGCTGTTGATGTCGGCGGTGACGTCGAACTGCACGTTGCCGCAGTGGCAACTGCCTGAATAGGTCGTACTCATGTGGCGCTCCTCGCCTGGGTGGTGGAGCGCCACATCCTAGCGCAATCAGGCAGCGGCGCGCGTGCCGGCCTGTTCGATCTTTGCTTCGGCGCCGCGCAGGGCCTTGTGCTTGACCTCTTCACCCAGCGCCACACCTTCGGCACGGATGATCTGCACGTCGGTCACACCGATGAAGCCGAGCACCGCCAGGAGATAGCTTTCCTGATGCTCCATGTGGGCGGCCGGGCCTTCGCTGTAGACGCCACCGCGGCTGGAGATGATGTAGGCCTTCTTGCCTTTCACCAGACCCTCCGGGCCGTCGGCGGTGTAGCGGAAGGTTTTGCCGGCTTGGGCCACACGGTCGATCCACGCTTTCAGCTGGCTGGGGATGCTGAAGTTGTACATCGGCGCTCCGATCACCAGGAAGTCGGCGGCGAAGAGCTCGTCGAGCAGCTGTTGGGTCAGGGCCAACTGTTCGCGCTCGTACTCGGTCCGCTCTGCTTCGGGCTTGCCGGCGGCCAACAGCAGCTCGGCGCTCAGATGGGCGGGCGGGTTGGCGGCGAGGTCACGGTGCACCACCTGGGTGTGCGGGTACAGGGCTTTGAGGCGCTGCACCAGCTGGGCGCCCAGTTTGCGTGACACAGAGCCTTCGTTGAAAAGGCTGCTATCGAGATGAAGTATGTTCATGACTGGCTCCTTTAGTCAGGGTGGGTTGACGTGGGATGCAAGTCTAGAGAGTTCCGAAAGGAGAACTAGCCGGCTAGAATGCAAAACATCGTTCCGTAAATGGAACGGCTGAGTCGGAGGTTCCTATGCAGGACATCACCAACCTCGTCCTCTTCGCCCGCATCATCGAGGCCGGCAGCATCAGTGCCGCCGCGCGCGAGCTGAGGATGCCCAAGTCCACCCTCAGCCGGCGTCTCACCGAACTGGAAGAGGCGCAGGGCGTGAAGCTGCTGCACCGCGGCACGCGGCAGTTGGTTCTCACCGACATCGGCCGCGAATTTCTGGTGCATTGCCAGGCCATCGCGCGTGCCGCCGAAGCCGCACAGCAACTGACGCAGGAAGTACAGGCGGTGCCGAAGGGCGAGCTGCGCTTCAGTTGTCCCTATGCGCTGTCGCACTCGACGATGGTGCATCTGCTCCCACCCTTCATGAAGCGCTACCCGCAGGTGAAGGTGCATCTGCTTGCCACCAACCGTCCGGTGAACCTGGTGGAGGAGAGGGTCGACGTTGCGCTGCGCGTGCGTGATCGCATCGAAGATTCCTCACTCATCGCGCGCGCCTTGTCGCCGGCGCCGGGCTCGCTCTATGCCAGCCCGAAGCTCTTGGCAGAGCATCCCGTGCAGCATCCACTCGATCTTCTGCAGTTGCCGACCTTCTCGATGGACTACAGCAGCGGTCGCTTCGAATTCAATTTCCGCCATTCGCAGACGGGTGAGCGTCTGTCGTTGCGTCACAATCCTTGTCTGATCACCGATGACATGAAGGTGCTCACCGCCGCCGCAGTGGAAGGGCTCGGCGTCACCGTGTTGCCCGACTATCTCTGCCGCGAGGAAGTGGAAGCCGGCAAGTTGGTGCGCCCACTGCCCGAGTGGGAAGTGCCCGCCGGCATCGTGCATCTCGTCTACACGCATCGCAGTGGTCTGCTTCCCGCGGTGCGCGCCTTCATCGACTATCTGGTGCAGGAAATGCCATGCCGCGTGGGCGAAGTGATGGGCCTCGACTGCACCGAGGATGAGGTGCTCAGACACCGGCAGGAGTGGGATAGACCTTTTGCTGAAGAAGCATCCGAAGTGGATGCGGAGAATGATTCTTAAAGCGTAGCCGAATGGGTGTCGCAGGTTGGCGCTGAGCCGTAGGCGAACCCCAACGCGACTCACAACACCAACCGCGGCGCAATCAGCGAGAAGCCGACTGCAACCAATACCGCATAGGGCGCGAAACAGAGCGCCGCCTTGCTGCGCTCGCCATGGCGGAGCAATTTGATGCCGGCTACGCAGAAAAAGGGCAGGGTGAGCGCCGCCAGGCGCAGATACCACGGTGAACTCGCGCCGATCATCATCACGAAGTAGGGAAAGGCACAGCCGATGCCGAGCCAGGTCACGCCGGGATGGCGCAGCCACACACCAACGCCCAAGCCGACGAAGCTCAGCGCCAACATGCCGAGCACACCGAGCGGAAACAGAAAGGCTTCGACGATGTCCATCTCAGTCTCCTGCAAGGGCGATGGCGCGTAAGTTCTCACTACGTTCTTTCATCAGTTGCAGCAGCGAATCATGGAAGTCGCTGAAGATCAGCTGCACCCACACACGTGAATAGAGCCCGAAGCGCGTGTTGTCGCGCACGACGGTGGAAAGACTGAGCTCGGTGCGATTGGCGGCGATCTCGCGCAATTCATACTTGCCGCGCAGCGGTGAAAAATATTCCCCGCCGAGTTTGACGTGGCGATCGAGTGCGTCATCGGGAATACGTTGCGGATCGATCAGAAAGTCATAGGCCATCACCGCGCCTGGTTCCCAGCGCGTGATCACTTCCTGAAACTCCACGCCCTTGTCCCACACACTCGTGCGTACGCTGCCGACACTGGCACCCTCCATGCGTGCTTCGAGCGGACGTGGAATGCCCATCAGCCGCGTGAGGCTCAGCGGCAGTTCTTCTTCGTCGATGTACGACACATTGCCGAGCTCCTGCCACACGCGCTGGGCCGCAGCCTCGATGACGATGGTATTGCGTATTTCGTAGAAAGCTTCGCTACGCGGTAGTTGTCCTTCGATCGGCGCGGTGATCAGAGGCAGGGCTATGAGACACAAGGTCCAACGTCGCTCCAGACGCAGCCTGCGATTGAACTCGGCGAGGAGTCCGCCGAGGCTGGCGAGCAAGAGAAAGCCGGGCAGGGCGACGAGGATGCAGATGGCACCTTCCATCAGCGTGAGGAAACTCACCGCGAGGAAGACGAAGATCGGCTGCCAGGGCAGAAAGAAGATCTGTGTCGGTGTGAGCTGCGTTTGCCGCAGTTCCAGCGCGATGCGCAGAAAGCCGATCAGAAAGGGAACCAGAAAGAAGAACGACACCGACACGAGCCCGAGTCCGTAGGCACGGAACACGAGCTCGAACAACCACCACAGTGCCAAGCCATAGAGAGCACCCAGGACCACACCCAGGTGTAGAGGGAACCGCCGATACATGCTTCATTCCTCGCGGGGCTTCGAAGAACGGCTTGTTCACGGACTGCGGCGCGCGAACGCCGCGATCTTAGTGGATTCGGGGTGCCGAAACCTAGAGGCTCAGGCTTTCTTGACGAACTCCGACTTCAGCTTCATCGCGCCAATGCCGTCGATCTTGCAGTCGATGTTGTGATCGCCCTCGACGAGGCGGATGTTCTTCACCTTGGTGCCCACCTTCACCACCTGCGAAGAACCCTTGATCTTGAGGTCCTTGATCACGGTGACGGTGTCGCCATCGACGAGCAGGTTGCCATGCGCGTCCTTCACCACCAGTCCTTCATCGGCACCGGCGGCAGCCGCATTGGCCGGCCATTCGTGGGCGCATTCGGGGCAGATCCACATTTCCCCATCGGCGTAGGCATAGGGAGAGGAACATTTCGGGCAGGCAGGTGCATCGCTCATGGGGAAACTCACTGGCTGAAAAAGGGGGCGATTCTACTCCTTATCGCAAGCGCCGTGTGCACGCGGGTCCGGGCTGAGGGCGGCGCCGCGTGCTATAGTTGCCACCCTTTTGAGCTTCGTCCAATCGCCAGCAACGCAAGGAAATACCCGCCATGGCCAGCATTTTCACCAAGATTCTCGCCGGCGAGCTGCCCGGCCACTTCGTGTGGAAGGATGAGCAGTGCTTCGCCATCATGACCATCCAGCCGATTCGTCGCGGTCATCTCATCGTGATCCCGAATGAAGAAGTGAATCACTGGGACGACGTGCCGCCCGCCACCGCTGCGCATCTGATGCAGGTGTCGCAGAAGATCGCCAAGGGGATCAAGGCGGTGATTCCCTGCAAGCGCATCGGTGTGAGCATCATCGGTCTCGAAGTGCCGCACACGCACATTCATCTGTTGCCCATCGACACCATGGGCGACCTCGACTTCAAATTCGCCAAGCCCGCTGCCGCCGAAGAGCTCGCTGCCACCGCGGCAGAGATTCGCGCGGCATTGGTGGAACAGGGCCACAACGAAGCCAAGCTCTGAGTACGTCTACCAAGATCATGAGCCAGCGCGACACGATCTATCAGAACGACGACCCCGTCTCCGCCTTCGTCTTCGACGATAAGGTGGCGGCGGTGTTCGCCGACATGATCAATCGCTCCGTGCCTGGCTACGCCAGCATCATCGGCATGATCGGCACCTTCGCCGAACGCTACGTGCAGGCCGGCTCGCGCTGTTATGACCTCGGTTGCTCGCTCGGTGCCGCCACGCTCGCGATGCGTCATGGCATTGCAGCGGAAGACGTCGAGATCGTTGCGGTGGACAACAGTGCCGCGATGATCGAACGCTGCGCCGTGGTGTTGCAGCAGGATGGCGGCAAGGTGCCGGTGCAACTGCAATGTGCCGACATTCTCCAGACGCCGATAGAAAATGCTTCGATGGTGGTGCTCAATTTCACGCTGCAGTTCGTGCCGGTGGCAGAGCGCCAGGGCTTGATTGAACGCATCGCCAAGGGCTTGCGTCCGGGCGGACTCCTGGTGCTATCCGAAAAAATCCGCCTCGAAGATCAGGGACTCGATGAACTCTTCATCGATCTGCATCATCGCTTCAAGGAACAGAACGGCTACAGCAAGACGGAAATCGCGAAGAAGCGTGCCGCCATCGAAAACGTGTTGGTGCCGGAAACCTTGCGCACGCACGAAACGCGTTTGCTCTCCGCTGGCTTTACGAGCTGTGCCGTGTGGTTCCAGTGTTTCAACTTTGCCTCGATGGTGGCGGTGAAGTAGGGCAACGGCGTGCAACCCTGGTATCTGCAATACGCCGCGCTCCGGCAAAGCCTGCTCGACACACGACTCGCGCCACTCGCCGACACCGTGCCGGACGACCTCCTGCCCACCATCAATCATGGTGACTTTCCACGCTGGCGCGCTGCGCTCGATGCCTTGCCCGAGTGGCAGGCGGCGGAAGTCGATCTCTTGAACACGGTGCGCATCGCGCGCGCCGATCCCTTGCGAGCAGAAGAAAGCGAGACACTGCGACAAACGCTGAAGGGGCTGCATCCCTGGCGTAAGGGGCCTTACGACTTCTTTGGTGTGCACATCGATACCGAATGGCGCAGCGATTGGAAATGGGATCGCGTATTGCCGCATCTGACGCCGCTCGAGGATCGCGTCGTGCTCGACGTCGGTTGCGGCAATGGCTATCACTGTTGGCGCATGGGCGGGGCAGGGGCGAAGCTCGTGATCGGCATCGATCCGATGTTGCTTTTCAACCTGCAGTACTGGGCGGTTCGCAAATATCTGCTGCAATGGCCGGTGCATCTCTTGCCGCTGAGCTTCGAACGCGTGCCCGACAAACTCGAGGCCTTCGACACCGTGTTCTCGATGGGCGTGCTCTATCATCGGCGCTCGCCCTTCGATCATTTGCTGGGACTCAAGAACGCGTTGCGTCCCGGCGGCGAGCTGGTGTTGGAGACCTTGGTGGTGGATGGACCGAAAGGTTACGTTCTCGTTCCCGAAGGTCGTTACTCGCGCATGCCCAACGTGTGGTTCCTGCCGAGTCCTGCGACCTTGGAAAGTTGGCTGCGCAAGGCAGGATTCGTCGAACCGCACGTGGTCGATGTGAATGTAACGACCACCGAAGAACAACGCCCCACGGCGTGGATGACCTGGGAATCGTTGCCGCAGGATCTCGATCCCAATGACCCTTCGCGCACCGTCGAAGGTCATCCGCGTCCCACGCGTGCGGTCCTCATTGCGAGGAAGCCCGACTAGTGCGCGTGTCGTCTGCCGCTCAACTTGTAATTGAAGAAGGCCCCGCTACACTCCCTCGGGTCTCTGCCAGGAATGTCTGATCCTATGGCCGTCACTACCGGCGAACCTTCTCTTGCTGCTCTGCGGCAGCAGCAACGCACGCTGTTTCAGGACACGCTCAACGCCAATCCTGAGCTCGCTCGATATCTCAGGGCCAATCCCATCAAGCAGGTAGAGCTCGAGCGACTCTGGCTCGGCAGTGACTATGTCTTCGAGTTGTGCAGGAACGAACCACAACTCTTGTTGGATCTGTTACAAAGCGGTGACATCGAGCGTGTGTACAAGGATTGGGACGCACGCATCAATCACTTCGTCGGCAAGTTGGCCTACGAGCACTCGGTGGTGCTCGAGCGCTTGAAGAAGGAACTGCGCCAATTCCGTAAACGCGAATATCTGCGCATCCTCTGGCGCGATCTCAACGACAAGGCACAGTTGCTCGAAACCACACGAGAGCTGAGTTTGCTCGCCGATTGCTGCATCCGTTACGCACTCAAGGTGCTGGCGCCGGAAGTACAACGTCAACATGGCCTGCCGCTCGACAGCGAAGGACGCGAACAGGATCTGATCGTGCTCGCCATGGGCAAGTACGGTGCCTACGAACTCAATCTTTCTTCCGACATCGACCTCATCTTTGCCTTCCCCGAAGATGGCGAGACCACGATCACGCCGGAGCTGCAGGAAAAACATCCGCGCGCGCAGTCCTGCACCATCCGTCATTACTTCGCCAAGCTCGGCCAGTTGCTGACCCAGGCGCTCGACACCGTGACGGCCGATGGCTTCGTGTTCCGCGTCGATCTGCGTTTGCGTCCTTATGGCTCGCACGGCGCACTGGCCCTGTCGGTGGACGCGATGGAAGAGTACTACCTCGCACAAGGACGCGACTGGGAACGCTTCGCCATGATCAAGGCGCGAGCGGTGACCGGCGCCTTCTATGCGGTCGCTCCCTTGATGCAGGCGCTTCGCTCCTTCACCTATCGTCGCTATCTCGACTTCGCCGCGATCGCTGCGCTGCGTGAATTGAAAGCACAGATCGAGCAGCAGGTGCGTCGCAAGGGCCTGCAGGACAACATCAAGCTCGGCAATGGTGGCATCCGCGAAATCGAATTCGTGGTGCAGGTATTGCAGCTCATCTTCGGTGGACGTCGCGCCTCCGTGCGTCAGAACGCGCTGCTCGACGCCATGGCAGCGCTGGTGCAGGAAAAACTGTTGCCGGAAGCCGATGCCAAGGTATTGGCCGACGCCTATCGCTTCCTGCGCAAACTGGAACATGCGGTTCAAGGTTTGCGCGACAAGCAGACGCATCTCTATCCGCAGGATCCGCTCGACGAATTGCGCTGTGCCTACGTGCTCGGTTTCAGCTCCGCGCAGGCGCTCAGGGAAAAACTGGAAGAAGTGCGCAATGCGGTGGCGCTACTATTCGGGCAACTGATCGCCGAACCTCAGGCCCAGCAGAACGTGCAGGAAGATGTCGAGCTTCAGCAAGTGTGGCAGGGTGTTCTCGATGCCGAACGCGCTCAACAGATACTGGAAGCGCGCGGCTTCAAGAAAGCCCAGTCCTTGCTCGACGTGCTCAAGCGTTATCGCGAAGGGCGCCAGTTCCTGATGCTGGATCGCACCAGTCGTCAGCGCATGGATCTCTTCATGCCGCGGCTGTTGCAGCGTTTGCAGCAGGAAGCCAATCCCGACTTCGCCTTCGAACGCGTCTTCCCCTTCGTGCAGGCCGTCACCCAACGCACTGCCTATCTCGTGCTCCTGATGGAAAGTCAGGTGGCCCTGAATCAGCTCATCAAGTTGTGTGTGCTCAGTCCCTGGGTGCAGGAGCTCCTGTGTCGCTACCCGGTCTTGCTCGATGAACTTCTGCGTCCCCTCGATAAACCGCCGGCGCGCGAAGAGCTGCAGGACCTGCTGCAACGCCAGCTGCTGCGCATCGGCGAAAACGCGGTGGAAGAGCAGTTGAGCGCGATCCAGCTCTTCAAGCAGGAACAGGTATTGGCCGTTGCCGCTTCCGATCTCAGTGGCACTTTGCCGCTGATGAAGGTGAGCGACGCGTTGAGCTGGGTGGCGGAAACCGTCCTGAAAGCACTCCTGGCCATGGCGTGGCGGCAACTCGTTGCGCGCTACGGCACACCGATCAATGCCGACGGCAGCACGGGTGAAGCCGAGTTCGTCATCATCGCCTACGGCAAGCTCGGTGGCATCGAACTCAACTATGGTTCGGACCTCGATCTCGTGTTCGTGCACGACGCCGATCTCGATCAGGACACCACCGGTGGTGGGGATGGTCGCCGTATCAACAGCGCCGCCTTCTACGTGCAGCTCGCACAGAAGATTCTGTCCTTGCTCAACACCAGCACTTTCAGCGGCAAACTGTACGAAATCGATCTGCGGTTGCGTCCTTCCGGGTCTTCCGGTGCGCTCGTGAGCAGTGTCGAAGCTTTCCGTCAGTATCAGGAGCAGCAGGCCTGGACCTGGGAACATCAAGCGCTGGTGCGCGCGCGTGTGGTGGCGGGTTCCGAACGTTTGGCACAGCGTTTCGAAGCGATCCGCGCCGTTGCCCTGCAGCAGCATCGCGACGCCGAACAGCTGGCGCAGGACATCGTCAGCATGCGCCACAAGATGCAGCAGCAGCTTGGCAGCAAGCCCGGCGCCAACAAGTTCAAGCTGAAACAGGATGCCGGTGGCCTCGTCGACATCGAGTTCATCGTGCAGTACCTGGTGCTGCGTCATGGCAAAGAGCATCCGACGCTCTTGCGCTGGCCCGACAACATGCGTCTGCTCGATGAAGCCGCCGCTGCCGGTGTGCTCACGGCAGAAGATGCTCACGCCTTGCAGTCCATCTACATCGAGTACCGCTCGCTGTTGCATCGCCGCGCGCTCGAGAATGCCAACTATGAGCTCGATGGCAAGGCCTACGCCGAGCAACGTGCCAAGGTCGCCGAGATCTGGAACAAGTTGTTCGCGGGTGTGGAGCCGCGCGAATTGCGCCATGGCCCTTCGCAGGAGGAACACGCCACGCCATGAACATGCGAGTTTATGTGTGGCTCGCGCTGCCTCAGCGGGAGCGCGGTCGATGAGGCAGATCCTCATAGTCGGCCCCTCGTGGGTCGGCGACATGGTGATGGCGCAGAGCTTGTTCCGCTGTCTGCGTGCCAAGGATCCCGCGGTGCAGATCGACGTGCTCGCGCCCGAGTGGTGTCGTGCTCTGCTCGACGTGATGCCCGAGGTGCGCGCTGCACTGCCGCTGCCGATCGGACATGGTGAATTCGGGCTCGGCAAACGTTGGCGCATCGCGCAGGAGCTGCGCGCAACGGGTTACGACCAGGCCATCGTATTGCCGAATTCCTTCAAGTCCGCCCTGATCCCTCGTTTCGCCGGCATTCCATTGCGCACGGGTTGGCGTGGTGAGGCGCGTGGTTGGTTGCTCAACGACTGCCGCGTGCTCGACAAGGAACGCTACCCCTTGATGGTGCAGCGCTTTGCGGCCTTGGCCTATCCCGCCGGTGAACCTTTGCCACCGACCTTGCCGTGGCCGCGTCTGCGTCACGATGAAGAAAAGGCGCAACTCCTGTGCGACAAATTCGCGTTGCCGCGCGACCTGCGCACACTCGTACTGTGTCCCGGCGCGGAATTCGGGCCCGCCAAACAATGGCCCGAAGTGCATTACGCCAAAGTGGCGGAGCACTACCTCGCACGCGGTTGGCAGGTGTGGCTGCTGGGTTCGCAGAAGGACTCCACAGTGGCCGAACGCATTACGGCACAGGTGCCTGAAAAGTTGCGCAACGACTTGCGCAATCTCTGCGGTCGCACATCGTTGTCCGATGCGGTGTTGCTGTTGGGTCGGGCCGATGCCGTGGTGAGTAACGATTCCGGCCTCATGCATGTGGCCGCGGCCTTGGAGCGACCATTGGTGGTAGTATACGGCTCCACCTCGCCCGGCTTTACACCGCCGCTGGCGGAGCGGGTAGCCACCCTCTCGCTGGCGTTGTCCTGCAGTCCTTGTTTCAAACGCGAATGTCCCTTGCAGCATCTGAATTGCCTGCGGCAATTGGAACCGGAACGCGTGCTTGCTGCGCTCGAGAGGCTGGTGGACGTTCCTGCCACGAGTGCGGCTGCGCCACAGGCAGGTTGATGTTGGAGAAAGAGATTCGATGCGTGTTCTGATCGTCAAGGTGTCCTCACTGGGTGATGTGATCCACACCTTGCCTGCCGTCACCGATGCCTATCGTGCCAAGCGCAGCCTGCGCTTCGACTGGGTAGTGGAAGAAGCCTTCACCGAAATTCCGCGCTGGCATCCCGCCGTGGACAAGGTCATTCCCGTGGCCTTCCGCCGTTGGCGCAAGAACCTGCTCAAGACCTGGCGCAGCGGTGAGTTCGCGGCATTCAAGCGTGATCTGCAGGAACGTCACTACGATCTCGTCATCGATGCGCAGGGCCTGATCAAGAGCGGCATCATCAGCCGCATCGCACGCGGCCTCACCGTGGGCCTGAGCAACACCACGATCCGTGAACCGTTGGCGACGATGTTCTACAACGTCAAATACACCGTGCCCTGGCAGCAGCATGCGGTGGAGCGCATCCGCGATCTCTTCTCGCGCACCTTCAACTACACCTTCGACTACAAGACCTGCGACTACGGCCTGAACCTCAAGCAACTGCGCAATCCCGCGGACAGCACACCGCCCTACATCGTGCTGCTGCACGGCACGACCTGGGAATCGAAGCAGTGGCCGATGCAGTACTGGAAACACCTGATCCATCTTGCAACGAACAACGGTTATCGCGTGAAGCTCCTCTGGGGCAACGACGAGGAGCTGGCGCGTGCGCGTGAGATGGCGGGCACTTCGCCCCACGTCGACGTGCTCGATCGCATGGGGCTCACCGACATCGCCAAGGTGATGGTGAACAGCGCCGGCGTCGTCACCGTGGATACGGGGCTTGGCCATCTCGCTGCCGCACTGTCGCTGCCTACCGTTGCGCTCTATGGCGCTTCGAATCCCGATCTCACCGGCACCTATGGCCACCATCAGTTGCATCTGCCGGCCGCCATCGCCTGTTCGCCGTGCTTGAAGAAGCATTGCGTCTACACCGGCGAGCCGCGTCTGGATACCTTCGAAGGGCAGAGCTTCACCGTACGTCCTCCCTGTTATCGCGACCATCCGCCCGAACTCGTCTGGGAAAAACTCACGGGCCTGATGGCCGGGGGCCGTGGTTCGCTGGATGGTCTCTTCTATCCGGAATAGCCGTCCGATGCGGCTCGCCTTCGTCCTGTTCGAATGGTTTCCCTATGGGGGCATGCAGCGCGACCTCATCAAGGTTGTCAAAGCCTGTCAGGAACGTGCCCAGCCGCACATCGCCATCTACTGTCTGCGCTGGAATGGGCCCAAGCCCGAAGGGGTGGAACTGCATGAAGTCAAGGTCACGGGTCTGAGCGCGGTGGCGCGACGTGCGGCTTTTGAGCGTTTCGTTCAAGAAAAGGTTGCCGGCCGCTACGACAAGGTGGTTGGTTTCAACCGCATGGCTGGCCTCGACTATTACTTCGGTGCCGACAATTCCTTCACCTGGCGTGCATTCAATCAACGCTCGTGGTGGTATCGCCTGACTTCACGTGCACGGCATTACATGCGTCAGGAACGTGCGGTGTTCGGGTCGGATTCCAGGACCATCGCGCTCCTGCTCAGTCCCTTGCAGCGTAAGCAATACGAAGAAGCGCATGGCACACCGGCAGCGCGTCTGATCGATCTCAAGCCCGGTATCGAACGCAAACACTGCGCTACGGAGAATGCAGAGCAGCAACGCAAGGCTTTTCGTGCGGCGCAGGGATTGCGTGACGACGATCTGCTCGTGCTGCAGGTCGGCAGCAGCTTCAACACCAAGGGGGTCGATCGTTCGCTCGCGGCCCTGGCCAGCTTGCCGGCGCAGCTGAAGGAACGTGTGCACTATCTCCTGCTGGGTCAGGACCAACCGGAGCCCTGGCTGCAGAAGGCCAGGCAGGTAGGAATTGCAAGCGTTCGTATCGAAGCGGCACGCCCCGACATTCCCGACTGCATGCAGGGTGCCGATCTGTTGCTTCATCCCTCACGTCATGAAAGCGCCGGCATGGTGATCCTCGAAGCGATCGTCGCCGGTTTGCCGGTGCTGACCACTGCAAGCTGCGGCTATGCCTTCCACGTCGAGCGCGCCGCGGCCGGTTGCGTGTGTGCCGAGCCCTTCCGGCAGGAACGGTTGAACGAACTGCTCAGAACCATGCTGGAAAGTGATCGCCGTGCCTGGCGCGCCAACGGCATCGCCTATGGGCGTGAGCAGGATCTTTACGACATGCCGCAGCAGGTTGCAGAGTTGTTGCTGAACGAGGGGGCGCAGTCGCCCAAGGACGACGGCAATGGCTGAACATCTCTGGCTCGACGAACCCTTCGCCGTGCGCTGGCGCGGCAAGGATGTGTTCCGCGAAGCCTTTGCCATCAACGGCGAGCAGCATCGTGCGCTCGAACAGCGGCAGACGCTGTCCTTCGTGCTCGACGGCAAGCGTTACTTCATCAAGCGCCATCGCGGCGCCACTTGGCGCGAGATCGTCAAGAATCTGCTGCAACTACGGCTGCCGGTGGTGAGCGCCTACAACGAGTGGCGTGCGATCCGCCGGCTCAATCGACTCGGCATCGCCACGCCCACACTCAAGGGTTATGGCCGACGCGGATTCTGGCCTTCGCAACTGGAATCCTTCCTCATCACCGAAGACGTCGGAGCGCACGAAAGCCTCGAGGATTACTGCCGTCATTGGCGTGAATCACCGCCGTCGGTGCAGGAGAAACGTGAGCTGATCGAACAGGTCGCCGAAATCAGCCGCGTGATGCACGGCAACAACGTATGTCATCGCGATTTCTACCTCTGTCATCTCCTCAAGGTGCAGGGCAGAGCGAATCTCACCGTCATCGATCTGCATCGTGCGCTCTGCAAGCGCAAGCTGCGGCAGCGTTGGATCATCAAGGACCTGGCGGGGCTGTATTTTTCCTCGATGGACATCGGACTGACGCAGCGTGACCTGCTGCGCTTCATCGCCCTCTACAGCGGTCGTTCGTGGCGGGAGGAACTGCGTGAACGCCGGGCCTTCTGGGATGCCGTGCGCGCACGTGGTGAGAAACTCTATCGCCGCGACAAACGTGGTTAGCGCCGGCTTTCGCTGGGGTTCACCAGGCCGTAAGGCTGCTTCTGGTAGATGCGAACTTCGTCGCCACGTTCGTTGCTGAAGCTCGCCTCCAGCGCCAGATCGCGTTGCAGCTCGAGTTCCTCGCGCAATGATATGTCGTCGTGCCCGACCACCAGCATCAGATAGTCGCCGGGCTCGGCCAGGGTCAGCACGAGATGGGCATCGCGGCTCACCGAGTCGTAGTCTTCGATGCGACCACTTTCATAGGCGAGCGTGACGTCGTTGGTATAGAGCCGGATGTCGGGCGGCAATTCACTGCGCGACCAGGCGATGGCGTGCTCCACGTATTCGCGTGAATAACCGAAGCTCACCAGACTGTCGCCGGCGTAGTAGATGCAGAAGGCGCCCACCACCCAGCGGAAACGCGGCAGGAAATCCTGTTCGCGCGCCGTTTGTGCCAGATGTTCGAGCAACAGCGGTACCTGCGTCAGCAGCACGAGGCAGAGCAGCACCGCATAGCGCTGCGTGAGGAAGTGCATGATGAACATGAAGAGTGTCAGCGCCACCAGCGAGCTCAGCAGATAGGCGGCGAAGGGACGCTTCACGTGCGGCAGCGGGCGCAGCAGTCCTCGCGCCCAACCCCAGGCCAGCAGCAGTGCCAAGGGCAGGCTCAGTGCCTGCACCATGTTCACGAGTACGGTGAAGACGTAGGCGAAGGCGATGATCACACCGCCATGCCAGAGATTGTCGGCACCGGGGAAGTTGTCCGGCGTGAACAGCACCTGCACCAGCGAGGCCGTGGTGTCGCGCACCGAGTCGCTGAGGTTGAAGAGCAGCGGCAGGTAATAGCGGTAGGCGAAGCCGATCAGACCGATCAGGTCGATGCCTGCCATCAGGCACAGTGTGGCAACGAGGCCCACTCCGACGCCGAGCACACTCCACAGGCGCGTCAGCTTGCGCACTTCCCACGGCAGACCACGCTCGGGTGGCAGGCTCAGCATCAGCGGTGCCAAGCCGAGGATCAACAAACCTTCGAGACGAAAGCCGATGGCGAGCAACACGCACACGCACCAGGCGATGGCGGTAAGGAGCCGCGGCCGTGCGTTGAAGTCGATCAGAAAACTCAAACTCCACAGCGCAAAGGCCCAATAGCCGAAATCACGGATGAGATAGAAGCGCATCTCGTTGATTTCGGGATAGAGCAGGATCGTCGCTGCTGCGAACCAGCGCAGGCGCTGCGAGGGCTGCGGATGCAACTGCGTGACGATGCGGATGAAGGCAGCCACGAGCAGGGCATAGGCGAGCGCATTGAACCAACGTGCGCTGTCGAGAAGTCCGCCGGGCAGCAGCGGATCGAGCAGTGCAATCAGGATCGAGTAGCCGTACCAGCCGTACACGTCGAGTACGGTGCGCAGTCCATCGCGCTGGAACACTTCGGCTGCATGCAGATAACCGTAGGCGTCGTCATTGAGGAAGCTGTTCTGCGCAACGATGTAGATCGACAGCAGCACACTCAGCGCCATGCCGACGAGTGTGGGAATTGATCGCTGCAGAAGAGGGGCTTGCTTCATGCGGACGGCGGTTCCTGGTTCGAGGGGGCGCCATTGTCGGCTGCCCGTTCCATGGCGGCAAGCTGCGCACGCCAGGCCTGCGGCATGGCTGGCGTGGTGACCTCGATGTAATGCTCGATCAAGGCCGCACGTCGTTCTTCGTCATAGGCGAGAAGTGTGCTCATACGATGCAGATCCACCAATCGGTCCATCTCGCTGGTCGCCTCGTTGCCGATGCGCAGACGCAACGGATCGTCGATGGCGAGGCCGTTCGTGGTGACGATCAGATCCTGCGAATTCAGTGCCAGGAACGAGACCCCTTTGCCATGCATTTCGCTCAGGAAGACCGCGGCCTCCTGCGGCTCCACCGCACGTTCCACCGCGGCGGGCACGAAACAGGTGGCGAAGCTCTTGTTCAGATGGGCCACGAGAAAGAGGCTGTCCACCGTCACGCTGGGAATGCCGCGGGAACGCAGCGTCTTGCTCAGGGCATCGAGGCGCAGGGCGGGATGCGAGTTGCGGCCGAGGCCTCGCGGCAGACCTGCGAACTCACGCAGTTCCAGACCGCTCGGCAGCGCGCGGCGATCTTCGCGCCCAACAATTGCCACGGCACCTTCGGTGAGCTTCTCGTAGCGCGCGGGATTCAATTTGCGCTGCGGCGTCTTGATGAAGATGTAGGGGCTTTCCGGCTTGCCGCCCGGCTGGGTCTTGAAGCGTTTGTGCATCCAGAGGTACTGCGCGGGATTCACTCGGATCGCCGCTTCCAGCGCCTGGTTCAGACGGATGGCATCGGCCACGTCGTCGCCACTCGGGAAATCGGGGAAGGGAATCGCTTCGAGATCGTAGGGCTGCACCTGGTTGTCGCGGTGATGGCGCACGATGAAGGTCGGAGAGCGGTTGAAGGACGCAAAACGCGCCGCGGCGGTGATGGTGGCGGCGTTGTTGCCGAAGAAGGGCGCGAATACGGACTGCTCGGGGCCGTAATCCTGATCCGGCGCGTACCACAGAATCTTGCCCTGTTTCAGATGGCGGAAGGCGCCGCGGATGTCGTAGCGATCGAACACGCCATTACAGTTGCGCAGGCGACCACGCAGCATGAAGGCATCGAACAGTGGGTTCTTGTGCGCGCGATAGGTGACGGCGAAGGGAAAGTGCTGCGACAGCAGATTGGCGGCGAAGTCGAGCGTGGTGTAGTGCGCGCCGAGGAACAGCACGCCGCGTCCTTCCGCCAGCGCCGCCGCGATCAGATCACCGCCCTTCAGACGCGCCAGCGGCTTGAAGTGAGCGGCGGGGCGGATCCAGCCGCACGCCGTTTCCACCAGGCCGATGCCGTTTTCGCGGAAGGTGTCGCGCACCAGTTGATGTTGCTCGCGCGGCGACAGCTCGGGGAAACACAGACGGATGTTCACCTCGGTGATGTAGCGGCGCTCGCGGGCGGCGAAATAGGTCAGATCGCCCAAACGCGCCCCCAGCCAGAGCCGCAGCTTCAGCGGCATCATGGCCGCAAGCGACAAAAGGCCGATGCCCAGCCAGGTTGGCCAGTAGCGCGGCGCGAGGAATTGCGAATAGGGAGGGGCGGTGTTGGTCACTGTATTGCCGGTGATTCCTGGGCACGCGATTGTAGCAAGCCCGGCAGGCACTTGGAGTCCGCGGAGAGGGTGGCGGCTGTGCTATGATGCCGCCCTCTTTTTGGCCGGCCCCGAGAGCCTTCGACTTTTCCTCTGATGAAACTCGACATTCCCCGCTTCGACAGTGCGCGAGTGCTGGTGGTCGGCGACGTCATGCTCGACCGTTACTGGCACGGCGCCACTTCCCGCATTTCTCCCGAGGCCCCCGTGGCCGTGGTCAAGGTGCAGAACACCAAGGACAGCCCCGGTGGTGCCGCCAACGTCGCGCTCAACCTGGCGGCGCTGGGCTCGGCCGCGTCGGTGGTGGGCCTGTTGGGCGACGATGAAACCGGACGGAAGCTCGAAACCAGCCTCAATGCAGCCGGCGTGCTCTGCGATTTCCATCGTGTGGCCGACAAACCCACTATCACCAAACTGCGTGTGATCAGCCGTCATCAGCAGCTGATCCGTCTCGACTTCGAAGAGCCCTTCGCCGCCGAAGATGCCGCCAACCTCGAAGCCAAGGTCGAAGCCCTGCTCGACAACGTGAGCGTGCTGGTGCTGTCCGACTACAAGAAAGGTGCTCTCAGCCAGGTGCAGCGGTTGATCCAACTCGCGCGTAAAGCGCAGGTGCCGGTGATGGTCGATCCGAAAGGTGACGACTTCACCATCTACCGCGGCGCCACGCTGCTCAAACCGAATCTGCACGAGTTCGAAGCCATCGTCGGCCACTGTGCAAGCGAGCAGCAGTTGGTGGAGAAAGGTCAGAAATTGCTGGACGAACTCGAGCTCGAATCGCTGCTCATCACGCGCGGCGAGCACGGCATGACCTTGTTGCGCAAAGGCGAGGTGGAGCAGCACTTCCCGGCGCGTGCGCGCGACGTCTTCGATGTCACCGGCGCCGGTGACACGGTAATCGCCGTGGTTGCAGCTGCCGTGGCTGCTGGTAGTCCGCTGCCGGAAGCGGTGGCATTGGCGAATGTGGCGGCCGGTCTTGCCGTGGCGAAACTCGGTACGGCAGCGATCAGCGCGCCGGAGCTGCGTCGCGAGATCCAACTCGATGGCGGCATCGATCGTGGCGTGATGACGCGTCAGCAGCTCTTGCTCGCCGTGGCCGATGCCAAGGCGCATGGCGAGAAGATCGTGTTCACCAACGGTTGCTTCGACATCATCCACGCCGGTCATGTGGGCTATCTGAAGCAGGCCAAGGAACAGGGCGATCGTCTGATCGTGGCCATCAACGGCGATGCTTCCGTCACCCGCCTCAAGGGGCAGGGCCGTCCCATCAACCCCATCGATCGCCGCATGGCGGTGGTGGCTGGTCTGGAATCGGTGGATTGGGTGGTGTCCTTCGATGAAGACACGCCGGAATCGCTGCTGCGCGAACTGCAGCCGCATGTGCTCGTGAAGGGCGGCGATTACGGAGTCGATCAAGTGGTCGGCGCCGAGATCGTGCGCGCCTACGGTGGTGAGGTCAGAGTGTTGGGGCTCGAAGAGAACTGCTCGACCTCGGCGATCGTGTCCAAGATCCAGCAGCAACAGAAGGGAAGCTGAGGATATTCGTCCGATACCTGGCCATGCCGCTCGAAGTGGATGACGGTATCTACGCGGGCAACTGACCTTCCAGCGCTTTTTTTGCCTTCGCCACATTCTGCCGCAGATGTTCGGGCGACAAGGTGCCCACGATCAGGCTGTGCAGCGCGGGTTCGCTGAAGATCAGTTGCATGCTTTCGGCGACGAGATCCCGGCTCTGATCGAGCACGTGACCACTCATCAAGCCTTTCTTCACCAGCACACCCTTGCGCAGCTGCGCGGCGGTATCGACCACTTCGCGGTCCTGCTGCTGCAGATTCCAGGTCACCATCACCACGTCGAGCAATTGCGCGGCGAGTACGCCACCATCGATGGTCTTGGTGCTCATGCCGATGGTGCGGATCTTGCCATCCTTCTGGCATTGACGCAGCGCTTCGACACAGCCGGTTTCTTCGAGTATGACGCGATCGTTGCCATTGGAGTGGATGAGCACGATGTCGAGATAGTCGGTGCGCAGACGCTGCAGGCTGCGCTCGATGCTCTTGGTGACATGCGCCCGACTGAAATCGAAATGTGACACACCGTTCTCGAATTCCTCGCCGACCTTGGTCGCGATCACCCAAGATGTGCGCTCGCGCAGCAGCTGACCGATTCTTTCTTCCGAGGTGCCATAGGCGGGTGCAGTGTCGAGCAGGTTGATGCCGAGTTCTCGCGCTTCGCTCAGCAACGATTGAATGTGCGCATCGCTGGGCAGCTCGAAGCCGGAAGGATATTTCACTCCCTGATTGCGGCCGAACTTGACCGTGCCGAGGCCAAGCGCCGAAACACTGATGCCCGTGTTGCCGAGTGGACGCAGAAAGTTCATCACAGCTCCCAAGGTGGTGTGGCGACACTCACCGATGGCAGATCGAGAGGTGCCGCCTGTGGGTGCGCCGGAGCGATCCGTTCGTTTTGCAATTGCTGCAACACGCGCGCGGCGAGATTGGGTGCCAACGTGAGTTTGGTGGGCCAGCAGCACAGAGCCTTGCCGGCGACGAGCAGGCTGTCCTGATCGGGCCGCTTGCCATCGGGCTGGCGTGCTTCCGCACGATCTATGCGGAAGCTGGAAAATTCGGCATCTTTCCAGTTCTGCCAGGGGAACAGACTTTCCAGCAACTCACGTGCGGCCTTCAGCTGTTCTGCTTCGCTGCGTTTCACACCGGCTTCGGCCAGTTCACCGCCCAGATACCAGGCCGTGCGCCCATCGCTGCATGGATGCGTGGTGACGGTGAGCTCGGGCGTTGCCGTCAATTGATCCGATACGCAGTGCACGTAGAGTGGATCGGTGATGTGATGTTTCACCACCACCATCTGCAGCGGACGGCGTTGCATCGCGGGTCGCGCAGTTTCGGGCAGCGGTAATTGCGAGATCAGTGCTTCATTGCCGGCGCCGGCAGTAAAGATGAAACGCTGTGCCGCGATGCGTGTGCCGTCGGGCAACACCAGCGCATCGGGACCATCGCCTTCGAAACGGCAGGTCGTGGTGTCGAGGCGATAGATGCAGTCCTTGTGTGGTTCGGCGAGCGTGCGCAACAGCGAGGGCACGTCGAGCACGATGTCGTGCAGACGATAGAGCGTGCCCTTGTTGTGTCCATTGAAGAAGGCCGGCCAGTCCTGCGTCGGCACTTCGGTGACCTTGCCGCGCACGGTCTTCGAACCGAGGAAGGCATTGAGACGCGAGCGCAGACTCGGCCGTGGCCACATGTAATAGGCATCGGAAAGCAGTTTGGCGCCGCGCAGATCGAGTTCGCCTTCACCGGCGATGCAGGCACGCCAGCGCGCCGGCATGTCGGCGATCGCTTCGGAAGCGCCGGTGAGCGTGCCGCCGAGCGCGTATTTCATGCCGCCGTGAATCATGCCCTGCGAGGCGATGCTCTGCCCGGCACCGAGCGCGTCGCGTTCGAACAGGAGCGCACTGTAGCCAGCCTGGCGTGCGCGATTGAGCAGCCACAGGCCTGCGACACCGCCGCCGAAGATGAGGAGATCCTGATGCACGTTAGATACGAAGGAAGGCTGAAGCGGAAACCATGGTGGCGCAGTATACGTTGCCGAGGGGTGGGATTCACGGGACAATTCCGCGCCTCTGTGTTCGGACCCTGTTGCTTCTCCTGACTTTCCCATCGCTTAGAGGCCTTCCGCTTGCGCTGGTGCTACACCCTAGTCGGCTATCTCGCCCTACCCATTCTGTTGCCGCGACTGTGGTTGCGTGCAGCCTATCGTCCGCGCTGGGCTGAACGCCTCGGTTATTACGCCGCGCCGCGCGTGCAAGGTGAGGCACCGACCGTCGTTTTCCACGCGGTATCGGTGGGCGAAGTGCATGCCGCGCGTCCCTTGATCGAAGCCTTGCGCAAGGCGCGTCCTGCGCTGCGCATCGTGCTCACCTGTTCTACGCCCACTGGTGCGGCACGCATCAAGGAAATCTTCGGTGACAGCGTCGAGCACGTGTACTTGCCGTGGGATCTGCCGGGCGCCCTGCGGCGTTTTCTGAAGCGTTTCGAACCTGCTTTGGTCGTGCTACTCGAAACCGAACTCTGGCCCAACCTGCTGCATGCCATTGCCAAGCGTGGCTGTCCCGTGGTGCTCGCCAATGCGCGACTTTCCGAGAAGAGTCGTCGTGGCTATGAACGCATCGGCGGCATGACCTATGACATGCTGGAGCGCTTGACCCTCGTGGCGGCACAGGCACCGGCCGATGGTGAACGCTTCGTATCGCTCGGGCTCAAGCGCGACAAGTTGCGCATCAATGGTTCGCTCAAATTCGACTACGCCATCGACGAAGTGCAACGTCAGCGCGCCACGGTGATGAAGGCGAGCTTCGGTGGTCGTCCGGTGTGGATCGCAGCGAGCACGCGCGAAGGTGAAGATCCCCTGGTATTGCGTGCGCACCAGACTGCTTTGGCACATGAGCCGCGTTTGTTGTTGGTGTTGGTGCCGCGTCATCCCGAACGCTTCGAGCAAGCGGGTGTGCTGGCGGAACAAGCGGGACTGCGCGTGCAGCGCGCCAGCAAGGGCGAAGTGCTCAGCGCACAAACGCAGGTGCTGGTGGGCGATACGATGGGAGAGCTCGGTTATTACTATGGTCTCGCCGATGTCGCTTACGTCGGTGGTTCCTTGGTGAACACCGGTTGTCAGAACGTGATCGAACCAGCGGCCCTGGGCTTGCCGGTGGTGATCGGTCCCTCGCGTTACAACTTCCAGGCCGTTACCGATGAATTGCTCGAAGCCAAAGCGCTGCAGATCGTGCAGAACCCCGAGCAACTCGGTGAGACGGTGGTGAATCTGCTCAGCGATCCTGCGCAGCGACGCGAACGCGCCGAGCGTGGTCGTGCCGTGGTCGCGCGCAATCAGGGTGCTACGCAGCGTCTCTGCCAGATGTTGTTGGAATTGTTGTCCGCTTCTTGAATGCTCGCCACACACGCAAGCGCGTGTGCAGCGTGATGGATGAAGAGACAGGAGAGGCCCCTCTCACATATGCGAGAGGGGCGGAGAACTCAGGGCGTGGTCGGCGTCGGCACCGGCGGCGCATTGGCCTCGAGCCATTCGTTCAGATCGATCACGTCCTGCGGCGTCAGCGTGCCGGCGGCGCGCTTGAGCGTGAGGCTGTCGATCACATAGTCGTAGCGTGCATTGGCATGATCGCGCTGCGCCTGGAACAGCGTCCGTTGTGCCAACACCACGTCCACCACGTTACGCGTACCGACTTCCGCACCCACCTGCGTTGCTTCCAGCGCGCTCTGCGCCGAGATGATGGCCTGCGCGCGTGCCTGTACTGCGCGCACGTCGGTTTCCACGCTGCGGAAGGCATTGCGTACGGAGAGCGTGCTGTCGCGGCGCGATTTCAGCAGTGCTTCTTCACTGGCATCACGCGTGTAGTAGGCCTGACGCAGACGGGCGGAGTTCAGACCACCGGCGAACACGGGCACTGTGAGGTTCAGCGTCACTGAGCTGTTTTCCTGTGCCAGGTTGGGTGTGAAGCTGATGGGGTTGCCCGACTCGTTCCAGTTGTAGGCCATGTTGAGATCGACGGTCGGATACATGCGTGCCTTGGCCGCCTTCGCATCTTCCTGACGTGCTTCGAGCTCGAGTTCCGCGATGCGGATCTCGGGATTGTTCTGCATCGCCACCGTCATCCAATCTTCCATCGGCGTGTCGCTGGCAGTGATGGGGAAGGCCTCGGCGAGGTTTTCCACTTGCATGTGCGTGCGGCCGGTGATGGCTTCGAGTGCTTCGAGCGCCTGATTCAGGTTGTTCTCTTCCACCAGCCGATTGACGCTGGCGAGATCGTAGTTGGCCTGACTGTCATATACGTCGGTGATGGCGACGAGACCGACGTCGAAGCGCTGCTGCGTTTGTTCCAACACGCGACGAGCCGCTTCTTCTTCGGCAGTGAAGGTGGCGAGGTTGGTCTGCGCACGCAACACATTGAAGTAGGCAGTGGCCACTCGCATGATCAGATCCTGCTCGGCAGCGGCAAGGCTGAGGGCGGCGGCTTCATCGCCTTTCTTGGCGGCACGGAAGGCATACCAGGCTTCGGCATTGAAGAGCGCCTGACGCAGACTCACTCCCCAACCCTTGTTGTTGAAGCCATTGGCAAAGCTGTGTTCGGGCACGCGAATGACGCCGCCACCATCGGACGGCAGTGCACCATCCACACCGGAGGTGTCGCGCGAGGTGCGAGCGGTGACTTCCACCGTGGGCAGCAACAGCGCACGACCTTGATCGATCAAGGTGTGATTGGCGTTGAAGGTGGCGCGAGCCTGGCGAATGGATGGGTCGTTTTCGACTGCCAAGTTGAAAATTTCGAGCAGGTCATCCGCCTGGGCGCTGGTAGCGCCGAGGCAAAGGACAGCAATGCCGATGGCGCGCTGCAGACGGCTGAATACGGGAGCTCGCATGAAAACATCCTCAGGGTTGTCGATTGCCTGGCTGACTGGCGGGTCAGTCTATGTTGCCGGCGCTTCGAGTCAAGCAGCAAAACGTAGCAATACGTAAGCGCTGACATTGCACAGTGGATATATATATAGAAGGACGTGCTTTGGCGGGATGGAGAACGCCGTGCCGAAAACGCCTTGCATTGTAGCAAACAAACCCCGATTCTGCGGGCGCCCACCGGTGGGTGCTGGCATGGGTATTGCCAAGTCGCTCGAATAGCGCTCGACGCGGAGCCGGCACATCCATTCCATGACCGACGAGGATGCAAGGCCGTCGGCGGAAATCAGAAGCATCATGCCTCTATGTGTATTGCCAAACAATACGGTAAGGCAGTCGCAGCAAGTAAAGTTAAGGAGCCGTGGAACGCAATGTCAGATTTGCCAGCACCACCCTATGGTTTGGATGCAGTCGACATCCAGGGACGTGAACGTCTTCACGATGGTTTTCTCAAGGTCGATCGTTACGAGGTGAGATGCCGACTCTTTCAAGGTGGATGGAGTCAACCTTTCTATCGCGAGATCCTCGTGCGGCAGCCGGGAGTGGGCGTCTTGTTATACGACCCCCTTTTGGATAAGGTGCTGCTGGTTGAGCAGTTTCGGGCCGGATGCCTCGATGACGCGCACAATGGTCCCTGGGCCCTGGAGTTGGTGGCTGGACTCCTGGAAACGGGGGAAACCCCGGAGGATGTGGCCAGAAGGGAAGCGCAGGAGGAAGCCGGCGTTGAAGTTCACGGGATCTTGCTCAAGGTCTGTGAGTACTACAACAGCCCCGGTGGCAGCAGCGAGAAGCTGACTGTACTCTGTGGCCGCTTCGATGCGGAACGCACCGCGAGCGGCATCTTCGGTCTAGCCTCGGAATCGGAAAACATCCGCAGTCATGTGATCGACCGCGCACAAGCGTTGGCGGGGGTGCGTGCCGGGCGTATCAACAACGCGATGTCCATCATCGCGCTCCAGTGGTTGGAACTGAATCTCGCCTCGGTGCGGGCCGCATTGGTAGCGGATCCCGCGTGAATCCTGGGAGCAACTTTACGCGCGCTCGCTGAGCGCCGATGCAACTTCAACATGATGTCCAGCAGCACCCGCCAGTGTCGACGCGATCTGGCTCTTCGGCGTTATCCCATCGATCTCAGCGCAGCAATGGCCGTGTGCGATGCCAACTATCTGCGCATTCGCAAACTGCTGCCCGATCTCTCTCTCGATACGCAGCGACGCATCGGTTTGCCCTGTGGCGACAGTGCCACGTGTGCGGTCGTCGAACTGCGCGTGCTCGAAAGTTTTCGCTACACCACCACCTTGCATCTGTGCATGCATGATGCGCATCGCAGTGACTTGAATGAGAACGGGGTCGCACATCCGTACTATCGGCCGCCCGTGATGCTGGTGCGGCTGTATCATGACGCTTCCACGGCCGAGGTCATCAGCTATCAGGACCGCTCCACGGCGGGCTTCAAGACCTTGCAGGCAGACTCCGTGGAATTCAATCCCGATGAAAAGGAACAGGTGAACCAGTTTTTGGCGGAGTGGCTGAAGCTGTGCCTGGAACAAGGGTTGGGCGAACGCCCGATTCCGCCTCGTCAGGCGGCCGAAGGTGTGGTCTGACCCGGCTAAACAAGGGAGCAGGCGTTGACCTCACAGAGCACAGGACCGGCGAATGCGGCCAGAGTGGTCCAACTCTCTGACATGCATCTCTTTGCCAACACCTCCGATGTGTTGGTGGGGATGAATTGCGAGGAAGGTCTGCGCGACGTGCTGCAACTGATCCGCAGCAGCGAACCCCAGCTCAGTGCCATTCTCTGTACCGGCGACATCAGCCAGGACAACAGCCTCGCCAGTTACCAGCGACTCGAGCGTGCCCTGACCGAATTGCGGGTGCCGCAGTACTGGATTCCCGGTAATCACGACGAACTGGCGCGCATGCGCGAAGCGCTCGGCACGCAGAATTCCTGTTTTCAACGCAGCTTCTCCTTGCCCGGTTGGCGTGTGGTACTGCTCAACAGCAGCGTCGAAGGTGAGGTCTACGGCAGATTGAATGCGCAAGAGTTGAATGCGCTCGAGCACGAGTTGGAGCAGGGCGACGACAACGTGCTGATCTGTCTGCACCACAATCCCGTGCCGGTGGGCGCGCATTGGTTACAGCGGCATGCCTTGCAGAATCCGAATGAGCTTTTCGCACGCATCGATGCCTGCCCGCGCGTGCGTGTGGTGTTGTTCGGTCACATCCATCACGAGCTTGAAAGCGAGCGCAATGGTGTGATCTATCTCGGCGCTCCTTCGACTTCGGTGCAGTTCCATCCCACCAGCTTCGATTTCGCGCTCGACAATCGCAATCCCGGTTATCGCTGGCTCGATCTCTATGCCGACGGTCGCTTCGACACCGGTGTGCGCCGTGTCGCGAATAAACGCTATCCGGTTGATTTCTCTGGTATCGGCTATTAACCTTCTGCCGCTTTTTTGCGCCCTTTTGCGCTCCTCATTTTCTTATTCTTTCCGCGCTCGACGCCTTTGATGACTGATCTGAATGACTAAAGAGTACAACGCTGGTTCGATCGAGGTACTCAGTGGCCTCGATCCGGTCAAGCGCCGTCCAGGCATGTACACCGACACCACCCGCCCCAATCACCTGGTGCAGGAAGTGTTGGACAACAGCGTCGACGAAGCCCTGGCCGGATACGCCCGCCACATCATCGTTACCCTTGAAAAGGACGGCACCGTCGAAGTCACCGACGATGGTCGCGGCATGCCCGTCGACATCCATCCCGAAGAGAAAGTGAGCGGGGTGGAGCTGATCCTCACGCGCCTGCACGCGGGCGGTAAGTTCTCCAACGACAACTACAAGTTCTCCGGCGGTCTGCACGGTGTGGGTGTGTCCGTGGTGAACGCGCTATCGACTTCGCTCGAAGTGCGTGTGCGCCGCAATGGCAACGTCTATCGCATGACCTTCGCCGATGGTCTGAAGACCTCCGATCTCGAGATTGTCGACAAGGTGGGTCAGCGCAACACCGGTACCACCGTACGCTTTCTGCCCGATCCGAAGTATTTCGATTCGCCCAACGTTTCCATCAGCCGTCTGATCCACGTGTTGCGCGCCAAGGCCGTGCTGTGCCCAGGCCTGCGCATCACGTTCGTCGACAACACCGCGAGCGGCGAGAAGTCGCGCAGCGACGAGTGGTATTACGAAGATGGCCTGGCCGATTACCTGAAACAGAGCGCAGGTGATGCGCTGTGTCTGCCCGAGCAACCGTTCACGGGTTCGATGCAGGGTAATGCTGAAGCGGTCGATTGGGCCGTGTTCTGGCTGCCCGAAGGGGGCGAGCTGCTCAATGAAAGCTATGTGAACCTGATTCCGACGATACAGGGCGGCACGCACGTCAACGGTTTCCGCACGGGCTTGATCGAAGCGATCCGCGAGTTCTGCGAATTCCGCAACCTCGTGCCGCGTGGCATCAAGCTGGCGGCGGAGGACATCTGGGAACGCTGCAGCTTCGTGCTGTCTTCCAAACTCGCCGATCCGCAGTTCTCCGGCCAGACGAAGGAAAAACTCTCTTCGCGCGAATGCGCCGTGTTCGTTTCCGGCGTGGTGAAGGATGCCTTCAGTCTGTGGCTCAACCAGCACACGGCCGAAGCCGAGCAGTTGGCGGAGATGTGCATCCAGAATGCGCAGAAGCGTCTGAAGGCCGCCAAGCTGGTGGTGCGCAAGAAGATCACGCAGGGGCCGGCACTGCCCGGCAAACTCGCCGATTGCGCGACGCAGGACGTGCGCCGCGGTGAACTGTTCTTGGTGGAAGGTGATTCCGCCGGCGGCTCGGCCAAGCAGGCGCGCGATCGGGAAACGCAGGCCATCATGCCGCTGCGCGGCAAGATTCTTAACACCTGGGAAGTGAGCTCGAGCGAGATTCTCGCTTCGCAGGAAGTGCACGACATCGCCACCGCCATCGGCGTCGATCCGGGTTCCGATGATCTGAGCGGCCTGCGCTACGGCAAGATCTGCATCCTCGCCGACGCCGACTCGGATGGACTGCACATCGCGACGCTGCTCAGCGCACTCTTCGTGCGCCACTTCCGTCCCCTGGTGGAAGCCGGCCACGTCTATGTGGCGATGCCGCCGCTCTATCGCATCGACCTCGGCAAGGATGTGTTCTACGCCCTCGATGAATCCGAGAAGAACGGCATTCTCGATCGTCTCGCCGCCGAAGGTAAGAAAGGCAAGCCGAACGTGCAGCGCTTCAAGGGTTTGGGTGAGATGAACCCGATGCAATTGCGCGAGACCACGATGAATCCCGATACGCGCCGTCTCGTGCAGCTGCGTGTCGATGAATTCGAAGCAACGCGTGAACTGATGGACATGCTGCTCGCGAAGAAACGCGCCAGCGACCGCAAGGACTGGCTCGAAGCCTGCGGCAACCAAGCTGATCTGTCGTAAGCACATGACCCGCGCCCGGGCCGTGCCAAGCCGATCCCAGTCGAACCAATACCGACTTCACCGCCATGACTGACGCGACCACTTTCAACGACGAAGGCCAGGAGCAGATCCCGCTCCGTACCTTCGTCGAGCAGGCCTACCTCAATTACTCGATGTACGTCATCAATGACCGCGCGTTGCCGCACATTGCTGACGGTCTCAAACCAGTACAACGCCGCATCGTCTACGCGATGAGCGAACTCGGGCTGAAGAGCTCGGCGAAGTTCAAGAAGTCGGCGCGTACGATCGGCGACGTGATCGGTAAATACCATCCGCACGGCGACTCCGCCTGTTACGAAGCGATGGTGCTGATGGCGCAGCCCTTCTCCTATCGCTATCCGCTGGTGGACGGGCAGGGCAACTGGGGTTCACCGGACGATCCGAAATCCTTCGCGGCGATGCGTTATACCGAATCGCGTCTGCAGCCCTATGCCGAAGTACTGCTGAGCGAGCTCGGTCAGAACACGGTGGATTGGAAGCCGAACTTCGACGGCGAGTTGGAAGAACCCGTTCTCCTGCCTGCGCGCCTACCGAACGTACTGCTCAACGGCAGCAGCGGCATCGCGGTGGGCATGGCCACCGACATTCCGCCGCACAACCTGCGCGAAGTGGCGCAGGCTTGCATCCATCTGCTCGATCATCCCGACGCGTCGGTGAGCGATCTGTTGCAGCACATCAAGGGTCCGGATTTTCCGACCGCTGCCGAAATCATTTCGCCCGCACACGAAATTGCCGCGCTCTATGAAACAGGGCGTGGTCAGGTGCGTGCGCGTGCCGTCTATCACAAGGAAGATGGCGACATCGTCATCACTGCACTGCCGTATCAGGTGTCCGGCGCCAAGGTGCTGGAACAGATCGCGGCGCAGATGCAGAAGAAAAAGCTGCCGATGATCGTCGACCTGCGCGACGAATCCGACCACGAGAATCCCACCCGCATCGTCATCGTGCCGCGCTCCAACCGCGTGGACGTCGATGCCGTGATGAGCCATCTCTTCACCTGCACCGATCTCGAGCGCAGCTATCGTGTGAACCTCAACATGATCGGCATGAACGGTGCCCCACGCGTGAAGAACCTGGCGGAGATCCTGCGCGAGTGGCTGGAGTTCCGCACCGAAACGGTGACGCGTCGTCTGCAGCATCGCCTCGACAAGATCCTGGCGCGTCTGCACATCCTCGAAGCATTGCTGATCGCCTACCTCAACATCGATGAGGTCATCCACATCATCCGCACCGAAGATCACCCCAAGCCGGTGCTGATGGAGCGCTTCAACCTGAGTGATCGTCAGGCCGAGGCCATTCTCGAACTGAAACTGCGCAACCTCGCCAAGCTCGAAGAGATGCAGATCAAGGGCGAGCAGGAACAGCTCGAAGCCGAGCGGGTGCAGTTGCAGCTCACGCTGGCCTCGAAGAGCCGCATGCGCAGCCTGATCAAGAAAGAGCTGGCGGAAGATGCCAAGACCTATGGCGACGAGCGTCGCTCGCCGCTGGTGGAGCGCGCCGAAGCGCAGGCCTTCACCGAAACCGACCTGATGAGTACCGAGCCCGTGACCATCGTGCTGTCCGAAGCCGGCTGGATCCGCGCCGCGAAGGGGCACGAGGTCGATGCCGCCGCGCTGCAGTACAAGGCCGGCGACAAGTTGAAGGTGGCGGTGCGTGGCCGCAGCAATCAGAACGTCGTGTTCCTCGACTCGACCGGTCGTTCCTATTCGCTGCAGGCGCACACACTGCCGTCGGCGCGTGGCATGGGCGAGCCCCTGACCGGTCGTGTCAGCCCTCCCTCGGGCGCCACGTTCGAAGGGATGGTGATCGGTGAACCGCAGCAGCTGCTGTTGCTCGGCTCCGACGCCGGCTATGGCTTCATCACCAAGCTCGAAAATCTGCTCAGCAAGAACCGTTCGGGCAAGGCCATCCTGAGTTTGCCGGAAGGCAGCAAGGTGGCACCGATGGCGCTGGTGCAGGATCCCGAGAACGACGACGTCATCGCCGTCACCAACGAAGGCCGTATGCTCGTATTCAAGGTGAGCGAGCTGCCCGAGCTACCGAAAGGTAAGGGCAACAAGATCATCGGCATTCCGTCGGCACGCGTGCAGTCGCGCGAGGAATTCGTGGTCGCCTACGCAGTGGTAGGTGCGGCTCAGGAACTCATATTGCATTCAGGCAAACGTTTCCTCCGTCTTGGCAAGGATGATCTGGAACATTACCGTGGTGAACGCGGACGTCGTGGTAGCATGTTGCCGCGTGGGTTCCAGAAGGTCGATCAGGTGCAAGTGCAAGACAAGTAGGATTGATCGCGGAGTTGGCTGTCCCACGAAGGCCCGTCCTGGGCCGTTTTCATCACCTGCTTTGAGGAGCATCCATGTCGTTCAAGGTGTATTCCAGGTCTCATGGTCTGGCGATGTCGGCGCTGTGCCTTTCCATTGCGGTCGCTCAAAGCGCAATGGCGGCCGATCTCGATGAAGTACAGGTCATCGCGAAGAAGCGCCAACAATCTGCCACCAATGTCGACATCGCCGTCAACGTTCTCGATCCTCAACTTCTCAACGCTCTCAATTTCCGTTCCCTTCCCGATGCCGCGGCGTTCGCAGAAAACGTCGCGATGTTCGAAGACTTCAGTGGTGCCTCACTGCCGACGTGGGTGATTCGTGGTGTCGGCGTACAGGACTACAACGCCAACAACACGCCCACCGCCGCCGTCTATCTCGATGGTTCCTACCAGGTGTCGACGGTGATGGGTGCGGCGTCCTTGTTCGACGTCGAAGAGCTCGAAATCCTGAAAGGTCCGCAAGGCGGTCTTTACGGTCGCAATACCACTGGCGGTGCGGTGATTCTGCAAAGCCGCCGCGCCAAACTGGATCAGCGTGAAACGAATGTCGAAGTCGGCTATGGCCGTTGGGGCACCAGCGTGGTGCGCAGTGCTCTCAACCTGCCCTTGAACGACAGCACTGCAGTGCGTGTCGCCATCAACGCGGAGAACAGCCGTGACGGTTGGCAGCGTTCGCTGAGCATGGATGGCACGCAGGGTGACAAGGAAAAACTCGATGCGCGCGTGTGGTGGCATTTCGAGTTGAGCGACAAGCTGCGTCTCGACTGGAAACTGCAGGGTGGTCGCGATGATTCGGACATTCCGCTCGGTCGTTCACTGGGGGTATACGCTGCCGATGGCAGTGGCAACTATTGCGATGCCGTTCTGGCTGGCTACATCGACGAGAGCACCTGCATCAACTGGGCCGGGGTGAATCTCGTTCATCTTGGAACAGGGGTTCCAGAGCGCCTGCTCGATCAGAGTGACGATGGCAGCGTGGTGTTGTCACAGCTGCTCAATCGGCAGGACAACGACTACGTCGGCACCGTGCTCGAATTGACCTGGGAGCTCGACTTCGCCGATTTCCTCTCGCTCAGCACCTTCGATCGCTTCGGTTATGGCGTGCTGCTCGATCTCGACGGCTCCGGTGGTGAATACGGTCATCGCCGTTCCACCAGCGATCTGCGCACCTGGAGCCAGGAGTTTCGTCTTCTGTCCAAACCCGAGAGCCGTGTGCGTTGGTTGGCGGGGCTGAACTATTCGCGTGAAGACTTCGAGGAGTTCCGTGACTTCAGGTTGGCAGAAAATCGTCTCGTGGGCCTCGGGCGCGGCATGATGGGCTACGACCAGGACACCGAAGCCTTGTCTATCTACGTCGATGCCGAGCTGCCCTTGTCGTCGCAGTGGGCCATCGCCGGTGGGCTGCGCTGGACGGATGAGGACAAGAACTATCGTAACGGTGCCTTCTGGATTCCACGCGAACCTCCGATCTATTTGAGCCGGAATCTCAGTTCTGATTACCGCCTCGACGAGCGTCTCGCCGGATCCTTGGCTCTGCATTGGAAACCTCAGGAAAACACCTTCGGGTACATCAAGTATTCCAGCGGCTTCAAGAGTGGGGGCTTCTACGGGGGCTTCCCCTTCGACCCGCGCGAGATAGAACCCTACCGCGAAGAAACGCTCGCGGCGTGGGAAGCCGGCATGAAGGTGAAGTGGCCCGATGCGGGGCTCGAACTCGGAACCACCGTGTTCTATTACGAATTGGAAGATGTGCAGGGCTTCATTCGCGATACTTCAGTACCAACCGGTACGGGTATCGACCGGTTGGCGAATCAGGGTGACGCCGTACACAAGGGGGTGGAGCTGCATGGACGTTGGCAGGTAATGGACGCTCTGTCGCTCGAACTCGGCTTGGGTTGGCTCGATGCACGATTGAGAGGCGAGGATGTTCTTACTTTGAACCTTGCCGACGAGCTCGTGCCGGTAACGGGACGCCGTCCTTACGCGCCGAGTTTCAATGGCCATTTTTTGGTGAGCCACGCACGAACTTTGGGCGACGCCCACACCTTGATCCTCGATGCAAGCTACGACTACCGCAGTGCTTTCAGTGGTCATCAGAGTTCACTGGTGGATGCGGCGATCAATAATCTACCAGGCTACGGACTCGTGAATTTGGCCGCGCGCGTGAATTCGGCGCGTGCGCCGTGGGAGCTGGGGCTGTGGGTGCGCAATGCCACAAACGAGCGTTACGTTACGCGAGTGAAGAATGACGGACTCAATAGTTTCATCGCTCTTTATGGTGAACCACGTTCCTATGGTGTTACCTTGAGCTATCGTTTGTAACTTTTTGTGACTCAATTGATGGTGGTTTTCAGCTAGACGTTCCTCATGCCTGCTTCAGGCAATCCCGCATAGTCGCGTTTTTGGCACGCTCCATGTACCGTTGAGTCTTTATCTCTCCATGGGGTTTGCACCTTTCAAAAAAATTGTTGTTAGAATGGCCCAGCCTTCCGGCTATGCAGGTTCTCGCTTCACATGTTTTCTCAGGATGGAAAACAGGCCGCAGCACCGGAACCGAGAGGCGTCACGGACCATCCGTGTGATCTGCCTGGGTACACCGGGTATGCGCTGAATAGCCTGGCAATAGGAGAGTACTCAGGAGACTCTATTCAAAACGGCTGACCGTGACGTCGACAGTCGACGTCTAATTCTTTTTCGCATAGGAGTTATCAAATGGTCAGCGTACAAGCGCAGGTGGCGCGTCACTACGAATATCCCTTCCCCCCACCCAGCAGCTATGGTGCTCTTTACAAGGTTTTCGAGCAGACCGAAGAACAGCTGGCTCTGGCGAAACTCAATATCAAATTACAAGAAGAATGCGGTGAAGAATTCCAGGTACGCTTCTATTGCGCGGAAGACCTCGGTCGCATTCCGTACTCGATCCTGCTGAGTGCCGCTCAGTGTTACGCCGACGTGTTCAATGAAAGTTGGGGCGAAGACTGGACCGTAGAGTCGGCGATGGACGAGATCCGCAGATTCATCAATTGCGACCCCAATTACACGCCCGTGATGACCTTGCTTTTCAGAGAGGAGCGGGTCGTGGGGTTCAGCTGGGGCTTCATCATGGATCGTGATTCGCTGACCGACGACAGCGCACCGTTCTCCGCGTCCTCCGTCAAACGTCATGAAAGCATCCAGGCGGCACGCTACTGGCTCCACGAAGTGAGCGACAAACGGTTGCTCATCTCGATCCGTGAGTTGGGCGTGCTGAAGGACTTCCGTCAGAACAAGACTCCCTATCTGACGCTGCCGATCTTCGAGCGCGCCAAGAGCGTCGGCTGCAACGTGGCATTCTTCCGTACCAAGCTCAGCAGCCAGGCATTCCGCTGGAGTCTCGGTGTCGGCTTCGTGCCTCTGGAGCTGTTCCGAGTCGATGGCCTCTTGCTGATGAAGGGCTGCGTCAAATACGCAATGGAGCTGCTCTATGGCTCGATCGACAAGACGCGCCGGCGCCAGAGTCAGTCTGCGATAATCAACAACATCAAACGCTACTTGTGTGAGTAAGAAGTAGGCCAGTGTCGTACGCATGACGAGAGGTTCGCTGCAGTTGCGCCTGGCCAGGGGCGAAGCATGATTTCCTGGTCCGTGAACTATGTGTTTTTGTTCAATTCGGCGCTTCTCGTCCTGCTAGCGACATTCCTTGCGAAGCGGCAGCGCGAAATAGGCACTTGGATTTTCTGTGCTGCATCGGCTGCCCTAGCAAGCTGGAGCGCTTGCATCTACCTCTTGGAAGAGCGCCTACTGATGTCGTGGTTGAGCGGCATCGTCAAAGTGCAGCTCATCTCTGCGTTGTTGTTTGCCAATGGTCTCTATTACTTCTGCTCCACCTATCCCATCTATCGCATCGATAGAAGGCAGTTGATCAACGTCCTGGTGTTGGCCGGCTTCGTGCTGGCCATCATCTTCACCGATGCGATCACGCGGGCTACCTTGGTCGGCGATGCCATCGTCTATGAAGACGGCATCGGTTACCTCGTTTACTCGATCTACCTCGCGGCACTGGGCATCTCGGCACTGGTGCGACTGGGCCAGGCCTGGCGTGAATACCCGGAACATCGTGCCCGCATCCGTTATTTCTTCATCGGTGTCGGCACCTATGTAAGCTGCGCCATCATCTTCAATCTGATCCTGCCCAGTCTCGGTAACTACGATTACCTGATGATCGGTCGTCTCAGCGCCACGGCGGCGCCGCTGTTGTGCTTCTACGCGATCACCAAATACGAGTTTCTGGATGTCACGGTAATCATCAACAAGACGACTGCTTGGGGTGGCGCCTTGCTGGCCATGCTGGCGCTCGGTCTCTTGGTCTACGAGCTGACATTGGGCTACATGCTGCTCAACATGTTGGGCGTCGGCGCGGTCATCATCGTCGCAAGTCTCTTCGCGCAGCCGCTGCAGCGCTTCCTCCTCACCACCGCCAAGCGCAAGTTCGTGCGCGGCTGGTATTCCACCGAAGCGGTGATCGGAGAATTGGCGGCGAAGCTCACCTTGGAAAAAGATCGCCGCGCGATTTTCCGTACGGTGATGGCGACGCTCGATGAAGTGTTCGAGGTCGAAAACACCCGGATGATCGTGGCCGAGCGTGATGAGAACGGTGAGCTTGAACATTACCGGGTCGTCGACGACCCGAGCGTGCACATCGACAGCAGCTCTCCTCTGATCCGTGCCTTCAGCGAAAAATCTCATTGCTGCCGCATCCGCGAATTGGATGCCGGTTGTCTGACGATGCTCGAACAGCTTGGGCTCACGGCCGAGTGCATCACCGACGGTGTGGTGTTGCCCTGTCACTCGCCGGAGTTTTTGGAAGGGCTGATAGTATTGGGACGCCGCAGTAACGAGCGTCAGTACAACGAGAACGACCTACGCTTCTTCGACAACCTGCTCGCCTTTCTCTCACCGATCTTCTATCGACTCACGCCGATGGAGACGCTCGAAGCACTCTACTTCGAGAACAAGCAGCGTCTGCATGAGGCAGAGATTCAGCTGCTGCGGGCACAGAAGATCGATGCCATCGTGCATGCCACGCGTCAGTGCCATCACGAGATCCGCACGCCGCTCAGCATCATCAGCCTCGGCATCAGCCGTATCAAGAATCTGGAAGAACTCGAATCCTTCAAGCAGGTGGCACAGGAAGAAATCAAACATGCACTAGAGATCGTCGAGGAAACACTGGCGATCTCCGACATCAACAAGAGTGCGGAGAAGGCCCATACGAGGGTCAACATCAACGACGTCATCCGCCGTTGTCTGCGGCTCATCGACACCTTGAAGTACAAGGTTCATCTCGAGCTGGAAGAGGACCTGCCGCCGGTGATCGGCTATTTCAGCGACCTGCAGGTGGTGCTCACCAACCTCATCCACAATGCCATGGAAGCGATGCCGAACGGTGGTGCCTTCACCTTTACCAGCCGCGCCGCACACGACACCGTGATCGTCACCGTGGAAGACACGGGGAGCGGCATTCCGGAAGAGCTCAAGTCGCGCGTGTGGGAGCCTTATTTCAGCGGCCGCGCCACACGAGCCGGAAATTCGACGGCGGGACGGGGCTGGGGGCTGACCATCGTCAACCGCATCATCACCGAACATCGCGGCACCATCCGTTTCGTCAGCGAGGCGGGCAGTGGTACGCGCTTCATCATCACGCTGCCCCTGGCGCGCAACGAGGAGCAGGATGAAGAAGGTCACGCAGAACCCGAGGCCCTGCCGCGCGTACAGCAAGGCTAGCCGACCAGGACTTCAGGGAAGAGATTGCAAAGACGAGGCGCGGCTTACTTGAAGCGGCGCTCGGAGAGATTCTGCAGCCAGCGTGAGCGCTGATCGACGAGGAGTTCACGCATGATGTCGGCTTCCTTGTCGATCACGATGCGTTTGAGTACCTGCAGCAGTTCTTTCTCATTGAAAGGCTTGAGCAGGTAGGCGGAAGACAGACCGATCGTGGAATCTTCGGCCAACAGCCTCAATTCCTCGCTGTCGTACGCGGTGAGGATCACCACGGGGATGTGGCGTTTGAAGGGGCTGCGGTTTTCCTTCATGCGCAAGGTGCGCAGAAATTCCTCGCCGTTCATCTCCGGCATCTGCCAGTCGAGCAGGATGCAGGTGATGGCATTGGTCAGAAAATCGAAGCCACGCTCATGCCGCGCGAGAACTTCGAGGCCCTCACGCCCATTGTGTGCAACCAATACTTCATAGAGTCCAGACTCGCGCACGACCTGCGCGATGAGCTCGGCCTGACGCTCGTTATCCTCGATGACGAGCACGCGAGGCTTAGCCGGCGGACCTTTCGCAAACCAGACCATGAATCAGGGGTTATCCGACATTAATTGGCGGCGCAAGTTTACCGTGCGTTTGAACACATAAGAAGGGCCGAGCACCAGACCCGAGGCCATCATGAACGGCGCAATGCACAGCATCAGCAGGGAATTTCCGACCAAACGCGCGAGGGGAAAGGGTTCCGAAGGATGGTTTTTCTCGATCTGGTGCCTGGTATATTCTGCCAGCTCGACCGGCTTGTTGCGGATTTCCTCGGCCCAGATGCGGGCGATGTATTTCTGATAACTGCGGGCGGGATACTTCTTCCAGAGCGTCAGGAGATAACGGTTGTTCGCCTGCCAGTTCTCGATTACCGAGAGTAGCTTGAACCACACGCCGGCCGGTGCTCCGAAAACGATGCTCCAAAGCACTAGCAGCGGATAGAACAAGAAAGCCGGTGCCTTAAGAAACATGAATGCCGTGATCTGCGCCTTATCCAAGGGATCTATGCAAAGCCTCTCAGCGGGGCAGCAGTATAGCAGACCCCCCCAGCCCTGCCGGCATTCGCGCGTACGCGCAGGCGGAACGATGCGGACAAGGAAAAGAGCCGTTTCCGCATGAAATTCCTGCGAACTGGCCATCGTGCCTTGCCCTATCTGGCCGCAATCTACCTGTTGGCGGCCGTACTGTATTTCTCGGTGATCCTGCGCCATACCCGTGACCAACTACTCCTGGCGGTGGCGCTCCTCGCCTACATCTTGTTCGTGGTGCTGACACACGAAGGACTGCTCCGGCGTGTGGGTCAGCTCATCGGCCATTACCGTCCCCGTGTGGATGTCGGCTATTTCTCGGCCTTCGTCGAGTTCAATCGGCGGATTCAGAACGTTCTTGAGCTAGAGCACGTGCTCATGCTGCTGGGCGATACGCTGCGGCAGAACGTCGGCCTGCGCCATGTGCGCTATCTCTTGAATCGCGAATTGCCGCTGCGCACCTCAGCGGCAGAGCAGAAGGATGAAAAGAGCGGAGAACTCCTGACGCTGCGCGCCTGGCCGCTGGAGCGTTCCTGGGCTTTCCACACCACCGAGTTCGAACGCGAGGTGAAGGCGCGCGCCAGCGTGCTGAGCAAGAGGGACGCCCCGGAGCTCGTGCAGCGCGCCTTCGCCGAAAGTGGTACCGAGCTGCTCGTGCCATTGGTGCAGGATCAGCGCCTGCTTGCCGTGATCCTCATCGGCCGCGGTGAAGAGCGTCCCCCCTTCCAGGAATTCGAATACCAGATGTTCGACTACCTGATGCGCCATCTGACGCTGATCGTCGACCGCATACGCGTCTACGCCGAAGTGCTGCGCAAGACCAAGATGGAACACGCGGAAAGGATGCGGGTGATGCAGACGCTCAGCGCCAGCATCGCGCACGAGATGCGTACGCCGCTTGCTGGCATCCGTGCCAGCATCTCGGGCTTCGAGGAATATCTGCCGCCGATGCTCGAGGCCTATGGTGATTGCGCGAAGAAGGAGCCGCAGCGCTTTCCCGCAATTCGCGAGAATCATCTGCAGCGGCTGCAGGACACGCCGCGCCGCATAATGTTGATGATCGATCAGGCCAACACGGTGATCGATCTGTTGCTGGTCAACCTGCGCGAAGAAGCCCTGGATCGCGGTCAGCTCTCCCCGATGCGCATCGCCGACGTCGTCAATCAGGCCATCGACCGCTATCCCTTCCGCAGCGGCGAGCGCGAGAAGGTGCACCTGGATCTGACGCAGGATTTCGAGTTCCGCGGCGTCGAAACCTTCTTCATTTACGTGTTGTTCAACCTGTTGAAGAACGCCTTCTACTCATTGCAGTCGGCACAGAAGGGCAGCATCAGCATCCGCCTCGAACGCGGAGGTTCCTACAACACGCTGTATTTCCGTGACACCGGTACCGGCGTGGATCCGGCCATCATCGGCAAGATCTTCGACGGCTTCTTCACCACCAAGCGCGACGGCACGGGTGCGGGTCTGGCGTTCTGTAAACGAACGATCGAAAGCTTCGGTGGGGAAATCGGCTGTGAGTCGGTGCTGGGTGAATATGCGGAGTTCATCATCCGCCTGCCCGTGATGCGAGAGCAGGCGGATCCGTCCCTCAATGCATGATCTGCGACAGACCGTCGAGGTTCGACTCGAGGAAGTCTTCGTAGGAGAACAAGGTCTGGCCCTTGATGCTGGGCAACACGTCGCCGCTGCAGAGCGTGGTGTAGTAGGTGTGCGTCGCGGAGCGGATCTCCCGCGCCGGAGCGTAGTGTTCCTGCCAGTTCTGCAGCAGCGGTGAATCGGTGGAGATTTCCGTTTCCAGAATGTTGTAGGTGGGCACGAGCGCACCGGCTCCCACTTCCTTGATCAAGGCCGCCGGCGCCTTGAGATCCTTGAGCAATTGATGATGCTCGCTCAGCGTTTCCTTGGTGAAGATCAACAGACACGTCGGCACGCCCTTGCTGTTCACCATCAGAAAACCCGTATGTGGTGACTCGATCAGGTAGTACTCGACGCAGTTCAGCTGTGAACGCAGATCGAGGAAATACTCCTGGAATTCACGGTTGATGAGGAAAGCATCTTCGTTGTTCGCCAACAGCGGATCGGTGAGCAACTTGAAGCTGTTGCGGAAGTACTGATCCTGGAAGGCCGCGATCGCTGCGTTGAGTTTCTGTTTCAGGCGCGGGTCATGCTTGTCGATGAACTGATCGATGAGCTGTTGGTTGAAGGCCTTGATCGCGAGTTCCATGTCGGCCTGTCCGGTCAAGAGTACCTTGCGCACGAAGGGGTTGGAGAGGCTGCGCAGGAATTCGAGGCCGCTCATCTCCGGCATCGAATAGTCGACGATCACGGTGGAGCAGGTCTGGAAACGCAGACCATTGAGCACTTCGTGATGCAGCTTGTTGACATCGATGTGCAGCAGCGTGTCGGAGTCGAGTGGGCCCGTCTTGTAGCTGGTGTAGCAGCGTTGCAGGAAACCGACGTGACGATGGGCTTCGTTGACGTGCTTGAGTGCCTCGCCGGCGGACTGGAACAGGCGATAGCTGAGGTTCTTGTTCAGCATCAGGCTGATGCCATCGAGGAAGTCGGGATCATCGTCCACCAGCACGGCTTGCGTGGGCAGGTAGAAGGGATGCCCTACCAGGATGGGATTCGACGGATCGTTGCTCATGGTGTTTCCTGTGACGGCGGAAGATCGGGAATGATGTGGCGGCACTGGCGTTGCAGCAACTCGGCGTGGCTGCCGCTGAGCGCGTCGAGACGGTAGATCGAGTATTCCTCGTCACCCAGCTGCACTCGACGCATGTGCGTTTCGTCGGTGGGGAAGCGGGTCTGCCCACCAGCGAGCTGATAACTGAAGGCTGTGATCTCGAGCTGACCGGGTGTGGTCTGCTGCAAGAGCGCATAAGCGGTCTCTACCGGGCGACCGATCGCGGATTCCTGTTGTACCACGGGGCTGCCGTCCTTGGGTTTTTTCGTCCAAATCGGCGAAAAATAAACTTCGCCGCTGTGCAGGGCGATGGAGAAGTCGAGGCTCTGCGCATTGCGGGCGCGATGCTTCTCCGCCACCTTGCGCATCAGCAGCATGAAGAGCTGCGCGCAGCAGAGCGCGTTGAAGGCGTGATCGTCCTTGCAGCGGCGCGCATCGAAGCATACGAGCACGCTGTCGCCATCCATGCGCGTGACCACGCCGCGGTAGAGTCGAGCCGCCTGACGCAGATAGAACTGGAACTGCTGCAACAGCATCGCGAGCGTCGAGGGATTGAGCAGATCCACCGCACGCTGGCTGTCCTTCACCTTCACCACCAGCAGGGTTGCCAGCCGACGGCGCGCGGCGGTGGGGGCGGTGTCATCTTCGGCGGGATCCGGTAGACCGGCTGCCGCGAGTTGTTCCTCGAGCTCCTGCTGACGGTTCAGGAGTTCGTAGACCTTCTGCTGTACCAGGCCCAGTTCGCCGTCGCCCGTGATGCGCGGCTCGCTGTCTTCTTCCGGGTTTTCGATGTCGTGCAAGAGTTCTGCGAGCGGCGTGCTGACACGCGAGGCCAACCAGAACGCGAGCGCGAGCGTGGCGAGCAGGCCCACGACGATCGCACCATAGAACGCCAATTGCGGACTCGTGAGCGGCGTGCGCAGCAGGTTTTCATCGAGTGAAAGCTGCACCTGACCTGCCGCCGCACCTTGCAGCGTGATCGCGGCCTGATAGGTGGTGGCGAGCGGGTTGCGGCGGCTGCCTTCGCGTGCGGCAGTGGCCAGCACCACACCATCGACATCGGTGATGGTGGCGTGGGTGATCCCGGGCTCGCGCACGAGCTGGTTCACCACCACGTTCAAGCCGAGCACGTCGTTGGCCAAGACCAATTCGGTGACGGAGTCGGCCGTCTGCTTGGCGAGGATGAGGCCGAGCGTTTCGGTCTGCTGTTTCAACGACTGCTGCATCTGCAGCTTCAGCGCCAGCCAGAAGCCGACGACGATGAGGGTGAGCAGCAGTCCGAACGAGACCGCGATTCTGTACTTCAATGCCATGTGGATTCCTGTGCCGCCGCTTTGCCGGCGGTGATGTTGGTTTCCGCTGTGGGCGGCAGGGCCGACCGTGGGCTTGCGGGAGCCTCCAATGCGCTGCCCTGAACGTGGTCCACCCCGAGTTGCCACAAGAGCGGCAACAGGTTGAGGTCGGCCACGTCGGGGGCCACCACCGGTACTTCTACTGCATGGGCCGCCGCGATCAGCGTGCGCAGGCGCGCGATGCGCTCTTCGTCTTCGGCCAAGTCGCGCAGGAGCGCTGGGTCCAGCTTGACCAGCTGCGGCCGCAGTCCTTGCTCACTCAATTCCTGCAACCAGCTGGCGGGGGCGAGGCCGCCGCCGAAACAGGCGATGGAATAGCCAAGTCCGAGCTGGGTCAAGCCTCGGCAGCAGCTCAGCGCCTTGTCGCGTGCGCCGAGGAGGTCGACCTCGTTCAATTCCAGGTTCAGCCGCAGCTCGCCGGGGACGTCGGCCACCTCCTGGCCGAGCCAAGGCAGAAAGCGCGGACTTTGCAGAGTCGTCGCGCTCAATGCCAGCCAGTAGTCGTTGTCACCATTCCGAGCCGCCAAACGCAGGGCCTGAGTGGTCAACTGACGGTCGAGGGCCTCGGTGAGTCCACCCAACGTCGCCGCCCGGCGCAAGGTGTGCGCATCGTAAGCGATGTCGGCTTCAGCGTCGGTGAAGCAGGGCAGCAATTCCACACCGAGTGCAGTGGCGGCACGCAAGGGGACGAGTGGCTGAAACAGCAGCTGAACTTCCTGCCGTTCCAACGCACGCTGCAGGTGTGCCAAGGCTTTTGCGTCCAGGGTGGAGTCGCGTGCCGAGGAATGTTCCTGCCCTTGGTGGCGGGCACGTGTCAGAAGTTCGGCGACAGTGGTCGCGCGTTCATCGATCAATGCCATACCGACTTCGCAGCCGATTTCCAGCGCGCTGGGCACGGCTTCGCTCACGGCGATGGCGAGTTCGCGTTGCAGTTCACGGCAGAAATGGAGCGCGCGTACGGGATCGTCTTCTTCGTGCAGGAGCGCAAATTCATGGTCCTGCAGCCGCGCCACCTGTGCCGAATGGCGCAACAGCTGCTGGGCGATTTCGCGCAGCAATTGGCGCTGTCCGCTGCGACCCAACACGGTCGCGAGCGCGTCGTGATCGCTGAGCGTGAGCAAGACCAAGGTTTTGCTGGTGCCGCTCTGCGCTGCGGCATGAATCGCCGTGGTCAGAAGTCGCTCGAAGCTCTTTGCCGTTTCGAGACCGGTGACGAGGTCGCGCGTCGCATGCTCGGGCTGCTCTGCGTTCAGCAGTCGTTCTTCCTCCGCCGCACTCACGGCCAGCAGCATGCAGGCTTTGCCCTGATAATCGACCGGGGTGAAGCGAAACATCAACGGTATTGCGCTGCCATCTCGCTTGCGACCCTGCAAGAACAAGGTGTCGCCACAGGTTTCGCCGTTGAACACCGCACGCAGTGCGGCACGTTCGGACACCTGTACCAGGTCGAGCAAGGGCGTGGTGCGCACCGCGTCGACGTCGTCGTAACCGAAGAGGCGCGCGTAGCTGCGATTGCAGTACAGATGCATGCCGTCCTGCAGATAGCTGTAGGCGCCGGGACTTTGTTCGAGCAAGAGATCATGGCGCCGCGTGAGCGCAGCGAGGTTCTGTTCGAGTTGTGCCACTCGCCGTTTCAGTCGGGCATTTTCGCCTTCGCGCAGCAGCGTTGCGCACAAGGGCTCGAGTTGTGTGGTAAGGGCGTCGAACTGCGCGCGCAGACACGAGGGGCGTGGCGCCGGCACCTTTTCGCTGATCAGAACCAGTGGCAATTCCTGCGCATCGCACAGTTGGAGCACGCGCGGCCATTCATTTTCCGGCATCTGACACAGCACGAGATCCCAGGACTGTGCCAAGAGTTCTGCGAATTCATGAAGGGATGAGGCGCGTGCCGCGCGCAAGGTGGTGCCGGCATTGCGCAACGCGCTGATGAGGCGCTCGGCGCTGTCTCGTTCCGCGCCGATGATCAACAGATGAAGTGTGTGCTCTTGCCCTGGCACGGCGTTCGACGCATCCCTGGAGAGTGTCCCACGTGGTTGTTGTTGGAATGAAACGTACTGCCGACGGGCGCCGGCCTCGGGACACAGGGCGCCCATTATAGGAGGGTTTTGCTGGGCTTGCCGGCTTCCTCGCACACGAGGCGAGGCACGAGATAACCGGGCAGACGTGCTTGCAGCGCAACGATGAGGTCCCGCGCGCGTTCCAGGCTCACATCGAAATGTGCTGCTCCCTGCACACGGTCGAGCAGGTGGAGGTAGTAGGGCAGGACGCCGGCCTGGAACAGTCGACGATTCAGTTCTGCGAGAGCCGCCACGCTGTCGTTGATGCCGGCGAGGAGCACGCTTTGGTTGAGCAGGGTCACACCAATGCGACGCAATTTGGCGCAGGCCTCATCCACTGCCGTATCGAATTCCTGCGCGTGGTTGGCATGCAAAACGAAGACGAGATCCTGTGGCAGCTCCTGCAGTTGTGCCAGCAAGCGTGCATCGATGCGGTCGGGCAGCACCAACGGCAGGCGGCTATGGATGCGGATGCGCTTGACGTGTGCCATCTTGCCGAGGCGTTCGAACAACCAGTCGAGGTGAGTCGCGGACAGTGCCAACGGATCGCCGCCGCTCAGAATCACTTCCTCGATGCTCGTATCCGCTTCGATGTAGCGCAGACTCTCTTCCCATTCGCGCCGGCTGCGGCGGTTGTCGTCGTACGGGAAATGGCGGCGAAAACAGTAGCGGCAGTGGATGGCGCAGGCACCGGTGAGGATGAGCAAAACACGGCCCTGATACTTGTGCAGGATGCCCGGCACCACCGTGGCCGCCTGTTCCTCGAGCGGATCGCGCGAATAGCCTGGAACCTGTGCAAGCTCCGCCGTGGCGGGCAGCACCTGCAGCAACAACGGGTCGCTGGGATCGCCGACACGCATGCGCGCGGCGTAGACGCGCGGCACACGCAGCGGGAATTCACGCAGAGCGGCTTCGCTGTAGCCGACGTCGGCAGGGCTCAATTGCAACAGTTGCAGGAGCTCCAGCGGGTCGGTGATGAGATCGGCGAGTTGGTCCTGCCAGGAGGAAACTGCGCGGAGAGGAAGGGTTTGCGGCATGGCGCGCATTATAGAGGCCGCCCCCCGGACCCCGATAGGGCCGCACTGCGCCGGGCGCCGCAGGAAGAGTTTCCCATTGCCGCTATCTGGCGTAAGGGGACGCTTCTATACTGCCTGCTCGTCCCGTCGCCGGAGTGCCGCCATGAACGCTCGCGCCCGTCTCAGAGCCCTGTCGCTTCTGCTTCTTTGCAGCCTGACGGGTTGGGCACTGCCGGCTGCGGCACAGGAAGCGGTTCCCGTCATCCTCGCCGTGGGGGAAAGCACCACCGCCGGCTTCGGTGTGCCGCGCGACAAGTCCTGGCCGGCGCAGTTGCAGGCGTTGCTGGATGCTCGAGGGTTCGCATACCGCGTGGTCAACCATGGCGTCAGCGGCAGCACCACGACGATGGCGCTGAGCCGTCTCGGTGAGGGGCTCGCGCTCCAGCCGAAATTGGTGGTGATCGCCATCGGCGGCAACGATCGCTCGATGCGCATGAGTGCCGAGCAAACCAGGGAAAATCTGCGCCGCATGGTCGCGCTCTACCGCCGTGCCGGCGCCACGGTTTTCCTCGCCGATCGTCAGTCGAACAGCGATGGTGGCGATACAGTGGTCAACTCGCTCTACGCCGAACTTGCCGCCGAGGAAGATGCCATCCTGATCCCCTCGCTGCGGGAGGGTCTGGAGCGCAGCGCGCGGCATTTCCTGGCCGACCTGTCCCACCCGAATGCCGAAGGTTATCGGCTCATCGCCGAGCGGATGCTCGAGACCCTTTTGCCGCATTTGGCCACCGAATAGCGGCACTTTGCGCGAAAGCGGCTCGGCGAGTATCATGCGCGCCTTTCCGGGCGCGGCCACAGCCGCCGGACACAAGCACGTCAGAGGTGAGGTATGGCTTTTTACTCCACGAACGAATTCAAGGGCGGACTCAAGGTGATGCTCGACGGCGACCCTTGCGCCATTCTTGAGAGCGAGTTCGTCAAGCCGGGCAAAGGCCAGGCCTTCAACCGCGTACGTCTGCGCAACCTGCTCAACGGCCGCATCTGGGAGCGCACCTTCAAGTCGGGTGAGACCCTGGAAGCCGCCGACGTGAGCGAAGCGTCGATGGAATTCCTCTATCACGACGGCGAGTTCTACCACTTCATGAACACCGACGGCAGCTTCGAGCAGGTGGCCGCCGACAAGAACGCCGTGGCCGATGCCATCGACTGGCTGAAGGAGCAGGACGTCTACACCGTGATGATGTGGAACGGCGCGCCGATCTCCGTCACTCCGCCCAACTTCGTGGAGCTGGAAGTGGTCGAGACCGACCCCGGCATCCGCGGTGACACCGCCACCGGCGGCACCAAGCCGGCCAAGCTCAGCTCCGGCGCCGTGGTCAAAGTGCCCCTGTTCGTCGAAATCGGCGACGTCCTGCGCGTCGACACCCGTACCGGCGAATACCAGAACCGCGTCAAGAAGTAAGCACGCGGCTGCCATCTGCTCCGGCGGCCGCCGCCGGCAGCCGCTACGGAGCGTGCATGGCAAGATCCGAAGATTCCTCTCAGTCCGAAAGCTGGCGCCCCACGGCCTCCCTGGCGGCGTTGCGCGAGCGGGCGCAGCTCAACCGTCTCATCCGTGACTTCTTCCAGCGCCGCGGTGTGCTGGAAGTGGAAACGCCGCTGCTCAGTCGCGGCATCGGCACCGATCCCCATCTCGCTCCCATCATCGCCCGCTATGGTGCCTGTTTCGGCGAGGGCGCCGAGCGCTATCTGCAGACCTCGCCCGAATTCGCGATGAAGCGCCTGCTCGCCGCCGGCAGCGGGCCGATCTATCAGCTCTGCAAGGCCTTCCGCGACGGTGAGAGTGGGCCGCGCCACAACCCCGAATTCACGATGCTGGAGTGGTATCGCCCCGGCTTCGGCTTCGAGGAATTGATGGACGAGGTTGAAGCCCTGGTACGCGCAGCTTTGGAGTTGAAGGACGTTGTAGTCGAACGCCTCAGCTATGCCGAGTTGTTCGAGCGTGAACTGGGTTTCGATCCGCACGCGGCCACGCTCGAATTCCTGCAGCCGCTGGTGCGCGAACGGGTCGATGCCGCGCTGGAGCTCGAGGACCGCGACGCCTGTCTCGACCTGCTCTACAGCCATCTCATCGAGCCCAAGCTCATTTCTCCCGTCTTCATCTACGACTACCCCGCCAGTCAGGCTGCGCTCGCGAAAACCGCGATCGATGCAGAGGGGCGCCGCGTGGCGAAGCGCTTCGAGTTGGTGATGGGTGGTTTGGAGTTGGCGAACGGCTACGACGAACTCGCCGATGCGGCGGAGCAGGCGCAGCGCTTCGAACAGGATCGCCAGAAGCGTCAACGATTGGGCTTGCCGCTACTGCCTGCGGATTTGCGCTTCCTGGCAGCATTGGAAGCGGGAATGCCGGCTTGCGCCGGCGTGGCGCTGGGAGTGGACAGACTGCTGATGCTCAGGCTCGGCGCCTCCACCATCGATGCCGTGCTGGCCTTTCCGGAAGCGCGCGCCTGAATTGATCTGGGACGATCGGTCTTGGAATTCAGAACATGCGACCGATGTGCTCGCCCATGCGCATGCGCTGGCCATAGCCCATGCGATCCCACTCCATCATGTTGGGTCCGAACAGGACGATCACGGTCGAGCCCAGTTTGAAGCGGCCGAGTTCCAAGCCTTTCTCCAGATGGATCGGCGGTGCCGTGTGGCGGTAGTCATTGATCTGCAAACCTCCGCTGCTCGGCGCCACCTGACCCGCCCACACGGTATCGATGCCGGCCACGATCATCGCGCCTACCAGGATCACCGCCATCGGACCCTGTGGCGTATCGAAGATGCAGATCGCGCGTTCGTTGCGCGCAAAAAGACTGTCGACGTGCTCCGTCGTCACCTTGTTCACGGAAAAGAGTCGGCCAGGCACGTAGATCATCTCGCGCAGCGTGCCGCTCGTGGGGATGTGCACCCGGTGATAGTCGCGCGGCGCGAGATAGATCGTGGCGAACCGGCCGCCACGGAATTGTGCGGCGCGGGCCGCATCGCCGCCGAGCAGTGCAGTCAGAGAGAAGGTCTTGCCCTTGGCCTGGATCAGCGTGTCGTTCTGGATGTCACCGTAGGCACTCAACACGCCGTCGGCTGGGCTGACGATGCCGTTGGGCGTGTCGTCGATCGGACGTGCGCCTTCGCGCAGCGCGCGCGTGAAGAAGGCATTGAAGGAAGGATAGGCCGTCGGATCCGTCAGTTCGGCCTCGTGCATGTCAGGCTGATAGCGCCGCGCGAACCAGGTGATGAAGAGATTCTTGATCCACGGCGTCTTGCTCGCGGCGAAACGTCCCACCAGACGTGAGAGCAAGTGGTGGGGCAAGAGGTGCTGCAACAGAATGAACCACATAGGACTTACTTCGTAGACAGTTGGCGATGCCTGATCGTATCAGGCGCGTTAAGCGATCGGCGTATCGGGCAGGTTGCCCCATTCGCCCCAGGAGCCGTGATACCCCCGTGCCGGATGGCCCAGCAGTTTCGCGACGAAATAGCTCAGACCAGAGCGGTGATGACTCTGGCAGTGCGTGATGATGGTTTGTCCCGGCGCGATGCCGACGGCTTTGAGTTTTTCGCGCAATACTTCTTCGGGATGCAGACGTAGATTGCGCTCGCGATCCATCAGTTCCAGCCAGTCGAGATTCACGGCACCGGGAATGTGCCCCGACCGTGCCGAACCCGAGCGCAGGCCTTCGTACTCTTCTTTGGAACGGGCGTCCCAGATTGCGATGTCCGGCTTGCCGATCGCGTCCATCACTGTTTCGAGCTCGGCGATCGGTGCCTCGTGGAATTCCAGCTTCACGATGCTAGGAATCACACGCCGCACGTCCTGGGTGATCGGATAGCGCTCCTTGTACCAACTGAAGAGACCGCCATCGAGCAGTGAGTAACTGTGATGGCCGATGACGTCGAGCGTCCACAGGAAGCGCCCGGCCCAACCGCCACCTTCGTCGTCATAGGCGACGATGTGTTTGTCCGGGGTGTAACCGATACGCGAGAAGAGGCGTTCGAGCTGCGGCAGCTCGGGCAACTTGCCCGGTGCCGGCGGCAGGCCACTGAGGAGCTCTCCCGGATTCACGTGCACGGCGCCCGGCACATGCAGAGCCTGCCAGTTCTGCGGCTGGCACAGATCCACGATGAGCAGCTGCGGATCATCGAGCGAGGCCGCGAGCGTGGCGGGGTCGAGCAAGAGTGGATAGGGCTGGGTCATCGGTGAACTTCACGCCGGCGCGTCACGCGCGCTACTGCAGAGGGTTGCGAAGGTGCAATGCTACAGGCTGTTGCGTATCAGCTCATAGCTTTGCATGCGGCGCGGGTCGATGCGGCCACTGGCCGCGGCTTCAAGCAGGGCACAGCCGGCCTCGGTTTCGTGACGGCAATCGCGAAAACGGCAGGTGCCGAGCAGGGGGCGGAACTCCACGAAGCCTTCCAGCACCTGACGCGCATCGATGTGGCTGAGTCCGAATTCACGGATGCCGGGCGAATCGATCAGGCGACCTCCCTCCGGAAAATGGAAGAGCCGCGCCGAGGTGGTGGTGTGGCGGCCCTTGTCCGCCGCGTCCGACAAGCTGCCTTCCAGGGTGTTCACCCCGGGTAGTAGCGCGTTGACCAGCGCCGATTTGCCGACGCCGCTCTGCCCCACGAAGATCGCTGTGGCCTGACTCAGATGTGCCCGCAGCTCGGTGAGCCCCGTGCCGGCCTTGCTGGACACCCGCAGCGTGGCGTAGCCGAGGGAGCGATAGAGGTTCAGGAGCTCGTCGAGCTCTGCGCCTCTGTCTTCGTCCAGCTCGAGGTCGCACTTGTTGAGCAGTAGCAGCGGACGAAAGCCGAAGGTCTCGGCGGCGACCAGATAGCGGTCGATCAGGTTGTAGTGCGGCGGCGGTTCCGGCGCGGCGACGATCACCATGGTGTCGATGTTGGCAGCGACGGGTTTCAACTCACCCATCTTGCTCGGACGTTGCAGCAGCGAACGTCGCGGCAACATCGCCACCACCACGCCGTCCTCGTACGCAGCATCGCACTGCACGACGACTTCATCGCCGCTCACGAGCGGCTCGATGTTGCTGCGCTGGAAACAGCGCAGCACCTTGCCGGCCGCCTCGCCTTCGCAGAGTTCCACGTCGAGCTGCTTGCCGAAACGCGACAGCACCAAAGCGCGCACAGTGAGCGCGTCGGAGCTGGAAGTGGTGGAAGAAGCACCGGCCTTCTGTTTGAGGGCATCCTGTTGTTGCTGGATGCGGGCCAGTTGGCGCTTGCTGAGCTGTTTGCGGGACATGCCGGCATATTACGAGCGCCACCCCTTTGCTACAATCCGGCGGCCTCGTCTAAGGAGTAAGTCCCACGCATGGACAAGAAACATCACCTGATCTGGATCGACCTGGAAATGACGGGGCTGAGTCCAGATACCGACCGCATCATCGAGATTGCCACCATCATCACCAACACCGACCTGCAGGTCGTGGCCGAAGGCCCGGTGATGGCCATTCACCAGCCCAAGCACGTGATGGACGCCATGGACGATTGGAACCAGCGTCACCACGGCGCCAATGGTCTGATCGAGCGTGTCAAATACAGCCCCTACGATGAAGCTGCGGCGGAGAAGATCACGCTGAACTTCCTGTCGCAGTACTGCGATCCGCGCTCATCGCCGATGTGTGGCAACAGCATCTGCCAGGACCGTCGCTTCCTCGCGCGTTACATGCCTTCGCTGGAAGCCTTCTTCCACTACCGCAATCTCGACGTCAGCTCCATCAAGGAACTGGCGAAGCGCTGGCGACCCGATCTGATGGATGGACTGAAGAAGGAGGGTTCGCACAAGGCCCTCGAGGACATCCGCGATTCCATCAAGGAACTGCAGTACTACCGCGAGCACTTCTTCCTGACGCGCCGTCCCAGCTGAGGTCGGCGCTCGGCTGGACGCATCCCATGCGCCGCGAGTCGGCGCCTTCGTTTGCCTTGGATTGGATCGGTCTGGGAGAGGGGCCCGGACTGAGCTGGCTCATTGGCGCCTCAAGGGGAAGTTGGCATGAGGGCCCAGTCCGGGATGGGGAAATGAGAGCAGCGAAGGAGGGGAACCTCGTGCACCCACCCACTGGTAAGCAAGTTGCGGGCCAGTTTTGTAACAAACCGTCCTTGACTCAGTTCCGCGGGCGCACGCGGACGTAGTAGTAGAGGAAATAGCCCAGCCAGGACAGCAACAACGCGCTCAAGGCCCAGAAAATCCGGTCCCAACCGCTCACTCGCTTGGAAAACAAGGCACTGAGACAGGGCACGACGAGCACCATGATCACCGGAATCAACAGCAGAGTGTTCCAAAGCAGAGGCGGCAGCATGAGAGACGAAGTGTTTCCTTTGGTGGCAAGAGATTGTTGAACGTTACGTAGCGAAACAGTTGCATTACGCATTTCCGATGACTTCGCTGTCCTGTGATAGCGTTTTGCTGGCAACGAGGGCGCAGGCGTTACAAATGGCAGCGTTCCGCCCCCGGTGAAGTTCGCTCTCGAGGAAGGATTGGCCGCAGAAATCGCAGCATCGCGGGCCCGTCTCTGGTGCAGGTTCCTCCGTCCCGGAAATGCGCGCAAGGGCGCCGGGGATTAGGGGGATCAGCTCCTCCCCTCGCGCGTATGCCTCCTGCCAGGTTTCCATTGCCGGCAGCAACGCCTCACGCCGCGCCAGACTGGCGGGCGGCCAATGTTGTTCACGCCGGTAGAACTGTGGAGTGGCGGGAGCGTCGGGGGGCAGTGCGAGCCAGTGCTGCTTGGAGTCGGTAAAGATGTGGACCTTCGGGGGCAGGGCGTTCGGATCATCCAAGGTTCCCACTCGCACGAAGCTCAGCACGGCACCCAGGCTGGCGTAGTGGCTCCAGAGCGCGATGCGGCAGAAGGGGCAGCGCGCGATGTACTGCGGTTTGCCGCTGGCGGTGGGAGTGCGGATGAGCTCGTAGGAGCCGCGCAGCACGCTCACCAGAGTGCTCTCGATCAGCGCGTTGTGTGCGAAGGCTGAGCCCGTTTCGCGCTGACACCAACGGCAGTGGCAGCAGTGTACGAACAGTGGGGCAGCTTCCAGGCGATAGCGCAGGCGTCCGCAGTCGCAGCCACCTTCCAGGCAAAGGGCAGAATCCGCCATCGACGATCCTTACGGTTGAGTCCGAAGGCGGATTTTCACGGTTTCTCAGGCGACCGCAAGTTGCTCTAGCACAGCCGGAAGGGTGCGGAAGTCGGTGACCACTGCGTCGGCGCCCAGACTGCGGGCCCGGGTAGGATCGGTTTCGAAGGCCACGGCGATGGCGGTGATGCCGCAGCCGCGGGCCGCGAGTACGTCATTGGCGTGATCGCCCACCATCACGGCATGGTCACCGCGCACGGCGTCGTAACCCAGCCGGGCCAGAGCGTGGCGCAGATGGCCGGCATCCGGCTTGCGCACGCCGGCGGCGTCGCCCCCCGCCACCGTGCCGAAGAGTTCCAGCACTTCGAGCCGACGCAGAATCTCTTCGCAGGGCACCGTCATCTTGTTGGAGGCGAGGCCGATGGCCCAACCGGCATCGCGCAGCGCACGCAGGGTTTCCGCCACGCCGTCGAAAAGCCGGGTATGGCGATATTCCGTGGCCTTGTAGGCCGCCAGATAGTCGCGGGCGAGCTCATCCAGCTCGGCGCCTTCGATGGCGCGGCCCTTCGCGGCGAAGACGCGCTGGGTCAGCACCTTCATGCCGTCGCCGAGCATGGGCTCGAGTTCGGCGCGCGCAATGGGCTCCAGGCCCTGGTCGGCCAACACCAGGTTCATGGCGGCGACGAGGTCGTCGACACCGTCGATCAGGGTTCCGTCGAGGTCGAAAAGGATGAATTTGGCGGGGGAGGACGAGCTGGACATCGGTACTTCCGCAATACGACAAAGGCGCAGTAGACCATAGCGGCCGCATCATTTCGAGCCACCCGGATCACCCGCGCGTGAGCTGGGGGCCAAGAGCGCCTATACTTGCGCTCCCCACCTTTACCCTCCCAAGTCCCGCGAGGATGTCGTCATGAGTTCCGCCCGTTTCGCTCCTTCCTGTCCCTTCACCCCCAAAGCACTCGCGCGCGCTTTGCCTCTGGCGCTCGTGCTGGGGCTGGCAGCCTGCTCCGAGTCGGCGCTGCCACCCACGGACAGCAGCGCGGCCGCACCCGTGGACAGAGCGCCCGCGGTAACGGAAGCCCAGCAAACCCTGAGTTCGGGCATCGAGCTCGAAAACTTCGACACCACCATCGCTCCCGGCACCGACTTCTATCGTTACGTCAACGGCAAATGGCTCGCCAGCACGGAGATCCCGGCCGATAAATCCAACTACGGCGCCTTCACCCAGCTCGACGACGAGGCGCAGGAGCACTTGCGCGCCATCATCGAAAGCGCTGCCGTGGCCGATGCCGCTGCGGGCTCGGACACGCAGAAGGTCGGTGACTTCTTCAAGAGCTTCATGGACGAAACCACGATCGAGCAGCTCGGCGCCACGCCGCTGCAGGCCGGTCTCGCCGAGATTGCAGCCACCACGACCAAGCAGGAGCTCTTGTTACTCAGTGCCGAGCTGAACCGCATCGGCGTGCAGATCCCTGCCGCCATCTACATCAACAACGACGAGAAGCAGTCGGATCAGTACATCACCTACATCGTGCAGTCGGGCCTGGGACTGCCCGATCGCGACTGGTACCTGAGCACCGACGACGCCTCGCACGAGCAGGCCCGTAGCGCCTACGCCAACTACATCGACACCGTGCTGGGCCTCGCCGGCTACAGCGCCGAGCAGCCGAGCGCCGCCGTGCTCGACATCGAGCGCCGCATCGCCGAAGCGCACTGGGATCGCGTGCGCAACCGCCAGGCCGAACTCACCTACAACAAGCGCACCCTGCAGGAATTGCAGGCCATGGCGCCCAGCATCGACTGGAAACGCTATCTGGAAGGTCTGGGGGTGACGGAAGAAACCTTCGTGGTGGGCCAGCCCAGCTTCATCGAAGATTTCGACAAGATCTGGGACGACGTGCCGCTGTCTGCCTGGCAGACCTATTTCAGCTTCAAGTTCGTCGACGCCTTCGCTCCCTATCTGAGTGCCGACTTCGTCAACGCCCAGTTCGACTTCGAAGGCCGTGTGCTCAACGGTGCGCAGGAAATCGAGCCGCGCTGGAAGCGTGGTGTGGCGGTGGTCGATGCTGCCCTCGGTGAAGTCGTCGGCAAACTGTACGTGCAGGAGCACTTCCAGGAAGAAGCCAAGGTGCGCATGGACCAGTTGGTCAACAATCTGCGTGCCGCCTTCCGCGAAGGCATCGAAGAACTCGAGTGGATGACGCCACAGACCAAGGCCGAGGCGCAGGACAAGCTGGCGAAGTTCAACACCAAGATCGGCTATCCCGACAAATGGAAGGACTATTCCGCCCTGACCGTGGATGCCTCCGACCTCGTGGGCAACGTGATGCGTTCGCGTCGCGTCGAACACGAGCGCGAAGTGAATAAGCTCGGCAATCCCATCGATCGTGACGAATGGTTCATGACGCCCTACACCGTCAACGCCTACTACAACCCGCCGATGAACGAAGTCGTGTTCCCTGCGGCGATCCTGCAGCCTCCCTTCTTCAACGTGGAAGCGGACGATGCCGTGAACTACGGCGGCATCGGTGCGGTGATCGGCCACGAGCTGAGCCACGGTTTCGACGACCAGGGCCGCAAGTACGATGGCAACGGCAACCTGCGTGACTGGTGGACCGAAGCCGACGCCAGTGCCTTCGGCGAGCGTGCCGCCAAACTCGCCGCACAGTACTCGCAGATCGAAGTATTGCCGGGCAAATACCTCAACGGTGAATTCACCCTGGGCGAAAACATCGGTGATCTCAGCGGTCTCGCCGTCGCCTACCGCGCCTATCGCATGTCGCTGCAGGGCAAGGAAGCGCCGGTGATCGATGGTTTCACTGGCGATCAGCGTTTCTTCATCGGTTGGGCGCAGGTATGGCGTCGCCTCTATCGCCCGGAGAACCTCGAAGTGCGTCTGACCGCCGATCCTCACTCCCACAGCGAAGCACGCACCAACGCCGTACTGCGCAACTTCGATCCCTGGTACGAAGCCTTCGACATCCAGCCCGGCAGCCCGATGTACCTGCCGCCGGAAGAGCGCGTGAAGATCTGGTGATCGTTATGGCCCCGCGCCATGCGGGGCCGATGTTTCCCGGCCTAGGTGAAGCTCACTTCCCTGCCTGTCGCGAGATCGCTGCTCGAACGCTCTCGCGCTCAGCGGAATCCCAATGACTCCATCCCATGCTGCAACCACCACCCGGTAGTCCAACCTTGGCTCTCCTGCGGCAATTCTTCATCTTCGGCCTGGTAGGCACGGCAGCGTTCCTGGTCGACGTGGCCGTGCTCTATGCGCTGCGTGAATTCCTCGGGCTCTTCGTGGCGCGCATCGTGTCCTTTCTGGTGGCCACGCTATTCACCTGGTCGGTCAACCGCACGCTGACCTTCGCAAATGGCCGCTCACGACTCTCACCCCACGCGGAATTTCTGCGCTATCTCTTGTTCGTGCTCGGCGGCGGTGGCGTGAACCTGCTTACCTACACCTGGCTCGTGACGAGTGTCGCGCTCGTTGCCAGCCATCCCTTCCTCGGTGTTGCCGCAGGCAGCATCGCAGGCATGCTGGTGAACTTCTCGCTCTTGAAGTGGATCCTCTACAGGCACTGAACCGCCGCGCCAGGAAGTTCTGACACTACGCGTTGCAGTAGGGGATCGTGAGGAACGGCTCGACTCATGTGAGCCGAGCCGCAGGGACTCAGTTGTTGAGAAGGTTCACCGGCGCATATTCGTCGGTGAGCACGCGTTCGCGCAGGTTCCAATCGGGTTTGGTGACGAGCAGTTGCGGGAATTCCGTCATGTCCATGCCGAAGCGTGCCACTCGCTCGTTGAAGGCTGGTGCACGCGCTTCGAGCGTGGCGCGATCGGGCAACGGTTGCATCGAGGCGATGATGATGCGGTTGCCGGTGCCGGGCATGCGCACGTTGAAGAATTCACCGAAGACCTGACGATAGGTGTTCGACTCCGCTGCGTAGAGACGACTGGTGGAGAAGGTGTTGGCGATCAGCATGCCGTTCTCGGGCAAGAGCTTCTTCACTTCTTCGAGGAACTCCGCTGTCATCAGATGCTCGGGAATGTATTCACCGGTGAAGGCATCGAGAATGATCAGATCGTATTTCGTGCCCTTCAGTCCTTCGCGTTTGATGTAGACGCGACCATCCACGACTTCCGTGCGGATCAGATCGGTTTCCTCGAAATCGAAATATTTCTTCGCCACGTCCACCACGGCCTCGTCGATCTCGACGATGGTGATCTTCGCGTTGGGGAACAGGGTCTTGTAGGTATGTACCAACGTGCCGCCGCCGAGGCCGAGAATCAGGATGCTGCTTGGATTGTCCTGAATCATCAGGCTGGACAACACCATCTTGGCGTAGGGAAAGACCAGCTTGTCGTGATCGTCGAAGAAGCGGCAGCTCTGGTTGAGACCATTGAGCTCGGTCACGGTGAAGCGCATGCACAGGCGCTCCTCATCCTCGGTAACGAGGATGTTGCGATAGAGCGAACGCTCCTGGTGAACGATGCGCAATTCACCCCGCTGAGCTTGAGCAGCAGGAACCAAGGCCAGCAACGCGGCGGCGAATAAACAGGAAAGGAAAGGGCGCATGGCGATACCCATCTAGTTAGGTGCTGGTGGTTTTACCCGTTTTTGCGGGCGGCGCGCAATCCGGTGGCAATGGCCAGTGCCGCGGCTGCGGCGAGGGTCAGACACATCGTCACCAGGATCTGCGTCACCTCGAACCACAACACGAGATAGAACGAAGTGGCCAAGGTGCCCAACGCGCTACCCAGGGTCGAAACGAAATAGAGCGTTCCCGCAATGTGACCGCTGCGATTGGAGTCGATTACCAACAGACGTACGGAATAGGGCGCGATCATGCCCATCACGGCCGTGGGCAGGAAGAACAACAGCATCGACACGATCAACGAGCCGTAGCGCGGGTCCTCGATGGCGAGGAACAGCGTTTCCATGATCGGGATGCTCCATAGGATCAACGGCAACATCAGCAGCGCGGCGCCAGCGAAGAAACAGCCGTAGCGCACGAGGTTGGGATTGCGCAGAGACAAGCGACCACCGATGAGGTAACCGACCGACAGCGACAGCATGAACACCGTGATGATGCTGCCCCATACGTAGATGCTGCTGCCGAAATAGGGCGCCAGAATACGACCACCGAGCAGTTCGATGGCCATGATGATGAAGCCGCTGATGAAGGCGAGGCAAAGAACGATGAGGTTGCTGGAAAGAGGTTTTGCAGAAACTGTTTGGTTCATGGCGACTCCTGTGACGGCGCCGGAGTATAGCAAGGCAGGAATTTCCGTATAGGTTTCTTTTGCGCGGCCTGGAGCAATGGTTGTGCAACACGGTTATGATGGCCATACCGCGCCGGTGCTGTTTACCGCGGACAAACAGAAAAGCGTCCCCCGAGGGCGAAGACCAAGGAGGAGTTCGTGGAAGAACTGTTGAACGTCGTAATCAGCCCGCTGGGCTTCTTGCTCGTGTTCGTGATCATCCTGCTGCGCACGAGCATCAAGTTCGTGCCGCAGAACCATGCCTATGTGGTGGAACGCTTCGGCAAATACCACTCCACCAAGGAAGCCGGTCTCAACTTCATCGTCCCCTTCATCGATCGCGTCGCCGCCGATCGCTCGCTCAAGGAAATCGCCATCGACGTGCCCAGCCAGGGCGGCATCACCAAGGACAACATCAGTCTGACGGTGGATGGTGTGCTCTACTTCCGTGTGCTCGATCCCTACAAGGCCACCTACGGTGTCGACAACTACGTCTTCGCCGTCACCCAGCTGGCGCAGACCACGATGCGTTCCGAGCTCGGCAAGATGGAATTGGATAGAACCTTCGAGGAGCGCAGTCAGCTGAACGCCAACATCGTCGACGCCATCAACGAAGCGGCGGCGCCGTGGGGCATCCAGGTGTTGCGCTATGAGATTCGCGACATCGTGCCACCGGCTTCGGTACTGGCGGCGATGGAAGCGCAGATGAAGGCCGAGCGTGTGAAGCGTGCGCAGATCCTCGAATCCGAGGGCGATCGTCAGGCTGCGATCAACCGTGCCGAAGGTCAGAAGCAATCCGTGGTGCTGGCTGCCGAAGCGCAGAAGGCGGAACAGGTCTTGAGGGCGCAGGGTGAAGCCGAGGCCATTCTGGCCGTGGCGCAAGCGCAGGCTGCCGCCCTGCGCAAAGTGGGTGAGGCTGCGAATACGCCGGAAGGTCAGAAGGCGATCCAGCTCGATCTTGCCACCAAGGCCATCGCTGCCAAGGAAGCCATTGCACGTGAATCGACGGTGGTGCTGTTGCCCGATGGTGATAGCAATGCCGCTTCCGTCGTGGCGCAGGCCATGACCATCATCAATCGCATCAACGCAACGCAGGGAGAGAAGATGTGATGGAATGGCTGACGAGCAATTTCGCGAGCCTGCTGATCGGCACGGGTCTGGTATTGCTTGCCATCGAAGTGGCGGTGCTCAACCTATCGATCATGATCTTGCTGTTCATCGGCATCGCCTGTCTCTGCACGGGCCTCCTGATGTGGATCGGCATCCTGCCTCCCACCTGGATTGCCGCCTGCGGCAGCGTTGCCTTGTTGAGTATCGCCTCCGCCTGGTTCCTATGGGAGCCACTGAAGCGTTTGCAACAGGGATCGAGTGATACCGCGGTGAAGAACGATCTCGTCGGCTATCGCTTCTTGCTTGAACAGTCGGTATCGAATACGGAGTTCGGCAAACATCGCTACTCGGGCATCGACTGGAAGGTGCGCAGCGAGGAGCCGCTGCCAACCGGCATCTTGGTCGAAGTGGTCAAGGTCGAAGTGGGTTTCCTGGTCGTTGCGCCCGTCGAAGCTCTTTAGTTCAGATCAGCACGCCGAAGACTCGCCCCACACCTGCGCTGAGTAGCATGGCCAGCGCTCCCCAGAAGCCGACGCGTCTGGCGCCACGCCATACGGAAGCGCCGCTCCAGTAGGCAGCGATCCCGCCCAACAGCATCAGGAAGAACAGGGCAGCAATTCCCAAACCCCATTCCATCAGCGATGCCGGCAGCAACAGTGCGGTCACGATGGGCAGCGCCGCGCCCGCGCTGAAGCTCGCGCCGGAGCTCGCGGCAGCGACCAACGGTCGTGCCTTGGCGCCTTCGGTAAGACCGATCTCGTCGCGAGCGTGTGCCTCCAGGGCATCATGCTCGCTCAGTTGTTTCGCCACTTCCCCTGCCAGCTCTTTGCTCAAGCCGCGCTCAACGTAGATGTCCTCCAGCTCCTTTTGCTCTTCTTCGGGATAGAGCTGCAGGGCCTCTTGCTCCATGGAAAGTTCAGCTTCCTCGAGGTCGGCCTGCGAACTGACGGAGACGTATTCGCCGGCAGCCATCGACATGGCGCCGGATACGAGCGCGGCCACGCCGGCTATGAGTATGTCGCGCAGTTCCGCTCCTGCGGCGGCTACGCCGATCAAGAGCGAGGTGGTCGACAGAATGCCATCGTTGGCGCCCAATACTGCGGCACGTAGGCCAGTGGTTTCGTTGAGACGATGACGGTGATGTGGAAATCTGGAACTATCGGCGGCGCTGGAGCTCATGAAATTTCCTTCGTTACGGCCGTGCGGTGTGTCGTTCTAGTGCCCATTCGACGTGCTCACGTACGAGAGGCGATGGATGATGGCGCCGGCTTTCCAGCGCGGCGAGTACCTCGGGTGAAGTGGGCGCGTTGCCGAGCCCCACCGCGAGATTGCGCAACCAACCTTCGTAGCCGGTGCGGCGAATGGCCGAACCTTCGGTGCGCGCGAGAAATTCTTCCTCGGTCCACAGAAACAATTGCACGAGTTCGGCACGATCGAGCGCGTGGCGTGGCGTGAAGTCGCGTTCAGCGCTTGCGCTGGCGAACTTGTTCCAGGGACAACAGAGCTGACAGTCGTCACAGCCGAACACACGATTGCCGATCAAGGGACGCAGCTCGAGTGGAATGGCGCTCTTGAGCTCGATGGTGAGATAGGAAATGCAACGACGCGCATCGAGTATCTTTGGGCCGACGAAAGCTTGTGTGGGGCAAAGGCGCAGACACGCCGTGCAACTGCCGCAATGGGCTGTCGCTGGTGGATCGACCGGCAAAGGAAGATCGGTGAAGAGTTCGCCGAGAAAGAACCAGGAACCGGCACGGCGATTGATCAGCATCGTGTTCTTGCCGATCCAGCCGAGTCCTGCCTTTTCTGCAAAGGCACGTTCCAGAACCGGGCCGCTGTCGACGAAGGCGCGATAGCCGAACTCGCCGATCACACCTTGTATGCGTTCGGCCAACTGCTGCAGACGTTTGCGGATGACCTTGTGATAGTCGCGTCCCAGCGCATAACGTGCGACATAGGCGCGCTTGGGATTTTGTAGTACTTCGATGCTCTGTGGTTCGGCCGGTAGATAGTCCATGCGCACCGAGATCACGCGCAACGCGCCGGGCACCAAGGTGTGTGGATTCGTGCGCAGATCCGCGTGACGTTGCATGTACTGCATTTCGCCGTGGTGGTTCTGTGCCAGCCAGTTCGCGAGATGTTCGGCGTGGATGCCCGGATCGAGATCGGTGATGCCGACTTGCTGAAAGCCGAGCTCACGTCCCCAAAGCTTGATGTCATTGGCGAGTACGGCGCAATCGGGAGCAGTGGAGGCAGGAACGGGTGGTGGCATGCGGCTATGGTATCAAAAGCGGCTCTTTCCTAGACTTGCGCCTCACGCCCATCGTTGACGTAGCCAGGAGGAGCCTGACATGAGCGAAGCCCGCCCCCCGTTTCCGCCCTTCACGCGAGAAACCGCCATTCAGAAAGTGCGTGCAGCGGAAGATGCATGGAACAAGCGTAGTCCAGCGCAGGTCGCACTGGCCTATACACCGGATAGCCGATGGCGCAATCGCGCGGAATTTCTCAGCGGCCGCGCCGAGATCGAAGCCTTTCTCACGCGCAAATGGGCGAAGGAACTCGACTATCGTTTGATCAAGGAACTGTGGGCCTTCACCGACAACCGTATCGCCGTGCGCTTTGCCTATGAATGGCACGACGATTCCGGACAGTGGTATCGCTCCTACGGCAATGAAAACTGGGAGTTTGCCGACAATGGTCTGATGGCGGTACGCCGCGCCAGCATCAACGATCTACCGATCAAGGAAAGCGAGCGCAAGTTCCATTGGCCGCTGGGACCGCGTCCAGCGGATCATCCCGGCCTGAGCGACCTGGATCTTTGATTTCCATATAGACAAAAGCGCGCCCGATTCGAGGCGCGCTTTTTCTTTGGGCCATCGAATCAGCTTTGGGCGATCGAATTACTCGGCCCAACTCCGATCAGTCATCTTGTCGAGCACGTTGCCCTGCTGCGAATTCTGCAACTGCTGCGCCCAGCGGAATTTCACATGCTGCAGGAACTTCGTGTTCCACGAGGCGTGGACTTCGTTGCGATCGCGCCAATAGAGAATGAACTCCGGCAACAGTGATTCCGCAAAACCCGCATCGATCTGCGCCATTGCGAGAATTTCCCAACACGCATCGCTGGGTTTGAAGTCGGGTGGGATGGGGCGCAACGTCGTGTCGTGTTCGAGCGCGTGCGTGTAACGCTCCCACTGCCGTTTGACGTGCGCGAGGAACTTGCTGTCCCACACGCTGCTCGTGCTGCCCTGGCTGCGCCAATAGAGCACGAACTCCGGGATCGCATCCTCGATGAAGCTCAGGCTGATGCCGGACAGCTCGAGGATGTCGAGCACGTCTTCGCTCGGTCGCCAGTTGGCGGTCATCGGCACTTCCTGTTGTCGTGCCTGCACCACACTGCGCTGTTTTTCCCACGCCGCCACCACCCACTTGAGGAAGGCGTTGTGCCAGGAATAGCTGAATTTCTGGCGCTCCTGGTGATAGCGCACGAAGGGCGCGACTTCCTGCTCGATGAAATCCAGCGGCACGTTGCGCTGCTGCAACTGCATGATGAGGTCGCGGTCGGGCCGCCAGTCGGGCGGAATGAGACGCGAGTTCGCTTTCGTTGCGGTGCTTTTCTGCGGTGCACGTGAGGCAGTGGTAGCAGCGCTTCGTGGCGTTGTCTCACCAGGTGGATTCACCACCTGGTTGATCGCTATCGACTGCAGGTGTTCGGCACCGGGCACGGCTTCGATCAACAAGAGGCCCTTTTCGCGCAGGCTCTGCTGCACCGCGAAGATCTTCGGCAGATCCCAGAACGGCAGCGCTTCGCGCAGACGCTGCTGACTCACCTCCATCCAACGCCGCTGCGCGCGATAGATCGCGGGATGTTGCAGCAGCAATTCGCTGACGACGTGCAGAAGCACGGCTTCTTCCAACCCGATGGTCGCGGCCAAGGTGGGCGAGATCAGCAGTGGACGTTCTGGCACCAGGGAACTGGTCATGGTTTGGATGAAAGGCTTGAGGTGGTCGTGCGGAGGGACGGGATGCTAACACAGCCCATACAACCGTACGAAAATTTGATCTCTGTCTATCAATTGTTAAGGAGGGTGGCCGATGAAGCGCTAACACCTTCGAGAATTTGTATGCGAATCAACGAACCTATCACTCAGCGCGAGTACGAATTGGGAGACGACGTCACTCTGATGTCGACGACGGACCCGCAGAGTTATGTGCGTTATGCCAACGCTGCGTTCGTCGAAGTTTCTGGTTTCGATCGCGACGAAATCCAGGGAAGTCCCCACAACATCGTGCGACATCCCGACATGCCGCGCGAAGCCTTCGCCGACATGTGGGCCACGCTCAAGCGTGGCGAACCGTGGACGGCGCTCGTCAAGAATCGCCGCAAGAACGGCGATCATTACTGGGTGCGCGCCAATGCCGTGCCCGTCGTGCGCGACGGCAAGCAGGTGGGCTACATGTCGGTCCGCACCAAGCCCTCGCGCGCAGAAATCACCGCCGCCGAGCAACTCTATGCGCAATTCCGCCAGGGCAGGGCGCGCAACAAGCGTTTCCACAAGGGGCTGATCTGCCGCAGCGGCTGGTTGTCCTGGTTGTCGATCGGGCAGTGGTTGCCCGTGCGTTGGCGCATCCGCAGTGTCTTCCTCATGCTCGCCGCCTTGCTCGTCGGCACTCAAGCTTTGGTGCCGGATGCGGCGTTGGGAAGCACTCACACCGCAATCGCCTGTCTCGCGCTGCTACTTGCCGATCTGATGCTGGAGCAGCAGTTGGCGCGTCCCATGGAGCGCTTGCTCAAGCAGGCCTTGGCGGTGGCGAGCGGCGCCACGCAGGAAGTCGAGCACATGAATCGCGTGGACGAGATAGGCATGACGCTGCGCAGTCTCGGCCAGTTGGGGCTGATGTTCCGCTGGGTGATCGATGACGTCAGCGAGCAGGTGGTGCGTGTGCAAAGCGCCGCGGCGGACATCGCCAGCGGCAACGACGATCTCAACCAGCGCACCGAATCGATGGCGGTTCACGTGCAGCAAACCGCGGCGTCGATGGAAGAAATGCTGCGCACGGTACAGAGCAGCGCCGATGCGGCGCGTCAGGTGAATCAGCTGGCGGCAGAGGCCAGCGCCGCAGCGCGCAGCGGTGGTAACGCCATGGCGGACGTGGTCGCCACGATGCGCGAAATTTCCGAGGGTTCGCAGAAGATCGCCAACATCATCGGCCTGATCGACAACATTGCCTTCCAGACCAACATCCTCGCGCTCAATGCGTCAGTGGAGGCGGCGCGTGCCGGTGAGCAGGGCCGCGGTTTCGCCGTGGTGGCCGAAGAGGTGCGCAATCTCGCCCAGCGCAGTGCCGCGGCGGCGAAGGAGATCAAGGGCTTGATCGAAGCCAGTGCGGAGCAGGTCCACGCCGGTACCCGCATCGTCAACGACACCGAGAACGCGATGGAGGACATCGTGGGGCAGGTACAGCGCGTGACGGATCTGATCGGTGAGATTTCCACCGCCGCGGCAGAGCAGAGCGGTGGTATCGCGCAGGTGAACCAGGCGGTGGTGTCGCTGGATCAGACCACGCAGCAGAACGCCGCCTTGGTCGAGCGCAGCACGCACGCCTCGCGTCAGCTGCAGGCACAGGCCGACAGTCTGGCCGATGCGGTGAACGTGTTTCGTTCCTAGGTTGGGCGAGAGCGGCGGCTGCGGAACCCGCGCCATGCGGCTGGAGCTCAGCCTGGCGCGAAGTTCAACGAGTTGCTCACCGTGAAAGAGCATCCACCTGGTCCGAGTGGCATCACGTCGGTGCTGCTGCCCGTTCAGCAGTTCAACGCTTCCAAGGCCTCGCTGAGTTTGCTCACGCCGATCACTTCCATGCCGGCGATCGGCTGACGCGGCGCATTGGCCTTGGGCACGATGGCGCGGGTGAAGCCGTGCTTGGCGGCTTCCTGCAGCCGTTCCTGGCCGCTCGGCACCGGGCGGATTTCGCCCGCCAGCCCGACTTCCCCGAATACCACCAGCTCGCGCGGCAGCGCGCGGTCGCGGAAGCTCGAGACGATCGACAGCAGCAGCGCGAGGTCGGCGCTGGTCTCGCTCACCTTCACGCCCCCCACCACGTTCACGAACACATCCTGGTCCGCCATGAAGAGGCCGCCGTGGCGATGCAGCACGGCGAGCAGCATCGCCATGCGGTTGCCGTCGAGGCCCACGGCGATGCGGCGCGGATTGCCGAACTGCGAGCCGTCCACCAGGGCCTGGATCTCCACCAACAGCGGCCGCGTGCCTTCCCACAGCACCGTGACGAGGGAGCCGGGCGAGATTTCTTCGGTGCGCGCCAGGAAGATGGCGGAGGGGTTCTTCACTTCCTTCAGACCGCCCTCGGTCATGGCGAAGATGCCGAGCTCGTTCACCGCACCGAAGCGGTTCTTGTGGCCGCGCAGCGTGCGGTAGCGACTGTCCTCGCCGCCGTCGAGCATCAGGAAGCAGTCGATCATGTGCTCGAGCACCTTGGGGCCGGCGAGCGAACCCTCCTTGGTGACATGGCCCACGAGGAACAGCGCGGTGTTGGTCTGCTTGGCGAACTGAATCAGATAGGCGGCGCATTCGCGCACCTGCGACACCGACCCGGGCGCCGAGGGCACGTCGGCGCTGTACATCACCTGGATCGAGTCGATCACGATCACCTTGGGTTTGTGCTCGGCCGCGGCAGCTGTGATCTCGTGGACATTGGTTTCGGACAGCATCTTGAGCTTGTCGGTGGGCAGACCGAGCCGCCGCGCGCGCATGCCGACCTGTTGCAGGCTTTCCTCACCCGTCACGTACAGCGCTTCCATTTCCTGCGAGAGCCGGCACATGAGCTGCAGCAGCAGGGTGCTCTTGCCGGCGCCGGGGTTGCCGCCGATCAGCACCACCGAACCCGGCACCAGGCCGCCGCCGAGGACGCGGTCGAGTTCACCGATGCCGGTGGGAAGACGCGGGGCTTCATCGAGGCTGATGCTGGCAAGGGTGCGCACCGAGGTGAGGGACCCGGCGTAGCCGGTGCGGCGGAAATCGGTGACGGCGGCAGGGGCGGTCTTGCCGAGGCTGACGCGGCTGAGGGTGTTCCAGGCGCCGCAGGAGGCGCATTGTCCTTGCCATTGGGAGTGTTCGGCGCCGCAGTCGTTGCAGACGTAGGCGGATTTTGCTTTGGCCATGGGGTGCAGAGGTGGATGACAAACAGGCTGCATTCTATCGGCTAGGGGCAGGGCTTGCTGGGGTTTGTGGGCGCAGAGCGCCACGCCGGGCGCTCGACATCTCGAGGCTCTTGAGCAGGAGAACTGGGCTGATCGTCGTGAAGCGTGAATGCATACCCGTGTTGGCGGGCACTTACTTTCGCCGCTCCATCCGAGGCCTTAGGTGTTTTCTGACATCGCCTGTTTGTGTTGGGCTTCACCAGGGGTTCGCCCAAGCTAAGAGGTAGGGAGATAGAAAAAGGCCACTCCTGGGAGTGGCCTTTTGGGGAGGGGCTGGGTCGGGGACCCAGCTTGGGGTGAGTCGTTATTGGGCCGGGGGCAGGGGGAGCTGCTGGTCCGGGTTGATCTGTTGGTTCGCCTCGCGCTCGTTGAGGGCGGTGACGATCATGCCGAACTCGGTTTCACCGACCGGAGCGTCGCCGCCTTTGCGGCCGCGTTCCATGAAGCGCAGTTCGGGAATGACGGCTTCGGCTTCGGCCTGGCTGACGATACCGTCTGTGTCGACGTCTTCCACGTTGAAACCGGGGAGATAGGTGCGGGCCTCGGTGACGCTGAGCACGCCATCACCGTCGGCATCGGCGTCGCCGAAGAAGGCGTGGCCGGTGTTGCCCTGGAACAGCAGTTCCTGTTCACGTGGATCAGGTTCGTGCGGCTGGGGCAGGGAGGTCGGCGGTGCCGGCGGTTCCTCGAGGTTTTCGGGGTTGTTGCGTACGTCGTTGTCGCGGATGTCCTGCGCTTGGGCGCCCAAGGTGAGTGCCAGCAGTGCTGCGGTGGCGGCAAGGCCAAGTGGGTGCTTCATGTCGTCCTCCTCGTTTCGTGTTCTCACTCAGACCAGAGCAAGCGCCGTGCCCGGAGTGGTTAGTCTTTTGAATTCAAAAGCTTGGATCGGAGGACAACGGCAAGAACAGGAGCTCGACTGGAAATTCCTACCGGGACGGCATGTCAAATTTGCAGTGGGCGGTGGATCGGCAGAAGGGAGGTGGCCGGCGTGTAGGACTGCGAGTCAGGGCTGCTGGTAGGAGTGTTCACGGAACCAGAGATTGGCAGCCCATTTTTCGCCGGCAAGGACGGGCAAGGCGCGGTGCAGGCTCTGGGGATGGCGGATGTTGGTGCCGGGCTGGCAGTTGTGGAACAGGAGGAGGTTGCCGGGGAGGGGGCGGATTTGCAGGTCCAACTTGGGAAAGGCGGTGGCACCGCCACCTTCGACGTAATTGAGATAGAGAAGCGCGGTGACGAGGCGTTGGCCGCCGCGGGCCATGCAGCGGTCGCCGCGTTCGGTGCCGGCTTCCCAGCCATCGTAGTGGGCGCGGTATTCCTGGCCGGGACCGTAGTACACCACCTGGAAGGCTTCGGCGTGGCTGAGGGGCAGGCCGACCAGGCGTGCGATGCGCTGTGCGAGGCTCTTGATCAGCGGATCGTGGTCATGGCTCACCCAGCAATTGCTGCCGCTGCGTCCCTCACTGATGTAGCCGCCCACCGCGCCCGAGACCTTGGCGGGAGCGAGCCGTTCGAAGGCCGCTTCGCGTAGCGCCGCCAGTTCTTCCTGGCTGGCGTAATCCTCGAACAGCCAGATGCTCGGGTCTTCGCACAGCGCCTCGCCATCGGGGTACCGACGTGGCAGTTCCGTCAGGTCGATGGGTTCGGTCGAAGCCTTATGTGCAGGGCGCGCCTGCATCGTTCGTCTCCCTTGGGGTGCTCACGCGTAACACTTCGGCACGCGCGTGGTGATGCTGGAGGTGAGGTTGTAGGACAGCACACCCGTGTGTGCCGCCACTTCATCCAGTGAGATCGTATTGCCCCACAATTCCACCGGCATGCCAAGCTCGGCTTCGGGAATGTCGGTGAGGTCGATCGCCATCATGTCCATCGACACACGTCCCAGCGTGCGCGTGCGCTTGCCCATCACCGCCACCGGCGTGCCATTGGGGGTGGTGCTGGGATAGCCATCGGCATAGCCGCAGCTGACGGTACCGACGCGGGTCGGCCTGTCGCAGATGAACTGCGAGTTGTAGCCGATGCTGTCGCCGGCCTGATGTTCCTTGATGCTGATGAGGCGCGCCTGCAAGGTCATCACGGCTTTCAGATCGAAGGCTTCGCGTCGACGACTTGCATCGCTCCACGCGAAGGGCGAGCTGCCGTAGAGCATGATGCCCGGACGATTCCAATCGGCAGCGCAGTCGAGTGCGAGCAGGCCCGCCGAAGACGCGATGCTGCGTTCGCACCAGGGCACTTCCGCGTGCGTGTGGGCGAAGGTCGAAAGCTGTTTGGCATTCAAGGCGGCGCTGGGATCGCTGGCGCTGGCGATGTGGGTCATCAGCACCACGTTCTTCACCCAGGGTTGCGCGCGCAGGCGCTGCGCCAAGGCGATGGCTTCGGTGGGTCTAAGACCCAGACGGCCCATGCCGCTGTCCAACTTCAACCACAAGGTGAGCGGATGTGCTGGAGCGCGTTTCGCGACCGCCTGTTCCAATAAATCGAGATCCGCATTGCGGTGCACCAACACCTGATAGTTGTGCTGCAGCACCAGCGGCAGATCCGCCGGGCCGATGATGCCCTGCAGGATCAGTATGTCCTTGCTCGCGCCACCGAGCCGCAGACGTTCCGCTTCTTCGACGTCCGTCACCGCATACATGTCAGCGTCGGAAAGGGCCTCGGCCACGGGAATCAACCCGTGACCGTAGGCGTTCGCCTTGACGACCGCCACGACACGCTGCCCCTTGGCATGGCGTCGTGCGATGCCAAGGTTGTGTTTCAAAGCGTCGAGGTCGATTACGGCTTGAATGCGATGCGGCAGCGTGTCTTGCAAGGCTCCGCTCCCAAGGTGTGAAACAGAGTTAGTCACCATACCCGCCAGGCGGCGGACCTCCACTCATCGGCATGAAGTTTTCGAAGCGGGTGTGGCGGCCGATGAAGCTGAGGTTCACGGTGCCGATGGGACCGTTACGCTGCTTACCGATGATGATTTCTGCCACACCTTTGGTTTCCACGCGTTCCGGGTCGTATACCTCGTGGCGGTACACGAACATGATGACGTCGGCGTCCTGCTCGATCGCGCCCGACTCACGCAGGTCGGACATCACGGGGCGTTTGTTGGGACGCTGTTCGAGGCTACGGTTGAGCTGCGACAGTGCGATCACCGGGCAATTGAATTCACGCGCGATCAATTTCAACGAGCGCGAGATTTCCGAAATCTCACCGGTACGGTTTTCGGAAGAACCTTTGATCTGCATCAGCTGCAGGTAGTCGACCATGATCAGGCCGAGGTCGCCGCGTTCGCGCACGATGCGGCGGGCACGTGAACGCATCTCGCTGGGGCTGAGGCCCGAGGTGTCGTCGATGTAGAGCGGACGGTTGCGCAGTTTCGCCACCGCCATGCTGAGCTTGTCCCAGTCTTCGTTTTCCAGCTTGCCGTTACGCATGCGCGTGGCGTCGATGCGGCCGATGGAAGACAGCATACGGATCACCAGGCTGTCGGCCGGCATCTCGAGGCTGAATACGAGCACCGGCTTGTCGTAGTGCATCACCGCATGCTCGACCAGGTTCATCGCGAAGGTGGTCTTACCCATCGAGGGACGACCGGCGACGATCACGAGGTCGGCCGGCTGTAGGCCCGAGGTCATCTCGTCGAGATCCTTGAAGCCGGTGGACAGGCCGGTGATGTTGCCTTGCGATTCGAACAGTTTTTCGATGCGGTCGACCGCGGACTTGAGAATCGGGGTGAGCGGTTGCGGGCCGCCGTCGCTGGGGCGCTCATCGGCGATGCGATAGACGGCCTGTTCGGCGGCGTCGAGCAATTCGGCGCTGCTGCGACCTTCGGGGTTGTAACCGCTTTCGGCGATGCTGTGACCGACCGAGATCAGGCGGCGCAAGGTGGCGCGTTCCTTGATGATCTGCGCATAGGCCACCACGTTCGCCGCACTTTGCGTGTTGGTGACGAGTTCGCCCAAGTAGTCGACGCCGCCCGCTTCCTGCAATTGGTTCGATGCAAGGAGCGCTTCGCTCAAGGTGATCACATCGATCGGCTTGCTGGCGCTGGCCTGGGCCGACATGGCCTCGAAGATCACGCGATGCTCGCGGCGGTAGAAGTCGCTGGCGAGCAGTACTTCACTCACGGCGTCCCAGCGGCTGTCGTCCAGCATGAGGGCACCGAGCACGGCCTGTTCCGCCTCGATGGAATGCGGCGGCACTTTGAGTGTGGTGATCTTTTCCTGGGGAGCGGTTTCGGACATCGCGGTGGATTGGTTGCGCCGGCTTTCTGCCGGTGGGACCGGCAATACTACAGGGCCGGGGCCTTCAAGAAAAATGGCGATTCGCCACAGCAGCACGAAGGGGCATCCCGTGCGCGCTGCTGTGGCGCTTATCCATTGATTTGCAAGGCTCGATGTCTTTCAAGGCAGCAGGGGTGGCGACGTGATCGGGAGCGCGGTGTCACCGTAGGCGCAATAAATGGGCTTGCCGGGGTCAGGTCCGTTCAATGTTGAGTTGCGGCAGGGAGCGGGAGGACCGCTGACCAGAGAGGCACGCAGCTCGAAGGTGTCATCCCCGTGCCCCAGGACGCTCAGCGAGTAAAGCGCATCCAGCGTCGTGCACACGTCCTCACCAAAGCCACAGTCGATGCTGGGCACCACCACTTCGCGTAGCCAGGTTCCGGAAGCGCTGCGGGTGCCGATCGCGCTGCCATCCTCTGTCCATCTGTCCCCCAACTGGGCCGCGAAATGTTCGTAGAGCGTGCCGGCGTCGTGGCCAGGTGCGACCACGGTTCTGCGCCAATTGCGCTCGAAACGCAGGCTGTCACTGAGAACGAGGGTCAACCCGCCGATGTCCCAATCCTCCGTAAGGGCGCCTGCAGGCACTGATAGCCTGGGGAAGATCGAGTTCATGAGCATCAGGAGCGCTTCGCGCGTGTAGCTCTGTCGCATCAGCTCGGCACAGTCGGGAGTGTTGTCGCCGTAGCCATGCCTGTTGAGCGAAAGAGCCAACTTGGCGCCGCCATGCTCCCGTTCGCCCAATCGCAGTGAGAGAGTCCCGTACGTGTCGTGGCAGAGCTTGGCAGTTCGGTGGGAAGCATCTCCCTGATTCTCAACCAACTGCCAGCCATCTCCCAGCAAGAGTGGCGCGAGCGCCGAGGTGAGTTCCGCAACGCTGGCAGGGCTGTACAGCAGAACATCCGTGCGGGAGATGCGATCGATGCTGCCCACCAGTTGCAGCCCAACGTCGGGTTTCAGCTCTGCAAGGGGGAAATCATCCGGCAGGCTGCTGTAGTACGAGCCGCCCGAGCCGAATTCGTCGATCAGTGCCTGCGGCACCAATCCATTCGGAAATGCCGTGGCAGCCTGGGCGAGGTTCGATTGGGAGAGAGCCAGCAGGCCGGCGAACAGCAGCATTTTCTTCATGACTTTCCTTCCTATCGGTATGGCGAGCAGCGAGGTGAGGCGCGTCCTCACCTCTGCGGCCTACGCCGAGCCCGATTGGATCACGGCGCGACGGTTTCCAGGAAGATGCATGGCGACTGCTGACCTTAGAAACCGAAAGGGAGGCCGTGGATTCCGAGCCGGGGTGGAACCACGGGCAAGCCGTCGATGCGGTAACCAATGATGCCCGGAATGGAGGAGCACTCGTTCGCGAGCGGTGTGAGGGAGCGAGCGGGACGGGTCGGGTTGCCGTGCTCCTGCATCACCAGCGATATCTGGTAGTGGTCGTCGCCATGATCGATCAAGGTGAGCGTGGCGACGAGCGACAGCTCCTCCGGTGTCGCACTGCCCTGCGGGATGGTCCTGAACCACACACTGCTCGCGGCATGCCGCGTCTTGTTCTTCTTGTGGGACAAGGCGGGGATGCACGGTGCCTTCACGCCGAACGAGAAGGCACCGTGCGAACGACTCAGAAACCGGGGGAAATACCGCGGATGCCGAGTTCAGGAACGATGATGGGCTGATTGGCCGGCGGGTTGACCATGAGAGGTGCAGGAGCACCGGTCTGCATTTTCATGTCGACTTCGTAGTGGTCGTCACCGTGGGAAATCACGGCGACGAACAGAACGAGCTCGGCGTCTTCCAAGTCCTCCAGCGGCGGTTCATCGAATTCGACGGTACGGATCCACACGCTGCTGGCAGTGCTGGTACCAGTGCTGCCGGTGTCTTCTTGCCAACCCGCGGCTTCGAGTTGTGTTGCGATTTCGCCGTGCAGTGTGAGCAGGCTGGTGTTCTCGATTTCGAATATCCCCTCGCGGTTGAGTTCGATGTGATACGGCGGGCCGCCTACACCATTCAGTCCGCGCGCGACGATTTGTCCGCCTGGCAATTCCACGACCGGAAACACTGCGTTCATCTGCTCGAAGAGCTCGATGATCGAGCCCCTGTTTCCAATCTCGCTTTCGCATTCACGTTGGCCCGATGCCGCCGGCACGTGGAATAGGGTGGCGAAAAGTCGTGAACCATCCTCCGCGTCGCGCGCATTCAATGTCAGATTGCCGATTTCGTCGTGACAAAGTTCGGCAGTGCGATTGGTGTGATCACCGCTGGTCTGCACCACTTTCCAACCTGCATCCAACAAGGCGGGTGCCAGGGCGTTGGCGACTTCGGCCGCGCTGTGTTCGCTGCGCAGCAATACCCGGCTGGATTGCGGATAGGGTTGCGCGGTGCCGATGAGTTGCAGGTTGATGCCAAGCTCGAGAGTGGCGAGAGGATAGTTGTCGGGAAGGGTGGTGTAGAACTTCGCGTTGGGATTGCCGATCAATTCCGCCACCAACTCGGCAGGAACGAGTCCATCCGGAAATTCGGTGGCCGCCTGCACGGCTGTGCCGAGGGTGAGTAGCGCGAAACAGCCTGCGGTCAGGAGAGCGTTCTGTCTTTTCATTTGTACTGCCCCTTCTTGTGAGTTTTTTTCGTGGGTCGCCGAACTATACGGAAGAGCTCATGCTAGTCCAATGCTGGCATCGAGTTGGCACGCGCTTACAGCTTGGGACGAACAGTTGGTCATCGTGCGTGCCTTCGGTCTAACGCAGCAGCATTGGTTGTGTCTACAGGCCTACGAGGTTGATGCTGCGACGCTGAGAGCGACGAAGCAGCGACGCCGACAGCTAATGCTCGAATATTGGGCTCCGAGCGCTGATGAAGGTGGAGAAATGCAGTGCCTTCACGCCAACGAGTAGGCACTGTACGGCTGACTCGGAAACCAGAAGCAATGGCGCAGCGTAGGACGATGCTCAAACCTCTACGCTCATCGACAATCGATTTCAGGGGAGCGCGCCTTTGCTCATCGTGCGCAAAGACGCATGCGGCCAGCGAGTGAAAATTAACGCGCTCGAAGCGGGCCGACTTGGCCCAGCGTGCACTGTAGGGAGCTCGTGGTACAGACCGCGCTAATTAACTGTTTGCGAACGGTTTGTGGTGGCGTTAAGAAAAGTTAAACACCACGTGCCGTCACGATTCGACGTTAAGAAAAACGCTTGGATGAGCTCGGAAGTGCTGCAACAATTCAGCACCTTCAAGTTTGTGAAGAGATCCATGATCGAGCCCGACGAACTAAGGGCGCTGTGTCAGCGCATCATTCAGAGCGGAGAACTTGGCCGCTCGAAGACCTATGCGGCGATTCTGGAATATCTGGCCGAGCAAGCCATTGCCGGCAACACACCGAAGGAAGTGGCGATCGCCATGGACGTGCTCGGTCGCGACAGCGACTTCGACGTCGGCAAGGACTCCATCGTCCGCGTCCACATCTATCACCTGCGCAACAAGCTGAACGCCTACTACGCGCGCTTCGGCCGCGACGAGGTGTGGCGCATCGACATCCCCAAGGGCCAGTACATGCTGGTCACCACGCGCAACGAGGAAGCGCGCGAGCGTAACGAAGAAGACGGCGCCGAAGCGCTTTCCATGGAGCGTCCCCGCGATCGCAAGACCTGGTTGGCTATCGGCCTCGCCTGTGTGGCAATCGTGTTGCTGGTGGCGAATCTGCTACAGGAGCGCCTGGATGCAGAGGTCCTCGCGAACCCTCTGGCGACCAGCCGTCTGTGGCGGCCGCTGCTCGACGATCAACTGCCGATCCTGATTCTGGTGGGCGACTACTACATCATGGGCCAGGTCGATGAGGACGGCGACGTGGTGCGCATGGTGCGCGAGTTCGACATCAACTCCCGTACCGATCTTCTGACCGCGCAACGCGAGGGGAAGGGACACGACTACATGAATCTGGACCTCAGTTACGTGCCCACGAGCGTGGCGCCTGCGTTAATGCAGGTGTTCAAGGCCCTGGGCGCCGACACCGTTTCCCGTCGAGTGCAGATCAAGATGATGAGTGAGTTCAACACCACAGACCTCGTCGGACGTCACGTCATCTATCTCGGGTACCTCAGTGGTCTGCAGAGTCTGACGGATCTGACCTTTGCGGCATCCGGCCTCGCTTTTGGTCTCACCTACGACGAACTCTACGACCTCGACAACGAAAAGCTCTACACGAGTTCTTCCGGTCTTTCCGTCGGCGACAACAACTATCGTGACTATGGCATGCTCTCGACCTTCCCGGCGCCCGCTGGCAATCAGCTGGTGATCATTGCGGGCACGCGCGATGAAGGCTTGATCGCGTTGGCAGAGGAAGTGGCTTCACCTGCGGGACTGCAGGCGCTGGAAGATGGCCTGGAGGATCAGACCGGCAACGCCTACGAGGCGCTCTATGAAGTGCTCGGCTTCGACAACACCAACTTCGATGCGAAGCTCGTGTATCGCCAGATGCTCGACACGCAGGTGCTGTGGGAAAGCCGCCTGATGGGGCCGCAGTAAACGGCAGGGGGTCGAAAACTGCAGAAACGAAAAAGGGAGCCTCGGCTCCCTTTTTCGCATGGTTCCAACTTATTTGGCCGGAACGATGTTCAGCTTGATGGTGGTGGTCACTTCGCTGCCGAGATCCAGCGTGATCTCGTACTCGCCGACTTCGCGCAGTGCGCCGTTCGGCAGCAGTACTTCGCTCTTCTCGACCTGATGGCCTGCGGCGGTGACGGCCTCGGCGATGTCGCGGGTGCCGACGGAGCCGAACAGTTTGCCTTCGTCACCAGCGTTGGCTTCGATGGTCACTTCCAGACCGTTCAGAGCAGCGCCACGAGCTTCGGCCTTGGCGATTTTCTCGGCAGCGATCTGCATCAGCTCGGCTTTGCGAGCTTCGAAATCGGCCAGGTTTTCCTTGGTGGCCGGGATGGCTTTGGAATAGGGGAACAGGAAATTACGAGCGTAGCCGGCACGAACGCTGACCTTGTCGCCCACGTTGCCCATGCGGCCCACTTTCTCCAACAGAATGACTTCCATCGTGTACCTCGATCTTTTCTAAATGGTTCGTTTGTAGCGACGGCGGAAATCCACCACGCTGTCAGCAAATCCCAACATCACCAGGACGTGCGGTGCTACCAGCAGTACTACATAGGCCAGTACCAGCCAGAGCGTGCCCGCCTTGCGGTCTGCCACCATTGCATGCGTGACGGCCAGACCGGTGAGGATGGGGGCCAGGCAAAGCAGGATTACCCAATCCTCGAGGCCGGCCACTCCGGCCAGGCCTCCAAGCACCAGCGCAAATAGCGCCAGCATCACCCGCGTATCCAGCCTGAGCGCATGAAACTCGGCTCGGAACCCGCCGGGGTTGTACAGCATGGCCTGGTAGTACCGGGCCACAATCAGGACCACGATGAACACGAGGGCGTGGTAGGCCCCGTAATAACTCAGCAGGCGTTCGGTGAAGCCTTCCGCCGTGGCAGGGACCAGTTCGCCATCCTGCAACAACATGGGCGAAGCTCCCTGACTCTGCATCATCGTCAGTAGTTCACCGACCGCTTCGCGCAGCGACTCGACGTATGTCACCTGCCAGTCGAGGCTCAGCTGCAGCGCAAAGCCCAGTGCGGTCGCGGCCAGGATGACGCGTGGCCAGGAGCCGGTACTGCGCAGCAGATAGGCCAAAGGCACCATCGCCACCAGCGCGAACGCCACCGTGGTATCGCCCGAAACCCAGCGCAAGGCTGCCGGCAAGAGTGCCCACAGCAACACCATCAAGCCTGCCTGCAACCCTCTGCGTAGTATCACCAGCGCCACGATCGAGGCGCTCAGAAGGTTCAGGATCGGGATCAACCCCACCAGCACCGCGGAAATAACCGCCTGGCGCCGGCCGCTCATGATGTACTCGGCCAACCCGCGCATGGGACCGAGCGCCGTACTTAAACTTCGTGCGAATCCGTGTACGGGATCAAAGCCAGGTAGCGGGCCTGCTTGATGGCAGTGGCCAGCTGACGCTGATAACGTGCTTTGGTGCCGGTGATACGGCTGGGCACGATCTTCCCGGTTTCGGAGATGTTGGCCTTGAGGATTTCAAGGTCCTTGTAGTCGATGTGTTCGATGCCTTCCGCGGTGAAGCGGCAGTACTTGCGGCGACGGAAAAAGCGCGCCATGGTCGATCTCCTCTAGATATTCGGTGCTGTTATTCGCTGTCAGCGGCAGATTCCGCTTCGGCGTCATCGGATTCTTCAGCAGCCGCGCTGGCTTCTTCTTCGGCGCGCGCGCGCTGTACGGCGCGGGCCTTACGCTCGCGGTTTTCGTTCTCAGCCTTCTGGATCGGCGAGATCTCGGTGATGGCGCGGTCGCGCTTGATCACCAGGCTGCGAATGATGGCGTCGTTGTAACGGAAGATGGAAGTCAGCTCGTCCAACACATCCTGGCCGCACTCGATGTTCATCAGAACGTAGTGAGCCTTGTGGACTTTGTTGATCGGATAAGCCAGCTGGCGACGGCCCCAGTCTTCCAGACGGTGCACGGCACCACCGGAATCCTTAACCATCTTGGTGTAGCGATCGATCATCCCGCCAACCTGTTCGGATTGGTCAGGATGCACCATGAACACTATTTCGTAGTGGCGCATTGAAGCTCCTCGCGGTTTAGTAGTCTCCCGACCAATCCGCATTGAGGCGGACGACGGTGAGACAAGGAGTTAGGCAGGGACGGAGTCCGTCGACTGCAGAAAAAGAGGCGGCATTCTATAGAGCAAGGGTGTCAAGCGCAAGCTTAGGCCCGGGCGTTCCGGCTGTAGGATGCCGCCAACCGCTGTAAACTACCGGCCTTTTGCACGGAATCAGTTTACTTCCAGCGGTTGTGCTGCTGTTCCAGCAGCTGCCCTTTCCTTGGACGAACTATGCTCAAGCTACACGGCTCTTCCTTCAGCAATTACTACAACATGCTCCGGCACGCGCTTCTGGAGAAGGGTTTGCCCTTCGAGGAAGTGGAACGACGTCCGAGCCAGGATCCCGAGTTCCTCGCTCGCAGCCCGATGGGCAAGGTACCTGTGCTCGAAACCGAGGAAGGCTTTCTCACCGAAACCACCGCCATCTTCGAGTATCTCGATGAGCGTCATCCCGAGCGTCCGCTGTTTCCACGTGAGCTCTTCGCTCGCGCGCGCGTGCGGCAGTTGATCAAGACCCATGAGCTCTATGTGGAATCGCCTGCGCACATGCTGATCCTCGCCGTGTTCGGTCGCGAACTGCCGGCGCATGTGCTCGAGCACAGCCAGGTTGCCACCAAGCGTGGTCTTGCCGCCGTCGCCCGCCTGGCGCGGTTCTCGCCCTGGGCCATCGGCAGCGAATTCACCTTCGCCGACATCTTCATGTTCCACTCCTGCGCGATGAGCAATCATCTGACCAAGTTGGTCTATCAGTGGGATCTATTGCAGGAAGTGCCGGGACTCGCAGAGTGGTACGCGCGCGTCGCCGAGCGTGAGCATGCGCAGAAGATCCTGCAGCAATTCGATGCGGCCATGGCCGCGATCAGCGCCAAACAGCGGGAGAAGGCCGAGGCAACGGGAGGCGCCAATAAATGAAGAACGAAGAGCAGGGCACACAGGTGCTCGATCAGGTACTGGCGCGCGTCGTCGCACCGGCGGCAACGAAGGTCGCCAAAGGTGCGAGCACCACGCGGCGCGAAAGCTCTGCTCCCGACAAGGCCAAGGCTGGACGCGATCACGTCGATGCCATCAATCAGCTCTTCGCCGAATTCGAATTGGCCTACCACAACCAGTTCCACAAGGCCTATGGCCAGGAAGGCAGCTTGGCGCTCGCCAAGAAACATTGGTTGGGTTGTCTCGTCGACTTCACGCCCGAAGTGATCGTGCGTGCGGCGCGACATCTGGTGAAGACACAGGAATTTCTGCCGACGCTCGCCACCGTGGTCGCTGCCTGCGAAAACGCCCCTGCCTTGTTCGGCTTGCCGACGGCGCGAGCCGCTTACGTCGAAGCCTGCTGCAAACCGGAACCGAAAGCGGCCCAGCAGTGGTCACATCCTGCGGTGTATCTGGCGGGACGGGAAACGGGTTGGTACGAGCTCGCGTCTGAAACGCAGGACGCCATCTTTCCACTCTTCGAACACAACTATCAGCAGTTCTGCCAGCGCGTGATGCGCGGCGAGAAGCTCGATCTACCGGTGGTGCAGGCCCTGACGCCCGGTGTGGCAACTCCGCTCAGCCCGGAGGAAAACAAGGCCAGGCTGGCGGAGTTGCGGCGCAAGTTCGATCTCTAGTCCTACCAACTGAAGTTGACGCTGATGTTGTAGCGGCGACCGTACTGATCGTAGGTGTTGTTGGTCCATCCGAAGATCGGCGGTTCGCGGTCGAACATGTTCTGGACGTTCAGCGCCAGCGTCCACGTTGCGCCGCTGTTCAACTCACCGTTGTAGGCCACTCTGCCGTTGAACCAGGTCATCGAGGCGACGGTGTTGTCGTCCACCTGGATCCCTTCGCGCCATTGTGCGGCTGCATCGCGGAATACTGAATCGATGAACTGCGCCTGCAATTGGAACGAGAAGTTGTCGAAGAAGTAGGTGCCCGTGAGGTTTGCCGTCAGATCCGGCATGCCGAGGAAGCCCGCCTTGTCGAGCGGCGCTGCATTCGGCGCGGTGTCGGAGCGCTCGAAGGTACGGCCGGCCAGCCAACGCAGCGAGATCGTTTCTGCGTGGTCGGCGAAGAAATCGACTTCCCTGCGATAGGCCAGCTCGAAATCCACCCCGCGCGTACGTGCCGCTGCAACGTTGAGGAACACGTCGCGCACCTGCGTCACGCGATTCGTTTCCGGATCACGGGTGATCAGGTTGCACAGTTGTGCTGAATTGGTCTGCGAACACTCGTTGATGATGCGCTGTGCCGTCAGACGCGCCACCGCGCCCTTGATGTCGACGTCGTAGAAGTCTACCGACATCGACAAGCCTTCGAGCACCGGCAGGAACGAGGGCTGATAAACGAAGCCGATCGTTTTCGTATCGGCATACTCCGGTGCGAGATCGGGGTTGCCGCCGCGGATGGTGTTGATCAGCGTGGATTCGCCAGCAAACTGCGGGTCGATGATGGTTTCGCCCGAACCCTGCGCGTCGAACAATTCCGCAAAGCTCGGCTCACGCACGTCGCGCGACTTCGCCAGGCGCAAGCGCAGATCGTTGAAGAGCTGAATGCTGGCGCCGATCTTCCAGCTGTCGATGGCGCCACTGCGGTCGTAGGTGGAGCGACGGAAAGCGTAGTCGGTGTCCAAGCGACGATTGCCTTCACTCGATTCCCAGATCGGAACGTTCACCTCGGTGAACCATTCCCATACGTCGGTCTGGCCGCCGATCTTCGGAATCCCCGAGAACAGGTTCAGCGCCGTACTGGTGGAGAAGCCTGGTCCCAGGCCGCGAATGCCGAGAGAAGGCACGTTCACCATCGGGCCCAAGAGGTCGACGTCGAGCGGTGTGGCGCGAGTGATGAACTGTTGATCGCGCCAGGTCACGCCGCCGGCGAAGCCGATGGGACCAGCGCCCCAGCCTTCATGCAGTTGCCCCGTCACCAGGATTTCCGCAAAGTCCTGATCCACGTAGCCGATATTGAAACGATCGGTTCCGACATAGTCGATCGCTTCCTGACTCATGTTCCCGCTGCCGAGATAGTTGAACGGCACACACTCGGTGATGGCGCGCGGTTCGACCGGATAGGGCAGCGGTTGTGTGTTGCCCGGCACGCCGGCAGGGATGTAGGGATTGAGCGGCACGTTGGAAATGCGTCCCGCCACCGAGGCCGCCAACTGTTCGAGCGTGGGGTTGTACAGATTCACGCGGCATACGATTTCGCCGGTTTCGGGATGCCGCACGGCATCCATGCCGAGCTGGGCACGGTCGACCTGCAAGAGTTCGTACGCGGTCGAGTTGCGTTTCGATTCGCCACGCTGCCAGGTCGCACGCAGATCCCAGTTGTCGTTGATTTCCCAGTCGACACCGAAGCTGTACTGCCACTGTGTGAACACGTTCTTGCCACGCCGTGTGGAACCGAGTTCCGGACGACCAGGGAATTGTTGACTGGTCTTGTGCACGGCGATCTCGGTCAGACCATATTGCTGCATGATCTGGCGCACTTCTTCGGGCAGGAAGGCGTTGTCGATGGCGATGCGTGGTGCGAAGTTGTCGGTGTAGCTGAAGTTGGCGTTGTTGGAAGTGTCGTTGGATTCGGTGCGGCCGATGATGATCTGAGTGAAGCCGGTGATCGTATCGGTGAACTTGAACTGAGCACCGAACAAACTCGAACGCGACACCACCTCCATGCCGGAAGGACCTTGCGCGGTGGTCAGATAGTTGATGTCCGCCTCCCGGCCTCCGGACAAGGTCTGTGTACTGCCGGGTGTACCGGGTAGCGCAGCGAGATCGCCGAAGTCGTAGGGTTCGAGACGGGAACCATCGAGACTGAACTTCATCCAATCGAGCGGTGTGTTGGTGCCGCGGATGAGACCAGTGGGGGAGCCCGTGAGCGAAGTGACGTTGCGCATCGTGAGTCGTTGTGGACCGGCTTCACAGTAGACGTTGACGCGACAACCGGCCGCCACCCATGCCGGGTTCGTGACATAACCCCACTGCTCCTTGGTGCTGGACCAGCGTTCCTTGTCGGGCTGAATCTCATCGATGTGGCGCGCTTCGAGCGAGCCGATCAGATGCAGGCGATCGTCGAAGAAGCCCTTACCGCCAGCGATGGAAAATTCATACTGTTTGCCGGTGCGCTCGTACTCATGCATGCCGGTGCCGGCGCTGATCTTGAGGCCCTCGAACTCGCGATCGAGTACGAAGTTCACCACGCCACCCAAGGCATCGGCGCCATAGGCAGCGGAAGCGCCACCCGTCACCACGTCCACGCTGCGCATCAGCGCGGTGGGAAACATGTCGATGTTCACCGTGCCGCGTTTGTCGGTGGGAACCACGCGTGCACCGTCGAGCAGTGTCAGCGTGCGCGAAATACCGGCACCCGTCGAAGCGCTGTTCAGGTTGCGGATGTTCAGCGCGCCGGGGCCGCCAGAACCCACCGAGGGGTTGCCACCATCACCACGTTGCGGCGAACCGTTGTTGAAGAACTGGGGAAGACGATCGAGTTGTTGCGAGATGGTGCTGCCGGGTTCCTGATCGTAGAGCTCCATGGTGGTCAGCGTGGTGACTGGGACCGGAGTTTCCATGCCCGACAAACGTGTGATGCGACTACCGGTGACGCGTATCTCTTCGACTGCTTGAGATTGATCTGCGTTCTGCGCGCTTGCTGAGTGACTCGTCAAAAGCGCAGCACTTGCAGCTGCGACGGACAGACTCAGCGCCTTCCTTGCAAAACTTCCGAGTACGACTTTCATTCGATTCCCCCCTGGCCGAGGCCGGTTTCCATTGTTGTTGTATCGAACGCGATCGCCGCCGAAGCAATGCTGCGAGTACGACTGTGCGGAACGGTGGCTACGAGAAGAAGGTGTGGATGCGAGGACCTCCATTTTGTTGTGGTGTTGTCATGGAGCACCGACAGCTTGATGTCGGTTGCGCGAGAAACTAGCGACGTCGTTTGTCGAAGTCAAAATGTTGTTGGAGAAGTGCGCGAAAAATCTTGCTTGAGAATGATCAGTAAAAAGCAAGTGAAATTTCGTTTTTCCTGCAGGTGTTGCAGCGGAAACAATCTTGCATCTGCTACCGATCGGTACGGTATGGGCGAAGCGGCGGTGGTGTGTGCGGGAAGTGGATCACTGATCCACTTTTTGCAGTTCCGGCGGAGTGGGAACGGGAGGTACGGGTTCGTTTTCGGCGATGACCTGTGGTGAGGGGGTGTAGAACATGCAGCGATTGCGCCCCTCACCCTTGGCATCGTAGAGCGCGATGTCGGCCGCTGTGATCAGCTGCGAGATGTGTTGCATGTCGGGCGTGAGCGTGGCGACACCGATGCTCACCGTGAATCGAATGGTGTGTTTATTGCTGCGCACTTCGAGTTGCTGCATGGCCTCGCGAATGCGCTCGGCGATTTTCATTGCCTGCTCGCCATCGGTTTCGGGAAGCAACACGAGGAATTCTTCGCCGCCGAAACGGCACAGCGTATCGCCGCTGCGCAACATGCTCTTCAAGGATTCGACCAAGGCGACCAGCACACTGTCACCACCATCATGCCCATAGGTGTCGTTGATCAACTTGAAGCGGTCGGCGTCGATGGTAAGGAGCGACAGTGGACGATGATGGCGTCGTGCCGTGGCGAACAGTTTGTCGGCGATGGCCTGGAAGGCACGGCGGTTCAAGGCGCCGGTGAGCGCATCCGCTTCGGCCTGATGTTTGAGGACGGCCTCGGTGGCCTTGCGTTCGGATACGTCGCGGATCACGCCCACGTAGAAAGATTCAGAACCGATCACGGCGTGACCCACCGTCATCTCCAACGTCAGCTCATGGCCGTCCTTGTGCAGGCCGGTGACCTCGTTGCCGCCACGCTCGGGTTGCACGGTGCGGCGCGGGTAGGGCGTGTAGAGCGCGCGCTCGTCGGGGCGCAGCAATAACGTCATCGACCTGCCGACCACTTCGTGGCGCTGGTAGCCGAACAATCTCTCCGCGGCCGGGTTGAACTCCAGCACCGTGCCTTGATGATCGAGCACCACGATGCCTTCATGCGTGGTGTCGAGGATGGTCTGCAGGCGGCTCAGCGAGGTGAGCATGTTCTGGCGGTTATGGGTGAAGGCGAGGAAGGCGAGGACGATCAGGAGGTTGGTCATGATGCCGCCCACCTGCCAGGTCTGATACTTGGATGCAGGGGCGCTCCAGCCGTCCCGCGGTGCGGCCAGCAGTTCCCAGGTTTGCCCCGGCACCTGGATCGGGATGCGGACCGGGTCATCGCGCATCAGCGCCACATCGCCCCAGAAGGGCGTGAGATCGGCGTCGGAGAGATTGCGCAGCGCGAGACGCAGTTTGGGATCGTCCTCGTACAGGGCGACGGCGTTCAGCACGCCATGGAAGTCCTGCACCAGACTCAGCATGCCCCAATAGGAGCCGTCTTCCATGTAGATGGGCGTGCGGCTGACCAGGTTACGTGCGCCATCGGGCCGCCCCAGGGGGCCGTCGACGATGGTCTCGCGGCGGTTCATGGCGGCTTCGACGCCGGGCCAGCGGTTGGGGAGGTCGGGGTAGTAGGCCCCGAGCGAGTCTTCGTTGCCGCTCAGGGGGTAGATGTGCGCCACGCGGTTTTCGGGAGCGAGCGCGATGGTGCGGATGTTGCGGCCGAGACGATAGAGTTCCGCGAGCGAGGCATGAATGGCGTCCTCGGGCAGGTCGGGGTAGCTGACGATGGTCGCGGCCAACCCATTGGCCAGGAAGATGTTCGAATTGAGTTCGGTTTCCAGCCGAACCTTGAAGGTCAGACTTTCCTGCAACACGTCGTTGCGCAGGGCTTCCCGATCGAGCTCGTATTCACGCCCCGTGAGCCACAGCGTGAAGAGCACCAGCACGGCCAAGAGCGCAACGGCTTGCACCAGATGCACTGCGCGCAGGGGCGATTTGGAATGTTTGAATCGATGAGGCATGTCCTGGGGACACTCTGGGCCAGCGCTCAGGGGTATTGGGACCGAAGGGTACAGCGAAACCCTGAGCGATGGGAGTTGGCCGAGCTACGAGCGGCGCTCGCAGGCGGCCGGTGTGCGGGACGGTGATTACCGCCCCGCGGCACGGACATCACGCAAGTTTCTTGTACTTCACGCGCGTCGGTTCGACATCGCCCTTGCGCTTGCGACGATCTTCCTCGTAGTCGGTGTAGTTGCCTTCGTGGAACACCACTTCGCTGTCGCCCTCGAAGGCGAGGATGTGGGTGGCGATACGGTCGAGGAACCAGCGGTCGTGCGACACGACGATGACGGTACCCGGGAAGGCCAGCAGCGCTTCTTCCAGCGCACGCAACGTTTCCACGTCGAGGTCGTTGGTCGGTTCGTCGAGCAGGATCACGTTGGCGCCACGCTTGAGCAGCTTGGCGAGATGCACGCGGTTGCGCTCACCGCCGGAGAGATCACGCACCAGTTTCTGCTGGTCGGTGCCCTTGAAGTTGAAGCGGCTGACATAGCCGCGCGAAGCGACTTCGTAGGAACCGATCACCAACGTATCCAGACCGTCGGAGATTTCCTGCCACACGGTGTTGTTCGGGTTCAGCTCGTCGCGGCTCTGGTCGACGTAGGCCAGCTGCACGGTTTCGCCGAGCGTGATGCTGCCGCTGTCGGGCTGTTCCTTGCCGACGAGCATGCGCAGGAAGGTGGTCTTACCGGCGCCGTTGCCGCCGATGATGCCCACGATGCTGCCGCGCGGCACGTTGAAGCTCAGATCGTTGATCAGCACGCGATCGCCGAAGCCCTTGGTGAGGTGATCGACCTCGATGACCTTTTCACCGAGACGCGGTCCCGGCGGAATGTAGAGTTCGAGGGTCTCGTTGCGGGCCTGATATTCCTTCGACTGCAGTTCCTCGAAGCGGGCCAGACGGGCCTTGCTCTTGGCCTGACGACCCTTCGGATTCTGACGCACCCACTCCAGCTCGGCCTTGATGGTCTTGTCGAGTGCGGCCTGCTGACGGGCTTCGACTTCGAGTCGTTTTTCCTTGGCTTCCAGCCACTGGCTGTAGTTGCCTTCATAGGGAATGCCGTGGCCGCGGTCGAGTTCGAGGATCCAGCCGGCGGCGTTGTCGAGGAAGTAGCGGTCGTGGGTGATGGCCACCACGGTGCCGGTGAAGTCCTTCAGGTAGCGCTCGAGCCAGGCGACCGACTGGGCATCCAGATGGTTGGTCGGCTCGTCGAGCAGCAGCATGTCGGGATTGGAGATGAGCAGGCGGCAGAGCGCGACACGGCGCTTCTCACCACCGGAAAGGTGTTTCACCTGCTGGTCCCACGGCGGCAGACGCAGGGCGTCGGCGGCGATTTCCAGCGTGCGGTCGATGTCCCAGCCATTCACTGCGTCGATCTGACCCTGCAGTTCGCCCTGGCGTTCGAGCAGAGCGTTCATCTCGTCGTCGCTCATGGGCTCGGCGAACTTGTCGCTGATGGCGTTGTACTCGTCCACCAGGTTCTTGATCTCGCGCACGCCGTCTTCGACGTTCTCACGCACGGTGCGGTTCTCGTCGAGCTCCGGTTCCTGCGGCAGATAGCCGATCTTGATGCCCGGCTGCGGGCGCGCTTCGCCAAGGAAATCCTTGTCGACTCCCGCCATGATGCGCAGCAGGGTGGACTTGCCCGAGCCGTTCAGACCCAGCACGCCGATCTTGGCGCCGGGGAAGAAGGAGAGCGAAATGTCCTTGAGGATTTCACGTTTGGGCGGCACGACTTTGCCTACCCGGTTCATGGTGAAGACGAATTGGGCCATAGCTCCTGGAATCTCGGTAAATAAATGAAAGTAGAGTGAAACGATGCGATTCGGCTAAGGGTGTGGTGGCTTCGCAGCTGCGATCAGCTCCGCTGCCACGCGAGCGTCCAGCGGAAGGAAGCGAGCTCAGCGTGAGAGGGTGGCAGGGCCGGGCGAAGTATCGGCCATCCTCACCTGCAAAGGCAAGGAAAGGGCCCTGCGCCCCCACTGTCCCCGGCCCTGAATCCTGTTTCGATCCTATCCATGAGCCAGATCAATCTGCATAAATACAATCAAGTTTTCTAATAGTGGGGACTGCCTACACTACGACCGAAAGGGGATACGGTGCCGTGACGCGAGAAGAAGCGCCGATCCGAACAACAGGTGGAGCATGCAAGGGGCAAACATCCTCATCATCGGTGGCGGAATTGGTGGACTCACCGCGGCCATCGCCTTGGGACGAAAAGGCTTTCAAGTAGATCTCATCGAGCGCGACCAGACCTGGCAGGTCTATGGGGTCGGCATCATCCAACAATCCAACGTGATTCGTGCCATGCACGCCCTCGGCGTGCTGGACGACTATCTGCAAGCCGGCTTCGGCTTCAATCACGTCGACATATTCGGCCCAGACGGGCGGCATCTAGCCCGCGTACCCTCTCACCGTCTGGTGCCGGACCAACCCGCCAACGTCGGCATCAGCCGCCGTGCACTGCATGAAGTACTGGTCCGCCGCGCGCAGGCCGCGGGTGCCTCCATTCGCCTCGGCGTCGAAGCCGAGCGGATCGAGGACGAGGGGGAGAGTGTGAATGTCACCTTCAGTGATGGCAGCACTGGCCGCTATGACCTCGTGGTGGGCGCCGATGGGCTCTATTCGACCACCCGTCGCATGTTGTTTCCCGAGGCACCCGAACCGACCTTCACCGGGCAGGGCGTGTGGCGCCACAACTTTCCGATCGAGCCGGGGCTCGACAGCCTGCAGGCCTATGAAGGTCCCATCGGCATGGGACTGGTGCCGCTCGGCAAGAGCCTGATGTACCTCTATGTGACCAGCCCGGAACCGGGCAATCCACGTTATCCGCGCGCAGGTCTGGCCGAGGCCATGCGCGCAAAACTCAAGCACGCGCCCGAGCGCATCGCCGCGCTGGCGCGCAGCATCACCCGCGACGAAGACGTCGTCTACAAGCCGCTTGAATGGATCTGGCTTGAGGGACCGTGGTTCAAGGGGCGGGTCGTTCTCCTGGGTGATGCAGTACACGCCACTACGCCGCATCTCGGTCAGGGGGCGGGGATGGCGATCGAGGATGGCATCGTTCTCGCCGAAGAGCTGGCGCAGAAGGACTCTCCCGCAGAGGCCTTCCCTGCCTGGCAGGCACGCCGCGTGGAACGCTGTCGTTATATCGTCGAGCAGTCGCTGGGGATCTGCCAGAGTCAGCTGGGGCTACGGCCGCCGGTGGACCAGAGCAAGATCGTTCGCGACATGTTCGACGTCATCGCACAGCCGTTGTAGACCGGCTGCTTACCGGAGAACCAATGTCCAGCGTTACCGAAATTCGTCATGTGGGTCTTTGTGTGCCGGATCTCGAGGCGGAACGATCTTTCTATAAAGAAAAGTGGGGCCTGCGCGAGGTGGCGGAACAGGACGGCCTCGTCTATTTCCGCGCCGTCGGCAGTTCCGAACCCTTTGCCTTGCGGCTGCGCGGTGGCACCGATACCCGTGTCGACGTGATCGAGCTCGCCACCGATAGTCAGGCTTCCCTGCAAGCGTTGTATGAGCGCGTCCAGGCCGCGGGCCTCAAGGTGATCTTTGCCCCACGTCCGTTGCAGGGGCCGGGTGGCGGAGTGGGCTTCCGTTTCTTTTCGCCGGACGGCCTACCCTTCGGCGTTTCCCACGGCGTGCAGCAGGAAGAACTTACGACACCACCCGAGAACGAAAGCTTGCCGCTGCGCATCAGTCACGTCGTGTTGCATTCCCCCGACGTGCAGGCGGCCGCGCGCTTCTTCGTGGACGTGCTGGGCTTTCGCGTGAGCGACTGGCTCGGCGACTTCATGTGTTTCCTGCGTTGCAACGCCTGGCATCACCGCATCGCCGTGCTGCCGGGGCCTCCCTGTCTCAACCACATGGCCTGGGACATGGCTGACATCGACGCCATGATGCGCGGCGTGGCACTGTTGCGCGACAAGGGCGTGCAGGTGCGCTGGGGACCGGGACGCCACAAGGCCGGTAACAACACCTTCAGTTATTTCGTCACGCCCAACGGCTTCGCCACCGAATACACGGCCGAACTCGAGCTGGTGGACGAAGCCAGTTGGCAGGCAACCGTTTATGAACCCCATCCCTCGTTGATGGACGTTTGGGGCATCGGTGTCGGTGGACCCTACGCCATGCCGCGCCCCGAAGCGGACGCGGGGCTCTTTCAACCTGCGCAGGTGTAAGGTGGCGCTGTTTCAATATTTCCCCAACAACTACGTCTGGAATCTTGCCGTGAACATGGCGCTGGAAAGCGGCGCGCAGATCGGCGAGATCGAAGACATGTGCAGCGCACTGCGTGACGACGCGGCCAGCGTCGACGGTGGCACCGCCGCCTTTCTCGCGCAGTGGGTGAAGATGGCCGACAAGCTGTTGGAGCTTGCTGCAGAGGATGAGGAGCGCGGGAGATTGTTGTCCGCGGCGCGCAAGATGCAGCGCGCTGCTCTCTATCTCGTGGTGGCCGAACGCATGCAGGGCCCGGGAAATCCCGAGCGGGAACGCACCTACGCCAAGGCACAGGCCACGTTCCGCAAGGCCTTGCAGCTCGGTCGCGACGACACCGAACGCGTCGAGATTCCCTATCAAGGCAAGGTGATGCCTGCTTTGCTCACGCGTGCCGAAGGCGTGCAGGGCAAGGCTCCCTGCGTGCTCTATGTGAACGGCCTCGACAGCTGCAAGGAGCTGCTCTACTGGAGCTGGCTGCCGCGCGAATTGGCACGGCGTGGTGTCGCCACCCTGAGCATCGATCAACCCGGCACCGGTGAATCGCTGCGCCTGCATGGCTTGCCCGCCACACATGCGAGCGAAGAATGGGCCAGCGTTGCTTACGAATGGTTGGCCTCGCATCCCGACATCGATGCTGCTCGCATCGGCATGTGTGGCATTTCACTCGGTGGTTATTTCACGCCACGTGCGGTGGCCTTCGAACCGCGTTTCGCCTGCGGTGCGGTGTGGGGCGCCAACCACGACTGGCACGAAGTGCAGTACAAACGTCTGCAGCGCGAAGGCGAGAATCCCGTGCCGCATTATTGGAACCATGTGCAGTGGGTGTTCGGTGCGAAGGATCGTGACGAGTTCTTCCAGAAGGCGAAAGGTATGACGCTCGACGGTGTGCTCGATCGCATCCGCGTTCCCTTCCTCGTCACGCATGGCGCACGTGATCGCCAGATCGCGGTCGAATACGCGCATCGCACCTATGAACAACTCATCAACTCACCCAAGCGCGAGCTGAAGATCTTCACCGAACGTGAAGGCGGTGTGGAACACGTCGGCGCCGACAACATGAGTTTCGCACGCGACTACATCGCCGACTGGCTCGCCGAAGTGCTCGGTGGCTCGGTCGCTGGTACAGGAGGCAAGGCATGAGTGATCGTCCCGTACGCCGCATCGTCACCGGGCACGACGAGCAAGGGCGCTCGGTGTTTCTGCAGGATGGCCCCACCCCACGTGTGGCACGCATCGGTGGCGCACATGGTCCGCTCTTCTTCGAAGTGTGGAACACGCGCGAGGCGCCGGCGCGCATAGAAGCAGCTCCGCAAGAGCCACATGAGGAAGGCATACAACTCGCGCCGCCGAAACGTGGCACGCGCATCCGCGTGCTCGAAGTACCGCCGGAAGACCCTGCGATTGCCACGCTGACGCCGGAACAGGCGCGCGCTCACTTCGCGGAAGTCGGGGCTGCCGAAGTGGTGACGCATCGTGATTCGAGCAGCAAGCATCCCTTCATGCATCGCACCGAGACGATCGATTACGGCATCGTGCTCGAAGGTGAGATCGTGTTGATTCTCGATGAAGGCGAAACGGTACTCGGCCCGGGTGACATCGTAATCCAGTGCGGCACCAATCACGGTTGGGCCAATCGCGGCAAGGTGCCATGCCGCATCGCTTTCATCCTGATAGATGGCGAATTCACGGAGGACCTGCGGCGATGAAACTCGCGACGGCAGACAACGGTACGCCCGACGGCCTGCTGCTAGTCGTATCGCAGGATCAATCTCGGGCAGTGGCAGCGGAGGCGATAGCGCCCACGCTGCAATCGGCTCTGGAACGCTGGCAGGAAACCGAGCCGGCGTTGCGCAGGCTCGCCGCTGAACTCGATGCCGGCAAATGTGGCGCGGCGCGGCCACTCGAGGACTGGTCGTTGCTCGCGCCCTTGCCGCGCGCCTGGCAATGGCTCGACGGTTCCGCCTTTCCCACCCATGGCTTGCTCATGTCCAAGGCGTTTCGCGCGCCGCCGATCGAAAGCGAGCTGCCGCTGATGTATCAGGGACTGTCGCATCAGTTCCATGCACCGACGGCCCCCGTGCCTTTCATGTCCGAAAACGATGGCATCGACTTCGAGGGCGAATTCGGTGTGCTCACCACGCAGGTGTCGATGGGAACGGCTGCCAAGGATGCCGGTGCGCACGTCGCCCTGCTGGTGCTCATCAACGATTGGTCGTTGCGCAGTCTCGCCGCGCGCGAAATGAAAACGGGCTTCGGTTGGATACACGCCAAACCCGCCTGCGCGATGGCGCCGTTCGCGCTCACGCCGGATGAACTCGGTTCGTGCTGGAGCCGTCATCGGGTCGAGGCCACATTGGAAGTGTGGCGCAACGACGAGCTCTTCGGCGCCGTGCCTGCCACGGAAATGGAGTGGGGCTTCGATGAGCTCATCGCGCATGCAGCAGCCAAACGTGATCTTTGCGCCGGCACGGTGATTGGTTCCGGCACCGTTTCCAACAGCGGCTTTCGGGAACACGGCTCGTGCTGCATCGCTGAGCGACGCGCGATCGAAATGATCGACAACGATGGAGTGCCGAATACGGGCTTTCTGCGTTTCGGTGAACGCGTGCGCATGTTGGCACGCACCGCAGGTGAAGCGATGCCGCTCTTCGGAGTCATGGATCAGCAGGTGATTGCAGCGAGGCGCCCATGAACGATCCACGCGCGATCATCGACGACTCGCCGATGCGGCTCCTGCAGTACCTGATCATTCTGATCACATGTCTGCTCAACGCCGTCGATGGCTTCGACGTCCTGGCCATCAGCGTCTCGGGCCCCGGCATCATGGGAGAGTTCGGCATCGATCGCGCCGAACTCGGCTTCGTGCTCGCGATGGAACTGGTCGGCATGTCGATCGGTTCGGTCCTGCTCGGCCGCGTCGCCGATCGCCTCGGACGTCGCAGCATGATTCTTGGCTGTCTGCTCGTGATGGCGAGCGGCATGTATCTGACCACCTTCACGACGGACGTGCTGACGCTGTGTCTGTGGCGGGTTTATACCGGACTCGGCATCGGCGGCATGCTGTCCGTCACCAATGCCGCGGCGGCGGAATTTTCCAATAAACACCATCGCGGTCTTTGCATTTCGATGATGGTCATCGGTTATCCGCTCGGTGGCATCGTCTGCGGGGAGGTGGGCAAGGCCTTGTTGCAGCCTGGTGCAGTCAACTGGCGCGACATGTTCCTGTGGGGCGCAAGTCTCACTGCCTTGCTGATCCCGCTCGTGTACTTCCTGGTGCCGGAGTCGGTGCACTGGCTGGCACGCACGCAACCCGTGAATGCACTGGCACGCACCAACGCCACCTTGCGCAAATTGGGTCATGCCACAGTCGATGAGCTGCCGGCGATCCAGGATCAGAGCAAGGTGGCGCTCGCCGCCATCTTTGCGCCGGTGATCGTGCTGTCCACGCTGCTCGTCACCGCCGCGTACTTCTTCCACATGATCGCGTTCTACTACGTACTGAAGTGGACGCCGACCATCGTCGTCGAACTTGGCATCGAAGCCTCGGCCGCCTCCGGTGTGCTGACGTGGGCCAATGTCGGCGGCGCACTCGGTGGTGTAGTCTTCGGATTGCTCACAACACGCATTGGTCTAAAACCGCTCACGATCGCGATCATGGTGCTGACTATGGTGGGTGTCGCCACCTTTGGTCGCTCACAACCGGATGTGATGCAGCTCAGTTATCTCGCTGCCTTCGCTGGTTTCTTCGGCAATGCGGGAATCTCCGGCCTCTACACGATCATCGCCTATGTCTTTCCCACCCATCTGCGCGCAACCGGCACGGGCTTCGTCATTGGTGTCGGACGTGGTGGCGCCATTCTGTCACCGATCATCGCAGGACAGATTCTGCAGAGCGGCGCGAGTCTCGGCACTGTGGGGCTGGTGATGGGAGGATTCTCGCTGCTGGGCGCAGTGGCGATTCTGTTGCTCAAACCCAGCGAGGACGGACCACGTATGGTCGAACGCAGAAGGAGGGAAAGCGATTTGCGCGCAAGCGCGTAGAAAACCCGTAATAACGGTCCTCTGGACGTCCGAGTATCTATCAAGAGATGAATGCATGGTCATCCAAACAATCAATTTTACAAATAGGAGGGCCTTCCTAAACTACTGGAAATAACAAAAACAACCAGTCAGTCAATAATTTGAAAATCAGGGGGGCTACATGAAATCGTCTTTGTTCAAAGAACGGTTGTCCGCAAGTTCGGTTCGACGCGCCTGTCTGGCGCTTGCACTTGCCGGTGTAGCAGGCAGCATCAATGCGCAGGACGAGCGCATCGAACAAGTCATGGTTACCGGCTCGCGCATCGCGCGCCCCAACCTTACCGCCCCCACTCCCGTCACTGCGATAGAACGCGAAGAAATGGATCTGCTGGGTCCGGCCACCCTGATGGACGCGCTGGACGCTCTGCCGCAATTTCTCGGTAGTGCCACGCTCGAAGACACCGGCAACTTCGGTGGCGGTGGTTATCTCGGTTCCGGCGGTCAGAGTCAGCTCAACCTCCGCGGCCTCGGCGGCAACCGCACGCTGGTGCTGGTGAATGGGCGCCGCGTACCGGCGTCGAGCCGCAACGGCACCTTCGACATCAGCATGCTGCCGCAGGTATTGATCCAACGGACGGAAGTCGTCACCGGCGGCGCCTCCGCAGCCTATGGTTCCGACGCCATCGCTGGCGTCACCAACTTCCTCATCAACGAAGACTTCGAAGGTCTGGAACTGAGCGTGCAGGGAGGCCTCTCCGAGATAGGTGACGGTGAGAACTTCCGCGGCTCTCTCGGTGCCGGCATGGCGGTTGGTGACAAGGGCCACATCGTGCTCGGCCTCGAAGGCTTCAAGACCGAAGAAATTCCCAACATCAAAGGACGTAATTGGTATCGCGACTGGTGCAACCTCGACATGGGTGTGAACGCCACACCGCGTCGCATCCGCTCCGACGATTGCGTCAACCGTCAGTTCACCTATGGTGGCTTCATCGCCTCCGGCCCACTGAAAGGTGTGAAGTTCCTCGATGATGGCACGCCGGCCAGGTTCGAAGATGGCCATTTCTTCGATGCTGCCGCCGCATCCGGTGTCACGCGCAACACCATCACCGGTAACTCCATTGGTGGTGATGGAGGCCGGTACGGGCGTGAGCAGATGCGCCGGGCCGGACAGGAGCGTGCCAGCATCTTCCTCAACTACAAGCATGATTTCAGTGACACCTTGAGTGGCTCCTTGGCCGCGCTCTACGGCTACAGCTATGTCGACAACGAGCGCATCGGCTACTTCCTGTTCGGCCAGTGGGCGCCCACGATCTACTCGGGCAACCCTTATCTGCCGGCAGCGATTCAGGAACAGATGGACGCGAACAACATCGAGTCGTTCGTGCTGCAGAAACGTCCCATTCCGAGCGATCCGCTGCACAACAGCCGTTCGCCGCTCACCACCGACGTCTTCACCCTGTCGGCTTCACTCGAAGGTGAGCTGTCGAATGGCTGGAACTGGAATTGGTACTACCAAGCTGGAGAAAGTAACCGCGACGTGGAGCTCTACGGTGCCCGCGTCGACCGCCTCTATCGTGCCATCGATGCGGTGAGGGATCCGGCGACGGGTGCGATCGTGTGCGCCTCCACGCTGCGCTATCCCAATGACGGTTGCAAGCCGCTCAACATCTTCGGCATCGGCAATGCATCGCCTGAAGCCATCGCCTATGTGCACGACAAGCTCTTCACCGATGCGCGCATCCGCCAGCACGCCACCGAATTCGTTCTCGATGGTGAGCTGTTCGATGGTTTCGGTGCTGGCCCGATCCTGGGTGCAGTAGGTGCCAACTGGCGTCGCGACGAGATCGACCAGATTTCCGGTGACGCCATGAACGTGCCGATTCCGCCCGACGGGCAGGGTCCGGTCACCTCCTTCGATGAAAATGGCCAGAGAATGTATCGCGGCATGCCGCCGGTTTATGAAAACACCGGCCCACTGATCGACCGCGTCGGTGTCGCTTCTTTCAAGGGTAGCGTGGACGTGTGGGAAGCCTTCGCGGAAGCGGTGGTGCCACTGCTCAGCGATCGTCCCTTGATCGACATGCTCGAGAGCAACTTCGCGATTCGTCACACCGAATATGAACAGAGCGGCAGCGTAGTGTCGTGGAAGGGCGGTTTCTCGTGGGCCGTGAACGATCAGTTGCGTTTGCGTCTCACCCGTTCGCGGGACATGCGTGCCGGTAATCTGTCGGAGATGTTCGATACCACGCAGCTCTATGCGTTCATGAACGATCCGTGGAACCCGCAGCTCGGTACCTACACGGTCAAGCAGATTACCGGTGGTAACCCCAACATTGCCCCCGAAGAAGCGAACACCATCACCTACGGCTTCGTCTATCAGCCGGATTGGGCACCGGGTCTCGCCTTCACCTGGGACTACTACGACATCCGCATCAAATCGTCGATCAGCACCATCGGTGCGCAGCCGATAGTCGACTACTGCTACCAGCAGGGTTTGTTCTGCGATCAGATCGATTTCGGTTCTGGTGGCACCGGCAGGCCGGGTGATCCCATCGAGTCGGTGGACAACACCACCGTCAACCTGGGTGAGGCGAGAACGCGCGGTATGGACTACGAGTTGTCCTATCGCACCAATGCCGCGTTGATCGGGCGCGAGAGTGATGTCGTGGCGCTGCGCCTGATTGCGAGCCGCCTGCTCGAATCGACCATCACGCCGTTCGATTCGCCGCGTACTTCGCAGCTCGGTCAGGGAGATCTGCAGGATACGCAAGTCACCCTCATGCTGAACTACATGGTGGGCCCGGCAACGATCGGTTGGAATACGCGTTGGGTGAGCGACGGTCTTCAGGACGCCACCTGGGTGACGGGCGTGGATGTGGACGACAACCGTATCCCGTCCCATCACGTGAGCAATTTCCGCGTGAGCTGGAACCTGGACGGCTTCGGCAGCAATTCGTCGGTGTTCCTCTCGGTGAACAACGTGTTCGATCGCAATCCGGGCGATCTGCGTGGTTTCAACGGGATCTACGACATTCTTGGACGTAACTACACGCTGGGCATGCGTTACAAGTTCTGATCAGTTTGGGTGTGGTCGATGATCTCTTACGTGCGAGGGAAGCGAGGCCCACAGTGGCGCTACAAAGCGGCCCTGAGTATCGCCCTGTGGGCCAGCTTTTCCGCGCATGCGCAAACGGAGATCGACTGGAATCTCATCGACAAGTACTGCAGCGAATGCCACAACCTGGATGATTACGCCGGCAATGTGGCCTTCGATCTGCTGTCACCGAATGAGCTCCTGCACGATGCAGAAACCTGGGAGCTCGTAATCCGCAAGGTGCGTACCGGCATGATGCCTCCTGCCGGTAAGCCCCGGCCGCCACGTGAGAGTCTCGATTCCTTCGTGGCGGCCGTGGGCAACGCATTGGATGAACAGTATGCCAAACATACCGTTCCCGCCGCCGTGGGACTGGCGCGACTGAATCGTGAGGAATATCGCAACGCGATACGAGACCTGCTGCAGTTCGATGCGAGCCACATCGTTGCCAATCTGCCGGCGGAAACCGCGGGCGCGGGCTTCGACAACAACATCGCACTCCTGAGCATCTCTCCCACCTTGGTCGAAGCCTATGCCGACGCTGCGATGCGTATCGGGCGTGAAGCGGTGGGCGATCTCTCCCTGGTTGCATCGGAAGTGGTCTATGCGCCGGGCAGTCCACGTCAGATCGAGCGTGTCGAAGCTCTGCCGCTGGGCACGCGTGGCGGCTTTGCCGTGCGTCACAACTTTCCGGTCGATGCCACCTATCGCCTCAGCATCAACACACGCGGTGGTCCGGGCTTCTTCGGCGGTGGCTGTGCCGGTGGCAATCGTGTCGTGCTCAGCATCGATGGCGAGCTGATCGAAGTGGAAGATCCCCGCATGATCGAACTGCCGATCAGCGCCGGTAGTCACGACATCGCCGCAGCGCTGCAGGATCTGAGGTTGTGCGCGGGTGCGATCGAACTCTTCGATGACTTCAGCCTCAATGGTGCAGTTGCGGGCATCACCATCAATGGTCCCTTCGACATCACGGGACCGGGTGACACGCCGAGTCGTCGCGCGATCTTCTCGTGCCATCCGCAAAACAGTGAACAGGCAGACTCCTGCGCGCGGCAGATACTGAGCCGGTTGGCCTCGCGTGCCTACCGCAAGGCGCTCACACCTGATTCAGAAGAAATCAACGAACTCATGGCTTTTCACACGCAAGGTTCTGCCTTGGGTGGGTTCGAAGCGGGCGTGCAGTACGCCCTTTCGCGGATGCTCATGGATCCGCGCTTTTTATTCCAGGTCGAAGAGGTACCCGATGGCGTGGCACAGGGAGAAGCCTTCGTCGTAGGCGATTTGGAGTTGGCCTCGCGTTTGTCGTTCTTCTTGTGGAGCACCATTCCCGATGAAGAACTCTTCGATCTTGCGTTGGCCGGACATTTGAGTCGGCCCGAGGTGCTCGAGACACAGGTCAAACGCATGTTGCGTGATGCGAAGACGGAAGCCTTGGTACGCAACTTCGCCGGTCAATGGTTGATGCTGCGTGAGCTCGACTCGGTGCAGCCGCAGGATGCCGCCTTCACCCCTGGCTTGCTCAGTGCCTTCCGTTCCGAAACCCAGCTGCTCTTCGCCGACCTCATCAATGACGATCGTGGTTTGCTCGCTTTGCTCGACAGCGATTACACCTGGCTCAACGAAGAGCTGGCGCGCCACTACGGCATCGAAGGCGTGAGCGGCAGTCACATGCGCAAGGTGCCCTTGCAGGAGGACAGTCCGCGTCGGGGGCTTCTGGGGCAGGGCAGCATACTCACCGCCACCTCCGTGGCGAACCGCACTTCGCCGGTGGTGCGTGGCGCCTGGATCGTCGAACATCTTCTCGGTGCGCCCGTGCCGACACCGCCGCCCGGTGTCGAAACCGATCTTTCCGCTGAGCCCACCAATGCGGCAGAGCCGGAAACCTTGCGTGATCGTTTGGAAATGCATCGCGCCAATCCTTCCTGCGCATCCTGTCATCAGATCATGGATCCCATCGGTCTGGCGCTCGAGAACTTCGACCTGGTCGGACGCTGGCGCACGCAAGAGAACGGCCATCCGCTGAATACACGAACCGAATTGATGGACGGCACGGTCATCGATGGTGCAGTGACCTTGCGTCGCGCGTTGCTCGATCGCGGTGATGCAGTGGCTTCCACCATCATCGAGAAACTGCTGAGCTATGCGCTCGGCCGCGATCTGCAGCCACAGGACATGGCCGCGGTGCGCAAGATTCAGGCGACAACGAAGGACGCTGGTTATCGCTTCTCCGATGTGATTCTCGCCATCGTGGACAGCATGCCGTTCCGCATGAGCTCGCCGGAAGTACCGGCGCAACCCTTGGCGCAACAGTGAAGAGGGGGACTCCGTCATGAACTTCCTGACCAAGAAGTGCTTGTCACGTCGTCACTTCCTGCGCAGCAGCAGCGCCGCCATCGCCTTGCCGCTGCTCGATGCCATGGTGCCGGCGGGTGTTGCGGCGCAGGCGCTCACCACACCGCAGCCGCGCCTGGCCTGCATCTACATCGCGCACGGCGCGGTGATGAAGTATTGGACCCCGGAGCAGGAAGGGCGTGATTTCGTGTTTCCGCGCACGCTGCAGTCTCTGGAACCTTTCCGTTCGCAGCTCAACGTGATCAGCGACATGCGTCTACCGCATGCCTATGGCGAAGACGCTTCCGCCGGCGCCAATCACCTGCGTTCTTCGGCAGTGTGGTTGACCAACGTGCCCGAGGGCACGGGCCCGACGCCGACCTCCTTCGACCAACATGTGGCTGTCCGCATCGGCCAGGACACACCGATTCCTTCTTTGGAACTTGCGCTCGAAGAGGGCAGTTCGATTTCCTTCCGGACGCCCGACACGCCGCTGCCGATGGAACAGAATCCGCAGATCGTGTTCGAACGTCTCTTCGGTGATGGCAGTACTGCGGAAGAACGTCAGGCGCGCATGGAGCTGAAACGCAGCCTGCTCGACGCCATCGTCGATGACGTGCACCTGCTGCAGCGCAAACTGTCGGTGGCGGATCAGCAACGCATCGAACGTTATCTGGAAGACATTCGCGAGATCGAACGACGCATCCAACTCGCCAGCACGATGAGCAGCGACGATCTCGACATTCCCGACAAGCCGATCGGCGTTCCGTCGTCCTTCACTGCGCATGCGCGACTGATGTTCGACTTGCTGGCCCTGGCCTGGCAGGCAGAGATCACGCGTGTTTCCACCTTCATGGTGGCGCGTGAAGTGACCAACCGCGTCTATCCGGAAAGCGGCATCAACGAACCTTTCCACAACCTTTCGCATCATTCGGAAGTGCCGGCGAATCTCGAGCGCCTGTCGCAACTCAATGCCTTCCATACCAGCAGCACGATTGCGTACTTCCTGAAGAAGCTCAGCGAAACGCCCGACGGTGATGGCTCGCTGCTCGATCACTCGCTGGTGCTCTACGGCAGCGGCATGAGCAACTCCAATCAGCACGACCACGATCCTCTGCCCCTGCTGCTTGCCGGCGGAGCCAGCGGGCGCCTGCAGGGCGGACGTCACATTCGCGCAGGTGAGGGCACACCCATGTCCAATCTGCTGGCGGCGATGCTGGAAAAACTCGGCATTCCGGAAGAAAGCTTCGGTGACAGCACCGGTGTGCTGAGCATCTGAGGAAATGCCATGAAACGCCTTGGGACGAAACTCATCCTGCTCTGCGCTACCGCGCTTCCTCTGGTGGCAGCAGCGGATGATCGCTTGGCTGTGGCAGCGATGAACCGTGATCTCGCGGGCGTGCGTCAGCTCTTGGCGGAACGGGGCGTCGAACTCGATGCCATGGGGCCTAACGCCACGCCCGCACTGCATTGGCTGGTGAATCTGCAGGAGCATCAGCTCGTGCGCCAACTGCTGGAAGCGGGTGCGGACGTGAACCTGCAGAGTGGCATCGGTCTCAACGCCATCAGTCTCGCCATTGCCAATGATGATCTCGAGATGTTGCGACTCCTGCTGGAGTACGGTGCCGACGTGCACTCTGCCAATGCCGCTGGCGAAACTCCGCTGATGGAAGCAGCGCGTGCCGGCGCCGCGGAGATGGTGCGTCTGCTGCTCGAGCATGGCTCGGAAGTGGATCGCCGCGAGCCGAACTTCGAACAGACGGCACTGATGTTGGCGGCGCGTTCCGGCTCCAGCGCCACGGTGGAACTCTTGCTCGAAGCCGGTGCCGATGTGAACGCACAGAGCAAGATGGAGCCCGAGCCACGTTTTCGTCTACCTGCTGAAGTAACCGCCTCCAAAGGTGTCGGCATCAACTGGGGCGGTTGGCCCGAACGCGGACAACGCGCACAGATCGATGGTGCCAAGACACCGCTGCTCTACGCCACGCGGCGCGGTGATCTCGCAGTCACCAAGTTGTTGGTGGCCGCTGGTGCGGATATCGAGCAGGGCGACGGCAATGATGTCAGGCCCTTGCTCAATGCCATCCTCAATGCCGCCGTGGCCAACCGGCCCGAGCGCAGAACGGAACATCTCGAGATCGCGCATTTCCTCATCGAGCAGGGCGCCGACATCAATGCCGGAGATTGGTACGGCCAGACTCCACTGTGGGCAGCGGTGGATCTGCGCAACCTCGACGTGCCGGGCCCCACGCGCGACAACGGCATGGATCGCGACGCGATCTTCGACTTGATCAAGGTCCTGCTCGAACGTGGCGCCGATCCGAATGCACGAACGAAGGAAGTCACTCCGATCCGACGTTGGATCACGCGCCTCGGCAATCTGTCGTGGGTCGATTTCACGGGACAGACACCTTTCATTCGCGCTGCGCTTTCCGGTGATGTGAGCACGATGAAGCTGTTGCTCGAATACGGTGCCGACCCCAACGCCACGACGGATAACGGCACCACGGCGTTGATGGCGGCTGCGGGGATCAACTGGACCGTCAGCCAGACCTTCGATGAAGGTCCGCAAGCGCTGCTCGAAGCGGTGAAGCTGGCGCACTCGCTCGGCAACGACGTAAACGCACAGAACAAGCTGGGACTTGCGGCAATGCATGGTGCGGCCAATCGCGGTCTCGACGACATCATTCGCTGGCTCGCGGAGCATGGCGCTCGTGTCGACGTCGAAGACGCGGTGGGACGCACACCGGTGGTATGGGCACACGGTGTCTTCCTGGCGACACACCCTCCGGTGGATCGACCGGAAACCGCAGCGCTGTTGGAAGAACTCGCCCGCAAGCAGGCGCAACGATGAATGGATCAGGAGCTCTGAAATGAAGGTCGACCGCCGCAAGATGTTGTTGGGCATGGCTGCACTCGCAGCGCCGTTGCCGCAGCGCCTATGGGCACAGGATGCAGTGTTGCCGCTGCGCACGCCGGGTCTCGATCATCTCGATGTGATGGTGCCCGACGTGCAGAAGACGGCGAAGTTCTACATGGGAATCCTCGACACGGAGCTGCACGCACAGGCCTTCCGTGGTGGCAAACGTTATTTCGTACTGTTCAATCCGCTCACGGAGTCGCGCGAGGTGGGTTATCTCGCTGTGGGCGATTCGGGTGGGCGTCCGGGTTACATCGGCCATTTCTGCACTTCCATCTATGATTGGCGCCGCGACAGTGCCGCCATCTATGCGCAGATGGGAGAAGCGATTGCTGCCGCCGGTTTCGGCGCGTTCCCAGGTCCCAGTGGCTTTGGTACCTTCGAGGACCCCGATGGCATCGAGATCCAGTTCCTGCCGGCACCGGACACCCTGGTCACTGTGGCCGAACCGGATGATCTCGTGCCCTGGCATCGAGGACTCGCCAAGCCGCAAGGTGTCGACAGTGTGCTGCTGCGCGTGAGCAATCTGGAAAGAGCGGTCACCTGGTACGGCCTCCTGTATGGCAAACCCACCTGGAACAGCGCGCGCGATACGGCCTACTTCGACTTTCCCGAATCGCAGACTCGTCTCGAACTGCAGCAAGGTCGTTACGAACACGGCAAACCGCTCGGCATCGCCGAGTTCGGCATCAAAGTGGACTCCTACGATAGGCGAGAGGTGAATGACGCCGTGCAAGCCTTGGGAGGGGAAGTGCTGGCGGAAGCAGGAGAGCGAGGCGAAGTGAGGATCAAGGATCCCGACGGCAACATCGTTCGCCTGCGCGCCGTCGGTTGAGCAGGCACAACAACACGGACTGACATGCGATTCAAACGACTCGACCTCAACCTGCTGGTGGTGCTCGACGCGCTTCTGCGCGAGGGCAGTGTGACGCGCGCAGCGCGGGAATTGCACCTGAGCCAACCGGCGATGAGTGCGGCCTTGGCGCGGCTGCGTCAGTACTTCAACGACGATCTCCTGGTGGCACATGGCAAACGCATGGTGCCCACGGCACATGCGCAGAATCTCGCGCCCGTCGTCGAAAAGATGCTGCGCGACATCGAGTCGCTGATCCAGGCGGCTGCGGTGTTCGATCCGCAGAAGTCGCAACGCACTTTCCGCATCTGCGCTTCCGACTATGTGACGGTGGTGTTGCTGCAGCCGCTGCTTGCGGAGTTGGAACGCAGTGCACCTGGTGTCTGCATCGAAATCACGCCACCGAGTCCCGAAGCACTGCCCAAACTCGAACGCGGCGAAATCGATTTTCTGTTGTCACCCGAACAATTCGCGGCCAAGGAACATCCCAAGACCTTGCTGTTCGAAGAACAGCACGTGGTGGTGGGGTGGAAAGAAAACCCCGTGTTCCAACAGCCGATGACGGAAGAAGCCTTCCTGGAACACGGGCAGGTGATCATGGCGATGGGGCACACCCAGTCTTTTTCGGAGCAGGAGATGGGAGAGCTCAATCGCAAGCGCAAGATCGACGTCATCTGCGCTTCCTTCCTTGCCGTTCCCTGGATGCTCCCCAATACCCAGCGTCTGGCCATCATGCATGAGCGTCTGGCGAAGGTGGTGGTGCAGCAATTGCCGTTGGCCATGGCGCCCTTGCCCTTTGCCTTGCCCCCGATGCGCGAGGTGGTGCAGTACCACGCGGCGCGCATCGGCGATGGTGGCATCCAGTGGTTGCTGGACGGCATCCTGCGTCAAGCGAAGAGCCTCAGCGAGCTCTAGAGTTTCTCGGCTCCCTTCTCCCTGAGTGCGGCTAAAGGTCGCGCTCTATCTCATTTTTTTCGTCAAAAAAAGTTCCGTTTTTTTCAGAATTTTGAGAACGACGATCATTTTCTTATACGTCGTTCAATAAATAGGATTTATGGCTTTTTCAGCTATCCATTTCGTAGAAACTTTACCATCCAAAAATACAATCAATAATAGACCGAACGATCCAACAAATAAAAAGTTCGCTGTGATATAAATTTTTTCGCTGGAAGTTTTTAGTAGTCGGCTGTAGGGTCGGTCGCGCGCTGAGGGGAAAAAATAAAACCGTGGCCGTCATCCTCCATGACAGAACCAACAAGAACAAAGGGAGGGTCGATGAATAAAGTTCGATTGGCAATAAAGGCGGTGATCGCCTGTCAGATGGCCATGTTGACGGCCAATGCGATCGCCGCAGATGACGTGCTGGAAGAGATCGTGGTGACCTCCACCAGGCAGGTCGACTCGGCGAACCGAGTACCACTTGCGGTCACGGCACAAACCCAGCGTCAGTTGGACCAGAAGGGTGTGAACACCATTCGGGACATCGCGCTGACAACCCCTAGCCTGCGTGTGTCGGGACAAGAGGCCGCAGGTATCGCTACCGTCGCCATCCGCGGCGTTCGTCAAACCAGTGCCACCGCCGCCACTACCGGTTTCTACCTGGATGAGACCGCGCTGCAGAAACGCGCAGCCGCCGGCTTCGCTTCGCAGAACGGTACTCCGGTTCCACCTCTGTTCGATCTGCAACGCGTCGAAGTGTTGCGTGGTCCGCAAGGCACTCTGTTCGGCGGCGGCTCCCAGGGTGGCACCATTCGTTACATTCAACCTCAACCGAGTCTGACCGATTTCAGCGCCTACGGGCGTTCGCAATACATCACGACGGAAGATGGTGATCCCACCTACGAAGGTGGCATCGCCGTAGGTGGCCCGATCATCGAAGACAAACTGGGCTTCCGCGCCAGTGTCTTTTCGCGTCATACCGGCGGTTACATCGATCTGACCGACTTCCGTAACGGGCAGGTCTATCAAGAGAACGCCAATGACGGCGACACCAAGATGAGCCGCATCGCGCTGTCCTGGGCTGCGACGGATTCGAGCCTGCTCACCTTCTCCTACTTCAAGTCCATCGACGAAATGGGAGATCTCAGCCGCGCCTCGAGTCTCGATATTCCGGGCGTGCTGACGGTGCCGAGTCTTTGCTACGACGTCGCTGCCCTGAGTGCCTTGCCGCAGGGCAACCCGGCACGGTCGAACCCGGCGGCCTTCGCTGCGGGGCCGGATTGTGCCGGTCGCGCCGATGATCCCGGGATCTACATCACGCCCGGCTACACCGTTGGACCGCTCGATCTCGATGACTTCCAACTGCTGGCGCTGGGTCCTTCACCGACGCGTGCCGAACTCGATGTCGCCAGTCTCGATTTCCAATGGCAGGTGCGTGACGACCTCGAGCTGCGTGCCATCACGTCGTGGGTGGATGACTTCAACAAGGGCATCAGTCCGCAGAACTTCCATCAGGGTCTGACCAGCTACCGCACCGCAGGCTCCGCGGTGTACGTCGAGCCGGGGCGCGATCCGATCCTCATTCCCGGTGGCGTGAACTTCAACCCGAACGTCACTGCGACGCCGAACGGCTTGCCGCTGGGTGCCTACATCCAGACCAACACCCGCAACATGCGCGAGATGATTTCGCAGGAGTTGCGTTTGTCGTCGGTGCAGGATCGTTTCAGCTACGTGGTCGGCGCCTACTTCGCGAAGACCACCGGTGTCGTACGCCAGATCGCAACGACCAAGGACGAGGCCTTCGTGCAGATGACGGGCATGAACCTCGAACAGCGCTATGGCATAGCGGATCCCGGCTTCTACGCCAACATCTATGAATACATCCGCGACGTCGAAACCGCTGTCTTCGCCGATGTGACCTATTCGCTCACCGATCAATGGAAAGTGAGCGCCGGCATCCGCGCCACCTACATCACGACGGACTTCGAGCAGACCAACTACGGCCCGAACGGCTACACGCTCACGCCGTCGTTGGCGAACGGTACCTTGGTGCGTGGTGACATCTCCGACTCGCCCATCACGCCGAAGCTTTCGGTCCAGTACGAGTTCACGCCGGATCGCATCCTCTACTTGACCGCCGCCAAGGGCTTCCGTGCCGGTGGTGTGAACCAAGTGTTCTCTTCCGCCGGTCAAAGTCAACTATTCGGTCAATATGGGCTGACCAAGGACATCCTGCCGGTGACCTACGACTCCGACACCGTGTGGAGCTATGAGTTCGGCGCCAAGATCCGTTTCTGGGAAGGACGCGCTCAGCTCAATACCGCGATCTATCAGTTGGATTGGAACGACGTGCAGACCAACGTCTTCATCGGTGGTGATGGCTTCGTGGTGAACGTGCCCTCCGCGCGCAGCCGTGGTGTCGAAATCGAAGCGATGGTGCGCCCGATCGAACCTCTCACGCTCAACCTGGCCACCGGTTATGGCAAGGCCGAGTACACCTCGACCGTGGCCTACCCCGGCGCGCGAGGCCTCGACCTGCTCGCGGCACAGGATGGTCAGGAGTTCCCGCAAGCGCCGATCACGGTGAACGCCGGTGCCCGCTACGACTTCCAATTGACCGATCGCGCCAACGCCTACGTGCGTGTCGATTACAGCTGGCTCGACAACTACCAGCTGGCACCACAGGGCGCGCCCAACTACACACCCGACTCGAGCGAAGTGCCTTCGCAACAACTCGTCAACCTCAGGCTTGGCGTGGACATAGGGGCGCTCGACGTGAACTTCTTCGTTTACAACCTCAACAACGAAGACCGCGGCACGCTGACAGGTGGACGTAGCACCTGTACCAATGCCGACTGCAGTACCTTCAATAACTACAACATCGCTCGAACCATCACCCGCCCGACGCCGCGGCAGTTCGGCGTACAGGTGGCCTACAGGTACTAGTCTGATCAGGAGAACCAAGATGTTGCGTCGACCCTTAGCAAAGCTCGTCCTCGCCTGTGCATGTATCACCTCGACCTTTGCCTTCGGACAGAGAGGTGCGGTGGACAATTCCAATGTGCCGATCATTCCGTTTCAGGCGGAGGACTTCATCAAGATGCCGCCGGGGGAAAACCTCGGTGAGGTGCTCGGTGTCGCGGTGAACTCGAAAGGAAACGTGGTGGTTCTGAATCACCCCGGTTCCGCCACCACAGGACCGTTGTTCGGCAATGCTACGACCGAGATTCTCGAGTTCGATTCGAATGGCAATTTCATTCGTGAGATCGGTCGCAAGGTTTATGGCCTGGGTTATGCGCATCAGGTGCGTTTCGACCGCTACGACAATCTGTGGGTGGTCGACAAGGGTACCAACGCCGTCATCAAGTTCGATCCCAATGGCAAGGTATTGCTCAATCTGGGGCGCCGCGATGAGGGTTACGAATCGAAGGATCATCAGCATCCAAGTCAGGCGGACGCGGTGCCGATCGATGGCTGGTTCCGCGCACCGACCGACGTCGCCTGGGATCCCGACGACAACATCTTCGTCTCCGACGGTTACATCAACTCGCGCATCGCCAAGATGGATCCGTGGGGGGATTGGATCAAATCCTGGGGGCAATACGGCCGCGGCGGTCAGAACGCCGATGAGAACCCCGGCAACATCGACAACCCCCACAGCATGGTGGCGGACAACGAAGGCAACATCTACGTCGGTGACCGCGGCAACCGCCGTATCCAGGTCTTCGACAAGGATGGCAACTTCCTGCGCTTTCTGTTCTTGAACGTGCCGTACGACAAGACCCGTCATCCGGTGCTCGGCAACGTGCCGCGCGATCCGAACGTCAGACCGGATCAGACGGCACCCTGGACGATGTGCATGTCGCCCACCACGCCGCAGTATCTGTGGGTGATGGATGCCGAACCCGGACGTCTCTACAAGATGACGCTCGACGGCAAGATCGTCGGCATGTACGGCGAATCGGGACGTCGCCTCGGCCAGTTCAACTGGCCGCACAGCATCGCCTGTCCCAGTGAGGATCTGATCTACGTCGCCGACATGAACAACTGGCGCGTGGTCAAACTGACCTTGCCGCGGGGTGCCCAGTGAGCGACGCGACCGGCGCTGACCGCAGACCCAGCATGCTGCTCCTCGTCGGTGCCTCATCTGCAGGCACCGCGTTCGAGTGGTATGACTTCTTTCTGTTCGGCACCCTCGCCTCGGTGCTCGCCTCCACGTTCACCGGGGGCAGCTCGAGCATGGGCTTTCTGTTCACGCTCGCAGCCTTTGCGATCGGGTTCTTCGTCCGACCTTTCGGCGCGATCGTGTTCGGTCACATCGGTGACCGGCACGGTCGTAAGCGCGCCTTCGTTCAGACCATCGTTTTGATGGGGGCCTCGACCACTGCAATCGGACTCATCCCCTCGTTCGAAGTTGCAGGAATCGTGTCCCCCATCCTTCTAGTGCTGATCCGCATCGTGCAGGGCTTTGCGATCGGAGGCGAATATGGTGGTGCCGCCATCTATGTCGCCGAACACGCCGAGCGTTCGCGTCGCGGCCTGATGACGTCGTGGATCCAGTCCACGGCGGCCTTGGGTTTGCTGATGGCGCTCGGCGTCGTTCTCGCCACGCGTTGGATACTCGGCGAGGAGCGCTTTCTTGCCTGGGGTTGGCGTCTGCCGTTCCTGCTGTCGGCCGGTCTACTTGCAGTGTCGCTGTGGATTCGTTTGAAACTCAGCGAAACGCCGGAGTTCGAACGCATGCGCAAGGAGATGCTGCTTTCCAAATCGCCGCTCTCCGAAGCGCTGCGTGGCGCCAATCTCAAACGCGTGATAGTCGCGCTGTGCTGCATCCTGCTGGCACAAGGTGCGGTGTGGTACACGGGGCACTTCTATATTCAGTTCTTCCTCGAGCGCGTGCTGAAGGTGGATGGCCCGCTGGTGAACATGCTGTTGATCACCGCCGTCGTCACCTCCGCTGGCGCCTATGTGTTTTTCGGTTGGTTGTCGGACCGTGTGGGACGCAAGCCCGTCCTCATGTTCGGCATGTTGTTGGCCATCATCAGTTATTTCCCCGGCTTCAAATATCTGACCGCCAATGCCAACCCGGCACTCGAAGCCGCCGCGCGCAGCGCACCGGTGGTGCTGTTGGCGGATCAGTCCGCGTGCAGTCTGCAGTTCGACCTGCTGGGGCGTCGCCAACCGGAATCGGCCTGCGACGTGTTCCGGGCCGCTCTCACCGATGCCGGCGTGCCCTTCAGCATGCAGCATGAAAGTGGCAGCGCCATCGCTCGCGTGAGCGTGGGCCAGGACTTCGTGCTGGAAGGCGAGCTGTTCTCCAACGATGCGGCCGCCATCTCGCAGCAGGCTGCAGAGCTGACGCAGGAATTGCAGAACGTGTTGTTGCAGGCCGGCTATCCGGCTGCGGCCGAGCGCGATTCGCTCAGTGCGGGCAAGGTGCTCGGCATCATCATTCTTTTCATGATCAGTGCAGCGGCGCTGTATGGCCCGCAGGCAGCGGCGCTGGTCGAACTCTTCCCATCTTCCGTCCGCTACACCGCATTGTCCCTGCCGTACAACCTCGGCACGGGATGGGTTGGTGGTCTGTTGCCCGTTTCCGCCTTCGCGCTCGTGGCGGCAACCGGCGACATCTATGCCGGCCTGTACTACCCCATGGTGTTCACGCTCATCAGCTTCGTCTGCACCTGGTTGTTCCTGCCGGAAACGCGCGGCATTTCGCTGACGCAGAGCGGCGTGGTGCGGGAAGAGGTGGGAGTCGACGAACGGATCGTTCAGCGAGAGAGCAATGAATATGTGTAGGCATGAAGTAAAGGCGCAATGTCACGGCCATGGACACGGCATCAGCCGCCGCAGCTTGTTGGCAGCCTTGTCGGCAGCACCGCTGTGTCCGACGGCAACGTTGGCGCAGAGTCTCGGAGGTGGCAGCGATCGCAAGGTGATCGACGTGCACGCGCACTATCAACCCCCGGCGATTCGCGCGCTCGGTGCGCCGGGCCCGATGAATGCGTGGAGTGTCGAACGGCAACTCGAAGACATGGATCAGGCTGGTGTGCGCCGCGCCATGCTCTCGATCACGACACCGGGGGTGCCGCTTGCAGGTGATGAAGCGGCGCGCATCGCGCGTGAGTCGAATGAATATGCAGCGATGTTGTCCGCCGATCATGGCGACCGCTTCGGTTTCTTCTCGGCGCTGCCGCTGGATGACCTGGACAACGCACTCAAGGAAGCAGCCTACGCCTTCGACACTCTCGGTGCTCACGGCGTCGGCCTCTTCACGAGTTACGACGGTGTGTGGCTGGGTGACTCGCGCTTCGATCCCTTGTTCGAAGAACTCGATCGTCGCAAGGCCATCGTCTATGTGCACCCGACGAGCGCGCCCTGTTGCGCGCGTCTGATGCCGGAGATCCCCGACACCTGGATCGAATACGGCACGGATACCACGCGTGCGATTGCAAGCTACGTCTATCGTGGCGCGGCACAGCGTTTTCCGAACGTGCGCATGATCTGGAGCCACGCCGGCGGCACCATGCCGTTCCTGATCGAGCGTTTCGATGGCGCCGATCGCGCCGCTGCGGCGCAGGGGACCACCGCTGCCGATCACTTCCGTGCCAGCGTCGCACGCTTCTACTACGACATCGCCCAGGCATCGAATCCAACGGCCACGACCGCGCTGCGGTCGATCGTGCCGATGGAGCGCATCGTCTTTGGCACCGATTACCCATTCCGAACCTCCGCCGAGCACGTGGAAGGTCTGCTTGCGGGCGGAGTGTTCAACGCGGACGAACTGGACGCGCTTTTCCACGGCAACGTCGAAGCCGGCTTGCCTGAGTTATTGCTTGCGGTGGCACGGCGCTGAACGTCGGACATCGCTTTGTTCTAGGGGGAATATCCTATGTGCAGAATCTCGAACGTGTTCCATAGAAAACGAGGACAGGCGCCAAAATTCGCGGCGCTGTTCGGTGCCTTGATGTGGGGGCTTGCGCCCGTCGCCAGTGCGGAGAAGGGCGTGATGCTCATGAACCGCATCGGCCCTTCGAGCATGGAACTGTACATCGCGAACGCCGATGGCAGCGACGAGCGCCCGCTGCTGCGCGACGCGGTGGGTCTCAATTACGACGCCAGCTTTTCCCCCGACGGTCAGTGGATCGTATTCACGTCCGAACGTGATCCGGAAGGACATGGTCAGGCCGATATCTGGCGCATTCGCGTCGATGGCACCGGTCTCGAGCGCCTGACTTCCGACACCGCCATGGATGATGCGGCGGTGATCTCACCCGATGGCACGCGCATGGCCTACGTCAGCACCAAGGGTGGCATCGGCACCACCAACATCTGGGTGATGGATCTCAATACGCGTCAGGAAAGGAACCTCACGGGCAACGACAGTAACGAACCGCCGCCCACCATGAATGGCAACTTCCGTCCAGCCTGGTCGCCGGATGGAGAATGGATCGCCTTCTCCTCCGATCGTGGTGAGAAGTGGATCGGTGCCGAGACCGGCGCCGGTGCCGGTCACTCGCATCCGACGAGTCTGTATCTGATGAAGTCCGATGGTACGCAGGTGCGTCGTCTGACGCAGACCACGCCGCAGACGGCACAGGGTCAGCCGCGTTTCTCGGCCGACGGCAGCAAGCTGATCGCCTATGAAATCCCCACCAACGAAACCTTCGGTGCGCGCATGTGGGGTTTCGGTATCGCGATGCTGAACTCGACCTCGCAGATCATCGAAATCGATGTGCAGTCCGGTGAGAAGAAAGTGCTCACCAGCGGCCCCGGCCTGAAGACCGATCCGCACTACCTGCCCGACGGTCGCTTCGCCTATCTCATCAAGGCCACGCCGAAGGACGGTCCCGAACCCGGCATCGTGTACAGCGATGGCAAGCGTGGTCCTTCCGGCATTCTGCGCAATCCCTCGTGGTCGCCCGATGGCAGCAAGGTGGTCTATTACCGCTTCGGTGCCACCAACCGTCCGCAGAACACGCAGCTCTACAGCTGGGATGATCGTTACGAATATCGCTACTCCGACGTGTTCCAGACGATCTGCCCGGCCAACGGCCGCATGGCGATCACCGATCTCGATTTCCCCTTCGGCAACCCCACGGCGTCCATCAGTGTGATGGACGTCGACGGGAGCAACCGCATCAAGGTCTTCCAGCGTGAAGATGGTGCTGCGTTGATGCCCACCTGGTCACCCGACTGTGAATGGATCGCCTTCGGCTTTGGCACCTTCTTCGGCGGCAGGGGCTTCGCGCCGGCCAACGTCTTCATCGTGAAGGCCGATGGTTCGGAATCCCGTCAGCTCACCTTCAGTGAAGTGAATGCCGGCTTCCCGGCCTGGCATCCCGATGGCAAGACCCTGATCTATCGCGTGTGGGGCAGGGAAGACGTGCCCGAGCAGCGCGGCCTGCGCGCTCTCAATCTCGAAGATGGTTCGGTGACCGTGCTGACCACCGAGTGGGACAACTTCCCCTTCATTTCGCCCTCTGGCGATCGCGTGGTGTTCACGCGCCGCATGCCCGACTTCGACTTTGAAGTGTTCACGATGAATCCGGATGGCAGTGACGTGACGCGCCTGACCTACACCGCTGGCGCCGATGCGCACGCCACCTGGTCGGCCGACGGCTCTGAAATCTGGTTCGAGAGCTCGCGCTCCGGCTTCAAAGACGAAGCGGCGCTGTATGACATTTCGCCGCAACCCTATGCCCAGGTGTTCCTGATGAATCGCGACGGCAGCAACGTGCGTCAGCTCACCAACAGCAAGTGGGAAGACTCCATGGGCGTATACGTCAAAGCACCTACTGCAGACTGATCTGGAGAGATCACGATGAAACACACACTGAATGAGCAGTTGAGCCGCCGCGAGCTGCTGCAAGGCTTGGGAGCTCTGGCCGTAATGGGTAGTGCAGCCACCCAGGTCCGCGCCGCGGATCGGCCTGCCGGTGTGCTCGGTGGCGGCAGTCCAGCCACGGAGATCAACTCCGAACTGGTGGAGCTGGCACCGAATGTCTATGCGTGGTTGCAACGCGAGGCCGAGGGGCAAAGCAACCTTTCGGTCTCGAATTTCGGGGTCGTGGTCGGCCCCGAGAGCATGCTCGCCATCGATGCCGGTGGCGGGCCGGAGCACGCACGTAATTTCCTGAAGGCCACCGCCTTCCTGAACAAGCCCTACGATCGTGTCGTGATCACGCACGAGCATCCCGATCACATCGTGGGGCTCACGCAGTTTCCCGAAGGCATCGAGGTCATCGCGCAGGAGGAAACGCGCGAGCGCATGGTCGCCATGGGGCAGCCGGCGACACCTGCGTACTGGGCGACGAACCCTGCATGGGCGCGTCCGGATGACGTCAACCGCGTGATTCTGCCCACCGTCACCTTCAAGGACCGCATGTCCGTCTACTACGGTGATCTCAGAGTGGATTTCGTGTGGCCGGGCCGTGCGCACACCTCGGGTGATGCGTTGGTGTACGTGCCGCAGGAGAAGATCGTGTTCATGGGCGACATCGGCTTCTTCGAAGTCACGCCGCTCAACGGCTCTGGCTACATCGGCGACTGGATCAAAGTGTGTGACGACCTGCTGGCCGATCCCAACGTCGACATCATCGTACCGGGTCACGGTCCGGTCGGTGGCAAGAATGAGCTGCAGGACATGCGCGACTACCTCGCGCTGCTCTATCGCGAGGGCAAGCGTCAATTCGAGGCTGGTGTGAGCGCGGGTCGTGCGGCGGCGGAACTGGATCTCGGCAAATACGCGACCTGGACGGATGCGGATCGACTGCCCGCCAACATGGCGCGGCTCTATTCCGAGTTCAACGAAGAGATCGGCGTGGCCATGGATCGCGCGGCGGTTCTGCGCGCGGTGGAGGAATACAACCAGCTCAAGGGATTGCGCTGATGCATTCAGGCCTTGCTGCTGGTCTTCAATTTTCAACCAATGGGTAGTGAATATGATCAAGCGAATGTTGGCTGTCTTGCCGCTGCTGTACGCAACCGCGGTTACAGCAGAGATCGAAAACCCGCTTTACGGTGATCCTTCCAAGCCGAACATTTCCGGCATGTGGGATCCGGAATTCGCTTATTTCGGTCCTCCCATAGGAGAAGAAGCCGCAGCTCGTCCGACGGGTGCGCCACCCGATCCGAGTCTGTTCCGCCCCGCCATGCCCAAGCTGACGCCGGAATATGCAGCACGCTACGAAGCCTGGCGTAAGGACTTCGAGCTTGGCGTGCAGGAACCGGACACCGTGACGCGCTGTCTCGCCTTCGGTGTGGTGCGCTTTGGCACGATGCCGATGGAAATCATCCAAACCCCGGGGCAGATCACGATGAATCTCGGTGTGCTGCACGACATTCGTCGCATCTATCTCGACGGCGGCCATACGGAGGGTGCCGATCCCAGTTTCAACGGTGATTCCATCGGTCACTGGGAAGGCGACACCCTGGTCGTCGAAACCAACAACATCCGCGCGGCCACCATCGACCGCAACGGTGTTCCCTATTCGGATCAGCTCACGGTGGTCGAGCGCATTCGACGTGTGAGTGAAGACCGCCTGGAAATCGAAATGACGCTGACGGACCCGGAGGCTTTCGAGGAACCCTTCGTGATTCGCCGCGCCTATGTCCCCATGCCCAAAGGAAGCCGCTTCGAGGAGTACGTCTGTGAATACAACCAAGACATTTGAATCTGAATGGAGTCTGAGTACTCCGCTGCGTGTGGTACTGGCGCTCGGCTGCATGATCGCGGCCCTGGTGCTGGCGGCACCGGCCGGCGCTCATCATTCGTTTTCCGGTTTCGATTCTTCAGTGGACATCGAACAGACGGGCATCGTGAAGGAAGTGAAATGGACCAACCCGCACGTGTGGCTGATGCTCGCGATCGAAGAGAACGGTGAGGAAAAAATCTACAGCTACGAAGGTGGCGCCATCGCCGTGCTCAAGCGTGGTGGCTGGTTCCGCGAAACCGTTTCTCCCGGTGACAAGGTCACGGTGATCGGTCATCCCTTCCGCGACGACAGACTGGGCGGAAGCATGGACTTCGTGATTCTGGAAGACGGCACCCGCCTCGCAGCGGGCGATGCGATACCTGGCGCACTCCGTCCACGTTGACGAGAGTACGCAACACAAACTGGAGAATGAGCGATGCCTCTACGTAATACCATGCCCCTGAGACTTGGTCTGAGTGGCGCCCTGCTGTTGGCCGCATCCGTGGCGCTCGCCGCCGATGCAACGCCCTTCAAACTGGGAACCTTCGCGAACAACGGTCAGCAGTATCTCGGCCTCGTTCTCGATGATCGGCATGTCGTCGACATTGCTGCTGCCAATGCGCGGTTTCAAAGCAGCAATGCCGGTGCAGCACGGCTGGAAATTCCGAGCGACATGAAGGAATTGATCGCGCGCTATGAACGCGAGCTCGGGCCGCGCCTGCGCGAGCTGGCGTCCTTCGCCGCGGCGAATCTTTCTGCCGACTATGTGCGCGAGGTCGACAGTCTGCGCGTACTGCCGCCGGTGATGCCGTCGGTGATTCTGAACGCCGCCGCCAACTATCCCGAACACGCCCAGGGCATCATCGAGCAGGGTGCACGTGCCGCTGGTGCTGCGCCCGGTGGCGGGGCTCCGGCGAATTTCCCTGCGCCGCCTCCGCCGCAATCGATGCCCGGTTATTGGACGCGTCCCGAAGGTGATACGCGTACGACCAACCCCTATCTCTTTTTGAAGTCGCCGACGACGGTGGTCGGCGCGCACGACGATGTGGTGATCCCGCGTGGTCGCGATCAGGTGGACTGGGAATGTGAGTTCGCCGTCGTGATCGGTGCCACCGCCAAGCATGTGCCGGTGGAGAACATCCAGGACTACATCTTCGGCTACACCATCGAGTTCGACGTATCCGACCGTGGTGGCCGCGGCGATCGCAAGGTCGGTGGTGGACCGGATTGGCTGTTGCAGAAGAATCACGATACCTTTGGTCCGATCGGTCCCTACATCGTGCCGAAGGAATTCTTCCCCGATCCGATGAACACGCGCCACTACTTCACACTCAACGGTGAGATCTTCCAGGACTCGAACACGAGTCGCATGGAATATTCGATCTGGGAGCTCACGTCCTACGCCACCAACATGCTGACCTTGAATCCTGGCGACATCGTTGCGGCCGGCAGTCCTTCCGGCACCAACATCGAACGCGCCGAACCGCGCTGGATGCAGCACGGCGACGTCGGCGTGTGCGCGATCGAAGGTCTCGGTGAGCAGCGCCACAACATCGTGGCCGAGCGCTGAGCTGGAGGCGGTAATTTGCAGTCGGTGTACATCGTAGCTGCCAAGCGCACGCCGATCGGCGGCCTGAACAAGTCATTGGCGGGCCTGTCGGCAGCGCAGCTCGGTTCGCGGGTGATTGCGGGTGTGTTGGAAAGCGCGGCCCTCGATCCGGCGCAGGTCGATGAAGTCGTCATGGGGCAGGTGCTCACCGCCGGTGCCGGCATGAATCCGGCACGGCAGGCGGCACGTGCCGCGGGCATTCCCGACGAACGTACGGCCTTCCTGGTCAACCAGGTATGCGGCTCCGGTTTGCGCGCCGTGTGCCTGGGATGGCAACAGATCCTGTGCGGCGATGCCGAAGTGGTCGTTGCCGGTGGACAGGAATCGATGAGCAATGCGCCGCATCTCGCCTTCGTGCGCAGCGGTCACAAACTCGGTGACATGCAACTGCGCGACAGCGTGATGCAGGACGGGCTGACCGATGCCTTCCATGGCTACCCCATGGGTGAAACCGCCGAGAAGCTTGCTTCGCTCCACTCTCTCGATCGCGCCGCACAGGATGCCTACGCACTGGAATCACAGCTGCGTGCTTCACGTGCCGCGCGTGCTGGCTTGTTTCAGGACGAAGTGGTGCCACTGACGTTGGCGAACAAAGTGATGGACGAAGACGAAAGCATTCGTCACGAACAAACACTCGATGCGCTGGCGGGATTGCGACCCGCCTTCCGCAGCGACGGCACCGTCACCGCCGGCAACGCCTCGGGCATCAACGATGGTGCGGCAGCATTGCTGCTCATGTCGGAAGCAGCCCTGCAGCGCAGCAAGGCTCAGCCTTTGGCGCGTCTGGTCTCGTGGGCAACGGCCGGCGTCGAGCCCAGCGTGATGGGCTTGGGCCCAGTGCCCGCTTCACGTCGGGCGCTACAGAAGGCCGGCTGGACGCAGGACGACATCGATCTTTGGGAAATCAATGAAGCCTTTGCCGCGCAGACCTTGTCCGTCATCAAGGAGCTGGCGCTCGATCCCGCACGTGTGAACGTGCATGGTGGTGCGATTGCGCTCGGCCATCCCATCGGTGCCTCGGGTGCGCGCATTCTGGTGACCTTGCTCCATGCCCTGAAGCACCGAAAGGCCCGTCGCGGCCTTGCCACACTTTGCATCGGTGGCGGCATGGGCATCGCGCTGTGCGTGGAGAGCGTATGAGCGAAATTCTGTTTACACCCTCTCAGGAATCCATGCAGCGTTCCGCGCTGTGGCGTTTCAGTGTCACCTGCGCGCCTCATCATGGTGGTGAGCCCGGCGACTACGCAGCGCTGCACGCGTGGTCGGTGCGCGATCCCGAGAATTTCTATCGTGCACTGTGGGACGCCCTGGACGTCATCGGTGAGCGGGGAGAGCAGGTATATCGAGCAGGTACTTCCATTCGCGACACCAAACTCTTTCCCCAGGTGCGTCTCAACTACGCGGAAAACCTGTTGCGTGATGCGGACGAGCGTCCGGCGCTCATCGCTTACGGAGACGATGGGCGTCGCCGCGAGATCAGTCGCGCGCAGTTGCGCGACGAGGTCTCACGCATGGTGCAGGCGCTGCGTGCCGAAGGCATCAAGCCGGGTGATCGCGTCGCCGCAATCGTCACGCACGACATCGAAGCGCTGATCGCCTATCTGGCCACTGCTGCGGTCGGTGCCATATGGGCGTCGTGCTCGCCGGACTTCGGACCACAGGCCGCGTCGGATCGTCTGGCGCAGTTGGAACCGCGTATTCTGTTGGGCGTGGTGGGCTATCGCTACGGGAATAAAGCGATCGAAATTTCCGCCACGCTGAAGGCGGTGGCGGAAGCTGCGAAGCCGCAGCGTGTGGTGCTGTTCGGCGAAGTGCCCCCGGCGCTGCGTGGTTTTCCGAGCACGAGCTTCAGTGATTGGTTGGCGCCTTATTCACCGAACGAAATCGTCTACGAACGTCTCGGCTTCGATGCGCCGCTGGTGGTGCTCTTTTCTTCCGGTACCACCGGAGCGCCCAAGGGCATCGTGCATTCGGCGGCAGGTTTGCTGTTGCAGCATAAGAAAGAACTGCTGCTGCACTGCGACCTGCGTCCCGGCGAGCGCTTCTTCTATTACACGACCTGTGGCTGGATGATGTGGAACTGGCAGGTGAGCGGTCTCGCGGCGGGCGCCACGCTCGTCAGCTACGACGGCAATCCCTTCCATCCAGCGCCGACTGCTCTCATCGATCTGATCGATGCCGAAGACATTGCGGTGTTCGGCGTCAGCGCCAAATATCTGGACGTATGCCGCAAGACCGGCCTGTGTCCGCGTGAGACGCATCGGCTGCACTCCCTGCGCCTCGTTCTCTCCACCGGTTCGCCTTTGCTCCCGGAAAACTTCGACTACCTCTATCGCGACTGGAAGGCGGAGGTGGACCTGGCTTCCATCTCGGGTGGCACCGACATCTGCGGCTGCTTCGTCGGTGGCAATCCGCTATTGCCGGTGCGTCGTGGTGAACTCAAGTGCGCCATGCTGGGCATGGACGTCGATGTGGTCGATGAACAGGGCAGGCCGCTGCGCGGCGAGCGCGGTGAGCTCGTGTGTCGCAATGCCCACCTGACGGTACCGCTCCAGTTCTGGCGCGACGAGGGCGGTGAACGTTTCCACAAGTCCTATTTCACGCGTCTGCCGGGGATGTGGGCCCAGGGCGACTTCGCCTCGCGTCAGGAATGGGGCGGTTTCATCATCCACGGCCGTTCGGACACCACGCTCAACCCCGGTGGGGTACGCATCGGCACGGCCGAGATCTACCGTCAGGTCGAAACCATCGACGCAGTGGAGGAGGCGGTGGTCGCGGGGCAGGACGTCGACGGGGATCAGCGCGTGATCCTGTTCGTGCGGTTACGGCCGGGCAAGGTGCTGGATGCCGAGCTCCGCGAGGAGATCCGGCGCCGCATTCGCACCGGTGCCAGCCCGCGCCACGTGCCGGCCCTGATCGTCCAGGTGCAGGCGATCCCGCGCACGCGATCGGGCAAGATCTGCGAAAGCGCCGTGCGCGAGATCATCAATGGCCGTCCGGTGCGTAACGTCGACGCGCTGGAGAACCCCGAAGCCTTGAATCTCATCGCAGCGGCCATGGCCCCGGCACTGTCCGCGCAAACGGCTTGTCAGTAGGTCGCCTGCCGCGCGCAGGCGACACCTCCGGCTTTTCTCTTTGAAAATCAAGGCTGTTACTTGACCGCTGTACAGCTTTTGGCCCCGCCGAGGCTGAATCGGGACATAAAAGTTGGGGGATATTCGGGTAGAATGCCGCCCGCAATCTTTTCCTTTCACCCAGAAGCAGTCCATGACAAGCAGTGCCCGACGCTAGACGGCGGGCTCGATCGAGGAATCCATGCTCAGCAAATCCATGACCATCGCCGGCTTCGACGATGAGCTGGCGAACGCCATCGCTCAGGAAGCTACCCGCCAGGAAGACCACATCGAACTCATCGCATCGGAGAACTACGCCAGCCCCCGCGTACTGGAAGCGCAGGGCAGCGTGCTCACCAACAAATATGCAGAGGGCTATCCGGGCAAGCGCTACTACGGTGGCTGCGAATTCGTGGACATCGTGGAAAACCTCGCGATCGAGCGTGCCAAGGCGCTGTTCAAGTGTTCCTTTGCCAACGTGCAGCCGCACTCCGGCTCGCAGGCCAACGCCGCCGTATACTCCGCGCTGCTCAAGCCCGGTGAAACCCTGCTCGGCATGAGCCTGGCCCACGGTGGTCACCTGACCCACGGCGCCGGCGTGAGCTTCTCGGGCCGCGTGTACAACGCCATTCAGTACGGCCTGGATCCCAACACCGGCGAGATCGACTACGCCGAAGTCGAGAAACTGGCGCTGCAGCACAAACCGAAAGTGCTGGTCGCCGGCTTCTCCGCCTACTCACGCATCATCGACTTCGCCCGCATGCGCAAGATCGCCGATCAGGTCGGCGCCTGGTTCATGGTCGACATGGCCCACGTGGCCGGCCTCGTTGCCGCCGGCGTCTACCCGAGTCCGATTCCGCATGCCCACGTCGTCACCTCGACCACGCACAAGACTCTCGGCGGTCCGCGTGGCGGCATCATTCTGTCCGATTGCGGCGACGAAGAGCTCTACAAGCGCCTGAACTTCGCCGTCTTTCCGGAAAACCAGGGCGGCCCGCTGATGCACGTGATCGCCGCCAAGGCCGTGTGCTTCAAGGAAGCGATGGGCCCTGAATTCGTGGCCTATCAGCAGCAGGTGGTGAAGAACGCCAAGGCGATGGTGAAGGTGTTCCAGGAGCGCGGTTTCGAGATCGTGTCCAACGGCACCGACGATCACCTGTTCCTGCTGTCGCTGGTCGGTCGTGAGCTCACCGGTAAGGAAGCCGATGAAGCGCTGGGCCGTGCCCACATCACCGTGAACAAGAACGCCGTGCCGAACGATCCACGTCCTCCCTTCGTCACCAGCGGTCTGCGCATCGGTACGCCGGCGGCGACGCGTCGCGGCTTCCGCGAGCAGGAAGTCACTGATCTGACCCACTGGATCTGCGACGTACTGGAAGATCACAAGAATGAAGCCGTGATCGAAGCGGTCAAGGCCAAAGTGGCAGCGCTCTGCAAGCGCTTCCCCGTCTACGCCTGAGACAAGGAGTCGAGCTGATCCATGCATTGCCCTTTTTGTAACGCCGTCGACACCAAGGTCATCGACTCACGGCTGGTTGCGGAGGGCAATCAAGTGCGACGTCGGCGCGAGTGCATCACTTGCGCCGAACGCTTCACCACCTTTGAAACGGCAGAGCTGGTGATGCCGCGCGTGGTCAAGCAGGCCGGCGAGCGCGAACCCTTCAATGAAGACAAGCTGCGCGCCGGCATGCTCAAGGCCCTGGAGAAACGCCCAGTCAGCATCGAACAGGTGGATGAGGCGATCAGCCGCATCAACCACGCTTTACGCGCGCTCGGTGAACGCGAGGTGTCGAGCAAGCTGATCGGCGAGAAGGTGATGCAGGAATTGCGTCGCCTCGACGAAGTGGCCTATGTGCGCTTTGCTTCCGTCTATCGCAGCTTCAAGGATCTCAACGAATTCCGCGAAGTCATCGATTCCATGGCGCAGGACGTGCCGGATTCCTCTTCCCACTGATTCCTTTCTTATATAAGGCTCGGTCTCCGCGCGAGTCCGAGCTTTCTGAGAATCGTTCTTCTTTTTTGTTGCTCGGCAAACGGGCGCTTTGCATTCGTCGCTATGCTTGCCGACGGATGGTGTTTACCGGGTGTAATCATTTAGTGCAAAAAAGAAGGAAATGCCTCTGATCCACTTCCTTTCATTAATAACGACGGGAAAATGCACAGACGCTGATGACACATCAGCGGAGTATGAAATTCCGTATGGGTCAATCCGGTATGGAATTGCTCCGTGTTCGGTGTTATCTACGCACCTCTCAAAGCCGTAGTTGAAGAACGAGACATTCGGTACAGCCAGCTGTACCTCCGCCTAAGAAGAATCTCGTCTCATGAATAGGAAGTAGCGTCATGAAACGTCATCCCCGTCCCACGCAGCGCTGCAGTATCCCACTGGCCGGTGGCTTGTTGCCTCTGGCCATCTTCGTTTCTGTGGCTGCCGAGGCCCAGGCGCCGATCGATTGGAACTTGATCGACCAGTACTGCTCGGAATGCCACAACCTCGATGACTACGCGGGCAACATCGCCTTCGACCTGATGGATCGCGATGCCTTGCTGCACGATGCCGAAACCTGGGAACTGGTGATCCGCAAGCTGCGTACCGGCATGATGCCGCCTGCCGGCAAACCGCGCCCGGCGCGCGCCGTGATGGATGGCTTCACGCAAACCCTCGGCAGTGCACTCGATGCCGAGTACCGCGCCAATCCGCATCCGCAGGGTGTCGGTCTGGCGCGACTCAACCGTGAGGAATACCGCAACGCGGTTCGTGACGTACTGGGCTTCGATGCCTCGCACATCGTCGCCAACATTCCGCGTGAATCCGACGGCGAAGGTTTCGACAACAACATCGACCTGCTCAGCGTTTCGCCCACGCTCATCGAAGCCTACGCCACGGCGGCGATGCGCATCGGTCGTGAAGCAGTGGGTGATCTGACGCTCGTTCCATCCGAATCCACCTATTCCGTGGGCATCCCACGTAAACCTTCGCATGTCGAAGGTCTGCCGCTCGGTACGCGTGATGGTCTGACGGTCGAGCATTACTTCCCGCTCGATGGCAAATATCAGTTCTCGATCGATCTGCGCGGCACCAACTTCTTTACCGCCGGTTATTGCGGCGGTTCGTTCAAGGTGGTGGTGGCGATCGATGGCGAGCTCATCGAAGTCGACGATCCCAAGGATTTCACGCTGCCCATTTCGGCCGGTCCACACACGATCGCCGCAGCGCGTCAGGATCTGTTCCATTGCGTGGGTGCGGGTGATCTCTTCGAAGAGTTCTCCACCGAAGACACGGTGACGGGCATCAAGATCAACGGTCCCTTCGAAGTCACGGGCGCCGGTGAAACGCCGAGCCGTCGCACCATCTTCGCCGCCTGCTATCCGCAGGTGGATGCCGAAGCGAAGATCTGCGCGCAGGAAATCTTCACGCGTCTTGCCACGCGCGCCTATCGCAGACCGCTCGATGCGTCTTCCGAAGAAGTCGCCGATCTCATGCATTTCTACGCCATGGGTGAGGAAGAGGGCGGTTTCGAGATGGGCATTCAGTACGGCATCGCCCGCATGCTGATGTCGCCGCGTTTCCTCTATCAGGTGGAAGAACCGCCGGCTGGTCTCGCGCCCGGTGAGAGCTATGCGATCAACGACATCGAACTGGCTTCGCGCCTGTCGTTCTTCCTGTGGAGCAGTATTCCCGACGAAGAACTGTTGCAGCTCGCAGCGAACGGTGAATTGAACAAGCCGCAGGTATTGGAAGCGCAGGTCAAACGCATGCTGCGCGATCCGAAGGCCGAAGCGCTCGTGCGCAACTTCGCGGGTCAGTGGCTGAAACTGCGTGAACTCGACGGCGTGCAGCCGCAGGATCCTTCATTCAACAAGCAACTGATCCAGGCCTTCCGCACTGAGACCGAGCTGCTGTTCGCCGACCTCATCAACGAAGACCGCGGCATACTGAGTCTGCTCGACAGCGACTATACCTGGCTCAACGAACAGCTTGCGCAGCACTACGGCATCGAAGGTGTGCGCGGTGGTTACATGCGTCGCGTTCCTCTCGATGAGAACAGCCCGCGTCGTGGCATTCTCGGTCACGGCAGCATTCTCACTGCCACGTCCGTCGCCAACCGCACTTCGCCGGTGGTACGTGGTGCCTGGATCGTCGAAGACATCATGGGGGCGCCGGTGCCGACACCGCCGCCGGGAGTCGAAACCGACCTCGTCGACAATGCCGATGCCGCGCCGGAAGAAGCGTCCACGCTACGTGAACGCCTGGAGCTGCATCGCGCCAATCCTTCGTGTGCCTCGTGTCACCAGATCATGGACCCGATTGGTCTGGCACTCGAAAACTTCGACCTGATCGGTCGCTGGCGCACGCATGAGAACGGCACGCTGCTCAACACCGCAACCCAGCTGATGGATGGCACGCCGATCGATGGTCCGACCACATTGCGTCGTGCACTGCTTGCACGCGGCGATGCGGTGGCCTCCAACTTCATCGAGAAATTGCTCAGCTATGCACTCGGTCGTCATCTGCATGCGCCCGACATGGCCTCGGTACGCGCCATCGCGGCCGATACGGAAGGGAATGGTTATCGCTTCTCCGATATCGTGCTCGGCATCGTCGAGAGCGAACCGTTCAGAACGAATGTAGTCGAAGCTTCGCCCACCGTGGCGAAGGCTCAGTAACGAAAGCAACGGGAGGGGATGTATGAACTTTCTTTCGCGCAAACGAATTTCACGGCGTCAGATGCTGCGTGGCAGCGGTGTCGCCATCGCTCTGCCCTTGCTGGAGACCATGATTCCGGCCACTGCGTCGGCGCAGGCGGCCAAGCCCAAGTCGCGTCTCGCCTGCATCTATATCGCGCATGGCGCCGTGATGAAATACTGGACGCCGTCGACCGACGGCACCGGCTTCGAATTCCCGCGTACGCTGAAGTCGCTGGAGCCTTTCCGCGATCGCGTGAACGTGATCAGCGACATGCGGCTGCCCTTTGCCTATGGCGAAGACGCTTCCGCCGGCGCCAACCATGCACGTTCGTCGTCGGTGTGGCTGACCAACGTTGCGCCCGGTTCCGGCCCGACGCCGACTTCGTTCGACCAGTTCGTGGCTGCACACATCGGCCAGGACACGCCGATCCCGTCGCTGGAACTGACACTCGAGGAAGGCAGCTCCATTTCCTATTACACGCCCACCACGCCGCTGCCGATGGAACTGAATCCGCAGGTGGTGTTCGAGCGCCTCTTCGGTGATGGCAGCACGGAGGAAGAGCGCCGTCAGCGAACCGATCTCAAGAAGAGCCTGCTCGATGCCGTGGTCGATGAGGCGAAGAGATTGCAGCGCTCGCTCTCGATGGGCGACCGCCAGCGTCTCGAGCGTTATCTGGAAGACGTGCGCGAGATCGAGCGTCGCATCGAACTCGCCAGCGCTTCTTCCTCCGACGATCTCGAGGTGCCGAGCAAACCGCTGGGCGTGCCCAACAGCTTCGTCGAGCATTCCAAGCTGATGTTCGATCTGCTTGCGCTTGCCTGGCAGGCCGAAATCACGCGCGTATCGACGATGATGATTGCGCGCGAGGTGAGCGATCGTGTGTATCCGGAAAGTGGCATCAACGATCCCTTCCACAACCTCTCGCATCACTCCGAAGTGCCGGCGAACATCGAGCGTCTGTCGCAGCTCAATGCCTTCCACACCAGCACCACGCTGGCGTACTTCCTCAAACGTCTGAGCGAAACGCCGGACGGCGAAGGCACGCTGCTCGACAACTCTCTGGTGCTCTACGGCAGCGGCATGAGCAACTCCAACCAGCACGACCACGATCCCCTGCCGCTGATCCTGGCCGGTGGTGCCGCAGGTCGTCTGCAGGGCGGACGCCACATCCGCGCCGGTGCCGGCACGCCGATGTCGAACCTGCTGGCTGCGATGCTCGAGAAACTCGACGTGCCGGCCGACAGCTTCGGCGACAGCACCGGCATGCTGACCATTTGAGGCGACGTCGATGAAGAAGCAGTTCTACATGAGTGCAGTGCTGTCCTTGGCACTGCTGCCTCTCGCCAGCCACGCCGACGAGCGTCTCGCCACTGCGGCAATGAATCGCGATCTCGAGGGCGTGCGTCAGCTGCTCGCCGAGCGTGGCGTGGACGTCAATGCCGTGGGGCCTTACGCGACTCCTGCACTGCACTGGATCGTGCGTCTCGGCGAATTGGATCTGGCGAAGCGTCTGCTCGATGCCGGCGCCGATCCCAATCTCGCGTCCGGCATCGGGGTGGTGCCGCTGAGCGTTGCCATCGAGAATTCCGACCTTCCCATGGTGCAGCTCCTGCTGCAGCGCGGCGCCGATCCGCATGCGCGTGATCCCGCCGGTGAAACCATGCTGATGCAGGCTGCTCGCACCGGTTCCGTGGAAGTGGTCGAAGAATTGTTGAAGCACAAGGTCGAAGTCGACGCGCGCGATCCGCGTTATGAACAGACCGCCTTGATGTTGGCGGTGCGTGCCGGTTCTCCCGGCGCTGCTGCAGCACTGGTGCGCGCCGGCGCCGATGTGAACGCACAGAGCAAGGCCGAACCCAAGCCGCGGCCACGTTTGCCGAGTGACAGCTCCGCTTCGCGCGGCAAGGGCATCAACTGGGGTGGCTGGCCAGAGCGCGGCATGCAACCGCAGGCAGAAGGCGCGAAAACGCCGCTGCTCTACGCCACGCGTCTCGGCAATCTCGCTCTCACCAAGCTGCTCGTCGAAGCCGGTGCCGACATCGAGCAACGCGACACCAACGAAATCACGCCGCTGCTCAATGCCATCATGAACGGCGCGGTGGCGAATCGTCCCGAACGCAAGGCCGAGCATATCGAGATCGCGCACTATCTGATCGAGAAGGGCGCCGATGTGAATGCGGCCGATTGGTATGGCCACACGCCGCTGTGGGCCGCGATCGACCTGCGCAACCTCGACATTCCGGAGCCCGGTGTCGACAACGGCATCGATCGCGAAGCCGCACTCGCTTTGATCAAGGTCCTGCTGGAACGCGGCGCCGATCCGAACGCGCGCGTGAAAGAAGTATCGCCACTGCGCCGCTGGATCACGCGCATCGGCAATCTGTCGTGGGTGGACTTCACCGGTCAGACTTCCTTCATCCGCGCTGCGCTCGCCGGTGACGTGACGACGATGAAGTTGCTGCTCGAATACGGCGCCGATCCCAACATCACGACCTTCAATGGTTCGACTGCACTGATGGCGGCAGCCGGTGTGAACTGGGTGGTGGCACAGACCTATGACGAAGGGCAGGAACAACTGCTCGAAGCCGTGAAGCTCGCGCACTCGCTCGGCAACGACATCAATGCCCAGAACACGCTCGGCATCGCGGCGATTCATGGCGCTGCCAACCGCGGCTCCGACGAGATCATTCGTTATCTCGCCGAAAATGGCGCCGATCTCGACATCGCCGACAACGAAGGCCGCACCGCGATCGATTGGGCGCATGGTGTGTTCCTCGCCACGCACCCGCCGGTGGATCGTCCGGAAACCGTGGCTTTGATCGAAAGCCTGAAGGCCAACAAGAAGAACTAAGGAGTACCCATGAACATCGATCGCCGCAGCCTGCTCAGCATGGCGGCTCTTGCCGCAGCACCGTTGCCGCGCGTTGCGCTGGCACAGAATTCCGTACTGCCGCTGCGCACTCCGGGCATCGACCATCTCGACGTGATGGTGCCCGACGTCGAAACCACGACGAAGTTCTACATGGGCCTGCTGAAAACCGAGCTGCATGCGCAGCCCTATCGCGGTGGCCTGCGCTACTTCGTGTTGTTGCGTCCGCTCAATGACAAGCGTGAGGTGGGTTACATCGCCGTCGGTGATTCCACCGGTCGCGGTCGCTACATCGGCCACTTCTGCACCTCGGTGTACGACTGGCGCGAGAACAGCGAAGCCATCTTCGAAGCGATGGCGAAGGAGTTCAGCGCAGGCGGTTACGGTGAGTTCCCGGGCACTGTCAGCTTCGGCACCTTCCAGGATCCGGATGGCATCGAAATCCAGTTCCTGCCGGCACCCGATACCCTGGTCACCGTGGCCGAGCCCAACGAACTCGTGCCCTGGCATCAGGGGCTGGTCACGCCGCTGCAGCTCGACAGCGTCTACGTGATCGTCAGCAATCTCGAACGCGCACTGGGTTGGTATTCCGTGCTCTATGGCCAGCCGGCGCAAGTGAGCGCCGACTCCGCCTACTTCGAGTTCCCCGAATCCCAGACCCGGCTGCATCTGCAGCAGAGCCGCTACGAGTACGGCCTGCGTCCGCGCATCGCCGAGTTCGGCATCAAGGTGCAGCCTTTCGACAAGGCAGCAGCTGCAGCGAAGGTCGAGGAGCTCGGTGGTACGGTGCTTCCCTCCGAGGAACCTGCCGTACTGCGTCTGCGCGATCCCGATGGCAATACCCTGAGACTGGTACCGGTTTAAGAAAGAGGCACATTAACCACGCAGGTTTGCCGGCACGCATGCTCGGGGAAGCGCGCAAGTACGTCCCTGTAGGGCGCGGCTCGGGCCATCCTGGCACTCGACGCCCCTCACACGCGTACCGTCAAACCCGCGCTTATCCAAAACCCGCTATCGCCCTGGTCAACAGGGTGACAGGGTTCCAAACACGTATGCCAGCAAGTGCTCCTTTCCACTGAGCTTGTGCGCCAGTAAGCGCTCTGGTCTCTGAACCAGCCATCTCGCCGCAAAACATTGCAGCAAATCAGGACTTTTCCTGATTCACCCGCCATTTCGGATAGAATGCGCGCCCACGCGCCAGTACGCCTGAGGGCGGCGACGCTTCGTCCAACCCATCGGTGAGTCCGCCGCCACGGCTGGCTCCCGCAGCATCAGCCAAACCCGTGACCACCGCCGCCCACCCTGAAGATTTACGCCACCTGCGCCGCTGCTTCGAGCTCGCGCGCATGGCGCGGCATACGGCGCGTCCGAATCCGGCCGTGGGCTGTGTGCTGGTGAAGGAGGGGCGGGTGATCGGCGAAGGCTTCACCCAGCCGCCTGGCCAGGCCCACGCCGAAGTCGTGGCTTTGCAGAAGGCAGGCGAGGCCGCGCGCGGCGCCACCGCCTATGTTTCCCTCGAACCCTGTGCCCATCACGGCCGCACCGGCCCCTGCAGCGATGCGCTGGTAGCGGCGGGTGTGAAGCGTGTCGTCTATGGCATGGAAGATCCCAATCCGCTCGTCTGTGGTCGTGGCCTGGCACGTCTCAGTGCGGCCGGCATCGAAGTGGTCGGTCCGCTGCTCGAAGAGGAAGCGCGCGAGCTCAATCCGGGATTCATAAAGCGTATGACGCAGGGGCTGCCCTATGTGCGCTGCAAGATCGGCATGAGTCTCGATGGCCGCACTGCGATGGCGAACGGCGAAAGTCAGTGGATCACGGGGCCGCAAGCGCGTGCCGACGTGCAGGAATGGCGTGCGCAGAGCTGTGCGATCCTCACCGGCATCGGCACGGTGTTGGCCGATGATCCCTCACTGAATGTGCGGCTTTCCGACTTCACCGGCGTGCAGCCCTTGCGGGTGGTGGCCGATAGTCAGGCGCAACTGCCAGCTACGGCGCGTCTGCTGAGTCTTCCCGGCAAAGTGGTGCAGGTTGGGCTCGCAGCGCACACGCCCGCGCCTTCGAGCGCAGCCTCCTGGGAATATCGCCAACTGCCCGCGGGCAGGGGCGGGGTGGATCTGCATGCCTTGCTGCGGATGCTCGCACGTGACTACGACTGCAACGAAGTGCTGGTGGAAGCCGGCGCCACGCTCAGTGGCGCGCTGCTGCAGGAAGGGCTCGTCGACGAACTTCTGACCTATGTCGCACCGGCGCTTCTGGGCCACGAAGCGCGCCCGATGGCGCTGCTGCCGGGCCTGGAAAGCCTGGCGCAGAAGCTCTCCTTCACCTTCGTCGATGTGGTAATGCTCGGAAAAGATTGTAGAATTCGCTCCCTTCCGGCTTGCCGGGCGGGTTGACCGTACCCACCGAGACAACGAGGCCATGTTCACCGGCATCATCGAGGCCACCGGCCGCATCAGCGCCATCCGTGACCAGGGCGGCGACAAACGCATCAGCATTACCAGCGACGCTTTGGATTTCAGCGACGTGCGGATCGGCGACAGCATCGCCGTGAACGGCGTTTGCGTCACCGCACTCGACATCCACTCCACCGGTTTCAGCGCGGACGTCTCGCGTGAAACGCTGGCCGTCACCACCTTGTCCGAGCTCAAGGTCGGCACGCTGGTGAATCTGGAAAAGGCCCTGATGCCGCAGAGCCGTCTCGGTGGTCACATCGTCAGCGGACACGTGGATGGCATCGCCGAATTGCTCAGCCGCCGGCCCGATGGTCGCAGCGAGCGCCTCGTGTTCAAGCTGCCGCAGGAACTGGCGCGCTATGTCGCGCACAAGGGTTCGATCTGCATCGATGGGGTCAGCCTGACGGTGAACGAAGTGCACGGGTGTGAGTTCGGTGTGAACATCATCCCCCACACCGCCGAGCGCACCACCTTGCTCGAATATCGCCCCGGTGCACGTGTGAACATCGAAGTGGACGTGATCAGCCGCTATCTGGAACGGCTGTTACAGGATCGCACCGAGACCACCGGTCTCACGCTGGAACAACTGAGCAGGGCCGGCTTCGTACCGCGCTGAATCTATGCAACTGAACACTGTCGAAGAAATTCTGGAAGATTTCCGTCAAGGCAAGATGGTGATCTTGATGGACGACGAGGATCGCGAGAACGAAGGCGACCTCGTGATCGCGGCCGACATGGTGCGTCCGGAAGACATCAACTTCATGGCCATGCATGCGCGTGGTCTCATCTGCCTGACCCTCACCCAGGAGCGCTGCCGTCAGCTCAATCTGCCGCTGATGGTGCAGAACAACGGCACGCCCTTCGGCTGCAACTTCACGATTTCCATCGAAGCCGCCACCGGCGTCACCACCGGTATTTCCGCGGCGGATCGCGCGCGCACCGTGAAGGTGGCAGTGGCGCCCGATGCCAAGCCGTCCGACCTCGTCACGCCCGGCCACATCTTTCCGGTGATGGCGAAGGAGGGTGGTGTGCTGCGTCGCGCCGGTCATACCGAAGCCGGTTGCGATCTCGCGCGTCTGGCTGGCTTCACGCCTGCGTCGGTGATCTGCGAAGTGATGAATCCCGATGGTTCGATGGCGCGTCGTCCCGATCTGGAACGCTTCGCCAAGGAACACAATCTCAAGATCGGGACCATCATGGACCTGATCCACTACCGCATCGCCACCGAGAAGACGGTGGAACGCACGCACATGTACCGCCTGCCGACCGAGTACGGCGAGTTCGACGTGTACTGCTATCGCGATCTCTATAAGGACGGCAACCAGACGCATCTGGCGCTGGTGAAAGGCGAGATCAAACGCGACGAGCCGGTGCTCGCGCGCGTGCTCGTCACCGACACCATTCGCGATCTGCTCGGTGTGGCCAATCCCTATCGCCCGAGCTGGTCTCTGCATCAATCGCTCAAACGCGTGGCGCAGGAAGGCAAGGGCGTCGTGGTGGTGCTCGCCAACGAACGCGGCACCGGTGATGTCGCGGAGCAACTCGAGCAATTCTTCGCACAGCGGGAAGGCACGGTGCCGCAGCCTCCACAATTCGGTAGTTATCTCACGGTGGGCACGGGTTCGCAGATCCTGCGCGACGTCGGCGTGGGCAAGATGCGCCTGTTGAGCTATCCCACCAAGTACGCAATTTCGGGCTTCGATCTCGAGGTGGTGGAATACATCCCCTGCGAGCTCCCGCCTGAACTTTCCATCAAGCCCGACTCCAAGGAATGACCATGAGCAACGTTCAGATCATCGAAGGCGACTTCAGCGCTTCCGACGCCAGCTTTGCGCTGGTGGTGTCCCGCTTCAACTCCTTCGTGGTGGACAGCCTGCAGGCTGGTGCCATCGATGCGCTCGTGCGTCATGGTGTGAGCGCCGACAAGATCACCGTGGTCAAGGTACCCGGCGCCTTCGAACTGCCGCTCGTGGCCAAACGTCTGGCCGAGTCCGGCAAGTACGACGCCGTGATTGCGCTGGGCGCGGTGATTCGTGGTGCCACGCCGCATTTCGACTACGTGGCCGGTGAATGCGCCAAGGGTCTGGGTCAGGTCGGTCTGCAGAGCAACCTGCCGGTGGTGTTCGGTGTGCTCACCGTGGACAGCATCGAGCAGGCGGTCGAGCGTGCCGGCACCAAGGCCGGCAACAAGGGTGCCGACGCCGCCATCACGGCGCTCGAGCTGGTCAGCCTGCTGCGCAAACTCTGAGCGCGGTTTTCTCTTACTCATTAGTGGTAACGGCATGAGCGCGAAGGGCGGCATTCCCATTTCCTATCGCAAGCGTGCGCGCGATCTTCTCGTGCAGGCGCTGTATCAATGGCAGTTGGCAGGCACCGATCCGATTCAGGTCGAAGCCGAGTTTCGCGCCGACAACGGTCGCAAGACGGATTGGGATTTCTTCCATGACGCTCTGACCGCCGTCACCAGCGATCCACAGGCGCTCGACTCGCAGTACCAGGGCTTCCTCGATCGTGAGTCCGAGCAGATCGATCCCATCGAGCTCGGCATTCTGCGTCTGGGCATCTATGAACTCGCCAAGCGCATCGAAGTGCCGTATCGCGTCGTCATCAACGAGTACGTGGAGCTGGCGAAGAAGTACGGCGCCACGGACAGCCACAAGTACGTCAACGGCATCCTCGATCGCGCCGCGCGCAATCTGCGGCAGGTCGAGTGGGGTCGCTGACGCCTGCCGCCGTGTCTCTCGGCGAATTCGACATCATCGCGCGTTATTTCAATCGTGAAGGTCTTGCCGCCACGCCCGCCGATGCGGGCGTGAATCTGGGCATCGGCGACGACTGCGCTCTCATCCAACATCTGCCCGGGTACGAGCTGGCCCTGTCCATCGACGTGCTCGTGGAAGGCAATCACTTTCCCAAGGGCGCTCCGGCCGATGAAGTCGCGCGGCGCGCGCTTGCCGTGAATCTCAGCGATCTCGCCGCCGCTGGAGCCACGCCGCTTGGCTTCACCTTGGGTCTGACCTTGCCGCACGCAGATGAAGCGTGGTTGGCCGCATTCAGCGATGGCCTGCTCGAAAGCGCGCAAAAGCATGGTTGCCCCTTGTTGGGTGGCAATCTCGCACGGGGTCCCTTACAGATCGCGATCCAGGTCCAGGGCACGGTGCCGCAGGGCTGTTCCTTGTTGCGCAGCGGCGCGCGTCCCGGTGACCTCATCTATGTTTCCGGCAGCTTGGGTGGTACCGGACTTGCCGTGCGCTGGCTGTTGGGGCAGCTCGAAGTGGACCACGATCCGCGCGAGCGGCTCTTGCACCTTTATTACCGCCCCGAACCGCGTCTGGCACTCGGTCGTGCTCTCGTGGGCAGGGCTTCGGCGGCGCAGGATGTTTCGGACGGGCTCCTCGCCGATCTCGGCCATGTGCTGAAGGCCAGCGGTGTGGGGGCGCGTCTCCATGCTGAGCGTATTCCGCTGGCGCCGGAGCTGCGCGCGACCTTGCCCGAAGCCGAGGCGCTGCAGTTGGCACTCACTGCAGGCGAGGACTATGAACTCGTCTTCACCTTGCCGCCGCTCTGTGGAACCGAAGTCAGCGAGCTGGCCACACAAGGTGGTGTGAACCTCAGCTGTATCGGCGAAATCGTGGCGGGTGAGGGCATCGAGCTCTTGGATGAAGCCGGTGAGTCACTGCCTTTGCCCCGCATCAAGGGGCACGATCACTTCAATCGGAATTGAACGGTGCAACAGGTTCCCGCAGCTTTTCTCTGGCGTCATCCGGCGCATCTATTAGCCTTCGGTTTCGGCAGTGGTCTCGCGCCCAAGGCTCCCGGTACTTTCGGCACGCTTGCCGCCGTTCCCCTTTATCTATTGCTGAATCAGCTTTCGTTCGGCTACTACCTGGTGGCTCTCATCGCTGCCTTCGCGCTTGGCATCTGGATCTGTGAACGCACCGCCGAGGCGCTCGGGGTGCACGATCACGGCGGCATCGTGTGGGACGAGTTCGTCGGCTTCTGGTTGACGATGTTCCTGGCGCCGCCCGGCTGGCAGTGGATCGTGGTCGGTTTCCTGCTGTTCCGGCTCTTCGACGTGCTCAAACCTTTCCCGATCGGCTGGTTGGATCGGCGGGTTCAAGGTGGACTTGGCATCATGCTGGATGACGCGGTGGCGGGGAGTTTCGCGTGGTTGTGTCTGCAGGTGGTGGTGAGGGTGGTTTGAGGCTCTGCCAAGTCAAACACCCATTCCGACTTGTTTGGTGAACTAAGACCTAGACATCCACCCAGGCATTCGCAGAGCTCGTGCCGTTCACTCGGGAGCGAGCCAAATTGTTGGCTCGCTCTTTTCCGGGTTCACCCCCAGCCGCTCGCGGAGCTCGCGTCGTTCGCGCGGGGGCAAGCCAAACTGTTGGCTTGCCCTTTTTCCGCGCTCACCCCCAGCCCTCGTAGCACTCGCGGCGTTCGGCTATCACGCGGCGCTTTGCGGTCAGTATCGGACTGGGGTGAGGCCCTCAACAGCCGTTCCCCAGCCGCTCGTAGCACTCGCGGCGTTCGGCTATCACGCGGCGCTTTGCGCCGCAAACGTGATAGCCGAACCCCATGGTCTTTCTTTGCGGGGTGTGAGTATAATCCGCCACCCTTTGGGGCTCCGTCCCCGCAGAACAACAAGAATTGCTACTGAGAATGGCCCGGGGTGCCAGGTCCGCAGCACGGACGTCGCGCACGCCCTCGCCATCGCCGCACCGAGAACCGTAGCGGTCTATCAGGCTAAAAAAACATGCAGGGTCCGACTTGAACGACTTCGTCGGGGAGAACAGATCCCCCGAGAAGTTGGTCCAATGATCGTGCCTGACGGCCTTACTGGAGTATTCGAACTCCAGGCCCTGGATGGGCCGTGCAAGAAGCTGTTTCAGGGGTGGAAACGTGGAGAGTGACGTAGCGTGACGGGGCAATCCCGCCACCGCGATACTCGAAGTTCAACCTTGCGGGATACGCCTAAGGTATTGTCTTTTAAAGAAAAAATCGACAAAACCCTCGCGTTGCATTGGCCCTTGCTACGGTGATAGAGTGCGGCCTTTGTTTTTACCCGTGACCAATGAGGAAGTTGAGAACAATGAGCAAAAGCTTACAAGACGTACTGAACGAAGCAGGCAACCCCGTCAACCTGCTCCGTAACTCCAAAATCGGTGCCTACGTATATCCGGTAGTTGCTCCGGAATTCCACAACTGGCGTACCGAGCAGGCAGCATGGCGTGAATCCGCCGTACTGTTCGACCAGTCCCACCACATGGTCGACCTCTACATCAAAGGCCCCGATGCCATCAAACTGCTGTCCGACACCGCAATCAACAGCTTCGCCAACTTCCCGGTCAACCGCGCCAAGCAGTACGTACCGGTAAGCCACAGCGGTCACGTAATCGGCGACGGCATCCTGTTCCACCTGGCTGAAAACGAACTGGTCTACGTAGGCCGCGCTCCTTCCGCCAACTGGATCAAGTTCAACGCTGAAACCGGCGGCTACAACGTAGAAATCATCGAAGACGATCGTTCTCCTTCCCGTCCGGGCGGCAAGCCGGTCAAGCGCATCAGCTACCGCTACCAGATCCAGGGTCCGAACGCTTGGGCCATCATCGAAAAACTGCACGGCGGTCCGCTGGAGCAGCTCAAGTTCTTCCACATGGGTGAAATGAACATCGACGGCACCCGCGTACGCACTCTGCGTCACGGTATGGCCGGCGCTCCGGGTCTGGAAATCTGGGGTCCGTACGAAGACGGCGACCGCATCAAGGACGCCATCCTGAAAGCTGGCGAAGAGTTCGGCATCGTGCCCGTAGGTTCGCGCGCTTATCCGTCCAACACGCTGGAATCCGGCTGGATCCCGAGCCCGCTGCCGGCCGTGTACACCGATCCGCGCATGGAGTCCTACCGTAAGTGGCTGCCGGCCAACTCCTACGAAGCCGTAGGTGCCATCGGCGGTTCCTTCGTCTCCGACAACATCGAAGACTACTACGTAACTCCGTACGAAATCGGCTACGGTCCGTTCATCAAGTTCGACCACGACTTCATCGGCCGTGACGCTCTGGAGAAAATCCAGAACGAGAAACACCGTCGCAAAGTCACCCTGGCCTGGAACAGCGAAGACGTCGTCAAGATGTACGCCACCATGTTCGAAAAAGGCCAGCACGCCAAATACATGGACTTCCCGCTCTCCAACTACGCCAACAGCAACTACGACGCTGTACTCGGCGGCGACAAAGTGATCGGTCTGTCCATGTTCACCGGCTACTCCTACAACGAGCGCAGCGTTCTGTCGCTGGCTACCGTTGACGCCGACGTGGAAATCGGTACCGAAGTGGTCGTGGTATGGGGCGAAGAGCCGCGTACTGCCAAGACCACCGTCGAGCCGTACTCCACTGAGTTCAAAGTACGCGCACGCGTCAGCCCGGTTCCGTACGCCGAAGTTGCTCGTTCGCAGTACGTCGAAGGCTCCTGGCGTAACAAGTAAGCTCTCGCTTACTCGTCGCCCTGAACGAGAAAGCCCGGTCATCTGGCCGGGCTTTTTCGTTAGAAGCCGTCGCAGATTTCGCACATCCTCGCTCGTTCCTGGATCGCGATGGCCTACGTCACAGGATGTTTCTCCAGCTCATCTCGCTTTGTTTCCCGCATGAATATCATCGAAGTAATCGCTCAAGAACTCGCCGTCAAACCCGCGCAGGTGCAGGCCGCCGTTGCTCTTCTCGACGAAGGCTCCACGGTTCCCTTCATCGCGCGCTATCGCAAGGAAGCCACCGGTGGTCTCGACGACCTGCAGCTGCGTAACCTCGAAGACAGGTTGCGTTATCTGCGCGAATTCGTGGAGCGCCGCGATGCCATCCTCAACAGCATCCGCGAGCAGGGCAAACTCACCGAGGAGCTCGAAAAGCAGATTCTGGCCGCCCAGACCAAGACCGAGCTCGAAGACCTCTACCTGCCGTACAAACCGAAGCGTCGCACCAAGGGCATGATCGCCATCGAGGCCGGTCTGGAACCGCTGGCCGATGCGCTCTACGGCGATCCCACGCTCGATCCCCAAGTGGAGGCAGAGAAGTTCATCAACGCCGAGAAGGGCGTGGCGGATGTGAAGGCCGCACTCGAAGGCGCGCGCTACATCCTCATGGAACGCTTCGGCGAAGACGCCGCGCTGGCCGGCAAGCTGCGTAACTTCCTCACCGAACAGGGTGAGCTGCGCAGCAAGGTGATCGAAGGCAAGGAAGCGGAGGCAGAAAAATTCCGCGACTACTTCGCCTACTCCGAATTGCTCAGCAAGGTGCCTTCGCATCGTGCGCTCGCCGTATTCCGCGGCCGCAACGAAGGTTTCCTCTCGCTCACGATCGGTGTGCATGGCCACGAAGAAGGCCAGCCCGATCCCTGCGAAGCCATCATCGCGCAGCACACGGAAATCTCCGATCGTGGCCGCCCCGCCGACAAGTGGCTCAACGAAGTCGTGCGTTGGACCTGGAAGGTCAAACTCGCACTGCGCATGGAAACCGACTTGCTCGGCAGCCTGCGTGAGCGTGCCGAAGAAGAAGCCATCCGCGTCTTCGCCGCCAACCTCAAGGCCATCCTGTTGGCCGCGCCTGCTGGTCACAAGGCCATCCTCGGTCTCGACCCCGGCCTGCGTACCGGTGTGAAGGTGGCCGTGGTCGATGCCACCGGCAAATATCTCGAGAACACCACGATCTATCCGCACGCGCCGAAGAATCAGTGGGACGAGTCCATCGCCGTCCTGGCCGGCCTCTGCAAGAAGCATGGCGTGGAACTCATCAGCATCGGCAACGGCACGGCCTCGCGTGAAACGGACCGTCTGGCAGCGGATCTGATCAAGCGTCACCCCGAATTGCAGCTCAAGAAGATGGTGGTGAACGAAGCCGGTGCTTCCGTGTATTCGGCTTCCGAAATCGCACGCGAAGAATTCCCGGATCTGGACGTATCGATCCGTGGCGCCATTTCCATCGCGCGTCGTCTGCAGGACCCGCTCGCCGAGCTCGTGAAGATCGAACCGAAATCGATCGGTGTGGGTCAGTATCAGCACGACGTCAGCCAGACCCGCCTGGGTCAGACACTCGACGCCGTGGTGGAAGACTGTGTGAACGCCGTCGGTGTGGACGTGAACGTCGCCTCCGCCGCGCTGCTGCGTCGCGTGTCGGGCCTCACCAGCTCGATCGCCGCCAACATCGTCAACTATCGCAACCAGCATGGCGCCTTTCCGGATCGTGAAGCGCTCAAGCAGGTGCCACGTCTCGGCGACAAGGCCTTCGAACAGTGTGCGGGCTTCCTGCGCATCACCAATGGCCGCAACCCGCTCGATGCTTCCGCGGTGCATCCCGAGTCCTACGACGTGGTGCAGCGCATCCTCGAGAAGAACAACAAGACCGTGCAGCAGATCATCGGCGATTCCGCCTTCCTGCGCAGTCTGCGTCCGGAAGACTACGTCAGCGACACCGTCGGCGTGCCGACCGTGAAGGACATCATCGCCGAGCTGGAAAAACCGGGTCGCGACCCGCGTGGTGAATTCAAGTCGGCCGAGCTGAAGGAAGGCGTGGAAGATCTGAAGGATCTCGTGCCCGGCATGATTCTGGAAGGTACGGTTACAAACGTCACCAACTTCGGAGCCTTCGTCGACATCGGCGTGCATCAGGACGGTCTGGTCCACATCTCCGCCTTGTCGAACAAGTTCGTCAAGGACCCGCACAGCGTGGTGAAGACCGGCGACGTGGTGAAGGTGAAGGTGATCGAAGTGGACGAGAAGCGCCGTCGTATCGGCCTGAGCATGCGTCTCGACGATGCTGCCACGCCGCGCGATCGTAATGCCGAGCAGCCGCGTGGCCGCAGTGGTGTTCAGAAATCCGCCAGCAAACCGCAGCAGCCGACGCTCGGCACCTTCGGTTCGCTGCTGCAGGATGCTTTCAAGAAGCGCTGAGCGCGTAGAACTCCAGCGAGGGAATGGCCTCCTCTCAGGGATGGGAGGAGGCCATTATTCTTACTTCAGTGCGCCGGCGCCGGCTTCAGCGACGATGGTGTCCTGATCGGAAGCCATGCCGGACACGCCGATGGCGCCGACGATCTTGCCGTCCACCATCAGCGGCACACCACCTTCGGCCGCAACCGCTCCTTCCAGAGTGAGGATGCGCAAGCCCACGCCGCCCTGGGCCACGGTGTCCTGAAAGGCCTTGGTGGGACGTTTATAGAGCGCAGCGGAACGCGCCTTCGCCTGTGACACTTCCACACTGCCATTCTGCGTATCGTCACGTTTCACGTAGGCCACGAGCTGACCAGCGGTGTCGACGATGGCGATGGCCATCGGCCAATTGCGACGTTCCGCCTCGGCTTCAGCGGCGGCGAGCACGGCCTTGGCCTGCGCCAGCGTGATGTTCGGTCCGTAGGACTGTGCCTGAGCGATGGTGGTGAAGCCGCAGAACGCGGCGACGAAGGCGAGAGTGCGAAGCAGAGTCTTGGTCATCTGACTGTTCCTTGCTGTTGTCGTTGGTTGGGAGAGGCGGGCAAGCTGGGCCTCAGGTGCGCGCCAATCATAGCAGAGCGCCTTCCTCGCGATAGTTGCGCTACGCAGATCCGACTTGCATGAGAGCGGCGCTGCACGGACACTGCCGCCTTTCGTTTCGACCGGACTGCACGCTGCCGATGTTGCCTCTGTTCGTACTGCTCTATCTCGCCCTCACTCTGGTGATCGGGCTGATCGCCACGCACCTCGTGGCGAATGTACGCGACTTCTTTTCCGCCAGTCGCAAGCTGCCGCTCACGTTGAGCGCCTTCGCGCTGTTCGCCTTGTGGTTCGGATCCGAAACGGTCTTCGGTGCGAGTGCGGCCTTCGTCGAAGGCGGCTTGCTCTCCGTGATCGAGGATCCCTTCGGCGGCGTGCTGTGTTTACTGCTGTTCGGTCTGTTTCTGGTACGTCCGCTATATCGCCGTAATCTGCTCACGCTCGGCGATCTGTTTCGACAGGCCTATGGACACAAGACTGAATATCTCGCGTCCTTCTTCATGATCCTTACCTTCATCGGCTATATCGCCGCCCAGCTGATTGCCTTGGCTCTGCTATTCGACAGCGTGTTCGGTCTCGATCCCGTCTATGGGCGTTTGCTGGCTGCTGTCATCGTCACCGCCTATACCGCGGGCGGCGGCATGTGGGCGGTGTCGCTCACCGACTTCGTGCAAAGTCTGGTGATCATGGCGGCGTTGATTGCGGTGGTGGCGTTGCTGTGGCTGCGCATCGATCCTGATCAGTTATGGACGGCACCCGAGTCGCATTTCTTCGACTTCGTTCCGAGCGAAGACAACGGTATGAGCTGGCTCGACTACCTCGCGGCTTGGTGCACACTGGGGCTGGGTTCTCTGGCATCGCAGGACATCTTCCAACGCGCCAACGCCGCGCGCTCGGAAAATACGGCGGTGTGGTCCACCGTGCTCGGAGCAGGGCTCTATCTGGTGTTCGCCATGTTGCCCTTGCTGCTCGCACTGATGGTGTTCCAGCTCGATCCCACCTTGCTCGAGGGTGAACAGGAAAACCTGCTCTTGAAGTTGGTGCAGGGCTATGCGCCGCTGTGGTTGCAGGCCTTGTTCTTCGGTGCACTGTTGTCGGCGGTGTTCAGTACCTGTAGCGGTGCCCTGTTGGCGCCAGCTTCCATCATGGCGGAGAATCTGATCCGCCCCTTCTTCCTGCGTCCCGATGACGAACAAGGGCTGCTGCGCGTGTCGCGCTGGTGTGTGATCGGCATGGCGGCAATCGCCACCCTGGTGGCCTTCAGTGGCAGTGGCATCTATGAACTGGTGGCGCAGTCCTCCGCGCTCGGTGCGGTATCGATCCTGTTGCCGCTTCTGGCGGCGCTGTTCATGCCGTGTGTCTCGGCGCTGTCGGCGCAACTTGGGATGAGTTTTGGTTTGGTCGTTTATTTATTGTGCGACTACGACTTGATCCAGCTCGGGCTTCCCAGCATGTTCGCCGGCATGCTCGCCTGTTTGCTCGGCATGTTGCTCGGCTCGCTCTTCAAATTATCTGCTCTTCCGCAGCCTGCAGCCGAATAGGCGTTAGGTTCTGCGTTCGCTTTTGCTGCGGAAAAAGCAGAGCTTCTAGCTCATCCTTGTTCTGGAACGTTGCTTCATCGAATCGTGGATTTTCACGAGGACTCCGTATGCTGGCACGGAACTTGATTCGTATTATCCGAACGCAATGGACTCATGCAGAAAGCAAAGGGAAAGTGGCAAAGGAGGATGACGGATCATGAAAAAGTTACTTGCAGCGATGGCATTAATTTCACTCGTAGCCTGTGGTAGCTCTGGTCCTTATACGCAAGCACGCAGTGAAGGCGACTACGGCTATCTGGAAAACCGCATCACCGAAAACCGATATCGTGTGAGCTTCCGCGGCAACGCTGGCACGACCAGTGATCAGGTCAAGGACATGGCCTTGCTGCGTGCGGCCGAGCTGACTCTGCTCAACAACTACGATTGGTTCCGCGTCGTGTCACAGCAGACCGACGAACAGCAGGCTGGCGCCGTGGTTGGCACCGCCGTACCTGAAACGCCCACGACCTATCGCACCTGCGGCGCGCTCGGCTGTACCACCACCGTCGTGCCGGCCGAGTCGACCGTGATAGTCGACGGCGATGGTCACAACACCTATCAGACGTCGATCGAAATCGTCATGGGCGATGGCCGCGTCGACGATCCCACCACAGTTTATGACGCCAGCGAAATTCGCCGCAGTCTGAGCTCACGTTATTGAGTGCCCCTCGCGTGGCCACTTGCATGTGCATGCCCCTCTTGCCCGGCTTTGCCGGGCTTTTTTTTTTGAATGAAAACACGGTGCTACATGCCTGAGCTCCGGGCTCACAATCGGAAAGATTTACAGGCCGGCGGCAAATATTTCTCTCTGCGGGTTCTCGTGGCTTCGTACCTAGCTCAGGAATAACCGACTGTGAAACAAGGGCTTAGTCGTGCCAGGGCGATGGCACAGGCGTTGCACTGGTTCTAGTGACATCGCATTCCCGCCGTCCCAAGAGGCTGTGGGCGATGGCCAACCCAAACATCAAGGAGACGATCATGAAAGCGAGCATCAAGAAACCGATCATGGAAGCAAGTTCAGAAGCGCAGGAAGAATTCGAAGCGGCCAAGAAAGCGGCGCTGGAAGCCTATGGCAACTTCGTGGAAGCGAAGGATCACCTGAAGGCTGCTGCACTCAATGCCGGCATGGAGTTCCGCGACACTGCGCATGAGCAGTTCGAGGAAACCGTCGAGAAGTTGAGCGAGAGAAAACGTCACGCCGTCGAGGAGACCAGCGACTACATTCGTGAAAACCCGGTATCGAGCGCGGCGCTCGCCTTTCTGGGTGGCGTGCTGTTCGGTCGTTTCCTCAAGTAAGCGCCTCGATTCGAGCGACTGAATCTCATGCAAGAGAGCAAAGACAGTAGCTTCGGCAAAAAAATGGGTGAAGGTCCGGACTTCGAACTGAAACTCCTGGTCTGGATCGACACCTTGATGGCAGCGACCGGGCTTGCGCGTTTGGATCTGACGCGCACGCTATCTGCGGTCCCCAAATGGATGCTGCTCAGCTGCGCGCGGGGTCCGCTGTATTTGCTGGTGTGGCTCAGTGTCTGTGCACTTTTGAGTTATCTCGCCTACGACCTCACCGCCAACGTGTTGTGGGGGCTCGGTGTACTGGTGATGCTCCAAGTGCTGGCGTGTGTCGCATTGGAACTGCGTCTGCGCGCGCTGCGCAATCGCTTCACCTTCGCGAAGGCACGCCGCCGTCTCGCCAGCACCTTGCCGGTGGCAGCGGCGCCGATGAGTCGACGCGCCTATCGCGCGATGCAACGCCGCCAGCGGGAGGCGAAGGCAGAGGCGCTCAAGGAACGCATACTGCGCAACCAACAACTGTTTGCCGAAGGTGCGCCCGAGGGTGAGCGCGAGGAACTGAAGGAACGCGTGTCGGTCCCACTGATTGGCATGGCGCTACTTGCTGGTCTCGTATGCGGTTCGGGCGGCGCCGGCATCAAACAAGTCTTGCGTGAACCCATGCTGCGTGATGTGCTGTTCGCGTTGGGCAAGCTTTCGGAGGATTTCAAACGGTGAACACCAATAGCGAAAAATTTCTGCTAGGCGTGGCGCTCACCAGCATCGTGTTGGTAGGAGTGGGTTATTTCATAGTGCGCTCGTACGAGCGACGCGAGCCGGTGGGATTGCCGTCGTCCGTGGTGACGACACAACAACCCGTGACGGAAAACGCTGCGGATCTGGCCTACATCGATGAAGTGCTGCAAACCTTGTCGCAGTGGGACAGAGATGGGCTCAAGCGCTTGCTGTCGGAAGATACCTTGGCTGGCAGCACCGATGAACAACTCGATCAGGTGCTGGGCACCTTGCAGCGTCGACTCGGTGAACTGCGCTCCTACGACCGGCCTGCGGCGCAGCCGCGCGTTGTGCGTCAAGGTGAACCCGACAATCTCGCGGCCTATCGTCTAGCTGCGTATTTCGACAAGGGCAAAGCCGATGTCAGCCTCGTGCTGCAGCAAACGGCCGGTACCCGTCAGCTCTACGCCTTCAACGTGGAAGTCTCTCAGCAGCTTTGAATGCTGCCTTCAGTGGCATCCTATTGAAAACCCAATTCGCGCCAGGTGGATGACACGATGGGGTCGTCCGCCGCGACGAGGCTGCGCGCCTTTTCGATTGCTTCCCGCGCTTGCTCGCGTCGTCCCAACTCGGCCGCCACCACTGCCTGATTGTTCCAGGCGTAGGGGTAGCTCGGGTGATGCTGCGCAGCGGTTTCGAATTGCTGTAATGCTTCGTCTAATCGACCGGCAGCATAGAGCTGATTGCCGCGCGCCATGAGGAGTTCGAGATGCGTGGGCCAGCGTTCCAAGCCACCAACCAGGAGCGCTTCCTGTACCGCTGCACTGGCCGCGGAAGTGCCGGTGAGCTGCGGCGATATCGCCGTGAAATAGGTATCGGGCTCCCCAGTGGCGGGTACCTTTCCTGCTTCCAGTACCACCAAACCCCAATGTTGTGAGCGCTGCCAGGTGCGTTCGAAAGTGCTGAGCTTGACGCGATAGTTCTCGGTACGGCCCGAGTTCAGCACGACGGTGCCGGAAGCGAGGTCGTAGCCACGCACGACGGCGTAGTGCCACACGGGATACCAATTCACTCCGAGGTTCTGCAATACGAGCACGGCATTGCCCGCATCGAGTTCGGAAAGGAGAGCAGGTAAGCCGCCCTCGAGTGGATAGGCCAGCCGCTCATGCCGGCGCGCCGCCGCCATCATTTCGAATTGAAAACTGCCTTTGCGCCCAGGCACGTAGACCAGAGGCACGAGATCCTCCGGGCTGATGGCGAGCCCACTGGCCCCCAACACGGTCGCCAGTGCCGCAGGGCCGCACTGGTAGTCCTCCTGGGGGTGGAACGGGAGGTCGGAAACGAAGGCAGCGCTCGTCGTCTGTCGGCCGGTTTCGGCGGCGAGCTGCTCGATCGGCAGCGTCGATGCACAACCTTGCAACAGAGCGAACGAGAGGAGGGAGATCAAGGCGGCGCCGCGGAGCTGGCCGCGGCGCGCGCTGCGAGACTTAGATGCGTGGGAAGATATCGGTGACACCGCCCATGTCCAGCAACATGAAGATCACGATGATCAACAGGATGGCGCCCAGCACGTTGCCACCAGCCGGCAATTCGTTGAGCTGCTGATGCATGCGGGCGATTTCGGCATCGCTCAGGCTGTTGATACGGCCCACGATGTCGGCAGGGTCGACGCCCTGGGATTGCAGGTAGTTCGCCACGTCCTCACGTGCCAACAGGCTCTGAATGTCCTGACGCTGCTGCTGGCTCTGGTGCTGCTGTGCCAGTTGTGCCGTATCCAGCATGCCGGCCTGTACCGTTGCCAGCGGTACGCTGCAGAACAGGCTGATGCTGAGCAGCGTCGCCAGTACACGGCTGGGGCGGTGGTGGGATTTGCGGGTCATGGCTTCCTCCTTTTGCTTGTAGATGCCAGTTCAAAATTTTTGAGTAACTGTCGTGCCAAAGACAGGGTCAGCAGCACCAGAAAGACCGCAGACGCGAGCTTGGCCAGACCGCTCGCAGAACCCGCTTCGCCGGAGAATCCGACGATGCCCGTGGTTAGAGCAAGGAGCAGGAACATGACTGACCAATACGGCATGGGGAAACCTCTCGACAACAACAACACGGGTGGGTCTGACTCAGGCCCATTCGCATAGGGCCAATGCCAGAACCGTGCCAGCATCGGGAGAGGGCTCTTTGCGCCTTTTGCAGTGAATCCTTTCAACATTTCATTAAGAGCGGGTAAGTTTTTCCAGCGCGCTTGTAAAACTTTCTCGCAGATCCGGGCCACAAGCCAGTGATTTCATGAACTTGTACTCACTAAAAGTTGCACCTCTGGCGTAACATTCGCCCCCATCGACGCTTGCCGGAGTGGGGGATGGGCAAGCTCCAGCCCAGGCAGTACATCTTCCAGGCCGAGCCGCGACCACGGCTGCGTGCCAACTGTATATAGGAGACAACCCATGTTCCGCAATTCATCTACGCACTCCACCGCATTCGTCGCCGTGGTGTTTGGCGCGCAGCTCATGCTCAGCGCCTGCGGTGGTGAGTCAGTATCTGCCTTCGAAGCTGCCAACCAAGCTGCTCCGCAAGCACCCGCTCAACAGGCGCCGGCACCGCAGCCGGTGGCCAACACGCCTGCTCCCGCGCCGGCTCCCGCCCCGCAGTGCGTCAATTGCGGCACGGTGCGCGCCATCAACGTCGTCGCTGCCCAGGGCCAGACTTCCGGTGTCGGCGCGGCACTGGGCGCCTTGGTCGGCGGTGTGGTCGGAAACCAGATCGGTGGCGGCAGCGGTAAGCGCATCGCGACGGTAGCCGGTGTAGTCGGTGGGGCCGTGGCCGGTAACACCATCGAGAAACGTCGCAACAGCAACCAGGAATACGAGATCGTGGTGGGCATGGACAACGGTGGCGAACAGCGCATCCGCGTCTATGATCCAGGCCCGCTCAGCGTTGGCGCCCGCGTCAGCGTCGAAGGCGACACCATCATCCCGCGCTGAGTTCTTCTCATCACCACCACCCGGCTTCCACCGGGTGGTGTTCTAACCCAAATCCTTTCTTTCTTCACTCGGGTTCATTCCCTACAGGACTTGCGTAGCGGAAGGTGATCACGCGTTCGTTTTCGCGAGCAGCTCTTCCAACTGTTCGAGCGTGACAGGCTTGAGCAAGAACTCCTGCACATAGTCGGGCAGCTTGCCGTGGTGCAGGCGCTCGTCGCCGCTCAGCAGACAAAGCCTCGCATTCGGATGTGTACTGCGCAGCTGTGCGAGCAGTGTGAGTCCTTGTCCATCGGGCAGATGCTGGTCGGTGATGATCACCTGCGGGGAATGCTTGGCACAGACTTCCAGCGCTTCTTCGATGTTGCGCGCGCCGAAGGCCTGTTGGCCGAGCAGCTCCAGGAGCTGACACAGTGCGGCATTGGCGTCGGGATTGTCTTCCACCACGAGCACCGTCTGTTTCTCTTCGGTGGATGCCGTAGCGATCGACTGTGCGTCTTCCGCCACCTGTGCCAGATACATGGCATCGAGCAGGGATTCCAAAGTGACGGGCTTGGGCACGAAGGCCTTGAAGCCCGCCTTCAAACAGCGATCGCGTTCGCCCTTGAGCCCTGCCGCGGTCAGCGCGATCACCGGAAGATTGGGCCAATACGTCTGGATCTCACGCAGTGCGGCGTAGCCGTCCATGCCCGGCATGTTCAGATCCATCAGCACCAGCGAATAGGGCTGCGGCTCCTGCGCCAACAACTTCAGTGCGGTGAGAGCATCGCGCGCGGTATCACAGGCTATGCCTGCGGTGCGCAGCAAGCCGTCGAGCATCGCCCGGATGTCTTCGACGTCGTCCACCACCAGGACTCTGCCGTGGAAGCCGCCGATCGTGGCGGTGTGGGTGTCGTCGGCCTGTCTGGGCAGGGCGAAGCTCAGATCTTCCAATGCACCGATGGGCCCGGGATCGATGCGCAGGGTGAAGCAACTGCCTTCGTTCGGCGTGCTGGTGGCGGTGATGCCGCCACCCAGTTTTTCCGCGAGCTTCTGACTGATGGTCAGACCCAGTCCGCTGCCCGCGAGGCTGCCGGTGTCGAGCTGGGTGAAGGGTTCGAAGATCGTGCGCAGCTTGCTCGACTCGATGCCCACGCCGGTGTCGCGCACCTGAAATTCCAACACATGGCGACCGCCCTTCAACTGCGGGCAACTCAATTGCAGACTCACGCTGCCCTGGTTGGTGAACTTCAACGCATTGCCCAACAGGTTGAAGAGGATCTGGCGCAAGCGAATGGGGTCGGTGCGGAAGTGGCGTGGCAAGAGTCCTTCAGTGCTCTGTTTGAACTCCAGACCCTTTTCCTCCGCGAGATCCTGCATCTGGCTCACCACTTCCCGCACATAGGGAATGAGCTCGACACGACTCTGATCGATCTCGAGCTTGCCGGCTTCGATCTTGGACAGATCGAGCGTGTCGTTGAGCAGGCTGAGCAGATGCGCGCCGTTGCGCTTGATCACGTTCAGCTTCTGTCCCAGTTCCGCATCGCCGATGCCATACTGACGCAGCAACAATTCGGTATGACCGATCAGCGCCGTTAACGGCGTACGGATTTCGTGACTCAAGGTGGCGAGGAATTCCGTCTTCGCCTGGTTGGCGGCTTGCGCGTGTTCATGCTCCGTGCGTTGGCTGATGCGGATCATGTTCATGCTGATGAATACCATCACGAGGCCGACGACGTTGGCGGTGAGAATCAGATAGAAGGCGGTGGAGCGGCTCACCTGCACCTCGGCCTGACGTTGTTCGAGCAACGCACGCTCATAGGTCTTCATCTGCTCGGCCAGCGCCGAGAACTCGCTCATCAGGTTGCGCCCCTGGTGGGTGGTGAGCATCAGCTGGATGGCGTCGCTGTTGCTGTTGTCGCGTGCGGCGCTCATGCCTTCTTCGAGCTCGAGCATCTTCGCCACCACCAGCTCCTGCAGACGTGTGGCCCGCTCACGTTGCGGCGCATCGAGCGCGGCGTTGTTGAGATCGATCAGGCGCTCGTTGAGCGTTTGTACCGCGCGACGATAGGGCTCGGCGTAGGAGGGCAGGTTGGTGAGGAGGAAACCGCGCTGGCCGGATTCGGCACGCAGCACGTCGATCTCGAGCAGGTTGATGAGGTTGATGTTGAGGCGGGATTGGCCGACGCGGTCCTGGTTGTCACTCACCTGGCTGATGGCGAGATAACCGAGTACCGCATTGCCGACGAAGAAACAGATGAAGAAGGCAAGCGGAAGGCTCAGGCCCAAAAGCGGGAGGCGTTTCCGCACAACCCTTTTCAGTCGGATCACGGCTGGGCCGTCCCCTGCTGACTCGTCGCTTCTGCCCTGAATTCCTGCAGTATCTGACTGCAGCGTTGACACTCTCGCACGATCACCAGAAGCGATTGCTGCAACCGTTCCGGGTTGGTGCCACCGCGACTGAGCAACTGCGCCAGTTCCGCGTTCATCGCGATGGCATTCAATGGACCACGAGCGTCATGCACCAGTTTATCGATACGAGTCTTCTCAATTTGTACCGTCATTCCCTGCCTCGTACGCGCCCAATCGGTTGTAGAGTGTCTTCACACTGACGCCCAATACTTCCGCTGCGCGCGTCTTGTTGTTGTCGAACTGACTGAGCGTTTCAAGGATGAGCTGGCGTTCGACATCTTCGATGGTGCGGCCCACCAGCGAGCGCGCGGGCTCCGATTGCAATTTCTTCTTGGCAAAAGGAGACCCGAATTCGCTCGGAACATTCAATTCGGTCGCATCGGGCCGCGTCATGATGTAGGCGCGATGAATTACGTGACGCAGCTCACGAACGTTGCCGGGCCAGTCATAGGCGCAGAGGCGCTGCATGTCGGCATCGGTAACGCTGAACTCCGTACCGTTTTCACGATTGAGGCTGTTCACGAACCAGCGCGTGAGAACCGGGATGTCGTCCTTGCGTTCGCGCAGTGGTGGCACCTGCAGCGGGAATACCGCGAGACGGTAATAAAGGTCTTCGCGCAGACATTTGTGCTCGGCGAGTTCTTCTTCGCGACGGTTCGTGGCGGAGATCACGCGACAGTCGACGGGAATCGATGTCGTGCTGCCGACGCGCGTGACGGTGCGCGTTTCGAGCACGCGCAACAGGTTGGTCTGCAGGCCCAGAGGCATCTCGGTGATTTCATCGAGAAAGAGGGTGCCGCCGGAAGCCTCTTCGAACAGGCCGGCGCGACGGGCGAGGGCACCGGTGAAGGCGCCTTTTTCATGACCAAAAAGTTCGCTACCGATGAGCTCGCTGGAGAAGGCGCCGCAGTTGGCGGCGAGGAAGGGGCCTTCGCGTCCGCTCGCATTGTGTATTGCGCGCGCCACCATTTCCTTGCCCACGCCGCTTTCGCCCATGAGCATCACATTGGCGCCGGAGCGAGCTACGCGCTCGATCAACTCATACAGTTCGCGCATCTGCGACGACACACCGATGAGCTCCCCAAAACGCGGGATGTTTTCGCCGTCTTCGACTTCCTTGGTAGGCTTCTTCGCATCCTGCGCGAACAAGGGTTCCAGTTGAGCTAGAGTTAAAGGCTTGACGAGATAATTGACGTTGAGTCCGTAGAGATTCATCACTTGCGCCTTCACTGCGGGATGGCCCGTGATGATGGTGACGCGGGTGTGGCCGGTGTCGATGTGATCGAGTAAATGAAAACCGCTGCCGTCCGGTAACATCAGATCGAGGAAAACACGCTCGAAATTTTCCTTTTCCAGCGCCGTGCGTGCTTCCTTTACCGATGCCGCGCTTTTTACTTGATGGCCCAGCAACTTGAGGATGTCCGCCGTTGCGTCTACGAAGCCATCGTCATCGTCAACCAGTAATACCTTCGTCAAAGGAACCTCGTCTGTGAGTTGGATGTTGCCGCATGTTAACACGGGCCAGACCGAGGTCGATAAATGGACGACTCAGTCCAGAGATTTGTGCAACTTGAGTGTCGCCGCGATCAGGCCCACCACGGTAAAGCTACACAAGAACCAAGCGTCCGTGCTCAGATCGTCCAGTCTTGCATCACGCAATACCACGCCGCGAATCATGCGCATGAAATGCGTGGCGGGCAACGTCTCCGCGATGGGTTGTGCGGGTCGTGGCATGCCCTCGTAGGGAAAGAGAAAACCCGAGAGCAGGATCGAGGGCAATAGAACGAAAACTGTCATCTGCATCGCCTGCAGCTGTGTCTTCGCGATGGTGGAAATGATCAGGCCGAAGGTGAGGCTGGCGGCGATGAACATCAGCGTCGCACCGAGTATGTGTAACATCGGGCCATTGATCGGCACTGCGAACACCAGGTGCCCGAGACCGAGGATGATCGAGGTCTGCACTACCCCGATGAAGATGTAGGGCACGATCTTGCCCAGCATCAATTCCAGTGAACGCACGGGTGTCGTGATCAAGAGTTCCAGGTTGCCGCGTTCCTTCTCCCGCACGATTGCGGTAGCGGTGAACAGAATCATGGTCATCGTCAGTATCACGGCGAGCAGGCCGGGCACGATGTTGACGGGAGTGCGGCGTTCCGGATTGAAGTAGAGCGTCACTTCGAAGTTGGGGATCGCTTGTGATGCGGGCATGCCCGTACGCATGGCAAGCGGGAGATCACGCAGCGCGAGTAGCGCGGAAGTGACGACGTTGTCGGAAGCATCGATCAACCATTGTCCGAGCGGACGATTGCGTTCTTTCCCGGACCAGCGTTCTTCCAGATCCTTGGGCAGCACCAGCACGGCACGCACGTCGCCGCGCGTGATGGCGTCTTCTGCTTGTTGCAGACCCAGGTAACTTTCGCGCAAGTCCACCACTTGGGTGGCGCGCACGGTGTCGATGATGAGCCGCGATGTCGAGGATTGCGCCAGGTCCACCACACCGACCGGAATGTTACGAACGTTGTTGTTGATGGCGTAACCAAAGAGTAACAACTGGATGAGCGGCAGCATCACCACCATGCCGAAGGTGAGGCGATCGCGACTGAGCTGCCGCAATTCCTTGAACACGATGGCGCTGATGCGGATCAAGCTCTCCATGGTCAACGTGGTCCTGCGTCGCTTTTGCTCGTGCTGGTGACGAACACGTCTTCCAACGACGGTCGCACCACGTTCAGTTCGTACTGCCGCAGATCCAACGAGGGATGTTCGCGTAGCCATGCGATCGGTTCTGCGATCTTGTCGTCGACGAGCACCCGCAATTGCTCGCCGAGCTGTGCCACCGAGCGTATGCCTTCGAGTTCGAGCAGTTGCTTGCGTACGACGCGCAGGTTGGGGCCCAGTACTTCCACCACCGTGGCGCCCATCGCGTGCATCAGTTGCTGCGGGGTGCCATCGGCACGCTTGCGACCGCTTTCGAGGATCGCGAGGTAATGACAGCGTTCGGCTTCGTCCATGTAATGCGTCGACACCAGGATCGTGGTGCCGGCATCGCAGAGGTCGAACAATTTCTCCCAGAAATCGCGGCGGTTTTCCGGGTCGACGGCCGAGGTCGGTTCATCGAGGAACAAGAGCTCCGGTTCGTGCAGCGTGGCGGCCGCCAAGGCTAGTCGCTGCTTCTGGCCCCCGCTGAGCGTATCGGCCAGTTGCTTGCGATGGCGCGTCAGACCATAGCGTTCGAGGCGATCTTCCACGCGTGCCCGCGCCAGGCTGCGTGGCATGCCATAGATGCGACCGACGAAGTCGAGGTTCTCGATGACACTCAGATCTCCATAGAGAGAAAACTTCTGTGTCATGTAACCAATGCGACGCCGCAGTTCCTCCGCTTGTTGCGGCAGCTGCAGACCAAGGATGCTGACGGTGCCTTCGTTCGGCGTGAGCAGACCGGTCAACAGACGAATGCTGGTGGACTTGCCGGAACCATTGGGGCCAAGGAAGCCGTAGATCACGCCGCGTGGAATATCGAGATCGAGATGATCCACCGCCGTGAACCTGCCAAAGCGGCGCGTGAGACCGCGGGCTTCTATCGCGAGCGTGCTCATGGCAGCAGCAGTTGCGCGGGCAGTCCGGCAGGGAGATTGGCCGCGTCGTCGGGCAGGTCGATCTCCATCAAATACACGAGGCGCGAGCGCTCACTCTGCGTGAGTGCGTAATAGGGAGTGAAACTCGGCTCGAGTGCAATCCAACGCACGGTGCCGCCAAGGGGTTGCGCCACGCCATCGACTTGCACCTGCACCGAATCACCTACGGCAACACGCTGGCGTTGCGTTTCCGGCAGATATACGCGGGCATGGGGTGCGCCGGCACTCAACAATACCGCGACGGTGGCACTAGGATTCACGCGTTCACCGACTTCCCACGGCAAGCTGTCCAACAGTGCGTCCAATGGCGCGCGCAAGGTCAGTTCCTCCAACTTCAGGCGCTCATTGGCAAGTGCCGCTTCCAGCGACTGCAACTGTGCTTCGGCCTGGCGCAGCTCTTCCTCGCGCGTCCCGGCGCGCAGGAGCGCCAGTTGTGCTTCGGCATCGCGTAGGCGAGCGGCGTTGCTGTCGTGCAGCGCCCGAGCACCATCGAGTTCGGCTCGTGCGGCGATGTTTTGGGAGACGAGGCGCTCGGCGCGCGCGAGGTTCTGCTGACTTTCCGTCAGCGCGGCGCGTGCGCTGTCGACTCGCGCCGCTGCGGCTTCCAATTCCTCCGGGCGGGCTCCGTTGCGGAGTTTGTCGAGCGTGGCGTGCATGGCAGCGAGCTCCGCATCGGCGCGTGCCACCGCGGCCGCTTGGCGAGTCGTATCCAGTTGCACCACCACCTCGCCCTTGCGCACCAGCCGCCCTTCGGCGATGGGCTGTTGCACGATCACTTCACTGGCAGTGGCGACCAGCGTGTAGCGATCGCGTTCCAAGGTGCCGAGCGCGGCAGCCTCTTCGTTCTCGGCACATCCATGCAGCAGGAACAGAAGAACGACGGGACTCAACCAGGGCAGAATAGGTCGCGACATCGAGACTCCTTGCAGGGTTCGTTGCGGACAGCTGGACGTCAGCATGCACAGCCCTCAGGGGGACTGGCAAGGTCCGTCGGGTGTCAAACCCTTCGTTTGCGGCACTACCAACGATCGGCTGAGCAAATTCGATCCAATCCAAAATAAAAATGTGCCAAGTCAATCTATCCGAGTGGGATGTCCGCTAGCCTATGCCGCCATAACAAGCGTGGATACGAGGCCGAGTTGCGCCGTAGCGGGACGGTTCGTACCATGCCGCACGATTGCAACGTTTTCGCGTTCGATCCATAAACGCTCACGGGCGACAACAAGAATCAGGGGGAATTGAAGAACATCATGACCACAACAATGAAGAGCACGGCACAAGTGCTTGGCTGTCTGTTGCTGAGCCATGCGTGCGGCGCAGGTGTGGCGCAGGCGGCGGAGACACCGGATTTCACCGGGGCCTGGACCACCTATCGCGGCACTCCCACGGCAGGCGCCTTCGCAGCGCCCAATGCCCAGATCAAACTCAAACCGCACGCCCAGAAGGCTTGGCAGGATTATCAAGCTCTCATCGAAGGCACCAACTACAGCCCGGGCAACGCCTGCGTCGGCTACGGCATGCCAGCGTCCATGCTCGGTTCCGGTGGCTACCCGATGGAAATCATCCAGCGTCCCGAGCAGATCTTCGTGATCTACGAAGCGCACAATGAAATCCGTCGCTTCTACATCGGTGATGAAGCGCAGGATCCGGCAGATTTCTTCCCCGAGCGCAACGGTTATTCGGTGGCGCATTGGGAAGGCGAGCGTCTGATCGTGGAGACCACGCGTCTGAAGACGCAGGTCGACACGCGCTATCCGCACAGCGACAAGGCCAAGATCCGCGAGGAATACTATCTGGACGCTCCGCTCGAAGACGGCACGCGTGTGCTGGTGGCGGAGCTGACGATGGAAGATCCGGAATGGCTGGAAGAGCCGTTCAAGGCCGTCAAACGCTGGCAGGAGATGTCCGACTACCACGTGCTCAGTTACGAATGCAGTGAGCCGAAATGGCTCGACGAGCTGACGGAGCTTTACGAAGCCGCCGGGCTCGAGATGGTGCAGGAATGACCGCGCCGACCGACAACCATTCGCGTAGAGAGGTACCTTTGTGAATAAATTCCGTGCAGCAGTACTCGCCTTGGGTCTGGCCGTGGCCGCGCCCGTGTTGGCACATCATTCGGCGGCTCAGTTCGATTTCCAGAACACCGTGCTCGTCGAGGGCAAAGTGAAGGAAGCACGCTTCGCCAACCCGCACATGCGTCTCATACTCGAAGTCAGCGATGCCAAGGGTACGCGCGACATCGAGTTCGAAGGTCACAGCCGCAACAACATGCGTCGTCAGGGTCTGATGCCCGAGATGTTCGGTGTGGGCGACAACATCACCATCCGCATCGCACCGATGCGCAACGGTGAAGACGGTGGCTATGTCACGGCCGTACGTGCGCCCGATGGCACCGAGATCGGCAACGTGCGCGCTGCCGACTGATCCGCTGGTTCAGCGTCAACAAAAAAGCCCGGAAATTTCCGGGCTTTTTCATTTGTGTGCGGATCGCTTTACTGCTGCGCCGCCATTTCCTCGGCACGCCGTGACAACAACCAGTTCTTCAATGCCCTCGTATCTTCTTCCGTAAGCCATTCGCCGAGGTTCGGCATGCCGAGACCGGTGTACGCACCCTGACGCACGATGTTGTCGAAGATGTCGTAGGTGGCTTCGGTGGCATAGCGCAGATCCGCGATTGAGCCGCCGGATTCGGCATTGGCACCGTGGCAGACCATGCAATGTTTGCCATAGAGATCCTCGCCGCGGGCCAGCAGTTCTGGATCGTTCTCGAAGGGAATCTGCGTCAGCTCGTTCATCGGTTGGCCCTGCACGGGCACGATGTTCTTGTCGCTACCGAGTTTGAAGGTCCAAAGACGCCCTTCGCCCTTGTACGTGCCCGCGGCGCTCTTGCCGATCAGGCCCGAGGCACCGCCCCAGCCCACGAGTACGGACACATACTGCGTGCCATCCAGCGAATAGGTGACGGGCGGAGCCATGATGCCGACGCCGAGATTCACCATCCACAGTAGATCCCCTGTGTCGGCAGTAAAGGCGCGCAGATAGCCGTCGGCGCCACCTTGGAAGACGAGATTACCGGCGGTGGTCAGCGTGCCGCCGTTGATCGTGAACGGATAGTCCACAACCCAGCGTGGCTGGCGGGCGATCGGATCCCAGGCCACGAGCACACCGGGCGAGCTGTAGCTGGGTCCCGTGCCACCTTGATACTGCTCATCGTTGAGCTGCGGCAGGCCCTGCAAGGTGCCGAAGGTCACGCCCGTGTTCCAGGTGCCGGGCTTGTGCACGAAGCCGCGCTCCACCGAATACGGGAAGCTCGAACCCTGCATGGTGGGAATGTAGACGAGGCCGGTGTTCGGGTTGTACGACATCGGATGCCAGCTATGTGCGCCACCGGGGCCGGGCATGATGTTCGTTACGGCGTCGCCATAACGCGCGTGCGGCGTTTCAATTGGGCGTCCGCTTTCGAGATCGATGCCGCTCGCCCAGGTGACTTCCGCGTAGGGATCGGCGGAGATCAGGTCTCCCGTTTCACGATCGAGCACGTAGAAGAAGCCATTCTTCGGCGCCTGCATGATCACCTTGCGCTGCACACCGTTGATGACGAGTTCGGTGAGCATCAAAGGCTGCACCACGGTGTAATCCCAGTTGTCGGCGGGGTTCACCTGGAAGTACCAGACGATGCGTCCAGTATCGACGTTGAGTGCGACGATCGACGAGAGATAGAGGTTGTCGCCTTGCCCTTCGCTACGCAGTTCATGACTCCAGGGAGAACCGTTGCCGGTGCCGACATAGACCAGACGCAATTCGGGGTCGTAGACGATGGTGTCCCACGGCGTGCCGCCACCACCGACTTCCCACCAGTTGCCAGCCCAGGTTGCGGCAGCGGCTTCCACGTCGGGGTTCTCGAAACCATCGGCGGGATTGCCTGGCACCACCCAGAAGCGCCACACCTCTTCACCCGTCTGCGCGTCATAGGCAGTGAGATAACCGCGTGTGCCGAGTTCGGCGCCGCCGTTGCCGATCAACACCTTGCCGTCGGCGATGCGCGGCGCGCCGGTGATGGTGTAGGGACGTTCCTGATCTGCCGTCAGCGTTTCCCACACGACGTCTCCCGTTTTCGCGTCGAGTGCTACCAGGCGACCATCGAGCACACCGACATAGATCTTGCCGTCATAGTAGGCAACGCCGCGATTCACCACGTCACAGCAGGCTTTCCAGCCCATGGCCTTGTCGACCTTGGGGTCGTAGTTCCATAACAACTCACCCGTGCGTGCATCGAGCGCGAACACGCTGCTCCATGGCCGCGTCGCGTACATCACGCCATCGACGATCAACGGCGTGGCTTCGTGGCCACGTACTTCACCGGTGTCGAAATACCAGGCGAGACCGAGATCGGCGACGTTGCTGTCGTTGATCTGCGCGAGCGTGCTGTAGCGTGTTTCGCCAAAGTCGAGACCGTAGCTGGTCCACTCGGTATCGGGCAGCGCATTCGTTGTGGTGCTCGATGTGGCGGGAGTCGAAGCGGGGGCTTGGGTCGTGCTTTCGCCGGAACAGGCGACGAGCTGGCAGGTACTGACGACACAGAGCGCCAATAACAACGCCCTGGGCTTGATCTCAGGCATGGTGTTCCCCTCTGTTCTTGTTGGTGTTATGGTGGGCAATACTAGCCCAAAGCATCAGAACGTCCATACTGATTCGCCGGTCGAGTTTGTCGTATGGCAAGGGGATATCAGGTTTGATGTGAGGGCGTTCCATCAACGTCCCAACAATGGGCCTGTTGCGATATGTGGCAAGGCGCGTTGGTGCAAGAGTTGTGGCGTAGTTATAGCTGCTGTTCTTGATGGCTTTCCGACGCTACAAGCAAATGACGGCCGGTTTCATAAGTTGCTTTGTGTTGGGAGATCGTTTTTGGATCGATGAGTATGGTTTGATTTGAAAGGGAAAGTGCTACAACTAGTGGTCAGTGACCGTACCAAGCTGAGCGGGGGGCAAAAGATGAACGCGAGAATGCTGACCGCTTGCAGCGTGTGCCTTTGCGGTGCTGCCTGTTCTCTTGGTGCTGTGCCAATTCCCTCGATGTTCGTTTGTGTGAACAGTCCGAGCTGGCGCTTCCTTTCATCTCCACCGGAAGATGCAGCAACGCTGTACGCGCGGATAGGGCGGCGAGCGGGGTTGAGTGACTATCCCGGCGAGAGTCGCGATCATTGGTTGCTGTCGGATGGCGGGGAATTGCGATTGTGCCGACAGCGACTGGAGGCAACCGATTTCTGCGGCAGTGCCAGTGTCACCTTTACTCTGGTCGACAACGAATGGCAGCCACAACCCGGCGTGAGCATTCCCGCATGCGGCGTGTCGCAATGAGGTGGTGCTTTGAACCGCCCAATATGAAAATGCCCGCACGAAGCGGGCATTTCATTCCAAGCGTGATGCTTAGTACTTGTAGCTATCGGGCTTGAACGGACCAGCCGGATCGACGCCGATGTATTCGGCCTGACGCGGCGTGAGTTTGGTCAGTACGCCACCGAAGCCGGCGACCATGCAGGCGGCCACTTCTTCGTCGAGTTTCTTCGGCAGTACTTCCACCTTGAGCATCTGCTTTTTCTTCGCCGCGGGCTGATCTGCGAACTTGCGTTCCCACAGATAGATCTGGGCGAGTACCTGGTTGGCGAAGGAGCCGTCCATGACGCGCGAGGGGTGACCGGTGGCGTTGCCGAGGTTGATGAGGCGACCTTCGGACAGCAGGATCAGGTAGTCGTCGCTGCCATCTTTCAGTTTGCCGCGGATCACGCGATGTACCTGCGGTTTCACTTCTTCCCACTTCCAGGCTTTGCGCATGAAGGCGGTGTCGATCTCATTGTCGAAATGACCGATGTTGCACACCACGGCGCCGGGCTTGAGCGCCTTCAGCATGTTCTTGTCGCATACGTCGACGTTGCCGGTGGCGGTGACCACGAGGTCGATGCTGCCGAGCAGGTCTTTGTCGACGTCACCCGGTTTGCCGGTATTGACGCCGTTCTTGTAGGGCGAGACGACTTCGTAGCCGTCCATGCAGGCCTGCATGGCGCAGATCGGGTCTACTTCGGTGATCTTCACGATCATGCCTTCCTGACGCAGGCTCATCGCCGAGCCCTTGCCCACGTCGCCGTAGCCGAGCACCAGTGCCTTCTTGCCGGCCAGCAGCATGTCGGTGCCGCGCTTGATGCCGTCGTTCAAGCTGTGACGGCAGCCATATTTGTTGTCGTTCTTCGACTTGGTGACGGAGTCGTTGACGTTCACGGCCGGCACTTTCAGCGTGCCTTTCTTCAGCATCTCGTACAGACGATGCACACCGGTGGTGGTTTCTTCCGTTATGCCGTGGATCTTCTTCAGCATCTGCGGATATTTCTGATGCACGAGCGCGGTGAGGTCGCCACCGTCGTCGAGGATCATGTTGGCATCCCAGGGCTTGCCATCCTTGAGGATGGTCTGCTCCAGACACCATTCGTACTCTTCTTCGGTCTCACCTTTCCAGGCGAACACTGGCACACCGCGTGCGGCCATGGCGGCGGCAGCGTGATCCTGCGTGGAGAAGATGTTGCACGAGGACCAGCGCAGTTCGGCGCCGAGCTCGATCAGCGTTTCCATCAGCACGGCGGTCTGGATGGTCATGTGGATGCAACCCATGATGCGCGCGCCCTTGAGCGGCTTGCTCTTGCCGTACTTCTTGCGCAGCGTCATCAGCGCCGGCATTTCGGCTTCTGCGAGCTGGATTTCCTTGCGGCCGAAATCGGCGAGGTTGATGTCGGCTACTTTGTAGTCGGTAAAACTCATAGTGGATTCCTGATTGTCTGGACGTGGCTTACTTGATCTTGGCGTCTTCTTTCAGCGCGGCGGCGCGATCGGTTTTCTCCCACGAGAATTCCTTGCGACCGAAGTGGCCGTAGGCGGCGGTGGGCAGATACTGCGGCTTGAGCAGGTCGAGCATTTCGATCAGGCCGGCGGGTTTGAGCGCGAAGTGTTTGCGGACCAGCTTGGTGATCTCGTGGTCGGCGATCTTGCCGGTGCCGAAGGTGTCCACGAGGATCGAGGTCGGCTCGGCCACGCCGATGGCGTAGGAGATCTGCACTTCGCACTTGCGCGCGATGCCGGCGGCCACGATGTTCTTCGCGATGTAGCGCGCGAGGTAGGCAGCGGAGCGGTCCACTTTGGACGGGTCCTTGCCGGAGAAAGCACCGCCGCCGTGACGGGCGTAACCGCCGTAGGTGTCGACGATGATCTTGCGACCGGTCACACCGGCATCACCGTAGGGACCGCCGACTTCGAAGCGGCCGGTGGGGTTGATGTGGAACTTGGTCTTCTTGTCGATCCACTTGGCGGGCAGCACTTTCTTGATGATTTCTTCCATCACGGCTTCGCGCAGATCCTTGTTCTTCACGTCGGGGGTGTGCTGCGTGGAAAGCACGACGGCGTCGATCGAATGCGGCTTGCCGTCGACGTAGCGGAAGGTGAGCTGGCTCTTGGCATCGGGGAGCAGCCAAGGCAGTACTTTCTTCTTGCGCAGCTTGGCCTGCTGCTGCACCAGACGATGTGCGTAGGTGATCGGCGCGGGCATCAGCACGTCGGTTTCATCGCAGGCGAAACCGAACATCAGGCCCTGGTCGCCAGCACCCTGTTCCTTCTTCTCGGAGGCGTCGACGCCCTTGGCGATGTCGGGTGACTGCTGGCCGATGGCGTTGATCACGGCGCAGGTATTGCCGTCGAAGTATTTGCGCGAATCGTCGTAGCCGATGTTGCAGATCACCTTGCGGATGATCTCTTCGTAGTTGATGTGCGCCTTGGTGGTCACCTCACCGGCAACGACCACGAGACCGGTTTTCACCAGCGTCTCCACCGCCACGCGCGATTTCGGGTCCTGCTCCAGCAGAGCATCGAGGATGGCGTCCGAGATCTGGTCGCAGATCTTGTCGGGATGGCCCTCTGATACCGATTCGGATGTAAACAGTGCTGCTTCAGTCATAGTGCTTTCCTTCATTCTCACGTGATGGATGTTGGTAGAAGACGCTCGCGTGCAGAGGGCACCGAAGACGTCGTGGCTGTACTGCAATTCGCGCGGATCATGGAATGGGCCGCTCCGCGGGCGGCAGATGGAAGAGGCGCATCTGCACCTGAAAACCGTTGCGCAGGCTGAGGTAGAGGCTCTGACCTTCGCGGAATCCTGCCTGTAGTGCCCAGCCGGCCAGTTCCTCGGGTTCGAAACCCTGCCAGAGATCGCCGCAGTTCTGGCGTACCCACTCCTGGTGATGGCGGCACAGATCGACGATCAGCAGGCACCCGTCGGGCCTGAGCAGGTTGGCGCTGTCGACGAAGGCTTCGGCGGGCGAGGCGAGGTGATGCAGCACCATGCTGAAGATCACGAGGTCGGCCTTGATGCCGCGCGCCAGCGCCACGCCGGGATCGCCCAGTACCAGTTCCACATTCTGCAAATCTTCGGCCTTCACCGTGGCGGCGGCCTTGTCGAGCATCTCGGCGGAGTTGTCGAGCGCGATCACCTTGCTGCCCACCTGCGACAGCAGCGCCAAGAGGCTCCCTTCACCGGGACCCACCTCGAGGATGGTCGCCTCCCTGGGCAGGGCGAGGCCATGCAGGAGGTCGCGCAGGCTGTCGAGGTATTGCTGCAGTTCGGCCACGAGCTCCTGGTTTTCCTTGAACTTGTCGGCCACGCGTTTGAAGAACTCGCGCGAATGCTGCTCGCGCTGCTGCTTCACGACGGTGAGCCGGGCGAGGACCTGTGCATCGAGCTCCACCTGATCGGCGCCCGCGAAGATGCTGCGCTTCTGCGTGGAAAGTGCGTCGTCCGGTGGCAGGAAGGCACGGCGATAGAAGATGGCATTGCCTTCGCGGCGGGTGGACACGAGCCCGGCGTTGAACAGCACCTTCAGGTGGTGGCTGAGCGCAGATTGGCGGATGTCGAGGATGCTGCTCATCTCGAGCACGCCGAGGGAGTCGCTGCGCAAGAGGCGCAGTATCTGCAGACGCAGCAAATCGCCCGCTGCCTTGTAGAGCAGGGCGAGGCGCTCGGCGTGTTCCGACGCGGCGGAGGCGGGATGGGCCAGGATCCGGGATTGGCTATGCATGGTTCGCGGGTCGATGAGCTGCGCACTCTAGCACTGCCAAACAGGCTATATCAAATTTTTTTGATATAGCCTGTCGGGTGTCCTCTCGGCTCCCTCGGCTCTTGCCTCTAGCTTGCAGAGAGGTGCATGGCCGTCAGTGGGTGTCCCCTCCGGCTTGTTCGGTGGGTGTCCCTTCGACATCGGTAAGGCATCGAGAGGGGCGGGAAAGGGCGGGCAGCTCCTGCTGAGCTCGCGCTGCTTGGCCAAGGTGCTCGAGGTTTTGGCCAGATCAGGGTGGCAGGGCACCCCCCTCTTAGAGGAAAATACGCGTCTTTTTCGCGGAGGAGAATGCAGTATGCCGACTGGTGCCCCCATGCCAGATCAAGTCGACACGCGTAAGGCGTCGCGCAAACAGTGCGCCAATGCCATTCGCGCTCTCAGCATGGATGCGGTTCAGAAGGCCAACTCCGGTCACCCGGGCGCGCCCATGGGCATGGCCGACATCGCCGAAGTCCTGTGGCACGACTTCCTGCGCCACAATCCCAGCAACCCGAATTGGGTGAACCGCGACCGCTTCGTGCTCTCGAACGGCCACGGCTCGATGCTGATCTATTCCTTGCTGCATCTGACCGGCTATGACCTCAGCATCGAGGACATCAAGCAATTCCGTCAGTTGCATTCCAAAACTCCGGGCCACCCGGAATTCGGCTATACGCCCGGCGTCGAAACCACCACGGGTCCGCTGGGTCAGGGACTGGCCAACGCCGTCGGCATGGCGATCGCCGAACGCACGCTCGCCGCACAGTTCAACCGACCGAATTTCCCGGTCATCGACCACTACACCTATGTGTTCGCCGGCGACGGCTGCCTCATGGAAGGCATCTCGCACGAAGTCTGCTCGCTGGCCGGCACGCTGAAACTCGGCAAGCTGATCGTCTTCTACGACGACAACGGCATCAGCATCGACGGCGAAGTACATGAATGGTTCGCCGATGACACTGCCGCCCGCTTCCAGGCCTACGGCTGGCAGGTGCTGCGTGTCGATGGTCACGACGCCGCTGCGATCGAAGCCGCCATCAAGGAAGCACAAGCCAACACCGAACAGCCGAGCCTGATCATCTGCAAGACCATCATTGGTTACGGTTCGCCCAACAAGCAGGGCACCGAAGCCGTACACGGCGCGCCGCTCGGCAACGACGAAATCCAGGCCACCCGCGGCGCGCTGCAGTGGGAATACATGCCCTTCGACATCCCAAGCGAGGTCTATCAGACCTGGGATGCCCGCGAGCGCGGCTATCAGTTGGAAATGCAGTGGAAGGAACTCTTCACGCGTTACGAAGAGGAATATCCGGAACTCGCGATGGAGCTCGTGCGTCGCTTCAAACGCCAGTTCTATTCCGACTTCGAAAAACAGGCCGACGCCTTCATCCAGCAGTGCCACGAGAAGGGCGAAAGCATTGCCACGCGCAAGGCTTCGCAGAACTGCATCGCGGCCTTCGGCGCGCTGTTGCCGGAACTCGTCGGTGGTTCCGCCGACCTCACCGGTTCCAACCTCACCAACTGGAAGGGCAGTGTGCCGGTCTCGCGTGAGGCGGGCGGCAACTACATCTACTACGGTGTGCGCGAATTCGGCATGGCCGCCATCAACAATGGCATCGCGCTGCACGGTGGCTTCATTCCTTACGGCGGCACCTTCCTCGTGTTCATGGAATATGCCCGCAATGCCGTGCGCATGGCGGCATTGATGAAGCAACAGAACATCTTCGTCTTCACGCACGACTCGATCGGGCAGGGCGAAGACGGCCCGACGCACCAGCCGGTGGAACAGCTCACCAACCTGCGCACCACGCCCAACATGGCCGTATGGCGTCCGGCGGATGCAGTGGAAACTGCCGTTGCCTGGAAAGCGGCGCTACTCAATCGCACTGGCCCGACCTCGCTCGTGCTGTCGCGTCAGAACCTGCCGCACATTCCGCGCAGCGAAGCACAGTTGGCGGAAATCGCACGCGGTGGTTACGTGCTGCTCGATTGCGCCGGCACGCCCGAGGCCATCGTGATCGCCACCGGTTCCGAAGTGAGCATCGCACTCGATGCGGTGAAGAAACTGCAGGAAGCCGGCAAGGCCGTCCGTCTCGTTGCCATGCCGTCGACCACCACCTTCGATGCGCAGGACGAGGCTTGGAAAGAACAGGTTCTGCCGCGCGCCGTACGCAAACGTGTTGCGGTCGAAGCTGCCCATACCGACTTCTGGTTCAAGTACGTCGGTCTCGACGGCAAGGTGGTGGGTATGACCACCTTCGGTGAATCCGCGCCGGGTCCGGTCGTGATGAAACACTTCGGTTTCACTCCGGAGACCATCGTCTCTGCCGTGGAGTTTCTGCTTTAAGTGAACGGACGCAGCGCCAGAGTTGCCATCAATGGTCTCGGCCGTATCGGCCGCAGTGTGCTGCGGGCTTATTTCGAGCGCTACGATCTCGGAGCGCTCGAAATCGTCGCCCTGAACGAGCTCGCCGATCTGCAGACGCTCGCGCATCTCACCCGCTACGACAGCACGCACGGCAAGTTTCCCGGCAAGGTGGAAACGCGCGCCGATCAGCTCGTGATCAACGATCGGGTCATGCACGTGACGCAGCAGCCGGATATCCGGCAGTTGCCGTGGCGTGAGCTGGAAGTGGATCTGGTGCTCGAGTGCACCGGTGCCTTCACCGATCGCGCCACTGCGGAGTTGCATCTGGCGCAGGGTGCCAAACGTGTGCTCTTCTCACAGCCGGCCGCACCCGATGTGGATGCCACCATCGTCTATGGTGTGAACCATCACACCCTCAAACCCGAGCACACGATCGTGTCGAACGCGTCGTGCACGACGAACTGCATCGTGCCTGTGATCGTGGCGCTGCATTCGGCCCTGGGCGTGAACAGTGGCGTGCTCACCACGATCCATTCGGCGATGAACGATCAGCCGGTGATCGATGCCTACCACCACACGGATTTGCGCAAGACGCGCAGTGCCTTCCAGTCGATCATTCCCGTCGACACTGGCCTCGCGCGCGGCATCGAACGCATCCTGCCGGAGTTGCGCGGGCGCTTCGAGGCGCAGGCGATGCGGGTGCCGACGGTGAACGTGTCCGCCATCGATTTGAGTGTGGTGGTGCAGAAGCGTGTCACGCGCGAAGAAGTGAACGAGGTGCTGCGCGCCGCCGCAGCAGCATCGACTCCCGGTGTGCTCGATTGCACCGATGAGTCTCTGGCGTCCTGCGATTTCAACCACGACAGCCGCTCCGCGATCGTCGATCTGGGTCAGACACGAGTCAGCGGTGGCCATCTCGTCAAAGTCCTCACCTGGTTCGACAACGAGTGGGGCTATGCCAACAGAATGCTCGATGTCGCGCGTCTGATGGCGGCGCAGCTGTGAGCTGCGCGGACTGCAACGATCGATTTTTGAATCAACCTTCATTGCCTTGCAACGCTCTTCGATCAGAGCTTCCGCAATCCCTACTGCTTGACGGCGGCCGGGACCGCCGTGACGACATCCCTGTAGCCTCGCTCGCAGACGCTCCGGCCACTCGGCATGGCCGAGTGTGGTTCGGCCAGCGCGCAGCGCTATTGCTGCTCGACCATGCCCTCTCCGGAGAAACTGCCACCCGTTGAATACGCGCCTGGCGAAGCGAAGTCCGGCGGGCTATCTCAAAATCTACGTTGAGCTGCGTTGCTGTCGCTGAGAGAGTGGCATCGAAGCGCGCCGTCGAGAAGAGAAGCGAAATGAGAACTATTGGCCGAAGCTCTGCCGCGTGAACGAAAGTCATCGGTGTCGTGCGCAAACCCGACAAACGATGGTCGATCTCACCTTGTTCTCAACCACCCCGCGTTAGGCTTCACCCGGAGAGGTTCAGCCCAACCCGTGAAAGCGGCCGGGTCGATGCTTCGCACGAAGTCGAGCAATGGAGAACGAGGAATCAAAAAAAGGCCGCTTGGTTGCCCAAGCGGCCTCAGGATTCCGGCGCGGGGAAGTTGGATCCGCACCGGTACCACGTGACGCCGTTTTAATGCATCTCTCTCTCAACAGGAGCCGGCGGTGCCCCAGTACTCGTTGGCCAGGTCGACGATGAAACGCAGCTTGGCCCACTGCTGTTCTTCGCTCAGGTTGTTGCCGTGCGAGGTGCTGGCGAAACCACACTGCGGGCTGAGGCCCATGTTGCCTTTCGGCATGTATTTGGCGGCTTCGTCGAGGCGGCTGAGGATGAAGTCGCGCGACTCCAGCTCACCGATCTTGCTCGATACCACGCCGAGCACCACGAACTTGTTTTCCGGCACGAAGCGCAGCGGTGCGAAGTCGCCGGAGCGTTCGTCGTCGTATTCGAGGAAATAGGTGTCCACATCCAACTGGTTGAACAGTACTTCGGCCACCGGCTCATAGCCGCCGGAGGCGAAGAAGGTGCTCTTGAAGTTGCCGCGGCAGAGGTGGATGCCGATGGTGAGATCGTCGTGACCGTTCTCGATCGCAGCGTTGATCACTCGAGCATAGAGCTCCGGCAGTGCGTTCGGATCTTCGCCACGCGCAGCGGCGTCGGCGCGCATCTTCGGATCGCACAGATAGGCCAGGTTGGTGTCGTCGAGCTGGATGTAGCGGCAGCCTGCCTTGTAGAGCGATTCGATTTCATCGCGATAGGCCTGCGCCAGATCCGCGAAGAATTCTTCGAGATCGGGATAGGCCTTGGCATCGATGCCGGCGCGCCCACCGCGGAAATGCAGCATGGTCGGTGAAGGCATGGTGATCTTCACGGTGGCATTGGTCTGCTGCTTCAGGAACTCGAAGTCGCCGAGCAGGATTGGATATCGATGGCCGAGCTTGCCGGTGACGCTCAGTTTCGGCGGGGTGAAGCCCACGCTCTTCTGCGCATCCGAACTTGCATTGATATTCCCCGAAATGCTGACGCCTTCCAGATGCTGGAAGAAGTCGAGATGGAAGTACGAACGGCGGAATTCACCGTCACTGATGCTCGAGAGCCCAACGGCCTCCTGTTTCTTCACCACTTCCGCGATGGCGCGGTTTTCGACTTCGCGCAGCGCGTCGGCGTCGATCTTGCCGGTGGCGAACTGCTCACGCGCTTCCAAGAGATAGCCGGGGCGCAGCAAGCTGCCGACCTGGTCGGCGCGAAAGGGAGGGGACGTCTTACTCATGCAGAACTCCTTACTGATCCTTGTAGTGAAAGTGAGTCGAAACTGGTTGCGGTCATGGACCTGCGATGGTGGTGCATGATAGAGAGGTTCAACGCATGAAAATAATGATATGTTTTGCCCCATTCATGAATTCTGCTCATAGGTGGCAAAACCGTGTTGAACCGCATCCATCTCGAGATTCTGCGGGCCGTGCGCGATGAAGGCAGCGTCAGTGAGGCTGCGAACAAACTGCATCTGACGCAGTCGGCGTTGAGTCATTCCATCCGCAAGCTGGAGCAATATCTGGATGCGAAACTCTGGACCAAACAGGGGCGCTCGCTGCGCCTCACCCGTGCGGGAGGCATCCTGCTGTCGTTGGCGGATCGTGCGTTGCCGGATTTCGAACACGCTGAACAACTCATCGCCAAGTTGTCGAGTGGACAGGAAGGTCTCTTGCGCATCGGCATGGAGTGCCATCCCTGTTATGAGTGGTTGCATCGCAGCATCCCGCCCTTCATCGCCGCCTTCGAAGGCGTCGACATCGACGTCAAACGGCAGTTTCAGTTCGATGGCCTCACGGCCTTGCTCAATCACGACATCGACGTGTTGATCACCCCCGATCCCGTGTTCAAACCACGTCTGAAGTTCGTGCCGGTATTTGCCTACGAACTGGTGTTGGTATGTGCGGAGGCGATGGAATTGAGCAAGAAGCGGTACGTCACCGCCGAGGAACTTGCCGAACAAGTGCTCTACACCTATCCGGTGACGAAGGAGCGTTTGGATGTATTCAGTCAGTTCCTATTGCCGGCGAATCTCGAACCGCGCGAACACAAGACACTCGAGTCCACCGACATCATGTTGCAGATGGTGGCGGCGCGACGCGGCGTGACGGCGCTGCCTTCGTGGCTGGTGGAACAGTACAAGCGCACGTTGGCGCTGCGCAGTTACAAGCTCGGACGACAGGGCATCCACAAGCACATCTATCTCGGCATACGCGTGGAGGATCAGCAGGTGCCCTACATCAAGGGCTTCATCAAGTTGGCGAAGAGCACCAGTTTGGAAGGGGATTGAGCGTTCAGCCTTTGACCAGCTTGTGTAGTTCGGAAACTTCCTTCGCGATGGCCTTCGTCGTATTGGCCATGACGCGTTCGTAGAGTTCCAGTACCTTTTCTCCCATCGGCGTCAGCATGGCGCCGCCGCCGTGTTGGCCGCCCGTGCTGGTCTGGATCAGCGGCTCCCTGTAGTCCTGGTTCATGCGATTCACCAAATCCCAGGTGCGTTTGTAGCTCATGCCGATCAAACGCCCCGTGGCGGAGATCGAACCGGTATCGCGAATACCGCGCAGCACCTGCGCCTTGCCCGGCCCCATGATGATCTCAGGGCTGAACTTCAGTCTTAGACGGATAGCTTTTTCGAGATCGATGTTCGACATGCGGCACTCCCAAACGAGCCGCAAGTATAGCCTTCACCTGATCTTTCCTCATCTCGAACCCTTGGTGCATTGATCTCTTGTGTCTCGTTCGCTATATCCGAATGAAAATAACGCTTGATCAGCTACCGCTATATTTTTAAGAATATAGCGGTCTTGGCGCTCGACTGCGCCGTTTGCTCACGTCCCAGGAAAACACCAGCAATGATCAGCAAGTTTCGTCTGCAACCCCTGTTTGCAGCCGTCCTTCTCGGCGCTTCTCATCAAGTACTCGCGCAGGACAGCGCGGATTCGAACCGTTTCAATCTCGGCAGCATCGAGGTGATCGACGTCGAAGGTCGTCAGGAAGCCGGCTGGAGCACGCCGTTCCAGGCCACCATCGATACTGAGGAACTGCGTCTGTTCGAACGCAACGACGTCGCCTCCGCGCTGAGCCTGATACCTGGCGTCACCATCCAGAACGTCGGCGCGCGCAGCGAGAAATTGGTATACATCCGTGGTTTCAACTCGCGTCAGGTGCCGCTGTTCATCGACGGCGTGCCGGTGTACGTGCCTTATGACGGTAACTTCGACCTCAGCCGCATCCTTACTTTCGACATCGCCGAAGTTTCGGTGGGCAAGGGCTTTTCCTCCGTGCTGTACGGTGCCAACACGCTCGGCGGCAGCATCAACGTGGTCAGCCGCCGGCCGCAGGAAGGTTTCCATGCCAGCTTCCGCAGCAGCGTGAACTTCGACAATGACAACGACGACAACAGTCAGAACCACGTGCTGACGCTGGAGAATGGTTCCGAGCGCTGGTATGGGCAGGCCAACGTGTCCTGGTCGAAGCAGGATTACTTTACGCTGCCGCGCGATTTCGTGCCCACGGCTGCGGAGAATGGCGGCGCGCGCGAAAATTCCGGCACTGAAGACATGAAGGTGTCGTTGAAACTGGGCTACACCCCCAACGCCACGGACGAGTACGCGGTGAGCTATCAGCGCCAGGAAGGCGACAAGAACACCCCGCCTTACGCCGGCACAGGCGGCGTCAGCCCGCGCTTCTGGCAATGGCCGGAATACGACAAGGAAAGCCTGTACTTCATCTCGCGTACCGCGTTGAGCGAAACCGAATATCTGCGCACGCGCGTTTACTACGATACGTTCTATAACCTGCTGCGTTCGTTCGACGACGCCACCTACACCAAGCAGAGCCGTCCTTATGCCTTCAACAGCATCTACGACGACTACTCCTATGGCGCCAGCGTAGAGCTAGGCTCGAACCGCATCGCCGACCATGCGCTGCGCACCGCGCTGCAGTACAAGCGCGACGTGCATCGCGAGCACGACGTGGGTATGCCGGTGGAGAAAATGGAAGACGCGATTCTTTCGCTGGGATTGGAAGACACCTGGACGCTCACCCCTGTACTGTCGCTGGTAGGCGGTGTGGGTTGGGATCGTCAGGAAGGTCGTCGCGCCGATGACCTGCAGGGCACCACACTCTCCACCTTCCCGGTTGCCACGGCCGATGGCTGGAACGCACAGGCAGCGTTGCGCTATGCATTCAGCGACAATTGGAACGGCCACGCCTCGGTGGCGCGCCGTACGCGCTTCCCCACCATGAAGGATCGCTATTCCTATCGCATGGGCACCGCCATCCCCAACCCGGGCCTCGCTCCGGAAAGCGCGGTGAATCTGGAAGTGGGCATCGACGGTACCTACGCGATGGCGAATGGTAACCAGCTGGCCCTGAGCGCGGCGCTGTTCCAGAGCCGCATCGAAGACACGATCGAAAGCGTCACCATCGCGCCCACGCTATGCACCTCGGCACCGTGTTCGCAGTTGCAGAACGCTGGCCGTCAGGACAATCAGGGCGTGGAACTGGCCGCTACTTACAACCTCACCGACCAGTGGGAGTTTCACGCCAACTACACCTACCTCGATCGCGACAACGTAACCAGCCCGCAGGTGCTCCCGCTGGATACTCCTCAGGAAAAAGTATTCGGGTACATGCAATACACGCCGATTCAGCAGGTGGCTCTGGTACTGAGCGCGCAACACGAAAGTGGCCGCTTCAGCGCCACCAATGGCACTCGCCGCACGCAGGGCTATAACACGGTGGATTTCAAAGCTGTATGGCAAGCGCTGCCGCAGCTGCGCCTCGAACTGGGCGGCCGCAACCTGGGCGACAGACTGTATGCGCTGGAGGAGGGCTTCCCAGAAGCCGGCCGTAGCTGGTTCGTTACCGCCACGCTGCAGTACTGAGCAATTTGAGCTTAAGAAGGAGCAAGGGATGAAGCAGGCGAGGTACTGGCTGGGGCTGATGCTGCTGTGCGGCGTGGTACAGGCGCAGGATGCGCAGGTAGTGGTGATGACCAGCTATCCGCAGGAGCTCATCAACCGCTACGAAAGTGCGTTCGAGCAGGCACATCCAGACGTTGATCTAGTGCTGGAATGGCGCCGCTCCGATGACGCGCGTCTATTGCTGGAAAGTGGCTCGAATGCAGTCGATGTGTACTGGGCGCCCTCGCTTGATACCTTCGTCGCGCTGGCGGACGCGGGCTACTTTGCCACCTTGCCTCTGCCTTTCGATGGTGTGCCTGGCCGCATCGGACAGTTGCGTGTGGACGATGCTGCATCCCGTTTTGCCGCGTTCGAAGTGGCTGGGTTTGGTGTGGCCTACAGTCTCGATTGGTTGGCGCAGGCAGGACTCGAGCCACCGCGCGATTGGACCAGCCTGCACGACCCACGCTATGCAGAGGCACTGTTATTGCCGGTCCCGTCGCGCCAAGGTTTTTCGCCGATGATCTATCAGAGCATCGTGTCCGGCTCGGGTTGGGAAGCGGGCTGGGCGCTCATCACGGAACTCGGCGCGCAGGGCGAACTGATGCAAAGCGGAGGCGGTGCTTTCATCGATGACCTGGCGGGCGGACGTCGTGGTTTGGCGCTGAGTATCGATTTCTTCGCCAAGTCCGCGCAGCAGAATGGACAGAATGTGGGCTTCCGCTATGCCGACACCACCTTGCTGTCGCCAGCGTATGTGGCACAACTGGCGCAGGCACCACATCCGGATGCGGCACGGTTGTTTCTGGACTTCGTCCTCTCTGACGCGGGACAAGCATTGCTGCTGGCGCCTGACGTGGCGCGCCTTCCGGTGCGCCCGACTGCTTATCCTGCCGATGCTGAATTCGATCCTTTCGCTGCCAATATTGCCGTGCCCGCTTTCGACTTCAATCAGGCTGGAGCGCGTTTGAGCGTGCTGACGGCGCTGTTCGATGTGCAGATCACCGAGCGTCACGACCAACTGAGTGACCTGCTGTCGCGCATCGATAGTGCGCTGGCCCGTGCCGATGCCTCGACGAGCACCAAACTGCAGCAAGCGCGACAAATGTTGTTTGCGCCGGCCTTGGATCTAGCGAGCTCCGAGCAGTTGGTCGCGCGCTTGCAGTCGGGTGAATTGAACGCAGATGCGTTGCCGGTAGAACAGTGGCGTCATACGCTCGCGCACCGGCAAGCCGAAATCGAACGCTTGCTCGCTGCGGCTGCGCCTTGAGTGATATGTCAGCAATAGTGCGCGGCAGGATAGAGGTGAAACCGTGGTTGTATGCGGGCATGACGATGCTCGCATTGGCAGCAGCAGTCGTTCACGCCAGCGAGGCGCCAGGCCGTTTCTTCGTGCATGACACGACGCCTCTAGCTTTCCAGCAGCCGGTCGCTGACCTCGATGATGCGACGCTGCAACAGTTCACACGGGGGCGAGCCCTTTTCAACCAGCTCTGGGTGGCGTCCCCTTCGCTTGATCCTGCTCTGGATGGTCTAGGCCCCACGTTCAATCAAAGCAGTTGTGCTGCCTGCCATTTGCGCAACGGTCGCGGCAAAGCACCCAGCGGACCTAATGAGCGTCTGCGCGGGCTGCTGGTGAGGCTCAGTGTGCGTTTGCCCGACGGCACCACTGCGCCTCACCCCGCCTATGGCGATCAACTGCAGGAATCGGCGGTGCTCGGTGTGCCGGCTGAAGGCCGTGCGATAGTGCAGTGGCAGGAACAAACGCGAGTGCTTGCCGATGGCGCACAGGTCAGTCTGCGCAAACCGATAATTAAACTGACAAGTCTGAAATTCGGCGAAGCAGATCACCTTCTGCTCTCGCCGCGCCTCGCGCCGCAGTTGATCGGGCTGGGTTTGCTCGATGCGGTGCCCGCAGAAGTGCTCGAACAACTTGTTGCAACACCTCGGCCCGATGGCATCAGCGGGCGGGTCAACCGCATTCCCGACGGCAAGGGCGGCTTCACGGTTGGCCGCTTCGGCTGGAAGGCCAATAGCGCCGATCTGCGGCAGCAGACCGCCAATGCCTTTAGTGGCGATCTCGGTATCACATCTTCCGTGCAACCCAGCGAGAACTGTCCGCCAGTGCAGGAGCTTTGCGCGGCACTGCCTTTCGCGTCGCCGGACCTGACGGATGAGCAACTCGCGGCCATCGTGTTGTACCAATCAGCACTCGCGGTACCGGCACCGCGGGATCAGGATGCGGCCGCAGTGGTGCAGGGGCGCCTGTTGTTTGAACAGGCGGGCTGTCAGCACTGTCATGTGCCCGAGCTGGTCAGTGGCAATGAAGCGGCGTTGCCGGTATTCGCCAATCAGCGTTTCGAGGCTTATACCGATCTGCTCCTGCATGACATGGGAGAGGGGCTGGCCGATGGTCGTCCCGACTTCGAGGCCAACGAACGGGAATGGCGCACGCCACCGCTCTGGGGCTTGGGTCTCATTCCAGTGGTGAATGAGCACCGTGAATTGCTGCATGACGGCCGTGCCCGCAATGTGCTCGAAGCGATCCTTTGGCACGACGGCGAAGCAGCAGCCGCAGCTGCGCGAGTGGCTGCCATGAGCGCTGACGAACGTACGGCGCTCGAAGCGTTTGTGTTGTCTCTGTAGCGTTCGCTTACTCTCAACCGCAACGAAGGCTCAGCCTCACTCACGCACATCTCGCAGCAACCCTTCCTGCTCCACATGCGCAAACGCATCCGCGAGATGATCGAGTAACGCACGCACGGATGAGGCGAGGCCGCGTCTTGATGCGAATACCGCATGCACCAGTTCTCTGCGCAGCTTCCAGTCCGACAACAGGGGTACAAGCTCGCCTTTTCTCAATTCTTCGATGATGAAAATTCTCGGCATCTGCACCACGCCAAGTCCGGCGACGGCAGCCTTGCATAGCGTTGCCATGTCGTTGGTGACGAGGCGTGGTGTGTGGTGGATGGAGACACGTGAACCGTCGTCATGTTGCATAGTCCAGGCGTGGCGAGTGTCACGCGCGCCAGAGGCCAGGCTCGGCCATTCATTGAGATCAGCTGGATGCGCGGGCATGCCCCGTTGTGCGACTAGATTGGGACTCGCCACCAAGAGCTGTTCAGCTTGCGCCATCGGGCGCATCACGAGGTCGCTGTCTTCCAGAGGCAGTGGTCTGACTCGTAGCGCGACGTCCACGCCTTCTGTCAGCAAGTCGACCGGACGGTTCAGGTCGATGAGATGAACGTTCACAAGCGGATAGCGCTGCATGAAGGTGGCGAGCAGGCGGCCAACGTGCATGTGGAGCAGGCCAATGGGGCAGGACAGATGCACCGTGCCGCAGGGTTCTTCATGCACGGCTTCGATCAAGGTCTGCGCCGCATCCGCCTCCAGCAGCATCGCTTTGCAGCGGTTGAAATACGCTTTGCCGAGCTCGGTTACCTGAAATTGGCGAGTGGTGCGCTGGATCAACCTTACGCCCAGGCGTTCCTCAAGCAGAGCGATACGCCTGCTTAATTTGGACTTTGGCATGTGCAGCGCGCGGCCCGCAGGCGCGAAGCCGCCGTGTTCCACCACCTGCACGTAGTAATAGAGGTCGTTGAGATCCTGCATCGGCACATTGTTCATCAAATGGAACACTGAAGACAAATTTTGCCGTCTACTGCTATCAGCGTTCTACTTTCATACTCGTCCCCAGCCACTGACACGGAGGATGAGGCCATGAAAAAGCTTCTCGGCATCTACAAACCACCCCATCAGCACTGGGTGGGCGACGGTTTCCCCGTGCGTTCCCTGTTCACCTACGGCACGCACGCCAGGCAGCTCAGCCCCTTCCTGCTGCTGGACCTGGCGGGCCCGACGTACTTCGAGCCCACCACTCATCGTCGCGGTGTGGGCGAGCATCCGCACCGCGGTTTCGAGACGGTGACCATCGTTTACGACGGGGAAGTGGAGCATCGCGATTCCACTGGGCAAGGCGGCGTGATCGGCCCGGGTGACGTGCAATGGATGACGGCCGCGGGCGGCATCCTGCACGAAGAGTTTCATTCGCAGGCCTTCAGCGAGCGCGGCGGCAAGCTGCACATCATCCAGCTGTGGGTGAACCTGCTGGCCAAGGACAAGATGGCGCCGGCGCGTTATCAGCCCATCACTGCCGACGACATTCCTACCGTGGCCTTGCCCGATGCCGCCGGCAGCCTGCGCGTCATCGCCGGTGAGTTCGACGGGCATCAGGGACCGGCGCACACGCACACGCCGATGGCAGTGTGGGACTTCATGCTGAACTCGGGCAGCAGCACCGAGCTGAATTTGCCGGAAGGATGGAACACGGCGCTGGTCGTGCTGCGCGGCGTGGTCCACGTCAACGGCAGTACCCCGCTGAAGGAAGGGCAGATGGTGGTGCTCTCACCCAGGGGCAGCGAAGTACAGGTGCAGGCAGACGAAGACAGTCTGGTGCTGCTGCTCAGCGGTGAGCCGATCGACGAGCCTGTCGTCGGCTACGGCCCCTTCGTGATGAACACGCGCGACGAGATCAACCAGGCCTTGATCGATTTTCAAAGCGGTCGCTTTGGCACGATCGCATGACCGGGGAGCTGCGGCGGCAGTGATGCTCGCGGTGATGGCCGCCGACGTCACCGCACTTCTTTCTCCAGCAAGGGCTGGCGCTGGAAGACCTTGAGATGTGCTTCAGTCTGTCGGCTATTTGACCAAAAGGTATCGAGTTGGTCGGGCTGCAGGTGGGCTGGGGTGCAGCGTCTCCGTCCATGTGCCCGGCATTGCGAGGCCAGGCACATGTCGAAGTTCCATCGAGAAAGGCGCCGGCGTTGCGCGCTGCGACCACCAGCGTCCTCGCGTTCATTTGGTGGCACCGAAACTCGCCGGCAGCGGGAAGTTGCCTTCGTACGGCGGCCAGTTCGGCACCGCGCGCAGCGGGTCGACGTAGTACATCGCAGTGTACAGACCACGCAGCTTGCCTTCGTCGATGTAGAACACGTCGCAGAAATGGTTACGGCGTTTTTCGTGGCCGGGCTCGCGGATGAAGAGGGCCGAGGCCACCACCACTTGCTGTTCCTCGTCCACCACATGCCAGCGACGCGCGGTGACGTTGATCACGTTGAAGGTCGAGGTGCCGGAGCGGCAATCGCTCACACCGTTGACGCCCGCATCGTTGGCGCGTTCGGGCGGCAGCGGGTTGCCGGTGGTCGGCTGACCGTTTTCCTCGCGATAGCAGCCGGGATGCGCATACGGCGCCAGGATGTCCGGGTTGCGGTTCACCACCATGTCCCAATAGGCGTTGGTGATGTAGATGAGTTCCTCGCGCGTGCTGCGCTCGTTGGCGGGCACCGTGCGAATGGCGGGCGGATTGCCGCTGGTCAGATAGTCCGCACTCCACAGCGTGGTGCCGGGCTCGCCGGTCACACCTTCGTCCGCCTTGCGACCCACCCACCACTCGGCTTCGGTGATCTGACGCTTGTCGACGTGCACACGTACGGCTACCACCGCCTGTTCTTCCCCTTCCTCCAAAATGCCGTAGAAGACGGCGTTCTGCGTGACCGGATCGAGATAGTGGCGCTGGATGGCGCCGAGTCCGGTGACGCTCTGCCATAGACCTTCGCCGCGTGGAATCACGATGTCGTTTTCCGTGTGGCGATAGATCGTGGCCAGCGGTGCGCGCGACGGATCGTTGGCGACGATGGCTTGCATGTAGGTGCTGAGTGTCTGGTCGAGGCAGGCGCGGTCGCAGTCCTGTGCGAGGGCCACGGGGCTGAGCAGGGACAGAGCTAATAGACAGGCGAAGCGGGGTTTCAGCATGGTGAGTCCTCTTGGCTGAACTTCTCGTTATCGGGTACCCGAGGGGAGCGGCGATTGTCGTGTCAGCCCTCGGTCAATGGCAAGCCGAGGCAGTGCAAAGCACGGACAAACCAAGACGCTTTGGGTATCATCCCCCGCCTTGTAGCGGCAACTTTCAGGTGTTTTATGACTGTTCTGGCCATGGCCTCTCTCGATCTCGCGGGTAAAAGGGTATTGATCCGCGAGGACCTCAACGTGCCCGTGAAGAACGGCAAGGTCGTCAACGATGCCCGCATCCGCGCTGCGCTGCCGAGCATCCAGCTTGCTCTGCAGAAGGGCGCCAAGGTGATCCTGATGTCCCACCTGGGACGTCCCAAGGAAGGCGTGCCGCTCGCCGAGCAGCCCGACTCCGCACTGGCCCCGGTGGCAGCACATCTGAGCTCGCTGTTGGGCCAGGAAGTGAAGGTGATGGATCCGGCTTTCAGCGAAGCCGATTCGCGTCAGTTGCAGGACGGCCAATGCGTATTGCTCGAGAACGTCCGCATCAACGTGGGCGAAGGCAAGAACAACGATGAGCTCGCCCGTTACTACGCCAGCCTCTGCGACGTGTTCGTCATGGATGCCTTCGGCACCGCTCACCGCGCCCAGGCTTCCACGCACGGCGTCGCCAAGTTCGCGCCCGTCGCCTGCGCCGGCCCGCTGCTCGTGGCCGAGCTCGAGGCGCTCGATAAGGCCCTCAAGAACCCGGTACGTCCTTTGCTTGCCGTAGTGGGTGGCGCCAAGGTATCGAGCAAACTGGGTGTGCTGGAATCGCTGTCGCAGAAAGTGGATTTCCTGGTGGTGGGCGGTGGCATCGCCAACACCTTCCTGGCGGCAGCCGGCAAGCCGATCGGCAAGTCGCTCTATGAAGCCGAGATGATCGAACAGGCCAAGGCCATCATGGCCCGCACGCACATCCCGCTGCCCACCGACGTGGTGGTGGCGAGCGAGTTCAGCGAGAACGCGACGCCTACCATCAAGTCCGCGGACAACGTGACACCCGACGACATGATCCTGGACATCGGCCCGGTATCCGCCAAGGCGCTGACCGACACCATCGCGCAGGCCAAGACCATTCTGTGGAATGGCCCCGTGGGTGTGTTCGAATTCCCGGCCTTTGCCAAGGGCACCGAAGCGGTGGCGAAGGCCATCGCGGAAAACCCGGGCTTTTCCATTGCCGGCGGCGGCGAAACCATCACCGCCATCGAGAAGTACGGAATCGAAAAGGACGTTTCCTACATCTCCACCGGTGGTGGTGCCTTCCTGGAATTCGTACAGGGTGACGTGCTGCCCGCCGTCGCCATTCTGGAAGAACGCGCCAAGGGATGAGATGGCGCCGTGTGTGGGCTGAACGCTGCGCGGTGTGAGCCGCGCAGCTGAACCAAGCCAGGAGCGGCTGCAAGTTTTTCGAAGTTTCGTTCAATTATTAAAAGTAGAGGTAGTAGCCCATGCCAATGATCAGTTTGCGGCAGTTGCTGGACCACGCCGCCGAGCACTCCTACGGAGTACCCGCATTCAACGTCAACAACCTGGAACAGGTGCGCGCCATCATGATGGGCGCCAACGAAGTGAACAGCCCGGTGATCCTGCAGGCTTCTGCAGGTGCCCGTAAGTACGCCGGCTCCAACTTCCTCAAGCACATGATTCAGGCGGCGATCGAAGAATTCCCGCACATCCCCATCGTGATGCACCAGGACCACGGCACCGCACCCGCCGTGTGCCAGCGCTCCATCCAGCTCGGCTTCTCGTCGGTGATGATGGACGGCTCGCTCGCCGAAGACGGCAAGACCCCGACCGACTACGACTACAACGTACGCGTCACCCGTCAGACCGTGGAAATGGCGCACGCCTGTGGCGTGTCCGTGGAAGGTGAGATCGGCTGCCTCGGTTCGCTCGAAACCGGCATGGCCGGTGAAGAAGACGGCATCGGCGCCGAAGGCAAACTCGACCACAGCCAGCTGCTGACCGACCCCGAAGAAGCGGCGCGCTTCGTCGAAGACACCCAGGTCGACGCACTCGCCATCGCGGTCGGTACCAGCCACGGTGCCTACAAGTTCACGCGTCCGCCGACGGGCGACATCCTCGCCATCAGCCGCATCGCCGAAATCCATCGTCGTCTGCCGAACACCCACCTCGTGATGCACGGTTCTTCGTCCGTGCCGCAGGAGTGGCTGAAGGTGATCAACGAGTACGGTGGCCAGATCAAGGAAACCTACGGTGTGCCGGTCGAGCAGATCCAGGAAGGCATCAAGAACGGCGTGCGCAAGGTGAACATCGACACCGACCTGCGTCTCGCTTCCACCGGTGCCGTGCGTCGCTTCCTCGCGGAAAACCCGAGCGAATTCGATCCGCGCAAATTCCTCGGCCCCACCATCCAGGCGATGAAACAGGTAGTGATCGATCGTCTGGTGGCCTTCGGTACCGCCGAGCAGATCTCCAAGATCGGCAAGATCTACAGCCTGGAAGAAATGGCCACCCGTTACGCCAAAGGTCTGTACAAGGCCAAGGTGAACTGAGCGCGCTTGGTTCGTTGCAAACAAAAAGGCCCGCGTTCGCAAGAGCGCGGGCCTTTGGTTTTTTTGGGAGTGGTGATTCAGGCGGGCACTTTGTATGCGCGCGCAATCTGCGCCACCTCGACCGAGTAGGACTCATACCAACGCTCGCGTCCCACGCGCTGTGCCAGTACGTGTTCGGGATGATTCTTCCATGCTGCGATGGAGGCTTCGTCGGGCCAGTAGGAGAGAGCGATCTCTTCGCCGTTTTCAGCGACGGCATGGAAGGCGAGACAACCGAACTCACTGAGCGCGAGGTCGCGCATGCGCAGCGCAACCTGTTCGTATTCATCGTCGTAGGTACGAACCCTGGCGCGGAAGATCACGACGTACATGGACTTTCCCTCTCCATCATCGACGCCGGCCACGAACCGGCGCGTGGTTACTTGGCTTTGACCGTTTTCACGCCATCCTTGGTGGCGAGCAGCAGTACGTCCGCCGGACGCAGTGCGAAGAGACCGTTGGTGACGACACCGGCGATCTGATTCAGTTCGGTCTCGAGTTTGCGCGGCTCGAGAATTTCCAGGTTGTGCACGTCCAGGATGATGTTGCCGTTGTCGGTGACGACTCCTTCGCGATACACCGGATCACCGCCGAGTTTGACGATCTGACGACCGACGTGGCTGCGCGCCATCGGAATCACTTCCACCGGCAGCGGGAACTTGCCGAGCACGCCCACCCACTTGCTTTCATCCGCGATGCACACGAATTCGCGCGCCACTGCAGCAACGATCTTCTCGCGCGTGAGCGCGGCGCCGCCGCCCTTGATCAACTGCAGATGATCGTTGGCTTCGTCGGCACCATCGACGTAGACGGTCACTTCACCCACGGCATTGAGATCCAGTACGGGAATGCCCAGGGCCTTGAGGCGCCGCGCGGTTTCTTCCGAGCTCGCAACGGTCGCGTTGATGTCGTGACGGATGCGGCCGAGTTCTTCGATGAAGTAGTTGGCCGTCGAACCCGTGCCCACGCCGATCACGGCATCGGGCGTGAGCTTACGGCTCACATAGTCGAAGGCTGCCTTGGCGACGGCGCGTTTGAGTTCGTCCTGGGTCATGGGTTGGTTTCTCTATGCAAGGTGCGTGAACGGGGATGATACCAGGCGCGATCGGTGACGATGGCGCGCAACGGCACATCCCACGGTGCCGGTTCCAACTTGTCCACGCGTTGGCATTCGTGCGCGAGCCCAACCAGGGCCGGGCGCGAACGCTGCGAACGACGCAGAAAAGCAAAGGTGTGATCGTAATAGGCGCGGCCCATGCCGAGCCGATTGCAGTCGGCATCGAAGCCAACCAGCGGCATGAAGACGACACTCAAGGCCAGCGGTGAACAGAGCCGTCCAAGGCGCGGTTCGGGAATGCCATAACGGCCTTTGCGCAACGGTGCGCCGCGTTTCCATTCGCGAAAGGTGAGTCGCGTTCTGCCGTAGATGCTGCCGGTGTTCTGCATCACCGGCAGATAGCAGCGTTTGCCGCGACGTGCTGCTTCTTTGCGCAAGAGATCGGTGCTGATCTCGCCATCGCGTGCGAGCGTGAAAGCAAGGCTGCGGCTGAAGCGAAAGAGAGGGCTCTTCACCACGTGGCGGAACAGATCGAGTGCTGCTTGCCGCTGCTGTCTCGGTGTGAGCGCACGCCGTCTGCGTCGCAGTTCACGACGCAGCTCTTTTTTGCGGGCCTGAATGGCGGAAATCGAAAGCGACACGCGTTGCTTCTGACTCGATGCGCTTGCGCCAGCTCACGTCGTGGTGAGGAAAGGGCGCAACGCGCGAAATGAGGACCCCGGAATACCGCTGCTGGAATTGTCCTGAACCGTAAGGTTCAGGGTGGTGGCCAGTCCGACGCTTAAGGCTTTCCGCAGAGCGGACATGCACACTGCGTCATTGGGCAAAGCCTCCAAAGTGGTGATATCGGCTCAAGAACACATCCAACTGGCGAATAGTCCAGGGGCGCGCATTATAACCACAGCCGTGCGCCTGCGTCTGTGAATTTCGGGAGGTGAAGCCGCCGCAATGCCAACACGCACTCGAGCACAGCAATGCATGTATTCGTACATGCGAACACGCACGCAATTAACGCAAGTGCTCTTGCAGCGAGACGCAGCGAGGAGGAGTTTGCCTAGATTTCGATCTGCCGGCTTGCCACCAGCACAGCATCGATCTTCTTCTCGAGCTGTTTGATTTCACGCTGATGATCGTGCTCGTAGTTGTGTGCAGCCGTACTGAGTTTGAGCAGTTCGTGCGTGATGTTGAGAGCGGCCAGCACGGCGATCTTTTCATAGCCAAGCGAAGAACCACGGTTCTTCACCTGTTCCATCTGCTTGTCGAGATAGCGTGCGGACTTGCGCAGCGCCTCTTCTTCTTCAGGCGGACAGCTGATCTGGTATTCGCGACCGAGGATGGTGATGGTGACGGAACGTGCGGGCGTGGGCATCAGAGCGTGTCTCCTTCGAGCGACTTGAGACGGCGCAATACTTTTTCCAAACGTGCCCGTGCCATCTGGTTACGGTTGATGAGGGTGTCACGCTCGTGTTTCCAGCTGTTTTCGCGATCGCGCAACAGCTGGTTTTCCTTTTTCATGTCACTGCACAGCCGAATGAGCTCATCGATTTTGCTCTCGAGGGTCTTGAAGTTGCTATCGCTCATGGCTCGCGTCCTTGACACAAATCAGGGCCGGGCAACTATAAAACGCACCTCAACAGTGGTCAACAAGTGATTGATTCGCGGGAATTTTTGTGCGCACTTCAGCGCAAGGTGTGCACCGTTGTGGCTCTTCGCGCACAGCGAGCGACGCAGGGCGAGGCAGCGGGGGCGTGCTATGATCCGCATCCATTTGTACCAAGCGAAGTCTTTCCCATGCCGGCCGATTACACCTTAGCCGCCCAACTTCTTGCCGATACCTTGCCGGGTGTCACTCCCGCCGCCTTCCATGGTCTGTTGGTGGGCCAGATCTGCAGTGGCGTGGTGCAGCCCGACCCGGACGACGTGAGCGAGCTGCTCACGCACGAACTGCTGCCCGTCGTGCGCAAGTTTGCCGACGGCCTCGTCAGCGAAGCCAACGACAAACTCGGCGGCCTCGAATATTCCTTCCAGCCGCTATTGCCCGACGACGAAATCGCACTGTCGCGCCGCGTGCATGAACTCGGCCTTTGGTGCGGACACTTCACCATGGGCTTTGCCGCCGGATATCTCAGACCCGAATCCGATCTCTCCAGCGAAGCGCGTGAGATCCTGCGCGACTTCAGTCAGCTGTCCAGCTTGTCCGAGGAAGAATCGCAGGTGGACGAGCAGGACGAGGAGAACTACATGGAACTCGTCGAATACGTACGCATGGCGGCGATCACGCTCTATCAGCAATTGGTTGGCATGCGCACCTCGCGCGAAGACGAGGAAACGCCGCCGCGTCCCACCATGCACTGACGGTTTCCCCGCACCGAATTCTCAGCACCGTAATCGTGGAACTCCCTATGCCCATCAGCCAGAAAGAATTTCAGCAACGCCGTCAGGACTTGATGAACCACATGGAGCCCAACAGCATCGCCATCGTTCAGGCGGCGCCGTCGGTGCTGCGCAATGGCGATACCGAGTTCCGCTATCGCCAGAGCAGTGATCTGTATTACCTCACCGGCCTCAACGAAGCGCAGGCGGTGTTGGTGCTGATTCCGGGCCGCGAGCAGGGCCAGTGCCTGTTGTTCTGTCAGGAAAAGGATCCGCTCAAGGAATTGTGGAACGGTAAGTTGCTTGGTCCTGAAGCGGCCATCGAACGGCTCGGCATGGATGATGCCTTCCCGATCACCGACATCGACGACATCCTGCCGGGCCTGATCGAAGGTCGCGAGCGTGTGTATTTCTCGCTCGGCAAGGATCCGGAATTCGATCAGCGTGTGATGGAGTGGGTGAACGTCGTGCGCAAGAAAGTGCGCAGCGGCGCGCATTCGCCCGGTGAATTCCTGGTGCTCGATCATCTCCTGCACGAACAGCGTCTGATCAAGTCCAAGGCCGAGATCGACCTGATGCGTGAAGCGGGCCAGATCGCCGTGCGTGCCCACAAACGTGCGATGCAGGTGACGCGTCCAGGTATGTATGAATACGAAGTGGAAGCCGAATTCATGCACGAGTTCTTCCGTGCCGGCTGCCGCGCCCCTGCCTACACCTCCATCGTTGCCGGCGGTGCCAATGCCTGCATCCTGCACTACACCGACAACGATCAGGTATTGAAGGATGGTGATCTGCTCCTGATCGACGCCGGCTGCGAGTTCGAACACTATGCTTCCGACATCACCCGCACCTTCCCCGTGAACGGCAAGTTCACGCCGGAGCAGAAGGCCATCTACGAACTCGTACTGAAAGCTCAGCTTGCTGCGATCGAGCAGGTGAAGCCGGGCAATACCTGGAACGCACCGCACGACACCACCGTGCAGGTGATCACCGAAGGTCTGGTGGAACTGGGGCTCTTGCAGGGCAAGGTCGACGAGCTCATCAACAGCGGCGCCTATCGTGACTTCTACATGCATCGCGCCGGCCACTGGCTCGGCATGGACGTGCACGACGTCGGCGACTACAAGATCGACGGCCAGTGGCGCGAACTCGAACCCGGCATGGTGCTCACCGTGGAGCCGGGCATCTACATCAGCCCCAACAACACCAAGGTCGACGCGCGCTGGCGTGGCATCGGTGTGCGCATCGAAGATGACGTGGCGGTGACGCGCACCGGCAATGAAGTGCTCACGGCCGGTCTCGCCAAGACCGTGGAAGAAATCGAAGCGCTCATGGCTTCCTCGCGCTGAGTCGCGGCATCAATGACGACTTCCGCCTTTCAACACGACGTGATCATCGTCGGCGCCGGCATGGTCGGCGCCAGCTTTGCCTGCGCGTTGACGCGACCCGCCACCGTTGGTCAGGCCGTGCCGCGCGTGCTGCTCGTCGAAGCCGCACCGATCTCCTTGGCTGGACCACCGCGCCAACCGGGTTTCGACAGCCGCAGCACCGTGCTTTCCGCATCGAGCCGCGATGCGCTCGAGCGTCTGGGCTTGTGGGAATCACTCGCACCGCAGGCGCAGCCCATCGATCAGATTCTCGTCTCCGACCAGGGGCGCTTCGGTTCCGTGCGCATGAGCGCACAGGAACAGAAGGTGCCGGCGCTTGGCTATGTGATCGAGAACGGTCTCTTGGGACAGCGCTTCAACAAGGCGCTGTTGGAAACCGATCGCTTCGAATTGCGCGCTTCCACCCGCGTGCGCGAACTGCGACCGGTGCCGGGTGGCATGCAACTCGTGTTGGAAGATTCCGATGAAGTGTTGCGTGCGCCGCTCGTCGTCCTCGCCGAAGGGGGACGGTCCGATCTCGCCGCCAAGCTCGGCATCGAACAGCGCATCCAGCCTTATGGCCAGAGCGCGGTGATCGCCAACATCGGCCATGCGCTGCCACATGAGGGACGTGCCTGGGAGCGCTTCACGCCGAAGGGCCCGCTCGCCATGCTGCCGCTGCCCGATTACGAAGGAGAACATCGTTGCGCGCTGGTGTGGACGCAACGACCCGAGGATGTCGAAGCGGTGATGGCGCTGTCGGATGCAGAATTCCTCGCGCGCCTGCAAAACGATTTCGGCCACACCCTCGGCAAACTGTACAAGGTCGGCACGCGTGCGCTGTTTCCACTCAATCTGACTGTGGCCAGTGAACAGGTAAGACCGAATCTGGCCCTGCTCGGCAACGTGGCGCACACGTTACATCCGGTGGCAGGGCAGGGCTTCAATCTTGCGCTGCGCGACGCCATGGCATTGGCGCAGAGCGTGCGCAGTGCCATCGCCACGGGTGAGGCTCCTGGCAACTTCAATCGCCTGCAGGCTTATCAGCGTGAAGTGGCCGGCGATCAGGAAACCACGATCGCCTTCAGCCACCACCTCGTATCGCTCTTCTCCAGCGATCGTCTCGGTCTTGGTCTCGCGCGTCAGCTGGCGATGGCGGGGCTCGATCATCTCTCACCACTGCGTCGCCTCCTGGCGCAGCAGGCCATGGGCTATCGCCAGAAGCGAGTGGATCTGGGATGAGCTTGGTAGAGGAAATGCAGGCGCTCGAACTCAAGCTTCTGCACCAGGATCACCGCGCTGCACCCGAAGAACTCGAAGCGCTGCTGGCTCCGGAATTTCAGGAAGTCGCCTCCAGTGGTCATCGCAGCGATCGTGCTGCCGTAATGCGCTGGCTTCTGCAGAAGGACCCTGCCTGGCGCTGGGAACTGCGTGAACTCTCGGTGGATGAACTGACGTCCGAGCTGCGTCTGGTGCGCTATCACGCACGGCAGATCGTGCCGCTGCGCCCCGAGAGCAAGGGTGCCTGGCACAGCTCGCTCTGGCATCGCAATGGCGCAGGGCAGTGGCAGCTGCGGTTCCATCAGGCCACCCGCCTGCCGTAATTCCTCATTCCAAAACATCCTCGCCTTTTCTTAACAATGGAGCTGCACGAGCTCGCGCAGCCATCGTCTTAACCAAATCTTCATCGAATCCTCGCCGAAGGTTCATGCTGGGTTAATTTTGACTTAACCCGGTATTCATAAAGTGCGCGCCATCGCTGTGATCCCACGGAAGAGCTTGCAAGTTCTTCCGATCAGACAAAGAGATGAGTTGATGCAGAACCTTAATAAAGCGGCAGTCAAGACGGCCTTGTTGTGCGCTTTGGCCTTGCCGGCGCAGGCGGCGGACAAGGAACTCCTGGACATCCTCCTCGGCAACGGCGCCATCACCGAGGAGCAGTACGACTACCTCATCGGTCGCGATTCGCTCACCGCGCAAGACCTCGCCGCGGCACCACCTGCGAATTCCGCCGTACCACTTACGCCGCGTCCGATCGTGGACATCCTGCCGGACAAGCTCGAAGAGCTCGAAGAACGCGTCGAGCAACAGGAACAGGAAATCGAGCGTCTGATGGATCGCAACACCGGCCTGCCCGTCGCCAGCACCTGGACCGACAGCTTCCGCATGCGTGGTTATCTGCAAACGCGTTACACGACGATGCTCGGTGGCGACAAGGGCATCAACCTGTGGTCGGATCGCTCGGTGGGGGATGATGGGTCGCTGCTCGAGGCCGACAAGAACTATCTGATCCGGCGCGCGCGGCTCGTATTTTTCGGCGACGTGGGCGAGCGCTTGTCGTTCTACGTACAGCCTGATCTCTCCAGTACGCTGAACGGCACGGGCAACGTGATGCAGATGCGTGATGCCTATGGTGATGTCTATCTGACGACCGACCGTGTGCATCGCGTGCGTGTCGGTCAATCGAAGGTGCCCTTTGGTTACGAGAACCTGCAATCGAGTTCCAACCGCATCGCACTCGATCGCAACGATGCGCTCAACAGCGCCGTGCGCGACGAACGCGATCTCGGGCTTTTCTACTACTACACACCGCTCGAAGTGCAGGAAACCTTCAACGCCATTTCTTCCGCTGGCCTCAAACACAGCGGCAACTACGGCATGTTCGGTTTCGGCTTCTACAACGGCCAGGGTTCCAATCGTGGCGACCGCAACGACAACCAGCACGTGGTGGCGCGCCTCAGCTATCCCTGGCAGTTCAAGAACGGCCAGTTCTTCGAAGCCGGCATCCAGGCCTACAGGGGCAAGTACGTGCCGAGTCTCAGCAGCTATCGCGGTCTCGACGATCTCAGCTACACGCCGGTCATCGATCCCGAGTTTGCGCGTGGTTTCAAGGACGAGCGCGTCGGTGTATCACTGCTGTGGTCTCCGCAGCCCTTCGGCATCCAGGCGGAATGGAACTGGGGCACCACGCCCGCGCTCGATCTCGCCCGCAACCGTTTGGTGGAGGACGACCTCGAAGGCGGTTACGTGCAGGCCATGTACAAGCTCGACACCCAGAACTTGGGCACCTTCTTCCCCTTCGTGCGCTGGCAGTACTACGACGGCGCCAACAAGGGCGAAGCCAATGCGCCGCGCAACCACGTCAACGATTGGGAAGCCGGCATCGAATGGCAGGTGGCCGACGAGCTGGAACTCTCCGCGGTGTACCACCGCATGCAGCGCAACAACCTCGTCACCGGCAACCGCGCTGGCCGGCCCGATTACCAGGCGTTCGAAGCGGACGCGCTGCGCCTGCAGTTGCAGTTCAACTACTGAGGCTGCTCCCAGCCCTTCTCGTATGGGAGGGGCTGGGAGCGGAGAGCTGCGCACCAACTGCTGCATTTGCAACCTCGTTCCAAGGCCACTGTTGGCGAATCAACAGTTGCTGATGGTTAAACATCAGCACGCTTGGGCAGGAAGCGGAAAGTGTGGTGCGGAGAAAATATTAAATATTTGATTTTTATATGGATTTTTGCTTCATAAGCTTATCGAAAATCTTGTGTACGCCGTGGCATGGCGCTTGCTGATAGGGGGCACACCACACCCTTATCCATGCATGCGGAGGTACCCATGCCGAAACGTACTCCTTTCTTCAAGCAGGCCCTTGCCGGTGTTCTGCTGTCCGGTCTGTTCGCCGTGCCTGCGGCGCAGGCCCATCACGCCTTTGCCGCCGAGTTCGACGCCAACAAGCCGGTCGAACTGCAGGGCAAGGTCACCAAGGTGAAGTGGGTGAACCCCCACAGCTGGCTCTATCTGGAAGTGGCCGATGCCAACGGCGCCACCTCCGAGTGGGCGATCGAGTTCGGCGGCCCCTATGCGCTTTTGCAGAAAGGCCTGCGCAAGACCGACTTCCCGATCGGCGCCGACGTGACTGTCAACGGCTATCTGGCCAAGAGCGGCAAGCAGGTGGTCAACGCCTCCAACGTGCTGCTGCCCGACGGTCGCGACTTCTACACCGCCGCCGACGACAGCCCGGCCGCGCGCGGTCAATGAGTCCGGCTCAGCTGCGAAGGATGGTTCCCTTGAAACACCTCGACTTCTCACTGGCCGCACCGCGCCTCGTGCTCGCGGTAGGACTGCTGTTCAGCGCCGTCGCGCAGGCGGACATTCCGCGCACGGCTGACGGCAAGCCGGATTTTTCCGGCATCTGGCAGACGCTGAGCGGCGCCGACTACGGTCTCGAGCCGCACAGCACCCGCAAGGATGCACCACCTGGCCCTGGCGTGGTCACCGCGCTGCCCTATCAGGACTGGGCGCTCAAGCGCCGCGATGAAAACTTCAAGCATCGCCACGAACGCGACACCGCCCGTCAGTGCTTCTCGCTCGGCACGCCGCGCGGCGTCTACTACCCGGAGCCCTTTCAGATTTTCCAGCGCGAGCGCGATCTGACGCTGCTGTTCCAGCGCGGTTTCCGCACCCGCACGATCCACACCAATGGCTCCGTCCATCCGGAAGGTCCCATCGGTTTCTGGTTCGGCGATTCCCGCGCTCACTGGGAAGGCGACACGCTGGTGGTGGATGTGGTCGATTTCACCGACCAGACCTGGCTCGACTCGGCCGGCAATTTCCACAGCGAAGAACTGCACGTGGTGGAGCGCTGGAGCTACGTCGACGAGAACACCATCCAGTACGCCGCCACCATCGAGGATCCGCAGGTCTTCACGCAGCCCTGGAGCTTCAGCATCCAGCTGCATCGCATTCGCGAGCCCAACTTCCAGTTGATCGAGAACGCCTGCTACACGCTCGACTACGACCAGTACTACCCGATACCTGCCGCGGAATGAGCGGCTTCTGGAGCAAAGCATGTCTAGACACCCACTCTTGAGCCTCAGCCTTCTGGCCTTGCTCAGCGGTTCTCTCCTCGCTCAGGAAGCCAACTTTCGTGAGAAGACCATCCATGTCGTCGAACCCGGTCCGTGGACCGGTCCGACCCTCGCGGACGGTCAGCCGGACGTACAGGGCCACTGGTCCAACACCATCGGCAACCACAACGACTTCACCGGCACCGAGCGTCAGCCGAGCCGCGTCACCGACCCCGCCGACGGTCAAGTGCCGTTCCAACCCTGGGCGCGTGAGAAGGCGGCGGAATTCGCTGCGTTCCTGGAAAACCCGATTCGTCCCGAATACGTCGAACCCTTCGCGCGCTGCGCGCCGGGCGGCCCGACCAAGTCACTGATGTGGCACGGCTTCGAGATCCGTCAGTACCCGGGCTACATATTGTTCCTGTTCGACTCGGGCACACGCGTGATCCATCTGGACGACAAACCGGCGTTGCCGGAAACGGTGAAGACCTGGAATGGCGATTCGCGCGGCCACTGGGAAGGCAACACGCTGCACGTCACGGTGAGCAACCACAACGCCAAGGCGCGTTTCGGCCGTTCGGGTGAATTCGTGAGTCCGGATGCAGAGATCGTCGAGAGCTACAGCTTCGAGCCCGGTGGTGAGTACTTCCTCTACAAGGCCACCTACACCGATCCCTCGGTGCTGACGCGGCCGATGACGGTGAGTGTCCCGGCCAAACGCATCACGCCGGACACGCCGCCCGATGGCTGGAACAACATCACGTTCCCCGTCGTTTTCGCCGACCCCTCGCACGCGCCCGACATCGAAGTCTGGGAACGCACCTGCGTGGAAAACAATGCCGACCATGGTCAGGTCGCACTGCCGGAATAGGAGGCGGTCATGCTGTACGAAACCTTCTTCGCGATCGAGAACTACCCCACGGTGGTGAACTTCGGTGAGTCGCTGTTCGCCTACCCGGTGGTGCAGGGCCTGCACGTGCTGGGCCTCGCCGTGGCGGTGGGCCTGTTGGCGCTTGCCGACCTGCGTCTGGCCAACGTGCTCTTCACCAGCTATCCGGCGCGCGCCGTGGTGGGCGGGCTGCGGCCCTGGTTCATTCTCGGCTACGGCTTCATGTTCCTCACCGGTGTGCTGCTGTTCCTGCCCAAGGCCACCCAGCTTTATGACAGTGGTCTCTTCTGGGCCAAGATGGCTTTGATCGTGCTCGCCGGCATCAACGCACTGTATTTCGAGCTGCGCTATCGCCGCGAAGCGGACGAAGAAGGTTCCGCCACGCGCCGCAAGGTTGCCGGTCTCGCTTCGCTCGGTCTCTGGGTGGCGGTGATCGTCACCGGTCGTCTGCTCGCCTACTTCTGATACTTCCGGAGGTTTCCCATGGTTCTCGAACAAGTGTTGTGGTCCCTCCAGGACAACGGCCTTTCCCACTTTCTCGACGAGGGCAGGGCGCTGACGATGGTGGTGCAGACCTTTCACATCCTCGGTTTCACGCTGCTGTTGGCGGTGGTACTGGCACTGACGCTGCGCGTGCAGGGGTGGGCGCTGACCGCACTGCCGGTGGAGCGGCTGTCCGCGCTACTGAGCAAACCCTATCGCTGGTCGCTGGGTGTGGCGCTGGCAGCGGGAGTACTGCTGTTCCTGCCGCGTGCCGTGGCCTATGGCGTGAAGGAAGTGTTTCTCTGGAAGCTCGCGATCCTGGCCGTGGCGATCGGCGCTCACGCCCTGGTGCAGCGTCAGGCGCGTGTCGTGCCCGTGGGGGCGGCCGCCGGTGCTCCGCTCAGGAGCCTGGCGCTCGTGTCGCTTTTTCTGTGGTTCACCTCTGCCGCCGCCGGCCGCGCCATCGGTTTCGTGTAAACGCCGCGCGGCATTTTGAGTTTGCTTCTAAGCAAAGCAGTAATTCTTGGTTCTGTCGCAACGCAGCGGGCCGTATCGTACGCGGGCTCGAGTGAGTTGAGGCCCATGTCTTCTCTTACCGGATTCAGGTTCAGACCAAGGCCACCGTCGTGGCGGCACTACTTCAGTCTCGGCGCCTGGCCCGGTTTCGGCGGGGTGCCGGAACTCCTCGATTACCCAGTTCATCATCGTTTGCAGAATGCGGAGAACGACATGTCGATCGTCGCCATCAACGCCCGAAATCAGTTCAAGGGCATCGTCAAGGAAATCATCCGGGGACCGGTACTGTCGGAAGTCGACGTCGAGACCGCCGCCGGCATCGTCACCTCGGTGATCACTTCCCGCTCCATCGACGCACTCAACATCAAGGTGGGCGACGAAGTGCTGACCGTTTTCAAATCCACCGAAGTGCTGCTGGCCAAGGTCTGATCGGAGTAGTTGGAGTATCCACCGATGTGCCTCGTGATCCACAAACCGCGTGATATCGAACTGCCCGATGCCCTGCTCGACTCCGCTGCGGACTACAACCCGCACGGCTATGGCCTGATGGCCTTCGCCGACGACGGTGATCTGCAGATCATCCGCAGCGCGGAAACACGCAAGAGCGAACTGCTGGCGCAATACCGCGAATTCCGTGATCACGAGTGCGTCATCCACCTGCGCTATGGCACCAGCGGTGCGATCGACGGTCCGAACACGCATCCGATCGAGATCACGCCTCAGCTGTACGTCGCGCACAACGGCACCGTCAATCTCGAGCGCCACGTGCCGGAACGCTCCGACACCTGGCATCTGGTGAACGACTACCTGCGTCCGATCCTGTCGCGTCGGCCGGAATTGCTGTACGACCGATTTTTTCAGGAACTGATGACCACCTGGTGTGGTCCACATAACAAGTTCGTGTTCATGGATGGCGCGCAGAAGCGCACCGTGATCGTAAATCGCCAGAGCGGCTTCGAAGTCGAAGGGTTGTGGTTGAGCAACACCCGTTGGTTCGATGCCTCGCGTTTTTCCTGGCGTCAGGCGAGTGCGACGCCGGAACCCGTGGGTCCGCGTCTGCAGTTTTCGATCTGAAGGTTAAGAATCCCCTCTGCCCAGGTTAATCATTTGGGCGGCTTATCGGGATGGGGCCTTCCCATCCCGTCTTTTATTCGAAGTGATAGAGCTAGGTGCAACATGAGCAACGCGGTGTTCATCATTCCAGGCTTCAACGACAGCGGCCCGACCCATTGGCAGAGCTGGCTCGAAGTGCGCCTGCCGAAGGTAGGACGCCTGCGCGGCGTGGATTGGGCCCGTCCCGATCTCACGCACTGGGTGGATCAGGCGCAACTGCAGGTGCAGGCGCTGGGTGAACCGGTGTGGCTCGTGGCGCACAGCTTCGGCTGCCTCGTTGCCGCCACGCTCGCTGCCATCGCACCCGAGCTCGTCGCCGGAGTCGTGTTCGTCGCACCCGCAGAGCCGCGACGCTTCGCGGTGAGCGGTGGTCTGCGCAATACGCGCTTCGATCAGACGCCCAACGAAATTCCGAGCCTGGTCGACATCGTGCCACATGCACTGCCGGCTTCGGTGCACAGCGTGGTGCTGGCCAGCGAGAACGATCCCTGGCTGAGTTTCCCCAATGCCGAAGCGATGGCCGAGGGCTGGGGCAGTCATTTCGTCAACCTGGGCGAAGCAGGGCACGTCAACACCGATTCCGGCTACGGCCCCTGGCCGGCCTTGTTGCAACAGCTGGAGCGCACGATCCAGGAGGGTTCGCAAGCACTGCGCAAATGGACCAGGCAGGCGCTCGAACGCGGTGACAGCGCGGAATTTGGTCTCGGCCCAGCTAAAGTCTGGTCTCACGAGGACGCCCAGGGGCTGCCGCGTTTCGCCTTCTGAAGCTCCGCACCCACATAGGAACGATTTCAACAAAAGGAGAAGAAAAACATGTCACTGCGCATCAATGACATCGCACCCGATTTCACTGCGGAAACCACTCAGGGTCCCATCCGCTTCCATGAGTGGATCGGTGACAGCTGGGCCATCCTGTTCTCGCATCCGAAGGATTTCACGCCGGTGTGCACCACCGAGCTCGGCTACATGGCCAAGCTCGAGCCCGAGTTCGCCAAGCGCAACACCAAGATCATCGGCTTGAGCGTGGATCCGGTGGACAGCCACTCGCGCTGGGCGAAGGACATCGAGGAAACGCAAGGTGCCGCGGTGAACTACCCGATGATCGGCGATCCCGAACTCAAGGTCGCCAAGCTCTACAACATGCTGCCCGCCGATGAACCCGGCACTTCCGAAGGGCGCACCGCCGCCAACAATGCCACCGTGCGTTCGGTGTTCATCATCGGGCCGGACAAGAAGATCAAGCTCACGCTCACCTATCCGATGACCACCGGTCGCAACTTCGACGAGATCCTGCGCGTGCTCGACTCGATTCAGCTGACCTCGCAGTACAAGGTGGCCACGCCGGTGAACTGGAAGGATGGTGACGACGTCATCATCGTGCCGGCGGTGAGCGACGAAGAAGCCAAGGGGCTCTTCCCGCAAGGCTGGAAGACGCTCAAATCCTATCTGCGTCTCACCCGTCAGCCCGGCAAGTAAGCACTTCACCACAAGGCCCACGTTCGCGTGGGCCTTGTCGTTCATGGACCAGCACCTACGCCCAAGTCGTCGCTCACGCAACAGTGCTAGGCGACGTTCTCTGTGGTGAACTCCTGCTCGAGACCATTCACCAGCAAATGCACCTGGTGCCGGATTTCCTGCAGCGCCGTGCTTTCCCACAACGTCGCTTTGGCAGGTGGCCCCACCAACACCAGTCGTCGTTCGACTTCACCGTCACTGCGTATGGCTTCACCTTGCAGTGTCGTCAGCACTCCCAAACCACTCGCATCGCGTTGCACCAGAGCTCGGGCACATAGTGCGTGATAGAGCGGAGAGGGCAGCTGGCGCTGATCCGTTTGTGGTCCCGTGCAGTTGATCACCCAATTCACCGAGAGTTGCTGCGGCTGCGTTTGTCCACGTGGGACGTAGTCGATGCGCAAGGTATCGGGTGTGGTGAGCGTCAAACCCGAAATGCGGCCGGCCAGCACACGCAGTTTGTCAGCGGCAATCAGATGCTGCAGACGTTCCGCGGTCGGCTGAGGAATGCGATGACGATGGATTTCCCAGAAGGGCCGCAGATGCCGCATGAAACGCTTGCGCTCGCGCAGGGGCAGGGCGCTCCAGAGTATGGGAATTTGCGGACGCAGTGCTTCGATCACGGCGCGGAAACAACTGCCGCTTTGCTCGGCACGGTGAATCTCGTTCTGCAGCCATTGCGCCAGGCCTCGTGCAGTCGGCGATGAAGGCAGCGACGTCGATAGTCGATAGGGCTCGAGTGAGCCATGTGGTAAGGGCAAGAGACCACGACGCGACATGGCGATCACCTGTCCGGCCAAGTCCGGCCTTTCCTGCAGGCTCATCACCTGATCGATCATGCTGAGACCGGTGCCGACCACGAGCACGGTGTCTTCCTTGCCGACGTGCCGAAGGTAACTGCCGTCCCAAGGTGAGGCGATGTAGCGGCCGCTTTCGCGCACGCTGAGGTCCATGCCTGGCAATTCACCGGGCGGGAAGTTGCCGGTGCAGAGATAGACGCGATCCACCATGCGCGCCTGCGCATTGGCCGCTTCGATGCGCAGCCCTTCATCGACTGGCACGAGGTCCACCACTTCACTGTCGATGCGGATGAACTCGTGTGGTGTCGCTGCGGCGAGTGCCTGCGCGAAACGTTCACAGAGATAGTCGCCGAAGAGGCGACGCGGCACGAAATCTTCCGGCTTGTGCCGTCCGCCACGGACTTCGAGCCAATGAACGAAGTCGTCGGGTGCTTCGAGGAACAGGCTCATCTTCCCCGCTGGCACGTTCAGCAGCTGGTAGGGCAGCGACGATGAATAGGCCACGCCGCGGCAGAAGCGCTGCGGTTGTTTTTCGTAGAGAGCAATGGAGAAGGGGCCATGGCTGCTGCGCAAGAGTCGCATGCAGAGTAGTGCGCCCGTCAGGCCGCCACCGACGATGGCGATGCGTACTGCCTTACTTCCGCGCATCGCGGATTCGAACATCGAGAATCCCTCCTTAGCGAGCGAGGCCGCATTGTGGCATCTGCTTCGGCACAGGAAAACGCGGCGGAGTACGAGAGGAACTACTTTGCTGCGAGCGCAGCAAAGTGCGCTTGCAGCTGTTGTAAAGGCAACAGGTGATTGCGCGAAAAGGCCGGCAAATATAGGGAAAATGCGGATTTCGGTATTGGCATGGCCCCTGCATCGACAGCGACGACTGCGCACGGCGCAGCAACGAGAACTTCTAGCGCAAATCGATCAGGACCATTCCATGGCAAGCACTTTCCGTTTTCCCTCTTTGCTCGGCACTTTCGTATTGGGCCTGAGTCTCGGCACTGCGTCCCTGGCAGCCACCGATCCCGCTTCGGTCGCCGTGTTGGATCGCGCCAAGGTCGATGCCTTGTTGGCTCATCCCGAGGACCTCGTGATCATCGATCTGCGTCGACCGGATGAGCTCACCAACATCGGCGGCTTTCCCGTGTATCTGAGCATCCAGCTCAGCGAACTCGAAGAACGTCTCGCCTACATTCCGAAGGAACGCACGGTGCTGACCGTGTCGAATCACTCCGGCCGCGCCAAACGCGCGGCGGCGCTACTGATCGATGCAGGTTACAAAGTTGCCGGCGCCGCCGGTGTGCAGGACTACGAAGCCGAAGGAGGCACCCTGGCGAAGATCCAACCACCAGCGCCGAAGTCGTAAACAAGAAACAAAAAAAGACCCCATCCTTGCGGGTGGGGTCCAAGTTTCCGAGTTGGAGGGAGGGGAAAGAAAACTCAGGAAAGCGCGCTGACTTTGTCTTCGGAGTTGAGAAAACCATGGCGCTTGAGCAAGGTGCGCACGACGTTGCGCGAAATGCCGAGCAGGTTGGCCGTGTGCACCTGGTTGCCACTGCTCAGTCGGTAGGCCTCGCTCACCACCAGACGTTCGATGGTGTCGAAGTGCGGACCGGGAGGGCCTTCGAACAGCTTGCGCAATCCTTCCGTCAACAGTGCCTGCGCGCTGTCTTCCGTCGTGACGCTCGGTGCTACCTTGGCGCGCACACTCGAGCCGCCATCCCAGCCACCGGTCACCTTCAAATGTTCGGGGCGCAGTTCCGCATCACCCGACACCAACAGCGCGAAATGCACCACGTTCTCGAGTTCGCGAATGTTGCCGGGCCATTCGTAGGCAAGCAGCAGACGTTCCGCTTCTTCGGTCAACTGCGGCTGCGGCAACTGCATGCGCTTGCAATAGACACCGATGAAGTGGCGCACGAGCGGCAGGATGTCGCCGGGTCGCTCGCGCAGGGGCGGCAGTCGTACCTGCGCGATGTTGAGTCGGTACAGCAAATCGCGGCGGAAACGACCGGCTTCCACCGCCTGATCGAGATCGACGTTGGTGCCGGCAAGCAGGCGTACGTTCACGGGAATCGCTTTACGCGAACCGATGCGCACGACTTCGCGCTCCTGCAACACGCGCAGCAGTTTCACCTGCAGCGACAAGGGCATGTCGCCGATTTCGTCGAGAAACAGCGTGCCGCCATTGGCCGCTTCGAACCAACCTTCGCGGCGCGTGGTCGCACCGGTGAACGAACCTGGTTCATGACCGAAGAGTTCGCTTTCCGATAGATGATCGTTGATCGCACCGCAGTTGATGGCGAGGAAGGGCCCTTTGCGTCCACTGAGCAGATGTATGTGGCGCGCCACCAGCTCCTTGCCGGTGCCGGTTTCGCCGTTGATCAGCACGGGAGCTTCGCTCGGACCGATGCGCTCGATGTAGTCGAGGATCGCGCGCGAGGTGGGATCGTGGAACACCAGCGCCTTGGCTCGCACGGATAGCGGTTGCGCATTGGTGCCGTCGAGCTCGAGTACTGTGGGACGTTCCGCTGTCTCGGACATGGCTACCTCTTTGTTCTTTGACGTGAATTACCGCCTGCGTCGGGCAGGCCACGGGAACGGGGCGGTATTCTAGTCAAGCCCCAGGCAGCTGATTACCAACTTATCCTGGAATGGATATGAACGATTCTGGGTAGCGCGGCATCCTCCCTATATGGCGGGGCTGATTGTTGCTCAGGGTTGCGGCAATGCGACTTCACCGTGGCCTTCGTTGTTTTCCACGCAAGTACGTTCCCACACTTCGTGGATGAGTTCGGGGCCATCGTGCTCCGCCGGGAAAGCCTCGTAGTGCCAGCTCGACCAACGCTCCGTACTTTCGTCGTAACGAATCGCCGGCACCGTCACCGTCCATGGCTGAGTGAAGGCGGTGGGATCGTCGATGGTGGCGTAGTAGGTGAAGCGGCGCCCGTCGTCGTCGAACACGAAGCGCTCCGTGATGTGGGCATTCTCGGTGTAGAACTCACCCGTGCGTGCCAGACGCGCCTTGCCGTTGTCGTTGGTGACGTCCACCACCAGCGTGTTGCCTTCCCAGTGTCCACGGGAATCCCCGTTCCAGAGTTTGATGTTCTCCGGCAGATGCGGCTTGTCGTCGAGATGGATCAAGCGGCTGCTCGAGGCAAAGATGAACAGGATGTAGCCCGGATACTGCCGAATCTCATAACCGTGCCAATAGAAGGACTTGATCGGGCCGCCCGGCGCGCAGCGCGCGAAGGGATCGACGTATTCCTCGCGCGTGGGGTGGAAGAAGTTGGCCAGCAATTCTTGCTGGATCGCGCGTGCCCAAGGCTGGAAGGGCGGCTGCCCATCGGCTGGATCGGTGACGCGACTGGGCGCACGTTCACTGCGCGGCGTTTCGGCTCTTCTGCTGCCGATCGCGGCAGCACCGCCACCGCCGGCGCCGTCGGGGTCGCCGGGAATGCCGCCTTGCGGATCGGTGAAGTTGTCGTGATTGCCGATGGTGTTGGACCAATGGCCCTGAATGTCGGGCTGCCCGTCGGGCAGACGTGGACCATTCCACGGCCCGGATTCGATCAAGGTCAGGGTTTTCTCGGTGCCGATCTGCGCGGAAACGTCGAGTGGAGCGAGTATTGCGGCAACGAGCGCCAGCGTCAGCGCTCCTCCATTCAGGCGTGAATGCAAGGGATGGAAGCGGTTCATTGCGGCTGACGCTCCTTCGGAAACGGATAGTAGTCGTCGTACTCGTGCGTGTAGCAGTAGTTCTCGATCAGCTGAAAGTTGGGCTCGCGATGGCGATAGAGCACCACCTGCAAGGTCCAGGGCTCGGAGAACACGTTCGGATCTTCGAGCGTGGCTTCGTAATTGATGGTGTTGGCATCGATGAAGCTCCACCGCTCGGTGACGTGCAGCGCTTCGCTGTGGAAGTTGCCTGAGCGGTCGAGCCAGGTTTCGTCGGTGAAGTCCTGCACGCTCACCACCAGGGTGTCGCCCTCCCAGTGGCCGCGTGAATCGCCTTGCCAGAAGCCGATCGGCCCCACCACGTGTTTGGTGCCGTTGGTGTGGATCGTGCGCACGGCACCGAACTGCCCGACGATGGTGACGTCACGCGGACGTTGCAGAATCTGAAAGGGCGCCGGGAAATACACCGAGCGCGGCACGCCAAGCGAGTAACAGTTCAGACGCGTGAAATCCGCGGTAGCTCTTTCCTCGAAATTCTTTTTGCGTTGCGCAAGCGCCTCCGGGAGATAGGGAATCCTGCCACCCACCACAACTCCTGCACCGGGCGGTGCGTCGCTGCGACCACCGTGAGGTTCGAGGTCGTAGTCGGCGCCACTCATGCTTTCCCAGATGCCGGAGAAATCCGGCTTGCCATCCGGCGTGCGCGGAATGTCCTGCGTCACGGTGACGGGCTGGGCCACCACCGGCGCTGTGTGATCGAGAAAGAAGACCAACACGGCACCGCCGAGCGCGAGGCCGATGGCGCTGAAGGTTCGGGTTGGCGGCCGCTGGCGTTTGCCATGGTCTGGCGGCGTGTCGTAGGGCTGGCTCATGCGTCGTTCCTGATTCAAGCGGCGCCACCATGTTCAGCAGCGCGGAGAACGCAGGGTTAGCAGAAAGCGTGCCAGTGCTTTGCCATGGCAGAGTCGGGCGTGGAGCCGCAGATTCAGGGCCATTCAGCCTTGGAGGAAGAGAGGAGCGCGCGCGATTTGTTGGCTATGCAGCAGCTGAGCCGTGGCCGTTTGTTGCGATCGCAACAGCGAGCTCTGGCCGCAAACAAAAAAATTCCCTCCGGCAAGCCGGAGGGGAAAGGGGCCCCGGAGAGAGTGTGGGCCGAGGGCTGAGGAAGTTCGTCATACGACGCGAAGCGGGGGCTCGACGCGTTCACGCCCTCCCCACGGTTCGCTGCCGATCAAGGTGTCGGGAAAGATCTGCAACAGCGTGCGCACGAAGGCCGGTGTCTGCGGCGCATGCGTCAACTGCGGGCCCTTGCGCAGCCCGCGCCGACGCAGTTGTGCCAACAGATCCGACCATTCGGGTTCCAAGTCACCACTGCTGCGTGCCACGTGGACGAGCTCGTGACGACCGTCTTCGTAGAGTCCGACGATGAAGGCGAGATAGGGCTCGTCGTCTTCGCCGTCCTTCAACACGCGCGGCAGTAATCCCGCCCACCAGCAAAGATGCATGCTGGTCGTCAGAGAACGTTCGGACCACAACCTCCACTGCAGTGACCACTGCGAGGCGAGCTCGTTGACGAGTAGCGGCGGCAGCTTCTTCACATGCTCACCGAGCAGGATGGATAGAAAGAGCTGTGGGTCCTGTGTCAGACAGCTTTGCAGCCACGCTTCGGGCAGTCGCGCATCGAGCCGCGAACGTGTGTGATAGGGCGGCACCAGCGCACTGGTGAAGTTGGTGGAACCTCCGCTGCGATCGCGCGTACGCGGCACCCGCACCCGAATCCCACCCACACTCGTGCGCAGGATGCGTGGCGGCAGATAGCCGTTGCGCGCCACGGCCTGGCTGCCGTCTTCGAGCCGGATGTCGGCGTGCGCCAGCAGAAAACCGCGTAATTCGGTTTCGAGCGCCAGCGCGAGAAAACGTGTCGCAGCTTCGTTCACGAGATGCTGCAACACCGACAGCACCTGGGTCTGCGCGCCCGCACTTTGAGTCCTGCTGCTCATGGTCATCGAATTCTTCTCGATGGGGGTGAGGCTGTCCATTGCTTGTTGTTCTCCTGCTTCATTTGGCGCGGGAATTGAGTCCTTGACTCAGCGTTCTGAAACGCAGCACCGTGCCTTGTCCTACGACATAGAGCCAACGTTTGTCGCTGCCGGCAAAGGCCAGGTTCTGGGGTTTCACCGGTAGTTGAATGACACCCAGAGCCTTGCCGTCCGCGGCGAACACCTCGATGCCCGCAGTGCTCGCCACGTAGAGACGTCCATCGGCATCGACGGCGAGGCCATCGGCACCACTGGTGCCTTTGTTCGCATCCCAGCCCTGCAGCGCCGCGAAGGGACGCGGTGCGCTGGCCTTGCCATGCGCGTCGAGGGCGATGGCGACCACGTGCTCACCCAAGGTGTCCGCCACGTACAGGGTGCGTTCATCCGGGCTCAGCACGATGCCGTTGGGACGTGCCAGCGAGGTGGTGATCCGTTCCAACCTGCCGTCTGCTGCAAGGCGATAGACGGCGGGTCCAGCGCTCTCTGCGGTGGCGTTCTGCGCACTGTCGGTGAAGTAGAGATCACCATTCGTCGCTCGCACCACATCGTTGGGGCGCGTGAAGGCCTTGCCTTCGAAATCCCGTGCCAGCACGGTCTGTTTTTCCGGTGGATGCACGACACCGACTCGTGGCTCCACTACCTGCACTGCAATCAGCGTGCCTTCCGGCGTCAGTGCCAGGCCATTGGCGCCATTGCTGCGTTCGAGGAAGGTGCTGAGCGTGCCGTCCTCGGCCACGCGCACGATGCGTTGCGCGCGGGTTTCCGTGAACAGAAAGCTGCCATCGGGCAGGCCGAGCGGACCTTCGCTGCCCTCATGGCCCTCGCTCAGCTTCTGGATGGCGAGGCCACCGGCGGTCACGCCGGGGATGGCCGGCGTGACGTAGTCGATCAGCGGGTTCTGTTGGGCCAGGGCGGCGCCACTGCCGAACAGCAGTCCGCCCAGAAAAGCGATGCCCAGCGCGCGAGAAAGTGTGTTGCTCACGATCTTCATGCGTCGTACCTCGCGTTACTTCAGAAACTGCCCTGCACCATGATACCCAGCCACTGCGGTTCAGGCGGGATGTAGCTGCTCCAGCTGCGCGACAGCGGCGTGTCGTCGTCGAAGAGGTTCTTCGCGATCAGGCTGACGGTGTAGTTGCCACCGGCCGTGCCGTAGCCGAAGGAGGCATCCACCAACGTACGCGCCGGGATCCAGCCGTATTCGGACAGAGAGTTGTCGCTGTTGTACTTGTCGGAGTAGGCGGCGTTGGCGTTGATGAAGATCTTGCGGCCGTCGGCCAGCGGCTTGCTCCACTCGATGCCGATGTTGCCCGAGTACTTCGCCACACCAGGCAGCGTCTTGCCGGAATAGTCGGCATAGGGGTTGGCGCCCGGCCAGTTGTTCTCCGCGGCCAGCGCAGCGTTCGGGAAGTCCTTGTAATAGGCGTCCGTCCACGCCAAGGCGAAGCGGATGCGCGTATTGGGCAGGAAGCTGGGTGAGTAGATGCCGTCGATCTCGATGCCCTGGGCACGTACCTTCGGTACGTTGCCGGTGAGCGTCAGATAGGCCGTGGCCGGTTCGACACCGGCGGCGATGTTGAGCGCGGTCTGATATTCATCCACCACGCGTACGCCCTGCTGATAGTTCTTGATGTCGGCCCAGTAATAGTCGGCGTTGAACACCAGGCTGCCGTCGAACAGCACGGACTTGATGCCGATCTCGTAGGCATCGTTCTTCTCACCGGCGACGTTGTACGACTCCCCGGCGCGGGACTGCGAAATGCCGGCCTTCTCGCCGTACTGCCAGGCGAAGTAGAGATTGATGTCGTCGTTCAGATGCCAGGTCGGGCTGATCACGAAGGCGGGCTGCGTTTCCTTGAAGGGCTCGGCCTCGATCAGCGGATGTACGACGCCGATGCGGGCCTGACGAATGGCCTTGGCATCGGCTACCTGGCGCAGCTGTGCCTCAGTCAGCGAGCCGTAGGCAGCACCGGGCACGTCGGTCGGCTGCACGCCGAAGTATTTCTTCGCCACCAGGTCGGCGAGTTGCAACTGTTCGAGCGAGTTGCCCGGCAGGAGCGCACCGGTGGCGCTGTGCGAGGCAAAACCGCCCAACTGCACGCCCCGGATCTCGACGGGGTTGAGTTCATAACCGTCGCCGTTGTCGAGGATCAGTCCACGCGAGAGACTGCGACGATCTTCACGCGTGAAGCGGATGCCGGTGGTCAGCGTCAGGTTGTCGGTGAAGTGCCAGTTGGCCTGCGCGAAGACGGCATTGCTCTTGTTGAGGATGTCCTGCCAGCCCGCGTTGCCCCCGGTGGCCACCTTCAGGCCGGCAGCGGAGTTACGCAGCAATGCCGGGCCGCCACTGACGCTGCCATCGGGATTCACCGGCACGTCCAGGCGTTGATACTGCGCGTTGCTGGCGAACCAGGCACCAGCGTCGGGACCGTAGAACTGGTTGTACTGCGCGACGTTGTGCACGCGCAGGAAGTAGAGGCCGGCCTGATAGTCGACGAAACCACCGAGGTCGGACGTAATGCGAAATTCCTGACTCGCCTGACGATAGTCATTCCAATAACCACCCGAGTTGAGACTGATGGTCCACGGCGTGCCTTCGTCGTTCATCGCGTTGAAGTGATAGTCCTGATAGCCCGTGATCGAGGTCAGGCTGAAGGGGCCGACGTTGTCCCAGTTCACTTCGAGGATGCCGCCATTGCCGCCGGTATGCAGACCACGTGCGGCTTCGTTTTCCACCCAGTTGCCGTGATGGTTCGGATCGCCGCTGCCGCCGTAGTAGTAGTTGCCGTCGAGCGTGTAGCTGCCGCGCTGTGTGAAGTAGGGCCGCGACAGGCGCTGCTGATCGTCGAGCGAATTGTTCGGAGCGCCGTTGGCGTATGTCGACGGGCGCGGCACGTTGATGGTGCGACCGTTGGTGGTCTCACCGGCGCGCGGCGTCTTGGTGATCTGGGCCCGTACGCTGAGATCAGGCGTAGGCGTGAACAACAGCTGGATGCGGCCCGAAACGCGATCCTTGTTCTGGTAGGTGACGTCAGGATTGAAGCGGTTGACCAGATAGCCTTCGGCCTTTTGCACGGTGAAGGAACCACGCCAGGCGAGCAGGTCATCGATCACGGCCCCGCCGAGTGCGGCGCGGCCGATGAGGGTGTCGCGTTCACCGATGCTCAGCTGAAAATCTGCGCTGTCCTCGAAGCTCGGACGACGCGTGGTGATGTTGACGACGCCAACGCTCGCGTTCTTGCCCAGCAGTGTGCCCTGCGGACCACGCACCACTTCCACCGTTTCCACGTCGTAGAAGTCAAAGCTGTTGGTGAGCGCGTTGTAGGCATAGCTGATGCCATCGACGATCACGCCCACACTGGGATCCTGTGCTTCGGTCTGCGCCTGCTTGCCGATGCCACGAATCGACAGGCTGCTGGTGCGCTGGTTGCCCTGGTTCCAAGTGATGTTGGCCGTACGCAGCACCAGTGAGTTGATGTCGTTGGCCAGCAATTGATCGATCTCCTCACCGCGCACGACCGATACCGAGATGGGCACATCCTGCTGACTTTCGAGACGATTGCGCGAGCGAATCACCAGTACTTCGTCGATGCCTCCGGCGGGTGCTTGCTGTGCAAGGGCATCCTGCGCCGTGATCACGGCCATGGCGAGTACGGAAAGTTTCAGTAGCTTGCCTCTGCCACTGCGATTTTCTGTCTTTCCATTCGATGAAGGTGTTGTGCGCGCACCGTGCGGGCGCTGCTGATCGTGCGTGTGCATCTCATGACTCCTGATGAGAATTGATTTCTTGATCTCGTAACCGGTGTTCATTCTGTACTGACGAGTAGTGAACGATGATCACAGGTTTGAGTCAGCGCTTTAGCACATAGCGTGCCATTCCTACTGATCGGCCAAATTCCCCAGTTTTGCGGATGTAGATATAAAGATGGGTCGCTGGCATGGCGGTGATCAGAAATGCCTGCTGCGCTGTGCATACACACAATTGCGGTGCTGCTGGCTGCACAGCTGCTGGACGGCCATGTTGGGTTTACAACATTTCTCGTGTGCTTGAATCACAACGGCGCTGTCCATCGCCGTCACCACGACTGCACGAGGATGATGCCGTGCTTTCGATGTGAAGGTGGTGGAGAGCAGAGGTTCGAGCTGTGTGAAAGAGATTTGCAGAAACACAAACTACGTTGCTCGCTTTCGCGCAGTGTGATGTTGGATTTTTAACTGCTGTCGTTGCGCCTTGGTGCTGCAGCTGCTGCCAAAGCTGTGTAGCAGCAAAGCTTTTCAAAAATCCGGGGTGTATACACAAATGATGCGGTAAAAACCGGCTTTTTGTCGCGCTTGGATTCTCCTTCTTCCGCTTGGCATGGCAGTTGCAATCGCTGAAGCGCTGAGCAACACCCTTGCTGAAAGATGTCAACGAAGGTCTTGGAGAATCCCATGAAGATGAAACGATTGCGCCTGGCGATTGCCGCCTTGTCGCTGATAACCACGGCAGTGGTCGTGCAGACCAATGCCGAAGAACGCGTCGCCAAGGCAGGTGACGCGAAGGTAACGCAGGATGCCGCGCACGCGGCACAGCCGAAATCGGACCATTGGTCCTACCAACCGATTCGCAAACCGAGTATTCCACAAGTCGCACACAAGGAATGGGTGCGCACGAACGTGGATGCCTTCATTGCGGAACAGTTGGAAGCGAAAGGGCTTTCGCCTTCGCCGGATGCGAGCAAGGAAACGCTCGTGCGCCGCTTGAGTCTGGATCTTCTCGGTCTGATCCCGGATCCGGCCGTAGTGAAGACCTTCGTCGAAGACAGCTCGCCGGACGCCTATGAAAAACTGGTCGAGCGCTTTCTGGCTTCGCCACAGTACGGCGAACGTCAGGCGCGCAAATGGCTCGACCTCGCACGTTACGCCGACAGCAGCGGATTCCAGAACGACAATGACCGTCTGAACATGTGGCGCTATCGCGACTACGTCATCAACGCCTTCAACGACGACAAACCCTACGATCGCTTCATCCAGGAGCAGATCGCAGGTGATGAGCTGTTCCCCGGAGATGAGCAGGCACTGATCGCCACCGGCTTCATGGCGCAATATCCCGACAACAGCAACTCGCGCGACATGGTGCAGCGTCACTATCAGATCGTCACCGACATCACGGACACCGTCGGTGAGGTGATCCTGGGCCAGACCTTCGAGTGCGCGCGTTGCCACGATCACAAGTTCGACCCGATCTCGCAGAAGGACTACTACTCGCTGCAGTCCTTCTTCTCCAACATCAGTGTCAGCGACAACATTCCCGTGAGCCAGCCCACGCCGTGGGATGCGGCCTACACCAAGGCGGCGCGTGAATACGAGGAAGCCACGCGTGAGATCAATGCCAAGATCGACGCGGTGATCGACCTCGATCGCGAGGAAGCGCTCAAGTACCACAAGGAACGTTATCTGACCGACACGCGCGAAGCGATCTTCAAGCCCGAGTCGGAATGGACTGCGCTGGACCGCTGGATCAACCATCGGCTCGGCAACGTCACCGGCCGTGGCTCGCTGATCAACTACTTCGAGGAACGCGCGCGCAGCGTCGATCCCGAATTCCATAGCGATTGGCATGCCGAGAAGTTGGCGGAGATCGAAGCGCTGCAGGGCGAGCTCAGAGCCTTCAACAATCTGCGTCCCGCAGCCGAACTCGGTTCCAACAAGATCACCGCTATGACCGAGCTCGGCTACAAGGACGCGCCGCCGACCTACGTGTTGTTCGGTGGAGATCACGAGCGTCCGCTGGAAGAGGTACAACCTGCCTTCCCGGCGGCTTTGACCGGCGCGCAGCCCGAGATTCCCGATCTCGACTTCTCCTCGGGACGTCGTGCTGCGCTCGCGAAGTGGCTGACGAGCGCAGACAACCCGCTCACTGCGCGCGTCTACGTCAACCGCATCTGGGATCAATACTTCGGCCGCGGCATCGTCGAAACCGTGAGCGATTTCGGCAAGGCCGGCACCAAACCATCCAATCAGGCGCTGCTGGACTATCTCGCCGCTCGCTTCATCGAAAGCGGTTGGAGTGTGAAGGAGCTGCATCGCGAGATCGTGCTATCGAGCGTCTATCGTCAGTCTTCCTCCGAGCGTCCCGAAATCGTGGCCGCAGATCCCGAGAATCGTCTGCTCGGTGTGTTCCCGCGTCGCCGTCTCGAAGCCGAGCAGATCCGCGATTCGCTGCTCGCCGCCTCGGGCAAGCTGAATCCGGAAGTCGGTGGTCCCAGTGTATTCCCGCCGCTGCCGAAGACGGGGCGCAGCGGCGCCGACAGCCGTGGTCAGAACAACATGTGGCGCGTGTCTCAGGACGAGTCCCTGCATAACCGCCGCAGCCTCTATGTGTTCACGCGGCGCAGCCTGCCCTATCCCCTGCTCGACGTATTCAACATGGCTTCACCGCAGGAAGCGCACAGCAAGCGTGAAATCACCACCACGCCACTGCAGGCACTGACGCTGATCAACAGCGAAATCATCTACGACTGGTCGCGCGCCCTGGCTGGTCGCGTGATCAACGAAAGTGGTCTCGATGAAGACGCCAACTTCGATCAGCTCTATCAGATCCTCTTTGCACGTTTGCCGAGCGACGAGGAGCGTGAGGTGCTGAAGAACTTCCTGGATGCGCAGGAACAGCTCATCCGCGAACGCTCGCACAACGGTGCCGAGGAAATCGCCTTGCCGACCGGCACGAACGTGGCGCAGCTGAACTCTTTCCGCGCTTCGGCGTTCGTCGACCTGGTGCACACCGTGGCCAACTCCAACGAAGCCATCTACCGCTACTAACGCATCATCACTGAGAGACAAACACATGAAATTCGCACATACCCGCCGCAGTTTTCTGCACAAGTTCGCCATAGGTACGGGCGGTCTCGTCACCAGCACCTACCTGCCTGGTGGTGGCATCATCTCGGGCGTCTTCGCCAACGATGCGCCCTTGGCACCGAAGGAACCGCACTTCGTACCGAAGGCCAAGACCGTGATCTGGCTGCATCAGGCCGGCGCGCCGAGCACGCTCGATCTCTTCGACTACAAACCTGAGCTGATCCGCCTGCACGGCACCGGTGTGCCGGAATCCTTCCTGCAGGGCATCAAGACTTCGACGCAGGGCGGTGTCACCAAACTCATCGCCACCAATCGCACCTGGAAGCAATATGGTGAAAGCGGTGCGTGGTTCTCCGACCTGTTGCCGAATCTCGCACAGCACGCCGACGACATCGCCTTCATCAAGTCGAGCGTGACGATCGGCGCGACGCACGATATCTCCATCCTCAAGTTGAACACCTCGAGCTTGAACCCCGGACGTCCTTCGCTTGGTGCCTGGGTGCAGTACGCACTCGGTTCGGCCAATCCGAACCTGCCGGCCTTCGTGGTGCTCTACGACGACACACGCGAACCGCGTGGTGGCGTGACCAACTGGAGCTCCGGCTTCCTGCCGGCGGTCTATCAGGGCACGCCGTTCCGTCCGGAAGGCTCGCCCATCCTGCACATCGACAATCCCGAGCTCCTGAGCCGCGCGCAGCAGCGTCAGGCGCTCGATCTCCTGAAGAAACTCAACGAGCAACACGCTGCCGCCTATCCCTCCGACACCGAACTGCGTTCGCGCAGCGAGTCGTACGAGCTCGCCTATCGCATGCAGGAGACCGCACCGGAAGCGGTGGATCTGAGTCAGGAATCGGAAGCGACGCGCGAACTCTACGGCCTCAACAACGAGCGCAGCCGTCGCTATGGCGAGCAGCTCCTGCGCGCGCGTCGTCTGGCCGAGCGCGGTGTGCGCTTCATCCAGATCGTGTCCGGCCGCACGGACGTGGCAGGCGAGATGGAAGATTGGGATGCGCACGTCAACATCGAGGAGAACCACGGCAAGCACGCGGCGACGGTCGACAAGCCGATCGCAGGTTTGCTCACCGACCTCAAGCAGCGGGGACTGTTGGATCAGACGCTGGTGGTGTGGACCTCGGAATTCGGACGCAGTTCCTGGAGCGAGTCCGGCAACGGTCGCGACCACAACCCCTGGGGCTACACGCAGTGGCTGGCTGGTGGCGGTGTCAAAGCGGGTTACACGCACGGTGGTACCGACGAAATCGGTCTGCAGGCGATCAAGGGCACGGAGGTCGATACCTATGATCTGCAGGCAACCGTGCTGCATCAGCTCGGCCTAGACTACAAGCGCGTGATCTTCCGCAACCAGGGGCGCTCGGAGCGCCCCACTCAGACCTACGGACGGGTCGTTCAGGAAATCATTACCTGAGTGTGGTCGGCCCGTGCACGGTTCTCGTGCGCGGGCCTTTCTTCGTCATTTTTTCATCCAGTCATCGCTCATGTCTTCTATGCACAAGTCGTTGCTTTTCTCGTTGTTCATTCTCTTGTTTGCACCACTCACCACGTTCAGCGCTGCCCAACCCGACTTCGATTTCGAGGAGTTGATGGAAGGGGTCGAGTTCGATCTCAACGAGATGCAGGCGAGCATTTCACTGGAGGAGCCGGAGTCCGCCATCGAGTTGGCAGAGCGGTTGGAGCAAGCCTTCGCGCAGATGGAAGCATTCTTCGCGTCCTGGGGTTATGCGGAGGATGCGGTGTTGTCCACCCAGCAGTATCAGGAGCGGGCGCGGCGCGTGGTGAAGTTGATCAAGGCCGGTGACTACAACAAGGCCTATGATGTGTCGGTGGAGTTTTCCGATCATTGCAAGGCCTGCCACGATAATTACAAGCCGTTGCCGCTGTAGTTCTCTGCCGCTCCGGGTTTCGTCGTCCCTCGCGTGCCGTCGAGCGCTTGAAATGTAGGTCTGGCGCTTGCTGAAGGACGCACGCCAACGGTGCGCGTGCTTCGCGGTGTCAGATTGGTTGCCTTCACTGTCTCTATGTCTATTCGGCAATGACATGGCTGCCTGCGGCTGCATCGACACCGCTCATCCTCGCCGCGCTCCCGCCGTCGATGCCAGTCGAGTGCGGTGACGCTGCATCGTTCTCTAAGGTGGGCGCGGGAAGCGCTTGCGGCGCATCGCGGCGCGCGCCGACTGAGCGATACGCGGCGATGCTGTGAGGCTGGAGCAGAGCGTAGAGAAGCCCAACACGCGATCTTTGGTTTTGCAGCGAAGCGTGAAAATCCCACGTTGGGCTTCGCCGCTTGCGCGGCTCGGCCCAACCAGGGGAGAAGCGAGAGCTTCGACCTTATTTCGCGCGAGTGCTGAGGCCGGGGGTCAACACGGGGAAGCGATAGGCGGCGCCGCGGCCGACGACGTAGAGCCAGCTTTTGTCGGGACCACCGAAGGCAAGGTTCTGTGGTTTGACGGGGAGGGGAATGACACCGAGCGCAGCACCGTCGGTGTCGAATACTTCGATGCCAGCGTTGGAGGCGACGTAGAGGCGTCCTTCATCGTCGACGGCCAAGCCATCGGCACCACTCGTCTTTTCGGCGGCGTTCCAACCTGCGAGTGCCGCGAATTCCTGCCGTTCACCCAGCGTGCCATCGGCGTTGATGGCATAGGCGAGCACGTGTTGGCCGAGCGTGTTGGCGACGAACAGGGTGCGTTCGTCCTTGCTGAGAATGAGCCCGTTAGGGCGTTCGATGTCGTCGATCAGGCGTTGGATCTCACCTGCCGCGCTGATGCGATAGACGGAAGGACCACCGGTTGCGGGCGTGGCGTTCTGCGCGCTGTCGGTGAAGTAGATGTCGCCGCTCGAAGCGCGCACGATGTCGTTAGGACGCGTGAAGGGTTTACCGTCGTAACCTTCGGCAAGAATCTTCTTCTGTGCTTCCGGATGTACCACTCCCACGCGCGGCGGTTGCTGCAGTACGGCGAAGAGCGTGCCGTCGTCCGCAGCCGCGAGTGCATTGGCGCCACCGGTGTCGTCGAGAAAGGTGCTGATGCTGAGGTCGGCGCCGATGCGTGTGATTTTCTGCACACGCGCTTCGGTGAAGAGCAGGCTGCCGTCGGCCAAGGGCAATGGGCCTTCGCTGCCTTCACGTTCACTGGTCAAGAGTTCGATAGCAGCACCTGCGTTGGTGACGCCGGCAATCGCCGGCGTGGTGTCGTTGGTCTGCGCATTCACGCCGAAGACCGGCGCGATGAAGAGCAGGGGCAGTAGCGCGCGGCGCAACTTGGCTTGAGTCGACATTGAGGCTCCTTGAGGTCGTGTGATTGCTGATAGTGAAGTCGATGAAGCAGGAGTGCTGCGATGCGGTTCGGCTCAGCGCAGGACGGCATCGCCGAAAAAGGAGTTGGGCTTCGTTTGCACTCGGCCCAACTCGACACCCTACGTTCGGAAAGAAACGGCCCTCCTTGGCCAGAGGTGTGATCAGAAGCGGGTACGGAAGATCACCGACGCAAAGCGCGGTTGACCGATCACCTGGGTTTCGGCGCCGGTTCCGGTCCAGTTGCTGTGCGCCAGGTTGTAATCGACGTCGAAGGCGTTGCGCAGCAGCACACTCACATCCCAGCTGTCGTCAGGAGCAGAGATGCCGAAGCTGAGGTTGCTCAGCACGTACGACTTCTGCCAGGTCAGCGGTGACTGGATGTCGCTCAGGTAATAGCCCTCGCGCCAGCTGTTGCTCAGCGTGATGCGACCGTTGTAGCGACCGAGCGGAATCTCATAGGTGCCACCGAAGTTGATCGTGGTCTTCGGCACGTTGGCGATCTGCTGACCTTCGGCGTTACGGAACTGCGTGGTGGGCAGGAAGGGAATCTGCACCAGCCACTCGTCTTCGTAGGTGGCGCGGTTGTAGGCGCCGGCGAGGTTCAGCGTGAAGTTGTCGCTCACGCGATAGCGGGCTTCGAGTTCCAGACCCTGCGCCAATACTTCCGGAGCGTTACCCCAGCGCGTGATGGTGGCGGCATCGTCGCGCGGATCGGTGCGCGTCCAGGAAGCCTGATAGTCCGTCACTTCCGTGCGATAGAGGTTGAGGTTCAAGAGCACCCGATCGTCGAACAGCGTGGACTTGATGCCCAACTCGTAGTCGCGGGCTTTTTCCGGACGGATCGTGGTTTCGAAATCTTCGTCACCCGGCAGCGTCTGCTGTTGGAAGTAGATGAAGCCGGATTTCACGCCTTCACCGACCGAGCCGTAGAGCAGGATGTCGTCGGTGAGCTGATAGCTCACACCGAAGTTCCAGGCCTGCAGCGAGGCGTCGATCGGTTTGCCTTCCACCCAGTCGAACGCAGGAGTGATGCGCGAAGCGCGCGTACGTTCGGCTGCGGCGATCTCGGCTTCGCTGGCACCAAGCAGAGCGCCGAGAGCGCGCAGATTTTCGCCTGTGCGATCGTGTTCCTGACGAATGCGGTTGGTCTTGTCTTCCCAGGTCTGACGGAAGCCGACGTTCACCGAGAAGCGATCGGTCAGATACCAATCGGCCTGACCGAAGAGTCCCAGGCTCTCCACCTGTGCATCGGTCACGGACGATTCCCACACGTGATCGAGCGACTTGCGCAACAGTTCACGGCCGGTGCCGCTGCTGATCAGGAGCGTGTAGTCGGGCACCGATGCATAGAAGGCACCGGCATCCTGGTAGTAACGGCTCGGGTCGTCGCTGTAGACGCGTGCATCGAGGTAGTAAAGACCTGCCTGCCAGGTGAAGTCACCCGGACCGGAAGCGATGCGGAATTCCTGCGAGAACTGTTCGTTCCACAGATCCTGGCCGCTGTTACTGATCTGGAATTTGCCATCCTGCGAACCGTTGTTGATGGCGAAGTCCTGATAACGGTAGGCAGTGATCGAGGTGAGCGCGTAGTCACCGACGTTCCAGTTGAACTCGGCTGACACACCGTGTTGGTTGGTCAGCTGCGGCCGCGCCAGAGCGTTCTGGATCTCGGTGGTGCCCAACTTGGGTTGGAACACGCTGCCGTCATCGTTGTGGAACCAGGCCGAACGCTGCGTGTAGCGACCGAGATAGCCGTAGTCGACATAGTCACCGACCGGCTCGTAGTTGATCGGACGCAGACGCGGACGCGGCGTGCCGTCGGCCCAGGTGTCGGGACCATTGGAGACCACGATGTTGCCGGTGTTCACACGCTCCTCGGAGCGGAACTTGTCGATGATGAAGCGACCGCTGAAATCGGGAGTCGGCGTCCACAACAGCTGTACGCGCCCCGAGATGCGGTTCTGCTCACGCCAGGTTTCCTTGGTACGGCCACTGCCATAGAAGGTGTTGTTGTAGATGCCGTCGACGCGATCCACGGAGAACGCCGCACGGTAGGCCAGTACGTCATCGATCAGAGGACCGGTGGAGGAGAACTTGCCGCCGAGCGAGTTGTAGTCACCGGTGCTGATCTCGAAGTCGGTCTGACGTTCGAAGCTCGGCAACTTGGTGACGATCTTGATCGCACCGAGGCTGGTGTTCTTGCCGATCAAGGTACCCTGCGGGCCACGCAGGACTTCGATGCGCTCGAGGTCGACGTAGTCGGACCAACCCTGGCCGGAGTAGTAGAGCGTCACGCCGTCGACGATCACGCCCACGCTTTGCTCCATGGAGTCGTTGGCACCGCCGCGGCCAAGACCGCGGATGCCGGGGCTCACCTTGCGCGCGTTCTCGTTCGGGTTGTTGAGCTGCAGGTTGGGAATCTTGAACGGAAGGTCCCAAAGTGTGGTGATGTCCTCGCGCTGCAGTTCGGCTTCACCGAGTACCTGGATCGGCAGCGGTACGTCCTGCGCCACTTCCTGGCGGTTACGTGAAGTCACGTAGATTTCCTCGACCACACCTTGCGCAATCGCAGAAGTGCCGGTGGCGACGGCAAGCGCCAGAACGGAGAGGCGCGAGAGTGAACCCGCGCCGACACGTTGGTGAGGTTTGAATGATTTGTTGAAGTACATGGCTTTCTCCTGATGTTCGCAAAATGAATTCGTGGTTGTGAGCAACTTAGGCCGCCGCCATTGCACCCAACGTGCCAGGTCGCAGCATCAACGTGCGAACGAAAGGAGAACTGCCGGTTTTAAAAGGAAATTTTGTTGATGCGCAGAAAGACTGCTGCAGTCAGATGAGTTGTTCCGCTGTTGTGTTTTGCTGTTGCGATTTCAACAGTTGCGCTCTCTGCTGTTGGCCTCTGCGCACATGCGAGGTCGTTATCAACAAATCTTGCTAAGCAATCCCAAATTTCTTGGTTCGTCCTGAGAACGTAGCTCATTAGAGTGCCGGCCCTAACGAGCACACCCGCTTGTGTGGAATGAGTAACGAATAATTAGACAGGAGAAACCATGAAACACACGTACCGACTGGCCTTGCTGGCCCTGGGCTCCGGAGTGGCCCTGAATGCTTTCACTCTGGCTGCCAATGCACAGGAAGCGCAACAACGTCAGCCCATTCTGCTGGCAGCGAATGCCAACAATGCGATCGAAGAAGTACGTGTGACCTCGCGTCGTCGCGAGGAGCTCGCGCAGGAAGTACCGATTCCGGTCACCGTCGTCGGTGGCGAGTTCGTTGCCGACAGCGGTGCCTTCAACGTCAACCGCGTGAAGGAACTGATTCCTTCCGTACAGCTTTATTCTTCCAACCCGCGTAACACCGGTATCAGCATCCGTGGTCAGGGCACCACCTTCGGTCTGACCAACGACGGCATCGATCCGGGCGTTGGCTACTATATAGATGGTGTGTTCTTCGCCCGTCCGGCCATCACTACGATGGACTTCATCGACGTCGAACGCATCGAAGTGCTGCGCGGTCCGCAGGGCACTCTGTACGGCAAGAACACCACGGCCGGCGCCTTCAACGTCACCACTGCCAAGCCCACCTTCGACAAGTCCGCTCGCGTCGAGGTGAGCACCGGTAACTACGACTACGCGCAGTTGAAAGGCACCTTCACCGGTGGTCTGAGCGAAAACGTTGCCGGTCGCTTCTCCTTCGTCACCACCGATCGTGACGGTACGCTGACCAACGTCAAAACCGGTCAGGACGTCAACGACATCCAGAACTGGTCCGCGCGCGGTCAGTTGCTGTGGAACGTTTCGCCCGACACCGAAGTGCGCGTGATCGCCGAGCTGACCAAGCAGGATCCCGTGGGATATGCACAGGTGTTCGCCGGCTCCGTGCGCAACCAGCGCTCCGAATATCGTCAGTTCGAAAGCATCATCCGCGATCTCGGCTACGAGCCGCCGAGCCGCAACCCCTTCGATCGTCTGATCGACCACAACACCGATTGGCGTTCGGGCAACGACATCGGTGGCTTCTCCGTGAACATCGACCACGAGATCTTCGGTGGCACGCTGACCTCGACCACCGCGTGGTACTTCTGGGATTGGCGTCCGTCGAACGACCGCGACTTCCTCGGTCTGAACGCATTGGCGATCTCGCAGGCTCCTTCCGATCACGAACAGTGGTCGCAGGAATTCCGTTGGGCCGGTGATCTGACCGATCGCGTCAGTGGTGTGTTCGGCCTCTTCGCCATCAAGCAGGAACTGGAGTCCGATCCCTTCCATCGTGAAGAGCTCGGTCCCGATCAGTGGCGTTTCGTATCGCCGAACGCAGCGAGCGAAGAACTCTATCGCACGCCCGGCATCTTCGAAGGCTTCGGTACCGACAGCAGCCCGGGTCTGGAAACCTTCAGCGCCGCGCTGTTCGGTCAGTTGGATTGGACGCTCACCGATCGCTTGAACCTGTTGACCGGTCTGCGCTTCAACTACGACGAGAAAGACGTGAACTTCCAGCGCTTCGCCAACGGTGGCGCACCGCTGAACGATCCGGCGCTCGAAGCGATCCGTCGTGCGCAGTACAGCAACCAGTCGTTCCAGGCCAGCATCGATGACGACAACGTCACCGGTACGCTGACCCTGAACTACGCGCTGACCGACACCGTCAACGTCTACGCCACCTACAGCACCGGCTTCAAACCGGTGGGGCTGAACCTCGGTGGTCTGCCGACCGATGCCGGTCGTGTGATGACCGAACTCGCCGTGATTCGTCCGGAAGAAGTGAAGCACTACGAAATCGGTGTGAAGACCACTCCGCTGCGTGGCACCACGTTGAACTTCGTGGTCTACCAGACCGACATCGAGGACTACCAGGCGCAGGTACAGACGGCCGACATCGGTGTGAACCGCGGCTATCTGGCCAACGCCGAAGAGGTGAGTGTGAAAGGCTTCGAAGTGGATGCTCGCGCGCTGCTCGGTCCGTTCACGCTGCAGGCTTCCTACGCCTACACCGATGGCAAGTACGAGAAATTCATCAACGCGCCGCTGCCGCTGGAAGAAGTGGGTGCCCCGGTGTCCTTCAAGGACGTCTCGGGTCAGAGACTGCCGGGCATCTCGCGTCACGCCATCTCGTTCACCGGTGAGTACACGCAGCCGCTGACGCTGCTCGGCAACGATGGTGAGTTCTTCGTGGGTCTCGACAGCTTCTACCGTTCCGATTTCTCCTCGAGCCCCTCGCCCTCGCGCTTCCTGAACGTCGATGGCTATACGCTGGTGAACGGCCGCATCGGCTTCCGCAGTGATGACAGCTGGTCCGTGTTCATCTGGTCGCGCAACCTGACCGACCGCGACTACTTCGAACAGCTGCTGCCCGGTGCCGGTAACTACGGTCACTATGCTGCAGTACTCGGTGATCCGCGCACCTACGGCGCCACCGTTCGCTACGCCTTCTAAGTTCTACGAAGGTTGCAACGAGAGCCCGCCAGCAATGGCGGGCTTTTTCGTTTTGGGACTTCACCACGAACTCAGTCTTGCTCGGATGCAGTGACTTCTTCGATGTCCAGCAAGTCCCCGGGTTTGCAGTCGAGTTCTTCGCAGAGGCGGGCGAGGGTATCGAAGCGTACGCCTTTCACCTTGCCCGTGCGCAGCAGCGAGAGATTGGCTTCGGTGATGCCGATGCGCTCGGCCAATTCCTTCGCTCGCATCTTGCGCAGTGCGAGCATCACGTCGAGACGAACGATGATCCGTTTCATACGAAGGCATCGTTCTCAGCCTTGAGCTGAGCGGCAAGCGTGAGTACGTGGCCGATGGCCGTCACGAACAGCGCAAAGGCGAGCAGACCGAAGTATTCGGGTTCGATGCGCAGGTCGAATCCGCCGCGGCTGCGCAGCCAGCGCTCCAGGTTGGGAACGATGAGGATCATCGCGACCATGGCGATGGTGGCGTGCTTGCCGGCCTGGGCCACATGTTTGGCGCTTTGCTCACTGAAGAATTCGCCGTTGCTGAAGAGCCGCAGTGCCTGACGCAGGCGATTGACCGCCTCGAACAGGAATGCGGCAGGCAGCAGCGCGAGGAGTACCAGGGAAATACTGGCGGCGCGTTCTCCGACACTGACTTGGGCATCGAACAGATGAGCACCGATGGCGATGCCGGCGCGCAAGACGATGGCGACGGCGAGATAGGCCAGGCCAACGATGGCCGCGACATGGGCAGTTGCTGCGATCTTGCGGACCTGCGACGAGCTGGGGTTCATGGGAGGTGCCTCCACTATTAAATTAGGCAACAATAAATTATCGTTAAAAAATAATAAATGCAATCATTGCGAAAAATTATTTTGCGGTGAGCCGGGCGCTTCGAGCGGGAGGGGAAGCGGGGGCTTTTCCCGGTTTTCTGCTAAGCAATGCAGTAAAAGTTGGTTTGGTGGAATAAGGCACCGCTGCACAATGCCGCCCCTGTTGTCAGACCTGACCATGGAGTGTGTGCATGTCCTTGAGTTCATTCAAATTCCTTCCTTTCGCTCTCAGCGCTGCGCTCCTCTTGGGCGGTTGCGGCGGCGAAGGCGGCAGCACGCGCACCCTGCTCAACGTGTCCTATGACCCGACGCGCGAGCTCTATCAGGAGTTCAATGAGGCCTTCGTCAAGCATTGGGAAGCCGAAACCGGTGAGCGCGTGCAGGTGACGCAGTCGCACGGCGGTTCCGGTTCGCAGGCGCGCTCGGTGATCGATGGTCTGCAGGCCGACGTCGTGACTTTGGCGCTGGCCTATGACATCGACGCCATTGCGGAACGTACGTCCAAGATTCCGGCCGACTGGGAAAGCAAGCTGCCGGACAACAGCTCGCCCTATACCTCGACCATCGTGTTCCTGGTGCGCAAGGGCAATCCGCTCAACATCCAGGACTGGGATGATCTGGCGAAGCCCGGCGTTGGCGTGATCACGCCCAACCCGAAGAGTTCGGGCGGCGCGCGTTGGAACTATCTCGCGGCCTGGGGCTATGCGATCAAGCAGCCCGGCGCCACCGAAGCCAGCGCACGTGATTTCGTGCAGGCGCTCTACAAGAACGTATTGGTGCTCGACTCCGGCGCGCGTGGTTCCACCACCACCTTCGTTCAGCGTGGCATCGGCGATGTGCTGATTTCCTGGGAAAACGAGGCTTTCCTGGCGCTCAACGAGCTCGGTCCCGATCAGCTCGAGATCGTGGTGCCTTCGGTATCGATCCTGGCCGAGCCGCCGGTGGCCGTGGTCGAAGCCAATGCCGAAGCCAAGGGGCAGGCTGATCTGGCGCGCGCCTATCTCGAATATCTCTACTCGGCGGAAGGTCAGAGCATCGCCGCCAAGAACTACTACCGTCCGCGTCACCCCGAACTGGCCGGTGCCGAAGACGTGGCGCGTTTCCCGCAGCTCGAACTCTTCACCATCCGTGAGGTGTTCGGCTCCTGGGACGAGGCGCAGCGCACCCACTTCGATGACGGCGGCGTGTTCGATCAGATCTATGGGCTCTGAATCCCAGCGCAGCCCCACTACCGTTCGACCAGTCCCCTCGTACTTCACCCTCTCCCTGTTCATCCCCTTGAGGGGAGAGGAGTGAAGTACCCCTTCCAGTAGCCAAGAGCACCAGAACGGGGCAAAACCTCATTGCTTTTCCAGGATTCCTGGAGTAGGCGGTCTTCTTATCCAGAAATCTTGATAAGCAAATGAGGTTTTCTTGGTTCGGTCGGGATAGGGGCTGTCCGTAGACTGCCGCCCCGTTTTAGCTAGGAACCCTGACTCATGGCGCTTACCAAAGGCGCGGCGCAGAGCTCCCGCCGCGTGTTGCCCGGCTACCGACTGACCCTGGGCTACACCTTGTTCTATCTGTCGTTGATCGTCCTCATTCCGATGGCGGCGCTGTTCCTGCGCGCTGCGGAACTGGGACCGGCCGGCTTCTGGGAGGCCATCACCGAGCCCCGTCTGGTGGCGTCCTACAAGCTGTCATTCGGCGCCTCGCTCCTGGCGGCCGCGATCAATTCCGTGTTCGGGCTGCTCTTGGCCTGGGCCCTGGTGCGCTATTCCTTCCCGGGGCGCCGCATCGTCGATGCCCTGATCGATTTGCCCTTTGCCTTGCCGACGGCCGTGGCAGGTATCTCGCTCACGGCGCTCTACGCCAACAACGGGTGGCTGGGCAGCATCGTCGAGGGGGTATTCGGCATCAAGGTGGCCTTTACGCCGCTGGGTGTATTGATCGCGCTGGTGTTCATCGGTTTGCCCTTCGTCGTGCGCACGGTGCAGCCGGTGCTCGAGGACATCGAGACCGAACTGGAAGAAGCCGCCGCCTGCCTGGGGGCTTCCCGCTGGCGCACCTTCCGTCATGTGTTGTTGCCGCTGCTCACGCCGGCATTGCTCACCGGTTTCGCACTCGCCTTTGCGCGCGCGGTGGGCGAATACGGTTCGGTGATCTTCATCGCCGGCAACATTCCGCTCGTCTCGGAAATCACGCCGCTGCTCATCATCACCAAGCTCGAGCAGTTCGATTACAGCGGTGCCACTGCAGTGGGCGTGGTGATGTTGGTTTTCTCGTTCCTGATGTTGTTGGTGATCAACTTGTTGCAGAGCCTTAGCACCCGCCGGCTCGGGAGGAACCCATGAGTGCGACTCCCATGAGAAAGCCCGGCTCGCAATCGCGTTACGAGCGCAATCCCGCCACGAGCGAAAAGCCGTGGGTGAAGTACACGATCCTGGGACTCGGGCTTGGCTATTTCGCCCTATTCATTCTCATGCCGCTGATCGCCGTGTTCTATGAAGCACTGCGTCGTGGTTGGGGCCCGTACTTCAGCGCCATCGTCCATCCCGATGCGATGGCTGCGATCAAGCTCACGCTGACGGTGGCGGCGATCTCGGTGCCCCTGAACCTGGTGTTCGGTGTGGCGGCGGCCTGGCTCATCGCCAAGTTCGAATTCCGCGGCAAGCAGTTGCTGCTGACCATGATCGACCTGCCGTTCTCGGTGTCGCCGGTGATCGTGGGCTTGATGTACGTGCTGCTGTTCGGCGCCAACGGATGGTTCGGCGTGTGGTTGGCCGAACATGGTTTCCGCATCATCTTCGCGCTGCCCGGCATCCTGCTCGCCACGATCTTCGTCACCTTCCCCTTCGTGGCGCGTGAACTGATTCCGCTGATGCAGGCGCAGGGCAAGGACGAAGAAGAAGCTGCAGTGGTGCTCGGTGCGAGCGGTTGGCAGGTGTTCTGGCATGTGACGCTGCCCAACATCAAATGGGCCTTGCTTTACGGCGTGATTCTGTCGAACGCACGCGCGATGGGTGAATTCGGTGCGGTGTCCGTGGTGTCGGGCAAGATCCGCGGCGCCACCAACACCCTGCCGCTGCAGGTCGAGATCCTCTACAACGAATACAACTTTGCCGCCGCCTTCGCGGTGGCTTCGCTGCTGGCGCTGTTGGCGCTGGTGACACTGGTGATCAAGACCTGGGTCGAGCATCGCGCACACGGGCGTGATGTCGTCGTGAGTCCAGAACGTCCGCTTCCGCCCGCAGCCACCGTGCAGCCCGCTTTGGAGAAAGTCGCATGAGCATCGTAGTTCGCAACATCAACAAGCGCTTCGGCAACTTCGTTGCGCTCGATGACGTCAGTCTGGATTTTCCGGAAGGCGAGCTCGTGGCGCTGCTCGGCCCCTCGGGTTGCGGCAAGACGACGCTGCTGCGCATCATCGCCGGCCTCGAACAGCCCGACAGCGGCACGGTATTGCTCGAAGGTCGCGACGCCACCAATGCCCACGTGCGTGAACGTCAGGTGGGCTTCGTGTTCCAGCACTATGCGCTCTTCAAACACATGAGTGTGTTCGACAACGTCGCATTCGGATTGCGCATGAAGCCACGCGCGCAGCGTCCTTCGGAAGCGAAGATCAAGGAGAAGGTGCACGAACTCCTGAATCTCGTGCAGCTCGATTGGTTGGCGGATCGCTATCCTTCGCAGCTCTCCGGTGGTCAGCGTCAGCGCATCGCACTTGCACGCGCACTCGCGGTGGAGCCGCAGGTGCTGCTGCTCGACGAACCCTTCGGTGCTCTCGATGCGAAAGTGCGCAAGGAACTGCGCCGTTGGCTGCGCAAGCTGCACGAAGAACTGCATGTGACCTCGATCTTCGTGACGCACGATCAGGAAGAGGCACTCGAAGTGGCCGACCGCGTCGTGCTGATGAATCACGGCAAGGTGGAGCAGCAGGGTTCGCCGGAAGAGGTCTACAACCATCCGGCCACGCCGTTCGTCTATGGCTTCCTCGGTTCGGTGAATCTGTTCCACGGCCGCGTGGAAGAGGGCGCGGTGCAGGTGGGTTCGGCGCGTCTCGCCCATGACGCTGCCGATTTCGGTGAAGGCGTGGACGTAGTAGCCTACGCGCGGCCGCATGAACTGACGATCGTCACCGATCCTGCGGCCACGGACGGACTCGCCGCGCGCATCACTCGCGTGCTCTTCCTCGGCGGCAACAGCCGCATCGAATTGGAAGGCATCGAGGAAGCTCAGTACTTCGAAGTCGAATTGCCGCTTTCCGAAGTGCAGCACCTGCGCCTGGAACTGGGCCAGCAGGTACGCTTGGTGCCTTCGCGTCTCCGTCTGTTCGAGCGCCGTCAGGCGCCCCCGGCTCCGGCCGACACGGGTGCCTTATGAACGAGAGGATCGCGATGAATTTTCAGCAATTGCGCATCGTGCGTGAAACCGCGCGCCGCAACTTCAACCTGACCGAGGTGGCCAATGCGCTCTATACCTCGCAGTCGGGTGTGTCCAAGCACATCAAGGATCTGGAAGACGAGCTCGGCGTGGAGCTCTTCATCCGCAAGGGCAAACGTCTGCTCGGTCTCACCGAGCCGGGCAAGGAGTTGCTGAAGATCGTCGAACGCCTGCTGCTCGACGCGCAGAACATCCGCAATCTCGCCGACCAATACAGCCGTCAGGACGAAGGCGAACTGACCGTTGCCACCACGCACACGCAGGCGCGCTACATCCTGCCGAGCATCGTGGCGCAGTTCCGTCAACGCTATCCGAAGGTGCGTTTGCAGATGTTCCAGGGCAGTCCGCAGGAAATCGCGCAGCTGCTATTGGAAGGTCGCGCCGACATCGGCATCGCCACCGAAACGCTCGCGAGTGTGGAAGGCCTCGTGTCCTATCCCTATCACCGCTGGCATCACGGCGTATTGGTGCCGGAAGGTCACAAGCTCACGAAGGTGAAGCCTTTGACGCTCGAAGCCATCGCGGCCGAGCCGATCATCACCTACCACGAAGGTTTCACCGGTCGTGCCGTGATCGAGAAGACCTTCCACGATGCAGGACTGACGCCCGACATCGTATTGGCCGCCTTGGACGCGGACGTCATCAAGTCCTACGTCGAGCTCGGCATGGGCGTGGGCATCGTCGCGGCACTGGCTTACAACCCCGAGCGTGATCAGAACCTCACGCTGCTCGACTGCACGCATCTGTTCCCGGAGAACGTCACGCGCCTGGCAGTGCGCGAAGGGCAGCTTCTGCGTCACTACGCCTACGACTTCATCGGCCTCTGCAGCGAGCGCGTGCTCGAACAGATCCGCATCTTCAATCGCGGCAGCTAATTCTCTTCGGGCGGCGTGACTTCCAGCGTGAAGCTGAAGGGGCCTACCTCACGTTCGCCCGGATTCTCATAGCGCCGTGAGCCCGGCTCAATGGTGAAGGGCTGCGCCACGTAGTCGTGGTTGCCATAGCGGCTCACGGCTTCCACGTTCAGCACGTAGTCACCTTCGAGCAGTGATGCGCCGCTTTCGTCCTTGCCGTCCCAGGTCAGTTGATATTCACCCGGTCCGCGCGTTGGACGCGTGACGTTGAGCGTGGCGAGGCGCGTGCGGCTACCGACGCGTCGCCACCACAGTGAGTTGCTGCTGGCCCAGCGTTGATCCTGTCCCAACAGCAAGAGATTGCGCAGCGGATTGCCCTGACGATCGCTGATCCAGATCGCGACGTAGGGTCGTTCATAGGGGCGCTGCTTCAAGCGCGGAATCGTGTAGTCCATGTTGAACGAGATTTCCGCGCGCAATTGCCGCCGCATGTCGCCGCCCAAGAGATCCACCCAACCGGCGGAATGCCACACACGGTTCTGCTTGTTCACCAGTAGCACCTGGGCATATTGCTCATGTTCCTGCACCCACTTGAGGCCGTTGTCCAGGGACTGTGCGGCGAGAATCGTGGCGATGGCATCGGCGGTGACGGCATCGTCGGCACTGGCAACGGCGTAGGTGCTTTCCGACGTGGGCCAACCGCGGCGACTGTCGAAGATGTGGCTGTAGTTCAATCTGCCGATGGTGAAGGTGCGACTGCTGTGACCACTCGTCGCCACCGCCTTGCCAGCGAGTGAGAGCTTGGCGATGAACGCCCCGTTATCCGCAGTGAGCTCCGGATCGGCGACCAATACATCCCAACCGTTCGTCTCGGGCGGTGCACCCCAGTAGATGGCGTCACCACCGATGTCGAGTTTGATCGCGGTGGCGTCCGGCACTTCCGCGCGCAACACCGCCATGGCGCGATCGATGATGTAGCCCTTGGCGAGTCCTGATGGTTCGAGTTCGATGTCCTCGCCGAGCGCGATGGCGCGACGTTCGGCATCGATGGTGAGTTCGGCCTGCGCGATCTGCCGACTCAGATCGAGCAGTTCCTTCGCTACCGGCAGCTTCTGTTCTTCCTGCGCCTGTTGCCAGATTCTTGCGACCTTGCCGAGGCGGCAGGTGAAGACGTTGGCCGAAAGTTCGCGCCAGGTTTCGCAGAGTTCCACCACCTCGATGAGTTCCGGCGGCAGGTTTTCCCCATTACGTTCACGATTGAGCTGCATGATGGCCGAGTCTTCGCGCCAGGTGGAGAGAATGGCGTCGAGACGTTCGATCTCCGCGAGTGCCGCGGCGATCGCTCGTTCCGCGCGCGCGGCATCGGGTGCGTGAATGCTGAGGTCCAAAGAAGTGCCGAGCACACCGTCGTAATGTCGTTCGACCGGCTGTGCCAGCACGGATGTCGCCCCCAGCAAAATGCACCATAATCCGCGGCGCAGTCGCATCGGCGACAGCCCAGGGGGGAAGGCGCTGCATGCGCGCTTCAGTAAATCGATCAGGCGCGTGTCGTTCGTCGCAGCGTCTATAAAGTCTTTTCGAGTTTTCATGGCCATCAATCGCAAACTGCTTCAGTGGTCACGCACTGTACATATCTATTTTTCGATCGCGCTGTTCTTGATCTTGGTGTTCTTCGCGCTCACGGGCATCACGTTGAACCATGCCACGTTCTTTACCGGAGAGCCGCAAGTGACCGTGCAAAGGGTCGATGGCTTGCCGGACCTGCCGCTGGACGAGGACGGGATCATCGCCGACTCCCCCGAGCTGGCGCAATTCCTGCGCGAGGAATTCGGCTTGTCGCGTAGCGTGGTCGAGCTGGATGCCGTGGGAGACGTGCTCTTCGTCGATTACCGCGCACCTGGACGCAGTGGCCTATTGGAAATCGATGTCGCCACCGGCACCGCGCAGTACGAGTTCACCAACTATGGCCTGATCGCCACCTTGAACGATCTGCACAAGGCGCGCGATACCGACGTGCTGTGGAAGTGGTTGATCGACATCAGTGGCGTATTGCTGGTGCTGTTCTCGATCGCTGGTTTCATTCTGCTCCTGCCCAACCGCTACCGCTTCAAGCGCATCGCGCTCTATTCCTTCGTCTCCCTCGCACTGATCGCGCTGGTGTACATGGCGGTTTGATTCAAGTGCGCTCGTAGGTTGGGCGAAGGCAAGCGTGCGCGGCGCATCGCGCGCGCGTTCCCGACGGCGGTGCGTGGCGCCAGTGTTCTGAGCATCGATGCACCTCCAAACTCAAGCTTTGCACGATCGCCCATTTGACAAGCGCCGCTGCCCGCGCGCATCATGCGCCCCCATGAACATCAACCACAAATTCAATTGGTGGTGGCCCTCACACTGGGCTGCCTCCTTCCAAGGGAGCGAAGCCGCACGCTAAGCGTACGACTCCGCTCCGCCGTGTTCACGACACGACGACTGAAGGCCGCCCCGCAACGAGGCGGCCTTTTTGTTGCCCAGCAACAGGCCACGCAAGGTTCGCCTCCCACCGACTACGTAGGAGATGAACCACATGCAGATCGAACCCACCCATCACTATCGCACTGACGGCGGCGTTGCCGTCTATCGCGCCAGCATGGCGGCGGACTACGTCGAAGCCAGACGCGAGCTCATCGCTGCTCTCGACCAAAGCCCAGGTGTATTGCTGAGCTCCGCCTATGAGGTGCCGGGGCGCTACACACGGTGGGATGTCGGCTGCGTGAACCCGCCGCTGCGCTTCACTGCACGCGGACGCACCTGTGAACTCGAAGCTCTCAATGCGCGCGGCGAGATTCTGCTGCGCTTCTTCACGCCGCTGTTGGAACGCTGTGAGGATCTGGCAGAGTTTCAGCTCACTGCACAGCACCTACGCTTTCGCGTGCGTGAGCCGGAACCCGTCATGCTCGAGGAAGAGCGCACGCGGCAGCGCGGTGTGTTCAGCGTGTTGCGCCTACTGCTCCAGCATCTGCGCAGCCAGGAAGATCAGTATCTCGGCTTCTACGGCGCCTTCGGTTACGACCTCGCCTTTCAGTTCGAAGCGGTGAAGTCGCGCCTGCAGCGCACGCAGGATCAGCGTGATCTCGTGCTCTATCTGCCCGACACCATCCTCGTCGTCGATCACAAGCGCGAAGTGGCGCAGATGCACTACTACGATTTTGAACAGATCGTCGGTGAGGAGTTTCTGAGCACGCGCCATCTGGCGCGGCGCGTACCTGCCGATCCGTTCAAACCGGCGGCTCGAGCGAGTGAAGCACTGAACTGTGATCATCGGCCCGGTGAATACGCTGCCACGGTGCGAAGCGCCCTCGACCATTTTCGGCGCGGCGATCTCTTCGAAGCCGTCCCCGCGCAAACCTTCAGCGCCGATTGCGCGGAACGACCGTCGCAATTGTTCCTGCGTTTGCAGCAGCAGAACCCAGCGCCCTATGGCGCGTTGATGAATCTGGGTCAGGGTGAATTCCTGGTCGCTGCTTCACCCGAAATGTATGTGCGTGTTGCGGGCCGACGTGTCGAAACCTGCCCCATCTCCGGCACCATCGCGCGCGGCAGTGACGCGCTCGAAGACGCCGATCAGATTCGCGCGCTGCTCAATTCCGACAAGGACGCGGCAGAGCTGGCGATGTGCACCGACGTCGATCGCAACGACAAGGCACGCATCTGTGAACCCGGTTCGATCCGCATCCTGGGACGCCGGCAGGTGGAACTCTATTCGCGTCTGATTCATACGGTGGATCACGTCGAAGGCGTACTGCGTCCCGAATTCGATGGACTCGATGCTTTCCTCAGTCACGCCTGGGCAGTGACCGTCACCGGCGCGCCGAAACACTCGGCGATGCAGTTCATCGAAGATCACGAGAAGGCGCCACGTCGCTGGTACGGTGGCGCGATGGGCTGCGTGCTTTGCAACGGCGATGTGAACACGGGCCTCACCATTCGCACGCTGCGTTTGCAGGATGGGTGCGCCGAAGTGCGCGTGGGCGCTACCTTGTTGGCCGACTCCGATCCACAGGCGGAAGAAGCGGAAACGCGGTTGAAGGCTGCGGCCTTGCTGGCGGTGTTGCGTCGTCGCGCGCCGGTGCAGCCTCCGGAGCAGGCGGTGTTGCAACACCAGGGCAGGGGCCTGCGCATCCTGATGGTCGATCATCAGGACTCCTTCGTGCACACGCTGGCCTCGTATCTGCGGGAAAGTGGTGCCGACGTACGTACGGTGCGTCCGCATGCGGTGGCGGCGCAGTTGCAGTCGAGTGAGCCGCCGCACTTGGTGGTGCTTTCGCCGGGTCCGGGCCGTCCCGAGGATCATCGGGTGCATGAGACTCTGCGGCTCTGCGAAGCGGCAGGTGTTGCGGTATTCGGTGTGTGCCTCGGCTTGCAGGGAATGGTCGAGTATTGCGGCGGTAGGCTGAACACATTGCCGTTCCCGATGCATGGCAAGGCCTCGACGCTCAGCTATTACCACGGTGCCTTGTTCGACGGCTGCAAGGGTGAGCTACGCGTCGGGCGCTACCACTCGCTCGTTGCCGATGTCGTACCCGAGTGTATGGAAGTGCTCGCGCGCAGCGACGATGGTGTGGTGATGGCCGTGCGCCATCGCAAGTTGCCGATGGCTGCCGTGCAGTTCCATCCCGAGTCCTTGTTGAGTCTGGAAGGAGAGGTCGGACGCAAGGTGCTGCGCAATGCGCTGCGGATGTTGGTGTCCTAATCGATCGTAGGTTGAATCGAGCGCGTAGGTGTTCTGCCGGGAGAACACCATTGGCGAAGCTCAACAAGCGATCTGCACGTTGATCAGAGAGTCTTTGAGTATTGGTGTTTGCGAAGCGGCTTCCAAACTACGCGCAGTATGAAGATTCGACCATCGCATGTTGGGCTTCGCAGCAAGCTGCTCAGCCCAACCCACGAAATGCGAGGTCGAATGAGATTCAGTTTCCAATGATGGGCTGCGCCGAAAACAGCGCAGCCCGATAGGAGAAACGAGCTACTCGATCGCAGCCAGCAGATCCGCCTTGGTCTGCGGCACGGCAGCAGCGTGGACGGCGATGTAGTGCTCGAAGTCGAGATCGTTGTCGCGCACGTAGGCGGCGAGACCGCGCACGAAGGGATTCGGCTGCGCGCCGGGTTGCGGCAACGTGAAGTCGGCTTGGAACAGCACTCGTGCGGAAGGTACGAGCCCGACGATGATGCCGTCGCTGTGTTCGTTGCCGGCGATGTGATGCAGCTCGATCTTCATCGTTTCGTCTTCCAACGTCGTCACACTGCCCACGCTCATGAACTGCGGGTTCAAGGGTGGCTGTCCCAACAAGGTACGCGGCGTGCTCAGTGCCATGCGCAGGAAGTTGACGTTGTTCTCGTGCGTGACGATGGTGGCGCCTTCACGCACGAAGGGCACCATGCCGGCCGTGTGATCCGAATGCGGATGCGAGTTGATGAGGTAGCGGATCGGCTTGTCGGGGAAGAGACGCTTCACTTCATCGAGGATCTGCTGACCACGCGCTTCGGATTGGCCGGCCTCGAACACGACGACGTGATCGGCGAAGCCGAGGGCGAGGGATTGATAGCCACCTTTGATCAGGTAGACGTTTTCTGCCAATCGTTCCGCAAGTTCTCCGGGAGGAGCGGGCGGTGCACCGGCACCGGGCGGTGTCGGCGGTGCGGGGATGGCGACGAGATCGCGGATGTCCACCGGGTTCATGATGGCATTGTCCACCTTCACCCCGAAGATGCCGCCGCCACCGCGCTGCTGTTCCATCGTGGTCGGCACCTGCAGACCATTGATCTCCCGATAGTCCTCATACACACCCACGATGTGGAAGTCGCCCATGAAGGGATCGTCCACCCAGGTTTCGACCTTGCTGACGCGCTTGTCATCGTCGAGATAGCCGGTGACGGTGTAGCGCATGCCGGAGGGTGAAAGCTGATCGGGCGGCGATTGCCAGGTGAGTGTGAGCACTTCATCGCCATCGACCTCACGTTGTTCCACCGTGGCGCCGTACTGCTGCGCGCCTTTGAGAAAGCCCCAGGGTGTCAGCCAGATCTCGAGCTGCTGATTCCAGGCTTTCTGATCCGGCGCGACGTTCTGCTGATAGGTGCCGGGCTGCGGCGGGTCGAGGAAGATGTTGGACGCGAAGGTTTCACCTGTGGCGCGCGACGAAGGACGTGAGAGATCCCGCAGATCGATGGCGCGGCGATAGTTGGTGATGGTGTCGCGCGAAGGCCACGGTGGATCGGCGCTGGGAGTTTGCATGAAGCCGTTGCGCACACGCCATGCCTCACCGGTGTAGACGATGCTGGTGAGGAAGCCCATGCCCATGGCGTCGACGGCTTCCTGCACCACTGCTGCTGGATCCAGTGGTTCCGGCGGCGGTGCAGCGGGCGTCGTAGTGGCAGCGGTATCGGTGTCTTCGCCGGAGCAGGCGGCGAGCAGCAGGGAAAGTGAAAAGCTGGCTATAAGGGTTTTGTGCACCATGAAGGCCCCCTGATCATTTATGTGGACGAATCGGATCCGTTCAGCGGATCTCTATGGGGGTGCAGCATAGGCACATCGATGCGGCGAAGTCCATGGTTTCACCGGGGCTTCGCCGCAATGCAAGGATGATCGTTACAGAACTGCTGGAAACGAGCGCGTTTTAACGAACGTTGAACTGGGTCTCAGTGGAGCACCTGATCTTCGGTCGGCTGATCGTCGACACCGGATACGAGGCGTTCGACTGCCGCGCGATCGAAGACATAGTGGTGGTTGCAGAACTCGCAATCGACTTCGATGTTGCCCTTTTCCTCGAGGATGCCCATCAGTTCTTCCTTGCCGAGCGAGATCAGCGTGCGCTCGACCTTCTCGACGGAGCAGGTGCAGGCGAAGTGCAGATGCTTGGGATCGTGTAGGCGCAAGGTTTCCTCGTGGAAGAGGCGCAGCAGCAGAGTGCTGGGCTCGAGCGCGAAGATTTCGTCCTGGGTGGTGGTGTCGGCGAGGAAGTTCACACGATTCCAATCCTCGTCGCGCTGCTCCTGGCTGAAGGCGTGGCCACGACTGAGTGGCAGTGCCTGCAGGAAAAGGCCGGCCACGCGCTCGTCGGAGACGAAAAGGCGGAAGCTGCTCGGCAGTTGCTCGGATTGCTCGAAATAGGCGTTGAGAGCTTCAGCCAGGGAATTGCCGGAGAGCGCGACGATGCTCTGATAACGCTCACCCGTTTCGGGGAGCACGCTGATGAGGATGTGGCCGTCACCATAGACCGACTGCAGCGGACCCTCGGGCACGTTGCCTTCCCAACGCGCCAGACCACGCAGGGCGCCTTCGCTCGTGACCTGCGTCACCAGACTGCGCAGCGGGCCGTTGCCATGGATCTGCAGGATCATCGTGCCCTTGAACTTGAGCGTGACGGAGAGCAGGGCAATGGCAGCCAGCGCACTGCCGAGCTGCAGACGCACCGAGGCCGGATAGTCATAGCGGCTGACGATGTCGCGCCAGCTCGAGTCCAGATAGACGAGCTCACCACGAATATCGAGTTCGTCGAAATTGAAGCGCAGAAGCTGATCTGGATGTTGCATGGGCCTTCCTGGAAAAAATGCAAAGTTGGGCGGATTCTACCTTGCCCCGGTACAATGCGCCCCTTTCTCTTCCGTTGCGCCGCAGGGGAGACAGGAGCAAGGCTCCGGTCGCTTGCTTCAGATAGAGCTTGGGCGCCGGTTTCGATGAGGTGGATATGGCGAAATTTTCCGATCTGGGTTTACACGAGCGCTTGCTGAAGGCGCTCGACGCGTTGGAGCTGAAAAAGCCCACGCCGATCCAGAGCGCTTTGATTCCTGTGGCTCTGCAGGGACGTGACGTGCAGGCGAGTGCGGAGACGGGCAGCGGCAAGACCGCGGCCTATGCACTGCCGATCCTCGAACGGCTCCTCAAGGAGAGGCGCCCGAATTCCGCGACGCGCGTGCTGATTCTGGTGCCCACGCGCGAACTCGCGCTGCAGGTCGACAAACATTGCCGTGATCTTGCCAAGTTCACGCAGATCACGAGTGCACCGGTGGTCGGTGGCGTGCCGTATGGCGAGCAGAAGGCGATGATCCGCAAGAATCCCGAGATTCTCGTGGGCACTCCTGGCCGCGTGCTCGAACACGTGCAGCAGCGCTCGATCATTCTGCGCGATCTCGAGTGTCTCGTGCTCGACGAAGCCGATCGCATGCTCGACATGGGCTTTCGCGAAGAAGTGCTGATGATCGTACAGGCCTGTCCGAAGGAACGTCAGACCTATCTGCTGTCCGCCACGTTGGTACATGAAGGCTTGGGCCGCATCGCCGACGAAGTGCTGCGCGAACCCGAAGTGGTTGCCATCGGCAGTCATCGCTCCAAGCATGCCAACATCACGCAGCAGCGCATTCTCGCCGACGACCCCGGCCACAAGCAGCAGCTCACCAACTGGCTGCTCGCGCACACCGAATACGACAAGGCTCTGGTGTTCACCAACACGCGCGAACATGCGGAACAGCTTGCGGCCTTCTTGCGACGTCAACGTGAAGGCAAACCGCAGAGCAAGAATTCGGAGCGTGATGGCAGCAAGCGTACGCGTGTCGCTTGTCTGCACGGCGAGATGCCGCAGGAAGAGCGCAAGAAGCTCATGCATTGGTATCGCACCGGTGTGGTGAGAGTGCTGGTGGCGACCGACGTCGCGGCGCGTGGTCTCGACGTGAAGGGCGTGGATCTGGTCATCAACTTCGCGATGGCGCGCAGCGGTGACGACTACGTGCATCGCATCGGTCGCACGGGACGCGCAGGTGCTCAGGGTCTCGCGATCTCGTTGGTTGCGCCGCAGGAATGGAACCTGATGCAGAGCATCGAGCGCTATCTCGGTGTGACGCTCGAGCCGCGCGTGGTCGAAAGTATGGAAGCGCGCTTCAAGGGTCCTGCCGCGAAGAAGGCCGACAAGAAAGACAAAGATAAGAAGAAAGACAAGGACAAGAAGAAGCGTCCGATTCCGAAGGCCAAACAACGCCACGCCTATCGCAAGAACATCGGCAAGCGGCGCAAACCGAGCGGCACGCATCATGCCGACGGTGCGGTTGCTGCAGCGGCGCCGGTCGATCCCTTGGTGAGTGCCGGCTTCGCGCCGCTCAAGCGCAAGCCGAAGCCCGCCGCGGAAGCGCCGAAAGGTGCGCCTGCACGCGATGTGAAAGCGAAACCGGCGAGTGCGAAGAAGGCTGAGGTCTCCGTTGCATCGGAGAAGGCATCGGAGAAGGCACCGGACAAGAAAGTGCAGCCGAGCGTTGCGGCACCGAAGAGTGCACCAGCACCTGAAGCGAAAGCGCAGCCCGCACGCGCGAAGAAAGCGGAAGTCGCTGCGGCAGCGGAGAAGGTGAAGCCGACCGCTGAAGCGAAACCAGCACGCAAACCACGCGCGAAAGCTTCAGAGACAGCGACGGAAAAAGCAGCCCCGATGCCGAAGAAAGCGGCCAAGAAGGCACCGGCGCGCAGCAAGCCGGCCGAGCGTCAATTGGGATTGTTCGACGAGGAATGAGGTGAGTGCGGTGCTACCGCACTCAGTATTCCCATTTGAGGTTGGAATCGAGCACGCGCAGGTATTCGTCGATCGGTTCCTGCTCGTCGCCGATCACCACCAACGTGTGCGTCCCACCCGAGGGCGCGATCTTGCCCGACAGTTTTTCGTCGGAGATCGGCTGTTCACCCTCCACCAGGGCGTCGGACAGCATGATCACGTTCACCGGCCCCTGTTTTCCCTTCACCACCAGGTGGGTGCCGACGCGTTTCGCCACCCGGCAATCCTTCACGAAGGTGACTTCGAGTTTCTCGGTGGAGGTGTTTTCGTCCAGATGCGCGCCGAGCGAGGCTTCGAGGTGCATGTTGACTTCGTCGAGCTGGATGCGGCGCGCCGTGATGTAGGGTTCTTCCGCGTAGATGTGGCCGAAGAGATCCTGCTGCAGCGCCCAGGCGGCATCGATCCGCAGATAGCTGTTGATGCCGAGTGCGAGCAACAACAGTGCCGCGGCGGGCAGGAGACGTCGTGCCCATTCGCGGCCGCGCGCGCGTTCGAGCGGCACGGCGGTGACCGGAACTGAAGCGGGCAGCGCCAGCAGCTTTTCCTCGAGATGCGCCGGCGGCGTGACGCCTTCCAGCGTGCTACGCAGGCGCGTTTCGAACGCGCGGGCGCCCTCCCAGGCAGCGCGCCGCTCGGGCGTTTCCTGTGCCGCGGCCAGGAACTCGGGATCCTGGCTGAGCGGATCGGCGCCGAGCAAAGTCTCGAAGCGTGTGTCGTTCATGGGACGGTCCAACGGTTCGGTCATGATTTGTCGTCATCCTGCTCCTTTGGAGGGAGCGCTTCGTCGAGCAGGACCCTGAGCTTGTTGCGGGCCCTGAACAGTCTCGTCATCACGGTGTTGTTGTTCAGATCCAACATCGAGGCGATTTCTTCGCCGCTGAACCCACCGATCACCTGCATCAATAGAGGCTCTCGATATTCGGGTTCCAAACGCATCATCGCCTTGTACAGCAGATGGTTTTCCATCAGGCGGTCCGGTTCGGCGTGGCGCGTGTCCGGCAAGCCGCTTTCGTGATCCTCGATATCGTCCAGCTCTGGTTGGAACTTCTCATAGAGGCGGGCGTTTTCCCGACGCAATATGGTGAAGAGCCAGGCCTTCGCGGCCCCTTGGCTTTGCAGGCTGTCGAAAGCTCGCCACGCCCGCATGAAGGTTTCCTGGGTCAAATCCTCCGCCACGGAGCGGCTTTTGCTGATCCAGTAAGCGTAGCGATAGATGTCGTGGTAGTACTCCTTGACCAACGCTTCATATCGGAGGCGCTTGTTCGCGGCCCCATCTAGGACCGCACTGTCATTACTTTCTTTCGAGGTCATGAGCGAGCGGTCGGACGTCGGCGCGTGGTGAGGAGCGGGGAAAGGCCCGGCATTATTGCCCACCCCTGGGGTGGTAACAAGGCGTGGGTAATGGGTAAGTGATTAAGCGCAGGTAAATTTTTATCAACCATTACAATCTCTTAACCTGTTCTTAATCGCCTGATGGTAGGCTTTGCAGCCGAAAAAACGACACTTGGATAGACCCTCGTGAGCCGTAAGAAGATCGTAATTGTCGAAGACGAGCCCGACATCCTGGAAGTTCTCAGTTACAACCTCAAGCGCGAAGGTTACGACGTTCTCACTGCCCTCGACGGCACCAGCGCGCTGTCTCTGATCCGCCGTGAAACCCCCGATCTCATTCTGTTGGACCTGATGCTACCGGGCATGGACGGCATCGAACTGTGCAGCAGCATCAAGAAAGATCCACAGACGCAAAATTGCCTCATCATCATGGTCACTGCCAAGGGTGAGGAGAGCGACATCGTGCTCGGCCTGGGGGTGGGCGCCGATGATTACATTTCCAAACCATTCAGTCCGCGTGAACTCGTGGCGCGTGTGAAAGCCGTGCTGCGTCGCGGTCTCATGGTGGAGCGCCGGCCCACCGAGGAAGTGATCACGCTGGGTGAGCTCAGTATCGACACCGCCAAGTACAAGGTTCTGGTGGGCGAGCGCGAGGTGAAGCTGACCGCCAGCGAATTCAAACTCTTGCATTTCCTCGCCAGTTACCCCGGCCGCGTGTTCACGCGCGAACAACTGCTGAGCAAGGCGCTGGGAGACGACGTCGTCATCGTCGACCGTAACATCGACGTGCACATCCGCGGTATCCGCAAAAAACTGGAGCTCGATCCGCCGCCGATCGAAACCATACGTGGAGTCGGCTATAGAATGGCGGACCACTATTGAGCCGCGGCGTAGGCGCCGGGCGAGCGAGCACTTGAACTTGTTCAGACCTCAACACTTCTGGCGTGCCTTTGGTGGCTACGCCCTATTCGCCGTGCTTGGGCCGGGCCTGACCGCCGGCCTGCTGACGCTGCGCGTGCCGGCCGAAGTCGGCAGCGAAATCCTCGATGAAATGCAGGAGCACACCAGTCTCTTGGCCTCGGTGGCCGAGCCGATGCTGCGCAGCGCCGATCGCGAAGCCCTGCAGGCACTGGCCACGCACTATCTGAAGGAAGCTCCCGGCGACAGCATCTATCACCTCACCGTGATCGACCCCCAGGGCAGGGCCTTGGTGGTCTCGGGTGACAATCCCGACGGCAACGACAACCTTCTGACCCGCCCAGAGGTGCAGTTGGCGCTCACTCGTGGCGAGGGCTCGGCTGAGCGCTTCAGTCCGGTGCTGGGCAGCAATCTCTTCTACGTCGCCATGCCGATCGGCTCGGTGCAGCAGCCCCTGGGCGTGCTGCGTCTCGGTGTGAACGATTCCTACATCACCGACCGCATCCAGAGCACCCGCAAGGAAATGTGGGAGCTGGCGCTGATCCTCGTTCTGCTCCTGTTGCTGCCGGCCGCCTGGCTGGCCTGGCGGCGCGCGGAGGGCCTGGAAGTATTGACGGAGGTCACCGAGAAGCTGGCGCAGGGCGATCTCGAGCGCCGTGTGATGGAGTCGCGTGTGCCGGGATTGAAACGTCTGGCCGATGCCATCAACCTCATGGCACGCAACTCTTCCCGTCGTCTCAATGCACTGACGGCGGACCGCAACCGCTTCGCCGCGATCTTCACCGGCATGGTCGAGGGCGTGATCGACGTCGACCAGAACCAGAACATCATCCACATCAACGACGCCGCGGCGCAGCTGATGGGCGTGAGCCGTGAGCGCTGCGTCGGCAAACCGGTGTGGCAGGAACTGCGCCATCAGCGCATCACCCAGGCACTCGACGAAGCCATCCGCACCCGCGGCGTAAGCCGCATCCAGGTGGAATACACCCGCGAGCGCGATCATCTGACGATGGACATCTATATCGCCTCGCTGTCCGACGATCAGGGCAAGCCGATCGGCGCCGTTCTGGTGCTGCACGACATCACCGAACTCAAGTTGCTCGAACGCATCCGCACCGACTTCGTCGCCAATGCCTCGCACGAACTGAAGACGCCGATCACGGCGATCCGCGGCCTGTCGGAAACCGTGGTGGGAGACCCCGAGGTCGACAAAGAGACCCTGCAGAAGTTCATGGAGCGCATCCACGCGCAGAGCATCCGTCTGTCGCAGCTCGTCAGCGACCTCATGACCATCTCGCGCCTCGAGGCCGACCAGGGGCAGGCCGATTTCGCACGCATCAACATGGGGGAATTGGTCAACCGTGCGCTCGTCGCCGCCGAACCCGCCCTGCAGCAGAAGAGTCATCGGTTGCACCGACAGCTGCCCGAAACTCCTCTGTTGGTGTTCGGCGACCGTCAGAATCTGAATCAACTGGTGGACAACCTGGTCGACAACGCGATCAAGTACACGCCCGAGGGCGGCCAGATCTGGGTACGGCTGAGCCAGGACGGCAACGACATGCTGCTGGAAGTACAGGACAGCGGCATCGGCATCAGCCCCCAGCACCAGGAGCGAGTGTTCGAACGCTTCTATCGCGTGGACAAGGCGCGCTCGCAGAGTCTGGGCGGCACGGGGTTGGGCTTGTCCATCGTGCGCAACATTGCCGAACGCCATGGCGGAAAGGTCAGTGTGCGCTCACAACTCGGCAATGGCTCGACCTTCAGCTTCAGGATGCCGCTGGCGGCTTCCACCACGACCAACAACGACTAGAAGCGGGCGCTGTCGTCGCTCGCTTCTTTAATAAATGCAGTGACGGCGCCTTCATCGGCTCTTTACAAAGTCGTCACGGGATGGGCGCCGCTCCCTCTGCGCCGCTGTATTGGATGGGTTCTTTATAAGAATTTAACAATCCGGCGGCACAATGCCGCCCTCTTCACGGACCGGCCCGCTGGTCCGTCCCAAGGAGCCAGTGCATGACTCGAAGCCCGAAAGCATCCCCTCTGTTCTGCAGTGCCGCGCTGGCCCTCAGCACCTTGCTCGTTGCCTGTGGCGGTCCGCAGGGAGACGGTCTGACCGGGGTAGTGCGCCTGGATGGTTCGTCCACCGTGTTCCCGATCAGTGAGGCGGTCGCCGAAGAATTCCTGCCGGTAGCCCCCGGCGTGCGCGTGACGGTGGGGGTGTCGGGCACGGGCGGTGGCTTCAAGAAATTCATCGCCGGCGAGATCGACATCGCCGATGCCTCGCGCGAGATCCGTCCCGAGGAGATCGCAGCGGCCGAGGCGGCAGGTGTGCAATACCTGGAAATCCCGGTGGCCTATGACGGCCTTTCCATCGTGGTGAACCCGGCCAACGACTGGGTGGACCATCTGACGGTGGAAGAACTCAAGCGCATCTGGGAGCCCGGCAGCACGGTGGACAGCTGGGACGACATCCGCGCCGGTTGGCCCAACAGCCCGATCCGCCTCTATGGTCCCGGCACCGACTCCGGCACCTTCGACTACTTCACCGAAGCCGTGAACGGCAAATCCGGCGCCGCCCGCCCCGACTTCACCGCCAGCGAGGACGACAACGTGCTGGTGCAGGGCATCAGCGGCGACGAGTACGCCTTGGGTTTCTTCGGCTACGCCTACTACGAAGAAAATGCCTCGCGTCTCAAACTCGTGCCCATCGACGGCGGCAACGGTCCGCTGTTGCCCACGGTGACCAGCATCAACGACGGCAGCTACAGCCCGCTGTCGCGCCAGGTATTCATCTACCTCAACACCGCCTCGCTGGCGCGCCCCGAAGTGCGTGCCTTCGTCGAGTTCTATCTCGACGTTGCCAAGGATCTGGCACGAGAGGTGGGCTACATTCCGCTGCGGGACGATGAATACGAGGCCAACAAGGCTTCAGTGGCTGCCCTCGTACAACCCGAGCAGCCTTAACGCAACCATCAGCGAACCGTTTCCATGACCGACACTTCCATGCACGCGGGTGAGGGCACCGTCATCCGCAAGACGCAGCGCCGCTGGGGCGAGTCCTTCATCCAAGGTTGGCTCAAGGCCTGTGCCGGCATCTCCATCTTCACCACCGCCGCCATCGTGATCCTGTTGGTGGTGGAATCGTTGGGCTTCTTCCAGAACGTCAGCCCGATCGAATTCTTCTTCGGCACACGTTGGGTGCCCTTGCTCGAGCCCAGTTCCTACGGTGTGCTGCCCTTGCTCTGGGGCACGATGCTGGTGACCGTCGGTGCTGCCGTGATCGCCATTCCCACCGGCCTTGCCAGCGCCGTGTACCTCAGCGAATACGCGAGCGATCGCGTGCGTCGCTGGGCCAAGCCGCTGCTGGAACTCCTCGCCGGTATCCCCACCGTGGTCTACGGTTACTTCGCGCTGACCTTCGTTACTCCGATGTTGAAGTTGATCCTGCCCGACATCCAGGTGTTCAACGCACTGAGCGCAGCGATCGTGGTCGGCATCATGATTCTTCCCACCATCGCCACGCTGAGCGACAACGCGTTGCGCGCGGTTCCCGTGAGTCTGCGTCAGGCAGCCTATGCGCTTGGTGCGACCTCGTACGAAGTGACCACGCGCGTCGTGGTGCCCGCCGGTCTCTCCGGCATCATGGCGTCGTTCCTGCTTGCCATTTCGCGCGCCATCGGTGAAACCATGGCGGTGACCATCGCCGCCGGTCAGACCCCGAATCTTTCGCTGAGCATGCTGGAAAGCATCCAGACCATGACCGCCTACATCGTGCAGGTGAGCCTCGGTGATACGCCTTCGGGTGGTATCGCCTACCAGACGCTCTTCGCCGTGGGCATGGTGCTGTTCGCGATCACGCTGATCATCAACATCATTTCGCAGTGGATCCTGTCCCGCTTCCGTGAGGTATACGACTGATGGCCTTCGTATCCGAAACCGAAATCCGCAACCTGCAGAAGCGGCATCGCAAATCACGCATCTTCCGCAGACTGTGTGCGGGCATCACCTGGCTCAGTATCGCGCTGCTCGCCGTGCTTCTGATCCGCATCGGCATGGATGGCATCGGCTGGCTCGACTGGCAGTTCCTCAACAGCTTCCCGTCGCGTTTCCCCTCGCGTGCCGGCATCAAGTCTGCGCTGGTGGGCACCTTGTGGATGAGTGTGTTGGTTGCGGTGATCTCGATTCCGATCGGTGTGTCGGCGGCGCTTTATCTCGAGGAATTCGCAGGGCGTGGTCGCCTGGCGCGCTTCATCGAGCTCAACATCGCCAACCTTTCCGGTGTGCCCTCGATCGTGTACGGCATCCTGGGTCTGGCGATCTTCGTGCGCTTCTTCATGCTCGAGCGCAGCCTGATTTCCGGTGCCTTGACGATGAGTCTGCTGATCCTGCCGACGATCATCATTGCCAGTCGTGAAGCGATCAGAACCGTGCCGCAGAGCATTCGCTATGCTGCGCTCTCGCTGGGCGCAACGCGTTGGCAGACGACCTGGTCGCATGTGTTGCCCGCTTCGTTCCCCGGCATCATGACCGGTGTGATCCTGGCGCTGTCGCGCGCCATCGGTGAAACGGCGCCGCTGATCATGATCGGTGCGCTGAGCTTCGTCGCCTTCCTGCCGCAGGGACCGATGGACTCGTTCACCGCGCTGCCGATTCAGATCTATAACTGGGTTTCCCGCCCGCAGCCCGAGTTCCATGAGCTCGCCGCTGCCGGCATCATCGTGTTGTTGGTCGTGCTGCTGTTGATGAACGCCGCCGCCATCTACATTCGCAACAAGACCGAGCGGAGATTGAAGTAATGAGCGCCCCCGAAACCGAACTCCAGCGCAACCATGATGAAGCCGTGCTGGAGCTGCAGGAAGTGAGCGTGTTGTATTCCGGCAAGCCTGCCGTGAAGAAGGTGTCCTGCCAGATCTACAAGAACAAGATCACGGCCATCATCGGACCTTCCGGCTGCGGCAAGAGTACACTGTTGCGCTCACTCAACCGCATGAACGATTTCGTCGACGGCGTGAGCATCGAAGGTCGTCTGATGTTTGCGGGTCAGGATCTGTACGGCAAGGACGTGGATCCGGTGGAAGTGCGTCGCCACATCGGCATGGTGTTCCAGAAGCCGAACCCCTTCCCGAAGTCGATCTACAACAACATCGCATGGGGTCCGAGCATCAACGGTTACACCGGCTCGATGGATGAACTCGTCGAACGTTCGCTGTCGCAGGCGGCACTGTGGGATGAAGTGAAGGATCGTCTGCACGACTCCGCACTCAATCTTTCCGGTGGTCAGCAGCAGCGTCTTTGCATTGCGCGCGCACTCGCGATGGAACCGCAGGTGCTGTTGATGGACGAGCCGTGTTCGGCACTCGATCCGATCTCCACCGCGCACATCGAAGACCTCATGTTCGAGCTGAAGTCGCGCTATACAATCGTGATCGTTACCCATAACATGCAGCAGGCCGCACGTATTTCGGACTACACCGCGTTCATGGAAATGGGCCACTTGATCGAGTTCGGTGAGACGGATCAGATCTTCACTCGCCCGAATGTGAAACGCACGGAAGAATACGTCACCGGCCGCTTCGGCTAAGGTAACGGGTTTCTCAATTCCCTCTGGAATCAGCAGTCAAACGGCACCTCTATGTCACTACATTTGCAGCGCGACCTGGAGGCGCTGAAAAAGGAAATTCTCCAGCTGGGCAACTTGGTAGAGACTGCGATCAACACCTCGATCCAGGCGTTGAACAATCGCGAGATCGCGTTGGCTGATCGCGTCTTCGAACTCGAAGAAGAAATCAACGAGAAAGAAGTCCACATCGAGGAAGAGTGTCTGAAGATCCTCGCCCTGCATCAGCCGGTGGCGGTGGATCTGCGCTTCATCGTGGTGGTGTTGAAGGTGAACAACGACCTCGAGCGCATGGGCGATTTCGCGAAGAACATCGCCAAGCGCGCCACTCACCTCGCCAACCTCACCCCCATCCCGATGTTCCAGGGCTTCACCAACGAATTGCCCGTGCTGGTGCGCAGCATGGTGCGCAAATCACTGGATGCGCTGGTGAGTCTCGACGTCGAGCTGGCGCGTTCGGTCATCAACATGGATGACCGCGTAGACGAGATCAACCGCCAGATGTACGAAGAAGTTCATGCCACCATCGTGCGTGACGTGAAGAACACCGACGTCGCCATGAACCTGCTTTCCACTTCGCGCTACATGGAGCGTATCGCCGACCTCAGCACCAACATCGCCGAAGACGTCGTCTTCATGGTGGAAGGCAGGGTGGTACGCCACATCGACACGGACATCTCCGACGACTGATGAACAGACTTTCGACTTTTCGCCGCGCGCTGCCGCTGCTCACGCTTTCCAGTCTCGTCCTGCTGCAGGCCTGTCAGGGCGGTGGTACGAACCTTGGTGGTTCCAATCCGAGCCTGACGCTGCTGCCGCGCAACGTCGTCGACAAGCAGGCGGTGGTGCAGCAATACATCGCCGTGGCACAGGCGAGCTACGAAGATTCCCTGATCACCGCGCGTGAGTTGGAGCGTGCCGTCACGGCGCTGCTCGATGCGCCGTCCGCAGCGACGCTGCAGGCTGCGCGTGATGCCTGGCGCGCCGCGCGTGTGCCCTATCAGCAGACGGAAGCCTATCGCTTCGGCAACAGCGTGGTGGACGAGTGGGAAGGTCGCGTCAATGCCTGGCCGCTCGATGAAGGTCTGATCGATTACGTCGATGCCAGCTATGGCACCGAGTCCGACAACAACTATTTCTACACCGCCAACATCATCGCCAACCCGGTGGTGGACATCGGCGGTATCAGCGTCGATGCCAGCAACATCACGCCGCAGCTCCTCGCCGAAACCCTGCACGAGATCGATGGTGTCGCGGCCAACGTGGCCACTGGCTATCACGCCATCGAGTTCCTGCTCTGGGGGCAGGATCTCAACGGCACGAATCCGGGTGCCGGCAATCGCCCCCATACTGATTTCTCTTTGACCGAATGCACCAACGGCAACTGCGATCGTCGCCGCGACTATCTGCGCGCTGCCACCAGCCTGCTCGTTTCAGATCTGGAAGAAATGGTTCAGAACTGGCAGCCAGGCGGCGCCGCCACCCAGGACCTGCTCGCCAAAGGTGAAGATGGCGCGCTGGCCACGATCCTCACCGGCATGGGCAGCCTGGCTTACGGTGAGCTGGCCGGTGAACGCATTCGTCTCGGCCTCTTGCTGCACGATCCCGAAGAAGAACACGATTGCTTTTCCGACAACACGCACTGGTCGCACTACTACGACGCCATGGGCATCGCCAACGTCTATCGTGGCTCGTACAAGCGCATCAACGGCGAGGAAGTGAGTGGACCCAGTCTCGAAGCTTTGGTCGAAGCCGTCGATCCGCAGCTGTTTGCCGAGATGCGCGCGCGCCTCGAAGCCACCGAGCTCGTCATGCAGGAACTGGTGGAGCAGGGTGAGGCTGGCAACACCTACGACGTGCTCATCGCCAACGGCAACACCGCCGGCGAAGAGCTGATCAACCGCGTGGTGACGGCCTTGATGGAAGAAACCCGCACGATCGAGAAGATCATCAATGCGCTCGGTCTGCAGAACGTCAGCATCGAAGGCTCCGATAGTCTGCCGCCTCCTCCCTGAGCGTTCGCATACGCCTCGTCGAGGCGGCATCCCATGCGCCACTGCGCCACCTTTCTTCTCTCCTACGTCCTGCTGTGTTCGCCTCTGGTGGCACAGCAGGATTTCTCCGAACTCGACTACGCCGCCGGCAAGGCGCTCTTCGATCGCACCTGGGTGCCGGCACCGGCGTCGACGCGTTCCGCCGACGGCCTCGGCCCCCACTACGCCACACGCTCCTGTGCTGCCTGTCATCCCGCCGGCGGCAAGCGGGGCAGGGCGCCGGAGGCCTTGGCGTTGCATCTCGATGATCCGGTCTATGGCCGGCGCCTACTGAACTTCAGCACCGCCGGCGTGCCGGCCGAGGTAAAGATCGAGTGGCACTCGGTGCCAGGGGAACCGGCCAATGATGAGCGTGCGCTCACTCCTGCGTGGCGGCCCTCGCTCAGCGACTTTGCTCATGGCGCGCTCAGCTCGCGCATCTCCATAAGATTGGCGCCCTCGCTGCAGGGCCTGGCGCTGCTCGAAGTGGTGCCGCGTGAAGTATTGGAAGCGCTCGCCGATCCCGATGACGTCGATGGCGATGGCATCCGGGGGCGACTCGCGCTGTTGCCCAACGGCGAGCTTGGTCGCTTTGGTTGGAAGGCGGCCGCAGCTTCGCTGGAGGAACAGCTGCAGCTGGCACTCACTCTCGATCTCGGCCTCGGCAATCCGGCTTTCCCCGAGCCCTGGGGCGACTGCACCGAGGTGCAGACCGCCTGCCGTGAGCAGGCACTCGCTACCGCGGATGAGCAGGCACCGCTGGAAGTCGACGCCACCGTGCAGAACCTGATGCTTACCTATCTGCGCGGCTTGCCGCCGCCGGCGCCATTGGCGAATCGCACCGAAGGTGAGCAATTACTCGCGGAGCTGGGCTGCGCCGCCTGTCATCGCCCGAGCCTGCCGAGCACCCTGGGTGAGGTGAGGGCCTATACTGATCTGCTCCTGCACGACCTCGGCCCCGGGCTGGACGATGGCCTGGCCGAAGGCGCTGCCAAGCCTTCCGAATGGCGCACGGCTCCGCTGTGGGCCCTGTCTCCCGAGGGGCCCTTTCTGCACGACGGGCGCGCTCGCACCCTCGACGAAGCGGTGGCCTGGCACGGCGGAGAGGCGGACAATAGCCGCCTTGCCTACCAGGCCCTGGAGGCCGAGCGTCGGGCGGTTTTGTCCGCCTTCCTGCTTGGCCTATAATTGAGAATTATTCTTGTTTGTGCCTAAGTCTAGGCCGCGACGGTGATTTCCATGCGTATCCCTTTCCTCCTGCTGGCCGTGTTGCCTTGCGCCGTGCTGGCGCAGAACACCGACTGGACTGCGGTCAACCTGGCAGCCACCGATGCCCACGTCATCCCGGCCTATGAGCGTTTCGCCAGCGCCAGTGCGGCGCTGAAGACGACAGGCGAGGGCTTCTGCGCGCAGGTCGATGCCGATTCGCTGGCCGATCTGCGCGAGGCGTTCAACATCAGTTTCGACGCCTGGCAAGGGGTGCAGCACATCCAGTTCGGTCCCATCACCTATTTCAACTGGAACTACCGCGTACAGTTCTGGCCCGACGACAACGGCACGGGTGCCCGTCAGCTCACCGCGCTGATCGCCGCCGCCGATCCCGCCGTGCTCGAGGCCGAAACCTTTGCACGGCAGAGCGTGGGCGTGCAGGGCTTCCCGGCACTCGAGCGTCTGCTCTTCGAAGACGGCGCGCTGGAGCTGCTCCAGAAGGAGCCCTACCGCTGTCAGGTGGTGGAGGCGATCACCGCCAACCTCGGTGACATCGCGAATGGCGTTTATCGCCAGTGGGTGGATGAATTCCGCAACACGGTGGCCAATGCCGACGAGCGCGGCTTCTTCGAGAGCGCCGAGGACGCCACCATCGACTTCCTGAAGGCCTTGGTGGAGAGCATCCGCCGCGTGCAGCAGCAGAAGCTGGAAAGCGTGCTGGGCGACAACCAGGCCGCTGCGCGGGCCCGTCGTGCCGAGGCCTGGCGTTCGGATCGCTCGATCCAGAATCTGCAGACCAACGTCCTGGCATTGCATCAGCTCTTCGATGGCGGTGAACCACCGCTCAAGAGTGTGCTGCTGGAAGAAGACTGGCCCGCGATCGACGCCAGCTTCGAGGCCTTGCTCGCCACCATGGACACCTTGCCGTCCTCCATGAACGAAGCCCTCACCACTGCCGAAGGCTATGCCGCATTGAAGGCAGCACGCGATGGCCTTGATTCTCTTTACGAAACCATCGAAGCGGCGCTCAAGAAGACCGACCTGTATCTGGGCTTCAACAGCCTCGACGGAGACTGAGGTCCGCCATGCGGTTTTCGCGTCGTGAATTGCTCGGCGCCGCTCTGGCACTGGCCGCAGGGCCGGCGTTCGGTGGCAGCTTCAAATCGAGCAGGAGTGCCGGACTCTTTCTGAGTGCGGCTTCCACCAAGGATGACACGCACTGGGTGAAGGGCCTGCGTTGGCAGGGTGATTCATTGGTGCAGGAATTTGCGCTGCCCTTGCCGGAGCGTGGCCATCACGTCGAAGTACATCCCGACGGGCGTCACTTCGTGATGGTGGCGCGGCGCCCAGGCACCTGGTTGGTTTTGGGTGATGCCGAGAAGGGCGAACTGCTCGAAGTGTTGCGCGTGCCGGAAGATCGGCATCTGTTCGGTCACGGTGTTTTCACTGCCGATGGCCGACATTTCTACACCACCGAAAGCGATTTCGAAGACCTCACGGGCGACAGCGGCTTGATCGTCGAATGGCGTGTCGATCTGAGTGAGGGTTTCAAACTGCTGCGCGAGCGGGAGTTCCGCAGCTACGGCGTCGGCCCGCACGAACTGCTGCTGATGCCGGACCAGGACGTGATCGCCATCGCCAACGGCGGCATCCGCACGCATCCGGCCAACGACCGCGAGAATCTCAACATCGACACCATGGTGCCATCGCTCGCCTACATCGACCGTCACACGGGCGCGCTGTTGGAACAGCATTTTTTGCCCGAGGAATGGCGTCAGGCTTCGATTCGCCACTTCGACGTCGACGCTGCGGGACAGATCGCCTTCGGCATGCAGTTCGAAGGTGAGCCCTGGATGGACGTGCCGCTCGTTGGTACGCATCGGCGCGGTGAAGAATTACGGCTTCTGACCGCACCGCAACCCCTGCAAGGTCAAATGAAGCAATACGTGGGTTCGGTACGCTATGCCGCCGACGGCAAGAGCTTCGTCAGCTCCTGTCCCATCGGCAACGTGCTGGTGTTCTGGGATGCGCAGACGGGGGAAGTGCTCGACAGCATCCGCTCGCGCGATGGCTGCGGCGTATGCGCCATCGAACAAGGTTATTTCTTCAGTGCCGGCACTGGACGGCTCGCCTGGTATGAGCCGGCGACGCGGACCGTGCATGAATTCGAGACAGGCCCAGAGCTCGATCTGCTCTGGGACAATCATCTGAGTAGGGTGTGAGATGAAGCGTGTAGTTTGCTTTCTGACTTTGTTGGCGCCGGGTGTGCTCTTTGCGCAGTCCTCGCTGTCAGATGCAGAACGTCAGGTGCGACTGGAAGACCTGGGGCGGGCCCTGTTCTTCGACGTCAACCTGTCGCGTGATCGCACGCAGAGTTGTGCCACCTGTCATGATCCAGCGCGTGCCTTCACCGACTGGCGCGACAATGGCGTGGCTGCGGCGGCGTCGATGGGCGATGACCTGAAGTCGATCGGCGATCGCAACGCGCCGACTGCTTCATACGCCAGATTCAGTCCTCCCTTTCATCGTGACGAAGCAGGTGAGTACGTCGGTGGTCAGTTCTGGGATGGGCGCGCCGCCACGCTCGAAGAACAGGCCGGTGGCCCGCCGCTCAACCCGATCGAAATGGGGCAACCCGATCAGATCGCGGTGGTCGCGCGCTTGAAGGAAAACCCCGCCTACAACCATGAATTCCCGGCACTCTTCGGCGACGGCGTATTCGATGATGCGGAAAAAGCCTATGCCGCGCTCGGCGAAGCCATTGCCGCCTTCGAGCGGACGGACTTCTTCAGCCCCTTCGATTCCAAGTACGACCGCTATCTGCGCGGCGAATACGAACCGACCGAGCAGGAACTGCTCGGCATGACCTTGTTCTTCTCGAACCAGTTCACCAACTGCAATCAGTGTCATCAGTTGCAGCAGTTGCCGGAAGCGCAGAATGAAACCTTCACCAACTACACCTTCCAGAACATCGGAGTGCCGGTGAATCGAAAACTGCGGGAAGTGAACGGCATGGGCGAGACGCACGTCGATCTTGGTCTCGCACAGAATCCACTCACGGCAGATGATCCCTCTGCGCGCGGTCGCTTCAAGGTTCCCACCTTGCGTAACGTCGCCATCACGGCACCGTACATGCACAACGGTGTGTTCCAGGATCTGCGCACGGTCGTGCTGTTCTACAACAAATATCTCGCGCGCGGTTCCAAGGCGCAGATCAACCCTGAAACGGGTGAACCGTGGGGCGAGCCGGAAGTCGCGGAAAATCTCGCATTGGAAAAACTGCAGTTCGGCCGCGCCCTCGATGAACGGGGCATCGATGCGCTCGTTGCCTTCATGCGCATGCTCACCGACAAGCGTTATGAAGCCGTGCTCGAAGCACAGGATGCAGCGCAGGCGAAAGCTCTCACTTCCGAGTAATTCCGCTCCTTTTTTCTTTCCTTCTTCTCCGCAAAGCATCGTGTGACGACGTGATGCTTGCTTCTTTTCGTGCTTATCGATGCCAGAAAAACGCTAGCAGTTCCGGTCGTCGTGCAAGAAATGCACGAGAAAAGCGCAGCGAAAATGCACAACGGAAGTGCGCATGCGTCATGACAACGCTGCTTTGCAGTGCGAAAACTCCCGGGATTAAAGGTAAATACGTTTGACTATTTGAACATTCGTATAAATGTAGAACGACAGTGAAATTCGTATCGCGACGTTCTGTGGCACAGCTCTTGCTCTGTGAGCTTCGAGACGAAGCGAGGAGAACGACTCGGGTTCAGTTGTATGACAGGAGTCATGGATGGATGCTTTGCCACGTACGGATCTGCGTTTGATGTCTTGCCTGCTCGCCGCAGGCTTCGTTCCTGAAGTACTCGCTCAAGCGATTCCAGATGCCAGTCTGGAGTCGATCGTAATCACCGGTACACGGCGCAGCGGTATGGCCGTCACCGACAGCCCCGCCCCTGTGCAGAGCGTCAGCGCCGATCTGCTGATGGAAGCAGGCGCGCCGGACCTCATGAACTCCCTCGCGACACAGGTTCCTTCCTACAACGCCAATCAAACGGGCGGCGACATGGCGAGTCAGACCTTGACCGCCACCATGCGCGCGCTTTCGCCGAACCATGCGCTGGTGTTGATCAACGGCAAGCGTCGCCACATCACCTCGAACGTCGGCGCCAGCACCGGCGCTGCCGCGGCCGATCTTTCCTTCGTGCCTTCCGCTGCGATCGAACGCGTCGAAGTACTCACCGATGGTGCTGCCGCGCTCTACGGCTCGGATGCCATCGCCGGTGTGATCAACGTCATCCTCAAGGACGACTACAGCGGCGGCAGCATGTCCACCAACGTCTCCGAATACGTCGATGGCGGCGGCTTCACCACCAACGTGCAGGGCAACATCGGCTTCGGCAACGAAAGGGCTTTTCTCAATCTCGCGATGGAAATGGAAGATCGCGAAACGGTGACGCGTTCCGTCGTTTACGGCCCCGCGGTTTGTGTCGCCAATCCAGAGGAATGTCGCGATCGCCTCGAGAATGGCACGCCGAGTGGCTATACGGTCAGCAGCGCGTATCGCACCTATCTCGAACGCGACGGCAACATGGCATTTCACCCGGAATTTCCTGCGATGAATCACGTCGGTGATCCACCCGACGTCAGCCGCCGCATCTTCTTCTTCAACGCCGGTTACGAGCTGAGCGAAACGCTGTCGTTCTACAGCTTCGGCAGTTACGGCCGCAAGGAAGCGGCTTCACTCGAAACCTACAGGCGTCCTTCGCAGGATGGTGGCTTCGATGCCGATGGTAACGGCCGCATCGAAGGCGATGAGTTGCTCATCAACAAATACCCGTACGGCTTCAGTCCGATGGAGGAGTCATCGGAAACGGATTACGCGCTCACGCTCGGGCTTACGGGCGAATTCGATGGCTGGCTATGGGATCTGGCCACCGTCTATGGCCGCAACGAGATGGATGTCTACACCACCAACTCGATGAACTTCACCTTATGGAACGAAACGGGTGAATCGCAGGAAGACTTCTACGACGGCACCTATCACGCGAGACAGTGGACGACCAGCCTCGATCTGAGCAAGGACTACGACATCGGTCTTGCTGCACCGATGACCTTGGCGGCAGGTCTCGAGTTTCGTCGCGACGAATACGGCATCAATCCCGGTGAGCCGGCCTCCTACTACGGCGCCGGTGCCTCATCCTTCCCTGGCTACAACCCGGCGGTGAACACCGGTTCCTACGATCGTCACAGCAGTGCGGCTTTTCTCAATTTCATCTTCCAGCTCACCGATGCCTGGCTGCTCGATCTCGCGGTGCGCTACGAGGACTACAGCGACTTCGGTGAGAAGACCGTGGGCAAGATCACCACGCGCTATGACTTCACACCCAACATTGCCGTGCGCGCCACGGCGAGCACAGGTTTTCGTGCACCTACACTCGGTGAAGGCTTTTACTCTGCGGTGAACGTGAGTCCCACCGGTGCCACGCCGCAATTGCAACCCAACAGCGCTGCGGCGGCGGAACTCGGCTTCGGTGATGGCCTGCAACCGGAAACGTCGGAGAACTTCAGCGTGGGGCTGGTGCTGCGTCCCTTCTCCAACTTCGTGACGACGATCGACGCCTATCAGATCACCATCGAAGACCGTATCCAGCGTGGCAGTTTCAACTACTCCACCGCGCAGGGCATAGGTACGGTCACGGGCCGCACCACCGGCAGCTTCAACGCGATCCTGCCCGATCCAGCCGATACCAACGGCGACGGCATCCCCGACGATTCCTACAACCAGGCGTTGGGCCAGGCCCTGGTGAACTTCGGTTACATCGGGCAATGGGACGATCCCGCCGCGCCCGGTGGCTCGCTCGATGCCACCGCGCGCGCCAACATCTCGGTCGCGATCTTCAACAACGCGCTCGAAACACGCACGAGCGGCGTGGATTGGGTGACGACCTACAGCACCGGCTTCGATTGGGGCAGCATCGATTGGACGCTTGCCGCCAACTACAACGAGACCAAGGTGCTCAGCGCGAAAGCGGCGCCCGAAAGTCTGGGTGGCGCGACGATGTACAGCCCGCTCACCTTGTCGAACCTCGAAACCAACAATCCGCGTTATCGCGTGAATCTCGGTGCGCGCATCAATTTCGACAAGTTCACGCTGACCATTCGCGAAGCGATCTACGGCCCGCAGTACACGCTGAGCACTACTGCGGGATTGCCGGCGCCGGTGGTGGAGCAACTCGATCTCGTGCAGCTCGGCCCCGGCACCTTCTACAAGAACGAGATCGACAGGATGGCGATCACCAACATCGAGCTCACCTTCGAGCCCACCGACAACCTGCGACTCGGCATCGGTGCCGACAACATCTTCAACCGCTATCCGAGCAAGACACCGGATGCGGTGTGGAACTTCAACGAAGAACGTTATGCCAACACCTCGCGCCAGTATCTGACGGGTTCTCCCATCGGTTACTTCGGCGCGCGTTGGTTCGCCAAGGCAAGTTACAGCTTCTGAACGTACGAGGGGGTATCACATGAGTTTCGTACTGAATCGCCGCCGTCTTCTTCTGGGTGGCGCCACGATGGCGGGTGCCGCTCTGACGCCGGGTTTGACGGGTAGTTCCTTGGGGTTGATCCGCTCGGCCTGGGCCGACATGGCCAGGCCGAGCGCGATCATTCGCATGTCGTCGAACGAGAATCCCTATGGGCCTTCCAAGCTTGCGATCGAGGCGATGGAGGCGGCATTCGACAAGAGCAATCTCTATGGCGGCATCGGGGGCGACATTCTCAAGTTGCTCTCGAACATCGAGCAGGTGCCTGCCGAAAGCATCGTCATGAGCGCGGGCTCCGGCGAGATCCTGCAGGCCGCAGCGCTGATGGTGGGCTTCGAGCCGGGTTCGATCGTGGCGGCCTATCCGACCTATGAGCAACTGACGCGCGCCGCCGAAGGACTCGGCAACGAAATCATTCGTGTGCCGGTGAAGGAAGACATGAGCGTCGATCTCGATGCCATGTATGCCGCCATTCGTGCGGACACACGCATGGTGTACCTCTGCAACCCGAACAATCCCATTCCCTCGATCATCGAGAAGAAAGCGCTCGAAGACTTCGTGCGCACCGTGGCACGGGAGCGCTTGGTGTTCGTCGATGAGGCCTATTACGAATACGTCGCCAATCCCGACTACGCGAGCATGATGCCTCTGGTCGCAGAAGGTGTATCCAACCTCATCATCGCGCGCACCGCATCGAAGATTCACGGCTTTGCAGGCCTGCGCGTCGGCTTCGGCTTCGCGCATCCCGATCTCATCGCGCGCATGAGTCAGATGATGACGGGCAGCGTCAACATCCTGGCACAGCATGCGGCCTACGCCAGCTATCAGGACATGGAGTTTCAGAACTTCTCGCGCGCGAAGAATCGCGAGGCGCTCGACATCGTCGAGGGAATGTATGAAGAGCTTGGTCTGCGTTACGTGAAGTCCAACACCAACTTCACCTTCTTCGAGACGGGCATTGACATCGAGGAATTCCGGCGCGCGATGCTCGAACACAACATCGCGGTGGGCAGGCCCTTTCCGCCCTATACGACCTGGGCGCGCGTGAGCATCGCCAAGCCGGAGGAGATGGCCTACTTCGTTCAGACCTACAAGAAACTCTATGGCTGAGGCTAACCGGTAAGGCCGGGCAGGAGATTGCGCAAGCCGCCCACGATGAACTCCACCGCCATGGACGCCAGGATGAGTCCCATGACGCGCGAGCTGATGTTCATCGTGGTCTGACTGAGACGCTTGCCGATCTGCGGCGCCAGGTGGAAGCAGATCCACACGATGGCGGCCACCAACCAACACAACAGGATCAGGATGACCTTATGTGCAAGCTCATCGGACTGCTGACTGAAGAGGATCACGGTGCTGATGGCGCCGGGGCCAGCCAGCAAGGGCAGGGCCAGCGGCACGACACCGACGGAGGTGGAATCGAGTGCTTCCGCTTCTTCCTCCGGTGTGTGTTTGGCGCGGATCGGACGCGCTTCCAGCATCTCGAAGGCGATCGTCATCAGCAGCAATCCCCCCGCCACGCGAAAGCCATCGATGCTGATGCTGAAGGTGTACAGGATCTGCGAACCCGCCACTACGCTCAGCGTCAGGATGCAGGCCACCGCGAGTCCGGAAGTGCGGGCGATGCGCGTGCGTTGGCTCGCCACGTTCTGTGTGAAGTTGAGAAACAAGGGCACCGTGCTCATGGGACCCACGATCGCCAGGAGGCCGGTCAGCATTCGCAAATAGTCGTTCCAATTGAGCATCTGCATTCCCTCGACGGACGCTTTCGACTGCGGGTTCGATATGCGCATCGGCACCAAGAATTGGCGCCGCACTTCGCGATTCACCGTAATGGCGCACCGCTTTTTCAAGGTAACACGCTATGTCACTGAAACTACGGCACAAACGCAATTGGCATAGCTCATGCAAGCGGCCTTGTATCACAAAGTCGTGTGAGCTACGAGGTAGCGAGTGATGAATTCGGGAAACCAGCAACATACGGCCCGTTTCAGTCGCAGAGCCTTGCTCAATCTAATCAGCATGGCGGGCGGTAGCGCTGCGGTGCTGCGAGCCAGTCAGGCCTTGGGATTGATGCCGGTGACGGCGGTGGCCGCCATGCCGCAATTGACACGCCTGGCGCCGGAACGGAAGCAGACCGTTGCCATACTCGGCGCCGGCATTGCCGGGCTCACCGCACTCTATGAACTCACCAAGGCTGGCTACGACTGCGTCCTGCTCGAAGCCTCTCATCGTCCAGGTGGACGCAACCTCACGGTACGTTCCGGGGACATCATCGACGAAGTCGGCAATCGCCAGGTCTGTGAGTTCGATGACGAACCCCACCTTTACTTCAACTGCGGCCCCGCCCGCATTCCGAGCACTCATCGCTATCTGCTGCAGTACTGCAAGGAACTGGGTGTCGAGCTCGAGGTGTTCATCAACGAGTGCAAGGAAGCCTACATCCAGGACGATGCGATGTTCGGCGGCAAGCCGGTCAAGAACGCGGTATTCACCACCAGTGCGCGCGGCTTCATGGCGGAGATCATGGCGAAGAACTTCAGCGCGCAGCAGTTGGAGTTGCCGTTCACGCAGGAAGAAGCCGAACGTCTCATCGCCGCCATCCGTTCCTTCGGTGATCTCGACGACAAGCTCAAGTTCGTTGGCAGCTCGCGTGCCGGTTACGTCTCGGGCGGATATCTCGAACATGGCGTGCATCGCGAAGTCGCCGAGTTCCGTGAGCTGTTGAAGTCGCGCTACATCAACAGCGTACTCAGTGCCAACGAAGGCGAAACGGGACCGATGTTGTTTCAACCCGTCGGAGGCATGGACAAGATCGTGTCGGGTTTCATGAAGCAGGTTGGTGACCGCGTGTATCTCAACGCCATCGTCACCGGCGTGGAGGTGACGGCGGAAGGCGTGAATCTGTCCTATCAGCACAAGGGCGAGCGGCACACACTGCGCGCCGACTACTGTCTCAACAACATTCCCACCCACCTGATGGCGGGCATTCCCAACAATTTCGATTCCGAGTACCTCGGCGCCCTGCGTTACGTGAAGCGTGGTGCCGCCTACAAGTCGGCGTTCCAGGCGAAGACGCGCTTCTGGGAAGAAGAGGACATCTATGGCGGCATCACCTGGGTGAACGCGCCGATTCGACAGATCTGGTATCCCTCACATGGTTTTCACAAGGCCAAGGGCATCGTGCTTTCCGCCTATGACTTCGGTGGCGGCATGCACTTCACGCAGATGACGCAGCAGCAGCGCATCGAGGCCGCACTGGCGCAGGGCGAGAAGGTGCATCCCAACTACCGCCAGCAGGTAGAGAAGGGCATCACGGTGGCCTGGCATCGCATGAATCACATGTTGGGCTGCGCCGCCATCTGGGAACGCAGGGGCGGCGAGGAGGAACGTCTGATGGCGCTTCTGCGCGCACCTGCGGGCGGACGTCACTACATCATCGGCGATCAGGTGACCCTGCACGCCGGTTGGCAGGAAGCCGCGATCATCTCCGCGCACGCCGCCGTCCTCGACATCGATCGTCAGGTGAACGGCAAGAGTGGCGCGGCGTTGACGCGAGCATAGGCAAGACAGGGAAGTCAGGAGCAGGCATGAGGTCGAAAGCAGGCGTGTGGTGGTTGGTCGCGAGCGTAGCAGCTGTTCTGCCAACCTTGGCGCAAGCGGAACTCTATCCGCCTTCGGATGCGCCCCTTGGCACGCAACTATGCATGACCTGTCATGGCTCCTACGGGCAGGGAAGCCCGGTGGTCGGAGGTCCGAATCTCACCGGCATGGAGCCGTGGTACCTCAAGCGGCAGCTCGAGAATTTCCGTGCCGAGATTCGCGGGGCCGAGCGCGACTACGTGCAGGGTAGCGAGATGCGCGTCACGGCAATGGCGTTGAGCGATGCCGACATCGAGGCCGTGATGGCAATGGTGGCATCGTGGCCGGTGGTGGATGCGGAAGAAAGCATCACCGGTGACCTCGAACACGGCGCGCAACTCTACCAGGGTTGTGCCACCTGCCACGGTGCGAAGGCCGAAGGCAATGAAGCCTTGGGCGCACCGGCGCTGACCCTGCGCAACGATTGGTACGTGCTGCAGCAACTGAAGTTGTTCAAGTCCGGTTATCGCGGCGCCCATCCCAACGACGGTTACGGCGCGCAGATGCGGGCGATGATGGAAACGCTCGCGAACGAAAGCGACATGGTCGACGTCGTCGCCTACATCAACAGTCTCGATTGATTCACTGCAAGTCCTTGGAGCAAGCATGCAACGAACGATGAAAACCCTCTTGCTGGCGGCGCTGGCACTCGCGCCCTTCGGTGACCTCTACGCGGATGCCATCGAGCGCAAGGGGGAGGGCCGCCTCTTCTACAACACCATCAAGGTACCGGCGAATGCCGAAACGCTGTATCTGAGCGGTGCCGGCGCGTCCCAGAAGCCTGATGGCACCTGGGGCACGATGGAAGAGCAGGCGGTGGACATCTTCAGCAAGTTCAAGGCCACGCTCGAAGCGGAAGGCTGGTCGATGCGCGACGTGGTGCAGGTGCGCGTCTTCGCTCTGGCCGATGAAAACGGCGTCCTGGATTTCGAAGGCTTCAATCGCGGTTATCTGCAGTTCTTCGGTACCGAGGAAAATCCGATGAAGCCGGTGCGCACCTTCGTGCAGGTGGCGGATTTGGTGGTGGATGGCTGGTTGTTGGAAGTCGAAATACGAGCCGCGCGCGTGGGGCCGGCTTCGTGAGCGAGCATGGAACGGGGCAGGGATGCATCGGTTGCCAGGATTGGCAGCATGGTGAAGTAAGGCTTCGGGGCGGTCCTGCGACCGCCCCATTTTTGCATCAGTAATCGTAGTAGTAGCGGATGCCGTTGGTGCTGCCGTCGTCGCTGTCGCTGCGGAAGCGTGCGGACTTGACCATGGAAAGCAGCTGTTTGACCACCGGTTCCGGCGTACCTTCCGACATGCCGAGCAGTTCGACGTCGCTCACCGAACCCCAGGGCGTGATGTGCAGCGCCAGATCGATGTGACCACGCGCCGCATCGGGATCGAATTCACGCGGCGACAGCGGACTGCGCACGAAGGTCGGCAACACTACCGGACTGTCCTTCAGCGTGAGACGCTCGATCTGATTCTCGTTGAGTCCCGCCTGTGACAACCAACGATTGAGTGTCGCGCGTTGTTTGTTCGCCTCCTCGTATTGGCCGAACAAGAGATGCCAATCGGCCAGTGCCAGCATCACCTGACTCAGCTCTCCCACCGTCGCCTTCGGATTGCGCTGCAGATAGCTGAGCTGACGTTGATAGGCGGTGACGCCGTACTGATAGTCCTGCGGCAGCAAGCCGGCACGCTGCACGCGTTGAATCGAGCTGACGTCGCGGCGCGGGATGCGATGCAGGTAGTCGGGATCACGCAGCACGAGATCGCGCTTGGCGTTGATGTAGTAGGTCTCGATCAGATCGTTCTCGAGTTCGAAGAGGCCCGGGTTGGCGAAGTCGCCCTTCTTCACGATCACGTCGATGGCATCGATGAAGGTTTTCTGCGCCGCGTAGAGCGGTTTGAGGTATTCGCTGTCGCGTGCATAGCGATCGAGCGGATCCTGCAGATTCAACTGTGCGCTCTGGGTGTTGATCGATTCCTGGTTCTTGAGGCGATGCAGGAAGTCTTCCAATTGCCATTCGCCGAGTTGTTTCATGGCGAGCGCGGTTTCGACGCCGTCGCGACCATAGTGGCGTTGGCTCAATACGACCAGTCGTTCCAGCTGGTTCTGGATCGCGGCGCGATCACCGAGCGCACGCAGACTGGTGAGCGTATGGCGTGCCAGCGTGATCTGCTCTTCGGTGTAGAGGCCGTTGTTGGCCTTGTCGATGTGAGCGGCCCGCTCCAGCAACTCCAGCGCCATTTCGTGCTCGCCGCGCTTCTGCTGCAACAGTGCCAGGCTCGTCAGCGTTTCGTAGAGCTCCGGTGCCAAGGCACCATGCTTGTGTTCCAGCTCACTCAGCGTGTGTTCGTAGCGCAGGACGTTGCGTTCATCCTCGCGCGCGACGAGAGCGGGATTGTCGAGCGGCACGAGCATCAGGCTTGGCGGCCGGATGGTCGAAGTGGGGTGATTGAATTCGGCTTCGAGTGGACTCGGGAAAAATTCCACTTGGTCGATTTGCGCAACATCGGCTTCGCTTGCGTCTTTCTTCTGGCCACCGTCGGCCTGCAAGCTGGAAGCGAACAAGAGCAACGTACTGCAGACGAGCGCCGGCGCGCAGGCACGCCGGACCAGCGAGATGTGGTTCATCTTCATTCCCCCGCCGGTTCCCACGGAACCGGACAATGAACAGCGCAATCAGGTTAGGTCAGGTTGGATGCAAGTTGTCATGCGGCCCGACGTCTCCCTTGTAGGCACACTTTTGTTTTTATGATCGTGTGCTCTTGTTTTAGTCCGTCGAGTTGGATCGGAGCCTAAATCAGGCGCGTCGACGCTTTCAACTAAAAATGAAAAAAATGCTGTAATTACCGATACTTGCACCAAATTGGCGCAGCCGAAAACCTGCCTTTTTTTGGTGCAAAATTTCTCGTGTTCGAGGGTTTCCGCTTTCACTTCATGACCTTGCCGTGATCAAACCTTGAACCGAACCGTCTGGACTCCTGCGGTGCGGCGGCTTATCCTCGGGGCTCATAACGATTACTACATCGCATTCCCTTTTTCGCATGAGTTCCCGTCCCTATCTTTTGGCCTTGGGAGTATTCCTAGGCTCCTCCGCATTGGCGCAGTCTGCGTCGGACACCCCGCGTCAGTGGGATCTGCTGCAGTCGTACTGCGTCGAGTGTCATAACTTCGACGACTTCTTCGGTGGCATCGCCTTCGACCTGATGCATCCCGAGGGCATCCCTCAGGAAGCCGAGGTCTGGGAAAGAGCTCTGCGCAAACTGCGCGGTCGTCTGATGCCGCCCCCCGGCAGTCCGCAGCCTTCGGAACAGGAGATCGCTGATTTCGTTTCCTGGATGTCCGGCACGCTCGACGCCACCCCGGTGCACCCGCCTGTCGGCCATGTGCCGCTGCAGCGTCTCAACCGCACCGAATTTGCGCTCGCGGTGAAGGATCTGCTCGACGTCGAGATCAAGGGTGAGGATTTCCTGCCTTCCGAGATCGAGGTCGACGGTTTCGAGAACATCGCTGCTGCACTCAGTGTGTCGCCGGCCTTCCTGGATCAGTACATCGGCGCTGCCCGCGCCGTGGCGCGTCGTGCCATCGGCGAACCGGTACCGAAGCTCGCCAACGTCTACTATCCCGCGCCCGGCGGTTCGCAGGCCAATTTCGAAGACGGCATGCCGCTCGGTTCGCGTGGTGGCATGAAGGTGCGTCACAACTTCCCGGCCGATGGTGAATATCGTCTCAACATCCTCGACCTCGACGTGGGCCTCTACCCGCGTGCGGTGGAGACCCGTCAGACGGTCATCGCACTGGTCGATGGTGTCGAGATCTTCCGTGCCGACCTCGGCGGTGAAGAGGACATGACGCTGGCCAACCGCGACGGTGTCGAAGGTCGCGCCAAGATCATGGAGCGCTTCAACGACATTCCGTTCACGGTGAAAGCCGGCACCCACGACGTGGTGCTGACCTTCATCGAACGTTCGCGCGCCCAGTCCGACACGCCGGTGGGTGGACGCAACGGCTTCGGTGGCGCGCGTCTGGCACGCTACCTCGACGGCATCCAGATCGTCGGCCCCTTCAATTCCACGGGCGTGTCGATGACGCCGTCCCGCGCCAAGATCTTCGTCTGCCAGCCCCAGGCGCAGTCGGAAGAGTTGTCCTGCGCCAAAGAAATCATCGCCAACCTTGCGCGTCGTGCCTTCCGGCGTGAAATCACCGAGCGCGACATCGAGGACTACCTGCCGTTCTTCGAAGCGGGCCGTAGCGGCGCCGCTGGTTTCGACGGCGGCATCGAACAGGCGGTGGCCGCCATCCTCGCCAGCCCGGACTTCCTCTACCGCGGCATCGGCGTCGAGAAGGAACGCAGCAGTTCCAACCTCGTGGCGTTGAACGACACCGAGCTCGCGTCGCGTCTTTCTTTCTTCCTGTGGGGGCAGGGCCCGGATGACACCTTGCTCGACCTCGCACGCGACAAGCGGCTGAGCGAACCGGAAGTGTTGCGCGAGCAGGTGCTGCGCATGCTCTCCGATCGTCGTGCCCGCAATCTGGTGGACAACTTCGCGTTGCGCTGGCTCAACCTCGACGATCTCACCGCGGTGCAGCCGGAGCCGGAATACTTCCCGGGCTTCAACAACCTGCTGCGTCAGGACTTCGCCACCGAGGTGAAACTGTTCCTCGGCAGCATCCTGCTCGAAGAGCGTCCGGTGCATGAAATCCTCACCGCCAGCCACACCTTCCTCAACGAGCGTCTGGCGCGTCACTACGGCATCGACGATGTGTTCGGTGCGCAGTTCCGTCGCGTGGAACTGAAGGACGAGCGTCGCTGGGGCATCCTCGGCAAGAGCGCGGTGTTGTTGCGCACTTCCTACGGCGACCGCACTTCACCGGTACTGCGCGGCGCCTGGGTACTGGAAAAACTGATGGGCACGCCGCCGTCGCCGCCGCCGCCCGACGTGGAAACCGACCTTTCCGTGCCAGCCGGTCAGAAGCCGACCACGGTGCGTGAACGTCTCGAACAGCATCGCGTCAACCCGACCTGCAACCAGTGCCACGGTGTGATCGACCCCATCGGTCTCGCACTGGAGAACTTCGATGTGGTGGGTCAGTGGCGTGATCGCGACCGTCTGGCCGATGCACCGATCGACGCCAGCACGGTGATGCCTAACGGCGTTGCCATCGAAGGTCCGGTGGAACTGCGCGCACAGCTGAGCCGCGATCCTTCGTTCTTCGCCCAGGCCATCACCGAAAAACTGATGATGTACGCGGTGAACCGCGAGCTCGAATATTTCGACATGCCGGAAATCCGTCGCATCGTCAAAGCCGCCGAAAGCGAGAACTACACTCTGTCGTCGCTGATACTCGGCATCGTCAACAGTCCCGCATTCCGCAATCAGGCCCTGCCTGAAGGGGATGCCGGACAGGTGGCTGCGCTACCCCAATAAGATCAGGAGGCCGACCATGTTCATCACCAAGAAGCATTTGTCACGTCGCACCTTGTTGCGTGGCAGTGGCGTCGCGCTGGCTCTGCCCTTGCTCGAAGCCATGTTTCCGGCGGCGACGGCCCTGGCTCAGAGTGGGGCCATGCCGAAGACCCGTGCTGGTTTCTTCTACCTGCCGCACGGCGCCATCATGGGCAACACGTCCCATGGCAAGAAGTACGACGCCTGGACGCCGCAGGGTGAGGGCTCCCAGATGGAACTCAACACCATCATGAAGTCGCTCGAGCCGTACAAGCGCTACGTCAACGTCTTCAGCAATCTCGAAAACGCCGCCTGTCTGGGTTCGGTGCATACGCTCAACCCGGCCACCTGGCTCAGCAGTGTGCGTCCCGACAACAGCGCGCCCGGTGCCCTGATGGCGACCACGCTCGACCAGGTCATCGCGCAGCAGATCGGTCAGGAAACTCCGCTGCCCTCGCTGGAATTGGCTGCCGAAACCACGGTGCAGGTGGCCGCTTGCGGCGGTGGCACCGGTGGTTGCTACTACAGCTCCACGCTGTCGTTCCGTAACCCGACCTCGCCGCTGCCGATGGAATTCAACCCGCGCAAGGTGTTCCTGCAGCTCTTCGGCGAAGGCGATACCAGCGAAGAACGCGAAGCGATCATTCGTCAGAAGGCGAGCATCCTCGACCTGATCAGTGAGCGTACGCACGAGCTGCAGAAGGCACTGGGACCGAGCGATCGTCAGGTACTCGAGGGCTATCTCGACACCGTGCGCGAGATCGAGCGTCGCGTGGAACTGGCCGCTTCGCAGGATCTCTCCAACCTCGACGTGCCCACGGCACCGGTAGGTGAACTCGACAATTTCGATCAGCAGGTGGATCTGATGTTCGACCTGCTGGCGCTGGCCTATCAGGCCGACCTGACCCGTGTGGCCTCGTACATCATGGTGGCCGAAGGCACCAACCGTACCTACAACCACATCGGTGTGCCCGACGCCTTCCATCCGCTGTCGCATCACGCCAACGACGAAGAGCGCATCCGTCGTCTGATCCGCATCCAGACCTGGCACATGGAGCGCTTCGCTGCGTTCATCGAGAAGATGGCCAACACGCCGGACGGCGATGGCTCGCTGCTCGATCATTCGCTCTTCATGTATGGCTCGAACATGAGCAACAGCGACAAGCACGACAACTACGCCGTGCCCAACATTCTGGTGGGTGGCGCCAACGGCAAGATGAAGGGCGGTCAGCACATCGTGCTGCCGGAGCGCACGCCTTTGGCCAACCTGCACCTGACCGTGCTGCACAAGGTTGGTATCGAGGCCGAGAGCTTCGCCAACAGCACCGGGCCCATCGCAGGAGTATGAGCAACGTGGCTGTAACCTTCATGAATCGTCGTCGTCTTCTGGGTGCCGGTCTCAGCCTGATGGCTGGTGCCGCGCTGCCGCGTCTCTCGCTCGGCGCCACTCAGTTGGCGGATTCTCTGGTCGTTCTCGATGACATCGGTGCCAATGTCGTGGCGCTGCGTACTTCGGATGGTCTGGTGCTCGTCGATAGCGGCGCACCGAGCGCTACCGACACCTTGCTCAAGCACGTGGATTCGATGGCCGAAGGCAAGCTGGCCGCGCTCTTCAACACGCATTGGCATGAAGAGCAGGTCGGCGGCAACGTTGCACTGGGTGAGCGTGGCATCGAGATCATCGCCCACGCCAAGACGCGCACGCATCTTTCGGTCGAGTACTACGTGCCGCCCGAAGCGCGCTATCACAAGCCGCTGCCGGCCAAAGGCATTCCGCAAACGGTGTTCTACATGGATGCCGAGAGCCGCACCATCGGCGGCAACCACATCGAATATGGCTACCTGCGGCAGGCCCACACGGATGGCGACATCTATGTGTTCTTCCGCGATCAGAACGTACTGGCCGTGGGTGACGTCGCCTCGCCCGAGCGCGATCCGGCACTCGACTGGTATGGCGGCGGCTGGCTCGGTGGTCGTGTCGATGCCATGACGCAGTTGCTCGCTCTCGCCAATGACGACACGCGCATCGTGCCCGCCTTCGGCAAGGTGATGAGCCGCGCCGAGCTGCAGGCCGAGCGCGACATGATGGCCTTCCTGTACGAGAAAACCGTGGACCTGATCCGCGAAGGCAAGTCTGCCGAGGAAATGCTGGCAGAAGGCTTCATGGACACGCTGCCGCGTCGTTTCGCCGATCCGGGGCGCTTCCTTTATGACAATTACAAAGGGCTGTGGGCGCATCACAACAAGCTCGCTCCCAACATCGTGTGATTCGGGAACGTATATTCCATGAAGAAGCTTAAGTCTCGAGCCCTTTCCCATTGGTTGCTGAGCGCTGCCTTGCTGGCGCCGCTGAGCATCGATGCCCAGGAAGCAGCACTGCTCGCCGACCTCATCCAACAAGGTGATCCCGCCGCGCAGGAAGCTCTGCGCCGCGGCGCCGACGTCAATGCCCGTCAGGCCGATGGCACCAGTGCACTGCATTGGGCCGTCTATCGCAACGATGTCGAGCTGGTGAAACAGCTCCTCTCGCGCGAAGCCGATCCCAACGTGCGCAACATATTCGGTTCCACGCCGTTGCTCGAAGCAGTGAAGGTGGCCAACCTCGAAAGCGTGCGTCTCCTGCTCGAAGCCGGCGCCGATCCGAACCTGGGCAACGACGACAACCAGACGCCGCTGATGATCGCGGCCGACATCGGTTCGCTGGAAATTTCCGAGCTGCTCATCAGCAAGGGCGCCAACGTCAACGCCGTCGAAACCTGGCGCGGTCAGAACGCGCTGATGTGGGCTTCCGCTGCCAATCACGGTGCCGTCGCGAAATTGCTCGTGAAACACGGTGCCGACGTGAACCTGCGTGCCGCAAGTTTCGACTGGGCGACGCAGATCACTTCCGAACCGCGCGCGCAATATCGTCCTACCGGTGGCCTGACGCCGCTGCTCTATGCGGCACGTGGTGGTTGTAAGGAATGCATCGATGCGATTCTCGACGCCGGTGCCGACATCAACCTGCCCGATCCCGACGGTGTCACGCCGCTGATGGTGGCGATCGACAACCTGCATTTCGATGTGGCGGCACACCTGCTCGAGCGTGGTGCCAACCCGCATGCCTTCGACTGGTGGGGCCGTACGCCGCTCTACGTCGCAGTGGACGTCAATACGCTGACCAGCCGCTTTGGTGAAGAAGAAATCGAAAGCCACAACGAGCTCGATGCCATCGACGTGATGCGTCTTCTGCTCGAAGCCGGTGTCGATCCGAACCCGATGTTGAACATGCATCGTCCGGGCCGCGGCGGTAACGGTGGCCGCTTCACCGACGACCTCCTGAACTCCGGTGCCACGCCGCTCTTGCGCGCCGCCAACTCGATGGACGTCGAAGCCGTACGCGTGCTGCTGGAGCACGGGGCCTTGGTCGATCTGCCGAACGCGATGGGCGTGACTCCCTTCCTCGCTGCCGCCGGTTTCGGTTCGCCGCGTGGGGTGCTGGCGGGTCGCTATGGTCCGGAAGATCAGGATGAGGCGATCGAAACCATCAAGCTCCTGGTAGCCGCTGGTGCCGACATCAATGCGCGTGTCACCGATACCACGAGCCTTACGGCACGCATCGCGCGTCGCAGTTCGCTCACCGATCGCACGGGCCAGACCGCCGTTTACGGCGCCATCAGCCAGGGTTGGCTCGAAGTGACGAAGTTCCTGGTGGAAGAGCTGGGGCTCTCGCTCGAAGTCACCGATGCCAAGGGCAAGACGCCGCTCGATGCGGCCAAGGGTGACGGCGGGGGACGCGTCGATCGTCCCAACGAGGTCCTCGTGGCCTACATCGAAAGCAAACTCTGAACCTACAGCCACCCTCGCGGTGGCTGTTTTTTATCAGCGTGGTCGATGGGCAAGAACACAACGCAGCTGATCCCTCCAACGGCTGGAACGCCGTCGCAGAGCAATTCGTTCAGGTAAGACGGAGCTCCAACATCGGCGCAGCGACGGTCGCCGAGTGGTCCCGACAACTTCCCTCAGGCTGTGCCGTACTCGATCTCGGTTGCGGCTTTGGTCTCCCAGTCGCCAAAACGCTGAGTGACCGGGGCTTCGAACTTTTCGGCATCGATGCCTCGCCAAGATTGGTGGCGGAATTCACGCAGCAGCTTCCCCATGCTCAGGTCAGATGTGAAGCGGTGGAGCACTCCGCGTTCTTCGGGAGGAAGTTCGACGGAGTCGTTGCTGTTGGGTTGCTCTTTCTTCTGCCGCCGCAAACGCAGCTCAAGCTTCTAGCCAGAGTGGCAAGCGTTTTGAACGAGGGCGGTCACTTCCTCTTTACGGCGCCGCAGCAAGTCTGCAGTTGGCAGGATCTGCTGACTGGGCGTGAATCCCTCTCCCTCGGTAAAGATGCATACGTCACCGCGGCGCAGGCACGAGGACTTACGTTGTGCGGCGAATATGAGGATGAAGGAGAGAACCACTATTTCTCCTTCTTCAAGCGTGGGGCTGGTTGAAAGCTTCGTGCTGCCGTTGGTTGGGTCATTGCATCGAATGACTTGCGCATCCGCCTGTGCTCATTCTTATCCTGCGCGCGCGTCGCGCTCGTCTCTCCATTTTTGACTATGCGATAGTGAATGGTTGAAAGCTATCTCTGGGTGTTCGTCGTGGGCACTCGTCACGCTTCTCCCATCGTCTCCTTCGAGACGCTCTAGAACCTCGACCCGCCAGCCAGAAATTTTGGCGCCCTTGCAGCTCCTGAACTATTACGAGCCATACGACAACCATGGAATGGGGACGTTCGTATGCAAAGGACTCTGCAAAGGCTGGCCGGCCTCAAACTGGCATTGAGAAGTAAACGCACGCAAACAGGGAGGATGGTTTCCTTCTTGTTGTTCTCGGGACTCGCCACGCAAGGATTCGCGCAGGCGAGTGTGTCGGTCAACGTAACACCCAAGACGATTGCACCAGGTGGCTCGGCGACCATTTCGTGGTCTGCTTCGAACGTGTCCTCGTGCACCTATGAGGGCAGTTCGTGGCCCAGCTCGGGCTCACAGCAGGTGAGTCCACCCAGTACCAAGACCTACACCTTGGTCTGTGTACCGAAAACGGGCGGAGGGCAAGTGTCGGGTTCGGCCACTCTGACGGTGACCACGCCTTCACCACCCACGGTCAGCGTCAGCGCGTCGCCGACGACGATCAACGCGGGGCAAAGCAGCACCATCACGTGGTCGAGCAGCAACGCTTCCTCCTGTACCTATGACGGACTTTCCTGGCCGGTCAGTGGCAGCCAGAGTGTCAGCCCCACTGCCACCAAGACCTACACCTTGAGCTGCAGCAACGCGGGTGGTACCACCTCTCGCTCAGTCACCATCACGGTCAAGAGCGCATCGTCCACGCCACCGTTGCCAACGGTCACAGCCAGCCTCGCCTCCACCTCGATTCCGATCAACGGCACCACTACCGTGACCTGGAGCAGTACCAATGCCACTTCCTGCAATCAGGGTGGAACCAGTGGTACCAAAACCGTTGGCCCTTACAGCAGCGCCGGAAACAGAAGTCTCATCGTGAGTTGCACCGGTGCTGGTGGCACCACTTCCAAGACACTGAACTTCACGGTCACGCAGAACGGTGGCAGTGCGGGCCAGTGCCCCGCCACCTATGCCAATGCACCATCGACGATGCAGGGGATGGCCAATGGCTCCTATTACTACAAGGTCACCGGTGCCAGTGGTCATGGCTGGGGTACCGACTACTACACGGACGACAGCAATCTCGCGGCGATGGCGGTGCACGCAGGCATCGTGCCCGTGGGGGGCAGTGCCATCATCCGCGTCGACAAGAGCGGTGGGCGCAGCTCCTACACCGGTAGCACGCGCAACGGCATCACCACCTCGAGTTACGGTAGTTGGAGCGGCACCTATACGGTGGCGCTTCATCAAGCGTGTGGCGCGGTCGATACCACGCCCGATGCCTTTTCCTTCGTCAACGCGACGAATCAGGCTCCCAACACCTTGGTGACTTCGGACCCCGTCACACTCAAGGGTTTCAGCGGTACGCTCACTGCTTCGGTCACCGGCGATTCGAGTGCCCAGATTTCCAAGGACGGCACCACCTGGGCGAAGCAGGTGAGCGTGAGCGCAGGCAACAGCATTCGTGTGCGTCTGCAGTCGGCCGCGAGCGCCGGAACCACGCGCACCGCGACGGTGAGCGTCAACGGAGTGAGCGCTTCTTGGTCGGTGACGACCGCTGCGAGCAGCGGCGGCTCGGGTAGTGGTGGATCGAGTACCAGCAATTGGCTGAGGGTTTCAGCTGCGACGGATCTGGCGACGTTGCAGAACGGCAGCATCAGCATACGACAGCGCGACAAGCTGAAACTGACCGTCACCACCGATGTGCCGGCTTCCTGTACTGCGAAGACGCTCACCGGGGGCACCGACAAGAACATCTCCTTCAGCACCGAAGGCAATGGTGTGGGCCTTGCTGTGAATCTGCCCAAGTTCTACTTCCTCGGCGCGCAGCAAAGTCTGACGGTGTCGTGCTCCGCCAGCGGCAAGGGCACGCAGAGTTCGAGTTTCACCGTGAAGGTCAGCGAAATCGGCAGTGGCACTGGTCCCGTGCCCACGATTTTCACTGCGGCGATCACGACCCTCAGTGGCAGCAACCTCAACGGCAAGAGCTTCAGCCTGGATACCCCGGTAAGGGTCAGCTGGACCGCATCCAATGCCACGGCCTGCTACATCAAGGATCGGCCCCAGGAGTATGCAGTGATCAATACCGGCACGGAATTGCCGCCTTACTATTTCGGCAAACCCGGCAACTACAACTTCGAGTTCTACTGCGTCGGTAATGGCGGCATGTCCACGACGAAGAACTTCTCGTTCACCGTCACTGCTCCCAGCACAGCGCCGAATGCAACCCCAGGTTTCCGTGGTGAGTACGAAGTGAATGCGATCCAGGTGAATGGGGACGGTAAGCCTGATCTGCACGTCAAACCTGCCGCCAACAACACGAGATCCGGGGTCAGCGAGTTCGTGTTGGTCAGCCAGCCCAAGAACAACGGCTACACCATCTCGCGTGTGCAGTCGGGTTGGAATACGAGTGCGGTGCTGCAGGCGGGATTGGAATTCCTGATCGGCGACGTGGATGTCGATGGTCATGCCGACATGATCATCAAGAACATCAATGGCGTGGATGACGTCATCATCTATGCGCCGTCCGTCGCCAAGGGCATTCCGGGCGGCTTGGGCGAGAACGGCTATGTGGTAGTCGATCGCAACTTCAAGACCTTCTTCGAGGATCTCTACAACATCACGCTCGATCCGACCTATCTGGATCGCTACACCTACCGTCATACCCAACCAGTGGTCTACCACATGCCCATCGGTGGTGTGGGCGATTGCATGGGCAGCCAGGTAACGGTGGGCCCCTTCGATCTGGCGGTATGTGCAGATCCGTTGGGGCTTGTTCCGACTCTCCCGGTGTTCGACAACATCATCACCTTGTACAAGGTGGTCGAGCTCTCCAACGGTATGCCGGACTATACATACTGGCTGCCGGAGACCAATAATCTGCGCTGTGTCCTTTGGTGTAACGGTCAGTTAGGTATATTTGATCTCGGCAAGATCGTTGGTGGCAGCGTACAAGCCCGAAAGCTGACGGAATCGCTCTCCGCCATCCTGCGGCGGCCGTTCATGCGGAACGTGTTGCTTGCGAACTATGCAGTGGCACCCATCGACGGCAACTATCCGGGCGGACTGGAGCAGGGTCGTAAGAACAAGTTCGAGATCTTCCTCATCGCCATGTTCGGCATGGTGCTGGGTCAGGACTACGGCTGCAGGGTGTTGGAAAAGGTCTCGGGTGACGACATGGATTGTGAGTTTTTCGCAAGCATCGATAGCTCGGGTGGCATGCCTGCCGGTGATCTTTCGATTACGCCGCAGGAGAGGGAGTATGCTGCCTCGGGTGATAGGGTGAAGTTCTGGGAATCGCGCCACGCCAAGGGAGATCCTGTGGCACACATCGCCCTGCATGTGGTCAAGAATACACTCGATCCGAAGGAGCCTGCGGTTAGCTCACTCGGTATGGAAACCAATGACCGACTGCAGTCTTATCTCGATGAAATCTACGAGGCTGGCGGTCCGAGGATTACTTTAGAGCAGGTTGGTATAGCGGTGATGCAGGGACATATCAGAGCTGTGGATGCTGATATTAGGGACAAGGTGGGTACTAAGCTCGGTGCATTAAGCGTTCCGCAGGTAGATGATTACCATGTTGAGGCGTTTGAAAGTCTTGGGATCCCGGCAGCTGCTTACGGCGGGAAAGCATACTTAGGGATGGTTCCCAAGTTCCTGTACTGTCCGAAATGCGATCCAGTCCACTTATCACAGCGATGAAAAATCAGTACGCCAAAATCGTACTACTGCTCTTCTCTTTATTGGGAGGAGCGGTAGTACTTGGCTGGAAGCTGATGTCGACGAACATGGTTTATGAAATTAGCGGGCGGCAATATGTGATTCCTGACGAATATTTAGGGCCGTTTGCTAGGAGAGGTTCGAACGTGTGGGGTTCGGGTGAAGGGTTTGACCCTGAAGGCCCGATCACCTTTGTCTATTTCTCTAACGAAGAACTGAGAGATAGGTTTCCTAGATACGTAGCGAAGTATGGAGAACAAGGTTTCAACACTACGTTTTCGGTGATGGTATTCACCAGCAATAAAGTTGGAACTTTTCAGGATGATTTTCTCTATTTCTTGCCCGAAAGCGGTGTTGGGGTAGATGTTGAGTACGATATTGAAACCACCTTGTATACCTTCCGACGAGAAGACAACCCCTACGACTTGTTCCTAGGCACGATCAACCCGTACGAATCGGGATTCGACGGTATCGATAAAGAGATTTTCATTCGATGCTGGGCGTGGAGGAATGAGATCCCCGCAGGTTGGAGTTGCAGCTACACCATCAAGAGAGAGGAAACCTTTTTCAACTTCAGAGTGTCGTTCGCAAACTTAGGTCTTCTACACGAACTCACCGACTACTTCTTCACCAAACTAAATTCCTGGCGCGTCGAAGACTAGGACGCGCCAGTCCTATTCCTCCCCTAAGGTCATCAAGCTCGCATTGCCGCCGGCGGCGGTGGTGTTGATGGTGATGGTCTTTTCCACGCTGAAACGTCGCAGGTAGTCGGGTCCACCGGCCTTGGGACCAGTACCGGAAAGGCCCATGCCGCCGAAGGGATGCGTGCCGACGACGGCTCCGATGATGTTGCGGTTGACGTAGATGTTGCCAGCACGGATGCGGCGGCTGACGTACTCGATGGTGGAATCGATGCGGCTTTGAATGCCGAAGGTCAGACCGAAGCCGCGGGCGTTGAGCGCATCGATCACGGAATCCAAATCTGCGCGGCGATAGCGCAGTACGTGGAGCACTGGCCCGAAGACTTCGCCCTCCAGTTGCTCGAGGCGTTCGAGTTCGAAGGCAACGGGGGCGAAGAAGGTGCCATGTTGGGTCTCCTCTGGCAGCGTGCAGCGGTGGATCACGCGCGCTTGTTGTTCCATCCGTGCACTGTGCGCCAGCAGCATCCGCCGCGCATCTTCATCGATCACGGGCCCAACGTCGGTTGAAAGCAAAGCGGGATCACCGACCGACAGTTCCGCCATGGCACCAGCCAACATCTCGATCATGGTGTCTGCGATGTCGTCCTGTACGAGTAGGAGCCGCAGCGCCGAGCAGCGTTGTCCCGCACTTTGAAAGGCGGAGCTCAGTACATCGGCGCAGACTTGTTCCGGCAACGCTGATGAATCCACGAGCATGGCATTGAGCCCGCCGGTTTCGGCGATGAAGGCAGCGATGGGGGAGTCGCGCTTGGCCAAGGTGCGATTGATCACCCACGCGGTGTCGGTGCCTCCGGTGAAGGCGACGCCACTCACACGTGTGTCGGCCAGCAATGCCGACCCGATCTCTGGCCCAGGCCCCGGCAGGAACTGCAGCACGTCTTTTGGAACGCCGGCTTCGTGCAATAGCCGCACTGCGGCATGTGCGATCAGAGACGTTTGTTCAGCGGGTTTGGCGATCACCGTGTTGCCGGTCACCAAGGCCGCGACCAGCTGTCCCATGAAGATCGACAGCGGAAAGTTCCACGGACTGATGCATACGAACACACCGCGGCCTTCACGCAGGAGCTTGTTGTTCTCTCCAGTAGGACCGGGCAGGGCGATGGCTGTGAAATCTTCGCGCGCGCGTAGTGCGTAGTAACGACAGAAATCCACTGCTTCGCGCAGCTCGCCCACGGAATCGGCGAGCGTCTTGCCGGCTTCGGCCTGGCACAGCGCGACGAAGTAGGGCAGGCGCTCTTCCAGTAGGTCGGCAGCTCGCTCGAGGCTTGCGGCACGCGTCGCTACATCCGTACCGTTCCATTTCGCGAACGCTGTTTCCGCTTGCGCCAGAGCCAGCTCCACGTCCTGTGCTGTTGCGTAACGAACCGTGCCGAGGCTGCGGTGGCGATCGGCGGGCGAGGTCACTCCGATGATCGGTCCCTGCTTGGTCGTATTGGGCAACAAAGGCTCCGCATGGTGTTCGGTGGCAAGTACCGTGTTCATCGCTTGCTGCAACTGCTTCAACACCAGGGTGTCGCTGAGATCGAGACCCATGGCGTTCAGTCGGTCGCCATAGAGCTGGCGTGGTAATGGAATGCGCGGGTGGGGCAATGGCTCAGTGCGCGCCAAGCTCGTGCGTGGATCGGCGATGATCTGTTCGATCGGCGTCTGGTCATCGGCAATGCGATTGACGAAAGATGAGTTGGCACCGTTCTCCAAGAGACGCCGCACCAGATAGGGCAGGAGCTGTTCGTGGCTGCCAACGGGCGCATAGATGCGACAGGCGATGCCCGTGTCACGCAGCATCGCTTCATGCAGCGGAACGCCCATGCCATGCAGGCGTTGAAACTCCATGTCATCCGCACCGACGCCGGCTTCTTCCGCCAGCTCCAATACCGTCGCTACCGTATGCGCATTGTGTGTGGCGAACTGTGGGTAGAAGCACTGCGGATCGGCCAACAAGGATTTGGCACACGCGAGATAGGACACGTCGGTGGCAGCCTTGCGCGTGAAGACGGGGTAGCCGTCGAGGCCGCGTTCCTGCGCGCGTTTGATTTCACTGTCCCAATAAGCACCCTTGACCAGCCGCACCATCAGGCGACGTTTATGTTCGCTTGCTTCCTCACGCAGCCAGGCAATGAGATCGCAGGCCCGTTTCTGATATGCCTGTACTGCGAGCCCCAAGCCGTCCCAGCTACGCAGCGAAGTGCTCTGCATCAACTCACGCAGCAAGAGCAGCGATGGTTCGAGTCGATCTGCTTCCTCCGCATCGATGGTGAGGCCAATGTTTGCATCACGCGCGGCTTCGCAGAGTTCGAGTAGACGAGGCAACAGTTCCTTGCGTACACGTGTGCCTTGCGCGAACTCGTAGCGGGGATGCAGTGCCGAGAGTTTGATCGAGATGCCGGGTGAAACGATGGGCCCACCCTTGGCCACCTTGCCGATGGCGGCGATCGCACTCAGGTAGGCCTGGTGATAACGCTCGCTGTCGGCTCGCGTGCGTGCCGCTTCACCGAGCATGTCGTAGGAATGACGAAAACCGCGTTCTTCGTCGATGCGCGCACGTTCCAACGCGGATTCGATGTTGCGTCCCATCACGAACTGGCGACCGAGGATGCGCATGGCATGCCGCAACATGGCGCGCATCAAGGGCTCGCTGCTGCGTTGCAGCAAGGCGCGCAGGACGGTGTGGCCCCGCGAGCCGAGCACTTCGTCGGCGCGCAGCACGCGGCCGGACACCATCAGGCCGAAAGTAGATGCGTTGACGAAGAGCGAGTCGCTGTTGCCGAGATGTTTTTCCCAGTCTTCCTGTTTCAGCTTGTCGCGGATGAGGAGGTCGGCGGTGTCTTCATCGGGAATACGCAACAGGGCTTCGGCGAGACACATCAGCACCACGCCTTCGGGAGTGGACAGCTGATACTCGTGCATCAAGGCGTCGATGCCGCTGCCTTCGCGGCGGCGCTCGCGTACGGTCTGCACCAGATTGCGCGCGCGGCGCTGGATGCGCGCCAACGCCGCTGCATCCTGTTGTGCCACTTCGAGTAGACGCTTTACCTGCGTGCTTTCATCACAGCGGTAAGCCTGACGCAGCGCTTGGGTCGCTGCGGAATCGGGAAGAAGCTCGTCGAATTGCATGCGGACCTCCGAAGGACGCGATGATGATAGCGTCTTCGGCGCTCCGCGCGAGATGGCAGAGGGAAAACGGCGCACCGAAGTGCGCCGTTCCGACTCAGTTCACCAAGCTTTGAATCGGTGCCGGTACACGGCCGCCGTAACGCACGAAGGCATTGGGCAGAGTGCCCTGATTCACCGCGATGATCGGACCTTCGCCCAGGAGACCGCCGAACACCACTTTCTCACCGGCTTTCTTGCCGGGCACCGGAATCAGGCGAGCGGCAGTCGTCTTCTTGTTGATCACGCCGATCGCCATCTCGTCGGCGATGATGGCGGCGATCATTTCCGCCGTCGTGTCACCCGGGATCGCCACCATGTCGAGCCCCACCGAGCACACGCAGGTCATCGCTTCGAGTTTTTCCAGACTCAAGGTGCCCGCTGCAGCGGAGGCTGCGATGTTGAGGTCTTCACACACCGGGATGAAGGCACCACTCAGTCCGCCGACGTGCGAGCTGGCGAAGGCGCCGCCTTTCTTGACTGCATCGTTGAGCATGGCGAGGAAGGCCGTGCTGCCGGGAGCACCGATGCAGGGCAGGCCTACGGCCTGGAAGATTTCGCCGACGCTGTCGTTGTAGTTCGGCGTAGGAGCCAGCGAGAGATCGACGATGCCGAAGGGCAGGCCAAGAGTCTCGGCTACTTCGCGGCCCACCAATTCACCGGCACGGGTGAGGCGCGCGGCGGCCTGTTTGATGATTTCCGAGACGCGGCTGAGATCGATTTTCTTCTCATGATCGATGGCGCGCAGGATGGCGTTCTTGACCACGCCGGGCCCACTCACGCCGACGCTCACCACCGCGTCCGCTTCGCCGATGCCGAGATAGGCGCCTGCCATGAAGGGCACATCCTGCGGGATGTTGGCGAACACGACGAGTTTCGCAGCGGCGAGACCATCGCGATCCTTGCTCAATTCCGCCGCTTCCTTGATCACCTGGCTCATGCGGTTGATCGCATCCATGTTGAGGCCGGCGCGGGTGGAAGCGACGTTCACCGAAGCGCAGAGACGTGAGGTTTCGGAAAGCGCACGCGGAATGGCATCCATCAGATTGCGATCGCCCTGACTCGTGCCTTTCTCAACCAGTGCAGAAAAACCACCGATGAAGTCGATGCCGAGATTCTCGGCGGTGTCGTCGAGCTGCAGCGCCACTTCGACCAATTGGTCCGCACTGAAGGGGGCGCCGACCACGGCGATCGGGCTGATGGAGATGCGCTTGTTCGCGACGTCGATGCCGTAGCGACGACCGATGCGATTGCAGGTGGGTACGAGCTTGTCGGCGGTACGCATCAGCTTGTCGTGGATCTTGCGCTTGAAGGTGGCGAGATCGTCGCTGATGCAATCGGTGAGGTTGATGCCGACGGTCACCGTGCGCAGGTCGAGGTTCTCCTCCTTGACCATCGCCAGTGTGGAGAGAATTTCTTTGTTGCTGAGCATGGGTATTCCTGTGCGACCTAACGGTCGATGTGGCTCACCGCTTCGAAGATCTTGCGGTGCTGGATGTTGAGATCGAGACCGCGTTCATTGGCAATCTGCGCGAGGTCGGCACGCAGATCGTCCATCACGGTGGCGCGCGGCACGTCCACTTCGAAGATCATCACGTTGTCGAAGCGTGAACTGAAACCAGTGAGACGCGCGTAGAGGTTGGTGATGTTCAGACCGTGACGTGCCAGCGTATCGGCGATGGCAGCGATCAGACCGGGCTGATCCGGGCCACTGGCGGTGACGACATAGGGTTGGGTTTCCGGCTTCTCCACCGCAGATGGTGGTGCGTAGTGGTCCACGTGCACGAACAGATGTTGCTCGGCGCAGGCTTCGCGTAAGGCTTCCTTGAGCGATGCCGGGCTTTCCTCGGCGGGAATGGAAGCGATGATCAGCGCCCCGAAGATGTCCTGCAAGAGCGCCTGGCTGACGTTCTCGATGTTGCCACGGTGAGCTGCGATCTCGCGCGCCAACGTGGCGATGATGCCGGGCTGATCCTGGCCCAGTACGGAAATGAGCACCTTGTTCACATTTGCCCCCTGTGCGTGAGTGCTATGACGAATCAGCCCCAACGTGCGCGGTGGCGACGAATGGAACGATCCCGGGGAATCATGGTATTCCGGCCTGCGCTCGTAGCGCTTGTTGTTCAGGGGGCCGCCTGGCGTCGGCAGGGCTGGCTGGATGAGCCCGCGCTGGTGCGCGGACCGGGGCATTTTAGGCCTGCGGGCCGGCGCATGCCAGCGGACGATGCTCAGCCGTAGCGCGGACCATCGGCCGGAGGCGTGGGGAAGTCGCCCATCGGTGGGCGCGAGAAGAAGAATTCCTCGATCGAGCGCCACAAGCGCTGGCGGCGCAACGCGGCCACGTGTCGCTCCAGCGCGTCGGCCCATTCCTGAAAGTAGAAATCCCGCAAGCCCATGCCTCCACCCATCAGATCGGTGGGGCCGTGGACCGCATGACCGTGTTCGTCGGTGCCGCTGTGGCTGTATGCCGTCGCGCCGGGACTGCGCTCACTTGCTGAGAGACCGTGCCCCGGATGATCGAGCCCTATGAAATGGCCGAACTCGTGAACGGTCGCGATCTGTGTGTGCCCCGGTGCGCTGGAACGTTTGCGGATCGGGGTGTTGTCGTGTTCGTCCAGTGTGGCGTGGGTGCGGCTGCTGCTGGAGGTGCGGTGCACGCCAGTGGGGTTGGCAGACACATCCACGTCCCAATCGCAGAACGGCCAGTTTCCACCTCCTGGCATCAGCATGATGTCGACCAATGGTCGATAACCCTCGTCGATGTTCCTTTGTGGCAGCACGTCCGAATACGACTGCGGGGGTTTGATGACGAAACTACTGTTGTTGAAGGTGTTCTCGATGGAGTGCTCGAACTGGGTCCGGAATGTATTTCTGCGCGTTTCCGTCCACGCGGTTCCGTTCAAGATGTCGGCCAAGGTGTCGTTGAAATTGAGGTTCACCAGGAAGTTGCGCTCGATGGTGCGTGCACTGTCATCGATCTTCCAGAATTCGCGATGAACCGTATTGGTGGCGGCATCTTGCGTGACGTGCGCCAATTCGTGCGCAAGCAAGTGCAGGCCTTCGTGGCTGTGGGGGGCGTATTGTCCGTAGGCGAAGCTGATGACGTTGCCGTAAGTGAAGGCGCGTGCACTGAGTGCATGGGCTTCGAGCGCCGCTTGCCGATCGCTACGGATGCGCACGTGATCGAGCCTGGTGCCGAAACGGGGTTCAAAGTAGTGGCGTACGTGATCAGGCAGCGTTTGACCCGAGCCACCGCCGGAGGTGCTACCGCGCGATGAAGGCTCGGCTTGGGCCGGTGTCGACATGGACAGCACGCGTTCGGCGGTGCGATGTGCTTGAAGTTCTCGATGATCTCCGGGCTGACTCAGACTGCGGCCGGCGAGAACGCCGTCACGAAGATGTTGCAGCGCCTGATTGCCGAGTGCGTGGGTAGTGTCGTGGGCTTGTGCGTGACGCGAGGGTTTGCGCCTGGGGGACGAGGAGGAAGTGTGTGAGCCGTCCTTCGCATTGGAAGGAAGGGCTTCACGGCGGGTGCTGCGCATGGCATGTCCCTCGTCCATGGGGTATTGGGCGCGAGTATAGCCATCCTCATCCACCGCAGCTCATCGAGCGCAACGAAAGACAGTGTGCACGCGAGTACCGAGAGTTTCTTCCATCCGGGTTCGCATCAGGAGCGCGCTCTGCATGAAGCGAAGAGCGCGAAAGCGCAGTGAGGGAGCTCAGCCGTAGCGCGGGCTTCCCGGCGGCGGTACCGGGAAATCTCCCATCGGCCACGGCCGTAACAGGTCGTTGATGTTGTTGATGAGCCGCTGAATGCGCAGCCTCGCTACATGACGGTCCAACTCCCGTGCCCATTCTTCGAAGTAGAAGGCACGGAGCTCCATCCCGGTGCCCATGAGGTCAGTGGGACCACTCACATCATTGCCGTGAGCGTCTTCTCCCGTGTGGCCATATTCACTGGCACCTTCCACGCCGTTACCCGGGTGGCCCAGCCCGAGGAAGTGGCCGAACTCATGCACCGTTGCGACCTGATCCACGCCCTCCGGTGCGCCCTCCTTGTGAAGCGGTCTGTTGTCATCCTCGTCGAGATTGCCGATGGAGGTATCGGCAGTGGATCTCATGAAGACCTGATCGGGGTTGGCGGCTACGGAGACTTCCCAATCCGTGACGAGGCTCGGCCACTTGAGATTGCCTGGTGGCAGGATGATGTTCACCAGAGGTTTGTATCCCTGATCGATGTTTTCCTGAGGCAGGACATCGGAATAGGACTGCGGTGGTTTGATGACGAAACTGTTGTTGTTGAACGTATCTTCGATGGAGCTTTCGAAGCCGGCGCGGAAAGTGTCCTTGCGGGATTCCGTCCAGGCCCTGCCATTGTCGATATCGTCCTGCGTTTCGGTGAAGTTGAGATTCACGAAGATGTTGCGATGGATCTTGCGGGCACTGTCGTCCACGGCCCAGAACTGCCGATGCACGGTGTTGCTGTTCTGATCCTGGGTCACATGGGCGAGCTCATGCGCCAATAGCTGCAGACCATCGCTGCTGTGCGGGGCGTACTGTCCATACGCGAAGCTGATGACGTTACCGTAGGTGAAGGCGCGCGCGCTGAGGGCTTCCGCTTCCAGTGCTGCCTGCTGGTCGTTGCGGATACGCACGTGTTCGAGGTTGGTGCCGAAGCGCGGCTCGAAGTAATTGCGCACGTTCTCGGGCAAGGGCTGGCCGGGCCCACCGCCGGCCGCACCGCTGCGCGATGGTGGTTTGTCCGCCGCCGTTGTCGGCATCGACAGCACGCGCTCCGCCGTGCGATCCGCCTGTACTTCGCGCTGATCTCCCGGCTGGCTCAGACCGCGACCTGCCAGCACACCGCTGCGCAGGTGTTGCAGAGCCTGGTTGCCGAGCGCGTGGGAACTGTCGAGGGAGCGTTCGTGGCGTGAAGGTTTGCGTCTGAAGGTCGAGGACGGCGGAGTTTGCGTCCCATCCTTCGTTCTGGAATGAACAGATTCACGGCGGTTGCTGCGCATGGTGAGTCCCTCATCCGTGGGATTTTGGGCGCGAGTATAGCGAGCTCTGCCGCCACAGCCCATTCGCTGCCGCGGGAGACAGCGTGCACGCGATGAGGTAACCGGGCGACAAGGTCGCGCTTGTGGGTCACATTGGTGGGAAACCACCCAGTGGGGCCCACCACGGCAGACGATCTAACATTTCTCTACGCTGCCTCCGAGCGCGGAGTGCGGCGACATGGCGATCGAGAGCCCTGGCCCAGTCGTCGAAATAGAAGGCGCGCAGTTGCATGCCGCTGCCCATCAGATCGTTCGGGCCATCGACGTCATGCCCATGTCGGTCCTTCCCGGTGTGACCGTACTGATTGGCACCGGGGCTGCGCTCCTTGGCCGACAGGCCATAGCCAGGGTGATCCAGACCAATGAAATGGCCGAACTCGTGAACGGCTTCGATCTGCTTGACCCCCGGGGCACTGGATTTCTTCTCCGTGGGATCGACATCGGCTTCATCCAGGTTTGCCTCCTTGCGATCGCTGCTGGATTCACGATCTTCCCCTTTCTTGTTGGAAGTTACCGTCACTTCCCAATCCTCGCTCACTGACCACTCATCCTCGGGTACCAGTTGTACGTCGACTTGCGGTTTGTAGCCCTGCTCGATGTTCTCCTTCGGCAGCACGTCTCCGTATTCCTGCGGCGGTTTGATGATGAAGGAGCTGTTGTTGAAGGTGTCTTGGATGCCGCTTACGAATTTGGAACGGAACGTTGCTTTGCGCTCTGGTGTCCAGCCTTCGCCCAAGAGGCGGTCGCGTGTGCGGTCGAAGAAGTGCAGCTGAACCAGAACGCCACGCTCTATCGTCCGCGCACCGTCATCCACCTTCCAGGTTTCGCGATGGACCGTGTTGCTCGACGCATCCTGGGTGACATGTGCAAGCTCGTGCGCCAGCAGTTGCAGACCTTCCCTACTGTGTGGTGCGTACTGGCCATGGGCAAAGCTGATGACGTTGCCATGGGTAAAGGCTCGAGCCTCGAGAGCGTGTGCTTCGAGTGCCGCCTGGTGGTCGTTGCGGATGCGCACGTGTTCGAGACTGGTACCGAAGCGTGGTTCGAAGTAGCTACGGACGCTTTCCGGCAGGGCCTGCCCCGTCCCGTTGCCGGAGGTACTGCCATTGGGCTGAGATTTGATCGCCTGCGTCGGCGTCGGCATGGAAAGTACGCGTTCCGCCGTGCGTTGCGCCTGTGTCTCGCGCTGATCTCCCGGCTGGCTCAGGCCGCGTCCGGCGAGCACACCACTGCGTAGACGTTGCAGGGCCTGATTGCCGAGCGCGAGGGTGCTATCGCGGGGAGCTGCATGATCGGCAGCCTTGCGTCTGAGAGGTGTAAAGGCCGGAGCTCGAGCTCCATCCTTGGTGCTGAAGTGACCGGCTTCACGTCGGTGGCTGCGCATGAGTGACCCTCATCCTTGGGACATGGGCGCGAGTATATACAGTCGCGTCCAGCGCCGCCCATGCTCATCGGTGGAAGTCACTGTGCATACGCCAAGCTCGACGGGCGTGCGGGTAGCCGACCAGGTCGGTCAAGAAACGACTGCGGTGCTGGCGTTGCGTATGGGATCAACCGCCCTGGATCGGGGCGACGATGTCGATGCGCATCCCCTCGCGCAAAGGTTGCTCGGCACGGCGTTCACGCGGGACGAATTCGCCGTCCACTGCAGTGGCGACCTGTGCGGCGCCGTAGCCGAGTGTTTCCAGCAAAGCCGCAAGACTCGAGCACTCACAGTCATACGGGGTTCCGTTGACCAACAACTTCACGGACGAAATACCTCCGCGGCAGTTCGCGAAGAGCGAGCGGCTTCCACCTTGGCGCCGAGGATCTGCACCGCACGCGAATAGTCCTTGGCCTCGGTGATGGCACGTACGACGGCGACGCTTTCCACGCCGGTGGCCAGCACATCGGATGCGCGCTGGGTGTCGATGCCGCCGATCGCGGTGAGCGGATAGTGCGAAGACAACATCTGCACCCATTCGCGTAGTTGCGACAAACCCTGCGGCGCAAACTTCATCACCTTGGTCGTGGTGGCGTAGATCGGACCCAGGGCGAGGTAGGACGGTACCAGTGCGTGCGAGCGCGCGAGTTCATACCAGGAGTGGTTGCTCGTGCCGAGGCGCACACCTGCATTGGCGATGGCATGCAGATCGGCACTGTCGAGATCTTCCTGACCGAGATGCACGCCGTAGGCGCCGTACTCGAGTGCGAGTTGCCAATGATCGTTGATGAAGAGTTGTGCATCGTAATGCCGCTGCAGCGCCACGGCGCGCTTGATCTGATTGCGCAGTTCGGGCTCGGGTAGATCCTTCAGACGCAGTTGGATCGTTTCGACGCCCTCCATCAGAAGCTTCTCTACCCACGTGACGCTGTCGACCACTGGATAGAGTCCAAGCGCGCTGCAGGCAGCGAAACGTGGGCGTTCGAAAAGATCGGGGCGGCTCGTGAGTAGGCGCGGCAGATTGCCGATGCCGCCTTGTACCACTTCCTCCCAGCGCACATGCGCCACGGCGCCCGTGCTTTCACCGATGCCACCTGCGGCGCGTAAGCCGGCGGTGACCACCATCTTGCCAAGTACTACCGATTCACGCAGGGGATGACCTTGTGCCATGAAGCCGGCGATCGCTGAAGACAGTGTGCAGCCGGTGCCGTGCGAATGCGGAGTCGATACGGTTTCACCTTCGAGCCAGAAGCGATGCATGCGGCTGAGATAGAAGTCGTAACGGTGTTGTGGGTCGTTGGGCAGATCGCCGCCGGTGATCAGCACCGCATGTGCGCCGAGTTCCAGCAAGCGTTCTGCCGCCGCTTCCATCGAAGCGTAGTCGTGCACGCGCATGCCGGTGAGCAATTCCGCTTCGCGCGCATTGGGGGTGAGCAGGGTGAGCCAGGGCAACAGCTGCAACAATGCCTGCTTGCCTTCGTCCTTCAGGAGCTGGCCACCAGCGGAGGCGAACATCACGGGGTCACAGATGACAGGGCAATCGCAATACGACAAAAGTTCGGCCACGGTGTTGGTCAACTCGGGCGTGGCGAGCATGCCGAGCTTGACCGCATTCGGTGGCGTCTCGAGAAACAGTGAGGAAAACTCCGAACGCAGCTGTTGTGGTGAACTCGGTACGATGTTCTGCACGCCGTGACGATTCTGCGCGGTGAGGGCGGTCGTAATCGTACAGCCATGCACGCCGAGTGCATGCAGCGTCAGTATGTCGGCCTGAATGCCGGCGCCACCACTGCAATCGGATCCGGCGATGGTGTAGACGACTGGTTTGCCTGTCATGGTGTTGTCTCCTTGAAATCAGCGTGCCAGAACGGGGTGCCGAGTACGGGCGTGCTGGGTACCGCAGTCTGGCGCTTGGGCATGGCGCCAGCTCTGAAACCAAGTCGACCGGCCTCTACTGCCGACTTGAAAGCCGCGGCCATCATGACGGGATCCGCAGCGCGTGCGACGGCGGTATTGAGCAGCACGGCGGAGTAACCCATCTCCATCGCCTGTGCCGCATGTGATGGCGTTCCAAGGCCAGCATCGATGATGAGTGGAACCTGCGGCAGGCGTGTGCGAAGTGTCTCCAGTGCGTAAGGGTTGAGCAAGCCCTGACCTGTGCCAATTGGTGCCCCCCAGGGCATCAATACTTCACAACCGACGTCGATTAACCGTTGGCAAAGCACCAGATCGTCGGTGCAGTAGGGGAAGACCGCAAACCCTTCCTTCACCAACACGCTTGCCGCCTCGACCAACTGAAAGGGGTCGGGCTGCAGATTGTAGTCGTCGCCGATGACCTCCAATTTGATCCAATTGGTCTGAAACAGTTCGCGCGCCATCTGTGCCAGCGTGATGGCTTCGCGTGCCGTATGACAGCCGGCCGTATTGGGTAGCAGTCGTTTGCCGAGCGCGCCGATGTAGCGCCATAGATTGTCGCCACCGCCCGCAGATGGTGCCTGACGGCGCAGCGATACCGTCAGCACTTCGGCGCCGCTGGCCATGACGGCGGCACGCATCGTTTCCGGGGATGGATAGAGCGCGGTGCCGAGTAGCAATCGGCTTTGCAGCGTGACGCCATAGACTTGCCAGGTGTCATGCATAGGAGGGTTCCTTGTGTGTGTCATGGAGATCGCCGACGACTTCGATCGGAGGTCGCGGCAGTTCGCCACGCAAGAGATTCAACGCGCTTTCGACCAGCAATGGCCCAAGAAGATAGCCGTGGCGATAGAGCCCGTTGAGGCGAAGTAAGCCGGATTCCGCAGTGAGCCGCGGCAAGTTGTTGGGAAAGGCAGGGCGACAGTGGTTACGTGCTTCCAAAATGCTAGCTTCGCTGAAACCTTCATGGACGCTATAGAGCGCCGATAGTAATTCGAGTTCCGAACGCACTGTGACAGGTGTCATCGATTCGCTTTCGAGTTCCGTGGCGCCGATCACATAGATCTGATCAGGACGCGGCGCGATATAGAGTTGATAGCGCGGATGCATCAGGCGTATGGGGCGACTGAGGTGAACTTCCGGCGCGTGCACCCACAAGAGCTCGCCCCGTACGCCACGCAGGCCTTGCAACTGTTCCTTCGCGCCGAAGCCGCGACAGTCACACACCAGATCAAAGCTGTGGCTTCCCTGTTCGGCTTCTATGCAGTGATTGCGCAGGTCATGCACTTTGTAGTCGCGGTACCAAAGACCTCCATGGCGAGTGATGGCCTGTGTCAGGGCGCGGAAGAGCGCGCGGTTGTCGAGGCAGGCTTCCTGCGGCAGATAGAGACCTTCGTCGAAGGCAGTGAGTGCAGGTTCGAGTGACCGCAGCGTCGGGCGGTCGAGCAAGGGAAAGTCCTGGATTTCTCCACTCGCAAGTGCCCGTAGTTTTTGTTGGAACCACTGCAATTCTTTGCGGTCGAGCGGATGCGCCACGACGAGACTGCCGCGTTGTTGCAGGAAAACGCGCTCACCAACTTCTTCGTGTAACTCGTTCAGCCACTCCTGCCACAGTGCAATGCTCTGCAAACCCGGTGCGAGCAGGTCATGGCCAGTGCCCACCGTCTCGCTATAAGGCGCCAGCATGGCCGCGGCGATGAAGCCCGCCGCTTGTTGGCCGGAGCCATCATCCTGGTCGAACAGGCTCACGCCGTGGCCTGCGCGCAGGAGGCGCCAGGCGAGCAAGCGTCCAACCAAACCTGCGCCGACGATCCCGATGTTCATTCATTCACTCTCGCCATAGAGCTGGCTGCCGCGTGCGCGAAACTCGTTTGCCTTCTGCGCCATCGCATCGTCGAGGTCGACGACGCCGATGCGAGCGCTGTCCTGACTGGCAGCGAAGTCGCGCACGTCCTGCGTGATCTTCATCGAGCAGAATTTCGGACCACACATCGAACAGAAGTGCGCGACCTTGGCGGATTCCTTGGGCAGGGTTGCGTCGTGGTAGGCACGTGCCGTGTCGGGATCGAGACCGAGATTGAACTGATCTTCCCAGCGGAATTCGAAACGCGCCTTGCTCAGCGCGTTGTCGCGCAACTGTGCACCCGGGTGGCCCTTCGCGAGATCGGCGGCATGGGCGGCGAGCTTGTAGGTGATGATGCCGGTCTTCACGTCTTGTTTGTCCGGCAGGCCGAGATGTTCCTTGGGTGTGACGTAACAGAGCATCGCCGTGCCGAACCAACCGATCATTGCGGCGCCGATGCCGGAAGTGATGTGGTCATAGCCGGGTGCGATGTCGGTGGTGAGCGGGCCGAGGGTGTAGAAAGGCGCTTCGTGGCAGTACTGCAACTGCTTGTCCATGTTGTCCTTGATCATGTGCATCGGCACGTGACCTGGACCTTCGATCATCACCTGCACATCGTGACGCCAGGCGATCTGGGTGAGTTCACCGAGGGTTTGGAGTTCACCGTACTGCGCTTCGTCGTTGGCGTCGGCAATCGAGCCTGGGCGCAGTCCATCACCGAGCGAGAAGGACACATCGTAGGCCTTCATGATTTCGCAGATTTCCTCGAAGTGCGTGTAGAGGAAATTCTCCTGATGATGGGCCAGACACCACTTGGCCATGATCGAGCCGCCGCGAGAGACGATGCCCGTCACACGCTTCGCGGTGAGCGGGACGTAGCGCAGCAGTACGCCGGCATGGATGGTGAAGTAGTCGACGCCTTGCTCCGCTTGTTCGATCAAGGTGTCGCGGAAGATTTCCCAGGTGAGGTCTTCGGCAACGCCACCGACTTTCTCCAAGGCCTGGTAGATGGGCACGGTGCCGATCGGTACCGGTGAGTTGCGAATGATCCACTCCCGCGTTTCGTGGATGTGCTTGCCGGTGGAGAGATCCATCACGGTGTCCGCACCCCAGCGAATGCCCCAGGTGAGCTTGGCCACTTCTTCTTCGATCGATGAACCGAGCGCGGAATTGCCGATGTTGGCGTTCACCTTCACCAGGAAGTTGCGGCCGATGATCATCGGCTCGATTTCGGGATGGTTGATGTTGGCTGGAATGATGGCGCGGCCGGCGGCGACTTCACTGCGCACGAATTCGGGCGTGATTTCGTTGGGGATGTTGGCACCGAAGGATTGTCCCGGATGTTGCGCCCCCAGCGTGCCGAGTTCACGTGCCTGCTGCAGTCCCATGTTCTCGCGGATGGCGATGTATTCCATCTCCGGCGTGATGATGCCGCGGCGGGCGTAATGCAGCTGTGTGACGTTGCAGCCGACGCGTGCTCGTCGTGGAGGGCGTGTCAGTTCGAAACGTAGGGCGGCGAGTTCGGGATCATTGAGGCGGGCGCGGGCGTAGGTCGAACTTTCCTGCGGCAGGAACTCGGTGTCACCCCGTTCTGCTATCCAGGCTTCGCGCAGTGCGGGCAGACCGCGCCGGATGTCGACGCGCAACGATGGATCGGAATAGGGCCCCGAGGTGTCGTAGACACGAATGGGTGGATTGGCCTCCTCTCGCACGGTGCCATCGCGCAGGGCTACGCGGGTGGGGCTTTGGCTGATCTCGCGCATGGCCACACGCAGATCGGGCCGCGAGCCCGTGACATAGATCTTGCGCGAAGCGGGGAAGGGCTGTAGCACATCCTCATCGGTTCGGGCTGCGTGGCTGAGAACTTTCAGAGCTGGCTGGTGCGGCATGACTTGGGCCTCCTAGGCAGTTGCTGCCGGATGCCGCTAGCGCATCGAGCTGTGGAGGCTGAAGGGTCGAATCACGCGCCAGCGAAACGGCGGAACGTCGTGATTGCGAGATGAGCAGTGACGAAAGCGGCGGAATGCCGTTCTTGTTCCCTACGCAGGTATTACCCCAACAGGTTCCACGGGTGATCTCTCAGCCTTGCTAGAAGGCACCCCGACAAGAAGTTCGGCAACCGTAATGAATTAAGGGGAAGCTTGCAAGGGCACTGCTACGGGCAATGGGATTGTTTGCGAGGCCATCTAGGCAGAGAATGCCCTTCTTTGCGGCGCGACGCGCAGGAGAAAGCCATGACCACACGAAACAGCACCGGTCGGATCCAGGATTTCGCTCAGCTCAGCAAAGAGCTGGTCAGATTGGGCACGGTTGAAGCTCCACCCAGTTTGCCTGCGCTCAGTCGACGCCAGTTCTTCCGTCTTTCCGGTTTCGCCGGCGGTGGTCTGGTGCTTGGTCTTGCCGTGGGCAGTAGTCGCAAGGCCGTCGCGCAGGATGCTCAAGCACAGGCGAGCGAAGCCATCGAATTCAGCCCCTACGTGCAGATTCGCCCCGATGGGCGCGTCAACATCTTTTCGAAGAACCCCGAATGCGGGCAGGGCATCAAGACTGGTCTGCCATTGATCATCGCCGATGAGTTGGACTGCGCGTGGGAAGACGTCGACGTGCTGCAGGCCGACATCGACATGGAGCGTTACGGCACGCAGTTTGCCGGTGGCTCCTTCTCCACGCCGATGAACTGGATGGCGATGCGTCAGGCCGGCGCCACCGCGCGTGCCATGATCCTCGACGCGGCTGCTCAGCAGCTCAACATTCCGCGCGAAGAACTGAGCACCGGCAATACCAAGGTGCGTCATGCTGCGACCGGTCGTGAATGGTCCTATGGGGAATTCGCGGCGCTGGCTGCTACCTTGCCGGTTCCCGATCCGGATTCGCTCACGCTCAAACAGCAAGGTGAATTCACGCTGATGGGCAAACGCATCAGTGGTGTCGACAACCCGGATATCGTGCGTGGTCGCCCGCTGTTCGGCATGGACACGCGCATGCCGGGCATGGTGTTCGCCACCTTTACGCGTTGTCCGCGCATCGGCGGTGTGCCGGTATCGTTCAATGAAGAACACATCACGCGCATGCCGGGAGTGCTCGCCGCCTTCATCGTCGAACCCTATGGCGATGCCAAGCTTTTCGATCTCGGCAGCGGTGCGCATTTCGGCGGAGTGGCGATCGTGGCACGCAACACGTGGGCCGCGATCAAGGCCAAGCGCGAACTGGAAGTGGAGTGGGATTACACCAACGCCGAAAGCTCCTCGTGGTCGGAGTGGGTCGAGCAGGCCAAGGCCATCGCACAGCAGGATGGGCCGATGGAACTCAAGAGCACCGGTGATGTCGCCGCTGCCTTCCGTGATGCTGCGAAGGTGGTGGAAGCCTTCTACGAATATCCCTATGTCTCGCATTCGCCGCTGGAGCCGGAGAACTGCACCGCACTTTTCCACGGCGACAGCATCGAAGTGTGGGCGCCGAGTCAGGCACCGCAGGGGGCCGAATCCGGCCTCGCCGCGCGTCTGGGTTTGCCGGCAGAGAAGGCCGTCGTGCATCAGACGCGTATCGGTGGCGGCTTCGGTCGCAAATTGGCCAACGACTTCGTCTACGAGGCCGCGATGATCGCGAGTCGCATTCCCGGCGTGCCGGTGCAGCTCACCTGGACGCGTGAAGACGATATGAGCTTCGATTATTTCCGAGCCGGTGGTTTCCACTCCTACAAGGGGGCGCTCGATGCCAATGGGCGTCTCACTGCCTGGCAGGATCACTTCATCACCTTCACCGCCGATGGGGAGCAGCCGATTTCCTTCGCCAACCTCGATCCAGAGACCTTCCCCGGAGACGTCGTGCCGAACGTGAAGATTTCGCAGACCATGTTCAACGCGGCGATTCCCACGGGCCCGATGCGTGCACCGGGTTCGAATGCCTTGGCTTATGTCTACCAGAGCTTCCTGCATGAGCTGGCCGTCGCGGCGGGCAAGGATCATCGCGATTTTCTGCTCGAGACCCTGGGTGAGCCACGTTTCACGAATCCGGAGTCGCCACAGTCGCTGCATACGGGACGCGCCGCTGGTGTGATTCGCGCTGTGACCGAACAGGCGGGCTGGGGTAGTCGCACCTTGCCGCCGGAGCATGCACTCGGCCTGGCCTTCTACTTCTGCCATGCCGGCTATGTGGCTCAGGTGGCCGAGGTCAGCGTCAATGCCAACAAGCAGGTGAAGGTGCACAAGGTGTGGGTGGCGGTCGACATCGGCTTCATCCACAACCGCAGCTCCGCCGAGAGCCAGATGGAAGGTAGTGTGCTCGATGGCTTGAGTCAGGTCTTCAACGCCAAGATCACCTTCGAGAATGGTGTGATTCAGCAGCGCAATTTCCACCAATATCCGCTTCTGCGCATGCCCCAGACGCCGGAATTAGAGGTGGTGTTCCTGGAAGATCCGAACACTCCACCGACTGGCGCGGGCGAGCCCGGCATGCCGCCGATCGTCCCGGCCATAACCAATGCCATCTTCGCTGCCACCGGTGAGCGCATCAGAAAGCTGCCGCTGTCCGAACTCGGTTACACCCTGGTGTAAGCCGGCGCTGAAACTGTTTTGTAGTCCCTATCTTCTTGCTGCCAGCGATCCATCGGGTCGCTGGCGTGCTCCATACTTACGGCGGATCGCCCGCAGTTTCTGAAGCGATCTGCGCCGGAAATTACTGATGTGCATCGCGTGTATACGCAGAGTGAATCTCTGGAATTTACGAGAACATTACGCGGTGCGGGCGGTCGTCGCAGTATTGGATTCTATGTTCAATAACTGCTGTGCCTCATCGGTAGAAATGAATCTCGCCTGATTGCGGCCCGAGCGGCGGCGGGTCCTGTGCTGCGCTCTTGTCGTGTGGTGATGGCGTCTCCCCAAACCGCGGTCCATCCGCGCCCGGGGCGGGGCTGAGTGCACCTTGGGCCCCGATGTGGCCGTTCCGGGTTGAACATCCCATTTCGAGCTGTCAAGGGTTCTTGCTCTCGTGAGGGGATGCGTCACCAGTTGTTCCACCCACTTTTTATATATGGAAACGGCCGCTTTTTTGACGGCTGTGCTCACGTATAGGGCAGATTGGAACGGGCGGGCGGATATTGCCAAGCAAGGTTTTGAAATGAAAGGAAAATTTATCGGTCGTTTAGTGTTGTGGCGCATGATTTTTCGACGTGGATTCTTGAAAAGCGGCCACATTCGGAGAGGGCTTTGCACCAAATTAGTAAAAACGATGGAATAGTTTGTCCAGAGCTGGACCCGGCTGGACCCGCATTGTCGATCGGTCTATGCTCTGTCGACCCTTGATAGAGGGGAAAGGGGATTTCAAAAGGGGATAGTGCCGAATCGTGCGTTCGTCGGCCGTTCCCGCCCGCTTATAAAATCCTGATGCTGACAAGCTATCACTAGGCAGGAACATTATGGGCCGATCAACCGCACTCAAAGCACTACCGCGTGCCTTCGCTATCTTAGGAGGCATGGCCATCTGTACTCCGTTTGCCTTTGCCCAGGATGCAGAGGTGGACACTGGAGCACTGCTCACTGAGTACTGCACCAAGTGTCACAATTTCGACGACTACGCTGGCGGTATCGATCTCGAAGGGGTGGGCCCCCACAACATTGCCGACATGGCCGAGATCGGTGAGAAGGTGATCAAACGTCTGCGCGCCGGCATGATGCCACCTGAAGGTGAGCCTCGTCCGGAACCCGCAGTGTTGGACAAAATGGCTGCAAGCCTGGAAAACGCCATCGACACCCGCGCCGCTGAAAAAGGTCTTCATCTCCCAGCACCCGGTTTGCATCGTCTGAACCGTGCCGAATACACCAACGCCGTGCGCGACCTCTTGGCATTGAACATCGATGCCACCAAGTTCCTCCCGCCGGATGACTCCAGCTATGGCTTCGACAACATGGCTGGCACCCTGACCACTTCTCCGGCGCTGATGGAAGCCTATCTTTCCGCCGCCGGTAACATTGCTCGCCTCGCAGTAGGTACCGAAACCGCTCCCACGCTGGCCGTATTCGACGTTCCGGTCGATACCTCGCAGAACGGCCATATCCCGGGTCTGCCCTTCGGTACTCGCGGCGGCATGTTGATCGAACACGAATTCCCGGCCGATGGTGAGTACATCTTCACCGTCAAAGGTATGACCGGTTACTTCACCGCCGTACTCGGTAACGTTCGCGGTGAGAAACTCGAAGTCACCGTCGACGGTGAGCGTGTCTACCTGTACGACTGGGACAGCGAAATCGGTAACAAGCAGAGTGACGGTGGTCGTACGCCTGCGATTCCGATCAAAGCTGGCTTCCATCGCATCGGTGTCACCTTTCTCGCAACCAGCGACTTGCCCGACACCGGTCTGAACAAGTCCTTCGTGCGTACCATGAACTCGCCGGGTGCGATTTCGGGTTACACCTTCTATCCGCACGTAGGTCAGGTATTCATCGAAGGTCCGTACAACGGTGCTCCGGCCACTGCCAAACAGAGCCGCGACAAGATCTTCGAATGCTATCCGCAGAGCGTTAACGACGAACTCAACTGCGCACGTCAGATCGCTACCACTCTCGTCAGTCAGGCCTTCCGTCGCCCGGCAGTGGATTCCGACATCGACGTGATGATGGAGTTCTTCCGTGCTGGCCGCGAAGAGGGTGGCAGCTTCGACTACGGTGTCGAGGCCATCATTCAGCGCATCCTGGTAGACCCCGAGTTCATCTATCGTTCTGAGATCGAATCGCAGCAGGTTGCCGAAGGCGAGCCGTACCGCATCAGCGATCTCGAGCTTGCCTCGCGTCTGTCGTTCTTCCTCTGGAGCAGCATTCCGGATGCAGAACTGATTCAGCTCGCCACTGCAGAAAAACTGCATGATCCCGAAGTGCTCGAAAAACAAGTCAAGCGCATGCTGAACGACCCGCGCGCTGAGTCCTTCATCGAGAACTTCACCGGTCAGTGGCTGAACGTTCGTGGTATGGCTGCCAGTGAGCCGATCGTGGAGCTCTTCCCCGATTTCGACAGCACGCTGCGTGATGCCTTCCGCGAAGAGATCGAGCTCTTCTTCACCAGCATCATCCAGGAAGATCGCAGTGTTCTGGACATGCTGACCGCCGATTACACCTTCGTGAACGAGCGTCTTGCCAAGCACTACGGCATTCCGAACGTCTACGGTGAACAGTTCCGTCGCGTGGAGCTGACCGGAGATTTGGAAGTGCGTCGTGGTCTGCTCGGTAAGGGTGCTCTCCTGACGGTTACCTCCGAGGCGTCCCGTACTTCGCCGATCAAGCGCGGCAAGTGGTTCCTCGAAACCTTCCTGAACATGAGCCCGCCTGATCCGCCGCCCGGTGTTGAGACCGACCTGACTCCGAAACCAGGTGAAGGTCCGAAGACGCTGCGTGCCCGTTTGGAGCAGCACCGTACGAACCCGAGCTGCGCTACCTGCCACAAGATGTTCGAACCCATGGGCTTCGCCATGGAGAACTTCGACGCAGTAGGTCAGTGGCGCGAGCAGGATTCCGGCCTGCCGGTCGACCCAACGGGTTACATCACTGATGGCACCTACCTGGACGGCCTGGAAAGCCTGCGTCAGCTCACTCTGCGCCGCAGCCACCTGTTCGTTCAGGGCATGGTTGAGAAATTGCTGACCTACGCCATCGGCCGTGGTCTCGAATATGAAGACATGCCGATGCTTCGTGCTATCACGCGTGAGGCTGCCAAGGAAGACTACCGATTCTCTGCAGTACTGATGGGCGTCATCCAAAGTCCGGCCTTTACGATGAACCAGAAGGCCCAGTCCGAACTGGCCATGAGAGAGGAGTAATCCGCATGATTATTACCAAAAAGCATATATCTCGACGTGCACTGCTTCGTGGAGCAGGCGTCTCGCTTGGACTCCCTCTGCTGGATGCGATGATTCCCGCAGCGACCGCGCAGGAGAAAACGGCCGCCAAAACGCCTTCTCGTTTCTTCGGTGGCTTCGTTCCTCACGGCGCAGCGCCGGGTCATTACTGGGTGCCTGAGAAAGAAGGTGCCCTGCCGGCCGAGCTGCCCTTCATCTGGAAACCGCTGGAGCCTTTCCGCGATCAGCTGGTGGTATTGTCCGGTCTGCACTCGCGTTCCTCTGAACCGCCTCCGGGCGAAACCGGTGCCGACCACTGGGTAGCTGCCGCATTCCTGTGTGCCGAGAAACCCAAGAAAACTGCAGGTGCAGACGTTCGCGCAGGCCACACCATCGACCAGATCATCGCATCGCACATCGGCCGCGAAACCCTGCTGCCGTCGATGGAAATCTCCGTAGAGGATCCGGGTTCAGGTGCAAGTAACTGTGGTGAAGGCTACAGCTGCGTATATACCAACACCATTTCCTGGGCATCGCCGACCACGCCGCTGCCGATGGAATTGAACCCGCAGGTGGTGTTCGAGCGCATGTTCGGTAGCGGTAGTTCGCCTGAACAGCGTGTGGCTCGCCGTATGCGCAACCAGAGCATCCTTGACTCCATCACGGACAAGATCGGTTCTTTGCGCAAAGAAATCAGCGCACCGGACCGCATGCGCCTCGACAGCTTCACGGAGAACGTGCGCGAGATCGAGCGCCGTCTGCAGATTGCAGCGAGCGCTACGACTTCCGCACCGGAAGATTTCGCTGTTCCGCCGGGCATTCCGCAGTCCTTCGATCAGCACATCAAACTGATGTTCGATCTGTTGGCTCTGGCCTGGCAGGCAGATATCTCGCGCGTCGGCACCATGCTGTTCGCACGCGACCTCACCGGCCGCGTATACCCTGAAAGTGAAGCACCGACCCTGGGCTTCCACAGTGGTTCGCACCACGGTGAGGATCCGGCTCGAATCGACGAGTTCTCGAAGATCAACCAGTACCACGTCAAGATGCTTGCCTACTTCGTCGACAAGCTGGCCAAAACCGAAGACGGCGATGGCTCGCTGCTCGACCACTCGTTGCTCCTCTACGGCAGCAACATGGGCAACCCGAACCAGCATCTGCACTACGACGTTCCGCACATTCTGATCGGCGGTAACCACGGCAAGCTGAAAGGTGGACGTCACCTGGCGTATCCCACCAAGACAGTGCCGACCGGTAACCTGTTGTTGAGCATCCTGGATCAGTTCGATATCCATCGGGATAGCTTCGGTGACAGTACCGGACGGTTGGATAAATTGGTTTGATCGGAATAGGTCGACGAAGTATGCAAAAGGTTGGAATGAAGGCGCTTGCGCTGGCCCTGATGTTGGCGTCTTCAAACTTTGCGTTAGCACAGTCTGACGTAGCGGACTTGGCGATGCAGCGTGACGCCGAAGCAGTGCTGCGCGTGCTGCAGAATGGCGCCGACGTAAACGGTAAACAGCCGGACGGTGCTACCGCGCTGCATTGGGCTGCCTACCACGGCGATGTGAAGCTGGCCGAGGCTCTGCTGCAGGCTGGCGCCGATCCCAGCGTAGCGAACCGCAATGGCTCCACGCCGCTGTGGCTGGCTTCGATCCGCGGCGACGCGGCGATGATCGCGACGCTGCTCGATGCTGGTGCTGATCCGAACGAAGAGCTGCCGTTGGGGCGTCGTCCTCTGATGTTGGCAGCTCGCTCTGGTGTGGTCGATGCCGTACGTGTGCTGATCGAGCGTGGGGCTGATCCCAACGCCAAGGAATCGCAGCGTGGCACCACGGCTCTGATGCAGGCTGCGGACCAAGGTCATGCCGAGGTCGCCAAATATCTCATCGAGCACGGTGCCGATTTCGCTGCTGTTTCCGCTCCCGTGATGCGCGACGGCCGTACTGCTGCACTGGGACAGGCAGGCGATCCCAGGATCGAGGTTCGTCGCCAGACCATCGTCTCCATCTGCGAGCAGGATAATCCAGATCTCGACGTTCTGAAGGCACTGGTACAAGACGGTGCCACGGATGAGATGAGCAAGGACTCCGTGCTGGAGGAGTTCGTCAACTCCGGTGCTGAGCAGAACCGCGAGAACATCTGCAGCAAATTCGAGCGTGGCAACCTGGGCTTTGCCGTCGTGGCCGGCGTTTCTGACCGCCGCTTCGCCAATGGGCCTCCCGGTCAGCGAGAGCCCGATGGTGGCGAATTGACCGCGCTGGTTTACGCCGCACGAACCGGTTCCATCGAAGTTGCCAAGGTGCTGCTCGAAGCTGGTGCCGACGTCAACCAGACGACTCGTTACGGTTGGAGCCCGTTGTTGGCGGCCACTCACAACCAGAACTACCAGATGGCGAAGTTCCTGATCGAGAACGGCGCGGATGTGAACCTTGCCAACAAGGGTGGTTGGACTCCGCTCTATCTGGCCACGGACAACCGCAACATCGAAGGCGGTGACTATCCGACGCGTACTCCCGACATGGATACGCTGGAGTTCATCAAGTTCCTGCTCGACAGCGGTGCCGATCCCAATGCTCGCATCATCGAGAGCACGGAAACTCGCACGGTATTCACCAACCAGTGGTTGGATGAAGAAGGCGCCACAGCGTTCCTGCGCGCTTCGCAGTCCGGTGATTTGCCGCTGATGAAGATGCTGATCGAGTACGGCGCGGATCCACACATCAACACGGCACTGAATATCACGCCGCTCGCAGTGGCTGCGGGTATCGGCTGGGTAGAGGGTGTTACTTTCGAGTGGTCGACTGAGCAAACCATCGAAGCGGTGAAATACCTACTCGAGCTCGGTATCGATCCCAACGTCCAGGCAGCCACGGGACGTACTGCACTGCACGGTGCTGCTCACAAGGGCGCCACCGAAGTGGTGAAGATTCTGGCTGCTGCGGGAGCGAAGTTGGATACGCGCGACTACGGCAACACCGACAACCGTGGTAGCCCCGAGTTGGCAGCGCATACGTGGCAGGCCATCGACTATGCCGACGGTCTGGTGCGTGTGGGTGTGCAGTCTGCAATCCCTCATCCGGAGACTGCCGCTGTATTGCGCGAGCTGATGCTGGAGGCTGGTCTGCCGGTTCCGCCGGAAGGTCGCACGTTGGAATCGATCTGCATCGTGGAAGTCTGCTCGGTGCACTACGATCCGAACTGATAACGATAATCAGATGTACCACCTTAGCCCGGCATATGCCGGGCTAAGGTTTTCAGAAGGCCGCGTTTCTGCGCCTTCTTTGAGAAGTGATGGCGACGGTTTGCTGCGACTAGCAGCGCGAGGGGATCCCGAACCAGCACCTGCATTACGACTCATCCCATCCCTGGGAATAGGGGCGAGCTGAAGGACGGTACGACCTAGCGTACTCCACAGCAATCCGCGCCAAATGACTTGGCTCGGAGGACTGACCTATGCGTACGCTCGGAAGAACGGCTGTCATCGCCTTTTTCCTTTCCTTCTCTTCCTTTGCGCTTTCTCAATCCGAGTTGGTGGTCGACGCGGCGATGCGTCACGACACGGATGCCGTGCAGCAGTTGTTGGCTGCTGGTGTCGATGTGAATTTTCCTCAGGGGGACGGTGCCACGGCTTTGCATTGGGCTGCCTACCACGGTGATGCCGAGCTGGCGAAGATACTGCTCGATGCAGGGGCCGATCCTTCCGCTGCGAATCGCAATGGCTCCACACCACTGTGGCTTGCGGCCGAGCGCGGTGAAGCCGCAGTGATCGAAGTCTTGTTGGCAGCCGGTGCCGATGCCAATGAATCTCTACCGCTCGGACGCAGGCCGCTCATGTTGGCGGCTCGCTCCGGTGTGGCTGAAGCAGTACGTGTACTTCTGCAGCACGGCGCCGATCCCAATGCGCGTGAAGCGCAGCGCGGCACCACCGCGCTGATGCAGGCGGCAGATCAAGGTCATGCCGAGGTTGCAACCTTGCTCATAGCCAATGGTGCCGATGTGGCTGCTGTGTCCGCTCCTGTGATGCGCGATGGGCGCACGGCGGCATTGGGGCAGTCGTCGGATCCTCGCAGGGCAGTGCGCCGTCAGGTGATCTCCGTCATGTGCGAACAGGACACGGATGATCTCGATACACTCAAAGAGCTCGCCTTGTCGGGCACGAATCCCTTGATCAATGACCTCACGGCAGACCAGCTCACGATCGAAATCATCTGCCAACGTCTCGGTGGAGGTGGTTTCTTCCGGGACGACAGCGGCAACGCACGTCCCACCGAGCCCGATGGTGGTGAGCTCACGCCGCTCATCTATGCTGCGCGCACTGGCTCGATCGAAGTGGCCAAGGTGCTGCTCGATGCAGGCGCTGATGTGAATCAGGTCAGCCGTTATGGCTGGAGCCCATTGCTCGCCGCGGTACAGAACCGCAACTACCGTATGGCGAGTTTCCTCATCGACAACGGGGCGGATGTGAATCTTGCCAACAAAGGTGGTTGGACCCCGCTCTATCTCGCCACGGATAACCGCAACATCGAAGGGGGTGACTACCCCACACGCGTCCCGGACATGGATGATCTCGAGTTCATCAAGCTGTTGCTCGACAAAGGCGCAGATCCCAATGCGCAGATGATCGAGAGCTCCGAGACCCGCACGGTATTCACCAATCAGTGGTTGGACGAAGAGGGCGCCACTGCTTTCTTGCGTGCATCGCAGTCGGGCGACATAGAGCTCATGCGGCTTCTGCTCGAATACGGTGCTGACCCTCATATCTACACCAAACTGGGTGTAACTCCGTTGGCCGTTGCCGCGGGCATTGGCTGGGTGGAAGGCATCACCTTCGAGTGGTCACCGGAACAGACGGTCGAAGCAGTGAAGCTCCTGTTGGAACTCGGCATCGATCCCAACTATCAGGCGGATACCGGCCGGGTAGCCTTGCATGGGGCTGCACACAAAGGCGCTACTGAAGTCGTGAAAGTGTTGGTTGCGGCCGGTGCTCGCCTCGATGTGCGCGACTTCGGCAACACCGACAACCGTGGCAGTCCGGAATTGGCAGCGCATACTTGGCAGCCCATCGACTATGCCGATGGCCTGGTGCGTGTCGGGGTGCAATCCGCCATTCCGCATCCGGAGACTGCAGCAGTGATCAGGCAGCTGATGATCGAGCAGGGGCTCGAGCCGCCGCCCGAAGGTCGCACGCTCGAATCGATCTGCATCGTGGAAGTGTGTTCCGTGGATTACAACCCGATCGACTTGAACTGAGTCTGAGGCTCAACGAAAAAGCCCGGCCAAGGCCGGGCTTTTTACGTAGTGATCAATTCGAACCTTGATCGTCGGATCCTTCTCCGCCGCCCTTCTGATTCTTGCGGTTTTCTCGGCTCTTCCGTTGATACACCGGGCTGTACTCCATGCCGTACGGTGTCTTCGCCTTGGTGGCAGCCTTTTCTTCGAAGAAGGCTGCACTTGCTTTCTTGCGCTCCTCGATTTCTTCCGCAGAGCCGTCACGCAAGGTCACCTCTTCACGAGGCACGAAGAATACTTGGCCGATGGGTAGGTTGTGCGACACCGTGATGATGTCACCTGGCGAAAGGATGTAACGGAACTCGGAGTCGTGAACGTACCAATCCGTTTCTACGCGTGTCACCAGCACCGGTGCCACAGGGCGCGTCGGGTTGTTGATGACTCCCGTATAAACCGTGTCCCAACCTGGTGGCGTCTGGAAGTTATAGGCGCCACGTAGCGTCACTCCACCTTCGGGAGTGCCGATGTCGTCGGGTTCGATGAACATGCGGGCGATGGACAGCGCAGTCTGACGAAAGCCCGGCGTTTCAGGCACCATCAGTTTCACTTCTTCCTTGCGCAAGCCGATGCCGCCCATCGACAACTGGTAGGTCACGAAGAACACCTGCTCCCACTTCCGTCCGGTAGGATTTACGGCGTAACCGAATTGATAGAGGCCTTCGCCTTCGTAACCGATGTGGAACTGTTCGTTTTCGGCGAGAGAGGGATAGACCAGAAAACCCAAAGAGCTTCCCGCCTCGAGCACAGGACAAAGCCTGGCATGCTGAGGCAACGAAGGACGTTGAGCTTCTTTCTTGGGACGCAGGCCGATGCCGGGACGGCGTGGATTTGGAAACAGAGTTACTTGCATCCGCGCAGTATAGCGGAACAAGTAGACGCAACAACCGGTGGAATGTGTCGGCGTTGATCGGAGATGAGCGGGGCAAGGACTGCATACCTTGCCCCTCGTGCCTCATCAGAAGGTCAGGTTCAGTGTCAGCTGATAGCGACGACCGAATACGTCGTAGTCGTTGCTGACCGTCTGAGTACCGAAGCGAGAGTTGAAGCTCGGGATGATTGGAGGTTCACGATCGAAGAGGTTGGTGACGTTGAGGCTCGCGCGCCAAGCAGCACCCGATTGCAACTCTCCACCGTAGCCTATGCTCGCGTTCCAGACGGTGTTGGAGGCCGTGGTGTTGTCATCCACGTCCACGCCTTCGACCCATAGGTTGTTGAGGAGCACGGAATCGTAGTAGCGGCCACGCAGCATGAAGCTCCAGGGACCCACGTTGTAAGTACCCGTTATGGTGGTAGTCCATTCGGGACGTCCCGGGCCACCCGCCTGTTCCAGCTTCGTACCACCAAGGTTGGTCTGCGAGTTCTCGCGCAAGTAACCGGCCAGCGCGCGAATGCTGAAGGTCTCCGTCTCATTGGCGAAGAAGTCCGGATCCATGGTGTACGCAATCTCGGCATCCACACCGCTCACCTTGGCCGCGTTGATGTTCTGGAAGACGTTGCGCACCCTGTTGACCATGCCGGACACAGGATCGCGCTCGATGTAGGGGCACTGGTTGGTGTTGCCGTTGAAGCATTCATCCACGATGCGCTGTTGTCCCAGCGAGCCCACCAGGCCATCCACGTTGATCGAGTACCAGTCGAGAGACAACTGTAATCCGTCCAACCAATTGTTGAAGGAAGGTTGGAATACGACGCCCACGGTATAGGTGTCGGCTTCTTCGGGCTCAAGATCGGGGTTGCCGCCGTTCACCAACGTGATCTGGTACGTCGTGCCGTTGAGCGCTGGGTCGTTGATCTGACCAGCCGTACCCTGCTGATCGAACAGCTCGGAGAAACTAGGCTCGCGCACGTCCCGCGAAACGGTTCCACGCAAGCGCAGACCCTCCATCACCTGGAAGCTCAGGCCGGTTTTCCAACTCACGATCTCACCGCTGCGCGAGTAATCGGAGGAACGACCGGCCATGTTGAATTCCAGGCGCTGACCATTGGCATTTTCGAAAATGGGAACGTTCAACTCGGCGAATGCTTCCCACACATCGAACTCACCATCGATCACCGGTACACCACCGAACATGTACATGTTCGTGCTCTGCGCCGAGTAACCGGCGGGAATGCCGCGAATACCCAGATGGGGTGCATTCAACGGCGGGCCGTCGAGCGGGTCGGGACCGTTGGTTTCGAAACGCTGCCAGAAGGAGTTTTCACGCCAGGTGAAACCGGCAGCGAGTGAGATCGGGCCAGCACCAAAACCTTCGAACAATTCACCGTCGATCACCAACTCAGCGAAATCCTGCTGCACATTGGTGAGACCGATACGGTCGTCGGCTACATAGTCGATCGCCGCCTGCGAGTTGTTGCCAACCCCGAAGATGTTGATCGGTTTGCAGTCGCGAATCGAGTTGTCTATGCCGACGGGAGAGATGCGCGTTATGGGCTCTTTCTGCTGTCCCGCAAACGTCTGGCCGGCAACTGCGGCCGCCAATTGCTCTGGAGTGGGGTTGTAGCGTTGCACATTACAGATGATGCCGCCCTTGTCGTCGCGTACCGCATCGATCGCCATGAAGAGCCGATCCACACGTACTTCGTTGTAGATGATCGTCGTGCGATCGGTCTCACCACTTTGATAACGACCGGTGAGCTTCCAGTTGCCGTCGATGTCGAATTCGAAGCCGGCGCTGGCTGTCCACATTTCGAAACGGTTGTGCTGCGATTCGTTACTGTCGAAATCGGTGATGCCTATCGGTTGGCCGAGCTTCTCGATACGAAGCGAAGTAAGCCCTTCTTCCTCCATGATGCGACGCACACTGTCGGGGATGAACGGGTTCTCGATGTAGATGGTTGCCTGCCAGGGAGTCTGCAGGTGCGGAATGCCGGGCTGGTTGTAAGTGTTGGACTCGGTGTTCGAGAGAATCAGATCGCCGTAGATGCTGAAGCGATCGCTCACATCGAACTTGAATCCGGTAAACAAGGATTCCTGTTGTACCTCATTGCCGAAGGGACCGGCGTTGAAGGAAAGGTCGGCAAGATAAGCCTCGGGACCACCTGATTGCGACTGGGTACTGCCGGGGCCACTGACGCTGGCCACGTCGCCAAGGACGAAGGGGCGCACCCCACTACCATCTTCGAGAAAGGTCATACGGTCGAGGCGCGAGCCCGGCATGTTGATAAGACCAGTCGGCGTGTGGGCCGTCGAATGCACATAGGGCAGGGTGAGACGTTGGGGATTGGTGCCGGGCGGATCGGTGGGCTTCCAGGCGGGGTTAGTCACATGCCCCCAGCGCTTGAAACTCTTCCACTGTCCCGACGTCGCGGTCATGTCACGGTCGATCTGATGAATACGACGACCTTCGAGAGAACCAATCAGATGCAGGCGATCACCGAAACTGCGGCCACCAGCAATAGAGGCGTTCCAGTTCTCACCATCGCCCTCTTCGGTGATACCGGTCGAGGTGGAGATCTTGAGTCCTTCGAATTCCCTATCCAGGATGAAGTTCACTACACCCGCCAAGGCGTCGGCGCCGTAAGCGGCGGATGCACCGCCCGTCACGACTTCCACGTTCGAGATGAGAGCAGTGGGGAAGACGTCGACGTTCACCTGGCTCGTGCGGTCATTGGGTACCACGCGTGAGCCGTTGAGCAGGATGAGAGTGCGGTTGCCACCGATGCCTCGCATGTTGACGAAGCTGGCGCCCGAAGAGCCGGTGATTACGCCGCCGCGCTGAGCGCTTTGGGTCTGGAAGAATTGTGGCAGCTGGTCGAGCTGCTCGGAGATGGTTGCTTCTGGTTTGTAGTTTTGGAGTTCGCCGACGGTGATGGCGGTAACCGGAACCGGCGTCAACATGCCGGAGGTTTGACGAATGCGCGAACCAGTCACCATCACTTCTTCGACATTGGTGGTCTGTTGCGCTGATAGTTCAGTTGCAGCACAAGCTGCGATGATGGATACCGTGAGACTTTTTTTGCTGAAATGCCTGATCAAGCGCGTCTTCATGCTTCTTTCCCCTCTGAGGTTTTTCTAGTTGTTCTACTTTTGTTCTTAGAAAGAGAAGTGTTGCGCGTCTTGTTTGTTTTCGTACCTCCTTACATGTCTTCTGAATGGTATGGATAAAAATGAGAAAGGCCCGGTTTAGCCGAGCCTTTCGTTGTGAGAGTGAACCTTATTCTTCCATCTCGTAGGTGTGCCAGTTGTCGTAATCTGGCGCTTTCAAACGGCCCTCCCAGATGCCGCGGTTGTTCTCTTCACACGAATACTCCAGAAGGCCGAGGCCGTCCTGCATGCGGGTGAACACGCGCTTGTTGTTCCACGGTTGGGTGTAGTAGATCGGGTCGTCGATGATGATTTCGTAGTCGATGGTGTTGGCATCACGCATCGTGAAGCGTTCGGTAACCACGAGCTTGTGGCTGTGTGGATGACCGACCGTGTCCAACTTGGTCTTACCGTTGTAGTTGCGGGTAGTGACCACGAAGGTATCGCCGTCCCAATCCCCACGGGAGTTGCCGTACCAAGTGGCGGGCAGATCCATGGTGATGTCTTCGCCACCGATCGGGAAGGCGTGGTGCCAGGTGTTCACCTCGAACAGATAGGCGAAAGCGGTATCGGTCTGGAAGAACTGCACCGGGTTGGGCGAGTTCATCGAACGGACGTGTCCGAAGGGCAGGCAAGCACCCGTATAGTCGCCCTCGGAGGGGTTGTAGCGTTCGAAATTCAGTTTGCCGGCGGGAGTGAAGGGCAGTTCGCCCGGACCGATCATGGTGCGGCCATTGCCTTTGACCGACATGTCCGGCACGTAGGGGAATTCCCACACACCGTTGAAATCGGGCTTTCCGCTGGGCAGACGCGGGATGTCTTGTGCGCTCGCATCGCCGACGAATCCGGCAAAGAGGAACGTAGCGGAGCAAGCCACTAAGAGCTGTCTGGTGAAATTCATTGCACTCTCCTGGATGACTTACTGATTACCGGCGCGGCTGAATACAGGCGTTCCGTCGTCGAGAGTGATCCGGCGCGTGCTGCAGGTGTTGGTTCCGTCGCGTGCAGGGTTGGCCGAAGCACGAATGACAGTGCCGAGCGGCAGGTCATCTTTCTTCCAGCCCTGGCGGATGAGCTGGTTGGGAGAGCCCATCTCGCATTCCCACTTCTCGATTTCACCCTTGTCGTTGGTTACGTCGAGGTAGATCCAGATATGCGGGTTGGTCCACTCCAGTTTGGTGATGGCGCCGCGTATCTCGAAGTTGACGCTGGTGTCGAACTCGCCAGCAAGCGAGTGATGGGCAGAGGCGGAAGTGCTCAGTAACAGTGCAGAAACGGAAAGTGAAGCGATTCCGACTAGTAGTTTACTTTTTGTAGTGTTTTTCATACCTTCCCCTCCAAATTGATAATAAAAAGAATTGATGACTTATCTGGTTCATCCATTCCAGGATGCCGAGATTAAGCGAAACCGGGGGCAAAATGTATGGATCGCGACTCAGTTTTTCTTGCCCGAAGGGGATTTCTAAAAAAATCGACGGTCCTGACTGCTCTTGCCTTTCCGTTTGCTACTTCGCCAATCTCGTGGGCTCAGGCCCGCGAAGTAACAGCGACGAAGTTAGGGGACAAGACGCTGTTTGTGAAGGGGCCCGAAAGCAATGTACTGGTTACTGACAGCAGTGAGGGCCTGATCCTCGTCGACGGTGGGCATGCTGACTGGTTCGGAAGCCTCCAAACTGCCGTTTCAGACAATTTTCCTGGCCGTCCTTATCGAGCGTTATTCAACACCCACTGGCATCCTGAGCAAACGGGCGCCAACCTGCCTTTGGGAGAGCAGGGTGTCGAGATCATCGCTCACGAAAATACGATGCTCTGGGAGAGCACGGAAATCTGGCAGCGGTGGTCCGGACAGACCTTCAAACCCCTGCCGGATGTGGCTTTGCCCAAGCGCACGGTGTTCGAAGACGGTTCGCTCCAGATCGGCGACCGCACGGTGCATTATGGATACCTACGGAATAGTCATACGGATGGGGATATCTGGGTCTATTTCGAAGATGAGAACGTATTGGTAACCGGCGGGCTCGTGTCCAATGGGCGCTGGCCTGAAATTGATTGGTGGACGGGCGGCTTCATTGGTGGCTTCATGGACAGCTGGGTTGCCCTCATGACGGTCCCGAATGAGAACACGAAGATCATCCCAGCCTATGGGGATCCGATGACCTTGCAGGAACTGAAGGCACAGAACCAGATGTACCTGACGATTTTCGACCGGATACATGCTTCGTTCATCAAGAGCGACACGCTCGAGGATCTGCTGCGCTCGAAGCCGACGGCAGAATTCGACGCCATGATGGGGGATCCTACTCAGTTCCTCACGTTGGCGTTCCACAGCATTCAAGGCCATATCCGCGACCCACAGAACGATAGGTTCCTGAACATACCCTGACGAATTCGATCATGATCCGACGCTCCATCATCACAGCACGAAAAGCATTGGTCGGCACTCAGCTAGGGCGCCTGCTCGGCTGTGCGCTGTTGCTTGCGAGCTGCGGTGAACCCTCAGCTCCATTGCGTATTCAGTCCAGCGCGCCGGTCGTGCCGGCTCAGTCCGAGCTGGACCAACAGGCAGAACAGCAATGGGCTTTCCTGAACGAGTTTTGCGTCGATTGCCATAACGTCGACGATTTCAGTGGCGGCCTTGCCTTCGACCTCATGAGCCACGACAACCTCGTGAAGGATGCGGAAACCTGGGAAAAGGTCGTTCGCAAACTGCGTGGCAGGATGATGCCTCCGCCCGGCCAGGAGCGACCGGATACAGAATCCCTGGATCAATTCGTGGCTTGGCTCGAAGGCAATCTCGACCAACCCCACATCGCTCGCCATCCCGTAGATAAACCTCTGCATCGCCTCAATCGCACCGAATACGCCAACGCCATCCGCGATCTGCTCCACCTGGAGATCGATCCTTCCGGGCTCCTGCCGGTGGATGGTGCGGAAGATGGCTTCGACAACATCGCCAGTGCGTTGCATGTCACTCCTTCTTTCATCGACCAATACCTCGGCGCGGCGCGAGTCGTGAGTGAACAGGCGATCGGCACACCGGCGGCGCGTCCCTCCGGCACGCCCTATACATTCTCGCCCGTGGGGCAGTCGTTCCACGTCGACGGACTGCCGCTCGGCACGCGCGGTGGAGCAGTTGTCGAGCATTACTTCCCGAGCGACGGCAAGTATCTGCTCAACATCGGCAACATCGCCTCAGGTCTTGCCGTTGGCAGTATGGAGCATGAGAACACGCTGATCGCCACGATCGACGGCAAGAAGTTTTTCGAAACCACGATCGGTGGTCTCGAGGAAGCCGGCCGTCTCGATACCCTGCGCGCACCTGCCATCGATGAGCTGAACGCGCGTCTGCGCGACATTCCGTTCACGACCACCGCAGGTCCGCACAAAGTTGCCGTGTTCTTCCTGCATCGTTCATTCGCCGAGTCCGACTCGCCGCTACAACAGATGACACCGCGTCATGGTCAGGATGCGATCGTGCGTCTCGGTTCCTTTGAAATTTACGGTCCGGTCGAGCCGACCGGTCTCAGCACCACCCCGAGCCGCGAGAAAATCTTCTCCTGTCATCCCGACCAGGATGCCGAAGAGCTCAGCTGCGCCCGTCAGATCGTCACTACTTTGGGCAACGAGGCTTTCCGGGGCACGCTGGCGGATGAAGACACCGAGCTGTTGATGCGCATGTACGATCTCGGTGCTTCCGAAGGTGGTTTCGAAAAAGGGATCAGCTTTGCACTGTCCGGCATCCTGTCGCATCCCAAATTCCTTTACCGCATAGAACCAGTCCAGGATTCGTTGCCGCCCGGTACCACGTACGAATTGACCAGCATCGAATTGGCTTCCCGCCTGTCGTTCTTCCTGTGGAGCTCCGTACCCGACGAAACCCTGCTGGAGATCGCAGCCGACGATGGTCTGAAAGATCCCGCTGTGTTGGAGCAACAGGTGCTGCGTATGCTGCGCGATCCGCGCGCCAAGAATCTCGCCAACAACTTCGGCTATCAGTGGCTGGGTCTTGCAGAGCTAGAGAACATTACGCCTGATCCGCAGCTGTTCCGCGATGTCGATCGCGACATTCGTGCAGATCTGACGCAGGAAACGCTGCTGTTCCTGCAGAGCATCTTCGAAGAGGATCGCAGCGTCCTCGATCTGCTCACCGCCGATCACACTTTCCTCAATGAAAACGTTGCGCTGCACTACGGCATCAACGGGGTTCGTGGCAGTGCCTTCCAGCGTGTGCAGCTCGACGACGAGCGCCGTTTCGGTCTCTTGGGCAAAGGTGCAGTGTTGATGGTTTCCTCCTATCCCAACCGGACTTCGCCCGTACTGCGCGGTAAATGGTTGCTCGAGCGCATCATGGGCACACCGCCCGCAGCGCCGCCGCCGGATGTCGAAGGCTTTGAGGAAATCGAAATCGGTCAGGAATACAGCACGGTGCGCGAACGACTCGAAAAACACCGCGCCAATCCTTCGTGCAATGGCTGCCATGGCGTGATCGATCCGCTCGGCTTCGCGCTCGAGAATTTCGATGCCGTGGGCCGCTGGCAGGACATCGATCGTTGGGCGAGAACCCCGGTGGATGCCTCCGGCGTGATGGCGGATGGCACGCCCGTGAATGGCCCGGTGGACCTGCGCAATGCCATCCTGCAGCGCCCGGAACAGTTCGCGCAAACCTTTACCGAGAAATTAATGACCTTCGGCCTCGGTCGAAGTATCGAGTATCAGGACATGCCCACGGTACGTCGCATCGTGCGTGAGGCAGCTGAAGACAATTACAGATTTTCAACGTTGGTCTTGAAGATCGTCGGCAGTGAGCAGTTCCGAATGAAGAGCACTCCCAGCGTGGAAGTTCTGGCGGCAAGCAATGCCGTGCAACAGTAGGTAAATACAACCGTTGCGGAACCGAGAGGGTCGGCACCATGTTCATCACCAAGAAACATCTTTCGCGTAGGGCTTTGTTGCGGGGCACCGGGGTGGCAATGGCATTGCCTCTGCTCGATGCCATGATTCCGGCCGGTACCGCATTGGCACAAACGCCGGCCGCACCACGGCCCAAGCTTGGCTTCTTCTATTTTCCGCATGGCGCCATCATGGATAAGTGGACGCCCACTGCGACTGGTCGTGATTTCGAGATCACGCCGATCCTGGCACCGCTCGCGAAGTACAAGGAGCAGATGACGATCGTCAGCAACCTGCGCAACACCGCCGCGGAAGGTGCTGGCGTACACGCCACGCAACCCGGCACCTGGTTGAGCTGCGCTTCCCCATTCACGGTGGACCAGAACGATCCCAACTACGGCATCTCGGCCGACCAGATCGCTGCGCAGCAGCTGGGTCAGGACACGCCGTTCCCTTCGCTCGAACTCTGCACTGAAGTGAAGTCTTCGAGCGCCGGTGCCTGCGACGCCAACCTCGGTTGTGGCTATGGTTCGACGGTATCCTTCCGCACGCGTACTCAGCCGCTGCCGATGGAACACAACCCGCGCAAACTGTTCTTCCGCATGTTCGGGCAGGGCGATACCGCGCAGGAGCGCGAATCGATCATGAACCAGAAGTTCAGCCTGCTGGATCTGGTGTCCGAAAGCGCCAACTCGCTCAACGGCAAACTCGGTGCCTCCGATCGCATGCGCATGGAGGAATATCTGGATTCCGTGCGCGACGTCGAGCGCCAGGTGCAGAAACTCGGTGCGCAGGACCTCAGTGGTCTCGATCTGCCGGATGCTCCGCTCGGTGTTCCCGGCAATTGGGAAGAACACATCAACCTGATGTTCGATCTGACGGCGCTCGCCTATGAAGCCGAGCTCACGCGCGTAGTGTCCATGATGGTTTCTGCAGAAATCAGCATGCTGACTTACAACCAGATCGGCATCTCCGACGCCTACCATCCGCTGTCGCACCACCGCTACGTGCCCGACAAGATGGACAAGTGCGCCATGGTGCAGACCTATCATTCGAAACTCTTCGCGCGCTTCCTCGATCGTCTGGCCTCCACGCCTGACGGAGATGGCTCGATCCTCGATCACTCCATCCTCCTGTGGGGCAGCAACATGAGCGACTCGAACGCGCACAACGCCGATCCGCTGCCGTCCGCGATCTTCGGCACCGGCTATGGTCGCATCAAAGGTGGTCAGCACCTGTCGTATGCAGCGAACACGCCGCACGCCAACCTGATCCTCACGATTCTCGAGCGCGCCGGTATCCAGGGCGTCGAGAAATTGGGTAACAGCACCGGAACCTTTGCGGAAGTCTGATATGGGACGTGCCGTGTCACACGTGCGACTGACCAGCCTGGCGCTGGCGAGCTCTTTGTTGCTGGCGCTGCCCGCATACGCGATCGACTCCTTGCCGGATCTCGTGAACGACGGCGAACGGCAGGCTGCAATGCGTCTCATCGCCAGCGGTGCCGACGTCAACGAGCCTTCGGTCGATGGCACCACTGCGCTGCACTGGGCCGTCTACCGCAAGGATCGCGAACTGGTGGAACTGTTGCTGGACGAAGGCGCAGATCCCAATCGTCGCAACGACTATGGCGCTACGCCGATGAGCGTCGCCTCCGAGCACGGTGATTACGCCATCATGAAGGCTTTGATCGATGCCGGTGGCGACATCGAATCACCCAACAGGGAAGGTCAGACCTTGCTGATGGCCGTAGCACGCACCGGTCAGGTCGAGACGGCCAAGCTCTTGCTCGACAAAGGCGCCAATATCAACGCCCGCGAGAACTGGGGTGGTCAGACCGCTCTGATGTGGGCCGCGGCCCAACGTCAGCCGGCGATGGTGCGGCTCCTGGTGGAACGTGGTGCCGAAGTGGATGCGCGCAGCAAGGATCACAACTGGCCGCGTTGGATCACGTCCGAACCTCGTGTGAAACCGCTCGACCCCGGTGGCTACACGCCGTTGCTCTACGCTGCAAGAGAAGGTTGTGTCGAATGTGCTGCCGCATTGCTGGATGGTGGTGCGGACATCAACCTCACCGATCTCTGGGGCCAGACGCCCCTACATCTCGCCACGCTCAATCTGCATTACGACACGGCAGCGCTATTGATCGAACGTGGCGCCGATGTCAAACGTTGGGACTGGTGGGGCCGCACTGCGCTCTACAATGCCATCGACCTTCATCAGATGACCAGCAGCAGCCGCGGAGATCTGCCTTCGACCGACAAACACACTGCGCTCGATGTTGCGCGCATGATGTTGGACCGTGGCGTCTACGTGAACATGCGTCTCAAACACGAACCGCCTTTCCGTGGTGGTGACCGTGGCTATACCGACGGTAGCCCCGATTCGCGCGTGTTGAGTGCCGGAGCCACTGCACTGCACAAGGCGGCAAAAGCTGGCGACATCGAAGCCGTGAAGTTGCTGCTCGAGTACGGCGCGCGTGTCGACATCCCGAACATCCTCTTCGAAGTGACTCCGGTCCTCGCCGCCGCAGGTGTGTGGCGTGTCTATGGCATCTTCCGCGAAGTGCCGATTTCCGGTGAGTTCACCACTGGTGAGCAAGCGCGTGAAGTCGTGCAATTGCTGCTCGATGCCGGCGCCAACATTCACGATGTTGCCGCCAATGGTCAGAACGCAGCACACGGTGCCGCCAAGGCAGGTTGGAACGAAGTGCTGCAGTTGGTCCATGAGCTCGGTGTCGACATCACGGCGAAGGACGTCGGTGGTCACACGCCGCGCGATCTGGCAGAGCTGAAGGGGCATACGGAAACCGTTGCCTTCATCGATCAACTCCTGAGTCAGTAACATGAAGTCGTTCGCAAGGATCAGTCTTCTCCTGCTTCTTTCTTTATTCGCCTTTGGTGCCCAGGCCCAGAAGGCGAATGACGTCGCCACGCAGAACGCCATCCTCGCCGCGCTCCCCAAAGGGGTAACTGCGGAAACGGCAACGGTGGATCAGATTGCACAGGCAGCCATCGAAGTCGCCTTTGGGATGGAAGGGGATCTCGAAGCCAACGTCACTCAGGTGACGGTCGCTCTTGGTGAGATGAGCCGGGCCGGTAAGTTTCCGAAGGCGCCGCGCTTCGGTGAGAACACCCCGCCCGGACGTTTCTACACCAAGGTCATCAACCTCGCCTCGAGCAACCTCGACGTGTCGTCCACCACTTATTACGGTTTGACGGTGCAGGACATGACCCGCCTCGCTGCCGCCGTGCGCAATGGCCAGAACTTCCTCAACGACGCCAAGGCCAATCCCATCACACGTAAGTGAAACTTCTCATCAAAAAAGCCCGGAAAATCCGGGCTTTTTCTTATCTGACGTTGGCCTTGTTCACATCTCGTCGTGTTGAACGAGAAAGAATTGGGTGAAGCAGAAGACATAGGCCCCACACAGCACGATGCCGCAGCCGAGTGCATGATCGCTGAAGAAGCCAGCTACGGAACTACAGATCACACCACTGGACATCTGAAAGAAGCCGAAGAGTCCCGCGGCGGAACCTGCCTGGTCGCGCGCATGGCGCAACGACATGCTGATGGACACGGGACTCAAACCCCCTGCGCAGAACAGGATCAACATGCTCATCGCCACGACCGATACCGGCGTCAGTAGATTGGTCAGCGCAGAGAGCAGGAAGCTCGCTCCGGTCGCTGCAGCCAAGCCCGCGTAAGTCAGTTGTATCTGCCGATCTCTCACTCGCCCGACGATGGAGCGCGTCAGCATGTTGCCGACTGCTGCAGCAGCGAGCGTGGCGCCGACGCAGTAGCCAACGGTGCGTGTGCTCAGTCCCATGCTCTCGCTCAGAATGAAAGGAGCTGAGACGAAGTAGCCGTAGCAAGCTGTCGAGCCGAAGGCTCCACCGCTCACGACGCGGAAGAAATTCTTGTCCTGCAACAGAGTCCTGAAGTTGTGATAGATGCGTGCAGGGTGCGCAGACTGTCGCGTCACTGCCGTTTCGGGCAGAGATATCAGTGAGAAGCCGATGCCAACGGCACCGAGCAAGGCGAGAAAGAGAAAGATCATGCGCCAGTCGAAAAACTCAGCGATCTCGGCGCCGACCACTGGCGCCAGGCCGGGGCCGACCAGCAGGATCAGATTCAGGATGGCGATCTTGCGAGTGGCTCTGGCGCCTTTGTTGGTGTCTGCCACGATGACGCGTGTGATGGCGAGAGCTCCGGCACCGCCGAGTGCCTGAACCAAGCGAGCGGCCAATAGAAGAACTATGTTGGAAGCGAAGAAGCTGGCGAGCCCGCCGCATACATAGATGCCGAGCGCGAGCAGGACGGAAGGTCGTCGGCCGATGACATCGGACAACGGTCCATAGAACAGCTGTCCTATGGCGAGTCCCAGGATGTAGATGGTGATGGAGAACTGAATCGTCTGACTATCGACACGCAGAGACTCCGCCGCGGCAGGCAAGGCCGGCACGAAGACATGCATGCCCAAGGTGCCACTGAATGCGATGAGTACCAGCAAGGCGAGCGAAACCTCTGTTGGAGGTCCGGGCCTGATTGTGGCGTCGTTGGTCATGGCTGTACTGCGCGTCGCTCCGACAGCTGAAGGCAAACGAACGGCGCTGGGAAAGAGGGAGGAGTGGTGGGCCCACCAGGACTTGAACCTGGGACCAAGGGATTATGAGTCCCCTGCTCTGACCAACTGAGCTATAGGCCCTGAAAGAGCCGCGAATTATACCTGAAAAGCCCAAGCTGTCTCGTGCTCTACTGGGGGCCATCCTCGGTCGCACGGTGCTGTCCATGCTGCCGTTCGACTTGCCGAATTTCCTCTTTGCTGAAGGCATCATCGGTATGCGTGCCGCGAGGCGTGGAGGAGGACTTGCTTCCCGCCCTGAAGTCGTCGCGTCCATCCCGCATATGTGCCCCCAGGGTCTCGAGCAAGGCCGACTGTCTTTCACTGTCGTGCAGGGCAAGCGAGCGCCGCGTTGCAGGGAATTCGATGCCATGCTCGTCGAAAGCCAACTTGATGCGACGCAGAAACTCCCTACCCACATCCCACTGGCGGATGGGCTTGGTACGTAAGCGACCTTTGATGATCAGCCATGATTCATCGAGCACGTCCACACCGAAGATCTCGGGCTCTCCCAACATCATCGTGCGGTACTTCGGTTCGCTCAGCATCTTCTCGCCGACACTTCGGATGATGCCGATGGCGCGATCCGTATCCTCCAGATAAGAGACACGCAGATCGAATACGTAGGCCGACCACTCGTTGGTCATGTTGGCGAGCTTTTCGATGGCACCGTTGGGAAAGACATGGACCACGCCGGCCAGGTCGCGTAGCACTGTCGTGCGGAAGTTGATGCGCTCCACGAGTCCGCCAGTATCGTTGATGATGGCAACGTCACCTACGCGAATCTGATTCTCGAGGATGATGAAGAAGCCGGCGATCATGTCGCGTACGAGGTTCTGTGCACCGAAGCCGAGAGCGACTCCTGCAATACCGGCGCTCGCGATGATGGGGCCAACCTCTACGCCTATCTCCTGCAGAATCACCAAGCTTGCCGTCGTCCACAGCGCGAGCATCAAGCCTTGCTTTACGAGTCGAGTGATGGTTTCGATACGCTTGCGTGATTCCGAAGGTGGCTCACCTTCCTTCTGACTCTTGAACAGCAGATCGCGCTCGAGGTGACTGACGAAAAGACTCAGCAACTTCATGGCGATCCAGGCCAAGAGCAACACCATGAGGATGCGCAAACAAGAAGAGATGATCTCCGTCCATGTGATGCCCTCGAAGAAATCAATGATGATTTCCATGTCTGACCCTCCTGGGTGCGTGTCGCGTCTTCGCATACATAGACAGCGGCATCCGACGGATCAAACGTTCATGAAAAAAATTGGAGGAAATGCTCGTTTGCGCTGGACGAGCTTCAGCTAAGGCGTGTGTCGGAGGAACGGGTCGAAAATGGGCATACACAAAATTACGGAGAAAAATACCCTTCTTTGCTCAAGCTGAGCACTTTTCCTGCGAAAAACTTCGCAAAAAAAGTCGCCGAATATAAGGAAGCGAAGTAGCTCCGCCTGGTGACGCGCTGTGTCAACGCTGCGACTCGGGTATTTCCCTGATTGGTCCATCGGTGGCTCACCGGTAGGTGATCAGTGATTCCCTATGAACAAATCAGGGTAAGTCCTGATCGCTCTATTACGTCTCTGTTACATATCCTGCGCCACGTGGGGTTAGGAACTGTTTCTACTACCAAGTAAGAAACTCAGCAGGGAATAAGAATAACATGTGTGGGATCGTGGGATATCTGGGCAACCAGCAGGCGCAGGGAGTTCTAATGGATTGCCTGGCCCGGCTCGAGTACCGTGGTTACGACTCGGCCGGCATGGCAACCTTGAACGGGGATCAACTCGCCGTACGCAGAAGCGTCGGCACCAACGCAGGTCTGCAGCAGCTGCTGCAGAGCTCTCCTCTCGACGGATGCCTCGGCATCGCGCACACACGCTGGGCTTCTCATGGTGAAGCCAGCGACGTCAATGCACATCCTCATGCCGACTGCAGTGGTGCGATCGCCATTGTCCACAACGGCATCATCGAAAACTACATCGACATTCGCCGCGAGCTCGAAGCCAAGGGACATCGCCTGGTCTCGCAGACCGACAGCGAAGTCATCGCTCATCTCATAGAGATGAACTTCGACGGTGACCTGCAGGTGGCCGTCAAGAAATCTCTTACTCAGCTGCGCGGCAGCTACGCCATCGCGGTGATCAGCAAGCATGCGCCCGAGCAGATCGTGGTGGCCCGCCACGGTGGACCGCCGCTCGTCGTCGGTCACAGTGTCGATGGCCTTTTCATTTCCTCCGACATCAGCGCCATTCTTCATTACAGCCGCGACATCCAGATCCTGGAAGACGGCGAGATCGCGGTGCTGACCCGTAACGGCGTCAACATCTACTTGCTCGACAGCGGTGACCAGGTCGCACGCAAACCCATTCGCATAGCGTGGGATGCGAGCGCGGCCGACAAGGGCAGCTATCCGCACTATATGTTGAAGGAAATCTACGAGCAGCCACGCGCGGTGCTCGATACCATCAAGGGGCAACTCAACGCAGTGGACGAAACCATCGGCTTCCTCGATGCGGGTTTCCCCAACACTGCCGAATTCGCCGATACGAAACGTCTTTCCATTCTCGCCTGCGGCAGCTCCTGGCACGCGGGCCTGGTCGGCAAATACCTGATCGAGTCGATCGCCGGAATTCCGGTCGATGTCGACATCGCCTCCGAGTCACGTTATCGGCCCTTGGCGCACATGCCGGAGAAACTCGTCATCGGCATCTCCCAGTCGGGCGAAACGGCCGACACGCTGGCGGCATTGAAGGAAGCACGCCGCGCAGGTGCCAAGATCCTTTCCATCTGTAACGTCATCGGTTCCAGCATCGGACGTGAATCCGATGCGGTGGTGCTCACGCACGCTGGCCCAGAAATCGGTGTGGCTTCGACCAAGACCTTCACCTGCCAACTCGTGGCGCTGGTGCTGGTGGCCATTTCACTCGGAGTTTCCAACGGCAAGCTCAGCAAACAAGCCGCGCAGGCACTCTTGCGCGAGCTGATGCAATTGCCGGAGTTGATCGAGCGCATCCTGCTGCAGAACGACCGGCTGGTCGAACTGTCGCAGCTCTTCTCGAGGGCATCCAATGCCCTGTTCCTGGGACGCGGGATCATGCATCCGATCGCGGTCGAGGGAGCGCTCAAACTCAAAGAGATTTCATACATTCACGCTGAAGGATATGCCGCAGGTGAACTCAAACACGGTCCGATCGCCCTGATCGACCGTTACCTGCCGGTCGTCGTGATTGCCACGGAAGGCATGCTGTATGAGAAGGTACTCGCTGCAATTCAGGAAGTGAAAGCCCGTAGCGGTATCGTGGTAGTCATTGCCAATGAAGGTGACAGTCGAATTTCAGAAGTTGCGGACCATGTGTTCTACATCCCGAAAACGCAGGAATTCCTCATGCCGATATTGGCGGCCATCCCCTTGCAACTGCTGGCTTATCACATAGCGGTGAGCAGGGGCTACGACGTTGACAAGCCGAGAAATCTCGCAAAGAGCGTCACCGTCGAATAACAAGTAGCAAGCAAGAGACAAACAGAACAACAACAGCCGGTAGGTTGGCCATTGCGGTCACCCTAGTGGTACCGGCTCACTCTTTTCAGTTTGCGCAATTCCCAGGATGGGAAACGAAGGGGCGAAGCTTTGTCACTAAGAAATGCAAGCATCGAAACGGGGACGTCCGGAGAACTCTACTCTCTCCTGGATGACATCATCGACCCTCAGCCTGCGTGGCACGTACTGTGGACTCGCAGCAACTTCGAACATCGTGTGCACGATGAACTCGCGGCCAAGGATTACGATGTCTTCCTTCCCTTGATCAGTCGCTGGGCACTCGGTGCGAAGGGCCAACCCTACCGCATGGAACCCATGTTCAAGGGCTATCTCTTCGTGCGCCATGCCATCGACAAAGCTTCTTTTCTCGACATCAGCAAGACCAAGGGTGTCGTGTCGATGCTGGGGAAAAGTTGGAATCGACTTGCGCAAGTACCCGAAGAGGAAATAGCCGGTATCAAGCAACTCATGGAAAGCCGCATGCCGGCCACGCCCTATCCGTATTTGAAGGCGGGCACCGAGGTGCGCATCGTGCGTGGACCGATGCTCAACATGCGCGGCATTCTGGTGAAAACTGATCATAAAAAAGGCTATTTCGTCGTATCCGTTCAATTACTTCAGCGCAGTGTGGCCGTCAGCATCGACTGTTCCGATGTCGTGCCGGTGTAAGTCGCCACGCGGCAACGAGTGCTCGCAGGAAGGAGCCTACTAATATGAAGCGCAAAATTCTGATGATGCTCGTCGGTGTGAGCTGCGCGACCATGGGATCGGTCGAAGCTCAGGAAAGCCGGCAGGGCTTTTATGCGGTACCTGGAATAGGTGTCAGCTCGATCCATGATGACAACATCTTTTTCAGTATCGACGAAGAACAATCGGACACGGCTCTTCGTGTCAGCCCGGAACTGGAAGTGGGCTACGAATCGCAGCGTACGTCCATGCAGGCGCGATACAGCTTTGATTCGGAAAAGTACGAAAAGTTCACTACCTTGGATTCAGATTCCGTCCGTACCTTTGCCGACTTCCAGGGCACGCATCAATTGACGCGTCGTTTCGCGCTCGAAGGTGAGGTGCATTACACCGAAACCAACACGCCGGCCGACATCACGCTCGGCACCGGCAGTGCCGTGCCGGGCTTGTTCGTCGGTCGCGCGCAAGCGGAGCGCTTGGCGATCCAGCCCGCCGTTACTTTCCAGATGACGCCGACCTGGGGCACTCGCCTTGGCTACAGTCATACCAATGACAAGCTTGCCGATGCGCTTGAAAGCGAAACGCAAATCGTCGAAAGCGAGTTCGGTTGGCAGAGGTCGGCGAAGACCCTTATCGAGTACGGCTACACCTATCGGCAATATGACTTCAAGAGTCTTACCGCTGACGAGAGCGGTGTTCCACTCACCGTTGGCACGCAGGAAACGCACATGCCTTGGGTGGGGGTTCAATACGATCTTTCCGAACGCATTCAACTGCGCGGACAAGTGGGACCGCGCATCAACGACGATGAAGTCGATCCCTACGTGCGTCTGTCGCTGCGCCGCTCGCACATCGGCGGCGACCTGATGCTCAGTTACGAGCGCAACGAAACCACCCTCTTGGGTGAGGCAGGAAGGATCGAGGCGGAAACCTATTCCGCGGCCTTTACCCATACGGTGGGTTCGCGCTTCGAACTGCGTGTGACTCCGGCTTTCGGCAAGTTGTCGCAGACGGATTACGCGGTGGACATCTATCGCGCGGAGCTGATGGCGCGCTACCGCATCACGCCGTATCTGCACCTTACGGCGTCCTATGACATGTACTACCAGGAAGTGGACTTCGTCAGCGGCTTGACCGAGGACGTTGCACGCAACGTAGTCATGTTGGGCTTTTATCTGACCTATCCGAGGCGCGAAGACCGCACCACGCGCTAGCGCCTACTTCGGCCAATGGAGCAGATCATGAACGACATCAAACCCAAACTTCGCCTCGTGGGCCTGCGCGCCCTGGCACTCTTCGCACTATGTTTCTGGCTCGCCGGCTGTGCCAGCGGCGGCCGCAATGACGATCCACGTCTGTATGGCACCGACGTCTACCAGATGCAGAAGGCTCAGGTGATGGAATACATGGTGGGGCCGGCGGATGTACTCACCATCAGTGTGTGGAACCACGCGGAACTGAATCGCACGGTCACGGTACGCCCCGACGGCATGATCTCGTTGCCCTTGATCGGTGACATGTTCGTGGTGGGCATGACGCCGATGGAACTGAAGACCGCCGTCGAACAGAACCTCAGCAACTTCATGACCATCGTACCCGGGGAGGTTTCGGTAGTGGTGGATGAGGTGCACAGCTACACCGTCTCCGTACTGGGTGAAGTGCATTTGCCGGGACGCTTCGAATTCAGAAGCCAGGCTTCCGTGCTCGATGCGCTGGCGCAGGCTGGAGGTCTCACCGAGTTCGCATCGCCCTCGGACATCCTGATCCTGCGGCCCTATCAAGGTGAAACCGAGAAGATCAAGTTCAACTTCAAGAAGTACGCCAGCTCGCGCAACAACGACGATCAGGTGTTGGTATTCCCTGGTGACATCATCCTCGTACCTTGAGCAACGCAGCCATGCAACCCGCAGAAATCGTCATGAATGACGCGCCTTCGATCAGCGCGATACTGGATGCGCTGTACGCGAAATGGCAGCGCCGCAAATGGATAGCCATTCTGTGTTTCAGCAGCGCTGCTGCGGTTACGCTCAGTCTGATCATTGCCTTGCCGTCCCTCTATCGCGCATCCACCACGATCCTGTTCGGTGAAGACGTGATGGCCGAGTCACTCATCAAGGTGGCCACCTCGAACGAACTCGATCAGCGCCTTGGAGTGGTCAGACAAAGTGTGATGAGCCGCTCGCAACTGCAGCAGGTCATTGACAAGTTCAATCTCTATCCGAACCTTCGTGGTCGTGTACCGGCCGAAGCGTTGATCAATCGTCTGCGCAAGGACATCACCATCGATCAGCGTGCTTCGTCGCAGGTGGAGTGGGGGCGCAGCTCGGTCTACGCCATCACCATCAGTTATCAGACTTGGGATCCCGAACTCGCCGCAGCGGTGGCGAATGACATCGCCGCACGCTTCAAGGCGGAGAACGAGCTGCTCAAGATGGGACAAACCGAGCGCGCGTCGGAGTTCATTCGCAAGGAGCTGGAGGCGGCCCGCGCCAAGTTCGCCGCACAGGAAGCTCGCATCAACGAGTACAAGGCCTCGCACATGGGGCAGCTGCCCGAACAGCAGCAGCTCAACCTCGCCACCTTGGAGCGTTTGAATGCCGAGTTGCGGCTCAATGGCGAAAAACAGGTTCAACTCTTCGCGCGACGCGATAGCTTGCTGCTGGGCGCCGCAACCGGCACCGGCACTGAAAACGTCGTGGGGTTGAGCAGCAGCTTGCGACTCGATCGTCTGAAACGAGAGCTGGCCGAGCTGCAGACGCGCTACACCTCCAATCATCCCAACATCATTCGTCTGCAGACGGAGATCCGCGATCTGGAAGCCGAACAGCTGCGCACGGCGGTGCCGCTGTCTGAACTGGAGGAGCCAAAGGATCAGCCGATCCGACCCAACCCGGCCGACATCGATTCCGAACTTGCCGTACTGCGTCAGCAGGAACAACGCCTGCGTGCCGACATCGCCACGCTTCTGCATCGCATCGAAACGGCGCCGCAGATCGAAGCGGAGCTGAAGAGTTTCGCGGCGGACTACGATGCAGCGCGCGAGGAGTATCTGGCTCTGCAGCGCATGTATCAGGACACGCGCCTGGCCGAGTCGCTTGGGGTCGAGCAGAGTCAGGAGTTCCGCGTGCTCGAAGCCGCCATTCCGCCGGACACGCCGCGCGCACCGCAACGTTCGCGCCTGATGCTGGTGGCCTTGTTCCTGGCTGGCGGTTTCGGTGTGGGCATGGCTTTCCTGGTGGAACTCATCGACTCCAGTTTCCACAGCCGCTCGGAGATCTCGAGTTTCACCCGAGTGCCGGTCATTGCCACGGTCGGAGCGATCCGCACTGGCGGTGAGCGTTGGGGCAAGGCGGTGCGCTTCGTGCTCGTCGGCATCCTCGCCGGCATCGGCATCGTCATCCTCAGTTACCTGTCCTTCCGCTACGGTCAGAACGCCCAGCAGTTGGTTTGGACTCTCGCAGGCTAGTCAGCCAGAGGCATGAGCGACATGAGCGAAATCAATGTCATCCAACTGAAGGAAGCACCGGTGGAACTGCAACCGCGCGTGCCGGCGGAAGCAGGCAAGATTGCGCCGCACTACGCCGGAGAAGTCCTGCTGAAGATCAACAAGAAGACGCACATCGATCCGCGTCTGGTCTGTTGGTCGAAGCTGGCTCCGGTCTACGGCGAGAACTATTTCGGTCTGCGTCTCGCGGTGGAAAACATGCATCGCCCGGAGCAGGGCATGGTGATCGGCATCACCAGCCCCAGCGATGGCGAAGGCAAGACCCTCACCGCGATCAACCTGGCGGGTGCGCTGGCACTGGATCCGGCCACGAAGGTGCTGCTGATCGATCTCGATCTGCGTCGCAGCCAGGGCGGTGTGAATGAATATCTCGGTCTGGCCCGCAGCTTCGGACCGGGTTTGATCGACGCAGTACGCAATCGCACCTTGAAACTGGAGCAGGCGATCCATTTCGTACCCGACTTCAATCTGTACCTGATGGTCAGCGGCGGTAAGGTGGAAACGCCGTACGAATTACTGAAGTCGCCGCGCTTCGTCGACGTCATCAATGAAGTACGTCAGCGCTACGACTACGTCATCATCGATACGACGAAGATCGTGAAACTGCCTGATACCGCACTCATCGCACGCTGCATCGACGGCTTCCTGGTGGTCGTGCGCGAGAACGTGACCAAACGCGGTGTACTGGCAGAAGCATTGGATTCCATGCGTCCCGAATCCGTCCTGGGCCTCGTGTTCAACGGCGGCTCACAGATCGACCGCTAGTCCCTACGTCGCAGTTCCTTCAATCAACCAACTTGCTTTGGGCATGCGAGCCTGGTAGCGCGTCGCGTCATCGACGCGTGGCCTGGCGCATACGGAGTCGATACTCCCATGAAAACTACAACGGAAAGAACGCGCACCTTGGTGCTCGGCAGCGGCGCCTTCGTCAAAGAACTGCTCAACGCCATTCGTCAAAGCCCCAAGTCCACCTATCACGTCATCGGTGTGGTGACTCCGGATCAGCAGGGTGGCAGTCCGGGCTACGGCGTACCGGTGCTGGGCGGCATCGAAGAGCTGCGCAAGATCATCGATCACTATCGACCGCAGAGCATCATCGTCGGCTATCCCTACAATCAATCGTGCCGAGCGGATCAGTTGTTGCTGGAAGCGCGCTGCGAACACAACGTCAGCGTGGAACAGGCGGACGACGTCTACGAGCGTCTGACGGGCAAACTGCCGATCGAAACGCTGGCGCCGCGTCAGGTGATCTTCAGCGACCTCTTTCGTCCGCGTGCCGGCTCGCTGTTCTGCAGTCGCGCGCTGAGTCTGGTCACGGCTTTGGTGGGACTCACCGTATTCCTGCCGCTGATGGCCCTGATCGCCGTGCTGATCAAGCTCGACACGCCCGGCCCCGTATTCTTCGTGCAGCAGCGCTGCGGGCTGCACGGCAAACGCTTTCCCTTGTTCAAATTCCGCACCATGCGTGTGGAAGGCGCCACCAAATCCGAATGGGAAGGCGACAACCGTCATCGCATCACGCGAGTCGGACGTTGGCTGCGCCGTTTTCGCCTCGACGAACTGCCGCAGTTCATCAACGTGCTGCTGGGCCACATGAACCTGGTGGGGCCACGTCCGCATCCCGCATCGAGCTATGCGCTGTTGATGCTGGTGGCGCGCAACACCCCCGAATGCGGCATGCAGATTCCGTTCTACAGCCTGCGCTGCAACGTTCGCCCCGGCATCACCGGTTGGGCACAGGTCCGTTACTGCTACGCCAACAACATCAATGAAGAAATCGAGAAACTCCGCTTCGACCTCTACTACTTGAAGCACTACTCGTTCTGGCTGGATCTGCGCATCCTCGCCGAAACCCTCTGGGTAGTCGTGGCCGGCCATCGCAGCAGCGCCACGACGGAGGCAACTGCGTCTGTCAGCCCTGCACATGCAAGTCCGAGGCTGGTCGTTTCCGAATAGGAAAGTTCAGCCACCCGGGCGCTTTCGGTGCCCGTTCCACACCATCGCCAATCACCAACTGCAAAATGAGAGATGCCCTTATGCGCACGCTCGAACTCGTTCGCAATGACGCACCAAAGCTGGCCGCTGATACCTACAGTGGTCTTCTTCATCTGATCGATACCCATCAGGCTCATGTTGCCGTGATCGGACAGGGCTATGTGGGCCTGCCTCTGGCCATGGCCTTCGCCGATGCCGGCTTCACGGTCAGCGGCATCGACGTCGACCGAGACAGGATCGAAGGTCTGCAGCGCTGTGAATCGATCACGCCCGATGTCACCAGCGACATGCTCAAACGCTTGAGCGACAGCGGTAACTATCGCGCCACCACCGACTACTCGCAGTTGGCGGATCACGACGTGATCCTGATCTGCGTACCGACGCCGCTGCGCAAGAGCAAGGATCCGGACATCTCCTATGTGCTGGAAACCGCGCAGCGCCTGGCGCAGGATCTGCGCCCTGGTCAACTCATCATTCTGGAATCGACCACCTACCCGGGCACTACGGAAGAGTTGCTGCTGCCGCTGTTCGAAGAGCGCGGCCTCAAGGCGGGTGAAGATTTCTTCCTCGCCTTCTCGCCCGAGCGCATCGATCCCGGCAACAAGAAGTTCGCAGTGCGTCAGATCCCCAAGGTCACCGGCGGGGTGACGCCGCTCTGCACCAGCCTGGCTGCGCAGCTCTATCGTCAGATCGTCGATCGCGTGATCGAGGTGTCGTCGCCAAAAGTGGCAGAGCTTGCCAAGCTTTATGAGAACGTGTTCCGCAGCGTGAACATCGCGCTCGCCAACGAGTTCTCGCTCATGTGCCGCCAGCTCGGTGTGCAGTCGCGTGAAGTCATCGATGCCGCTGCCAGCAAGCCCTTCGGTTTCATGCCGTTCTATCCGGGTCCCGGCATCGGAGGTCACTGCATTCCGATCGATCCCGCGTACCTCGCTTGGAAGATGCGCCTGAGCAACTACGAGGCGCGCTTCATTCCGCTGGCCGAGGAGATCAACCAATCCATGCCGGGCCACGTCGTGCAATTGATCAGCGACGAGCTCAACCAGGTGCAGCGTTGCCTCAATGGCGCCACCGTGCACGCCATCGGTGTGGCCTACAAACGTGGTGTCGGTGACATCCGAGAGTCTCCCGCGCTGCAGGTACTCGCCAATCTGCAAGCGAAGGGGGCGCAGATCAGTTACAGCGATCCGCACGTGCCGAGCATCGAAATCAAGGGCGCCACGCTGTTCTCGCGTGAGCTCGATCCCGAGCTGCTCGCTTCTGCCGATTGCGTACTGATCCTCACCGACCATCCGGAGTTCGATTACCGGATGATCGTCAACAACGCCAAACTGGTCGTCGACACGCGCCATGCCACCAACGGCCTGCCGCGTGGCAAGGGACGCGTCGTGAGTCTGTAATGGAACGTTCTTGGTGGGCGCCCACCGTCGCGAGGCCGGTAAGCTCGGTCCAGTCCTTCGAGGACCCGGACGGCAACCTGCCGTTCTTCGCTCTGCTCGGCTTCACCTTCATCCTGCTGTTGGCGCCGCAGGAGCGCATTCCGGCACTCGCGCCGCTGCGCATCGCAATGCTGATGGCGGTACTCGCGATGGCGGCACATTGCTGGTGTCGCTGGCGCGATGGACGGCCACTCGTGATGTTCAACCTTTCGCTGTATCTGCTGGCAGCGTTGGTGGGTTGGGCGATGGTCACGATGCCGTTCTCGTTCTGGCCCAGTGGCAGTCTGTCGTACCTGCTCGAGAACTATCTCAAGACGCTGATCGTCTACGTGCTTTTGTGCAACGTGCTCAGCAGCTACGAGAAGTTGAAGACGCTGGCCTGGTCGTTGGTGTTGATGACGATTCCCTTGTCGCTCACCACCGTGAAGAACTTTCTGGCGGGCGATGCGGGCAGGGTAAAGGGATACAGCGCGTCGCTCACGGCCAACCCGAACGACATGGCCTTGATGCTGAACCTGCTGTTGCCGCTGGCCGTGGCGCTGTTCCTGTCGACCAACAAGGGCAGCCGCAGACTGATCCTGGCCGGCATCATAGGTCTGATGATGGTTGCAGTGATGGCGACCTTTTCGCGGGCAGGCTTTCTCGCGATGGGCTTCATCGTGATGTGTTACCTGTGGTTCCTGAGAAACCGCAAGGAACGCATCCTGATTCCCATCGTGATAATCGTGGGTGTGCTCGCCATCCCGCTGATACCGCCGGAGTTCTATTCGCGCATTTCGACGATCGTCAACGTCGAGGAAGACACCACCAACTCCGCGCAGGAGCGCCTGGCGGACATGAAGACCGCACTGGGTCTGGTGGTGACGCATCCCATCGTCGGCTCCGGCATCGGCATGAACGTGTTGGCGATGAACGCGGCGCGCGGACCGACGTGGACGCAGGTGCATAACGTCTATCTGCAGCTTTCGGTGGAGCTTGGCATTCCCGGCCTGGTCTTCTTCATCGTGCTGTACCTCTACTGTCTCGGTGAAACGAAGTGGGTGCTGCGCTACGCGCGCGGCAGACCAGAAATGCAGGGGCTCTACAACATCGCGGAAGGTTTGAAGATCAGTCTCTGGGCCTATGCGCTCGAGGCCATGTTCCACCCAACGGCATATCACTATTACTTCTACTACATCGCCGGCATGGCGGTGGCGGCAGGTGCGATCTGTCGTCGCTGGCTGGCTGGTTCCAGCGGTAGCAATGAACTAGTGCGTAGTGGAGTTCGCCATGCATGAGTTAGCCCGTACCTCGGATCTCGTGACCACGCCTTCGGTCGCGGTGGAAAGATCTGCAGCGGTGAAGCTGCTGAAGGTGGTGACTGCCTGCTACAGCGGCGGCACCGAAGGGCAGGTGTTGAATCTGTCGCGTACCTTGGATCGTGAACGTTTCGATCTGCAGTTTGCCTGTCTCAACAGCGCTGGCGATCTGCTCAAGGACTATGCCGCACTCGGGGCTCCGATGACGGAGTTCAAGATCCGCAACCTATGGGGGCTCGGCGTGCGCCTGCAGCAGTTGCGCTTTGCGGCATTCCTGCGGCGCAACGGCATCGAGGTGGTGCACAGCTACAACTTCTACTCGAATGTGTTCGCCATTCCCGCTGCGCGTCTGGCACGGGTGCCGGTGGTGATCGCTTCGATCCGTGATCGTGGTGTCTATCTCACGCCGGCGCAGAAGCTGTTGCAGAAGTGGGTATGCAGCCTGGCCGACAAGGTGCTGGTGAACGCAGACTCGATCAGGGATTGGTTGCTGGAACAGCACTACGACGAGAAGAAGATCTGCGTGATCAAGAATGGTCTGGATCTGAATCTCTACACCCAGACCAAGAGTGATCCCGCCTTCCGCAAGAGCCTGGGAGTACCGGCCACGAGCCCGCTGGTGGTGATGATCGCGCGGCTCAATCCGCAGAAGGGTATCGATGAGTTCATCTCGGCGGCGGCCCTGATCCACAAGACGCACCCCGACGTGCACTTCCTCGTCATCGGTACGAAGGTGGTGCGCGAGGACAACGGGTACTCGGAAGACGAAGAGTATCTGCTGCAACTGAAACAGGCCGCCTGGCAGCAAGGCCTGGGAACCCGATTGCAGTTCGTCGGCATGCGCAAGGACATTCCCAAAATCCTGGCGGAGTCGGCGGTATCGGTGTTGCCTTCTCACAGCGAAGGACTTTCCAACACCTTGCTCGAATCGATGGCGGCGGGCGTGCCCATCGTCGCCACGGATGTAGGCGGTAACCCCGAGCTCGTCAGCCATGGTCGCAATGGGTTCCTGGTGCCGGTGAAGGCGCCCCATGCGCTGGCATTGGCCATTACCAACATTCTCGACGACCCCAGGCTGGCCAGCCGTTTCAGTCGGGAATCGCGTCGCATCGCTCGTGAACATCATTCGCTCACGGGCATGACTGAAGCCACACAACGAATCTATCTACAAGAACTGAGGCGTGCGCAGCGCCCGTAGCGGAGTCATCCAGCATGAGTATTGTTTGTCGAGAAAATGTTGAACTCGCACCATCGTTGGTAACCGAAGTCATCACCGACACCGAGCAGTTTCGTGAATTGCGGGCCGAGTGGACGGAGCTATTGCAGGACAGCGGCTCCGACTGCCTGTTCCTGAGCTGGGAATGGATGTTCAGCTGGTGGCAGCACTTGAGCTCTTCGCGCAAGCTGCATCTGATCACGGTGCGCGACAGAGGGATGCTCGTCGCCATCGCGCCCCTGACGCTGTGTCCGCCGAACTTCAAACGGCTGCGTCCTTGCCGCGCGCTGGAGTTTCTCGCCTCGGGCACGGTGGGATCCGACTATCTCAGCTTCCTGATCCGCCGTGGCTACGAAGAAGTGGCTCTCGCCGAGATCGGTGCCAGTCTCACCAAGGCCAACGTCATGCTGGAACTGGTGCGGGTGGAGTCGACCTCCTTCGTGATGACGGCGACGGCATTGGAACTGAAGCAAGCTGGTTGGCGTCCGATGCGGCAGACCACCAACTACAGTCCCTTCATCAACTTGAAGGGGCATACCTGGGACAGCTACTGCGAGACGCTGGCCTATTCACATAGGCGCGACATCCGCCGCAAGCTCGCCAATCTGAACAAGACCTTCAACGTCAGATTCGAACGGGTCGAAACCGAAGAACAGCGCGTCGATGCGATGGCGCGTTTCATCGATCTGCATCTGACGCGCTGGGCCGATGACGGTGGTTCCACCGCCCTCGAGAGTGAGGCGCTCAAACAGTTCCATCTGAGCTTGTCGAAGGTGGCGCTGGAGCGTGGCTGGCTTCGCCTCTACACGCTGTGGCTCGACGACCGTCCTGGCGCCATCGTGTACCTGTTCCGTTATGCCGACACCTTCTACTACTACCAGGCTTCGTTCGACAAAGAGTTCGGCAAGTACGGCGTGGGCATGCTGACCTTGGCGATGGCCATCAAGGCTGCTTGTGAGGAAGGCGCTGCGGAATTCGACTTCCTGCACGACGACGAGCTTTACAAATACCTGTGGGCGCGAGAGGAGCGCGAGCTGATTCGATTGGATCTATTTCCACCCAAGTACAGCGGAGCGGCCATCCGCAACGCCGCCATTCTCAAATCCGAGATCAAACGTGTACTGGCTGGCTTCACGGAGATGGCGAAATGAACGCTGCAGAAATGGGAGTGCGCAGTGAGGGATTGGGCTCACCCTGGCCCGTGCTGAAGCAAGGCTTGCGCACCTGTATCAAGACCAGCTGCGCAGCGACGCTGCATGTCAGCGGCCTCGAGCGCGTGTTCGCTGCTCGCCGTGGCATCGGTCGATCGCCCTTGATTCTCGGTTATCACCGGGTGGTCGAGAACTTCAGACACAGCGCGCGCCAATCGATCGCCCCGCAGCTCACCAGCGTCAAGATGCTGGAACGTCATCTGGACTGGGTGGGCAAGTATTACGACTTCGTCACGCTCGACGAAGTTCTGCAGGTATTGCAAGGCCAGCTGCAGCCGAGCCGTCCCGTTGCGGCAGTGACCTTCGATGACGGTTATCAGGACGTCTACACCAATGCGCTGCCACTGATGCAACGCAAGGGCATTCCGGGCGCCATCTTCGTGGTCACCGAACTCACCGGCACCCGGCAGCTCCTGGTGCACGACGAACTCTACTTCGTGTTCTCGCGTCTGCTGCAGACTCAGCGCGGCAAGCGTGATCCCAACTGGTGGCAGCAGATTCTGCCGGCGGACATCGCCGAGCAGCTGACGCCGCACGCTCATACGATGAAGACGCCGTTTCAGGCGATGCGCGCGGCGCTGGACCTTCTCGACGCGAAGCAGATTCAACGTCTGTTGAAGGTCTGCAGTGCCGGCACCGATCTGAAGGGCAGGGAAGAGTTCCAACTGCTCGACTGGGAACAACTGCGCAGCATGCAACGGCAGGATTTCACCGTGGGCTCGCACACTCAGACGCATGCGCTGTTGGCGGAGCAGAGTGCCGAGGTACTCAAGCAAGAGTTGGAAGGCTCGCGCAAGACGCTCGAAGCGCAGCTCGGTACCAGCATCAAACATTTAGCATATCCGGATGGTCGCTTCGATCGCGCCGCAGTGGCGGTGGCCGCGGAGGCTGGCTACGCCGCGGCCTACACGATCTGCCGCCATCGTGACCCGCAGCACCCGCTGCTCACGATTCCGCGCACGATGTTGTGGGAACGCGCCTGTCTCGATCCGATCGGGCGCTTTTCGAAGTCAATCCTCAGTTGTCAGATCAACGGCATTTTCGATCCGGCGCTGCGTTGCCAGCGGCCGCATCTGGCTTGATTCAAGGACAGGAAGGGGTGCGTCCAGTAGCGCGCCCGCCGACCGACAATGACGCAAAGCACTACACAACCTTTGTTCCGGCCTGCGTTGGTTTTAATGGCCGGACGTTTCATCGGCTTCATCGTGGCCTTTGCGATTCCGCTGGTTCTGGCCCGCGTGTTTTCGCAGAACGACTTCGGCAGCTACAAGCAGCTGTTCCTGGTGTTCGCCACCTTGTTCGGCATAGCACAGGCCGGCATGGCGGAAAGTCTCTATTACTTTCTGCCAGACGAAGAGAAAAACGCGGGCGCCTATGTGTGCAACAGTCTGTTGCTGCTGGCCGGCGTTGGCGCTCTGGTGGCGCTGGGACTTTGGTTCGGACGGGAATGGACGGCGCAACTTCTGAACAACGCCGCGTTGGCGCAGTACCTACCCTGGGTGGCGGCCTATCTGCTCTTGATGCTCATCGCCGTGGTGATGGAGATCATCATGACGGTACGCCGCGAACACTTTCTGGCATCGAGCAGCTATGCGCTCACCGATGTGTTCAGGGCCTTGCTGTCGATCGCACCGGTGCTGTTGCTGGCCGATCTGTACTGGTTGATGTGGGGCACGGTGCTCTTTGCACTACTGCGCTGTCTGGCTGCGCTCTACTACGTGGTGCAGCGTTTCGGTAGCACGTTGCGCCCTTCAATGCCGGCACTGCGCCGCCAGCTCTGGTATGCCGTGCCATTCGGCATCGCAGCGGTGATCGAGATCGCGCAGGTCAACTTCCACATGTATGCGGTGTCCTATGCCTTCGATCCAGTGACCTTCGCGATCTATGCCGTAGGCTGCCTGCAGATACCGCTGGTGGATTTTCTGATGACCTCGACCTGCAACGTGATGATGGTGAACATGCGCGAGAAAGCACGTGCGGGCGACATGCGTGCCGTCATGGCCATCTGGCTCGAAAGTGTGCGCAAGCTCAGTTTCATCTTCTTCCCGCTGGTGGGCCTGTTGCTGGTGACGGCGAGCGACCTGATCGTGTTCCTCTTCACCGATGCCTATCGCGCCAGCGTGCCGGTATTCACGGTGTGGAGTGTGTCGATGCTGTTCATGGCCCTGCTCACCGATGGCACCCTGCGTGTGTTTGCAGATACGCGCTTCCTGATCGTGCAGAACCTACTGCGTCTCGGAATCATCGTGCTCCTGATCCAGTGGTTCCTGCAGCGCTTCGACTTGATCGGCGCGATCCTGGTCACACTCGTCGCCACCGCAGTGGCCAAGACTTTCGCGCTCTGGCGCATCAAGCATCTGCTCAAGGTTTCATTCGCGCAGGTGCTGCCATGGAAGGATCTGGCGCACGTACTGCTGATCGCCTCGGCGGCATTGATCCCGGCTTCGCTGCCGCAGCTCCTGCAGGATGCCCCGATCCTGCTGCGACTCGTACTGAGCGGTGGGCTCTACGTACTCACCTATTACGTACTGCTGCTCGGCATCGGGCCGCTGCAGTTGGATGAAAGATTGTTGCTGAAGTCCTACATGCGCTCGGCACTCTTGCGCTTGCAGCGTGGCGTGGTGAAGGCCACGGCCTGAAGTACCCAAGGAGAAGGATATGTGCGGTATAGCAGGAATACTCGCTCTGCATGGCCAGAGCGTGCTGCCCGAAGAAGTGCGCGCGATGTGCGATGCACTGCGCGCACGTGGCCCCGATGACGAAGGCTACTATGTCAATGGTCAGGTCGGCCTCGGCATGCGTCGTCTCTCGATCATCGACCTCGCCACCGGGCACCAGCCGGTGAGCAACGAAGATGGCAGCGTACATCTGGTGCTGAACGGGGAGATCTACAACTACCGCGAGTTGCGTCGCGATCTCGTGGCCGCGGGTCATCGCTTTGCCACCAGCTCCGACACCGAAGTGATCGTGCATCTGTACGAGCAATATGGTGAAGACTGCGTGCACCACCTGCGCGGCATGTTCGCCTTTGCGCTGTGGGATGAAAAAAAACGCAAACTGTTGGTGGCACGTGACCGTCTCGGCATCAAGCCGCTGTACTACGGCCAATGCAATGGTCACTTGATCTTTGGTTCGGAACTGAAGGCACTGCTGCAATTGCAGTGGGTGGAACGCAATCTCGATTGGGGAGCGGTGGCCAACCTCTTCACCTTCCTCACCACCCCCGCCACGCAGAGCATCATCGCCGGTATCCACAAGTTGCCGCCCGGTCACTTGCTGGCCCTGGAAGAAGGTTGTCCGCTGCGCATACGTCGTTATTGGGATGTGCGGTTCCAGCCCGACGCCACCAGCTCGGAGGCCGAGCTGGTGGAGAAGCTGCGCGCGCTGCTGGCGAGTGCGGTGGAAGGCGAAATGGTGAGCGACGTACCCGTCGGGGCTTTTCTGAGCGGCGGACTCGATTCGAGTTCCGTGGTGGCCCACATGGCGCGCTTGAGCCCGCGTCCGGTGAAGACCTTCACCATCGGCTTCGCCGAACCCGCCTACAACGAAGCGCCCTACGCGCGTGAAGTGGCACAAGCCTTGGGCACCGAACATCACGAGCTTCTGCTCGAGCCGGATGTGCTCAACATGCTCGACGACCTGGCGTGGGACCTCGATGAACCCTTCGGCGATTCTTCGGCGATTCCCACTTACATGGTGTCGAAGCTGGCGGCGGAGCACGTCAAGGTGGTGCTCTCGGGCGACGGCGGCGATGAGCTCTTCGCCGGGTACGACAAATATCGGGTGGAACGGCGCGAGCGTCGCTATCGCTACGTGCCGCGTGCCTTCCGTCTTCTGTTCGGACGCATCGGCAATCTGATGCAGGAAGGTTGGAAGGGACGCAACTTCCTGCGCCACATGGCGCTCGATGGCAGTGAACGTTATCTGCACGCGGCCTACCTGTTCGATCACGAAGGCAAGAGTGCGCTTTTCAAGGAGGAAGTGAGCGAACTGGTGCTGACGCAGGAGCCTTGGCGTGAGATGGCACGCATCCTAGACAGATCCGAGGGACATTGGCTGTCGGCGCTGCAGTATCTCGATCTGCACTACTACCTGCCGCTCGACATCCTGACCAAGGTCGATCGCATGAGCATGGCGAACTCGTTGGAAGCGCGTGTACCGCTGCTCGATCACCGTTTGGTCGAGTTTGCGGCCACGATTCCGCCGCACCTGCAGTTGCAGGGGGAGCGCACGAAGCATCTCTTCAAACAAGCGATGCGTGGTGTGTTGCCGGATTCGATCATCGATCGCAAGAAGCACGGCTTCGCGGTGCCGCTGTCGCATTGGTTCCGCGGCGAGCTCAACAGCTTCGTGCGCGACCTATTGCTGGCGCCCACCAGCAGGGCACGCAACATCTTCAACCCGAACTACATCGAAAAACTGCTCGAGCTGCAGCAGCGCGGTCGCGCCTACGATCTGCAGCTGTGGACTTTGATTTCCTTTGAACTTTGGTGCAGGACCTTTCTGGATCGACCGGTGCGTGCCGCAGGACGCGGCAAGACCTCGCTACCTGCGGCCGAGCTGCAGGTACCTGCTCCCGAGTTCGCCTGAACCCAGTATCTGAATGAAAACCTTGCTAAGCGACATGGCGCGCGCGGACACGCTGCGCGTGGCGATGGTGGCACCCAGTCTCGACATCCTGGGCGGGCAGGGCGTGCAGGCACGCAATCTCGCGCAGGGTCTGATGGATGAGGGGGTGGACGTTGCCTTCATTCCGGTCAATCCGCGCTTTCCGATGGGACTGCGTTGGCTGCGCCGCATTCCCGTGGTGCGCACCCTGTTCAATCAGTTGCTCTACGTCTGCAGCCTGTGGCGGCTGCGTCGGGCCGACGTGATCCACGTGTTCTCCGCCGCCTATTGGTCGTTCCTGCTGGCACCGCTGCCGGCGATCTTGATCGGCCGTCTCTTCGGCAAGCGCGTGATCCTCAACTATCACAGTGGTGAAGCGGACGACCATCTCGCCAACTGGGGCTGGCTCGTACATCCGTGGCTGCGGCTCGCTTCCACCATCGTCGTGCCCTCGGTCTACCTGCAGGAAACCTTTGCCAGGTACGGCCACGACGCGCAGGTGGTACGCAACTTCATCGATCTGTCGGGTTTTCGCTATCGCGAGCGCACGACCTTGCGACCGGTGTTCTTTTCCAACCGCAATCTGGAACCGCATTACGGTTTGTTCAACACCCTGGAAGCCTTCGTTCGCATCCAGGAGCGTATTCCTGAAGCGAAGCTGGTGATCGCGGGCTATGGCAGTCAGTTGAAACGGCTCAAGCAGGAGATCGCGGAGCGCAACATCCAGGGTGTGAGCGTGCTCGGCCGCGTCGAACCGAAGGACATGCCGCGTCTGTATGACGAAGCCGATGTGTTTCTGAACTCGTCGCTGATCGACAACCAACCGATTTCCATCCTCGAGGCCTTTGCCTCGGGCATCCCCGTCGTCACCACGCCGACGGGGGACATCGCCGCGATGACGCAACATGGACGTTGTAGTGTGCTCGTCCCTCATGACGAGCCGCAGGCCATGGCGGACGCCGTCATCGCCTTGCTGGAAAGTGGGAATCAGGCCGCTGCGATGGCGGGCAGGGCACGCGCCGTTGCCGCCAGCTATTGCTGGGCCGAGGTGTATCACGCTTGGCTTGCCGTGTATCAGGGAAACGAGAGTGAGACTGCAACGACTCCTTAGCATGCCGCCCGAGGAGCTCGCCTGTCGCAGCCGACAGGAATTCTCGAAGCTGCTCGAGCGATTCAACCTGCGCAACGAAGACGGCCCACGCTGTCGTCTCGACGCGCAAACGAACGATCAGGAACTGCGCCAGATCCGCAGCTTGCTGGAGGCAGGGCACAACGAGCTCGCCGCGCCGCAGCTGCAGCAACGCTTCCTGCGCCTGGCTCCTGCGCGCTTCTTTGCAGGCGCCAGCGAGACGGCGCTGCAGGAAATGTCCTCCGCAGCGGCATCGCACAAGCAGGAAATCATCGCGGCCGCGAACGCCGTCGAAGCGGGTGACTTCTACATCCTCGGCTATGGTCGCTTGAATTTCGGTTCGCCGATCGATTGGCATCTCGATGCCGTGTCGGGACAACGTGCCCCGCGCCAGCACTGGAGCCGTATCGATCCGCTGTCCACCGCCAGCGTTGGCGACAGCAAGGTCGTATGGGAACTCAATCGTCATCAGTGGTTGTTGGAACTCGGCCAGGCCTATCGTCTGACCGGCGAGGAGCACTACGCGGCAACTGCGCTGCAGTTGCTCGAAGATTGGATGCAGGACAATCCGCCCGGCATCGGCATCAACTGGAGCAGTTCGCTCGAAGTGGCGATGCGACTGATGGCCTGGTGTTGGGCCTTGTTCCTCTTCCGTGATGCCAAGGCGCTGAGTGCAGAGCGCTTCATGAACCTGCTGGCATGGCTGCAGGCGCATGCGACCTTCGTCGAACGCTATCTGTCGCACTACTTTTCGCCGAACACGCATCTGACCGGCGAAGCACTCGGCCTCTATTACGCCGGCACCTTGTTGCAGGAACTCGAAGGCGCCAGCCGCTGGCGCGAAACGGGCAGTCGCATCCTGGTCGAGCAGATGCCGCGGCAGGTACATGCCGATGGTGTCTACTTCGAGCTGTCGACGCGCTACCAGTACTACACCGTCGACATCTACACGCACTATTTGATCCTGGCTCAGCGCAACGGCGAAGCAGTGGATCCGCGCGTGCCGCAGTTGCTCGAGAAGTTGGTGGACTTCCTGCTCTGGATGCGCTGGCCCGACGGCTCGATGCCCAACGTCGGCGATGCCGATGGTGGATGGTTGATGCCGTTCCTGCGTCGCGCTCCGGATGACTATCGCGCGCTGTTCAGCACGGCGGCCGTGCTCTTCCACAACTCCAACTTCGCGTGGGCTGCAGGCTCGCTCGCACTCGAGACCGAATGGTTGTTGGGTAGGTCGGCGCAGCGCAGCTGGTTGATGCTGCCGCCTTCGGCACCCGCCGCGGTACAGGTGCGCAGTTTCGACGAAGGTGGCTTCGTGGTGATGCGCAACGGCTGGCATCGCAGTGCCAACCAATTGATCTTCGATACCGGGCCATTGGGCTGCCACGTCAGTGGTGGTCACGGTCACGCCGATCTGCTCAGCATCCAGTGCTGCGCCTTCGGTGAACCCTTCCTGGTGGATGCCGGCACCTATTCCTATGCCGACCCGGTATGGCGCAACCATTTCCGCAGCACGCACGCGCACAACACGGTGGTGGTGGATGGGCACGGTCAGGCCAAACCACGTGGACCCTTCTCCTGGTACTCGCGCCCGGTGTCGCGCGATGCGAAGACCAGCAACAAGCTTGCACTCTGTTTGGCTGAAGCCTCGCACGAGGCCTACGGCAACCTGCACGATCCGATCAAGCATCGTCGGCGTGTGGCCTTCGTCGACGGCGCCTACTGGCTCGTGATCGATGACCTCTATGGCGAGGCCGTTCACAGCCTCGACCTGCGTTGGCAGTGCGCTGCGGCTTCGATCGATGCACGTAGCGACGAATGGCTGCGGATCTACGGCTCGGACAGCGCGCTGTTGTTGAAGGTGATGTCCACCGCTGCTTTGGAACGTACGATCGAGCATGGTGAGATCGATCCGCCCAGCGGCTGGCTCTCCCCTGACTACGGCCAACGTATCGCAGCACCGCTGCTGCGCTATCAGGTGACAGCACCATTGCCGCTGCGCCTCGTGACCTTGTTGCTGCCCGTACCCGATCCGTGGGCGGCGCCGCCCACGGTCACGGCGGTGATGGAAGGTGGGCAACTCGTGGGAGTTGCCATCGGGGCCGACTTCAGTCAGCTCATCCGCATCGGAGATGACGACGTCTCGGTGCACGCGTTCGACTGAACCGAACGCATTCAACTCAACGCTTCATTTGATCGCTTCTTCTAGCAGGCTCCTTCATGTGTGGTATCGCTGGCATCCTCAAGTTTGCTGCGCACTCGTCCGTTGACGAAGAGCGCCTCATTGCCATGCGCGATGTGCTGACGCATCGCGGTCCCGATGGCGCCGGGCTCGTCATCCGCGGCCGGGTCGGTCTCGCGCATCGCCGTCTGTCGATCATCGACATCGCAGGCGGTCATCAGCCGATGGGCAACGACAGCGCCGACATCTGGCTGACCTACAACGGCGAGATCTACAACTACAAGGAACTGCGCACACGCCTGCAGCAGGCGGGCGTGCACTTCTCGAGTCAGTCGGACACGGAAGTGATTCTGCGCGCCTACGAGTTCTACGGCGAAGACTGTGTCGAACATCTGCAAGGCATGTTTGCCTTCGCCATTTGGGATGGTCGCAAGCAGCGTCTGTTTCTGGCGCGCGATCGTCTCGGCATCAAACCGCTGTACTACCGCGTGGATGGTGAGGAGCTCACCTTCGCGTCGGAAATCAAGGGAATACTCGCGGGCAGTAAGGAGCGGCCGGAGTTCAACCGCGCCGTGCTGTCCGAGTTCTTGGCTTCGCGCTTCGTGTCGGATGAGGCCACCTTTTTCACCGGGATTCGCAAGCTGCTGCCCGGTCACGTAATGAGCTGGTGCGTTGAGAGAGGCCTGAGCGTCCGTCGTTACTGGAGCCCTGCACAGGTGAAGGAGGATCCGACACTGAAGCGCGAGGACTATGTCGTTGCAGTACGTGGGGAATTGGAAGCAGCAGTGAAACGGCATTTGATGAGTGACGTCCCGGTGGGCGTGTTCCTTTCGGGCGGCATCGACTCCAGTGTGTTGGCCGGACTGATGGCACGGCAGATGAACGAGCCGTTGCAGACCTTCTCGGTCGGCTTCAACGAGCGTTCCGCCAATGAGCTCGACTATGCACGCCTGGTGGCGAATCACGTAAAGGCAAGACATCGCGACATCGTGGTGAGCCCGGCGCAGTTCTTCGCGCATCTGCCGAAGATGATCTGGCACGAAGACGAACCCATCGCTTTCACCTCGAGCATTCCTCTGCACATCGTTTCCAAGCTGGCGAGCCAGGATGTGAAGGTGGTGCTGACCGGTGAGGGCGCGGATGAGCTTTTCCTGGGCTACGACTATCGCTATCGCGTGACCGCGCTCAATGCACGACTCGCTGCGCGTTATCAGCAGTTCGTGCCGGGCGCGGTGCGCAGAGTGGTCGCGAGCGCCGTACCTGCCTTGCCGCGTCGTTTGCGTCGCTACGCTCAGCGCAGTTTTCTGGCGCTGGACAACACGCCGCGTTCCTTGTTCTTCGAAAACTTCTCCGTGTTCACGCAAACGCAGCGCGTAGCCCTGTTGGGACAAGAGGGTGCCGAAGCAGAGGCACAACTCTTCGCCAAGGGATTGGCAGACTATGCCGGTGGTGGCTCCGAAGTACTGGCCTGTCTGAGCCATGCCGATCTCGGCACCTATCTGGTCGAACTCCTGATGAAGCAGGACCAGATGAGCATGGCGGCTTCGATCGAAAGCCGGGTGCCATTCTTGGACGATCGTTTGGTGGAGCTGGTCAACTCCATCCCGACGCGTCATCGCCTGCAGGGCATGCGTACGAAGGCGCTCTTGCGCGATGCGATGGGCGATGTCGTGCCGCAAGCCGTGCTCATGCGCGGCAAGATGGGCTTCCCCGTACCCATCAGTGACTGGTTGCGCGGCCCCTATTGGGGACTGGTGGAGGAATTCGTGCTGAGCCGGCGCTGTCAGACGCGCGAGTTGTTCGAAGCGCAGGCACTCGCAACCTTGGCCGAGGAGCATCGCAGCGGTGTGGCGGACCACGCCGAACGTCTGTGGCTCCTCATCAATCTCGAAATGTGGCAACGCATCTTCATCGATGGCGAGGCGCCGGAGAGCGTCTACGCGTTGGGCCGACCTTGGACTCGTTCCGATGAGGCCCGTAGATCTTCGCTCGTCGCCGCATCCTGCTAACGGGGGTGTCCATGAGCAATCCAATAGATCTGCAATATCGCATCGGTCCTTCCGATGACTGTGAATACATACGACTGGCAAACGCGGAAGCGGAGCTGGCGGTGGCGCGCGCGGCGAGCACCGGGCCCATGCGCATCCTGTGGGTGAAGGTGGGTGGGCTGTGGCCAGCCAATACCGGTGGCCGTCTGCGCAGCTTCAACCTGATTCGCGAACTGTCCGCCGAACACGAAGTCAGCGTGATCACCACGCATCATCCTTCCGAGGATGGCGCGGCGCTGGCGCAGCAGTTGCCGCGTTGCAAGAAGGTGCTGTCGATTCCGCACGCGTCGGTGAAGCGCACCAGCCCGATGTTCGCCCTGAGCCTGTTCGGCTCATGGTTCAGCACGCTGCCGGTGGATATCTACAAGAGCCGCATCGGTGCTTTGCGCCGTTTGGTGAACCATACGCTGGCGCAGGAGCGCTTCGATCTCATCGTGGCCGATTTCCTGTTCGCAGCGCCGAACGTGCCGCTTCATGGCGACACGCCGGTCGTGTTCTTCTCGCACAACGTCGAGTACATGATCTGGCAGCGCCTGTGCGACATCGACGCCAACCCGATACGGCGCGCCTTGCTGGAGCTCGAGTGGCGCAAGATGCGGCGCTACGAGGCGCGGGTATGTGAACAGGCTGCACTCACCGTCGCCGTCTCCGCCGAAGACCGTGAACAACTGAAACTCGATGCCCAGACCGCGCGCATCCGCGCCGTCCCCACCGGGGTCGACATCGACTACTTCCGTCCGGACGACACGGTGGAAGAAGTGCCCACGGAGCTGGTGTTCACCGGTTCGATGGATTGGCATCCGAATGAAGACGGCATTCTGTACTTCATCGCTGAAATCCTGCCGCGCATCCGTGCGGAGTTGCCACAAGTCCGCTTGACCGTCGCCGGCCGCAATCCCAGCGCCAAGCTGCAGGCAGCGGCGCAGGAGGCAGGCGTCAACGTCACCGGTACCGTGGACGACATCAGGCCGCACATCTCGCGCGCCGCAGTGTATGTCGTGCCGCTGCGTGTCGGTGGTGGCACCCGCTTGAAGATCTTCGAAGCGTTGGCGATGGGCAAGGCCGTGGTCTCCACCACCATCGGTGCCGAAGGTCTTCCGCTCGAAGATGGCGTGCACTTATTGCGCGCAGATACCGCTGAATCGTTTGCCGCAGCCGTGCTTTCCCTGCTGCGCGACAAGGCAGAACGTCAGCGCCTGGGTCGCAACGGACGCGAGCTGATGGAACAGCGATTCTCCTGGCCCAAGGTGGCGCGTTGTTTCGCCGGTTTCTGTCGGGAGGCGCTGCGCGCATGAGTGGTGAAGCAAGACCTCGCTATTCGGCAGTGCTGATCTGCCATGAGGAAGATCCGATCGATTGCGAAGGCATCGCCACCTGGCTGGCACACGACTTCAGTCTGAGTGGCATCGTGTTGCTGCGCGATCCGCCCGGTGCCATCTGGCGCAAGCTGCGTTCCGAGTACCGTCGTGTGGGCCTGCTGCGGCTGATCGACGTGATTCTGTTCCGTTTGTTCTATCGCCTGCGCCAGGCCGCCAAGGACGCGCTGTGGGTACGCGATACGGTGCAGGACCTGCGGGAACGCTATCCCGCGAAGCTGGACAAGGTGCCGACGCTGCGTGCCTTGCATCCGAACTCGGAGGAAGTACGCGCCTTCATCAAGCTCTTGCAACCCGACTTCGCGCTGGCTCGCTGCAAATACATTCTCAAGCCGCAGATCTTCGCGCTGCCGCGGCACGGCACTTATGTACTGCACCCAGGCATCTGCCCGGCCTACCGCAACGCCCACGGCTGCTTCTGGGCCTTGGTGAACCGGGATCTCAAACGCGTCGGGATGACCTTGTTGAAAGTGGACGACGGCATCGACACGGGCCCCGTCTATTTACAGGCGAGTTACACCTTCGATGAGAAGCGCGAGTCGCACGTGGTGATCCAACACCGCGTCGTGCTCGAAAACCTCGACGCCATCGCGGAGGTGCTCCGGCAGCTCTGCGAGGGCAGAGCACAACCGAAGTCGCTGGCGGGCGAGCCGTCGCGCAACTGGGGCCAGCCCTGGCTGAGCGGTTATCTACGTTGGCAGCGTCGGCTGCGCACGGAGTTGGTATGAACGAATTGATCATGCTGCTGTATCACGACGTCTATCGGCAGAACCCGAACGAAAGCGGCTTCAAAGGGCCGGCCGCGGATCGTTACAAACTGAGCCTCACTGCCTTCCACGAGCAGTTGGAATCGGTGCGTGCGGTGCGTGCCGATGCGCCGGTGCTCGTCACCGATCTGCCCGCACGCATGGATCCCAACCCACGCTTTGCTATCAGCGTGGATGATGGCGGGCTTTCCTACTACGACATCGTGGCACCGGCGCTGGACCGTTTCGGATGGCGTGGACATTGTCTCGTCACCACCGGTCGCATCGGCAAACCGGGTTTCCTGCACAAGCATCACATCCGCGAGTTGCATGAAGCCGGACACCTGATCGGCAGCCACACCGTGACGCATCCGGCGCGCTTCAGCAGCTGTAGTTGGAACAAGCAGGTAACGGAGTGGGTGCGCAGCAAGGAGACCTTGGAAGACATCCTCGGCGAACCCGTCAACGTCGGTTCGGTGCCAGGCGGCTATTACTCACCACAGGTGGCGCGCGCTGCCGCGGCTGCGGGGCTGGATTTCCTGCTGACTTCCGAGCCGGAAACCGTGCCGCAGCAGGTCGACAACTGTCGCATCTTCGGACGTTACACGATCAGACGCGACAGCCCCGAGACACTTTCGGGAAGACTGGTCAGCACCAACTCGCTGGCACGTCGTCAGCAGTGGCTGGCCTGGAACGGCAAGAAATTGCTCAAGCTTACCTTAGGACCTGGATATCAGCGCCTTTCCGCCCTGGTGGCGCGCTGAGTTGCACGAACACCTTAGTTAGTTCCGCCGCGCCTCGTGCGCAATCCCAAGCCGATGGTGCCAGGCGCACCGTCGTCATTCCCAACCAAAAAAGAGAAAAGCTATGCAAACGAAAATCAGCGTTTTCGGGCTCGGCTACGTCGGCTGCGTGAGCGCCGCGTCGCTGGCCGCTGCCGGTTTCAACGTGACCGGCGTCGATCTGAACGAAGAAAAGGTGGACATGATCAACAGTGGTCAGTCGCCGATCGTGGAGCCTGGCTTGGGCGATCTGATCAGCAAGGTGGTCGCCAACGGCAAGCTGCGCGCAACCAGCAGCTGCAAGGAAGCGGTCGACAACTCCGAGTTGGCCTTCATCTGCGTCGGCACCCCCGGTGACCGCAACGGCCAGCTGCAACTCGATGCACTCCGTCGTGTCTGCATCGAGATCGGTGAGGCGCTGCGTGGTACCACGCGTCCCTTCACCGTAGTCGTACGCAGCACCGTATTGCCCGGCACGACGTCGAAGGTAGTGATGCCGGCGCTCCTGGAAGGTGCGGGTGTGGCCTACCGCCCGAATCTGCGTGTGGCGATGAACCCCGAATTCATCCGCGAAGGTACCGCGCTGAAGGACTTCATGAATCCGCCCTTCACGCTCGTCGGCTGTGAAGACAAGGAAACCGCGGCACTGCTGGTGACCGTCTACGCTTCCGTCGGCGCTCAATTCATCCACACCAGCGTGGAGACGGCAGAGACGGTCAAATACGCCTCGAATGCCTTCCACGCACTGAAGGTGTGCTTCGCCAACGAGATCGGCGACGTCTGTGCTGCGCTCGGCGCCGATGCGCAGGACGTGATGCGCATCTTCCGCATGGATGACAAGCTCAACGTCTCACCGGCCTATCTGCGTCCTGGCTTCGCCTTCGGTGGCTCGTGTCTGCCCAAGGATCTGCGTGCGCTGCTTTACGCCACGCACCACGCCAACGTCTCGCTGCCGCTGCTCGAATCGATTCTGCCTTCGAACGAAGCGCAGATTCAGAAGGGCATCGACGCGATTCTCGCCACCGGCAAGAAGCGCATCGGCGTGTTCGGTCTGGCCTTCAAGCCCGATACCGACGATCTGCGCGAAAGCCCGATGGTGACCTTGGTGGAAGCCCTCATCGGCAAGGGCATGCAGGTGAAGATCTTCGATCGCAACGTGGGCATCGCCAAACTCACGGGCGCCAACCGCCGCTACATCATCGAAGAGATTCCACACATCTCGAGTTTGATGAGCGACGACCTGGATGAACTCGTGGCACATGCGGACGTGCTGGTGATCGGCAGCGACGATCGTGAAGCGGAGGCCCTGATGGATCGGGCACGTGCGAGCCAGATCGTGATCGATCTGACGCGCGGTGCGCTGAAGCTGAAGTATCCGCGCCGCAAAGCTGCCTGAGTGCATGAGCATGAAGGGGATCGATCCGGCGCATGGTCGCGCTGCTCGACGCGGACCACGAAAACTCCCGGTACGGGCCGGGTGGTTCATCGCGTTCGCGTTGTCGATCCTGCTCACGGTGTGGGGCGCAGAACCCACACCGGCGACGCTGCCGCAGAGTCAGCCGGAGAGTCCGCGCGAATCCACCGGCCGAGTGATTCAGGTCGTTGCAGGTGAGGATCTGCAGGCTGCGCTCGACATGGCGACGCCAGGGGATGTCATCGAGCTGGAAGCGGGTGCGGTTTATACCGGGAACTTCATTCTGCCGCGGCAGCCCGAATCGTCGGAGTGGGTACACATTCGCGTCGCTTCGAGTGATTCCGCCTTGCCGCCGCCCGGGACGCGGGTTTCACCCGCCGACAGTGCAGCGATGGCGGTACTCACCGCGTCGAGTGGCACGATCCTGAGCGCCGCGGCAGGTGCACAACGTTATCGCCTCACCGGCATCGAGTTTCGACCGGTGCCGGGACAGAGTGCACCGCTCAATACACTGGTTTGGATAGGCGCCCAGGGACGGGCATTGGTGGAACAACCGAGCCAGATTCTGATCGAGCGTTGTTATCTGCATGGTGACCCCGTGGTGGGGACACGGCGTGGCATCGTGCTGAACGGCGCCGCCACCACGATCCGCGATTCCTACTTCGCGGACTTCATGACGCTGAACACCGACTCGCAGGCCATCATCGGTTGGGCGGGACCGGGGCCCTACAGCATCCTGAACAACTATCTGGAAGCGTCGGGCGAGAACCTGATGTTCGGTGGCGCCGATCCCGCCGAGCGTTCAGTGGTGCCTTCCGACATCACGATCAGAGGCAACTACTTCAGCAAGCCACTGCGCTGGAAGGAGGGCACTCCCGAGTACGCCGGCACGCGCTGGCAGGTGAAGAACCTGTTGGAACTGAAGAATGCGCGCCGCGTGCTGATCTCCGGCAACGTGTTCGAACACAACTGGATTCAGTCGCAGAACGGGTTCGCCATTCTTTTCACGGTACGCAATCAGGAGAACACGGCGCCCTGGTCGGTGGTGGAAGACATCACCTTCAGCGACAACCTCGTGCGCCGCGTCGGCTCGGGCATCAACATCCTCGGCTACGACGACATCAACCAGAGTCAACAAACGAAACGCATTCACATTCACAACAATCTCTTCACGGAGGTCGGCGGTGAATGGGGCAACGGCACGCTGCTCCAACTCTTGAACGGCACGGCCTTCGTGAGCTTCCAGAACAACACGGCGCTGCAGAGCGGACGCATTCTGAATACGGAAGGACCCATGCAGACAGGCTTCGTATTCCGCAACAACATCCTGCCGCACAACCAGCAAGGCATGATCGGGACCGGTACTTCGTCTGGCAACCACACGCTGACGACCTACTTCGCGAATCCCGAGGTGAGGGGAAACATCCTGGTCGGGGCCGCGCCGAATCTCTATCCGGCAGGCAACGAAACACCGCGCAATTTCAACGGCGTCGGTTTCGTGGACTTCGATGGCGGTAACCTGCGTTTGAGTCCCGACAGCCGCTACGCCGGCCGCGCCGGCACCGACCCGGGCGCGGACCTGGACAGGCTCTGTGCTGCACTGTCGCCTACGGATCGTCCCGCCTTCTGCGCAGCCCCTGAGACGCGATGATGACGAACATGTTTACGGATCTCGGTGCGCTGAGTGTGCTGCTGCAGGTGGTGTTCTGGGCGATGGCATTGCTGCTCGCCTACACCTATGTCGGCTATCCCTTATGTCTGCTGTGGCGCGTACGTCGTGGTGAGCAACGCCGTTGGCGACGCCGCTACGGCGAGCCGGAAGTCAGCATCCTGGTGATCGTGCACAACGAAGCGGCGCAGATCGAACGCAAGATCAGGAATCTGCTCGAGCTCGACTATCCGAAGCACAAGCTGGAGCTGGTGATCGCTTCCGATGCATCGACGGACGACACCGTGGCCATCGCGCAAAGTTATGCCGCGCAAGGCATTCAGGTGCGCAGCTTTCCGCAACATCGCGGCAAGCCGGCGGTGCTCAATGCGGTGGTGCCACAGCTGCGCGGAGAGATCGTCGTGCTGATGGATGTACGGCAAAGCGTCGAGCCACAGGCCTTGCGCGAGCTGCTCGCCAACTTCGCCGATCCCGCAGTGGGTGCGGTGAGCGGTGAGTTGATGCTGGCGGAGCAGGGCGGCAGCGGGGCGGGTGTGGGTTTCTATTGGCGCTATGAAAAGTTACTGCGGCAACTCGAAAGCCGTCTGGATTCGACGGTGGGTGTCACCGGTGCCTTCTATGCGGTGCGACGCCATCTCTTCCAGCCGATCCCAGCGGAAACCCTGCTCGACGACGTGTTGATTCCGATGCAGGTCGTACGCCAGGGCTATCGCGTCGCCTTCGAGCCACTGGCACGAGCGCATGATGGACTGCAGCTTTCCGCGAGCACCGAATATCGCCGCAAGGTCAGAACCATCGCCGGCAACTTCCAGCTGTTCCATCGGCATGTCTGGTTACTGAATCCCAGAGTGAATCGCCTGTGGTGGCAGACGGTGTCGCACAAGCTCTGTCGGCTGCTGTGTCCCGCCGCGCTCCTGTTGGTATTGCTGTTGAACCTGGCGTTGCTCGAGCACCCGCTTTATCAGGCGCTCTTCATCGCACAGGTGCTGTTCTACCTGGCGGCAATACTGGCCCGGTTCTGGCCGGCCCTGACGGGTAGCCGATTGTTCTCGGTGCCCTATGCATTCTGTCTTCTCAACTGGTGCACGGTCGTAGGTGGCTATCGCTTCCTGCGTGGCACTCAACAAGTCACCTGGGCCAAGGCGGCGCCGGGTGAAGGTTCCACAACCTCGCAGTAATCACCGCTTCAAGCGGAAAGCACACGAACGACGTTTCACTTTCGTCCGCCTTTCCTGATGGGCGGCTTCACCGTGTTCGACCAAGGAGGATGCAAGTCATGCAGCCCAGTGAACGTGCGTCGGCGCAGGATGCCGACATTCAAGACTCATCGGTACAGGACCTCTGGTTCCACCACTACAGCAATGCCTACCCGCGCATGGAGGACGCGCAATACGGCGGAGAACTGATGGACGAGCCCCCGGCGGAGCGCTTTCTCGCTTCTCTCCTGGGAGCAGAACCCGCTTCGACTCAACAATTAAAGGTGACTTCATGAAATATCTCGTAACTGGCGGCGCCGGCTTCATCGGCTCGCATCTGGCTAGTCAATTGGCTGCGCAGCAACATGAGGTCGTGGTGCTGGACAATTTTTCGACCGGCAAACGTACCAACCTGACGAATCCCGACATCAAGCTCATCGAAGGCGACATCCGCAATTTCGAAACGGTCTGCGCCGCAGTGCAAGGTGTCGACGCAATCTTCCACCAGGCCGCGCTATGTTCCGTGCCGCGTTCTGTCGCCGATCCCTTGACCACGCACGAAGTGAATACCTCGGGCTTCCTGAACGTGCTGGAAGCAGCGCGTCGCAACGGCGTGCGCCGGGTGGTGTTCGCCTCGTCATCGTCGGTATACGGTAATTCGGAAACACTGCCGAAGGATGAGAGCATGCCGACCAACCCGCTCTCTCCCTATGCGGTTTCCAAGCTGATGGGCGAGTACTACTGCCAGCTGTACTGGAACATGTTCGGACTTGAGACCGTGGCGCTACGCTACTTCAACGTGTTCGGCCCGCGCCAGGATCCTGGTTCCGAATACGCCGCGGTGATTCCGAAGTTCATGCAGGCGATCCTGAACCGCGCCAAGATCCAGATTTACGGTGACGGGCTGCAGACGCGTGACTTCACCTATGTCGACAACGTGGTCGCTGCCAACATCGCCGCTGCGCAGAGTCCGGCCGCTGCCGGCAAGATCATGAACATCGCCTGTGGCGATCGCTGGAGCCTGTTGGATCTCGTGAATCACCTCGAATCCATCCTGCAGTGCGAGGTACCGCTGGAGTTCAAGGAAACGCGAGTGGGTGATGTGAAGCACTCGCAGGCGAGCATCGCGAGCGCGCAGGAACTCATCGGCTATCAGCCGAAGATTGGCTTCGATGAAGGATTGAAAAAAACCGTCGCGCATTTCTTCGCGACGGTGAGCGAAGGCTGGAATGCCGCGATGCCGGCCATTGCTGGCCGGCGGTCGCAGGCGGGTTGAGCGGGTTCAGGCCTCAGTTCTTCCCGACTTTGGCGTTACTGATGCCAGAGTTTTTGGAGTACAGATAGGCTTGAACCTGCAGCGGATAGGTCGGAGCACGATTGCTCGTGTAGAAGACCTTGCCGTTGCGCGAGTACTGAACCTTGCCGTTCTGCACGCTGATGCGCAGCACGTCGCCGGACTTGATGGCAGTATCGGCACGATAGGCACCCTTCTCGCGTACTTCGACGTAGCCGCTCTGAATGCGCAGAGCATAGTCGAGCGCCGTGGCACTGTTGGCCGAGGTGGTACCAACGCCGAGGAAGCCAAGTCCCTGCGTGTTGCTTACCGTGAACTCGACGAAGCCATTGCCATCGGTGAGCGTCTGCTGCGATACGGCCCTGGTATCGGCACAACCGTCACAGTTGCTGCTCTTCACGAGAGAATTACCGGACACCTTGACGTTGCGGAGCTGAGACCAGGTCAGGGAGCCCGAAGTGCTGGGCGTCGAAGGCGTGGTCGACTTGTCCGTCAACGTGGTGAAGGTGAAGTTCTCGGAAGTGGCGATGTTACCTGCCGCATCTCTGGCATAGACGCGGAAGTTGTAACGAGTGCCGGGACGCAGATCGCGCAGAAGCACCGAGTGATTGGTGGTCAAGGTGCTGTTGATGCCGCTGTCTCTGTCGTAGTTGGTGGTAGTGCCGAAGCGTACGAGATCTTCCGCTCTACGATTGGTACGCCAGGTGATGCGCGCACTGGTGCTGGTGATGTCGCTTACCTTGATGTCGGTCTGCGTCGGTGCATCCACCGCACCACCGTTGCTCGGCGGAGGCGTCGGCTGCGGTTGCGGCTGGGGCTCGACGACGGGCGGCGGAGTAGGCCGCGGAGTCGGTGCAGGCGTTTCGGTCTGGGTACCGCCAAGCAGGTGAGTGGGGATTTTCACCAGGAAGGCATCGAGACGATTGCCGCCCATGTTGGAGGTCCAGATGAAGTACTGGCCGGTGACGTCGAGGTTGCCCTTCGGGTACTTGCCGTAATCATCACCGCCGCCAACGGCGTTGAGATCCGTCATGACCGGTGCCACGACGACGGACTGACCAGAGCCGTCCAGCTTGAAGCAGACGATCTCATTGGCTTCGCCTGCACGGCTGCGATTGACGCTACTACCGCAGGCATATTGTTTTTCTGGTGGAAGCGTGGGTGAGGCATTGCTGTGGCTCACATGGGCAGGAGCACTGATTGTCCAGTCACTGTTGGCATAGACCTTGACACCACGAAGTGGGTTTTCGTCGAAACGCCACAGTTTCTGGGTGTTGGCTTGAGGCGCGAAGTTGTCCGCCGCGATCATGTAGCCGTAGCCCATGTCGGAATGGCCTGCGGCCCCGTCGCGGTCGAGCAGAATGCGCTCTTGTCCTGTTTCTATGTTGATGATGCGGTTGTCTTCACCGTCTTTACCATCGACGTCTTCCTTGATCAGCAGCCATTTGCCGCTCTTGTCGATCTGGCATTCGTCGAACGCACCTTTGCGCGGGTAATAGAGGAACTTGCCGGTGTCTTCGCGGTACACCATGCAGCCTTCCATTTGGTAGTTCGAGCTCGAACGCAGGGTGGCCGAATGCACACGGTCATCCGCGCTCGAATGCAGTTGCCAGATGTAGTGGCCGTTGCCGAAATGCGTCTTGGCGTCGAAGACAGTGGTCATCTTCTTCGACAGCACGTCATAGCGGAACAAACGCGTATCGCTATAGACGTATAGAGCCGTCGGCATCGTGTCACTGAAGTAAAAGCCTTCGCCGCTGTGCCAGCTGAAGGAGCTGGAGCTGTCGAAGACCGGGCCGAGATTGTCGACCTTGTCCGTTAGTTTGTTGTACTGCAACAACGTGGGTCCCTGTCCACCTTTCCTGCGATCCATGCCAACGAAGATCAACATCGTGTCCTGTCCACGATGATTGTTGATGTTGTTCCAATAGGCATAGCCAATGTAGTCGACGCAATCTCCACCGTTGCAGTCGTCTGCGTTGGTAAGCCTAATGGCCTGAGTGTTGTATGGCGCTGGGAAAGTGAACCGGCCCTTGCTGGGCAGAAGGTTTTCAATCTGGGTTCGGCTCAAAACGGTACGAGCCGATTTGATCAGTGGGTTTTCTAGCAGTCCTCCTAGTAGTCCCTCAGCAGCTGAGGCGTTGTGAGCTATTGGAACAGTGGAACAAGCGAGTAGAACGGATAAAGCGGTGGTGGAACAGCGTAGTCGCATAGCAGGGATCCTGTACTAACGGCAAACGACTGTTTAGGCCGAATGCCTCATGATGGTGTTATGCGGGGCTCGCGAAAGGCTTATACCGTAGATATGTAACGATTGTGTTTCGTCTATGTAACGAATTTTCACAGTAGGGTCACAGCTGCGGTTGGGTTGAGAGCGGCTCAAACCTTGAAGCCCATCACAATCTCAACAAAGCATCTGTGGAATCAGGGACTTCCCGCATCCGAACGGCGCGGGAACTCAGACAGAGCACTATCGATATGCAAACTGCCAGAACTAATCCAGGGTTGGAGGCTGCAGTGGAAAGCAGCGATGAGCAAGAGCAATTCGCACTGAGCATCGAGTTGGACGAAGACGTGGTGGGAGCGCGACAACAGGGTAGAGAGTTGGCTCGCACACTCGGCTTCTCGGGGAGTCAATCGCTCCTGGTCGTCACGGCCATCTCGGAGCTCGCGCGCAACATCATCCGGCACGCGGGAGCGGGCGAGATTCTGTTGGCAGCGATCCAAAACGGACACCGTCAGGGATTGCGGATCACCGCGCTCGATCGCGGCCCAGGCATCGCCAACGTCAACGAAGTCTTGTCACGGCCCGGAACGACACAGGACGGATGCTGCTTCGGCCTTTCGGGGTTGAAGGAAATCGTCGACGACTTCGAGATCGCATCCAGGCCAGGTGGTGGGACGCGCGTCGTGACCACGATCTGGGCCTAGCTCAGCGGCAATTCTTTGGGACGTATCGACCCATATTCTGAAACCATAACCAGTTCGGTTTTTCGAAACGTTGCGCTTTCATGCAGTACCGCGCAGGGATGAGTTTGTGCTTGTTTTCTGTGGAAAAATTTCTTAACGAATGTTCACAAAGCTATTTAACGAATGTTCAAGTTTGCTAAGCGCAAGCTCTTCAACAGTGAAACAAAACACGTTTTCGGAAAGCTTTTGTATTGAATGCAAACAGTTAGCGATAGCATACTCGAAAGTTATAGTTCTTTCGGGAGTGCTTGCCTATAGGGAAAAGCCAAAGTGGAAATCGTGATGGGCGGCAACAACCACAAGAACTCCGCCCTCGCCTGCGCGACGAAGGCGGGAGCCGAGGGAGAAGAAAAAAACAACAAAGATTCTAAGGGAGCTCTTGAAGAGCACGAAACATTCCACTCCGAAGAGGAAAGACAGGACGAAGCAGCGAGCGAGACGCTGCCATTGGAGGAGCTCTATGTGTCCGAGGGTTATCGGATCAGTTTGCTCCCTGGCTCGTCGCCCTTACGCATGCTGTACGACATCCAGGAAGAAGTGGCACGACGATTGGCATTGCGCCTGCACGACGAGTCGGCGCAACTCCTGGCAACGGCCTATCTCGAGCTTGCCGACATTGCACGCGATTGTCCCGATGCGATCGTCGGCAAGATCAACAAAGTCGTGGCCAGGTTGGACGACGTGTGCGAGCAGTTGCGGCGTCTATCACACGAGCTGCGACCGCTGATATTGGATCAGCTCGGGCTCATGCCCGCGCTTCAATTCCTGGCGGGTGGGGTGAGGTCACGATCCGGTTTGTCGGTCGTGGTGACGGGGCAGGCACCGAAATCGCTGCCCAAGAATTTGGAGATCATCCTGTATCGCGTGGTACAGGAGGCGCTCTCGAATGTGGTGCGTCATGCCGGCGCAACACAAGTAACAGTAACTGTGGACTATACGGAGACGACAATCCGTTGTTCCGTCAAGGATAACGGCATAGGGCTGAAGCCCTTGTCGGAGAGTTCAGGCGAAGTACATGGCCTGGGCCTCATCGGCATCCATGAACGGGTTGCAGCGGTCGACGGCAATTGTCGGATTCTCTCCAGTTGGGGCAAAGGATTGGAACTACAAGTGGAGATACCTTTATGAACAGTACTCGCGCCAGTTCGGTCATCATTGCGGATGACCATCACATATTCCGACAGGGACTCGAAAGCCTGTTGCAGACAGAGGGCTTCGACGTCGTCGGTAAAGCCAGCAATGGTCACGAAGCCATTCGCTTGGCACGACAGTTCTCACCCATGGTGGCTGTGTTGGATGTGAGCATGCCGTTGCTCAACGGCATCGATGCCGCCAAGGAGATTCAGAAGCAGTCTCCGAGTACGCGGGTCATCCTGCTGACGATGCACGACGAAGAAAACTATGCGCTCGAAGCCCTGCGCGCCGGTGTACGCGGCTATGTGCTGAAGAACCAGGCGGCTTCGGATCTCACTACCGCCATCAAGAAGGTGATCGGTGGTTCGGTGTACCTCAGTCCCAAGATTTCGGAATCGGTCGTGAGTGCACTGGTGACGCAACAACCGCCGCCGGCCGACGTGCTGACCGCGCGTGAAAAACAGGTACTGCAGCTGATCGCCGAAGGCAGCACCACCAAGGAGATCGCGAATCTGCTGAACCTCAGCGTGAAGACGGCAGAGTCGCACCGCTCCCACATCATGCAACGTCTGAACATCCATAACGTGGCAAGTCTCGTCCGCTATGCGATTCGCCATGGCATGATCAAGGCCTGAACAGGTGGCCGCCGAGCCACCCATTGTTCCCATCCCCTTTTCCAAAGTCTCGTCCTTCGGCTCTGCCCGCGTGCCGGCGGCAGGGCAGAATGGCGCATTTCTGGTGCTAATGCTGATCTCTGATAAGGAGCGAAATGAACGTTGTCATATGCGATGGAAAATCGGATCTCCGTCAATGCCTGCGGGTGCTTGTGGAAAGAAGCGGAAATTCCGTGGTGGGCGAAGCGGAGAACGGAGCGCTTGCCATGGATCTGGTCGAACGAACCCGTCCGGATGTCGTCGTCATCGAGGCCTACGCCAAGGAATTGAATGGTTTCGAGTTCTGTCGTCGCTTACAGCAATCCCGTTTACCCACACAGGTAGTCGTGCTTTCGCTGTTCGAAGATGAGACCAGTGTGTTGGAACTGTTTTGCGCCGGCGCCAGCGCGCATGTTCTGAAGACCAGTGCCAACACCGATCTCGCGCTTGCCTTGCGCCTCATCGACCGCGGCAGACGTTTTCTCAGTCCTGCCAGCCTCCGGCATGTGATCGATGCCTATCAGGTGGCGAAACCTCCCAAGCCCAATCTCACCCCCAAGGAAGAAGAATTGCTGCGGCTCCTGGCGTGGGATGTGTCGAAGGATGAAATTGCCAAACGCTTGTCGATCACGGTCGAAGAACTGGAAGAGTCGCGCAAGCAATTGATGGTGACCATGAACGCGGTGAACAACGCCACCTTCGTGCGTTACTGCGTTCGCAACGGCTTGCAGAAAAACTGACTGCAGTGCTCCGGCGCCAGCCCCCTTGGAGGATCGCACGTCGCTTCCATGCTTCACTACGTCCCTCTTCCGCTGCGGCGTTCTCTCGGTAGAACGCTGCTGGCCCTCGTCACACTGCGCACAGTGCGGATCTTTCGCTGTGCCTTGCCCTTCACGCCCAGCTCTGCGGAGCCGTCTTCATCGGAACTGGCGATCACTTGTCTGAGCGAGGGTTCACCGGAATTCACCGCCTTGTGCCGCAAGTTCGGCGCACGCGACTTCGCCGATCGCTTACAAGGTGGCCACGAGGGTTTCGTTGCGACGATCGGAGGAGAAGTGGTGGGTTTTCTTTGGATGGCGACGAACTCGCTCTGGATCGAAGAGATCGAGTATGCGTATCGACTTCCTCCTGGAGAAGCCTTCATCTACGACGGTTTCGTCGATCCGGCCTTTCGCGGTCGGGGCATCTACCCGGCTCTCATCACGGCAGCGGTGCAAAGGCCGCGACCACAAGAATTCGACTCGATTCTCATCGCAGCCCTCGCGAGCAATCCAGCCTCACTGCGCGGCATCACCAAGGCTGGCTTTCGCGAATGCGAGAGAATTCGCTATCGAAAGATATTGGGACTGAAAAACTGGCAACGAGTCACGCTGAACGCCACGGCCTGAGTCAGCGTCGTTCTCGTTATGGAGCCAGCCACTCGGGATTCGCCGCGATGCGGTAGCCGACATTGCGTACGGTAATGATGTTGGCCGCCGAGGCGCCGAGTTTGTTGCGCAGACGGCTCATGTGCACATCCACCGTCCGTGTCTCGAGATTCATGAACTTCTGATGTCCCCACACGCGCTCCAGCAGCACTTCGCGCGTCAATACTCGTCCTTTTGCCTCGAGCAACTCCTGCAGCAGCCGGTATTCCTTCTCGGTGAGATCGACCGGTGTGCCTGCCACGTATACCACCCACTGTTCCGGCACCATTTCGATCGGTCCCGCCTTCAGGACTTGCGTAAGTCTTCCCGTTGGCTGGCTCCGTTTGAGCGAAGTGATGCGGGAGAGCAGTTCGTCCATGTCGCAGGGAAGCACGATGTAGTCGTCCGCTCCGCTATCGAGCGCATAGATGCGATCGCTGATTTCCTGACTTTCGCTCAGGATCACGACGCGTGCGTTCTTGTGATTGGGGTCGGCGCGAATCATCGCTGCAAGGCTGGAACCACTGATGCCGGGAATGATGCGGTCGAGAATGATGACGGCAGGCCGAGTCTCGTGAATGAGCCGCAGCACCTCGGTGCCATGTGATGCGAAGGCCAGCTCGAAGCCTGCCAATCGAAGTGCCGCTGCGATCGATTGCTGAAGTTCGGGCTGAGCTACGGCGATCAACGCTTGTAATGTCGTTCTTTTTTTCACGGCAGTTTGGAATCGAACCGGGTTGGGGCCGTCTGTTTGAAGCCGGTGGTCAGGATACTGGCTCAAACGGGATGGGCCTGAAAGTTTGCCTGGCGGTGCTCCCCCTGACGTCCGCCATTGAGGGTATGAAACCAACCTGGCGCCGACCGCTCCAAGCCCATGGCCAGCAACAGCGAGAGGCCGATGGTGAGGAGCGGGATCAGCAGCCAGCTCAGGAACATGCCCGCCGCGGTGTCATACCCTGGCACAGCGGTCACGGCATCCTGCAACAGCTCTATCAACGGAAAGTGTGTGGCAAAGATGAAGAAGGAATAGCCGCTGTAACTCACGCAGGTGCGAATGAAGGGGGAGTCTCGCAACGTCGCCGGGTACAGCAGAGAGGAGAAGGCCGCAACGCCAGTCACCCTCAGCAGGCAAAGATAGATGTGACCCTGGATGAAGGCTTCGGCTGCACCGAACGCGTAGGACATCAGGCGCACGACGAGAAGGACTGCGAAGAGGATCAACAGAATCGCGCGATACGCAGCGAGTTTTTCGAGTACCGCTTGAAGGCCCATGCCGCCCGGCATGGCCAATAAGGCACCGATGGTGAAGAACACCGGTACGTTGCCGGAGAAGAAGAGCGGCGGATCCGGCAGTAACAGCCACAGGCCCAGGACGGGTATCAGCAACCAGTGGCCGAGGAGCCTCAGGAAGTAATAGAGGATCGGCGTCAGGATCAGCATCAGGATCAGATCCCGCACGAACCAGAATTGGAAAGCGAATGGTTCACGCGTCAGGCCGAAGATGCCGTTGACGATGGTCATCGGTGTGGGCGAATCGAAACCGTAAGAGGCCGTCCATCTGAACCAGCCATTCGTAACGTAAAGTTGATATAGACCGTAACCCAGACATAGCCACAGCGCACACCACAGCCAACTGGGCACGGCTACGCTGTGAAAGCGTCCCTTCAGAAGCTTGCGGAAATCGATCTCGCGCCGGTTGAAGAAGAGGAAACCCGAAATCACCGACAGGGTCGGCACCGCGGCCATCATGGCCATGTGGAAGAAACCATTGATGAATTCCGGCACGAACACTTCCGCCTGCTCCATGCTCAGACGTGGCGAGTGATCGGAACCCGGAATTTCGAAAAGGTGATGGTAGACGAGCCCGCAGATCATCAGCAGGCGGCTGGCTGCGATGAAGTCACTTTCTTGCCGTGTCGTAAGCTTCAAGCACGCTGCTCCCAGTCGGTTTTTATAGTGCTATTTGGTTAGTCCAGGTCGAGAACTTTACTTAGCTTTCTTTACAAAGAAATCGGGTAATACCCTGATTCCAACGATGTTCAATCAAGGCAGGATTACACGCGAGCAGGGGAGGCAGGTATTTACCCGATTCGCATGGGATGCAACTGCTTTAGCTTTGGCGACGCGGTGTGCGAGACACGCAGAATTGTATCATTTGGTTTTTGTCCAAATGGTTTTGAAATGTCTTGCAGGGCTCGTGGATAAAAATAGGTTACAAGGAGGGAGTATGATCAGTGGTGGCTTCATCGGCGGTCCGATCGGCTATAACTTGCTGAAGCTCTTCGGGCGCCATGCAACAGCGCCCGATTATCAGAATGCCGCGGTATATGCCGGTGTCAGCAAGCTCGAGAAGCTGTTCGGTCAAGACATATGGAACGAGGTGCGGGGCAAGTTCGTGATCGATTACGGTTGTGGGCTGGGTACCGAGGCAATCGAGATCGCACAGCATGGCGCGACGCGTGTGGTTGGCATCGACACATGGGACAAGGCTCTGACCAACGCCCGTAGGAATGCGCGAGAGGCCGGCTTGACCGATATCTGCAGCTTCATCGATCCCCAGCGCCAACGCGATGAATTCGCAGCCTTGCCGAAGGCGGACGTGATTTTCTCTCTGGATGCCTTCGAACATTACGACGATCCCGAAAGCATCCTGCGTGTGATGAAGAATCTGCTGAAGCCGCAAGGGCGCATTCTGATCTGCTTCGGACCGCCGTGGCTTCATCCCTACGGTGGCCATCTGTTCTCGATCTTCCCGTGGTCGCATCTACTCTTTACGGAAGAGGCGCAGATTCGCTGGCGTTCGGATTTCAAGACCGATGGCGCCAAACGATTTCATGAGGTGGAAGGGGGCCTGAATCAGATGACGATCGCGCGTTTCCGCAAACTGGTGGAGGCTTGCGGCTTGAAGTACGAGAAGTTCGAAGCCGTGCCGATCCGCAAACTGCGCTGGTTCCACAATCGTCTGACGCAGGAATTCACGTCCTCGGTGGTGCGCTGCACCTTGGTGAAGCAATGAGGACTGCGAGCTGAAGGAGAGGGGAGGAAAGGGGGGAGGCTGGCCTTTCCCGTCTGTCGCGAGTAGCGGGGAATGGAATCAGCCAAAAAAGAAGGGCGCCCACGGGCGCCCTTCGTCTTTGCATTGCGTGTTTTTCTTGGATCAGTCGTCCAGGAAGCTGCGCAGGTGCTCCGAGCGAGTGGGATGACGCAGCTTGCGCAGCGCCTTCGCTTCGATCTGACGGATGCGCTCGCGGGTAACGTCGAACTGTTTGCCCACTTCTTCCAGCGTGTGATCGGTATTCATGTCGATACCGAAGCGCATGCGCAGTACCTTCGCTTCGCGAGCCGTGAGACCTGCGAGCACTTCGCGGGTGGCTTCGCGCAGACCTTCTTCCATCGAAGAATCCACCGGAGAATCGATGGTGTTGTCTTCGATGAAGTCGCCCAGATGCGAATCTTCGTCGTCGCCGATCGGAGTTTCCATCGAGATCGGTTCCTTCGCGATCTTGAGCACCTTGCGAATCTTGTCTTCGCTCAGCTCCATGCGTTCGCTCAGTTCCTCCGGCGTCGGCTCGCGACCTTTCTCGTGCAGCATCTGACGGCTGATACGGTTCAGCTTGTTGATGGTCTCGATCATGTGCACCGGGATACGGATCGTGCGAGCCTGGTCCGCGATGGAGCGCGTGATGGCCTGACGGATCCACCAGGTGGCGTAGGTCGAGAACTTGAAGCCGCGACGGTATTCGAACTTGTCGACGGCCTTCATCAAACCGATGTTGCCTTCCTGGATCAGGTCGAGGAACTGCAGACCGCGGTTGGTGTATTTTTTCGCGATCGAGATAACCAGACGCAGGTTGGCTTCCACCATGTCCTTCTTGGCGCGACGGCTCTTCGCTTCGCCGATGGACATGCGACGGTTGATCTCTTTGATCTCGGCGATGGTGATGCCGGTTTCTTCCTCGATCACCTGCATCTTGCGCTGAGCGCGTTGAATTTCGACTTTGAACTTGGCCAGCGTTTCAGCGTAGGGCTTGGTTTTCTTCAAGTGGGTATCGATCCACTTGAGGTTCACCTCGTTGCCCGGGAAGCTCTTGAGGAATACGTTGCGCGGCATTTTTCCGCTCTTCACGCACAAGGTCATGATGTTCTTCTCATGACGGCGGATGCGGTTGAGCGTCAGACGGATGTTCGCGAGCAGAGGATCGAAGGTGCGCGGCGACAGTTTGAAGTATTTGAATACTTCGCCCAGTTTTTCGAGCGCAGCCTGCGATTTCGGATCTTCGCGGCCGTGTTTCTTCAGAATGCGCTCGGCGTTCTTGTAGGCCTTGCGCAGTTCTTCGAAGCGCTGCTTGGCGACTTCGGGATCGGGGCCGTTGGAGGTTTCTTCGTCATCGGCCGCGGGCACGCCATCGCTGTCGTCTTCTTCATCATCGACGACGGCAGCGGCTTCTTCCGGGTTGGCATCGGAGTCGTCGGTGGTTTCGGCCACCTCGGGTTCGTCGTTGGTGTCGAGGTAGCCCACCAACACGTCGCCCAGGCGTTTGCCTTCTTTCTCGACGGCGTCATATTCCTTCAGCACCATTTCGACGGTGCCCGGGAAATAGGCCATGGCGGCCATCAGTTCGCGCAGACCTTCTTCGATGCGCTTGGCGATAGCGATCTCACCACCGCGAGTCAGAAGTTCCACCGTGCCCATTTCGCGCATGTACATGCGCACGGGGTCGGTGGTGCGACCGGCTTCGTTCTCTACGGCCGCAAGTGCCGCTGCGGCCTCGGCAGCAGCGAGTTCGTCGGTGGTGGAAGATTCACCCTCCAACATCAACAGCTGATCGGCATCGGGTGCGGTTTCATACACCTTGATGCCCATGTCGTCGATCATCTGGATGATGTCTTCGACCTGGTCCGGATCGGAGATGGATTCGGGCAGGTGGTCGTTCACCTCAGCGAAGGTTAGGTAGTTCTGCTCCTTCCCTTTGGCGATGAGGGCTTTGAGGCTGGATTGCTGGGAACCGGAATCGCTCATGGTGTGTGAGTTACCTAGTGTTGGGAGGCGGGGAGTCAGGGTAGCCGCGTATTTTACTGCAAGCGCCGGAACCAGTGCCAGCGGCGCGCTCTTACAGAATGAGGGCGTCCCGACAAAATGCAAGGTCTTTCGGCGGTAGAAAAGGCATTAGCTTTCAGCGGGTTGACCGTTGGCATCGGGTTGTACGCTCGCATGACGGCGGTGCAGCGCCTTCACCACGGCCTGGCGGGCCAGGCGCTGGCGGTGCGCATGTAACATTTGTGCGATTAGATCGCCAAATTCCTGTTCCATTCCCTCCTCGGGTGTAATCAGTTCACGTCCGAGCAAGGATGTGAGCTGGTTGCCATAGGAAGTGGCGAAAATCCGGCTCATCAGCTCCATGGAGCTGCCATCGGGGCACAGTCGGGCGATCTCGGCCACTTTCAGCAGCAGTTCCATGCCCTCGGCGCGGATCTCGGCCAGTTCGTCCTCGTGCTGCATCAGGCGTACCAACGAGGGGCGGCGGATCAGCAAATTGACGGCCTTGATGCACGGCGGCATCTCTACCCTTATGCGCGGTTGCGCAGCCTGGCGGCGGAAGCCACCGGATGGCGGAGCGCCCAACGGTGGCGCTGGAGGCGGCCCCGATGAAGCCGGACTTTGCGTGCCGCCCTGCGATGCCATGCCGGTGAGTTGGTCGAGCCGGTCGAACAGCAGCTTGCGGAACACTCCCTTGGGTACCTGTTGCAGGAGCGGGAGCGCGAGTTTGGCGAGGCGGGCCTTGCCTTCGAGCGAATCGATGTCGAGACGTGCCGTCAGCGTGTCGAACAGGAAATCGGCCATTCGCGTGGAACTGGCAAGACTCGCTTCGAAGGCGTCCTTCCCGATGGTGCGCACCTGGGTGTCGGGGTCCTGCCCCTCGGGCAGGAACAGAAAGCGTATGCTGCGTCCGTCTTCCAAGAGCGGCAGTGCCTGCTGCAGCGCGCGCCAGGCGGCTTCACGACCGGCGTTGTCGCCATCGAAGCAGAACACGAGCTCACTCGTGTATTTGAACAGCACGCGCAGATGTGTCGCGCTGGTGGCAGTGCCGAGGGTGGCCACCGAGTAGTGGATGCCGTTCTGCGCCAGAGCGATGACGTCCATGTAGCCTTCGACCAGCAGGAAGCGCTCGATGTGGCGCAGCTTGCGGCGCGCTTCGTAGAGACCGTAGAGCTCTTCTCCCTTGCGGAAAACCGGTGTTTCCGGTGAGTTGAGGTACTTCGGTTTGTCGTCGCCCAACACGCGACCACCGAAACCGATCACGCGCCCCTTCTGGTTGCGGATCGGATACATGATGCGATCGCGGAAGCGGTCGTAGAGCGGATTGTGTTTGTTCTCGGGGTTCTCGATCAGAAGTCCCGCTTCGAGCAGATTCTTCTTCTGCTGCTCATTGCTGCCGAAGGCTTCGAGCAGGTTGCGCCAGCCGGGCGGTGCGTAACCGAGCCCGAAATCTCGCGCGATTTCGCCGGTGAGACCGCGTTTTTTCAGATAGTCGATGGCGCGTTGTTTCTGTGGGTGCTGCCTCAGTTGCTGCTGGAAGTATTGATTCACCTTGTCGAGCAGGGTCAGCAGCGTTTCGTGATGCGAGTGCTCGCGATCGGCGCTTTGGCGTCGGCCCTTGTCCTCGCGTGGCACTTCCATGCCGAGATCGCGCGCCAGCAGTTCCACCGCTTCCGGAAACTCGAGGTTCTCGTAGTCCATGACGAAGCCGATGGCGTTGCCGCCGGCGCCGCAGCCGAAGCAGTAATAGAACTGTTTTTCGGGCTGGACGGTGAAGGAGGGCGATTTTTCCTGATGGAAGGGGCAGAGACCGGAGTAGTTCTTGCCGGTCTTGCGCAGCTTCACGCGCGAATCGATGACGTCGACGATGTCCACTCGGGCGAGCAGGTCGTCGATGAAGCGCTGTGGAATGATCCCGGCCATGGTGGGCGAGGATAACAGAGAGCCCGACTGGGGGCCCCTGCCTCAGGAAAGAAGCTGTTTGACGCGCTGGCTCACTACGCCCATGTCGGCACGGCCGAGCAACTGCGGACGGGCCAGGTTCATCACCGCGCCCATGTCCTTCATGCTGGAGGCACCGCTTTGGGTGATGGCGTCTTTGATGATCGCATCGATCTCGGCTTCGCTGAGCGCAGCCGGGAGGAAGGTTTGAATGACGTCGATCTCGGCCTGCTCTGCTGCGGCCAATTCCGCGCGGCCACCGGCCTCGTACTGTTTGATCGACTCGCGTCGCTGCTTGACCATCTTGTCGAGCACTGCGACAGCACGGGTGTCGTCGACATCAATGCGTTCGTCGACTTCGATTTTCTTGAACTCCGCCAGGATCAGACGGATGGTGCCCAGCCGTTCTTTCTCACGTGCCCGCATCGCATCCTTCATTGCTTCGACGATGCGGGCCTTGATCGGGTGGTCTGCCATGGCGTGGGTCTTGAGGCTCAGTGATCAGTACAGACGCTGAGTACGACGGTTCTCGCGGGAGACTTTCTTCTGATGGCGCTTCACAGCTGCAGCGGCTTTGCGCTTACGCACGGAGGTGGGCTTTTCGTAGAACTCGCGACGACGCACTTCGGCGAGGATGCCGGCTTTCTCACAGGAACGCTTGAAGCGACGCAGGGCCACGTCAAACGGCTCATTCTCTTTGATACGCACTACGGGCATAGAAATTCCAAGTGTCAGTTAATTGGTTGATTCGGCTTACAAATTTTTGAAACTGGCCGCCACCTTGCAGGTAGCGTCGGTAACAGGGGTGCGGATTGTAATGGGTCGCCCCGGCAAATGCAAAGTAAAGGCTTGTTTGGATAGCGGAAAAGGGCGGTGGCGCACATAAAACAACGGCGCCCGAGGGCGCCGTCAAGTCGAGGAGTTTTCGGTCAGTCGATCAGGAGCTTCTGGCCGACGCGGATTCTGTCGCTCGACAGACTGTTGAGTCGTTTCAGGGCATCCACGCTCACACCGAACTTGCGGGCGATGCCGAAGAGGTTGTCACCCGACTGCACTTCGTAACTGCGCGACTCGCGCTGAGCCGTGGCTACAGGAGCCGGGTCGGCCGGATCCAGTTTGGCGGAGGTCGGCGAGTGGATGGTGAGTTGCTGGTTCGGGAAGATCAGGCTACCGGAGAGGCGGTTGGTTTCCTGGATGCTCGCCACCGACACACCGAAGCGACGGGCGATGGTGCCCAGGGTGTCGCCGGGGCGCACCTTGTAGACGGTGGGCACCAGGCTCTGAACGCCTTCGTCTTCGTCGTTCTCGGTCAGACGCACGGCCAGCAGCGGTTTGCCGGGCGTGGAACCCGTCTGCTGTACCAGCTGGAAGCCTTCGACGAGCTTGATCGGGCGCGGTTCACTGCGGCCGTAGGCCACGAACTCACGCTCGGTGTTCATCACGGTGATCGGCGTGCCACCACTGTGGCCGGGAATGTTGAGTTTCTGACCGATCTTGATCATGTGGCCCTGGATGCCATTGGCAGCCTGGATTTCCGCCACGCTGACCTTGTAGTTCTGCGCGATCTTGCCGAGCGTGTCGCCCTTCTTGACCACGTATTGACCCTCCTGGCTGGCGCCGCGCGGCTGGGCGGCCTCGAGGGCGGCGACGAAGCGGTCGTAGGTGCCCAGCGGGATCTTCAGCGCGTAGGGCTCGGCGTCGTTGGGCAGGGTGTTGCGCAGCAGCGCGGGATTCAGATTCTTGATCGAGGGCAGGTCGGTGCCGGCGAAACGGGCAGCGTCGGCCAGGCTGAGCATGCCTTTCACGTGCACGATGTCATAGGCCAGTTCTTGGCCGAGGTCCTCGACTTCGAGGCCATAGAACTCGGGCTGCGACACGATCAGCGACGTGGCGATGAAGCGCGGCACGAATTCGCGGGTTTCCTTGGGCAGATAGGGATAGACGTCCCAATAGCTCGGCGGATTTTCCAGCGTGCCGCCGGCTTTCTCGACGGCGCGACCGATACAGCGGTTGCTGCAGTTGTAGCCGGCCAGTGCCAGATGCCAGCGACCGTTGTAGTCCTGGTGCAGGGCTTTCAGATGCTGGGCCGCGGCGCGCGTGGCTTTTTCGGGGTCGCGGCGTTCGTCCACCCAGCTGTCGACGCGCAGGCCTTCGCCGCGCGCGGTGGCTGCCATGAACTGCCACATGCCCATCGCACCGGCGGGGCTGCCGGCAATGGGATTCAAACCGCTTTCGCCCAGGGCGAGATACTTGAGTTCATCAGGCACCCCCTCCTCGGCGAAGATCTTCTCGATCATGGGGAAGTAGATCTGACTACGGGCGACCCAGGTCTGCAGAGCGCCGCGGCCGTTCTGGAGCAGGTCGTTGATGGCACGCTCGACCACACGATTGGCGGTCATCGGCACCACGGTCATGACCGGCTCGATCACGGGTTCAGCTTCATCGTCCACGGCCGGTCTGACCGGCTCGATCGGGCGGTAACGACGCTCCGTGGCCTGGTAGACGAGGTTTTCGATCACCGGCTCACTGCGCGGCGCTTCTTGCACCACGGCCGGCGGATTGGGCTCTGCGGGAACTGGGGTTTTTTCGACGGTGGTACAGGCACTGATGGCCAACGGCAGCAGCAGGATGCTGGGACGATACAGTTTTTTGCGCACGAACTTGTTCTCTAAGTAGTTGGCTACGGGCCGGTTTTGCGACATGAAAACTGCGTTTTACGGTCGCGAGTCATACGTACTTTTGAGGCCCGGACCTACTGCTGTCCTGACGTCCGGCGGGGCACCGGAACTCAACAGTAATTCGAGCTGGACTGGACCTTGCCAGATTAAGTGGCACATTGCCAGCATTTATTCAGAATTAGCTTAGCTTTATGTCAGATTTAAGCCAGGATTCTGGCGGCCACCCAGGCTGAGAGCAGCTCAGCCGTCGATAAGTTCCCCAATGGTTGAGTCAGAGCTGCGGCGTGTCGCTGTGCTATGATTCGCGTCCTTTTTTCCACGCACTCCGTACCCGTCCATGTTGGTTCTAGGCATCGAAAGTTCTTGCGACGAAACCGGCGTGGCGCTGTACGACAGCGAGCGCGGCCTGCTGGCGGATGCCCTCCACAGCCAGATCGAGCTGCACCGCATCTACGGCGGGGTAGTGCCGGAACTGGCCTCCCGCGACCACATCCGCAAAACCCTGCCACTCGTCGACGCCGTGCTGGAACAGGCCGGCTGCTCGGGCCGTGACATCGACGGCATTGCCTACACGGCCGGGCCTGGACTGGCCGGAGCACTGCTCGTCGGCGCCTCGATTGCACGCGCTCTAGGTCTAGCATGGAACGTGCCAGTCATCGGCGTTCATCACATGGAAGGCCATCTGCTGGCGCCGCTGATGAGCGACCCGCGTCCGGATTTCCCCTTCGTGGCCCTGTTGGTGTCCGGTGGACACACGCAGCTCGTTGCGGTGGAAGGCATCGGTTCGTACAAATTGCTCGGCGAATCCGTGGACGACGCCGCGGGCGAAGCCTTCGACAAGGTCGCCAAGATGCTGGGGCTGCCCTATCCCGGTGGGCCGCAGGTGGCGAAGCTGGCGGAGCAGGGCACGCCCGGACGTTTCGAATTTCCAAGACCGATGACGAATCGGCCTGGCCTCGATTTCAGCTTCAGTGGTCTGAAAACGTACGTGCTGAACACCATCAACGAGCACGGCGGGCAGGGCAAGCTCGATGAACAGATCCGCGCCGACATCGCGCGCGCCTTCCAGGAAGCGGTGGTGGGAACCCTCGTGATCAAATGCCGGCGTGCACTCGAACAGACGGGCTTCAAAGGCCTGCTGATCGCCGGTGGCGTGAGCGCCAACAAGCGTCTGCGCGAGGCCTTGGAAAAGCTGGTGAAGGAAGAACGCGCCACTTTATATTGCCCGGAACTGCGCTTCTGTTCGGACAACGGCGCCATGATCGCCTTCGCCGGCTGTCAGCGGCTTCTGGTCGGTCAGCACGACGATCTCGGCATTCAGGTGCGACCGCGCTGGAATCTCGAAACCCTGCCTCCCGTCAAGGCGCAATGACTCAATCAGGAAACAGGATGGATATCGTCTACATCAGAGATCTCGAAGTTAAGACCGTCATCGGCGTCTACGACTGGGAACGCGAGATCAAGCAACCGGTGAGCGTCGATCTCGACATCGCCTGCGACATCCGCGCCGCCTCGGCGAGCGATGACGTTGCGCACGTGGTCGACTACAAGCAGGTCTGCGTGCGTGTCACCGAATACATCGAACAGAGCCGCGTGCAGTTGATCGAAACCATGGCGGAAGATATCGCCAAGCTCGTGATGAACGAGTTCGGGGCACCATGGGTACGTGTGAAGATCGGCAAGCCTGCGGCGTTGACCGGTGCGCGTTCCGTCGGCGTCATCATCGAGCGTGGCTCACTTACCACTGCGGTGTCCTGACGTGCCGCGCGTATTCCTCGGTATCGGCAGCAACCATCGCGCAGAGGAACATCTTTCTGCTGCCCTCGATTGTCTCCTGCTGCAATTTCACGATCTCGCACTGTCGCCCGTCTTCGAAAGCGAAGCCAAGGGTGGCGGTGCGCCCTATCTCAACCTCGTCGCTGCCATCGAGACCGAATTGAAACCCGGTGAGTTGCGGGATTGGATCAAGGCGCTCGAAACCAAGCTGGGACGTCGCCGTCCTTCGTTGCCCGAAGGTGCGGTGAGCATCGACATCGATTTGCTCACCTACGGCAAGCTCAGCGGCAAGGTCGATGGCATACAGTTGCCGCGACCCGAGCTCATCGAAGCTGCCTACGTGCTTTGGCCGCTCGCCGTGCTGGCGCCGAAGGAAAAGCATCCGCAACTTCAGCGCAGTTATGCAGAGTTGTGGCAAGATTTCGCGCCGGGGGACCAGGCCATCAGGCCGGTGGATTTCATTTGGCATGAACGGCGTATTTCGAGCGCCGCACTGAGTTGAGGGTGTCGAGCCAGCAGCCATGAAGAATCAAAACGCTTACATCCTTGCTTCCCTCTTCTCGCTGCTGCTCGTTGCCTGTGGTGAACCTCAGGTTGCAGAGCCTGCTCCGCAAGAGCCGGTAGAAACGCCTGCCGCTGCGCCTGTCGAAACACCAGCGCCTGCCACGAGTGCTGCGGCCGCGGCGAATCCACCGCCCGTTTCTCTGCATGAACTGATGCGCGATGTGATCGAACCCAATGCGCAGCGTGTGTGGCGTTCGGTGAGCTACATCGCCACGCCCGGTGGTGTGGAAGAGACCATGCCGGTCAACGACATGGATTGGGAAGGACTGCATCAGAGTGCAATCATCCTGCTCGAGTCGGCGCACGGTTTGACGCTCGAAGGCCGTGAGATCGGCGCGGATTACGATCTCGTGCGCCAGGAATTCCAATATTCCGCTGCCGAAATCACCGAGCTGCGTACACAGAACCGCGACGATTGGAATGCCATCGCCGAAGGCATGCTCAACATGACACGCGAGGTGCTGGATGCCATCGATCGGCGTGACATCTTCGCGTTGACGGAAACCGGCGCCAATCTGAATCAGGCCTGTGAAGCCTGTCACGCCGCCTATTGGTATCGACCGTAAGTACGAGCAGGGAGGCAGAGATGCTGGTAGGAGTGCCGCGCGAAATAAAGGACAACGAATATCGTGCGGGACTCGTGCCGCATTCGGTCGTCGAACTCGTACGCAATGGTCATCAGGTGGTCGTACAGAGTGGACTCGGCGCCGGCATCGGTGTGAGCGACGATGACTATCGCGTTGCCGGTGCCGAAGTGATCGCGTCAGCTACGGAGATTTTTGAACGGGCAGACATGATCGTGAAGGTGAAAGAGCCTCAGTCGCAGGAAATCGGGATGTTGCGGCGTGGTCAGATCCTCTTCACCTATCTCCATCTCGCGCCGGATCTGGCGCTCACGCAGGGATTGTTGCAAAGCGGTGTGACCGGCATCGCCTACGAAACCGTGACGAGCGCCGATGGTGCGCGCCCCTTGCTCGCTCCGATGAGTGAAGTGGCGGGTCGATTGGCAGTGCAGGCGGGTGCCACCTGTCTGGAGCGCGGCAATGGTGGCGCCGGCATCTTGCTCGGTGGCGTACCTGGCGTGCAGTCCGCACAGGTATTGATTCTCGGTGGTGGCATAGTCGGTGAGAACGCCGCCTACATCGCGAAGGGCATGGGGGCCCGCGTCACCATCCTCGACAACTCCGTGCCGCGTCTGCGCCAACTCGATAACGCCTTCGCCGGCCGCGTGAATTGTGTCTACTCCACCCACGCAAGCATCGAGAAATATGCACTCGAATCCGATCTCGTGATTGGTGCGGTGCTGATCTCAGGAGGCGCCGCGCCCAAGCTGCTCACACGCGACATCATCAGGCGTATGAAGCCGGGTTCAGTGGTGGTCGACGTGGCCATCGACCAGGGTGGTTGCTTCGAAACTTCACGACCGACCACGCATTCCGCTCCCACCTTCGTGGTCGATGGCGTCGTGCATTACTGCGTTACCAACATGCCGGGCATCGTGCCGCGCACGTCGACCTTTGGTCTCAACAATGCCACGTTGCCCTACGTGGTGAAGTTGGCCAATCTCGGATGGCGTGAGGCACTGCGCAGCGATCCCGGGTTTCTGCGTGGCCTCAATGTGCACGATGGGATTCTCTGTCACGAAGCGGTGGCGCAGGCGCATGGCTTGCCATTCACCACACCGGAAAGCTTGGTCGCCTGAAATTCGCTTGGCTCAGTCGGGCAGGGGAATGAATTCCGGATCGCCTTCCACCATTGCGAAGCGCCCCTGACGCCAATCATCCTTGGCCTGCTCGATCCGCTCGCGCGAGCTCGACACGAAGTTCCACCATACGACGCGCGGACCGTCGAGAGCATCGCCACCGAGCAGCATGCAGCGCGTATTTTCCAAGGCCCGCAACGTTGCGGCAGTTTCTGGCTTGAGCACGGCCAGCGTGCCATCGCCAAACCTGCTCCCGCCGATTTCGAGACTGCCTTCGGCCACGTAGACCGCCTGTTCTTCGGCCAGCACGGGGAGTTCGAAACGTTGTCCTTCCTGCAGACGCAGCTCGGCATAGAGCGTGGGACTGATCGTTTGCACCTGCGAGCTCTTGCCGAAGGCGGAGCCGACGATCACGTCCAATTGCACTCCCTTGTCATCCAAGCGCGGAATGTGCTCGCGCGTATAGTGCTGAAAGCTGGGCTCACAGTCTTCCTTGTCCTTGGGCAGGGCCACCCACGACTGAATGCCTGACAAACGCGCACCCGCGCGACGTTCCGATTGTGGTGAGCGTTCCGAATGCACGATGCCGCGTCCGGCCGTCATCCAATTCACTTCACCGGGACGAATGACGAGATCACTGCCAAGGCTGTCGCGATGACGGATTTCGCCTTCGAACAACCAGGTGATCGTGGACAGGCCGATGTGAGGATGCGGCCGCACGTCGATGGCCTGATTTTCCTCGAAGGTCGCCGGCCCCATCTGGTCGAAGAATACGAAGGGGCCGACGGACATGCGCTGCTGGGCCGGCAAGGCACGACGCACGGTGAAGTCGCCGATGTCGCGCGCACGCGGAATGATGGTGACGTCGATGGGATTGGAGTTGCTGTCCTCTGTGCGCGGGGGCGCGGCATCTTGCCAGCTCGTCATGACGGGATCCTCTTTGATGGAGCCGAGCGATCGATCTCGGCCATGCAGCACCATACGAAAAGCCCGCGCGCGAACCAAGCCCTGCGCGGGTATGATTGCGCCTCCTGGTTGCCGGTATTAGGCTAGACGCCATGCCTCGTCGCCCATCCTTTCTCCTGATCTTCCTTCTGCTGCTGAGCTTCTGCGGGCAAAGCGTGGCGGCGAGTTTGATGTGGTGCTGTTTGGGAGAAAGGACTTCGGCGCGAGTCGAGCAGGTACACGACGATCATTCGATGCCTCACCAGCATGCGAGCACACCCCATCAGCATGCGAGGCATACGAATATGCAATACGAAGAATCTTCCGACGCGCTGCTCGGCGTTCTCGCTTGCGATCACTCTTGTCTTTCTTCCTGTTCGAATTCACTGCTCGTCGTTGATGAAGTAACGGCGCGAATTCCCTTCGTTGGTGCACGAAGCTGGCCGGGACCAGAGCAGGCTGCGCCTTCACCACAACCCTCTCTTCCCTTTCGACCACCCATAGTCTGAGCCAGGCTCCACTTCATATGGCATCGCTCCGTGAGCAGGGCGGCATTGCCCTGTCAGCGGATTTCACTTCGAACATCAGAGGATGAGCAGCATGCGAAGACGTGCGTTACTACATCAGGCGGCGGGCCTCGGCGGCATGCTTGCCTGGCGATGGTTGCTGCCGCCCTGGGCGTGCGCGGCGGAAGGGTTACAAGCAGACGCGGCGCTGAGCGGAACCGAATTCGATCTGCATGTGGCCAGGGCCCGCCAAGCGGTAGCAGGCAAGAAGGCGCGACCGATCACCATCAACGGACAGTTCCCTGCGCCGCTGTTGCGCTGGCGTGAAGGAACGGAAGTGACCTTGCGTGTGCATAACGATTTGGACGAAGACACTTCCATCCATTGGCACGGTCTCTTGTTGCCGGCGCAAATGGATGGAGTGCCGGGAGTGAGCTTTGCCGGCATCGAACCAGGGGCAAGCTTTACCTATCGTTTTCCCATCAAACAGGCGGGCACGTACTGGTATCACAGTCATTCTGGTTTGCAGGAGCAGATCGGCCACTACGGTCCCATCATCATCGACCCGGTGGAACCCGAGCCCTACGGCTATGAACGCGAGTACGTGATCCTGCTGTCGGACTGGACTTTCGAGCGTCCAGAGCGTGTGTACGCCAAGCTCAAGAGCATGGGCGACAACTACAACTTCCAACAGCGTACCGTGGGCGACTTTTTTCGCGATGTGCGGCAAGGAGGCTTAGCAGCCACGCTGGCCGAGCGCAGGATGTGGGGCGAGATGCGCATGAGTCCCACCGATCTCGCCGACGTGACCGGCGCTACCTACACCTATCTGATCAATGGTCACAGTCCCGCCGAAAATTTCACGGCTTTGTTCGTGCCGGGCGAGCGTGTTCGTTTGCGCTTCATCAATGCCTCGTCGATGAGCATCTTCAACGTGCGCATACCGGGATTGCCGATGACCGTGGTACAGGCCGATGGTCAGAACGTGCAGCCGGTCGAAACCGATGAGTTTCAAATCGGTACGGCGGAAACCTATGACGTCATCGTGCGACCACAGGAGGAACGTGCGTACACCGTGATGGCGGAGACCAATGATTTCTTCGGTTACGCGCGAGCCACCTTGACTCCGCGTCTCGGCATGGAGGCTCCCGTACCGCCGCTACGTCCGCGCCCGCTTCTGACGATGAAGGACATGGGCATGGACCACGCCGCCATGGGGCAGGCCTCTCAGTCGGCTCCACCGGAGATGGATCACAGCACCATGGATCATTCGGCAATGAACCACGGCGCCATGCAGCATGAGCACGCTGTGGCCGCTGGGGATCACGCTGCGATGGATCATTCCACGATGCATGCGCATGGAGCGACTGTGTCGACGCCGGATCACAGCGATCACACGGGTGACTATCCACATGCACATGCACATGCACGGGGAGCGGGAGTTGCCAGTGTGGCAAGCAATCCCGTCACACGTCTGCACGAGCGTCCATTGGGATTGGAAAATGAAGCGCATCGCGTGTTGGTGTACACCGATCTGCACAGTCTGGCGCCCAAGCCCGATAGTCGCAGCCCGGAGCGTGAGTTGGAGCTGCATCTGACAGGCAACATGGAGCGCTACATGTGGTCCTTCGATGGACTCAAGTTCTCTGAGGTGCAGGGCCCCATAGTGCTGCGATTGAACGAGCGCGTGCGGCTCTGGCTCGTCAACGACACGATGATGCCGCATCCCATCCATCTGCACGGCATGTTCTTCGATGTGGTCACCGGCGACGACACGCATCCGCCGCGCAAACATACGCTCGTTCTGAAGCCGGGTGAGCGTGCCGCGATCGATCTCACCGCCGATGCGCCCGGAGATTGGGCCTTCCACTGTCATCTGCTCTACCACATGCACGCCGGCATGATGCGCGTGGTGTCGGTGCGCGAGGTGATGTGATGCGTTGCTATCTATTGGCGGCAATGACGCTATTGGTTGCGCCGCTTCATGCGCAGGATCACTCCGAGCACGTTCATGGCAGCACTATGAATGAAAGTACGAGTGACACTGCGTTGTCCGGCACAGACGCGTATGCGACCTTGCTGCACGAACATGGCGGCATGAGGACTGGCTTTCTGTTCGGTGAGCGCTTCGAATACCTGCCCGAGTTCGAACAGCAGGTGTGGGAAGCACAGGGTTGGTACGGCTCGGATTCGAGCAAGCTATGGCTCAAGACCGAAGGTGAGTACCACACCGAAGAAGAGGTTCTCGAGCATGCCGAACTACAACTCCTCTACAGCCGCGCGGTGGCGCCGTATTGGGATCTGCAGGCAGGCTTGCGTATCGACGACGGTGAGGGACCGCGGCGTCACCATGCCGTGATCGGCGTACAGGGCTTGGCACCCTATTGGTTCGAGTTGGATCTCGCTGCGTTCTTGAGTGAGAGCGGTAAGCTGAGTGCACGTATGGAAGCGGAATATGAACTGCGCTTCACGCAGCGCCTGATCCTGCAGCCGCGACTCGAATTGAACTACTCTTTCGCAGATGACTTCGCCGCAGGAATTGGCAGAGGCTGGAACGAAACTTCATTGGGACTGCGACTGCGCTACGAATGGCACCGCCAGTTCGCGCCCTACGTCGGCGTGGAATATCGCAGCGTCCACGGCGGCACTGCGACCTTGTACGATGCGCGGGGTCTCGATACGCACGAGATGACGTGGCTTGGTGGGGTGCGGTTCTGGTATTGAACCATTGGTTCTGGAAAGCGCTACTTCTCGAGCAGCTTTTCCTTCGAGCCTTTCAGTTTGGGTTTGTCGCGCAGAAAGTCGAAGCCGTCATCGCCTTCTCGCAAGGTGCGTGATTTGGATGAGGGCGATGCCGTGCTTTGCGCAGCAGGACGAGGCTTGCTGGTGGCCGCTGGTGCAGGCGCCTTCGTGGTCTTGGGCCATAGCGGACGTTCCACGAACAACACATAGCACGCCACCGATAGCGCGTAGAGCACCAGCTTGAGCAAGGAAGCATGCAACACGTAGGTGCGATCGTTCGACAGCTCTACATAGCTGACGTATTCCGAATGCAGGAACCACAGGATCAGCCACACCAGTGCCAGCAGTAGCAGGCCTTTGTAGCGTGGTTTGAGGAAACGGCCGGTGGCGATCAGTGCGCCGAGGCGCATGAGCTGATTGATCATGCGCGCGCCCTCAGGTCAGCCCCAGTGCCAGCAACAGCACTACGAAGGCGGAGTTGCGATATTTCTCGAGGATCTTGTCTTCCTCGGCCTTCACGATGATTTCCAGCTGATCCTCGTCGTAGTCGCTCACGCGTTTGCCGGCGAGGGCGATCTCCACCTTCGCCTGTTCGATGGCCTTCTCGCGCAACGCGCGGCGGTAGCGCTGTTGCAGGCCTTCCTTTTGTCGTGTCAGCCAGTTGCTCATGGCGAATCTCACTGCAGAAAACGCACACAGAATATCGGGGCGTCGAGAAACTTTGCAAATGGTGAAAAAGACCAAGCTTTGGTCTCGTGATGCCAATCAACAGGTGGTGCTGTCTGCTAAGTGCTTGATGAAAAAGCGTTTGTCGACTTGGCACGAAGCTCGCTAAATCAGGCTCGTATGCGGCGTGAATCCAGGAAGCCGCAGATTACGAGGACTCGCCATGAACTTTTTCACCTTTCTGATTTTTCTTGCTCTGTGTTGCGGTGCCGTGGTGTTGCTGGTGCCGGTGTTGACGGTCGGTGTGGCACTGGCCGTTGGGCTCGGTGCCTTCTTGATCTGGCTGCTGCCCATCCTGCTCATCGCCAACTCGGATCAGACCACGGGTGGCGAAAAGTTGTGCTGGATTCTCGCCATCATCTTCCTGTCCTGGTTTGCCTGGATCCTGTACTTCCTGGTGGCTCCGATCAAACCGCGTCAGGACCGCATCTATTACTACTGAGCGACGGATCTCTGCCATGGACCGTTACGACGATTACATCTACGGCCGCGCCAGCCATCGGCGCGATCGAGAAGAGCTTGCGAAGGCCTCCCTGCTTGCGGCCGGCAGCGAAACGGTGGGCGCGCCATCTCACTGGTTCGCGAAATTGCTGGCCATCCTTTTTCTGGGGATTTGCCTCGTGCTCGGAGTGGTGGGAGCGATCCTGCCCATCGTGCCGGGCATTTTATTCTTCGGCTTTGCGGCGCTGATCGCTGCGTGGTTGTTTCCGCCATTGCGTGATGTGCTCGAGCGGCAGCCGCATCTGAGTCACTACATGAACGCCACTGCGGGGTTTTCCGCCTTGCCGTGGCGACGGCAGGTACGGGTGGTGGCGTGGTTGAGCATGAAGTTCATGGTGGATTCCTTCCGCTTGTTGATCGAAGGAGTCGCACGTTTGATTCGTCTGGCAGGCAGTTCGGCGCCTTAGGCTTGCAGACCTTCCGGCTGCCACGTGTAGTGGCGTTGTTTGCGTGTCAGGGGACAGGTGAAGGAAAGCTGCGTGGCATAGAGCTGTAGACCGCCGGCATGTCTATTACCGCTACCGTAGCGCGGATCGCCCAGCACGGGATGACCGATCGCATCGAGGTGGCGGCGGATCTGATGTTTGCGTCCGGTGACGAGATCGATCTCGAGCCAGGTTGCACCGAGCTCCGCGTCCTGTCGCACAGGGCGGTAGCGTGTGAGTGCAGGCTTGCCGTCGAGTGCGAGCGCAATCTCTCCCGCCTGTTCGAGCTTTCCTGCCGCGAGCACCACATACTGCTTGCGCAACACTTCGCTCTTCGCCGCAGCAAAGAGTTGTGAAAAGGCCGCGGCTGCCTTGCCATCGTGCGCGATCAACATCAAGCCTGCCGCTTCGCGATCGAGGCGATGTACCAGGAATACTTCACGTTTCAGTTGCAGCTCGCACAGACGCAGCAAGGAACAGTGATCTCCAGTCTGCGTTCCCTGTGCCAACAATCCCGCTGGCTTCACCCACACGCTGTAGCGTTTTTCATCCGTCAGTAGTTGCGGCTGCGGTGCTACGCGGCTCAGTACTTCGGCGTCGTAGTAAAGACTGAGCTTGTCACCGGGACGTCCGGTGAAGGTGGCGCGGCGCAGGCGCTTCTGATGTTTGTCACGAGTGAGCCAGGCCGCGCCCTTGGTCATCGCATCCTTGACCGCGGATTTGGAAAGCCCGGACGCGGCAGCGAGCAGGGTGGCAGCATCGCGGTCGCAATCCTCCTGGCTCAAGGTGAGATGAATGGTGCGAGTGCTCACAGGTTTCACTGGGTGCGGGGTTTCACCAGCTCGTTGAGGAAGCCGGTGAGGCCGGTCTGATGGCGGCGCAGCGCGAGGATGGTGATGTCGTCGGCCAACTGATTGTTCTGGAATCGATTGAGTTCGGCGATGGCCGATTCGCAGATGACGCTGGCAGGGCTTTTCGCATGGCTTTGCAGGAAAGCCTTGATGCGATTGAGACCATAGAACTCGCCGGAGGGCGAACGTGCTTCCGGGAAACCGTCGGTGAAGAGCAGCAGCACATCGTCCGGCTGCAGGCGGAATTCGGCGTTGCGATAGTCCTGTTGTTCCAACATGCCGACGATGGTGCCGGTGGCTTCGCCGACCGTACTCACCACGCCTCCGCGCGACAGCAGTAGAGGAGGCGTGTGGCCACCATTGGCGTAGGTGAGGCGGCCGCTGGCGATGTTGTAGGAGCCCAGGAATAAGGTAACGAACGCGGCACCTTTCTGGCTTTCGCGCAATTGCTCGTTCGTTTCGCGCAGGATTTCCGCCGGTGATTTGCCCGTCATCGCCAGGCTGCGCACGATGGTGCGGGTTACCGCCATCACCAGCGCGGCACTCATGCCCTTGCCGGATACGTCGGCGATCACGAGCACGAGTGTCTTCGGATTGATCATGAAGAAGTCGAAGTAGTCGCCGGCCACGTGTCGCGCTGCCTGGTTCACAGCGTGGAGGTCGAATTCCTTGCGCTCGGGGAAGGGGGGGAAAGTGGTGGGCAGCAGTGATCGCTGTGTTTCCCGCGCCATCTGCCATTCACGTTCGAGCAGACGTTGATTGGCTTCCTGCTGACTCTGCAGCTCGATCTGCTTCCTGAGGTTTTTCAGCATGCGGTTGAAGCCGATGCTCAAGCGACCCAGTTCGTCGAGCGAGCGGATGTTTTCGATGTTGGTGTCGAGCTTGCCGCGCGCCACGTCGGAGACGGCTGCTTCCAGCTGCTTGATCGGGCGCGTGAGTAGGGAGCTGATCCACCACACGAGCAGGAAGATCAAAACGACGGTGAGCGTGAGGCCCGAGAGCGCCATGCCCATCTGTTCGCGCAAGGGTTCGGTGATCTGATCTTCCGGCAAGAGCGTGGCGAGGAACCAACCGGTCGAAGGAATCGGCGTATAGAGCACCCAGGTGTTGCCATCGTCGGTACCACCGTCGATGAACTGATTGCTGATCACACGCAGACTGGTGCTGCCGCTGAGGATGTCATCCACCAGCGATTGGAAATCCGGCACGTTGCGCAGCGCCGCCTGGTCCTGCAGCGTGGCGGTGAGATTGAGGCGTGGGTTGTAGTGCGACACGAACCGACCGCTGGCACTCATGATCATGAAGCGAGCGTCTTCGAGCGGAGATTGCTGCGCCACGCGCTGGCCGAGTTGGTCGAGACGTAGATCCACCGTGGTCACGCCGAGAAATTCTTCGTCTCGGATGATGGGGGTGGAGTAGGTGGTGATCGGCATGTTGCCGGCACCGGTGTCGAAATAGGGCTCGCTCCAACGCGGTGCTTGATTGTCGCGCACCTGCGTGTACCAGGGACTCGCGCTGGTGTAATCGCCGCTGACCGTGCTGATGTCGAGCGACTTGTAGTCGTCGTCGAAGACGTAGGGCGCGAACAGTTTGAGGTCGGGATCCACCTTGAATGGTTCGAAGGCGGCGGCCGCGCCGTAGATCAGAGGATTGCTGGCAGTGTTTTCGCGCAGCACGTCGTAGAGCAGGCTGCGATCGAGTTCGCTCTGGATGCGCAGAAGCGCTGCAGTGTTCTCCGCCACCTGTGCGATCGAGCGCAGTTCGAAGTCGATGCTGCGGGCGAGCAGGCGCACTTCGCTGAGTCGCTCATCCTGCAATGAGTCGACGGCGGATTCGTAGACGCGATGCAGCGTCACCCCCATCACCACGCTCGCCACCAACAGCAGCGGCAGGATGATGGAAAGTATCAGCTTCCAGCGGATGGACAGCGTCGCCTTAATGATTGCTCTCCCGTCGCTGTTCCTTCACGGGGATGAAGGAATAAGGAACGAACACTTCCTGCTCGAGCAGTCGACGCCGCAGCATGTCGAGCGCCAGCGCGCAGCTCATGGTGCGCACGGCCGTACGCGAGCGCTGCGACAGTGACACCACTTGCACCCACGAGTCGTTGCGATCGCAAAGTGCGATACCCACGGTGCCGACCGGTTTGGTTGCGGTGCCGCCGTCGGGGCCGGCGACGCCGGTGATGGCGAGAGCGAAATCACTGTCGAGCGCAGCACGGGCACCGCGCGCCATTGCCACTGCCGTTTCTGCCGATACGGCGCCGAATGTTTCGAGCGTGCGCGAAGGCACTCCCAAGAACTTCTCCTTTGCCGCGTTGCTGTAACTCACCACTCCATGCAGCAGATAGGCGGAACTGCCGGGATGCTCGACCAACAGGCTGCTCAGCATGCCGCCGGTGCAGGATTCCGCCAGGCTCAGAGTGCGCCCTTGCTGCAGCAGAAGCTCGTGCACGACGTGAGCAAGACTCGGATGCGTTTCGCTGACCACGGCCGTGCCGAGTGTGTCGCGCACCTGCGCGAGATAGGCGGGCATCGCTGCGATGGCTGCATCGCCACGCGCAAAGACCTTGATCTCGACGTAGGGAATCGATGGGCGATAGCCGAGCGTGATTCCCGCAGGTGGGGGCAGCGCACGCAGTTGCTCCGCCAAGGCGGATTCACCGTGACCGAAGGTCAGGAACTTGTGCAGCCGCGTCGTCTCGCCACGCCCGAAATGCTCCTGCATGAAGGGAATGAAATGTTCTTCGACCATCGGTTTGAATTCCGCTGGCACACCGGGCGTGAAGAAGAACCAGGCGCGATTCAACTTGATGCGGAAGCCAGGGGCGGAGCCCGTGCGGTTGTCGACGAGGATGGCTCCTTCCGGTAGCAGGCATTGTTTGAGATTCGATGCCGGCATCACACGATTGCGGCGCTTGAACCAGTCTTCGAGATGCGCTCGCCATTCGACGTGCTCGATCAACGGTACGCCAACGGCGCGCGCGATGGCTTCGACGCAGAGGTCGTCGCTGGTGGGACCGAGTCCACCATTGACGAGGATGAGGTCGGCGTGATGACTGCGCTCGGTGAAGACACGGACGAGATCGTCCATGCGGTCGCCGACGGTGGTGCGCAACTGCAATTCGACGCCGAGTTCCATCATCGCGTTGGCGAACCACGCGGCGTTGGTGTCGACGATTTGACCGGAAAGTACTTCCTCACCGGTGCAGATCATTTCGAGTTGCATGCAGGACTACCCTTGGGACGGAGGTGCAATCATAACGCAGCCCCCGCACGGGACGGCGGCAAAAATGTTGCGAAAGGGTAGCGAAACCCGGCGGGGCTTCGAACGCGAAGCAGCAGTGCAGAGCTGGTGGAGGCTGCGCTCCACACTGCTACGGAGAGGAGGCTCAGTCGGCTTTTTCTTCCAGCTCGGCTGCGATCGCCAACATGCGTTTGCCGGCTTCGGCAGAGACGTCGGCAGGCACTTCGAGATTGCCGAGCCACAGCGCGTGGTCGTTTTCGTCCTTGCCATTGCTGAGGGCGCTCATGCCCGTCACCGAGTTGAAGACGCGGATGCGCTTGAACTTCTCGGGATCTTCGACGGTTTCGTCCTTGAGCACGACGCTGCTTTCGTACAGTACCCAGGTGCCATCGACGGATTGCCAGAAGAAGTCGGTACCGTTCTGGCTGGCTTTCAGTTGAGCCTGGAGTTTGTCGCGCTCGGCGGCGATTTCCTTGGCTTCTTTGCGGGCCGCGACGAGGGCGGTGTTGAGATTCTGGTTGTCGACCGACTGCTGCTGGGACTTCTTCTTGAGGTCGGCCACCTGACGCTTGAGACGCTGGGGATCGAGCTGCTTCAGCTCACGCAGTTCGTCCTGGGCCTCTTTGAGTTCGGTGCGCAGTTTCTGCAGTTGCGCCTTGTTCTGGGCTTCTTTCTTGTCGTTCTCGATCAACTGTTCGAGGCGCTCGAGTTGCACCTGCTGCTGCAGTGCTTCGTATTCGGCTTCGATGCCGGCGAAGTGGTCGAACTGTTTCTCGAGATGCTCGAAATCTTTTTTCTGCTCGACGAGATCTTCGCGCAGTTTCTTTTCGATCTGCTTCTGCCGTTCGAGCTGTTCCAGGAGTTGGGACTTTTCTTCTTCGAGCTTGCTGATTTCGGCTTTCAGCACACTGCTAGTGCGTAATTCTTTCAGGCTGAGTACTTGGGCCATGGACCGATGAGCTGAGTGGAAATGGAGAATTGAGGGTCGGGGTATGGGAAAAAGCGGCGCATTCTAGCATAGAAAAACCTGCACCCGACAAGGGTCGGGGCAGGTTAGAAAGCGTAAAAAGTAAGGAATTACTCAGCGTTGAGGGCAGGAGACTCAAACACCTTTGCTGGCCTTGAGCTCTTCCAGTTTGCTGCGCATCTGCGCGAGCAGTCCATCCATGCCGGAGCGACGCACGACGTCGCGATAGGTATCGCGATAAGAGCTCACCATGCTGACGTTCTCGACTTCGACGTCGTAGACGTACCACAGATCGTTGCGCAGACGCAGTTTGTAGTTCACCGGTACGTTGCCGCTCTGCGTGACGACGACGGACTCAACGGTGGCGCGATCGTTGTTGATGCTTTCACCGCGGAACTCCACGGTCTCGTTGGTGTAGGCCTTGATGCGATCGATGTAGGTGTTCTCGATCGTGGCCAACAGCAGATCGCGGAATTCTTCCTGCTGTTCTTTCGTGGCGCTGCGCCAGTTGGTCGAGAGCACGCTCTGAGCCATCGCCGTGGCGTCGAAAGCCTTGGTCACTTCCTGCTTGATGGCTTCGCGGTCGGTGTCGAAGTCGAAGTCGGGTTTGCGCAGGATGCCGAGGATCGTGTCCACGGTGGTCTGCACGGTGGCGGTAGGCGTGGCCTGCTGCGCTTGCACGGCAGCGGCGAAGCCCAGGCTCAGTAGCAGGGCAAAGAAGGCGCTGGTACAGGAATGAATGAGGGTACGCATCGTTAGACTCCTTGGGCTTGTGGCCATTCGGGCGGGCCATTATACCGCCGCAACTCTGCAAGCAACGTCAGTTTGCGGGCGGGGGCATGAACCCAGGCTGAAACCTGGGTTCGAAAGCGTGAATCAGCTCACTTTTCGCGCTCAGCGTTCAACGCGACCGGCGCGGTTCTGCGCCCAGGCGCTGCGGAAGAACACGTAGGGGTCGAGAGCGTCGCGGTAGAAGGCTTCGTAGGTGTCCTTGTCGAGAGATAGCGTGTTCTCTGCGTCGACGACGTTGATGGCAACGATCGTGTCATCGTGCAGGTTCTGGTACACCGGGTTCCAGGCATTGGTGGCGATCAGAGCCGGGAAATCGCGCAGGCTGGTGCTGCCGACGAAGGGAAGTACCAGATAGATGCCCGGACCGACGCCCCACTTGCCCAGCGTCTGCCCGAGATCTTCTTCATCACGAATCAAGCCCACCTTGGTGGCGGGATCCAGGAAGCCGGCGACGCCCACCGTGGTGTTGAGTACGAAGCGTCCGGCTTCGGTGCCGGCGTTGCGTACGTCACCCTGCAGCAATGCGCTCACGGCGGAAATCGGTGCACGCAGGTTGGTGAAGAAGTTGTCGGCACCGATACGAATGGGTTCCGGGATGATGCGCAGACCGCGAGCGATGGGTTTGACCACACCGCGATACAACTTGTCGTTCACCGCGAACATGGCGCGGTTGAAGCCTTCGAGCGGGTCGGCGATGGTGGCCGCGGCATCGTCTTCCTCGTCGTCGAATACGAAAAAGTCGTCGTCATCATCCTGAGCCGAAGCGAGGGGTGTGGCGAAACCGAACAGCAGCACCAACAGTGCGGACAGCAGACGCTTGTTCATGACAAAACTCCGTGTATCGGTGAGCGCTTACTGGCTGGAGGAACCGCCACCGAAGATGTACTTGCTCACCAGTTCTTCGAGGCTCACGGCGGATTCGGTTTCGAGAATCTCGTCACCGTCTTCCAACAATTCATCGAAGCCGCCAGGTGTGAGCTTGACGTATTTCTCGCCGATGATGCCCTGCGTGCGGATGGCGGCGATGGCATCTTCCTGGACTGGCACATTCTGGTTGATGCGCAGGCTCACTACCGCCTCGTAGGTCTCAGGATCGAATTCGATGTTGCTCACGGTGCCGATGCGTACGCCGGCCGCTTCCACGACGGCGCCGGTGCGCAGGCCCGAAATGGAGGTGAAACGCGCCTTGAGCGTATAGCTCGGCTGTTCTCTGAAGCTGACCCCGCCGATGTTGACGGCAGCATAGGTGAAGGCTGCGATGCCGAGCGCGACGAAGATGCCGGTGACCAATTGGATGTTGAACTTGCTCATTGTTCCTCCTGGAAAACTGACTGGCGACTGCCTGCTGTCATTGCAGCAAGGCGCCGATGAGGAAGTCGGCGAAGAGAACGGAAATCGACGACAACACGACGGCGTTGGTGGTTACGAAGCTGACGCCCTCTGCGCCCTGCGAACCGGCCTTGGTCAGGTGCATATAGTAGCCCTGGGCGGCGCAGATCAGCGTTACGAGCAAGCCAAAGATCAGCGATTTGACGAGACCCAGGCGGACGTCGACCCATTGCACGGCATCGACCATGCCGTTCATGTAGGAACCTTCGGGTACGCTGAACATCACCACGCCCACGAAGTAGCCGCCAAAGAGTGCCACGAAATCGAAGATGTGGGTGAGGAGCGGCACCGACAGAATGCCAGCGATCACTTTCGGTCCGACCAGGAATTTATCAGGGGAGATCGCCATGCATTCGAGAGCATCGATCTGGTTGGTGGTGCGCATGATGCCGAGTTCCGCCGTGATCGCCGAACCCGCGCGACCCACCACCATCAGTGCTGTCATCACTGGGCCAAGCTCACGAATCACGCCGAGCGCGACGCCGGAGCCGAGCAGGTCGGTCGAACCGAAGCGCTCGAGGATGTAATAGAACTGCAGGCCAAGCACCATGCCGATCGTCACACCGCTGATCACGATCAGCGAGATCGAACGGGCACCGATGAAGTACATCTGGCGCACGATGGGGTAGAAGCGATAGGGCGGCTGCAACATCTCCCACACCGTTACCAGCAGGAGGTTGAAGGTGCGGCCTATCATCTCCAGGCTTTCCAGCACTGTGGCGCCTAGTGTTTCCAGGGCTTTGATCATCGAAACAGTCTCAGGTATTTCTCAGGGACTCTAGTGGCGGCTCTTATGACCGCACACCCATCAGTGCCTTCAGATGCGCTTCGGTGTCCAGCACGCTCGTCCGGGGTTTGCGGTGCAGAAGTCCCTGCACCTCTGGGTTGCTGCTGGTGCGGATGCCTTCCGGCGTATCGGTGGCGAGGATGGTGCCCTTGCCCATGATCGAGATCCGGTCGGCGATCTTGAACGCACTTTCGAGTTCGTGAGTGACCACGACGATGGTCATCTTCAACGAATCGCGCAGCATCAGGATCAATTCATCGAGCTCGGCCGAGGTGCTGGGGTCGAGACCCGCGGAAGGTTCGTCGAAGAACAGCAGTTTCGGGTCCATGACGATGGCGCGGGCCAGTGCGGCGCGCTTGGTCATACCGCCTGAAAGTTCCGAGGGCATCATGTGTTCGGCGTGGAGCATGTTGACCATGTCGAGCTTGATGCGCGTCATGATCTGAATCGTGTTTTCGTCGAGCTCGGTGTGTTCGCGCAGCGCGAGCTGGATGTTCTCGCCCACCGTCATCGACGAGAAAAGCGCGCCACCTTGGAAGGCCACACCGGTCTGCTTGCGCAGTTGATAGAGCTGACGCGTGCTGGCCTTGGTGATGTCGGTACCAAGCACGTGAATGGAGCCTGCGGTTGGCTGCTTCAGACCCAGGATGCAGCGCAGCAAGGTGCTCTTGCCGGTGCCGCTACCACCCATGATGACGCTGACCTTCCCACTTGGGATGTCGAGATCGATGTCGGTGAGGATGCGGCGCGTACCGTAATCGACGGTCAGATTCCTGACCTCGATGGCATTACCGGTCACGCCGTGATTGGCAGTGGAAGAACTCATGTGATTACGACTTCAGAGCGGCTTCGAACTGCTCGGCGCTGGTGTAGAGCGCGAAGATCTTGTCGAGCCGGGTCAGTGTCAGCACCTGCATGGCCGGGCTGCTGACATTGAGCAAACCATAGGCGAGTTTGGCGGATTTGGCGGTCTGGAAACCTTCCACGAGCGAGGCGATGCCGGAGCTGTCGATGTAGCTCACCTGAGCCAAATCCACCAGCAGAGGCTTGCCGGATCTGAGGGAGCTGAGAATGGTTTCCCGCAGCGTCGGCGAATAGTGCAGATCCACCTCACCGCTGAGGGTCAGGAGGTCGTAGCCGGAGTTGGATTTGATGCTGGTTTGCATGAGCAGTCCTTTTGTGCCTTCAATCCCGCGTCTTGCGCAGGCGCTTCTTCATCTGTAGTACGTTGCCGCAGTCGGTGTCGCATTCGATCAACTGCACTTCGTCCATCACCTCGTTGATGATGTGACAGCCGAGCCCACCGGGGCGGATGTCATCCAGTGGCCGCGAACACATCTCTTCCGGCCGCGTCTTGTGGTGGGCGAAGTCGGTCAGGCGGAACACTACGTTGCTGCCGTGCTTCTCTACTTCGAGGATGATGTCGCCCTGTTCATCCTTGCCGTACGCATGCTGAATGATGTTCATGCATGCTTCGCCCACGGCGAGTATCACGCAATTGACCAGTTGTTCGGACTTACTGCAGGTTCCCAGCGCTTCGCGCAGGCGCTGACGCACATGACAGAGCTGGTCGGCGCGGGCGGGGAATTGGAAGTCCAGCAGCTTTTTAGTCTTGGTCATAGCCGTGCCTAAACAGCCTGGGGCTTCGGTTCTTCGATCAGCAGTACGGTGAGGTCATCGAAACTGTAATCCAGCTGAGATGCTTCCTGCGCCAGTTGCCGTAGGCGCTGTTCGCGAGGAAGTCGCGCCAAGTGGCTGATCAACTGCTCCAGGTTGTCCGTATCGTCCGGCTGTTGCAGGACTCTGGCCAGTCCTTCAGAAAGGCCGTCAGTATACAAATACAGGCTGCCCCCGGCCAGCGTGAACCTTTGTTCGGGGATCTCCTGCCCGCAGACGATGCCGAGCGGCAGGCCCGACGCTTCGTACCGTGTGAAAGTCCCATCTCGATGGTGATGTAACGCAGGAAGGTGGCCGGCGTTGGCAAGCACCAACTCACCGCTCGCAGGATCGTAAGTGCCACCGATCATGGTGACGAACAGCCCTCGCATCGAGTACTCGCAAAGCTCCTCGTTGATGGCCTGCAGAATTTCCGATGGGGAAGTCAGGGTTTTTGCCAGACAGTGGTAGAGGCTGTGGGCGCGCGCCATCAGGATGGCAGCATCCATGCCCTTGCCGGAAACGTCTCCGAGATTGAAGGCGTAGCGTCCGTCCGGCAGGCGTTGGTAGTCGTAGAAGTCTCCGGACACATTCTTCGCCGCCTGATTGAGACCCACGATGGGATCGTTCGCATTGAAGGGCGGCAGGAAACTTTCCTGGATGCTGCGCGCCAATTGCAGCTCGCGGCGCAAGGTTTCCCCGCGCACGAGTTCATGTGCCATCGTCGCGCTGCGAATCGCCAATGCCGCGGCGGAAGCGAGGATGTCGAGCAGTTGGACGTCGAGATCACTGAATAGCCCCTCGGGATTCTCCAGCGATGGCTGTTTGTTGAGCAGCTCGATGGCACCCAGCACCTGCTCCTGCACCAGGAGGGGTGCGCACATCAATGAGCGCGTGGTGAAGCCCGTCGCGCGATCCAGTTCCTGATAAAAACCCGGCGTCTGGCGCGTATCCCGCACGATCTGGATCCGGCGTTGTTCGAGCGCGGTGCCAATGATGCCGTGGCCACTGGGAATGCGCATGCCCCGCACGTCGACCGGGCCGGCACAGGCATGGCAAATGAGTTCACTGCGGTCGGGGCTGAACAGAAAGACGGAGGCCGCTTCGGTGCTGAGATCACGCATCAGCGTGGCCAGCGTGGCGTTCAAGGTGTCTTCGATGTCGAGTGAACTGGCGAAATCGTGGATGCGGCTACGCAGGTGTTTCAGCAACTGCGCCGAATTCCCGTGGGATGCGAGCGAGGAGGGAGAGGGCTCGAACAGCGACGATTCGGTGAGCGACATGGGCGGTCCGCAAGTCGTTGGACCGCCCTAGCATACGGGTGAAAGCTTAAATCGTCAGCATTTCCGTGCTGTCGCCGAAGCTGTCCTGCGGCACGCCCAGTTTGTCGAGCAGGGCGAGCAGCAGGTTCGACATGTTGGTTTTCTCGGGGAACATCAGGTGGCGGTTGCCTTCGATGACGCCGCCGGCACTGCCCATCAACACGATCGGCAGCGGATCGTGGTTGTGGGAGTTACCGTCGCTCATGCCGCTACCGTACAGCACCACGGAGTTGTCGAGCAGGGTGCCATCGCCATCGGGCAGACTGGCCAGCTTGTTACAGAACTCCGCGAAGAGGCCGACGTGATAGCGGTTGAGCACCGCGAAGCGGGCTTTGTTCTCTTCGCTGTTGGAATGGTGTGACAGCGTATGGAACGAATCACGTACGCCGCTGGCAGGGTAGACGGCACCGCTCAGCTCATTGGCCATCAGGAAGGTGGAAATACGCGTGATTTCCGCCTGCCAGGCCAGGGCCATGAGGTCGTACATCAGACGGATGTGTTCTTCCACGTTGTCCGGGATGCCACTGGGTTTCTCCGGCACGTCGATATCGTCGGTGACACGTGCGGCGGCCTGCTGGATGCGGCGCTCGATCTCGCGAATGTCGGTGACGAAGCGATCCAGACGGACCTTGTCGTCTGCCGGCAGCTGTTTGTTCAGGCTGGCGAGTTGGTCCGTGACCGAGTCGAGCAGGCTCAGCGACTGTGCTCGGCGGGCCTCACGCTGTTCGGGGGTGGTGCCATCGCCGAAGAGCGTTTCGAACACCACCTGCGGGTTGTTCTGCATCGGCAGCGGGCTGATCTCGTTCTGCCAGGAAATAGTGTTGCGGTAGGCGCAGCTCAAGCCTTCGCCGCAGTCGAGGCTGGCGGTTTCGATCATCAGCTCCAGGGAGGGCAGCGGCGTGTCCTGACCCAGATGGCGGGCGGCCACCTGGTCCATGGTCACACCAAGGCGGGGCTGGGCACCGGATTCGGCCTTGGCGCCGCTGAGGAACGATGCCGACGAGCGGTTGTGGTTACCGGTGGCACCGCCCGGGCCGTAGGCCAGCGGGTGACCAAGATTGCTGACCACGAGCATGTGTGAACGCAGCGGTTCCAGCGGCGCCAGGATTTCGCTCATGGTGAAGTTCTTGCCGGTATCGACCGGCGTCCAGCGCGACATCGTGGCGCCATGCGGGAAGTAGATCGCGCCAAAGCGAGGCTTCGGTGCTGCGCCGCTCTGCGCGAACGAGGTCGCCGCAGGGAGCATCGCGCTCAGGAACGGGAGTGCCAGCGTGGTGCCTGCGCCGCGTAGCAACGCGCGGCGGCTCAGGTGTTTCTTGCTCAGGAAATGGGCCATGTGCGTTCCTCCTCAGCGTGAAGCCGTATGTTGTGCGTGTTCACCCCCGCTCTTCACACGCTTGGTGAATTGCGGGCTCTGGACAATGCCTTCGATGATCGAAGAGAAGCGGTAGTCGTTCTTCGCTGCCTCACGGCGGATCGCGCGGACCGTCGGCATGTCGTAGTACTCCAGACCACGGCCGAGAGCGTAGGTCAGCAATTTCTCGGTAATCGTGCCGACGAAGAGACCCGAGCGGCGCATCAGAGCAGCCTGCAGGTCCGCAGCGCTGGAGATCGGCGTACCGTCGGCCAGCGTGCCGGAAGCATCGACCTTGGTTTCGCCGTCGTATTCACGCCAGCCACCGATCGGATCGAAGTGCTCGAGTGCGAAGCCCACGGGGTCGATCACGCTGTGGCAGGACGCACACTGCGGATCGGTACGGTGGGCTTCGAGACGCTCACGAATCGAAGTGGTCAAAACGGTGGTGCCGTCGCCGTCGAGGTTGGTTTCGACACCGGGCGGCGGTGCCGGAACCGGTGCGCTCAGAAGGTTCTCTAGAATCCAGGCACCGCGAATCACGGGGGAGGTGCGGCTCGCGGTGGACGTAACGGTCAGGATGGAACCGTGGCCGAGGAGGCCGCGACGCTGCGTTTCCTTCGGCAGCTGCACCTTGCGGAAGTGCGAGCCGCGCACACCTTCGATGCCGTAGTGCTCAGCCAGGCGATCATTGAGGAAGGAGTAGTCGGCGTCGAGCAGCTCCAGCACCGGGCGGTCTTCACTGACGATGTGCTGGAACAGCAGCTCGGTTTCCGCGGTGAAGGCCTTGCGCAGGTTTTCGTCGAAGTTCTCGGCTTCCGGCGTCACGCCTGCGAGCGTGCGCAGATAGAGCCACTGGCCAGCGAAGTTCTTGGTCAGGGCTTCTGCTTTCGGATCGGCCAGCATGCGGCGAACTTGTTTCAGCAGTACGTCCTTCTCGTGCAGCTGGTTCTTCTCGGCGAGGCCGAGCAATTCGGCGTCGGGGATGCTGCTCCAGAGGAAGAAGGACAGACGCGAAGCGAGCTCGATGTCGCTGATGGCGTAGACCTCGCCGGGGGCGACGTCGGCCGGTTCTTCCTCGAAGCGGAACAGGAAGCGCGGGTCGATCAGGATGCGCGACAGTGCCTGTTGGATACCCACTTCGAAGCCGCCCTCTCGACGACCTGCTTCATAGAAGGCCATGACGGGCTCGATGTCCTGTACGGTCACGGGTTCGCGGAAAGCCTGTGTAGCCACTTCCACAGCGATGCGCTCGGCGCACTGACGTTCTTCGTCGTTGGTCTGCGGATAGCAGCTGAAGACACGTTGACGGCTCGCCGTTTCACCAGGGCCGGTGGCATTGAAGGGGCCGACGATCTCGACGGTGTCGATGGCGCCCGGTTCTTCGTATACGGAGTAGATGTCGTTGACGCCGGTGGGGCGCGAAGTGTCGAGCAGTGCCACTGTGATCGTGTGTTCGCCGGCCGGCACGGGCATGCGGAACTCACGCATGTTTTCCTGTTTGACCTCTTCACCATCGATCGTCATGTGGATCCGCACGGTGGGGCTACGGCCGAAACCGGGGCCGCCACGTACGCGGAACTCATATTCGGCGTCGAGCGGGAAGTTGTGCTCGATCACGAGTCCGCCGCGCGTACCGAGCGGCAGGCCGTCGATGTGGCGGTCCTGTCTGAGTTTGGGGGGTACGACGTAGCTCGCGCTGGATTCGGTAGTGGTCATGTCGCCCACTGCCCAGCGGCTGATCTTCATCGCGGCGGCGGTGTAGCCCTGGATCAGGGCCGGCGAGATGCTGAGGCCGGAAGCGATGTTGTCGAAGCCTTCACTGGCGTCATCCTGCGGCAGCAGCATGCTGACGTCGATGTCGAGATCGAAGATGTCGCGAATGGCGTTGGCATATTCGTTACGGTTCAGTCGATGCAGTGCCGGCGCACCTGGCAGGTTCGGCACCTGGCTATCCAGGCGGTTTTCCAGCTCGGCGATGAAACGTTCCACTTCCTCCTGCGAGGGGCGAGCCTCGCCGGCGGGCGGCATCATGCCGGCGCTGAGTTTACGGATGACGGTTTCCCACTCGTGGGCGGACTGGTCGACGTGGTCGTAGTTGAGCGCTTCGAGGTCCAGGCTGCCGGCCCAATCCTCGAAGTTATGGCATTTCACACAGTAATCCGCGATCAACGGCGGTGTCTGCTGCGCCAATGATGGTGCCGCATACAAGGCAAGCAGCGAGGCGGAAAAAGCTAATTTACGCAACATCTTGAACGAACCTCCGTCAACGGACTGGCTTGCCCTGAGCCGTCAGAAGCTCAGTGATGAGAGCGATGGAACTCGGTTTCGGTTCGGCTGGGTGGGTAGCAAGGAACACACCCTTGGCCCAGTCGAGTGCACTGCGGTTTTCATTGTCGAGCACCGTGAGATCGGCGCCCTTGTCCACGAGCCAGCGAATGATGTCGTCGGACCCGCGGTTGGCCGCGCCCATGAGTGCGGTAATGCCCATGGAGTTGGCTTGATTCACGTCATTGCCGAGCTCGTAACAGAGTTTGACGGCCTCGAGCAATTGTTCTTCACCTTCCGTGAAGGTTTGGGCCACTACCCAGTTCACCCCAGCGGCCGCCATGAGCGGTGAGGTACCTTCGAAGGTGTGGATGTTCGGGTCGGCGCCGTATTCGAGCAGCATCTTCATGATCGTCACGTCGCCGGCCAGCGCGGCGGACAGGAAGGGCGTTTGCCCGGTGAAGTCCACCCATTCGAGCGTACCGGTAATGGGTAAGAGATGGTGGCGAACCGGCGGCGTTTCTTTGGTACGCACGTTCGGATCCGCTCCGGCATCCAAAAGTGCCTTGATGAGCGGTATGAACGGCGGGCGATCGATATCATTCACGAACGTCGCATTATGTACGTAGAGGTTACGCACGTTCACGGCTTCCCAGATCGGGCTGCGGCCGTACCAGTCCTGGCCATTGATGAGGACGTTCGGCTGTTTCAACAGGAAATGCGCCATGTCCAGCTTGTTGTTGGAGATGGCCATCAGGAGCGGCCAGATGTCGTTGGCTTCGCGGGCGTTCAGATCGGCGCCGGCATCCAGCAGGAGCTGACCCACTTCGACATGACCGCCACGTGCGGCGTACAGCAACGGCGTCATACCGCCGGGCTGAGGTTCACGACGGCCGCGGTCCTTGGGCGTGCCGCCACGGATGATGCCCACACCGAAACCGAAGCCCGGCTGTGAATTGGGACGTATCCACGCCGGGGCTTCACCGATCTTCGTGGCGACGTTGGGATTGGCGCCGGCTTTCAACAGCAGACGCGTCGCTTCGACGTGGCCTTCACGTGCTGCGACCATCAAGGCGGTTTGGCCGAAATCGCGATCGAGGGCATCGACTTCCGCGCCAGCTTCGAGCAGCGCGGTGATCACACCTGGCTCACCCACGGCGGCGGCAGTCATCAAAACGGTTTCACCGGCGGGTTCCCGGGTATTCGGGTCGGCGCCAGCCTCGAGCAGGAGTTTGACGATGGCGGTATTGGCGTTGCTGATCGCGATGCTCAATGCGCTGACACCCTGGTCAGTGGTGGCATTGGGATCTGCGCCGGCCTTCAGGATTTCTTTCACGGCATCCACTTCATCCACACGCACCAGCCAATGCAGAGCGGGAGTGGCGAAGCGGCCTTTGGTGTTGGGGTCTACGCCTTCCTTGAGCAGGGCGCGCACTGTAGCGACGTCGCGCTTCATGGCTGCTTCGGGCAGCCGGCGATCCTCCTCGGCATGAGCCTGAGGGACGGACAGCAGGGTCAGGGAAAATAGACAACTGGCCAGCGTAACGCCTCGCCAGATTTTTGAATGACGATGGATGATTTGATCCGCTTGGGACATGTGCCCTTTCCCCCCTTTTGAACTCTTGTGCTTGGCAGATCTACAGGGCTCAAGACCCGCCAAACGCGCACGACCTGACATATTTGGAATGCCGATCATATCCCCTTGAGCGACCCTCAAGGCTAGGCTCAATACCGCGCAGGTGCTTGACCAGACAGGAACCTTCCTGCTTTCCCTTGCGGATAAACGACGCCTACAATGCCGCGTTCTTTTACTTTGGAGACTGCCGATGTCTGAGGTTCTGACAGTCAAACGTTTTTCGGGAACTGCCATCACGGATTACCTCGATGCCGTGGCGCATCTGAGGATCGAGGTGTTCCGAGAGTTTCCCTATCTTTACGACGGCTCAATGGAGTATGAGCGTAACTACCTTCAGACTTACGTCAATAGCCCTGATGCAGTAGTTGTGGTGGCCTTTGCGGATAATCAAGTGGTGGGGGCGTCCACTGGTATCCCGCTACGTGCCGAAGAAAGCAGTTTCCAACAGCCTTTCATCGATGCCGGTTACGATCCCACGAAAATTTTTTACTGTGCGGAATCCGTACTGCGCCGCGATTTTCGTGGTCGTGGGCTGGGTGTGCGTTTCTTCGAGGAGCGCGAAGCGCATGCGCGTGAACTGGGTGGTTTCGATTACTACGCCTTCTGTTCAGTAGTACGACCCGTCGATCATCCATTGCGTCCCGCCGGTTATGAACCGCTCGACCGTTTTTGGCAGAAGCGCGGCTATCGCAAGCATCCGGAGCTGCGTGCGCACTACGTATGGAAGGATGTGGACCAGCCGGAGCAGACTTCAAAAGCCCTGGAGTTTTGGTTAAAGTCGCTCGCGCCCTGAAACGGCGAAAATCACTAAAAGAATCAAAAAAACACCCATAAATACGCAGGAGTAGGGGGGGAACATGTCTCAATTCCAATCCAAGGTTCGCCGTGAATTTCTGAAGTTCCTTGCTGCCAGTCCGCTACTGACGACCTACGAGGCCTTTGCTCAGGAAGTCGAAGAATCGCTGGCAGAAAAACTGAAGGATCCCTCTGAAGTCATCAACGTCTTCGAAATGGAGGCCATCGCCCGCGAGAAGGTCCCGCCGGCGCACTTCGGCTACCTGATCAGTGGCACCGACAGCGATGGCACCCTGCACGCCAACCGCGAAGGTTATACCCGTTTCCAGATTCGCCCGCGGCGCCTCGTGAACGTCGAAACGATCGATACCAAGATCGATTTCCTCGGCGCCAAGGCTGACTCACCGATCATTCTGGCTCCCGTCGGCAGCTGTGGTGCCATGCATCGCGATGCCGAAACCGGCGCGGCGCGTGCCTCGGCCGCGAAGAACAATTTCATGATCATCTCCACCCAGGCCTCGCATCCCATCGAACAGGTGATGGAAGCCCGCGACGGCAAGGGTATGTGGTATCAGCTCTACTCCACCAACGTATGGGAAAACACGGTCAAGATGCTGCAGCGCGCCGAGCGTGCCGGTTGCACCACCGTCTGCTTCACCATCGACCTGCCCGGTGGCCGTAACACCGAAACCCAGGCCATCTGGGCGCGCAAGGACACCCGCTTCTGCGAGGAATGCCACTATCCCGGCAAGCAGAAGCCCATGTTCGAAGGTCTCGCGCAGAGCGGTCTGGTCGACCCGCGCCTGACCTGGGACGTGATCGCCCGCATGAAGGAGGTCACCAAGATGAACGTGGTGATCAAGGGCCTGGAAACCGCAGAAGACGCCGCCCTGGCCGTAGAGTACGGTGCCGACGGCATCATCGTGTCGAACCATGGTGGTCGCGCCACCGACACTGGTCGCGGCACCATCGAGTGCCTGCCGGAAGTGGTGGCAGCCGTGAATGGCCGTGTTCCTGTGATGATCGATGGTGGCATCCGTCGCGGTACCGACGTATTCAAGGCTCTGGCCCTGGGTGCCAGCGCCGTGGCCATCGGTCGCCCCTACTGCTGGGGTCTCGGTGCCTTCGGTCAGGCCGGTGTGGAACGCGTGCTCGACCTGCTCAACCGCGAGCTTGCCATCTGCATGCGCGGCAGCGGTACGCCCACCTTGGCCAGCATCACCAGCGACTACGTGATCGACGCCGGTCAACGCCAGATCGACCACATCAATCGCGCACCGCTCTGACTTTACGGTTCAGGCGAAACGAAAAAGGCCGCTCATCGAGCGGCCTTTTTGTTGTTGGTCGGCAGATGTTGCGGTGGATCTCAACGTCGGGCGCGGATCTGCGTCAGCAAGGTCTCGATTTCACGGCGCTGGTTCGGATCGGTGCTGAAGCTCAGCGCGCGTTGAGCGTGGCCTTCCGCTTCTTCCATACGGCCCTGATTGAAGCGGATCGACGCCAGGTTGTACCACAGCGTCGCTTCGCGCGGACGGATACGCAAAGCACGTTCCGTGAGCGCCGCGGCGCGTTCGAAGTCTCCACCCTGCATCGCGGCGCGGATGTCGTCGTCCAGTGGGCTGGCGGGCGTGGGCTGCGTCGCCGGCGGCTGTGGTGAGGTCGAGGGGCGGGGTGGCGGCGTGGTGATGATGGCCGGATTCACGGTTACCGGGCTGCCACTCTGGTCGGTTGGTCCGGACTGAGTGCCGGGTGCCTGCGTGCTCCTTTCCTCCACCGGGACCGGCGGTGTGGTGCCGGGTGGGTAGTAGACGGTGGTGGTACAGCCGCCAAGCAGAGCCAGCGCGAGTGCTAAGGGAACGATCTTTTGCATCCAGAAACCCTCGATCGAAATCAGCGGAAGCGATCCATCAGGCGGTTGAAGAAGGAGTCATTGACCACACACGACCAGGCCATGTCCAGACGATTGTTTTCGCGGAAGGGCACGAGACGCGTGTAGCTGCAGTCGCGCCGTGCGGGATCGGACGAAGCATATCTGGCCACTTCTTCCCATACGATGCCGGCGGGTGGGACCTGCGGACGCGATTCGATGTCGAGGCGCGTCATGATCTCCGTCCAGACGCGGAGGGCGCCGGTGGCGCCGGTGAGCTTGGTTTCGCGGTTGTCGTCGTAACCGAGCCACACCACGCCGACGAGGTCGTTGCCGAAGCCGGCGAACCAGCTGTCACGCAGATCGTTGGTGGTGCCGGTCTTGCCGGCGAGCGGCAGATGACGATCGAGACGCCCGGCCATGGTCTTGCCCGTGCCTTCGGTGAAGACACCTTGCATGGCGTGTTCCAGCAGGAACACGTTGGCGGGATCGGCTACCTGATACGACTGTACGCCGTACCACTCGAGCGGCGTGCCGTCGGCGGTGGTCACGGCCTGGACAGTGCGGGGCGGGGAGCGGAAGCCGCCGCTGGCGAAGCTCTGATACATCTGCGCCACCTGCAGCGGCGTCATGTCGACGGCGCCGAGCAGCACGGACGGGAAGGGCTGCAATTTGCCGGGGTAGCCCAGGTCCTGCAGCATCGCGACCACGCGATCCACACCCAGTTCGAGACCAAGATTCACCGTGGCGAGGTTGAGCGAGCGTTGCAACGCTTCGAAGAAGTAGACGTCACCTTCACTGGTGCGCTCGTAGTTCTGCGGCTCCCAGATGTCGCCGTTCTGCAGTTTCAGACTGACGGGGCGGTCCTGCAGTACCGAGGCGAGGTTGAAGCGGCCCGATTCCAATGCTGCCAGGTAAACGGCAGGTTTCACCAGCGAACCAATCTGACGACGCGCTTGTAACGCCCGGTTGAAGCCCGTGTAACCACCACCCTTGCGGCTACCGGCCAGGGCGCGGATTTCACCGGTGTTGGCATCGCTGATCACCACGGCGGCCTCGAGCGGCGGCGAGTTTTCACCGCCACGTTCGACGGCTTTCACGGCCGCATCGAGATGCTCGTCGAGCACCTGCTGGGCCCAGATGTCGAGCGTGGTGAAGATGCGCAGCCCTTCGCTGCGCAGCGCATTCTGGTCGTAGTCACGCGCCAGATGTTCGGCCACGAGTTCCATGAAGGCAGGGTAGGCGGCGCGACGGGCGAGGCGTGCGCGCGTGACCACTTCTTCCTGCGTCGCACGAGCGTACTGTTCCTGTGAGATGTAACCCTGGTCGAGCATGCTCGCGAGCACGACGTTGCGGCGATTGCGTGCGCGTTCCGGATTGCGCTGCGGGTTGTAGAAGGAGGCGCCGCGCGAGAGACCGGCGAGCAAGGCGAGATCCGCCACACCCAGTTCGTTGAGCGGACGACCGAAGTAGTACTGTGACGCCAGCGCGAAGCCGTGGATGGCGCGGTTGCCGTCCTGACCGAGGAAGACCTCATTGAGATAGGCGGTGAGAATTTCTTCCTTGCTGAAATGCAGCTCGAGCGCCACCGCCATCATGGCTTCCTCGATCTTGCGGCGCAGTGTGCGTTCGCGTGTCAGGTAGAGGTTCTTGACCAACTGCTGCGTGAGCGTACTGCCACCCTGAACCCAGGCCATCGCCTTGATGTTGGCGAGCATGGCTCGTGCGAGACCCTGCGGATCGATGCCGTGGTGACGATAGAAGCGGCGGTCTTCGACCGCGATCACCGCGTTGATCAGATCCTGCGGGAAGGCGGACAGCGGCAGTGGCAGACGGTCTTCGCCGGTCGCCGGGTTGATCTGGGCGATCTCCACCGGTTCGAGGCGTACGAGCAACAGCGATTGATTGCCCTTGCCGCGCAGCGAGATCAGTTCGCTGCCGCTGAAGACGGCTTCCACCCATTGCGGTGCTTCCCTGCCATCCCAGAAATCGAAACCACGGGTGTGCAGCACCACACGGCTGCCATTGCGTGCGAACTCACCCGGTCCATCTGGGTTACCGTCCTGGCGATAGCCCAGCTCCTGCAGATAGGAAACCAATCTGTCGGAAGTCAGGCGCATGCCTTCATAGAGTTCCAGCGGGCGGGAATAGATGCGGGCGGGGAGCGACCATTGCAGGGCGCGGAAATCGCGTTGGATCTGTTGGTCCACCCACAGGCCCCATCCACTGAGGACGAGCAGGCCAAAGAGGCCAAGCACGAACAAAGGCTTCCACAGGCGAGCGAACAGGCCCGGGCCTTTGGCGGAACGGCGGGAACGGCTGGAAGAGGTAGGACGACGTCGAGTCATGGGCGCGGATTATCTCATCTATCGCAATCTTTTTCCTGAACCGAAACTGGACGCAGTTCTCATCTAGGGCCAATTGCATTGCTTGCAAGGACGCGCTCAAATTTCGCCACCGCGAATTCCCCTCCTTCCAGGGCAGGCAGTGCGGTGCATATCCGGCGCAAGGCTTTACGCCAACCGACAAGAGCAAGACCTCAGCGGTACACGGACTATGACGAGGGGAACCCATGGCAGATCTCAATAGGCGGAATTTCATGACCTTGTCGGCAGGATTCGGCGCACTCGTCGCCGGAGCGACTTCGATGGCACCAGCGCGTGCCGCAGACGGTTCGGGGCTCATCGTATGCATGCACGGCATCACCTCGAGCGAACACGACTTTCGCACCACGGTCGAAGGCTGGGCGCGTGCGGGCATCAAGGCGATCGAGCCGGATCTCGCCAAGGCGCGTGAGTGGGAAGCAGTCCACGGCAAGGGCTCGGCACGCAAGTTGATCGACGACCTCGGGCTCGTTCCCTATTCCTCCACCAACCAGCTCTATCTCGATGAAAGTGGTCCGCGCCGCGACGAAGCGATCGAAGACCTCAAATGGAAAGTCGAGATGGCGCAGTCACTCGGCGCAGATCGTCTCGTCATTCCTTCCACCGCCAGTGAGGAGCATACGTTGGCTGATTACGACCAGTTGTATGAAAACCTTTACCAGGCGGCGGAGATCGCCAAGCCCCATGGCATCGCGCTGATGCTGGAATTCACGCGGCTTTCCAAACTGGTTGCCACGCTGCGCACTTCATTGCATGTGGTGCGCACCATGAATCATCCCAACCTGAAATTCATGGTCGACGTCTATCATCTGTGGGCAGGGCCCTCGAAGTTCGACGACCTCGATCTGATCGAACCGGGAGAAATCCATCACGTGCATTTCGCCGATACGCCGGCGCAGCCGCCGCTCGAAGTCGCCGAGCAGAAGGATCGCGCCTTCCCCGGCGAAGGTATCGCGCCGCTGCAGCGCATCCTCGACAAGCTGGTGGAAAAGGGCTACAACCGAGCGCTATCGCTGGAATTGTTCGATATGGATATCCGGCGCAGCGATCCGTTCGCTGTCGCTTCGAAGGGTATCGACACCATCACTCCCTACATCGAGCGGGCGCGCCGCTCCTGAGTGCTGGCGGCCGCGACACAACAGACAATCACAACAAGGGGAATCCATGTTCAAGACGATCAGACACGCGTCGCTGACTCTGGCGGTGGCCGCCGTTCTCTACGGCAGCGACGTGGCGATTGCGCACCACTCGTTCGAAGCCGAGTTCGACGGCAACACCCACGGTGAAATCACGGGCACCGTGAGCGAAGTGCGCTACGCCAACCCACACGTGCGCTACCGCGTCGAAGTCACCGCCGCCGACGGCAGCACGGAAACCTGGGAGCTGCAGACCAGCAGCGTCACTTCTCTGCGCGAGCAGAACTGGCTCAAGGATACGATCAAGGTCGGTGACGTCATCACCGTCGAAGGTCAACTCGGCCGCAATGGTGCGAAGAAACTCTTCATCCGCGGCGGCACCTTCGCCGATGGCCGGGTCTTCGGCAACGTGGCGCAGGCAGCCGGCAGTGCGCCGCCCTATGATCGCAACCAGGTCTACGCCGATCCCAACAAGAACTACGGCTACGGCCAGATGAATCCCAATCATCCCTTCGACATCAGCGGGCCCTGGCGCAAGTCGTACAAATTCCGCGTGACCGTCGACGACCTCGAACCGAAACCCACGCCCTTCACCGAGGAAGGCCGTCGTCTGCACGAAGCCAACAGCAAGTATGACGACACCGCATTGCGCTGCATGTCGCTCGGTCTGCCGCGCATGTTCGGCAACCCTTACAACATGTCGATCTACGATGCTGGCGATCACTATCTCTTCCTCTACGTCGAACACAATTCACCGCGCCGCATCTGGATGGATGGCCGCACGCCGCCGCCCGATACGCGTCCGACTTCCAACGGCTATTCCGTTGGCCATTGGGAAGACGAGAACACTCTGGTGATCGAAACCACGCATCTCTTGCCGGGCTGGCTCGATGGTTCCGGCCTGCCGATGTCGGGCGAAGGAACGCGTACGGTCGAACGCTATGTGTTCAGTGCCGATCGTCTTTCCGCCGACGCCACGATGACCATCTACGATCCACTCTACACCGAGCCGCTCGTGCGTGTGCGTGGCATGGCACGCGAAGACAACCTCGACGTGAGCGAGCAGGATTCCTGCGATCCTTCCAGCTACTACGTCGACCTGCTCGAAGCTGGACTGCTCGAGCAATATCTCAAGCCTGAGTGAGAATGCGCACGACGAAGAACCGGGGCTTGCCCCGGTTTTTTTGCGTTACAAAAAAGCAACGTCCCTGGGGTTGTGAGGTGACAGTGCTTGGGCTTGAATCGCGGCTTTCGATTGTTTTGGGAGGGAGAATGCGCGCAGCTCAGTTGCTCTCATGTCTGCCGTTGCTCGTGTGTGCAGGTGTCTTGCAAGCGGCCAAGCCCCCGGGAGTACCCGAAGAAACTCAGGGCTATACCGCGTATCTCGTCGGTGGTGAACCAGTGGCGACCCAACCCTGGATGGCTGCCTTGGTCTATCGCGATGAGGCCGGCTCCACTCGCACGAGGGCACAGCAGCAAACCTGTGGTGGCACGCTCATCGCCCCCGAGTGGATACTGACGGCTGCACACTGCGTCGATCGTCTGCATCCGTATGAGCTGCAGGTGTTGCTCGGTCGCACGGTGCTCGATGAGGAAAACCTAGGTCAGGTGCACGAGCTCGCCGACATCGTTCTGCACCCCGACTTCGATCGCGTATCGCTGCGCTCCGACATTGCTCTCCTGCGACTCGCCACGCCGAGCACTGCGACTCCTCTTGCGCTTGCCGATCTTTCTGCACGCGAAGTGCTGACAGATCGTCGCCTCGATCTCTATGGCTGGGGGCAGCTCTTCAGTCCCAGTGCGGTCGACTGCAAGGTCGAATTCTCAGACGGTCCTGCCAATCCCGCCGGTTTCACCTGCGGCGTGTACACGACGCGTAACAGCAGAGAACGCCCAGACTCTCTCATGCACGCACAGCTCACGCTGCATGATTTCGCGAGCTGCGTGCAGCGTTATCGCGACTATGCGAAGTCGGTGGGATTGAATGTGCCTCCCGATGCCGCGCCCAACGGCCTCAAAGAAGATGAACCGATACTCTGCGCCTGGGATGACGAAGAAAAAGCCACGTTGTGTTACGGCGACAGTGGCGGACCGCTCGTGGGACTCGTCAACGGTCGACCCTATCTCGTCGGCATCAGCAGCTTCATGCAGCGCGGTGGCTGCGAGTTGTCCTACCAGATGAGTTTCTTCACCGAAGTGGCGGCCTATCGGGATTTCATCGATGAAGCGCAATCACGCGATCTTGCCTGGAGTTTTCATACGCAATGTCCCGGACGCCCGCGTGCATCGGCGCAACTCACTGCGCCCGGAGTTCAGGGTGGATCGGCAGAAGTCAGCTTGAACTGGGAGCCAGTATTGAACGCGGAATCCTACGTGTTGCACGTGGTGCCGATTCCGATCGATGCAGCGGGGCCGCGGGAAATCACGCTCGACGCGCAGGCCACTTCATACACGGCCGTGTTGTCGGCCGGCAGCCGCTTTCTCGTCAGCGTACAAGCAAAGGCGCGCTACTGTGACGGTCCCTTGTCGCAGGCAGTGGAGGTGGGCGCGCTATGAGCAAGCTGCGAATTCAAAGCCTGTTGGCATTGCTGCTCGCTGCGCAGCTGGCGCTGAATCCGGCGCACGCCATCGTCAATCCCGACGATGCCAACGAACCGATTCCCGAGTGGCTGGCACGTGTGTACTACAGCACCGACATTTCCGAAGGCAGGACGCAGTTCTGTATGGGAGCCTTGGTCGGCGCACGTTGGGTGGTCTCCGCGCTCGGCTGCTTCAACGATCCCTTCCGGGTGCTCGCCAATTATCCAGGCGATGCCACGTCGCAGTACTTCGTGCGGCTTGGGCGCGATGGTGACTATGTCGCCGTGCTGCAACGTTACGTGAGCGCCGATCAGGGCATCGTGCTGTATGAGCTCGAGGAGCCTGTCGACATCGCCCCGTTACGTGTCAGCACACAGCCGATACGGGAACTCTTCGGTGAAGACGTGACGATCTTCGCCACTCAGTCATCGGCCTCGCTGCAGCATCCGCACTACAACCCGGGTCCAGGTCGCGAAGGCAAGTGCACGATCGATGGTGAGGATTTCCGCAGCAACGGTTTGTATTGCTACATCTACACCTATCCCGTACGTCACAGCATCTTGGTGAAGACGCAGGCGCGCATCATCGATCCCGAAGGACCGGAGCGTCCTGTGGGGGGCATCAACGATCAGGTGAACATCGTCACCAACGGCTCACGTCTCTATCTGAATTTCACTGGGAGCGGCTACACGTGCATGGAAGACATGGGGCTGCCGATCACGCGCCGCGCTGCTGATGGTGAGTGGGAATTGGTAGGCGTGGTGAACGCGGCCGGTGGTGTGCTCGGTACGCCGATGTGTGGACCGAACCTGGTCAACTGGTTCTCGGTGACGTCCTACTATCTCGATTACTTCGCACGTGTGCAGGCCGAGGCGAGCTTGCGTGCGTTGTGTCCGGCTGCGCCATCACCGCGTGTCGAACGCCATGAAGGTGAAGTCACCTTGCGCTGGGAACGAGTGCCGCAGGCGCGGGGCTATCGTGTGGTCTACACGCCGAATGCGGGGCACGAGCAGCTGAAAGTGCATGATGTGGGCGAGGCCACGTCGCTGAGCGCGAAGCTCGATCCCAGCAAGCGCTATGAAGTGACGGTGCAGGCCTACAACGAATCCTGCACCGGCCCCTTGTCGGACATCGTGTTTCTGTCCACCAAATGACGAAAGACAGAGCGGTGCTCAGGCACCGCTCTGTCGCGTCAGGGTGAAGGTGCCACTCTGACCATCGGCGTTCCAGGTGCCTTCGATCACGCGGTTCTGTGAGCCGAGCTCATTCAGTTTGCCTGTGCCGCGAAAGCGCACGGTCTTGCCCTCGCTGTCCTTGAGATCCATGTCGATCGCCACCGACCAATCCGCTGCGTTCAGCGTGAGCTGATCGATCTCGGTCGAATCCGGCCCAGGATTGGCGATGCCGGTGATGCGCTTGCCGTCCCATTCCATGATGAGCGTGAGGAAGTGGCGCGTATTCGCATTGGGACCCCAGTCACCTTGCCAGGTGCCGGTGAGCGGATGACCCTGCTGAGCGAAGGCCGGCGCCACCCAAGCGAAGAACAATAACAGAGCAGTGCAGAGACGTTTCATCGCTCCTCCTTCAGGGCACGATGGGGCTGATGCGGCCTTCGCCGATCATCGATTCGGGTGAGACGTTGTTTTCCTGGCACACGTACTCGAACAATTCCTCGCCCGCGTTCCAGCCCAGGATGAAACCGCTTTCCCATGGCGCGGTGTAGGCGCCGGGATCGTCGATCGTGACGTCGTAGCGCAGCGTATTGAAGTCGGTGCGCGTGTAGCGTTCGATCAGGTGCAGTTGATCGGTAGTCGGCAGACCGTCGCGGCTGAACCACGATTTCTCGTTGAAGCCCACCGTATCCACCACCAACGTGTCGCCTTCCCAATGTCCGATCGAGTGACCGAAATAACTCGGCAGGAGATCTTCGGGATGATCGCGTCCGTCCATGTAGATCACACGATAGGTCATCGCGTTGGAGGTGGTGATGATGTAGACACGCTGCAGCTCGGGCACGTCGACGATTTCGAAGCCGTAGGGCGACATGATCTGGCGTGGACCACCCGCTGGCTTGCAACGCGTATAGGGTTCGCTCGCGAGGAACAGTTTGTGACGGTAGTGCGTGAGCTCCAAGGCCCAGGGTTGTATCGGCACGTCATCGATGTGGATCGGCGCGCGCTGCGTGGTCATCGATTCGTATGACCTGGGATTGATCACGAGGTTCGCGGTCAAACGCGCCCAGTAACCGGCTTCGCCAGGAGGAGCACCGAGGTTGATGCGACCGTCGGCGTGACGCGGTGCCGGTGGTGCAGGAGCGTCGGAAGCACCGTTGTCCGCGGCAAGCGCTGCGCTTGCGCAACATAGAGCGGCGGCGAGAACGGTGAGGCGAATCATTGCATGTTTCATGTTGGCTCCTCCCATCTCAAGGCCGGTTGTCCTGGCAGTAATACTCGGGCAACTCCTCGCCCGGGAACCACTGCAGTTCCCATGTGCTGGTCCAGGAACGCGTATAGGCCCCGGGATCATCCACCGTCACCGCGTACTGCAGTGTGTTCTGATCCAGGCGCGTGAACCGTTCGGTCATTTTCAAGAGTTTCGTATGTGGCAGGCCGCCATTGGAGAACCAGAAACCTTCGTTGAAGCCGGTGTTCTCCACCACGAGTGTGTCGCCTTCCCAATGCGCGGTGGCGCGACCGAAGAAGAGAGGGTTGTCATCGTTGCCCGAGACCTGTCCTACCTGCTCGCGGCCGTCAGTGTAGATCAATCGCCAGTTGCCATTGCCGCCACCCAGCAGCAGGAAGATGCGCTGATGGTCCTTGTCCTCGATGAACTGCGCACCGAAGGGCTGCTGAAACTGACGCGGCCCCGCCGGCGGCACGCAGTAGAGGAACATCGGATCGTCACGTAGATGATTGCTCTGACGGAAGCGATAGAGCGCCAGCGCCCAATCCTGGAAAGGCGCCACCTTCGCTGCATCGTCGAGGTTGGCGAGCAGGCCATGTTCATCCATCACCACGTTCTGACCATCCTCGATCAGGCTGCGGCGCGAGGGCAGTCCCCAGAAACCCGACTGCCCTGGCGCAGGGCCGAGGCGTGGCTTGCCATCGGGCCAGCGTGGAGTGGGGCCTTCACTGCGCTCAGCGAGACGTTTGGAAAATGGATCGTCCGTTACAGTAAAAACTGCCTTGCCTGTGCTATCGCTCAGGGATTCGGCCCAGAGTTGATGAGTGCCATTGAGTGCCGGCCAACCGGTGGCGGTGATGCGTTGGCCAGCCTGCAACGCCTCGGGGCGCCAACCGCTCCACTCGAGTTCCACTCGACTCGGCAATTCGAGCGCCCAGTTGGTCAAGCTGCCATCGGGGTTTTCGACATTGACGAACACGTGCACGTGTGGATTGGACCAATCGACGGCACTCACCTGCCCCTGCAGGGTGTTGCTGGTGTTGGTATCGAACTTGGCGCTGAGCGGATGATGGGCTTCGGCAACGAACGGCAGCGAGGCCAGGATCACGCACGGCAGAAGACGTGGCAGTCCCACTGGTGCGAATGAAGACATGGTGTTCCCCTCGAACGATGCGTCGTCAGGCAAGGTGGTGCCGGACGCTATTGTTTGAATTTTGAGCGGCACTTGTTAACACAGCTCGCCGAGAGCTGAAAGAGCCATGCGGCAAATTCACCAAAGTTGCGAGTTCTTCGTGCCGGGATCGAACGGTTCGGTTCTTGTTTTGTGTGTTGCAGGTGCACTGTGCGAATGCGTTTCTCTCATTCACGCACGACGCTGACGCTGACGTTGAGGGCGTGCGAACCGCCACCCAGAACGACGCCGCGCAGAGGGGTGACGTCCATGTAATCGCGGCCCCAGGCCACGGTGATGAATTCATGATTGGCGAGCTTGCCGTTGGTGGGATCGAAGCCGATCCAGCCGAAGCCCGGCAACCAGCTTTCCACCCACGCATGCGAGGCATCACTGCCCAGGAGTTTTTCGGTGCCGGGCGGCGGTTCGTTGAGGATGTAGCCGCTGACATAGCGTGCCGGCAGTTTCAGGCTGCGCAGGCAACTCAACATCAGGTGTGCAAAGTCCTGACACACACCACGCTTGTTCTGGATCACTTCCTCGACAGGGGTCGAGATCGTGGTGGCGCGCGGGTCGTAGGTGAATTCCGCCTTGATGTGCTGCGTCAGATCCAGCATGGCCTCCAGCCAGGAACGTCCCGGCGTGAAGAAACGCGCAACGTATTTTTGACTGAGCGGCAGACAATCGACGTGTGGCGAAGGCAGGCGCATTTCCGCGACGTCCATGGCTTCCACGTGATAGGGGTCGAGATGCAGCGCCTGTTCCCACGGCACGGAGCTCACGATGGGGTCGGGTTCTTGGTACTGCACGCTGATGCGCGACTTCGCCACCACGCGCAAGGTGTCGTGGGGTGTGGTGATGACGAAACTTAAGGTGTTGTTGCCGAAGTAGTCCACGATGCGCGTGCTTTCCGCGGGGATCGGGTCGCATTCGAGCGAATGGCTCAACACCTGTTGATTCGGTGTGTCGCGCGGCGACAGATGCGCCAGGTGATGACCATGCGTCACGCTGGTGGAGTAGCCATAGGTGGTCTCGTGCGTCACCTGATAGACGATCGGCGCGCCGGGACTCGTCGCTTGCACCGTCATAACCAGGGCGAACTCCAGGCGCTCTGTGAACGGGGATGCGTGAAGAACTGCGAGGTCAGCTGATCGCTCAGGGTGTAGCAGAGCTGATGCAGGCTATCGACCGCGTTGCGCATCTTCTCGCTGTCCGGGGTGAAGTCGACGTTGATGTCGAGCTCGGCGATCTTCTGCAGGCCGCTCTGCATCAGCTCGCGGCCACAAGGGCCGTGTTTCATTTCCAGCTTCTCGAGATAGTCGTACAAACCTCGGGCCTGGAACATCAGCGCCCGCGGGTTGCTTTCGTCGCGGATCAAGAGATCCAGCACCGGCAACCATTCCGGCTGCGACATGTAGCGGCTGCGATAGGTGATGATGGAATCGCACAGTTCCAGCAACCAGGTGAGACCGGGTTGACAGGGTGCCGTCATCGCCACGCTGAAGGCGCGCGTCATGAACGACAGACGTTCGAGACGACGACCGATCGACAGGAAGCGGAAGCCGGAGTCGCGCGTCATGCTGTCGAGCGCGAAGCCGGAGAGTGTCGTCATGTGCACGATGATGCTGTCGAGCCAGGCAAGGGCCTGGTCGATGTTCAATTTGCGGTTGAACTGAGGACTGTGCTGAATCTGGTTGAGCACACGCCAGTGGTCGGCGGAGAAGCGATCGCGCAGTTGGAAGGCCTGCTGATTCAGATAGCGCAGGTTGGCGGCAAGGCTGAAGGGACGGTTTTCGTCGGTGCAGGCCGCGAGCAGTTCGCTTTCGATGTCGCTTTCTGCACCGAGCAGCGACCAGGAGCGCGCCATCGTGATCACCGGATGTTCACCGTCGGCAGGGGCCTCCTGGAAGATCGTGGTCAGCGCCACGCGCAACAGACGCGCAATCGATTCGCAGCGCTCGCAGGTGCGGCCGAACCAGAACTCGTTCTCGGCCACACGCGAGGTCACCGCGGAGTTGAAAGGTACGAGATCGCGTGGCGAGAAGGTGCTCTGCAACAACGTCAGCTGCGCGTCTTCACGATCCGCGCCGAGTACCCAGGTGTCTTTCGAACTGCCGCCGCGCTGCATCGACACCACGCGCGATTTCGAATCGGCCGCGACGCGTGTCAGTCCGCCCGGCATCACCACGTAGTCGCCATTGGGACCGGCGCAGGCATGCATGCGCAAACCGATGCCGCGAGTGCGCAACATCTGGCGCGAACGCGTGTTGATCACCGGCGCCTGCGACATGTGTACCAGTTCCTGCGCCAAGTAACGCTCCGGCCGTTCGCGGATTTCCTGTTGCAGCTGCGCAAAGCGCGCGTTCGACAGCGTGTTGCCGAAGATCGGGAAGAAGCGATGCCCCGGATCGGCGGCCTTGAATACGAGTTGTTTGTAGCGCGAGAACGCGTCTTCCATCGCAGCAGGCTCGCCGCACCACCAGGTGGCGATGGAAGGCAGGATCAGTTTTTCCCCCAGCAGGTATTCACAGAGGCGCGGCAGATAGCCCATCAGAGCACCGGCTTCGAGAATGCCGGAGCCGGGCGGGTTGGCCATCAATACCGAACCCTGACGCACGCATTGCATCAGGCCGGCCGTACCGAGCGTGGAGTCGACGCGCAGTTCGAGCGGATCGCAGAAGCTGTCGTCCTGACGGCGGATGATGGCGTGTACGCGCAGCGGACCTTCGATCGTCTTCAACCACACCTTGTTGTCCTGCACGGTGAGGTCGTTGCCTTCCACCAAGCGGAAACCGAGATAGCGCGCCAGGAAGGCGTGCTCGAAATAGGTTTCGTTGTAGGGACCCGGTGTGAGCACCACCGCCAACGGCGGACCATCGCCTTTCGGCGCGTGCGCCAAGAGTGCGCTGCGCATGGTGGCGAAGTACTGCGCCAGGCGGCGCACGCCCATGCTGCGAAAGAGCTCGGGGAACACCTGCGACACGATCAGGCGGTTTTCCAGCGCATAACCGGCGCCGGAAGGTGCCTGTGTGCGGTCCGCGATCACCCACCACTGCCCATCGGGCGAACGCGCCAGATCCGCGGCGTAGAGATGCAGGAAGATGTTGTCGGGAGCGACGAGACCGTGCGCGTTGCGCAGAAAACTGCTGTTGCCGAGTACGAGCTGCGCCGGGATCAAGCCGCGCGAAAGCAGCTCCTGACTGCCGTAGAGGTCGGCGAGGATCAGGTTGAACAGGCGTGCGCGTTGCGCGAGACCTGCTTCCAGATGTCGCCACTCGGCCTCGGAAATCACCAGCGGCAGGACGTCGAGTTCCCACTGACGGTCCTGACCTTCGGGGTCGGTGTAGACGTTGTAGGTCACACCGCTGTCGCGGATCTGACGGCGGGCGGAGATCAGGCGGTCATTGAGGTCGCGGCGCTTGATGTTGCGCAGCAAGGTATCGAAGGCTTCCCAGTGCGGCCTTGGCTGCCCTGGTGCCACATACATTTCGTTGAAGCGTTCCGATCCCGTTTCGAAGCCTCCCAACGGTTCATCGGCGAGGGAAGTTGATTCGGGGCTATGGGCGCTGGGATCGAGCATGTATGGGGCCGGCTACTGCGAGGACGTGTCCGGTACTGTCTGCGATCTCCGGACACAGAGTGCGTGGCACTGTACCGAAGCCGGCCGTTCGAGGGAAGTAAGGGGCCTCAAAAAGCGGCCTGGATCGGATGAGGTCGGCGTAAAGGGCGGGCAAAAGAAAAGGGAGCCGAAGCTCCCTTTTCCCGCCCAAATTGCGTGTCAGCGCGGAGACAGTTTGAGAAGGCGTCCGCCTGCACCATCTTCGATCACCCACAGGTTGCCGTCCGGGCCCTGCTTGATGCCGCGCATGCGCTTGCCCATCACGAAGCGTTGCGCTTCGGTGGCGTTGTCGCCGTTGACGGCCACACGCACGATCGACATCGAGGACAGGCCGGTGATGAAGGCACTGCCTTTCCAATCCGGGAACTGGTCGCCGGTGTAGAAGATCAGGCTGGAGGGCGAGATCACGGGGTTCCACCACACTTTCGGTTTGGTGAACTTGCCGGCGGTATCGGTGTCGTGGTCCGGAATGATCTTGCCGTTGTAGTGGTTGCCGTTGGACACGTAGGGATAGCCGTAGTTGGCGCCCGGTTCCACCAGGTTCAGCTCGTCACCACCGCGCGGTGCCATCTCGATGTTCCACAGACGACCTTCCGGATCGAAGGCAATGCCGAGCGGGTTGCGGTGACCCATCGACCAGATCTGCGCGGCGATGCCACCCTGGCTGGCAAAGGGGTTGCCGGCGGCGGGCGTGCCGTCGTCGTTCAAACGCACGATCTTGCCGAGGTTGTTGTCGAGTTTCTGGCCCGGGGCGTTGTCCGGATCTTCGGCATTGTGGTTGCGCTCACCGGCCGAGACGAACATGTGGCCTTCGTTGTCGAACAGGATGCGATGGCTGAAGTGCAGGCCACCTTCCACTTTCGGCTCGGCGCGCCAGATCACTTCCAGGCCTTCAACTGCGGGAGCGTCCAGGTTGAGCTTGCCGCGGGCAACCACGGCGCCACGGGTGTCGTTCGGGCCCGGCTCGACGTAGCTGATGTAGACGGTGTTGTTGTTGGCGAAGTCGGGATGCAGCTTGATGTCGCCGAGGCCGCCCTGGAAGTAGTAGTCCACGGTTGGTGCACCGGCGACTTGGGTTTTCTGTCCATCCTGGGTCACCAGCTGGATCGTGCCACCCTTCTCGGTGATCAGCAGACGTCCGTCCGGCAGAAATTCAAGGGCCCAGGGCTCGTTGAGCTCGGTGATGACCGTCGAAACGAAGGGATAGGGCTCCTGAGCCAGGGCAGTGGTGCCCAGAGCCAACCCCAGTGCTACGGCGAACAGGCGCTTCATGGGAATGATCCTCGTGCTTGTTATTGTGCGGGTGGTGATTCGTTCGCGTGTGATGCGTGAGCACACGACTAACCTCTGAAGAGGCCCGGAGTATAGGACCCCTCAGAGGGTGGCACAACGAGGACTCTAGCGGAGCAGTCCGCGCAGCCGTGACTTCAGTTGGTCTTCCAGTGACTGCGGTTCCTCTTCCTGTTGCGGTTCCGGTTGCGCCTCGTTCAGGTTTTCGGCGGGCGCCGCGTCATTCTGCGTGGGCGCGTTCTGCTGTTGCTGCGAGCCGCCACCCAGACGATCGCGCAGGAAATTGCCGATGCGATCCTGCACTGCATTGCCCACCGCTGCGGCGAAGATGGCCTGCACGTCGGGCAGACAGCGCGGCGAAGAAATGTTGCCGGTGCAGGCGATGGGCAACGCGTGACCACCCACTTCGTACTCCGTGCCGTCGGCCATGAGTGTGCCTTCCTGCATCAGGGTGACGAGGTTGAAGTTGAGCGTGTCGTCGTTGAGGTTCACCAAGGTGCCGTTGCCCGTGATGCCCCAGTCCTTCGCGGCAATCGCCAGATCGTTGGTGCTTACCACGCCGTCACGGATATCGATGGTGGCGGCGAAGGTTTCGAACGGCGTTTGTCCACCGCTCTGATTCAGTGCCAGCAACTGCCGGTTGCGGATCATGGTTTCCACGCGTGCCAGCGTATCGCCCACGTCGATGCCGCTGAGTACGCCGTCTTCCAGATTGATGGCGCCCGAACCGTTGAGGCTGCGTTTGAGCGCATTGGTGGTGGCGCCGCGACCGTTGAGAGCGAGCTGGACGTTGCCCTTGCCGCTGAGATAGGTGGCGTCGAGGAAATCCTGCAAGAGCGGCGACAGCGCGATGCCGGTGAGATTGGTATCGACGCTCACCGTCGGTTCGGTGCCAGCCACGTCGAGACGGATGTCGCCTGCGAAACGGCCTTCATACAAGGTGGCACCGATGGGATTGAGCGCGATGGCGCCATTCTGCGCCGAGAGTTTCAGCAGGATGTCCTCTAGGCGCAGACCACTCACGGTCAGTTGACCCACCTGCACTTCGCCCTGCACGTTGAGCGATTTCAGGGAATCGACGGGCAAGGGCTCATCACCCGAACTGCTGGAGCTGGCACCAGCACTTTCCGACGTCGGCGCCATGTAGCGATCGAGATCGATGCTGTCGACTTCGACGCGGAAATTACCGGCCATGGTGTTGATGTCGGTGAGGTCGATGGTGCCGTTGATACGGCTGTCATCCAGCCGCAGATCGAAATCATCCAGCACGAAGCGATTCATCGTGCCATTGAAGTCGCTGGTGAAGCCCACACGCCGCAGCACGGCGTCATCGGCGGTTTCCGGGGGAATGTTGAGTTGGGTCAAGAGACGTCGTGCGTCGAACTCCGGCAGTTCGATCTCGCCTCGGAAGGAGCGGCCGTCGCTCGAGAAATCCCGCACTTCCACTTCGCCACGTAGATCGAGACCGAGACCGCTCAAGGTGAAGCCTTCGATGTTCAAACGATCGGCATCGAGATTCACCTCGGTGGCGGCCTTCAAGGTGAGGTTCTGCGGTTGGTTGCCCACCTGCGGACCAGAGACCACCAGGTTGAGATCGAAGGGCTCCACGTCGAAGTGGCCACCACGGCCATCGATCACCGCCTGCAGCGACAGCGACTGGGCCGACTGCGCCAGATCGGTTTGTCCAATGGCATTGAGCACTTCGCGCAGATTTTCTCCGCGCAGATCGACGCGGCCGCTGACCTCACCGCCGCCGTTCATGTCCTTGGCGTCGAGTTGCCCTTGCAACGTGAAGCCGAGCAGGCGCGCATCGAGTGTCGGCACATTGATGTCGCCGCGACGCAGGTCGCCGCTGAAGTTGGAGTTCACGTTGAAGGAACGATCGCGCACGCTGCGCAGTTGCTGGCCGTATTCGCTCAAAGCGCTCTGGCCACCCTGCAATTGGCCCGCCACCTGCAACAGGAGTGGCAGGTCGGGACCGTTGGCGGTGAGCTCACCATTGAAGGCCGGCGTTTCGGTGTTGATGCGCTGGGCCGAGAGCTTGCCGTCGATGGTGGAGCCGAGCAGGTTAGCGGTGAGTGCGGGAACCTCGAGAGTGCCGGCATCGAGATCGGCCGTGAGTGCGCTTCGTATGTCGAAGCGGCTGCCGAGGCTGGCGACCCGTTGTGCCAGATCGTTCTGCCCCAGCACACGCAGAATCACGGCGAGGTCATCGCCGCGCACGTCGAGATTCGCGGTGACCGCAGGTGCATCGGAGGTCAATCTGCTTACTTCGGCGGTGGCGTTCAATTGGCTGCCGAGCGCCTGCAGGTTGAGCTGAGTCAGACTCAAGGTATCGGCATCGAGGTCGGCAGTGAGCGCGGTATTGAGCGTGAGTTGCGCCGAGCCCTGCGGAACCGACGGACCACGCAAGGTGGCGGTGAGCTGCAGAGGATTGAGGTCGTAGCGCTCGTTGGCAAGGTCGTAGAGCACGATGCCATTCATCTGAACCGCAGCGTTCAGTTGCGGGTTGCGCGAGAGAGCATCGAGACTCATGGTGATGTCGAGCGGCTCGCCATACACCAGTTCGGCGATCTGGACGTTGAGGTCGTTGATTTCGTAATGGGTGTTGTTGAATTGATCGTCGTATACGAGCGAGGTGTTGCGAATGTCGACACCGCCGAGGATCAGATCGTTGATGCCGCCATTGCTCGCATCATCGCTGGCGTCCGATTCTGTGTCGCCCGCTTCACCGAAGGTCCAGTTGTTGCGGCCATCGCCACGCACTTCGAGATTCAGTGCCACGCCATCGAGATGGACGGTATCGATCTCGTAGGAGTTGCTGAGCAGTGGCAGCAGTTTGATGCGGGCAGCGATGCGGTTGGCGGTCAGGAAGGGAGTGGCGCTGAAACCTTCAGCGTTGCTGATGCTGACGTCTTCCATCTCGACACCGAGCCAGGGATAGATTGAAAGCGAGATCGGACCGTTCAGCGCGAGCGTGCGACCGGTCGCTTCCTGGAACTTGCTGGCGATGAGTTCCTTGTTTTCATTCGGATCGAAGGTCAGCACATAGGCGATGACGCCTATCACCACCAGCACCGCAAGCCCAAGCAGGCTGCTGAGTATGATCACGAGTTTTTTCATGTTCGATCCCTCTTGTACTTGTCTCGTGCACTGTGGTTCCAGGCGTCAGTGCTATTCGCTTTTGGACGGGGATTGTAGCAATGAGTTCCGAGCTGCCAGCCTCACCTTAGTGTTAAGACCGTGCGGTGGATCAATATTTTCGTGCGCGACAGGCAGCGATCCTTTGCTCATCGCTACATTCCGTCCTCGTGTCTCAGATTCGCGCCGGTCCAACCCACCTGGTAAGGGCCGCTTCGAGGCCTGTGAAATCATCAAATCCCACCCATGCCACATGGCCATCTGGTCGCACCAGCAGTGTGTCGGGTGCTGCGACTTCGCCCACTACCGGCAATTCCCATTTGCCGTCGTAGCGGGCATCGACGAGATTCACACGCGCGTGCCAGGGCGCGATGCCGGGAATGTTGGTTCCTCTCAAGTTCAGCAACAGTGGTTTGGCGCTGCGCAAGAGTTCGAAGCAGCGCTTGGTGCCGCCACTCGTTTCAAGCGATACATCCGGCAGTCGTCGCCCCAGCAAGGGATGACCTTCACCAAGGTGATAGCGTAAGTCGAGCCCGGACATCATGCCGGCAAACTCTTTGCGGATTTCATCGCGTGCGAGCAACTGCGCAAGGATCTCGCGCAGCGCGTCGGTGCGATCGTCGGTTCGCAGCAAGGCCACCTGCGCCAGACTGTTGCGCAATACGCGTGCGGCGATCGGATGACGTTCGATGTGATAGGTGTCGAGTAGGTCTGGTGTGGAGATCCCTTTCACTACCTGCGCCAGCTTCCAGCCCAGGTTCACCGCATCCTGTATCCCCAGATTGAGGCCCTGACCTCCGACCGGTGAATGCACGTGTGCGGCATCACCGGCCAGCAATATACGTCCCTTGCGATAGTGCTCGGCCTGTCGTGCGGCATCGGTGAACCGTGATAGCACGGTGGGACTGTGGACACCGAAGTCATCACCACACACCTCGATCAAGGCCGCGCGCAGCATCTCGAGGGTCGGTGGTGTGTGAAGGTTGGACAAAGGTTCCGGCATCATCACGCGAATCGGTCCCTCGTCCTTGAACACCACCTTGCCATCGACGATTTCGTAGTGGAGGCGGCCGAAGGAATGAATGCCGTGCCGAGTGCGATGAATGCCGAGCGGTGGCATCTTTTCCATCTCCACCTCGCCGATGAGGTTGCTGGTGGAAGCATCCCAGCCCACGAAGGCGATGCCAGCGGCCTTGCGTACGACGCTGCGTCCTCCGTCGCAACCGACGACATAGCTGGCACGCAGTGAGCGTCCATCACTGAGTTGCAGGCTTACTGCGTCGTCGTCCTGTGAAAGTTCAGTGACTTCCACACCACGTTGGATGTCGACGCCCAGCTCCATGACCCAATCAGCCAGCAAACGCTCGATGTGGTTTTGCCAGAGCCCGAGTCCGTAGGGATGCGGAGTGGGGAAGTCGGCAATGCTGAGTGGAATCATGGCGAAGCCGCCGACCTGCGCGGTTTGTCCTTCTTCCAGAAAGCGTTCGACGATGCCGCGTTGATCGAGAATTTCCAGCGTGCGTGCCTGCAAACCGCCAGCACGCGCGCCGATGAGTTCTTGTGTGTGGCGACGCTCGATGACCGTGGCTGCAACTCCTGCAAGCTTGAGTTCGGCTGCGAGCATCAAACCGGTGGGTCCACCTCCTACGATGATCACGGGATGGTCCACATCCTTGTTCTGCGTGTTTGAGATGGCGTGTTGTCGAGTCGGCTCTTGCATGTCGTCCTCCTATGGACTGCTGTGGGCCGCTCTTTCTAATTCACGCCGCGGTGCTTCCCGCAATCCCCCAGCGCTGGTATAACGTAAGAGTGGGAGGAAAGAGCAGCGCACTCCCATGTCTCCTTCCCCAAGTTTCTTCAGCGCCTTCCGTTCCAAAAGCCCTTTGTTTACAGCTGTTTCAGCGTCAGTGCAGGCATGGCAATGCCCACGACGCATGAGCCGTCGTGGGCGAGTCTTTGAGAAGGGAGTTGGTCCGATGGGAGCCTAGGCGAGCAAACGCGCGATGAGTTCGGTGTCGGCAACACCGGAGAGAGGCAGGCCACACTGACGCTGATAGAGCTTCAAGGCCTCGGCAGTGCCACGACCGAAGACGCCGTCAGCGCGTACGTCGATGCCTTCACGTGAGAGTCCCAGTTGCAGCAGCCGTACGTCGAGTCCGCGTAACAGCGGACTTTGTACGGTCAGTGCGCGGCTGCCGGGTTGCGGTCCGTCATAGCAGCCAGGAGGTGTGGCGTTGAGCGTGGCTTCGGAAATTTCCAGACCACGGACGACGAGCGGCAGTTCCAAGCCCCACAGATCCAACTCGATCAGCCGTTTGAAGGCATCCATGCGATAAGCCGTGGCGCGCAGATCGCGGCGAGAATGCGTGGCCAACCAATGACGACGCGTGTCCACATAGGCTTCGATCCAGGCGCGCTCACCGAGCTTGGCCAAGGTACCGGCCTGTTGGTTGGTGCGATCGAACATCAATTTCCACGAACCATGCACGCGACTGTCGTACACCACCGCCATGCCGAGCGGTGAAAGAATGCCCAACTGTTCCGCCGTGCGCTGCGCCGGTTGCCAATAGGTTTTGTCGAAGAACACATCCTGCGTCTCGCGCATCACGGGATCATCGGCGGAGGCGCGCAGAATGTTGTGCAGGTATTTGTCGTGATCGAGGCTGAAGTCGGGCTTGGGGGCAGCGCAGCGTGGCACGAAGGGAGAGAGCATCTTGCCGAAGCGCGCACCGGGGTTGCTGCAGTAATCGTCGAGAAGTTTGTGCAGATTGCCGGAGCCCAAGGTGGTTTGCGAGCCACCAAAGGTGAGATGACCGGTATCGCCTTCGATCAAGGTGACCTCACCATAGTTGCCGCGTACCGACCCGGTTTCGAAGATGTTGACGATGGCTTCTGCGGTTTTCTTCTGTGTAGCGGTGAGCATGACAAGTTCCCTTTGTAAATTTGCGATGGATCGTTACAGAAAGGCTCCATGGCTGACAAGAGTCCATGAGCCTTCTTCCCGCTGAACACGCAGCTGGTCGAAGGTCGGCTCGGTGTGGAGTTGAACCACCGAGGACGACATTCTTGCGACCGAGAGTCAACGTCGGCACGCACCGGAGCGTGGTAGTGCAAGCCCTTACTTGGTCCGCTAATATCCGGCCCCGAGCTGCAGGGCCAGAAAAAGAACAACATCCACGCCGCTCATTCCCCGTAACTGAGATGAAGTCGCATGAAGCGGCACGCTTTCGTGCGTGATCAGAAACCAACTTTGGAGGTAATAGTGTCCTCATGTAAGAAAACCTTGCTGGGTGCCGTGGTGGCCCTCGCGCTGGCGGGCTGCAACGGTGATTCGGCGAGCACGGGCGCTGCCGTTCAACCCCCCGCGGCACCAGTCCAGTCCACCGCCACTCACGCACGCGTCGATGCAGCCCGTCTGCTCGCAGCCCCTGCCGATCAGTGGATGACCTATGGTGGTACCTACCAGGAACAGCGCTTCAGCACACTCGATCAGATCAATACCGGCAACGTGTCGCAGTTGGGCCTGGCCTGGTTCGCCGACTACGACACCAACCTGCAGCAGGAAGGCACTCCGCTCTACATCGACGGTGTGATCTACGTGTCCACCGCCTGGAGCAAGATCTACGCCTTCGACGCCCGCACCGGTGAACAGCTGTGGCAATACGATCCCAAAGTGCCCGGTGAATGGGCAGTGAACGTGTGCTGTGGTCTCGTGAACCGCGGCATCGCCGCCTGGAACGGCAAGATCTACATCGGCACGCTCGATGGCCGTCTGGTGGCCGTCGACGCCGCAACCGGTCAGGAAGTGTGGTCGGTGATGACCATCGACCAGAACTGGCGCTACTCGATCACGGGCGCGCCGCGTGTGGTCAAGGGCAAGGTCCTCATCGGCAGCTCCGGCGCCGAATTCGGTGTGCGCGGTTACATCGCCGCCTACGATGCCGAAACCGGTGAACAGTCCTGGCGCTTCTATACGGTGCCCGGCAACCCCGCGCTCGGTTTCGAGAACGACGCCATGCGCATGGCTGCCGAAACCTGGACCGGCGAATGGTGGACCGTCGGTGGCGGCGGTACCGTATGGGATGCGATCACCTATGATCCCGAAACCGATCTCGTCTACGTGGGCGTGGGCAACGGCTCGCCCTGGAGCGCACGCGAGCGCAGCCCGGGCGGTGGCGACAACCTGTTCCTGTCGTCGATCGTCGCCTTGCGTCCCGACACCGGTGAATACGTGTGGTACTTCCAGACCACGCCGTGGGAAACCTGGGATTACACGGCAACGCAGCACATCATGGTGGCCGACATCGAGCTGGACGGCCGTCAGCGTCACGTCGTGATGCAGGCGCCGAAGAACGGCTTCTTCTACGTGCTCGATGCCGCTACCGGCGAACTTCTGCGTGCCAATGCCTACACCGAGATCAACTGGGCCGATGGGGTCGACATGGCGACTGGTCGTCCGATCGAACGTCCCGAAGCTCGTTATGACCTCGAAGGCGCCAAACCCTTCAACGCGCTGCCTGGACCGCAGGGTGCGCACGCATGGCACCCGATGGCCTATCACCCGGGCACCGGTTACGTATACATCCCGACGCAGCACGCCTATTTTCCCTTCGTGCGCGATCCCAACTACGAACCGCGTGACGTCGGTTACAACCTGGGCGTGGACTTCGGTGCACCTGCCACCTACTACCGCGACAACCCGGATCAGCCGAACGACTTCATCGGTTATCTGATCGCCTTCGATCCGAAGACGGGTGAGGAAGTATGGCGCGGCGAGCCGAACGAAGGTCCCACCGGCGGCGCACTCGCCACTGCCGGCGGTCTCGTGTTCCAAGGCGGTGGTCGTGGTCAGGAGTTCCGTGCCTACGACGCTGCCACCGGTGAAAAACTGTGGGTCATGGACGCGCAGACCGGCGTGCTCGCAGGCCCCATCACCTATGAACTCGACGGCAAGCAATACGTTGCCGTGAGCGTCGGTGGCAACCAGGCAACCGGTTACTTCGCGCCCAACTACTCGCGTCTGCTCGTGTTCACGCTCGGTGGTACGGCCGAACTGCCTCCGCCGCAGGAATACACGGAACGTCCGCTGAATCCGCCGCCGGCAGAAGCGGCGCCGGAAGTGGTGGCTCGCGGTGAGCAGCTGTACTCGCAGTACTGTGCTGCCTGCCACGGTCAGGAAGGTCAGGTACGTGGCGCGCTGTTCCCCAACCTGACGCGCACGCCGCTACTCTATTCGCAGGATGGTTTCGACGTGGTGGTGCTGCAGGGTGCTCGCACCGAGAAGGGCATGGTGTCCTTCGCGAACGTGCTGCAGCCGGAAGATTCCGCCGCCATTCGCGCCTATCTGATTCAGCGTGCCAACGAGCTCTTGGCTGCGCAGCAGGCCATCGCGCCGGCTGAAGAACGCGCCGTAGAGGACGTCCACGCCAACTAAGCACTGGCCCCGGCATCGGCTTGGCTGATGCCGGGGTTCTCTCCTTTCTTGTGCAGTTCAGGCAGGTGCGGTTGCGGACGCCGCCTTGCTCACGACTTCATCACTCTCGATCAAACCATCCACCAGCATGATGCGGCGGTCGCATTGCTCCGACAGCCGTGGATCGTGCGTCACCATCAACACCGCGCAGCCGAATTCGCGGTTGAACTTGCGGAACAGTTGAAAGACTTCCGCCGCCGATTTGCTGTCGAGATTTCCTGTGGGTTCGTCGGCGAGCAGCAGCGCTGGGCGACCGACCAAGGCGCGTGCGACGGCGACACGCTGTTGTTGGCCGCCGGAAAGTTGATCGGGCTTGCGCTCTTCCAAACCCTGCAAACCCACTTCGGCCAGCAGTTGTTGCGCGAAGGCCACTTGCTCTGCGGTGGGCTTGCCGCTGGCGACCATCAGCGGCATCAGCACGTTCTCCAGTGCGGTGAAGGCTTGGATCAAATGGTGGAACTGAAAGACGAAGCCGATGGCATTGCCGCGCAGCGCAGTGCGACGCTCGTCGTCCATGCTGCTGGTGGCTTCACCCAATAGGTAGAGTTCTCCAGCCGTTGGCCTGTCGAGCAAGCCGATCACGTTGAGCAGCGTGCTCTTGCCCGAGCCCGAGGCACCGACCAGGGCAGCGAAGTCGCTGCGCTGCAGACACAGGTCCAAGCCATGCAGCACTTCCACTTCGGTGGGCTTGCCGACGTTGTAGCTCTTGCGCAGCCCCTCGAGACGCAGCACTTCTTCGCGTTTGTCGTGTTCAGACATGGCGAATCGCCTCCACCGGATCGAGTGCGGCGGCGCGGCGTGCCGGCAAGGATGCAGAGAGTACGCCTGTGAGAGTCGCGAGCAAGGTGGCCGCCACGGGCAACCAGGGACTCACCGGCACGTAGAACAGGCGCGGGCCGAAGTTGTTGAAGATGGCCACCATGCCGTAACCGGCGAGTCCGCCAAGCGCAGAGCCAGCGAGACCGAAGAGCGCGCCTTGAATCAGGAATACGCGCAGCATCTGGCCGCGCTTCGTTCCCATCGCCCGCAGGATGCCGATCTCGCGCGTGCGTTGCACCACGCTCACCGACAGCACACTGGCGATGCCGAGTGCCACGCTCAAGGCCACGAAGAAGCCGATGATCTGCGTGGAAAGGCTTTGCGAGCGCAGTGCATTCATCAGCTCGGCGTTGGTTTCCATCCAGCTTTCCGCCTTCAGGCCCAACAGACGATCGATGCGTGAGGCGACGTTTTCCGCTTCGAAGATGTCATCCACTCTGACGTCGATGACGGTCGCAGCTCCCGGCAGATCGAGCAGAGACTGCGCCTGCTTCATGTCGAGATAGACGTAACGCGAATCCAGCTCGCGCACGCCGAGTTCGAAGATGCCAGCGAGGTTCACGATGGTTTCGCGCCCCTGGCCGCCGTCCAAGCGCAACTTGTCGCCCACCGTCATGCCGAGATCGTTCGCCAGCAGTCGACCGATCACGGCATCGTTGGCGCCGATGCGCAGTTCACCAGCGATGAGATCCTCTGCCAAAGGCACGATGCGCTGATAGCGCTCGAGGTCGATGCCGAACAAGGCCACCGATTCCAAGGCATCACCGCGGCGCGCAAACGCGGGGCCGGAAATGATCGGAGAAACGGCAGTCACGCGCGGCAAGGTGTCGAGCACGTCGACCACCTGCTGCCAGTTGTTGATCGAACGCAGTCGTTGCGCACGCTTCGTTTCCAGCACCAACTGCGTGGTGCCTGGCGGCGCAGGGACGATTGTGTTGCGCTCTTGTGGCGCCTCGATGCGAATGTGTGCCTGTGTGCCGAGCGTGCGCTCGATGATGTTGTCCTGCAGACCCGTGATCAGTGCCGTGAGAAAGACGATCACCGCCACACCCACGGCGATGCCCACGAGAATCAAGGTGCTCTGTGCCTTGCCCTCGCGCAGGAATTTGAGGGCGATGGTCCACTCGGCCCACATCATCAGTTGAACCTGACGGGCACTTCGTTGCTGGTGGATGCGGGGGCAGGGCCGATCGGCGCCTGCGTGGGTACGAGGCGCACGCGTTCACCTTCGCCCACTGTGTCATCCGGGTTGGCCAGTACCCAATCACCTTCCTGCAGGCCGCTCGCGATTTCGGTTGCCGCGACGCCGCGCAACCCCAACTGCACCTTGCGCCGCTCGGTGCGGCCTGCGGTGGCCACCCACACTTCGGCGCTGTTACCGTCGATGTTCACGAGCGCATCGTTCGGCAGGGAGAGGGCGCGCTCACGTTTACCGGTTTCGACGTTGACCGATACCGTCATGCCTTCGCGCAGAAAGGCGGGGGAGGGATCGACGGTGAGGCGAATGTCCACCGTGCCGCGCGCAGGATCGATGCTCGGTGCGATGAACGTGAGCTTGGCTGGGAATGGATGATTGGGATAGGCGTCGGCGACGCACACGGCGGACTGTCCCAATTGCAAGGCTTCGAGATTCTTCTCGTCGACGGGCACGAGAAGCTCGGTGGCGCCTTCGCGCGTGAGTTCGAACAGCACACGTCCCGGCTGCACCAGGTCGCCGGGTTCGGCGTTGCGGGTGAGGACGGTACCGGCCACCTGTGCGCGGATCGTGGTCTTGGCCAGCTGTGCCTTGGCATTGGCGAGTCGCGCCTGCGCGGCGGCTTCATCGGGTTGGCCGGCTGCCAGCGCGCTTGCAGCCAGACGCGCCTTGTCGGCGGCGCTCTGCGCACTGATTTCCGCCTGCACCGCCTGCTCCAGCGCTTCACTCGAAATGAGTTGACGTGTCATGAGATCACGGCGCCGTTCCACTTCGCGGCTGGCCTGCGCGAGTGCAGCTTCGGCTTCGCGCAGCGCGGCCTCGGCCTGCGGACGAGTGGATTGTTGCAAGGTCGCCAGCGCGGCTTCGGCTTCGCGCACTGCGGCTTCGAGATCGTCGGCACGTAGCACTGCGAGCACATCGCCGGGTCGTACCTGATCGCCTTCCTGCACCAGTCGCTCTACCACTACGCCGGTGATCTCGCTCCCAACCTGAACGCGTGAATAGGCAGCGACGCGTCCGGTTGCCACCACCGTCTGCACCAAGGGCTGTGCCACGACTTCATAGGCCGGCAACATCGGGCCACGCAGCGACTGCAGCAGCGTCCACCCTGCGACGAGCAGCACCAGCGCGATGAGGGAAAGGAGCAGAGGACGTCGTTTCATGCAAAGGGCTCGGGACTAGGACTGTGCAATGGTAACCGAGTGCCAGACGTGGAAGTGTGACTGCAGCGGAGTTTAGTGCGCGCATGATTGCGCGGTGTCGGAGTGACCCGCGGAGGTGGTGGTATCGATACGCTGGATGCTCGTCGATCAGTCAGAGCTCAGGGCGAAAGCTGCCCCAGCATGAACTCGACGGCGCCGATGATCTCTTCATCGGAAAGATCGAGGCGCCCCCCCTTCTTCGGCATGATGCCGTTCTTGCTGAAGCCATTGAGCGCGTGACTGATGAGCGTGTCCTTGCCTTGGGTGAGGCGCGGTTCCCAGGCTTCCTTGCTGCCGAGCGCGGGAGCACCACCGACACCGGGAGGCGCATGACAGGCGATGCAGACCTCGTCGTAGACCTTCTGACCGCTCATGCGTATGGGCTCGGCAGCCACTGCTTCGCCGCCTGCCTCTTCCGAACCTGCCAGTGCGGTTCGGCCGGTGATCGTGATGCAGAACACTGCAAAGATGAAGATGAATCTGCTGGCAATTTTCTGGCAGGACTTGCGCATGGTGCTCTTTCCTCGTTCGTGCCGCGCGATCCTAACACAACGATGGTGAGCGAGCGCCGGCACCGCGCCTGCGCTGCGGTTGCCGCGGTGGGTTATGTACTGAATAATCGCAAGCCAACGTCTTTGCCCGCAGGCAAACGAGAACAAAACAACAAAGGCTGAGAGAGGGGGCTGTTCCATGCGAACGAACGCGCGTTTGTTCTTCCTGTCGTTGCTCGTTTCATCCCATTTCCTTGTTGGCACCGCAGCCAATGCACAGGAGCACGATCACTCCGAAGGCGCGGCAGCAAATTCGCAGCAAGGTCCCATGGCGGTCAAGTCGGGGTTATGGTCCGATCCTTCCACGTGGTCGACCGGCGTCCTGCCGCAGGAAGGTGAGATCGTCACCATCGATCAAGGTGTGGAACTCGTCCTCGACGTCGACACGCCCGAACTCAACGGCATCAACCTCAACGGTAAACTGCGCTTCGCCGACAACAAGGATCTCGAACTCACCACCGAGTGGATCCTGATGCGTGGCGGCGAGCTGCACATCGGTGCGGAAAACGAGCCTCACACCCGTCTTGCCACCATCACCTTCACGGACAAGGTCAAAGGCGAAAACATCAACGGCATGGGCGACCGCGGCATGATGATCGTCGGCGGTGTGCTGAGCCTGCACGGTGATCGTGAGCATTCCTGGACCAAGCTCGCGCAGACGGCAGAGAAAGGCGCAACGCGCATCGAAGTGCTCGACGCCCGTGGCTGGCGCGAAGGCGACACCATCGTGCTGGCCTCCACCGACTTCAATCCGCGGCAGGCGGAAGTACGGCAGATCAAGTCGATTCGCGGCAACCGCCTTACCTTGGATCAGCCGCTCGAATACATGCACTTCGGTGAGATCACCTATGGAGTCGACGAGCGCGGTGAAGTGGGCCTCTTGAACCGCAACATCAAGATCCAGGCCTCTGAAGATTCAGAACAGAACTACTTCGGTGGCCACATCATGGCGATGGCCGGCAGCCGCATGACGGTGTCCGGCATCGAACTGACGCGCATGGGCCAGCATCTGACGCTGGCGCGCTATCCGATTCACTGGCACCTCGTAGGTGACGCCGACGGGCAGTACATCAAGAACTCCGCGATTCACGACACTTTCAGCCGCTGTGTGACGATCCACGGCACCAACAATCTCCTGGTCGAGAACAACGTCACCTACAACACCGTGGGGCATTGCTTCTTCATGGAAGATGGTGTCGAAACCGGTAACCAGGTGATCCGCAATCTCGGCATCCAGACCAAATGTCATCCGACCTTGCCGTGTGAACCTACGAACCTGACGTTGAAACATCAGTCGACCGAAGGGCAGAAGTCGCCGCACATCCTGATTCCCTCGGACAACTCCGCTTCCACCTTCTGGATCACCAACCCCGACAACATCTATCGCGACAACGTCGCTGCCGGCTCCGATCAGATTGGCTTCTGGATGGCCTTCCCCGAACATCCGACCGGCGCCTTCGAAGGCACGGAGATCAGTGCCAACACCTGGCCGCGTCGCATGAAGGTGCGTGAATTCAGTGGCAACGTGGCGCACTCGAACTTCGACGGCTTCATGCTCGATCGCGGTCCGCGTCCGGACGGTACCTTCGGCATCGCCGGTGGCAGCTTGATCAGCCGTGCCGACCCTTCCGACGACAAGAGCGAAGTCGTCGTGGCGCACTTCGATAATTTCACCGGCTACAAGAACCGCAACGGCGCCGTCTGGGGCCGCGGTGAACTGCACCTCTATACGAACCTGAAACTGGCCGACAATGCCATCGGCTTCACGCACGCGGCCGGTGCGCCGGGAGTCGCTGCCTACACTTCGCGTGTGGTCGATTCCTTGTTCGTCGGCGAAAGTGACAACATCGGCAATCCTTCCACGCCCGAGGAAATCGCCTACGGTCGCAGTCTGCCTGCCGAAGCACCGGATTTCCCGATCCGTGGCTACGAGTACTACGACTTCCATCACGAAGTGGAAAACGTCACCTTCGTAAACTTCCAGCCCAACGAGCAACGTGATGCGGGTGCGCTGTCGTATCTGCTCTTCACCAGCTTCGGCATGAGCACGGAAAACTGGGTGAAGGGTTTGAAGTTCGAGAACGCCAAGCCGGTCAGCTTCCCGCCGATCCAGAAACGTTGGGCTTCCGACTATGGTCGCAGTGCTGCCTACAAAAGTGCTGCCTTCCATGATCTCGACGGCTCGGTCACGGGCAAACCCGGTGCCTTCATCGTGATCGACAACGGCATCGCTTCCGACGAAGACACCTGCGAGATCAAACCTACCTGGAACGCAGCGATCTGCACCGGCGACATGGGTCGCTTCGCCATCGCCGGTAATTTCAGCGGTTTCGAAACCACGCCGATCACCAATCCGATCATCCTGCAGCGCAACGGCAAACGCGTCGAATACGCCGGTGGTCAGACCATCGCCAGCGGCGCCGAACTGCGTATCGAAACGGCACGGGAGTCGCTTACGCTGTCGCTGCAGGAAATGGATGAAGGTTCCTACGTGATCTTCGAACTGCCTGAGTTCACCAAGGCGGCGAGCGGTGTGGAAGCGAACAGTCTCGAGGCGTTGAAGAATGCTTCGCAGACTTCCTACTACCGCGACGACAAGAGCCTGTGGGTGAAACTCGTCGTTGCCGACGCAGCGGGTTCGCGTGTTCTCGATGGCCCCGGTGGGCCCGGTAACGGTGGCCCCGGTGGTGCAACGAGGATCGAAGTCAGCAGGTAAGGATAAGTACTCGCGACGCAACGAGTGGCGAGCGCGAGAAGAACAGTGAGGACGGATTGAAGGCGCTGCGGCGCCTTCAATCGCTTTCGATGATCTGACGTATGCGGATCGCCAGTACGTCCATGTTGAAAGGCTTGGTGATGATCTGTATGCCTTCTTCCAGGAAGGCAGGGTTCGACGCCTTGTCGGTGTAACCGCTCATGAAGAGCAGCTTCAGATTGGGGCGACGGGCGAGCGCGATTCGCGCCACTTCATCGCCACTCATGTCTGGCAGTCCGATGTCGGTGATCAGAAGATCCAGCCGCTGGGTCGACTCCAGGATCTTGATCGCCGCTGCGGCGTTCTCCGCTTCCAGCGCGTAGTAGCCGAGTTCCTTCAGCACCTCGACCACCAGCATTCGCACCACACCTTCGTCTTCCACCACCAGCACCACTTCGCCGAGACCGATGTGGCTATCCATGTCGGTGGAGGAGTCGGGCTCATCTTCGGCGAGATCGCCGCTGTAACGCGGCAGACAGATTTCGATGGAGGTGCCCTGACCCGGCTTGCTGTGGATCTGAATGCCGCCATCGGCCTGTTTGACGAAGCCGTAGATCATCGACAACCCCAGTCCGGTTCCCTTGCCGATGGGCTTGGTGGTGAAGAAGGGTTCGAATACGCGCGCCTTCACGTCGTCGCTCATGCCTTCGCCGGTATCGGTGATCTTGAGACACAGATACTCACCCGGCTTGAGTTCATGCAGTGCCGCTTCGTTCTCATCCAACACCACGTTGGCGGTAGAGATGGTGATCGTGCCGCCCTGCGGCATCGCATCACGCGCATTGATGGCGAGGTTGAGGATGGCGTTTTCCATCTGGTTGGCATCGCATCGGATCAGCCACGGTTTGTTGGCCGCATGAAATTCCATACGTACCGTTTCGCCGAGCGTGCGGCGCAGCATTTCCTGCATCGACAGGATCAGCTCGTTGATGTCGAGCGGCCGGGGATCGACCGGCTGGCGGCGTGAGAAGGTCAACAGACGCTGAGTCAACGACGCCGCGCGATAGGCAGAGTCGAGCGCACCCTTGAGGAAGCGATCGATCTCGCTGATGCGTCCCAACGGAATCAATTTCTGAATCACGTTGAGCGAGCCGGTGATGCCCTGCAACAGATTGTTGAAGTCGTGTGCGATGCCGCCGGTGAGCTGCCCGATGGCTTCCATCTTCTGGCTCTGGCGCAGGGCTTCTTCGACTTTCATGAGTTGCGCCGTGCGCTGTTCCACGCGCCTTTCGAGGCTTTGATTGAGGTCGGCCAAGGCAGCTGCCGCATTGCGTGCCGCGGCTTCGCTGGCGCGCAGTGCCTCGGTGATGGTGCGACGTTCGGTGACGTCGCGCAGGATCAGCGTGATCACCGCGCGCGAACCCATGTTCCAGCGCGAGGTGGAGGCTTCCATGTAGGTCGTCGAGCCATCCTTGCGAATGGCAACGAGTTCGCGGGGTGGCGAAAGATTGAAACCATCGAGTGCATCGCGCCATGTCGTCTGCCACTCGCTGTCGGCAGCGAACAAGGTGGCGGCATCGGTGCCGACCAACTCTTCCATCGTGTACCCGAACTGTTGCACGGCGGCAGGGTTGGCCATCCGAATCCGACCTGCGCTGTCGATCGTCATGATGGCATCGGGCGCGCTTTCCACTACCGCGTTGTAACGTGCCCGCTGCTGATCGCGCAGGAACTGTTCGCGGCGCACGGACATCGTGACATCGGAGATGAACAGCACGCAGCCGCTGCCCCGAGCGCCGATGGGTGAGACGGTGATGTCGTGCAGTAGCGTGCGGCCGGATTGCGTATGCAGCGGCAAAGGCGAGGCATTGAGCGCGTGCGAGATTCCGGCCGAGGCGTTGGCGTCGATTGCACCTTCGATCGCGATTTGTAGTCGCTTCGAATCGAGCGTCGGGAAGATTTCCTTGAGCGACTTGCCCTGCACTTCGGCCAGGGAATGGCCGCTGGCCGAAGCCATCCAGGCATTCCACTGCGCGACACGCTGTTGGGCGTCGAGGACGACGATGCCGCCATTGAGCGCGTCGAGAATGGCCAACGCCAGGTTGGGATCGCTATTCGGCATGCGGCAGGTTCGCGGCGGGTATGCCGGACACACGTTCGATGTACGCACCAACCAGTTGTTTGAGCGCGCGCAGCGAAGGCATGTCCAACAGCATGGCGATGTATCCTTCGATGTCGCCACAGGTGACCGCAAAGTTGATGTAGATGAACAGCACACTGTCACCGGCAGGCTGCCTTGTGGTGGCACTGAACAAATCGCTGCTCTCGCCATAGATGACTTCCGGCAGGGAGGTCTTCAGGTTGCGCTGCAGATTGTTGGCGATGGTGCCCAGGCAGCCGTTCAACAGTACGTTGCCGGTTTCGGCGAGGGCTTCGTGTTCGAGTTCGATGATGTCTTCGAGCGAGGGGGTGCCACCGACGACGGCGCGCACCAATTCCAAACTCTTGGTTTCAGGAAAGATCAGCAACGCGCGGCCGTTGATGTCACCCTCGAAGTACTGCTGCACGGCGACCAGACGTTTCGATTCCTGTTGCCCAAGAATCACGATGGCTTCCTCGGGTGTCACTACCGTCACTTCCGGTACCGACAGAAGCACTTCTTCCTTCACCATTTCGCGCAGGTTCAGCGCCGCATTGCTGACGCCGAGATTCACGAGCTCCGCAAGTGCGTCGAGTTCTAGTTCGGTGAGGCCGAGCGCGGAGCTCCTCATTTTTCGGTGCCGTTGAACGCGGCGAGCGCCGTCGTGAAGAATTCTCCCAGCGCCGCTTCGGTCAGCGGCTTCGGCAGAAAATGGGCACCGGCGGCGCGTGCACGGTTGATTACTTCGATCTGCTGATTGGCGGAGATGACTGCGATGCCCATCTCGGCATCGAGGGCGCGCAGTTCGCTGGCGAGGGTGATGCCGTCCTTACCCGGCATGTTGTAGTCCATCAATACGAAATGCGGACGGGTGTTCTTCACCAGTTCCAGTGCTTCATCCGCATTGCTTGCTTCCATGCTTTCCCAATCAGGATGGAGCAGCTTCATCGCTCTTGTGACGCCCATGCGGGCGAGTTTGCTGTCATCGACGATCAATACCTTGTACGCCACGATTTCCCCTCAATACCTAAATGCGTGAAGCCACATCGAGCGGGCATTGTACAGTAGTGCATCGAAAGTGCTCGGTGTGATTCAGTCGCGATGTTCCAGATTCGGTATGACCAAGTCGCGAAGAAAGGAACTCTCGGGCTCATCGCGAGGCACTGCACCGGCGACCAATAGTACCTGCAGCACTGCGGCATGAACTGAAACACATGCGGACCAGTTCACACTTGCACCTGGGTTCGCGATCAGTCGCTGCAGCAATGTTTCTGCATCTCCAACGGGACACTCGCCACGAAGTTCGATTGTTCCATCGGTAGAGAGATGAATGCTCATGCCAGTATCTCTCCCATATCCAGCACCAACAGCACACGACCATCACCCATGATCGTCGTGCCAGTGATGCCGCGGATCCCGGTAAGAATGCCATCCAATGGTTTCAGCATCACTTCCAATCTTTCACCGAGACGATCGACGCGAATACCGCCCCAATGTCCGCCAAAGGTCGTCACCACGATTACTGCCTCACCGCCGGGCGGCATGCAGGCCGGTGTTTGCAACAGATCGCTCAGCTCGAAGATGGGCAGGGTGCGATTGCGATGCGCGATTGCCTTGGCCGCACCGACACCAGCCATACTGCCGAGAGGCACGCGGATCGTTTCGACCACCGCATCGATTGGAATGCCGAACGTCTGGCCACCGGCCTCCACGGTCATCACATGGCTCATCATGACGCTGAAGGGCAGCGCGAACTCGACCGTGGCGCCTTCGCCCGAACGACTATCAATGGTGACGCTGCCGCCAATGCGGCTTACGGAGCTGCGCACCACGTCCATGCCCACGCCTCGCCCCGAAAGTTCCGTGACCTCCGAGGCAGTGGAGAATCCGGGCGAGAAAATCAGATCGATGAGTTCTGCTTTACCCAATTCCGCAAGCTGTTCTTCTCGGAGGATGCTGCGATCCAGAGCCACCTGCCGGATGCGCTCCACATCGATGCCGCCGCCATCGTCGCTCACCTGGATCAGGATGCGATCGCCTTGGCGCCATGCGCGTATCGCGATCGTCGCCACCGGCGGTTTGTTGCGCTGCGCACGCAACTGTGCACTTTCGATGCCGTGATCCAGCGCATTGCGCACCACGTGCAGCAAAGGTTCGAACAACACTTCGATGATGGCCTTGTCCGCTTCGGTGTCATCGCCTTCGATCAGCAGTTTCGTCGGTTTGCCGAGGTTCGCTGCCATCTCCCGCACCACGGGAGGAAAGCGTCCCAGCACCGTCCGCAATGGCAACACACGCATGCCGAGTACGGCGCGTTGCAGCTTTGACGTGAGGCGATCGAGCGCACCGTGTTGATCCTTGATGGATGTTGCGAGCGTCGTGCTCTCGCTCTGCGCGACCTTGGAGAGATGTCCGATGGCGTTCTTGACCACCGTGAGCTCGGCGACGAGACGAACCAAGGCCTCGATCCGCTCCGCGTCGACGCGCAGAGTGCGAGTGGAAAGGTCGAAGCGCGGTAGGGAAGTGGTAACTACAGGCTCTGCTGCGGCCGTACCGTGCAGGGCCCAGTCGAGTTGCTCGCGCAGATGACCGACGTCCTTGGTCGCGAGACTGCGTTCCATTCCTGCTTCGATCTTCGCCGCCGCGGCAACGAGACCACAGTGCGAAAGCGCATTCACCGCCGTGGTACCAGCGGCGCTCACCACACCTGCGAAGGTTTCCGCGCGCGTTTTCGTCAGCAGTTCGAATTGCGCTTCGAGCAGCTCGCGTGCCGCCGGCGTCAGCGCCCCCCCTCGTGCGGGCTGCGTGACAGAGGGCAGCGACACGACCTCGCACTCCTCGAAGTGGTCCTTCAGGTAAGTTTCCACCTCCGACCTGGTTGCAGCGCAGAGCGCGGTGTAGGTCAGAAGACTCTCGTACGGATCGAGTTCGCTCAGTGGTGGCAGGTCGGCAATGGGATCGAGGTCGAGCGTGAGGAGCCCAGGCAGCGCTTCGATCAGGGCAAGCGGATCTTCACCACGAAAGAAGCAGTCTGGCGTTGGGGTGTAGCGGATGGCGGTGAGTGCTCGAGAGCGCACATCGTCGTGCTTCTTCAAAGTGTCATCGAGCCAGCTTGGCCATGAGCGTGATGATGCGGGTTTCACGGGCTCTCGTGCCGCAGCTTCACTCAAGCGGCTCAAGAGCGCCGTCGCCTCAGCGTCGGCATCGGAAGGTGGTGCGCCGGATTGCTCCATCCTGTCGAGCCAGCGCGCGACCAAGTCGAGGCAGGCCAGAACACGCGAGTTCAGCTCATCAGATACGGCGCCGTGGTGCGACTTCAATCGACCGAGATCCGACTCGAGCGCATGCAGCAGTCGCTCCATCGCAGAAAACTCGATGATGCCGGCGCTGCCTTTGAGTGTGTGCACCGAGCGGAACAAGGCTTCCAGTGCCGGCGCATCGTGACTCTGATCCTCGAGTGTGTGCAGAGCGGCATTCGCCTGTTCGAGGTACTCCCGTGATTCGATGATGAACTGCTCGATGAACTCATCCATGACGAACTCCCGTGAGCAAGGCCGCGAAATCGAGCAGCGTTTTATCTTCCAACGGCTTGACCAAGTAGTAGTTGGCACCGGCAAGCTGTGCCGCGGCGAAGTCCTGTGGCTTCGACTCCGAGCTGATGATGAGCGCGGGAATTCCCGCGAGCGGCAGTTCCTTCTGGCGCAGTTCGCTCAAAAAGGTGAGGCCGTCCATCGTCGGCATGTTGATGTCGACGATCAGAAGGTGGGCCGCAATGCTCAGGAGTTTCTCGAGGGCTTCGAGTCCATTGAGGGCTTCTTCCACGTGATAGCCGGCCGTTTCGAGTATGCCGCGATAGTAGAGCCGGACGAGGCTCGAGTCGTCGATCACGAGGATGGTCTTGCTGTCATTCGCCACGAGATCCTCCTTGATAGGCGGGTCGTTGGTAAACGATCGCTTCTTCGAAGCGTGCCACGTCGAACAAGGCTGAAATCCTGCTCATCGATTCGGCATGGCCCAGGCAGATGAAACCGCCGGGCAGCAGGTTTTCATACAGATTTTCCGCCGCCACACACCGCGCGGCGTCATCGAAATAGATCAGAACGTTGCGACAGAAGATGATGTCGAACCGTCCATGTGGTCGTGTCTGCTCTTCATCGACGATGTTCACTTGGGTGAAACGCACCGATTCGCGCAGTTCAGCGATGATCTGCCAACTTTGTTCATCCAACTGCGCGAAGTACTTGTCGATCAAAGACGGGGGCAAGCGCATCAGAGCGCGCTTACCGTAGATGCCGGCGCGCGCCGCTTCCAGCACCTGCGTGTCGATATCGGAACCGACGATCTCGATCTCGTAGTCATCGACCAGCGGCCAGTTTTCCAGAAGCCATAGCGCGACGGAATATGGCTCTTCGCCCGTCGAACACGGCACTGACCACAGTCGAAGGAGCTCGCCCGGTTTCTTGTGCCGTAGTCGTTGGGGTATCAGGTCCGAGGTCAGGCACTTGAGCTGGTGATCTTCGCGATTGAAATAGGTTTCGTTGACAGTGAATGCGTTGACGAATCTTTCCATTTCGCCGGCGCTGTCGGCACGCAGACGTTTGAAGTAGTCGGTGAAGGACGCAGATGAAGTCGCCAGCATGCGCTCGACCACGCGGCGTTCGACGTAGTAACGCTTCGGTTCGTTGAAGACCATGCCGGTCCGTCTGTAGAGGAAGTCGCAGAGTTTGCGAAATTCGTCTTCCGTCAGCGCCGGAAATTCAGTCATGAATGTCAGAGGATTGGGACAGGATGCGGTCGCGCGCAATCTTCAGCGCGAAGCGGAGAAAGGGCGTTTCAGAAAAACGTGCAGCACAGGCATCGAGTGCCGGTAGCACCGAGGGCCCACCGACTTCCGACAATACGTCGACCGCGGCAGAGCACACATTGGCTTCGGGTTCACGTGTGAGCAACGCACCCAACAAGGTAGTGGCCTCTTCGGTGGGAAGACCACGCACGAGCTCGCAGCTCAGGATGCGCACATCGGCATCTTCATCATTCAACAGTACCGGGAGATGTTCCCGTACGGCAGCAGGAATGGTGCGCAGGGCATCGAGGGCATTGGTGCGCAAACTGGCGTCGTCTTCCCGCAGCAAGGGAAGTATCGCGCTCACGGCTTCCGGCGTGCCGATGCGGGTGAGGCTGGTGAACATGGCTTCGCGTACGCGCGAGTCGTTTTCCGTACGCAGCGCCGTGGCAAGCGCCTGCACACCACCGGGAATGACGGCCGCTGCGCGCGCTGCGGCCCAACGCTCGTCCTGAGTGCCCTGCGTCAGCGCTTTCAGCACTTCAGCTGGGTTGGCCTCAGATCTTGGTTTGCCCTTGTCAGTCTTGCGAACCAGCGGCATTGGTCGGCACCAGTTTCTGTAATTGATCGGCGATCTTCTGCAGTGGCATCACCCAACTCGCTCCACCTGCGCGTACCAGTTCACCAGGCATGCCCCAGACCACGGCGGTTTCTTCGGATTCGGCAATGGTCTGTCCTCCCTTCGACTTCAGTTCGGTCATCGCAGTTGCACCGTCGTTGCCCATGCCGGTCATCAGAATGCCGATGAGCTGGTTGGCAGGCACGTGCTCCAGCGCCGATAGCACCAGGCGATCGGTGCTCGGATGCCAGAGATAACTTGCACGCGGCGGTGCCGCCATTGCGATGAGGCCTGCGGGACGTAGCGATATCACGACATCCGTATCGCCCTTGCCAATGTAGACACAGCCCGCCCGCAGTGGCATGGGCTGCGATACTTCCACCACTTCCAGGGCGCAGATGCCATTGAGGCGCTTCGCCAATGTATGCGTGAAGCTGGCCGGCATGTGCTGCGCGACGACGATGGGCCAGGGGAAGGTACGCGGCAGTGGAACGAGCAGCGCTTCGAGTGCCGGCGGTCCACCGGTGGAGGAACCGACCAAGACGATGCCGTTTCCTGGGCCGAGGTCTACGGGTGCGGCGGTGGTGCGTGCCGACTTCGGCTCCGCTGCGCGTCCCCGGACGGCAGCGGTTTTCAGTTGCACTCTTTCGCGTAACCGTTTGGCGGTGGGTACGCGCGAAGCGGCAGCGGCGCGGATCTTGGCAATGAAAGCGGGTGCGAATTCATCGAGGTGCAGCGATACCGTGCCAGTCGGCTTTGCCACGAAGTCGACTGCGCCAAGGCGCAGCGCGTCGAGCGTGGCATCGGCACCTTCGGCGGCGAGTGTGGACACCATCACCACGGGGCAGGGGCGCTGCACCATGATGCGGTCGAGACATTCGAGTCCATTCATCTGCGGCATGTTGATGTCGAGCGTGATGACATCGGGCTGGAAAGATTCCAGCTGTTCGAGTGCTTCGAATCCGTCACGTGCGAGAGCTACTTCGAATTCCTTTTCCGCCGCGAGTACCCGCCCAAAAAGCTTGCGGACGAGCGCGGAGTCATCGACCACCAGAACTTTGATCATGCATCCTTCTTCTTACCCAAGCCCTGGAACGTATCCAACAAATCCTGTTCGGCACGCGTCAGCACTTCGGCTGGGTCGAGCACGAGCACGAGTCGCTGCGAGGTCTCGAGATTGATGACGCCGCGCACGAGACGAGTGATGGCATCGGTGAGATCGGGTGGCGCTTCGATCAGGTCCTGGGATACGCGCAGTACCTCGACAACGCCGTCCACGATGAGGCCAGCGCGATGCCGTTCGGTTTGAATGACGATCAGTTTGCGTTCTGCGTTGGCTTCCAACTTGGGCAGGTCGAAGCGTCGACGCTGGTCGATCACCGGCAGAACCTCGCCACGCAGATTGATCACACCTTCGAGAAACTTCGGTGTCTTCGGCACACGGGTGATCTGCGCGGGCACCTGTGCCACTTCCGCCACCGTTGCAATGGGCAGGGCGAATTCATCCCCGCCCAGTTTGAATACGAGGAAGATCAGTTCCGCCTGACGTGGTTCGGCTGCGACTGCGCTCTGTCCCAGGTCGTTGCGGGCGGATACCAGCTTTTGCATGACGTCCTCACGGAAGAGTTGCTCGGGCTCCAGGATGGAGATCAGACGGCGTCCACCTTCGGCGCGATAGATGGCCTTGATACGCGACTCTCCACCGGTACGGGCCGCTAGCACCGGCGGAATGGGATCGACCAGATCGGGATCTGCGGTGAGGATGGCGCGCGCGCGATCGGCCACGAGTCCGATCCTGTTGCCACCCACGTGCATGACCACGACCTTCTCACGACCTTCGCAGTTCGACTGCGCGCCGAAACCGAGCAACCCACGCAGCGACATCAGGGGTAGCAGTGCATCACGCACTGCAATGACCCCCAGCACCACCGCTTCGGCGCGCGCAACCGCAGTCATCGTCGGAGGCAGCGGAATGATTTCTTGTACGGCCTCCAAGGTAAGGCCAAACTCCTGACCGGCGACTTCGAAGGTAACGAATACTGCGCCGGCTTTGGCTTCATCGACCTGTTCCTGCGCGATCGCCGCAGCGATTGTGGATGCCTGCCGCTGCGGGCGGCTGCGATTGGCGAAGGCCGATTCCAGCAGCGCTCTGATGTCGAGGATCTTCGCGGTGGTCTTGTTCTGACTGGAGGTGAAGATACCGAGAAGTTTGTCGGTGTCGGCGGAGCTGTGCCCCTTATTGGATGTGTCGATCTGCTCGGCGGTCGCGCTTTCCAACAACTCCACGGCATCGACGGTTAGTGCCACTGCGGTACCCACATCGAGCACGATGGCACGCGTGTGCTGCGTCTGCGCAATGGGTGGCTTGCCCAGCAGTTCGCGCAGGCTCACCACCGGCAACACCATGCCGCGTAGATTAGCGAGTCCGAGCAAGGCCGATGGTGCTTGAGGTACGCGTGCCACCACCGGTGGCACTATCACTTCCGACACATCCTCCGCACGCAGCGCATACAACTCTGCATCTAGACGAAAGGTCAGGAAGCGATCAGCGAGTGTTTGGGCGAGGGCTGGCACGAGGCTACGCCGATCGCTGTCTGAGCTCATCGGCCAGCGAGGCGATTTCCTCGATGGCGGCGGCCAGATCTTCCACGCCACGCGACTGTTGCGTCGCTGCCGTCGCTGCTTCGCGCGAAGCATTGCCGGCTTCTTCCGCCGCTGCCGCGATCTGACGCGCGGCCTGTGCCATTTCCACCGTACTCGCAAGGATGAGATCCGCGCCGTTGAGAATGGATTGGCTGGCGGCACTGAGTGAACTCATGTCAGAGACGATCTTCTGCAGTGATGCGGAGACGATGCGGTTGTTCTGGATTTCTGCTTCCGCAGCGACGATGGTCTGCTCGAGATCGCTCTTCAAGGTGGCGATCTGATCCAGGATGCCCCTGACCGTGTCGGTGGCGCTTTCGACGTTTTCCGATGCTTCGCGCGCGAGAGCACGGATGTCCTTCGAAACCACGGCGAAACCGCGACCCGAATCCCCGGCACGTGCCGCTTCCACTGCGCCACTGACGGCGAGCATGCCGGTCTGTACGGCAATGAGTGAGATGGACGATGTGATTTTCTCGATCTTCTTACCGATGCCCTCCAGACCTCTGATCGTTACCACGCTTGCACGTGTTTGCTGCAGCAAGGTCTCGACGTCGTTGAGCAAAGTTTCCACGGCTTTACGGCCGTCCTTGAGTGCGGCATCGATGTTGCGCACGCGCTCATTGGCGGTCTGCGCGTTCTCACGCGCCAGCCGTGCACTGGTTTCGATCTGATTCAACGCGGCCGACGTTTCTTGCGTGGCTGCCGCCTGTGATTGCGCCGCACGGCCGATCTGCTCGATGGCTGCCATGATTTCCGTCGATGCGCCCGAGAGCTCCTGAATCGAAGCCGACAGTTGCTCGGCGCTTGCACTGATTCCCTCAGCTACAGAGTTGCGCGATTTCCTTGTGCGGAGCTCCTGCCCCAACACGGCCAGCGCCTGCGCTGCAGCCTGGCCCTGGTCGAGTGAAGTCGCCTGTTGCTCCACCGCCACCTGCGCCTCGCCGGCGGCGGACGATTGTTCTTCCGCTGCGGCCGCTACCTGCTCAGCACCTTTCTGCACTTCGATGGCTGCGCGCTCCGCCTCGATCGCCGCAGTCAGAATGTTGCGACTGCCTTCGGCAATCTGTGCAAAGTCGTCGAGTCGTTGTTCGAGATCGGCGATCAGCGCGGAAGCAGCACTGGCCTGCGCCGAAGAAGACGTAGCGGTCGCCTTGAGCGCAGTGCCGACCTCACGTACTTCGCGTTGAATCGATTCGGTAAGCTCCTGCACCTCGAGCGCACTCTTGTGGGAAACCTCGGCGAGGTTGCGCACTTCATCGGCTACCACGGCAAAGCCGCGCCCCTGTTCGCCCGCACGCGCGGCTTCGATGGCTGCATTCAATGCAAGCAGGTTGGTTTGATCGGAAATGCGGCTGACCACACGCGTCAGCTCACCGATGTCGTTGGCGCGGCGATCCAGTTCCGTGGTCAACGCGAGCGAGTCATTCTGGCGCTGGGCTCCACGCTCGATCGCGCGCACGGAGGCGGTGAGTTGCGTAGTGGTTTCACCGAGGAAAAGCGCGAGTGATTCGGTTTGCCGGTTCGACGCTTCGGCTTCGCGTCTGGCCAGCGTCAGACTTTCCGCGATATTTTTTACTGCAGATGCCTGCTCCTGCGAAGCGCCAGCCGCTTCTTCGGCGCCGCTGGCAATCTGCTCCATCGATCTACGCAGCTCGCGGGTCGCTGCTGCCGATTCGGCGAGTCCACTTGCAAGCTCTTCAGTAGCAGCGGCGATGCGCTCGGCCACGACTTCCACCGATGCGTGTTGGCGTGTGGCACGAGGTACGGATTTTTCGGCAGGAGTGGTAACAGCAACTTTGTTGGGTGCCGAGGCTTTTGCGGCGCCCGTGGAAATTTTGGACTTTTTGACTAAAGCCATATGAATCCTATCGGGGGAGGGGCTTGTAGCTGCGAAACACAGGCAGGGGCAGCGTCTGTCGGACTTCTTCCGTGGCGCCAAGTTCGGCTTGTCGTGAAGCTAAACGAAGATTCTCTGGGGTGCAAGGAAGGACATGATGAGTGACAGTCGAACTGTTCAACTGCTTCTAGGAATCGACTCATGTGAATGAGATTGTGTGGATGGTCATTGAAATTCTGTTTGCTATCGATGAGTCAGAGATAACCGAATGGAGAGAGTGTTGCAGTTTGAAGAATCCTCTTGTCACGGAACTTCCTGAAACCGGTGTTGCTCGAGTGTGTGCCGCATGGGAAATCCCTGCGCGGGAGCTGGTGAGATGAAACGCTTCACCTCTCGGTTGAGGAACTTCTCAACCGCCGCGTGAAGTGGTGCGGCACTCTCGTTGATGGCGAGCCTGATGATCAGAGTTGTTTCGCAAGATGCTGCTTGTGAGCATCGCTGAGGTCGTTGCACCAAGGTAGTCGGCCGATAAGGGGTGGCTAAGAAAGAGAAGGGGATATTAACGAAAGTTAGTTCCAATATGGGCTATACTCCGCCAAAACCCCCCAGCCCAGGAGAAGAGGTTATGCCGGCTTTCACGTCTCGCGTCGCTCGTCTTGTGTTTACCGCTCTCGCCACACTCACCGCAGTCCCTTCGCTATACGCCCAGTCCATGAGTGATCCCGCATTGCAAGGAGCGCTCGATGTTCATTCGCACGTCGACCCCGACGGTTACGGCCCAGGCCACAATGGCCGTGCATACGATGCGTTGGAGTTGGCGCAACTGGCTCAAGAGGCCGGCATGCGTGGTTTCGTGATCAAGTTGCATTACGACCAGAGTGCCGACGATGCCTACCTGGTGCGCAAGCAGTTCCCGGACCTCGAAGTACTCGGAGGCATCGGTACCAACTTTGCCACTGGAGGACTGAATCCGGCGGCAGTGCGGCAGATGGCTGACGTCAAGGGTGGTTGGGGACGCATCGTCTGGATGCCCACTTGGGATGCCAAGCACTACGTCGAGAACAACGGCAATGATCGTCCCTTCATCACCGTGGCGAAGGACGGTGAGTTGGTGCCCGAAGCGAAAGCGCTGATTGCTGCAGTGGCCGAGGTCAACGGCAAGACTCGTAGTAGTAATGGCAAAGTCGTGCTCGCCACTGGACACAATGCACCTGATGAGGTGCTACTGATGGTGGAAGAAGCGCGTCGTCAGGGCTTGGATGTGCTCGTCACGCATCCTTTGCTGGAGTCCGTTGGAATGAGTCTCGAGCAGATGCAACAGGCGGTTGCGATGGGGGCTTATCTGGAGTTCGTCAGTTCCTTTGCCAACAACGAGGAAACCATCGAAGAACACGTGAAAACGATAAAAGCGATAGGCGCCGAGCACTGCATCGTATCGAGTGATCGCGGGCAGGGCCGCGGCGAAGAGGGGCACGATGCGCCGGCCATGTCTCATGTGGAAGGTCTCGCGCGCGCCGCGCAGGCTCTACGTCGGAATGGTTTTTCCGAGGACGAACTGGATCTTTTGTTCAAGATTAATCCTGCTCGCTTACTTGGACTGGCTCCACGCTGAGGAATCTCCCGTAGTGGTGAGCCTTGGCTGCGTACATGAGGCGCGCAGCCAGGCCGAGAGCAGGTGTTCGGCTGGATGCCCCAGAACGAAAAGGCCCATCCACGATGTGGATGGGCCTTGGTGTTTGGTGGAGGCGGGGGGAGTTGAACCCCCGTCCGCCAGTCCGCTGCCTTCAGCTCTACATGTTTAGCGTCGTCTATTTTTTAACCTGGTGCCGCCCGACGGGCAGGGTACAACAGGCGAGCCCGGTGAGTTTTAACGGGTCGGCCCCGAGCGAGCCTTCCCGCGATCTCGTTCTGTATGACGATGGCAATCACTGGTTTACGAGCATCCCGGTGGCCATCGCTCGCTGCGCCTAATTAGGCAGCGAGAGCGTAAGTTTCGTCGTTGGCAACTATTTAAGTTGCATAGATTGATTTACGAGAGTCTATACCCTCTCGACATGCACCTCAGGTTTTGTAACCGGCGTCGAATCCAAAACGCCCCCGAGTGGGTCGGCGATGCTAACACAACTCACGCATCACTTCTCGCTGATGAAAGCATCGCGTTGAGTCAGATGTGGGGGCGGAGGCTCAAAAAACAACAGGCACCGAGGTGCCTGTTGTCATGTCCATTGCGGTGAGTCGCTTACTTGTTCTTTTCCTGGCAGACCTTCTGCGCTTCACCCACGTCGCAGTAGTACTGGCCGTTGGCCATTCTGATCGTGTAGAAGCGGCCACCGGGCTTGCCGTTGGCGTAGGGGCTGACGGTGAACTCGACCTCGTCGCCTACGTTGAAGTTCTTGACGTCGAAGCCGCGCCGAGTGAGGTGCACCTTGCTGGTGAACTCGATGCCCCAGAGTTCCGAGGAGCCGTTTTCGGTGGGCACATCGACGAAGATCCAGACGTGGGGGTTGGTCCACTGCACTTCGGTGATCTTGCCGACGTGGGTGACCTTTTTCGTCTGGTCGAACATCGAGAAGGAGTGATGCGCCAGCGCAGTGCTGACGGGCAGGCCCAGTAATAGCAAGCTCAGGACGTAAGGGACGGGCGTTTTCATTGTTCTCATACCTCTGTTGTAGGCGCCGTCCTGGCATGGGCGGCGATGGGTCTGTCTAAAGTCAATCCGTGCGACGTTCGTCGCGCAATATCTTGATCAGCTGATTGGCGGTGATCACGACCTCCGGCAGCTCCGGCACACCTTCATTGCGCACGACACGGTAGCGGCCATTGACCACCAGGGCGGGCAGACGGCTGATGCCGGCCGCCTTGGTTTTCTGCTCCGCCTCTGCCAGGGCTGCGGCTACTTCCGGCGAGTTCCAGGCCTGCTCGAAGGCGTCCGCGGCCACACCGAGTTCGGCAAAGAAAGCTCTTGCCTGATCGACCGTGTTCAGCGGCTGATGCTTCTCGTGAATGTGACGAAACGCGGCCGAATGCGCCTCATCATCGATCTTCAACTGCACTGCGGTGTAGTAGATCTGCGCGTGCAACTTCATGACCGGATTCCAGATCGCGGGCATTCGATGCAGGACGAGGTCGCCACGCACTTCGCCACCCCAGTAGGACATCATCGGCTCGAACTCGCTACACACCGGGCAGCCGTACCAGAACACGTCGAGCATCTCGATGATCTCGGGTGGCGTGTCGGTCGCGATCGGCGGATCGATGCGCTCGTAGTGCTTGCCCTCATCCATTGGACGTGGCTGCGCCAGCGCGATGGCGGAAACGAACAGCAGGACGGCCAGGAGGGCAACCTGTCGCAAGCTCAGCGGAAGCAAGGTGTGTGGCGTTTGCATGTAAGGCTCCGCGCAGTCTGCGCCACTTAGAAATCTGCCTGCGTCTGGCCGTTTTCATCGACCGGATGACGGTCGTTCTCGTCACAGATGTACTCGAGCATTTCCCAGGTGCGGTCGCGACGGAAGGTGTGGCTCAGACGCCAGGGCTCTTCGAGTACGTTGGGATCGGTGAAGGTGAAATCCAGATGCAGGATGTCAGGGTTGTCCTTGTCGAGGTAGAGACGCTCTTCGATGACGAGGTCTGCGCTGTTGTAGACGCCGGCTTTGCCGAGGCGCTGGCCGGGACGTACGTTGCGGGTTTCGACCACGAGCACGTCGCCTTCCCAGTGCCCGCGGGAATCACCGAAATACTTCGGTTCCGGCTCTTCGGGGAAGGGGCGGCCATCAGTGAAGATGCGGCGCACCATCATGTGTGCTTCCTGCATCACCGTGATCTTGCCGGGAGTGAACAGGAATTCGAGGCTGTAGGGCATGGTCATGAAATACGGCATGCCCGGCGGTTCACAGTTGTTCGGGCCTTCCGGAATTTCGTAAGTGGGATCGGCGGCAATCTTGGCCATTTCCCGTTCATAGAATTCCTTGGCGGCACCTTTCAGTTTTGGCTCTTCGGGCGGCGTGGAGCCGAAGGCGAAGGCGGGGAACCACAGTCCGCGGAAGTCGGGCAACTTGTCCAGTTCGGCATAGGAAGCATCCGGAGCGTTGGCCGGATAGACCACGCCGTCCTGGGCAAGCGCTGGCTGAGCCAGAACAGAACCAGTCAGTACGGAAAGAGCGAGAAGGGTGTGTCGAGCGGTGAAGGTCATCTGGCAAGCCTCGATCTACTAATTATTGTGGGCGGCAATCCGCTGCGTAGGCGCGGGATGATAATAACGTCCAACTGGTCAGTTCAATAGAAGCGCTGCCGGAATAGGTTGGAACTTGGTTCAGGATTGGCACGTGGGCCTCACATTGCTCGTTGAGGGGGGCAGATAAAGCGGCTACCATCACCGGGCTTGAGCAAGGGGACTGCCAAGGCGGAGCTAGACTATGCCTGGGAATGATTACGAGAAGCAAGCGACCCTTTCCATGATGTCAATCATCGAACGTTTGAACAGAGGGCGAAAATCCCACGCGGTGCCTGTCGTGCGCACCTTGGTGGGCGCATGTGCGTTGCTGTTGTCACTGCATGTGCAGGGCAACGAGGCCATTCAACGCGCCGCCGAAGAAGGCGATCTCGCAGCACTCGAGCAGATGCTGCGAGCCGAAGAAAATGTGAATACGCCAATGCTCGATGGATCCACTGCGTTGCATTGGGCCGCATTGCGCGATCAGGCAGAAGTGGTTTCCTTCCTCCTCGAACGTGGCGCCGATGTCGAAGCGCGCAACCGCAATGGTGTATATCCGCTTTATCTCGCTGCGCTCAATGGCAGTGCCAAAGTCACGTCGCTGTTACTCGAAGCCGGCGCTGATCCCAACGCAGAACTTCCCAATGGCGAAACGGTGCTCATGACGGCAGCGCGCACCGGTGCGCCGGAAGTACTGGAATTGCTGCTGTCTTATGGCGCGCTCGTCGACAAGCGTGATCCCGAATTCCAGCAAACCGCTTTGATGATCGCTGCACGCGAGAATCATCCCGCAGCTGTGGATGTGTTGCTGCGCTATGGCGCAGAAGTGAATCTGCATACGCGCATCGGTCCGCCGATCGTCCACATACCGCCCTGTAAAGGCACGGGCTGCGGTTCCGAAGGTGTGGGCATCAACCGCAGTGGTGTGCCTGATCGCGGCGAACGTTACGAACAAAAAGGCGGGATGACTGCATTGCTGTATGCAGCTCGCGAGGGCAACACCGAAGTCGCGCGCAGTCTGCTCAAGGCCGGTGCCGATATCGAAGCGACCGAAGTCAACGGCATCGGGCCCTTGTTGATGGCGGTACTGAACAACCAGCAGGACACCGCCTATCTCCTGCTCGAGCATGGCGCCAACGTCAACGTCGAAGATTTCTGGGGCAGAACCCCACTCTATGCGGCTGTCGACTATCGCAACCTCGATCTCAACAGCTCCATCGAAGACAGTCCCACCACCAACTACGTCGATCGTGAGCCGATCTTTGCGTTGATCAAACGCCTGCTCGATGCCGGTGCTGACGTAAATGCTCAGACTCGTGAATGGCCGCCCGAGAAGAAATGGCTCTATGCACTGAACGATGTGTCCTGGGTCGACATGACTGGCCGTACGCCTTTCATTCGCGCTGCGGAATCCGGTGATGTGCGTGTCATGCGGCTGCTTTTGGAATATGGCGCCGACCCCCATATCACTACTTATGGTGGCACCAACGCCCTGATGGCTGCTGCTGGTGTCAACTGGACCGTGGCGCAGACCTATACCGAATCCGACGAATCATCGCTCGAAGCGGTGCGTTTGTGCCTGGAGCTGGGTCTGGATGTGAATGCCACCAACTCCATGGGCTTGACGGCGCTCCTCGGCGCTGCGAACCGCGGGTTCAACGACATGATCGTTCTCTTGGCTGAAAACGGGGCTCGTCTGGATGTACGCGATGCCGTCGGACGCACCGCCCTGCGCTGGGCCGAAGGTGTGTTCCTGGCGGCGGTCGGTGCCCAGCAGAAGCCGGAAACCATCGCGCTCCTGAAGGAGCTGCTGAGTAAGCAGGGTTTGCCGCATGAATAAAGGTATTGCAGCAATGCGTCTTTCGAAGCTGTGCCTTGCCTTGCTGCTACCGCTGGCAGGGACTCTCGCGCAGGCTCAGGGTCTGAATCCCGAGCAAGCGAAACTCATCGATCAATATTGCAGCGAGTGCCATAACCTCGACGATTTCTCGGGCAGTCTCGCGTTCGAGTTGGTCAATCGTGATGCCGTGCACGAAGATGCCGCCACCTGGGAAAAAGTGGTGCGCAAGCTCAATGCAGGGATGATGCCTCCGCCCGGCAATCCTCGTCCTTCCGAGGAGCAGCTGCAGGGTTTCGTGCGGGCAGTGACGTCGACCATCGACGCACAGGCGGCCAACAATCCCCAGCCTGGTGCTCCGCTGCTGCGCCGCCTCAACCGCACCGAATATCAGAACGCCATTCGTGATCTGCTGGATCTGCCGATCGATGCTTCCGAACTGATGCCGGCCGATGATTCGAGCGGTGGCTTCGACAACGTCGCCAACGTGCTCAGCATCTCGCCGGCTTTGCTCGAGGCCTATATTTCCGCAGCGTCGAAGATCAGCCGTTTGGCTGTGGGCGACATGGACACCGTCGCATCAGCGACGACCTATCGCGGTGATGGCCAGTCGCAGGCGCTTCACAAGGAAGGCTTGGCGCTTGGCACTCGCGGCGGCTTGAGCGCGCGTCACGTGTTCCCGCTCGATGCCGAATACGAACTCAACATCGTGCGCACCGGTGCGAACAGTGCCTTCATGCTCACGCCTTTCGGTGAAGAAGATCCCGTAGAAGTCGTAATCGACGGCAAACGCGTTGCCCTGCTGCAGCCCAACGATCGTGGCACCATCCGTCTGCCCATCAGCGCAGGTGTGCATCAGGTGGATGTCGCTTATCTGCCAATGGCACCGGCCTTGGGAGTGGATGATCTGCACTCCGTCTGGGCCACCAGCACGGCCATCAACTCTCTGTCGATTCGTGGTCCTCTGGACCCGACCGGCCGCGGCGATACGCCGTCACGCCGCAAGATTTTCATTTGCCAACCTCAGTCGACCAGAGAAGAAGCCGCCTGCGCCGAACGCATCCTGCGGCAGCTGGCAACGCGTGCCTATCGCAAGCCGGTCGATCAGGAATCGCTCGACATTCTCATGTCTTTCTATCAGGACGGTCGCGCCAAGGCCGATTTCGATACCGGTATTCAGTATGCACTGGCACGACTGTTGGTCGACCCGCAGTTCATCTTCCGCTTCGAAGCCGAGCCTGAAGATCTGGCGCCCGGTGCCATCTATGCGGTGAACGACTACGAACTGGCGAGTCGCTTGTCGTTCTTCCTTTGGAGCAGCATCCCAGACGATCGTCTGTTGGAGCTGGCCGGTCAGGGCAAGCTGAAGGATGAGTCTGTCCTCGATGCCGAAGTGAAGCGCATGTTGGCCGATCCCAAGGCTGAGTCGCTCGTCACGAACTTTGCGACCCAATGGTTGTCGCTGCGCAAACTGGATTCCGCCAACCCGGTATCGGTGGAGTTCGATGGCGCGCTACGCGAGGCGATGCTGAAAGAAACGCAACTGCTGTTCGGGCACATCCTGCGTGAAGACGCGAGCGTCGTCGAACTGCTGGATGCGGATTACACCTTCGTCAACGAACGTCTGGCCAAGCATTACGGGTTGCCCGGAATCCGCGGCAGCCACTTCCGTAAGGTTGCCCTGCCGGAAGGTTTCCGCCGCGGCCTGCTCGGTCACGCCAGTATCCTGACCATCACGTCTGCGCCCAACCGTACTTCGCCGGTGATTCGCGGCACCTGGGTGCTGGAGAACCTGATGGGCACGCCGCCGCCTTCGCCGCCGCCCGGTGTCGAGACCAATCTCGAAGTCAGTGTTCCCGGTGGCCAGACCTTGACCATTCGCGAACAATTGGAGCGGCACCGTGCCGATCCCTCCTGTTCGGCATGTCACAGCGTGATCGACCCGCTCGGTTTCGCGCTCGAGAACTACGATGCCATCGGCAAGTGGCGTGACGAAGTGGGTGGGGCGCCGGTCAATACCAGTGCTACTCTGTGGGACGGCAGCGCCATCGATGGCCCCGAAGATCTCCGTAAGGCCTTGCTGGCACGGGAAGAAATGTTCGTGGAAGCGTTCATAGAGAAGATGATGACCTATGCTCTGGGGCGCCGCGTCGAGTACTTCGACATGCCGGCGATCCGCAAAGTGGCGGCAGCCGCAGAGAAAGACGGCTATCGTTTCAGCGCAGTGATCAAGGGAATCGTCGATGCCGACGCATTCAGAATGCGCACGAAGGAAGTAAAGGATCAGGCCCAGGTGACGCTGGCGCCATCAGCAGGACAGGTTGAACGATAAGAGAGAGGCGTGGATATGTTCATTACGAAGAAACATCTGTCTCGTAGGACCTTGTTGCGGGGTGCCGGTACGGTCCTGGCGCTGCCGCTGCTCGACGCCATGGTGCCCGCGCTGGCGCAGGCTCCTGCGCCTACTCCGCGTCTCAGCGCCATCTACATTCCGCATGGTGCGACCATGGCCAAGTGGACGCCGGCCGCGGAAGGCAAGAACTTCCCGATTTCCGAGATTCTGTCGCCCCTCGAGCCCTATCGCGAATACCTGAACGTCATCAGCGGTCTGGCCAACGAGCCGGTTGGTCCCTGGCCGGGCGAAGACACGGGTGGGGCTCAGAACCACTCGCGCGCCGCGGCTGCGTTCCTGACGGCTGCGCACCCAGTAAAAGGTGACAAGGCCTACGTCGGTGAATCACTGGACCAGGTTGTCGCCCAGGCGCTTGGTCGTGATACGCCGCTGCCCTCGCTGGAGCTGGCCATCGAGCCCTCCGGTCTCACCTGCGGCACCAACTTCACCTGCGCCTACAGCAATACGCTGTCGTGGAAAACGCCGACACTGCCGATGCCGATGGAGAACAATCCGCAGCTCGTGTTCGAGCGTCTCTTCGGCGAAGGCGCTACCGACGAGCAGCGCCGCGAACGTCGTCAGCTTTCCGCCAGCATGCTCGACTCGATTCGCGAGCAGGTGCAGGCGCTCAACAAAGGTCTACCCGCTGCCGACCGTTCCCGTTTGGATGACTATCTGCAGGAAGTCCGTGAAATCGAGCGCCGCGTACACTTGGTGGATGAGCGTCTGAGCGAAGATCTCGATCTGCCGGCTGCACCCTCGGGTATTCCGCGCGACTTCGAGGATCACGTCGAACTGATGTTCGACCTGCAGGTGCTCGCATTCAAATCCGAAATCACGCGCATCAGCACGCTGATGCTCTCGCGCGAGAACAGCAATACCCGTTATCCGGGCAGCGGTGTGGCCGAGGGCTTCCACAACGCTTCGCACCATTCGAACGAACAGAAGAACAAAGATCAGTTTGCCGTGATCAACCGCTACCACATCACCGTGCTGAAGAAGTTCTTCGATAAGCTTGCCGCAACTCCGGATGGTGACGGTACCTTGCTGGATAACTCCTTGGTGCTCTACGGCAGCAGCCTCAGCGATGCCAACGAACATAACTTCGATCCGCTGCCCATCATCCTCATGGGCAAGGCCGGTGGTCGCATCGAAGGCAACCGCCACCTGCGCTTCCCCGACCATACGCCGCTGGCCAACCTGCATTTGGCCTTGCTGGAGAAATTCGGCATTCACCGCGACAGCTTCGGCAACAGCACGGGAATGTTGGACGTATAACCGTTCTCCAAATGAAGAAAACCCGGCCTTGTGCCGGGTTTTCTTTTTCCGACAGAAAGTTTCTTAAAGTGTCAGCAGGAAAGCGACCAAGTCTTCCTTCTCCTGATCCGTCAGATTCACACCCAGCACCAGGTTGAAGAACTCCACGGTGTCGGCGAGCGTGAGCAAACGACCATCATGTAAGTAGGGCGGTGAATCCTTGATGCCTCGGAGCGTGAAGGTCTTGATCGGACCATCGGCACTCGCGAGACGTCCGAGAATTTCGCGTTCCTCGAAGAAGCGCTCGGTGCGCAGGTTATGCATCAGGTTGTCGGTGAAGTAGGGCGGTACATGACAGCTGGCGCAGCGGCCCTTGTTGTGGAAGACGTCTTCACCGCGCAGCTCCTGCTCTGTGGCCAATGTCGGATCGAGCCGACCGAACACATCGAGTTTCGGCGCAGGCGGAAAATCCAATAACTCTTGCACTTCCGCCATGTTGTGCACCTCACTGCCACGTTCGAGGACGCGCACGCCCTTCTTGGTTGCGACCACCGGGTCGCCGTCGAAATAAGCTGCACGCTGTTCGAACTCGGTGAAGTCTTCGATGGTCTTCAATGCGCGCTGCGAGCCAAATAGACGCTGCACGTTCACGCCACGCAGTGAAGGCGTATCGATGCGGTGCCGGTGATTTTGCGGGCGAATGTCGCCGACGAGGTGAGTTGCGGCATTGGTGTGGCCGTTCACATGGCAGTCGAAACAGGTGACGCCCATGCTGGGTTCCGGTGAACGACGGTCCGCAGTGGAGTTGAACTGCTGTTGCATCATTGGTGTCACCAATAGCCGGAAACCATCGAGTTGTTTAGGGTTGAGGATGCCGTTGAAGAGCTCATAGAAGTTCGCGAGCGTCACCACCTGGCCTTGCGAAACGTCACCCAGGTCAGGGCGCGTCGTCAGATAGATGGCAGGTGGGAACTCGGGCAGAAAATGATCCGGCAACTGATAACTGAGGTCGAAGCGAGTCAGGTCCCTTCCATCCTGCTCCCGGATGCGATCGATATGGAATTGCGGAAACAGCATGCCGCCTTCGGCATGATTTTCGTGGGGCAGGGGGTAAAAACCGGCTGGCCAGAGATTGCCGTCTTTGATCTGCTGCGGCGTCATCGCCGCCAAGTCCTGCCATGAGGTCCCGGCAGGCAGCCGAACTCGTACTCCTCCCTGTATCGGCTTGCCCCGACCACTCGAAGTGACGCCAGGAATGGGGTTGTCTCGCAGGTCATAACGTTCTTCGAGCAGGCGTCGGAAGTTGTTTTCGATACCTGCCTTTTCGCCTTCCATGCGTCGTCGCACCTCGTCGAAAGGTTGTGGCTCGACGACGGGGGTGTAGCTGCTGGGCGGCGCTTCCGCGGCGTTGGCGGATGAGATCGCAATGGTGAGGAGAGGGACGGATAGCGCAGCAGAAACTAGCGTGAAGGGCGTGGTTTTCATCTTGGCGCTCCTTTTCTGTGAGGTAGGGCCTCAGCAGTATAGGCCTAGGTGTTGCGCCAATTGATATGTGATGAGTGATCCAAATTGCAAATTCACCGCAAATATTGTGGTGTCTTCGTGATTACAGAGGCACGCTGGTATTTATGTGAACTGCAGAGCCGATGTACCCAGCCTGCTATCAGAAGAGCTGGCGCTTAGCGTTATAGGGGAAGGTCCCGATGAGCTTGAGCGGAGAATCAGCGACGCGCGGCGTGTGACATCATGCGGCGCTTGGTGATGTTCCACTCGCGTTCGCGCTCTACTTCGCGCTTGTCGTAGTCGTGCTTGCCCTTGGCAAGAGCGATCTCGCATTTCACGAGATGCCCCTTCCAATACATCTTGGTGCAGATGCAGGTATGACCTTTCTGCTGGACTCCGGAAAAGATGCGAGCGAGCTCCTTGCGATTCAGCAGGAGTTTGCGCGTGCGGGTGGGGTCTGCCACGTAGTGGGTGCTGGCACTGATCAAGGGATTGATCTGTGCGCCGAACAACCAGGCTTCGCCGTTCTTGACGAGGATGTGGCTGTCGACGAGCTGCACTTTCTTTTCGCGCAGGCTTTTGACTTCCCAACCCAGGAGTGCAATGCCTGCCTCGAAACGTTCTTCGAGGAAGTAGTCGTGGTTCGCCTTGCGGTTGACGACGATCGTGTTGTCGTCGTGTTTTACTTTCTTCTTAGCCATGCGCGCGGATTATAGGCAGCTCGTCGCCGCCTTCCTATCGGATATTGGTCTTTGCAAATGCAACAGGTGCGTTATATGGTGCCGCCGTTCTTGATTTCGAGTCCTTGAGTCTCCTGCATGATCACCATTTCCCGCTCCGCGTTGCTGCCGTATTCGGACGCGGAAGTGTTCACTCTCGTCAACGACATCGAATCCTATCCACAGTTCATGGATGGCTGTATTGCCGCCGAAGTGCTGAGCAGAAGCGAGGAAGAAGTCATCGCGCGGCTCGAACTTGGCAAAGCAGGCCTTCGCTATGCTTTCAGCACGCGCAATACGTTGGAGCCACCGAAGCGTATGGTGATGAACCTGGTCGAAGGCCCCTTTCGCAACTTCGAAGCGCAATGGCGCTTCACCGCGCTTTCACCCACTGCGTGCAAGGCAGAGTTCGACATGCGCTTCGAGTTTTCCAGTGGTCTCGTCAATGCCGCGCTGCGTGCGCTCTTCGAAAGCACGAGCCGCGAAATGGTGGCGGCGATCTGTCGTCGTGCGGAGCAGTGCTATGGGCGGCGTTGAAAACAATAACGACACCATCATGGTGGAAGTCGCCTACGCGCTTCCCGACCGGCAACGCATCCTCACGTTGGAGGTCAGCCGTGGCACTACTGCATTCGAAGCAGTAGTGAAGTCGGGCATCACGCAGGAGTTTCCCGAGATCGATCTCGCCACGGCGACCATGGGAGTGTTCGCCAAGATCCTCGATGGCAAGGTATTGCCCTCACCCAAGGATTACCAACTCAAGCCGCGCGACCGCGTGGAAATCTACCGGCCGCTGATTGCCGATCCCAAGATCGCTCGCGCCCAGCGCGCCGCCAGGGCCAAGCAAGGCAAATAAGAAAGTTGCTGTTACCCAGGCGAGCGGCTGTTACTGCTGCTGCGACGTGGCGGAATCGCTGCTTGGACGGACGCTGCTGAACTGGTTGTTTTCCGGCGTCTGCTGGAAGTCGCCTTCGAAGTGCGTCAGCTGGTTGTTCTCGAAGTACAGCGTGAGGCGCTCCTGCACGCGTTCACCGCCGCCGGGCTGGAAACTGTAGATGTAGTCCCAGCGATCCTGGTGGAAGGTGTCGCGCACGAGAGGCGTGCCGAGGATGAAGATGACTTGGTTCTTGGTAAGGCCCGGCCGAAGCTGGTCCACCATCTTCTGGGTGATGATGTTGCCCTGCGGGATGTCGATACGGTAGACGCCCGGAAAACTGAAGGACGATACCGAACCACAGCCGCCTAGCATTAAGGCGCTGACGCAGAGCAGGACTCGCGTGAACTGACTGTTGTAGTTAATGCGCAACATCTCTCTACGTTGGCTTGCCAAGTGGACTTGGATTTACTTACCTGAGGAACGCGGCATAATACCCCAAACCCAAAATTTGTGTCAGTCCGGCGGGGTTCACCCCCTATGTAGTACACCGGACAGCGGCCCCGTGTCCGTGGCCCAATAGGAGTAAGCGATGAGCGGAGAAAATCAGGAATTGCGCAAGGCGGGGCTCAAGGTCACGTTGCCCAGAGTCAAGATCATGCAGATTCTGGAAGCTGCCCGGGACCGTCACCTCAGCGCGGAAGACGTCTACAAGGCCTTGCGCGATGCCGATGAGGATGTGGGGCTTGCCACCGTTTATCGCGTGCTCACTCAGTTCGAAAGTGCTGGGCTCGTGCAACGCCACCATTTCGAAGGCGGCCATTCCGTATTCGAAATGCGCCCCGAAGAACATCACGATCACATCGTATGCACTAAGTGCGGACGCGTGGAAGAGTTCATCGACGAAGTGATTGAGGAGCGTCAAGAACAGATGGCGAAGAAGCTCGGCTTCACCATCAGCGATCACTCACTCTACATCTACGGGCTCTGCGCCAACTGCCAGGTGCCCTGAGCCTCAAGCTCCAAGTCCCAGTAGTTCTTGTGCATGCGCCAACGACTGGCGTGATTGTTCATCTCCCCCCAGCATGCGCGAGATTTCCGAGATCCGTTGCGAACGATCCAGCGCCACCAAGGTGGTGCTGGTCGTCTTGCCGTCCGACGACTTGCTCACCAAAAGATGCTGATCGGCCTGCGCCGCCACCTGTGCCTGATGCGTGACGCACAGCACCTGACCGCGTTTGCCGAGCTCGTGCAATAGTTCACCTACCGCGCGCGCAGTGGCGCCGCCGATGCCTACGTCCACTTCGTCGAATACCAGCGCGGGGATGCGGCTGGTCTGTGCCGTGACCACCTGGATCGCGAGGCTGATGCGCGACAGCTCGCCACCGGAGGCGATCTTGATCAGCGGCTTCGCCGGCTGACCGGGGTTGGTGCTCACCAGGAATTCGACGTGGTCATGGCCGCGCGCCGAGGGCGTGCCGTTGGGATCGGTATTCAGTGCTACTTCGAAGCGAGAGCTGGCCATGCCGAGCTCGGCGAGACGAGCATTCACTGCCGTGCTCAAACGTTTACCGGCCTGGGCGCGCGCCTTGCTGAGCGCAGCAGCCAGTTTGTGATACGCCTGCAAGGCCTTTTCATGCTGAGCCTGCAAAGCGGCAAGTCTGCCATCTGCGCCGCTGATGCTGGCGAGGCGGTCGCGTAGGGTTCGAGCGTGTTCGTAGAGCGCTTGCGGTTCCACGCGGTGCTTGCGCGCCAAGCGGTGGATCAGGCCCAGGCGCTCGTCCACTTCGGCGAGGCGCTCCGGGTTGAGCTCGACACGATCGAGTGCCTTGTTCAATACGTGCGAGGCTTCCTCCACCTGGATCAGTGCGCTCGACAGCATGTTGTGCGCTTCGCTGAGCTCGGGCGTCTGGTAGGGCAGGGTTTCCATCATGCTGCAGGCCCGGCGCAGACTCTGCTCGATGTTGCCCTCGTCCGCCTCGCTGCACAGTTGTACCAGGCCCTGCAGGGCAGTCCTTGCAGTATCGGCATGACTGAGCTGGGCATGTTCCTGCTCCAGGGCGGGGAGTTCGTTCTCGACCAGGCGTGCCTCGTCCAATTCCTTGACCTGAAAGGTCAGGAGTTCCACCTGGGCGGCGTCGGCTTGTTGGGCCTGGCTAAGCGCTTCGATTTCCTGGGTGAGCTGACGCAATTCCTGTGCGGCTTCGGCCACCTGGTGGCTCGGTGCTTCCAGTCCACCAAAGGCGTCCAGCAGACGTTGGTGGGTGGCGACCTTGAGCAGCGACTGATGTTCGTGCTGGCTGTGGATGTCGATCAGCATCTCGCCCAGCGTGCGCAGCTCAGCGAGAGTCGTGGGTTGCCCGTTGATGTAGGCACGCGAGCGCCCATCTCGACTCAACACGCGCCGCAGGATGCAAAGATCCTCCGCCTCTGGATAATCGTGCTCCTGCAACCATTTGGCGGCTTCGGGCTGCCCTTGAAGGCTGAAGGTGGCGCTGATGTCGGCGCGCTCCTCGCCGGTGCGGATCACGTCGAGGTCGGCGCGATCGCCCAGAGCGAGGCCTAGTGCATCCAGCATGATGGACTTGCCGGCGCCGGTCTCACCGGTGATGGCAGTCATCCCGGGTTGGAGTTCCAGGTCGAGCTTGGCAACGAGGGCGAAGTTCTGAATCGTGAGCTGTACGAGCATAAGGCCGGCGGGGTGTTCGGATTGCCTGATTGTAGTGGAAGCCCTTGCAAATTACCCCTCGCCATCCTGGCGATGAGAGTGACGAGAGATATGAAGATCGGGCCTTGAATCTCAATACCCCGACCCCATATCGCGCCGAGTTTTATTGACGCTATGTAAACGTAGGGCAGGAGGAAGTGATGGTCGACGAACCGCAGGATAAGGTCAGCCCCGAGGCTGAGGCCGCGCAGGTGGATGCTAACGCACAGGAAGGTGTCCAGCAGGAACCAGCCGCGGGCGAGGTGGATGAGCTGGCCGAGCGCATCCAGGAAGCGGTGAACGCGGCCCTCGCCGAGCAACGCGACATGGTGTTGCGGGCCCAGGCCGAGTTGCAGACCATGCGTCGCCGTTGCGAAGCGGATGTCGAAAAGGCACACAAATTCGCCTTGGAAAAATTCAGTGCCGAGCTGCTGTCCGTGGTGGACAACCTCGAGCGAGCCCTGGCGTCCAAGCCGAGCGACAATGTCGATCCCGCCGTGACCGCCTTGTTCGAAGGCGTGGAACTGACGCTGAAGGGGCTGCTCGACACCTTCGGCAAGTACAACATCCAACAGATCGACCCGCAGGGTGCTCCCTTCGATCCGCAGGAGCATGAGGCCATCGCCATGGTGCCGAACCCTGCCGTGGAGCCGAACACCGTGGTCGACGTGATGCAGAAGGGCTACTCGCTCAATGGTCGCATCCTGAGACCGGCCCGGGTCGTAGTGGCAAAAGCGTCGTAAGCGGCACGATTCCCCACAAATTTCAGGGATTTCCCCTTGAATTCAGTGTGGACGGATCAATATAGCCAGGCAGTTTGACCGCAACTCTCGAGCATAAGAAGCGGTTGAAATAAAACAGAATTTGCAGTCAGCGGAGAGCATACATGGGCAAAATCATCGGCATCGACTTGGGGACTACCAACTCCTGCGTAGCCATCATGGAGGGCGGTAAGGCCCGAGTCATCGAAAACTCCGAAGGTGATCGCACGACTCCTTCCATCATCGCCTACACCGAAGACGGGGAGATCCTCGTCGGTCAGCCCGCCAAGCGTCAGGCTGTCACCAACCCCAAGAACACCCTGTTCGCGGTCAAGCGTCTGATCGGTCGTCAGTTCAAGGACGATGTCGTACAGAAAGACATCTCCATGGTGCCGTACACGATCACCAAGGCCGACAACGGTGACGCCTGGGTGGAAGTGCGTGGCGAAAAACTGGCTCCGCCGCAGATTTCTGCCCAAGTACTGAAAAAGATGAAGAAGACCGCCGAGGACTACCTGGGCGAGCCGGTCACGGCTGCCGTGGTCACGGTACCGGCCTACTTCAACGACGCACAGCGTCAGGCTACCAAGGACGCCGGTAAGATCGCCGGCCTCGACGTCAAACGCATCATCAACGAGCCCACTGCCGCGGCCCTGGCCTACGGCATGGACAAGAAGGCTGGTGACTCCACCATCGCGGTATACGACCTCGGTGGCGGTACCTTCGACATCTCGATCATCGAGATCGCCGAAACCGACGGTGAGCACTCCTTCGAAGTGTTGTCCACCAACGGTGACACCTTCCTCGGGGGTGAAGACTTCGACCTGCGCCTGATCGAATACCTGGCGGACGACTTCAAGAAGTCCACCGGCATCGACTTGCACAACGACCCGCTGGCCCTGCAGCGTCTGAAGGAAGCTGCCGAGAAGGCCAAGATCGAGCTGTCCTCTGCCCAGCAGACCGAAGTGAATCTGCCGTACATCACGGCCGACGCCACCGGTCCGAAGCACTTGGTGGTCAAACTGACCCGCTCCAAGCTGGAATCTCTGGTAGAGGATCTGGTCAACCGTACGCTCGAGCCGGTCAAAGTGGCGCTGAAAGACGCAGGTCTGTCCGTCTCCGACATCGACGACGTGATCCTGGTCGGTGGTCAGACCCGCATGCCGCTGGTGCAGAAGAAAGTGGCCGAGTTCTTCGGCAAAGAGCCGCGTAAGGACGTCAACCCCGACGAAGCCGTGGCGCTGGGCGCTGCCGTACAGGCTGCGGTACTGGCCGGTGAAGTCACCGACGTGCTGCTGCTCGACGTCACCCCGCTGTCCCTCGGCATCGAAACCTTGGGCGGTGTGGCCACCGTGCTGATCGAGAAGAACACCACGATCCCCTGCAACAAGAAGCAGGTATTCTCGACCGCCGAAGACAACCAGAGCGCCGTGACGATCCACGTCGTGCAGGGCGAGCGCAAGCGCGCCGCGGACAACAAGTCGCTGGGTCGCTTCGATCTCACCGACATTCCGCCGGCTCCGCGTGGCATGCCGCAGATCGAGGTCAGCTTCGACCTCAACGCCGACGGCATCCTGAACGTGAGCGCGAAGGACTTGGCCACCGGCAAGCAGCAGAGCATCGTGATCAAGCCCTCGAGCGGTCTGTCCGATGAAGAGATCGACAGAATGGTGCGCGAGGCTGAATCGCACGCGGCCGAAGACAAGAAATTCGAAGAGCTCATCACCGCCCGCAACCAGGCGGATGGTCTGATCCACGCCACCAAGAAAACGCTCAACGAAGCGAAGGACAAGGTGACGGAAGACGAGAAGAGCAAGATCGAAAGCGCCATCAGCGCACTGGAAGCCGCCGTGAAGGGCGACGATCTGGCCGAGATCAAGGCCAAGACCGAAGCTCTGAGCGAGGCCTCCGGCGGTCTGGCACAGCGTTTGTATGCTGAAGCTGCAGCAGCGCAGCAGAATGCTGGGGCGGCAGGTAACGCTGCTGGCGGCGCGTCGTCGAACAAGTCGGGCGGCGGCGATGCCGTCGACGCCGAGTTCGAAGAAGTCAAAGACGATAAATAAGGCAGTTCCGCTACGGCGGGTGTAAGTTGATGAAAACTGACGGAGGATGCTCCGTCAGTTTTCGTGTGTTCGAGAAAAACGATCTGGAAGCGGCATGCAAAAACGGGATTACTACGAAGTACTGGGGGTGGAACGCGGATGCTCCGAGCAGGAGTTGAAGAAAGCCTACCGCCGCATCGCCATGAAGTATCATCCCGATCGCAATCCTGGCGACGCCGAGGCCGAAGCCCGCTTCAAGGAGGCCAACGAGGCCTACGAGGTTCTGTCCGATCCCGACAAGCGCGCGTCCTATGACCAGTTCGGCCACTCCGGCATGAATGGTCACATGGGTGGTGGTCACGCTGGTTTCGGTGACATCTTCGGCGACATTTTCGGTGACATCTTCGGCGGAGGTCGTCGCAGCCACGTGCAGCGAGGTTCCGATCTCAGCTACACGCTCGAACTCTCCCTCGAAGACGCCGTCCGCGGTACCACCGTCAAGATCCGCATTCCGACCCGCGTCACCTGTACCACCTGCGATGGCACGGGCGCCCGCCGCGGCAGCACGCCCGAAAACTGCATCACCTGTGGTGGTGTGGGTCAGGTGCGCATGCGTCAGGGGCCGTTCTCGGTACAGCAGACCTGCCCTCGCTGTCACGGTGCGGGCAAGACCATCAAGGATCCCTGCCACGTGTGCCATGGTCGTGGCGCCGTGCAGGAGAACAAGACTCTCTCCGTCAAAGTGCCGGCCGGTGTCGATACCGGAGACCGCATCCGTCTCACCGGCGAAGGTGAAGCGGGCATCCACGGTGGTCCGCCCGGCGATCTCTACGTACAGATCTCCATCAAGGAGCACCCGATCTTCACCCGCGACGGTGCCAACCTGTTGTGCGAGATCCCGATCAGCTTCGTGGATGCCGCGCTCGGTGGTGAGCTCGAGGTGCCCACGCTGGATGGCCGCGTGAAGCTCAAGATTCCGCCGGAAACCCAGACCGGTAAGCTCTTCCGCCTGCGCGAGAAGGGCGTTACTCCCGTGCGTGGCGGTCCGACTGGCGACCTCCTGTGCCGGGTGGTGGTGGAGACTCCGGTCAACCTCACGCGCCGCCAGAAAGAACTCCTGCAAGAATTCCGCGAAATCGAAGAAAGCAGCGGCCACCGTCAGAACCCGCGCAAGACGAGCTGGTTCGATGGCGTCAAGAATTTCGTGGACTCCCTGAAGTCCTGATAGACAAGGAACACCTATGTTGAGAATCGCCGTGGCCGGCGCCAAGGGGCGCATGGGCAAGAGCATCCTCGAAGCCATTGCAGCGACCGAGGGCGTCACGCTGGGCGCTGCTTCCGTGCGTCCCGGCGACCCGTTGGTCGGGCTGGACATCTGCCAGGCGCTGGGTTTGCCCGGCACCGGCGTCAAGGCGGTGGCCGATCTGCGTGAGGCGCTGGATCGGTTCGACGTCCTCATCGACTTCACTTCTCCCGCTGCCACGCTCGAGCACCTCAGCTACTGCGCGCCGGCGGGCAAGCACCTCGTGATCGGCACCACTGGTTTCACACCGGAGCAGAAGCAAGCCATTACCGATGCCAGTCGCGACACTGCCATCGTCTTTGCGCCCAACATGAGCGTGGGCGTGAATCTGTGCTTCAAGCTGCTGGAGCTGGCAGCGCGTGTGATCGGCGAAGACTCCGACATCGAAATCTACGAAGCCCATCACCGCTTCAAGCAGGACGCGCCCTCGGGCACCGCCCTGAAGATGGGTGAAGTGGTGGCGCAGGCGCTGGGACGTGATCTCGCCGAATGCGCCGTCTACGGACGCGAGGGGCAGACCGGCGTGCGCGATCGCAAGACCATCGGCTTCGCCACCGTCCGTGCAGGTGACATCGTCGGCGATCACACCGTGATGTTTGCGTCCCCAGGCGAGCGCGTGGAAATCACGCACAAGTCCTCGAGCCGCATGACCTACGCCAAGGGCTCGCTGCGTGCCGCGCTCTGGTTGCAGGGCAAGACCAGTGGGCTCTATTCGATGCAGGACGTGCTCGGACTCTGATGAGCTCGAGTGTCGAGAAATACGGAGAAACGGCGCAAAAGGAAATAAGCGTTGGACAAGGCTTTCTCGGTTTTCATAAAATAGCCGCTCAGTATGAACGGCACTGAGACAGCAACTCTCCAGTTCTTCTACAGGACACCGGAAAAAGCGGAATGAGCAACAGGCATTCCGCTTTTTTTTAGGCGCCGCAGATGCGGCCCGCTGTTTAGGTAGTCGTTCAACTCTCTAGCGTTACTGCGTTACCTTGCTTCGGCTTCATTACCATTTCTGATGGATGGCGGGCGACTGCCCAGGCCAAGCGTAGCGTGCAACTTGCGCTCACAGCTGACGAGGACACAACTTTGGCAACAGCTTCGTACAACCCTGCGCTCCTGGTGCTGGCGGACGGCTCCGTCTTCACTGGTATTTCCATCGGCGCCGAAGGTCTTTCCGTGGGAGAAGTGGTCTTCAACACATCGATGACCGGCTACCAGGAAATTCTCACCGATCCTTCGTACGCCAAACAGATCGTCACTCTGACCTATCCCCACATCGGCAACACCGGCACCACGCCGGAAGATGACGAGTCCGACCGCGTCTGGGCCTCGGGACTCGTGATCCGCAATCTGCCCTTGCTCGCCAGCAACTTCCGCAATCGGCAGAACCTCGATGCCTATCTGAAGGAGCGCAACGTCGTTGCCATCGCCGAAATCGACACGCGCCGCCTCACGCGTCTTCTGCGTGAAAAAGGTGCGCAGAACGGCTGTCTGTTCGCCGGTGCCGAAGTGGCTGCGGACATCGAAGCTGCGAAGGCCAAAGCTCTGCAGGCCGCACGCGAATTCCCGGGTCTCGTCGGCATGGATCTGGCGAAGGTCGTTTCCTGCAAGGAGCGCTATGAGTGGCGTGAAGGTTCTTGGAAGCTGGGGCAGGGCCACATTACGCCTGAGCACTCTCCGCATCATGTCGTTGCCTATGACTTCGGCGTCAAACGCAACATTCTGCGCATGCTGGCAGACCGCGGTTGCCGCGTGACCGTCGTGCCCGCGCAGACCCCGGCCAGCGAAGTGCTGGCCATGAATCCCGATGGCGTATTCCTCGCCAATGGCCCTGGCGATCCGCAGCCTTGCGATTACGCGATTGCCGCGATTCAGGAAATTCTCAAAACCGACCTGCCTGTGTTCGGCATCTGTCTCGGCCATCAGCTGCTCGGTCTGGCCTGTGGTGCGCGCACGGTAAAAATGCCCACTGGCCATCACGGTGCGAACCACCCGGTGCAGGACCTCGAGACCGGTCGTGTCTACATCACCAGCCAGAACCATGGCTTCGCGGTGGATGAGGCGACTTTGCCCACCAACGTCGTGGCGACGCACAAATCGCTCTTCGACGGTACCTTGCAGGGCATCCACCTCACCGACAAGCCCGCCTTCGGCTTCCAGGGCCATCCCGAAGCCAGCCCGGGTCCGCATGACATCGCGCCGGTTTTTGACCATTTCATCCAACTCATCGAGCAGCGCAAGCAAACTGCCCGCAAGTGAGGTCTGACGAATACAGCCATGCCAAAACGCACAGACATCAAGAGCATTCTCATCATCGGCGCTGGTCCCATCGTGATCGGCCAGGCCTGTGAGTTCGACTATTCCGGCGCTCAGGCCTGTCAGGCGCTGCGTGAAGAGGGTTACCGGATCATTCTGGTGAACTCCAACCCCGCCACCATCATGACCGATCCCAACATGGCCGATGCCACCTACATCGAGCCGGTCAACTGGCGCACGATCGAAAAGATCATCGAAAAAGAGCGCCCCGATGCCATCCTGCCCACCATGGGCGGTCAGACCGCACTCAACTGCGCGCTCGATCTCGACAAGCACGGTGTACTCGAGAAATACGGTGTCGAGCTGATCGGTGCCAAGAAAGACGCGATCAACAAGGCCGAAGACCGCATGCTGTTCGACCAGTGCATGGTCGAAATCGGCTTGGCAACGCCGCGTCACGAGCTGGCGCACAGCATGGAAGAAGCCTTCGCCGTACAGGAAAAACTGGGCTTCCCATGCATCATCCGTCCGTCCTTCACGCTGGGCGGAAGCGGCGGTGGCATCGCCTACAACAAAGAAGAATTCGAAGACATCTGTCGTCGCGGTTTGGATCTGTCGCCGACCAATGAGCTGTTGATCGACGAATCGCTCATCGGTTGGAAAGAGTACGAGCTCGAAGTCGTTCGCGACCGCAACGACAACTGCATCATCGTGTGCAGCATCGAAAACCTCGATCCGATGGGAATCCATACCGGTGATTCCATTACGGTGGCGCCGGCACAGACCCTGACCGACAAGGAATATCAGATCCTGCGCAATGCGGCGATTGCAGTACTGCGCAAGATCGGTGTGGAAACCGGCGGCTCCAACGTACAGTTCGCCGTGAACCCGAAAGATGGTCGTCTCGTTGTGATCGAGATGAATCCGCGCGTGTCGCGCTCGTCTGCACTTGCGTCCAAGGCCACCGGCTTCCCGATTGCGCGCGTGGCTGCGAAGCTCGCCGTGGGCTACACACTCGACGAACTCCGCAACGAAATCACCGGTGGTGTCACGCCGGCTTCGTTCGAGCCGACCATCGACTACGTCGTCACCAAGATTCCGCGCTTTACCTTCGAGAAATTCCCGCAGGCCCCCGATCGTCTGACCACTCAGATGAAGTCGGTCGGCGAAGTGATGGCCATTGGTCGTACCTTCCAGGAGTCGATGCAGAAAGCACTGCGCGGCATGGAAACCGGCATCTGTGGTTTCGATCCCATCCTCGACAACGAAGCGAGCGATGCGCAGGAACGCCTGATGTGGGAACTGAAGGATCCGGGCGCCGATCGCATTCGTTACGTAGGTGATGCTTTCCGTCGCGGCATGAGCGTCGAGGAAGTTCACAACCTCACCGGCATCGATCCGTGGTTCCTCGTTCAGATCGAAGACATCATCAAGGAAGAACTGGCGCTTTCCGGCAAGTCGCTCGAATCACTCGACAAGGACACGCTCTATCGTCTGAAACGCAAAGGTTTCTCCGACCTGCGTCTCGCGAAGGTGTTGGGTGTGAAGGAAGCTGCTGTGCGCGAGCATCGTCACGCGCTCGGCATTCGTCCGGTCTACAAGCGCGTCGATACCTGCGCCGCCGAGTTCCAGTCCAAGACCGCCTACATGTATTCCTGCTATGAAGAGGAATGCGAAGCCGATCCGAGCGATCGCAAGAAGATCGTCGTGCTTGGCGGCGGTCCGAACCGTATCGGTCAGGGCATCGAGTTCGACTACTGCTGCGTGCATGCAGCACTTGCTGTACGCGAAGAGGGGTACGAGGCCATCATGGTCAACTGCAACCCCGAGACGGTGTCTACGGACTTCAACATCTCCGATCGTCTGTACTTCGAACCGGTCACGCTGGAAGACGTACTCGAGATCGTGCATCTCGAGAAACCCGCTGGTGTGATCGTGCAGTTCGGTGGCCAGACGCCGCTCAAGCTCGTCACCAGTCTGGAAAAACTGGGTGTGCCGATCATCGGTACTTCGCCCGATGCGATCGACCGTGCCGAAGACCGCGAACGTTTCCAGCACATGATCCAGAAACTGGGCCTGAAACAGCCGCCCAACAGCACTGTGCGCAGTCTGGAACAGGCGGTCAGCGAAGCTGCGAAGATCGGCTATCCCTTGGTCGTGCGTCCTTCCTACGTGTTGGGCGGTCGCGCCATGGAGATCGTCTACAACGAGGCCGAACTGCGTCGTTACATCAATGAAGCGGTGAACGTTTCCAACGAAAGCCCGGTACTGCTCGACTACTTCCTGAACGCCGCGATCGAGATCGACGTCGACGTCGTGAGTGATGGCAAGGAAGTGGTGGTGGGCGCCATCATGCAGCACATCGAACAGGCAGGCGTGCACTCAGGTGACTCTGCCTGCTCGTTGCCGCCCTACAGTCTGCCGGCAGAAGTGCAGGACAAGATCCGCGCGCAGTGCATTCAGCTGGCGCGCGAACTGGGCGTCGTCGGTTTGATGAACTCCCAGTTGGCCTATCAGGATGGCGAGATCTATGTCATCGAGGTCAACCCGCGTGCATCGCGTACCGTGCCCTTCGTTTCCAAGTGCATCGGCCACTCGCTCGCCAAGATTGCAGCGAAATGCATGATCGGTATTTCCCTGCAGGAGCAGAACTTCACGCGCGAAATCGTGCCGCCGTTCTATTCCGTGAAGGAAGCCATCTTCCCGTTCAACAAGTTCCCGGGTGTCGACCCGATTCTCGGGCCCGAGATGAAGTCGACCGGCGAAGTGATGGGATCGGGCAGTTCCTTCGCCGAGGCTTTCTATAAATCGCAGAGCCTCGATGAAGAGAACATCAATCTCAACGGTACGGCCTTCATCAGTGTCAGAGATGCCGACAAGCCGCAGCTGCCGACCATCGCGCGCAACCTGCACGAGCTCGGTTTCCGCTTGGTTGCAACGCGCGGCACCGCCAAGGTGATCGCCGACGCCGGCATTCCTGTTGAAGCGGTCAACAAAGTGATGGAAGGGCGCCCGCACATTGTGGATATGTTGAAAAACGATGAGATTGATCTTATCGTCAACACCACTGAAGGCCGCCAGGCCATTGCAGATTCCGCCACCATCCGCAGTACCGCTCTCCGTCATCGAGTCTACTGCAGCACAACCCTCGCCAGTGCCATGGCGCTGCATGAAGCGCTGCTGTTCGGCGGAAACATTTCCGTGAACAGCTTGCAGGATCTGCACAAACTGGCCGGCTGAGGCCTAGCTCTTACAAGACTCACGTGTCGCGCCATCGCGTGACGCGTGGGTCTTTTGCAGTATTTTTTTGGAAAGCCCAGGGCGGTTGCGCCCGTGATTCTGCGGGTGCGCCCGAGTTGAGTCATGAGAAGAATTGCGTAGTGAGAACCTAAGCGCCATGAGAAAAGTACCCATGACCGTGGGCGGAGCCGAACGTCTCCGTGCGGAACTGAACGAACTGAAGAACGTCACGCGTCCGCGCATCGTGCAGGCGATCGCCGAAGCGCGTGAACACGGCGATCTCAGAGAGAACGCGGAGTATCACGCTGCGCGCGAGCAGCAGAGTTTCTGCGAAGGACGCATCAAGGAAATCGAAGGCAAGCTGGCCGATTCCGAGATCATCGACGTCACCAAGATCCCCAACACCGGCAAGGTGATCTTCGGTGTGACGGTGCGTCTGTATAACGTCGACACCGAAGAAACCGTTACCTACCAGATCGTGGGTGAGGACGAGGCCGACGTGAAGAACGGCAAGATTTCTGTCGGTTCCCCGGTGGCGCGCGCCCTGATGGGTAAGAAGGAAGGTGACGAGATCGTGGTGAAGGCACCGAGTGGCGACATCACCTATGAAATCGAGAAGGTGGAGCACATCTAATTGGATGATCTGCCAAGGACCTGCATCGCAGGTCCTTGCGAATCGGTGCTGCGGACTCAGTTCAGCAGCATCTTGTAGCGATGCAGGTTGGAGAGTTCGGGTTTGACCTTCAACGCCTTGCGCAGCAGAAGGGCCATATGACCAGCCACCTGGATCACTTCGGCGCCAGTGCGATCACAGATTTCCTCGATCAGCGCCGCCTTCTCTTCCCGATCCTCGGCCAGAACCCGCACCTTGATCAGTTCATGATCGTTCAGGGCGCGTTCGATCTCGGCCAATACTTTGTCGGAAAGTCCGTTGCTGATGATGACGATGGGCTGCAGTTTGTGACCGATGGCGCGGTACTGCCGGCGTAAAGAGTTGTCGCTGCGCATGCTGAGTTCCAATTCAAAGGGTGGCTATTCTACCTCAGAGCTCGCTCTGACGCTGACCAACTGCGTGATGCAAGCACAGTTGGTTCCTCCCTGTGTCGGCGTCTTGCAATTGCGGTTTCCTTGCCCAATATCAGCATCTGGCATCGTCCGTGCGGGGCCTTTCGTGTCATCCAGGGATGGGATGCAGGCATTTAGGCTGGAGCGTGGCGCCCCGAATTGCCGCCAGGCGCTCCAACTGAGCTGAACTGCGTCACACGCCCGTCAGCCTAGGGTCTTCGCCGATAGGATCGGCGCGCTTTTCGTGCCAGAATGCGCAGGACTCTGCCTGCCGCGACCCTACGAGGCCGCTGCATGGCGTCCCCCGTTCGTTCGGCGGGGTGTCGTGCGACTATGTGGCAGCAAGACTGCCAGGTGAGGATAAGCACTTGAATGACATGGTAAAAAACCTGCTGTTATGGATGGTCATAGCCGCCGTGCTCCTGACTGTCTTCCAAAATTTCAGCCAGCCTTCGAATTCGAATGAGCTGATCTACTCCGATTTCATCCGTGAAGTGCAGGCAGGTCAGGTCAGCGAAGTGACCATCAGTGGCTGGAACATTACCGGCCGTAAGATCAACGGGCAGGTGTTTTCCACTTATCGTCCCTACATGGACGATCCCAAGTTGATGGACGACCTCCTCGCGCACAACGTACAGGTGCGCGCCAGCGAGCCCGAGCAGCAGAGCGTCTGGACGCAGTTGCTCGTCGCCAGCTTCCCCATCCTGATCATCATCGCCGTCTTCATGTTCTTCATGCGGCAGATGCAGGGCGGTGGTGTCGGCGGCAAGGGCGGGCCCATGGCTTTCGGTAAGAGCAAAGCCAAGATGCTCACGGAAGACCAGGTGAAGGTGACCTTCGCCGACGTGGCCGGGGTGGATGAAGCCAAAGAAGACGTCAAAGAGCTCGTAGATTTCCTGCGCGAACCCGATAAGTTCCAGCGCCTCGGGGGGCGCATCCCGCGTGGTGTGCTGATGGTGGGTCAGCCGGGTACCGGTAAGACCCTGCTCGCCAAGGCCATCGCCGGCGAAGCCAAGGTGCCTTTCTTCTCCATCTCCGGTTCCGACTTCGTCGAAATGTTCGTCGGTGTGGGTGCGTCGCGTGTCCGCGACATGTTCGATCAGGCCAAGAAGCAGTCGCCCTGCATCATCTTCATCGACGAGATCGATGCCGTGGGTCGTCACCGTGGCGCCGGCGTCGGCGGTGGTCATGACGAACGCGAACAGACCCTGAACCAGCTGCTGGTGGAGATGGATGGCTTCGAAGGCAATGACGGGGTAATCGTGATCGCTGCCACCAACCGTCCGGACGTGCTTGATCCGGCGCTGCTGCGTCCCGGTCGTTTCGACCGTCAGGTAGTGGTCGGTCTGCCCGACATCCGCGGTCGTGAACAGATTCTGAAAGTGCACATGCGCAAGGTGCCGCTGTCCGAGGGGGTCAAAGAATCCGTCCTCGCTCGTGCGACGCCTGGCTTCTCCGGTGCCGACCTCGCCAACCTCGTGAACGAGGCTGCTCTCTTCGCGGCACGTGCCGGCAAGACACGCGTGACGATGGAGGAATTCGAGAAGGCCAAGGACAAGATCATGATGGGTGCCGAGCGCAAGACCATGGTCATGTCCGACAAAGAGAAGCTCAACACCGCCTACCACGAAGCCGGCCACGCCATCGTGGGCCTGCTGATGCCGGAACACGACCCCGTTTACAAGGTCAGCATCATTCCGCGCGGTCGCGCACTGGGTGTGACGATGTTCCTGCCCGAGGAAGATCGCTACAGCCACAGCAAGCAGAGCATCCTCAGCAAGATCTGCAGCATGTACGGCGGCCGCATCGCCGAAGAGCTGACGCTGGGGCCGGACGGTGTGACCACTGGTGCGTCCAACGACATTCAGCGTGCCACGCAGATGGCGCAGAACATGGTCCGCAAGTGGGGCTTGTCCGAGCGTCTTGGTCCGCTGCAGTACGACGACGAACAGGAAGAACTGTTCCTCGGTCGTCCTGGCGGTGGCAGCAGCAAGGTGCTTTCCGCCGAGACGCAGCGCGCCATCGACGAGGAAGTGCGCGCCATCGTCGACAGTTGCTACGCGCGCGCCAAGCAGATCCTGCTGGACAACCGCGACAAGCTGGAAGCCATGAAGGACGCTCTGCTCGAATACGAAACCATCGATGCCGATCAGATCGCGGACATCATGGCTGGACGCAAACCACGTCCGCCGGCCGACTGGTATGACGATGACTATCGTTCCGGTCGTCCTGCCGTGGACAACGCTGGCCAGAGCGAAGCCAAGCCCTCCATCGGGGCTCCTGCCAGCGAACACTGAGGACTTTGGTAGTAACGAAAGGAGCTCTCAGGAGCTCCTTTTTTTATTGAGTCTTTTCTTCTCGTGGCGCAGTCCTGCGCCGAACGTACTTTGAAGCAACCGCACGATGAAAAACTCTCGCACGCACTTCGATTTTGCCGGTAAAAAGTTGCCGCTCGACGAACCCCAGGTAATGGGCATTCTCAACCTGACGACCGATTCCTTCTCCGATGGCGGTGAACTGCTCGATGGCGGCAAACCGCAATTGGACGCAATACTGCAGCGTGCGGAAAGCATGGTGCTTGCAGGAGCCACGTTCCTCGACCTGGGCGGTGAATCGACTCGTCCTGGTGCTACCGGCGTTAGTGAGGCGGAAGAGCTGGACCGCGTATTACCGGTCCTCGAGGCGCTGAAGGCGCGCTTCGATGTGGTCATCTCGCTCGACACCAGTAGTCCTGCGCTCATGCGTGAAGGTGCGCGGCTTGGTGCGGGTTTGATCAACGATGTACGTTCCCTGAGTCGCGAAGGTGCGCTCGAGGCGGCGGTAGAAACCGGACTGCCTGTCTGTCTCATGCACATGCAGGGCGAGCCACGTACGATGCAGCAGGCGCCACACTACGAGGACGTGGTCAAGGAAGTAACCGACTATCTGCTCGAGCGCGCGCAGCAATGTGAAGCCGCCGGCATCACGCGCGACAAACTGCTGCTCGATCCCGGCTTTGGCTTTGGCAAGAATCTTCAGCACAACCTGACCCTTTTGCATTATCTGGAACGACTGGTAATAAGCGACTTCCCTTTGCTCATAGGGGTTTCCCGTAAACGCATGCTGGGGGAAATCACCGGCAAGAAAGAAAAAGACCGTATTTTTGCGGGTATCGCGGCCGCGGTTATTGCCGTAAATAAGGGAGCGTGGATAATCCGGACGCACGACGTGGCAGCCACCGTCGATGCAGTAAAGGTCTGTCGCGAAGTGTCGCACGTGGGCTCGGCAGTCTGACAACGTCCACGCGGCGTGTGCACAGGGAGAAAAACAGCGTGAAAAAATACTTCGGTACAGACGGCATTCGCGGCACGGTCGGTGTCTACCCCATCACGCCTGATTTCGTGCTGAAACTGGGTTGGGCCACCGGCAAGGTCTTTGCGCAACAGGGTAAGTGTAAGGTCCTCATCGGCAAGGACACGCGTATTTCCGGCTACATGTTCGAAGCCGCGCTCGAAGCGGGTCTAGCTTCTGCCGGCGTCGATATCAACATGCTCGGCCCGATGCCCACGCCAGCCGTTGCCTATCTGACGAGCACCTTCGGTGCGCAGGCCGGCATCGTCATCAGCGCTTCGCACAATCCGCATCACGACAACGGCATCAAGTTCTTTTCTCCCAAGGGCACCAAGTTGCCCGATGAAGTCGAAGCCGCAATCGAAGCGGCGATGGATCAAGACTTCACCATCGTGCCGTCGGAACAGATCGGCAAGGTTTCGCGCATCGTGGATGCAGCCGGTCGCTACATCGAATTCTGCAAAAGCACCTATAAACACGGCGAAAAGCTCAAGGGTTTGAAGATCGTGCTCGACTGCGCGCACGGCGCCACCTATCACATTGCGCCGAGCGTGTTCACCGAACTTGGCGCGCAGGTGAGTGTGATCGGCAATCAACCGAACGGTCTCAACATCAACGAGCAGTGTGGCTCCACGCATCCAGCGCGTCTGAAGCAGGAAGTACTGCGCATGCAGGCCGACCTCGGCATCGCCTTCGATGGTGATGGCGATCGCGTGATCATGGTCGATCACACGGGTGCCGAAGTGGACGGCGACGAGTTGCTCTACATCATCGCGCGCTACAAGCTCATGCGCGGCGACGTCACGAGCGGCGTGGTCGGCACACAGATGAGCAATCTGGGTCTCGAGCAGGCACTTACGAGTGCAGGTATTCCCTTCGTGCGCAGCAAGGTGGGTGACCGCTACGTCATGGCTGAACTCTTGAATCGCGGCTGGTACTACGGTGGTGAATCGTCCGGGCACCTGATCTGTCTCGACGCGACGAGCACTGGCGACGGCATCGTCGCTGCTTTGCAGGTGCTGGCTGCCCTGATGGAATCCGGCCGCACGCTGCACGAGCTGAAGCAGGGTATGAGCAAGTTCCCGCAGAAGATGATCAACGTGAAAGTCGCCGACCGCGACAAGCTCAAGAACAATCCGCGCATTGCCGAGCTGGTACAGGAAGCGGAGACCCAGCTCAACGGCAAGGGGCGCGTACTGTTGCGTCCCTCGGGCACCGAGCCTGTCATTCGTGTGATGGTCGAAGGTCAGGATGCGGTGCTCGTCGGCAAGATCGCTCAACACCTCTCCGAGGCGGTCGCCGCCGCCGGCGCTGCTGCCTGAGGCGGCGGCTCGCTAACCGCCAAGCGTTGCTTGCACCAGGCAAAGTCGTTAGACTTGCCAGCCTTTTTTTGGGACGGACGGGACTCGGTGGCAGAGAGATACCTGGTAGCAGCCAACTGGAAGATGAACGGCAGCAAGGCGCAAGCCGTTGCACTTACCACAGAGTTGCTGCAAGCGGGTATTGATTCGCTTGCAATCGACATTGCAATTTGCCCGCCCAGCCCCTATTTGACCGTGGTTGCGCAGCAGCTGGCGTCGAGGTCGGTGAGCCTGGGGGCTCAGAACCTTCACGCAGAGGACAGCGGAGCCTATACCGGCGAAGTGTCGGGTGCGATGCTGACCGATCTCGGTTGCCGCTACGTCATCGTCGGGCATTCGGAACGCCGCGGTATGTGTGGCGAAACCGATGCGATGGTGGCGGACAAGGTCCTCGCCGCGCAACGCAATGGCCTCATCCCCATCGTGTGTGTGGGTGAAAGCGCCGAAGAGCGCGCCAGTGCGCGTTGGCGTGAGGTGATCGAGCGGCAGCTGGCGAGCATCGTGGCTTGTGGCGCCTTCGGTCGCGGCGAGTTGGTCATCGCCTATGAGCCCATTTGGGCCATCGGCACCGGCAACACGGCGAGTCCGGAGCAGGCGCAGGAAGTGCATGCGGCGATCCGAGAATATCTGGCGCAGGCTGGTGTGGAAAACAGCGGTGCCGTGCGCTTGCTCTATGGTGGCAGCGTGAATGCAGGCAACGCTCAGGCGTTGTTCGCAATGCAGGACATCGATGGCGCGCTCGTGGGCGGCGCCTCGTTGAAGGCGGTGGAGTTTGCCAACATCTGCCGCGCCGCGAGTGAAGCGGCACGCAGTTGCAGTTGAAAGGTTGAAGCGCGCTGTGCGGCTGGTTCAAGCGCCGCTGGCGTAACGAGTCGAACACAGAGTCGCGACATAACATCATGGAATTTTTCATCATCATCGTGCACGTGCTGGCTGCGCTGGGAATCGTCGGTCTCGTACTGATGCAGCAAGGCAAGGGTGCCGACATGGGCGCTGCTTTCGGTAGCGGCGCCTCGCAAACGATTTTTGGCAGCGTGGGTAGTGGCAACGTTCTTACGAAATCCACCACCTGGCTGGCCGTAGTGTTCTTTGCAACCAGTCTCGGACTGGCGCTGATTGCGCGCCAGCGTGCTGATCAGGGCATTTCCGATAGCTCCCTGATCCAAGACGTCGAGCAGTTGCAGAGCATCATTCAGCAGAACGCACCTGCTGATGGCGATGTGCCCGGTGCCGTGAATGCGGCGCCTGCTCCTGCTGTGGAAAATGTCGAGCAAGCGGCGCCCGAATCTGCATCAGAAAATGATGCAGAAACGGAAAATGCTCTTGAGTCGACGCAGCAGTAATCGCATAATCGCCGGCCCCATTGCCCAAGTGGTGAAATTGGTAGACACGCTATCTTGAGGGGGTAGTGACTTCGGTCATGCCGGTTCAAATCCGGCCTTGGGCACCAATTACTAACCTCATGATCCGGTGATCATGAGGTTGACTGAGAAGGGCGAGATTCTTACAATGTCCGCCCTCTCGAAACAGAGAGTAGTACTGACGGAATTGTTGCGGGGTGGAGCAGTCTGGCAGCTCGTCGGGCTCATAACCCGAAGGTCGTAGGTTCAAATCCTGCCCCCGCTACCAATTCGGATCGTGATCTTCCGATCCCTCTCAGTAGACAAGGAATCGGGCTCAGTGCCAGATTCAGCCGTACTGGAAAGCCCCTTCAAGGGGCTTTTTCATTCGTAGGCAAAATATACGGATGAGCCGACGGCGCCACTAGAAGATGATGTGTGATCGTTTCCTTCGCGGTGTATTGCACCAGTTCACCGCAGCAGTTCGGTCACGAGAACAAGTAGTAACTGAAGTGGGCCTGGTGCCCATTTTTTATTTGTGGAGCACGCATGAGCGCGCGCGTGGAACAGATTCAAGCCATGGTGGAGCCGGTGCTCGGCGCGCTGGGTTTGCAACTGTGGGGCATCGAATACCTCGGCCAGGGCCGCCACACGCTGCTGCGTGTCTACATCGACAAGCCAGATGGCGTCGACATCGAAGACTGCGCCGAAGCGAGTCGGCAAATCAGCGGTATTTTGGATGTCGAAGATCCGATCAAGACTGAGTACACGCTGGAAGTGTCCTCGCCGGGCATCGAGCGTTTGCTGTTCACGCTCGAGCAATATCGCCAGTACCTCGGAACCGAAATCAAAGTGCGTTTACGGCAGAACTTTGAAGGCCGCCGCAACTACGGCGGTGTGCTGGTGGAAGTCGCCGACGATGAAATCAGCATCGTAAAGGGTGAAGACAAACTGAGCTTCCCGCTGGAACTGATCGAGCGGGCAAACGTGGTTTACACATATAAGGACGAGTAAGGACGAGCCCGGTCCACGGACATAGTCATACATTCATTGGGTGACAAGTTATGAACAACAAAGAGATCCTGCTGGTAGCAGATGCGGTTTCCAACGAGAAGGGCGTATCGCGTGAAGTGATCTTCAAGGCGATCGAATCCGCGTTGGCGTCGGCGACGAAGAAGCGTTACGTCGACGAGGAAATCGACTGCGAAGTCATCATCGACCGTGTCACGGGCAACTACGAGACCTATCGTATCTGGACCGTAGTGGGCGATGATGAGCTGGCCTTGCTGGGATCGCAGTTCACCCTCGAAGAAGCGCACGAGAAGGATCCCAACCTGAAACCGGGCGACGTTTATCGCGAAAAAATCGAGAACGTCGAATTCGGTCGTATCGCAGCTCAGACCGCCAAGCAGGTCATCGTGCAGAAAGTGCGCGAAGCAGAGCGTGAACTCGTCGTCGCCGAATACGCCAGCAAGGTGGGCAAACTGGTATCGGGCACCGTCAAAAAGGTCACCCGCGACAATGTGATCGTGGATTTCGGCAACAACGCCGAGGGTCTCTTGCCGCGCGAAAATCTCATCCCGCGCGAAACCTTCCGCATCAACGATCGTATCCGTGCTCTGTTGGTGGAAGTGCGCAGCGAAATGCGTGGTCCTCAGCTGCTCTTGAGCCGCACCAGCCCGCAGATGCTGATCGAGCTGTTCAAGATCGAAGTGCCGGAAATCGCCGAAGAAATCATCGAGATCAAGGCTGCTGCCCGTGATCCCGGTTCGCGCGCGAAGATCGCCGTGAAGACCAATGACAAGCGCATCGATCCCGTTGGTGCCTGCGTGGGCATGCGCGGTTCGCGTGTGCAGGTGGTTTCGAGCGAGCTCGCCAATGAGCGCATCGACATCGTGCTGTGGGATGAAAATCCCGCACAGTTCGTCATCAATGCGATGGCGCCGGCGGAAATCGCCTCCATCGTGGTCGACGAAGACACGCACACCATGGACGTGGCGGTGGCAGAAGAAAACCTGGCACAGGCCATCGGGCGCAACGGTCAGAACGTCCGCCTGAGCAGCGAGCTCACCGGCTGGACCATCAACGTGATGAGCGAAGAGAAAGCCGCGGACAAGCAGCAGAAAGAAGCCGCGACCATCATCCAGACCTTCATGGAAGCGCTCGACGTGGATGAGGAAGTGGCCGAGATCCTGGCACAGGAAGGCTTCACCTCGATCGAGGAAATCGCCTATGTGCCGCTGGAAGAAATCGCCAGCATTCAGGATTTCGATGAAGAAATCGCCAACGAGTTGCGCAACCGTGCCAAGGATGCGCTGCTCACCAAGGCGATTGCTTCCGAAGAAAGCATCAGCAAGGCAGGCATCGCCGATGATCTGCTCAACATGGAAGGCATGACCAACGACATCGCTCTCGCGCTGTCGAAGCTCGGCATCCTCACCATGGAAGATCTGGCGGAACAAGCTATTGACGATCTGTTGGAAATCGAAGGGATGGATGAAGAGAAAGCCGGCCAGCTCATCATGGCCGCACGCGCGCCATGGTTCAGCGAGTAAGCCTGTAACAAGGGCTTCACGTGGCGCAAAGAGAATCCATCCGGGGAGTAGGGTATGGCAGAACTGAGTATCAAAGACCTGGCCAGAATGGTGGGCGTGCCGACCGAGCGTTTGCTCGATCAGGTGCGCGAGGCCGGTTTGCCTCAGCGTAATGCTGAAGACATCATCAGCAATGAGCAGCGCGCCGCGCTGCTGTCCTTCCTCAAGAGTCGCCACGGCGATACGTCGGGGGGAGACACCGCTCCCAAGCGCATCACGCTGAAGAAGAAAACCGTCGAAACACTGCGCACCTCCGACAATCAAGGTCGCAGCAAGTCCATCAGTGTCGAAGTGCGCAAGAAGCGCACCTACATCAAGCGCAGCGTAGAGGAAGCTCAGAAAGAAGCTGCCGAACGCGAGCGTCTGAAAGCCGAACAGGCCGCACAGGAAGAGAAAGAGCGTCTGGAGCGTGAAGCAGCCGAGAAAGCCGCTGCCGAAGCCGCTGCTGCTGCGAAGAGCCAGGCTGAGAAAGAGCGCAAACCTGCGCAGGACGCCAAGCCTGCTCCTGCGCCTGCCAAGCCTGAGACCAAGACCGACAAAACCGAAGCCAAGCCGGACGCCAAGAAAGGTACTCTGCGCAAAGAAGGTCGTGACGAAGAAGAGGCCGAAGCGCGCAATGCCAAGAAAGGTTTCCGTGGCAAGGAACAGCCCGTCAAAGACACTGCCAGCATCAAGAAGCTGGCGCGTACGCGGACGCCGGACGACTTCATCCTCGATGAGGACGACGAAGGCGGCGCGCGTCGCAAGGCCCGCAAGAAAATGGGCCAGCGCAATCAGCACCAGTTCGAGAAGCCGACCGAATTCATTGCGCGCGAGATCCAGGTACCCGAAGCCATTACGGTTTCCGAGCTGGCTCAGCGCATGTCGCTCAAGGCTGCCGAGCTGATCAAGACCCTGATGAAGATGGGCGTCATGGCCACGCTCAACCAGGTACTCGACCAGGACACTTCGGTGCTGCTGGTCGAAGAACTCGGGCACAAGGCCAAGCCCATTTCCGATACAGCCATCGAGGACGATCTGGTGGATTCCATCAAGTACGAAGGCGAGGAATTACCGCGTCCGCCGGTGGTCACAGTCATGGGTCACGTCGACCACGGCAAGACCTCGTTGCTGGACTACATCCGTAAGTCCTCCGTTACCCAGGGTGAGGCCGGTGGCATCACACAGCACATCGGCGCCTATCACGTAGAAACGCCGAAGGGAGTGATCAGCTTCCTCGACACGCCTGGCCACGCCGCATTCAGCGCAATGCGTTCGCGCGGTGCCAAGGCCACCGACATCGTGATCCTGGTCGTGGCAGCCGATGACGGCGTCATGCCGCAGACGATCGAAGCCATTCAGCACGCTCGTGCTGCCAACGTGCCGATCGTGGTTGCGGTGAACAAGATCGACAAACCGTCCGCCGATCCCGAACGCGTACGCAGCGAACTGTCCCAGCACGGCCTGATTTCCGAGGCCTGGGGGGGTGACACCCAGTTCGTGGAAGTGTCCGCTCACACCGGTCAGGGCATCGATGAACTGCTCGAAGCCGTACTGTTGCAGGCGGAAGTGATGGAACTGCGCGCCGTGGTGGACTGCCCGGCGAAAGGCGTGGTGATCGAATCGCGTCTCGACAAGGGGCGTGGCTCCGTGGCCACCGTGCTGGTGAAACACGGCACGCTGAAGCAGGGCGATATTGTACTGGCTGGTCATGAATATGGTCGCGTCCGTGCCATGATCGACGAGAATGGTCGCCAGGTGAATTCCGCAGGTCCGTCCATTCCGGTGGAGATCCTCGGTCTGAACGGCACGCCCGAAGCCGGTGATGAATTCATCGTGGTGGAAAGCGAGAAGAAAGCACGCGAAGTGGCTGAATTCCGCATGCACCGCTACCGCGAAAGTCAGCTCGCCAAACAACAGGCAGCGAAGACCGAAAGTATGTTCGCCACCATGGGCAAGGACAACAAGAAAGTCCTCAATGTGGTACTCAAGGCTGATGTGCGCGGCTCGCTCGAGGCCATCATGGCGGCGCTGCAGGGTCTCGGCAACGACGAGGTGGCAGTCAACATCGTCGGTTATGGTGTCGGTGGCATCTCCGAAACCGACGTGCAGCTGGCTGAAACTTCGAAGGCCACGATCATTGGTTTCAACGTGCGTGCCGACAAGGCTGCCAAGACCTTGATCGAAACCACCGGTCTGCAACTGCGCTACTACAGCATCATCTACAACCTGATCGATGACGTGAAGGCAGTGCTCGGCGGCATGCTGGCACCGGAACTGCGCGAAGAAATCGTGGGTGTGGCGGAAGTGCGCGGCGTATTCAACTCGCCGAAGTACGGCGCCATCGCCGGCAGCATGGTGGTGGAAGGCACGATCTATCGCAACAAGCCGATCCGTGTATTGCGCGACAACGTCGTGATCTTCGAAGGCGAACTCGAATCGCTGCGTCGTTACAAGGACGAAGCCACCGAAGTGCGCATGGGCATGGAATGTGGTATCGGTGTGAAGAACTACAACGACGTCCGCATCGGCGACAAGATCGAAGTCTACAACCGCACCGAAGTAGCGCGGACGCTGTAAGTCCGCAGAGGCGACATGCCAAGACCGTCAAACAGACTGGACCGCATAGCCGACCAGCTCCAGCAGGAGCTGGCCGTGCTGATCCGCGATGAGCTGCGCGATCCGCGCGTCGGCATGGTGTCGATCGTGGGTGCAAAGGTGAGCCGCGATCTGGCCCATGCGGTCATTTATTTCACGGTGATGAACGCTGACATCGCGGAAGTCGAGGAAGTGCTCAACAAGGCCAGTGGCTATCTGCGCACACTGCTTGCCAAGCGCCTCAACCTGCGCACCACGCCCAAACTGCGTTTCACCTACGACGAAAGCATCGAACGGGGCCGCTCGCTGTCGGCCTTGATCGACAAGGCCATCGCGCTCGATTCCGCCCGCGAGGAATCCGAAGACGAAGGCTCTACCGATGATGACGCGGAACGCTGAGTCAGGTTCGCGTTCTTCCTCCCCATAGCACGACCATGGCCAAGCAGCCTCAGTACAGGCGTCAGACTCGCGCCGTCGACGGTATTCTGATCGTCGACAAACCTCTGGGGCAGAGCTCCAACCACTGTCTGCAAACGGTCAAACGCTGGTTGCAGGCGGAAAAGGCCGGGCACACCGGTGCACTAGACCCTCTCGCCACCGGTGTACTGCCACTGTGTTTCGGCGAAGCCACCAAACTCAGCCAATTGCTGCTCGATGCCGACAAGGGTTATCTCGCCACGATCCGTCTCGGCATCGAAACCACCACCTGCGATGCCGATGGCGAGGTGGTGAGCGAAGCGCCAATACCGGCTTTCGATGAAGCACGCATCGAAGAAGTATTGGCGCAGTTCAGAGGTGTGCAGATGCAGGCCGCACCGATTTATTCCGCGCTCAAGCAGGACGGCGTGCCGCAGTACAAGCTGGCGCGCGAAGGCCGCGCGGTGGAAGCGAAGGAGCGCGAGATCGTGATCCACGAACTCTCGCTGCAAGGCTGGGCTGCCACCGAACTCGTCGTGCGCGTGCGTTGCAGCAAGGGCACCTACATCCGCAGTCTGGCACGCGACATCGGCGCTGCCTTCGGCTGTGGCGCTCATCTCAGCGCCCTGCGCCGTGAACTGGCAGAACCCTTCACGCTCGAGCGCAGTCATACCCTCGACGAACTGAAGGCAATCTGGGAGGCCAAGGGGCCGGAAGGTCTCAATGCCTTGCTGTTGCCGATGGATTATGCAGTGCAGGATTGGCCGCCCTTGCTGCTCGAAGGTACCAAGGGCCTGCACTTCTGGCAGGGCCGTCCGTTGCGTTTGCCGCGGGGACATGGGCAGGCACCGGGACGGGTGCGCATCTACTGGGAAGAACGTTTCCTCGGCATTGGGGAACTCCTGCCCGATGGCACGGTCAGACCGCTGCGTCTGGTGAAATACGAGCCAATTAATTAATTTAGGCGTTCCTGTGCCGGGCCGTAACGGACCTGTGGCCGGCGGAAAGTATTCCGATCAGCGTGAACGCAGCGCTAGGAAACGCTATGGCCTTGCTCAAATCCTTGCTTCTGCTCTGCCTGATTGTGCTCGTGGCCGTGGGCGGTTTTCTGTTCATGGTCGTCGAACGCAGTCCCACCGTGCCTCCAGCTCCCGTGCTTTCGGTGGCCGATCTGCATGCGCTCGAAATTCTTTCCGCCGACAACGATCCCCGCTCACTCGAACCCGGTGAATCCGCCACGCTGGCGCTGAGTGAAAACGACCTCGAACTCGCCCTCGGCTATGTCCTGGATCGCCTGCAGGTGGGTCAGGCCGATGTGGTGCTGGGTGATTCCACCGCTCTCGTCAGTGTGTCGGCGCGACTGCCCGTGAACTTCGCCGATCTCTATCTCAATCTCAAAGCCAAGGTGCAGAGTGGCAGCGATTTCCCCGTGGTCACCGGCCTGCAATTGGGAGGGGTGACGGTGCCTGATTGGTTGTCGGCGACCTTGCTCGACTCCGTTCGCGGCGTCGTCAGCCAACGTTACCCCGAATACGAGCGTCTGCAGGCCACGATCGAAGACATCAGTATCGACGAAGGCCGTCTGCGCGTGCGTTACCGCTGGGATCCCGAGCTGGTACGCGATCTCTCGCGTCGCGGTGGAGAACTGCTTCTATCCGGGCCACTGCAGGAATTGCTGGCCATCTATCGCTCGCGCTTGCGTGAGCTGACCAACGAACCCAACCTGCCGCGCCGCCTCTCCGCCACCGAGTTTCTGCGTCCGCTCTTCGTCTATGCCCACAACCGTGGTGGCGATCCCGTGGAAGAGAACAGGGCTTTGCTGCTTGCGCTCAGTCTCTATGTGCTGGATCTCGATCCAAGTGACTTCATCGGCTTGGAAGGCGAGCCTGCACTGCCGCGTCACGAACTGCAGTTCTATCGCCGCAACGACTTCGCCCGGCATTTCTTCACCTCGGTCGGTCTCACGTTGGGCACCGACGCGGGTCTTGCCGACAACATCGGAGTCCTGAAGGAATTGGAGGACGCCCGCGGTCCGGGCAGCGGTTTCAGCTTCACCGACATCGGCGCCGACCGCGTCGGCATCCGCTTTGCCGAGTTCGCGGTTTCCAACGATCACAACGCGCGGCTGTTGCAGCGGCGCATGGCGGAGGGAGAGGGGGAGGCCTTCTACTTTCCGGATTTCAGGGACCTGCCGGAATTCCTCAGCAAGGAGGAATTCGCCAAGCTTTACGGCAGCACCGGCAGCCTGCGCTTTCGGCGTGAAATCGAGGGAATCGATGCCCGCATAGACGCTTTGCCAGTGTTCAGTCCGGGGCCGTGAGAGACCCCAAGCATGGCGCCGCGGGGCTGTGATACAATCGCCCACCCTTCGCCTGTACCGGGAGGGCAGGAAGACCCCAGATAACTATCAATATGCATGGTTACTCTGGTTTGAAATGGATGTCCTTCATTCAACTACGCATATTAAGAGGAACTCTCCATGGCTCTGTCCGCAGAACAGAAAGCAGAAATCATTCGTGAATACGGCTTGGCAGAAGGTGACACCGGCTCACCGGAAGTGCAGGTGGCGTTGCTGACCGGCAACATCAACCAGCTGCAGGAGCACTTCAAAGTTCACACTCATGACCATCACTCCCGCCGGGGCCTCATCCGGATGGTCAACACCCGCCGCAAACTCCTCGACTATCTCAAACGCAAGGATCTGAACCGCTACAACGCGCTGATCCAGCGTCTGGGCCTGCGTCGCTGACGTTTGCTCTCAGAGGGTGGTGGGATTGGCCCGCCACCCCTTTAATTGGTAAGAGAAGATAAATGTTTAATCCCATCAGGAAGGAATTCAAATTCGGCGCGGACACGGTCATTCTGGAAACGGGCAAGATCGCCCGCCAGGCGACTGGCGCCGTGGTAGTGACGATCGGCAGCACCGTCGTACTGTGCACCGTAGTCGGTAAGAAAACGCCCAACCCCGGCCAGGACTTTTTCCCGCTGACCGTCGACTATCAGGAAAAGACTTACGCCGCAGGCAAAATTCCTGGCGGATTTTTCAAGCGCGAAGGTCGCCCAACAGAAAAAGAAACGCTGACCTCCCGCCTCATCGACCGTCCTCTCCGCCCGCTGTTCCCCAAAGGTTTTCTCAACGAAGTACAGGTCATCTGTACCGTAGTTTCTTCCGACAAAGACACTGATCCGGATATCGCCGCCATGATCGGCGCCTCCGCCGCGCTGGCCATCTCCGGCATTCCGTTCAACGGCCCGATCGGCGCCGCCCGCGTCGGTTACAACGACACCGATGGCTACATCCTGAACCCCGGTTACAAGCAGCTCGAGAAATCGCTGCTCGACATGGTGGTGGCCGGTACCGATGCCGCCGTACTGATGGTGGAATCCGAAGCGAAGGAACTGAGCGAAGACCTGATGCTGGGCGCCGTACTGTTCGCGCACCAGGAAATGCAGGTGGTCATCCAGGCCATCAAGGAATTCAAGGAACTGGCCGGCAAGCCCGCTTGGGATTGGACGCCGCCGCCGAAGAACGAAGCGCTGATCGAAGCCGTGAGCGCCGCCTTCAGCGCCGAGATCACCGCCGCCTATCAGATTTCCAGCAAGACCGAACGTCACGATCGTTTGACCGCGCTGCAGCAGCAGGCCATCGAACAGTTCGCCAACGAAACGGTCGAGCCGCCGGTCACCGCTGCGGAAGTACAGAGCGTATTCGCTTCGCTCGAGAAGAAGATCGTGCGCAGCCGCATCATCGCCGGCTATCCGCGTATCGACGGTCGCAACAACCACACGGTGCGCCCCATCCACGTCGAAGTCGGCGTACTGAGCAAGACGCACGGCAGCGCGCTCTTCACCCGTGGTGAAACGCAGGCGCTGGTCGTTGCCACGCTCGGCGCGATCCGCGATGCACAGATCATCGAAGATCTGTCCGGCGTGAAGAAAGACGGCTTCATGCTGCACTACAACTTCCCGCCCTTCAGCGTCGGTGAAACCGGTCGCATGGCAGGTCCGAAGCGTCGTGAAGTCGGCCACGGCCGTCTCGCGCGTCGCGGCGTTGCCGCCGTACTGCCGAGCGAAGAATCCTTCCCGTATGCGATTCGCGTCGTATCGGAAATCACCGAGTCGAACGGCTCCAGCTCCATGGCCTCCGTGTGCGGCACCTCGCTGGCACTGATGGATGCCGGTGTGCCGATCAAGGCGCCAGTGGCTGGTATCGCGATGGGTCTGATCAAGGAAGAGCACGGCTTTGCCGTACTCACCGACATCCTGGGTGACGAAGACCACCTGGGCGACATGGACTTCAAAGTGGCCGGTTCTGCCAATGGCGTCACCGCGCTGCAGATGGACATCAAGATCCAGGGCATCACCGAAGAGATCATGGAAACCGCGCTGGAAGAAGCCTACAAAGCGCGCATCCACATCCTCAATGAGATGAACAAGGTCATCTCCGCGCCGCGTCCGAACATCTCGCCGAATGCACCGAGCATGGCCGTGATCAAGATCCACACCGACAAGATCCGCGACGTCATCGGTAAGGGCGGCGTCACCATCCGCGGCATCACCGAAGAAACCGGTGCTTCCGTGGACATCGACGACGACGGCAATGTCCGCATCTACGGTGAGAACGCCGCTTCGCGCGACCGTGCTCTCGAGATGATCCAGGCCATCACCGCCGAAGCCGAAATTGGCCGCACCTACAAGGGCAAGGTCTCGAAGATCGTCGACTTCGGCGCCTTCGTCACCATCCTGCCTGGCAAGGACGGTCTGGTGCACATCTCGCAGATCTCGAGCGAGCGTGTGGAGAAAGTCTCCGACTACCTCAGCGAAGGCCAGGAAATCTTCGTCAAGGTCCTCAAGATCGACGATCGCGGCAAGATCAGCCTCAGCATGAAGGAAGTGACGGAAGAGGATAAGGCGCTCGCCTAAGCCTCACCGCTCCGCTGAGCGGATCCACTCCAGGAAAGGGCAGCTTCGGCTGCCTTTTTTCTTTCTGCATTTTTGAATTTCCCTCCCGCTTACCCGCTTACCCGCTTACCCGCTTACCCGCTTACCCGCTTCACCCATTGCCCTGCGCAGAAGTCGGCGCCGTTCTGCTGCCCACCGAACAGTTTGCGTAAAAAACCTCAAAGGCTGTTGCGTTCTCTCAAATGATAAAGATAATGCGAATCGTTCTCATATACAGATATGCCGGCTCCGGTGCTCCAAAGTGCATCCGCGGGCTTGGTCGATGATTCGTTTACAACAACAGGGATAAGTGAGCTCTATGAACCCACAGGCAGATAAACGCAGTAGTTCCCCCTCCACCTCCATCCGCAGCAGCAAGCATGCCATCGCCGTGAATAAATCCCTGCTCGCGTTGGCGCTGATGGCGGTGCCCTTTGCCACGTACTCACAGGACACCCAGGCCCAGCCGGAGCGCCGTGATGATGGCGCAACGGCACAGCAGCAGGACCGGCAGGGGGGGCGACGTGCGCAGAATCGGCGCGAAGAGCCGGAGGTGATCGACGTGCTGGGCAGCAATCGTCAGCTCAAGATCGACAACTCCGCCAATACCAAGTTCACCCGTCCGCTGCTCGATACGCCACAGACCGTGCAAGTGATCAGTCAGGACATGCTGCGCGAGCAAGGCTCCTATTCACTGATGGACGCCCTGCGCAATACACCCGGCATCACCATGCAGCTCGGCGAAAACGGCAATACTTCCGCGGGTGACACCTTCCAGATGCGCGGCTTTGCTGCCAACACCTCGACTTTCGTGGATGGCATCCGCGACCTCGGTGCCATCAGTCGCGATTCTTTCAACCTCGAGCAGGTGGAAATTGCGAAGGGACCATCGGGTGCCGACGTCGGCCGCGGTGCTGCCTCCGGCTATGTCAATCTCATCACCAAGCAACCGGCGCGTGATCTCAACTCGGTGCTCACTGCAGGCTATGGCTTGAAGGACACCAAGCGTCTTACCGTCGACACCGGTGTGAACATCGGTGAAACCGGCGCCGCGCGTTTCAACGTCCTTCTGTCCGAAGGTGGAGTACCCAAGCGCGATGAAGTGAACAACCAGAACTTTTCCTTCGCTCCTTCCATCGCCTTTGGTCTTGGCACCGACACGCGCGTCCATCTCTTCTCGCAACACGTCCGTCAGGACAATGTCCCCGACGGCGGGATCCCCGCGCTCGGTCGCGGCGGTTACCGGGTATTGCCCTATTACACGACCAACGGCGTGATCACGGAAAACGCCGCCACTCATGCACTCGCCGCTGCGATCAACAAGGCGCCGAAAGTGGATCGCAGCAATTTCTACGGTTACACGGGCGACCACGAAGACGTGAAGTCGGACATGGTGACGATCAAGATCGAACACGATCTCGGCCCCAACACCGTGATCCGCAATATTTCACGTGTGGGTCGTACCGACATGGATCGTGTGTTGAGTGGCGCCAACTCGCCAGTGGTGAATGCCAATACGACGACTCCCGGCAATGCGCTCTATCTGGATCCCGGCGACCTTTCTTCCTGGGTGTTCACTCCGAGTCGTCAGGGCGTCGATCGCGTCGACGAAATCCTCACCAACCAGAGCAGCTTCAACAGCACCTTCAACACCGGTGCCATCGAACACTCGCTCGCCGGTGGAGTGGAATTCATCTATGAACGCCAGAAGTCGCTGAACTTCACGACGAACGCAATAACACTCAACGGCATCGATTACCCTGCAGTGGCGAACCCACCGGCCAACATCTACGCGCCGAACCCCGAACTGTTCCGTGGTGAACCCAATTTGAATGGTGTTTCCACCGACGGTGATACCCGCACCACGGCTCTCTATCTCTTCGACAGCATCGCACTGAATCCACGGTGGTTGCTTAACGCGGGTGTGCGCTACGAAACCTATGAAACCGAAACCGACGGTACCTCGGTGGTCGATGGCATCATCACCACCAACGCACCTCTGCATGTCGATGATGAGCTGTTGAGCTGGAAAGTCGGCGCCGTGTACAAACCGGTGACCAATGGCAGCATCTACGTGTCCTATGGCACTTCGCAGACTCCGCCCGGCAGCGCCAACTTCGCACTCTCTTCTGCGGTCGGCAATCAGAACAATGGTGAACTCGATCCGCAGGAAACCGACAACGTCGAACTCGGCACCAAGTGGGAGCTGCTCGATGATCGTCTGAGTTTGACTGCTGCCTTGTTCCGCACGGAAAACAGCAAGCAGGCTTCTTACGACGATCTCGGCAACCCGGTGCAGATGGGGCGCACCAAGGTCGAAGGCATCGAGCTCGCCGCAGTTGGACAAATCACGAACTTCTGGCAGATCTCGGCCGGCATCACACACATGGATGTCGAAGTCGAAGATCAACGTAACTCCAACGGCGTGGAAACGGTTGGCGTGCGCTGGACGCCGGATCTGTCTGCCACCTTCTGGACTTCCTACACCCTGGGCGACCTCACCATCGGCGGTGGTGCACGCTACTTCAGTGAACAGGAACGCAACGTCACGGTGAGCGCCACGCCGAGCAATGGTGTTTCGTCCATCCCTTCCTACTGGGTGGTCGATGCCATGGTGGCCTATCGTCTCAACGACCAGGTCAACCTGCGCGTGAATCTGTACAACCTGACGGACGAGGAATATATCGAAACGTTGAACAACGGCGGCAACCGTTTCCGTCTCGGCCAGCCGCGTTCGGTGTGGGTCTCGGGCGAGTATCGTTTCTGATCTTCAACAAGCCGTTGCAACCAGCGCGCGGGGCCCACTTGTCAGCGGGCTCCGCCTTTTGTGATCATCGCGCAAAACTCGGTGTTCCCCATGATGTTGCATGTTCCTGAGGTTCTGGTCGGCTCGGCTCTCGGCGAAATGCGCGATGCGCTGCATGCGAGCTTGCAGAGCGCCGAATGGACGCAAGGCGTCGCCACTTCAGGGCTGCAAGCCACGCAGCGCAAACAGAATCGACAACTGACGGCCAGCTCCGCCGTGGGCGAACGCTTGGGACAGTTGGTGAGCGCTGCACTCGAACAGCATCCGCTCTTCGTTTCCGCTGCTTTGCCCAAGCATGTGCTACCGCCGCTCTTCAACTGCTATGAGGGTGGCGGGCACTACGGTAATCACGTCGACAATGCGATTCAGCGTGATCCACAACAACGGGTGCGGACACGCACCGATGTGTCTGTCACCGTATTTCTGAGTGAGCCGGAAGAATATGAAGGTGGCGAACTTCTCATCGAAGACACCTACGGCACACATGCGGTGAAGCTACCGGCAGGTGATGCGATTCTCTATCCCGCGACCAGCTTGCATCGCGTCGAGCCCGTTACTGCAGGACGCCGGCTGGCGGCGGTGACCTGGGTGCAGAGCATGGTGCGCGACGACTGGCAGCGTTCGATGTTGTTCAATCTCGACATGACCATTCTGCGTTTGCGCCAGCAGCTCGGTGATGGTGAGGACATCGTGGCGCTCACCAGTCACTATCACAACCTGCTACGCCAGTGGGCGGACCTTTGAGCGAGCAAAGTGTGCCAGACGTTCCAGTACTGAGCTCCATTCCCCGCGACATCGCTGCCGTCAGCGATTACGAGCGTTATGCGCGCGAACGGCTCGATGACAATGCCTGGGTGTTCTTGGCCTCTGGTGCCGCTGATGAAATCACGCTGCGTGAAAATCGTGCGGCCTTCGATCGTTTGCAGCTACGCAGCCGCGTTCTGAGCAAGATGAGGGGCGCTCATACACGCCTCGAATTGTTGGATCAGAAACTCACGCATCCCATATTGCTTGGTCCCATTGCCTACCAACGCTTGTTTCACACTGATGGCGAAGTGGCTACGGTACTGGCAGCACGCGCGATGGGAGCACCAATGGTGGTGAGCTCGCTCGCCACGGTGCGCCTCGAACAACTGGCGACGAGCGGAGCCAATCTGTGGTTTCAGTTGTATCTGCAGGCGCGCCGCGAAGACACGCTCACGCTCGTACGTCGTGCCGAAGACAGTGGCTGCAAGGCCTTGGTCGTCACCGTCGATGCCCCGCTCGTCGGCATTCGCAATCAGCAACAGCGGGTGGGCTTCCATTTGCCACCTGGCATCGCGGCGGTGAATCTCGAAGGCTTGCCACCACCTCCGATGCCACAACTCTCACCGGATTCGAGTGTGGTATTCGATGGCCTGCTGGCGCACGCACCGACCTGGGAGGACATCGCCTGGCTCTGTGAGTCGACCGAGTTGCCGGTGATCCTCAAGGGCATCCTGGATCCCGAAGATGCCCTGCTCGCGCTTCAGCACGGCGCGCAGGGAATCATCGTGTCCAATCATGGTGGCCGTGTACTCGATACCTTGCCTGCCAGCATCGACGCCTTGCCTGCCATCGCACAAGCCGTAGCCAAGAGTGTGCCGATCCTGCTCGACGGCGGCATACGTCGCGGCAGTGACATCTTCAAGGCACTGGCTTTGGGCGCGGATGCGGTGCTGATCGGGCGCGCCTACGTCTATGCGCTAGCCGCAGCCGGTGCCTTGGGCGTGGCACACGTCATTCGTACGTTGAGAGAAGAGCTGGAAGTGTGCATGGCGCTCACCGGCTGCGCCACGCTCGATAAGATCGATTCGAACAGGTTGTTCAATAACTGAGCCGCTACCGCAATGCATGGGCATCGCAGTAGCTCATCAGGTAGTTCAGCCGAGTACGGCCTTGCGGATCTCCTGATGCTGGGCAGGGGAGAGGCGAGGGCCGAAGTGGCTCACCGTGGTCGCTGCAGCAAGTGCGGCGAGTTTGCCGGAGGTGGCGTAGTCGTGGCCGGTGGTGAGGCCGTAGAGGAAGGCACCGGCAAACATGTCGCCCGCGCCGTTGGTATCGATGGCTTGCACTTTCACCGGTTCGATCGGCGTGCGCTCGTCGCCGTCGACGACCAGTGCACCATCGGGGCCGAGCGTCAGCACCAGGACCTTCGCAATTTTCTGCAATGCAGGAATTGCGTCTTCGACACTGCGCGTGCCGGCCCAGGTCATCGCTTCGGTTTCGTTGGCGAAAAGCAGATCCACACCATCGCCGATCATTTCTTCGAGGCCGCCGCGGAAGAACTGCACCATCGCGGGATCCGACAGCGTCAATGCGGTTTTCACTCCATTGGCTTCGGCGATCTTGCGCGCGTCGATCACTGCTTGCCGGCCGGTGGGCGAAGTCACCAGATAACCTTCCATGTACAGAAATTGCGAATCACGCAACGCTTCGGCGTCGATGGCGCTCGAGTCGAGCTTTTCGGAGATGCCGAGGAAGGTGAGCATGGTGCGCTCGGTGTCGGGGCTCACCATCACGAGGCATTTGCCGGTGGTACCGTGATCGCGGCCGCTGCCGAGGTTGGTGTGGATGTTGTGGCTTCCGAGTTCCTGCAGATAGAAATCGCCGGGCTCGTCATCCGCCACTTTGCAGCTGTAATAGGTGCTACCGCCGAACTGTGAGATGGCGTAGATGGTGTTGGCAGCAGAGCCGCCCCCGGCGCGCTTCTTGATGCCGAAACGCTGCGACAACCGCTCGAACAGCACGCGCTGTGCTTCCTCGTCGACCAGGGTCATCACACCCTTTTGGATCTTTTCCTGCTCGAGGAAATCGTCGGTCACGGAAAATTCGGTATCCACCAGAGCGTTGCCCAGGCCATAGACGTGGTAGCGAGCCATGCGTGCTTCCTTGTGTTGTTGGTCGTTGATTATTTGAGCGAGGCGAATGCAGCTCGAGCTGCTTCCAGCGTGGCGGCGATGTCGGCATCGCTGTGCGCTGCGGAGATGAAGCCCGCTTCGAAAGCAGAAGGAGCAAGATAGACACCACGCTCGAGCATGGCGTGGAAGAAGCGGCGGAACAGCTCCACCTTGCTTTCCATCACCTGCGCGAAGCTGGTGATTTCCTGGTTCTCGTTGAAGTAGAGACCGAACATGCCGCCCACCTGCGTGGTGGTGAAGGCGATGCCTGCGTCCTGCGCAGCCTGGCGCAGACCATCGAGCAACTGCTTGCCTTTGGCTTCGAGTGCGGCGTGGAAACCGGGCTTGCTGATTTCGTCGAGCAATACGAGACCGGCCGTCACGGCGAGCGGGTTACCGGACATGGTGCCGGCCTGATAGACGGGGCCGAGCGGCGCGAGCTGGTCCATCAGATCCTTGCGGCCGCCGAAGGCGCCGACCGGCAGACCACCACCGATGATCTTGCCGAGTGTGGTGAGATCGGGCTTGATGCCATAGCGCGCCTGTGCACCACCAAGTGCGACGCGGAAACCGGTCATCACTTCGTCGAAGATCAACAGCGCGCCATAGCGCTGCGTGATCTCGCGCAGCCCCTGCAGGAAGCCGGCCGTCGGCGGCACGCAGTTCATGTTGCCGGCCACGGGCTCGACGATCAGCGCGGCGATGTCGTTGCCGTGGATCGAGAACAGTTGTTCCACGGCATTGAGATCGTTGTAGGGCAGTACGAAGGTTTGGGCTGCAGTATTGGCCGGGATGCCGGCGGAGTCGGGGTTGCCCATGGTCAGCGCACCGGAACCGGCTTTCACCAGCAGCGAGTCGACGTGGCCGTGATAGCAGCCTTCGAACTTCACCACCTTGTCGCGCTTGGTGCAGCCGCGCGCGAGACGCAGGGCACTCATCGTGGCTTCGGTGCCGGAGTTCACCAGTCGCACGCTTTCGATCGAGGGAATCAGTTCGCAGATCTTGTCGGCCAGCTGTACTTCGAGCGCGGTGGGAGCGCCGTAGGCGATGCCGCGATCGAGCTGGGCATGCAGTGCTTCGATCACCTTCGGATGGTTGTGGCCGAGAATCATCGGGCCCCAGGCGCCGACGTAGTCGATATAGCTGTTGCCGTCTTCATCGAACAACTTCGAGCCGTTTGCGCTCTTGAAGAATACCGGGTTGCCACCCACACCGCGGAAGGCACGTACTGGCGAGTTGACGCCACCTGGGATGTGGCGGACTGCTCGTTCAAACAAAGCGATGGAATTGGGGATGCGTTGCGACATGAGGACTACCGTTGAATCAGAAAGGTTTGACTACCACGAGAACTACGATGGCGATCAACAGCAGCACCGGTAGTTCGTTGAAGATGCGGAAGAACTTGTGTGACTTGGTGTTGCGATCATCGCGGAAGGCTTTGAGATAGTGACCGCACATGAAGTGATACACCAGGAGCAGCACCACGCAGGTCAACTTGGCGTGCATCCAGCCACTGCTCATGTAGTAGGCCGTGTTGTAGCTCAGAGTCCAGATACCCAATACCACGGTCAGCACCATCGATGGCGTCATGATGCCGCGATAGAGCTTGCGTTCCATGATCTTGAAACGCTCCTTGCCTGGTGTGTCCTCGCACATGGCGTGATACACGAATAGACGCGGTAAATAGAACATCGCTGCAAACCAGCAAATCACGGCGATGACATGGAACGCTTTTACCCAAAGCATGCGATTTCTTCCTGCTGTGCAGCGCGAAGCTGCATAAGTAATTCATTTTATTGGGCGATTTTATTATATTGGCGCGCCCTGGCCAGTGTTTGCCGGGGCTTTTTTCTGAAGTGGCCCAGCCAGGGCCGAATACTGCGGAGTAACGAGCGTGATCAAGGTAGGCATCGTCGGAGCAACGGGTTATACCGGCGTGGAACTGTTGCGGTTTTTGAGCTTGCATCCCGAGGTCGAGATCAGCGTCGTCACCTCGCGATCCGAAGCCGGCCTGCCTGTTTCCAGCTTGTTCCCCAACCTGCGCAAATACGTGGATCTCAAGTTCGTCGAGCCCAGCGCAGAGAACTTGAATACCTGCGACGTCGTGTTCTTCGCAACGCCCAATGGCACCGCGATGAAGATGGCGCAGGAACTGCTCGACGCCGGTGTAAAGGTGATCGACCTTTCTGCCGATTTCCGTATCAAGGACGTCAAAGTTTGGGAGCAGTGGTATCGCATGACGCACGCGAGCCCGCACCTGCTCGAAGAAGCAGTGTACGGTCTCTGCGAGATCAACCGCGAAGCGATCAAGCAAGCGCGTCTCGTGGCGAACCCGGGTTGTTATCCCACTGCAGTGCAGCTCGGCTTCCTGCCACTGCTGCGTGCTGGTGTGATCGATCCTTCGTATCTCATTGCCGACTGCAAATCGGGTGTGAGTGGTGCCGGCCGCAAGGCCGAGATGGGACTTCTGCTCTGCGAAGTCAGTGAGAGCTTCAAGGCTTATTCGATCAACGGTCACCGTCATCAGCCGGAGATCAAGCAGGGGCTCGATCTCGTCAGCAAGACACCGGTGAACCTGACCTTCATGCCGCATCTGGTACCGATGATTCGCGGCATTCAGGCTTCGCTTTACGCGCGTCTGACCGACACCAGCGTGGATCTGCAGCAGTTGTTCGAAGACACCTACCGCAACGAGCCCTTCGTCGACGTGTTGCCGGCAGGCATGAGTCCCGAGACACGCAGCGTGCGTGGCAGCAACCACTGCCAGTTGGCCGTCACTCGTCCGCAGGGCGGCGACACCGTGGTGGTGTTCGCGGTCGAAGACAACCTGGTCAAAGGCGCGGCGGGTCAGGCGGTGCAAAACATGAACCTGATGTTCGGTTTGCCGGAAACCACCGGCCTGAACGTCGTGGCGGCTCTGCCCTAGAGGAGAACGAGGCTCCGCAAGAGACGGAGCAAGCTGCTCTGAGGGGCGGACCGCGGCAAGCTCGAGGTGAAGATGCCGGCGGTCAAAGGCAGCAAGCAACCCAAGATGATCGTGGTGGCGTATCGTCCTGCGCTGCTGTGGGCGGTTGCTCTCGTGCTGCTCGGTTCCCTCACGCTTGCCGTTTGGCTCGGACATTCCGCCGGTCGCAGCGCCGCACAACGTGACATCGATGCGGCGCTGCAGATTCCCACCTCCGAAAGCGAACTCACGCTTCAGCGCGCCAAGGAAATCGCGCGCAGTCCCGACCAACTGATCACCATCCTGCGCGAGAACAACGAGCTCAAACAAAAACTGGTGAGTCTCGAGCGCAGTGCCGCCATCGACAAGGAAGCGCTCGCCGCCGTGCAGGACGAACTCGTGTCGCAGCGCGATACCATCGCGCAATTGCAGGAAGATCTGATGTTCTATCGTCAGATCGCGGCGCCCGATTCGGCCGCGGCGGAGCAGGGTCTCGTGATCGGCAGTCTCGATCTCGTCGCCGGCAGACAAGCGGGACGCGTGCGTTACAAGATCGAATTCCGTCAGCAGGGCGGCTCCGACAAACTCGAAGGTTATGCCAACGTCACCGTGGTCGGTGATCAGGATGGTGAACGCGTGAGTCTGCCGCTGCATGAACTTGCGACGGGAGAGCAGGAACAGAACATTCCGCTTGGTTTTCGTTATTTCCAAAACGTAGAAGGCGAGCTCGAGCTGCCCGAAGGTTTCAGTCCGCTCCGCATGCAGGTGCTGGCGGTGGTCGAAGGCAAGAACGCCAAACGAGTGGAGAAGAGCTTCGGCTGGAGCGTACGCAATTGACCAGCCACTGACAGGAGAGCCCCCATGTCATTGTTCAAGAGCAAGTCCCCGGTTGCCGGTGTCGTGGCAACCGGTAGCATCACTCTCATCTCCAGGGCCACGACGCTGACGGGTGACATCCGCTTCAGCGGCTCGCTCGAAATCGAAGGCACGATCCACGGCAACATCCACGCCGATGGTGAAAATGCCCAGGTGCGTGTGTGCGAAACCGGTCTCGTGCAGGGCGAGATCCATGCGCCGCGTGTCATCATCAACGGCAGGGTGGAAGGCGACGTGCACGTGGCCGGCCATCTCGAGCTGGCGGCCAAGGCGCGTGTCGTCGGCGACGTCTACTACGAGCTGATCGAGATGGTGATGGGGGCGGAAGTGAACGGTGTGCTGCATCACGTGCCGAAGGCCGAAGCACAGCCCGTGACGGCTCAGAAAGCAGCTGCGGAGGCGGCCGTGAGCGACTCAGCCATGGCAGCGCTCAGCTCGTAATACTTGACTATTTTCCTTGGTTAATAGAGAATCGGCGGCGTTGTCTGTTGCAGGTATTCCTATGAGTGTTGTTCAAACCCAAGAAGCGAGCGTGCTGACGATGACCGACGCCGCTGCCCGCAAGGTGAACGCGCTGCTGCAGGAGGAAGGCAACCCCAATCTCAACTTGCGGGTCTACGTCACCGGCGGCGGCTGTTCCGGCTTTCAATATGGTTTCTCGTTCGATGAAACCGTCAATGAAGACGACACCGTGATCGAACGCGACGGTGCCCACATGTTGGTGGACTCCCTCAGCATTCAGTATCTGGCTGGTGCCGTGGTGGACTACGAGGAAGGGTTGCAGGGTTCACGCTTCCGTGTGCAGAACCCGATGGCCACCACGACGTGTGGCTGCGGCATGTCCTTCACCATCTGATCGCGTAAGCGACGTCTTCTCACTCCGCGTAATAGATGCCCCCTGCAATCACCGGCCCACTGGCGCCGGTGAAGGGGCTGAAGTCTATCGTTTCTCTTTTAAGTGTCTTGCTGGCGAACCAGGCGAAGGCTGCGGCTTCGACGCAATCGGCATCGAGACCATGTTCGGTGCTGGTGCTGAGCACGAAGCCCGGCAGTAGTTCACGCAGACGTTCGAGCAAGGCCTCGTTGTGCACGCCGCCGCCGCAGGCGATCAAACGTCCGCGGATGGCGTGGCGCAGCACCGCATCGCTCACCGTTCTTGCCGTGTATTCGAGCAAGGTCGCCTGTACGTCGACGGCAGCGAATTCGCCGCCGCAAGCTGCCAACTGTCGATCGAGCCAGGGCAGGTTGAAGAGCTCGCGTCCCGTGCTCTTCGGCGGCGGTTTGTCGAGATAGGGCTCCTGCAGCAATTGTTGGAGCAACTTGTTCTGGACCTCGCCGCTCTTCGCCCACTGTCCGCCATCGTCGTAGCGCAAACCCTGATGACGCTGAATCCAGCCATCCATCAACACGCTGGCCGGACCCGTGTCGAGGCCGAAGGGACGACCACCATGCGGCGGCAATACCGTGATGTTGGCGATGCCACCGAGGTTGAGCACGATCGTCAGTTGCTCGGCATCGCTGAAGAGCGCCTGATGCAGCGCCGGCACGATGGGTGCACCTTGACCGCCAAGCGCCATGTCCTTGCGGCGGAAATCGGCCACGGTGGTGATGCCGGTGCGGGCGGCGATGGTGCTGGGGTCCCCGATCTGCAGCGTGAAGGCATGTTGCGTCGCCCGTTGCGGCGGCTCGTGCCAGATGGTCTGGCCGTGGCTGCCGATCGCGACGATGTCGCTCGCCTGGAGTCCTCTGCGCTGCAGCATCGCGTTCACGGCAGCGGCAAAACCCACCGCCACTGCGATGTCGGCATTGCCGAGCGTGGGAAGATCGAGCCCATCGTTGTCGCACAGTCGCAACAGCGTGCTGCGCAAGGTGGGATCGAGCGGATGACAGAGATAGTCGATAACGGAAAGGCCTGACCCCATGTCCACCAGCGCACAGTCGATGCCGTCCATGCTGGTGCCCGAGATCAGGCCTATGTAGAGCGCTTGGCTCATTCGATGCGGCTTTCAGCCTCTTTCTTTTCGGCCTGCGCCATGGCGAGGCGAACGGTTTCGGAGCGCTCGCTCATCATCGCGAGCAGCGGACGCGTCTGTTCCAGGAAACGCGGCAGTTCTTCCTTCGCCAGCTGCACCTGTTTGATCTCTTCCTGCTGCAGGATGCGGCGCGAATCGCGGTGCACACCATCCATCAGGAATTCGTAGTGCAGATGCGGACCGGTGGCGCTGCCGGTGGAACCGACGTAACCGATCACCTGACCCTGCTTCACACGGGTGCCGACCTTGATGCCCGGGCCGTAGCCGTTGAGGTGGGCATACTTGGTTTCGAAGCGATCACCGTGCTTGATCACCACCAGCTTGCCGAACGAACCGTTGCTGTTGGCGAAGGTCACGCGACCATCGGCCGTGGCCACCACGGGAGTGCCGGTGGGAGCCGCGTAGTCGGTACCGCGATGCGCGCGAATGGTGTTCAGGATCGGGTGTTTGCGCGCCAGGCTGAAGCCGGAGCTGATGCGGGTGAAGTCGACCGGGTTGAGCAGGAAGGCCTTGCGCATGGCTTCGCCTTTCGGGCTGTAGAAGCCGCTGTCACCTTCGGCATTTTCGTAGCGCACGGCCACGTGCGTGCGGCCCTGGTTGGTGTACTCGGCAGCGAGGATGCGGCCGACACCGACGTATTGCTCACCCAGATAGAGTTCTTCATACAGGATGCCGAAGCTGTCGCCGGGCTGGGTGTCCTGCAGGAAGTCCACCACGCCGTTGAAGATCGAGGACAGGTCCATCGCCATCGCGGCGCTCACGGAATTGCGCTGTGCGGCGAGGAAGAGCGAATCGGTGATCACGGCTTCGCGCCATACCTGACGCACTTCCGGAGTCTTCACCACGTGATCGAGCGAGTAGGTGCCATCTTCCTGACGCGTGACCAGCCAACTTTCGAGCGGAGTCTTGATCAACTCCAACGACTGCACACGATTGTCGGGCGTGAGTTCGAAGACGAGGTTGTTGCCGGGATAAAGGTTGCTGAGGACGCGGGCGTGTTCCTTGCCGGCGGTGACGTCCGCCACCTGCTGCGGGCCGAGGCCGGCGCGGCGGAAGATCACGGAAAGACTGTCACCCGGTTTCACCTCCAGCCACAGGCGCGGATCGACCACGGGCGTCGCCTCTTCGAGCAATGAGGCAACCGGATCGGGCGCGGGCGCGAGATAGTCGGCCGGCACGGCAGGACCGAGCGCCACGAAATCACGCGCCAGGTTCTGATTACTTTCCGCCTTGGGGAAGAAAGCCAGTGCGACTACGAGAGGGAGAAGACCCGCCAGGAGACATTGATGGGATCGGGGTAGGTGCCGATCAATGTGTTCCTTCTTTATTTGTTTTAGCAAACGCATGCAAAAGAAAAAGAAATAGGTGCGAAAAAAGAGGGGCCCAAGACTCGGGCAATGGCCGGATTGTAACAAAAAGTTTCAGTCTGACTACCTGCAATTCATACGTGATTTGACTAGCCTCCGCAGACTTTTCCTAACGCGTGTAAACGGCATGTAACGATCGCGCAAACCCCGCAATTTACCGAGTGAAATGCGTTCGCCATCGAGCGGGGACAGCCACCTTCGTGCCCGGCGCGTGGCAATGGGCGGCCGCTTTTAGTAAAGTGCGCGGTCTTTTGTAGTTAGGTCCCCGGAACCCTAAGCCCATGTCGAAGCAGCCCGCCAACATCGTTCAGATCCTGCGTGAGCGTGGACTGGTGGTGCAGGTCTCCGCCGAAGCGGAATTGGACGAGCACCTCACCAGCGCCTGCCGCACCGTGTATTGCGGTTTCGATCCCACGGCGCAGAGTCTGCACATCGGATCCCTCGTTCCCCTCCTGGCCCTGCGCCGTGTGCAGTTGGCAGGTCATCGCCCCATCGCGCTGGCCGGCGGTGCCACCGGCATGATCGGTGACCCCAGCTTCAAGGCGAAGGAGCGCAAGCTCAATTCTCTGGAAGTGGTGGGCGAGTGGACCGAGCGCATCAAGGCGCAGGTCTCGCGCTTCATCGACTTCGACTGCGGCGAGAACTCCGCGATCGTCGCCAACAATCTCGACTGGACCCAGTCGCTCGACGTGCTCACCTTCCTGCGTGACATCGGCAAGCACTTCTCCGTCAATGCCATGATCGCGAAGGAGAGCGTGAAGCAGCGCATCGAGCGCGAAGGCGAGGGCATCTCCTTCACCGAATTCACCTACATGATCCTGCAGTCCTACGACTTTGCCGTGCTGAACCGTCAGTACGGCTGCACGTTGCAGATCGGCGGCAGCGATCAGTGGGGCAACATCACGGGTGGCATCGATCTCACCCGTCGTCTGAATCAGCAGCAGGTCTATGGTCTGACCATGCCGCTCGTCACCAAGGCGGATGGCACCAAGTTCGGCAAGACCGAAACCGGCACGGTCTGGCTCGATCCCAGCCTGACCTCGCACTACGCCTTCTATCAGTTCTGGATCAACACCGCCGACGCCGACGTCTACAAGTTCCTGCGTTACTTCACCTTCCTCGACGTGGCTGAGATCGACGCCATCGAAGAACGTGACAAGAGCGCCGCCGGCAAGCCACAAGCCCAGGGCATCCTGGCGCGTGAAGTCACCAAGCTCGTCCATGGCGCCGAAGGTCTGGCCGCGGCCGAGCGCATCACCGAGGCGCTCTTCAGTGGTGATCTCAGCAAGCTGACCGAAGCAGATTTCGCCCAGCTCGCCCTCGATGGCCTGCCCACCACCAAGAAGCCGATCGCGGGTCTCTCGCTGGTCGATGCCCTGGTCAGCACGGGTCTCGCCAGCTCCAACCGCGCCGCGCGCGAGTTCATCGGCAATGGTGCGGTGAACGTCAACGGCGAGAAGGTGAGCGATCCCGCCGCCGTCATCGATCCGGTTCAGGCCATGCACGGCCGCTACTTCCTGTTGCGTCGCGGCAAGAAGCAGTTCCATCTCCTCCAGGCCGAATAAGCCCGTTTCACGAGCCGCGCATCAGTGCGGCTCGCTTGATTCCCAGCGTCCGACCCCCACCTTTGCAGAGTCACGGTGCGGCTTGCCTGTGCCCGGGCAAGGCCGTTCGATCCTGAAACCACGGGGCGAGGTGCACTCGACGCATGGAATTCAAGGACTATTACGCAACGCTCGGTGTGGCGCCCGACGCCAGCCCCGACGACATCAAGAAGGCCTACAAGCGGCTGGCGCGCCGCTACCATCCCGACGTCAGCAAGGAGAAGGACGCCGAGCGCAAGTTCAAGGAAGTCGGCGAAGCCTACGAAGTGCTGCGCGATCCGCAGCGGCGCGCCGAATACGACAACCTGCGCAAGTACGGCGCGCGTGGCGCTGGCGGTGAGTTCCGTCCGCCGCCGGGCTGGGAATCCACCACCGAGTTCCACACCGGCGACACGGCCGACTTCAGCGAATTCTTCGAAACCCTGTTCGGCCGTGGCGGCTTCGCTCGCGGTTTCGGCGGCCGGCCGGATTTCGCCGTGCGCGGCGAGGACCTCGAGGCCGAATTGGCTCTGCTGCTCGAAGAGGCCTACAGCGGCACGGAACAGATAATAGAAGTACGCGTCCCCGAACCGGATGAGTTCGGTCGACGCCGCCGCAAATCCCGCAAGCTCAAGATCAAGGTCCCGCCCGGCACCACCGATGGCACGGTGTTGCGCATGCGCGGGCAGGGCGCGCCGGGCATCGGTGGCGGAGAGAGCGGCGATCTGCTGGTCAAGGTCCGCCTGGCCGAGCATCCGCTCTTCACCGTCGATGGGCGTGACCTTTCGCTCGTGGTACCGGTCCTGCCTTGGGAAGCGGCACTGGGCGCCAAGGTGACTGTCCCCACCTTGAAGGGGCGCACGAGGGTGAGTGTCCCCGCCGGTAGCCAGAGCGGCCGCCGCCTGCGGCTGGCGGGGCAGGGACTGCCGGGACAGCCACCGGGTGACTTCTATGTGGTGCTCAAGGTGGTGATGCCGGACAAGGTGTCCGCCAAGGATGAAGAGCTCTATCGACAGCTGGCGGCCAACTTCGCCGCGAGCGGCGGCGCCGGTCCGCGCAGCGAATGGGAGGAGCGCGCATGAACGAACTCAGCGTGGAAAGCCTGGACGAGGCCCTCTACAGCCTGGTGGAACTCTGCAGGCGTGCGCATCTCGACGAAAACTTCGTGCTCACCTGCATCGAGCATGGCGTGGTGGAAGTCGCTGGCACCACGGTGGAGGAGTGGCGCTTCACCAACCGCGCGCGACTTCAGCTGCAGAAGGCCTGGCGCCTGCATCACGATCTCGAGGTGCAGCCAGCGCTCTTGCCGCTCGTGTTGGAGCTGCTCGGAGAAATCGAGGCGCTGCGCGAAGAGAACCGTCATCTGCGCTTGCGGCTGCGACATTGGGAAGGTCTCGTGTAAGCGCCAAACCGTTCGGTTCGGTAAGGTGCTTTTGTGCAAACAAAGAGAAAATTTCTTTCACGCAGTCCCCTCACCGTCACGGGCGGATGACCGCCCCACCCACCGCTAGTATTCTTCGGCGCTCGTTTTATCGACCCAGCGCCGTATTTTCATGACCCTTCGTTTCATACCTCGCGTTCTGGCACTGACCCTGTGCCTGGCTCCGCTCACTTCCACATTTGCCGCCGACGCGGCCAACATTCATGGTGTCACCGGTGGCAAACAGGTACAGCTGCGCCGCCTCGATGCCGAGCCGCGCATCGATGGGGTACTCGACGAAGCCGTGTGGCAACAGGCTGCGGTGATCACCGACTTCCATCAGATGAACCCGGTGGAATACGGCGAGCCCTCGCAGCGCACCGAGGTGCGCCTCTTCTACACGGACGACGCGCTCTACGTCGCGGCGCGCATGTATGAAACCGATCCCAGCCTGATCCGTGCGCGCGTCATGCGCCAGAACCAGGGTTTGCAGAACGACGACACCTTCAACCTGATGATCGATCCCTACTTCGATCGCCGCAGCGGCTATCTCTTCGAGATCAACCCCAATGGCGTGCGTGTCGACGGCATCTATCAGAACGTGTCGCAGGTGGATCGCAACTGGTCGGGTATCTGGCAGGCCAAGTCCACCATCGACGAGCAGGGCTGGGTCACCGAGATCCGTATCCCCTTCCAGACCCTCAGCTTCGATCCAAACAATACCGAGTGGGGCATCAACTTCCGTCGCGCCATTCGCCGCAACAACGAGGAGATCGGCTGGGTCAGCCGCAACCGCCTGATCAACCCCAGCATCGCGGGGACAGCCACCGGACTCACCGGTTTGCAGCAGGGCCTGGGCCTGGACGTCGTACCGTATTTCATTGCGCGGCAGGAAAAGGTGTTCGGCAATCCCAGCACCGAAGAAACCAGCCTCGAACCGCAGCTCGACCTCTTCTACAAGATCACGCCCCAGCTCAACGCGGCCCTCACGCTCAACACCGATTTCTCGGCGACGGAAGTCGATGACCGTGTGGTCAACCTCACACGCTTCAACCTGTTCTTCCCCGAGCGGCGCGACTTCTTCACGCGCGACTCCGACATCTTCCAGTTCGGTCGCATCGGCAACGGTGTGATCTTCGGTCAGGAAGGTAACGAAGCCATCCCCAGCTCGGCGCTGCAGAACGGGCGTCCGTTCTTCTCGCGCAACATCGGTCTGAGCAGCACGGGCGCGCCGGTGGACATCAACGTCGGCGCCAAACTCAGCGGGCGCGTCGGCGATTGGAACCTCGGTGCTCTGGTGGTGAATCAGGATGAAGACGAGCGCACCGATCTCGATGCGCAGACCGTGTTCGTCGGTCGCGCGGCGCTCAACGTGTTGGATGAATCGCAGGTCGGCGTGATCGCCACCTCGGGTGATCCGCGCGCGGGTCTGGACAACACCCTGGTCGGCGCCGACTTCCGCTACCGCAACTCGCGTCTGGCGCAGGGCAGGGTGGTCGAAGGAGAAGTGTGGTACCAGCAGTCGGACAGTGAAAACCTGAAAGGCGACGACGCGGCCTGGGGCTTCGGTGTGGCAGCACCCAACTCCAACGGCTGGCGTGGCGGCTACAGCTACAAGCGCATCGAGGAAAACTTCAACCCGGCGCTCGGTTTCGTCAACCAGCGCAACATCGAAGATCACGCGCTCGACGGTGGCTATCGTCACTTCTTCGCGCCGGGCGGAACGGTGCGATCGGTGTATGCGGGCTTCGATGGTTATCGCAACAGCAACCTCGAAACCGGCGAGCTCATCTCGCAGATCGTCGATCTGCGCATGAATGCCAACAACAATACGAACGATACGGTCTCGGCTTCAGTGGTGCGGCAGCGCGAAGTGCTGACACGGCCCTTCGTCATCTATCGCACGCCGGACAATAGCCGACAGGTGGTGATTCCGGTCGGCGACTACGAGTTCACGCGGCAGACTGCGGGCATTTCCTTCGGTGGTCAGCGTGTGCTCTCGGGCAGCATCAACATCAGCACCGGTGACTACTACGACGGCGAAAGCTTCGAGCGCCGCGTCAGCGCCACCTGGCAACCGATGCCCGGCTACAGCTTCACGCTCAGCTACACCGAGAACGAGATCGAGCTGCCCTACGGCAACTTCACCGTGCGTCAGCCTTCGTTCAGTTCACTCATCAACTTCACGCCGGACCTCACCTGGTCCAACCGCATCCAGTACGACAACGTCTCCGAAGTCATCGGCATCAACAGTCGTCTGTATTGGATTCCCGAACCGGGCCGCGAGGCCTACATCGTGCTCAACTGGGGCATGCTCGACATCGACAAGGACAACGAGTTCCACTCCACCAACAATGACCTGACGGTGAAATATAACTACACCTTCCGGTTCTAGTGTCCTGGCTGGGGATACACGTAGAATTCGGAACCCCGTTAAAAGCAAGCGGAGGCGCACGACGCTCCCGCAGGTCGTTCAATTCAGAGGGAGCGTTGTTTTGCGATGAAGTTTCGTGTTCGTAGCCTTGTGTGGGCCGTTGGTCTCGTGGCCGCAGGAGCCCAAGCCCAGGAGCCATCCCTGGTGCGCAGCAAGGAGGTGCGGGCGGTAAGAGTGGATACCGCACCTGTGATCGACGGCGTGCTCGACGAAGCCGTCTGGCAGCAGGCCGAACCCATCACCGACTTCCACCAGACCCGTCCCGGTGACGGCACCGAGCCTTCCGAACCCACGATCGTCTACGTCATCTATACCGAGGACGCACTCTACGTCGGCGCCATCATGCACGATCGCGAACCGCATCTGATCGCGGCACCCACGATTCGGCATGGTCAGGGGCTGGGGCCGGATGATCGTTTGGTGCTGATCCTCGATCCCTTCAACACGCGCCGCACCGGTTATCGCTTCGAGACCAACCTCAACTCGGTGCGTCACGACGCGCTCTATCAGAACATCAGCTCCTTCTCCGCGGACTGGAATACCATCTGGGACGTCAAGTCCACGCGCTTCGACAACGGCTGGATCGCCGAGATCGAGATTCCCTTCAAGTCCTTGCCCTTCGATCCGCGCACCGAATCCTGGGGCTTCAACTTCGGCCGTGGTATTCGTCGTAAAGGCGAAGAAATGGCGTGGGTGTCCTACAACCGCAGCTACAACCCCAGCATCGCGGGGACACTCACCGGCATGCGCGGCATGAATCAGGGCGTGGGTCTCGACGTGGTGCCTTCGTTCTCCGTCACGCAGCGCCGTGACTACGTCACCGGCACCGAGTCCTTCGAAGAACAACCTTCGCTCGACGCCTTCTATCGCCTGACGCCCTCGCTCAACGCGGCGGTCACGATCAACACCGACTTTTCCGCCACCGAAGTCGACAACCGTCAGGTGAACCTCACGCGCTTCAACCTGTTCTTTCCGGAAAAACGCGACTTCTTCCTCAACGACTCGGACCTTTTCCAGTTCGGTGGCATCGGCAACGGCACGGGTGGCAACCAGGCGCTCGACCAGAACGCACGTCCCTACTTCTCACGCAAGATCGGCTTGAGCGCCACCGGTGCACCGGTGGACATCGAGTACGGTGGTCGCATCAGTGGCCGCGTGGGGCGTTGGAACATCGGCACGCTGGCGATTCGTCAGGGCGAACTCGGTACGCTCGATCCCACCACGTTGTTCGTGACGCGCGTTTCCGCCAACGTATTGGCCGAGTCCAACGTGGGCTTCGTCTACACCAACGGCGATCCCGCGAGCAACCGCGACAACCAAGTGCTCGGTGTCGACTTCCGCTACCTGAACACGCGTCTCGGCAACGGCCTGCAGCTCGAAGGCGATGCCTGGTACCAGCAATCCGACACGCCCGGCCTCGATGGTGATGACGCGGCATACGGTTTCGGCATTCGCGTGCCGAGCAACACGGGCTTGCGTGGTCGCATCAACTTCAAGGAAGTGCAGCGCAACTTCAACCCGGCGATGGGCTACATCAATCGCAGCGACATTCGCGATTACTCCGGTGACATCGGTTACACGCACTTCTTCGATGGTGGGCCTTTCCAAAGCATCTTCTTCGGTGTGAACGGGCAGCGCGTCACCGACCTACCGACCGGTGATCTGCAGAGCCAGGAAGTGGAATGGAATCTCTTCGAGATTTCCGCCACCACGCGCGACTATCTCGGCATGGATTATCAGCGCAACCGCGAAGTGGTGATCGATCCCTTCCGCGTGTATTCCGAACCTTCGCGCGACGTGATCATCGGCCCCGGCGATTACAGCTTCGATGAATGGCGCATCTTCTACGGCACCGGTGATCAGCGCATGTTCTCGATCAACGGTGACGTGAAGAAGGGGGAGTTCTACGACGGCGACAGCAAGGGCTATTCGGTGGGCGTCAACTGGAACCAGTCGCGCTTCTTCCGTCTGTCGATGAACTACAACCTCACCGACATCAGCCTGCCGCAGGGTGAATTCGAAACGCGCCTGGTCAGTGTGAACTCGCAGGTGGCCTTCAACAGTCAGTGGTTCTGGGTGACACTCGTGCAGTACGACAACGTCTCCGAACTCCTCGGCATCAACACGCGTGTGCAGTGGATTCCGAAGGCAGGGCAGGAAGGCTTCATCGTGCTCAATTACGGTCTGCAGGATTTCGACAAGGACAACACGTTCAAATCGCTGAACGCCGATCTCAGCGTAAAATTCAAATACACCTTCCGCTTCTGAGCGTCTCAGAGGAATTAGCAGTGGCGCTTGGCTCCACCATGTACGTATTCAGCGTCGCACTCGCCGACACCGACCGCGGCGTGTTCGAAACGCTGGAAATCCGCGCAGCACAACATCCGTCCGAAGCGGCGGATTACTTGCTCACTCGTGTGCTCGCCTATTGTCTCGAATATCGTGAAGGCATCGCCTTTTCCAAGGGCGGTGTGTCCGATCGCGACGAACCGACACTGTTCGCGCGCGATCTCACCGGCGCACTGCAGCTCTGGGTAGAGATTGGCGTGCCGGCACCGGAGCGATTGCATCAAGCGATGAAGGCGGCACCCGATGTTGCGCTCTATTGCCACAAGGACGAACAGCAATTGCGGCTCAGACTCAAGGGCGCAACGATTCATCGCGCCGAAGACTTGCGCGCCTATCTCGTGCCGCGCAATCTGCTCGACACCTTGCTCGAGCATCTCGATCGCCGCATGTCCTTCGCGCTCACGGTGTCCGAAGGCCATCTCTATTGCAGTGTGGGCGAGGACAACGTCGACTGCGTGCTGGAACGCTTTCCGCTCGCGGAATGAATGCGACGCCCTGGACAGGGCGTCCCACCCTCCCCACAATCCCCATTCATCGCTCTGGCAACAGATGCTGCTCACCACAGGGGAATTCCCGGGAGGACTGCAATGACGCCTCAGGTCCCATTCTTTCGCACGTTGCTGCTCGCGGCCGCCATTGGCCTTGCCGCCTGCGGCGAAACGCCGCCACCGAATGAAAACGTCTCCACTTCCGCTGCGCCACCCACCGCGGCGACGACAGTCGACGCGCAAGCCGAAACCCAGCGGATCAATCAGTGGTTCGAAGAGAAGAACGAAGAGCGCCTGCGCTTCAATCCCCTCGAACTGACCTCGCTCGGGCGCAAGGAACTCTACGACCAGATTCCCGATTTGAGCGAAGCCGGCGAGGACGCCTATCTGGAGTGGTTCGCCGGTACCGTCGAAGAACTGCAACGCGAGTTCGATTACGACGTGCTCGACTTCGAAGCGCAGACCTCCTACGACCTCTGGATCTACACCTACGAGATGGAGCGCGACCGCTCGCGCTTCCGCCGGCAGAACTATTACCTGACACAGATGTCCGGCGCGCATACGGATCTGCCGACGGCGCTCATCAGTCTGCATGTGGTGGACACTGTCGATGATCTGCGTGCCTACATCAGTCGTATCGAAGGCACGGCACGCGGAGTACGGCAGACCTTGGTGCGCGTACAGGACAGCGCGGCTTTCGGTGTGCGCGCACCGCGTTTCGCCTACGAAGCGGTCATCGACGAATCGAGCAAGTTGATCAGCGGGCGTCCATTCAATGCCGAGGCGGAGGTGGACGCGCCACTCTACACTGATGCCAAGGCCAAGCTCGCGGCCCTGCAGGAACGAGGCCTGGTCACGGATGAGGAAGCGGCGGAATTGCTGGCCGCCGTCGAACGGGCCTTGCTCGATCATTTCGAACCCGCCTATCGCGAGCTCATTACCTGGTTCGAGCAAGACATAGAGAATGCTCCTACCGATACCATCGGTGCGGCGGAATTGCCGGACGGTGTCGCCTACTACGCGATGGCGCTGCGCGACTCCACCACCTTGCTACTGACGCCAGAGGAAGTGCATGCAACGGGTCTGGCCGAAGTGGAGCGCATCCGAGCCGAGATGCAGGCGCTCAAGGACAGCCTCGGCTTCGATGGTGATCTGCAGGCCTTCAATGAATTTCTCACCACGGACGATCGCTTCTTCTATCCCAATACCGACGAAGGACGTCAGGCCTATCTCGACGATGCCACTGCCTACATCGATCGCATTCGCGAGTTGTTGCCGCAGTACTTCGGCATCCTGCCCAAGGCACCGCTCGTGGTGAAACGTGTCGAACCCTTCCGTGAACAGGATGGTGCAGCGCAGCACTACATGCAGGGCAGTGTCGACGGCAGCAGACCTGGCATCTATTACGTGCATCTATCCGACACACGCTCGATGCCGAAGACCGAAATGGAAGCCGTCGCTTATCACGAAGGCATTCCCGGCCATCACATGCAGATCTCCATCGCGCAGGAAAATACCAGCCTGCCGAGTTTCCGCGGCCAATTCTTCTACGGCGCCTACGTGGAAGGCTGGGCGCTCTACGCCGAGCAACTCGCCGCCGAGATGGGCGCATACGAAGATCCCTACCTGCGTTACGGGCAACTCACCAGCGAGATGTGGCGTGCGGTACGACTCGTGGTCGACACCGGCATGCATGCGATGAACTGGAGTGAACAGGAGGCCATCGACTACTTCGCTGCCAATGCCACGACGCCATTGGCAGCCATTCGTTCCGAAATCCGTCGTTATCTCGTGTGGCCGGGGCAGGCGACTTCCTACAAGACCGGCATGCTCAAGATCCTCGAACTGCGTGAGCGTGCTCGCAATCGACTCGGCGCGGCCTTCGACATTCGTGAATTCCACGATGTCATCCTCGGCGGCGGTGCATTGCCGCTTTCGATCCTCGACAAGCGGGTGGATAACTGGCTCAGTCGGAAAGAGCAGTAAGTACTCATGCTGCGTGCGTAGCGCCGCTCTGGTTCGTGCAGAGCGGCGCTTCACACGAGTAAGATCGTTCGCGCACGCTCCTACTGCTGGTCAAGTGGTCAGCTTCTCTTTGATCGAACGCAGTTCGCTTCCATCCGCACCCCCTATTTAGGGTGGGTAATTTGCTCTATTGATCATCCGATCCAAAATGGTCAAACATCCGTTGGCTTGGCCCCGCGGCCCCTCATTGCGGCGCGAGCGTGATGTTTCCCCAACCTAACCAGGAATCGCGGATGAAGATGAGGAGTGCCCAGAAAACCGGGCTGATCAAACGCGGTGAAAAGATCTTCACCACGTTGATGAGTGCGATGGAACTCATGCGTCGCCTGGGTGGGGCAAGGCTGTATTTACCAGGGATCGGCACCTTGATTCGTCGTCCGCAGGCAGTTCCCGCTCCCGCGGCCAGTTTCCTCATGGCGTCGCTGAGGGCGCAGGGTGAGCCTTGCAACGTCTATCTGCACGTCGAGGAGAAGGAGATAGTGCCGGCCTTGCTGTGCTATCGCGCGTCGTTCGAGGAACGAGCGGTAGCACCACCGAAGGGCTCGGGTTTCATCGACAGGATGGCCGCGGAGCTACAGAAAAGTCAGGAGCGCGCGGCGGAGGGGACTGCGGCAGAGCGCGGCAGAGGGGACATCCACCTGAGGAGTTGCGGAGGGGACACCCACCAGGATTGCGAAGGGGACACCCACCGGCGGAGGGGACACCCACCAAAACTTGCGGCGGAGGGGACACCCACCAAAACTGGCGCAAGCAGAAGTAGCAACTAAACTGAGGTCACTTCGCTCGCAATGGACTGCGCAGAAGATGACTCGACCACGCTCGCAACTCGTGTCACTCGACACGACTCCCTACTACCACTGCATCAGCCGCTGTGTGCGCCGCGCCTTCTTGATGGGGAAAGATGAACATGGTCGTAGCTTCGATCATCGCAAGGACTGGCTGGTGGCACGTATCAGATTCCTGGCCGAGATCTTCGCAGTAGACATTGCAGCTTACGCGGTGATGAGCAACCACTATCACTTGGTGTTGCACGTCGACAAAGCGCGCGCCGATGCTTGGGACGATGATGAGGTTTGTCGAAGATGGGGGCGACTCTATCGCGGGCCTGACCTGCTACAGCGCTATCTGAGCGGTGAAGTGTTCGCTGAGCATGACAAGGAGCAGCTTGACACCCTGATCAACACTTGGCGTGTACGCCTCAGTTGCTTGAGTCATTTCATGGCCTCTCTCAACTATGTGATAGCGCTAAGGGCCAACAAGGAAGACGGTTGCACGGGGCGTTTCTGGGAAGGGCGCTTCAAATCGCAGGCGCTCAAGGATGAAACTGCCCTGTTGGCTTGCATGGCATACGTGGACTTGAATCCGATAAGGGCGGGAGTTGCGCCGGACCTGGTTTCATCAGATTTCACCTCTATCCAAGATCGCATCCTCCGCGCGATGAGCCTCAAACCAAAGGCCCCTAAGCCGAGGTTGATGGCCTTTGCCGAAACTGAAAGGCAGCATCGGGCTCACGCCGCGATTCCTTTCCGCTATCGAGATTATCTGCAGCTGGTGGATTGGTACGGTCGCAGTAAACGAACTGACAAACGTGGTGTCATTGCAGGAGGCGCACCAGATCTTCTTGTGCAGGTGGGCCTAAGTGCTGCGCAATGGGACTTGTTGAGCAGGGAGGTAGAGAAAGAAGCCAACACCCTGCTTCATGGGTTAGAGAGGTTGGAACTCCTTGAGCGGCGCCTAGAACGCGACGCGGCGTAATCTCTTTCAGCCGAAGACTGCCCGTTGGTTGGGTAGGTTTCAGCGTGTCTGCAATTTCCAAGCTTGGAACGTGAGAGGGAAAAGAGGCGACTCGTTTCTCGGAGGTTCTTTCGATATTCCGTTGGGTGGGTGTCCTTCTATCTGTTCTCTATCTGTTCTCTATCTGTTCAACTTGATACGTGGGTGTCCCCATCCTTAGACCAAGCTATACATCACCACCAGCCGGACGATGAGGTTTTCGCTGTTGAAGAAGAAAGTTTCCGCTCGGAGTTTTTCATTGATACGCAGGTACAAGGTCAAGCATCCAACTCCCACTAGGACATCCACTACTTCAACAGGGAAAGAGTTAGGATCATCCTTCATCACTCGCTCCCAATAACGCCGCACCATCGCTTTTCCCAACAGGAGTCCAGGCGCTCCACCATCTGAAGCAGAGATCCTCGGCGACTGGACAATGACGTCCTCAGCGCAACGTCGAAGGAGTCGCTCCGCCTCTCCCCAGTTCCATGCATCCATCCAGGTATCGGCAAACCTGCGGGCAAACTCGGCATCGATAGGACTTGCTTCGGACATTGGCGCTCTAGTTCCTGTAGTGGCTGTAACGAGCAGCGCATTATCTCCCAGTCTGGGACACCCACCATCCTGATCTGTCGTCCACTGAACTTGGATCGGACTCCCATCGAGCCAAAGTGAGTGTCCTCCCGATGTTGATGGTGGTGAGTGTCCCCCCGCTTAAGAAGTAGAGGGCATTGAGGGCTCGGCGTTTAGTTGTTGGGTTGACGGTAGTACTGCTGCAGAGGAGAAGTATCAGGTGTGGCGGTGCTTCCATGACAGCGGAAGAATGCTGTAAGAAAGCGCGCGATAGCAGAGACAGGAAACATCTCTGCGCGGTTGAGGTGGAATGGGGCGCCAACGTGTTCGTAAGCGAAGGATGCTTCGCTAAATGCAAGAAGGGCTGCGACTAGAGATCGTTTGAGAGAAGAAAAGAAGTGGCTGGGGTGGCTGGATTTGAACCAACGAATGACGGAATCAGAATCCGTTGCCTTACCGCTTGGCGACACCCCAGCAGTGGAGGCGCATTATAGCGCCCATTTCAAAAAATGCAGCCCCAAATTTGATTCTTCTTAGGCATGGATGGGGCTGCCTCATCCATGTGTCTTCGGGCCTTGAAACCCGCTGAATTCAAGCCTTTTTCGTCCTTTTCTCAGCGCGTTCAGTCGAGGAACGCGAACTTCAGAGCGAAGATCACGGCGATCACGTACACCGTGGCCGGAATTTCCTTGTGGCGGCCACCGATGAGCTTGATGCCGAGATAGCTGATGAAGCCCACGCCGATGCCGTCGGAGATGGAGTAGCCGAGTGGCATCGCGAGCGCGGTGAGGATGGCGGGGGTGATCTCGGTGATGTCGTTCCAATCGAGTTCACGCAGCGAGCGCGCCATCAGGCAGGCCACGAACAACAGCGCCGCGCCGGTGGCGTAGCTGGGAATGCTCGAAGCGAGCGGTGCCAGGAAGAGGCACAGCAGGAACAGCACGGCGGTGACAACGGAGGTGAGTCCCGTGCGGCCGCCAGCCTGCACGCCGGAAGCACTTTCGATGTAGCTGGTGGTGGAAGAAGTGCCGAGCACTGCGCCGAGCGTGGTGGTGACGGAGTCGGCGAGCAGTGCGCGACGCAGACGCGGCAGATGTCCTTTTTCGTCGAGCATGCCGGCCTGCGAGGCCACACCCACCAGGGTGCCGGCAGTATCGAAGATGTCCACCAGCAGAATGGTGAGGATGATCGTCACCATCGACATGTCGAAGAGATTGCCGATCTCGAGCTTCATGAACACCGGTGCCATCGAGGGCGGCAGCGACAGCAGGCCCTTGAATTCGGTAATACCCACGATCCAACCGATGGCGGTGATGCCGAGAATGCCGATCACCACCGCGCCCGTCACACCACGTGCGGTCAGCGCCGCGATCAGAATGAAACCGAGCAGCAACAAGGCAGCCGGCAGGCTGGTGAGGTCACCGAGATCCACCAGCGTTGCCGGGTTCGCCACCACGATGCCCGAACCACTCAAGGCGATGATGGCAAGGAAAAAACCGATGCCGGCGGAAATGCCAAGCTTGAGAGACTTCGGAATCGAGTTGAACAGCCACTCCCGCACGGGCAACACACTCAGCGCCACGAAGATCGCGCCGGCGATGAACACCGCCCCCAACACCTGCTGCCAGCCGTAGCCCATCGCGAGCACCGCGGTGTAGGCGAAGAAAGCGTTCTGTCCCATGCCCGGCGCCTGCGCCACCGGATAGTTGGCCACCACTCCCATCAGGAACGTGCCAAGCGCACCGGCGATACAGGTGGCAACGAACACCGCGCCGAAGTCCATGCCGGTCTCGGACAGGATGGAGGGGTTCACCACCGTGATGTACGCCATGGCGAGGAAGGTGGTGATACCGCCCAGGATTTCGCGCCGCACGGTGGAGTTGGCTGCGGCGATGCCGAATTTGCGATCGAGATAGGCATTCATGTTGGTGGATCCGTTGGTTAGCGAATAAGGGTCATTGCGGCTTCGTGAGCCTCAGGCACAGTCCGGTGGTAAGCGGCACTCGGCGATGCCTTGGTGTTCGAGCTGCCAGGCGACGCGTAGACAGAGGTCTTCGCGCCACGGTGCCGCCACGATCTGCACGCCGATCGGCAGCTTCGCGCCAGGCAGGAAGAGCGGCACGCTGCACACGGGCAGTCCGATGGCGGAGAAGGGCTGCGTGAACACGCCGAGGTTGGGGCGCAGGGGATGTTCGACACCATTGAGAACCAGGGTCTTGCTGCCTTGCAGCGGTGCGCTGCAAGGCGTGCAGGGCGCGATGATCACGTCGACGTCTTCGAACACCTTCAACATCTGTTCCAGCCAGCGGCGGCGCACTTGCTGCGCGCGGATGTACCAGGTGGCGGGGAAGAGGCTGCCGGCGAGGAAGCGGTCGCGCGTGTCGGGATCGAAATCCTCGAGTCGGGTGAGTAAGCGCTCGCGATGCAGCGCGGCGCCTTCGGCATTGGTTATCAGGTAAGCGGCGGAGCGGCCTTCGGCGGCGCCGTCGAGGGAAAGTGAGTGTCCCACGCCGAGGGCTTCGCAGACCTTGCTCACGGCGGCGTCGGCTTCGGGGAAGTTGCTGCAGTCGAAGAAGCCGCCGGCGCGTGCGATGCGTAAGCCCTCACTTCCTTGCGAAAGCGCAGAGCTCGTGTCCAACCAGGGCTGGGACACGCACGCGAGGTCGCCGGCGTCGTGACCCTGCAGGTGATCGAAGGCGAGCGCGAGATCTTCGACGCTACGTGCCAGAGGCCCGACATGGTCGAGGCTTTCCGAAAAGGGAAAGGTGCCGGTGCGCGGCAGACGGCCGTAGGTGGGCTTGAGTCCGAACACACCGCACAGGGAAGACGGCACACGGATGGAGCCGTTGGTGTCCGAGCCGAGTGTCAGCGGCACCAGTGCCGCGCCAACCGCCGTGCCGGAGCCCGACGACGAACCACCACTCATGCGCTCGCGATCCCAGGGATTGCGACAGGCGCCGTAGTGGGCGTTCTCGCCGGTGAAGTCGTAGGCGTATTCGCCCATGCCGAGGGCGCCGACGAGGATCGCGCCTTGCGCTTCGAGGCGCTGGATCAGGACGGCGTCGCGTGTCGCCGGTGGATGGCTGGAGTTGATGAAGCTGCCGGCCAGCGTGCTGAGGCCTTCGATGTCGAACAGGTTCTTCACCGCGAAGGGCACACCGGTGAGTGTCCCCGGGTCTTCGCCGCGGGCGAGGCGGGCGTCGAGCTCGTGGGCTCGCTTGAGTGCGCGCTCACTCACCACGTGGGTGAAGCAATTCAGGCCTGGGTTCGATTGGGCGATGCGCTCGAGGCAAGCCTGCGTGTGCTCCACCACGCTCAACTCACCGCGCCGCGCGGCCGTGGCAATGCTGACGGCCGACAGCATGGGTACTGCCTTGCTCATCGGACGCGGCCTTGGGTCGGGATCAGGGCGGGAACGTACACGGCCGCGTGTTGTGCTGCGGGATCGACCGGCGCTGCGAACACGCTCTGTGCCATGCGCGCCGCGATGACGAGGTGAGTGCTCACCTCGGCCAGATACTGGGCGGGGATTTCGATACCTGCCGCCTTCGCCAAACTTTCTATCAGCGCGCCCTTGTCGCCATCTGCCAACAGGACGCTGTGCAAATCACTCATGTACTGCTCCATCGTTCCGGCCGCGGCCGGTCCTGCTCATTACTTCGGCATGTGCCGGGCAGAGCCCAGCAAGTTCCGTGCCCATTCCTGTCCAAGTGGTCAGGGTTTGGCGTTGGCATGCCAGTGACGCGCGATGTCGACGCGACGGCAGATCCACACCTTGTCGTGCGACTGCACGTAGTCGAGGAAGCGCTGCAGCGCGCGGAATCGCGCCGGACGTCCTACCAGGCGGCAGTGCAGGCCCACATTCAACAGCTTCGGTGTCGACTCGCCTTCCTCGTACAGCACGTCGAAGGCATCGCGCAGATAGGTGAAGAATTGCTCGGCGTTGTGGAAGCCCTGCGCCGTGGCGAAGCGCATGTCGTTGGTGTCGAGGGTGTAGGGGATCACGAGATGCGGCCCCTGCGGACCTTCCACCCAATAGGGCAGGTCATCGGCATAGGAGTCCGAGTCATAAAGCACGCCGCCCTGTTCGAGCACGAGACGACGCGTGTTCGGGCTGTCGCGCCCGGTGTACCAGCCGAGCGGCGGCGCGCCGGTGAGACGTTCGTGCAGTGCGAAAGCGAGCTGGATTTGCCGGCGTTCTTCCTCTTCCGGCATGAACTGATGATCGATCCAGCGCAGGCCGTGACAGGCGATTTCCCAGTCGGCTTCCTTCATTGCCGCGACCGCCTCGGGATTCAACGCGAGTGCTGCACCTACGCCAAAGATCGTCAACGGCAGACCGCGTTCCTCGAACAAGCGCTGCACGCGCCAGAAGCCGGCGCGCGAACCGTATTCGTACAGCGTTTCCATGCTCATGTGGCGCGCGGGATAGGCGCGCGCACCGATGATTTCCGAGAGAAAGGTTTCCGATGCTTCGTCGCCGTGCAGCACGCAGTTTTCGCCGCCTTCCTCGTAGTTGAGGACGAATTGCAGCGCGATGCGCGCATTGCCGGGAAGCGCGACCACGGGAGGATTCCTGCCGTAGCCGATCATGTCGCGGGGGTAGGGAAGTTCGTAATACATGGTTCACCTGCAGGATGTGTTTCGCAGGCTATTGGGCAAAAGCCGTACCAATGTCCGACCAAGTGGCCAGCTCAGGCGGAGCTTGGGTTTTTGCCGATCGAGAGCGCCGGAAAACGGTGCGACGCGCTCTCAAATGGGGCGCTTGATGTGTGCGGCGCACCAAGAAAAAGCGCTCCTGTCTCAATGGTCAGGTTCTTGATGGACTCCGCAAACAGGGGACACCCACCTTCGTTCGAGCGCCAAAGTCGGCAGCCAAACCAAGAAAAATCACGCAGAAATTCCGGTGCGGCGTGCGATTTTCATGCGCGGGCCGGCCTCAGTCGGGAACGGCTCACAGAAAAAATTGATCAAGTGGACAGTTATTGGTGCGGCTCTTGCTTGAGGTAGGGCAAACCTTCAAGAGGAGTGCACATGAAGTACTTGATGGCCGCCTTGCTGGGCCTCTTCAGCAGTTTGAGTGTCTATGCTCAGGAAGAACCCCTGCCGGTGAAAGTCGTGGTGGTGACCATGTTCGAAATCGGCACCGACGACGACAACATCGCCGGCGAATTCCAGCTCTGGAAAGAGCGCCGCAATCTCACCGAAGTCTTCCCCTTCGGTGGCTACCATGACCTCTACTACGACCGCGAAGACCAACTCCTGGTGATGGTCACCGGCATCGGCACCGCCAAGTCGGCAGCGTCGGTGATGATGCTCGGCATGGATCCGCGCTTCGATGTGTCCAAGGCCTACTGGCTGGTGGCAGGCATCGCCGGCATCGATCCGGAAGATGGTTCGATCGGCTCTGCGGCCTGGGCCACCTACTTGGTCGATGGCGACCTCAGCCACGAAATCGACGCCCGCGAAATTCCGGAAGATTGGCCCTTCGGTTACTTCGCGCGCTACACCTCCAAGCCCTTCGATCCGAACAAGCCGGAGCCGACGGGCGAAATGTTTGCGCTCAACGCCGAGCTCACCGAGTGGGCCTATCAGTTGACCAAGGACACCGAGATCCCCGATCTGCCGGGTCTGAAGGAAACGCGCGAACTCTATACCGACCATCCGAAAGCGCAGCTGCCGCCCTTCGTGTTGAAAGGTGACCATCTCGCCGCATTGACGTTCTGGCACGGCGCCATGCTCAACGACTGGGCCAACCAGTGGGTGGATTACTGGACCGAAGGCAAGGGGGAGTTCGTCACCTCCGCCATGGAAGAAACCGGCACCATGCAGTCGCTCACCTTCCTCGGCAACATCGGTCGCGCCGATCCGGAGCGCGTGCTCGTGCTGCGCACTGCCAGCAACTACACCATGCAGCCGCCGGGTCTGACTGCCGCCGAAAACCTGCTGAAGGAAAACGACGGCTACGCCGGCCTCGAAGCATCCGTCGAAGCCGCATATCTCGTAGGTTCGAAAGTGGTCGACGCCCTGATCGCTGGCTGGGATGTCTACTCCGAACGTCTGCCCACCACTGCTGATCTGAAGTAAGGCCACGCATGAAGTCCCAGGGTTCCATTGCCTTCACGGCGCCGCATCATCTTGCGAGCGCCACCGGCTTCGCGCTGCTCGAGCAGGGTGCGAGCGCCATCGACGCCATGATTGCCGCAGCAGCGGCGATCACCGTCGCCTATCCGCACATGAACAGTCTCGGTGGTGACGGTTTCTGGTTGATCCACGCACCGGGCGAAAAGCCGATCGCCATCGATGCCTGCGGCAATGCTGCGGCGCTGGCCGATCAAGACTTCTACGCGGGACACAGCAGCATTCCCACCCGCGGTGGTCCTGCTGCGCTCACGATGGCGGGCACGCTCGATGGTTGGCGCTGTGCACAGGAATGGCAGAGTCAACGCGGTATCGCGAGTCGTCCGCTTGCGGAACTGCTTGCGCCCGCGCTGCGCATGGCGGAAGAAGGCATCGTCGTCACCAAATCCCTGCAGATGGCGAGTGAAAAGGTCGCCGCCGATCTGGCGCAACTGGGTGCCTATCAGCGCGTGTTCTGCCCTGCGGGACGCACCTTGCAGGAAGGTGACACGCTGCGTAATCCGGGACTCGCGCGACTTCTGCGCGTTCTGAGTGAACGCGGCACCGACGAGTTTTACCGCGGCGATCTCGCAGTGGAACTTGCGCGTTGGTTGCACGCCAACGGCAGTCCGCTGCGCGCCGGTGATTTCGCTGCCTATCGCGCACGTATCGTTGATCCCCTCTCGGTGCGTGTGCGGGCAGCAACCATCTACAACCTGCCGCCGCCCACGCAGGGCTTGGCGTCACTGTTGATCCTCGGCATCTACGATCGCCTCGAAGAAAAGTACCAGCCGCAAAGCGAAGCCGAACATCTGCATCTGCTGGTGGAAGCGATCAAGCAGGCCTTCGTCGTGCGCGACAAGACCATCTGCGATCCCGCACATCTCGCTGCAGGTTGGGACAGCCACCTGACGGAAGAGGGTGTTGCCGCACTGGCCGCTGCCGTCGATCCCAAACAGGCGAGTCCCTGGCCGCGTGTGGCCAAACCTGGCGACACCGTGTGGATGGGCGCCGTCGATGGCAGTGGCTTGATGGTGAGCTTCATCCAGAGTGTGTATTGGGAATTCGGTTCGGGGTTGGTCAACGAAGACTACGGTCTGACCTGGAACAACCGTGGTTTGAGCTTCTCGCTCGATCCCGAGCACGTGAATACCTTGCGTCCCGGTTGCAAACCCTTTCACACGCTCAACCCCGCGTTTGCGATCTTCGACGATGGGCGTCGTCTCTCGTACGGCACCATGGGTGGTGAGGGACAGCCACAGACCCAGTCGGCAGTGTTCTCGCGCTACGCCTATCAGAACCTCAGTCTGCAGGAAGCGATCGCGCGTGGCCGTTGGTTGCTCGGTCGCACCTGGGGTGACAGCAGTCACGATCTCAAACTCGAAGCGGATCTGGCCGAAGTGGCGGGCGAAGGTTTGCGTGCGCTTGGCCACAACTTCCGTGTCGTGCCCGCGTGCAATGAAATGATGGGTCACGCTGGCGCCATCGCGCTCGATGCCGATGGTGCGGTGGAAGCCGCGACCGATCCGCGCAGCGATGGCCGTGCCTATGCGCGCAATGCCAAGCAGGAGCGCAAGTGATGATGGAGTATTTGCCCATCGCCCTGGCGCTCGTCGCTGCCGGTGCGCTGGCGGGAATTCTCGCGGGCTTGCTCGGTGTCGGCGGCGGCATCGTCATCGTGCCGGTGCTCTACACCGTGTTCACGTCGATCGGCATCAGTCCGGCCACGGCGATGTCGATTGCTACTGCCACTTCATTGCTCACCATCGTGCCGACCAGTATTTCCTCGGCACGTGCGCATCATCGGCGTGGCAACGTCGATCCGGTGCTCGTGCGCACGTGGGCGGTGCCGCTGCTGGTGGGTGTGGTCGCCGGCAGTCTCGTTGCCGTGAGCACGCGCGGCACGGTGCTCAGCATCGTGTTCGGTACCTTGGCTGTACTGGTGGCGCTCAATATGTTGCTGCGCGCGAAGGCACCACCGCTGCGTCCTGCCTTGCCGGGTTTTGCCGGTCAGTCCGTGATGGCGAGTACCGTTGGTTTCTTCTCTGTATTGATGGGTGTTGGTGCCGGCACGCTCGGTGTGCCGATGATGACGAGCTGCAACGTGCCACCGCATCGCGCGGTCGGTACCGCGTCGCTCTTCGGCTTGTTCATCGCGTTGCCGGCTTCCGTGATTCTGCTGACCACGGGCGTAACGCCACCCGACGCACCGCCCGGCACTTACGGCCTCGTCAATCTTCCCGGTTTTGCCGTGGTACTGCCGACCACGATTCTGCTCGCACCCTATGGCGTGAAGATCGGTGCGCGTCTCGATCCGGTGCGGCTGAAACAGGTATTCGCGTGTTTCTTGGTTTTGGTAGGCCTGCGCATGCTGTGGCAGAGCCTTGGCTAGTCATCGACTAAAGTGATCGCTTCAATGAGTTTCGACACCCTGGCAAGTCATCTTCGACACACCTTCGTTCCACCGCCGCGTCTCTTGATGGGCCCGGGCCCGATCAACTGCGATCCGCGCGTGCTGCGCGCGATGTCATATCAACTGATCGGTCAATTCGACCCTTCGATGACGCAGGCCATGAACGACACCATGGCGCTCTATCGCGAAGTGTTTCGCACGCGCAACGAGTGGACCATGTTGATCGACGGTACTTCACGCGCCGGCATCGAGGCCTGCCTGGTATCTCTGCTCGCACCTGGCGACAAGGTGGTGGTGCCCGTGTTCGGTCGCTTCGGGCATCTGCTGGTGGAAATCGCCGAGCGCTGCGGCGCCGACGTGCACACCATCGACATCGCATGGGGCGAAGTGTGTGATCCCGCCTTGATCGAAGCGGCGATCGTCAAAGTGAATCCGAAACTGGTCGCCATCGTGCAGGGCGATACGTCCACCACCATGTGTCAGCCGCTCGATGAGATCGGCCGCATCTGCAAGGAAAAGGGGGTGTTGCTCTACTGCGATGCCACCGCCTCGATCGGTGGCAATGATCTGCGCGTCGATGACTGGCATCTCAGTGCAGTCTCTGTTGGCTTGCAGAAGTGTCTGTCCGGTCCGCCCGGCAGCGCGCCCATCACCTTGAACGAAGATGCGGTGGCAGTGATCCGGCAGCGTCGTCACGTCGAAGCCGGCATCCGCACCGCCGAGCACAGTGCAGGCAGTGGTCAACGCATCGCGTCCAATTACTTCGACCTCGGCATGATCATGGACTACTGGGGCAAGGAGCGACTCAACCATCACACGGAAGCTGCCTCCATGTTGTTTGCCGCGCGTGAGTGCGCGCGCATTCTGTTGCAGGAAGGTTTGGAGCAGGCGCACGAACGTCATCGTGTGAATGGCGCGGCGCTTGCCGCCGGGCTCGAAGCGATGAACCTGAAGCTCTACGGCGATCAGCGCCATCGCATGCACAACGTCGTGGGTGTCTACATTCCCGAAGGTGTGCAGGGCGATGCCATTCGCGGTGCGCTGCTGCGTGACTACGGCATCGAAATCGGTACGTCCTTCGGACCACTGCATGGTCGCATATGGCGCATCGGCTGCATGGGCTACAACGCACGTAAGGATGCGGTACTCACCACCTTGGCCTGCCTGGAACAGTGCTTGCTGCGGGCAGGGCACAAACTGAGCGCCGGTGCTGCATGCACCGCGGCGATGGCAGTCTATGAAGCTTAATGTGAGCAAGGACGGCGCTCTTTACGAGCGCGAAGCTGCAACCATCATGCAGCAGTGCGACAAGCTTGCCACCTTCTCGGCCACGCCGGGCAAGATCGATCGCCGCTATCTGACGCCGGAGCACGCGCGCTGCAATCGGCAGGTGGCGGAATGGTTCGAAGCGGGTGGTCTACGTACCTGGCAGGACGAAGCCGGCAATCTCTGCGGCAGCTTGCCAAGCGAAGAGCCGAATGCACCGACGCTCCTGATCGGCTCGCATCTCGACAGCGTGCCCGACGCCGGCAAATACGACGGCATTCTCGGTGTGCTGTTGCCCCTTGCGGCGTTGCGCATCCTGCAGCAAAAGGGTGAACGTTTTCCTTTCAACATCGACCTGATCGGCTTTGCCGACGAAGAAGGTAGTCGCTTCGGTACGACCTTGCTCGGCAGTCGCGCAGTGGCCGGCACCTGGAACGAGGCTTGGTTCGAACTACGCGATGAAAATGGGGTGAGCTTGCGTCAGGCCCTGGTCGAATTCGGCTGCGATCCCAATGGCATGGCGAGTTGCAGTCGCGCCGACGATGACTTGCTCGCCTATCTCGAAGTGCACATCGAACAAGGTCCGGTGCTCGAATCCGCCGCAGTGCCCGTTGGTGTGGTGACGGCGATCGCCGGTGCGCGTCGCTTCGTGCTCGAGATCGAAGGTCAGGCTGGTCATGCCGGCACCGTGCCGATGTGTCTGCGCAAAGATGCCCTCGTTGCCGCCGCACACGTGATTCAGTTGGTGGAAGTCGTGGCACGCAAACATGGTGTCGTGGCAACGGTGGGGCAGATCCATTGCGCACCGGGCGCACCGAACGTCGTCCCCGGTCATTGCCGGCTCTCACTCGACATCCGCTCCGGCGACGATGCGCTGCGCGATCGCGCGCTCAACGAAATCCAGACCGAAACGGCCATCCTGCACACCGCAGGCTTCAGCACACGTTGGACGGAAACCCACAGCGCCAATGCGGTCGATTGCGCGCCGTGGATTCAGGATCTCTTTGGTGAGGCCATCACCGAACTCGGTTACGAACGATTGTCGCTGCTCAGTGGCGCCGGTCACGACGCCATGAGCTTCAAGGGCATCTGTGACATCGGCATGTTGTTCGTGCGCTGCGAGGGTGGCATCAGTCACAACCCGGCCGAAGCGATCACGCAGGACGATGTGGCGGTGGCGCTGGAAACGTTCTGTCGCACGCTGCAGAACCTGCGCAAAGATTTCGAGGAACGGCGCGGAGGTACCGCAACGCTTTAGGTTTTGATGAAGGTAGTGTGGCGCTTTGACCCGGACCTGGTTGCACAGGCTCCGGGTCCTTTCTTTGTTTGGCTATTGGTTTGAAGCGTCGCGCGGCGGCACTTTCAGGCCGCAGCCCGTGAGGATGAATTCGCTGAGGAAGTCAGCGATCTCGTCGATCATTTCGCGTTCGTATTCCGCTCGGTTCAGAATCGTCAGCACCTGCGTTTCGAAGTCGGCATAGTGCTGCGTGGCGGACCAGATCAGGAAGATCAGATAGACGGGGTCGAGCGGCTTCATCTGGCCATTGCGCACCCATTGCTCGATCACTGCCGCCTTGTTGCGCACCCAGGTACGCATGTCGGTCTTCAGATAGGGCTTCAGATGCGGTGCGCCCTGGATCACTTCCATGGCGAAGAGTTTGGACAGCAGAGGGTGCGTGTATGAGAGCTCGACTTTCTTGCGGATGAAACGATCGAGCACTACGGCGGGATCGTCTTCCACTCGCACTTCATCGAAGTAGGTATTCCAAAGACGCGTGATGTTGTCGAGCAGAGCCAGATAGAGCTTTTCCTTGCTCTCGAAGTAGTAGTGGATGTTGGCCTTGGGAAGCGCGGCGCGGTCGGCAATCTTCTGAATGCTGGCGCCGGCGTAACCGAACTGGGCGAATTCCTTCTCTGCAGCGCTCAGGATGAGCTGGTAGTTGTGATCGCGAATCGCGCCGACCTTTTTCTTGGGGGCTTGGTCAGCTTCGCTGAGGGGGGCTCGTAAAGTCGCTTGTGTATTCAACGCTATCTCCGAGTGTCCTTGAGCTTGTCCGGGAAAACACGGCATCCCGGCGTTTCTTGTTTTCAGATGGCCAAGGAGTATGCAAAAGAGAACGTATAGTCAGCAAGCGGAAAACTTGCTTCAAACTACGTAATTTTCGGTGAACCAACACGGTGCAGTGTGGGCAATTTCAGCGCGCCAAATAGGGGATGCGTGTTTACTGGTCGTTTGGACAGTTTTGCATTTTGCCCTTGTCAGAAAAATGTTGCCCGAAAATAGCACGCTAAATCAAAGAGATATTGATGATTCTATGCCTGCTGGTGGCTGTTTCATAAAAAAGCTGTCCGAGTGGTCTACTTATTGCATTTCCTCGAGCATCGTTAATCACTCGCAAGAAATTCAGTAGTAAACGTGAAATTCATGCTCAATGGTCGGCTGCATACGCCGACAGCCTGCGACGGCAACCTCACCTTGCTCGATTACATACGTAACGATGCCAAGCTCAAAGGAACCAAAGAAGGATGTGCCAGTGGCGACTGCGGTGCGTGCACCGTGCTCGTGGCCACCAGCGCGGATGCGCCGTTGCGCGCCATCAATTCCTGTATCACGCCACTGGGTAATCTCAACGACGCCCATGTGTTCACCGTCGAAGCGTTGAGTGAAAGCGGTGCGCTACATCCCGCACAACAAGCGATGGTCGAGCATCATGGCTCGCAGTGTGGCTTCTGTACGCCGGGCATCGTGATGGCACTCACTGCGCTTTATCACAACAGCCAGAAGAGCGGTGTGGCGATCGAACGCGATGCGGTGACCGATGCGATCTCGGGCAACCTCTGCCGCTGCACCGGCTATCGTCCGATCATCGCGGCGGGATTGGCGATGTCGTCCTTGCCCGCCGCGACCACGCCGGTGGTCAAGGCTGTCGAGTTCACCAATGCCGCTGCGAGTGGCTTGGACGCCGTACTCGACGATGGTGAGCACAAGTATTTCCAGCCCACCACGGAAGCCGAACTGCAGGCACTCCTGGCCAAATGGCCAGAAGCCGTGCTCGTCGCCGGTGGCACGGACCTCGGCCTCGAACTGACGCAGCGCTTCCGCCAGTACGCGGTGATCATCGGCCTCAATGCCATCGGCGAACTGAAATACGTCGGTTGGCAGGGTGAGTGGCTCGAGATCGGTGCCGCGCTGCCCTACACCGACTTCGAACACTTCATCGCGGCCCATTCCACGCAGTGGCTGCATCTGCTGCATCGCCTGGGATCGCGCCAGATCCGCAACCAGGGCACCTTCGGCGGCAACGTCGCCAACGGCTCACCCATTGCCGATACGCCGCCGGTCCTGTTGGCACTCGATGGCGAAGTGGAAATCACCGACAGCGCTGGTAACCGCACCTGGCATGCGCTGAGCGACTTCTACCTCGGCTATCGCAAGACCATTCTGCAACCCGGCCAGTATCTGAGCCGTTTCCGCATTCCGCGTGCCGCCCTTGCGCGCGCGCAACGCTTCTTCAAGTTGAGCAAACGTTTCGAGGACGACATCTCCACCGTGCTCGGCGCGTTCGCGCTCAATCTGAGTGAAGGCAAGGTCACCGAAGTGCGTCTGGCCTTCGGTGGCGTTGCAGCCACTCCCGTACGTGCCTTGCGCACCGAAGCAACGTTGCTGGGCCAGGATCTGAGTGAAGCCAGCATAGCCGCGGCATGCAAGGTGCTCGCCGAGGAACTCACGCCGATCAGCGACGTGCGCGCCAGTAAGGACTATCGCAGCGCCGGCGCCTGCAACCTCTTGCGCCGTGCGCTGGTGGAACTGCGCGATGGCGTGGATCTGGACGTGCATCACTACTCATCCGGCAACGAGGCGGCCTTGTATGCGCAAGCTGATTGATACCCCCGCCGCGCTGAGCGGCTCCGTGCGCCAGGCAGGCGCTCATCTGAAACACGATTCCGCCGAACGTCATGTCTGCGGCACTGCGCTCTATGTGGACGACATGCCGCTGCGCGAAGGACATCTGCATGTGGCGATCGGTCTTTCGCCCGTCGCACGCGGCACCATCAAACACATCGATCTTTCCGCAGTGCGCAGCGCGCCCGGTGTGGTCGATGCCGTGGTGCAGGCCGACATTCCCGGCAAGGTCGACATCGCTCCGGTCTTCACCGGTGATCCCTTGCTCGCAGGGCCCGAACTTCTCTTCGCTGGTCAGGCCTTGTTCGCGGTGGCGGCCGAGAGCTTCGTCGAGGCACAGCGCGCAGTAGCCCTGGCACAGGTGGAAATCGAAGAATCACAGCAACGCCGCACGCTCGCGGCCTCCATCGCCGCCGAAGATCTGGTGGCGCCGCCGCATCTGGTGCAGCGTGGCGACGTCGACGGTGCGCTGGAACAAGCGGCGCATCGCCTGAGCGGCAGCATCGACATCGGTGGCCAGGAACATTTCTATCTCGAAGGGCAGATCGCAGATGCGGTGCCGACCGAAGAAGGTGGCGTCATCATCTACAGCTCCAGCCAGCATCCCGGTGAACTGCAGAAGCTCGCCGCACAGGTGTTGGGTCTGCCGATGCATCTCGTGATCGTCGAAGTGCGCCGCATGGGTGGGGGCTTCGGTGGCAAGGAAAGTCAGGCAGCGATGCCGGCCTGCATGGCAGCACTCTTCGCCTACCGCACCAAGCGTCCGGTGCGCTGCCGCTTGCCGCGCAAGGACGACATGAAGCTGACCGGCAAACGTCATCCCTTCCATTGCGCCTATGAAGCCGCCTTCGACGACGAGGGCCTGGTGAGTGCAGCGAAATTCGTACTCGCCGGTGACTGCGGCCATAGCGCCGATCTGTCGATGGGCATCGTCGATCGTGCCGTGATGCACGTCGACAATGCTTACTACCTGCCGAGCGCCAGCATCAAGGGCTTGCCGTGCCGCACCGACACCGTTTCGCATACGGCCTTCCGCGGCTTCGGTGGTCCGCAGGGCATGCTCACGATCGAAGCCATGCTCGACGACATCGCCCGTGCGGTGGGCAAGGACCCACTCGACGTGCGTCTGCTCAATCTCTATCGCCCGGGGCGTGAGCGCACTCCCTACGATCAGCGCATCGAGGATCATGTGTTGCCGGAACTGATGTTCGAGCTCGAACGGCGTAGCGACTATCGCGCCCGTCGCGCCGCGATCACCGAGTTCAACAAGAACTCGCCACACATTCGCAAGGGGCTCGCGCTGACGCCGGTGAAGTTCGGTATTTCCTTCACCACCACGCATCTCAACCAGGCCGGCGCACTCGTCAGCATCTACACCGACGGCAGCATCCATCTCAACCACGGTGGTACCGAGATGGGACAGGGCCTCTTCATCAAGGTGGCGCAGGTGGTGGCAACCGCGTTTGGAGTCGACATTTCCCGCGTGATGATGAGCGCGACGCGTACCGACAAGGTGCCGAATGCCTCGCCCACCGCTGCATCCTCCGGCGCCGACCTCAACGGCATGGCCGCACTCGATGCCTGCGAAAAGATCAAGGCGGGTCTGATCGAGTTCGCCTGCCGCGAATTCCAGTGCCAGCCCGAAGAAGTGATCTTTGCCGATGAACAGGTAAGAGCTGGCGAGAAGATTCTGGGTTTCACCGACTTCATCAAGCTCGCCTATCTCAACCGCGTGCCACTGTTCTCAAGTGGCTTCTATCGCACGCCGAAGATCTGGTACGACCGCACCCAGGGTCGTGGTCGCCCCTTCCTTTACTTCGCGCATGGCGCAGCTTGTGCCGAAGTCACCGTCAGTGCGCTCACCGGTGAATATCGTGTCGATCGTGTCGACGTACTGCACGACGTCGGTAAGTCGCTCAATCCCGCGATCGACATCGGTCAGATCGAAGGGGGGTTCATCCAGGGCATGGGTTGGCTGACCAGTGAAGAATTGCTGTGGAACGACAAGGGCGAGCTGATCTCCAACAGCCCTGCCAACTACAAGATTCCAACGGCCGCGGATCTGCCGCGTGAATTCAACGTGGCCTTGTTCGAGCGTGCGCCGGGTGAGGCCAGCGTCTATCGCTCCAAGGCGGTGGGCGAGCCGCCCTTGATGCTCGCCATCTCCGTCTGGTGTGCGCTGCGTGATGCCGCTGCCAGCTTTGCCGATTACCGTTTCAGTCCGCCGCTGCGCGCGCCCGCCACACCGGAGCAGGTGTATTGGGCCGTATGCCGCGCGCGCGAATTCGCCGCACGGGAGGCCTAGCCATGGTTGCAGTGTCCGACGATTGGGCCAAGGCACTGGTAAGTTGCCGGCAGCGTGGGGAAGCACACGCGCTGGCGACCGTGATCGCCACCAGTGGTTCCACGCCACGCGCCGCCGGCAGCAAGATGCTGGTGACCGCATCGACCAGCGTGGCCTCGATCGGTGGCGGTGGTCTCGAACACCTCGTCATCGCCCGCGCCCGTGAACTGCTCGCGAGCGGCCAGGATTGTCAGGAACTGAAACAATTTGCGCTCGGTGCCGCTGCGCAGCAGTGCTGTGGCGGTAGCATGACGGTGCTGCTCGAATGCTACGCCGCGCAGGAACCGCAGCTCGTGATCTTCGGTGCCGGTCATGTGGCTCAGGCCTTGCTGACCATCACCACGCGTTTGCCGATGCGCACCACGGTGGTCGATTCGCGCGCCGAGCTGCTCGATGCCTTGCCGAAGGCCGACAAACTCAGTCCGGTGTTGGCGCCCGATCCGCTCGCCGTGTGCGAGAGCCTGCCGGACAACGGTTTGATCCTGATCATGACGCACGAACATCAGCTCGATTACGAACTCGTGAAGGCCCTCTTGAACGATTGGCGTTGGAGTCTGCTGGGCATGATCGGTTCCGAAACCAAGGCCCACCGTTTCCGCATGCGGTTGCGCAACGATGGCCTGAACGAAGAAGAAATCGCCCGCATGCAGAGCCCGATCGGCCTGCCGGGACTCAAAGGCAAGCTGCCGATGGAAGTGGCGGTGTCGGTGGCGGCCGGACTCATGCAGCATCTGCAGGCGAACGCGCAGCCGACGACGGCCGGTTCCGATTGGCGCGAAATGAAACAGCGCATGCGCGAGCTGCGCTTGGCACGAGGAGCTTGAAGTGGACCTGAGCGTATTCAATTCACTGCCGGAAGATGAGGCCTTGGCGCAGATGCTGGGCTGCTGTCACTGCTTTCGCTGGGCAGCGCGCATGGTCGCCGGGCGTCCCTATGCCGATCTCGAATCTTTGCTGCAGGCCGCGGAAGACAGCTGGGCGCGCGTGGGTGAGGCCGACTATCTCGAAGCCTTCAGCGCGCACGCGCGCATCGGTGACATCGAAAAACTGCGCAATCGCTTCTCGCGCGCACATGCCGAACAGGGGCAGGTGTTGGCCGCAAGTGAGGAAGTGCTGCAGCAGCTCTTCAAGCTCAATCAGGAATACGAGAAGAAGCACGGCTTCATCTTCATCGTGTGTGCCACCGGCAAATCCGCCAGTGAGATGCTGCGCATCCTGCAATTGCGTCTGCCGCTGAGCCGCGATCAGGAACTGGAGAACGCGGCGCAGGAACAAGCGAAGATCACCGCCATTCGACTGCGCGCCCTGTTTGCACCGGCGCGCGTCCGCATTCACGAAGGAGCCGCCTGAAATGCTCGCTAGTTTGAGTTCGCACGTATTGGATCTGCAGCACGGCAAGCCCGTGGCACAGATGCATGTCACGCTGCATTCGCTCGATTCGCTTTCGCCCTTGGCCGTTGGTGTCACCGACGCCGATGGTCGCATTCGCAACTGGTCCACCGAGGTAGAGTTGGCGCCGGGCAACTATCGCCTCGATTTCGAAACGGGTGAGTGGTTCGCCGCGCAGAAGCAGGCCACGCTCTATCCCGTGGTGCAGATCAATTTCACGGTGAGCGGTGATCAGGCTCACTATCACATTCCCTTGCTGCTGAGCCCCTATGGCTACAGCACCTATCGAGGCAGCTGACGTGCGCGAACATCTACGAGGCCGCATGCTGCATTGCGAGGATCTTCCCGGCAGTGCAGTCGACAGCGTGCAGTATCTGGAAGACGGCGTATTGATCGTCGAGAACGGGCGCATTCTCGCTCTCGTGCCAGCCGATCAGGCCTTTGCGCAGGGCGTGCAGCCCGAGCAATGCCGGGAGCTTGGCCGGAAGTTGGTGGTGCCGGGCTTCATCGACACGCACGTGCATGCCTATCAGTTCGACGTGATCGGCTCCTACGGCGAACAGCTGCTCGAATGGCTCGAGCGCTACACCTTTCCTTCCGAAATGCGCATGGCCGATCCTGCGCTTGCGACAGAGGCCGCCAATTTCTTCATCGAACAACTCCTTGCCAACGGCACTACCAGTGCCTTGGTCTTTTCCACGGTGCATCAGCAGGCCACCGAAGCGCTGTTCCAGCGCGCAGCCGAACTCGATCTTTGCATGATCACCGGCAAGACCTTGATGGATCGCAATGCGCCCGAAGCTTTGCTCGACGATCCCGATCGCGCCTGGCGGGAATCGCTGCAGTTGATCGAGCGTTGGCACAACGAGGGCCGTCTGCGTTATGCGGTGACGCCGCGCTTCGCGATCACTTCCACACCGGCACAGCTGGCAGTCGCAGGGCTCCTGGTGCAGCGTTTCCCCGATCTCTACGTGCAGACGCATCTGTCCGAGAACCGTGCCGAGATCGCCTTCGTCAAGGAACTCTTCCCAGACTGCCGCGACTATCTCGACGTCTACGACAGCTATGGGCTCTGCACCGAGCGCGCGGTGTTCGCGCACTGCGTGCATCTGGAAGAGCGCGAGATGGAACGTCTGCGGGAAGCGGGGGCGGTGATCTCGAGCTGTCCGTCTTCCAATATGTTCCTCGGCAGTGGCCTATTCGAATGGCAGCGTATGCAGGAAGCGGGCTTGAAGTTGAGCCTGGGCACCGACGTCGGCGCCGGCACTTCCGCTTCGATGCTCGCCACGCTCGGCGATCTCTACAAAGTCGCGCAGTTGCGCGCGCAGGTGCTCAAACCACTCGAAGCCTTCCATGCGATCACGCTCGGCAATGCCCGCGCGCTGCAACTACAGGATCGCATCGGCAATCTCGCACCCGGCACCGATGCCGACTTCGTGATTCTCGATCCCGATGCCGATCCGCTGATCGCACGTCGCGTGGCGGCGTCGCAGAACATCAGCGACGAATGGTTCGTGTACATGACGCTGGGCGGCAGCAACGTCGTGAGTGAAACCTGGGTGGCCGGGCAGCAGCGTTATCGCGCCGCGAGACCGCAGTAATAGGCAGTAGCAGTAGTAGTGAGGCAATTCGATGGACGGCTTTGTAGTTGAGGTCCTGGCGCTGGTCGCGCGTTGGCTGCATGTCATCACCGGCATCGCGTGGGTGGGTGCATCCTTCTATTTCATCTGGCTGGACAACAGTCTCGATGAACCGCCCGAATGGAAACGCAAGATGGGGATCAAGGGTGATCTCTGGTCCTTCCACGGCGGCGGCATCTACGAAGTGGCGAAGTACCAGCTCGGCCCGCAGCAGATGCCACAGCGTCTGCACTGGTTCTACTGGGAGGCCTACTCAACCTGGATCACGGGCATGTGTTTGTTGCTGCTCGTCTATTACTTCCAGGCCAATGCCTTCCTGCTGCGCAGCGATGGTCCCTTCGCAACGCCGGCACTTGGTATCGCCGCCAGTCTCGCCTTCATCGCGAGTGGCTACATTGTCTACGACCTGATGCTGCGTGCCGGTCTCGCCGATCGTGTGCCGGTGTTCGTGGTGCTGATGGTGCTTTTCCTCACCTTCCTCAGTTGGCTTTCCGTACAGCTTTTCAGCGAGCGCGCCGCCTACATCCACATGGGCATCGTGATCGGCACCATCATGGTGGCGAACGTGTTCTTCGGCATCATTCCGCCGCAGCGTGAATTCGTGCGGGCGATCGAATCGGGCCGGGAATTGCCGGCCGAAGGGCTGCGCATGGCCAAGCTGCGTTCGACGCACAACAACTACTTCACGCTGCCCGTGCTGTTCGCGATGATCAGCAACCACTATCCCTTCCTGTACGGGCATCGCTACAACTGGCTGATCCTGATCCTGATCATGCTGATCGTGGCGGGCGCGCGGCAGTTCTTCAACTTGCGCCACAAGGGCATCATCAAACCGCAGATCCTCGTCGTTGCCGCGATCCTGTTCATTGCACTGATGAGCGCCATTGCGTGGGATCGTCAGAAGCAGCAGGAAAGGCAGGTCTCCGGTCCGGTGTTGGAAGAGGGCGCAGCACTCGCGTTGATCGACACGCATTGCGGCCAGTGTCATTCGCAATCACCGACCTTCCCCGGCATGACGGCGCCGCCGCTCGGCGTGGTGTTCGATTCGATGGCGAGCATCACGCAACACGCCGACAAAGCACGTGAAGCTCTTGCCGCGAAATACATGCCGCTCGGCAATCTCAAGCAGCTCAGCGACGAGGAGCGCCAGCAGCTCGTCACCTGGTTCGCGCAGAAAGCCAAACATTGAATCGATCCGAAAGCGGCGCCTTGGCGCCGTCTCCTCTCCGTTTCTCCTTGGGGTGGCCGGCGTAAGCTGGCCTTCCTCGTTTTGGGGAGGGGATGACCCTTGCGACCGCCGTTGCCGCCTGTTGGACCCGCCTCCCCCTCAAACGTCGTCAGAGCGGCGCTGCGCGCCTCGGATAGTCCTCGCTCATTTCCTCTGTGCCAACGTTTGGGAAAGCCTTTCGACGTGGCCCGACAAGCGCTCTCGAATGCAACCTTGTATGCGACAGCCACGTCGGCTGCGCGACGCATTCCAACGTACGAAGTCATCGTGAACGGCCTGCATCGCGTGCTCCCGATATCCCAACCGCCCGGCCAGTTTTGGGTGCCCCTGCGCGGCACAGGCTGGGTTTCAAGTCGGTGCAGCGGCTTTGATGGAAACCTGACCAAGTAACCTAATTTTTTCAAAAAACCACGCCTGAGCGCGCAGAGCCCGGAAATTACCGGGCGAAACGCGCTCATCCATCCGCGCCAAAAAGCTGACCAACCATCCAGAAGTGCATCAACAAAGGGCCGGTGCGCGCAGCAATTGCACTGTTTTAGCGCGTGGCGATTTGGCTGGCTTTCCAGTCAGGTACTCGTAAGCCCCGGTTTTTTATGGAGAAAAAAACCTGACCGCGGCTGGCATAGTGGTTGCTATGGCTCAGCCATGAACATGCGTACTTCACTTCTCACCAAAAGCAGGCAGGGCCGTCCACTTCGCAGGAACCTTTGCACCGAGAGCGTCAGGCGAGCGCTCTTGGCGGCATTCGGACTTGCCCTGAGTCATTTCACTTTCGCCAACGGCGGCAGTCTCGTGGAGGGCGAAGCACTGCTGGACAAGTACTGCAGTGGTTGCCACAACGACGAGCAGTGGGCTGGCGGCATCTCGCTCAGCTTCATTTCCGCCGACGATCTGAGCCAGGGTCTGAACAACGAGGAATGGGAAAAGATTCTGCGCAAGGCTGGTGGTGGCGAAATGCCCCCGGCTGGAGAGCCGCGCCCCACGAAGGAAGAACTCACGAAGTTCATCACGTGGCTCGAAAGCAATCTCGACAGCTACGCCGCAGCACACCCCAATCCCGGCCGCGCCACGCTGCGCCGCCTCAACCGCACCGAATACACCAACGCAGTCCGTGAACTGCTTGCCATCAACGTCGACATCGCCAAGGAGCTTCCCGCCGACGATGCCGGCTACGGCTTCGACAACATCGCCGACGTTCTGACCGTTTCCCCAGCCCTGATGGACCGCTATCTCGCGGCCGCTTCCAAGGTCGTCAACCTGGCGCTGGGACTCTCTTCCGAACTGCCGGCGCTGACCAGCTACAACGTGCCGAAGGACGGCTCCGTGCTGAACCAGGGCATTCCGTCCTACAACGAACGTTCCAATGATGCGCTGCCCTTCGACTCCCGCGGCGGCGGCGCCTTCGACTACTACGCGCCATACGACGGCACCTACGTCATCAGCGGTTATCTCAACGCCAACACCAACAACGAAGTCGACCGCCTGCCGGAACTTCGCTACAGCTACAGCGTGCCGCTCTCGGCGGGTCCGCACTCGATCGGCATGGCCTTCCGCAAGGATCTCGCCCTCGACGAAACCGTGCAGACCCTGCACAACAACGTCGACTACGTCCACATGCCCACCGAGGCACCGGTGGAACTCGCGCTCGACTTCATCGTCGACGGCACGCGCGTCGGCACGCAGATGGTGCCCTCGTACTACATGAGTTCCCGCTACTCGCAGCAGAACTGGCGCCGCGACGTGCTGCAGATCGACATCGAAGGTCCCTTCGACGTGGCTGGCGCCAGCAACCTGCCGGGCCGCAACAAAGTGTTCACCTGCACGCCCGCGGCTGTCGAAGCTGCCGAAGCAGCCTGCGCCAAGGAAATCCTCGAACGCTTCACCCGTCAGGCCTACCGCCGTCCGGTCACCGACGAAGACATCGAACCGCTGCTCGCCATCTATGCCGAAGAACGTTCGGTCAATGGCTTCGAACGTGGTGTGGCAGCCGCACTGCAGGCGGTACTGGTTTCGCCCAGCTTCCTCTTCCTCGTGGAGCAGGATCCGGTCGATGCCGCGCCCGGCTCGGTGCATCCGATCAGCGATCTCGAATACGCCTCGCGTCTGGCGCTCTTCCTCTGGAGCAGTCTGCCCGACGAAGAGCTGCTGCAGCTCGCCGAAGCCGGTCAGTTGCGCAAGCCCGAAGTGCTCGAAGCGCAGGTACAGCGCATGCTGGCCGATCCCAAAGCCGATGCGCTCACGCAGAACTTCGCTGGCCAGTGGCTCTACCTGCGCAACCTCGAGTTCACGAAGCCTGATGTATATCTCTTCCCCGAATTCGGTACGCGTCTGCGCGAGGCCATGCGCAAGGAGTCCGAGCTTTTCTTCTCCTCGCTGGTACGTGACAACGGCAGCGTGCTCGACTTCATCGATTCCGACTACACGTTCCTGAATGAGGCGCTGGCCGAACACTACGGCATCGAAGGCGTCAAGGGCGCGGCCTTCCGCAAGGTCAAGCTCGATCCCGACTCGAACCGCGGTGGTCTGCTCGGGCAGGGCAGCATCCTGACCACGACTTCCTACGGCAACTCCACCTCCGTCGTACGTCGCGGCAAGTGGATTCTCGAAAACCTGCTGTCGTCGCCACCTCCGCCGCCTCCGCCGGACGTGCCCTCACTCGTGGCGAGCTCCAACGGTCGTCAGCTCACCATGCGCGAGCAGATGGAAATGCATCGCAGCAACCCCGTGTGCGCCTCGTGCCACTCGCGCATCGATCCGCTCGGCTTCGCGCTCGAGAACTTCGATCCGGTCGGCCGCTACCGCAGCGAAGACGTCGGCATGCCGATCGATGCTTCCGGTGTGCTGCCCGATGGTTCGCGCTTCGAAGGCTTCGCGGGTGTGAAGAAAGTGCTGATGGAGCAGAAGGACATCTTCGTGCGTGCCTTTGCCGAACGCCTTCTGACCTACGCCCTCGGCCGTGGCGTCGAATCCCACGACCAGCCCACGGTGCGCGCCATCGCCCGTGCCGCTGCGGAAAACGACTACAAGATCCAGAGCCTCGTGATGGCCATCCTCACGAGCGAGCCCTTCAACCTGCGTAAAACCCCGGAGAAATGATCCATGCGTAAACCACTCGACCGCCGTACCGTCCTGCGTGGCTTGGGTACTTCTCTGGCGCTGCCCTTCATGGAAGCGATGCTGCCGACGCGCGCACGTGCCGCCGACCTCGCCCGTCCGCAGCGCCTGCAGGTGTTCTACACCCCGAACGGCATGATGATGGACTACTTCGTTCCCAAGCAGGCCGGCTTCGACTACGAGCTTTCGCCGACGCTGCAGCCGCTCGCCAATTTCCGCAACGACTTCGCCGTACTCACGGGACTGGCGCACTACAACGCCAACTCCTTTGGTCAGGGTGGTGGTGCACATGGCCGCGCCTGTGGCGCCTATCTGACTGCCGTGCATCCGAAACCCACCGAAGGTTCGGATCTCGAATGCGGCATCTCGATGGATCAGATCGTGGCGATGAAGTTTGCCGAAGACACGCAGCTCGCTTCGCTCGAACTCGGCATCGATCCGCCCACGCTGCTCGGCAGCTGCGACGTCGGCTACAGCTGCACCTATACCAACACCTTGTCCTGGCGCACGCCGACCTCGGCGCTGCCGGTGGCGGTGAATCCGAGCGAAGTGTTCGCGCGTCTTTTCGGTGACGGCGACGCCCTCGACGAGGCCAGCCGTCTGCACGAACTCAAACGCAAGGCGAGCATTCTCGACTTCGTGCGCAACGACGCTGCGCGTCTGTCCAAGAATCTCGGCATGAACGATCGCCGCAAGCTCGACGAATATCTCGAAGCGATCCGCGACGTCGAACGTCGCATCCAAAAGGCCAGCACGCAGAGCATCGATCTCGACCTGAGCACGGTGGAACGCCCCGCTGGTATTCCCGACGACTTCCAGGAACACGCCAAGCTGATGATCGATCTGCAGGTGCTGGCACTGCAGACCGACATGACGCGTGTGATCACCTTCATGCTCGGTCGTGAACTCAGCAACCGCGCCTATCCCGAAATCGGTGTGGCCGACGCCCACCACATGCTGAGCCACCACGGTGGTGACGAATCCAAGGTGGTCAAGCTCGCGCGCATCAACCAATTCCACATGCAGATGTTCGCCTACTACCTCGAGCGCATGCGCAGCACGCCCGATGGCGAAGGCAACCTGCTCGACAACACCGTGGTGCTGGCCGGTGCCTGCTTCGGTGAACCCAACTCACACGACTTCATGGACCTGCCCGCGATCGTGGCCGGTGGTGGTGTGAAGGGTAATCAGCACCTGCAGCTGCCGAAGGAAACCCCAATGGCCAACCTGCTGCTGACGCTGATGCAGAAGCTCGATCTGCCGCTCGATCAGTTCGGTGACAGCAAGGGCACGATCTCCGGCCTGTATGCGTAAGAGGCGCCAGATGAACATCAGTACTCCCAGCAAACTAGCCTGCGGCCTCTTGGCGCTACTGCCTTGCTTCGGCATGGCAGCGGTACCGAGCGATGGTCCGCTGCTGCGCGCCGTTCGCTACGGTGATGCCGCCACTGCTGCGGCGCTCCTCAGCGGTGCCGTCGATCCCAATCGTCCGCTGCCCGATGGTTCCACCGCCTTGTCGTGGGCCGTCGAAAGTCAGAATCCCGAGTTGGTGCGCCTCCTGCTCGACGCCGGCGCGCGTGTGAATGGACTCGACAATCTCGCGGCTTCGCCACTCGTCGTTGCCTGTCAGTACGGCAACAGCGAAATCATCGAGATGCTGCTGGCCGCCGGTGCCGATGCCAATGCCGCCACCAGTGACGGCAAGGCCGCACTCGCACTTTGTGCCGGCAATGCCGACACCAGCAGCGTTGCCGCACTGCTCGAGAGCGGCGCCAATGTGAATCGTGCCGACAGCCGCGGTCAGACCGCACTGATGCATGCCGCTGCCGCCGGCCGCGTCGAGACCATCGAACTGCTCGTCGAATACGGCGCCGACGTCAACGCCGTCACCAACAAAGGCTTCTCGCCGCTCTTCTTCGCACTCAAGAGCGGTGTTCCGGCCGCCCCGATCGCTCTTGCCGAAGCGGGCGCCAATCTCGACCACGTTTCCGCCGACGGTACCACCGTCGTTCAGATCGCCATGTATCAGGGTGACTACGGTTTCGCCGCGCGCATGATCGAGCGTGGTGTGGACCTTGCTGCCTTCGATCGCAACGGCAACCAGCTGCTGCATGCCGCCGTGTTGGCAGCCCAGCCCGAACTAGTAGACCTTTTGATCAAAAAAGGCGCTGAGCTCGATGCGACTACCGGACCATCAAAAGTGGAATGGCGCTACGAGCCCAACTTCAAGTCGGACGAGTACTACGTACCGCCGAAAACCGCTTTGCAACTGGCGGCCGAAGCCGGTGACGCCGAGATCATGAGTCTCCTGATCGACGCCGGCGCCGACACCGCCATTCGCACCGAAGAGGGCATGAACATCGTACTTGCCGCCGCCGCAAGCGGAAGCTTTGCCGCGCTGCAGGTCGCGCTCGCCGCAGAGCCGGATGTGAGCATCACCGATGCTCGTGGCAACACACCGCTACATCTGGCTCTCAACCAATTCTTGCGCCAGGCCACCGTGCCCGCCGATCTCGAACTTTGCCTGCAGCTCCTCGCTTCGAAGGGAGCCCGTCCCGACGTAGCCAACGCCAGAGGAGAAACACCAATCGATCTGGCGGTGCAGGCGAAGCGCCCAGAAATCCAAGAGCTCGTTCTCGCCCATTTCGATCCGGTGAAGACGGCCTTGTGATCCCGGAGACGGACCATCCACAAACACAGCAATTTTTCATGAAGGCAAGCCCGGCCTAGTCCACGGCCATGAGCCTGGGCAACAGCAGAGCGGTTCAATAGGAGAGTAGTAATGAGAGTTTCAAGAAGTGTTCTAACGAGCGGTATCAAAACGATGGCGCTAGCCGTGGCACTGGCCTGCACCGCAGCGCCGGTTGCCATGGCACAGTCCACCACCTCGTCGATTCGCGGTAACGTCAGCAGCGTACCTGGTATGCCGCTGAGCGGCGCCAAGGTGACGATCGTGCACGAGCCCTCCGGTACGACGTACTCCGCCGAAACCGGCAACGGTGGTGTGTTCTCGTCCTCGGGCTTGCGTCCCGGTGGTCCCTACACCATCACGATTTCTGCCGACGGCATGCCCAGCGCAACCTTGACCGACGTATACCTGAGCGTCGGTGAGCCGCTGAGTCTGCCCGTGGTGCTCGATGCCAGCGGCGCCGGTGCTTCCGGTCTCGAAGAAATCTTCATCACCGGCAATGCCTCGCTTCTGACCCGTTCCACCGGCCCGACTTCGGTGTTCGGTCGCGACGCCGTCGAAGGCGTGGCTTCGGTGAACCGCGACATCCGCGACATCGCACGCCGCGATGCCTTCGCTTCGTTCAACCCCAGCACGCGCGGTATCTCGATCGCTGGTCAGAACAACCGTACCAACCGCTTCGCGGTGGACGGGGTACGCTTCTCCGATAACTTCGGTCTGCAGCAGGGTGGTCTGCCCACCTCGCGTGGTCCGGTACCGCTCGCCGCGATCGAGCAGATGTCCGTCAAGATCGCTCCCTACGACGTCACCGAAGGCGACTTCCAGGGCGGGTCGATCAACGTGGTACTGCGTTCCGGTGGCAACGAGTTCACCGGTTCGACCTTCTACACCTACACCGATGACAGCTTCACGGGCGACAACTCCCGCGGCCGTCCGGTGAATCTCGACTTCGACAGCAAGACCTACGGCGGCTTCCTCTCCGGTCCGATCATCGAAGACAAGCTGTTCTTCGCTCTGTCCTATGAAGAGCTCGAAGAAACCAACCCGGCCGACTACGGTCTCGCTGGCGCACCGAACGTCGTGCCCAACCTGAGCCAGGCCGATATCGATCTCGTATCTGCCATCGCGCAGTCGGTCTACGGCTACGACACGATGGGTCTGCGTTCCGTACTGCCGGAAACGGACAAGAAGTACACCATCAAGCTCGACTGGAACATCAACGACAGCCACAGACTGTCGTTCACCAACATCTACCAGGAAGGCTACATGCAGTCTTCCAGCACCGGTAGCAACTCACCGGTGTCGCCGTCGCTCAACTTCGCTTCCTACGCGACGCACGAACCGGAAGAAGTGAACTCCTACGTCGTGCAGTTGAACTCCGACTGGAACAACGTGTTCTCCACCGAAACGCGAATCAACTACCGCGACTACTCCAAGTTGCCGTCCTCGCTGGGCCGCGCCGGCTTCGGTCAGTTCCAGGTGTGTCTGGATGACGAGAGCGTCGGCGCCATCTTCCAGTGTTCGCAGGACGGTACGCCGCGTCTCTTCTTCGGTACCGAACAGTACTCGCAGGCCGACGTCGTGACGCAGGAACAGTGGGGCGCCGAAGTGGTCGCTCGACTGGATCTCGGTGATCACCAGATCAAGGCGCAGGCCGCCTACAACAACCTGGAAATCGGCAACCTCTTCGTACACAGCTCGCTGGGCATCTATTACTTCGACTCCGTCGAAGCGCTGATGAATCGCCAGGCCAGCCAGCTGAGCTGGCAGCACTCGATCACCGGCAACCTGCAGGATCTCGATGCCAGCTTCGGTTACGAGCAGTACACCTTCGGCATCCAGGATGAGTGGAGCCTGTTGGATGATCTGAGCGTGACCCTCGGCGTGCGTTGGGACATCTACAAGATGAGCGACAAAGCACCGCTCAACAAAAACTTCGTCGACCGCTACGGCTTCGTGAACAACGAAAACATCGACGGCAACGTCGTGCCGCAGCCGCGTGTGAGCTTCAACTGGACGCCGACCGATCGTCTGAGCATCCAGGGTGGTGTGGGCCTCTTCAACGGTGGTTCCCCCGACGTATTCCTGGGCAACAGCTTCTCGGTAGCTGGTGTGTACGGCAACACGCTGTCCAACATCACGCGTACGCCGACCGGTTGTGCACTGGGTACGGCCGCCAACTCTCCGGCACTGCCGGCTGACGTGTGCGACGCCGCACTCAACAACGTGACCGGCATGGGCATGGCTCCGGAACTCGTGGCCTTCCTGCAGTCCAACACCGGCGCACTGGCCGCTTCGCCCGTCAACGCCATGGCCGAAGACTTCAAACTGCCGTCCACCACCAAGGCCAGCCTGACCATCGACTACGCCGCCGACCTCGGCAAATTCGGTGACGACTGGAACTTCGGTGCCGACATCTACTACGGCTGGACCAAGAACGCAGCGGCCTACAAGGATCTGCGTCTGACCCAGGTAGGCACTGCGCCCGATGGTCGTCCGATCTACGCCGACACCTACACCGGTGGCACCAACAACGACCTGTTGATGTACAACACCGGCATGGGTAAATCGGAAGTGTTCGTACTGCGTGTCGACAAAGAGTGGGATTTCGGTCTGAGCGCCGGCCTGAGCTACACCTACTCCGACATCGAGTCGCTGAGCGACATGGGTACGGCGATGTCCGGTGGTTCGACCGCCAGCGGCACCTACGGTGTCACCCCGATGATCGATCCGAACGAAGCTGCCTACGGTCGTTCCAGCTACGAGATCCGTGACAACTGGAAGTTCAACATCGACTACAAGAAAGCCTTCTTCGGTGATTACTTCACCCGCATCAGCCTCTTCGCCGAGTACCGTTCGGGCACGCCTTACAGCCTGACCATGAACTCGCCGGGCAGCCGCTCGCTGTGGGGTACCACCAGCAACTCCAACCGCTACCTGCTGTACGTACCTGACGTGAGCAGCTTCGACGCTGATCCGGCCGTGACCTACGCCAGCCAGGAAGTGTACGAACAGTTCCGCGACTTCGTACTGGCCAAAGGTCTGCCGCAGGGTGGTGTGATCGGCAAGAACAGCGAAACCTCGCCCGATTACTTCAAGGTGGACCTGCACCTCGAACAGGAACTGCCGGCTCCGTTCATCGGCACCGGTCGCTTCCGTGTGTTCGCCGACATCGAGAACCTGCTCAACCTGATCGATGATGACTACGGCTCGTTCCGCTACTACGATCCGCTCACCCAGGTAGTGAACGTGGGTTGTGGTGCAACCAGTGGCTCCGACTGCACGCAGTACGTCTACAGCTCCTTCCAGCAGCCGACTCTGATCACTCAGAACCGCATCGGTCTGTGGAGCCTGCGTCTCGGCGCCAGCTACGAGTTCTAAGTCATGAAAGTGAACAGCGTGTGTAAAGCAAGGTCGACACCACGTCTGTTGGTTCCAGCAGTAGCGATCGCCTCGGCGCTCCTGCTGCTGGGCGCCCCGGCCTCCGCCCAGACCAAGGCGGAGGACCGGCTCAATGCCATGTTTGCCGAGGCCGGACGCTCCGAGGCCATGCTGCGTCTCTTGATGCGCAAATTGCCGAAGGGCGCCGACCTTCACAACCATGGCAGCGGCGGCGTCTACGTCGAAGACATGTTGGCCTGGGCAGCCGAGAAGGATGGCTGTCTGCTGGTCGACGAGATGGTGTTGGCGCCGGGTCCCTGTGAAGGGCCGACGAGCGTGCCGGTGCGTGGTCTCGAAACGCGTGATACCGATCTGTACAACGATGCGATCGACATCATGTCGATGGGTCGTCATGACCCTTCGTTCGGTGATCCCACCGTATCGGGTCACGAGCGCTTCTTTGCGAGCTTCGGCCGTTTCGGTTTCGGCGCTTCCAACGAGCGCGGCAAGGTGTTGGCCGTTGCGCTGGAGCACGCGGCGCAGGACAACAACATCTATCTGGAGCTGATGTCGGGCCCGGCAACGGGCGTCGATCTGAGTCCGATCCTGCGCGCCGAGCCCTGGAATGAAGCCGACATGGCGGGACGCTTCGAGCGTCTGCGTCCTCACTTGGAAGAAGCCGTGGCCTTCGGCATCAAGGATACGGACGACTTCATCGCCGAAGCGCGTGCCATCCATGGCTGCGACACGCCTACGCCGGCGCCTGCCTGTGACGTCACCGTACGTTTCCTGTTGACGGTGTTGCGTGAGTCGCCGCCGGAAGAGGCTTTTGGTCGCATGGCGTTGTACTTCATGACGGCCGATGCCGATCCGCGTTATGTGGGCATCAACATCGCACAGCCGGAAGATGGTCCGATCTCGTTGCGTGATTACAGCTTGCACATGCGCATGTTCGCCTTCTTCAAGCAGTTGTATCCGCACATTCCGTTGAGCCTGCACGCCGGCGAGTTGACCTTGGGTCTGACGCCGCCGCGCGATCTGCGCTTCCACATCCGCGAGGCGGTGGAAATCGCGGGTGCCAAGCGCATCGGTCATGGTGTGGACATTGCGTATGAAGACGGCGCGGTCGAGCTTTTGCAGCGCATGGCGCGTGACAAGATCGCAGTCGAGATCAACCTCACCAGCAACGACGTGATCCTGGGCGTGAAAGGCAAGGAGCATCCGCTGGCGATCTATCTGGCCGCAGGGGTGCCGGTGGCGTTGTCGACCGACGACATGGGTGTGTCGCGTGGTGACCTCACCACCGAGTACATGCGTGCGGTGCTCGAGCATGGTCTGAAGTACACGGATCTGCGCCAGATTTCGCGCGACAGCCTGACCTATTCGTTCCTCGAGGGTGAGAGCTTGTGGGATGAGAGCGGCAAGGTGCTGCGCGATATCTGCAAAGGGTTGCCGAACGATCGTCCTTCCACCGAGTGCAAGGCCTTGTTGGAGCGTAGTCCCAAAGCGCGCGATCAGTGGCGTCTCGAGCAGGCCTTCGCGAAGTTCGAAGCGGAGTTGCCCGAGATATTGAAGGTGATCCCGCCGGAGCGCTTTCCAGAAGTCTTGAAGTGAAGCAGTTCTGATTCTCTCCCTTCGACCCCGGCTTTGCCGGGGTTTCTTTTTTCCTCTCCTCCAAGCCGGGCAGATCGTGATACGTGGGTGGATCGCCTCGATTGGTGCATCCGCAAGCCCCGCTGCCTGACGGCTGTCGGGACCGCCTTGAACCCATCCCTGGGGACTCGCTCTCGGACGTCCTGTCCTCGAGCGTCCCGTCAGCCATCAGGCAGCGGGACTTGCTCGATCGAAGCCATTGCTGCCTTGGGTTTCGTCATTCGTAGGTTGGTGCTGGCGGAGCGAAGCCCAACGTGGATGTCGAATGCAACGCTGAACCGGAGATCGCACGTTGGACTTCATTTCGTGGGTTCCGCCCAACCTATGGAAGGCACCGCTTCTCTCGATGGCACTCGTCGTTGCCGTCTGCTTGCCCCACGTTGGAACGCTTTCCCGGGCGTCGGCAGAGCGGAAACAAGCGAGGACTGTTTGAGGCGCGTAGCGCCGAGTTCCGCAGCGCCGCTCTGACGACGTTCGGGGTGGAAGTGGGGCGAGTGGGCGGCAACGGCGAGTGCCTTTCGGAAAACCTGACGGAACAAACGAAGTCTGTGCCTATATTCCGGGTACGCCTGTGGGCTCCGCTCAGCCCAACCTCCACATGAATTCCACTATCGTCGCGACGTCGTCCACACGTTGTGGGGTCGCTCTGCTGGCGGCTTCAATTCGAAACAAAGCCGATCGAGCTTCCCTTCGAAATCGAAGCCGGTGGTCTGGCGGGTGAGGTCTTTGATCTGATCCGTCTGGATGTGCTCGTCGTAAAGCTTGAACTTACGGTTGTTGGTGCTGAAGAACAGCACACCCTCAGGCTTCAGCAGACGCAGACAATGATTGATGAGGGGCGGGTGATCGCGCTGCACGTCGAACACGCCGCGCATCTTCTTGCTGTTGGAGAAGGTCGGCGGATCGCACACGATCAGGTCGTAACGATTGCTATCCTGCTCCGGCAACCACGCCATCACGTCGGCGGTGATGAAGCGATGATCACGCAGCGGCAGGTCGTTGAGCGTGAAATTGTCGCGCGCCCACTCGGAGTAGGTGTTGGACAGATCCACCGTCGTCACTTCCGTGGCACCACCTGCTGCGGCGTAAACCGAGAACGAACCGGTGTAGGCGAACAGATTCAATACCCGCTTGCCGCGCGCGAGTTCGCGCACCTTGAGACGCGTGGGACGGTGGTCGAGGAAGAGGCCGGTGTCGAGGTAATCGTCGAGGTTCACCCAGAACTTCAAACCATGCTCCTGCACGACGAAGCGGCGGTTGGTATTGCCGGTGCGCTGATACTGCTGCTGACGTTCGACGATGATTTCGCGGCGCTTGATGTGCAGGTTTTCGGGCGCGATGCCCAAGGTGTCGCACATCACCTCGCAGCTCAGCTTCAACCACTGCGCGTGCTGCTCGGGGGTGAGCGTGTGTTTGCGCTGGTATTCGGCAACGTAGAGATGATCTTCGTAGATGTCGATCGCGAAGGGAAATTCCGGCAGATCGAGATCGTACAGGCGATAGCAGCTGACACCCTGCTGTGCCGCCTTCTTGCGGCGATGCTGGTGAACCTTGACGAGCCGGTTGCGGAATTGCGTGTACTTGTCCTGTTGCATGCGACTGTCCGGAAAAAGCCGGCATTGTACGCGATGCTCAGGCGGGCAGCTGCATCGGCCATACGGACCTGATAGCTAGGCAGAGCACAGCTATCAGGTACTTGGTGTCAGACGGCCTTGAGCAGTTCCAGCGGTTTCTGCCGCAGCACGCTGCGGGTGGCGACGAGAGCGGTGAAGACGCTGAGCGCGCTGATGGCAAGGATGCTGAAGCCGGTGAGGCCGGCGGAGAAGCTCCAGAGGTTGTCGAACACCACCCAGGAGATGGTCCAGCTCATGGCGAGGCTGAGCACCACGCCGGAGAGGGCGGCGAAGAAGCCGAGGATGCCGAATTCGATCTGCACCATGCCTTTGACGTCGCGGAAGTTGGCGCCGAGGATCTTGAGCAGGTTGATCTCCCAGAAGCGCGATTTGACTTCGTAGCGCGCGATCGAGAACAGCACCACGAGGCCGGCGAAGATGGAGAGATAGGCCATCACGCGAATGGCCCAGCTGATCTGGTCGGTGATCTCGAGCAGGCGCGCCACGATCTGCGTGACGTTGATGACGCTGACGTTGGGGAGCTCCGTGACGATGCTGTTCTGCACGGTGAGGCGATCTTCTTCGGCAACGTCCGCAATCGCAGCGACGAAGGTCTTCGGGGCCGGATCGAGCACACCGGGTTGGAAGGACACGAAGAAGTTGGGTTGGAAACTGTTCCAGTTCACCTTGCGCGTGTTCACGATGCGACCTTCGATCGGCACGCTCTGTACGTCGAAGGCGAGCACATCGCCGATCTTGAAGTTCATGCGCTCGGCGAAGTTTTCCTCGATCGAGATGCCGGGCAGTTCCGGTGAATCGAAATCCCAGGGGCCGTCCCAGGTTTCGCCATCCACCAGGCTCTCGGAATCCTTCAGCGCATCCTGATAGGTGAGGTTGTACATGCGGCGCTGCACGAGTTGTTCGTCGGGCGTCTCATCCACTTCGTCGATCACCACGCCATTCACCGCTTCCAGTCGCGCGCGGATCATCGGCGAGAGGTAGGAGAGCGAATAGCCCTGATCGGCCAGCAGGTTCTGCAAGGTGCCGAGCTGTTCTTCCTGAATGTCGAACATGAAGAAGTCGGGCACCTTGAAGTTGGTCGGCTGGGTCAGTTCACCTTCCAGACCTTTCTGAATCTGCGGAATCAGGTTGATCAGCAGTGAACCAAGCCCAATGGCAAGGAAGCACGAAAGCGCCCCGAGGCGATTGCGATCGAGATTGCGCAGCGCGAGTTTGCGCGTGATCTGCGCTGCGCCCGAATATCGGCCGCAGGCGCGCAGAATGCTCCAGGCCACGAGGCCGAGCAGACCGATGGCGACGAGGAAGCCGGCGACGAACAAGGTGCCGATCAGGATCGAACGCGCCTGCCACATCGCAAGCAGCCAGAAGGCGACGAGGATCGGTGCGTAGCTGGCGAGATGGCGGCTCCAGTGTCCATGCACCGGACTCGGTTGCACGGTTTCGTGGAAGAGGCCGATGGGATTGAGATCGTAGATCTTCGACAGGATCGGCAAACAGCAGATGAGGCTACCGATTGTGCCGAGGAAGAGGGCGAGCAGCAGCGAATTGATGTCCATGCGGTTTTCGAAGCCACGTGGCAGGAAGCCGTCGAAGAGTTGTGGCAGGAGCGGCAGCGTGGCCCAGGCCACGGCGCTGGCGATCAGGGCGCTGACGGTGCCGAGGATGCTGATCTGCACCAGTGCCATCACATAGGCCTGCCGCGGCGTGCCGCCGAGACACATCAGGATCGCCATGTCACGGAAACGGCTGGTGAAGAAACTGCGGAAGAGATAGGCGGCGCCGACGCCGGCGAGGAACAGTGCGATGAGGGCAATGAGGCCGAGATAGTCGTTCATGTAGTCGAGGATCTCGCCGAGGTCTTCGCTTTCTTCTTCATGCGTGGTGAGGCTGACGCGGCGGGTGTCGCGCAGCACTTCCTGTTCGAGCTTGCGGAAGTCGTCCTCGAGATTGCTCACGTCGAAGCCGGGGGGGAGTTTGTAGAAGCGCGAATAGGTGACGCGGCTGCCGAGTTGAATCAAGCCGGTGGCTTCCACCGAAGGCAGGCTCATGTAGATGGCGGGGAAGCTGGTCATCACGCTGATGGTGCTGGAGGGATCGGCGAGGATGACGTCGTCGATGATGAAAGTGGCATCTCCGATTTTCAGACTGTCGCCGATCTCGAGATCGAGCAGCACCATGAGGTCGCGCGCGACCCAGATGTAGTCGTCGGAGAGAAGTCGTTGGCGTGCGGCGGCGCCATTTTCGTTCAGCGAGCCGGTGTTCTGCAGAAGGATGTCGCCGTATTGGGGAAAACCTGCTTCGATGCCGATGATCTGACTCATGCGGGAATTGCCGTTGCCCGCGACCATGGAGAGGAAGGAGATCTGGTCGGTGCTTTCGAAGTCGTTGCCGAGCAGACTTTCCGCCAGATCGGTTTCGCGTTCGGTGAGCGGAAAGCGCGAGGAGATCTGGACGTCGGCGGTGAGGATGGCCTTGGAGTTGTTGGCGAGATGCTCGTCGATCGATTGCTTGAAGGAATCGAGCGCGATGAAGCCAATCAGGCCGATGCTCAGGTTCAGCACGAAGAACAGGCTGAACTTGAAGTTGTTGTGGATTTCTTTCCAGGCCAGTTTTAGCCAGAGCATGTCGTCTTATTCCATGTACTTGCTGTTCATTCGATTCAGCGCCACGTTCAACGAAGCGTTCGTAGGTTGGCGGTGAACGCGGCGAACCCCGATGGGCGATCTTCAAACACCAATGCGTTGGCTATTTCCGTGGGGCTGCCATGGAGATCAACCGGCCCAACACCATCTTGCCCGAGCGCTTTTGCCTTGGAGCGACCTCCTTGCCTGGGTTCCACCTTCGGCATCCCACGATGGGGTGCGCTGCGCTCACCGTCACCCTACGACTATTTACTCATGGTGGAAGAGGAACGTGGTGCTCAGACAAATCTTCCATTCTGCAGACGCTGTTCGCGGGCGCAGCGCTTGGCGAGTTCCTCGTTGTGCGTCACGAACAGCATCGTCATGCGATGTTCCTTCACCAGGTCGAAGATCATGTCGGAGACATAGGCACCGGTCTTGTTGTCGAGGTTGCCGGTGGGTTCGTCGGCCAGAAGGATGGCGGGCCGCACGACCATGGCGCGCGCGATCGCCACGCGCTGGCATTCACCACCACTCATCTGATGCGGGAAGTGTTCCTTGCGTTTGCCGAGACCTACCTGTTCGAGCGCTACTTCGGCCTTGGCGGTGGCATCGGGATCGCGGAAGAGATCGAGCGGCAGAGAGACGTTCTCGAGCGCGGTCAGGTGCGACATCAGATGGAATTGCTGGAAGATGATGCCGATGTTGCGGGCGCGGAATTGCGCGAGTTCGGCTTCGCTGAGCGTGTGCAGGTTCTGACCGTTGAGCACGATGGAACCGGAAGTGGGCGTGTCGAGCCCGGCCAACAGGGTGAGCAGCGTCGACTTGCCGCTGCCGGATTGCCCCAGGATGGCGACGCTTTCGCCTTGCGCCACCTGCAGATTGAGCGACTTCAATACTTCCACCGGTTCGCCATGGCCGGCGCCGGGGAAGGTCTTACAGAGATCGGTGACTTCGAGAATCATGAAACAGCCGTCCACTGCCAAAGGCCAGGGAAGATAATGCAGTGCTCGAGCCCCAACAAGAGAGGCGACTCAAAGCTGTGTATGTGAACGGCGCGAGATGGGGGATAACGGATGCTTGGATGTGGGGCAGGTTGGTGCTGAGCGCAGCGAAGCCCAACGAGCCATCCCAGAGCCCGCGGTGAATCGAGTCCAAGAACCCCACAAAACCTTGTTTGCCCAACGCAACATCAGTCATCCCTGTTGGGCTTCGTCCTGAGGACCAGCTCCAACCTACGATTGGAGTGTTGAATGGGTGCAACGATGCGTTCGGAGAACCGATGTTGGGCTTCGCCCTGAGCTCTCAGCGCCAACCCATGAGGTCTCGTGCCGGTTGAAAAACACAGGCAAAAAAAACCGCGGAGGGCCTAGGGGCGCCGTCCGCGGCAAGGAGGGGGTTCAGATCAGCGGAGGTCGAAACGATCGAGCTCCATCACTTTGTTCCAGGCTTTGACGAAGTCGTTCACGAACTTCTCGTCGGAGTCGCTGGCGGCGTAGAACTCGGCCACTGCGCGCAGTTCACTGTTGGAGCCGAAGATCAGGTCCACCGGCGTGGCGGTCCACTTCACCTGACCGGTTGCGCGGTCGACGCCTTCGTAGATGCCTTCGGTGCTCGACTTGCGCCATTCGGTGGACATGTCGACCAGGTTCACGAAGAAGTCGTTGGTCAGCGTCTGCGGCTTGTCGGTGAAGACACCATGGTCGTTACCGGCATTGGCACCGAGGACACGCAGACCACCTACCAGAGCGGTCATTTCCGGCACCGTCAGGTTCAGGAAGGCTGCACGCTCTACCAAGGCTTCGGCGGGCGAGCGCTCGTTTTCAGCCGAGAAGTAGTTGCGGAAGCCGTCTGCCTTCGGTTCGAGATAGGAGAACGAAGTGACGTCCGTCATTTCCTGCGTGGCGTCGGTGCGGCCCGGTGAGAAGGGCACTTTCACCTTATGGCCGGCATCGGCGGCAGCCTTCTCGATGGCGGCGGCACCGCCCAGCACGATCACGTCGGCCAGCGAAACGCGCTTTTTGCCGCGCTGTTTGGCGTTGAAGTCGTTCTGGACTTTCTCCAGTACCGGCAGCACGCGCGCCAGTTCAGCAGGCTGGTTGACCGCCCAGTCTTTCTGCGGCGCCAGACGCAGGCGGGCACCGTTGGCACCACCGCGCAGGTCGGTGCCGCGGAACGAGGCTGCCGAAGCCCAGGCCGTGCGTACCAGTTCGGACACCGTCAGACCCGAGTTGAGCAGGTTGGATTTCAGCGTCTCGATGTCGGCGGCGTTGACGAGCTCGTGGTCGACTGCGGGAACCGGATCCTGCCAGAGGAAGTCTTCATCGGGCACGAGTGTGCCGAGGTAGCGGGACTTCGGACCCATGTCGCGATGCGTCAGTTTGAACCAGGCTTTGGCGAACGCCGTCTCGAACTCGCTCGGGTTGTTGAGCCAGCGCATCGTGATTTCGCGATAGGCCGGGTCTTCGCGCAGCGCGAGGTCGGTAGTCAACATCACCGGAGCGTGACGTTTGTTCGGATCACGCGCGTCGGGTACCAGGTTGGCGCCCTGACCATCGGCCGGGATCCACTGCGTGGCTCCGCCCGGGCTCTTCGTCTGCACCCATTCCCAGGCATAGAGGTTCTGCAGAAAGTTGTGCGTCCACTGGGTCGGGCTTACCGTCCAGGCGCCTTCGAGGCCACTGGTGATGGTGCCGGCATCGCAGCTGTTCTTCCAACCTAGCCCCTGCTGTTCGAGCGGGGCCGCTTCGGGTTCGGGGCCCACGCAATCCTGCGGGCGCGCGGCACCGTGCGTCTTGCCGAAGGTGTGGCCACCGGCGATGAGGGCGACGGTTTCTTCGTCGTTCATGCCCATGCGACCGAAGGTTTCGCGGATGTCGCGCGCGGCGAGCAAGGGATCGGGATTGCCGTTGGGGCCTTCGGGATTCACGTAGATCAGACCCATCTGCGTGGCGGCGAGGGGTTTGGCGAGTTCGCGATCACCGCTGTAGCGCTGATCGCCGAGCCATTCGCCTTCCGGGCCCCAGTTGGTTTCGGTGGCTTCCCAGGCGTCTTCACGGCCGCCGGCGAAACCGATGGTCTTGAAGCCCTTGTCTTCCATCGCCACGGTGCCGGCCAACACGAGCAGGTCGGACCACGACAGGTTGTTGCCGTATTTCTGTTTGATCGGTTGCAACAGGCGACGCGCCTTATCCAGGTTACCGTTGTCCGGCCAGCTGTTCAGTGGTGCGAAACGTTGCATGCCACCGTCGGCGCCACCACGACCGTCCAGCACGCGATAGGTGCCGGCAGCGTGCCAGGACATGCGGATGAAGAAGGGACCATAGTGTCCGTAGTCGGCCGGCCACCAATCCTGCGAGGTGTGCATCAAGGTTTTGAGATCGGCTTTGACGGCCTCGATGTCGAGGTTCTTGTAAGCAGCGCGGTAATCGAAGTCAGGGTCGAGCGGGCTGGAGGTGGGATTGTTTTCACGCAGTGGACCGAGGTCGAGGCGATTGGGCCACCAATAGTCATTGGTGGTGGGCTTCTGTTGCGCCTGGGCAACAGACGTGAGCACGGCGGCACTGAGTGCGCATACGGCAAACATGGCCTTGGTGGTGCGTAACATTGCTGTTCTCCTTGTCGTCTTTCCGAGGGGGAATGGGAAGTACGGGACGGAGTATAGAAACGCGTTTTTCGTGCGTAACATCGTTTGAGGCTATGGTTTCGATAGCCTCTGCCGATTCTGGTAGGGAAGGTCGCGAAGCGCCGCAGATGGCCAGTAATTGTCTACAACTTATGCCAACTTTGGCAGAACGTGCTTGCAGCTATGCTTCATCATCGATTGCGCGATGGAGCACAGTGCTGGTTGATGCAGGGTGTGTTTCATTTCTGAATTGATCGTTCCTGAAAGCTCAGGAAGAGGGGATCAGCGGCTGCAGGAACTCCCACACCAGGTCGGCCACGATGCGCGTGCCTTCGGCGTTGGGGTGGATCCCGTCGCCTTGATTCAGCTCGGGCACGGCAGCGACGCCTTCGAGCAGGAAGGGCAGGAAAGGCAGCTGATATTCCTCGGCGAGACGCGGGAAAACCGCGGCGAAGGCTTCGGTGTATTCGGGGCCCATGTTGGGTGGAATCAACATGCCGGCGAGAGCCACCTGGATGTCGTTGGCCTGCGCAAACTCGATGGCATCACGCAGGTTCTTTTCCATTTCCTTGACGTCGAGTCCGCGCAGACCGTCATTGGCGCCGAGTGCCAGCAACATGAGGTCGGGTTTGGCGCGTGCGAACCAGCGCAGACGACTGAGCGCGCTGGCGGAGGTGGAGCCGCTGACACCACCATTGATCACCTTGATGTCGGTGCGGCCTTGTTCCTTGAAACGGGATTCGATCAGGCTGGGAAACGATTGACCTTCATCGAGGCCCAAACCTTCGGTGAGGGAATCACCGAGGAAGAGAATGGTGAACTGCTCGTCCTGTTGCGCCAGGAGCGGCATGCAAACCAACGCAAAAGCCATGCAAAACAGGGAAAGAAGACGTCGCATGAGGGCTCGATCCTTCGTGGGGCGGGGCTCTGTCGGTAAAGACCCAGAACACCGTGCTAGAATTCGCCGCCGATTTTAGCCGATAGGGACCTTCCACGCATGACCATCATTCGCCAGGACGACGTGATCCAAAGCGTCGCCGATGCCCTGCAGTTCATTTCGTACTATCACCCGCTCGATTTCATCCAGGCCGTGCACCGCGCGTGGCAACGCGAAGAGTCGCAGGCCGCCAAGGATGCAATGGCGCAGATCTTGATCAACTCGCGCATGTGCGCCGAAGGCCATCGCCCGATCTGTCAGGACACCGGCATCGTGACCGTGTTCGTCAACGTGGGCATGAACGTGCGTTTCGAAGGCACGCTCGATCTGGAAAGCATGATCAACGAGGGCGTGCGTCGCGCCTATCTGCATCCGGACAACGTGCTGCGTGCGTCGATCCTGCGCGATCCCGCCGGTGCGCGTAAGAACACGCGCGACAACACGCCGGCCGTGATCCACACGCGCTTCGTGCCCGGCGACAAGGTGGAGTTCCAGGTGGCCGCCAAAGGTGGTGGTTCCGAGAACAAGTCCAAGCTGGTGATGCTCAACCCGAGCGACAGCATCGTCGACTGGGTGGTCAAGACCGTGCCGACCATGGGAGCCGGCTGGTGTCCGCCCGGCATGTTGGGCATCGGCATCGGTGGTACCGCCGAGAAGGCGATGGTGTTGGCGAAGGAAGCTCTGATGGATCCCGTCGACATCGACGAGCTGCGGGCACGTGGTCCGCAGAATCGCATCGAAGAGCTGCGTCTGGAGATCATGGACAAGGTGAACGCGCTCGGCATCGGTGCGCAGGGTCTCGGTGGTTTGACCACCGTGCTCGACGTGAAGATCAAGGATTATCCGACGCACGCCGCTTCCCTGCCGGTGGCGATGATTCCGAACTGCGCAGCGACGCGTCACGCGCACTTCGTGCTCGATGGTTCCGGCCCCGCCGAACTGCATCCGCCGAAGGTGGAAGATTATCCGCAGATCACCTGGGATGTCGGTCCTTCCGCGCGCCGCGTGAATCTCGACACCGTCACTCGCGAAGAGATCGCCACCTGGAAGCCCGGCGAAACGCTGCTGCTGTCCGGTCGCATGCTCACCGGCCGCGACGCTGCGCACAAGCGCATGGTCGAGCTCTATCGCAGTGGGCAGGGCTTGCCGGAGGGGGTGGATCTGAAAGGCAAGTTCATCTACTACGTGGGTCCGGTCGATCCGGTGCGTGATGAGGTCGTGGGTCCTGCCGGCCCGACCACGGCGACGCGCATGGACAAATTCACCGACGAGATTCTGGAACGGACGGGTTTGTTGGGCATGGTCGGCAAAGCCGAGCGTGGACCCGCCGCGATCGAGGCGATCAAGAAGCACAAGGCCGTGTATCTGATGGCGGTCGGTGGTGCTGCCTATCTTGTGTCGAAAGCGATCCGCAAAGCCCGCGTCGTGGCCTTCGAAGACCTCGGCATGGAGGCGATCCACGAGTTCGAAGTGGAAGACATGCCGGTGTCGGTAGCGGTCGACGTCAACGGGGAGTCCGTGCACCAGAGCGGTCCCGAGATCTGGCGCAAGCGCATCGCTGAAGCCGTGCAGGTCGTGGACGTCAAATAACTTTCCCTTCTCTGCGAGATGAGCCTCATGACCTGGGGCTCATCTCGTTGCTTCTTTGGTTCCCTCTACTCATCAGCCAAGCAGTAAGGCGTGGCCCGGTGGTGCTGTGAGTTCGGCATCGCAGATTGGTACTCGTCGAGTGCAGTTAAAAAGGTTTCGCGTGTTGGACCTCACGCAGTGAAGCCCAACAAGCGATCTTGCAGTTCAACCTTGTGTTCGATAGCCCATGTTGTGCTTCGCGCGTACTGCGCGTCTCAGCCCGACCTACGGTCCCTCATCTCCTCCAGTGCGATTGGGTTTGCGCGATTGCTGATCGAGCGATTCTCTGTGGTGGTGTCCTCGTAAGGACGCTCGAGGCCATGGACGGTCGAGCGCGAGACTACAGGGATGTATTCATGCCGTTCCTGGAGAGGACGCTCCACAGAGACTCGCGGATGCACCTTCGCTATGAAAGACGAAGCCCCGATCACTTGCGTGATCGAGGCTGCGGCGACGAGCGCGAAGGCGCTGACGTTTACAGCGACTCCATCCTCCAGTTGAACCCTACACGGAACACGCGACCACGGGCCTCGTAGATGTTGCTGGTGGTCGTGGTCTGCACGCCGTGACGCAGCGGATCTTCTTCATCGAATACGTTGATGACGGTGAAGGTGAGATCGGCATCGGCGAAGGGCAGGGTGTAACCGTAGGTGAGGTCGAGGGTGTGGAAGTCGGTTTCCTCGGTGAGATTGTTGTTGGCGTTGGGCGCGTCGTTGACGAGCTTCGACACGTAGCGCCAGGTCGCGCGTGCCATGTGGGCATCACGACGCCAATCGAGCTGCACGTTGCCGCGCCACTCGGGGTTGGGTGACCCGAAGGTCGACATGTTGTAGCTGCCGACACCATCGACCACGCGACCCTGCACGTCCATCTCGTATTTCTCGGTCCACGAACCGATCAAACGTGCCCGCCACTCACTGCCGAGCGCTTCGAAGTCATAGGTGAAGCTGAAGTCCACGCCGGAGGTGTTCTGGAAGGATTGGTTGATGTAGGTGGTGGTGAAGAGCTGGACGTCGAAGCCCGACATGCAGTCGAGCGGACGCGGATTGGTGGGCGTTGCCGGCGGGAACCAGCGTCCGGTGACTTCACACACTTCGTTCGGTGCGCCATCACGCAACTGGATGCGCGGATCGGTGATGAAGCCGTCGGCGCGGTCGAGCAGCAGGATGGTCTGCGAGTTCTCCTGCGTGATCAGATCCTTGAACTTCACGCTCCAGTAGTTGATGTCCATCGAGAAGTTGTCGGTGACGTCCCAGGTGAAACCGGCCGTCCAGTTGTCGGAGGTTTCGGCCTTGAGGTTGCGGTTGCCGACGAGCAGGCCGCGGGCGTTGATGGTGTCGCCGCCGATCGGATCGGTGGTGGCACCACCGGGGCCGATGCCGAACATCTGGATTTCGCCGGGCTGACGGAACGAGGTACCGGCGGAGGCGCGTAGATAGAGGCCTTCGCGCGGCGTGATCAGGATGCCGACCTTGGGATCGAGCGAATCCATGCTGCCGGTGTCTTCGTAACGCGCAGCCAGCTGTATTTCGAGCATGTCGCTCGGATACATCACCAGCTCGCTGAATACCGCATCGGTGGAGCGCTCGCCGCTGAAATCGAGATAGGCGGTGGCGCCGTTGAAAGCCCAGTTGCCGGCCTGTTCGCTCAGCGAATCCCAATCCTGCTTGAACTTCTGCTCGCGGCGATGGATGCCGAGCGCGATGCCGGTGGTGCCGCCCGCCATTTCCCACAGATCGCCGGTGACGACGAAGTCGTAGGTGCGCAGTTCGCCCGAATCGTTGGTGGTGCGACCGCCGGTCATCCAGCGCGTGAGCTCGGGATCGTTGTAGTGAGGATCACTCGGATTGGCGAGGAAGTTGTTGGCGAAGGGGTTCCAGAATTTGCAGTTACCGACGCCGCGATTTTCCGGCACGTTGGCGTTGCAGTTCGGTCCGCCGAAACCGTTCAGCGCCTTGTTCAAGCGATCGACGATGGTATCGGTGCTGCTGAAGAAGGTGTCGTTCCACGAGTTCGAGAATGAGGCCTGCCAATCCCAACCGGAATCACCGAAGCTGCCACGCAGACGCGCCGCGAAGCGATAGGTGTCCTGCGAGGTGGTGTGCGTGTTGGAGGGACCACCAGCCGGACTCATCACGCGGCCGCGGAAACGATAGCCCCCGATGTTGGGATCGTTGGCCGGGTTGGGGAAGTTCGGATTCATGCGCACGGCTTCGAGCACGCCGGGATTGTCCACCGGTACGAAGCCGAAGCTGGTCACACCGGCAGGCGTGACGTAACCGAAGGGAATGTCGTAGCGCGTACGGGCGAAGCCGAACTCGAACTCGCCACGCAGTGTGTCGTTGAATTCGTGCGTCAGTACCGATAGACCCACGATGCGTTCGGACTCGGGTTGCAGCGCGCGGTTCAGCGCGTTGAACATCAGACATTGGTTGCCGGCGGGCGTGACTTCGCCGGCGGCAAGACCACCGCCGATCTGGTCGCTGCCGCAGAGCGGATCGGGCACGGTCTGCGTGGCGGGGCGCAAGGTGCCGTTGACGTTCTGGATCTGGAAGGTCGCGGGGTTGCCGAAGCCGGAGGTGAGGCCGAGACGTAGACGCGCGTCGTCGTAGCGATCCTCCACCAGCAGGATTTCGGTGGTGGCGTAGTCGAGACCTGCGACGACGTGCGTGCGATCGCTGCCGCCGCCGAGAATGATGCCGATGTTCATGTCGGGACGCGAACCCTGCACGTCCTGGATCTTCTGTGCTTCGGTGCGGATTTCGATGCCTTCGAAGTCATTGCGCGTGATGAAGTTGGCTACACCGGCCACCGCGTCGGAGCCGTAGAGAGCGGAAGATCCGTCGGTGACGAGTTCCACGCGCTCGACCATGATCGACGGTGCGAGGTTGTTGATGTCGACGAAGCCGTAGCCTCCGTCACTGGTCTGACGCCCACCGTTGAGCAGCACCAGGGTTGCGCGTGGACCGAGACCACGCAGGTTGATGGTGGCGGTGGGTGTGTTGCCGCCGTTCATGCCGCCTTGCTGGGTGTTGATGGTGGAGGTGGAGCCGATGCTCTGAGGCAGGTTCTTGAACACTTCCGCGATGGAGCCGCGCTGTTCGAGACGTAGATCTTCGTTGTTGATGACGGTGACTGGTTGTGGTCGGTCGACGGGACGCTCGATGAAGGAGCCTGTGACGAAGACTTCTTCGATGGCATCCGCCGCAAGTGCGCTACCTCCGTAGGCGGTACTGCATAGTGCGATTGCGACTGCCAACTTGTTGCCATGAAACAGGCGACGCTGATTCATAGTTTTCCCCCTCTTTTACTTGTGGAATGTCGAGGGCAATGCGGAACTACGCCCGAATTTTTGGTCGCGGCAGAGCAGAAAAACTCATGCCGCGATCGCAAGTGCACGATCACGGCATGAGCGCTCCCCTCTGAAGTTGCGGACGATAGTAGTTCGCAAGCAATCATTGCAAGAACCATCCAGATCAATTTCGCTCGGTATTTACCGAGATGAAACACGTTTAGAACCAGCCCGTTCGGTTCGTCTTCGCAAAGCCGTGCTAAGATCGCGCGCCAGGGGACCAGCCTGCTGCCTCGCCTCAGCACAGAAAAAACACCAACGAAAAAGAAGGAATTCATGCATGTTCGCATCGCGCCGCTTGCTCGCAGTGCCGCTGCTTTTCACCGCGATGTTCGGCACTGCCGCGGCGGTGCATGCACAGCAGGTCGATCCGGTACGTGGGGCGCAGGTGTTTCAGAACTTCTGCACGCGCTGTCATCTGCCGCTCGAGATGAGCACGCGTCTGCGGCAGGACTGGCAGGGGCACGATGCGGCCGAGTTGCTGCAACGTCTTACCGCCACCATGCCGGGTGAAAGACCGGGTTCGCTCAGCCCGCAGCAATATGGCGATGTCACGGCCTACGTCCTGGCGCTGGCCGGCATGGTGGATGTCGATGCGATATTGAATATCGCGGATTTCGCAGGACTGACTTTGCGCTTTTCCGAGGTAGCGCAGGACAGTGAAAGTGAAGTCGCCTGGCTCACCATGAACGGCGCTCTGTCCGCCACGCGTTACTCCGAACTCGATCAAATCGACGCTGACAATGTCGCAGAGTTGCAGGTGGCGTGGCGTCTGCCACTGATGAATTTCGGGCCCGTGCCGGAAGGGCAGAATGTCACCACGCCCTTGGTCGCTGGTGGCCGCATGTTTGCCACCGCCGGCGTGCAGCGCGATGTGATCGCGATGGATCCTGCCACTGGTCAACTGTTGTGGATGTGGCGCGCGCAGGAAGGCGAGCGCTTCGATCGCGCGCCCCGCAAGGGTTCTGGCAAGGGCCTCGCCTATTGGAGCGATGGACGCGATGAAGTGGTTTTCACCGTGACGCCTGGCTACTACCTCGTGGCCCTCAACGCGCGCACCGGTTTGCCCATGGAGAACTTCGGTGCTTCGGGCTGGGTGGATCTGCAGCAGGGGCTGCGCTTGGGACCGGGGCGCGACGACATCGACATCGGTCTGTCGTTTCCACCGCTCGTGGTCGACGACGTCGTGATCGTCGGCGCCTCACACGCACTCGCGATCCGACCGAAGGCGGCCGCGAACGTGAAGGGCGACATCCGCGGTTACGACGCGCGTACCGGTGAACTGCTCTGGACCTTCCACACCATTCCCGAACCGAACGAATACGGCATCGAAACCTGGTTGGAGAACTCCGCGTCCTACACCGGCAATGCCGGCGTGTGGGCGCCGATGTCGGCCGATCCCGCGTTGGGGCTGGTCTATCTGCCGGTGGAAACACCCACCGGCGACTACTACGGCGCCGATCGTCCCGGCGACAACCTGTTCGGCAATTCGCTCGTTGCGCTCGACTACCGCACGGGTGAACGTCGCTGGCACTTTCAGTTGATCCATCACGGCGTCTGGGACTGGGACAATCCCGCTGCGCCGATCCTGGCCGACCTGCCCAATGGCCGCAAAGTGGTGGTACAGCTCACCAAGCAGGCCATGGCATACGTGTTCGATCGCGCCACGGGTGAGCCGCTCTGGCCGATCGTGGAAACGCCGGTGCCGCAGTCGGACGTGCCGGGTGAACGCACCTCTCCGACGCAACCGATCCCGACCAAGCCCGCGCCCTATGATCGCCAGGGGTTCAGCGAAGCGGATCTGATCGATTACACGCCGGAGCTCAATCGCCGTGCACGTGAGCTCGTCAAACCCTATCGCATGAGTGAGTTGTTCACGCCGCCTTCATTGGCGGATGCACCCGATGGCACGCAAGGTACCTTGCATCTGCCGCACGCGACCGGTGGTGCCAACTGGCAGGGTGGGGCCTACGATCCCGACACCGGCATTCTCTATGTGCCCTCGCGCACCTCGCTCACCGTGCTGGGTCTGGTGCCCGGTGGCGAGAACTCTTCGGTGCGCTACATCCAGGGCCAGCGCGAAGGTCTCAATCTCGATGGACTGCCGCTGATGACGCCTCCCTATGGCCGCATCACCGCCATCGATCTCGTGAGTGGTGAACACCTGTGGTGGATTCCCAATGCGGATACGCCGGAGGCAATCCGTAACCATCCGGCGCTCGCCGGTGTCGAGCTGCCGCGCACCGGTAATCAGAATCACAGTGGCATCCTGCTCACGCGCACCTTGTTGTTCACCGGCGAAGGCCCCGGCGGCAAGCACCTGCTGCGCGCACACGACAAGGCCACCGGCGAGATACTGGCGGAGATTCCCTTGCCGGGCAGTCAGACGGGCACCCCCATGACCTTCATGCACCAGGGGCGTCAGTACGTGGCGCTGACGGTGAGTGGACCGGGCGGTAGTGAACTGGTCGCGCTGCGCTTGCCCTAGGGCTCTTCTCCTCCCCTCAACAGGGGGTGGGTGGTCGCTGACCGCTGTGAAAGACTGCACCAAACCAAGGCTCTGCTTCCCATGCGATTGAGTTCTCCCACCTTCATTCTGCGTTGCGCCGTGCTCGTGTGTGTGGCCTGCGTCATGGCCATGCTGATCCTGGCGCTACGTACGCCGGTGCTGGGCATCGAGCTCGAAGCGGACTATGACACCGGACGTCTGCTGCTGCGCAATTACGCGGACCTGCAATTGCCCGAGTCCGCGGCTCCCTACGCGCTCGAGACGTTGATCCCGCCGCAGGGCGAGCGTTATGAGATCGAGCTGGCCGACTTCGTCGAAGAGCCGGACGTATTGGCAGACAACACCGCCATCGCGCGTCTCTTCGCGCGGCAGGAAGAGCTGACGAGTCTGTTGGAAGCTCCACTACTCGGCCTCGTGGTGCAGGGCAACGATGGACAGGAAATCACGCGCGAGCTCGCGCCGCGGCAACGCAGCTTGCGCGACATTCCCTATCCCTTCTGGTTGCAGCTCGTGGTGGCGCTGACCTCGTTCCTGATCGGTGCCTGGATCTACGCGTTGCGGCAGACCGATTGGGCCGCGCGGCTCTTCTTGTGGTCGGGTGTCGGCATTCTCACGTCGGCGGGCAGCGCCGCCATCTACAGCAGCCGCGAGTTGGCCCTGCATGGCGCTTTCTTCAAGGCGCTGTCGGCGATCAACTTCTTTGGCGCTGCGCTTTTCGGCATGTCGATGGTGGGCCTGTTCCTGCTCTATCCCAAGGTCTTGCTGCGCGTGCGCCATGTGTTGGCGGTGGTAGCGGTATTCCTCTGCATGCTGCTCTACGAGCTGGCGACGCGCTATGGCCTTCTGCCGCACTTCGATCCGCAGTTCTATCTGCCACCGAGCATCATCCTGCTCGAGATGGTGTCGATCATTCTGTGTGTGGTACTGCAGTGGTTCGCCACGCGCGGCGATCCCGCAGCGCGCGCCGTGCTGCGCTGGCTGGGACTGTCGATCATCATCTGCTCCGGTTTCTTCATGGTGCTGTTCTACATGCCGGTGATACTCGGCGTGCCGCTGCCGACCTCGCAGGCCCATGCCTTCGTGGTGTTCCTGCTCATCTACATCGGCATCGCCATGGGGCTGCGACGTTATCGCCTGTTCGATCTCGGCACCTGGTCGTTTCAGATCATGTTCTATCTGTCGGCGTTGGTCGGTTTCTTTCTGCTCGACGCCTTCATCATCGCGCAGCTCGATTTCAGCGCGGCGCTCTCCACCGGTGTGTCCTTGCTCGTGATCGGCTTCGGTTATCTGCCGCTGCGCGACTGGCTGTGGCGGCGCACCCTGGGACGTCGTCAGCGCGAGGAACACGAATGGTTCACCGACGTCATGACCATCCCGTTCAGCGGTAGTCCGCAGCAGGCGATGCAGCGCTGGAAGCAGCTGCTGCAGGCCGTATTCGCGCCGCTGCGCCTCGAAGAAGTCGCAGAAGAACAGCACGCGCCGGAATTGCGGGAGGAGGGTTTGGGTCTGTACTTGCCAGGCAGCGGTGCGGTCAGACCGATGTTCCTGGCCTACTGTCAGGGCGGCAAGAGACTCTTCAGCAGTGCCGATCTCAACTTCGCGCGGCAACTGCTGCGGGTGCTGGAACAGGCGGAGCAGAGTCGTGTGTCGTATGAAGAAGGACGCTTGCAGGAGCGTCGTCGCATTGCACAGGACCTGCACGACGACATCGGCTCACAGCTCTTGAGTTCGCTGCACAGCAACGACCTTTCCACCGCGCAGAGCAGCATCCGCAAGACCATCAGCGATCTGCGCGCAGTGGTCGGTGGTTTGGTGGGAACGCAGACGCCACTGTCCGAGCTCATCTCCGAACTGCGGTACGAGACGAGTTCGCGTTTGGAAGAAGCGGGGATCGACCTGGAATGGCCGGTGTCGGACCTCGATGATTCGACCTTGCTCGTGGATTACCGCTTCGCCAAGAACATCCGCTCGATCGTGCGCGAGTGCATCAGCAATGTGATCAAACATGCGCAGGCGCGACGCGTGAACATTTCCACCTGGCAGGAACCCGGCAAGTTCCATCTCACCGTGGCGGACGATGGCATCGGTCTGCAACCGGGGCGCCGCCATGGCAATGGTCTGGGCAACATCCGTGAACGTGCGGCGGCTATCGGTGGGCGTGCCCTGGTGGCCAACCTCGAGCGCGGTGCCGTCGTGCGGGTGGAAACAGCGCTAGGAAATTAAGCCGATACGACTCGCTTCCATCGCCGCTTCCGCGCGCGTCGAGATATTCAACTTGCGGTAGATGCTTTTCACATAACCGGCCGTGGTATTGCGGCTGATCGCGAGCATGTCCGCCACCTTCGGCAAGGTGAAACCCTTGCTGATCAACTGCAGCACTTCCTTCTCGCGGTTGGTGAGTACCGTGTCGGCGGCGGGCTGCGCCTGTCGTTCGAAATGCGCCAGCAGGCGGCGCGAGATGGAAGGGGAGAGCGGCGGCTCGCCACCGGTGATGTTGCGCAGACGTGCGATGAACTGGTCACGGGTCTGATCCTTCAACAGATAACCCTGCGCACCCGCCTGTAGCGCCGGGAACAGATGCTGGTCGTCGTCGAAGATGGTGATGACGACGCACAGGGCCTGCTCCTGTCGCATCCGCAGATGACGGATGGCCTCGCAACCCGAACCATCGGGCAGGGCGAGATCGAACAGAGCGATGTCGAAACGTTCCATGTCGATCAGCTCCTTTGCCGCTGCAACGGAACTGGCTTTGTGACAGACGATGCCCGGATAGACCTCTTCCAGAATCGCCGCATGCCAGCCCTGCATTTCTTCGATGTCTTCGAGTATCAGTGCCTGACGCACCTCGGTGCTCCTGCGTTCTTGTCGTCGTGAGTAAAACCGAACCGCATGGTACCCAAACCGCGCGGTTCTGACATGGTGCCGGGGTTTCAAGTATCATCCGGCGCTCATTACAACATGCCGTAGTCAAATTCGAGGGGGACTCTTGGCCACTCGCGCCGAACTCATCGCCAGATTGCAAGCGCTCGACGCTTGTGCCGTATCCGATGCGCTCGACAGTTGCAAACTGAAGGGTGCCCAATCCGGCCTCGTACGCCGCTCCACCCGTAAACGCATCGCGGGAACCGTACAGACGGTAAAACTCCACGCCATGGAACCGGCCGGTGGTTCCAAACGTCATCTCGGCACTGCCGCCATCGAAGCCGCCGACGATCTCACCGTGATCGTCGTGGAACAGCGTACCGGCATCGACTGCGCCGGGTGGGGCGGAGTGCTCGCCAATGCCGCCAAGGTGAAGGGCGTGCGTGGCGTCATCATGGAAGGCCCGGCCCGCGACATCGACGAATACGAAGAGATCGACTTCCCCGTGTTCTCCCGTTCCACCACGCCGCGCACCGCGCGTGGCCGCGTGTGGGAAGAAGCCTTCGGCGTGCCGGTGCAGGTCGGCGACGTCATCGTGCAGCCGGGTGATTACGTGATCGCCGACGGCAGCGGCGTTGCCTTCATTCCCGCGGCGCGCATCGAAGAAGTGCTGGAAGTCGCCGAACGCATCGTCGCCAAGGAACGTCTGATGACCAAGGACGTGCTCGCCGGCAAACCGGTGTCGCAGGTGATGGGAACCAATTACGAAACCATGTTGGACAAGTAAGCGCATGAGTGAACAGCAATACGACAGAAACGTAGAACGGGCCTCCAAACTCGACACCGCCACGCTCAGCGATGCCATGGACAAGCTCCGCATCGCCGGCCAGTGTCTGGGCATCAAGCCGCGCAGTCATGACTTCCGTCTCACCGGTCGTGCCTACACCATCCTCTATGGTCCGCTCGACGCCGAAAAACCCGGCACCGTCGGCGACTTCATCGACAAACTCGGTCCGGGCACGGTGGTGGTGATCGACAACGGCGGTCGCGAAGACGCCACCGTGTGGGGCGACATCCTCACCTATCTCGCACACAAGAAAGGTTTGGCAGGTACCGTGATCGACGGCGCCTGTCGCGACGTGCATCTCTGTTTGAGTCTCGGCTATCCGGTGTACTCGCGCAGCTATTCGATGCGCACCGGCAAGGATCGTGTACAGGTCGATGCCGAGCAGGTGCCGGTCAACATCGGCGATGCGCGCGTGTTACCGGGTGACCTGATTCGCGGCGATGCCGACGGTGTCGTGTGCATCCCGCGTTCGCGCGAAGAAGAAGTATTGGCCGTGGCCGAGCAGATCGAAGAAGCGGAAGCGAAGATCCGCGCCATGCTGGCCGAGGGCAAGACGATTGCCGAGGCCCGCGCCGCGATGAAATATCACTCGCTGCAAACCCCGGAAAAATGAGTACTACGCAGGCCGCGGTGCTGCGGCCCACGGATCGGAGAACAAGAAAGTGATCATCGATTGTCACGCACACATGGCGGCTCCCCCGCAGCTCGACGTCTACAAGTCGGGTCTTTTGTCACACCGCGGCTCGCACGGTCGCGGCGGGGTGAAGTACACCGAAGAGCAGTTGGTTGCCGCCTATCACAAGAAGGAAATGGCACCCTGCGGCCACATCGAGCACATGTCGAACAACGGCATCGACATGCAGCTGATCTCGCCGCGTCCATTCAAGACCATGCATTCCGAAAAGCCGGGCTATCTGGTGGAGTGGTACATCCACGAATGCAACAAGATCATTGCGCACAGTGTGAAGCTCTTTCCCGATCGCTTCATCGGCATCGGTGGTCTGCCGCAGCAGTGCGGCGAGCCCGTGAGCGTGTGCTTCGAAGAGATGGAGCACTGCGTGAAGAACTATGGCTTCAAGGGCTTCCTGCTCAATCCCGATCCCTACGAGAACGATGGCCGCAAGGCGCCGCCGATGGGTGATCGCTACTGGTATCCGCTCTACGAAAAGGCCATCGAACTCAAAGTGCCGCTGCACATCCATACCGCAGGTTCGCGCAACCCGCAACGCGAGCCCTACAGCCTCTACTTCGTGAACGAGGAAACGACGGCGGTCTATGGCTTCGTCAACTCGACGGTGTTCGAGGATCTGCCGGAGCTGAAGATCGTGGTGTCGCACGGTGGCGGTGCGATGCCGTATCAGATCGGCCGTTTCAATGCGGGTTCGGTGAAGACCGGTGCGCAGGGCGAGTTCAGCAAGGGACTTTTCATCGACCGCATGCGCAAGATGTATTTCGATACGGTGCTCTACTCCAGGGAAGCGCTGGAACTCCTGATCAAGGTGGTGGGTCCGGATCACGTGCTCTACGGTTCGGAATGTCCCGGTGTGGGTTCTTCCATCAACCCGGAAACCGGCGAAACCTACGACAAGACCGTGCCGCTGATCGAAAGCATCGACTGGCTCAGCGACGAAGACAAATACAAGATCTTCGAAGGCAACGCACGCAAGGTGTTCAATCTCGATCTGCCGCAGAAGGCGGCGAACTGAGGCACAGGTAGACCATGGCACGAATCACGCTCGGCATGTGGACCACGCATGGTCCCATCCTCAACACCACTCCCGAGCAATGGATGCTGCGCGTGCCGCACGACCACAAGGTCAAGCACTGGTTCCGCAACAAGGAATACACCTTCGACGAACTGGTGGAGCTGCGTAAGCACGAGAACTTCGCCGAGGCAATCACGCTCGAGGAACGCACGCGGCGTCATGCCCTGTGTCAGGAAGGTGTGGCCGAGCTGGCGCGACTGTGGAAAGAACACAAGCCCGACGTGGCGGTGATCATGGGCAACGATCAGCGCGAGCTGATCCTGGAAACGCTGCAGCCGATGTTCACCGTCTATTACGGTGCCGACTTCTGGCAGAAGCCCTTGGATGAGGAGCGAGCTTCACGTTTGCCCGTCGGCATCCGCGAAACGGAGTGGGCCTATCGTCCGGAAGAGCCGGTGGTGTGGCCGGGCCTACCGGACCTGGCTCAGCTCGTGCTGAAACGCGCGCAGGAAGAGGGCTTCGACTTCGCGGCGATGAAGGCTTGGCCCGACATGGGCAATCACCATCACATGGGCACGCCGCACGCATTCAGCTGGATCATCCGCCGGGTAATGGAGGATGATCCGGTACCGATCCTGCCGATCATCACCAATACCTTCTTTCCCCCCAACCAGCCGACGGCACGGCGCTGTTACCAGATGGGTGAATTCATCGGCCGCGTGATCAAGGAATGGGATCGCGACGTGAAGGTGGCCGTGTTCGGCTCAGGTGGACTGACGCATTTCACCATCGACGAGGATTTCGATCAGGCGCTGCTCAAGGCGCTCGCGACGCGCGACAAGGAGTTTTTGACCTCCGTGCCGCAAACGACGCTGATGCAGGGCACTTCCGAGATCCGTAATTGGATAGCGGCGGCCGGTGCGCTCTTTGATACTGAGCTTTCCGGTGAGACCATCGGCTACGTGCCCTGCTACCGCACCGTGGCCGGGACCGGCACGGCGCAGGGCTTCGTCTGCTGGACGCAGCGCTGAAAGAAAACAATCGCAGTGTTGAAAGAACGCACGAGCGCGTGCGTTCCATGAACGAAGGGGAGTGCAGGACGTAAGGCGCAGTAAAGACGCTCACATTCACCGTTATTCGGAGGGGCTTATGTTTGGGGACAAGAAGGAGATAAAGGAAAACTGGTCGATCTTGCTGATGGCGTTCGTGTTGATCTTCTGCGCCTTCGGCATTCCGACCTATTCGTTGCCGTACATGTACACGCCGGCGATGGAAGAGTTCGGCTGGAGCAACTCCGAGGTGCAGCTGTTGTCCTCGGCCAAATTCATCGTGGGCGCCGTGGCTGCGCTCGGCATGGGGATCCTGGTGGATCTGATCGGCGGCAAGCTGGCTGTGTTGATCGGCACCGTCAGCGGCGGCATCGCGCTCTCCATGTTCCTGTTCGCCACCAACCTGCCCGTTTATTACCTGGCAGGTGGCCTGCTGGGTCTGTCCGCCTCTTCGATCGTGGCGGCGATGAAGGTCGTCGTCTCGCGTCTGTTCACCATCCACCAGGGCGCCGCGATGGGCGTGGTGCTGAGCGGTACCAGCTTCGGCGGTGTGGTGATGCCGCTCGTATGGGAACCGCTGCTTTCCTCCGGCATGAACTGGCGCGTCATCGCCGCCATCATGAGTCTCGGCGCCTTCCTCATCGCAACGCCTCTCTGGCTGATCTACATGGCGCGCACGGGCGCGGTACAGGCACGTGTGCGGGCGAGCGCGGTGAAGGAAGCCGGTAAGCCCGGCATGTGGCAGCACTTCCTCGAAATCAGCAAGGAGCGAGGCTTCTGGTGCATCGCGATCGGCATCTTCCTGGTGTCGGCCGTGGACCAGGCCCTGATGCAGAACTACGTGAACTTCCTGCGCACCGACAAGGGCATCGTGCTGAGCACCATCGCCTGGGCCGGCAGCTTCATGGCGGTGATGGGGGTGGTGGCCAAGGTGGGCTCCGGTTGGTTCTACGACCGCTTCTCCATTCCCGGCATCCGCTTCACCTATGCCTTGCTCGGCATCTCGGTACTGCTCGGCCTGCCCGTGGCCGGTGTGGCGACCTTGTTCCTGTTCCTGAGCGTGCGTGGCATCGCTCACGGCGGCATGATCGTGGAAGCGCCGGTGATCACCAAACACTACCTCGGGCCCCACAACATGGGCATGACCATCGGTGTGATCTCGGTGTTCATCAACCTCGGCTTCGCCGTAGGCCCGCCGGTACTGGGCTGGTTCGCCGATTACTTCGGCACCTATCAGGTCGGCTTCATGGTCTACGGTGGCATCGCCTTCCTCGGCGCATTGCTGCTGGTGCCGATCAAACCCCGCTACTGGATTCCGCCGAGCAAACGTCGCGAGCTCGAGCAGGAACAGGAAGTGGGTGTGGCGACCTTGCGTCCCGCCAACGCCTGAGCGTCCAGCGTCGGACACAGAAAAGCGGCTGCGGCCGCTTTTTTGTTGTGTGCGAAAAAGCGAACCATTCAGTACGGCTCGGCGTGATCGAACGGAACGGTTCGTTCTTGTGGAAGACCGTGCGGACTCGGTAATTTACGAGCTGAATCGCATTTTATTGGTCCTGCGCATCCGTACAAAAAATACAAAAACAATCGGCCATTGTGTGGACGAAAGCTCGGCAAAGAATGCTATAGTCCGGGCTCCGCGCGACAGCCTCGAACAGGTGAGCCACGGCTCGCGAGTGCGGTGACCACTGCAGTACGAAGTGGTGGCGATCAAAGGGAATGATCGTTCTTTTTGATTGGTATCGTCCGTCCTGCAGTATGGCGGATGTTGATCCCAGTCCTCTGTGCCGGAAATCCATCAGCAACCCAAGAGACCTTGCATGAAAAAGATCGACATCTTCAATCACATCTGGCCGACCCGCTTCTACAGCAAGCTGCGCGAGGTCACCGGCACCATGACGGACATCACGCGCCGCTCGGAGGCGGTGCCGATGATGACCGATCTCGATGAGCGCTTTCGCATCATGGATCGCTTCGACGAGTACAGCCAGATTCTGTCGCTGGCCTCGCCGCCGCTGGAGATCGTTGCCAACCCCGAACAACAGGTCTATCTCTCGCGCGTCGGCAGCGAGGACATGGCCGAACTCTGTCAGAAATATCCCGAGCGCTTCCCCGGCTACATCGCCTCGATTCCCATGGGCAATCCGGAGCGCGTGCTGGAAGAAACCAAGTTTGCGATGGAACAGCTGGGCGCCAGCGGCGTGCAGGTGTTCTCGAACGTGAAGGGCAAGCCGCTCGACCATCCCGACTTCGTGCCCGTCTTCGACTACATGGCCTCGATCGACAAGCCGATCTGGATCCATCCTGCGCGCGGCGCCTCCTTTGCCGACTACCAGACCGAAGAGCGTTCGCTCTATGAAATCTGGTGGACCTTCGGCTGGCCCTACGACACTTCGGCGGCGATGGCGCGTCTGGTGTTCTCGAAGCTCTTCGACAAGCACCCCAACATCAAGATCATCACCCACCACGGCGGCGGCATGATTCCCTTCTTCGAAGGCCGTGTGGGACCGGGTTGGGATCAGCTCGGTGCGCGCACCAGCAGCGTCGACTACTCGGTGCTCTTGAAGGAATTGAAGAAGCGCCCGCTCGATTACTTCAAACTGTTCTATGCGGACACGGCGGTGTTTGGCTCGAAAGCGGCGACGCTGTGCAGTCTGTCGTTCTTCGGCGCCGATCACGTGGTCTTTGCCAGCGACGCGCCGTTCGATCCCGAGAAGGGGCCGATGTACATCCGCGAAACCATCAAGGTCATCGATGAGCTGGATATCAGCGACGAAGACCGCGCGAAGATCTATCACAAGAATGCGCAGAAACTGCTTGGACTGGCTGCCTGAGCGGTTTCCGCGCGCAGCCGGAGCCTAGTCCGGCAACCAAAAGCCCGCTGCTGTTTCCCCGGCAGCGGGCTTTTTCTTTGCGTTGGAAGTGGTCGAGCCGAAGGCTCAGTCGCACATGTCGGCGTAGGGATTGTCGAGCGCGAGGTTGATCGGCGCGTAACCACGCAGGCTGAGCGAGCCTTCGGAGAAGGACAGATCCTTGCCGTCGCGCACGTCGTGATCGTAGTGGTACATCGGCTCGATCTGTTCCTCGCAGGTGCGCAGGTGATAGCGCTCGGCAGCTTCCTGCACCGCTTCGTTGGCTTTCTCCCACTGCGCGAGCGCGGCCTTGCCGTGGCGCTTCTCCAGCATGCGACGTGTGACGTGCGGCGCCAGGACGGATGCGGTGGCGTTGTTGCCGCCGAAACCCTTGGCATTGATCAGTGCCACGTCGATGCCTTCGGGACCGACTTCGCGGTGATCGAGCAGGATGTCGAGGCCCTCACGATGGACGTCGTCCGCAATCTCCTTCGTGGTGAGGATTCCCGGGATGATGCCGTACTGCCAGATGCCGAGCGTCATCGCGAGCTGGTCGGCGCCGGCGCAGGCGATGGAGTGGCCGAGATAGGACTTCACCGCCGCCACCGGCCAGTTGGAAATGCCGAAGTGACGCGCGACTTCACTGAAGATCGCCGACTCCGTGACGCGGTTCTGCGGCGTGCCCGTGCCGTGGGCCTGGACGAAGCTGCGTTCGCGCAGGCTCTTCTCGCCGACCACGGCCAACGCGCTGGCGGCGGCCTTGGCCACGGTGAGGTAGTTGCCCACGCCCGGGCTGGCGATGGATTTCTTGTAGCCGTCGGCGTTGACGAAGACATCGTTCACCGCGCCGTACACGGTGGCGCCGAGTTCGAGTGCCAGGGCGTCATCGAACAGCACGACGAACTGCGCCGATTCCGCCAGCGTGAAGCCGATGTTGTTGCCGAAGGGGCGGCAGGCGCGGCGGTGGTCGGGCACGTCGGTGCCGTCGAGGGCCTTGAGGCCTTCGTCGTCCGCCAGCGCACCCATGTTGGCGAAGGCTTCCACCACGTCGGGCGTGATCGGCGCTTCGCTGGCGCCAACGAGCGCCACGCGGCAGAGGCCGCTGCGGATGTCCTTCACCGCCTGGTTGAGGTTGTAGTGGAACGAGGCGCAGGCACCGAGGTTGGTACCGGTGGCGCCGACGTTGCCGAGCATGTAGGCGTTGACGAAGTCGGCCGGCATCTCACCGAAGCCGAGCGGCAACTGCTTGGAAGTGATCTTCTTGCCGAGCAAGCGTGCCTTGAGCAGGCCACCGTAGCCGTCGTAGTCGAGCTGATTGAGGCTGCTGCCGGCGTAGACCGCGATCTGGTCCGGCGCCACCTTCTGGCGGATCACCTCCCAATCCAGCCCCAGTGCGTTGAGTGCATCGGAAGCAGCGTAGAGCGTGATCTGCAGGCCGCGCGGATGGCTGCGCGAGGGGTAGAGCGTTTCCGGTGCGAAACCGGTGGGCAGCTGACCGGCGGTGTTGACCGGGCTGCGGAAACTGTCGCGGATGAGCACTTCCAGCGCGCCATCCACACGCACACGGCTGAGGTTGCCTTCGCTGCCCACCACCACCCAGCCCGCCGGCAGGTTGGCCGGCAGCCTGCGGGTGGGGATGCGGAATTCGAGCGGCTCACCCTCGCTCACCGCCTGCAGGGAGAGCGGGGTGTGCATGGGCACGTGGTCCGGGTCGAACAGGTTGCGTTCGAGTTTGCGGATCAGGGTGCCATCGAGGATGTCCTGGGCGTGAGCGGTGAGGTAGGCCTCGAGCGTGATCGGCACGTTGGCATTGTTGAACCACTGCTGCCGATCCCAGTTGATCAAGCCCATCAGAACCGCGAGGTTCTGCAGGGTCAGCAACTGCTGCCGGGGGGATAGGCGATCGAAGACCAGACGCTTGTAGCCATAGTGGAAGGCGCTGCGACCGGCGGGGCTGATGCCGCCGAAACTGACGATGACTGGTAGGCGATTCATAGATTTGTTTTTGAGCGGGGCCGAATAACCGCATCTTATTCAGCCATTTAGGAGGGAAATATGAGAATAAAGCCAATATATATTGTTCTATGGTCACTCCGCCATGGCGGGTGTCCTTGAGCTCTCACGAGCAAACGAGCATGCTCCCCTCGCCCAACAGGAACCACGCATGAATCCTTTCGATCTCCAAGCCATCCACGCCAAGCTCGGCATCCCACCCGACTATCTCAGCCGCTGCAGGCTCCCCTATCAGCAGGAGTGCGTCGACCTCGTGCCGACCGAGCTCGACGTCTTCGGACGACAGCCCTATCTCGAACGCAACACCTATGCGGCCTGGCAGGCCATGTGCGCTGCGGCGGCAGCGGATGGGGTGGTGCTGCAACTCGTCTCAGCCTATCGCAGTGTCGAATATCAGGCAGGTCTCTTCGAGCGTAAGCTGGCGCGGGGGGATTCCATCGAAGGGATTCTCGCGGTGAATGCAGCGCCGGGTTACAGCGAACATCACAGTGGCCGCGCGGTGGACATCGGCACGCCCGGCTTTGCGCATCTGGAAGAAGAGTTTGAACAGAGTCCGGCGTTCGCCTGGCTACAGACTCACGCGACACGCTTCGGTTTCAGATTGTCCTTTCCTCGCAACAATCCCTTCGGCGTGATGTACGAACCGTGGCACTGGTACCACACGGGGACGATGAACGGCACGACGTGATCGCGAATTGATAGTACAAAGCGCGCGCGATTGCACTACTCGAAACGCGCTTTGTTGCGATTTCGTCGCTTTGCGCACGTGTTTTGTTTTTCGTTGAAGAAAGCCTTGGAAAATCGTTTGACAAGGTAAGGGGCGGGAGTAGTATCGGGACCAAGGATCACGAAGAACAAGGACGACTGCTTGATACCCTGCGGGGGCGTCAGCCTCCGCTAAACGGCGTACAGGAGGCGCATGCATGATAAGCGATACCCAGGTTCTCTTTCGCAATATCGACCACTCTCCAGCTGTAGAAGAAGCCGTCCACAAGCGAGTAGCAAAACTGCAAAGATTCAGTGATGAAATCCAAAGCTTGCGAGTGATACTGGAGGCTCCTCACAACAATCATCACAAAGGCAAGGTATACCACGTCGGTGTCGAAGCCTCGATTCCCAATCACGAACTCGTCATCACGCGCGATCAGCATGACAATCACGCCCATGAAGACCTCTACGTAGCCGTGCGCGATGCGTTCGATGCACTCGAGCGCAGGCTGAAAGCGGTCTATGAGAAAAACGAAAAGCAACGTCGTCAGGGAGGCAAGCGCCTCGACGAACCAGTGCTGAGTATCAGTGGCGTGTAAACCAGCGGTGCTTTGACACCGGCACGTGCTGAACCAAAAGATTCGGCGGGGCATACAAGCAGAGGCCCCGCCGAATTCGTTTAGAGATCCTGATTTTTACCCTTCGGTCATTTTTCCACCTGGAACAACTTGCGCCGCACCAGGTCGCGATAGGCCTTCGGTGTCATCTTCATCGTCTTGCGGAAGAGTGCCGAGAAATAACTGGCGTCCGGATAACCGACACTGAAGGCGATTTCCGCCACGCTGAGATTGCTCGAACGTAGCAGCTCGCGCGCGTTGTCCAGACGCACCTGTTGCAGGTACTGCAGTGGCGTCTTGCCCGTGGCATGACGAAAGCGCCGATTCAAGGTACGCACGCTGAGTTTGAAACGTTCCGCGATGCGCTCGAGTGTCAGTTGTTCCTGATAGCAGGAATGCAACCAGTCCTGGATTTCGATGATGGCTTCGTCGTCGTGATAGTTCTGCGGCGCGTTGCGCAGGAAGGTCGAGGTATAGGAACGTTTGATCTCGTGGGTGAAATGGCGGGAGACCTGGCCCGCCACGTCCTCGTTGAAGTGCTCCTCGATGAAATGCAGCATCACGTCGCGCACCGAGTTCACGCTGCCGCAGCAATAGAGGTTGCCGGCGCGTGTGATGAAGCGATCACGCTGCAGCACGATGTCGGGATAGGCCTTGGCAAAGTGATCGAAGTAATACCAGTGCGTCGTCGCCACCTTGCTGCGCAGGAGTCCTGCTTCCGCGAGGAAGAAACTTCCCGTACCCACGGCACAGATCTGGGTGTCCTGCGCTGCGTGATGACGTAACCAATCGAGCAGTTGCGGTGAATGGCGGCAAATGCCGAGTGGATTGCCCCACAGTGCGGGCACGATGATCAGGTCCGTACGTTCGATTTCGTCGAGTGTGTGCTTGCAGACGAGTTCGAGGCCGGCATTGAGTTCGATGTTGCTGCCATCGGTGCTCACGAGCTGCATCTGCAGACGCGGACGTCTCGAGGCCGCGATGCGCATGATGAGATCGGCGGCATTCAACATCTCCATCGGAATGGTGATGCTCGTGCCCAGCGCTTTGCGATAGCCGACGATCGTGACGTGCTGCATCGGGTTCAATTACCCATCAAGGAAACCAGGACGGCTTGTCGCCGTAGGCGATGGCCGCGATCTCGTAATTCTTGCGGCCAGAGGGTGTCTGCACACTCACCTCGGTGTCGAGTGCCTTGCCGAGCAGTGCGCGTGCCATCACCGAGTCTATGCTGATGTAGTGCAGAGCGGGATCGATTTCGTCGGGGCCGACCAGACGATAGTGATGCGAAGCTCCTTCCTCATCGATCAGCTCCACCCAGGCGCCGAAGTAGACCTTGTCCTGATTGCTCGGTGCGTCCCGCACCACTTGCAACACTTCGAGCCGCTTGCGCAGATAGCGCACACGACGATCGATCTCGCGCAGACGTTTCTTGCCGTAGGTGTACTCGGCATTTTCCGAGCGGTCGCCGAGCGCGGCGGCTTCGCTCACGGACTGGCACACCTGTGGTCGTTCGACTCGCCACAGATAATCGAGTTCTTCCCGCAGACGTTGTTCGCCGGCGGGAGTGATGTAGGGCGCCATCGGCGCGCTCGGTGGACGATAACGGGACATGCTATGAGAGACTCAGAACACGAATTCCAATTGAGTGAAGCGGGGCGTGCTGCGCAGGCGCACGCCGAGGCCCAACAGCCGCACCGGCATGCCGCCACGCGCATAGCCCGTGGCGCAGAGTTGTTCGAAGCCGTTGAGGTCCAGAGTGAACGCGGCCTGTTCGACGGTAGTGGAAACGAAGTTGGAGAACTTCAGCTTCACGAACAACTTGGCGATGCTGATGGGCGTGCGCGATTTTTCCATGCGCTGGCGCAGCTGGGCAAATAGTGGGGGCAGGGCGGCAAGGCATTGCTCGAGCGTCATCAGATCCTGCGGATAGGTTTCTTCCACGCTGATCGACTTGCGCGTTTGCTCGGTGCGGATGGGGCGATCGTCCTGCCCGCGGGCCAGGGCATGGAGTCGCTCACCGAAACTGCCGAAGTGTTCGATCAATTCCTTGAGCGAAAGCTTTTGCAAATCTTCGCAGGTCTCGATTCCCATCAGGTTCATCTTGCGCGCGGTGACTTCGCCCACGCCGTGAATCTTGCGCACGGGTAGCGTGCGTACGAAGTCGGGCACCATGGCGGGTGTCACCACGAACTGGCCATCAGGCTTGCGCCAATCGCTGGCGATCTTGGCGAGGAACTTGTTCGGAGCGACTCCGGCCGACACCGTGATGCCCACCTCACGTTTCACCCGCGCGCGGATCTCCTGCGCTATCAAGGTGGCGCTACCGCGACAGGCCGTGCTCTGCGTGACGTCGAGATAGGCCTCGTCGAGTGACAAGGGCTCGATCAGATCCGTGTAGTCGGCGTAGATCGCGAGGATCTGACGCGAGGCCTGCCGATACTTCTCCATGTTGCCGGGAATGACGATGAGGTCACGACACAGTCGTTGTGCCGTTGCCGTGGCCATGGCGCTACGCACGCCGTAGCGGCGCGCTTCGTAGTTGCAGGTGGCGATCACGCCACGACGCGACGCCTCACCGCCTACGGCGACGGGCAGTCCACGCAGCGCGGGATCGTCACGCATTTCGATGGCGGCGAAGAAACAATCGCAGTCGAGGTGGATGAATTTGCTGACCATGACGCAATGATGAAGCGCCGAACGAAGTGCGCTTCCAACGAGGCGTGCATGGTACTGCAAGGCCGTGGCGCAGGTCCTCTTCGTGGGTTGTCCCAGGAATTGCGAAGCACAAAAAAAGCGGCCCGAAGGCCGCTCCTCTTTGCGGGATCGTGATCAGAAACGGTAGTCGAAGCTCACTGCATAGCGGCGACCGAGTTCATCACCCACGCGCGTGGTGCCGGCGATCACCGGATCCTTGTCGAACAGGTTGCTGATGTTCAAGCCCGCACGCCAGGTGGCGCCACTATTGGTTTCGCCGGTGTACGACAGTCCCAGGTTGGTGAGATTCACTTCGCCCACCGAGTTGTCGTCCACATCCACGCCTTCGATCCACTGCGCATTGCGGATGGTCTCACCCTGCCAGTAGTGCTGCAGACTGATGCCGAAACTGCCGATGTTGTAGTTCACCATTGCGGTGAAGGTCTTGTCGGGAATGGTGGCAGTGCCGGCCTGGTCCAGCGTGGGGCTGTTCAGCGGCGTGGTGGAGTTCTCGTCCATCAGGCCACCGATGAAGCGGAAGGTCATGGTTTCCGTCTGGTCGGAGAAGAAGTCGGGCTCAATGCGATAGCTGGCTTCGAGGTCCCAACCCCGTACCTTGGCGGCGTTGATGTTGATGAACTGCACGCGGATCGAGGAGATCAGTCCGTCACTGCCGAAGGTGATCTGATCGCACAGCGCTCCGGTGAGGAAGCAGGCATCGATGGTCTGCTGCTCGGTGAAGTTGCCGATCGCCGAAGTCAGATCGACTTCGTAGTGGTCCGCCGACAGCGACAGCCCTTCGATGAACGAGGGCTGATACACGAAGCCCAACACCGTCGTATCGGCTTCCTCGGCCTTCAGGTCCGGGTTGCCGCCCGTCAGGTTGAAGGTGGTGTAGGTGATGTCACCGTTGAAGCGGTCGGTGACGTTGGCACCACGGCCCTGCTGCACGAAGAGTTCCTCGAACGAGCCTTCGCGAATGTCGTGCGAGAAGGTGCCGCGCAGGCGCAGATCGGAATACACCTGGATGCTCAGCCCCGCCTTCCACGTGGTGAACTCACCGGCGCGGGAATAGTTGGACCAGCGCGCGGCGAGGTTGAGTTCGACGTTGCGATCACCCTGCTGTGAGGCGTAGAGCGGAATGATGCTTTCGCCGAACACTTCATACACGTGATAGCCACCGGTGAACTCGGGCTGCCCCGAGAAACGGTGCAGGCTGTCGGCGGTGGCGGCACAGTTGATCGACGGTGCCACGCCGCGCAGCACCACGGTGCCATCCGGTAGCGTGACGTTACAGGGAGCACCCAGTGAGTCGATCGCATCGTCGACGATGTACTGCTTGATGTTGGACGTACGGTAGGTGGCGCCGAGCGCAGCGCTGATCGGGCCGGCCCAGCCTTCGAACAAGGTGCCGTTGGCCACGGCCTCGGCGAAGATCATTTCCTGATCCGAGATGCCGGTCTTCGTGCGCGAGGAATGGATGTAGTCGATCGCCTCCTGCGACTGCAAACCCTTGCCCAGCATGTTCACCGGCACGCAGTCGCTGATGGTGTTGTCGATGCTGTCCACCGCGAAGGGGTAGTCCACGGGTTCCGGCATGCCCGGGGTGGTGGCGCCGAAGTCGCTGCGGAAGACGCGGATGTTGTCCCGGGCCCACTGGGCGAGTTCGGCTTCGAGATTGCGGCCCTGTTCCTGGAGCTGGCGCTGCACGAGTTTGATGCGGCAGATCGGCTGACCGTTGGCGGGATCGGTGACGACGTCGGTGGCCATGTAGAAGCGGTCGAGACGTTCCCAGCGATTGTTCTCGTTGTGTTTGCGCGCCTTGCCCGTCTGCCACTGGCCGCGCAGGTTCCAGTCGCTCCAGAGATCCTGGTCGAAGCCCACGGTCAGAGAACCGATGCGGTTGACGATTTCCGGAGCTTCCACTCTGCCGATCGGCACGTCGAGCATGCCGTGCTGGTCGACGCGAATGGATTGGCGGTTCTCCGCCGCCATCAGTTCACGTACCGACTGCGGCAGGAAGGGGTTGTCCTGATACAGCGTCATGAAGGCCAGGTTGGCATGACCGAGACCGGTACCCGAAGCACCGGAGGAACTCGGCTCCGGCGTGTTCGCGGTGCGGCCGAACAGGAAGTGGCCCCACAGCGTCGTGCCCTCCTGGGCTTCCCAGTCGGCCCCCACGAAGAAGGTCTGCTGTTTCACACCGACGCGCTCGAAGCTCTGCGGATGCCCCGCGACGAAGAGCTCGTACTGCGGATCCCCGGGCGCACCCACCATCGTGTTCTGGTTGCCGTTGCCGGCATAGGAGGCGAAATCACCATCGACGTAGGGCACGATGCCCTGGCCGTCACGCGTGAAGTGCTGACGATGCAGGGCCGAGCCGGGGGTGGTGGTGATCAAACCCGTTGGAGAGAAGTTGCTGCTGTAGACGTAGTTGCGCGTCAGGCGCAGCGGCTCGTTCGGCGTGGCGGTGGCGGAAATCCAATTGGGGTTCTTCACGTAGCCCTGGCGTTTGTCCCAATCGGCGTTGTTGCGGCGATAGGTATCGTTCACACGCACTTCCATCGCGCCGAAGGTATGCAGGCTGCCGTCGAGGAACCCGCGGCCCCAGGTGATCGAGCCGCGATTGAATTCACCATCGCCTTCCTCGTTGATGCCGGTGCGGTAGGCAAGGTCGAGACCTTCGAAGCGGCGGTTGAGGATGAAGTTGGTGACACCTGCGAGCGCGTCGGCACCGTAGGCAGCGGAAGCGCCACCGGTGACCACGTCGACACGTTGGATGAGGGTGCTGGGCAGGTAGTCGACGCTCACCGAACTGCGACGGTCGGAGGGCACGACACGCGAACCATCGAGCAGCACCAGCGTGCGGTTGCCGCCCATGCCGCGCATGTTGAGCTGGCTTTGACCGACGTCGGCCGTCACACGGTTGGCGATGTTGTCGGAACTGACGTTGTTGAAGAATTGGGGCAGGGACTGCAGCTGCTCCGCCATGCCGCTCTGCGGCTGGAACATGATCAGCTCTTCCTGAGACATGGCCGTGACCGGTACCGGTGATTCGAAACCCACATCGCGTGCGATACGCGAGCCGGTGACCATGACTTCTTCCACCTGCTGATTGCCTTGCTGCGCAGCCGCATGCTGAGCGGAAAGCGCGGTGAGGAGGCTGGTGGTGGTTAGGGTTGAGATGGCGAGCGCCAGACGACGCCGCGCCGGACGACTGCGTGCGGTATGCATGGATGTGGTCCCCTCTGTTTCATTTTTCTAGTGGTCGAGCGCGTGTCAGATTGCGCGGCTTGACACTTTGTTATTGGTAGAGCGGTAACACACGCGGGATCGGTTTCGTCCTGCCCGCCGATCTCCATGTGGGATGTTGCTGAGAAAGACGACTAAAAGGTAGCGGAATTCCGGGAATTGTCGAGGAACGTACAGTTCGGTGCGTCGCCGCTTCCGACTCTCGGCGCGATGCGCGCAACACCCCAAAAATCCGCGGCGTGTCTGGGTTTTCAGTTCTTTACGGGCGCAGGGGAAATAGGGGATCATGCGCGGCTCGTCCGGGCGTGCCCCTCTTATGTAGTCGGCCTGGATACCAACAGAACCCAACCTGAAACCAAGAACTAAAGGGACCCCAGACGATGTGGGAACAAAACTACCTACCGGTCGCGGATAACTTGGCCCTGTCGGCCTTTCTAGCGGCCATTCCGATCTTCGTACTGCTAACTCTCATCGGCATCATGCGCAAACCTGCCTGGGTTGCCGCCGTCTCCGGTCTCGTGACCGCCTTCATCATCGCCATCGCCGTCTACGGCATGCCGGTGAAGCTCGCCGTAGGCGCTGCCACTTATGGTGCCGCGCAGGGTCTGTTCCCGATCGGCTGGGTGGTGTACTGGGCCATCGTGCTGTATCGCATCACGCTCGACACCGGAAAGTTCGAGATCATCAAGGATTCCATCGGTGGTCTGACGCCTGACCGCCGTCTGCAGGCGATGTTGATCGCCTTCGCCTTCGGTGCCTTCATCGAAGGTGCCACTGGTTTCGGTACGCCGGTAGCCGTTGCCGCCGCAATGCTCACCGGTCTGGGCTTCTCGCCCTTCTTCGCTGCCGGCATCTGCCTGTTGGCCAACACCGCGCCGGTAGCCTTCGGCTCGATCGGTACCCCGATCGTGACCCTGGCCAGCATCACCGGTCTGCCGGAGCTCGAACTGAGCGCCTGGGTGGGCCGTTTGTGTGCGCCGATCTCCATCTTCGTCCCTGCCTACCTGATTCTCGTGATGGGCGGTCGCAAGGGTCTGAAGGGCGTGATTCCGGCTGCCGTCGTGTGTGGTCTGTGCTTCGCTTCCACCCAGTACCTCGTTTCCAACTACATCGGCCCGCAGCTGACCGACATTCTGGCTGCCATGGCCGCCATCCTGGGTCTGGTCATCCTGTTCAAGGTCTGGCAGCCGGCCGACCAGTTCGTGATGGCTGGTGACCATCAGGCCACCCTGACCGTACGCAAACATCCGACCAACGAAACCCTGTTGGCCTGGTCGCCCTACATCCTGCTCGTGATCTTCGTACTGGTCTGGGGCAGCCCGTGGGGTAAAGCGGTGCTGGATCAGGCCACCGTGGTCTTCGAATGGCCGGGTCTGCACAACCAGGTGCAGCAGAGCCTGCCGGTGGTCAACACCCCGACCCCGTATGCGGCTCGCTACTCCTTCGGTTGGCTCTCCGCCGCTGGTACCGCGTGCGCGCTGGCCAGCCTGGTAGCTTCCTTCGTACTGAAGATGCCCTTCGGTCAGTACGTTGCCACCCTGGGCAAGGTGCTGCGTCAGATGGCCTTCTCGCTGCTGACCATCGCCTCCGTACTGGCACTGGCGCTGCTGATGAACTACTCCGGCTCCATCGTCACCATGGGCATGGCCTTCTCCGCCACCGGCGTGCTGTTCCCGTTCTTCAGCGCGCTGCTGGGCTGGCTGGGCGTGTTCCTCACCGGTAGCGACACCTCCGCCAACGCCCTCTTCGGCAACCTGCAGGTGATCACCGCCAACCAGCTGGGTCTCGACCCCGCCATGATGGCTGCCGCCAACTCCGCCGGCGGTGTGATGGGCAAGATGATCAGCTTGCAGAGCCTGGCCGTGGCTGTGGCCGCAACCGGCATGGCGCGCGCGCAGGAAGGCGAGCTGCTGCGCTTCACCTTCAAGCACAGTGTGTTCCTGGCAAGTGTGCTGGGTGCGTTGTCGATGATCTACGCCTACAGCTTCTGATCATCGGTTCAGAGTCGAAAGCGGCGGGATGGGTTAACCATCCCGCCGTTTTTTTTGCCTTTAGAAAAGGCCGGCGAGCTTTGCCTGCAGAGCGGGCAGCGAGGCGATGGGCAGGGTGAAGGTGTCCTTCAACAGCAACTCGAGTTCCGCCGCGCTCTCGAGTGTGCGCTTCCGTGGCGCCTGATCCACGCGGTAGACGCTGTAGTCGCGATCGAGCAGCGCATGGCGGCTGAGTGAGCCGTCGACCTCGCGTCGCACACAGCTTGCGACGAGGTGCTTCACGAAGCGCGACTCGGGATGCGTGGCGACGAACCAATTGCTTTGCACGAAGTCCGCCGGCATGGAGGCTTCCGGTTGAAACCAATAGACGGGGCGTACGCTGTCGTTCAGGAATACTTCGAGCAGGAGACCACTGCCACTTTGCCGCAGCCGCAAGGTCTCGAGTGGGGTCGCTTGTTGCAGCTCGGTTTCGAGGCGAAGCGGTGCCAGAGGGGTCAGACCGCCGAAGCCCACGTCCACCAGCCATTCCTGGCCCTTGAGTTCCACCATCAGCGCCTGATGGGTGCGAGGCGGGCGCGCATCGGCTGGCTGATTCCACAACACGCGTGCGGACAAACCCTGCACGCTGAAGCCCAGTGTTTGCAGCACCAGCATGAAGAGCCCGTTCTGTTCGAAGCAGTAACCACCGCGGCGACGCAGCACCAACTTGTCGAACAAGGTGGCGGGATCGATGGCGGGTGGCTGTCCCTGCCACGAGTCGAGGTTCTCGAAGCTCACGTTGAGCACGTGATGCAACTGCAGCGCCTGCAGTGTCTCGAAAGTGGTGTCGAGTGGACCGGCGTAGCCGATGCGTTCGCAGTACTGCTTCAGTTGCGTGCAAGTGAGTGACATCGAATTCCTCGAGTGTGTTTCTTCAGCCGCCGATGGTGCACCTCAGTCGTTCAACCAGAGCTCTGGCAGGGAATGATCCCAAACCAGCACCCGGCGCGTGTCGTCGATCGTGAGTGTGCGTATCGGCGAGCCGAACTGTTGTTCCAATGCGCGTTCGCAAAGATCCAGGGCGGGGCATTCGCCTTCGTCGTTCGGCGTGGCAGTGAGGAGGATGAACACTTCACGCTGACCTGCCGGCAGATCTGCTTGCGAATACCACCGGCTTGAACTCTGCGGCCGCCAGCTGGCGGAAACGCGGCCGTTCCCTGCATCGAAACTCACGGGGCGCACGATCACTGCGCCATCGCTGAGCGCGGTGACGGCATTGGCTGCCGCCCCCCAATAGGTGCCGTAGCCGTAGCTCAAACCATTCTCCTGCAAGAACGCGAGCGTGGCGGCGACGTGGCGATGGTCGAAGTGCCAACTTTCGCTCTGCCGTGCCGGTGTCGTGGAAAGAATTCCATTCACCACGAAGCCCAAGGCCATGACCGGCAGGGCTGCACGCAAGGCAAGCGGGAGCTCATGCCAATGACGCTCCGCCAATACCGTCAACACCACCGCGATCAGATAGAAGGCATTGATCAGAAGCCGCGCGCCGAGTTCGAACGATGAGCCTTGGGTCTCGCTCAACAGGAAGGCACCGCAGATGCCCGCAGTGGAGAAAACGGTGAAGACGACGAGCGCGGCAGTCACCGCATCCCGCAAGAGTCCACCTGCGACTGACTGATACAACAGGGGCAACAACACCAGTGCCAAGGCGGCGCAGGAAAGATAGGCGCCGAGCATGCCCATCACGAAAGGAATGAACTGCAACAAGGCTCCTGCCTCGCGCAGTAGCAGTGCAATTTTCGCTGGGAACTGCTCCCAACCCCCCACGTCGTACTCCATGCTGGGCAGGTCGAACAGACCAAAGCCATAGGTGCGCGCCACGACGATGCTGAGCAGCGCGATGACGAATAGCGCAGTCGCTTGCCGGCGCTCGATACCGAGTCGTGGCCACGCGAAAGCGCTGAGTGCCAACAGCAGCAGCGGCAGGTTGTAGGCGGGTAAGAGCCAGGGGTCGGACAAGGCCGCCGCACTGAGCAGGAGGCACGAGGCCACCAGCTTGCCGAGCCCACCATTGCGCAGCCACGCCAGCACCAGCGCGAGTGCGAAGAGGCCGAAGAGATTGCTGCTGTTGTGGGTGGTGGAATAGGCGAGCAAGCCGCGCAGATGCGCTTCCACACCGGCAAACAAGAGCAGCGCTGCGAGCAAGGGTGCGGCATGACGCGCGCCACATTGCCAGGCAAGTACGCCGCTCATCATCGCGGCACCGACGAAGATCAACCAACCACTGAGCAGCGGCACCGCCGGCTCGGCGCCGAAGATGGCATAGCCGAGAAAATGCAGGGGAAAGAGTGCCAGCAGCCAGTTGTCCTGTGTGAAGCGCCACGAGCTCAACCAACTCAAACCGTGTTCACGCAGGCCTTGCCACAACACGAGCGAATGACTCGAATCGGGATCGAGAAAGGCCTGACTCAACACGAGGCGCAGACTGAGATAGAGGCCTCCGAGTGCGAGCAGGGCAACACCGCCCTTCGGTAAGAAGGGATTGCAGCGAAGAGCAGGAAGTTCAGGCATCCGAGAAGCCCACGCGCCGCGCCACGACGTAGAGCGGACGGTTCTTCACTTCGCGATAGATGCGTCCGATGTATTCACCGACCAAGCCAAGGAAAAACAACTGCACGCCGCCGAGGAACAGCACCACCACCATCAGTGAGGCATAGCCCGGCGTGTCGGCGCCGTAGAGCAAGGTCTTCACGATGATGTAGAAGCCGAAAAGAAAGGAGAGGGTGGCAATGACGAGACCGAGATACACGCTGATGCGGATCGGCAAGGTGCTGAACGACGTGAGTCCGCTCAGCGCGAAATTCCACAGACGCCAGTAGTTGAACTTGGTGGCGCCGCCGGCGCGTTCAGGCCGTTCGAACTCGACCGAGGCTTGCTTGAATCCAGGCCAGCAGTAGAGGCCTTTCATGAAGCGATCCTTCTCCGGCAGGAGCTTGAGCACGTCGAGCACCTTGCGATCCATCAGGCGGAAATCACCGACGTCGTCGGGAATCTTGATGTCGCTGACGAGATTGAAGAGACGATAGAACAGCATCGCGCTGCTGCGCTTCATCATCGCATCCTGCGCACGGCTCGAGCGGCGTGCGAGCACGACGTCATAGCCTTCGCGCCAGCGTGCGACGAGAGCCGGGATCACTTCGGGTGGATCCTGCAAGTCGGCATCGATGGGAATTGCGGCGTCCCCGGAGGCGTGTTCGATCGCAGCCGACATCGCCGCTTCCTTGCCGAAGTTGCGCGAGAACAACAGCACTTTCACGCGTGCGTCGCGTTGCGCCAGGGTTTCGAGCATGGCGGGAGAGCTGTCGGTGGAGCCGTCGTCGACGAAGATGAGTTCGTAGTCGAGATCGGAAAGAGTCTGCAGCGCCGCGGCAACCCGCTCATAGAACAGCGGCAACACGGCCGCTTCGTTGTAGACAGGAACCAGAATGGAAAGCAGGTCTCTGGAATTCATCGGGCCTCATCCTTCACTGGCCGCGAAGGATAGCATGAGCCTGTAGTGTGGGCTTTATGTGGATACACGAGGGTGGGCGAGGGCAGCGCTGGACGGTGCATTGCACCGGGCACAGCCTGAGCGACAGGCGGCTGTAACCTCGCTGGAACTGAACCAAGTGAATCCAGCGCGCGATGCTTGAATTTCACCTTGGCTTCGAACATCACACGTTGGGCAGCGCCGCATGGCGGCTCAGCCCAAGCTACGAAGGAACCAACATACTAGGAGCCGCGCAATAGGAGCTACCAAAAAGAACCCCCGCATCGGCGGGGGTTCTGATACTGCTTGGCTTGCGGCTGACTTACTGCTGCGGGTTGCGCGTGGCCGATACTTCCACTTCCACGCGGCGGTCGGGCTGCAAGCAGGCTTTGAGTGCATCGTTGACCGGGCCCGTGCACTGATCGGGGCGAGTCACCGGCTGCGATTCGCCGACGCCGCTGGCGCGGATGTCGTTGGCCGGGATGCCGTTGCTGATCAGGTACTGGCGTACGGTTTCGGCGCGACGCTCCGACAGAGCCTGGTTGTACTGCTCGGTGCCGATGCGGTCGGTGTGACCGGTCACGATGAGGATGTCGTAGGTGTAGCCACGCAGATCTTCCATCAACACGTCGAGCGACTGACGGCCGGCGGTGCGCAGTTCGGCGCTGTCGAAGTCGAACAGAGCATCGGCCGACAAGGTGACGCGCTGCGGTTGCGGCGGCGGAGCCGGAGCAGGGGCCGGCGCGGGGGCCGGCGCCGGTGCGGGGGCCGGAGCAGGTGCGGGTGCCGGACGCGAACCAAAGCGATAGACCAGACCTACGGTGAAGAGGTCGACTTCATGATCGATGAATTCCGAATCGTCGATGCGGAAGCGCTCGGCTTCGGCACGCAGCGACAGGTTGTCGTTGAAGGCGTACTGCAGGCCTACACCGAACTTGCCACCGAAGTCATTGTCGCTGCCGAGGTCCGTGAAGGCGGAGTAGCCGGGACCGAAGCGTGCATGCTCGTGCGAACGGGCATCGTGTACACCGACGCGACCCAGCAAGGAGAAGCGTTCAGAGAGGGGCAGACGGCCCACCAGATCCAACGCGACGCCTTCCATGCGCACGCGGCCATCGAAGGTGTAGTTCGGATCGATCGTGGTGCTGAAGCCGAAGTGGCCGAAGTTGTAGTAGCTGCCTTCGAGCGAGAAATAGGGGTTGAAGCTATAACCGGCGTAGATCTTACCGGCGAAGTCCTTGTCGTCGCCGTTGATGGCGCCGGGCGTGAAGCCCTCTCTTTGCAGCTTGTAGGTGATGATGTCGTTGTTGATGTCGGCATGGGCCTCACCCAATCCGAAACCAACGTACCAGCCGCTGTCTTGATCCGTTTGAGCCTGAGCCAGAGGGCTTAGCAGCGCGAAGGCCGCCATCAGCCCGCAGAGGCGAAGTGAAGTTGAAGGCGATGTTGGTTTCATGTGTTTCTCCCTAGATGAATGACTATCGCAATCGCATGCCCGATTGCGCTTAACATCGCTGCTCTCCCGAGCAGTACTACAACTGGAATCCGTATGTCGTAACAACGGATTTCCCAGCAACATTCCGGCGTGCTTCATGCTTGCCGGAGCGTGCCATGGCCCTGCAATTGCCATACCAGGCGAACTCCATGACAGTTGCGCGCCACGATAGCCGCTAATGTCACGACAGTGCACCCCTATAACGTAAAAAAAGCGAATCGGTTAACGAAAAGGGTATCGTTTTTAACCGTTTGAGCTGGAATCAGCCTGTAAAAAATTCACGGATGCCGCAAATTTTGCCGCAAGTGTCACGAAATTCACTAGTTATCACGCCGCTAACAAAGGCGCCATGCTGGCGCGGTACTGGCATTGCGCTAAAACGGAGTAATAAAAGAAGGAATTGAGTGGGATCAATCCGCCAGGTAGTACTCGATGGTGGAAACCACGCGCACGGTCTTGATGTGTGGATTGTTGGCGTCGCGATCGGTGATGGTAAAAGTGCCCTGGCTGGCGTTCTTGATCTTACCGAGGCGGCTCTGCGAGTCGGCAGCGAATTTCTCGGCCACTTCCCGCGCGTTCCGAGTGGCTTCCTCGATCATCTCCGGCTTCACATCGTTGAGCGTAGTGAAGAGATACTGCGGCATCGTACGCCAGGTGTCGGGCGACATCGTCAGACCTTCACGGCCGAGCTGGCCCAGGTTGGCCATCGCCTCGCGCACCAGCTCCACCTTGTCCGTGTAGACCGTCAGCGCGCGGCTGCCGGTGTAGCGGAATCTGCGCTCGTTTTCACCGTATTGATTGGCGTAGCCATCGGTGACGAGTGGTGCGTTGTAGGAAATCTCGTCGGCGCTCAAGCCCGAGTTGATCAGGAAGGTACGCACGAGCACGGTGTTGCGTTCGAGTTGTTCATAGAGCGCGGCGAGATCGTTGTCGGCGGCGGTGAACTCCAAGGGCCAGATCACGACGTTCGCGGGATATTCACGCTCCGACAAACCCTTCACCACCACCGTACGCTCGAACTCGCGATAGCGCAGCGCACTGTTGCCCAACACCGCTCCGAGCCCGAGGAGGCCGATGCACAGCAGGATGCCGAGAACGAAAGCTCCCCAGGTGCGAGTGTGGTTGCGATGCGTGTGGGTGTGGTTGTCACTCATGAGACTGCTCCATAAATTCATTGGAGCGCATTGTAACGACAGAATTCGAGCGAGAGCTGAAGCATTACATTTTTCCAACAGTCGCGTTCAGCTCCCGTTAACTCTGTCGCTGCCGTCACGCGAGGATGTGGGGTTCACCCAGATTTTCGAGCTTGGGGAGCTCGTTGAGGCCCATCAGGAGATGTACGCGTTCGCTCGGCAGGCCGGAGAAGTTCACGGCGCGGTGATCGATGTCGACGCGCACCAACCACGCTGAACCATCCGCGGGAAGATGCACGCTTTCGATCTTGCCGTCGGGTCGGCGCCATTCGAAGAAGCAGTGGGGATTGGTGATGAGCGGGATGTGCAGACGCCAGGTTTCCGCTTTCGCGTCCGTATGAAAGGCCATGGCTTCGCCCTCATTCTTCAGTGCCATCAGTCGCACACGATAGGGGCGGAAACCGGAGGCCTGAAGTTGATCCATGGCGTCGGCGAGTGCTCCAGTGCAGATCGGTGTTCTCATTACGCCGCGTTTGTTGTTCGCCACTTCGCCAGGTTTCGGCTTCGTCGAGATGCGTCTTACTCCATCGCTGAGCGAACCATCGCGACTCGTCACTGCCCAGCCCACGTAATCGACGCGGTTGTCCTTGTAATTGGTGAAGGGGAACTTGGTGACGGTTTCATGGAAGTGTTTTCTCAGCGCTTCCACGTCGACCTGGAAGTTTGCGACCTTGGCAAACATGTAGTCTTTTGTGCTGAACATTCAATTTTGATCCTTCTGTGGTTCGTCGAACGCACTTCGATGGGAGGCTGGAGTGGAAATGCTTCAGCAGAACATCCGAGAGGCGCTCGGTGAGCTTCGGTGTCGTTGCGAGGATTCGGGCTCTTGTCGGAGCGCGACAGGGAACAGCGCGGCGACAGAAGTTGCCTGATCAGCCTTTGCCAATCATTAGTAAATACTGATTAGTCAAAAGGAATGGCGAGAGGCCGATTCGCTTACGGTTGAGCAGGGGCGTTGCGGCGGGCTTGCAGGCGGGGACTGGAGAGTTGCGATTCCTGCGGCTTCATCGCCAGCGCTTGGGCGCTGACGATGAAGTGAGCGTCGATCGGAAGAGCGTCACGTGCTTTGCGGATCAGCGTTTGATCTGCATCACCGTCCTGCCCATGGCATCGGAGGCATAGATGGTGCCGTCGCTGTCGACGCTCAGGCCGTGCGGACGGCCTTCGACCTTGACGCTGTCGATCAGCTGGCCATCGCGGATGATGTTGATGGCTCCGGCGTTGACGTCACTCACATACAGCGTGTCGTCGTCGGTGATGGCGATGCCGCCGCGTGACGGGAAGGGCCAGCTTTCGACGAAGGCGCCGTCTTTGTCGAAGACGGAAATGCGCTGATTGCCGCTGTCGTTGACGATGATGCGGCCGCGTGAATCCACCGCCACGCCATGCGGTACTTTCAGCTGCCCCGGGCCTTCTCCTTCACCATTACCGATGATGCGCACGAAGCTGCCGTCGGCGCGCAGATGCACGATGCGGGAATTCACGTAGCCATCGGAAATGTAGAGATCGCCGTTCGCGGCCACCGTGACGTAGTTGGGTTGGTTGAACAGATCCTGCGAATCGTTGTCGCCGGCTTCGTCGAGTTTGCCGAGCGTCTGCAGCAGCTTGCCCTCGAGGTCGTACTTGTAGACGACGTGGCGCGCGGCGTCGGTGGCCCAGAGGAAGCCGCGCGAGTCATAGGTCACGCTGTGGGCGTTTCGGAACAAACCGTCTTCGCCCCAGCTACGCAGAAGTTCGCCTTCACGGTTGTGTACCCGGAAGTAGGGCGCCGAACGCACGAAGACGATGACGTCGCCCTGGCCATCGGCCTCGACCCAGGAGGTGGACCCATCCCACTCACCCGCCGGGTGCCCCCAGTTCGTATCGATGGTTTGCGCGGTAGCGCCTTGGCAAAAAGCTCCGCACAGAAGCAGCGCCGCCATGGCGCGGGTAAGTAGTCGCTCGATCACGTGATTCCCCTCATGTTGTCTGCCGCATCTCGGACGGCCTGCGGCGGACTATAGGAGCTGGGCGCCAGCCTGTCGATGCGGCATCCCAGTATGGGACAGCCACTTTCACATCCCAGCAGGGGACAGCCACTTTCAGGTAAGCGGCACGACCTGGGACAGCCACTCCAGATTAGGCGGCAGGCAACGGGTAGGGGCGGGTAGGGGACAGCCACTTCAGGCTGGAGCAACGGGCATCGGGCATGGGACGCTCACCTCGGCGCACCTCGGCGCGCAGCGGACCGATGGCAGTGGGACACTCACCTTCAACATTCAACCTCGTCGCGAAGGGACAGCCACCTCACGCGAAGCGCGAAGGGACAGCCACCTCATCACAAAGGGACAGCCACCTCATCACAAGGTTTTGATGGAACGGAAATTTTTCGCGCTGGCGGGTAAGACGGAGATGCCGTGTTGCAGTGTTGCAGGGGACAGTCACCTGGACCCCGTCACCTGGACCCCTGTCACCTGGACCCCTGGACCTTCGTTGCTTCGGCGAGCGCCAAGCTGGGGATCCTCGTTAGGATGGGGCAGCCACCCGACTCTTAGGATGGGACAGCCACCCGACCCCCGACTTTCCAGCCACCCGCCCTTAAGACGGGACAGCCACCCGTTGCCGGCCCGTTACGCCACTCCCGGGTGCTCAGACTCTGGCCCCTCTTTGATCCCCATCAACAACGCTTAAGCACCGATTAACGCGTAATTGACGAGATACGTGGAATTAATGATAATCGTTCGCATTACCGTTTTTGTTATTTGATGAGATCGCTCTTATGCAATCGCCCCACATGTTTTCCTCCCTGCGCCCCGCTGCCTTGACCGTCGGGGTGGCCGCGGCTGTGCTCAGCGGCACTGCCCTGGGCGCTGCCGAGGAAAACATCGAAGAGCTCGTCATCACCGCCGCCGGTATCAGCCAGCGCCTCGTGGACGCGCCCGCGAGTATCAGTGTGGTCAGCGCGGTCGATCTGCAGAAGCGTCCCTACATCTCACTGGTCGATGCCGTGCGTGAGCTCGAAGGCGTGGACGTCGGCGAAACCTCCGACAAAACCGGTCAGCGCACGGTCAGCATGCGCGGCATGGGCAGCGACTACACCTTGCTGCTCATCGACGGCAAACGTCAGAACAACCACGGTGACATCTATCCCAACAGCTTCGGCGGCAACCAGTTCAACCATATCCCGCCGCTCGACACCATCGAACGCATCGAAGTGATCCGCGGCCCGGCTTCCACTCTCTATGGGGCCGACGCCCTCGGTGGTGTGATCAACATCATCACGAAGAAGAACGTCGAACGCTGGAGCGGCTCCGTCACCGCTGGCCGCAGCATTCAGGAAAACAAGGTCTTCGGCACCGACACCACCTACGACTTCGCGCTGAATGGTCCGCTGATCCGCAACGTGTTGGGTCTGGCGCTGCGTGGTTCCTGGTACGAGCGTGACGCGTCACAACCGGAATACGAAGTGATCTACGACCCCTCCGGTGCGCCGCATGAACGCGCGCTCGGCTTCGGTGGTGGCGGCAAGACCGTCGACAACATCAACAAGTCGCTGGGCTTCACGCTGAACTGGCGGTTGAGCGACACGCAGCGCCTGAGTCTCGACGTCGACGCCTCGCGTCAGGAGTACGACAACACGCCGTACTACAACAACCTCGGCACGCTCACCTATCCGCTCGGCACCGTGGACAACATCGAGTCCATCTGGCGCGCCAGTGGTGGCATGGTGCAGCCGCGCGCCGGATACGCCGCCGATCAGGAATTCAACCGTGACCAGTGGGCCCTTACGCACGAAGGCGACTGGGGTTTCGGCAAGAGCCAGGTGTCGCTGGCCTACATCGACACCACCAACGAAGGTCGCACCATGCCCTTCTCGGTGGCCGAGCGCCTCTTGCTGCAGCAGATGTGGGATGGCACGGGGCCCTATGCAGGGTTGAGCATCGCCGAGCGCCGCAGCATCGCCGAGCAGAGCTTCCTGCCGCGCCCCAAGCGTGAACTCGGCTCCAATCAGTACACCTTCGACGCCAAGCTCGACATTCCCATCGAAGACTTCGGCGGCGCGCATCACCTGGTAGTCGGCTCCCAGATCATCGATGGTGAACTCGAGGACGGTGTCTTCGGTATGGAAGCGGCCGAAGGTGGTGTGAAGGCCGTGCAGAAGCAGCAAATGTATTCGCTCTTCGTGGAAGACAACTGGACACCGCTCGAGCCGCTGACCCTCACCTTCGGTCTGCGTCGCGATGATCACAAGGTGTTCGGTGATCAGCTCAGCCCACGTGTCTATGCCGTCTACACCTTGAACGAAGCCTGGACGGTCAAGGGCGGTGTGAGCACCGGCTTCAAGACGCCGAAAACCACTGATCTCTACGACGGCATCACCGGCTTCGGCGGCCAGGGTGTGACACCCGTCGTCGGCAACCCCGATCTCAAACCCGAAACCAGTGTGAACAAGGAAGTGGGCATCTACTGGACCTCTCGCGAAGCCGGCCACAACTTCAACGTCACGTACTTCGTCAATGACTTCGACGACAAGATCGCCCGCGGCGAAACCAGTCTGAGCTGCGAGCAGACCGGTGGTGTGCGTCCCTGCGCCAACCTCGGTGTGTTCAATCAGCTCAACTACACGAGCTACGCGCAGAACATCAACATCGACAAGGCGCGGATCAAGGGTGTGGAGGTCGTCGGCCGCTACCAGATCCTCGATGCGCTGGCGCTGCGTGCCAACTACACCTACACCGACAGCGAGCAGCTCAGTGGTCCGCAGGCCGGTGAACCACTCACCAACACCGCCAAGGACATGGCCAACGCTACGCTGGATTGGTTCGTGACCGATGCCCTCAGCATGCAGCTGACGCTCGAAGCGCGTTCCAATCGCTTCCGTGGTGTCGATGCCAACGGCGACCTCATGTACTACAAGTCCTATGAGGTATGGCACCTGGGTGCGCAGTACCGCATCAACGATCGTCTGACCTTGAGCGCACGTATCAACAACCTGCTGGACGAAGACTTCACCACCTTCCAGACCAGCTTCACCCAGAACCCCGACGGCACCTACACGGCTTCCTTCGTCGACGATTACAACAACAAGGACAAGGCGCGTAACTTGTGGTTGAGCCTCAAGGCCGAGTTCTGAGTTCCTGTCTGCGCCCTCGCCCTGGCGTGCTCCTGCAGGGTGAGGGCAGCTCCTCCTGCCTGCCCCTGATTATCGAAAGCCAACTCGCAGTAACGATTTCGTCCAAAACGCGCCCTTGAAATCCGAGCGCGCGGCGGCATCTGTTAGCCTACGCGTCCTCGGTTCAGCCCGCGCTCCCATGAACGACTTCCACCACCATCACTCTCGTGCCGCTTCGCGTTGGCTCTTGCAGCCACTCGCGTACCTGCTGGCCTTCGTGTGCGTGGTACTGGGGCAGGGCTCGCTCACGGGCTCCGTGGCGCCGAGCGGCGCCAACCGCATCGATGCAGGCACGGCTTTCGTGCAAGCCCTGGCGCCGACGGAGCTGTCCATCGCCAAGCTGCGTCACGAAGCGCTGCCGCAAAGCACGGGGCCCGATGAAGAAGATTCTGCGCTGTTGCCCACGGTGCGGGTGCAAATAGTCCCTTCCCTCACTTCACAACCCTTTCATTTCCTTCGCGCCAACGCACCGCTCGCTTCCGCGCAGCGGCCCGGCGCGCCACGGGCTCCACCTCTAGCAGTCCTCCTCTGAATCAACGCCGCGTAAGCGGTGCATGTGCTCGTGTGCGCTGCGCGTTCGTACTGCGAATGCGTGTGCCGCATGAGTCTTTCGTCATCGATGCCGCGCCATGCTGCGGCAAGAGGAAGACTGCATGAAGAATCTCTTTTCCCGGGCCGTGTGCTACGGCCTGATCGTGTTCGCGGGTTTGCTGTGTGCACTGCCGAATGTGCTGCCGCAAGCTGCGCTCGACAAACTACCCGCCTGGTATACGAGTTCTCAGGTCACGCTGGGACTAGATCTGCGCGGTGGTTCCTATCTGCTTCTGAGCGTGGATGCCGATGGGCTGCTGCGCGATCTCAACACACAATATCTCGACGAGTTGAGCGAACGTCTCAAAGCCGAAGGCATTCGTACTACGGGACGTGAGGTGAGCGCCGAAGCGATGGCGCTGCGACCGCTCGATCCAGCGCGCCTCGATGAAGTCGCCGCCATCGCACGCACGCTTGCAGCAGAGAAAACCGATCTCGGGCTGCCCTATGCACTGACGACGGAGAACGGTGCGCTGCGCATGACGGTGAACAAGGCCTATCGCGATGCCGTGGTCGCCGATGCCACGCTGCAAAGCGTCGACGTCGTGCGGCGCCGTCTGGACGAAAGCGGCTTGGTGGAGCCGAGCATCTCGCGCCAGGGCGATGACCGCATCGAAGTGCAATTGCCTGGCGTCACCGAACCTGCACGCATTCGCGAGCTGCTCGGTACCACTGCCAAGATGAGCTTTCACTGGGTGGCACGTGCGGGCGCGACCGACACCTTGACCCTGCCGGGCGAACGCGAAGGCGAGCTCTATCAGCTCGAGCCCGCGGTGGCGATGGAGGGCAGGCACGTGCGCGACGCACGCGCGGCCTACGATCCCAACACGGCGCAGCCCATCGTGAATTTCCGGCTCGATAGTGAAGGGGGACGGCTGTTCGGTGACATGACGCGCGCCAATGTGGGGCGCCAATTGGCGGTGGTGTTGGATGAGCACGTCATCACCGCACCGGTGATCCGCGACGTGATCGCGAGTGGCAGCGGCCAGATCAGCGGCAACTTCACCGCGAGCGAAGCCGCCGATCTTGCCGTGATGCTGCGCGCCGGAGCCTTGCCCGCCGCACTCGACGTGATCGAAGAGCGCACCGTCGGTCCCAGCCTTGGCAGCGATGCGATACACATGGGCATGGTCACCGGTCTCGCCGGCGCCTTCCTGGTGCTGCTGTTCATGACGCTGATCTACGGCCAGTGGGGCTTCATTGCTTGCGTCGCGCTCGCGATCAACGTCGGGCTCACCTTCGGTGTGCTGAGTCTCGTCGGTGGCACGCTCACCTTGCCCGGCATCGCCGGCATCATTCTCGGCATCGGCATGGCGGTGGATGCCAACATCCTCATCAACGAACGCATCCGCGAAGAAACCCAGGCGGGCAAGAAGGCGCGCGCCGCGCTGGATGCAGGCTTCAGTCGTGCCATGGCGACCATCATCGACTCGCACGTCACCACCTTGGTGGCCGTGAGTCTGTTGGTGATGATCGGCTCGGGCGCGGTGCGCGGGTTCGCCACCACCATCGGCATCGAGTTGCTCATCTCACTCTTCACCTCGGTGTCGGTGACGCGACTTCTGATGGATTGGCGCGTGCAGAAGTTGGGGCGACACCAGATCCATGTCGGTGGACTCAAGTTGCTCGATCGTCTGGCGGAGCGCTTTGCGCCGGGTGGCAAGGTCATCCACTTCATGCGTGCGGGTTTTGCAGGACTGGTGCTGTCGGCACTCTTGTCCACCGCATCGGTGGTGCTGATGTTCCATCCCGGCATGCACTATGGCATCGATTTCAGCGGTGGCGCGCTGCTGGAAGTGCATACGGAAAGCGCCACCATCGAGGATCTGCGCGCGGCGCTGGAACACACGGTCGATGGCGAAATCTCGTTGCAGGAGTTCGGCGGACCGCATGATTTCCAGCTGCGTGTGCCACTGTCGGCGACGGGGGAAACGGGCAGTGTCTTGATCGATGAGCTCAAGAGCGGCGTGCTTGCAGCGGTGCCCGACGCCGAGTTCCCACGCGTGGATGTGGTGGGGCCGAAGGTCAGCGGCGATTTCGCCGACACCAGCATCCTCGCCGTGCTCGGTGCGGGTGTGGGCATGCTGCTCTACCTCTGGTTCCGTTTCGAGAGTCACTTCGCGGTGGCGGCGATACTGACGATCCTGCTCGACCTCACCAAGACCATCGGCTTCTTCGTCGTCAGTGGCGTGGAGTTCAATCTGACGGCGGTGGCGGCGCTCCTGGCCCTGATCGGCTTCTCGGTGAACGACAAGGTGGTGGTTTTTGACCGCGTGCGCGAAAACCTCGTGGCGCATCCGGAGCGTCCACTCGCGCAAGTGTTGGATGAAAGCATCAGCTCCACGTTGGCGCGCACCATCCTTACTTCCGGCAGCGTCTTTCTGGCGGTGTTGCCGATGGGCATCGCTGGCGGCGCGGCAGTGGCGAGCTTTGCTTTGCCGTTGCTCTTCGGTGTGGTGGTAGGCACGAGTTCTTCGATCTTCATCGCCTCACCGATCCTGCTGCACTTGGGGCGCTGGCGTGAACGGCGCGGACTGCCTCAGGTGAAAGTAGTTTCGGAAGCTGAGATGGCAGAGGAACTGGCGCGTCCTTGACGCAAATGTGACGCGGCGGGCAGGGATGGGCGGCGTTTTCCTGTCCCTGCCTCGCCGCAGTCGCTAAAATGCGCGGCTTTTTGGAAGTAGTCCGCGGTTCCTCATGCAGTCTCCCCTCAGTCCCTGGCGGCGCTGCGCCGCACTGCTCGGAGTCGAGCACGACCTGACTTCACATCTCGAGAAATGGGTATCGGCGCTCGGTGCCATGCTCGCCATTGCCGCCGTGAGCTGGATTTCCTATTCCGCACTCGATGGTGACGGTCTCGGTGCCGGCCTGATGATCGCCTCGATGGGCGCCTCCGCCGTGCTGCTCTTCGTGGTGCCGCATGGCGCGCTGTCGCAGCCCTGGCCGGTGGCTGGTGGACATCTCGTGTCCGCCTTCATCGGGGTGAGCTGTCGTCTGTTGGTCCCCGAACCTTGGTTGGCTGCAGCGCTCGCCGTCGGTCTTTCGATTCTCGTGATGCAGTATCTGCGCTGCGTGCATCCCCCCGGTGGTGCGACTGCACTGGTGGCGGTGATCGGTGGTGCGCGCATCGAGGCGCTGGGCTTTTCCTATCTGCTCGATCCGGTTGCCCTCAACGTCGCATCGATGCTGTTGGCGGCGCTGCTTTTCAACAATCTCTTCCGCTGGCGGCGCTATCCCTCGTGGCTCGCCAAACACAATCAACCGCAGGCAGTGGCGCAGGCCGAACGCCGCCTGGAACTGACGCAGGAAGATTTCGAAGCGGCGATGCACAAGTTGAATACCTTCGTCGACATCAGCACGGAAGAGCTCATCGAACTCGTGGATCTCGCACGGCAACACGCCGAGGAATCGCGTCCGCATCCTTCCGTCATCGAAGCGGGCCGTTGCTACAGCAATGGTCGTCTCGGTCGGCATTGGGCGGTGCGACAGGTGATCGACGTGGAAGCACCGGGCCGCAAGGGAACGCAGCGTCTCATCTACAAGGTCATGGCGGGTGAGGGTGCCTGGCAGACCGGCATCTGCAGCAGTGCGGAATTCCAGCAGTGGGCGCGTTTCGAAGTCTGCTGTGAGAACGGCCGTTGGGTACGTGTGCAGTCGGAACAAAGTGCCGACGACAAGGTGGCCTGAACTCAGTTGTCGATCATCGCCTGGATCTGCGCAGCGAGGCGGGAGCGTGGAGGAATGCGCTCGGGATTGATGTTCTTCATGATAGCCACGCCCAACAAGAAGGAGGCCAGCATCCAGGCGCGCTCCTTCGCTCTGGGACCTCCGAGCCAGCCGCTCACGGGCTCGATGAAATGCGATTCGATGTGTTCGTGGGCCATGGCGCTGGCTTCCGGCGAACTCATCGCCCCGACCACGAGACCGAGGAAGGTCAGCTTGCGCGGCTGATCAGCAGCGGCGGCCTCGAGTATGGCGCGCGCCACGCGCTCACCACAGGTGGCGCGATCGCCGGCCAGAAAGGTCTCCATCGGACTCTTGCTGGCGGCTGCCAGTACTTCCGCGAAGAGCTGCCGTTTGGAGCCGAAGTAGCGGTTGATCAGCGCCGGGTCGATGCCGGCATCGGTGGCGATCGCGCGCAGGCCGGTGTTGTCGTAACCGTCCTTGAGGAAGTGCTGGCGTGCTGCTAGCAGAATCGCTTCGCGTGTGGCGCTGGCGTTGCGGCTACGGGGTTCTTCGCTCATGTGTGTGCAAATTTTGTGAATTGTTTGGGAAAGCGACGAAGCGCTTGATTGACACAGCCTACCACCGAAGTGTCAAATAAGTCACCACCTGTTGACTTATTCTTGACTGTCCAGTTCTGGAGGGGCAGTCAGAGCAGCAGTATCAACCGCAGGAGTATCCATGTCCCCCTTCCGCCCGTATGCAGCTTTGTTTGCGTTAGCTTCACTCGTCCTTGCATCCTGCAGCGAGGCCCCTCCGCCGCCGGCTGCCTCCGCGCCGCAAGTCAGCGTGGCCAACCCGCTCAAGCGCAACATCAGCGATTGGGACGGTTTCGTCGGCCAGTTCGAAGCGGTCGAGCGTGTCGAGATTCGCCCGCGTGTGAGCGGCTATCTCGTGGAAATCGCCTTCGAGGATGGCGCCCAGGTAGAGAAGGGCGATCTGCTGTTTCGGATCGACCCACGTCCCTTCGAGGCCGCGCTGGATCAGGCCAAGGGTCAGGTGAAGGCGGTCGAGACGCGTCTGGAAAATGCGCGCACCGAACTCGAGCGCGCCAAGGACCTGCTGCCGCTGCAGGCCGTGAGTCAGGAAGAATTCGATCGCCTCAACGCCACGGTGCTGAGCGCGCAGAGCGAACTGCAGGCAGCGCGCGCCGCGATGCGCGCCGCCGAGCTCGACGTCGAATTCACCAAGGTCACTGCGCCGATCTCCGGTCGTCTTTCCTATAGCCGCGTCGACGTCGGCAACATCGTCAAGGCCGATGAAACCGTGCTGACCACCGTGGTTTCCATCGATCCGATGCAGTTCTCCTTCCAGGGTTCCGAAGCCATGCTGCTGCGCTACAAGCGCAACAATCCGCACGGTCTTGCCGGTGCGCCCGTGCGCATCCGTCTGCAGGATGAGCGCGACTACAACTGGGAGGGCCGTCTCGAATTCTTCGACAACGCCATCGACACCAACTCCGGCACCATCCGTGGCCGTGCCCTGGTGAGCAACCCCGATGGCTTCCTGCTGCCCGGCATGTTCGGTCATCTGCAACTGCAGGCCGCAGCTTCCTACGAAGGCATCTTGCTGCCCGACTCCGCCATCTCCACGCGTGGTGCGCAACGTATCGTGTTGGTCGTGGATGACAACAACGTGGTGAGTGCGAAACAGGTGGAACTTGGCCCGCTCAACGAGGGCCTGCGCGTGATCCGTTCCGGTCTGACCGGCAACGAGCGCGTCATCATCAGTGGTCTGCAGCGTGCCTTCCCAGGCAGCACCGTGGAGCCGATGCCGACGACCATCCAGGCTCCCTGAGAACCTCACGTTCGCCAACGTCGCAGTAGCAGCATCCACAGGATTCATCCATGCGCTTGACACATTTCTTCGTCGAACGCCCCATCTTCGCCACCGTGATCGCGATCGTGATCACGCTGGTGGGGGCTTTCTCCTATCCGCTCCTTCCCGTTTCCCAGTTCCCGCAGATCGCACCGCCGTCGATCAACGTCAGCGTTTCCTACCCCGGTGCTTCGGCAGAGGTGATTTCCGAAACCGTACTGGCGCCGCTCGAGCAGCAGATCAACGGTGTGGAGAACATGATCTACATGACCTCCACTGCGGTGGTGCAAGGTCAATCGTCGATCTCCGTGTTCTTCGAACAGGGCACTGACCTCGACACCGCCCAGGTACTCGTGCAGAACCGCGTGGCCGTGGCGGAACCGCGCCTGCCCGAGCAGGTGCGCAACCTCGGCGTACTCGTATCGAAACAGGCGCCGGGCTTCCTCACGCTGCTCACCATGAGCACGTCCGATCCCGAAGTCGACATCGAATACCTCGGTAACTGGGCCGCCACCACGGTGCGCGACCGTCTGCTGCGTATCGAAGGCGTGAGCGACGTGCGCGTATTCGGTGGTGGCGACTATGCGATGCGCGTGTGGATCGATCCCGATCGCGCCGCGCTGCGCAACGTCACCGCCAGTGAGATCGTTGCGGCATTGCGCAATCAGAACCTGCAGGTTGCCGCAGGTGCCATCGGCCAGCGCCCGATTCCCAATGGACGCGCCGACTTCCAGTTGCCGATCCAGGTGCAGGGCCGTCTGAGCGATCCCGAAGAATTCGAAAACGTGATCCTGAAGGTCAGCAGCGAAGGCGCCATCACGCGCCTGCGCGATGTGGCGCGGGTCGAGATCGCACGTCAGGACTACACGGTGAATGCCTTCTCCGGTGACCTGCCCACCATCGGCATGGCCATCATTCCGCAGCCGGGCACCAACGAGCTCGCCGCCGCGCAGGCCGTGCTCGCCGAGATGGATGCGATGCGGGACACCATCTTCCCGCCGGGCGTCACCTACAGCGTGCCCTACAACCCGAGCCAGTTCGTGGCCACCTCGATCGACGCGGTGGAACAGACGCTGTACGAAGCGATGATCCTCGTGGTGGTGGTGATCGTGGTGTTCCTGCAGACCTGGCGCGCCGCCATCATCCCGATCGCCATCATTCCGGTGGCGCTGGTCGGCACCATGGCGGTGCTGTTGACTCTGGGCTACACGCTCAACACGCTTGCGATGTTCGCACTCGTGCTCTCGGTGGGCATCGTGGTGGATGACGCGATCGTGGTGGTGGAAAACGTCGAACGCAACATGCGTCTCGGCATGAGTCCGAAGGAAGCCGCGCATCGCACGATGGATGAAGTGGCCGGTGCCTTGATCGCGATCGGTCTGGTGCTGTTGTCGGTATTCGTCCCGACTGCCTTCATCTCCGGTATCCCTGGTCTCTTCTATCGCCAGTTCGCCGTGACCATCTCCGGCACCGCCGTGATCTCGCTGCTCATGTCGCTGACGTTGACGCCGGCGCTCGCTGCAGTGCTGCTGCGTCCGCATGGCGAAGGCGATGAGATTGCGCACGCGCCGGCCTGGTTGCGTCCGCTCAAGCGCGCGGGCCACGCCTTCAACCATGCCTTCGATCGTCTCGAGAACGCCTACGGTCGTCTGACCTCGAAGACCGTGCGCCGCGTCGCCGCGATGCTGCTGCTCTACGGTGGCCTGCTGGGTCTGACCGTGTGGCGCTTCAATGCCACGCCGGGTGGCTTCATTCCGGAGCAGGATCAGGGCGCTCTCATCGGCGTGATCACGCTGCCGCCGGGTTCGGCCGGTGTGCGCACGGACGCGGTGATGCGTGAAGCGATGGAAATCGCGCAGCAGACCGATGGCGTCGCCGAAGTGGTGGCCTTCTCCGGTTTCAACGCGGCGAGCTCCTCGCAGGAATCGAACAGTGGTGCGCTCTTCATGCGTCTGACCGATCAGATCGAACGCACCGAGCGCGGCCTGACTGCCGTTGCACTCGCGCAACAGTTGATGGGCAAGCTGAGTGTGATCCAGGGCGCCAGCATCATCATCATTCCGCCGCCGACCGTGCAGGGTATGGGCAACGGTGGTGGCTGGCGCATGATGATCCAGGACACGACCGGTGCCGGTTATCAGGCGCTCGAAGATGCGTCCAACGCGCTCGTCGCTGCGTCGCGCAACGTGCCCGAGGTGGCCAGCGTGTTCAACCAGTTCAACACCGGCGCACCGCGTCTGTTCGGTGATCTCGACCGCGACAAGGCCCAGCTGCTCGGTGTGCAGCCGCGCGACGTGTTCGACACGATGAACATCTATCTCGGTTCGCTCTACGTGAACGACCTCAACCTGTTCGGTCGTACCTATCAGGTGATCGCACAGGCCGAGACCGATTTCCGTGACGATCGCGACGACATCCTCAACCTGCGCGTGCGTTCGGCCACCGGTGAGATGGTGCCGCTGTCGGCAGTGGTCGATTTGAAAGAAGACTCCGGCCCGACCCGCGTGCTGCGTCACAACCTGTTTCCGACCGCCGACGTGCGTGGTCAGCCGGCGCCGGGCTATTCCTCGATCCAGGCACTGGAAGCGATGGAAAAACTCGCTGCCGAAGTGCTGCCGCAGGGCATGACCTTCGAATGGACCGACATCGCCTATCAGGAAAAACTCGCGGGCGACACCGGCATGTTGGTGTTCCTGCTCGCCGTGGTGTTCGTGTTCCTGGTGCTCGCGGCGCAGTACGAAGCCTTCATGCTGCCGTTGTCGGTGATCCTGATCGTGCCGATGTGTCTCTTCGCCGCGATTCTCGGTGTGAACCTGCGCAGCATGGACAACAACATCCTCACGCAGGTGGGTCTGGTGGTGCTGATCGCCCTCGCAGCGAAGAACGCCATCCTCATCGTCGAGTTCGCACGTCAGTACGAGGAGCGTGAAGGCATGAGCCGCTTCGATGCCGCCATCGCCGCTGCTCGTACTCGTCTGCGTCCGATCTTGATGACCTCGTTCGCCTTCATCCTCGGTGTACTGCCGCTGGCGATCGCCGAAGGTCCCGGCAACGAAATGCGGCAGGCGCTCGGTACCGCCGTGTTCTTCGGCATGTTGGGCGTGACCTTCTTCGGTCTCGTGTTCACGCCCGTGTTCTATGTGTTCTGTCGTGGTCTGGTGGCACGTCGTCACGAAGAAGCACCGCGACCGCTGGTAGTACCGGAAGGAGAGCAGCGATGAGCGCAGGAGTAACCATGAAAGGCCTCGAGATGTTCACGAAAGGCAAACTTTGCAGCGCGATGCTGAGCGCATTGCTGCTCGCCGGTTGCGCGGTGGGACCGGACTACGAGTCCGTGTTGCCGGGCGTGGCGGGGCAGGGCGGCTTCGTGACGCAGGACGAACTGCTCGATACGCAAGCGACCCTGCCGGCCGATTGGTGGCGTTTGTACGAAGACGAAGCGCTCAACGCCATCGTCGAAGAAGCGCTTGCCGCCAACACCAACCTGCGTGTGGCTGCTGCCAACCTCGAACGCTTGGAAGCGCTGTGGCGCGAAAGCCGTACGCAACACCTGCCGTCGACCACGGTGAATGCAACCGATACCTACAGTCGGCAGAACTTCTTCTTCAGCGATGCGCCGCTGTCGGTGCAGAACCATGTGTACAACGCCAGCCTGAACATCGCCTATCAGGTGGATCTGTTCGGGCGTGTGCGTCGCACCGTCGAAGCGGCGCGCGCCGACACCGATGCGATGCGCGCGGCCTATGAAGCAACGCGTATCACCGTGGTCGCTGCCACCGTACGCACTTACGCCGCGGCCTGTCACGCCAATGAGCAGCTGCGCGTGGCGGAGGAGAATCTGCGTTTACAGAACGAAAGGTTGGATTTGACGCAGCGTCTGGTCGATGCCGGACGTGGTACGGCGATGGAAGTATCGACGATCGCCGCACAGGCTGCGCAAACGCGCGCCCTGTTGCCGCAGCTGCGCTCCGCGCGCCAGGCAGCGCTGTTCCAGTTGGCGGCGCTTCTGGGGCGTACGCCGGATCAGGTGCCGGACGTCGCCGCCGATTGCGCGACACCGCCGCGTTTGACGCAGCTCCTGCCGGTGGGGGATGGCGCCAAATTGCTGCGTCGTCGTCCGGATGTATTGCAGGCCGAACGACAGCTTGCCGCGGCGACCGCGCGCGTGGGGGTGGTGACTGCAGATCTCTATCCGACGGTGAACCTCACCGGCAGCATCGGGTCTTCGGCGCAGTCGAGTGCAGACCTCTTCACCAGCTCCACCGAAATCTGGAACTACGGCCCGTCGATCAGCTGGGCCTTCCCCAACATCACCGGCACCTTGGCGCGCATTCGGCAGGCGGAAGCCTCGGTCGATGCCGCGCTCGCCAACTTCGATGGTGCCTGGCTGAACGCTCTGCGCGAAACCGAAACGGCGTTGTCGAGTTATCTGAACGCGCTGCAACGCCGTGCGGCGCTCGAGGAAGCGAACGCGCACAGTGCCGAAGCGGCGCGTCTTGCGCAGCTTCGTTTCGAAGCCGGACAGCTCAGTTACCTCGATGTGTTGCAGGCAGAACTCACCGCCACCACGGCGCGTGTGAATCTGGCGGCGGCGGAGGCGGAAACCACGGCACTGCAGGTGGATCTCTTCCTCGCTCTCGGGGGCGGTTGGTCCTTGCCGGAGTGAATCAGGCGGCGGGCAGCGGCTGCATGCGCTGATGCTGCTGCCCGCCGCTGTTCGAGCTGGGCCAAGCAGCCATGACGTTGTTGCGGCCGGCCTGTTTGGCGGCATAGAGCATGGCATCGGCGCGGGCGATCAGCGCATCGGCGTTGTCGCCATCTTCCGGGAACGTGGCGACGCCATAGCTGGAAGTCAGGATGTTTTCGTTGCCACGGGCGATGGCTTGTTTCTCGATGCGACGACGCAGACGCTCCGCGGTCTTCATCGCACCTTCCTTGTCCGTGCCGGGCAACACCACCAGGAATTCTTCCCCACCATAACGAGCCAGGAGATCGGACGCACGCAGTTCCTGACGCGTGATCTCGGCCACCATCTGCAGCGCGCTATCGCCGTACTGATGACCCAGGCGGTCATTCAATTCCTTGAAGTGATCCAGGTCGAAGAGCAACACGGAGAGTGTCTGTTTTTCGCGTTGTGCGCGTGTGAGTTCCACGTCGAGTGATTCATCCAGCGCGAGGCGGTTGAGCGTACCGGTGAGCGAATCGGTGCGCGCCTGGATTTCGAGCTCGAGCGCGAGATGCGCCGCCACGATCCAGAGGCACCCGAACGAAGAGATGATCAGAAGCAGCAGCAGCGTCAGATAGGCGAGTGCCTGCACGGGCCCGCCTTGCATCAGGTCTTCGGGTGGGAACCAGTAGGAGTAGATGACCCGCACCACCGCACCGACGATGAGAATGATGAAGCCGGAGGCGGTGAACCAATAGGGTAGCCGCACTCTTTGCTGCACGTTCACCACCAGCAGCTGCACGGTGAGGAGCGTGGGAATCATGTTCACCACCGCCGATACGATGATGCGCGCCGCGACATCGGGATCGGTGTAGGTGTAATGGATCAGCAGCGGTGTCTTGATGATCAGGAGCAGTGGCAACATCCACCAGTAGCGCCAGTCGTGGCCGCGTAGTCGTGAGACTCCTTCGTGAAAGAAGCAGATGGCCACCAGCAAGAGGTCGTTGGCGACCACGATGGAAAGAGAGTCGGGAATGTAGTCGCGCAGAGCGGTGAGCAGAAAGGCGAGCGCAGCGGTGGCATTGGCGGCGGCCCACCAGTAAAGACCTCGCACCCGCCGTTGTCCGCGCTGCCACAGGCAAAGTCCCACGGCGAAAACCAGGGCAAAGAGCAGCAGGTTGAAGATGAGAGTGCGGATGTCGAGGTGCATGACGTTGGATGATAGCGTTGTGCTGTCATCCTCTGGAAGAAAGGATTAATACTTTTAGGTGGATATTTGATCGGGCGCTAAACGGCTGTTTGTTAAACGCACGTTAGAGCTTTGGGCGCGGAGAGCACTCGCTGTATCGCGGAGGAGGACCGCGTTCGCAGGCTGGCGGTGAGCGCAGCGAACCCAACGCCGGATGCATTGGTCTGCGTTGGTTATCGGGCGCGTTGGTTTCTTTTCAAGCTGCGCCCTCGCGACCGCACTTGCTCTTCGCGGTGTCAGGTTGCTACCTGCGAGTCTGTTGTGTCCGTCTGGCGGCAACGACGCCGCTGGCAACTCCATCGACACCGCATCTTCACGGCGCTCACGCCGGCTCATCTGTCGCGATGGGGGGAAGATCAGGGCGGCCGTACTCGATACGGGCTTTGCGGTAGGGCAACGGGAACCACGCCCGTGGGAGCTCGACCTGGTTTGGCGCATCCAGCCCCCAGGAGGCTTGATCCGGGCCGGAGGGGGCGGGTACTTTAGGCCGGCTCGCGTCCACGGGGCCATATAAAAAGAAGAACAGAGGGGATATCGATGCAGGTCTTACGAGCCGTATTGGTAGGTGCGCTGGTCTGGAGTGGTTCGACGCTGGCAGCGGATGCTCCCGCCATCCCCGTGCTTCCCTTGCCCGAAGGCCCTCTTTATTACGACACCGCCGAAGGTTTCCCGATCAGGGTGAACATCCTGGCGCGTGGTCTCAAACATCCCTGGAGCCTCGCCTTCCTGCCGGACGGCAGCATCCTGGTAACCGAGAAGGACGCAGGTGTCATCCGCCGCATTCAGAACGATCAGTTGTTGCCGGAGCCGGTGCAGGGGGCGCCAGAGGTCGTGGTGGCGCGCTTTTCCGGCCTGCTCGACATTGCCCTGCACCCGAACTTCGCGAACGAGCCCTACATCTATCTGAGCTACAACAAGCCGCTGCCGGAAGGTAAGACGGCCGTGGCCTATGCACGCGGCCGTTGGGACGGGCAGAACCTGCTCGACACGCAGGACATCTTCATCGCCGACATCGGCACCGCCTCAGGGTCGCGCATCCTCTTCGGACCGGACGGCATGCTCTACGCCGGACTCTACGTGGACGTGGTGCAGGAGCGCTCGTTCGCGCCGGAGTCGCTCAAGGGCAAGTTGATTCGCCTGACACCCGAGGGCAGGGTTCCCGCCGACAATCCCTTCATCGGCAAGGAAGGATTCCGCCCCGAGATCTTCACCTACGGTCACCGCACGATCACCGGCCTGACGATCCACCCCACCCGCAACGAGATCTGGGCCACGGAGATGGGGCCGAACGGTGGCGATGAAGTGAACCGCATCGAGGCCGGCAACAACTACGGTTGGCCGCTGGCGAGTCTGGGGCGAACCTATGATGGCCCCTGGCAGAGCGAGAAATTTCAGCTCGACGGTGCGGTCGACCCCGTGGCCTTCTGGATGCCGTCGATCTCCGTATCCGGCATCGCTTTCTACGACGGCGCGGCCTTTCCCGAGTGGAAGGGCGATCTCTTCGTGGGCGGCATGAAGTACGGCGAGATCAACGGCACCGGCCAACTGCAACGAATCCGCTTCAACGAGAACATGGAAGAGCTGCGCCGTGAGGCGTTGCTCGTCGATCTGCGGCAGCGCATCCGCGACGTCAAACAGGGGCCCGATGGTTACCTGTATCTGCTGACGGACGAGGACGACGGCGCGGTACTGCGCATCGAGCCTGCGCGCTGAGCACCACGAACCACGGCAGCAACATCGGTAAGGAAACTGCATCATGAGTAATTCCGGCAAGAAGGCCATTCTCATCACCGGAGCCACCGACGGACTCGGCAAGGCCATCGCGGAGCGTCTGGTCGCAAGAGGGTGGCGCGTGTTATTGCATGGCCGCAACGCGGCGAAGGGCGGAGCGCTGTGCGAGGCCTTGCGCGAGCGCACGGGCAATCACGACGTGCATTACTTCAATGCCGACCTCAGCAGCCTCAAGGACACGAAGGATTTCGCCGCGGCCGTGCTCGATGCAGAGCCGCGTCTGGACGTATTGGTCAATAACGCCGGCATCGGTCCCATCTCCGCCGACGCGCCACGGCGGGAGAGCAAGGATGGTCACGAGTTGTTCTTCGCCGTGAACTATCTCGCCGGTTACCTGCTGACGCGCGAGCTGTTGCCGCTTCTGCATCGCTCCGCTCCGGCACGCATCATCAACGTCGCTTCCATCGGTCAACAGGCCATCGACTTCGATGACGTGATGTTGACCCAGGACTACGACGACATGCGCGCCTATCGCCAGAGCAAGCTGGCGCAGATTCTCTTCACCTTCGATCTCGCCGAGGAATTGCAGGGCAGCGGTGTCACCGTGAACTGCCTGCACCCGGCCACCTTGATGCCGACGCAGATGGTGAACGAGTCGCAGTGTTTCCCCGGGCCGATGTCGACCTTGGAGCAGGGCGTCGAGGCGCTCGATCAGCTCGTGAGCTCGCAGGCCTTGAGTGCAGTCAATGGGGCCTACTACGACGGCAAACAGCAGGGGCGAGCCAACGATCAAGCCTATGATCGTCAGGCGCGGCTGCGCTTGCGCAACTTGAGCAATGCCTTGATCGCGGATGTGTGAAGTCGCCGCAGTCTTTCACTTACCAAAACGACACGAGAAGGGGAAAGCAATGAATCGATTCGAGCTGGCGGTGTACCACTGCATGGATCCGGTGGAAAAGTTGTTGCAGAGCACGACGAATCCTCTGCATCGCGCGATGCTGCAGAATTTCCGGCGTCACGTGCATCTCGAGGGCTCGGGTCAGTTCGACAAGATCGTGGCCGAAGACATGATGGTCGATCATCCGGTCTATCGCGTGTCCTGGGGCGACAATCCGGTGGTGGTCGAAGGCAAGGATGCGGTGGTGGGGTTCTACAGCAGCGTGGGCGCACAGGTGTTGTGGAATTCCGACGACTACATCGCGGTGAACGATTGGGGCATCGCGGATGAATTGACCTTCAATCAGTTGCTCAAGGGCAGCGATCTCATCCGCATGGGTTACAAGGCGGACAACCCCGATGGCTACTATCACCTGCAGAGCCGCCAGGCCTTCATCTGGCCCTACGATGAGCGCGCGCGTCTGCGCGGCGAGAATCTCTACGAAGACAAGACCAGCGTGAAGATCACACCGGTGGATGCGTCCGAAGTGATCACGCCCGAGCAGGTGGCGCAGATCCATCGCGATCATCTCGCGCGTCTCGAGCGGGAGCTGGGGCCCAACTACTGGGTGTACAAAGGCTGAGATGAGTTTTGATCGAAGAGGGCCGCAGACGCGGCCCTTTTTATTTCTTCGCTAACAATGGTGGCCCATAGGGTCGGTGGTGAGCGCAGCGAAGCCCAAAAGGGGGGCGGTTTCTTCGGCAGCTTTGGTTCATGCTCGTCGAGCTTCGCAGCGAGGTCGTTCAGCTCAACGCACGTGCGAAAAAAAGGGCCGCAATTGCGGCCCTTTTCATCGATGGCGTCACTGCGGATCGGAGGGCACCGTGGCCATGAACTCGACGAAGAAATTGTTGTGCTCCTTGAAGAACAATGCTCGCGTCGTGGGGCTGAGGTAGGAGGGCTCACCGGTCTTGGCGAGCGTGGTGAAGCCTGCAGCGCGCATGCGCTGCAGGGCGAGGTCGATGTCGGAAACCATGAAGAGCGCATGCCCAGTGCCGATGTCCTGCAGGATGGGGTCGATCTTGCGCTGTTCGATGCCCTCGTACTCGACGAGTTCGAAATAGACGGGTGAGCCGGGAACGAGCGCCGTGGCGTAGCGAAAGGAGGCATTGGGCGTATCGCGCAGCTTGTTGTAGGTCTCGTCCTCGATGAGCTCACTGGTCCAGAACTGAAGCTCGGGGCCGACGAGGTCGGTGTAGAGCTGCTTGGACGCTGCGAGATCTTCGACCGTCACCGAAATGCGCGCACCGATGATGTTGCTGTCGGCGGGCGCAGTGGTGGCGGGAGCGGGCGTGAGTTCGACGAGTTCGACCGGATAGCCATCGGGATCACGCACGACGATGGCGCGCTTGCGTTGGTTGGTGCCGTACATCAACGGCACTTCGACGGGCTCTGCGCCAGGCGTGAGAAAGAGCGCACCGTCTTCCTTGAGTTTGGCAACGGCGCTATCGAGGTCACGCAGAATCAGCACGAGGTGCGAACCGCCGATGTCGGTGAGTTTCTGCACATACTGGTGACGTTCCATGCCACGGAATTCGATGGCTTCCACCGTCATCTCGAGGCCGGAGCCAGCGTCCGCGGCAGTGCCTGGCAGCGGCAAGATCACGGCGCGGAACTCGGCGTAGTCGGGCGTGGCGGCGAATTCGAGCAGGCCGGGCGTGGTGAAGAAGCGCCGTGGTTCGTTGCGTTCACCGCGAATGCCGGTGCCGAGCAAGTCGTAGTAGAAATGAGAGATTTGTTCCAAATCACCAGTCTGACGGCCGAGATGGCCGGGGCGCAGCACGTTGCCGGCGGGTGCCACCTGTTCCAGTGGCGGCAGCGCGTTCTGTGCCGTGGATGCGATCGGAGTGAGCAGCAGGGTCAGTGTCAGGACCTTGCTCAGGAAGGGCATGGTGCACATGGGAATCCTCTCTCGTGTCGATGTCTTTCCGGTGACTTGCTTACTGTGCCGCACTGTTTTCCATGACTTCCAGGAAGAAACCATCCGGATCTTGGGTATAGAGCGCGCGCGTCGTGGGGCTGAGGTTGTACCAGCTGCCATTGCGACCCAGCGTGCTGCGGCCAAGCTCGCCCAGGCGCTGCATGGTGAGGTCGATGTCCTTCACCATGAAGGCAACGTGGCCGACGCCGATGTCCTGAATCACCGGCTTGAAGGGCGTGGCCGCGATGCCGCGATATTGGATGAGTTCCATCACCACGTTGGAGCCCGGAATCAGCATGGTGCCAACGCGGCGTTCGGCATTCGGCGTATTGCGCAAGCGGTTGTAATCCTCATCGAGCGTGAAGTCCGGAGCTGCCCAGGTTTGCAGATCGGGGCCGACCAAATGACGGTAATAGTCGAGCGCGGCATCGAGGTCGTTGACCACCAACGAGATGTGCGCACCGAGGATGTTGCTCGAGGCCGGTGCATTGCTGCTCGGGGCCGGCGAGAGTTCGACCAGTTCCACCGGATAGCCATCGGGGTCGCGCACGATGATGGCGCGAGCGGTGCCGGATAGTCCCGGCATCGGCACGACCGTTACGGGTTCGCCTCCCTCGGTGACGATGGGCGTACCTTCTTCAGTCAGTTTTACGAGAATGGAATCGAGATCGCGGACCAGGAGCTTCAGATTCGAAACGCCGGGATCCTGCATGCGCGTCAGATATTGATGACGTTCGATGTTTCGGAACTCGATCACTTCCACCACCATCTCCGGCACCGTGCCGGGATTCGTGGAGCTGCCGGGAATCGGCATGTTGATGGCGCGGAATTCGGCCTGCGGTGGTGAGCTGACGAAATCGATGAGCGGTTGAGATGTGAAGAAGCGGGGAGTCGAACCATCGCCCGCCAGATCGGCACCCAGGAGCTCGTGATAGAAGTGGATCATGCGCATGAGGTCGCCGCTGGTGCGACCGAGGTGGCCGAGTCGCAATACGTCGCCGGGAGGTGCGGCACCGATCGGAGGTGTCGAAGCAGCGCTAACGGGAGTGGAGCTTTCGTCGCTGCTACAGCCTTGCAACAGTGCAGTGAGTGAGAGCACCAGTACGACGGCCAAACGGTGCAACCGATGTGCCATGCCTTCCCTCCAGTCTCGGCGGCGTCGACGCCGCTCTCATCACTTGGTCTTGTTATTTATTTTGGAATGCGCTGACAGCGCAAACAGGCGCCAAGAGTAGAGCCATAACCTCGGGGGTTCAAGCTTCGCACGTGCGTACATCGGACTCGCGTCATATGCAAAAAAAAAGCCGGCGTGTCGCCGGCCAAGAGGGGATTGCACAAGGGGAAGTAGTGTTTCGGAGCGGGGGCGTTCAGACGGTGCCGAGGGCAGGGTCGCTCAGACCATGACGTCCCGTTTCGAGCCTGCCCGCGAAACGCCGCGACCACTCTTTGTCCGCGACGAGTTGCACGCTGAAGTCGTACCAGGAGGCACTGCCTGAGAGGTCGAAACGTTGCACGGCCTGTTCGCCGGCCTTGAGTTCGAGTTCCCACGGCCCCCCGTATGCATAGGCTTCGTCGCGTATGCGCAGGCGGAGCGCCGTGTCGGTGGGATTGCTCATGCTGAGGATGAGTACGTTTGCGGGTGCGTCGTAGGACAGTTGGCAGCGTGGGCCACCGGCGGTGTTGGCTTGGAAGAAGCGTATGAAGCCCTGCGGACCGAACACATACAGTTCATAGCTTCCCGCTTCCAGTGGCCACGAATCTTCGAGTTCCTTGCCTGCTTCCACCGTATAGCGTCGCGGGATGCGTTCGAGATGCCGTTTGTCGTACACATGGAATACGGCGCCGAGGCGGCCACTGTTGCGAAAACGCAGCGTGACTTCGCCATTGCGCACTTCGGCATCGGTGTGCAGTTCGTAGGCCAATGCACGTGAGGGACGTGTGCCGCGCTCCTGATACAAGGCTTCCGCTTGGTCCGGCACTTGATAGGGCGGCATCCTGCTTTGCTGCGCTTCGAGTTCGGCGAAGTTGCTGGTCGCGGGCAGAGCGGGCAGCTCGGCGTCGCCACCGGTGAAATCGAAGGCGGAAGTGAGATCGCCGCACACGGCACGATGCCAGGGACTGATGTTCGGCACTTCGATATCGAAGCGACGTTCCAGAAAACGTGCCAGCGAAGTGTGATCGAACACTTCCGAACATACCCAACCACCCTTGCTGAAGGGCGAGACGACATACATCGGTACGCGCGCACTCAAACCCCAGGGACGCAAGGTGCCGGAGATGGTGTCTTCTGGCACGAGGTAGTTGCGTTCGGGATCGGAGAAGTATTCGCCATCGAGCGACAGTGTGGCCTTGCCCATCAGACGACCTTCGGCATCGTAGGAGGGCACGGCCGGCGGTGGCACGTGATCGAAGTGACCATCGTTCTCGTCGAAGGTGATGAAGAACGCTGCGCGGCTCCACACGGCGGGATTGGCCGTGAGGGCATCGAGTATGCGCGCGGTGAAGTGCGCGCCCTTCTGCGGACTCGACGGCGCGCCGGGATGCTCCGAGAAAATGCGTGGCGGCAGGATCCACGATACCGCCGGCAAGTTGCCTTCTCGCACCTGCGCCGCGAAATCGTCCAAGGTCCAGAGCGACATGCCGTTCTCGTAGAGCGAGGAACCCGGTGCCGCAGTTCGGAACGCATTGAAAGCCAGACCGCCATGCATGGCGCCGGTCCAGTTGTCGTTGGGATCCTGATAGATGCGCCACGAGATGCCAGCTTCTTCCAACAGCTCCGGCAAGGTCGGCCAATGAAAGGGCGTGCCCTTGTAGGTATAGCCCGGCACGGGCCACTTATCCGTCTCGGGATTGGCGATCCAGCAGCGCAGGTTGTTGGGCTCTGAATCAGCGTCGGTGCAATTGATGCCGCGCCGTCCCAATTCCGGATTGAAGTTGGAACCACTGAAGAAAGTGATGCGGTTGGGATCGGTGCCGGTGGTGATCGAACAGTGATAGGCGTCGCACAAGGTGAAGGCTTCGGCCAGGGCGAACTGAAAGGGGATGTCCTCGCGCCGGTAATAGCCCATCGAGTTGTCGCGCTTGTACTTGGGCCAGTAACCGAACTTGCCCTGATTCCACGCGGCTTGCGAATCCGCGAAGCCGTGCGGCGTGCTTGGGGCGAGCAGGGCATTGAACTTGCTCGGATCGAGATGGAACGGGGCGATCTCGCGCTCGCCGTTGGATTGAAACCACACGGGCTTGCCGCTCGCGAGTGGCACCGGAAAACGATCACCGAAACCGCGCACACCGCGCATGGTGCCGAAGTAATGATCGAAGCCACGGTTTTCCTGCATGAGGATCACGATGTGTTTCAGATCCTTGATCGTACCCGTGACGACGGCAGGTGCGGCGGCGAGCGCGCGTCTGATGCTGGGAGGAAAACCGGCCAGCGCAGCGCTGGCGCCGGTGAAGGCCAGAAAACGGCGACGATCGAAACTCATGCTTGCTCCCCTGATGGTGGCGCACTGCAGGAAAACTCGCTGCAGTGCGTGGTTCCCTTGGTTGGCCATAGCTTGCCGCTGGCCTGTTAACCGCGTTTAAACGGTTGGGGAGCAAGTGAAAAATTTCATGCAAAGTTTGGGCGAGAAGTTCCTGCCTCAGCCCCAGTTGTTCCACAGTGAGAAGTCGAGCACGAGAGCGCCCTTGAAGCCCTTGCGATTCTCGAGCGGCACGTGTGCCAGCCCGGTGGTGGTATCGAGCGGAATGTCGCGACCCGTGCTCTCACTCCACTGATCCGACAGTACGTAGCGCAGGCGCCAACCATCGGGTTTCACCGTGGCGCGGATAGTGACCACCTCGTCGAACAAGACTTCAGCGGGATAGCGCTTCGAATCATTGAGAATCTGATAGTCGGTGGAACGCACTGTCAGTTTGACACTGAACACCAGCGTGCTGCCGACTTCGATCTTCTTGGTGTCGAGGAACACCGAGAACAGACAGGGGCTGCGCGGCAGCTCGCGCCCCATCGTTTGCGGGCGCATCAGTTCGTCGAAGGTTCTGAACACTGCCGATGAATCGTCGGCACGGCGCTCGGTGAGGTGCACGGAGAAGGAGCCACGCGGCATCACCGTGGCTTCGAACAGATAGGAGGCGCGGATCTGTTTGCCCTTGTCCTTCGCTTCCGCCACGCGCGGCGGCAAGGGCAGGGATTCGACTTCCATCACGCCCGTGACATAGGTGTCGCCGAAGAGGAAACGCACGAGGTTCTGATAGCCCTCTTCCGAATTCACGAGACCGAAGTGGCCGCTGTGACTGCGATAGACGTAGGCGCGCGGACTGCCTTCGACCGCAGCATTCTCGATCTTCACCAGACCATCGCTCATCGGCCCGATGCCGAGTTTCGCCAGCGTGTAGTCGCGGTGGTTGGTGCCCACCAGACAGAAGAAGCGGTTGGGATCGAAGGCGCCGTTGAGCGAGTCGACGCGCTCGGCATTCTTCGGCAAGGCCAGATACTTGCGCATCTCGTCGCGGCTGAAGTTGTTGGCGTCGAACAAGCCGAACCATGAAGGCACGTTCAGACCGAAGAGACGAATGTCGATGCCGTTGTGCGGCGTGCCATAGGTGAAGACCTTGTCCACGCAGCCCTTCGCCTCAGCGGTGCCAACCTTGGGATTCTGCAGAAAGCAGCGGCAGATCAGGCCGCCCATCGAGTGCGCCACCAGGTAGACCTTGAAGCTCGCTCTGGCCTCGGCGTCATCGCCGCAGACCTGCTCGCGCACACGCAGGATCATGTCGCAGAGCCCCTGCGCAGCATCTTCGATGCTCGGCGTCTTGTCGCTACCGATCTGTTTCGAGGCCTGATCGTAGTAGCGATAGATGTGCACGCTGCGTGCCGGCACGGGACCTTCCACCGGTTTGCCGTCGCGGAAGCTGTCCTGGTACTGATAGTCCTTCATCAGGCGCACGAGCGGCGATTCGAAGATGTGCATCGAGATGCTGCGGTCCCACTCCTGCTTGACCTTGGTGGAGCCGAGGTTGAAGCCCATGTAGGGGCTGGCGACGGCGTCCTCGATCTCGTCCTGGGTCATGGCATAACCACGAACGTAGATGATGGGGTAATAGGGATGTTGCAGGGTGGGCATGTGGTCCTCCATGGCTCACTGGTCGTTGTCGAAACAGCGGCGAGTATAGGGAAGAACTCAGCCGTATAGATGGGGGATCGGTAAGTCTCTGAGCGGGAACGGGTGGACGTTATTGATTGTCAACTGTGGGAACCAACGGTTCCAAATCGTCAAAGCGGCGGGCGAGGAGGGCAGTTCTGCTATCTTCACGGCAACTCAAAGGAGTGTCTGCATGCCTTTCCTCCGCTTGTTACATCCTTGCCTGGCCTCGCGCCCGCCCGGCCGGAGTGGCAGCACATGCGCCGTCTCTTGCCCTTATCCTTGCTGCTGTTCGTGCTTATGCTGCCTTTTCCGTATTTGCCCAGGTGGAAGAGACAGTGAACTACGGTGAGCTTCTACAACGACCCTCACGTCCGTCAGAAGATCTGGCGCGCGATGCAGCGAGTCGGCCCGCGGAGATGCTGGCTCTGCTCGGCGCAGGTCCTGGGCAGCGCGTGCTCGATTTCCAGTCCGGCGGTGGTTACTTCACCGAATTACTCTCGTATGCCGTGGGGCCAACGGGGAAGGTCATCGCCCACAATCACGATCGAGGTGGCGTGCTGGGGCCGGAGGTGTTCGAGCGTCGCTATGGAGGCGAGCGACTGCCCAACGTCGAGCTCCTGTTCGCGGCACACAACGCGCTCGCCCTGGCGCCGGGCAGTTTGGATGCCGTGTTGATGTCGATGGTCTACCACGACACCTACTGGTACCAGGAAGGCGTGGACTGGGGTCCGGTGGATCATGCCGCACTGCTGTGGGATCTCTATGTGGCCTTGAAGCCTGAAGGTGTGATCCTGGTGATCGATCATCAGGCCGAACCCGGCAGCGATCCCCATGAATCGGCAATCGCCACGCATCGCATCGATCGCGAGGTGGTATTGCGTGACTTCGCGGCAGCAGGATTCGTGCTGAAGGAGGAAAGCGACATCCTGCGTGTGCCCGCCGATCAACTCGCCACGCAGATATTCAATGAAACGGTGTATCGCAACACCGATCGTTTCGTGCTGCTGTTCGGCAAGTAACGGCTTTTTCCGCGAGATTTTTCCGTACAAAAAGAAGCCCGGCAGGTGCCGGGCTGAAACTCCCCGATCGAACAACCGGAAGAGCGTGGTAGAGCCGGCAGCTCGATGTCGCCATCGAAAACTGCCGGGGACGTAAGGAACTGCTTGTCATCAGAGCGGCGGTCCAGGGTAGCCGGGCCAGCGGGAACGCGGACGGTCACCCCAGTACAGCAGCGAGGACTGTGCCTTGTAGGCGGCGGGATCTTCGAGATAGCGCGCGATGTTGCGTGCCGACTGCGTGTAGTGCGCCTGCGTGATCGGATCACGCGAGCTGCGTTTCTCGATCGCGCTGCCGAGCTCTGCCAGCGTGACGCGCACGTAGTTGGTCACGTCCGAGCTCGCCTCGGTGCTTTGGCCGAGAATCATCAGCGAGTTGAGCACGAGGTCCTGCGTGGCGCGCAGAATGCCGGCTTCGATCGGCGTGTTCGGCATCGGCGCATTCCAGGTGTTGTCGAGCAGCGTGGTGACGAGCTCGTCGAGACCCAGCGTCGAAGGATCGCGTGCCTTGAGCGCGACCATGCGCGTGGCCTTGGCCGGATCTTCCAGGAGCGGTGCGATCACCAGACCTGCCAGGATGCGCGCGGCGCGGAAGGGATCGAAGGCATAGTCGTTGGCCATGTCTTCGATGTTGTCGCCCGGATGGGGCGTCAGCAGTTTGAGCAGCTCTTCCGGCAACGCGAGGCTGCCCGGTGCGATGCTCTGCATCAACAGATCGAGAATCTCACGCTGCAGCGAACCGGGCACGATCTCGGTCGGCGGCAGGATGTGCTCTTCACCCTTCACCACGATGTTGTGATACATGCCGCCGATGAAGCGCTGTGCAGATTCGATCGCCCAGCGGTGATGCATGTACACCATCCACAACCGCATGTCGCGCAGCGCGCCGATCGGTTCACCGGGACGGAGCACGTCGAGACCGTACTGCTTCAGCATGATCTCGCGACCGGCGATGGTTTCCTCCAGATATTCGACGGGCGATTCCCGATCGTCGTACCACGACCAGCGCGGATCGGTGCCAGGCACATACATGATGCCCTTCTCGCGCATCTCCGCGATGATGGCGTCCAGACCTGCCTTTTCTTCATGCGGTGCGAACGGCGTGTAGGAGTAGCGCACCATGAATTTGTCGTACTCGCCGATGCCCTTGGCGTAGGCATTCGCCACGCTGAGCTTGCCGTCGATCACCTCCACGCGCGGGATCGGATATTCCATCACCGACGCACGTTCGTTGCGGCTGGAAATCCAGTTGTGGCCGAAGCCCAGTGAATGACCGAATTCGTGCGCCATCAGCGAGGCGTAGCGAACCTTCACCATTTCTTCCTGGCCGACGGGATAGCCGTTGGGGCCAGGCGTATAGCCCTCAGTGGCAGCCATGAAGGCTTCCCAGTAGTTGGCGATGGTGCGGATGCGGTGCGAGTCCATGCGCGTCTTCGGCGCGAGGATTTCGCCGGTACGCGGATCGGTGAAGCCGCCGCCGCTCGAGAACCCACGCTCGTCGCGATCGATCCACAGCATCCACGCGTAGCGCGCATCCATCGGATCCATGTCGGGAGTGGGATCGAGCACCTGGATGGCGTTGAGGAAACCGGCGGCTTCGAAAGCTTCGTTCCACCACAGCAGACCTTCGCGCGCGGCACTGCGGATCGGCTCGGGAATGGCGAGGTCGAGGTAGACGATGATCGGTTTCACTGGTTCGCTCAGCGCCGCATTCGGATCTTTCTTCTCCAGACGCCAGCGGTTCACGAAGCCGATCTCGGTGCTTTGATCGAATGGTGCTGCCTGGTTGCGCGTACCACGGCCGCCGCTCACGCCGATGCGCGGATCGGACTGACGCATGACGAAACCTTCCGGCGCTTTCAGGAAGGAGTGATGGATGCGCAGTGTGAGAATGCCGGGATCGCTGGCAACGGCGCGCAAGGGAACGCCAGCGTTCTGCACCTCGAAGGTGGACACCGTTTCGATTTCGGTGTTCTCGGGGAAGGCCTTCATGCGCGGCGGATAGAAGCCGCTGCGCGCCGGATCGAAACGCAGCGTGCCTTGCTCGCCGCGCACGCGCGTCGCTATGCCGGCGGCGTCACGCAGGAAGAGCGGCGAGCCATCGACCAAGACGCGCCCGCCTTCGATTGCCACGATGGGCAGGGCGGCGATCACGGCGGTGGGGAAGGAGAGTTCGACGTTGTTGGCCTGAGCTGCGGTGCCGCCCACGGCGCGATAGCGCAGGTTCTGCTCGACCACGAGTACTTTCGAGCCGGAACGCTGGAAGTGGATGACGAGGCTGTCCATCAGGCCGCGGTCGAGCCCGAGTTCCACCGACCCGCCACCGGTGGCGGCGGAAACGTAATAGAGCACGTCGGAATCGAACACGGGGATTTCGAGCAGGACGCGGCCGGCGGCCTCGTCCCAATAGAAGGGCACGTAGCCCTCATTGCGCGTCAGACCACGCGTGGCCGTGGCAATGGAATCGGAAATGCCCTGCGCGTGGCCGGGCGTGGTCAAGAGTGTCGTGAGTATCAGCATCAGACTCAGGAGCCAGATACTGACACCTTGCCGCTGCGCGGCTGCGCGCTGGCCGCTGCGAACGGAGTTTTCAAAGCAAGACATAAGCATTCCTGAACGTACGTTTTTCAAGGGTGGTAAAAGACAAGGCCGCTCCTGCGTGCGGCCTTGCCGGATGGCGCACAGCTCAGAACTGGGCTCTTACGCCCAGGCGGAAGCTGCGCCCGTAGATGTCATGCCACACCGTTTGCACGCCACCTACGTTGTTTTCCGAACCCTGACCGCTGGGGTTGTCGATCAGGTCGGGCTCCTTGTCCAACAGGTTGGTGATGGTCAAGAAGAACTCGGTCTGGACATCGCCGAACAAGGTCATTTCCTTCGCCACGTTACCGTCGAAATACCAGGCGCTCGGAATGTGGTTGTTGTTGATGGTCCAGTTTGGCGCGGAGCTGGGCGGGCAGTTCACCGCACACTCGATGTATTGGTTGCTGTAGGTGCCGCTGCTGATGCCGCGCCCGATCAGGTTGAACTTCCAGTCGTCCATCGTGTAGTTGGCGGTGACGCGGTAGATGAAGCTCGCGGTCGAACCGCCGAACTGTCCGGCGGTGTCGACGCGGATCACGCCGTCGTCGCTCACGCGTTCGATGTTGTGCGTCAGCATGCCGCGCAGGCGTAGGTCACCGGGGCCGAGCGGCATGGAGTAGCTCACTTCCATGTCGATGCCCTTGATGCGCTGGCCGTCGAGGTTTTCGTAGCGCAGGTCGATGGTCTGCAACACGCCGTTGGCGTCATAGTGCATGTCGTTGCAGTAGCGCTGGATGTTCTGTTCGAAGCAGTAGTTGGCGACGTCCTGCGCGCCCACGAAGCCGATCTGGCCCGAGAGTTCGACATCCCAGTAGTCGAGCGAGATGCCGAGACCGGGCAGGAACTCCGGTCGCATCACGATGCCGAAACCGATGGCGTCGGCTTCTTCGGGTTTCACGTTGGGGTTGCCCATCAGGTTCTGCACGAACGAAATGGATTGACCGTTGATGTTAACGTTGTTGGTGCGCGCGGTGCCGGCGGCGAAGAGCTCGCTCATGTTGGCGGCGCGGATGTCGCGTGACTTGGTGGCACGCAGGGTGAGCGAGGGAATCGGTGAGTACACCAGGCCCAGCTTCCAGGTGGTCACTTCACCGGAGGTGCTGTAGTCGGTGTAGCGCACGGCGGAGTTGAGCTCGAGGTTCTGCATCAAGGGCACGAGTGTTTCGACGTACACCTCGCTCACATCGTATTCACCGGCAGTGACCTTGTAGTTGCCGTATTTCCAGCCGCTCTCCCAGATCGGGTCGACATCGCCATCCATCTCCTCCTTGCGGTGTTCGCCACCGAGAGCGAGCGAGATGGGGCCGGCCCAGCCTTCGAAGAGTTCGCTGGTGGAGAGGTTGAAGGCCACGACGTTCTGCGTGAATTCCTGCTCACGGCGCGGACGACCCATCACGTAGTCCAGCCCTTCCTTGCTCGCCACACCGATGCCCATGCGGTTGAGCGGTTTGCACGGGTGATCGGGCTGCGTCAGTTTGATGCGGCACACGATCTCACCGGTATCGGGATGGAACACGGCATCCTGCGCCAGTGCGATGCGGTCGAAGTTGAAGGTGGGGGTCATGTGTTCGTCGGTATTGGTGACGCCCAACTGGTAATAGGAGTCCCAATCCCAGCTTCTGCCCCAGAAATCGATGGCTCCGTTGGCACCGAGCACGAAGCGCGTGGTGTCACGCTTGTTGTTGCTGCCCGAGGCCGGCATGTCGTAGTTGCTGGTGCCCATCGTGAACGAGGTGAGCCCCAGTTCGTTCATCTGGTCTCTTACTTCCGGCGGTAGGAAGGCGTTGTCCGCCATGATGCGGATGCCGGTCTGCGTGGGATTGATGTAGAAGCTGTAGCCTTCGTACTGCGAGTAGGAGGCCTGCACGAATACGTTGAGGTTTGCGTTGATGTCGTAGCTCAGACGTGTGAAGACACTGTCGCGCGCGTCGTCGGCGGCGAAGGAAGTGGTGCCCACCATGCCCGAGCTCGTGTACTGCCAGTCACCGCCCTGCATCCACTGGCCGCTCACCGCACCATAGTTCAACTGATGCACCGAGCCGCCCGGTCCGAAATAGGTGCCGCGCAGTGGGCCGGCAGTGATCAGGCCGCCCGGCGTGTAGGCGGAAATGCCGATGTTGTAGTCGACGATGTAGTGGGGCGCGCCAGGGATGGTCTTCTCGTAGGGGTTGATGATTCCGAAGAAGCCCTTGGCGTTCCAATCCGGGTTGTAGTTGTGCGTGCCATCCTTCTTGAAGGTTTCCATGCTGAAAAGGGCATGGCCGTTGCCATTGGCCCAGGGCGAGCCTGCCGACAACACGAAGCGGTTGGCCTTGTTGATGCCTTCCATCGATTGACCGTAGTCGAGCGTGGTCTTCACGCCGGTGAAGGTCTTGTCGAGGATGAAGTTGATCACGCCCGCCACGGCGTCGGAGCCGTAGCTGGCCGAAGCGCCACCCGTTGCCATTTCCACACGGGTGACGAGGTCCTGCGGGAAGGTATTGGTGTCGACCGCGCCTTCGCTGGATGAGACCACCGAGCGCTGACCATCGAAGAGCACCAAGGTACGGCCGGCACCGAGGCCGCGAGCGCTCAGCGAGGAAATGCCGGCGCCACCATTGCTGAGTGCGCCCGAGGTGGAAGTGCCGGTGGAGCCCGTGATCTGCGGCATCTGCATCACGAATTCGGAAATGCTGTTGGCCGAAACCGCCTGGATCTCATCCTCGTTCATCACGGACACGGGGGTTGGCGCGTCGAAGCCATCGCGCGCGATACGCGTGCCGGTGGTGACGAATTCCTCGATCTGTTCTGCTGCACTGACTTGGGTACTGCCGGTACTGCCAATCCAGAGCACTACTGCGCTGGCGATTGCCGAGGCACAGGTACTTCTACGAAAGTGGCTGGAAACTCGCATTGCGTTTTCTCCCATGAAGCCCTTGGCACTTGTGCGACGCGAAGGTCGGTGTGGCTACTGCCGAGGTAGGTGATGCGGCGACCTCATCCAGGCGGCAGCAGGAACTGTGCCAAGAGACTTTTTCGCTGCGTGTGCAATACGCACAGTGACGTAGCAAGGCGTGGAAAACTCGGGAAAATACGAGACGAGAATGTGATCTGTATTGGAACGAAGGATATTTTTGCGTGAGCGAGGTCTGGCATTTCGCTAGTGAGTACGCTCGCAATGAAGGCGCAGATGGCGCAGCGGCGCGCTAACGATGTGCGCGTAGTTTTGGTGAGCCCGCCTCAACTTGGCTCAGCTTGGTGGGCGATGAGGCAGCGGCCTGCCAGAGTGGCCCAAGGCGGACTGGGGTTCTGCCTGATTTTGGTTCGTCGTGTCTATTTCGAGGGCAAGACCTGCCAGACAGCGGCGCATGAGCTTGGTATCATGCGCCGCTTTCCACCTGCCAAACGAACAACGAGTCGTCATGAAAACGAGTACTTCCCGCATTCTCACCACCCATGTGGGCAGCATGCCCCGTTCCAATCTCCTGTCCGATCTCCTGCTGAAGAAGGAGCACGGCGAGCCGGTCGACGAAGCCCAGTTCGAAGCCGTACTGCGGGAAGAAGTCGCCGCCATCGTGCGCAAGCAGGCGGAAGCCGGTGTGGACATCGTCAGCGATGGCGAACTGAGCAAGATCGGTTACGCCACCTATATCAAGGATCGTCTCTCCGGTTTCGACGGTCACCGCCCGCGCAAACCGGCGCTCGACCTGCAGCCCTACCCGGAATACATGGAGAAGATGGCGCTCGTGGCCGGCAAGCAGAGCTTCAAACGCATGTGCTGCACGGGCCCGATCAAGGTCACCACCACCAAGCCGCTGGAGTTCGACCTCGCCAACTTCGGCGAAGCACTCAAGGGTGCCAAGGTCGAGGAAGGATTCTTGAACGCCGCCTCGCCGGGTGTGGTCTCGGCGTTCCAACCGAACGAGTTCTATCCGACCCACGCCGACTATCTCGACGCCATCGCCAAAGCGATGCAGGGGGAATACGAGGCCATCGTCAACGCCGGCTTCATTCTGCAGGTGGACTGCCCCGACCTCGCCATGGCGCGCCACACCGGCTTCCAGGATCTGACGGAAGAAGAATTCCTGAAGCAGGCCGAGCTGCAGGTGGAAGTACTCAACGTCGCGCTGGCCAACATCCCGGCCGACAAACTGCGCATGCACGTGTGCTGGGGCAACTACGAAGGTCCGCATACGGAAGACATCGACCTGCGCAAGATCATCAACATCATCCTCAAGGCCAAGCCTGCGGCGATCCTGTTCGAAGCCTCGAACCCGCGACACGGTCATGAGTGGGTGGTGTGGAAGGAAGCGAACATTCCCGACAACAAGATCCTCGTGCCCGGCGTGATCGATTCCACCTCCAACTACGTCGAGCATCCGGAACTCGTTGCGCAGCGCATCCTGCAGTTCGCCGACATCGTCGGCCGTGAGCGCGTGATCGCCGGCACCGACTGCGGTTTCTCCACCTTCGCCGGCGTCGGCAAGGTCGACGCGAAGATCGTGTGGAAGAAACTGGAAAGCCTTGCCGAAGGTGCGCGTCTGGCCACCAAGCAGTTGTTCTGATCCTGGATGGCCCGAATCTCGAAGATCGGGCGAAGACAAGCGTTGCGGCGCATCGCGCCGCGCGCAGTCTGAGCAGCACATGGCTGCGCCATCGTGGCCGGAATGGAGTCGCGTTGGCGTGAGCTTTCCGGTTCAACGTTGCTTTGACACCCTTGCCGGGCTTCGCTGCTTTTGGTCGCAGCGACTTGCAGAGAGGAGTCGACCCCATGCACGCGGTGCACGTAGTGGGCCCGCGTCATTCGCGCCGGAGTGAGCCAAACCATTGGCTCACTCTTTCGCCGCGCTCTCCCAACCGATGAGCGTTCTTCACACCAACGCTCTCAAAGTGGCCAAGCACTGCTGGTAATAACCGCTGCCGAACAGGTTGAGGTGATTGAGTTCGTGGTAGAGACGATAGAGCGCAATGCGCTCCTCGTGACCTGCTTGCCAGGGCCACACTTCTCGATAGGCGGCTTCCACGCGCGGCCCGAAGCCGCCGAAGAGACGCATCATGCCGAACTCGGCCTCGCGGTGGCCGTAGTACACCGCTGGATCGAAGATCACCGGCACTCCTGAACTGTCGGCACTCGCATTGCCCGACCACAGATCGCCGTGCAGCAGCACCGCTGGTTCATCGATCTCACCCAGATGGTCGTCCAGCCTGTCGCAGAGCTTTTCTCCCAGTCGTAACACCGGATCGTCTGGCGCCGCTTGTTGCGCCCATAACCGCAACTGCCAACCGAGACGCTGCGTGCGCCAGAACTCGCACCAACTGTCGAACCAGCCATTGGGTTGGACGCTGAGACCGAGATAGTTGTCGCGCTCGAGGCCGAAGCGCTTCTGCGCCGAGGCGCGCTGCAATTCGGCGAGGCCTCGTCCCAACTGTTCTTCCCAATCCGCACCGCGACGGCCGAAGTCCAGATATTCGGTGAGCAGCATCTGCTGGTCGTAGTAGAACGGCTGCGGTAGACGCAAGGCCTTGGCTCCTCGCAGCAACTCCAGTCCTTCGTATTCGCAGCGGAAAGTGTCGCTCGTGCCACGCAGCATTGCTTTCAGGAACAGTCGTTCCCCATTGTCGAGCTCGATGCGCCAAGTGCGGTGGAGGCTGGTACCGCCAAGTGGTTCGGCGTTCACGATTTGCCGCGGCTCGCGATAGAGCTGCTGCAGAGCTTGGGGGAGGGAGGTTGGAAGGGTTGAGTTCATGGGATCAATGCGCTGGAACGGGCTGTTCATTATGCGGAGCCAGACGTGTATGCTCCATGCCCACGGGTGGCTATCCGGGATAACGACAATGACAAACCCAGCCTCGCTCCGCCGTTTCTGCCTTGCCTTCTCCCTGCTCTGCTCCGTTGGCAGCCACGCCCAGCAGGAAGGACCTCCCCTTGGTGAGGGACCCTGGATCTTCGATACCTACGAACAACCCTATGTACGCGTGACCTTGTTGGCCCGTGGCATGGACCACCCCTTCGGGCTCGAGTTCATTCCCGGCACCGCCACCGCCGACAATCCGCTTGGCGACATCCTGCTCACCGAGCGCACCGGTCAGATCCGACTCTTCCGCGATGGCAAGTTGCAGGACGAGATCATCGCCGACTTCAAGGACGTGCTACCGCTCGAACAACTCTTCGACATCGAACTCCATCCCGACTTCGCCGACAACGGTCTCATCTACTTCACCTACATCAAGAAGGCGCCGCGCCCCGATGGCAGCGACGGCTACTACGCCAACACCGGCCTGGTGCGCGCGCATTGGGATGGCAAGGTGATGACCGACATCGAGGAAGTGTTCGAGGCGCAGGCGTGGAGCCCGAACTTCGGTGGCGCTTCCTCACGCCTGCACTTCCTACCCGACCGTACCTTGCTCTTCGGGGTGTCGCATCGCCTCAATGAAAGTGCGCCACAACGGCTCGATTCCCACATCGGCAAGATCCTGCGTCTACGTGATGATGGTTCGGTGCCGCCCGACAATCCCTATGTCGGTGTCGAAGGGGCCTTGCCTGAAATCTACAGCTGGGGCATTCGTTCGGTGATGGACTTCGCCACTCATCCCGAGACCGGCGAAATCTGGGAGCTCGAGAACGGCCCGCAGGGGGGGGACGAGGTGAACATCCTCAAGCCCGGCGCCAACTATGGTTGGCCCATCGCCACCTATGGCCGCGATTACGACGGCACCTATTTCAATCCGCTGCCGTGGGTGGAAGGCACGGAGCGTCCGGTGGTGGCCTGGCTTCCCTCCATCACCGTGGCGGGCATGACCTTCTACACCGGCAATCGCTTTCCCAACTGGCGTGGCAATCTGTTCGTCACCTCCATGATCGTGGGACGTGTGCCGGGTACCGGTCATCTGGAACGCGTGGTGTTCAACGAGAACGGCGAGGTGAGGCGCGAAGCCATGCTCAACGGTCTCAAGCAGCGCATCCGCTATGTGGTGCAGGGGCCGGATGAACTCCTCTATCTGCTCACCGATCACAGCGACGGCGCGCTGCTACGTCTGGAACCGCTCGACATCGCAGAACAGGCGACGGCAGTCGAAAGCCAGGGCCCCAATGCCACGCCGCTTTTCAGTCAGCAGGATTGCGCGAGCTGCCATCGTCTCGACTCGCCACTGGTAGGGCCGACCTATGTCGACATCGCGCGCCGCTATGCGCTGAGCGATGGCAATGTCGAACTCCTTGCCAACAAGATTCGTTTCGGCGGCGGTGGCTCGTGGGGTGAGGTGCCGATGACGCCGCATCCTGCCTTGAGCGAGGAAGACGCCCGCGCGATGGCACGCGCCATCCTGGAGTTGGCGCAATGACAAGATCCAGGACTTGGCCATTGGGCGTTGCCCTGTTCGCAGCGCTGAGTTCGACGGTATCGGCGCAACACGAAACCGCCTACGACGTGATCGACGGGCGGCAGGCCTATCAGGCGGTGTGCGCCAACTGTCATGGCCCCGATGGTGATCTCGTCAATGGCGTCGATCTTGGTCATGGCAGTTTTCGTCAGCCCTACAGCGACGAGCAACTCGTCGAGATCATCCTGCGCGGCATTCCCAATACGCCGATGCCACCCAATCCCACCATGAGCGAGGAACAGGCGCAGCAGATCGTGGCCTATCTGCGCAGTCTGGCTCTCACCGAAAACGACAGCCTCGTCGGTGATCCCGAACGTGGGCGTGCACTCTTCGCCGGCAAGGGCGAATGTTTTTCCTGCCATCGTGTGGCGGGGCAGGGTTCGGGACTCGGTCCCGAACTCACGCGCATCGGCACGCAGCGCACCAGTGCCGAACTCGAGGAAGCGCTGCTCGATCCCGAAGCGCGCGTGTTGCCGAATCAGCGCTTCTACAGCGTCGTGACCAAAGACGGCGAACGCGTCACCGGGCGCCTGCTCAACCACGATGCCTTCACGGTGCAGATGCTCGATACGAACGAGAAACTGCGCTCTTTCGCAAAGTCGGCGCTGCGTGAACATGGCTTCACTGCGTCCGGCATGCCGGCACTCACCAATTTCGAAGCGCAAGAGATTGCCGATCTCGTTGCCTATCTGGCCAGCTTGCGAGGAACCACGCCATGAAGCGCGCATTGATTCTTTTCCTGGGATTACTGGCCGCTGCGGCGCAGGCGCAGGTGAGCTTCGACGACATCCTGAATCCGCAAACGCGCCCCGGTGATTGGCTGAGTTATTCGCGCAGTCTCGACAATCAGCGTCATAGTCCTCTGAATCAGGTCACCACGCAGAACGTCGGCAAGCTCGAGCTGCAGTGGGTGTGGCAGGCGCGCTCATTGGAGAAATTCGAAGCCACACCCTTGGTGGTCGATGGTGTGCTCTACACGGTGCAGGCACCGAATGATGTAGTGGCGCTCGATGCCGCGACGGGCCGCATCTTCTGGACCTATCACCACGAACCCGATCCGGCGCGCACCTGTTGTGGACGGGTGAATCGCGGCCTGGCGATACTCGGCGACACCTTGTTCATGGGCACGGTCGACGCGCATCTCCTCGCGATCGACGCTCGCAGCGGACAACTGCTGTGGAACACGGAAGTGGCCGATGCCGATGCGCTCTATTCGATCACCATGCCGCCGCTGGTAGTGAAGGACAAGGTCTATATCGGCACCGCTGGCGGTGATCTCGGCATTCGCGGCTATGTCGCCGCTTTCGATGTGAACACGGGCAAGGAACTCTGGCGCTTCTACACGATTCCCGCGCCCGGTGAGCCCGGCAACGAAACCTGGTCGGGCGATTCGTGGAAGACCGGTGGCGCCGCGATCTGGAATGCCGGTGCCTACGATCCCGCAGTGAATCTGATCTATTTCGGCACGGGCAATCCCGCGCCCGATTGGGATGGACGTACGCGTCTCGGCGACAACCTCTACAGCGATAGTGTGATCGCGCTCGACGCCGATACGGGTGAACTCAAGTGGTACTACCAGTTCACACCCCATGACGAGATGGACTACGACTCCACGCAGGTGCCGCTGCTCGCCGATCTGCAGTGGCAGGGTGAACCGCGCAAGGTGATGCTATGGGCCAATCGCAACGGCCTGATGTACGTGCTCGATCGCCACACCGGTGAGTTCCTGATGGGCAAGCCCTACGTGGAAGTGAACTGGATGGATGGCTTCGACGAAAAGGGCAGGCCGCAGCGTGTGCCCGGCATGGTGCCTTCGAAAGAGGGAACCTTGATTCGTCCACACGTGCATGGCGCGATCAACTGGGCGCCACCGGCCTACAGTCCTGCCACCGGTCTCTACTACGTCGCGCATTGGGAACACTCGGGCATCATCGCCATCGAAGGTCAGTTCCCACAGCCCGTGGGTATCAATACGCGGCAGACTTCGATGGGCGACGTCGCGCTCGAACCCTTCTTCAACAATGACGACGAAGCCTACGGTGTGATTCGCGCCTATGAACCATCGACGCTCGAACCCGTGTGGGAATTCAACCTCGGCAACATCACCTGGGGTGGTGTGCTGAGCACCGCTGGCGGTCTCGTTTTCGGTGGTGGCAAGGATGGCTACTTCGTTGCCCTCGATGCGAAGAGCGGTGAACTGCTGTGGAAGGCGGCCCTCGGTGGTCAGGTGAATGCCGGTCCGATGAGTTATGAAGTCGAGGGCCGTCAGTACATTGCCATCGCGGCCGGCAGCGCGCTCTTCACCTTCGCCTTGCCTCAGGAATAGTAGAAGCCCGCCGCCGGTGCCGGTAATTCCGGTGCCGGCTCTCCCAACGCCTCATACACCGAGATCTCGCACACGCGGCACAGTGCATCGAGTGCGAGATCGTTCGCTTCGCTGCCGAAAGGATCTTCGAGTTCCTGCGACAGCGCATCCAAACCGAAGAAGCTGTAGGCGATGAGTACGGTGAAAAGCACCGTGGCCCAGCCTGCGGAATTCACGAGCGCAAAGGGCAAGAGCAAACAGAAGGCAAAGGCCGAACGCTGCAGCAACAACGTATAGGCGAAGGGCAGCGGTGTATTGGAGATGCGCTCGCAACCAGCCTGCATCACCGAGAACCCACCGAGACGTTCGTCGAGGATACGGAAGTCGATGTCGCTGATGAGCTCGTCGCGCTTGAGCACGGCGATGCTGTTGCCCATGTGGTGCAACACGGCATTCGAGCGATTGCGGGCTTCGTGCACTGCAGCGATGGTCTCGGGCGCGAATTTCGCAGCATCGTCCGCGGTGTCGATCTTGCGCAGTTGTCCGCGCAACAAGTGGCAGAAGGCGAGAGCGTCCATCAGGAGCGCTCGTTGCTGTGCAGCATCGGGGACGATCGCAATCACGGCACGCGCGAGATTGCGGATGTCGAAGATCAACTGCCCCCACAGTTTGCGTGCCTCCCACCAGCGATCGTAGGCGGCGTTGTTGCGAAAGCCGAGATAGAGCGAAAGGGCGACGCCGAGCAGAGCAAAAGGCGCCGGACCGAATTCGCCGAGCTGCCACGCGAAGTAACCTTGGCCGAGCACGACCAGGCTGGCGTAGATGGCGAAGCCGCAGAGAAGAGGCGTGATGCGTGGCAGCACGGAACCCTGCATGACGAACAGCAAGGTGCCCAGGCCGGGGCGGGGTCTGACGATCATGCTTCCTCCTCGCCACGGACTGCGTGGCTCTCATTGCTGCGCCACGCTAACAGAGCGCAGAACACCACGCCAGCAAGAAGCGTACGGTGCGCATGCGTCGTAATGAACGTTGCGCTTTCCCTGTCCCTCTCTGCAATGCGACGCGCTATGCTCTGCGCTTTCCTCAACAGGAGGTGACCCGTGCCTCGTTACGTACTCAACGTCGATGGCGAACGGCAGGAAGTGGAAGCCGACGCCGACCAACCTCTGCTGTACGCACTGCGTGGTGAACTTGCACGCAAGGGCCCGAAGTTCGGCTGTGGTCTCGCGCAATGCGGCGCCTGCACCGTCATCGTCGATGGCAATGCGGTGCGCTCCTGCATCCTTCCCCTTTCCGCCATCGCCGAGTCGGCCCAGATTCGCACGCTCGACGGACTGCGTGGTGAACATCCGGTGCAGCAGGCCTTCATCGCACGGGAAGCGGCGCAGTGTGGTTACTGCACCAATGGTTGGGTGATGACCCTGGTGGCGGCTCTCGAACGCAATCCGAATCTGAGTGATGAGGAACTGCGCGAAACACTTACGGGACTGAAGTGTCGCTGCGGTACGCACATGGCGATTCTGCGCGCGGCACGTCAGGCCGCGAACGCGATGGCCAATGCGCAGGAGGTGTGAGATGAGCGTAGCTACCTTGGATCGTCGTGGCTTCCTGCAGCGCAGTGCGACCTTGGTGTTCGCACTCAAGACGGGCGGGCTCAGCATTCTTTCGCTCGATGCCGCACGTGCGCAGAGTCTCGCTGCAGCGCCACGTGCGATCGGCCCGGAAGAGCTCGATACCTGGATTTCGCTCGACGCCAACGGGGCAGTCACCGCCTACTTCGGCAAGATGGACATGGGACAGGGCGTCGACACCGCCATCGCACAGGTGGTGGCGGAAGAGCTCGACGTCGATGTCGCACGCGTGAACGTGGTGATGGGCGATACGCATCTCACTCCCAACCAAGGCGGTGCCAGTGGTTCGAGTGGTTGTCGGCAGGGCGCCATTCCACTGCGCAATGCAGCGGCGGAAGCGCGACGCGTGCTGGTTGCTCGCGCTGCGGAGCGTCTGCAGGTAAGGGCTGATGAACTCGATGTGCTGGACGGAAAAGTTTTCGTGCGTGGCGCGCCGGAGCGCAGTGTCAGCTATGCCGAACTGATCGAAGACGGCTTTGCCACGCGTCTCGATTGGAACGGCACCTATGGCAACGGGCTCAACGTCAACGGTCGCGCCACACCGAAATCACCGGATCAATATCGCTTGGTTGGCACGGAAGTGCCGCGCAAGGATGTGCCGGGTAAGGTCACGGCGACGACGGAGTACTGCCATCACGTCACGCTGCCGAACATGCTGCATGCGCGTTGCATAAGACCGCCGGTGGCCAATGCGGTGCCGGTCAGTGTGGATGAAAGTTCCATCGCGCAATTCCCCGATGCGCGTGTGGTGCGCAAGGATGACTTCATCGCCGTCGTTGCCGAAAGTGAATGGCATGCGATCAAGGCAGCGCGAGCCTTGAAGGTCACGTGGAGCAACACGAGCGCGCCGTTCCCGCCGGAAACACGGCTCTTCGACTATCTGCGCACTGCACCTGCGGCGAGCGACAGTTCACGTGGCGGCTTTGGTGGGCGCGCTTTCGATACGGCACCAATCCTGGCAGCGATCGAGAGTGCCGCGCGTCAGGTGGAGGCCGAGTACGAAGTGCCCTTTCAATCGCATGCGCGCATGGCGCCGTCGATCGGTGTGGCACACGTCACCAACGGCGAAGCCTTGATCTATTCCGACACACAGAAGCCGCACAACACACGCGATGGCATCGCCAAGTTTCTCGGCCTGCCGCCCGAAAAGGTGCGCGTCGTGTGGAAGCCGGGCTCAGGTTCCTATGGCCGCAGCGATGCCGATGAAGCTGCGTTCGAAGCAGCGCTTTTGTCGCAGCTGACTGGACGTCCCGTGCGCGTGCAGTGGATGCGCCACGAAGGCCATGCCTGGGATCCGAAGGCGCCGGCCTGCGTGATTCGCTGCAAGGCGGGCATCGATGCAGAGAATCGCATTCGGGGCTGGTATTTCCAGGCGCGCGGGTTTTCGGGCTGGGATGTGATGTTCAATGCTGCCGAGCCACGCGACACCTTGGTGGGTCAGCTCACGGGTTTTCCCAAGGGAGATGCCCACAACTTCGGCGTGCCGGGCGAGTCCTATGAGTTTCCCGAGTCGGTGCAGTTCTGGGAAACGGTGGCGCCGTTCCTCGATCGTGCCTCGCCGCTGCGCTGCTCGCACATGCGCGCGCCGCAGGAACCACAGGTGCATTTCGCGCACGAGAGTTTCATCGATGAAGTTGCTGCAATGATCGGTGCCGATCCGATTGCGCTGCGTCTGCAATACCTGCGCGATCCACGCGAGATTGCGGTGCTCGAAGCGGTGGCGAAGCTGAGCAATTGGGAAACGCGCAGTTCACCAGGTGCTGCACGGGACGGCGCTGTGTTGCGCGGCCGTGGTGTCGCCATCGCTACCTCGTTCGGTGGCTACGTTGCCACCGTGTGTGAAGTGGAGGTGGAGCGGAGCACCGGTCGCATCTGGCCGCGGCGCTTCTTTGTGGCGCACGACTGTGGCCTCATCCTCAACCCGCGTGGTCTGCGTGGCACCATCGAAGGCAACATCGTGCAGGGCATGAGCCGCACCTTGTGTGAGGAAGTGCGCTTCGATACAGAGATGGTGCGCAGCGAGGATTGGTTGAGCTATCCCATTCTCGACGTGAAGGATGCACCGGAAGCGATCGAAATCGTCACCATCGATCGTCCCGAAGAGCCGGCAGGTGGCGCAGGCGAACCTTCACACGTCACCGTGCCCGCCGCGATTGCCAATGCGGTGTTCGACGCGACGGGAGTGAGGTTGCGGCGTTTGCCGTTGACGGCAGAGCGGATGAAGGCGGCGCTGGGGTGAGGGCACGCGTTCATGGCGCATCGCGCCATGCGTAGGCCGAACCTCACCCAATCCACGAAAGCGTTAGCGTAATTACTGCTGCTGTTGCTGCGCGCGTTCGAAGCGCGAGGTTTCGATGTAGTTGCGCACTGCCGTGTTGCCTTCGTGGCAGGCGTATTCGTAGATCTCGTAGTCGTTGTCGAGGAACATCGGGTAGGCCACTTTGTAGGAACCCGTGGCCAAGACCTCCGGGTCTTCCACCACCATCTCGAATTCCATCGTATCCGGGCCGGTGCGGGTGAAACGCTCGACGATGCGCATGTTCGGCGTCGAAGGCTGCAGTTCACGCGGCGAACCCGGTACGCCGCTGCTGGTTTTCCCTACCAGACCATTGAAGTTGGTGGTTTCCACCACCAGCGTATTGCCTTCCCAACGACCACGCGATTCGCCCAGCCACTGCTTGATGGCCGGGTCGAGCTTGGGCATGTCGGTGGTGGGGATGATGCGGGTCTCGTGCGCCATTTCCAGAATGATCATCACATATCCTGGCGCCTGCATGATGCGGATGCCGTTGTTGTAGTTGCGCGGCAGCATCGACACCGGCAGACCACGCGTGATGCAGCGATCCCAGGCACTGAAATCGTCGACCGAGTCGAACACGGTCTGATCCGGGCGATAGGAGTCGCGCATGTTGGCCTGCAATTCCTTGCCATAGGGCGTCAGCGGCGGGAAGCGACCATCGGGAGGATCGACGATCAGTGACGTTTGACGCATCGCCGTTCCGGCGGCGTCGGCAACGGGAATGGGGCCGCTCTGGAAACGCTCGTCACGTGCGGCGACCGCAGCCTGCGCCTCTTCGAATTCCTCGTCGGTCATGTAGAGACGATCACCATACTTGGGATTGCGTTCGAGCGGCACGCCGATGAGATGGTTGATGGGCCAGATGCCGGAGATGTCCGGTTCACCCCAGGAGGTCTTCGGATGTTCCCACTCCGCAGCGAAGGCGGCGCCGTGGGCGAGGAAGAGGGCGATGCCAAGGCTCGAGAGAGTAGGTTTGAATCCGGTCATACAAGCCACCTCGTTGTTCGACTCTTTTGTTATCGGTGTCTGGACGTAGGCCCAGTCGCGGCCGTCGAGTGCGCAATAGTAGCCCCGTCGCTTTCGCGCAGGCAAACGTCGCCGGGCACGTTTGCCACCGTCCTACGCCGTGCTAAGCTCGGCCCATCCATCCCGCCGCCGCGCGGCATCAGAACAAGAACGACAAGAACAGAAGGAGTGGATGATGTCGATTCGCTATATCGGCGCACTGACCCTGACACTGTTGTGCTCCAGCCAAGTACTCCACGCCCAGGACGAACGTCCCGCCACCATCAATGGTCGCCCCAATTTCAATGGCATCTGGCAAGCGATCAACACCGCCAACTGGAACCTCGAGGCGCACTCCGCGGAAGCCATCGACAAGGCTTGGCACTTCGGTGCCATCGCCGCGATTCCCGCCGGCAAAAGTGTGATCAAGGAAGGCACGATTCCCTATCTGCCCGAGGCGCTCGCCAAGCGTGATGAGAACCGTGCCAATTGGCCCGCCGCCGATCCGGAAGCCAAGTGCTACATGCTGGGCATTCCGCGCTACACCTATCACGGCATGCCCTTTCAGATTGCACAGGGTGATGGTGACATCCTGATGGTCTATCCCTTTGCGGCAGGTCATCGCGTGATCTTCATGAACGACGACAGTGAACCGCCGCTCGAATCCTGGATGGGTAAGTCCAGCGGTCGCTGGGAAGGCGACACCCTGGTCGTCACGACCACGGGACAGAACGATCAGACCTGGCTGGATCGTGCCGGCAACTTCCACAGTGCCGCGTTGAAGGTCACCGAACGCTTTCAATTACGTGGTCCCGACCATATCTGGTATGAAGCGACGCTCGAAGATCCCGAGACCTATTCCAGTCCCTGGACCATCCAGATGCCGCTGTACCGGTTGATCGACGAGGATGCGCAGTTGCTCGAACACAAGTGCGTACCCTTTGCGGACAAGTTGCTCTACAGCGATCTGATGGGGCTCGAAGCGCCTTAACAGTCGACTCGCCAGAGTCGTCACCCGAGGAGGATTGAGACGATGAAACATTCACTGATCGGTTCCGTGGCTGCGCTGCTGCTCGCCGGCGCCGTTCCGGCCCTGGCCCATCATTCCTTTTCCGCCGAGTTCGACGCCAACAAGGAAGTGCGCCTCGAGGGCACGGTGATCAAGATGGAATGGGTCAACCCGCATTCCTGGCTGCACATCGCCGTGGAAAACGAAAAGGGTGAGGTCGAGGAGTGGGCAGTCGAAGGGGGGTCGCCCGGTGTACTGCTGCGCTTGGGTTGGACCAAGGAATCGCTGATGCCCGGCACGAAGATCATCGTGAACGGCTATGCCGCCAAAGACGGTTCGTTGCGCGCCAACTCGCGCAACATCGAGTTCCCGGACGGCCGTGTGCTCGATGCCGCCAGCAGCAACCGCCGCGAATCGCGTTGATCGGAAGCCACGCCCATGCGCCATGCTCGCTTCGTTCTCGCCGCCCTGGCCCTCGTGCCCTGCCTGACATTGGCACAGCCGCCAGGGTGGAACGATCCCTTTCCGCCGCACAAGGTGATGGACAACCTCTATTACGTCGGCACTGCGCAGTTGTCCTCGTTCCTGCTGACGACGGACGAAGGCCACATCCTGATCAGCAGCAACTATGAAAGCTCGGTGCCGGTGATCCAGGCCGCGGTGGAAGAACTCGGCTTCGACTTCAGCGACATCAAGATCCTGATCAGTGGTCACGGCCATCCCGATCACGTCGAAGGCGATGCCTTGGTGAAGGAGCTGACTGGCGCAGAGGTAGTGGTGGGGCGTCTCGATGCTCCTTACAACGAGTCGGTAACGACTCCCTCCGGGCGCAAGTTGCCGATCGATCGCCTGGTGGACGAGGGTGACACCGTGACGCTGGGTGATACCACGCTGACCGCGCATCTTTTGCCCGGACACACCAAGGGTTGTCTCGCGTGGAGTCTGCCGCTGGAAGAAGATGGCAAAACCTATTACGGCTTCATCGAGTGCAGCCTCAACGGACAGTTCCTGCAATACGTTGGCAACGAGGACTACCCAAATATTGTGGAAGATATGCGCGCTACCTATCGCAAAGCGCGTGAATTTCCGGTAGAAGTATTCGTCAGTTCGCACGGCGTCTTTTACGGCTTGGAAGAAAAATACGCCAAGCTTCAGGCGCGTAAACCGGGAGACCCGAACCCCTTCGTGGATCCCGCTGGGTATCAGGCCCATGTCGCCGAGTTCGAACGAGTCTTCGAAGAAGCATTGGCCCGCCAACTGGCGGAAGCTTCGAACGGAGCACAATGAACTTTACGAGCAAGTCGTTGAGAGAGAGGAAACGGTGCAGCGGTTGGGATGACCGTGAATCCGTTGCAGTACTGTAAGGACGCACGTGCAGTACGGGAAAGCCCGCCATTCGGCGGGCTTTCTTTTTGGGTGTTGACCTCAGCGCCGTTCGAAGGCCTGCCACTCTTCGATCTTGATGCGACCTTTCAGCACCGGTTCTTCGCCGCCATCGGGCGCGAAGATCAATGCCTCACCATCTTCCACGTCGTCGAGTCCTTCGAGGTCCGCAAAGGCGGCACGTATGTTGGGCTGGTGTGTGATGAGCAGATGATTGCCGCCATCCGGTACTCGCACGACTTCGGCGCGCAACCATGCGGCTCTTTCCGCCGTGGCATCGCGCATTCCTTCGTTGCTCAGTTCTTCCGTGACCCGTAGGTCGCTCATTCCCAAAAGTCTTGCGGTTTCCTGTGCACGATAGGTGGGACTCACGAGCACTTCACTGAAAGCGATTTCCAATCGCCGCAAGGCTTCACCCATTGCGCTCGCGGTTTCACGGCCGCGTGCATCGAGTTGGCGTTCGCCGTCGACGTTGTCACTGCGCCGCTGCGCTGCGTCCGGTGGCTGGTTCGGTGAACTGGCATGACGCATCACGACCACCTGGCCTCCTTCTTGCAGCGCTTCGATCAGTGCAGCACTGCCTTGTGCCTGCAAGATGCCGGGCAGGCACCAGAGCAGGAACGATAAATGAACGATCGGTCTTTGCATGAGCTTGAGCCTCCCGTCGCGGTGTTGGGGACGAATCTTGGCAGGCTTTCGCCTGATTGGAAACGAAGGGACTAGTGAATGCTTTTAACTATCACGCCAAAAATTTTTCGTGGATTTTCCTTGTTTGTTGTATCGTCGGGCACCGTCACGTCAGCGTCATAAACGGCGCCGACACCTTCCTGCATTGGCTGTAGATACGAAGAGGGATTCCCATGCCATTGTTCAAGACGTTTCGTGAGGACTTGTCCGCAAGTCTTGTCGTCTTCCTCGTAGCCCTGCCGCTGTGTCTGGGCATCGCCCTGGCCAGCGGCGCTCCCCTCATGTCGGGTTTGATCGCCGGCATCGTTGGCGGTGTCGTAGCAGGTGCAGTCAGCGGCTCCGCCCTGGGTGTGTCGGGTCCCGCGGCCGGTCTTACGGTCATCGTGCTCAGCGCCATCGAGCAGTTGACCTTCCCCGGCTTTCTCACCGCAGTGGTATTGGCCGGTGTGATCCAGATCCTGTTGGGCTTCGCACGCGCCGGTAACCTCGGCAACTTTTTCCCCTCATCGGTGATCAAGGGCATGCTCACCGGCATCGGCATCATCATCATCCTCAAGCAGTTGCCTCATGCCGTTGGCTTCGATGCCGACTTCGAAGGTGATGAAGCGTTCGTGCAGCCCGATGGCAGCAATACGCTTTCAGCGTTGGGACAAATGCTTGGTTCCGTACAGCCCGTAGCCATCTTCATCTCGCTCGTGTCCCTGGTGATCCTCGTGATGTGGGACAAGGCGCTCGCCCCGCGCGCCAAATTCTTCCGCCTGTTCCCCGGCGCTCTCGCTGCCGTGATCTTCGGTGTGGTGGCGCACCTGATCGTGGTGTCGGTTGCACCGCAGTTCATCCTGAGCCCCGAAGCACTGGTGAACGTGCCGGTGACGGACAACCCGGCCGAACTCTTCGCCATTCTCGACAGCCCGAACTGGGGCGTGCTGTTCAATCAGGATGTGCTGTTCACTGCCGTGGTGATCGCAGTGGTCGCAAGCCTGGAAACGCTGCTGTCGGTGGAGGCCATCGACAAACTGGATCCGCAGCGTCGCAAGACGCCTGCCAACCGCGAGCTCTTCGCACAGGGCACGGCCAACATCACGAGTGGTCTGCTCGGTGGTCTGCCGGTGACGCAGGTGATCGTACGCAGTTCGGCCAACGTGCAGTCCGGTGCACAGAGCAAACTCTCCGCGATCCTGCACGGCATCCTGCTGTTGGTACTGGTACTGGCGATTCCTGGTTGGTTGAACCTGATTCCGCTGTCGGTACTCGCCGCCGTACTGATCCTCACCGGGTTCAAACTGGCGAAGCCGGCTTTGTTCATGGACATGTATCGTCGTGGTCCTGAACAGTTCATTCCCTTCGTTGCAACGATTGCCGGTGTGGTGTTCACCGATCTCCTCATCGGTATCGGCATCGGCATGACCATCGCCGTACTCACGCTGCTCTATCGCAACTATCGCAACTCGCACATGGTGCACCTCGAGCGTGAGGACGCGGACAGCAAGGTCATTCGTCTGAGCCTGTGCGAGGAAGTGAGCTTCCTCAACAAGAACGCCATCGTGAACGCACTGGCTTCGATTCCCGACAACTCCACTGTGACGCTCGACGCCAGCCGTTGTTACGTGATCGACAACGACGTGGCGGAGACGCTGCGCGAGTTCCTCAACGAAGCGCACTACCGGCGCATCAAGGTGCAGGTGCTCTGTTCGGAGTCGCCCCTGGTGAAACCGCGGCTCGATACTTCACAGGTATTTGCGGCAAGCTCGCACTGAGGAAAGACGCAAGAAAAAGCCCAGCAATGCTGGGCTTTTTTGTGTCCGTACGCCGTGAAACTCAGTCGTTGCGATAGGGCTGTTCCGCAATTTCGAGTATCTGTCGGAAGGTCTCGACGCCGCCCGTCTCCGGCAGGTTCGGCGGCATCGAGCGGATGTAGGCGTAGAGATCGCGCACCTGCTCATCGCTCAGACTGTTGGCGGGATAGTTGGGCATGTCCGTGACGGGTAGGAGCGGCGCAACATCGGCACGCCCGCGTAAGAAGGCTCTGAATACTTCCTCGTTAACCAGGATCGCGCTGCCTGTGTCGTTGAGATCCTTGCGTCCGTAGCCGCCATAGCCATGGCAACCATAGCAGCCGTAGTCGTAGTAAACCTGCGCGCCGGCCTTGGCATCACCGTTTTGAGCGTAGAGCGTGGGAGCAAGACTCATCGCAAGCAGCGCACCAATCGGATACGTGATGTGTTTCATCGTTCTTCTCCTCAGCGCGGTTGCGTCAGCACATCGATCAGATAAGGCTCGCCGTTCTTCACCACGTCCAGACCACGCCTGAGCGCGGCGGCAAGCTGCGTGGGATCATCGATGGGACCTTCCGCCTTCATGCCGTAGCCCTGGGCCAACTTGGCATAGTCGATGAAGGGATCGCGCAGCGTCGTGCCGATGTGACCGCGATCGGTACCGCGGCCACGCACGCCGGCCATGTACTGAATGAACATGAATTCCTGATGCCAGGCGCGGTTGTTGTGCATCACGGTCAGCATGGGCAGTTCGTGATGCACGGCGGTCCAGATCGAGCCGGGTGCGTAGTTGAAGTCGCCATCCGTCTGAATGTTGATCACGATGCGGCCACGTTCACGTGCAGCCAACGCCGCGCCCGTGCAGGCGCCGAGACCATAGCCCATGCCGCCTGCGCCCTGACCACCGAGATAACTGTAGGGTTTGTTGTGATCCCAGAGCTGCATGTGATGCGAGCTCGAAAAACTGCTCGGTGAAGCGAGGCACCAATCTTCGTCGGCGATCAGTGGCCAGAGTTCGGCATAGATGCGCGCGGTACTGATTGGGCTCAGGTCCCAGCCTTTCTTCTTCTGTTCGATCGCTTCGAGCAGTGCCGCCATGCGCGCTTCGTGATTGGCTTTGGCGTGTGCCGCCCTGCGTTCTTCGATGCGACGACGCTGTTCGGGCGTCATCAGGCGCGAGACTTCCGCAATGATGAGCGGAATGCTCGCCTGGGCATCGATGGTGAGAACCGTGCCTTCCTGCGGTCGTGGAGCGCCGCGTCCGGTGGCTGGCGGGTTGTCGCGCAGCCCGCCGAAACCGATGCCCATGGTGTCGCGCACGGCAGTGAGCGTTGCCACAGTAGGACGCTGCAGCGACAGATGCGGTGAATTCGCTTCGAGGCCGAGCACGTAGTCGTAGTTGATATCCGCGCCGGGACCACACAAGGGATGCCGCTGAGGAAAGCCCATCGGCCCTTGGTGTGCAGTGGTGGAAGCAGAAGCGCCGACGAGTTCTGCGAGCTCCACCGCCGCAGCACAACCTTCGGGAGTGCGGAAGGAGCCGGTCGCGATACGCGGGTTGTTGGCGGCGAGCAGCTTCTGCGCGATGTCGCGCGCGGTGGCAACGTCGATGCCTTCGATCACGGCAGGACGGAAGGGGGGTACCTGCAGCTCACGCGCTTCTTCTTTCTGCAGTTCCATGTCGACGACGACCACCGTCGGTCCCGTAGGCGGCGTGACGGCCTGGCGATAGGCTTCCTGCAGTGCTTCGAGACACTCGGGCAGGGTTTTGGGAAGTGCGTCCCATTTGGTGAAACTGCGGCACATCGCCGCCATGTCGTTGGCCGTATGGGCCTGAATGAAACCATCGTCGCGGCCCACGATGAGGATCATCGGCGTGCCGGAGTAGTAGGCCTGATAGATCGCCATCGCCGCGTGTTGGATGCCGATGGTGCCGTGCAGCATCACCGCCATCGGCTTGCCTTCGGCCTTGCCGTAACCGTTCGCCATGTCCACCGAACTTTCTTCGTGCAGTGCCGTGATGTACTCCGGCATTTTGTTCGGCGGCGAGCCGTAATTGATGATCGATTCCTGCAGCCCTTCGAAGCTGGAACCGTTGTTGGCCGCGACGAATTCGATGCCCATATCCTTGAGCACCTGCACCATCAGGTCGGAGCCGGGGCGGACCACGGTGCGCTCGATCGCAGGCGGTGTCAGAGCGCCGGTGTCGCGTTGCAGTTGTTGGTAGGTCGGTGCGGTGTAGGAAGCGGCGAATGCCGATGGATTCTGCGCCTTGGCGGTGGGTGCGACGGCAAGTGCTGCGGCGCTGCTGGCGGCCCCTTTGAGGAAATGGCGGCGGCCGACTTTCACTTCATGATCGCTCGGTTCTTGCGAGCTTTGCTCTTTGCTCATGATGCCCCCCTGCAAGTGGTGGCAGGCCGACGCCAGGAACTCGAGTCAGGCTGCCTTCGTTGGAATCGTTGTCGCCCTCATCTCGTTGTTCTTATCGAGCGGTCATTTTGTGGAACCAGCGCAAAGATGGAAGTTGCCCTGTTCCGTGTCAAGCAAGTGCCGCGTCATATCGCCGTCGTTTGGATTTGCCGACGGCTGCTCTATACTGCGGCGCCAGTGCGGGAGGGGAACTTCGCGCCACGCTCGAGATCGGCCTGCTCCGATCCCACCCCAAGAACAGCAACATCACACATTCCGAGAGGTATCCCATGAAGCGTCTCACCGGTGCCCTGTGCGCGCTCTTTTGCTCCGGCTCTCTGATGGCCGAACCCGAATACGTGACCATTCCGATGGAAATCGACATCAACAAGCCGGCGGAGGAGGTTTGGGCCAAGGTCGGTGGTTGGTGCGACATCGGTGAATGGGGCAAGCTCGATTGTGAAGTGACCTCCGGTGACGGCGGCATCGGTTCCGTCCGCGTACTCGCTGGTGGTCGTGTCACCGAAATCCTCGTGGCGCAGACCGAACTGTCCTACGGCTACACCCAGCCCGTGGTGGAAGGTCAGTTCTACAACCTGTACCACGGTTTCATGGAAGCGCGTCCGGTAACGGCCACCACTTCCAAAATGCTCTACACCCTGATGCTGGACGTTTCCAACCTGCCGGATCAGGCGGCCAAGGATGCCGACATCAAGCGTCGCCGCGAGATGTTCGAAGGCCTGCTGAAGAACATCAAGGAAATCGCGGAAGCGCCCTGAGTTTCATTTCTTCGTCTTCCCTCTCCCGCTGCGGGAGAGGGAAGTACTCGATCAAAGCCGGTTGTCCTGACAGTAGTGCTCGGAAGGATCGGCGCCTTCCAACCACTTCAAGGTCCAGCTCGCCTTCCACGGCCGCGTGTAGGTGCCGGGATCATCGATCGTGATTTCGTATTCCATGGTGTCGTAATCGACGCGCGTCAGACGCTCGGTGGCGTGCATCAGATCGCTGTGCGGCAAACCGCCGGGCAACCAGAATTTCTCGTTGTAGCCTTCCGATTCGATCACCAGGGTATCGCCGTCCCAGCGTGCGCTGTTGCGGCCGTAGTAGAGGAGGTTGCCGGCATCGAGCTGGAAGTCTTCGCTGTCGAGCGCGCGGCCGTCGGTGTAGATCAGGTGCCAGTCATGGTTGCCGCCACCGGCGATCACGAAGATGCGTTCGAGCGGTTTGTCTTCGAGCAGCTGGATGCCGTAGGGATCGAGAAACTTACGTGGGCCAGCAGGCGGACGACATTCGAGATAGGTCGGATCGTTCTGCAGGAAGTTGCGCTGGCGAACTTCATACAGGCGCAGTGCCCATTCCTGCAGCGGTGCGACGCGCGGCGCATCGGCGATGTTTTCCAGTAATCCATTCGGTGCCATCGCCACGTTGGCGCCGTCTTCCTGCAAGGTGTTCACGGTGGGGATCCAATAGCCCGAGCGGCCGGGCGGAGCACCGAGACGGGGCTTGCCATCGGGCCAGCGCGGCGTTGCCTCGGAGGGACGCTGCGGCAAGGAGCTCAACACCGTTGGATAGCGCTCGGTGTGCATCACGCTGGAGCCATCGGCTTTCAGCACACTGTCGCCCCACACCTGACGACTGCCATCGCGCGCGCGCGGACCTTGCACGCGGACGATCTCACCGATGCTCACCGATTCTTCGTTCCAGCCGTTGAGCTCCAGCAACTTGGGGCTTTCGAGTTCGACGTACCAGGGCAGGTCTTCGCCGTTTTCACTGACGAGCAGGAACAGATGCACGTGCGGATTCGCCCAGTCGACGCGAGTCACGCGACCTTCGATGGCCGTCGGTTGATTGGGATCGAACTTGGTGATGGCGCCATGGTGCGCTTGTACGGATAGGCACAATAGCGCGGCACAGGTGGCGGCGAGAGCGATGAGAGGACGCGATAAGCGCGAATGAAACGACATCGGTGAACTCCTGTGCGGGTTCAAGGAAAGATGGGTTGGCTGCGATCCATGTTCTGGTATTCGGTACCGAGCATGAGGTCATAGGCCATGTTCTGATCCTGACACACGAACTGGAAACTCTCGCCCGGCGTCCAGGTCATGTAGAAGCCGCTCGACCAGGGGCGCGTGTAGGCGCCGGGATCGTCGATGGTGACTTCGTACTTGAGCCGCTCCTGCGAGATGCGGGTGAAGCGCTCGACCAGGTGCAATTGCTCGGTGTGTGGTGAGCCTTCGGCGTCGAACCACATCTTTTCGTTGAAGCCGACGGTGTCGACCACCAGCGTGTCGCCTTCCCAATGGCCGATGGAATGGCCGTGGTAGCTTGGTTTCAGGTTCTCGGGATGGCCGCGGCCATCCATCCAGATTTCGCGGAAATGGCGCGGACCGCCGGTGGGGAAGATGTAGATCTTCTGCATGTCGGGAAATTCCACGAACTGCGTGCCGTAGGCGGTGGCGACTTCGCGCGGGCCGGCCGACGGTTTGCAGCGGGTGTAGGGCTCGAAGCGAGTGCGCGAGCGCGCTTCGAACAAGGCGCGGGCCCAGGGCTGGAACGGCACTTCACTCAGTTTGATCTTGGGAAAGATGTCCTCGCCGCGCTCTTGCATGGCCAGGATCTCTTCGTAGGGTGTGTAGGCGATGATGGAACCGCGCGGGATTTCGTCGAAGAAGGTCAGCATGGGCCGGGTGCCGAAGCCTTCCCAGGAGCCGACGTTGCCTGGCGCCGAGCCCAGTATCACGCGGCCATTGGCGTCGCGCGGTGGCGGTGTTTCCTGAGCCGGTCCCGTGAGCGGTGGCTGGGCTGTGCTCATGGTGGTCAGGCTCAGCCCCAACATGAGCACGAGCGCCCGCAAGGGCGATACTGCCTGCATGAATTTCCCCTCTGATCGTTGGCGCCGTTCTTCTCTATGGTGCGCTGTCGTGCAGCGTGCGGCGGTAACAGGCGGGCAATGCTAACAGGGCAATAGAGGCATGTTGAGGGCCAGCCGGTTCGGTAACCCGCTGCGCGCCTTGAGTTTTGCGGCTGTCCCTTTATGCTGGCGGGCGTTTCGCGAGCGGCGCTGGGGCCGCTTCTCCCTGGTTTCGCGGTGAGTTGGCTTTTCGCTGCGACACCGCCGATGCAAGGATTTCCGCATCGGTGCATGTGAATCTGACTGATCAACCCAAAATGGCCGCGTGTCGGCAGAAGTTTTCGTACATGTCACTGGTCCGACGTCTTTCCGTTGTCTTGCTGTTCTGTCTGACGGGCGCGTTGAGCGCCTGTCGCAGTGTGCCGGATCTCACGAGCGTGGCTTTCGCTCCCGACGATCCAACGCTGTGGCTCGTCTATCGTGAGTGGCATACGAGTCTGTTGATCGATGGCGATCTCTATCGTCGCTACAGCAAGAGCTGGCAGCAGCACCCGTCGCTGCAGGCGGAGTTGGAAAATGCCTTGGTGGTGCGAGTGGGATGGGGTGATGGTGACTACTTCACCGGCAAGAGCAAAAGTGCCGGCACGGCGACTCGTGCACTGCTTGCTTCCAACTATTCCGCCTTGCAGTTCATCGGCTATGAAGTCGATCCTCTTCCCACGATTCCGGCAGAAACGCGCACGCCCTTGCGCGTCAGCGAAGAGGCGATCGCCGAGCTCGTGGCCTATGTCGATGCCTCACTGCTGGAGAAGGAAGGCAAGCTGCAACCGCTGCAGTCCTATGTCGAAAACGCCGGCGTGTTCTTCCAATCGAGCAAGAGCTACGGGCTTTTCAACAACTGCAATACCTGGAGTGGCGAAGCGCTCCGCACTGCAGGGCTCCCGATCAAGAGCGCGCTGAAGCTGACACCACGCAGCATCTTCGAGCAGGCGCAGGCCATCACCGCGCTGCAGAGCGCGCAGCAGGCGACGGCAAGCGCCGAGGTGTCGGGCCTGTGAAGCAATGGTTGTTGCGCAGCCTGCTCATCGGCGTTGGCCTTTATCTCTTGGTCTGCGGCGCGATGTTCGCGTTGCAGCGTCAGTTGCTCTATCACCCGGGCGGTCGTGACGTCGAGCTCGACGTGGGACGTCTGCCTGGTGCGTGGGTGGAACTGCTCGCCACCGCCGACGGTGAGACGCTCAAAAGCTGGTGGGTGCCGCCGCGGAGCGAGAACGCTGCCGTCTATCTCTATCTGCATGGCAATGCCCAAACCTTGGCGCGCCGCGCCGAGCGTCTCGCTTTTCTGGCGCAGGAAGGGGCAGGAGTGCTGGCGCTCAGTTGGCGCGGCTATGGCGGCTCCAGCGGCTCCCCCTCGCAGGATGGACTGAGGCGCGATGCTCGCGCTGCCTATGAATGGCTTGCCGCTCGCGTCGATCCGCAACGCATCCTGATCTTCGGCGAATCGCTGGGGACGGCGCTCGCGGTAGAACTCGCCGCCACCCACCCCAGTGCTGCACTGGTGCTCGATTCACCCTTCACGTCGATCGCGGACGTCGCCCGTCGCGAATACTTCTGGTTGCCCACTGATCTGCTTCTGCTCGATCGCTTCGACAGTCACGCTTTTGCGGATCGAGTCACCGTCCCGGTGCGCATCATGCACTGCCGGGACGACTATCTCGTGCCCTACGAACTCGGCAGGGAATTGCTCGAGGCCTTCGCAAGCACGGACAAGGACCTTCTCACCATCGACGGGCGCTGCCATGTGCCCAACGTCGCTCCACTGGGGCCGGCACTGCGGGAACTGGAGCGCCGCGTCAGTCTGCGCTGATCAAACTCTGGCCGAACCAGTCGGTTCTTTTTCTACACGCGTTTTTAATTCTTCGGTAGTGATTGATACCGAAGATGTGTGATGCGTGGTTGACTCGCCATTTCTTGATCCTCTATAAGTGGCGACTTCGTTAATAACGGGAGTGGAGGTCTACACCGAAGCATTTCTCATCGTGGGGCAGATATCGAAGTTCGTAGTGACATCTACCTGCATGCGCCAATAAGAACTACGTTCGTAAAGACTTGAGAAGCATAAAAAACTAGGGGTTAGCCATGCATATGTCGTCACGTGTCGGCGCCGGAAGGCGCGGGCACCTTTCCATCCTTTCCACCGCCATCGCTGCCGCACTTGCCGCTCCTGCCGCGCCGCTCTTCGCGCAGGATTCGCAGTCACTCGAAGAGATCATGGTGACGGGTTCGCGCGTCCGCATGTCGGACGGTTTTACCAACCCGGTACCACTGACCACGATGACGACCGAGGAGCTGTTCGACTTCGCGCCCGGCAGTAGCGTCGCCGAACAGCTCGATGCACTGCCTCAGTTCTTCGGCAACGTTTCTCTCGAAAATACGCCGACCGGTCTGACGTCCAGCTCCGGCTCCACCTCGCTGGATTTGAGGAACCTGGGTGCCAACCGTACCTTGGTGCTCTTCGACGGCTACCGCATGGTGCCTTCTTCGAAAGAAGGCGCCGTGCACGTCGACTTCTTCCCCACCGCCCTGGTTCGTAGCGTCGACGTCGTGACCGGCGGCGCGTCCGCTGCCTACGGTGCCGACGCCGTCGGTGGTGTGACAAACTTCGTGATCGATCGCCAGTTCGAAGGCTTCAAGATGAATGCCAGCACCGGCATGAACGAATTCGGCGACGGCGAGCGCTGGACGCTGTCGATGGCCGGTGGCCGCCGCTTCGGGGATCGCCTCAACGTGATCGCCTCGTTCGATGCCCGGTACATTGCCGGCTTCACCCGCAACGCCGACGAGGTGTCGAAGCAACAGCGTGTCGGCTGGGTAACGAACCCGGCCTGGAACCCGAATGATCCGCCCGGCACCAATCCGATCCGCATCACGCTGCCCAATGTGGGCACCACGGCCAACTCGGTCTACGGTCTGATCACGGGCACAGGCACGCCGCTGGATTGGCATCGCTTCACGCCCGATGGCTCCTCGCTCGTGCCGTTCGACTTCGGTGACGTTTCTTCGGTGAGCGGCCCCAACAGCACGCAGAGCATGTCGGGCGGCGTCGACGCTGCGATCTTCAACCAGGCCTACGGCGGCGGTGTCAGCGGCACCAAAGGCGAGAGCCGCTCCGGCTTCATCGGCCTGCAGTACGAAGTCAGCGATACTTTCAGCCTGTTCGGCCAATACATGCGTGGCCGCACCATCGCCTCCGACACGCTGCAACGCGGCGGCATCCTGCTTTACGGCAACTGGGCACCGACGGTGTACAAGGACAACGCCTTCCTGCCCGAGAACGTGCGCCAGATCATGGACGACTATGGGCTCGAGTCCTTCCGTCTGCAGAAGAACGGTTCATTGGAAGGCGTGCCCGAGCTCGGCCTCGGTACCACCGACCTCAAACTCTTCGACACCAGCTCCTGGAGTGCCGGCTTCGATTGGGATCTGGGCTTCAAGGATTGGCACGTGCGCGGCGTGTATCAGAAAGGCGTGACGGAGCGCTACTCCAGCTTCGGCAGCCGCTGGCGCATGGACCGTGCGTTCCTCGCCATGGATGCCGTGCGCCATCCCGAGACCGGCGCCATCGTGTGCCGCGTGCAGCTGTTCAACCCCACGCCGGAGCAGCTGGCCGCCTCACCCGCGGTTCAGGGCCGCATCTCGCCGCGCAGCGCGCCCGGCGCCACCAAGCCCGGTGATCCCGGCGCCATTCCGCTGGCCTCGCCGATCGGCCTCGACAATACCGTGCGCGACTGCGTGCCCTACAACATCATGGGCGCCGGCAACATCAGCCAGCAGGCGCTGGACTACATCCACGGCCCCTCGCCGAAGATCGCTGTGGGCGAGGTCAAGCAGGACTTCGCCGAGCTCTTGCTCAACGGCAATCTCGCCGAAGGCTGGGCTGGTCCCATCAACTTCGCGGCCGGTCTGACCTGGCGTGAACAGGACTTCTGGGACGACAACTTCCCCGAGGACGTCAACTCGCTGGGACCGCCGCTCAACGATCCCGCGCTCGGCATCCAGGGCATCCCGTCCGGCTACACCGGTGGCAGCGCCATCCTGCACTACATCTCGGGGATGCCGCGCCTGAGTGGCGACATGTCGGTGTGGGAGTACTTCGGTGAGTTGATCGTGCCCGTATGGGAAGGCAACGTCTTCGGTCATCAGCAGGACCTCAGCCTCGACCTGGCCTATCGTCGTTCGGACTACGAGCGTAGCGGCGCGGTGGACAGCTGGAAGGTGGGCATCGACTTCCAGGTGCTCGACACCGTGCGTCTGCGCTTCACCCAGAGCGCCGACGTGCGTGAGCCGACCTTCTCCGAGCTCTACGATTTCCAGGGCACCAACGGCGCCGTGCGCGACCCGCGCTTCGGCAACACCGAGGTCCAGATCTCGATGGTCAACGGCGGCAACCCCGACCTGAAGCCGGAAGAGGCCGACACCGTGACCGCCGGCATCGTGTGGACACCCACCTGGAGCTTCCTCGACGGCCTGCAGGTTTCGCTCGACTGGTACGACGTCACCATCGATGGCGCGGTCAGCAGCCTCGGCGCGCAGCGCATCGTGGACGAGTGCTTCCGTAACAACGTGCAGAGCCTCTGCGCCCAGATCGAGACCAACGGGCCGAATGGCGAGATCACGCGCCTGTACAACACCTTCCTCAACGTCGCCCAGGCGACGGTGGAGGGCACGGACCTCGAGATCGCCTATCGCTTCGAGCCCAACTTCTTCGCCAACGAGAACGAGTCCTTCTCCATCCGTGGTCTGGCCGGCTACGTGCGCGAACGTACCGACACGCCGCTGGGTGGTCGTGCCACGGACCGTTCCGGTGTCAACGGCAGCCCCGATCTCACTGGCGTGCTCACGGCCACCTACAACGTAGGGCCGTACTCGTTCCAGATGCAGGGCCGCTACACCGACTCGCTGACCATCGACGGCACCTGGGTGGAAGGCATCGACGTCGACAAGAACAAGTTGCCGTCCTACACCTGGTGGAGCGCACGTATCGGCTACTCCGGTGAAACTTCCACCGGTGCGACCTGGCGTGTGGGTCTGAACATCCAGAACGTGTTCGACAAAGACCCGATCATCGTTCCCAACGTCAGCACCCGCTTCGCCATCCAGGGCCTGGCAGGCGACACCTTGGGACGTCGCTACAACATCAACTTCGACTATTCGTTCTGACCTTCCGTCAGTCGGGTAGTCGTCGACACCCTCCGGCCGTTCTTCCCGTTTACGGAAGGACGGACGGGGGGCAACTCCCCCCGTCTTGTTCATCTCCGCTTCCTGGCGGAGTTTTCGACATCTGTAGTTCGGATATTGCAGACACGCGCGCTCAGCGACTCTTGGCGCTGGCGAGTGCTGCTTGGATGGTGCTGCTTGGATGAAAGGGCAGGGGAAGGACCCTACCTGCAACCACGCAGTGCGCGTGGCTGCAGGCGGAACTGAGAGGGACTATCAGGCGTCGTTGGACGACGTAGCGGCAGCAGGTGCCGACGCTTTGGTGGCCTTGGCTCTTACCGCTTTGGCGCGAGCTGGCGCTGCAGCGACCTGAGCCGGAGCCGTTTCCTGACGAAGCGCCGCGACCTTGGCCGCCTTGGCTTTGGCGGGCTTCTTGGCGGCGGCTTTCGCAGCTTTCGCCTTCGGGGCGGTTTTCTTCTGAGCCGGTGCCTTCGCCGCTTTCACTGCCTTCGGAGCGGCCGCTACTTTGGCGCGCTTCGCTTTGGCCGGTGCTTTCTTGGCCTTGGCGGCAGCTTTTTTCGGAGCTTGTTTGACCACTGCCTTCTTGGCGGCTTTGACCTTCGGCGCGGCTTTCACGACGGCCTTCTTCGCTACTTTGGCTTTCTTGGGCGCAGCCTTGGCTTTGGTTTTCGCTGCTACCTTGGTCTTCAGCTTCGGCGTTACCTTGGCTTTCGCTTTGCTCACTGCCTTGGTTTTCGGTGCTGCTTTCGCTTTGGCTTTGGTCTTGGGAGCCGCTTTCGCCTTGGTGGCTGCCTTGGGTGCGGCTTTCACCTTCGGAGTGGCCTTGGCTTTCGGTTGCGCTTTGGTTTTTGCTTTCGCTTTGGCTTTCGCCTTCGGTACTGCTTTCACTTTGCTCTTACTGCCTTTGGTTGACGGAGTAGCTGCCTTCTTCTTGCTCTTCTTGGCATCAGCGGGCTTTTTTCTGGACGCAGCCTTGCTCTTCTTCGGAGCGGCCTTCTTGGTGGCTTTTGCTTTGGGCTTCGTCTTGGCCTTGGCGGGAGCGGCGCTGGTGGTGGCCACCGCGACGCCAGCCTGCTGCATGCTGAGCTTGAGAGTTTCGAGATTCTTGATGGCATCTGCGTAGTTCGGACGCAGACGCAATGCGGTTTCGAGCGATTCTTTCGCGGCGGCGAAGTCGCCCATGATGCGCTGCAGGTTGCCGAGGTTGTTGTGGGCTTCCGGCAGATTCGGGTTGATCTTGAGCGCTTGCTGATAAGAAGCGACGGCTTCATCGAGGCGCTGCAACTGCTTGTAGGCCACACCGAGGTTGCAGTGCGGCGCAGCGTAGTTGGGATCGATGGCGATGGCACGCTTGTAGAACGCGGTAGCTTTCTCGATCTCACCAAGCTGCTGGAACAGCATGCCGAGCGTGTTCTGATACTCGGCCACCTTCGGTTGCATGATGATGGCCTGCTGGATCAGCGGCATGGCCTTCTGGAAATCACCCTGCGAACGATAGATGTCACCGAGGCCATGCAGCGCCGCATGGTTATCCGGGTGAATCGACAAGGCTTTCTGGTAATGCTTGATGGCGCGATCGACCTTGCGTTCGGCAAGCGCCTTCTTCGCGTTGCGAATCTCATGACCAGCAGGATCACGGCTGGCGAGTTCGTCGTTGATCTGCTCGATGCGTTTCTCCACCTGTGGGCTTGGGTGGTATTTCAGCGCTTCCTGATAGATCTGCACCGCGCGCTCGAGCTCGCCCAGGATCTGCATCGCCAAACCCATCTGCGCCAGAATCTCGGCGCGTGTGGCGGCGCCTACTTCCGCCTGTTTTTCCGGCGGTGCGTTCTTGATACCCAACCACAACTGCTTGAGCAGTTCCAAGGCTTTCATGTTGTTGCCGGTGCGGTTGTAGATGAGCGCGAGGCCCATCATGGCGGCACCATTGTTGGGAACGCTTTTGAGGACAGCAGAGTAGAGGGCGTAGGCGCGTTCGAAATCGAAGGCTTTGAGATAGTTGCCGGCTTGGTCTAGCGATTGCTGGATCGATGCGTTCATTGGGGCTTGTTTTCCTTACTCGTTGTATTCCGTGACCATCCGCGCCTTCCTCCTGCAGGGAAGGTCGGAGGTTGTCGTCCCTTCAACTGCAACGGTTGCAACAGTGGGACATTCTGCACCTTCGTCTCAACGCCCGCGCAGACGTCGCAACATCTCCAAGTGCTTGGGATAAATCACTTGATCGAAGTCCAAGGTCTTGACGATTTGCTTGCGTGCCGCGCGTGCCAGCTTGCGGTATGGAACGGGGTCCGATAATACCGAAATTATCGTGGTCGCGAGTATCTCCTTCGAGAAAAACGGTACCAACAAACCGGTCTTGCCCGGCTTGATGAACTCACGTACCGGCGGAGTGTCCGATCCGATCACGATGCACTCGGCAGCCATGGCTTCGAGCATCGACCAGGAGAGTACGAAGGGATAGGTGAGATAGACATGAGCACGCGAAATGCGCAGGGCGCTCAGGTAGTCCTCGTATGAAAGAATGCCGGCGAAGTGCACACGATCCCAAGGCACACGATCACCGAGTTCCTTCTCCAAGGTCTGACGCCACGTGAGTTTGTTCGGTGCCTTCGGCCCGTAATGCAATTTGTCGCCACCGACGATCAACACGCGGGCTTCGGGGCGTGCGCGCAGGACCAGTGGCAAGGTGCGCATGAAGATGTGGAAACCACGATAGGGATCGAGACCGCGGTTGACGTAGGTCAACACCTCATCCCCCTGACGCAACACGGTGCCATCGGCCAGAGTCAATTCCACGTTCTCGGCAGGCGTCACCAGATCGGTCTCGATGCCCTCGTGCAGGACGTCGATGCTGTCGTGATAGATGTCCGGAAAACGGCTGCGTTGCCAACCAGTGGGACTGAGGCGAATGTCGCAGCTTTCCAGTGAGTGCAGCTGAACCGTGTTCATCGCGCGCACGCGGAAGAGATCGTTCAACGAGGTCGGAAATTCAGGGTCGAAACCGACGTCGGCGCCATGGGCGCGATAGTAGAACTCGAAGAGACCGACCACGGTCGCATCCGGAAAGATCTCCTTCAGGAACAAGCCATCGCCCCAACCGGGGTGCACGTAGATCACGGCGGGATCGAAGCCGTTGTACTTTTCCTTCAGCAAACGGCGTACCACTTGTTGACCACGACGCACTGCGGCTTCGAAGTTGCGCACGTAGGGATGGGTTTCCTTGCCGTAGGATTCCGGCGCTTCGTACGTGAAGTGGGTGGCGTCCGGGATGGGGTTGTCCTTGCCGATCCAACTTTCATCGCCCAGCGTGAATACGCGAAAACCGCGCTGCTTGCTGAGGCGTTTTGCGAGCTGGCGGAATTGCCCGGGGAAATTGGGGTGAATGAATAATACGTCCACTGCTCAGTCCCTGATTTTCGTCGCTTTGCGCGCACCGGCTGCCTTGGCGGGTTTCTGCTTGCCTTTCCCAGTCTTGCCAGTCGAAGCACTAGCTTGTTCTTGTTTCCCTTCTGCAAGAGATGAGTTGGAAATGAAGGCCGAGCGCACTCTTGCTGCCACTTGCTGCTGCAGATGCTTGACGATGGCGCCTTCAGCCTTTTCCGGCTGCCACAACTTGTTGGCGTGCGCGCGCAGTTTGCTGATGAGTGCCTTCTGCATGGGCCAGATTTCGTCGACCTGTTGCAAGGCCTCCTCGGCAAAGGGCAATTGCGTGCCGTCCAACACGAGTACCGAGTACGAGGCCGGTGTTTTCGGTGGCGTATGAGTGGGGAAGCGTTTGGCCAAGGTGGAGTCGTGCAAGGTCAGCACCACTTCACTCACCCTGGGCTTGGTGGTTTTGCCATCGAGAATCTGCTCGTATACCAAGGCGCCGGCTTCCAACAGCTCCTGCTTGATGCGTTGCGCCACGGCTCCCGCGCAGGCTTCTTCGGTGCCGCGCAGTACGACGCGCAGCTTGTCGTCGAGTAAGTCGCCGAGGGGCTTAGCAGTGGTCGAGCGGACGCTTTTCAGTGCGGGTAACGCAGTGTCTTTGGTGAGTTTAGGATCGATCAGTACATAGCGATCGAATTGCGCGAAGCTGGGATTCTTCTGCCACGCGCTCAGAGCAGCAAGGTCGGAGATCACGCAGGCTGTGCGGAGGTCCGCGCGTTGATTGCGCAGCTGACGCAGGTCATAGCCGGGATGTAGTGCGACCAGGACGTGACAGTCCTGCACCTGCAGCCAGTTCCTGTCGGCGCTCAGGATCAGAATGCGCGCATGGGGCCAGGTGGCCTCGAGGGCTGCAGCGAACGTCAGCGCTTCATCCAGGGCGGCAGGGCCAACCTCGCTTTCCAGAGAGGCGATGGCAAGCCCAATGGTCAGCGTTTCGCCCGTCAGCTCATGAGTGCCATTGCGCAGATCGCGCCAGTATTCGCGCTTCAGCCACAGGCCGAGTTGCTCCGCCAGACGGTCCTGGTTGTTGACGTGATGCACCAGCATTCCCGGCTCGCGTCCAGTCAGACGGGTGTAGCCATGGTGATGCAGGGCCTGCAGGTCGTTGTGGCAGATCAAGGCGCCGCGCTGTTTGAGACGCAGGCAAAGCTCGACGTCTTCGAAGCCGTAGAAGTAGCGCTCGTCGAAGCCACCGATCTGCATGAAGAGCTGTTTGCGACAGAGCAGCACGGCGCCAGTCACTCCCGGCATGGCCGTTGGCGCGAATACGCTCACCTCGGGATCGCTTTCCGGCGTTACTTCGTAGGGCCAGTAACTGTCGTCCTCCAACAGGAAGCGGATGCCCAGGTGCTGGATCTCCGGGCTCTGGCGGCTCTGCCGCAAGCTGCCGTCGGAGTTGAAGGTGGTCTTCAACAAGCGCACACCCACCGCAGCGACCTTCTTGTCGGCCAGGGTGGCCAGCATCGTGGGCAGGGCATCGTGTTGCCACACGATGTCATTGTTCAGGAACAAAAGGTTCTCAGAGCGGGCCAGCTTGGCCCCGCGGTTACAGGAGGCGGAGAACGAGTCATTGCGATCGAGCGGCACTACGTGGAGCGGCAATTTGCTTTGCCATCGATGCAGAACGCGCAGGCTACTGTCGGTGGAGGCGTGGTCGATCACGATGAACTCGGCCGGCACGCTGTTGTGCTTCTCGAAGCTGGCAAAGAGATGGTCGAGGCAAGGGCCGCCGTTGCGATTGAGGATGATGATCGAGACCTCGGGCTTCTCCACCTTGGCCGCCGCCTTGCCGGGGAGGAAACGCGGCGGTGGCAGGGCGTCCGTAGCGCCTTCCTGGGCGCGCTGCCGTGCGGCTTCCAAGGTCATTCCTGGCACCAGGTGCTGATAGGTCACTGCCTTACTCGTCAGGAGGGCACCGGTATTTCTACTGAGTAGGTTGACCTGATGCGGACGTCCATCCTTGAGGATGGGGGGCAAGGGGATATCGAAGCCGCTGAAGGCAGCTTCCTCGGGAAGCAGCTTCAACTCGCGCAGGATGTCGAAGCGAACCAGGTTTGGACGCACTGTGGCGTGGGGTTCGTTGTCGATCAGCAGCAGCAAATCCTGTAGGGCCAAAGGGTCGGCCATGTCCAGAGCCCAGCCGCGGATGCCTTCGGGACTGATTCTTTCGATTGCACCGAGAAGGTGCTTGGCCTCTTGCTGTGCCCGCTTGCGCAGCACGATTCCCTGACAGCTGAATTCCAGATTGCGCCAGTCGATGGTGGTCAACTGATCGGTGCTGAAACTGAAAATGTGCGAGCAACCGTCGCGCGTGGCCCCGGGTTGGGGATGCAGTGGCAGTTGGAGGAGTACGCGGTCGTCCCGGCGGACCTGGACTTTGGGTAGCGGGTTGGGCACCTGACCGCGAAACCCTACCCATCCATTCAGGGCATCTCCCAGGTGGACCGGGGGGGTGAATTCCCCGAAACAATCGCCCCAATGCCAGGTCAGCGACGCCTTGGGCGTAGTGGGCTGTGTCGCCCAGTCCAGCACATCCACCTGCAGCTGATGTTTCCAGCCGTCATAAACCTCTGCCGGTAACGGGAGCTGAAAGCCACAGTCGGCCACTGGCGGTGTGGCTTCGGCAAAGATCTCGGGCGGGATGGGGTGCCCAGTGAGAGCCGTAACGGGAGGCTGGCCGTCGATGCGTAGCCGCAGCTCCAACACGGGGCGGAGGCGGTCGTAGGCCCAACCCACGACCATGCCATGTATCACTTGAACGGGGGAAAGCGCTTTATCGAGGGGGCGGGGGGGCTTGGCCATGAAGTCGAAGCTAGAGGGTCAGTAATGAGCCCAGCGACGAGGGCTCCCATCCTTTGGGATATAAGCGTATCCGAATTTTCAGGCAGTAGAAAAAACAAGGGCCCGTTAAACGAGCCCTTGTGTACTGCTTAGTCAGATGGATCAGACGTGGAAGCTGAAGAGATCTGCAGTGATGTCGTCTGCAGATACACCTACCAGCGTGATGCTCGAGCCATCGGTGAAGGTTGCAGTGAGGTTGCCACCAGAGGTGTCCACACTGACCAGCATTGCCTTGAGATCTTCGATGCTGGAAACACCTTCGATGTCGATGAGGATCGAGTCGCCAGCGCTGAAGTCGGTGATGGTAGTGTGAGTACCAGCGCCGCCAACGAAGCCGAACACGTCGTCGCCTTCGCCACCGGTGATGGTGTCGTTACCGCCGCCGCCAACGATGGTGTCGTTACCGCCGCCGCCGATGATGACCTGATCACGCAGGTCGCCAGCAATTGCGGTATCGGTGTCGTCACCAACACGTACGGTGCCGGCGCCAACCACGATTACCTTCTCGATGCCTTCGACGATGACGTCGCCTTCAGCCCTGTTGACGTTCAGAGCTACGACTTCGTCGCTGTCGCCGCTACCGGTGATGGTGGTGTCACCTTCACCGATGATGCGGATGATCTTGACTACCGCGCCTTCGCCGGAAACGTGGTCGATGGCCTGGTTCAGAGACTCGTTGAGCTCGGCTGCACCGGGAGCGGTGTTGCCGACGACAGAGTCAACTACAGAACGGAAATAGTCATCACTGGATCCTTGTTCCCCGTCGGGGCCTTCGATAGTGATGACGGTTTGGGGGTCGCTAACTTCGATGGTGGCTTCGAAACCACCTGAAGATACTTCAATGGGGTCGCCGCTTTCATTGGGGATGATGACGGACTGTACTTCGTTGTCAGCACCGATACCTGTCACGACAGTGCCACCACCGGCGTCCTCGATATCTACCTCTCCGTCCTGAGTGTCGTTGAGGAAGCCATCAAGAACATCCTTGGTGGAATCGGGCAGATCATCGTAACCGTCGACGGCGCCGATGAGGGTTTCTGAGGCCATGGTCTAGTTCCTTAAGTCCAAAAATGAAGCCTGCATTGCCTGCGTTGAGAGAAATGCAGGCGCGATCCTAGAGGCGTGTGGGGGGGTGTGTCAAATCCAAATTGGGAAAAAAAGTGATCCCGGCGTCACAAATGCCAATTTCGCTCCAATTCGGTAAATCCGATGTAAATCCTTGGTGCATCATGCACTTATAGTGGGCGTTAGGTATTAATGCCCCTTTAATTATTGTCAATTATTGTCGGTCACCCGGAGGTGCGGCGTCGGGCTCCTATTCAATAAAGAAGTCGCACTGGCACCTACGTTTAGCAACCATGCTGCAACTCCGTGGACGCATAGTGGGCAGCTAACTTGGCATGAATCTTCCAAGCCAGGATTGCTCATCAAAAGCTTAGAGGACCACCGGTTTTTAGAGGACCACCGGTTTAAAGCTTAGAAGTTTAACTCGATACTCCCGTATGCTAAAAAGCGCTGCCCATAATCTCGTGGTCTAATTCCTGCAGCAAGCCGTTTTCGCTTGTAAATTTGGGCACCCGGCTCGCCGGAACGCGAAACAATTGGAGTTCTAATCACAATGAAGTGTCTCTGCGTGGCTGGTCTCGGCCCTTATCCGCAGCAGCTTTACTCTGTTCTTCTTAGCGTTGGAATGAAGTCGGCTCTCCCGGCTGCAAGTCACCCACCAATCGACATCACTTCGTGGCACGAACAAGTTGCCGAGTTGCTTAACTCCCTGCCGGAAAATAAATGCTCGCAGCCCCCTGTCTTGGGGAGGATGTGGGAGCGTTTAGCGAGTGAAATTTTTCTCGCTAATGCACAGGTCCCTCTTTGGGGATGGTATGCCGACCGAAACCTACGCTTGCTTGAGTTTTGGGCGGCGTTCGATCCCCGGGTCAATTTCGTACTATTGCTCCCTCGCCTCGACGAGTTTGTGGCCATGCATTTGGAGCCCATCTACGCAGGCGAAACACAGCTTGAGTCTATTGTTGAATCGTGGGTTAAGGACTCTGAGCGTCTGGTGGCTTTTGGGGTTTCACATGCTGAACGCTGCCTAATTCTAGATGGAGGCGCAGCCATGCGAACTCCTGCTGACGTTATAGTGCGGATTGGTGATAAATGGGGCCTGCGCGATGAGTTACTCGGCCCTGTTGACAAGGAATCGGTGCCGGAGTTGTCCATGCTTCCGATTGCGCAATTGGTTGCACAAAGTCTAGTGCAAGGATTTGCAGCTGCGCTGAAGACCCAGAGCGAAGTTTTGTCAAAATTTGATTGGCCGGTGAGGCGCGATCCTAAGACTAAGAAAGTGATCGAGGCGCGAGCGTTATTAGCTAGTTTTCACGCTCTTGCTGATCGTTCTTCAGAGCTTGGGGAGATTAGGGGATTGCAGGAAAGGTGTCAGCGATTGCAGGAAGAGGCGCTTCGAAGCACGCGAGAGCGAGAGCAAGAGCGGCTGCGTTTGGAGGCGGAGTTCCATCAGGCACTGTCCTCTCGTGATGAAGAACTTAGAGCACTTCGCAGTCAGCTATTAGCCGCGCAGGAATATGCGTGCAAGAAGGAGCAAGAGATAAATGCTCTAGATCGGAGTATGCGAGAGCTCGTTCAGCATCATGCGAGGAATGAGCAGGCGTTGGAGCAGCGCTTGCGTGAAGCATATCAGGAGAATTCAGTCCTGCTCTCACGGCTGAGTAAGGTGGTCGACCAAAACGAAGTTTTGCAAATTCGAGTGAATCAGTGGGCTGACACTTACAATGCCAAGCTCCAAGAGCTTCGGGCAAGTGAGGGTAAAATCATCGAATCCGCTAAGAGAGCGAGAGATTTGGCGGATGAGCTAGGCTTAGCTAGAGATACACAGAAAAAGTATCTGGAACATATCAAACAGCTAGAGGCAGTTTCTGCGCGTATTTCAGAGAAAAATAGCCAACTAACGTCCCATATTGTGATATTACAGGACGAACTAGAGACAGCTCTTATTCGCACCTGTGCTCTCCAGGATAAGTACTCTAGAATCGAGCGGCGCTTTAGCGAGCTGAAACGGGCTCATCCTCAATTCTTGATCTGTGATGAGCTTGAAGTTCGAGCCTTAAACGCCGAGCGCCTGGATTTTGTCCTAAAAGGGGTTTCCCTTTTGGGGAGAGATTTTGATGAGCTTCGCTTTGCTCTGGTGCTTGAACACGGGATGGCGGGGCTGATCTTCCCTCGGATAGAGGCGAACTCGCGTAGTTTTTTTGACAATTGGGAGTTGATGTCTCGCGGCGCCTCTTCAGTTACCTTGTTGCCAATAGGCAAGCCTGAGCAAGTGCAGGAACGAGCAGCGGCTCTTCTTAATCTGGGAACGTCTGACTGGTTGCGCCTAAAGGCTCTAACATCATTCATTTGTGAGGTTATAGAGCGTCGAAACGCTAATAATTATTCGCTTCCAAAAGGCTTAAACGCAGCCATGTGGAAAGATGGCCTCGTGGCTCTGTTGGGCGATCTAGAACAATTTCCTCCCGTTGTTCGATATGACCGAATCAAGCTTAAGCGAAACCAGGTTAATTTCGATTACGAGCATTTGTGGTTCGTTCTTGAGAACTTCAGTTATGGAGAAAATCGCTGGCCCCAGTTCGAAATCCGAATCTCCTGCGCGGAGATACATAGACATCCTTTTGGAGCATACCCCAAATTGGAATTTCCCAAATTAGACGTGCCGGTTCTTGGTTCGTGGTTCGTTGAATCGACCGATGACTTTGGTGAGAAGCTCGAATTGCGGTATGCATTGCCTGATTCCATGGATATGCAGGTTTGGCATAGTCTAAGTTCGGCCGATCAGTCTCTATTACGTCAAGTTATCAGAGGTTTGCCAACATGGCTTGAAGCTGTGGTGCTTGAAGGCGGGCTTTCCAATAGGGCAGCGTTGAAGTGGCAAGAAATGGTTAAGGAGATACAGCGGATCACTAATGTGAATGTTGCTACAAAGAGAAACAACGTTGCAGGGCTGAAACGCCTGGGGTCTAGATCGTCTGGAAATTTAAGCGCGCGCGCATCAAGGACATTGCCAGGAAAGACAAATGATAAGTAAACCTAGCTGATTCGAACTCCGATTTCAGTGCGCTCAGATGATCACAATAAATACTGTTAGGACGGCAGCCTCAATGAAAATCGCGGTAATAACCCCTCTACCCCCTGAAACAACTGGCGTAGCTGAGTTTTCAGAGCGCATATATGGTAGCAATAAGGAATTTGATGTTTTTTGGAGCACGGGTGGTAAGGCATTCGACATCGGGGGGTTTTTCTCTAAGGCTTTAGAATGCAAGTACGATGCGATTATTTTTACTCTCGCTAACTCATCCCACAACTTCCCAACAGTCGACTTGTTGCGCAGATTTGCTGGATTCCCTGGAGTCCATCGAAAGATCTTTATACATATTCACGATCCCGTGTTGATGAATCTCGCGCGGCATGTATGTGAAAAAGAAGGGAAGAATGTCCTCAGACTTTACGAAAAAGACCGGGGGCTTAAGGAAGGTAGTATCGGAGATATATATCAGGCCTTTGAAAACTTTGGATTTACGGGGCTATCGTATCTGTTAGCTAACATAAACGTGAACACCGTGATTGTGCACAGCAATGCGGCTTTAGAGTTGGTTAAATATGATTTGGGAGAAAGAGTCAATAAAATTCCGCACTTTCTGAAGTTATTCCACCCTTGCTTTGATCCAATGACCAATATTCCCATGAAGAAGCGGGAGTATGATCTCGGTATTTTTGGAGTGGCAGATGATGGCGGAAAGATGACCTCCAAGGCAGTTGAGGTGATTCTGAAAGCCTACGATCGAGGTCTAATAAAAAAGGCAGTGCTGTGCGGATACAACGCTAGGAGCTACGCTGTTGAAAAGGATCTCACTAGATTTCCATTCTTCGAGTTCATAGAAAATCCTAGTCATAGTGACATGTTTAAGGTTATGTCCAATACCAGAGTTGCCATACAGCCGCGGCTTTTGAATACAGGAGAAAGTTCCGGTGTGGTGCCTATGTTGGTTGGAGCTCATGTTCATTCCATCGTTTCTAAAGTTGGGGCGTTTAAAGAGTATCCGGACTCGCTTGTTAAAAAAGTCGAAAACAGAGCTTTTGTTTCGAAATCGATCGAAATACTACCTTCTCTGCTAAATGAAACTGTAGCAGGGAAGTCATTCGAGGATTATTGGCGGTCTCATTCTTCCCAGAAGTTTATTGAGGGCCTTTTATCTCACGTTCAAAAAGTATCGAGTCGGCAGGATTTTCTGTTGGCTGGGTAAAAGGAAAGCGTTTTTGTTATACGCTCAGCAAGTAACAAGGCCTAGAAAGAGGAGAAGGTATGAGTTTGTCAGATGCAAGAGTGCTCGGCTATTTCGGCTATAACAACGCGGGGGATGATGCGTTCGCGGATTTTTGGCATCGAGTGATGGGGGTTTCGCGAGAGCACATTCGGATGACGCTGAAGCATGAGGAGTATGTCAACACCGTTTGCTTGGGTGGTGGAGCTGTCCTGAATGATTTTTTTATAGGAAAACTTCCGAAAAGCTTTGAGACGTTGCACCTGGTTGGTGTGTCATTTCCCTATGGCGATCAGGACATAAAGCTTCTGGACCATGTCAAAGATAAGTTGGGGCGTGTCATTATAAGAAGCAAACATGACGTTAGTAGGGCGCGTGAACTTGGATTTGATGCCGAATTTGTTCCTGATCTGATTTTTGGTCATGAGTTCAAGGAGCAAAAGATTGGTTCGTTGGAAGATCTTTACGCATGCGCTTCCCTTCCCTTGGCGTCTGCAACAATTAAAAAGAAAAATCTAATAGTCCTGCTTTCGGGCGACTATTGGTTCTCTGAAACTTGGAAGTTCAATGAGACTGAGGTCTTCAAGAATAGATTCGCACGAGCTCTCGATGACTTGGCGCCGTACTACAACATAATCATGTTGCCTCTCTCAGTATGGTATGGAGCGCGAGACTATCTGATTGCGGGCGACGTCAGTATGAGAATGGAGAAAAAGACGTCCTGCTTAATAGTTGAAAAGTATCTTGGTCCGGACATGTTGTATTCGATAATTCGCCAGTTTGGTGATTTAGTAGTCTCGATGAAGTATCACGGTCTGGTTTTTTCCATCGCCGCTGGGGTGCCTTTTATAAATGTAGGAAGTACTCGGAAGAATATCCATCTTTGTGCCGACGAGGGGTTGGAGCGGTTGTCAGTGCCTTTTAATGATTTCAATATCGATAGGTTCTGGGCGGCGGTTAAAACGGCTGAGGCTGCTGAGACCTTGGACGCCATAACAGATGTTGCCGAGAACAACAGAAAACTTGTGTCCTCATTTGTGAGAACGTTCGTTTAAGGGTTGTGACTCATCGTTTGCGCAACTGGGGGCGCTACCGGGTGGCTGGCGTTGCACAAAGTGAATTGTGATTCGGCGGGTATTGCCCGCAACATACTTCTTAGGCTCGTGGTGGATTGAGAATGAATGATTGATTGTCAAGGAGTGGCGCGACTCAGGATTCTTTTGCTTTCGAATGTGGCGCCTGGACTGCGCTTAGCTTGTGGTTGGTGGGCTGGTGGTGCGAATAGTGATCTTTTGTAACAGCTTGTTTCGGATATAAGAGCGGAGTGGGAATGGTAGATAAGGGGGCTCTGAGGTTGCTTTTTTACGGCGGCTGTCATGCGGCTGTATTGAGGCGCATTTTTCTTGAGTTCGCTGAAGTAAATCTGCAGTCTGACGTCATAATAAATTTTCAGCTAATCCCATCTGGAAAGCCATTCCCTATTTGGAACTTGCATAATTATGATGTGGTCATTTTTAGTCCCATTCTCAACAAGGAAAAATATAATACGATCCATTTGTTGGAGGAGTGTAAGAGGCTAAGGATAAAGACAGTTGTATACCCTTGGTTGCAGTGGAATGGCTATTTCCCATTCGCTAAGAAGGGTAGGTTTTGTGCTGCCGAAGCTTGGTATTACGGAGCCATTCCTGGATTGGATGGTGTGCGAAATCAAGAAGAATTTCGGGTGCTCCTTGATGATGCGTTTTCGGATACGGAAGCAATAGAGACGCATCTATCCACTACTAGCGCTAGGTTAAAAAGTGGAGAGGTAGAAGGAAAGTGCGACGTTAAGATTCATGAATTCGTTATGGATTCGTATCAATCGTCGCGTCTTTTTTTAACTCCTGATCACCCTTCAAAGCTGCTCTACAATTTTGTTGTTCACGCTATCTCCGAGCTAACCTCAATCCCCATTAGCCCTAGCTTCTATTGGAGTCAGGAAGAGCCTCAGTATGGCGTTCGACTGCCTATTGATCCGAGAGTATCCGATGTTTTGGGGTTGCACTTCTTTGATGCAGATTACCAAAATTTTAATAGTCCCCTAGGAGAACGATACGTCCACTATCGTGAATATAATCGAATTCTCTTTGGTGAAGTCAGGGGGCTTAATATATTGCGATCATGCGCCGGTACTTACGTAAAAAGTGGGCCAGTGTTGGCGTCCCATTTATCTGATGATGAGAAATTGTTTATTCCAGCAGGCTCAATTATCCAATTGGAAATACTTGGCAGTGAAGAGAACCATCACGCGTGCGTAATTAATTGGGCTGGTAATAAGTATCGAGAGTTTCTGCCGTCTTCGTTGTTTCAAAAATGCTACCTTTTCGCTCCGCATTGGGAACGTCTCTAGGTCTGCTAGATGGAGAGAGGGTGAGGACGTATCAAAGGTATGCGCGTGGTCGCCCTTAGGCTGTCGTTTCGGGCATTGCTTCGTGATCAGAATCAGCGATGTAAACTTCCAACAGGCATGCATTGCCCCTAATGCATAGCTGTTCTAGGGATGCCGGGATTAAAACCGTGTCTCCCTGCGAGAATTGGTAACAATCGCCCCGATAGAGCAGTTCGTAGTTGCCTTCAGTACATATATATATTCGAAAGGAAGATGGATCGCTTTGGATGTGCAGCTCACCATTCAGTGGAAGAATGTTGGTTGCGAATACAAGGCAGCGAACTATCCGGTTGCATCGATTGGGGAGCGCGTCATATTTTATGTGGGCATTTACCATGCCGTAGTTGATTGCCTTAAGCGCTAGATCTATGTGTAGCTCTCTTGAGTTGCCCTCGGCGTCCTTACGGTCCCAGTCATACACACGGTAGGTGATGTCGGAAGTCTGCTGGATTTCTGCAATCAGAGTGCCTGCGCCAATCGCATGGACAGTGCCAGGTGCCAGGAAGAAGACATCGCCCTTCTTCGTGGGCACCTGATTCAGCAGTTCCCCAAGCGTCTTGTTCTGCAGGTGAGCCATGTACTCCTCGGGGCTGGAGTTTTTCTTGAAGCCCACGATGATCCTGGTTCCCTCTTCGGCATCCATCACGTACCACATCTCGGTTTTGCCCATGCAGTTGTGGCGCTTCTGCGCCAGCTCGTCATCCGGGTGTACCTGAATGGAAAGGTCCTCCCTCGCGTCAATGAACTTGATCAGCAAGGGGAACTCCGTGCCGAAGCGGTCGTACACGTGGTCACCCAAGATCTCGCGCGGATAGCGCTTGATCAGTTCGTCCAGCGCCCAGCCCTTCAGGGGGCCATTCTTCACGATACTGACATTGCCCGGCACGGCCGAAAGCTCCCAGCTCTCTCCGGCATGAGTGATGCCGTCGGGGATGGGTTTGCCCAGAACTGTCTGAAGCTTGGTTCCGCCCCAGATACGGTCTTTGATGATGGGTTCGAAAACGAGAGGATAGAACTGCATGTGGTGTCCCTGTCGTAATACTTGAATCCTTAATGACGATGGGTGGCTCAGTGAGGCTTGCTGTAATCCTCCAGCCGCACTACGTCATCCTCCTCAAGATATGCTCCCGATTGCACTTCGATCAGCTGCAAAGGAACCCTTCCCGGGTTTTCCAGTCGGTGTGAGCATCCCAGTGGGATATAGGTGCTTTGGTTTTCTCCCACTAGTTTTTCCTCTCCATCGAGGGTCACCTTGGCAGTGCCGCTCACGACGATCCAGTGCTCGGAGCGGTGATGGTGCAGTTGCAGCGACAGTTTCTCCCCGGGCTTGATTGTGACGAGCCTGACCTTGAAGCGTTCACCTTCTTCCAGGTTTTCGTACCATCCCCAGGGCTGGTGCACCTTGGTGTGATGAATGTGTTCACGCCGGTTGGCACTCGTGCAGTATTCAATTGCCTTCTTGACAGCCTGGGCTTTGCTCTTGTGCATGACGAGCACGGCATCTGCCGTTTCCACAACGATTACATCTTCCAAGCCAACTACGGAGACGAAACGGTTTTCCGCCCTGACGAAGCTGCCGCGGGTATCACTGGTGAATACGTCGCCTATCGTTGCATTGCCTTGATCGTCCTTTGCTGCGATCTGCCACAGGGCGTCCCATGAACCAACATCATTCCAGCCGATATCGGCTGGGACGACAGCCGCCTCCGTGGTCTTCTGCATAACCGCGTAGTCGATTGAATCGGATGGACAGGCTTCGAAGCTTTGGCTGCAAGGGCGAATGAAGTCGAGATCCTCCGCTCGTTTCGTCCAGGATCGCGAAACTGCATCGAATATGGCCGGGTGATGCTGACGCAACTCTTCCAGATAACGCGCAGGCTTGAACAGGAACATGCCGCTGTTCCAGGTATATTCTCCTGAAGCGACATAGTCTCGAGCGGTGGAAAGGTCAGGTTTTTCTACAAAATTTTCGACCGTGAATGCCGAGGGAACATTGTCCAGAGCGGCTCCGGCTTTAATGTAACCATATCCTGTTTCAGGATGCGTAGGTTTGATGCCGAAGGTTACAAGCTTTCCTTGAACCGCAGCACTTGCACCAATACTTACCGTTCTTGCAAACGCGGCCTGATCACGAATCACATGGTCCGCCGGTAATACGAGCATAAGCGGATCTTCGTCGTCGGTATTCGCGTTCACCAAATGCAAGGCTGCCAGTGCAATGGCTGGAGCGGTATTGCGACCAGTAGGTTCGAGATAAATGGCCGTAGGCTCTATGCCGATCGCCAAGCATTGTTCTCGGATTAGAAAACGATGTTCCTGGTTGCATATGAGCAGGGGAGGCTTCACATGGATCTCGTTGCACTGCAGGTTGGCCGAACGCTGTAGGGTTTCCTGCAACATGGTAAGCGAGCTGGTGAGTGGTAGCAGTTGCTTGGGATACGAAGCCCGAGACAAGGGCCAAAGGCGGGTGCCACTGCCACCAGAAAGAATCACGGGGTAGAGCGAAGGCATGTAATGTCCTCGTTGGAATACGAATAGCGGCGGATTTTAGCTTTGTTTGTAAGAGCGTAAAGGGCGCGTCATCTTGCTATGTTTCCGGAGCAAGCAAGTTGCGACCGTGCATATAGGCCATGAGCGTGGCGATACATTCTTCGATACTCATCTTGGAGGTATCCAGGCGAATCTCTGGCTCTAGCGGAGGTTCGTAAGGTGAATCGATACCTGTGAAATGACGTATCTCACCGGCCCGTGCTTTCCTATAGAGCCCCTTGGGATCACGGTGCTCGCAGACTTCGAGAGGCGTTTCCATATAAACCTCAACAAATTCCCCTGAAGAAAAGAGGTTACGAACCATTTGACGGTCGCTGGCGAAGGGAGAAATGAAAGCGCTCATGACGATTAGTCCGGCATCAGTAAAGAGCTTGCTGACCTCTCCGATGCGCCGAATGTTCTCCACTCGGTCAGCATCCGAGAATCCAAGGTCCTTATTGAGGCCAAGACGAACATTGTCGCCATCGAGGAGGAAGGTGTGGTAGCCGCGCTCAAAGAGGGCTACGTCGAGAGCATTGGCGATGGTCGATTTTCCGGAACCACTGAGGCCTGTGAACCAGAGCAGACAGGGGCGCTGCTGCTTGATGCGGGCACGCTGACGGCGCGAGATTTTGTGCTCGTGCCATACGACGTCCTGGTTCAATGGGAAATCCTTATCCAAGTTTACTAGTGCAGTACTGCACGGAAGTTCTATGAAACGGAGGGCGAATATTAGCCGTGTTCCCTTCAAGATTAAAAACAAAACATGTGTTATGCCCCAATCAGGGTGTTGTCTTGCTCTGGAGTGAGGCATTCGCGGAAGAGGCTGCCCCATTGGAAACCGCTTGGGCGGTTATCTCACGTATGTGATGTGTCCAGTAATTCTCCCTAGCTATATGTATTGCGCCAATTGCTCAGGGACGTTGGTCTCGTAACCCCTACGGATCAGAGTTCAAGGTTCACGTCCAGCAGAGGTTTTACATGGAGTCTGCCTGCCGGAGCTTCTGACTCTAAAAGTGGAAGGCAAGAATCTTGCCAAAAAAAAGGGGCGCCAGAGGCGCCCCTTGATTCCCGTGACGTTGGGTAGAGTGCGAATTAACGCAGCAGCGACAGGACGGTCTGCGGAACCTGGTTGGCCTGGGCCAGAACGGAGGTGCCGGCCTGCTGCAGGATCTGCGCGCGGGTCATGTTGCTGACTTCCACTGCGTAGTCGGCATCTTCGATGCGCGAACGAGCAGCGGAGAGGTTGGTGGTCGTGGTGGCCAGGTTATCGATGGCCGCTTCGAAACGGTTCTGCGCTGCACCGAGCTGCGAACGCAGGCTGTCTACAGTGTTCAGGGCGTTATCCAGGATCGACAGCGGGTTGACGGTAGCCGCACCCGTGAACTCTGCAGTGGGGGTGGCGCCACTCAGAGCAAAGTCAGTAGCGGTGTTGTCGAAGTCAGTGGCGGTAGCGCCACCGTTGGCCAGTGCACCGGCACCAACGGCAAAGTTTTTGCCCTGGATTGTCACGTAGGCGGTCACGGCACCGTTGGCTGCCGCTCCAACTTTCACGAACTGGTTGGCAAGCGTTACTGCTGCGGTCACACCGTTGTCGGAGTCGGTGAAGTCTACGTCTGCTACGTTCAGGGCAACGGCGCCGGTAGCGTCGTTCACGGAAGCGGCGTAGTAGTCGTTGCCAGATTTGACAACGTAGTAAGCAGTTGCTGCACCAGTGGAATCCTGCACGTTATGGAGCGTCAGGGTGTTTGCATCTACGCCCAAGGAGCTGGCCACAGCGGAGAGATTCACGTCAACCGGCGTATCGTCGACGTTGACCATCGTAATGGCTTCACTGACGTTCAGTGCGTTTTTGGAAACAGAGAAACCTGCGAGGCCCAGGGTAGAAGAGGTGATCTCTTTCAGATTGAGTGAGATTTTTTCACCGTCGTTGGCACCCACCTGAATGTCGAGGTTCTGGTTGCTGGCGAGCACTCTCACGCCGTTGAAGCTGGTCTCGCGCGAGATACGGTCGATTTCTTCGAGACGAAGAGAAATTTCTTCTTGAATCGACTTGAGGTCGTCGCCTGAGTTCGTGCCGTTCTGAGCTTGAACGGTCAGTTCGCGGATGCGCTGCAGGTTGTCGTTGACTTTGTTCAGTGCGCCTTCGGCAGTCTGGGCCACCGAGATGCCGTCGTTGGCGTTGCGCTGAGCCTGCGTCAAGCCCTTGATCTGCGCAGTCATGCGGTTGGCGATCGCCTGGCCAGCAGCGTCATCTTTGGCGCTGTTGATGCGCAGGCCGGAGGACAGGCGCTGCATCGAAGTCTGCAGAGAGTTCTGCGACTTCACCAGGTTCTGCTGACTGATCAAAGCAGTAATGTTCGTATTGATGACTGACATGGTCGTTAGTCCCTTCTAGATGGTTGAGGTAACAGTTCGGCTTGCGCGATGCAGTGAACCGTCACCCTGGCTATCGGCGCTTCTTGGACGGGCTTTAGCAAGGAATTACTAAAACGAAGGTAGGGCTAAAGGGAGTAGACTCTGGGCCGATGACTGTAGCGTGAGTGCTGAAGGTCGCTAAGACTCTGATGCAGCTACTAAAAATCGGTATGCGAAGCAAGCGCTGCATTCGCGGAAAAGGAGCACAAAATGGCCACTATTTCTTCGTTGGGTATCGGCTCTGGTCTCGACCTCAGCGGGCTGCTCGATCAGCTTGCGGCAGCAGAGCGCCAGAAATTGGTGCCTCTCGAACAACAGAAGCTGAGTTATCAGTCCAAAATTTCTGCCTTCGGTAAACTGCAAGCAGCGCTTTCGCAGTTTCAGGTGGCTGCGCTCAAGCTCGATGATCCGGCGCTGTTCAACGGTGTGAAGAGCAGTGTCAGTGGCAACGGCGTAGCAGCTGCTGCGCGTGCCGACGCCAAGCCTGCGACGCACCACATTTCCGTCACGCAGCTCGCGCGCGCCTACAGCATTGCCACTTTCGGTGTAGCGGACAAAGGTGCCGAGCTCGGCGCCGGCACCGTCACCATCGAGCTGCAGAACGGCGAAAGTCTGGATGTCACCCTGGAAGAAGGTGCCAGCTCCCTCGAGGATCTGCGCGATGCGATCAATGCCAAGAATGCCGGTGTCACGGCCAGCATCATCAATGACGGCAGTGGTACTCCTTATCGTCTCGTCCTCGCCTCGACTGCAACCGGCACCGAAGCCGCCATCTCCAGCGTCGACTTCGGTACCGTAGGGTTGTCGTTGGATGCGGGTACCGAACTTGCCGCGCTCAATGCCGAACTCACCATCAACAATATTGCCATCAGCAGTCAGACCAATCGGGTGGAAGGTGCCATCGAGGGCGTTACTCTCGATCTGTCTGCCGTTGGTGAGGCAACGCTGAAGGTAGAAGCCGATATCGACTCGGTGCGTGATGCCATCAAAGGTTTCGTCAGCGCTTACAACACTCTGCGCAACAGCATCAGCAGCTTGACCAGATTCGATTCCGCTTCCGGAGTCAGAGGTGAACTGCTTGGTGATGCCGCCACGCGCAGCGTGCAGAACAACCTGCGCATGACGCTCGCTGCCGGTGTGGCCGAAGGTGAGTTCCATCTATTGAGCGAGATTGGAATCACCTTGCAGGTCGATGGAACGCTCAAGCTGGATGAGGACAAACTGAATCAGTTGTTGAGCACCAAGCGCGACGCCCTGGCCGAGTTCTTTGCCGGCGGTGAGTCCGATGCCGGACTCGCCGATAGCGTCGATGACCTGATCACCCAACTGCTTGGTGAGAAAGGTGCCATTGCCATCACTACCAAGGGTCTCGAAAGCAGCATTGAACGCGTGGAAGAGCGCAAGAGCCGCATGCTGCAAAGCATCGAGACGCTGATCGAAAGATATCGTGCCCAGTTCGCACAGCTGGACTCTCTCGTGGCAAGCATGAATTCACAGAGCAGCTACCTGGCGCAGCAGTTCGAAATCATGAATGCGCAGTTGAGTGCGTCGCGTAAGTAAGCAGTTGAGTCTCCCGAGTGCGTGGCGGGGGTGAGGGGAGAGAACCGGCTCTACCGGACGACTACTGAGATGAGGAAAGACCAATGAGTTTCTTACCCACGGGGGGCTATGGGCGCGGCGCGCAGGCCTATGCAAAGGTCGGCGTGGAAAGTCGTGTACTCGCGGCCAGTCCGCATGAGCTGATCGTTCTCCTGTTCGACGGCCTGCAGCAGTCGCTGCGCGCAGCACGTTTGCACATGGTGGAAGGCAATGCCGCCGAAAAGGGCAAGGCCATCTCTCGCGCCCTCGACATCATCAACCAGGGATTGGTGGCCGCGCTCGATCGCGAGCGGGGGGGGCAAGTGGCAGAAAACCTGGGCGCCATTTATGATTACGCGGCTCGTCAATTGCTGCTGGCGAACCTGCAAAACGATGTCCAACGATTGGATCAGGCAGCAAGCTTACTGGAGGATATAGGTGCTGCTTGGCGGGAGCTGGGCAACGCCCACATGGAGGAATAGCATGATGGCCATCAAGCAATGCGCTTCGCCTGAAGAGGTGAGCCCGGAGCAGCTGTTGGGCCGGTACGAGAATCTCTTGACCTTGGCCACACACATCAATGTGCTCGCTCGGCGCGGTAAATGGGTGGAACTCATCGAAAGGGAATCGCAGTACGTCATCGAATCAGAAAGATTGTCGCGTCTGGAGCTGCCCGAACTCGCGCCCGAACACTACGAACGCAAAGCCGATTTGTTGGAACGTATTTTCAGTCTGGATCTCGAAACCCGCAGTCTTTTGATTGCCCGTCGTGAGCAGTTGCGTCGTCAGATCGCAGAAGTGCGTGCCGGCGCCAATGATGAAGGCCCCACCACGCCCGCGCAGTCATGAGCGTCATCACGCCCCTCCTCGATACCTTGCTGCACGAGGTTCTGGGCAAGCCGCGCAACTTTCCGTTACCACGTGATTTGAATCAGCCGGTGGACGCCACGCATGTGAGCGTCCCCGCGCGCTCCCCGCACAGCGATTCGCGGCTCGATGCGCGTCAGCCCAATACAACGGAATTGAGCAACCTGGCTGCCGCCGCTCGCCGCATGGCTCCCGGAGCCGCGCCGAGCGCAACCTTGCAGAGCGCAGCGCCGCAACCGCCGGGCGGCGTTGCCACCACCTTCAGTCCGGCTGCCCAGCGCATCGCGGAAGTGTTGGCAAAGCTCCCCAGTGCGACGCCGCTCACCACGCCGGGTGGTCAGCCACTGTTGGGCAACGTGCTCTTCGCCGAACCGGCGCGTGTGGCACAGGTGCTGCAGCAGGCCATCGATAAGAGCGGGCTTTTCTTCGAAGCACGTCTGCTGCGCTGGTTTCGCGGTGAAGTGCCGCGCCAGCAGCTCGAAGAACAACCACAGATGCAACTGTTGAAGGCGGAAGGTCGCGACGAGGAAGCGGTACAGACGCTGGTGCGGCAACAGCTCGATCTTCTCAGCGCGCCACAGCTGCGTTGGGAAGGCCAGCCCTGGCCAGGGCTTTGGCTGCAATTGATGATTCAGGTGCCGGTGCAGCCACTGACCGAGTGGCCCGCAAGCACGGAACCGGAGCAGCGCGAAGAAACAAACGGCCAGCGCGAGGTGAGCTCGACCTTGGTGGTGGAGTTGCAGCCGCTCGGCCGTATCGAAGCTGCGCTGCGTCTGAAGGGCATGCAGCTCGACATCGTGGTGTGCGCCGACAGCGTGCAAACGCTGACGTATCTGAAGTCTGCGCGTAATACGCTCGAAACGCGCTTGAGCGAAGCGGGTTTCAGCCCTTCCATTCAACTGACTTTCAAAGAGAAGCAAAGCGATGAGTGATGCCGCCGATTTGCCTGTGCCGCGCCGCGAAGCAGTGGCGGTTGCGCATGCAGCCGACGGCGATGCGCGCGTGCTTGCAAAGGGCTATGGCGAGTTGGCAGAGCAGATCATCGCCGCGGCACGCAGTCACGACATTCCCGTGCACGACTCTCCCGAACTCGTGTCGCTTCTGTTACAAATTGACCTCGATCAAAAAATACCGCCAGAACTGTATCGAGCGGTTGCAGAAATTTTGACTTGGTTGGAAGAAGTGGCCGACGATTCCGCGGCATGACTTAATAGACGTTAAATTATTGTGGGAATTGTTCTCAGCTTGAGTAGAATTCGCCCGCACGATCCGCTGGGAAGAGACTCAAAACATGAACTCATCAGAACTCCTCGCTGAAATCCAAGAGTTGAACATGAGCTATCTGCTGCTCGCGCAGCGTCTGCTTGCGGAAGACCGTGCCACGGCACGGCTGCGGCTCAAGTTGAGCGAAGAGATGGCAGATTTGTTGAGCTCACTCAATGCCCGCCAGCTCGCGCGACTGTCGCGCATCAATCAAATGCTCTTTACCTTGAGCTTCGACGTGCCGCAGCTGCAGAAACTCATCCAGGATGAGCGCGAACCTGGTCTGGCGCAGACGCACGCGTCCATCCTGCTGGCACGCTGACTCACACTTCTTCCTTCTTTTTATAGCTACATCCACATCCGCTTCCTGCCAGCCCTCTTCGAACCTATCGGAGGGCTGGTTCCTCGGGTTCGTGGTCTCCCCCTTCTTCTCCCGCCAACGGCCGCTGTTGGGCCAACCTTCCACACAACAAAGCCCTCAAGTCCTCCCAGCCACTGCCGATAGCAGGTTAGAGCCTCTGTCTTTCGTGCTCGCTGGAAGGGCCTGCCTGTGTTGATACTTCTCGGATTTCTGCTCGTGACCGTGGCTGTGTTCGGCGGTTTTGCGTTGACTGGCGGCAGCATGGGTCCGCTCTACCAACCCGCGGAGATTCTGATGATCGCCGGTGCCGCGATCGGCGCGTTCGTCGCGGGCAACAACGGCAAGGCGATCCGCGCCACCGTGCGCACCTTCTCCAAACTTTCGCGCTCGGCCGCCTACGACAAGGCGCTCTACATGGAGCTCATGTCGGTGCAGTACAAGGTGCTCTCGCGCATGCGCCGCGACGGCATGTTGGGCGTGGAGCAGGACATCGAACATCCCGAGCAGAGCGCGATCTTCACCGAGCATCCGCGCATCCTGAACGATCCCTTCATCATGACCTTCCTCACCGACTACCTGCGTCTGATGGTGAGCGGCAACATGGATCCGCTGCAGCTCGATGAGCTCATGAATCACGAGATCGAAACCTTCGAGCGTGAGTCGCACATTCCCTCCGAAGCGCTGGGCCGCGTTGGCGATGCCTTGCCGGCCTTCGGCATCGTGGCCGCGGTGATGGGGGTGGTGAAGGCGCTCAGTCAATCCAGTGCCGGCACCGGTGAAGTGGGCATCATGATCGCGCACGCACTGGTCGGCACTTTCCTGGGCGTGTTGCTCGCCTATGGTTTCGTCAATCCGCTGGCGAGTCGCATCGAAGTGCAGGCGAAGGAAGCGGTGAAGATGATGCATTGCATCCGTGTGACGCTGCTTGCCGCTCTCAATGGCTATGCGCCGCAGTTGGCTGTCGAATTCGGTCGCAAGACGCTCTTCACCAGCGAGCGTCCCAGCTTCACCGAGCTGGAAGAACACGTGCGCTCCGTGAAGAACCTCGGAGCGGCCTGAACATGAACTGGCATCAGTAGCAGGGAAGCAGTGCGATGAGTCCGGCTCACCATACCAAGAGTGTGCATCGCGTCATCGTCAGGCGCCGTGGCCACTATGAATCGAGCAAGCCGCATGGCAGCTGGAAGTTGGCGTTGGCCGACTTCATGACCGCCTTGATGGCCTTGTTTCTCGTGCTGTGGCTGCTCTCGACCTCCACGCCGGAAGAGCTGAAGGACATTTCCGAATACTTCAGCACGCCGCTGATCGTGGCGATGGCCGGCGGTGATCGCCCCACCGCGAGCAACAGCGCGATTCCCGGCGGTGGTCCGGATTCGATCTATATCGAGGGCGAGCGCGCCCACATCGACTACCCGATGACGCTGCGGCCGCAGCAGGCGCCACCGGATTTTCTGCGCCTGCGCGAGCGCATCGAAAACGTCGTGCAGCGCGATGCAGACCTGCAGCAGCTGCGCGATCAGTTGCGTTTCACGATGACGCCGGAAGGCCTGGTGATCCAGCTGCTCGATACCGAGCAGAAGCCGATGTTCCGCCGCGGCAGCGACGAAGTCGAAGCCGAAATGGCCAAGCTGCTGCGGGCGATTGCGCCGCTGCTCAACGAACTGCCCAACTCGTTGATGATCAGCGGGCACACCGACAGCTATCAGTATCCCGGCCAGCAGCGCGGCTACAGCAACTGGGAGCTCTCCACGGATCGCGCCAATGCGTCGCGGCGTGAGCTGATGGCCGGCGGACTCGCGCAGGAGAAACTGAAACGCGTGAGCGGCATGGCGGACCAGGTGCCCTTGCCTGGCCTCGAGCCGGAAGATCCGCGCAACCGCAGAATTGAACTATTGGTCATGAATGGCAATGGCCCGTTGTTGCCAGAGTTGCCACGCTGGCGCCTGACGCCGAGCTCGACCTCTGGGTCCGCCGTGATGAGCAGACCTGCTCCCTCTGCGGCAACCCAGGCGGCGGGTGAGAACCTCTGACTGTTTCAGGTCCGGCAGTGGACGCGGCGGGGAAGCCGGAACAACGCAGATCGCAAACCGAGAGCCCATGAATCTAGACGATTTCAGCAGCAGCTTTTTCGAAGAAGCCGAGGAACTGTTACAGGACATGGAGCGCTACCTGTTGGCGCTCGATCCGGCTGCACCCGATGCGGAAGAACTCAATGCCATCTTCCGCGCGGCGCACTCCATCAAGGGCGGCGCTGGCGCCTTCGGCTTCACGGTGTTGCAGCACACCACGCACGTGCTCGAGAACCTGCTCGATCAGGCGCGCCACCACACACTGGCGTTGACCAGTGCCATCGTCGACGTGCTGCTCGAAGCGCGCGACGTATTGCAGGATCAGCTCGAAGCCTATCGCGCCGGCGCTGCGCCCGATGAAGCAGTCGCCAATGCGCTATGCGCGAAGTTGGAGCAGATGGGAGCTACCGGCGGCAGCGCGCGTCCTGCGCCGGCGCCGGAACACAAGCCAGCGCCGAGCGCCGCAAATGCCGCTATGGCGGACAACGGTGGCGATCCGCTGCTCAAGGTCAGCTTGCTCAAGGTATCGGATCAGGATCGCAAGTTGCTGCTCGACGAGCTGGGGCTGCTGGGCAAGGTGCTGAGTCACAGTGGTGACGACCAGCGTTTCGAAGTCGTACTGCAGACCAACACCGAGCCCGACGACATCAGTGCCGTGCTCTGTTTCATCATTGAACCCGAACAGGTGCAGATCGAAGCGCATACGGCACCGTTGCCCGACGCAGCACCTGCGCGTCCCGTCGCTGCGGCCACGCCGAAGGCCGGCGCGAAACAGACGGCGGCTGCGGGCAAGGGCGGTGGAGACAACGGTACCATCCGTGTTCCCGTCGGCAAGGTCGACTCCATCATCAACCTGGTGGGGGAACTCGTCATCGTTCAATCCATGCTGGAGCAAGCCGTGCATCGCTTCGACGGTAGTGCGCTGAACACTGCGCTGAGTCTTCTACGCCGCAATTCACGTGAACTGCAGGAAGCCGTGATGTCGGTGCGCATGGTGCAGATGGACTACGTGTTCAGTCGCTTCCCGCGCCTGGTGCGCGATCTCGCCGGCAAGCTCGGCAAGGAAGTGGAACTCGTCACCGAAGGTGGTGCCACCGAGCTCGACAAGAGTCTGATCGAGGGCATCATCGATCCGCTCACGCACCTCGTGCGCAACAGCCTCGACCATGGCATCGAGCATCCGGACAAACGTTTCTTGCTCGGTAAATCACGTGAAGGACATCTCTTCCTTTCCGCGCGTCAGCAGAGTGGCAAGGTGGTGATCGAGGTGAGTGACGACGGCGGTGGTTTGCGCCGGCAGAAACTGCTCGACAAGGCGCGCTCGAAAGGCATCGCGGTGAGCGACGACATGAGTGACCAGGAAGTCTGGCAGCTGATCTTCGCGCCGGGCTTCTCCACTGCCGAACAGGTGAGCGACGTTTCCGGTCGCGGTGTGGGCATGGACGTGGTGAAACGCAACATTCAGACGCTGGGTGGCCACGTCGACATCGAGTCGCAGGAAGATGTCGGCACCACCGTGCGCATCGTTTTGCCGCTCACCTTGGCGATTCTCGATGCGATGACACTGCGCGTGGCCGACGAGATCTTCGTATTGCCGCTCGTCGCCGTGCAGGAACTGTTGCGCCCTACCGCGAAGGATCTTTTCACCATGGCGGGAGAGGATCTCTTCCTGCGCGTACGTGACGACTATCTGCCGGTATTGCCGCTGCACGATCTGATGGGATTGCCGCAGGTCGAGCGCATCGAAGACTGCGTGGGCATCGTGGTCGAGGCCGATGGACGACGCTATGTGCTGCTCATCGATGAGCCGGTGGGACAACAGCAGGTGGTGGTGAAGAGCCTCGAGAACAACTATCGCAAGCTGCCCGGCATCTCGGCGGCCACGATACTCGGTGACGGCCGCGTGGCCCTGATCCTCGATGCCGAAGAATTGCGGCGCGTATATCACAGTCGTGAACTCGGGCGGCAGCAGCGCAATTCGGCGCTCGTGCGTCAGGCCCAGCGGATGCAGCAAGAACAGATGCAGGAGCTCGTGGAATGAATCAAGCCAAGCAGATGACCAAGCAGGCGACGCAGGTGCGCCAGTTTCTGATGTTTTCCCTCGGCAACGAGGACTACGGCATCGACATCCTCAAGGTGCAGGAGATCCGTGGCTATGGCCAGGTGACGCGCATCGCCAACACACCCGACTTCATCAAGGGTGTCACCAATCTGCGCGGCGCCATCGTGCCGATCCTCGATCTGCGCATCAAATTCGCCGTATCCGAAGCGACCTACACCGAGCACACGGTGGTGATCATCGTGAACATCGGCGCGCGCCAGGTCGGCATCGTGGTCGACAGCGTGTTGGGTGTGACGAGCCTGGCGCAGGAAGAGATCGCGCCACCGCCGGAGTTCAGCACCGCATTGCCGCTCGAATACCTGATCGGACTCGGCAACGCCGAGCGCGGCATGCTGGTGTTGGTGGACATCGAAAAACTGCTGACCAGCGAAGAGCTGGCCTTGGTGGACAAAGCCGCCAGCGCCTCCTAAGTCTGCGGCCGGTGGCCGGAGCCCATAGATGAATTCCCCCTCGAGCGCTACGCCGCTGCTCCCTGCATTGGCGTTGAGCGATGAAGAGCTCGCGCGCGTCAGCAACCTGATCTACCGCCGCGCCGGCATCGTATTGACGCCCGCCAAGCGGGAGATGGTGCGCGGGCGCCTGAGTCGTGTCGTGCGCGATTGTCAGTGCGACAGCTTTGCGGCCTATCTCGACTTTCTCGAAGCCCAGCCCGAAGGCCCGGCCTGGGAAGCCTTCACCAACGCGCTCACCACCAATCTCACCGGCTTCTTCCGCGAGGCTCACCACTTCCAGGTGCTGGCGCAGTTCTGTGCCGCACGGCGTTCGCCGCTGCGCATCTGGAGTGCGGCGGTTTCTACCGGCGAAGAGGCCTACTCCATCGCCATCACGGTACTGCAGACCTTGGGGATGCAAGCGCAGTTGGAGATCTTTGCCACCGACATCGACACTCACGCGCTGGCACAGGCGGAGCGGGGCATCTATCCCTTGTCGCAGGTGATGAAGTTGACGGAGGAGCAGCGGCGCTACTTTCTGCGCGGCCGCGGCCGCCAGGAAGGACTGGCGCGGATCCGGCCCGAGGTGCAGGCGCTGGTGCGCTTCGCCCCCTTCAACCTGGCGGCCTCGCATTGGCCCACGTTGCCGCAGTTCGATCTCATCTTCTGCCGCAACGTGATGATCTACTTCGATCGCGCCACGCAGGAGCGTGTCCTGCGCCGCTTCGCCCCCGTGCTGCGCCGCGGCGGGCTGCTGTTCGCCGGCCATGCCGAGAATCTCAACGGCCTCTGCGACAGCTTCCAGCTCAAGGGACAGACCGTCTACGAGCGGGTCTGACCAAGCTTCCTTGCTCCTCCATCCCAGATCGGGGCCGATCTGGCCTCTCCTTGTCTCCTTGTCTCCTTGTCCTCGGCTCAACCCCTGAGAAAGAAGTAGTAAGAAAGCCCTAAAGGGGTTCCCCCTGCTGCCGATACTCCGGACGTGAAACCTCGAATTGTGAGGATTTCGCGGCATTGGTACGGCCAGAGGAGGAGCCTTGAAGGCGCCCAAGATCAAGGTGTTGTGCGTCGATGATTCTGCGCTGATCCGCGATCTGTTGCGCCAGATCATCAATGAGCAGGACGACATGGAGGTGGTGGCCGTGGCCTCCGATCCTCTGGTGGCGCGGGACCTGATCAAACGCCACGACCCGGACGTACTGACGCTGGACGTGGAAATGCCGCGAATGGATGGGTTGGATTTTCTGGAACGCTTGATGCGTTTGCGACCCATGCCGGTGTTGATGGTGTCCTCGCTCACGAGCGCGGGCTCGGAAATCACGCTGCGCGCGCTCGAGCTGGGCGCAGTGGATTTCCTGGAGAAGCCTTCGGTGGGCATCCGCAGCGGCATGTTGGAGTACAGCGAGATCCTGGTGAGCAAGATCCGCGCCGCGGCAACGGCACGACCGAAGCCGCGACGTCCGGAGGCACCGACTCCGGTGCTCAAGGCACCGCTGGTGTCGAGCGAGAAGCTGGTGGTGGTGGGAGCTTCCACCGGTGGCACCGAGGCGATCCGTGAGTTTCTGGCGCCATTGCCGGTGAATTCGCCTGCGATTCTGATCACGCAACACATGCCGGGTGGCTTCACGCATTCCTTCGCACAGCGGCTCAACCGCAGCTGCAACCTCGAAGTGAAGGAAGCGGAAGACGGCGAGCGCATCCTGCCGGGACATGCCTACGTGGCGCCCGGGGATCGGCATCTGCTCGTCGCGCGCAGTGGCGCCAACTACGTCGTGCGGCTGGACGATGGTCCGCCCGTGAACAGACACAAGCCGTCGGTGGACGTGTTGTTCCATTCGGCGGCGCAGATGGCGGGACGCAATGCCGTCGGCGTATTGCTCACGGGCATGGGAAAGGATGGTGCTGCGGGCCTGTTGGCGTTGAAGCAGGCCGGTGCCTCCACCGTGGCCCAGGACAAGGAAAGCTGTGTCGTATTCGGCATGCCGCGCGAAGCCATCGCGCTGGGTGCAGCCGATGAAGTACGCGCGCTGCACGAGATACCGGAGCGCGTGATGCAGTTGATCGCCGCAGCAGGACGCGCGCAACGAGTATGAAACGTGGGTTGGGCTGAGCGCAGCGAAGCCCGACGTACGGCGGGGCTCATCCACGATGGCTCCGCTGTGCTCAGCTCAACCTACGCCATGGCAGGAATCATCCTTGAAAACAAAACAAATGAGAGGAAGCACAATGGTCCGCTTGCTACACAATCTCAGCATCAATACAGCTGCGCTGGCCGCCGTATTGGCGTGGGTGCTGTTGTTCAGCGCCATCACGGGGTTGGTGGTGATGCAGACGCGCACCGCGCAGGACTCGATGGACTATCTGAGCGAACTCAGCGTGTCGCAGCTCAATGAAGTGAGCGGTACCGCGCAGGTGTTCAACCGCGGCCGTCTCACGCTCGAAGCGGCCTATGCCTACCTCGCCAGCGATCGCGCAATTCAGGCTGAGCGTCGTCTCGAAGAAGCCCTGGTGATGCTGGACGAAGCGGACGCTTCCTTCGCCCGTTTCATGGCGGTGCCCAAGACCGAAGAAGCCGAGGCACTCGCGCAGCAGCTGCAGTCGGAATACGAAGAAGTCTCTTCTCTGGTGCGTGAGCAACACCAGTCGCTGCTCGACGGCAACCTCGAAGACTTCGATTTCATTCGTGAAGAACTGGTGCCGCTCACCGATGCCATCGACCGGAGCTTCGAAGCCTTCTTCGATTCCGCCGAAGCCAGCATCGCCGCGCAGCTCGACAACTTCGAAGCACAGGTGCGCAGCTACAGCCTCATCGGTGCCGCGATCCTGACCGTCGTGACCGTCATCCTCATCGTGATGTACTTCAGCCTGCGCGTGATGATCATCAAGCCGATGAACCTCGCGGTGGAAAGCCTGAACTACATCGCCAGCGCCGACCTCTCGCACGAAGTGCACGAGATGGGCAACAACGAGATCGGCCAGATGTTCAAGGCGATGAAGCAGATGCAGGAAAGCCTGGCCGGCATCGTCACCGACGTGCGTCACGGCAGCGATTCCATCCACGTCGGTGCCACCGAGATCGCGAGCGGCAACGCCGATCTTTCTTCGCGTACCGAACAACAGGCCGCTTCGCTCGAAGAAACCGCAGCCAGCATGGAAGAGCTCACCACCACCGTGCGCCAGAACGCCGACAACGCGCGTCAGGCCAGCACCTTGGCACGCGATGCCTCCGAGACGGCTTCGCGCGGCGGCGAAGTGATGCAGGAAGTGATCAACACCATGCGCGGCATCGCCGAAGGTTCGCGCAAGATCGCCGACATCACCGGCCTCATCGACAGCATCGCCTTCCAGACCAACATCCTTGCGCTCAACGCTTCGGTGGAAGCGGCACGTGCCGGTGAACAGGGCCGCGGCTTTGCCGTGGTGGCTGGTGAAGTGCGCAACCTGGCCGGTCGCAGCGCCGAAGCTGCCAAAGAGATCAAGCAACTCATCGATGCCGCCGTGCAGCAGGTGCAGGAAGGTTCGACCCTGGTCGAACAGGCGGGCTCCACGGTGCAGGAAGTGGTCGCTTCGGTGAAACGCGTCACCGACATCGTCGACGAAATCTCCGCCGCTTCGCAGGAACAGAGCAGCGGCATCGAACAGGTCAGCAAGGCAGTGAGCCAGATGGATGAAGTGACGCAGCGCAACGCCGCGCTGGTACAGGAAACCGCTGCCGCTGCCGCCTCGCTGGAAGAACAGGCCAAACGTCTCGAACAGGTCGTGGCCCTGTTCCGCCTGGCGAACGCCTCTGCTGCGACGCAGGCTCAGCGCGAGGACGCCCGCGCGCAGCAGACGCGCTCGGCCGGTGGTGCACAGGCGCAAGCGAAAAATGCAGGCACGACGCTATCACCCACCACGGAAAGTTCGGCCCCCGGCGCCTTGCTCAAACCCACGCTCGCTGCACGCCGCGATACCAGCGAGCCCGAGTGGGAAACCTTTTGACGGAACTGATCATCGGGCCGGTGCCGGCCGGCCAATTCGACATTGCGGGAGAACTCTATGACCGACAAAAACCTGCGCATTCTCGTGGTGGATGACTTTCCCACCATGCGGCGCATCATCCGCAGCCTCTTGCGTGAGCTGGGTTTCAGCAACGTGGAGGAAGCCGAAGATGGTGGCGATGCTCTGACCAAGCTCAAGCAAAGCCCCTTCGAACTCGTGATTTCCGACTGGAACATGCCCAACGTGGACGGCCTCGAGATGCTGCAGCAGATCCGTGCCACCGAAGAACTGAAGAAGTTGCCGGTGCTGATGGTGACGGCCGAAGCCAAGAAGGAAAACATCATCGCTGCAGCGAAGGCGGGAGCGAGCGGTTATGTGGTCAAGCCGTTCACGGCCGCTACGCTCGAAGAAAAACTCAACAAGATCTTTGCATGAGGGCGCAGCCCCAAGTCAGGAGAACAACGACATGAGAACCGACATGGCGAGCATGGGGCAGGGTGTCGCAGCAGTGATGGGCGCCAATGACGACGTCATCCATCGCATCGGCAACCTGATCCGCATGCTGCGCGACAGCATGCGTGCGCTGGGCTTGGATAAGGAAGTGGAAAAGGCGGCACAGGCGATTCCCGATGCGCGCGATCGTCTCACCTATATTGCATCGATGACAGAACAAGCGGCCGAACGTTCACTCAACGCGATCGACCGCGCTCAACCCATTCAGAACGACATCAGTGCTCGCGCCACCATGCTGGCACAACGCTATCAGACCGAACGCGACGATCCGCAACTGATGGCCGATGTCGAATCGTTCTTGAATGACCTGCCTAAAATGGTGGACAGCACCAACCGGGAACTTCTCGAGATCATGATGGCGCAGGACTTTCAGGATCTCACCGGTCAGGTGATCAAGAAGATGATGGACGTGATCCGCGGTGTGGAATTCCAGCTCTTGCAGGTAGTGCTGGACAACGTACCGCAAGAAGCTGCCCGTGAAGATTATCAACGCCGTATCGACGAATTGAAGCAGATGGAGGACAGCAGACGCGAAAGCTTCCTGCATGGTCCTCAGGTACGCAGCGGTGAAGCCGATGTGATGGATAGCCAGAGCCAGGTCGATGACCTTTTGGCGGAGCTCGGCTTCTGACAATCAGGGGTTCTACATAGTCATTAGGTATTAGTTGTTTGGTAATGCTCTTTTGCTACTATGAGCCCGCCGTTGAGTCATCATGGGATACTTAAATCGAGCCCTGTGCAGGCCACCCCTCCGCACGATCAGGCGCCAAGCAGGTGGCGTGTGCGGCAGTCAGGAGCCTTAGGAGAGCGAGGTGTGTCTGAAAAAAGTCTGATTGGAGAAATGCAGCAAGTGCAGCTCGCCATTGAGCTGATCGAAATGGGCGCGCGCTTGCAAGTGCTGGAGAGCGAAGTTGAGCTCAGTCGTGGGAGGCTCATCAAGCTCTATAAGGAAGTACGAGGCAACTCTCCCCCGAAAGGAATGTTGCCGTTCTCCACGGATTGGTTCATTACCTGGCGGCCCAACATCCATTCATCGCTGTTTTACAACTTCTATGAGCGTCTCATCGAAGAGCAGGGCTGCGAGCGCATGGAGGCCTTCATCAAGGCCTATCGCCTGTATCTGGAGCAGATGGCTTGCGAAGAAAGCGAGCCGGTACTGGAGATGACGCGTGCCTGGACCCTGGTGCGCTTCTTCGAAAGCGGCATGTTGCAAATGTCGACCTGTACCAGTTGCGGTGGTCGTTTCGTTGCCCATTCCTATAGTCCCAGCCATCACTACGTCTGTGGCATCTGCCAGCCGCCTTCCCGGGCGGGCAAGACCCGTAAGCACTACGGGACGATGCCTTCCGAAGTACAACAAGGTTGATCCTCTGAAAGGCCCGGCGCATCCAGCATGCGTCGGGCCTTTTGCCATGCTGCGAAAAAGCACCTGATTGCGGGGTCTATTCCGCCCTTTGCCGCAACGTGAGCTGCCTCACAATCTCGTAGCTGAATACGGTGCGCAGGCATGGCTGAGGAAAGCGAAGACCAGGAAAAGACAGAAGCCGCGACTCCCCGGCGTCTCGAGAAGGCGCGGGAGGAAGGGCAGGTGGCACGCTCGCGCGAGCTCACCACCTTCATGTTGTTGAGTGTCGGCTGCGCCGGGCTTTGGCTGATGAGCGGCCTGCTCTACGACCAACTTGGTCAAGTGATGGAAACAGCCTTCCTCTTCGATCGCACGCAAGCCACACAGGCAGGACCGATGCTGGGGATGATCTGGACCCTCGGCGGCGCGAGTCTGCGCGCGCTCCTGCCCTTCTTCCTTTTGCTCTTCATCGCCGCACTCGCGGCACCGATGTTTCTTGGTGGATGGCTGCTCTCGCCGAAAGCGCTGATGCCGCGCTTCTCCAAACTCAATCCCATGAAGGGGCTTGCGCGCATCTTCTCGACGCAGGCCTTAGTCGAGCTTGCCAAGGTAGTGGCCAAGGCGCTGCTCATCGGTGGCATCGCGGCGTGGTTCCTCTATACGCGCAGCGGTGAGTTCATGAGCCTCGTGCGTCTCACCTCGAGTCAGGCGCTGGCGCGTGCGCTCGAGCTCGTCGTCTCCGCGGCGGGCCTGATGGTCTTGGGGCTCATCATCGTCATCCTGATGGACGTGCCGTGGCAGCTTTGGCAGCACGTCAAGAAATTGCGCATGAACAAGGAGGAGATCAAACGCGAACACAAGGAATCGGAAGGTGATCCGCATGTGAAGGGTCGCATCCGTTCGCAGCAACAAGCCATGGCACGCCGTCGCATGATGGCCAAGGTGCCCGAAGCCGACGTCATCATCACCAACCCCACTCACTATGCCGTGGCGCTGCGCTACGACGAAAAGCGCATGGCGGCACCACGTGTGATCGCCAAGGGCACCGATCTGATCGCGCTCAAGATCCGTGAGATCGGCCAGGAACATCAGGTGCCTCTGCTCGAAGCACCGCCATTGGCGCGCGTGCTCTATCGTCACGTTAAACTCGATCGTGAGATTCCTGCCGCACTCTATACGGCCGTGGCCGAAGTACTGGTGTGGGCCTTCAGTCTGAAGCGTGCGCGTACGGGGCAGGGCGTGGCGATGCAGGCACCGAGCAACATCATCATTCCCCCTGAGCTGGCGGAAGAAGCTGGAGGTATGCAGGCATGAAGAGCTTCGCCAGTTATCTGGGAGGACAGCTCGGCACGGAGCTGCGTCCCAAGCTGATGGTGGGACCGGTACTGATCCTCATCATGTTGTCGATGATGATCCTGCCGTTGCCGCCCTTTGCGCTCGATCTCTTCTTCACCTTCAACATCGCGCTGTCGGTACTGGTGCTGCTCGTCAGCATGTTCACCAGTCGTCCGCTCGAGTTCGCGGCGTTTCCTGCAGTGCTGCTCTTCACCACCTTGCTGCGACTGTCCCTGAACGTCGCCTCCACACGCGTGGTGCTGATGAATGGCCATGAAGGTGGCGATGCAGCGGGCAAGGTGATCGAAGCCTTCGGCCACTTCCTCGTTGGCGGCAACTTCGCCGTGGGTCTTGCCGTATTCATCATCCTCGTCGTCATCAACTTCATGGTGATCACCAAGGGTGCCGGTCGTATCGCCGAAGTAGGTGCACGCTTCATGCTGGATGCGATGCCGGGCAAGCAGATGGCGATCGACGCGGATTTGAACGCGGGGCTCATCGGTGAAGCCGAAGCGCGTCAGCGTCGTGCCGCCGTGGCGCAGGAAGCCGAGTTCTATGGCTCGATGGATGGTGCCAGCAAGTTCGTGCGCGGCGATGCCGTGGCCGGCCTGATCATCATGGTCGTGAATGTGGTGGGTGGTCTTCTGATCGGCACCATGCAGCATGGCCTCAGCTTGGGGGTGGCGGCGGAAACGTACACCCTGCTCACGATCGGTGATGGTCTGGTGGCGCAGATTCCGGCGCTCGTCATTTCCACTGCGGCCGGTGTGATGGTGTCGCGCGTCGACACCGATCAGGACGTGGGCCAACAGATGTTGGGTCAGCTCTTCGTCAAGCCGCAGGTGTTGGTGCTGACCGCCGCCGTGATGGGCTTGCTCGGCCTCGTGCCCGGCATGCCCAACCTCGTGTTCCTCACCTTCGCCGTCGTGCTGGCGGCTTTGGCCTGGTGGCAACTCGGTAAGCAACAGCAACGTGAGTTGGAAGAGAAGCAACAGGTCGCGGCGCAGCCCGTGATGCCGGAAAGTCCCGAAGCCAACTGGGACGACGTGCAGCTCATCGATCTCCTTGGGCTGGAAGTCGGCCATCGCCTCATCCCGCTCGTCGATCATCAACAGCAGGGCGAGCTGCTCACACGCATCAAGGGCGTGCGCAAGAAGTTCGCGCAGGAGGTCGGCTTCCTGCCGCCGGTCGTTCACATCCGCGACGACCTCACGCTCGGCGCCAACACCTATCTGATTCTGCTCAAGGGGGCCGAGATCGGCCGCGGCGAAGTGCATCCGGGCAAGTGGCTCGCCATCGATCCGGGCGGAGTCACCGGCACCGTGAAGGGCATCGTCACCACCGATCCGGCCTTTGGCTTGCCTGCGGTCTGGATCGATGCCGGTGAACGTGAGCACGCGCAGATCTACGGCTACACCGTGGTCGATGCTTCCACCGTGGTGGCCACGCATCTCAGCCATCTCCTGCAGCGCTACTCCGATGAACTGCTCGGACGTCGCGAAGTACAGCAGTTGCTCGACAAGCTGGCGCAGGAAAGCAAGGCACTGGTGGAAGACGTGGTGCCCAAGCTCATCTCGCTCGCGCAGTTGCAGCGGCTCTTGCAGAACCTCTTGTCCGAGCAGGTGCCGATCCGCGATCTGCACACGATCCTCGACACCATCGCGGAACACGCGGGCCCGCAGATCGACATCAACGAACTCACCGCACTCGTACGCATCGCACTCGGTCGCGTGCTCGTGCAGCAGTGGTTCCCGGGGCAGCAGGAGCTGCGTGTGATCTGTCTCGACGCTCATCTCGAATCGGTGCTGTCGCAGACGCTGCAGAGCAATGGCGTGCTCGAACCGGGCCTCGCCAATACCCTGATGCAGCAGACGCAGCTGGCGCTGCAGCAGCAGGAAGCGGCAGGTGAGCCGCCGGTGCTCGTGGTGCCGCATCCGCTGCGTGCCTCACTGGCGCGCTTTCTGCGCCGACGTCTGCGGCATCTGGTGGTGCTGTCGCAGGCAGAAATTCCCGACGATCGCTCACTGCGGGTGAGCAACGTGGTGGGCAATGAAGCCCGAACCGCGCAGGTAACGACGTGATGGAACGGTTGGTTAGGTTGGCGGCGAGAAACCGCCGATGGGCCCGCCTGTTGCGGGCGAGGAGCAACTAATGGCGATGACGGCTCTTACCTATACCCAGAAAGGCAAGATGGACAAGGAGGCGCTGATCCGCGAATACCTCCCTGTCGTGCGGCGCCAGGCCCTGGCGCTGCAGGTACGTCTGCCTTCGAGCATCGAACTGAACGACCTGATCCAGGCCGGCGTGGTCGGCTTGCTCGACTGCGTCGATCGCTTCGATGCCAGCATGGGGGCCACCTTCGCCACCTTCGCCAGTCAGCGCATCCGTGGCGCGATGATCGACGAGCTGCGCAGCCGCGACTGGTTGCCGCGCAGTGCGCGTCGCAATGCCCGCGCCATGGAAAGCTGCATGCGTCGTCTCGAACAGCAGTTGGGACACCCACCCACCGAGCGCGAGATCGCCGCCGAGCTCGGCATGTCGATCGAGGAGTACCACCAGCTCCTTGGCGACATCAACAATGGTCATCTCTTGCCACTCGAAGAGTTGATGGAGGCGGGGCACGAGGCCGAGCCGGAAGACGAAGCCTCCGTGTTCGAGACCGTGTCGCAGGAGCAACTGCGCAAGCGTCTGATCGCTGCCATCGACACCTTGCCCGAGCGTGAGAAACAGGTGCTGGGGCTCTACTACCAGGAAGAGCTCAACCTCAAGGAGATCGGCGCCGTCCTCGGCGTGACCGAGTCGCGTGTGTGCCAGATCCACAGCCAGGCCGTGGCGCGCTTGCGCGCCAAACTGCGGGATTGAGGCGTCGCCAGGCGCCACAAGTTGGGCCCGGCGGGCCATCCCGGGTATACTCCGCGCCTTTTCTTGCGCCCCTCGGGCCAATCTCAGTTTCTCGGAGTTTCATCCATGGCAGCGGATTCTCTCGGCGACGACATCAGCCGCCGGCGTACCTTCGCCATCATCTCGCACCCGGACGCCGGTAAGACCACCATTACCGAAAAGCTGCTGCTGTACGGACGTGTCATTCAGAAAGCCGGTACGGTGAAGGGCAAGAAGTCCGATCGTCACGTCACCTCCGACTGGATGACCATGGAGCAGGAGCGTGGTATCTCGATCACCTCGTCCGTGATGCAGTTCCCGTATCACGACTGTGTGGTGAACCTGCTCGACACTCCCGGTCACGAAGATTTCTCGGAAGACACCTACCGCACACTCACCGCGGTCGACTCCGTATTGATGGTGATCGACGGCGCCAAGGGTGTGGAGGAACGCACCATCAAGCTGATGGAAGTGTGCCGTCTGCGCGACACGCCGATCCTCACCTTCGTCAACAAACTCGACCGCGACATCCGCAACGGCATCGAGCTGCTCGACGAGATCGAGAACATCCTCAAGATCCAGTGCGCGCCGATCTATTGGCCGCTCGGCATGGGCAAGGAGTTCAAGGGCATCTACAACCTCTACACCGATACCGTGCACGTCTACGAGCACGATTACGCGGACGAGATCCGTGTGGTGAAAAAGATCCAGGGCCTCGACAGCGACGAAGTCACGCAATTCCTCGGTCCCTACGCCGACGACTTCCGTATGGAAATCGAACTCGTGCGTGGTGCCAGCCATGAATTCAATCTCGAAGCCTATCTGGCCGGCAAACAAACACCGGTGTTCTTCGGAACCGCGCTCGGCAACTTCGGCGTGGAAGAGATGCTGAATGACTTCGTGAAGTGGGCGCCGCCGCCACAGCCGCGCGCCACCAAGACGCGTGAGGTCTCACCGCATGAACCTGCGTTCAGCGGCTTCGTGTTCAAGATCCAGGCGAACATGGATCCCAAGCATCGCGACCGCATCGCCTTCATGCGCATCTGTTCCGGTGCCTATCAGCAGGGCATGAAGATGCGGCACGTGCGTCTCGGCAAGGACGTGCGAGTGAGTGATGCCGTGACCTTCATCGCCGGTGATCGCGAGCAGGCGGAATACGCAGTGGCCGGTGACATCGTGGGTCTGCACAACCACGGCACGATCCAGATCGGTGACACCTTCACCAGCGGCGAAGATCTGCATTTCACGGGCATTCCGCACTTCGCACCGGAACTGTTCCGCCGCATTCGTCTGAAGGATCCGCTCAAGTTGAAGCAACTGCAGAAGGGCCTGACGCAGTTGTCGGAAGAAGGCTCGACGCAGGTGTTCATGCCGGAGAAGAACAACGACCTCATCGTCGGCGCGGTCGGTGTGCTGCAGTTTGAAGTGGTGGCCTTCCGTCTGAAGGATGAATACGGCGTGGACTGCGTCTACGAACCGGTGAACGTCTACACCGCACGCTGGGTGGAAGGCGAGCCGGCCAAGATCGAAGAGTTCAAGCGCAAAGCCTACGACAACATCGCCATCGACGGCGGTGGTCATCTCACCTATCTCGCGCCGACTCGCGTCAACCTCGCGCTCACCGAAGAACGTTGGCCCGAACTCAGGTTCTTCGCAACGCGCGAGCACTGAGGTTCACAAGCCTCAAGTCCGCGCTTCGCAAGTCGAGGCTTCACCAGTGCTCTTTCTGCCTGGGAGAGGGCAAGGGACTCATGTTCCCTTGCTCTCACTCGGGCGTGGAGTTCGAGTTCGATGCGTCTCACAGACGCAAACTGCCGTCTTTGCCTACCCGTGACCGCGCCGCGATGGCTTGCGCGGTTTGACGTCGTTCTTCGGTCAGGGCGGCGAAGCGTTGCCGTACCGTAGCGAGCACCGCGGCTGGAGCGGTTTCTGGGGACCCCGCATTGAAGGGCGGCTCCGGTGCGTACTGGATGTCGAGCTGGATCGCCTGCGCCACCTCGTCGCCGCGAATGAGTGCCGCCACCTGCAGCGCCCCATCGATGCCGGCGGTCACTCCCGCGGCGGAAACGATGTTGCCATCGATCACCACGCGCTCCTCGTGCGCGGAAGCGCCGAAATACCGCAAGAGCTCATGCACAGACCAATGCGTCGTCGCATGTCGTCCGCGCAGCACTCCCGCGGCGCCACAGAGCAGCGCACCAGTGCACACCGAGAACAACGGTTTGCCCTGTTCGGCATGGGCGCGAATGAAGCCAAGTAATCGTTCGTCTTCCATCAAGGCCTGCTGGCCCGGACCACCTGGAATGACGAGAAGATCGAGCGCGGGACTTTGTTCGAGTGTCATGTCGGGCACGAGCACCAGCCCCTTGTGATCCTTGAAGGGGCCGGCTTCGGTGCCCAGCACGAGAATTTCCGTATCCGGCACCCGCACCAGCACTTCGAAGGGGCCGGTGAAATCGATCTGATCCATCTGCGGAAAGATCACCATGCCGATGCGCAGGGGACGTTTGTCTTGCAATGCCATGAAGGCTCCCGGAGATGCAGCCACCGCAGGTTGCGCCCACGTGGGGCGCGCAAGACTGCTCGCCGAGAGACAGAACGCACCCAATTGCAGAAATCTGCGGCGGGCCGTGGTTCCGATTTCCGGTGAATGCGAAAGGTTCTTGCTGTCCATTGCGTACTCCTGATGATGGTGTTGCGACTGCTTCAGCTTTACCGCGATGGACGACGGCCAAACACGTGCTTCAAGGCTTGGAATCGGCAGCCAATGAAAATTGCAGTGAGCGGCGAAGGGAGCGGGTACTGCCGAAACCCACTTCCTCCGCCACCGCCTGACGCGGCAGGTCGCCCCTCGCCCGGCACCGCGCTGCCTCTCTGCGTAGTTGACGCAGATAGGCGCCGGGCGTGACTCCCGTTTGTTGTTTGAACAAACGGGCAAAGTTGCGCTGGCTCATGTTGGTCCAGCGCGCCATGTCGTCCACGCTCTGCAAGCGGTGCAGATGGTCGGGTGCCCATAATTGCAGCCGGCGAATGGCATCGTGTCGCGCCAGGCGCTGCGTGAGCGAGCGACTCAATTGCGGTTGATCCGCCTGCCGCTGCACGAAGACCACGAGATCGCGCGCGATCATGTGGGCCAGTTCGAAGCTGCAGTCTTCGGCCACCATGTGCATTGCCAGGTCGATACCGGCCGTGATGCCGGCCGAGGTGTAGAACTTGTCGTCGCGCACGTAGATCGGTTTGGCATCCACCTGCAAGTTGGGAAAGTGTGTGCTCAGCTGTTCCAGATAACGCCAATGCGTCGTGGCGCGTCGCCCTTCGAGCAAACCGATGTGGGCGAGATAGAAGGCGCCGGTGCAGACCGAACCCATGCGCCGCGTACGTGGCAGCATTTCGTGTAGCCACAGTTCGAAGTCCTTGCTGACGCGGCCCTTCACGCCTTCTTCGCTGCCGCCGATCAGAATGGTGTCGGCCTCTTCTCTGATGTCGAAGATGGTCGTGGTGCAATCGATGTCGAGACCGAATTTGGTGCGGACGCGGGTCGAGGCTTCCGTCGACACGATTTTCACCGTGTAAGTGCCGGGTTGATATTGCTCGGCGCGGCAGAACACTTCCCAGGGGCCCGTGATGTCCTGCAGGGTGACCAGCGGTGGTGCAACGATGAGGATGAGTTTGCGTTTCATAGGCTTTTTCCGAAGAGTGAGGCCAAATCCCAAGATGGGGCCAAGTCTAGGAAGCACGCGCGCGAGGGTCCATGCCAAAAAGCGGTCAGTTTCTGCCAAATCGGGCAGGGCCTGCCCTTATACTGGAACGATCAAACGTGAGTGAATGCGGTATGACGACTTCATCCTCTCCCAGACCCTGGTTCTTTTCTGCGTTCGGCTGGCAAGTGTTGGCGGGGCTTCTGCTAGGCCTCGTGCTCGGCTTCATCGCGCGCAACATGGGCAATGATGTAGGTTCTCTCAATTGGCTGGCGCAGGGCTTGCAGATCGTCGGTTCGACGTTCGTGCAACTGTTGCGCGCGGTCGTGCCGCCTCTCGTCTTCACCGCCATCGTCGCTTCCATCGCCAATCTGCGTCGCCTCGCCAATGCCGCCGCATTGGTGTGGAACACCTTGCTGTGGTTTGCAATCACTGCCTTCATCGCCGTATCGATCGGCATTGCGCTGGGTTTATTGCTGGAACCAGGGCTCAATACGGCCGTCGCCGCAGCCGAGGCGCGTGTTCCCGACACGCGCGGCGGGTGGCTCGACTTCCTGCGCAATCTCGTTCCGCTCAACACCTTGGCACTCGAGGCCACGACGGAACTCGATGGTGAGGAACTGCAAACCACCATTCGCTTCAACGTGCTGCAGGTGCTCGTAGTGGCGGTGGCGATGGGCGCCGCGGCGCTGCGCGTGGGCGAGAAAGGCGAACTTTTTCTTGCCTTCAACCAATCGCTGCTGGAAGTGGTGCGCAAGGTGCTCTGGTGGATCATCCGTCTCACGCCGATCGGCACGGTGGGGCTGCTCGGCAATGCGGTGGCGCGCTATGGTTGGGAAACGCTTGCCAGTCTCGGTGCTTTCTCCATTGCCATCTATCTCGGCCTGGCCCTCGTATTGCTCGTGGTCTATCCCGCGTTGCTGCTCTGGCACGGGCTCGATCCCCGCACCTTCTTCAAGGGCGTGTGGCCGGCGTTCACCTTGGGCTTCGTCTCGCGTTCATCGATCGGCACCCTGCCGGTGACGCAGACGGTGACGGAGCGACTCGGTGTGCCGGCTGCTTACGCCGCTTTCGCCGTGCCCTTGGGAGCTACGACCAAGATGGATGGCTGCGCCGCCATCTATCCCGCGGTGGCAGCGCTTTTCGTGGCACAGTTCTTCGGCATCGCGCTCGAATTGAGCGATTACTTTCTGATCGTGGTGGTGTCGGTCTTCGGTTCCGCCGCTACCGCGGGTGTCACCGGCGCCGTGGTGATGCTGACGCTCACACTTTCCACCTTGGGCTTGCCACTGGAAGGGGCGGGACTGCTCTTGGCCATCGATCCGATTCTCGACATGGGACGCACCGCAGTGAATGTCACCGGTCAGGCCTTGGTGCCCACGCTCGTGGCGCAGCGGCAGGGAATTCTGGATCGGGCGATCTATGAATCCGGTGACAAGAGCGCACTGGGTGAAATGAACTGAGCTCAGTGAAGCTCCCCCAAATTTCCGGGCGCAGCGAAAGATCTCGACTATAGTGAGTCCACCCGATGACAGCTCTTCATCGAGGCTGTCGCCATGCGAGGACTTCACCATGCGGCTGCGTCTCACGGCTCCTCCTCATCCTGGTCATGTTCTCAGAGCGCTTTGCTTGGAGCCCTTGGGCATGGACCTGAGGCAAGCGGCCCAATCATTGGGTGTCAGGCGGTCGGAGTTGATGGAGCTTCTCAGCGGACGTTCGTCGGTCGAGCCGCAAATGGCAGCGCGATTGGCGCGCGTGTTCGGTCCGAGCGCGGAGAGTTGGTTGCGGCAGCAGCGGCAGTATGACGCGTGGGTGGAGGGGAAGTGTGGTGAGGGGGCAGCGGGTTTCGAGGGAAACGTCAGTCTCCATGCGTCGGGTGCTGCTACGGTGGAGTTACGTTGAGCGCGAGAACTGGGCAGGTTGGGGCCGAGAGTTCCTCGCGGAGCTCGGACCGTTCGCGCGGGAGCGAGCCAAATTGTTGGCTTGCTCTCTTCGAATGCGGTGCAACTTGGGCTTGGGCATCTCTCCAGGTCCTCGCAGAGCTCGGACCGTTCGCGCGGGAGCGAGCCAAACTGTTGGCTTGCTCTCTTCGAATATGGTGCAACCTAGGCGCGAAGATCTCTCCAGGCCTTCGCAGAGCTCAGGCCGTTCGCGCGGGAGCGAGCCAAACTGTTGGCTTGCTCTCTTCGAATGCGGTGCAACTTGGGCTTGGGCATCTCTCCAGGTCCTCGCAGAGCTCGGACCGTTCGCGCGGGAGCGAGCCAAACTGTTGGCTTGCTCTCTTCGAATATGGTGCAACCTAGGCGCGAAGATCTCTCCAGGCCTTCGCAGAGCTCAGGCCGTTCGCGCGGGAGCGAGCCAAACTGTTGGCTTGCTCTCTTCGAATGCGGTGCAACTTGGGCTTGGGCATCTCTCCAGGTCCTCGCAGAGCTCGGACCGTTCGCGCGGGAGCGAGCCAAATTGTTGGCTTGCTCTCTTCGAATGCGGTGCAACTTGGGCTTGGGCATCTCTCCAGGTCCTCGCAGAGCTCGGACCGTTCGCGCGGGAGCGAGCCAAACTGTTGGCTCGCTCGTTTTCCGCGCTCACCCACCCGCAATCGCGCCGACGATGAGGAATGGCTCGCGGCCTTCGGCGATGGGGGCGGGGAGGGGAGCGTCGACGGGTTCGAAGGTCCAGTCTTCGCGGCAGGCGAAGTAGCGGAGGAGGGGGCGGCGCTTGCCGGTGTGGGGATCGATCACGGCGCCTTGGAGGGCTGGGTATTTCGCTTCGAGCGCAGCAATCACACTCGCGGCGGTGGGTGTCTCGTTCAGGCGCAGCACCACTTCCTGTGGTGCCTGCGCCAGATTCTGCAGATGAAAGGGTATCTGCACTTTTATGGAATAGCCGTTCATCTTTGTCTCTTACTTCAGGGTCTGCACTTCCACTGACAGCACGGGCGGCAGGTCGCGTGCGATGGCTTGCCAGTTGTCGCCGCCATCGGGTGAGCAATAGATCTGGCCGCCGGTGGTGCCGAAATAGATGCCGCAGGAGTCGAGCGTATCCACCGCCATCGCATCACGCAGGATGTTCACGTAGCAGTTTTCCTGCGGCAGACCCTTTGTCAGCGCTTCCCATTCGTTGCCACCTTTCTTGCTGCGATAGACGCGCAGCTTGCCTTCCGGCGGATAGTGCTCCGAATCGCTTTTGATCGGTACGACGTAGACCGTGTCGGGATCGTGCGCGTGGATGGCGATGGGAAAGCCGAAGTCGGTGGGTAGGTTGCCGCTGATCTCGTACCAGTTCTCGCCACCGTCATCGCTGCGCAGCACGTCCCAGTGTTTCTGCATGTAGAGCACGTTGGGCCGTGCGGGGTTCATGGCGATGCGATGCACGCAATGGCCTACCTCCGCCGCGGGATCGGGGATGTAGAGTGAATGCAGCCCCTTGTTGATGGGACGCCAGCTCTGGCCGCCGTCGTCGCTGCGGAAGGCTCCGGCCGCAGAGATCGCCACGTAGATGCGCTGGGGATTGCTGCTGTCGAGCAGGATCGTGTGCAGGCCCATGCCACCGGCGCCCGGTGCCCATTGCGTGGCGCTGGGGTGGCCGCGCAGTCCGCTCAGCTCCTGCCAGCTCTTGCCGCCGTCGGTGCTCTTGAAGAGCGCGGCGTCTTCCACGCCGGCGTAGACCGTGTCGGGGTCGTCGTGCGCGCACTCGAGATGCCACACACGCTTGAACTCCCAGGGCCGCGGCGTGCCGTCGTACCAGAGGTGGTTGCCGAGCGGCGCGCCGTTCGTGTCATAGGTGAACTTGTGACTTTCGGCGACGGGGAAACCCTCCGGCGTCACCGTGGCTTCACCGGGCGGTGTGCCGGGGCGGGACCAGGTCTTACCGCCGTCGTCGGAGCGCTGGATGATCTGGCCGAACCAGGAGCTGGTCTGGGAGACGTAGATGCGGTCGGGATCCACGGGCGAGGCGTTCATGTGGAAGATCTCCCAGCCACCGAAAAAGGGGCCGTCGATCTGCCATTTGTCGCGCTTGCCGTCGGCGCTGAGGATGAAAGCGCCTTTGCGCGTGCCCGCCAACACTCTTACCTTGCTCATGCTTTCCTCCGTTCGTTCCCTGGGGAGGGCGTCCCCTCTGCCCGTTGTCGTTTTCCCGCCTGTGCACAGGCGGGGCTCCTTCTTAGTCGCAGGAGCTTAGGCGGAATCGACACGGGAAGGGGAAAATTTTTGAATTTTCTTTCCCGGTCGTGCGAACGGGGCGGTGCCGATGTTCAGCCGCCCATGTGGGGCATGGTTTCAGGCGCGAGAGGGGTAGGTTGGGCTGAGCCGCAGGCGAAGCAGACTTCCTTGGAGCTTCGTCACCCAGCCCAACCTATGAAAGGGCTCAATCCGGACTTGGTCACGGGTCCCGCCACTGCGCGAGGTGATTCCTCACGCTCAGTGCAGCTGGTGAAGGCGGACTGCCTCAAAGCGGAGGCAACTTACGGAAGCGTTTGGCAGTGTACCAGGTGACTTCTTCGGCGTGTTTGTCGACTTCATCGGCCACACCCAGCACCAGGGCGAAGAGCGCCATGCGGATCAGCACGCCATTGTCGGTCTGGCGGAAGATGGCCAGGTTGGGATGCTCGTTCATGTCGTTGTCGAGCTCGTTGGCCTCGGCGCGCGAGTCACGCGGCAGCGGATGCATGATCACCGTGTTCGGCTTGCAGTGGCGGGTGTAGATGGCCTGGTTCAGGCGGAACTTGCCGCGGTAGAGGTCGGCCTCGGCCTGGCTGGCGAAGCGCTCCTCCTGGATGCGGGTGAGGTACACGGTGTCGTTGTCGTGCAGGCCTTCCTCCATGTTGTCGGTTTCCACCACGGTGTGGCCGGCGCGACGCAGTTCTTCGATGATTTCACCCGGCATCGCCAGGGCGCGCGGCGACACCATGGTGAAGTGGATGTTCTTGTACAGGCTCAGCAGCTTGCTCAGCGAGTGCACGGTACGGCCGTGCTTGAGGTCACCCACCATGGCGATGCGCAGGTTCTCCACCGGGCCGGCGATGTTGAGCTCCTTGCGGATGGTGTAGAGGTCGAGCAGCGCCTGCGAGGGATGTTCGGAGGGGCCGTCTCCGGCATTGATCACCGGTACACGGCTGGCGCGCGCGAATTCTTCCACGGAGCCGGCGGTGGGATGGCGCATGGCGATGATGTCGCTATAGCCGCTGATCACGCGTGCCGTGTCGTAGAGGCTCTCCCCCTTGGAGATCGCGGAGGCCTTGATGTCGGTGGTCTCGCGCACGTGACCGCCGAGCAGGTTGAAGGCGCAGCCGAAGCTCACGCGGGTACGGGTGGAAGGCTCGAAGAACAGGTTGCCCAGGATGGCACCGTCCAGCACCCGCGTGCGCTTTTCACGACGGGCGTAGGGCTCCATGGCGTCGGCCACTTGAAACAGACGCTCGACGGCGGCGGTGTCGAATTGGCTGATGGACAGAACATGAGAGCCGGTGAATTGCATGGGTGATCCTGGGAGCGGGGTTACTGCGGACAAAAAGTGGGCGAATCTTACACGCTTGAAGGGGGGAAGACGAAGCGCGACGGCGGGATGACGCGACGCAGGTCGCTTCCTATACTCCGGGCTCTTCGCGTGGCGCCCGCCCACGCAGCAACCAGGGAGCCACCATGGCCAGTCTGTTCTGGCACGACTACGAAACCTTCGGCGGCGATCCGCGCCGCGACCGGCCCTGCCAATTCGCAGGCCTGCGCACCGACCTCGACCTCAACCCCATCGGCGAACCGGTGACCTTGTTCTGTCGCCCGGCGCCGGACTTTCTGCCCGACCCCATCTCCTGCCGCATCACCGGCATCAGCCCGCGGCGTGCCCAGCGGGAAGGGCTGAGCGAGGACGAGTTTTGCACGCGCATCCTGGCGGAATTCCGCGAGCCCGGCAGTTGCGTGGTGGGCTACAACAGCATGCGTTTCGACGACGAGATCAGCCGCAACCTGTTCTACCGCTGTCTGCACGATCCCTATGAGCGCGAATGGAAGAACGGCAACTCGCGCTGGGACCTCATCGACCTCGTGCGCATGACGCAGGCGCTGCGGCCCGAGGGCATCGTGTGGCCACAGCGCGAGGATGGGCTGCCGAGTTTTCGGCTGGAGCTGCTCACCGCAGCGAACGGCATTTCTCATGAATCCGCGCACGATGCGATGAGCGACGTCCATGCCACGATCGCCATCGCGCGGCTGATCAAGGAAAAGCAGCCGCGGCTCTTCGATTTCTACTTCAGTCTGCGTGACAAGAATCGCGTGCTGGCACAGCTCGATCTGGCGCAGCATCGTCCGGTGGTGCACGTATCGCAGCGCTTCCCGGCGGAGCGTGGTTGTCTCGGCATCGTGATGCCACTGTGCAAACATCCCACCAACAACAACGGCATCATCGTCGTCGATCTGCTGCGTGATCCGTCCGGCTGGCTCGACTGCGATGCCATGGAAATCCGCGCTCGACTCTACAAGCGCACGGAAGAACTCGAGGAAGGTGAAGAGCGCGTTGCGCTCAAGACCATCCACATCAACCGCAGTCCGGCGGTGGCGCCGCTCGGCGTGCTGACACCGCAGGTGCTCGAGCGTTATCGCATCGATCTGGCTTTGGTCGAAGCACGGCGGCAGCAACTCTTGGCACAGGCCGATTTGTTGGAACGCGTGCGTGAGGTGTTTGCCGATGACGCACCGTTCGCGCCGCAGGATGTGGATCTGCAGCTCTATGGTGGTTTCTTCGGCGATGCCGATCGTCGTCTGATGCAGCAGGTGCATTCGCTGCATCCTTCGCGTTTGAGTGAATTGGCGCCGCGTTTTCAGGATCCGCGTCTGAAGGAACTGCTCTTCCGCTATCGCGCCCGCAACTATCCGCACACGCTAGATGCCGGTGAACAAGAGCGCTGGCGCGAGCACTGTGCGCGACGTCTGCGTGGTGAGATCGAAGGGGCGGGTGTGAGTTACGGGGAATTCTGGGCGAAGCTCGCCGCCGAAAGCGAACTACCCCCAGCGCTGGCGCAGGAGCTGGCCGACTACGCGCGCGAGCTGGGAGCGTGGGTGGGATTGGAGGCGCCTCAGACGAGTCTGTCTTTGGCATAGGGATCTTGCTCGTTCGCCGGCAACGTTGCTCGCACACACCGTGTGTTGGGCTTCACCTTGCGGTTCAGATCCAGCCTCGCGGCGTGTGGTGCTCGGAGTGTGCGCGGCGCCGTGTGCCGCAAGCGTTGTCTTCGTCAGCCTGCGAAGTGGCGAAGCCCACCAAGAGATCTTGCGTTGAACGTGGAACCCGAATTTGCCGCTTGATCCTTGCCGTATTCAATCCGCCCTCGGGTTCCTCGTTCGCTCGCAGGCATGGTTCACTCGCGCACCACACAGAAGGCGTTGAAGGTATTGCCGTCGAGATCGCGGAAATAGGCGGCATATACGCCCATGTCCTCGTCCGCGCTGTAGCAGGGTGCGCCTTCATCGACGCCACCGAGTTCCAGCGCCTTCGCGTGCAGCGCAGCCACTTCCTCCTTCGTCTTCACCGCCAGCGCCACCATGGTGCCGTTGCCCGGCGTGGCTTCGCGCTTGTTCCAGGGCACGGTGACGGCGAGCGCGGGTTGTTCCGGTCCGCGTGACCACGCCACGTAGCGGCCGGGTTTTTCCAGGCAGCGAGGCACGTCGAGTACGCGGAACAGTTCATCGAAGAAAGCGGTGGCGGCAGGCAAGTCATCAGTGCCGACGGTGACATAACCGATCATGCTGCAAACTCCTTTTCTGTTGAGCCGACGTTGCTTCTTGGCGGGTGTCAGCATAAGCAGAGGCTCCTGACAGCATCCTGTCAGGAGCGTGTAGAGCCTGGTAATTTCCGTGCGTATCATTGCGGCACTTGATCAGGAGGACGCATGCGCAAGGCGGAGCGCTTGTTCCAGATCGTGCAGTTTCTGCGGCGGCGCCGGCGTGCGGTGACGGCCCGTACCATCGCCGATCACTTCGGCGTATGCGAGCGCACGGTCTATCGCGATCTGCAATCGCTGATGGCGAGCGGCGTGCCGATCAGTGGTGAAGCCGGCGTCGGTTATCTCTTCGACAAGAAGTACGAACTGCCACCGATCGTGTTCCAGCCCGAGGAGCTCGAGGCCTTGGCACTGGGCGCGGCGATGGTCAACAACTGGACCGACAAGGAATTCGCCGCGCAGGCACGCGCCGCGCTCGAGCGCATCGAAGCCGTGTTGCCGCCGACTCTCCAGAGCCATCTGCAGCAACTGGTGCTGTTCTCCGCGCCCAGCAGCGCCCGCCCGCCATGGGAAGTGAGTTTCAGCGAATTGCGCGAGAGCATCCGGGCTCAGCGCTATCTGCGTTTCCACTACGTCGACGAACAGGGAAGGGAAAGCGAGCGGCGCGTACGCCCGCTCGGCATGGTCTTCTTCGGGCCAGTGTGGGTGCTCATCGCCTGGTGCGAACTGCGTCGCGGCTTCCGCACCTTCCGCCTCGACCGCATCCGCCGTCTGGATGTGTTGGAGCAGCCGTTTCCCCTTGAGCCAGGGCGGCAGTTGTCCGACTACCTCGCGCTCGTCGAAAACAATTCCTGCGTCTCCGAGAGCGCGTAGTGCGCACTTCCCCAGCCACGCGGCAGGGCCGCGGGCCGCGCCGCTGCGCGTGACACGATGCGCCGCCGGCGTCTGCCTTCGCCCCACCGATCAACTGCTCAGCTCGGCCCGTGCATCAGCGCCATCGGCGGTAGCCAAGGCCTCCTCGCAATGCAGCGGGGCGCGGAATCTGTTAGTTTCGCGCCCCAGTTTTGCGTATACGAGGATCCCTTGATGTTGCGACTCCGTCCGACACTGTTGCTCATCCCCCTATTTGCCCTGGCGGCCTGTTCGCCCGACACGCCGAGCGGCGACAACGCCGGCGCCATCGCGGCGGCGGAACAGAACCAGCCGCTGGAACACACGTTGGTACCCCTGCCGGGCAAGGAGTCCGAGGTGCCGGTGCTCACCGTCAAGCAGACGGTGCTGATGCAGACCGATGCCGGCGATCTCACCATCGAGGTCTATCCGCAGGCAGCGCCCAATGCCGCGCAGCGTTTCATCGAGTTGGTCGAGAACGGCTTCTACAACGACACGCCGATTTCGCGCGTGGTGCCGGGCTTCGTGGCGCAGTTCGGAGTGAACTGGCGCGATGGTTACAACAGCTGGCAGTTCAACACCTTCAACGACGACCCCACGCTGTTCTCGCTCGAGCGTGGCACCTTGGCCTTCGCCAAGGCCGGCCCCAACTCCAACTCCACGCAGGTGTTCATCAACTACGTGGAGAACAACCGTCTGGCCGAGCCGCAGTACAACTTCACCGTGTTCGGCAAGGTGGTGGAGGGCATGGACGTGGTCGATCAGTTCGTCCAGGTCGGTGATCCGGGCATGGGACTCGACCAGGGACGCCTGTGGAGCGATGGCGCCAACTATCTCGAGTCGCTCGACACCAAGCCCACCATGATCCGTTCGGCGCGCGTGATCGATTGATGCGCGCCTTCCGCCCGCGATGAACCTGCGCACGCTCTGGCGGAATTGCGGACCCGGCCTGGTGGTGGCAGCCACGGGCCTCGGGGCAGGGGACATCGTCGCTGCCGCCGTCGCCGGTGCCGAATATGGCCCGATGCTGATCTGGGCGGCAGTGGTGGGTGGAGTACTGAAGTTCTGCCTCAACGAAGGGGTGGGCCGCTGGCAGCTCGTGACCGGCACCACCCTGATCGAAGGCTGGATCAACCATCTCCCGCGCTTCGTCAGCATCTATTTTTTCTTCTACCTTCTGCTCTGGAGCTTCATGGTCGCGGCCGCCTTGATGGCAGCCTGCGGTCTGGCCGCCTATGCGCTCGTACCGGGGTTGTCGGTGACGAGCTGGGGCATCCTGCACGGCCTGGTGGGCTTGCTGATGGTGCTGTTCGGCAGCTGGTCACTCGTGGAGCGGATGATGAAGTTCTTCATCGCCCTGATGTTCGCCACGGTGTTGTACAGCGCCTTCCGCATCCTGCTGCGTGAACCCGAATTGTTCGTACAAGCGCTGCAGCCCGGCTTGCCGGCGGGGAGTCTCGGTTCGGTGCTCGCCATCGTCGGTGGTGTGGGTGGTAGTGTGACGCTACTCAGCTATGGTTACTGGATTCGCGAGGCGGGCTGGAAGGGCAGGGACAAGCTGTCCATGATGCATTGGGACCTCGGCGTCGCTTATGGTCTCACCGCGCTCTTCGCCATCGCGGTGATGTTGGTGGCGGCGGGTGTGCGACCCGAAGTGGTCTCGGGCAATGGTATGGCACTGTCGTTGGCGGAGCGTTTGGTGCCCTACAGCGGCGAGCTCGGCAAGTGGCTGTTTCTGATCGGCTTCTGGGGTGCGGTGTTCAGTTCGCTGCTCGGGGTGTGGCACGGCGTGCCCTACATGTTCACCAACTTCGTCGCGCACTACCGCAATCGCCGCAGCGTGCTCGAAAGCGATACCAGCATCATGCATTCGACCCACTACCGCGCCTATCTCTGCGCGATGTGCTTCCTGCCGATGTTGCTGCTGATTTTTGGTCGACCAGTCTGGATCGTGCAGCTCTACGCCATCACGGGTTCGCTTTTCATGCCGCTGCTCGCCATGCTCCTGCTCCTCCTCAACGCGCCGCAGCGATGGTTGGCCGAGCATCGCAATCGTCTGGCGATGAACGTGGCCTTGGTGTGTTGTCTGTTGTTCTTTGGTTATCTCTTGATCACCCAGCCCTTCAACGGGCCGGGGTGAGCGCGGAAAACGCGCAAGCCAACAGTTTGGCTTGCGCCCGCGCGAACGGTCCGAGCTCTGCGAGGACCTGGAGAGATCTTTGCGCCCAGGTTGCACCGTATTCGAAGAGAGCAAGCCAACAGTTTGGCTTGCGCCCGCGCGAACGGCCTGAGCTCTGCGAAGGCCTGGAGAGATCTTTGCGCCCAGGTTGCACCATATTCGAAGAGAGCAAGCCCACAAGGGACACCGGCCTCGAACGGAAAACCCCTGCATCAACGGTTGGGGTCTGAATCCGCCGATTACGCATTCGTGACGCCCAAAAACGGGGCGGATCGGGGGCTTTCTGGCGATGGTTGGAATCGTGAAATAACGGCCCTGTTTCCTATAGAATGGCGCGCTTCCGTAGACCCGCGGTTCGCAGAACCCTATTCGGGGGGTATCCAGAGGTTTTGATGCACGATTTCGACGACATCCGCCCGTACTATGACAGTGAAGTGCGCGGCGTGGTCGACCGGCTGGTGGAGGACCTGGCGCTGTCCAGGGCCCTGGCCAAGTTTCGTTTCCCTACCATGTCTCGTGTACTGCCGGCGCTGACGGCGCGGGTGGTGCAGGTGGCCTTGCGGCGCGAACTCAAGCACGTGAACAACATTCGCGACGTGCAGGCCATCATCGAAAAATACCTCGACAAGCTGATCGAGAAGACCACCGACGGTTTGACGCACAGCGGCCTCGACGCGCTCGATCCGAGCCGCCCCTATCTCTTCATCAGCAACCATCGCGACATCACGATGGATCCGGCGCTGGTGAACTACATGCTCTATCACCAGGGCTTCGACACGCTGCAGATCGCCATCGGCGACAACCTGCTCAAGCGTCCGTTCCTGTCCGACCTGATGAAGCTCAACAAGAGTTTCATCGTGAAGCGCTCGCTGCAGGGGCGTGAGAAGTTGGCGGCCAGCAAACAGTTGTCGGCCTACATCAGTCACTGCATCGCCACCGGTCAGAACGTGTGGATCGCACAGCGCGAAGGTCGCGCCAAGGACGGAGTCGACAAGACCGAAAGCGCCATCATCAAGATGCTGCACATGGCAGGGCGCGAACAGGATCTGCCGCTGCATGAACTGGTGAACCGTCTCAACATCGTACCGGTGGCGATCTCGTACGAACTCGATCCCTGCGATGCCGCCAAGGCGGTGGAACTGCACGCCATCGATACGACGGGCAGCTACAAGAAGGACGAGAACACCGACGTCAACAGCATCCTCACCGGCATGATCGGCAAGAAGGGCGCGGTGCACGTGAGCTTCGGCACGCGTCTGCAGGTGGACGATGCGGTGACGCCCGAAGGAGTGGCGGAGCAGATCGACGCGCAGATCATCAGCAAATATCGGCTCACGCTCGTCAACTATCTGGCGGTGGAACAACTGCAGCCCGACTTCATGGATTTCTCCACGCTCGCCTCGCGCTTCAACGTGAGCGATGCGGTGGTGGCACACAAGCGCGAGCTGCTCCTGTCGCGTCTGAAAGGGCTCGACGCGGCGCTGCATCCCTATGTGCTGCGCATGTACGCCAACCCGGTGTTGCGACAGATCGAACTCTGTCGCCTCAATCGGAATGCCCTGCATCCCGAATCCTGTGCCTGCTGATCGGTACGCGCCGCGTTGCCCCTCGTTGCTCTGCGTTGATACGCAGTTTTGTTTCACCGGCATCGCGGTGTCTGCATGCTGACCGACGAACTCAAACAGACCATCCAGCGCGCCTATTCCCTGATGCTGCAGCGCAAGTCGCTACAGACGCGTCCGGGACAGAAGCGCATGATCGCCGAGATCGCGCGCACCTTGTGCGAGGTGGAACAGGACGCCGAAGGTCGGCGTCTCAGCGACGAGCCCGGCGTGTGTGTGGTGGAAGCCGGCACGGGGACGGGCAAGACGCTCGGCTATCTCGTCGCTGCATTGCCCGTGGCGAAAGCACTGGACAAGAAACTCGTCATCGCCACCGCCACCGTTGCGCTGCAGGAGCAGGTGCTGCTCAAGGACATTCCTGATCTCTTGCAGCACAGTGAACTGCGTTTCACCTATGCGCTCGCCAAGGGGCGCGGACGCTATCTCTGCCTCGCCAAACTCGACAATCTGCTGCGCAGCGGCAACAGCAGCGCCGATGCCTTGCGTGATCTGTTTCAGATTGAACTCGAGCAACAGCTCGAACCCGATCGCGCTCTGTACGAACGCATGTTGGATCAACTCAGCAGCGGACAATGGCAGGGTGATCGCGACGATTGGCCCGAAGTTCTGGAAGAACCGGTTTGGCGTGCAGTGGCCGTCGAACACGGTCAGTGCGCCGGCAGCCGCTGTTCGTTCTTCAGTTCCTGTTGCTATTTCCGCAGCCGCGCCAACCTCGAGAAGGTCGATTGCGTGGTCGCCAACCATGACCTCGTGCTGTCCGATCTCGCCTTGGGTGGTGGCGTGATCCTGCCGGCGCCGGCCGACACCATCTACGTGTTCGACGAAGCGCATCAACTGCCGGGCAAGGGCATCAGCCACTTCACGCATCAGTTGCGGCTCGGCACTACGGCGCAGTGGCTCGATCAGTTGAGTGCCTTGATGCAGCGCACCGCGACGCAATTGTCGGAGCCGAGTCGTCTCGCGCCGCTCTTGCGCGAAGCGGTGGATCTCGCCGGCAGCGCACGCGTGGCCGTGCAGGACAATCTCTTGATGCTGGAGCCCTATGTCGATCGCGCCGAAGCCAGCGCAGTGCGCGGTGAGATCGGTCAGTTCGTGTTCCCCGGCGGTGTGGTCGATTCCGCATTGTGCAGTCCGCTCGACGCCTTGGGGCTGGAATTCGCGGTACTTGCGGCGAAGCTCGACAAGATCGTCGCGGTGCTGAAGGACAACATGGAAGGCGAGGGCGGCGAAGTGGAGAAAGCACAAGCCGAGTCGTGGTTTCTGCTGTTCGGCGGCGCACAAACTCGTTGTGAAGCCGCCGCGCAATGTTGTCTGCATTTTTCGCGCGCCGATGCGAAGGGCGCCGTGCCCGCAGCGCGCTGGATGGTGTTCAACGACAACGGCACGCAGCACGACATCACGCTCTACACCAGTCCCGTGCTCGCCGCCGAAGCGCTGCAGGACAAACTCTGGAGCAGTTGCTATGGCGCGGTACTGACTTCCGCCACGCTCACCACGCTCGGCAGTTTCGACTTCCTCGCGGAGCGCTGTGGTCTGCCGGGCTCGGCGCGTTTCCATCGCATTCAGAGTCCCTTCAGTCATCAGGAAGCGGCCGTGTTGCAATTGCCGCGACAGGGCTTCGATCCAGCCGATGCCGAAGCACACACGCGGGCGATCATCGCGCGCCTGCCGCAGTTGCTCACGGAAAAAACCGGGGCCCTGGTGCTGTTCAGCTCACGCCGGCAGTTGCTCGACGTGTTGGAAGGCTTGGATCCGATGTTCCGCCGCAAGGTATTGGCGCAGGACGATTACTCGAAACAGGAATTGTTGCGACTGCACAAGGAGGCGGTGGACAAGGGCCAGGCCAGCATCATCTTCGGTCTTGCTTCGCTTGCCGAAGGCATCGATTTGCCCGGTGACTATTGCACGCACGTCGTGATCGCGAAGATTCCCTTCCCTGTGCCGAACGATCCGGTCGATGCCACGCTCGGTGATTGGGTGAAGGCGCAGGGCCGTAATCCCTTCCAGGAAATCGCGGTGCCGGAAGCAGCGCTGCGTTTGATTCAGGCGAGTGGTCGTTTGCTGCGACGCGAGAGCGATCGCGGCACCATCACGATCCTCGATCAGCGCTTATTAACACGATCTTATGGGCGCGCCATTCTCGATTCTCTGCCACCCTATCCGCGGCAATACATTTAGTCGGAGTCGGTGATTGCGGCTTGTCCTGTCCCTGGTTGAACCCACATATGCGGTGAGGGGCATCGCGCGGAAGCGATTTGCCGCTGTTGCGGTGCTTCTCTATGCTTTGTCCTCCCCGACCATTGAACCGCGAGGCCGCATCCGATGCGTCTGACGCTCTACACCGATTACGCGCTGCGCGTGCTGATCTACACCGGCTCCACCCCGGGCACGGTCACCATCAGCAGGATTTCGGCGGCCTACGGGATTTCCAAGGAGCATCTGCGCAAGGTGGTGCACCAGTTGTCGCAACTGGGCTACATCACGACCACGCAGGGTCGCAATGGTGGCATCAAGTTGGGAAGGCCGGCGGAAGAGATCAACATCCGCGACGTCGTGCAGCAATTCGAGACCACGATGTTGGTCGAATGTTTCGACAACCAGAACAACACCTGTCCCATCAACGGCTACTGCAGTCTCAAGCAGATTCTCGGCAGAGCGCAGGTCGCCTTCCTCGAAACGCTGGGGCAGTACCACCTCAGCGACATCGTCAGAAATCCGCAGTTGCAGCAGATCTTCGTGCGCCAGCTGACGGGGTCCCCCGTCGGCGAAGGTTGAAACCACGGCAGATTGGGCTGCGTAAGTTGGCGCTGAGCGTAGTGAAGCCCAACAAGCGATGATGTATCGAGCTTCAGTGAATCACTTTGCACTCCCAGGTTGGACTGCGCCGGTCCGCTCAGCCCCACCTACGACGGAACGACCAGCGCTCAGCGCTGCAGTGCGCGAATGGAAAGGATGGTGATGTCGGGCTGAGGACGGCCTTCGGCATCGACGCGGGCGCGGCCGATGGCATCCAGCACTTCGAGGCCGGCGCGGATCTTGCCGAACACGGTGTGACGGCCGAGCAACCAATCCGCATCGGCCAAGGTGATGAAGAACTGCGAACCATTCTGATTGGGCGCAGTGCTGGCCATCGCGATCACACCGCGTACCGGCGCGCGCGAGACCAGATCGTCGCGATAGCGATAGCCGCGCAATTCGAACAATTGCTTCACCGTGAGCGCACGCAGGCGCTGATCCACTTCTCCCACTCGCGCTTCGAGCTGCGCGCTGGACGTGATGCCCATCGAGTCGTAGAGCGGCTTGAGCACGCCTTCCTGGAAATCCTCCTGACTGCGAATGCCCAACACCGGATTGGGCTCGCCCTTGGTGTCGAGCACGGTCATGCGATCGAGGCCCAAGGTGGCGGCGTTGATCTCGTCGGGTACGAGGAAGCCGGGATAGCCGTGCGAGTCGCCCGTGGGGCTGCCACCCTGGATCAGTGCGCCGCTGACCACACGGTGAAAGGTGAGGCCGTCGTAGAAGGGCTGCTGCATTTCTTCCCCGGTGAAAGGATCGATCCAGGGCTTGGAGCCGTCGGCGAGGCCGAGGAAGTTGGCGACGGTCTCGGGCGCCTCGCGCGGGAACAGTTCGAACAGCATGCTGCCGCGCGTGGTCTGGATCAGCACGATCGGATTCGAGGGATCTTCCACCTGCACCTGCTGGCTTCTACCGTCGAATTCGACGTTCACCATGGGCAGGGCGGGAGCGGCCGGCGCTGCGGTGAAGGGATCGGCCGGCGTGGCAAAGGGATCGTCCGCCGGCACCTGAGCCTGCGAGGCCATGGCGGCGAGGCCCAGGAGGGCAGCAAGAACAAGCTGGTGGAAGAAGGAACGGACTGATGGCATGCGGCACTCCGGAAAGTGGCGAAGTCTACCATTGCCTACGCGCATTGCAGCCTCGGGACTCGATGCGTATGTGTTCTTATAGCTCAAAGGAATAAACTAGGGCCAAAAGTTATTTTGTGGCGGATAACGCAGTCGGTAGAGTGCGCCCCCACAGTTTTTCCGGGGGTAGCAGATGGAATGGGGTTACATAGTGGCGGGCTTCGCCGTGGGTTGGCTGGTCGGTCTGACCGGCGTCGGCGGAGGATCGCTGATGACACCCATTCTCTTGCTCTTCTTCAACGTGAAGGCAACCGTGGCGGTGGGCACCGATCTGCTCTACGCCAGTCTCACCAAGAGCGTCGGGGTGCTGGCGCATGGCAAGCTCGGCAACATCGACTGGCGCATCGTGGGCATCCTGGGTCTCGGTAGTGTCCCGGCCTCGCTCATCACGACCTGGCTCATCGGCCGCTACAGTCTCGATTCGGATGCGGTGATCTCCAGCATCCGCTTCTGGCTGGGCATCGCCTTGCTGCTGACCTCACTGTCGGTGATCTTCCGTCATGAACTGATGAAGTCGGCTCACCACGAACAGCATCTGCCGCGCCCCGCCGTGCCGGTGCTGACCTTCCTGCTCGGTGTGGTGCTCGGTGCCATGGTGACCCTCACTTCCGTGGGCGCCGGTGCCCTTGGTGTCACCGCCTTGCTGCTGCTCTATCCGACCATCCACATCAATCGCATCATCGGTTCCGACGTGGCGCACGCCGTGCCGCTGACGTTGGTGGCGGGTCTCGGTCACGCCAGTTTGGGCACGGTGGACTATGGCTTGCTCGGCACCTTGCTCATCGGTTCGGTGCCCGGCATCTGGATCGGCAGTCACATGACGCGCACCATCGACGAACAATGGGTGCGCAGCGTGCTCGCGGTGATCTTGGTCTACGTGGGTCAGAAGCTCTGCCTGCCGGACCTGCCGCAGTGGCTCGGTGCCGTGGCCGTGATCGTGCTGATGATCGTCAAGGCGGTCTACGATTCGCGAAAAAAGCTGCAGGGCGGGACAGCGCTGGAAGCTGAGTAATCCCGCCGTTTCGTTCCTCCACATTCCTTCCTCGGACGACGCCGGTTCGGGTGCGTCGTAAGTCGGGCTGAGCCGTGAGGCGAAGCCCAGCCGGCGATGTTCGATACTGCACTGCTGCTGCACCCGCCATCCCGTGTTGGGCGTGGCTGTGCTGAGCGCGCTGCGCCGCAAACGCCTGCCTTCGCCCCACCTACGGATCGCATCCGTACAGTTTGTTAACACTGTTCATACACTCCCAAAACAGCCTCTCTGCGAACGTCGCGGCAAGATGCGCGCGTCCGGAGCGTTCGTGGATACAGGGACGAGCCTAGAACGCTTCGGGGTCGATTATCGGAGTCCCCTATGAACGTGCTGCCTTGGTTGGGATTGACGCTGGTGCTGGGTTCGATTGCACAAGCCGCGGTGCCGGTGTTCCAGGACGGAACCTTGCATCTCGATGCGGTCGCAACGCTCGGCCCCGATGGCAATCACTACTACCGCGACGTCCAGCTGCGACGCGAAGCCGATGGCACGCTGAAAGTCGCTGCGGCCGAGCCGCGCCCTCTCGTGGAAATCCAAAAGGTCGAGGCCGTACTGATTTCCGCCGCGGGGCTCGACACCGAGATTCAGGCCAGCGTTCACATCAAGGGCATCACGTCGGTGGCCTGTGTGGCGCTGGAAGAGCCGGCGCAGACTCGTGTCGGCAACACCTTCCATGTGGTGGTGGCGGAAACGGTGATGGAACCGGGCGCGGTGTGTGCCTCGCTATTGCCGAACTCGCCCTTCGATCTTTCGCTTCCGCTGGACGTTGCCCAATTGCCAGCGGGCAACTACACGGTGGAAGTAAACGGAGTTACCGACACCTTTACTCTTCCCTGACGTGTCCTTGGACTGGTCTCAACGATCCCCTCTGCAGGGACCGCGCCTTCGCACCGGCCGGTCCCTTTTTTTTGCTGGCGCTAGGGGACTGAGGCGGCCCGCGCCGTGACAGCCGCAGGTGGCGCCGTATAATCGGGCCACTTCCAAGCAAGGAAAGGCTGTCATGAAAAAACTCGCCCATCTCATGCCCGTGCTGTTGCTTGCGGCCTGCGCGCCCGCTGAACAGAACGCCGCTCCCGCTCCTGCGCCCACCAGTGCCGCGCCGGCTCCCGTCGCCGATTTCAGCCTGTTCAACACCACCGCCACGATCCGCGACGTGATGAACAGTCTGATCGATCCGAGCGCGGATGAGTTATGGAACGCCGTTCGCTTCGAAGTGGATGAAGAAGGCGAACACGACTATCGCCCGGAAACCGACGAGGAATGGGCCGCGCTGCGCTACGAGGCCGTGTCCATCATCGAAGGTGCCAACGCGCTGATGATCCCTGGTCGCCGTGTGGCCCCGCCCGGTTCCACCACCGAATTCCCCGACTACGAATACCTGCCGGACGAAGTGCAGGCCAAACTCGATGAAGATCGTGTGGCCTGGGATGGTTTCGCGCAGGGTCTGCAGGCCTCGGCGCTGCAGATCCTCGATGCCATCGAAAAGCGTGACGTCGACGCCTACATCGAATACGGCGCCCAACTCGATGCCGCCTGCGAGGCCTGTCATTCGCAGTATTGGTATCGCCCCGAATTCGCCGAGCCCTGAGCACTTCCCGCGGCAGCTCGCTGGGCTGCCGCATCCCCGCTGTAACGCCCTTCGCCAACCAACCCGCCCGTAGACACGTAGTCACGTTGCGGGCTTGCGTGCATCCGCACTAAAAGCTACTTGCAAAATGAAAGTTATGTGCCTAGAGTAACTATCGTTTTGAAAGTTAGGTGTCTGCGATGAAGACGAAGAAGCACACGAACCTCGGCTCCATGCCTTGCCCCGTGGCGCGCAGTCTGGATCGGGTAGGAGAGTGGTGGAGCATCTTGATCCTGCGCGACGCCATGACCGGCCTCACCCGCTTCGACGAGTTCGCCAAGAGTCTCGGTATCGCGCCCAACATCCTCACGCGCCGCCTCAACGACCTGGTCGAGGCCGGCATGCTGGAAAAACGTCAGTACAGCGAAAAACCGCCGCGCTACGAGTATCACTTGACGGAGCTCGGCTGGTCCTTCCGCACGGTGATGCAGGCCTTCGTCGACTGGGGCAATCGCCATTTCTTTCCCGAAGGCCGCATGGTGCAGCTCGTCGAACGTGCCACGGGACGACCGGTACGTGTCGGGCTCATGGATCTCGATACCGGCCGTCCTCTCAATGCCGAGGAATACACGATGGCGCCGGGGCCGGCGGCAGATGCATCGGTCAAACGACGCTTCGCCTATCTCGCCGCCAAGCACGAAGGCGGTACCAAACAGCTGCAGGCGAAGCCAAAGCGAGGGAAAAGCAAATGAACAGCGCAACACGAACGCCAGATACGCTGCCGCTGGCGGAGCAGGGCACGCAGTCCTCCAAAGGCAGGAAACTGATTCGCGGCGTGCTCGGCATCGCCGCACTCCTCGCCTCGATGGCCTATGGTCAGCACTGGTGGGTGGCGGGGCGTTTTCTCGAACACACGGACGACGCCTACGTCGGCGGTGAGCTCACGGCACTCAGCGCCAAGGTGCCCGGCTATGTCGCGGCACTCCTGGTGGAAGACAACCAGGCGGTGAAGGCGGGTGAACTGCTCGTCAAACTGGACGATCGTGAATACCAAGCCGCGGTCCATGAAGCCGAAGGCCGCGTCGCGGCGCAGACGGCCTTGCTGCACAACCTCAAGGCCATGCTCGAACTACAGCATGCCGTGATCGCGAAAGCCGAAGCGGCGGTGGTTTCGGCACAAGCCGAAACGATACGTGCGCGCGACGATGCCGAACGTTATCGCTCGCTCTCCAGCACGTCCGCGGTGTCCATCCAAAGCTGGCAACAGGCCGATACCGTCCACAAGCAAGCCATCGCTGCCGAACGTGCGGCCGTGGCCGAACTCGACGCGGCACGCAAGCAGATCGCCGTGATCGAAACGCAGATGGAACAGGCGCGGGCCGCGCTACTGCAGGCGCAGGCTGCCCACGAACGTGCCTTATTGGACCTTTCGTTCACGGAAATCAGGGCGCCGCGCGATGGCGTGATCGGCAATCGCCGTGTGCGCGAAGGTGCCTATGCCGCCGCTGGGGCGCAGCTCCTGGTGGTGGTGCCCGCCGAAGGGCTGTGGGTGGATGCCAACTTCAAGGAGAACCAGCTGGCGGACATGCGGCCGGGACAGCCGGCAGAGATCGAGGCCGACATTCTGCCCGGACACATCTTCAAGGGTCGCGTTGCCAGTCTGGCGCCGGCCACGGGTTCGCAGTTCAGCGTGCTGCCCACGGAAAATGCCACCGGCAACTTCACCAAGATCGTGCAGCGCGTGCCCGTACGCATTCAGCTCGACGCCGATGAGGCACTGAGCGCGCTGCTACGCCCGGGGCTTTCCGTCGTTGCCACGGTAGATACGAGACACTGAGATGGACACCGCCGCCGCTCCGCAGCCGCCGCACCTGTTGCCGCTGTCCACGCGCGCCTTTTCCTTCGCCAGCATGTGTCTGGGGATGTTCATCGCGCTGTTGGACATCCAGATCGTGTCGGCTTCGCTGCTCGACATCGGTGGTGGCCTTTCCGCCGGCCACGATGAACTCGTGTGGGTGCAGACGAGTTACCTGATCGCGGAAATCGTGGTGATTCCGCTCTCGGGTTGGTTGGCGCAGGTCTTTTCCACACGCTGGCTCTTCGCCGCCTCCGCCGCGGGTTTCACCGTGGCGAGCATCCTGTGCGGCTGGGCCTGGAACATCGAGAGCATGATCGCCTTCCGCGCGCTGCAGGGTTTTCTGGGCGGTTCGATGATTCCGATGGTGTTCACCACCGCCTTCGCCTTCTTCGTCGGCAAGCAGCGCGTGGTGGCTGCCGCGCTGGTCGGCGGTCTGGCGTCACTGGCGCCGACCTTGGGCCCGACCATCGGCGGATGGATCACGGATCACTATTCCTGGCACTGGCTGTTCTTCGTCAACGTGGTGCCGGGACTCTTCATCGCGATCGTGGTGCCGCTGCTGGTGAAGGTCGATCGGCCGAACCTGAAACTGCTACGCGGCGCCGACTATCTCGGCATGGTGTTGATGGCCATCTTTCTCGGTTGTCTGGAATACACCTTGGAAGAAGGTCCGCGTTGGGACTGGTTCTCGGACGACATCATCCGTACCACGGCCGGGATCGCTGCATTCGCCGGCATCGCCTTCGTGCTGCGTACGCTCAAACATCCTCAGCCCGTGGTGGATCTGCGCGCACTGAAGGATCGCAACTTCGCGCTCGGCTGTTTGTTCTCCTTCGTGGTGGGCATCGGCATCTTCGCGACGATCTATCTCACCCCGCTTTTTCTCGGCACCGTGCGCGGCTACAGCGCGCTCGACATCGGACTCGCCGTGCTCGCCACGGGCGTTGCACAACTCCTCTCCATTCCGCTCTACGCCTTCTTCGCCAACCGCGTCGATCTGCGTTGGTTGATGATGGTGGGCATCGCCGCGTTCGGCGTCTCGATGTGGTTCTTCTCGCCGATCACCCACGATTGGGGGGCGGACCAACTGCTCTTGCCGCAGATCTTCCGTGGTGCGGCGCAACAGTTCGCGGTGGCGCCGGCGGTGACGCTCACGCTCGGTGGTCTTGCGCCGGAACGACTCAAGTTGGCGTCGGGACTCTTCAATCTGATGCGCAATCTCGGTGGTGCCATCGGCATCGCGCTGTGCGGCACCTTGCTCAACGATCGCGGCAACCTGCACTTCGTGCGACTGCGTGAACATCTGCAGCCGGGACAGCAGCCGATGGAAGAGCTGCTGCAAAGTGCGCAGCAACAGCTCACCCAGCAAGGCCTCGATGCCTGGAGCGCGCAGGCCGCGGCGATGCAGGGGCTCTATCGGCTGACCGTACGCGAGGCGCAGACCATGGCCTTCTCCGACACCTTCGTGCTGCTGATGGTGACCTTCCTCCTGACTGCACTCCTGGTGCCCCTGCTGCGCAAACAAGCACCCGTTCCAGCAGCTGCCACTGCGCAACACTAGAACGATCGGCACAGTTTATGCGGTGGCAACCGTGGAGCCACCGCAGAGGATCACCTCATGAATACTTCCACCCGTATCGTCGTCACCGGCCTCGGCCTGGTGACACCGCTTGGCTGCAACCTTGCAGCCGTCTGGCGCCGTCTGCTTGCAGGAGAGAGCGGCGTCGTGGCCTTGGAACCGGAGCTGGTGCCGGATGTGCCGGCAAAGATCGCTGGCGTCGTGCCGGTACGCACCATGGCCGTCGCCGATGGTTTCGACGTCGACGCCGTCGTGCCGACTAAGGATCAGAAGAAGATGGATCGCTTCATCCAGTTCGCGCTCGGTGCTGCGCAGGATGCCTTGACGCAAGCGCGTTGGTTCCCCGCGGATGCAGAGGCCAAGGCACGCACTGCCACGGTGATCGCATCGGGCATCGGCGGTTTCGGCGCCATCGCCGATGCGGTGCGCGTGGCGGAAACACGGGGCGCCAAGCGGCTGTCGCCCTTCACGGTGCCGAGCTTCCTCGCCAACATGGCGGCGGGGCAGGTGTCGATTCGCTTCGGTTTGCAGGGACCACTCGGCGCGCCGGTGACGGCCTGTGCCGCGGGCCTGCAAGCGATCGGCGATGCCGCGCGTCTCATCCGCGCCGGTGAAGCCGACATCGCCCTGTGCGGTGGCGCAGAATCCTGCATCGATCGCGTCAGCCTCGGTTCCTTCGCGGCCGCGCGGACCTTGTCGACGGCGTTCAACGACGAACCGGCGCGCGCGTCGCGTCCCTTCGATCGTGCGCGGGACGGTTTCGTGATGGGAGAAGGCGCGGCATTGCTCGTGGTCGAACGCTTGGATCATGCCCTGGCGCGCGGCGCGCGTCCGCTGGCGGAGATCGTGGGCTATGGCACCAGTGCCGATGCCCATCACATGACCTCCCCACCCGAAGATGGAGAGGGCGCGGCACGTGCGATGCGGCAGGCTCTGCGCCAAGCGGAGATCGCCCCCGAAGACGTTCAGCATGTGAATGCCCATGCGACGTCGACCCCACTCGGCGATCTTGCCGAGCTGCGGGCCTTGCGTCGTGTCTTCGGTGCGCATCGACCTGCGATCTCTGCCACGAAAGCATCCACCGGTCACTTGTTGGGCGCAGCGGGTGGCTTGGCGGCGGCGTTCGGTGTATTGGCGCTGCGCGATCAATGCGCACCGCCCACGCTCAACTTCGAAGAAGCGGATGAGGAAGCGGGCGAAGCCGACGTCGTGCATGGCGTGGCACGCGCGATGCGCATCACGCACGTGCTCTGCAATGGCTTCGGTTTCGGTGGGGTGAACGCGAGCCTGTTGTTGCGTCGCTATGTTTAGCGTCAACGCGCCTTGCGGGTTTGCTCGAGCGTGAGACGCAGCACCTTGAAGCGGCGATCGTTGGCCAAGGTCTCCACGCGCGCGAAATGTTCCTGCGCTTTGCGCTCGAGCGGAATGAAGGCGTTGACCACGAACAGCGCCTGAGCTTTCGGCTTGAGCAAGCGTTTCGCAGCGGCAAGAAAACGATCGGTCAAGCTGCCTTCCACCGCGAAGCCCTGATGGAAGGGTGGGTTGCAGAGCAGCAGATCGACGCGTTCGCGGATGCTGCCGGCGCAGTCGTCCAGCACCACCTGCACACCATCGCGGACTGATACCTGCTGCAGATTGTGACTCGTTGCCGCAATCGCGGCGGCGTTGTTGTCGGTGGCGATGACGCGCGCACAACCGGCCTGTGCCAATGCCAGGGCCAGGAGTCCATAGCCGCAGCCGAGATCGAGTCCGCTGCATTCGGCAAGGTCCAGGCCTTGCAAGGTGTGTGGCAATTGTTCGAGCAGAAGACGGCTGCCGTCGTCGATGCGATCCCAGGCGAAGATGCCGGGCTTGCTCCAGAGCGGCGTGCCTTGCCACTCGCCGATCTCGCGCAATCGGTGATAGGCGCCGTCGGCAAGACTTTCCACCGAGGGCGCATGTTTGCGCAGGCGATAGAGATGCAAGCCACCATCGCCACGTTCGAGTGCCGCCGTCGTTTGCCAGGCTGTGGCCGCGCGGCTGGCGAGTGTTTTCACGCCTTCCTGCTTGTAGCCGGTGAGACAGAGTTCACCTCCCACTTCCAGCTTTTCCCACAGCGATTCCAGCACATGCTCCGCCACGCGCTTTTCCTTGGAGATGCGATAGAGCGCCTGTCGTAGTGGCGCGACGGCGTTGAAGTCGAAGTCATTGCACGCGCAGTTCCAACCGGCAGTGCGCGCGGCATGGGCAACGTCGCAGCGATTGCTCGCGGCGCGCCATTCACCCGCAGGTGGCGGGGGCAGGGAATCGCTGTGATTTTCGTCGAGCACGACGAGGCCGGGACCGGCTGTGGCTTCTCGTAACAGGGCAGTCAGTGCGGCATCACGCATGGCGCAGGGCTTCCACTTCTTGTGCGGTGAGTTCACGCCAGCCACCCGGTGCGAGGGAAGCGTCGAGCGTCACCGGGCCGATGCGCTCACGATGCAGTGCCGTGACGTGATTGCCACAGGCGGCGAACATGCGGCGCACCTGGTGATAACGACCTTCGCGCAGGATCACGCGTGCCTGGTTTTCGCCCAGGATTTCGAGCTGGGCGGGCAGGGTCGGTGTGGGATCGTCGTTGAGCACGATGCCTTCGGCGAAGCGTTGCACCAACGCACCATCGAGCGGACGCGCGAGCTCGACCAGATAGCTCTTGTCGCAATGGTGGCGCGGACTCGTGATGCGATGACTCCACTCTCCATCGCTGGTGAGCAGCACCAGGCCCGTGCTATCGGCATCGAGGCGACCGGCAGCGTGGAGTTCACTTGCCCACGGGCGATCGATCAGAAGATGCACGGGTGTGTGCGAGGGATCGGTGGTACTGCAAACGACACCGGTCGGCTTGTGCAGCATCACGTAGTAGGGACGCGGCCAGCTCAGTTCCTGTTCGTCGAGTTGTATCACCTGACCTTCCGTTACGGTCGTGGCGGGATCGCGCACCACCACGCCATCGACCCGCACACGTTGACGGGCGATCAGCGCCTTGGCGCGGGAGCGCGGCAGGCCGGCGCTGTGGCTGAGAAAACGGTCGAGGCGCATGTCGGATGGTCGGCAGTCGAAGGGGCGCGATTATAGCCGCTCGCGCCTCTGCCCTCCGCCCCCAAACGACAGCGGAACTTGTTGGAGAAAGCCGGGAACGGTGCTATACCTCCCCGCCTTGAAGTAAGGGGAGGAAAGTACATGCCAATCTATGAGTTTCAGTGCAAGCGCTGTGGCCATCAGTTCGAAAAGCTGGTTCGTGTGGATCAGACCGCGGAATGTCCGGCCTGCCAGGCTGAACCTTCTGAAGTAGAACGGATGCTGTCTTTGCCTGCCATCAGCACGCAGAAAACGCGCTCGGTGTCGCTGGCCGAAGCCAAGCGGCGCGGTGCGGCGATCAAGAAGGAAAAGGACGCTGCCCAGGCCGAGTACGAACGCAACTACATCCGCGACCACAGCTGAGGTCGCGCGGCCTCGTCCCGGAACCGCTGCGACGAGGCCGCAGCCACGCCGGCCGGCCGCATGGCCTGCCGTTCAAATCGACGCTGCCGAGGCAGCATCCAAGGAGCTCGGAGGGGAGGGCGATGGTGTTCACGCAGGCGCAGTTGGAGGAGCTGGCACTGTTGGCCCGCTTCGATCTCGATACCGAGCAGCAGGGAATCAAGATTCACCGCGACGCTTCCGCCGCCGTGATCGAGGCCGCCAGGCGTCTGCACGCGAAGGGCATGCTGACCCTGCCGGATGGGGGCTACCTGACGCCGCTCGGTCATGAGACCAGCGAACACGTACAGGCGCTTTTGTCCTTGTTGGGCGGCAGCGGCGACTGAGCCGCCGCTGCGTTCCGAAGTACTTCTTAAGCTTTCTTTTCCGCCGCGGCGCGCGCGATCGCTTCAGTGATGAGGCGACGGGCTTCGCTGGCGTCACGCCAATCACCGATCTTCACCCATTTGCCCGGCTCGAGATCCTTGTAGTGCTCGAAGAAGTGGGCGATCTGCTGCAGGGTGATTTCCGGCAGGTCGTCGTAGTTGTAGATGTCCTTGTAGCGCTGGGTCAGGTGCGGGGAGGGTACGGCGATGACCTTTTCATCCTGGCCGGCATTGTCTTCCATCACCAGCACGCCGATGGGGCGAACGTTGATCACGCAGCCCGGGATCAGCGGGCGGGTGTTGCAGATGAGGACGTCGATCGGGTCACCGTCATCGGACAGGGTGTGCGGCACGAAGCCGTAGTTGCCCGGGTAGGACATGGCGGTGTACAGGAAGCGGTCGACCACGAGGGTGCCGGACTTCTTGTCCATCTCGTATTTGATGGGGTGGCCGCCGATCGGTACTTCGATCAGTACGTTGATGTCTTCAGGCGGGTTGTTGCCGATGGCGATCGCGTCGAGGTTCATGGGGGGCAGTGCTCCTACTGCTAAGGTCTGGATTCAAAAAAGCGCGCATTATACCGATTCTTTTTACGGGCGCTGTGATTGTGTTTGTAGTGCTTTGGTGATGTAGACGGTGGCTGATTGGTCGCAGCGCTTCTAATTAGGAGTCGGGGTCGCCGCTGGCCGGTCCCGGGGCGAGACGCGCCATGAAGCCATCCCTGGCGGCTCGGCTCAGGCCATCCCTGGCCTTCGACGGTCCCACCCCGGGACCGGCCAGCGGCAACTCTCCATATCTGCTTGCGCTGCTCCTCCATTCCCCGAAGCGTACGCGCCGGCTGAGCGACGCCCGGCTATGCCGGGCTGGAGCAGAGCCGAAGGCGAAGCCCAACGAGGTAGGAGGCTTTTACTGGATCAGTGGAAACGCGCGGTTCATCGCTGTGCGGTCGGCACCTCGTGAATCCCTCCCTGGAGGCTCGTTGAGGACATCCATGTCTGCAACGGCCTCTCGCAGCGGCGCCGAACCATGCCCTCAGGGTTTCGCGAAATATTCCATACAGCTACCCGAGGCAGCTCGGTGTCACCCAATCCATGGCTGTCGGGCACTCCGCGTGCCCGGCCTGAGACGACCCTCCATACCTGTGTGCGCTGCTCCTTGGATATCGTTGAGGTGGCAGTTTCGTAGGTAGGCAGTGAGCCAAAGACGAATCCCAAAGTGAGATATCCATCCAAGGCTCTGCACCTGGGACGGGGGGATTCGGCGCGCCTTTGGTTGGGGAAGGGATGGTGCCGAATGGACGCAACAGACTTTTGGGTAGCCAATTTGATACCGCGAAGAGCCAGCGCGGTCCCGTTGGCGTGCCTTTCAACGGAAGGTTTGGTATGGCTGATGTTGTGATCCACCTTCATTTGCCGGGGGCCGTATGCAGGAATATCTAGGAGCAGACGAAGTTATCCAGAATTTCTACAAGGAAAACCCTCTAGTCACCTTTTCAATTTACAGCCACATCCAAGGCGATATCGTGAGAGAACTTGGCGATGAGCTTCTTAAGCTGCTCGACGATGCCTGAGGACAGAAGCCGATCTCATCACATGAGATTAACAAGGTGTATGGAAAGTTCTGGCTGTGGGTACTTGCAGCCTATGAAGTATGTCGGACGCTTACGGACCATGAAGATGTGCTGTCGGAAAGACAGAATCTTGAGGTGGCTCAACGCAAAGAAAATCTGGCGAAATTACGAATGCCGTTCGCGAAGCAGCAGCTCCGATTCCGCAAAGCAATGGTCAGAAGTGAGCTATCGGTTTACGGCATTGATACCGGCTCAAGAGATCTACTCTACGAAGTCCAGAAACGGGTATTCAGCACTCGTGAGCTTATTGGAAATCTGCTTGTTTAAGAGCCGAATCGCTTACTTCATCGACGCAATATCAATCACGAAACGATATTTCACGTCGCTCCTGAGCATGCGCTCGTAGGCCTGGTTGATGTAGTCGGCCTTGATCACTTCGATGTCGCTCGTGATGTTGTGCTTGCCGCAGAAATCCAGCATTTCCTGCGTCTCCTTGATGCCGCCGATGACGGAGCCAGCCACGGCACGGCGCTGCGTGATGAGGTTGGCACCGTGCACGCCGACGGGGTCGAGCGGGCCCACGATCACGAGCGTCTTGTCGCGTTTGAGAAGGCTGATGTAGGGATTGAGGTCATGCGGCACCGGCACGGTGTCGACGATCAGATCGAAACTGCGCGCGTGCTTCGCCATGTCCTCCGGGTCCTTGGAAATCAGCACTTCGGCCGCACCGAGTTTCTTCGCATCCTGTGCCTTGTGCGGAGAAGTCGTGATCATCACCACATGAGCTCCCATCGCGGAGGCGAGTTTCACCCCCATGTGACCGAGACCGCCGAGACCGACGATGCCCACCTTCTGACCCGGCTGCACGTTCCAGTGACGCAGCGGTGAATAGAGCGTGATGCCGGCGCAGAGCAGGGGAGCGGCTGCGGCGGGATCGAGATTGTCCGGCACGCGCAGCACGTAGTTCTCATCCACCACGATGCGCTCGGAGTAACCACCGAACACCAGACCACCGTGCTTGGGATCTTCGGCGTTGTAGGTGAAGGTCGCACCGTTCTCGCAGTACTGCTCGAGGCCTTCGGCACAGGAGGCGCAGGTGCGGCAGGAATCGACGAAACAGCCGACACCGACGAGATCACCCACCTTGAACTTGCCGACCTCGCTGCCGACCTTGCTCACGCGACCGATGATCTCGTGGCCGGGCACCATCGGGTACAGGGAACCGCCGCCCCATTCGTTGCGCGCCTGATGGATGTCGGAGTGGCAGATGCCGCAGTAGAGGATGTCGATGACGACGTCATGCGCCAGCGCCTCGCGCCGTTCGATGCGCATGGGAGCAACGGGTGAAGTGGCGCTCTGGACGCCATAGGCAGAAATTTGCGTCATGGGGAACTCCTTACGGTATCCAAGGGGCTTGCGGAAGAGTTCGCGTTATGAGGGGGTACCTGCATAACTCGAGCGCAGAGACTAACACGCCGTAGGTTGGATGAGTCGATGGATTCGAGTACTCGCGGTGGGATGAAGCGCCGGCGGGCTTGTTGCGTGAGTTCCTGCGCGCCGCCGGCTGAGGTCCCTGTGCGGCCAACGCTAGAGCCACAACATTCAAAGGTGATGAACGCACCTCAAAAGCCGCGTCAAGTGCCCAAGAGTTGGCGGCGCTCCAGCAAAGTGCAGCGCTAGCACGATGAGAGCAAAAGTGGTGCGCACCGGTGAGTTGCGCCTACGTGCATCGGATATGGGGAGCTTGGTCAAAAACCACGTAATTGCCTGCTTTCTTCGGTGTTTTCTGGCTTGCGACGAGTTTGGCACGCTTCTTGGATAGGTAAGGGCGTGTCCTTTCAGCAGCGAGGCTGATGGCGGCACGCTCATCCTCTAAGTCTTTCAGGTAATGATGCCTGCAACCCTCCCCCGGGTTGCAGGCTTTTTTTTTTGTGCGTGTTTTGTGACCGCCGCGTAGGAGAAGGCCATGATGAAGTGCAACAGCAAGCGCCGTCCTTCCAACTCCGTTCACACCTTGGGGCGGCGTCGCCTCTTGCGTGCAGCCAGCCTGCTCATGCTGGCTGGCGCCATCGACACCGCACACGCAGGTGCGTTGGGCTTTCCCGAGAAAGAAGAACTCACGCTGGGTTTCATCAAGCTCACCGACATGGCGCCACTCGCCATCGCCTATGAAAAAGGTTACTTCGAAGACGAAGGCCTTTACGTAACACTCGAAGCACAAGCCAACTGGAAGGTGTTGCTCGATGGAGTGATCGACGGTCGTCTCGATGGCGCCCACATGCTGGCTGGACAACCGCTCGCCGCCACCATTGGCTACGGCACCAAGGCCGACATCATCACGCCGTTCTCGATGGATCTGAACGGCAATGCCATCACCGTCTCCAATGCGGTATGGCAGGCGATGAAGGAACACATTCCGATGGGGCCCGACGGCAAGCCGCAACATCCGATCAGCGCGGCAGCCCTCAAACCGGTCGTCGAGTCGTACAACGCCAGCGGCAAACCCTTCAACATGGCCATGGTGTTCCCGGTTTCCACGCACAACTACGAACTGCGTTATTGGTTGGCGGCCGGCGGCATTCATCCCGGTTACTACGCACCCCACAAGGGTGAGACCACCGGCCAGATCGATGCCGAAGCGCTGCTCTCCGTCACACCGCCACCACAGATGCCGGCCACGCTCGAAGCGGGCACGATCTACGGCTATAGCGTCGGTGAACCCTGGAACCAACAGGCCGTGTTCAAGGGCATCGGCGTGCCCGTGATCACCGACTACGAACTTTGGAGGAACAATCCCGAGAAAGTGTTCGGCCTGACTGCAGCCTTTGCCGAGCAATATCCGAACACGACGATTCGTCTCACGCGCGCACTGATCCGCGCCGCGATGTGGCTCGACGAGAATGACAACGCCAATCGCGCCGAAGCGGTGAAGATCCTGTCGCAGCCGAACTATGTCGGCGCCGATGCCGAGGTGATCGGCAACAGCATGACCGGCACCTTCGAATACGAAAAAGGCGACAAGCGCGAAGTGCCGGATTTCAACGTGTTCTTCCGCTATCACGCCACCTATCCCTATTACTCCGACGCCGTGTGGTATCTCACGCAGATGCGGCGCTGGGGCCAGATCGAAGAAGCCAAGCCCGATTCCTGGTACGACGAGACCGCGCGCAAGGTCTATCGCCCCGATCTCTACGCGCTTGCGGCGCAATCGCTCATCGAAGACGGACTCGCCAAGCCCGAGGACTTCCCCGACTTTGCAACGGAAAGTGGCTATAAACCACCGACGAGCGACTTCATCGACGGGCTCGTCTACGACGGCACCAAGCCCAATGCCTACATCGAGCAATTCACGATCGGCCTCAAGGGCGACGACAAGCTCTGAACTTCGCACGCATCGAGAAAGGAGAGCACCATGGCCACTACCTTGCTCAACTTCGCCGCGCCCAGCTCGCGTCTGCAGCGACTGAGTCGCGCCGGCTCTGCCCTGCTGCGTCATTGCACGATCCCTCTGTTCGGCATCGCGGTGTTTCTGCTGCTCTGGTCCGTCGCGGCCGCACGCATCGAAACCTCGCTCGGCACTTTCCCGGGACCCGCAGCCGTGTGGCAGCAAGCAGGGAATCTGTACGAGGAACATCGCCGCGAACGCGTGAAGGCGGCGGAATTCTATGCGCGCCAGGAAGAACGCAATGCGCAACGTCTGGCGCAGGATCCAACCTACGAGGCACGGATTCGGCCCTACACGGGCAAGGCCACCTTCATCGATCAGATCAAGACGTCGCTGGTGACGGTGTTGAGTGGTTTCGCCATCGCGATGGCCGTGGCTTTGCCGCTCGGCATCGCGATCGGTCTCAATCGCCCACTCAATCTCGCGCTGAATCCCTTGATCCAACTCTTCAAGCCCGTTTCACCACTCGCGTGGTTGCCGCTCGTCACGATGGTGGTGAGTGCGCTCTACACCGCGGACGAACCCTTGTTTCCGAAGAGCTTCATCAACTCGATGATCACCGTCGCGCTCTGCTGTCTCTGGCCGATGGTGATCAACACCGCGGTGGGCGTGGCTTCGATTCCACAGGATCTCGTCAATGTGAGCCGCGTGTTGCGGCTGTCACCGCTCGCACACGTACGCCGCATCGTGCTGCCGTCCTCGGTGCCCATGATCTTCACCGGCATGCGTCTATCGCTGGGCATTGCCTGGATGGTGCTGATCGCCGCCGAGATGCTGGCGCAGAACCCGGGGCTCGGAAAGTTCGTGTGGGATGAATTTCAGAACGGTAGCTCGGAGTCGCTCGGCCGCATCATGGTGGCGGTGTTCACCATCGGCTTCATTGGCTTTCTGCTCGATCGCGGCATGCAGGAAATCCAGCGTCGCGTGAGCTGGGACAAGGGCACGGCGACGCGCTGAGGCATAGGAGAAAGCCATGAGTGTGATTCTCGAAATCAGTCAGGTGGACAAGGAGTTTTCGACACCGAGCGGCAGCTTCGTGGCGCTGAAGGGTGTCGATCTCAAGATCGAACAAGGTGAGTTCGTCTCGCTCATCGGTCACTCCGGCTGCGGTAAGTCGACGGTGCTCAACATCGTCGCGGGTCTGATGCAGGCGACGCGCGGCGGTGTGATCCTCAACGGCAAGGAGATCCGTGAACCGGGTCCCGAGCGTGCGGTGGTGTTCCAGAACCACAGTCTCCTGCCCTGGCTCACGGCCTACCAGAACGTCGAACTCGCGGTGAAGCAGGTGAAGGGCGGCAGCTGGAGCAAGCAACAGATCCGTGAATGGGTCGAACACAATCTCACTCTCGTACACATGGCGCATGCCATGCACAAGCTGCCGCATGAAATCTCGGGTGGCATGAAACAGCGCGTCGGCATCGCCCGCGCCCTCGCGATGCAGCCGCAGATCCTGCTGATGGACGAGCCCTTCGGTGCGCTCGATGCACTGACGCGTGCGCACATGCAGGACAGTCTGATGGAGATCCAGAACGAGTTGCGCAACACGGTGATCATGATCACGCATGACGTCGACGAAGCCGTGTTGCTGTCCGATCGCATCGTGATGATGACCAACGGACCTGCCGCCACCATCGGCGAGATTCTGGACGTGAAGTTGCCTCGTCCACGGGATCGCCTGGCCTTGGCGGATCTGCCGGAATATGCGGCGCTGCGTGCACGTGTCCTGCGCTTCCTCTACGAGAAGCAGCGCAAGGTGGAGCCGCTCGGCACTGCTGCCGGTGCGCGTCAGAGTCCAGCAGCCATGCGCAGACGCTCGGTCGCCTGACCCATTCCCAATCGCCAACGCACGCCGCCCCGCGGTGCGGCTTGGCTCGGCCCGAAAACGCTGTTCACAACAACAAGGCGCGCAATTGCACTCTTGCGCGCGGCTAACAGGAGGTTCGCATGCAAGTCTCTTCGGCAGTACGCAATGCGCTCGTCGGCACCACGCTTCTCGTTGCAGTCGGCGCTCAGGCGCAGGAGCAACGAAGTCTGGAAGCCGCGCTCACCGGCGGCAAGGCCTCTGGTGTCTTCAACCTGCGCTATGAAACCGTCAGTGAAGACAATGCGCTCGAAGACGCAAAAGCACTGACGCTCCGCTCCGCCCTCAAATACACCACCGGCGGGTTCAAGGGCTTCAGCGCGGCCTTGGAAGTGGAAGACGTGCACATCGTTGGCGTCGACGACTACACGGTGCCGCAAACCGGTTTCAATGCCGGCCGCTATTCGACCATCGCCGATCCCGAAACCACGGAGGTCAATCAGGCCTACCTGCAGTACGTCAGCGGCGGTTTCACCGCGAAGCTGGGACGACAGGACATCCGCTACGACAATCAACGCTTCGTCGGCGCCGTGCCATGGCGCCAGGACTATCAGAGCTATGACGCACTGACGCTCGAATACAAGCAGGAGTCCTACACCATCGACTATCACTACCTGACCAGCCGCGAACGCGTCTTTGCGCAGGACCAGGACATCGACAGCAGAGACCATCTGCTGCATGGCGTGATCGACACACCCATCGGCGCACTGACGGCTTATGCCTATCTGCTCGAAGAAGACATTCCGCTCGACAACTCGCTCGACACCTATGGTGTGCGCCTGACCGGCAACAAAACGCTCGGCGCTTTGCCTGTGAGCTATCTGATCGAATACGCCACGCAGGATTCCGAACGCGGTGCTGCCGACTTCAGTGTGGATTACTACCTGCTCGAAGGTGGCGTGACGGTGAAGGGCATCAATGGCAAGTTGGGCTATGAAGTGCTCGGGTCCGACGACGGTGCCTACGGCTTCGCCACGCCACTCGCCACGCTGCATGCCTTTCAGGGTTGGGCCGATCAATTTCTCACTACACCCGAACAAGGCATCGAGGATCTCTATCTCAGCTTCAGCGCTACCTTGCCGGTGATCGGTGGTACCGCCACCTTGGTGTGGCATGACTTCGAAGCCAACGAAAGCACTCCGGGCGTCGACGATCTCGGTGAAGAACTCAACCTGCAATGGACGCGGCCTTTCCGCAACAACTACACGCTGGGTCTGAAGTACGCCGACTACCGGCAGGGTGACATCGCAGCGAAGGTCGACAAGCAGGTCTTCTGGTCGTGGGTGACGTTCAGCTTCTGAGAAGGAAGTGCGCACTCAACGATCGCGCAGCAACTCTCGTGGCGCCGGCATTTCGTAGTACGCAACGTCGAAGGTGCGTAGCGGCGTCACGTGCACGCGATCATCGACATAGCGCATGCCCAATTTCTTCATGACGGTGGTCGACGCGACATTTTCGGCATCGGCAATCGCCGACACCACGCGGATGCTCGCATCGAGTTGCAGCACCGCCAGCATCACTTCACGTGCGGCTTCCGTGGCGATGCCCTTGCCCCAGCAGAAGCGCTTCAAACGCCAACCCAGTTCGAGGTTGTCTGGTTCATGGTAGGTGGTGCCGATGCCGTATTGCCGCGCCAGGATCCAACCGAGATAGGCATCGCTTTGTCTATCCATCACTGCCCACAGGCCATGGCCCAGCTCGGCCTTGGTGAATCCTTCCATGCGCGGCACGAAGAAGTTCTCGATCTCCTCCCAGGTCGACGGCTTGCCATCGTTGAGAAAGCGCATCACCTCCGGATCCTGATCCAGCTCGAACAACAGCGGCGCATCGCTGCGATCCATCAAACGAAAGGTCAAACGCTCGGTGGCGGGGATGGTGGGTATCTTGCTCATGATGGTGTCGCGTCGCTGTGGAAGAAGACGGCATGGTAAGCCTTGACGTGCGAGCAACCAAATTCGCGCGGGTGTCTCGCCGCTCCCATGAACTGCGCTGAGGCGAGGGCGAACCCCGCTGGGTGCTCTTCGATCGATGCGTGACTGGAAGGTTCTGCCATCGGTCATAGACAGCCGGCGAGGAGTTCCGATCGTGAGGAAGCAGCGGCTGCTGCTGCAAGGATCTACGACACAGTCTCTCGGCCCAAGGTTGAAGACTGCATCCGGCCGCTGTGCCTTTGCGGCGTAAGTGGCGCAACACGGGAAATCCCAGTGACTGCCTATTTGGAAGCATCGATCTCGATATCGGGGCAAGACTTGAACGGTCCATGTCGGGATGCGCCGGTGGCTCTCTGCCAAACTACAACCGTGCAACTCGCAGATGATGGTTTCAAAACCATCGATGAGCGGAATCGGGAAGGGGGACGCTGAGGAAAAGCCGCCCCATGGGCACGCTCCTCGCGGCAAGCTCACGACAATCATGGAAACAACGCGCAAAACCGGAGCAACGCTTTCCTGATGGCGCAACTAGGCGGATCATTGCCACCCAAGGCACGGCAATGAGAACGCCCCGTGCCTCGACATTTCAGGAAGTAACGGTTTGAGCAGTACCTCCCCGACGAATACGCCTCTTCGCATCATGCTGGTCGATGACGACGCTACGCGCGTCGCCGCGGTCGAAGCCAGGCTGCGAGACTCAGGCTATGACGTCGTCTCCATCATCTCCGAAACCTCCGCGCTGCTGTTTCAGATCGAACGTCACCGGCCCGACATCGTCCTCATCGACCTGCGCTTTCCCGGCCGCGACATCCTCGAAAGTCTCGCCGTCGTCAATCAACACAACCCGACTCCGATGGTCATGTTCACGGAGGAAGACGATCCCTCCTACATTCGCCAAGCCTTCGAAGCCGGCATCAGCACCTACATGACCGAAGGACTCAATCCAGCCAAGGTCAAACCCGTGATCGAGGTCGCGCTCGCGCAGTTCTCCTCATTCCAGGCCATGCGCAGTGCGCTGGAAGAAACCCGCAACGAACTCGAAACGCAGAAGCGCATCAACAAGGCCAAGGCTCTGCTGATGAAGTATCGCCGCATCAGTGAGGAAGCCGCGCACAAGACCATGTTGCAGATGGCGATGGACAACAATCTCAAGCTGGGCGACGTCGCCAAGATGGTGCTCACCACCTTCGGCGCCTCCGACAGGAATTCCTCATGACTAGCACCAAGCATCTGGCCCCACCGGAAAAGCAGCGTCTGCGGATCGGCTTCATGCGGCTGACCGACAGTGCGCCTTTGATCTATGCCAAGGAGAAGGGCCTCTTCGCAGCCTATGAGCTCGAAGTCGACCTGGTGCGTGAAGTGTCCTGGGCCAACCTGCGCGATCGACTGGTGGTGGGTGATCTCGATGCGGCGCACTTGCTCGCGCCACTGCCCTTGATGACCACTTATGGAGTCGGCGGTCTGCGGGTGCCGCTGTTGACCGGTCTCGTGCTCAATCTCAACGGCAATGCGCTGACGCTTGCGAGTCACCTCGCTTCTGCTCTGACGAGTGAGCCATCGAATGGAGCAGGGTTGCCCGATGCACTTGCCATGAGCCGGACACTGGCGGCGCGGATCAAGGGTGGCGCGCAGCGTTTCACGTTCGCCACGGTGCATCTCTTCTCGATGCACACCTTGCAGTTGCGCATGTGGCTCAGGGCCGGTGGCATCGATCCCGATCGCGACGTGAAGATCATCGTGCTGCCACCCGAGCAGATGTGCGACAGCCTCGCGCGAGGTCTCATCGACGGCTTCTGTGTGGGTGAGCCGTGGAACTCGCTCGCGGTGCAGCATGGCATCGGCACGATCGTCGTCACCGGTCATCAGATCTGGAACAACGCGCCGGAGAAGGTGCTCGCGGTGAATGGCATCTGGCATCGCCGCTACGCGCAGACGCATCTGCGTTTGCGACTCGCATTGATGGAAGCCTGCCTGCGTCTCGGTGAGCCGGCGGAGCGTCGCGCGATGGCGCCCATCCTGGCGCAGCCGCGCTATCTCAATCTGCCGGAGACCGTGCTCCTGCCCGCGCTCACCGGGCGTCCACGCTTCAACAAGGCGAGTGAGGCCACCACGATGGAAGACTTTCTGGTGTTCGGGGCCTACCACGCCGGCTTTCCGTGGCGCTCCACCGCCGATGCCATCGTCAGACAATGCGGTTTCGCCCTCGGCAACCCCATTCCCGAAGACCAGGTGGCAAGTCTCAGCCAGCAATGCTTCCGGCCCGATCTCTATCGCGAAGCGGCGCGCCATCTCGACTTGCCGGCACCATCCCACGAGCGTCGGCGCGGCGAGGGCACTCATGCTGAGCCGTGGGAAAGCGAGCCCGGCATCCTGCTCGGCCCCGATCGCAGTCTGGTGCCCCTCGATTCTTGAGTGCACTCAATGAGTGCGAAGCGCACTCACTGCGGTCGCTGCTGGTGCGTGCTCGCTTGGTGATTCCTCACCGGCGCGCGTTCGAGCCCTGAAATCAAGGGTTTTTCGATTCTGGCACGGCCTGTGCAAGGTTCTGCTCGTGACAGGGGATCCGCAGGCCGTTCTCCTCCTCCTCTCTCTCTCAACTTGCGGATCCCCTGCCAGCGGTACCCCCAGGCATTAGGGTTAGGGTAATGAGGCCCACGTCGACACTCGACGTGGGCTTTTTTTTTGTTCCGGAAAACGGGATCGAAGCATGAACGAGAAGCTGAGCGTCAACGCCAAGGACAAGAAAACCATCGACGTATTGGTGGTGGGCAACGGCATGGTGGGACATTACTACGCCGATAAATTGGCAGGGCTGGGTGGGCCGTTCCGCGTCACGGTATTGGGTGCGGAAACGCGTCCGGCCTACGACCGCGTCCATCTGTCGGAACTCTTCGCTGGCAAGAAGCCGGAAGATCTGGCGCTGACTTCGGCCGAGGAATACGAGGCCAAGGGCATCGAGGCGCATTTCGGCGAAGCGGCGGTTAGCATCGATCGCGAAGCGCAGATCGTCACCACTTCCAAGAACCGCAAATTCCGCTACGACAAGCTGGTGCTGGCCACGGGTTCCTATCCCTTCGTGCCGCCGATTCCCGGTGCGGATCATCAGGCCTGTCTGGTCTATCGCACGATCGACGATCTCGGCCGCATTCGTGCCGAAGCACAGTTTGCGCGCAAGGCAGTGGTGATCGGTGGTGGATTGCTCGGTCTGGAATGCGCCAATGCGCTGCGCAATCTCGGACTCGACACACACGTGGTCGAATTCGGCCCAGGCATCATGGGCGTGCAGCTCGATGCGCGTGGCAGCCAGTTCCTGCAGCGCATGATCGAAGAGCTCGGCGTGCACGTGCACACCTCCAAGGCAACGCAGAAGATCGTGCCCGGGCGCGACACCCGCCTCAGCCTACAGTTCGCCGACAAGACCTCGCTCGACACCGATCTGGTGGTGTTCTCTGCCGGCATTCGTCCCGAAGACACGCTGGCCCGCGAGGCCGGGCTCGAAATCGGGCCGCGCGGCGGCATCGTGATCGACTATCACTGCCGCACCAGCGACTCCAACATCTACGCCATCGGTGAATGCGCAGTGTTCGGTGGCATGGTCTACGGCCTCGTGGCACCGGGCTATCGCATGGCCGATGCCGCGGTGAGTCAGCTCACCGAAAACAAGATTCCGTTCCAGGGCGCCGACATGAGCACCAAGCTCAAGTTGCTGGGCGTCGAAGTGGGTTCGATCGGCGATGCGCACGGCAAGACCGAGGGCAGCGTGTGCTACCAGTACGCCAACGAGAAGAAGTGCATCTACAAGCGCATCAACGTGTCTGCCGACGGCAAGAAACTGCTCGGCGCCGTGCTCGTCGGTGACACCAGCGATTACGACATGCTGCTGCAGTACGCGCTCAACGGTCTCGAACTGCCGGAAGATCCGGAAACGCTGATCCTGCCCGATGCCGGCAACAAGCCCACGCTCAGCAGCGATGCCTTACCACTCTCGGCGACGCTCTGTTCCTGCCACAACGTCACCAAGGGCGCCGTGGTCACTGCGATGGATGAAGGCGCGTTGAGCCTGGGTGAAATCAAGAAGTGCACCAAGGCCAGCACCGGTTGCGGTGGCTGCGCGGCGCTGCTCAAGAGTGTGGTGGATGCGGAGCTCGCCAAGCGCGGCGTGGCGGTGAACAACCACATCTGCGAGCACTTCGCCTATTCGCGCCAGGAGCTCTTTCACATCTGCAAGGTCGAGCGCATACGCACCTTCCCCGAACTGCTGCACCGCTACGGCAAAGGTCTTGGCTGCGACATCTGCAAGCCCGCGGTCGGGTCGATACTCGCCTCGCTCTGGAACGAATACGTGCTCAAGACCGAGCACGTGGGACTGCAGGACACCAACGACACCTTCCTCGCCAACATGCAGAAGGACGGCACCTATTCCGTGGTGCCGCGTATTCCGGGTGGTGAGATCACGCCCGACAAACTCGCCGTGATCGCGCGCGTGGCGAAGAAATACGATCTCTACACCAAGCTCACCGGTGGCCAGCGCATCGACATGTTCGGTGCGCGTCTGCATCAGTTGCCGGCGATCTGGAAGGAACTGGTGGAAGCCGGTTTCGAAACCGGACATGCCTACGGCAAGGCGCTGCGCACCGTGAAATCCTGCGTGGGCAGCACCTGGTGCCGCTACGGCGTGCAGGACAGCGTCGGCATGGCCATCCTGCTCGAGAACCGCTACAAGGGGCTGCGCAGCCCGCACAAACTCAAGAGCGCCGTGAGCGGCTGCACGCGTGAATGCGCCGAAGCGCAGAGCAAGGACTTCGGCGTGATCGCCACCGAGCGCGGCTGGAACCTCTACGTGTGCGGCAACGGTGGCATGCGGCCGCGTCATGCCGATCTCTTCGCCACCGATCTCGATGACGAAACGCTGATCCGCTACATCGATCGCTTCCTGATGTTCTACATCCGCACTGCCGATCGTCTGCAGCGCACGTCGGTGTGGCTGGAGAATCTCGAGGGCGGTCTCGACTATCTCAAGTCGGTGATCATCGACGACAAGCTCGGCATCTGTGCCGAACTCGAAGCGCAGATGGAAGCGGTGGTGGGCACCTATCAGTGTGAATGGAAGACCACCATCGAAGATCCCGAACGTCTCAAACGCTTCCGTCAGTTCGTCAATGCGCAGGACGAGGATCCGCAGGTGGTGTTCGTGCGCGAGCGTGGCCAGATCCGTCCCGCCCGCGAAGAGGAGAAGACCGTCAGCGAGGCAGGTGTGTGATGAACATGAAAAGCAAGATCGAGCGCAATCCGAAGGACCTCGGCGAGGTGCTGCTCTGTACCTTGGATGACCTGATTCCCGGCAGCGGTGTCTGTGCCTTGTGCGAAGGGCGCCAGGTGGCGCTGTTCTGGTTGCCGGAACTCGAACCCGCCGTCTATGCCATCGGCAACTACGATCCGATGGGCGGTGCCAACGTGCTGTCGCGCGGCATCGTCGGTGACATCGGGGGCGAAGTGGTGGTGGCCTCGCCGCTCTACAAACATCACTACTCGTTGCGTGATGGTCATTGTCTGGAAGACGACAGCGTGTTCGTGCCCGTGTACGAAGTTCGGGTGAGCGATGGCGCCGTGTACTGCAAGGTGCCGGGCTGAGGCAAGCCGACGCATGAATGCCAAGCACGAACCCGGCACGCCCCGCACGATCCGCACCACTTGTCCCTACTGCGGTGTCGGCTGTGGTGTGGATGTCACGCCGGTCGCGGGAGCCGAAGGCACGCAACTGCACCCAGTGAACGGCACGGCCGATCATCCCGCGAACTTCGGTCGGCTCTGCGTCAAGGGCACCGCGCTGCATGAGGCCTTGGGGCATGGTCAACGTCTTCTATATCCGGAAATCGAAGGCGAGCGCGTCAGTTGGGATGAGGCGCTCGATACGGTCGCCGCTGGATTCGCCGATGCCGTGCGAGAGCATGGGCCGGAGTCGGTGGCGTTCTATCTCTCGGGACAACTGCTCACCGAGGACTACTACGTTGCCAACAAGTTGCTGAAGGGCTTTCTCGGTTCGAGCAACGTCGACACCAATTCACGACTGTGCATGGCATCCGCCGTGGCCGCTTACAAACGTGCCTTCGGTGCCGATGCCGTGCCTTGCAACTACGAAGATCTCGAGCTCTGCGATCTCCTGGTGCTCGCCGGCTCGAACGCGGCGTGGACGCATCCGGTATTGTTTCAGCGCATCGCCGCCGCACGCGAAGCGCGCCCCGACCTCAAGGTGGTGGTGATCGATCCGCGGCGCACCGCCACTGCCGACATCGCCGATCTCGTTCTCCCGCTGCGCCCCGGCAGCGATGCCTTTCTCTTCAATGGGCTGCTGCACTGGTTATGGCAGCGGGGGTACTGCAACGAGTCCTACGTCGAGACACATTGCGATGGGGCGGAAGAACTTTTTGCTTCGTTGCTTCCCTACACGCTGGATGCGGTCAGCGCCGCAACCGCGCTCACCACCGAAGAACTCGAGTGCTTCTATCGTCTCTTTGCCACCACTGAGCGGGTGGTGACTTTCTACTCGCAGGGCATCAATCAGAGCGCCACCGGCACCGACAAGTGCAACGCCATCATCAACTGTCATCTGCTCACCGGTCGCATCGGCAAGCCGGGCATGGGACCGTTCTCGATCACTGGTCAGCCCAACGCGATGGGAGGACGGGAAGTCGGCGGTCTCGCGAATCAGTTGGCGGCGCACATGGATTTTTCCCCGGAGAACGTCGAGCGCGTAGGACGTTTCTGGCGTGCGGCCAACATGGCCACCAAGCCCGGTCTGAAGGCCGTCGATCTCTTCGATGCGATGCACGCCGGTCGCATCAAGGCGCTGTGGATCATGGGCACCAATCCCGCCGTGAGTCTGCCGGATTCCGACAAGGTGCGCGCAGCGCTCGCAGCCTGTCCCTTCGTCGTGGTGTCGGATTGCGTGCGGCACACGGACACCAGCGCTTTCGCGCACGTGCTGCTACCGGCGACGGGCTGGAGCGAGAAGGACGGCACCGTCACCAATTCCGAACGACGTATTTCACGGCAACGTGCTGCGCTCGTCCCGCGCGGCGAAGCCAAGCCCGATTGGCAGATCGTGACGCACGTGGCGCGGCGTTTGGGTTTCGCTGAACAGTTTCCCTACGCATGTCCGCGCGACGTGTTCGTCGAACATGCCGCATTGTCGGGTTTCGAAAACGACGGCACCCGCGCCTTCGACATCGGCGCGCTGCAACATTTGAGTCCCAGCGAATACGAGTCGCTCCAACCGATCCAGTGGCCAGTGACGCAGGCGGCACCGAAGGGCACGGCACGTCTGTTCACCGAGGGGCGCTTCTACACCAGCAGCGGTCGTGCGCAGCTCGTACCAGTGCAGGCGCAATTGCCGCAAGTGCGAACCAGCACGGAGTTTCCGCTGTTGCTCAACACCGGCCGTCTGCGTGACCAGTGGCATACGATGACGCGCACCGGCCAGGTGCCGCGATTGACGCAGCACAGTCCCCATCCCTTCGTCTCGTTGCCGCCCACCCTGATGGCGGAGCTCGGCCTGGCCCAGGGCGATCTTGCCCATGTGCGCAGTGCGCATGGTGAAGTGCTGCTCCCGGCTTTGCCCGATTCCGGGCTACGCGCAGGCGAAATTTTCATCCCCATCCACTGGAACGATCGTTTCGCCAGCAATGCGCGTGTGAGTCGCCTGATCGACGCGCGCGTGGATCCGTATTCCGGACAACCGGAAAGCAAGCTGGCAGCGGTGGCGGTGGCAGCAGTCCCGATGCATCAGTGGCTGATGCTGCTGCTGCGACACGAGCTGCCGGAGGAACTGGACGAGTGCAACGCGCTGCAGCTCGGACGTACGCGCAGTGCGTACTGGGACAAGCGCTCCGTGCCGGGCGGCTGGTGTTATCGCATCGCGCTCGACGCCGCACTTTGCGCTGCCGAGCTGCGCAATCTTCTTGCCGCTACCTTGCCGCAGGTGCAGTGGGTGAAGTCCATCGAAGCCGGTCCGGGCGAACAACGCCTAGCTGCCTTCGCCGGCAACACGCTCGTCGCGCTCTTGTTCTCGGCACCGACACCGCGACAACTGCCCTCACCCGGCCGGCGTTTGCTGCAGGTGCGTCGCCCGCGTGTGGGCGGTACCTGGCAGGTGCTGGCGGATCACGACAGCGAACTGGCGGAACCGGGCATGATCATCTGCAGCTGTCATGAAGTGAGCCAGACGCAGATCATCGCTGCCATCGGCAGCGGTTGCACTTCCGTCGCCGCCCTCGGACGCAGCCTGCGCTGCGGCACCGGTTGCGGCTCCTGCATCCCCGAACTCAAACAACTTCTGGCTCAGCATCGCGCCACCACGGAAGGCGCCGCGTCCTGAGTCTCATCCATCACGCAGTCCGCACTACAACCATAGAGGAATCATGAGCGTCGAGAAATTCAACCTGTTCAGCTTTCGGGGGAAGATGCGTGTTCTGCACTACAGCTGGTTCGCCTTCTTCTTGACCTTCGTGGTGTGGTTCAACGCCGCCCCCTTGATGCAGGCCATCGGTACCAGTCTCGGTGCCAGCGCTTCGGAGCTCGTCGCTCTCGCCACCGTCAACGTCGCACTTGCCGTGCCGGCACGCGTATTGATCGGCATGTTGGTCGATCGCTACGGCCCGCGCCTGATGTATTCGGGATTGCTCATCCTCGGCGCCTTCCCGTGCTTCTGGTTTGCCACTGTCGATACCTTGGGCGAGGCCGCCTTGGCGCGCTTCTTCTGCGGCGTGATCGGCGCCGGCTTCGTCATCGGCATCCGTCTGATCAGCGAATGGTTTCCGCACAACGAACTCGGCACCGCGGAAGGCATCTACGGCGGCTGGGGCAATTTCGGCTCCGCCGCCGCGGCGTTCTCGCTGCCGACCTTGGCGCTATGGTTCGGTGGCGAGGACGGTTGGCGCTATGCGATCGCTTTCACTGGGCTGCTCAGCCTGATTTTCGGCTTCGTGTTCTATCACGGCGTGCGCGACACGCCGCAGGGTTCGACCTATTTCAAGCCGAAGTCGCTCGGTGCGACGGAAGTGACGAGCGTCGGTGATTTGGTTCTTCTCTATGTGATGAAGGTGCCGATGTATCTGTGTCTGATCGTGTTGGCGTGGCGGCTGTCGCCGGCGGGCTTCGGTCTTCTGAGCGAAAGCATCACACAGGCGGTCTACGTTGCGGTGTTGCTCGTGTTGCTGCTCGACTTTCACAAGGTGTGGCAGACCAACCGTGGTCTCTTGCACACGCCGGTGCCGGAGTTGCATCGCTACAAGTTCAAGCAGGTGGCGATCCTCAACGTACTTTACTTCTGCAACTTCGGTTCGGAGTTGGCGGTGGTATCGATCCTGCCGCTCTTCTTCGCGCAGACCTTCGAACTCACGCCGATCTGGGCCGGCATCATCGCTTCCACGCATGCGTTCCTGAATCTCGTCTCGCGTCCCGGTGGTGGGTGGTTGTCGGATCGCTATGGCCGCAAGAAAACCTTGCTCATCGTCACCGCTGGACTGGCCGCCTGTTATGCGGTGGCGAGCTACATCACGAGCGAATGGGCGCTCTTGCTCGCCACCATCGTCGTGATGGCCTGCGCCTTTTTCGTGCAGGCAGGGGAGGGCGCGGTATTTGCGACGGTGCCTCTCATCAAACGTCGCCTCACCGGCCAGATCGCGGGAATGACAGGGGCCTACGGCAACGTCGGCTCGGTGACCTATCTCCTCATCCTCACCTTCGTCGACTACTCCACCTTCTTCCTCATCATCGCCCTCAGCGCGGTGGTGGGTTTCATCACTCTGCTCTTCATGGAAGAACCACGCGGCTCCATCGCGGAGGTGAACGAGGATGGGACGGTGGAGCTCATACAGGTGGGCTGAAACGAACAATCGCGCGCGACGTAAATGCCGTAGGTCGGTCTGAAGGAGTGAAGCGCAACAAGGGATCTACGAATGCTCGTCGACCATGGACGGAGCGCTTTGCATGTGCCTAAGAGCTGCCGCGGCTCCTCGACCTGTGTGCAAGGCGCAAATTCTCATCGACCTTTTTTGAACATCGCAGTGATCGATTTGTTGCAGAGGCACTACGGACTCGGCCGCCAGTGCGTTCCGAAATGACTCGTTGCAGCCGGTAAGATCGCCCGTCGTCATCCAACGTAGTTGACATGTAACGGCGCGGGCCAACGCATGCAGGTTCGGCCCACTACGCACGATCTCAAGCCCAACAGGCGCTGTACCGGACACGCGAATGAATGCTGAAATAAGCCCAACCGATCCTGCGCGCGCGCTCATGGCAACCAATCAAAGTCTCAGCCTGATTTATGGCGGCTATACCAGTGCCGGGCCGAAAACGCGCAACGAAGACGCCTTCGCCGCTTTGCTACCGAGCGGTCCGCTACGCGAGCAGAAGGGCGCGGTGGCGGTGATGGCCGACGGGGTCAGCTGTGCGGAGAACGCGCAGCTCGCCAGTCAGACCACTGTCACCACCTTCATCCAGGATTACCTCAGCACTCCCGAAACCTGGGACGTACGCACTTCGGCGGCACGCGTGCTCGGTGCTCTCAACTCCTGGCTGCACGCCCAGGCGCACGCCAGCACAGCGAAGCAGGACAGCTTCGTCACCACCTTCAGCGGCCTCGTGCTCAAGTCCACCACCGCCCATCTGATCCACTGTGGCGACAGCCGCATCTGGCGTCTGCGCGGAGGTCAACTCACCCAACTCAGCACCGATCACTGTCTGCGGCGTCAGGACGGCAGCACCATGCTCACGCGAGCGCTCGGTCTCGATTACGACCTCAAGATCGATTATCAGCAGCGCAGCCTGCGTCTGGGCGATACCTTGATCCTCACCACCGATGGTGTGCACGAAGCGCTGAAGCCCCAGCAGTTTAGAGAGCTACTGACACCGCTTGCCACCGGCGAGATCGGCTTCATCGGTGAAGGCCGCCATGCCGCGCTGGAACGCTTGGCCAGACACATCGTGGATTCGGCCTTGGCGGAAGGCAGTCGTGACAATGCCTCGTGCCTGATGTTGCGCGTGCAGCGTCTGCCGGTGGGTGATTTGAATGAGACGCATCGTCGGCTCACCGAGCGGGTGATTCCACCGGTGCTGCAGGTGGGGCAGAAGATCGACGACTACACCGTATTGCGTGTGTTGCACAGCGGGCCGCGCAGTCATTTATATCTCGTGAGTCATCCGCGCTTTCGGCAGAAGTTCGTGCTGAAGGTGCCCTCGCTCAACTTCGCCGAGGACCCGCAATATCTCGAGGCTTTCGCACGCGAGCAGTGGGTGGGGCGGCGCATGGATCATCCCAACTTGATGAAGATCCATGAACCACAGGCGGGCACGCGCTTTCTCTATCACTGTTGCGAATACATCGAGGGACAGACCTTGCGCCAGTGGTTGCGCGATCATCCTGCACCGTCGCTCGACGTCGTGCGCGATTTCGCCAAACAACTTTGTACCGCACTGCGCGCGATGCAGCGGCTCGGCATGCTGCATCGCGATCTCAAACCGGACAACGTGATGCTGACACCCGCAGGCGTGTTGAAGTTGCTGGACTTCGGCACGGTGCACGTACGCGGTTTGGACGATGTGCACAACCGTGTGCCGGAGGAAGTGCCGGTGGGTACGGCGGACTATCTGGCGCCGGAATATCTGATGGGTGAGCGCGGCGAATATCGTTCCGACATCTTTTCGCTCGGGGTATTGGTGTATGAATTGCTGACGGGTGAAAAGCCCTACAAGAGTCTGCCGCCCGACGTCGGTCGCATCCGTTCCTATTCGCGTTGGCAATACCGTTTCGCACGGAGTTTCCGCCCGGATCTGCCGCTGTGGGTGGATCTGTGTCTGCGCAAGGCCTGCGCACCGCGTCCCTCGGAACGTTATGAGTCCTTGTCGGAGTTCATGCGCGATCTGGAAGTGCCCAACCAGAGCCTGGTGGCGGCTCACGTCTCCCGGCCCTTGCTGGAACGCAATCCGCTGCTGTTCTGGCAGTGTCTGTCGGCGGTGCTGTTCGTGCTGTTGCTGGTGGCGCTTTATTTCTGACGACGCATCTGAATCCAACGAGGGCTCCAAGGAATTCATCAATCGGCGAGATCACCCTGCGGGTTCAACCCAACCCACAACCTACGTACCTAAATGGGAGCAGGTTGGGACACAACAATAAAAAGCCCCGCGTGCGCTGAGCAGGCGGGGCTTTGGTTTTGGGTTCGGGTTCAGTTGTCGCCGAGGCCGACGGTGATGCGCAGGACCTGACCGACGGTGAGGCTGTCGTCGGGCAGGCCATTGGCTTCGCGCAGCGAGCCGACGGTGGTGCCGTATTTGTTGGCGATGCGCCAGAGGGATTCGCCGCGCCGCACCTTGTGTTCGACTTCCATGGTGGCATCGCCGGCGCGCTCGAAGCTGTCGCTCAGAGGCACGTTGAGGTTCTGGCCGATCTGCAGCAGGTCATTGTGCAGGCCGTTGGCGCGGCGCAGGGCTTCGACGCTGGTGCCGGTCTGGCGCGCGATCTTGGCGAGGGTGTCGCCCTTACGTACCGAATAACTGGTGACCTGGGGCTGCGCTTCGGCTTCCGCTGCAGCGACGAGCGTCGCCGCGGCTGGCACTGCCATGGCCGGAACTAGGCCGGAAGAACCGGTGTCCGAGGCGCCGGCATTGGTCGAGGCTGCGGCAACCCGTTCGGGCTGCAGCTGCAGCACCTGACCGGGGTGGATCACGTTGCCGCGCAGGCGGTTGTAGCGGCGCAGATCTTCGATGGCCACACCCGTGCGCTCGGCGATGCGGGCGAGGGAGTCGCCCTTGCGGACTTCATAGACAGCAGGCGCTGGCGCCGGGGCCGGCTCTTCTGCGACCTGCGACGTATTCGCAGCGGCAACCTGGGCGGCGACGACGGAGATGATGTCCTCCGGTACCGGCGGGCCGACTACCTCGGCAGTGGCTTCTTCGATCTGTGCTTCTTCGATCTGCGCCACGGCTACCTGGGCCACGGCCTCTTCGGCGCTGGGCTCCACGACCTGCTCTACCGGCTGCGGCGCGGGTTCGGCTTGTGCGACTTGCACCGGAGCCGGCTCTTCCACCTGCTGGCCGGGCAGCTGCAGGGTCTGGCCGGGGTGGATCACCGTGCCACGGATGCCGTTGCTGCGACGCAGTTCTTCCACCGTGGTGTTGGTGCGCTCGGCGATCTTGGCGAGCGAGTCACCCTTGCGCACCACGTAGGTGGCGGCGGCGCCAGTGGGGGCGGGGGTGGTGTTGGCGGCTACGCGTACGCCGGGCTCGATGGCCACCTGACCCGGAATCTGCAGGCTCTGGCCGGGATAGATCAGGTTGCCACGTAGGCCATTGGTGCGGCGCAGGGCTTCCACCGTGGTGCCGGTACGTTCGGCGATTTTGCCGAGGGTGTCGCCGCGGCGAACGGTGTAGCTGCCGTTACCCGGCTGCACGTTGGCGGCGTTGCGGATGGCGACCGCGGCGACGGCCTGCACGGGCAGGGAGGTGCTTTCTTCGGCCGGCGTGGCGTCATTGGCGGCAATCTGCTGCGTCGGGATGTCGCTGGTTTCGGTGCCGGGCAGGCGCAGCTTCTGACCAACGGTGATCAGGTCGTTGCGCAGACCGTTGACGCTGCGCAGGGCGGCGATGCTGGTGCCGGTGCGTTCGGCGATGCGCGACAGGGTGTCGCCGCGCTGCACCACGTATTCACCACCGAAGCTGCTTTCGGTCTTGCCGGCGGCTTCCAGGCTGGCCACGTAGTTGCTGTAGATCTTGGTATAGATCGCCACGTGGTAGTGCGGCGGGCGATATTCACGGGTCACGTCCAGCACACCCGTGCCTTCCAGCGAGAGCAGCGTGCTCTCGAGCCAGCGGCGGCACTTGTCGTCGCGCGGCACACGCAGGTCCACGGCCATGCCGGTGGGATGCACGGAGGATTCGGAGGCATTGGCGGGTTGCAGGGAGGTGGGACGGGTCAGGCTGGTGACGGTGAGTTTTTCCTTGCAGGTGTTGTAGTACTGCTCACCGAAGCGCTCGACGAAAAGCTTCACTTCCGGACGGGCGTAGGGGAAGCTCACCGCATGCAGGTCCACGGTACGGCTGGGTTTGACTTCCACCAGGTAGCCGTCCTTGACGAAGTCGCGCACGGCGTTCGGGGTCTGTAGAAAGGTGTAGTCGTAACTGACGGCGAGCTGGTACTGGCGCTGCATGGATTCGCGCGAGCCTTTGAGGGTCTGCGCGGCCAGGGGTTGTGCGAAGGCTGACAATGCGAAAATCAGCAAGGCGAGTTGCTTTGGTTGCATGGTCTTCGTACCTGCCTGTAGCGTTTTTTGAGCGTGTGGCGGAGGGCTGCAGTGCCCGCAGAAGCGGATGGTCGGCAATCTTCCCCGTATTTCTCAAATTTGTCTAGTATCATCATGATTTGATTGGAATATTTTTTAGTCGGCAGGAGGTGCTTCCATGGCCAATGGCTGGGCTCGCGATGGGGCCGTGCAGGATCAGATCGATGCCAACGTCGAAGACGCGGTGCAAAGGGCGCGTGCCCGCCTGGGCAAGGGCCCTTCCCGCACGCACTGCGAGGAGTGTGAGGCGCCGATTCCGGAAGCGCGCCGTCAGGCCGTTCCCGGGGTGCGCCTGTGTGTGAAATGCCAGGCCGAGGCCGACGCCGAGGAAGTGGTTTTCACCGGCTACAACCGTCGTGGCAGCAAGGACAGTCAACTGCGCTGAGCGTTTCTGGCCAGCGATTCGCCTCAACGCTCGCATCCCCCTACGTAATAAACCGAGCTGTCCAGTTCCAGACGGCACCCCGTCTGCTGGAACACCTGTTCCTGCACCTCAGCAATGCTCAGCCACTGGCCATCGATGGTGAGAGTTTCTTCAAGATGCCCCGGGTCAGGAGCCCGCACGACACTGCCGACTCTGACGGCAGGCAGTAAGGGCGCATTGGGATTCAGCACCTTGTTCATGCGCTGATGGAGCAAGGTGAGCATGGAGGCAGCTTCGTTGAGATTCATCTGCTCCTGCTGGAGGAAGAGATAGCCGCTGCCGTCACGCAGGTCGACCGCAGCACCGAAGCCGTGGGCAGGGCCATGGCCGGGAAGCGCGGGCCGTGCGATCTCGGCCCAGATCACTCCGGCGGTGTCATTGATCATCGACACGCCGGCGCCGTTCACGGTGGCGCCGGAGCCCGCACCGTCGTGATGGACACTGCCGATGAAGAATTCGAAGTCCTGGATCATGCTGGGGGCGAAGCCGGTGAGGGCAAAGCTGACCAGGGCCGTGTCCAGGTTGGCGCTCGCTCCACTTATCGTCAGCGACGGCGGTGCCTCCAGTGCCCCCAGCGGCGCTCTGGTACCGATGGTGGTCACGCTCTGCGCGTTCGCAGGTGGCGCAAGCACCGGGGGCGCATCGGTTCCTGCGCCCATGGGCAGCGCGATGAGGCCAGGTCGCGCCTGCTCCGGCTGGGCCAGTGCCAGCGGCGCCAGCAGGAGGGCGGACACGAGAGCGAAGCGGGTGGAAGCTTTCATCAGGACCACTGGCCGGCTACGTCATTCGCAGCTCGCGACTGCATATATGTCATCGCGCAATTCCAGATGACAGCGCGTCTGCTGGAACACTTGTTCCTGGATGTCCTTGATGCTGAGCCATTGGCCGTCGAGGACCACGTTTTCTTCCAGGGTGTAGTCGGGATCGGGACCCTGCGGGTGGAGGCGGAAGGGACGTAACGGGGAAGCACCGGGATTCAGCGTCATGTACATCTGCCGGTAGAGCGAGCTGAGCATCGATGCGGCTTCCTGCAGGTTCATCGTCTCGTGCGTGAGAAAGAGATAACCGCGGCCGTCGAGCACGTTGACCGCGCCGCCATAGTGGTGGACGCGGCCGTGTCCGGGAATGCTCTCCTTGCCCATCTGCGCCCACATCACACCCTGCTCTGCATCGATCGTGGCCACGGCAGAGCCTGAACCCGAGCTCGCACCGAGGTCATACATGCTACCGATGAAGAAGTCGAAGGTGTCGAGCATGGAGGGTTCGAAACCTTCGATGGTAAAGCCGATGAGCTCGGGTTCGGGCGGCGGTGAGTCCGGTATCGCCGTGGCCCATTGGGGGGGTGGTAGACGTGATCCCGTCGTACCGAACGACGCGTAATTCCCCGGCGGAAAAGCGGAGAGATTCGGTGGGGTAGCCTGCGGTGCGGTAACGGCAGGGGCACCTGCTGCCGAGGGCGGGATGCCCATGATGCCGAGGGTGGGTTTCGACTCCGATTGGGCGACAGCAAGGGGTGTCAGCAAGACCAATGACAGAGCGGTGAGGCATATGGAAGTTCGCATGGGGTTACCTCTCTGCTTCATTCACATCCCGCGGGACGGTAAACGTTGGCGTCCAACTCTACATGACAACGCGTCTGTTGGAATACCTGTTCCTGAATATCGGCGATGCTGAGCCAGGCGCCATCGATCGTGGCAGTGGTGGTGTAGTCCTCGGAGGCGGGAAGCGCGCCTGATCGCAAGGTCGTTGGACTGAAGCGCTCGCTGGGGTTCAGTGCCAGATACATCTGCTGGTAGAGCGAGGTGAGCATGTCGGCGACTTCCAACAGATTCATGTTTTCCTGTTTCACGAACAGATAGCGGCTGCCGTCGAGTACATTGACCGCCGTGACGAAATGGTGGACGGGGTCCAGCTCCGATTCTTTCCCCATGAGCGTTACTTCGCCCGTGAGTAGACCATCCTCGGCGAGGAAGGCCACGGTTGAACCATTGGCATTCCCCCCTTGCGCGGACGTTTTGGTAGAGCCGATTACGAACTCGAAGGTGTCGCGCATGGCGGGATCGAAGTCGGGTATGCGGTAGGCGAAGGGTTGTGTCGGTGGGGGCGGCAGGTCGAGCGCGCCGACCTTGACGCCGCCACGAAACACGGCGATGCCGACGCCGGGCTCTGACTGAGCTGCCGCGATGGAAGCCGTCAGCAGCAACGTGAACACGGGCAGCGCTGGCAGACGCACCATGGCGGCGCTCTCCAATGAGACGAGGAAGGGTTATACAAGAGACCGCGTTCGGCCATGCGAGTTCCCGGTGTAAGGCGCGGCCAGGATTCGCTACACTCCGCCCACCTTTGCTGTGGGATAGGGCCATGAGGCGTTCACCGTTCTTGTTGCTGCTCGTTGCGCTGCCGCTGTGTCTGGCGGCGATGTACAGCGCTGCCCAAGGCTATCGCTATGGGCGTCCGATCCGCATTCCGCAGAACGATCCTCCCGCCACGGAACTGATCGTGGCGCGTTTACATTTCGGCACCAATGGCCGCATCGGGCACATGGGCTGGTCGCACAACTATCCGAACTCCGATCGCAATCTGAACGACTTCCTTGCGCGCGCCACGGGCATCGACGTGGAGGAGTATTCCTTCCTGATCGTCGAGCTCGGCAGCGAAGAAGTTTTCGACTATCCGTTCGCCTACATTTCCGAACCCGGCGAAATGGAGCTGACGGAAAAGGAAGTGGAGAACCTGCGCGAATACATCGGGCGCGGTGGTTTCATCCTGATGGACGACTTCGATGGTCCGGCACAGTGGTCGCAGATGCGCTCACAGGTGCTGCGCGCCTTCCCCGATCGCGATTTCGTGCCGCTTCCCGACGACCATCCCGTGTTCGATGCCTTCATGCCGCTCGACGACATGCAGGCGATGAGTCAGTACGTGCCTGGCGGTGAGATCCAGTACCACGCCATCTTCAACGATGAGGGCCAGGTGGTCATCCTGGCCGGTCTCAACAACGACCTCGCCAACTTCTGGGACTGGTACAGCAACGGCGCGATGCCACTGGAACCCTCGACCGATGCATTCCGTCTCGGCACCAGCGCCGTCGTCTATTCACTCACCCACTGAGTTTCAGCGCGACTCCGCCAATTCGCGCACGATGTCGTAGTACGTGCGCACGAAGGTGTAGAGCTCGCTCTCGAGGATGCGTTCCTGATCGCTGTGGGAACCGAAGCCGAGCGGTGCATCCTCGTCATCGATGCCCGGACCCACGCCATAGCACTGCACACCCTTCGCGCGCAGGAAGGCCATGTCGGTGGCGCCGTTGCTTTGAATCGGCAACACCGGCACGCCGTAGTTGGCGCCGTAGTGCTTCTCGATCGCGGCGTAGGCCTCGGTGTCGAGCCGTGAACTGGCACCGGGACGTTGATTGCGCGGCGCCCAGCTCACGGTGACGTCGGGATCGCTCACCACGTTGCGCACCATCTCGAGAAAGGCCTCTGGGTCTTCATCGGGCAAGAGGCGCACGTCCACGATGGCACGTGCGCTCGAGGGAATCACGTTCACGCGATAGCCGGCTTCGATGATGGTCGGCGAGAGCGTGCTGTGCAGCATCGCCGCACGCGCCGGTTGATTGGCGAGCAGATACTCGAAGGCTTCTGCCGCAGCCGGTGAACCCGGATCGAGCAGCGCACGGTAATGCGCGGCTTCCTCGGGGGAAACGAGCTCGGCGAGGCGCGAGAAGAAAGCGGTGGTGGTGTCGCTCAGGCGCAGCGGCGCCTGCCAGTTGCCGATGGCTTCCACCGCTTGCGCGAGATGCACCACCGCATTGCCGCGCAGCGGCACCGAACCATGACCGGCGGTGCCGTTGCTGAAAAGCTCGATGGCGCGCGGCAGTTTCTCCACGGTCTGCACGCCGGCATAGACAGGACGGCGGTTCTGGCGCACCACGCTGCCGGTTTCCGCCAGACAGAACTCCGCGTCGATGGCGTCGAAGTGCTGCTCGACCATGAACTGGATGCCGACATGCGTCGAACCTTCTTCACCGGCTTCGGCCAGCAGGATCACGTCGCGATCCAAGGGCACGCCTTCGCGTTTGAGTAGAAGCAGAGCCATCAGGCTCGCGGTGAGATTGTCCTTGTCGTCGAGCGTGCCGCGGCCGTAGATCCAGCCATTGTCCAGGTAGGCCCCGAAGGGCGGAAAGCTCCACTTCTCCTCATCGACGTTCACTGTGTCCTGATGCGCCATCAAGAGCAGCGGCTTCTTGCTGCCGTTGCCTTTCAAGCGTGCGACGAGGTTGGGGCGGCCTTCTTCGAGGGCATAGGTGGCAACGTCGATGCCTTCGCGCTGCAGTACCTGCATCAGGTAGTCGGTGAGTTCGGCCTCATGGCCGGGCGGATCGGTGGTCTGGATCTGCACCATGGCTTCGAAGTGCGCCAGCGTTTCCTCTTCGGCAGCGGCCCAATCGGGCGCGGCCGCCAGTGACGTGCTCAGGAAACTGGCACCGGCGCAGAACAGGGCGCGTGGAAACCAAGTGGCAGCCGGAATGTTCATGAAACCTCCACACAGACGTTTTGAGCCGTAAAGCGTGCGAAATTCATGCAATTCCCATGCAAGAACTGCGGTTTGGATGCCCGCTATGGGCAAAGCCCGCAAACGATGCTGTCTTTCGCAACGGCTCTGTGTTACGTTGCGAGCCGCTTGTGGCCCACTTTGCCGCAAGTGGTGCTGTTCTTTGCTTCAGTCTTCGCTTTCTCCGAAAGCCTACCGTTGCCGGTGCTCTGCCGTGCAGCGAGACCCCGACCCAGCGTCGCTGCCACGTTCTTCCCAGGAACGCGTCGCTCGGATCCCGTCCTGACAGCCTATCGAATTGCACACGGTGCATACCATCTCGTCCTTCAGATGGCGCGGTCAGGCGTTCTGGATCATACATCCAAAATACTCGGCCCATTGCGATGAAAATCCCAAGCGGGCACGTCCCGCGCAAGCGAGTACTACATGAGTTTTTCCGACCTGGGCCTCAAACCCACCCTGCTGCAGGCCGTCAGCGAAACCGGCTATACCACTCCCACTCCCATCCAACAGCGCGCCATTCCCGCCATCCTCGAAGGTGGTGACGTCATGGCCGCGGCTCAGACCGGCACCGGCAAGACCGCTGGTTTCACGCTGCCCCTGTTGCAGCGTCTCGGTGGCAAGCCACCAGTGCAAGCCAAACAGGTGCGTGCCCTGATTCTGACGCCGACGCGCGAGCTCGCCGCTCAGATCCAGGAGAGCATCGAAACCTACGGCAAGCACGAGAAACTGCGTTCCGTGGTCGTCTTCGGCGGCGTCAACATCGGTCCGCAGCAATCGGCATTGCGGCAGGGTTGCGACATCCTCGTCGCCACGCCCGGTCGCTTGCTCGACCTGCATCAGCAGCACGCGGTCGAGTTCAAGGACATCGAAATCCTGGTGCTCGACGAAGCCGACCGCATGCTCGACATGGGGTTCATCCGCGACATCCGCCGCATCCTCGGCTTGTTGCCCAAGCGAAGGCAGAACCTTCTGTTCTCCGCCACCTTCTCACCCGAGATCCGCGCGCTGGCAAAAGGCCTCTGTGTGAATGCGCTCGAGATCGACGTGGCACCGCGCAACTCCACGGTGGAAACCATCACGCAGGAACTTTATCTGGTCGACAAGGAGCACAAGCTGGGTCTGCTCGCCAAGCTGCTGCTGGACACCAAGGAACAAGTGTTGGTGTTCAGCCGCACCAAACATGGTGCCAACAACCTGGTCAAGAAACTGGCGGGTCATGGCTTGGCCGCCGCCGCGATTCACGGCAACAAGAGTCAGAACCAGCGCACCAAGGCGCTGGCGGATTTCAAGTCGGGCAGCATTCAGGTGTTGGTCGCCACCGACATCGCCGCGCGCGGCATCGACATCGATCAACTCGCCATGGTCATCAACTACGACCTGCCGCAGGTCGCCGAAGACTACGTGCATCGCATCGGTCGCACCGGTCGCGCTGGTGCCAGTGGCCTCGCTGTTTCGCTCGTGAGTGAGGAAGACGAAAAGCTGCTGCGCGACATCGAGCGTCTGATCAAGCGTCGCATCGAACGTCGCAGCTTCGATACAGCGGCTCTACCGCAGCGGCCGCCAACCCCCGCACCGCTGGTACAGAAGCCTGCCGCAGGCAAGGAAGTCGCAGCCAAAGCGCGTGGCGAAGCGCGACGTGATCGCAATGACAATCGTCGTGAACGACGTGACGACGTCGTGAATGCAGGTGGTTCGCAGCGTCGCGGCGAACGTGGGCGCAATCCGAATCGTGCCCAGCAGCAGGAACGTGGCCAGAGTGCACGTCCTGGTCAAGCGAATCACAAGGCGAATGCGCGCAACGCTCACATCCGCAATGGCCAGCATCCGGTGATCCTGCATCGCGATCCGCGTCAGATCGAACTCGAGCGTGAAGCAGAGTTGCAGCGCCAGGAAGGTCAGCGGCGTCAGGGACAAGCTCGCAAGCAGCACAACGAAGCTGGCGCCAATGGTCACAACGGCCAGTCACAGCCGGTGAACGGCAATGCACAGCGTCGTCGCAGTCGTGGTCGTCGTCCGGGGCGCGACGGTGGTGGCACCCAGCAACGAGCAGCTGGCTCGGGCTACTCGCAGCAAAGCCGTCGTGAACAGGATGGTGAACGCGGGCTCTGGAACTCGCTGCGCAGTTTCTTCGGCAACAAATAAGGCATCACGGAAGCATAAATTTTGAACTCAGGTGGCATGAGCGTTCCCAATCGGAACTAATGTCCCTGAGTTCATACGGATTCGATTTGTCTTCGCGCGAGGAATTTGCAAAATAGCCGGCAACCAGTTTCATGACACCTTGGTGACAAAGGAGTTGTGCGATGTTCTTGTCGTTGCTGGAACGTCACATCAAACGTGGAAGTCTGCGGTTACGGATGCCGGACGGTTCCATGCATGTCTTCGGTGAAGGCGGCGAGCCTTCTGCGGAATGGCTTCTCAATAGCGAAGAAACCACGCGCCGTCTGGTGCGCGATCCCGAATTCGAGTTGGGTGAAACCTACATGCAGGGTGGCTGGGATGCCGGTCAGGGTGGCGTCCGCAACCTGCTCAATCTGCTGCGGGCCAATTTCGCCGTCGCGGAAGGTGCACCCGATTGGCTCAAGCCGATTGCCGGTGCAGTGCAGCAGTTCAATCGCATCCGCAACAGCTATCGCAACGTCGCCGCTCACTACGACGTGCCCGAGATGGTGTTCCGCCGCTTCCTCGACAGCGAGATGTTCTATTCCTGCGCCTATTTCCCCGAAGAAAACATGACGCTGGAAGAGGCACAGCAGGCCAAGGCGCGGCACATCGCGCGCAAACTCATGATCAAACCCGGCGACCGCATCCTCGACATCGGTTGTGGGTGGGGCAGCATGGCCTTTCATCTCGCGCGCGAATATGACTGCGAGGTGGTGGGCATCACGCTGTCGAAGGAGCAACTCGCCGTCGCGCGTGCCGAGAAGGAAAAACGCGGCGCGCATCAGGTGCAGTTCGAACTCGCCGACTATCGCGAACACAACGGCAGCTACGATCGAATCGTCAGCATCGGCATGTTCGAACACGTGGGCAGCCCCTTCTATCGTCAGTACTTCGATCAGGTGAAAAAGCTGATGAAACCGCACGGCGTGGCCCTGATTCATACCATTGGCCGCTCCGGTCCCGCGGGCCTGACCAATCCCTGGATCCGCAAATACATCTTCCCCGGTGGCAGCACGCCTTCGTTGTCGCAGATCATGACGGCGGTGGAAGGCAGCCGTTTGCAACTCTGCGATACCGAAGTATGGCGCCTGCACTATGCCTACACGCTGCAGCACTGGTATGAACGTTTCCAGGCGCGACGTGCCGAGATTGCCCAGGAGTTGGGTGAGACCTTCTGCCGCAAATGGGAGTTCTATCTCGCTGCCTGTGAATCAGCCTTCCGTCACTCCGATCTCGTCGTGTTCCAACTGCAATTGGCGCATGGCCACGGTGCAGTGCCGATCACCCGCGACTATCTCTATGGCGCCGCCTGAAAGCAGGTCGAGCGCCATGGCGCCGTGAACTGAGTTGGACGGTGTGCCATGGATTTCGACAAGACCTTGCAGGAACTGCCAGCGCATGTGAGCGAGCTGTTCGGCAAGGGCAGGGTGGCCAGCTACATTCCTGCCTTGGCGCGTGTACCGGCTGACAAGTTCGGCATGACCTTGTGCCGTGTCGATGGTCCCTGCCATCAGGTGGGTGACTGCGACGAGCGCTTTTCCATTCAGAGTATTTCCAAGCTCTTCACCTTGTCGCTCGCAATGGTGCTCTGTGGTGAGGAACTCTGGCGCAGGGTGGGACGCGAACCTTCCGGCACACGCTTCAATTCGTTGATCCAACTCGAGATCGAAAAAGGCATTCCGCGCAATCCCTTCATCAATGCCGGTGCCATCGTGGTGTGCGATGCGCTCTTGACTCATCTGCCGAATGCGAAGGAAGCGCTGCGCGATTACGTGCGATTGCTATCGGGCAGTTTCGACATCGATTTCGACGAGGAAGTGGCCGCGTCGGAAGCGCAGACGGGCTTCATCAATCATGCCTTGGCGAATTTTCTGAAAGGCCATGACAACCTGCACAACGACGTGGCCGAGGTGTTGGATCTGTACTTTCATCAGTGTTCGTTGGCGATGAGTTGTACCGAACTCGCCCGCGCCGGTGTGCATCTGGCCAATGGTGGTTTTTCACCCTATGCGAAGGAGTCCTTTCTCACACCGCAGCAGGTGAAGCGCATCAATGCGCTCATGCTGACCTGCGGCACCTACGATGCGGTCGGTGAATTCGCCTATCGCGTCGGTCTCCCCGCGAAGAGCGGTGTCGGTGGCGGCATCCTCGGGGTACTTCCCGGGCACTATGCCGTGGCAGTGTGGTCACCCGAACTCGATCCTTCCGGCAACTCCCTTGCGGGCGGTGCTGCGCTCGAATACCTCACCACCATCACCGCGAAGTCGATTTTCTGAGCATCGGTGTTCGTCGCGGCCATTCTTCGACGGGCCGCGCCAGCGGGTGCGTGTCGCTTTCGCGATGTCGAATCGGTTGTCTTCGATCGTGGTGAGGTCAATTTGGCAAGCACCATGGCTGCACCGGCGAGCCCATCGACACTGCTCATCCTCAGCGCGCTCCCGCCGGCGAAGTCGGTCGAGTTCGTGCAGGGTTCTCCGCGTGCGGCGGCAAGGTTTTGGTGCCCAATCACGCATTGGTTGTGATCGGAGTTCTTCCCTGCTCTCAGCGGGCTTGACCATTCGCTCTGAAGCGAAGCTTGCTACACCCGCCCTTGACCCTCGGCATGGCGCTCCGTATCTTGCGCGCCTCTTTAGCATCCCCGGAGAAGCCTCATGTCCCAGTTCGAGAACGTCACCGTCATCAAGGCCGCCAATGTGTATTTCGACGGCAAGGTGGCCAGCCGCACCGTCCTGTTTGCCGACGGCAGCAAGAAAACCCTGGGCTTGATGCAGCCGGGTGAATACGAGTTCGGCACGGCGAAGAAGGAAATCATGGAAATCCTGGCAGGTGAGCTCGACGTACTCCTGCCTGATAGCAGCGAATGGCAGCACTTCACCGGTGGCACCAGCTTCGAAGTGCCGGCCAACTCCAGCTTCAAACTCAAGGTCACGCAGCTGACCGACTACTGCTGTTCCTATCTCGACTAAGCCGCGTCTCGTCCCACCCATTCCATAGGTTGGGCTGAGCCACGAGGCGAAGCCCAACACGGGATTCCAAATCGATTCACTGAAGCGCGATACATCGCCTGTTAGGCTTCGCTGCGCTCACCGCCAAGCGACGAGGAGCTGCAGCGCATCTCATGCAGGTAGGGCTGATCCACCGGTGAAGCCCAACGTGGGATCTGCAATCGCTTCATCGAAGTCCGCTGCAGCGCGCGTTGGGATCCGCGTCGTTCACACGAGCAGCTCGCCTGGTTTCTCGTTCACCTGCGGCGCCAGCACCTTGGTTCACCCCTGCTGCCTGGTGTTCGGCACAAGGTTCGATTCTTTTTCATACCACCAATGGCCGCTTTGCCTGCAGTTGCGCGAGCTGTTCGGGCAAGCGTTCATTGAGGATCGATCCTTCCAGAAAGGCGGCGGCGAGATCGACGCGGCCTCGTGCACGAAGGCCGGCGTAGACGAGAAGCTCGAACTGCGCTTCGAGTTGGTCGGCAGCTGCGTTCAAACCGAAGTGGCGCAGCAGGAACATCAAGGCCTCGGCGGTGCTGAAACGTTCGGCATCCTGCTTGGTGCGCAACCAGAAGCGACTTTCGCCGGAGAGCGGCAAACTCACCAGGCGTCCCCAACCCACCACCGATTTCGCCATCGTCGCGGCTTCGGTCCAGGCGCCGTCGAGCAACATCAGTTGCAGCCGTGAGGGATCGGCATGTTCCGGCAAGCGGTGGCCCTGCGGATGGAGAATCCACAACTCGCGCTGCGGTTGAATCAAGCTCTCCGGCCGTGGCGGCTGACGTGTGTCCCATTCCACCTGCGTGCAGTTGGCGAACACACGGCTGATGAGATTGCCGCTGCTGGTCGGCCGCGTGCGTTCACGCGGATGGGTGAGCAGGGTCAATGCGAGTGGAGTTTCGATGCGCGTCTCGGCCGCGCACACGCACCAGCGCACGGTGAGCTGGCAACGTGGGCAACGGGAAGAGCGACGACGGATGACGCTACGCATGAGGTCCTCAAAAAATGCGCAAGATTAAGGACTGTTAAGGACTTTGCCTATACGGAACTACTAATTCGCTAGTAGCTTGCGCGGCCTTCGGTCTACGGCTAATGTGCCGCCACTCCGCGCAACGAGCGGAGCACTGTTCAGCCAGAGCTCGTCATTGCATGAATCCACTCCCGTCTCTTCGCCCGGTCCAACGATGGTGGGGCGAGCTGTGCCGTAGCCGAACGGTGCGCTGGGGTGGGGCACTGTTGGTGCTGTGTCTGCTCGGTGGCGAAGCCTCTGCGCAGGAGCGCGAAAAAATCGTCCTGCAATTGAAGTGGCGCCACGCCTTTCAGTTCGCTGGTTACTACGCCGCACTCGAGAAGGGCTATTACGCCGAAGCCGGACTCGACGTCGAGATACGCGAGCTCAGTGGTGAGCGAACGCCCGTACAAATGCTGCTTGCCGGTGAGGTCGATTACGCCATCGGTGGCGCCGAACTCCTGATCCATCGTGCCAAGGGCGATCCCGTCATCGCACTTGCCGCCATCTTTCAACACAGTCCCTATGCCTTCCTCGTGCGGGAAGACTCGGGACTCACACGCGTCGAACACTTCGTCGGCAAGCGCATCATGCTGGGCTCCGACACGCAGGACGCTGAGTTGCAGGCCACGCTGCGTCGTGCGGGGCTGCGCGAAGGCGACTACGTGCGCCAGCTCACCAACTACGATCCCTTCGCGTTGCGTGATGGTGTGACGGACGTCTTCAATGCCTATGTGATCGACCAGGGCTTCACCTTGCAGGAAGCGGGAGTGCGCACGCGCTACATCCTGCCGACGCGTTATGGCGTCGACTTCTACAGCGACGTGCTCGCCACCACGGAAGAGGAGATCGAGGACCATCCCGCCCGCGTGCTCGCGTTCCGCAACGCCTCGCTGCGTGGTTGGGAATATGCGCTCGCCAATCCGCATGAATTGATCGAGCTGATCATGCAGCGCTATGACTCGCAGGGGTTGAGCTATGCGCGTCTCGAATACGAAGCACGCATTTCGCGCGAGATGATCCAGCCGCTGCTCGTGAGCCTCGGCTACATGAATCCACAGCGTTGGGAACACATGCGGCAGATCTTCGCCGAAGAAGGTTTCGTGGAGCCCAATGCGAACATCGATGGTCTGATCTACAGCGGCATGCCCGACGAGCCGTATCTGAATTCCAGAAGCGAGATGGATGTCGAGACCTTGGCGTTGTGGTCGGGTGTCGTGCTCCTGCTCTTCGTCGCTGGCGTGCACTTCCACCTCAAGCGCGTGCGTCAGGAACGGCAGCTCACGTTGGCCGCACGTGATGCGCTGCGCATGCAACAGCGTCGTCTGCGCGACTTGCTCGGCAAGTTGGAAAGCTTCAGTTGGGAATTCGATCTGGCGACGCAGCGTTTCACCTATGTCTCGCCCAACATCCAGTTCATACTCGGCTACTCGCGCGATCGTTGGGAATTGCTCGACGACTGGCTCGACCTGATCGTGGCGGAAGACCGCGACTATGCACGCCGTTTCCGCGCCGTCGAAATCGAAGCCGGGCGCGATTACCTCTGCGAATATCGGCTGCAGAAAGCCGACGGTTCGCGCCTTTGGGTGGTGGATGTGGTGCGCATCGTGCGTGATGACAACGGTCGCCCCACGGCCTTGGCGGGCACCATCGTCGATGTATCCGACATCAAGCGCGCCGAGCAAACGGCGCCAGGCATCGTCACCGAACTACGCCGCGGTTTCATGGCACGGCGCTAATCCGTCCACTCCTTCTGGTACTTTTCGTAGGTTGGTCTGCGCAGAGTCCAACGCGCGATCCTCTTGCTTGCAGTGAAGCATTCCCACATCCCCTGTCAGGCTTCATTTCGTTCAGCCCAATCTACTGAGTGGGGCTGCCTCTGATTACGAGGTCGAAGCTGCAATGCTTCGAATGGCGTGGTACAGCGAAACTGCACCATGCCATTCAAAGGCTCATTGGTGGGTCATCGGCGCTGCCTCATTCGAGCACCAAGGCACGTTCCTTCACCGCGCTGGGCGAACTGATGTCGCGCCCAAGCCACATCTTGGGTAGTTCGTAGACGGAACCGGGATAGAAGCCTACGTCGTAGTGGTGCAGAGGATTGCGGAAGGTGCCGAAGATGATGTCGAACACCGGCAGATCTGCATAGTTGTAGCGGTGCTGACCACGACGATGATGCTGCGAGTGGCTCTCCGGACGCTGTACGAAAAAGCCCAGCCAATGCGGCGTACGCACGTTGGTGTGCTGGAACACGGCCAGGAACAGCGTGATGTACAGCACGATCACCGCGGCTTCGCTGCCGATGCCCATGAAGCTCAATGCCAGGCTGCCGATGAAGGCGAAGCCAAGGATGTCGAGGGGGCTGAACCAGAAGGCGCTGAAGGTGTCGAGCCGCTCGGCGCTGTGATGCATCTGATGGAAGAAGCGCCACAAGAGGTTCGAGCCGTGCAACGAGCGGTGCCACCAGTACAGGCCGAACTCATAGGCGAGCAGACCGCACAGCACCTGCAACCACAAGGGCAGCTCTGCCAGCGACCATGGTTGCAGATCTGCCAGAACGTCGCTCCACAATAGGGGGAAATAGTTCGACAGCAGGATGTAGCCGACGAAGGCTGCGACGCCACTCAGTTGCCAACCACGAACGGTAGGCAACTTGCGCGCAGGTGACAGGAACTCCCACAACATCAATGCGCCATAGATCCCGGCGCAGATGAGCGTGATTGGGGCGAACAAGATGTCGATGGGTGATGCCATGTTGGTCTCCTCCTTGTTGTTTTTGACCGGGTGCGCAGTGTAGGGAGGAGAGCTCGTCAAAGCAGTGGACCAAGGGTAGCGAAATAGAGGTGAGAAAAATTTCAATGAAAACGATGGGTTGGAGAATTTTCGTAGCGCTTGCGGCGCTGCGGTCACATTGGGGTCGGCAGCTTACTGCCGACGGTATAGTAATGCCCCCTCAGGGAGGGCCATCCAATGACGGAAAAGACCATAGAGAAGACGGCAGAACGCTCGAACAGCAGCCGACAACGCATACTCGATGCCGCGGAATCCTTGATCCTGCAGAAGGGGTACACCGGCACTTCGATCGAAGACATCCTGCAGGAAGCTTGCATCACCAAGGGTGGTTTCTTCTATCACTTCAACGGTAAGACGGACATGGCGCGTGCCCTGGTGGAGCGCTATCTGGCTGAAGATGCGCGCATGTTCGACGCATTCATGGATCGAGCCGATGCGCTCTGCGAGGACCCACTGCAGCGCCTGCTGCTGTTCCTCAAGCTGTTGGCGGAAGGTGTGGGTGGCCAGACGGCAGTGCATCCGGGTTGTCTCGCGGGAGCCTTCATCTACGAGCTGTCGCAGTTCGATTCGGAGATGCGTGCACTCTTGATGCAGGGCGTGCTCCATTGGCGAGCGATGATCGTTACACGTTTGAAACAAATCATCCCCTTGTATCCACCGCGTACGGAAGTGGATGTGGACGTGCTGGGTGATATGTTCACCTCGGCGATCGAGGGCGGCATCATGTTGGCGCGTCTCTTCGACAGTAACCAACCTATCTCTCAGCAAGTACTGGCCTTTCGCACTCACATCCGTTTGTTGTTCGAACCCGATCTGCGCGGCTGAGCGACCACTTCATCGTCTCCTCACATTGCCGGCGTGCCTCGATCGGGTGCACGGCGCAGAGTCTTCTACCCCAAAGCAGGGCATCTGGAATCCATGACGCTGTGGCCTCCGCGCGTTCGCCCTGCGCAAGTACCAACGAATTCAAGCAAAACGATCGATCCTGAATCGCGTCATGGCGTGGCACGTCGCTTGCTGTGCTTCTGAGGTTTTCAGCTCGTACCTGCAGAAGGTTCGAACAAGAGGAGGAAGCATGGTGTTACGTTCTTTGCTTGCCGCAGCGCCCTCGTTGTTGCAGCGCGGTTGTCTGAGTCTGGCGATCGGCTGCCTTTGGGTCACAAGCGCCTGGGCGCAGGACTACGAAGTCTTGATCCGCGGTGGTCGCATCGTCGATGGCACCGGCAATCCCTGGTATTACGGTGACGTCGCCGTCAACGACGGCAAGATCGCCGCCATCGGCAAACTCAGTGATGCCGATGCCGCGCGCATCATCGATGCCACCGGCATGGTGGTTTCACCCGGCTTCATCGATCTGCACACGCACACCAACCTGCTCGGCAATCCGCTCGGACAAAGCAAGATCCGGCAGGGCGTGACGCTGGACGTGATGGGGGAGGGCGGCAGTGTCGCGCCGCGCGACGGTTTGCCGAACGATGGTGAACAGACCTGGACCACCTTCACCGAATACTTCGACCTGCTGGAGAAGCAGGGCATCGCGATGAACATCATCTCGCACGTCGGCGAAGGTCAGGTGCGACGCGTGGTGAAGGGTTACGACCCGAGCCCCGCCACACCGGAAGAGCTCGAGAAGATGAAGGCGCTCGTCACGCGTTCACTGCGCGAGGGAGCGTGGGGCATCGTCAACATGTTCGAGAGTGGAGGTCCAGCCTACCCCGAAGAGACCCTGGCATTGGCGCAGGTGGTGGCTGATCACGGCAGTGTCTACTTCTCGCACATCGGCAGCGAAGGTTACGAGCAGGAGAAGGAACTGGCCTTTGCGATGCGCGTGGCCGAGGAAGTCGGTCTGCCGGTGCACATCCTGCATCTGAAGATTCGCGGAGAGGAACTGTGGCCGAAACTGCCGGAGCAGGTGGCGATGCTCAACGCCGCGCGCGAACGTGGCCTCGACATCACCGCGGACGTCTATCCCTACACGGCGATGAGTCATGGTTGGAATGCCAACTTTCCCGTATGGATGCGGGAGAAGGGGCCTGAGCAGTTCGCTGCCTATCTGAGCGACTCGAGCTTGCGCGATCGCATCAAGAGTGATCCCGAGTTCATCGCCTTTTCGCAGGAACATGGCTGGTGGGAAGGCATCGCGATGTCGCGCGCACGCTCACCGGAGCTCAAGCAGTATGAAGGCCTGCGCGTGGCGGAAATCGCCAAACTGCGCGGTGAAGCCGATCCGGCTGATACCTTGATCAGTCTGATGGCGATCGAAAGTGGCAGCATCGGTGGTGTGTTCCACAACCAGGATGAAGCGAATGTACGGCTCGTGTTGTCGCAACCCTGGGTGGCGCCGGCGAGCGATGGTTCCGCGGTCGACCTCGACGTGCAAGGCGTACCGCATCCACGCAGCTTCGGCACCAATGCCCGCGTGCTCGGCAAGTACGTGCGCGAGGAAAAACTGCTGACGCTCGAAGACGCGATTCGCAAGATGACGAGTCTGCCGGCGCAGATTCTGGGCTTGCGCGAACGCGGCCAACTCGCACCGGGCTTCGCTGCCGACATCGTGGTGTTCGACCCCGAAGTCGTGCGCGACACCAACAGCTTCGAACAGCCCAAGTCCTATGCCATCGGCGTGCCCTACGTGTTGGTGAACGGCGTGCTCGTGATCGAAGGGGGCGAGCCCACGGGGCAGTTGCCCGGCAAGGTGCTGCGCGGGCCGGCCTACGTGAAGGACGACTAGATCAACCGTAGCGCGGCGATCGTTTTTCGTAGAAGGAGGCGACGCCTTCGATGCGATCAGGCCCTTCGATGCAACGTTTGTAGAGCTCGATCTCGCGGCGATAACCGCTGACGAGATCGCTGCTCAGCGTGGCATTGAGTGCCTGCTTCACCTGACGGATTGCCAGCGGTGAAGCCGCCTTGATGCGGCGCGCAGCGTCGAGCGTCGTTTCCAGCAGCTCCGCCTGCGGCACCACCTTCGTCAACACACCCCACTGCAGGGCTTCCTCGGCAGAGAACACCGCGCCCGTCATACAGAGTTCCTTCGCACGGGCGAGCCCCACGGCCCGCGGCAACCACTGCGTGCCGAGTGCGCCGGGAATGAAACCCAACTTGGGTTCGGGGAAGCAGAAACGCGCCTCGGGACAGCCATAGGCGAAGTCGCAGTTCAACACCAGCTCCAAACCACCACCGAAGGCGGTGCCGTTGACGGCGGCGATCACGGGAATGGGGCAGTCGTGCATGGCGAGCATCATCTGCTCGAGCACGGCGTGTTGCCGCAGCCAAGTGTCGGTGCTGATGCCGTGACGTTCCTTGAGGTCGGCGCCGGCACAGAAGCTGAGTTCCCCACTGCCCGTCAGCACCACCACCTTGTACGGCGTGCTGTCGACGTAGAGCGCCTGCCAAAGCTCGAGCAGTTCCTTCGTCATCACCGTATCGAGCGCATTGCGTACGGCAGGCCGATGCAGGGTGAGCAGCAGGATGTCCTCGTCGACGACGCTGGGGACGAGAGTGGCGAATTGTCGGGTGTGCAAGGCAGTCATGACAGATTCCACGCATGAGTGAAGGCGTGGATTCTAAGAAAGAACTCAGCTCTGCGCGAAGGCCTTCTCCACCAGCGCCTCGATCGCCCACTGCCGCACCTTGCGCGCCTGCGCGTCGCTCAACTGCAGCACGTCCTTGCATACCACGTGCGACTCCGTGCCGAGCACGATCGCCAGCGCCCGGCAGAGCAGACGATAGTCCGCATCGCGCAGTTTCCTGCGCTGCGGCGCGAGCGCCGCCTCGATCAGCGGGGTGCGGCGGTTCTGCCGCAGCGGCACGCTGGTTGCGTCCTCGCTCGTGCTGGCACGCAGTGACTGACTGAGCATCGTGCGCAGCGCGGTTTCGTTGCGCCTGATCATTTCCTCGAAGGAGGCGTCGAGATGCTTCAGGCGTGCGACTGGATCGTCACCGACGCGCGCATCGGCATACAGCGTGGCAGGTTCCGGCGTATCGAGATCGAGCGCCGCCTCGAGCAGCAGCGCATCGATGTTCGGGAAATAACGATAGGCCGTGGCGCGCGACACCAAGGCCTCCGCCGCGACTTCTTCCAGCGTCAGGTTGCTGCGCGTCTGCAGCAATCGACGCGCCGCGAGCAGCAGATCCTTGCGCGTGCGATGACGCTGGTTGCTGCGACGGCCTGCTGCGGTGTTGCGACTCATGCCGCCTCCGCCGCAGGCGCACCCAGCTGCTGCAGGATGGCGGCGAGATCCAGCCACACGTTCTCACGCCGGATCTGCCCGTCCAGCGAGAACTCGAGCACGTGCAGCAAGCGGAAGGAGAGTGGACGGTCGTTGCCCTCGATGCCGAAGGGACGGCCGGGTGCGCGACCACTCCAGAGTGATTCGTCCACCATGAAGCTGTCGCCGTAATAGCGCCGAAGCGTCTTCACTTCGCCATGGCTCAGGTCCTGGAACAATGCTTCATAAAAGCGACGCGCACCGTCATGGCCGTAGGCGGGGCCGGTGGGCAGTCCAACGATGTCGTGCTCGACGTCATCGGTGAGCGTGGCGAGAACGCCTTCGACGTCGTCACGGGCTTCGTAGCCGAAGTGTTCATCCAATTTGCGATCCATCTCTGCGGGCGTGAGGGCCATGGTCGGTCTCCTTCTTGTTGAGATGCGAGGACTTTAATGAGACAAAAGTCTCATGTAAAGAGTCTTGTTGCATGTAGAGCGCGCGTGGCCGTGCGTGGGGAGAGGCTCAGGAGGAGCCGCATGCAGCGAGAAAGGTGCTGATTTCTGCGGTATTGCGAGGACGCACCAGACGTCGAACTTCGCGCCCGTCGTGCAGCAGGATGAGGGTGGGCCAGAGTTTCACAGCATAACTGCGGCCGAGACGCAGGCCCTTGCCGTCCTGGATGCGCAGATGGAGAAGGTCGGGTCGTTCCGCCAGCGCTGCGGCGATCGAGGGCGTTGCGGCGTGACAGATGCCGCAACCGTTGCTGCCGAACTCGAGCAGCAGCCAGCCGCGGGAAGCATCAAGATTGGCGCGCTCGGGCGCATCAAAGGAGTAGGGCGGCAACATACGGTTTCCTCACATTCAGCAGACCGTGCGTTGCCGCCGAGTTGCTGTGTCGTGTCAATCCAACAGTGCGCGCAGATCCGCGTTCACCGCTTCGGCCCAGAGTCTGTAGCCTTCGGGCGAAGGATGCAGACCATCGCTCATGATCGACGTCGGAATGGTGCCATCCGGCGCCAGGAAGATGTGGCCGATGTCCTTGTAGAACACCTTTTCGCCATCGTGCAGCCGGCTGATGATGCTGTTGATCTCGGCGATCTGTGGACGCAGGGGGCTATCCGGCGTCGCACGCGGGAATACACCGAGCAGCAGAATCTTCGCTTCGGGGAAATGACGCTGCAGTGACAGCACCACCGCACCGATGCCTTCTGCGATCTCTCCTGCAAGATGTGTGCGCGTGTTGTTGGTGCCGATCATCAACATAACCGCTTTCGGGTTGAACCCTTCGCCTTCTCCGTTGTCCAGACGATAGAGGACCCCTTGCGTGGTATCGCCGGCGATGCCGAAGTTGGCCACCTTGAGATCGCCGAAGTATTCGTCGAATACGGCTTTGCCGGCATAGGGACCGCTTTCGTTACGCCACCAGTCGGTAATCGAATCGCCCATGAACAACACGTCGATGTTGCCCGCCTGAGCCACTCGTTTGTTGTCTTCGTGCTTGGCCTGAAAGTTCGGCGAAAGATTGGGAATGATCGCGGTATTGACTGCATGAGGATCGATTTCGATCAGCCAGGGATAGGCGTCCACGATGGCCTTGTCGGCTGCGGGTAATTTGGCCTTGAAGTCGGCGACGAGTGCCTGCACATGCGCGAGCTCGGCTTCGCTTGGTCGCGGCATCACAACAGCGTCGGGTACTGGTGCCGGTGGAATTTGGCGTGGTTGCGCAATACCGGCGTTCATGAACGTCATACCGAGCAATAGACACAGACCGGAGCCGATCTTGTGCAGTCTGCCGGCGGAACGCTGCGGGCCGTGGCGATGGCTAAGGTGTAGGACAGGTGGCATTGGGAGTTCCTCGTTGTTGTTATTTGGTTGTGAGGTGAAGGTCGATTCTACCCGGCAAGATTTACATGGCCAGTGTAGGAATTTACTGCAATTTCGGGTCTTTGCCGCTCGAAAAATTTGGAGTTAAGCTTGCGCGCCGCGGACTTGCCCGGCTTCGAAAAGCTGGCAAGGAAAATGCAAAGCCTTGCTCAGGTTGGGCAGGTCCTGCGTCATGTCGTGTTGTGAGTACGGCTCTGCCGTGCATCAGGCACTGCAGGCCGTGTATTAACGCGTTCTACAAGGATACTAAGGTGAAACGTTGTTCGGCCTGGATACTTGTAACTTCTCTTCTGTCTTTGGTTGGCGCCCCTTACAGCTTGGGGGCGGAGGCAACCGCAACGGAGTCCGCTCCCGTTGAGCCTCCGCCATCCGTCCCTGCTACGGCTGATCCTGCTACGGAAGCTTCTGCGGAACAGATAGCTCCCGAGGATCATCCGCAGCTGACCCTGGCGCCTGCGATGAAACCCTTCGATCGCCAATGGTTGATCGATCATGCGCGGCAGCTCGCCACGCAGGAATTCAGCCCGAGGGTGATTCCAGAATCGAGCCCCCTCAGGCAGATGACCTACGACGAATACCGCGCCATCGTCTTCAATCCCAATTCGGCGATCTGGGCGCGGCAAGACCGCAACTTCATCGTCGAGTTGTTCTATCCGGGGTTCATGTTCACGAACCCGATCCACTTGAACGTGGTGCAGGATGGCACCGCGCGCCGGGTGGAGTTCAGCCCCAGGGTGTTTTCGTTCTGGGGTGAACCCGCCATGAAATACCAGAATGAAATCGCCGATGGTTATTCCGGTTTCCGGCTGGCCTATCCACTCAACAAGGTGGATTCGGCGAGCGAGTTCCTGGTGTTCCAGGGCGCCAGTTATTTCCGTTCGCTCGGACGTGATCAGTTCTATGGCCTGTCCGCGCGTGGCCTCGCGGTGAATACGGCGCGACCGGAAGGTGAGGAATTTCCGTACTTCTCCGAATTCTGGATCGAAGAACCGCCGTCCGCCGCGCAGGAAATCGTGGTGCATGCCTTGCTGGAAAGTCAGTCGGTGACGGGCGCCTATACCTTCCGCGCCAAGCCGGGCGTGACCACCACGATCGACGTGGAAGCCTCTCTCTTCGCGCGCCGCGAGCTCACGCATTACGGTCTCGCGCCGCTGACCTCGATGTTCCTGTTCGATGCCACCAATCACACGCGCTTCGACGACTATCGCCCCGCAGTGCATGACTCGGATGGACTGTCCATCTGGAACACGAACGGTGAAAAGCTGTGGCGGCCGCTCGCCAACCCTCAGACCTTGCAGGTCTCCGCCTTCGTCGGTGCCAGTCCGCGCGGTTTCGGGCTGATGCAACGCAATCAGGCTTTCAGCGATTTCGAAGACAACGAAGCGCGTTACGAGAAACGGCCTTCGGTGTGGATCGAACCGCTGGGGCAGTGGGGCGAAGGCCACGTGCAGTTGGTCGAGATTCCTGCCGACGAAGAGATCTACGACAACATCGTCGCCTTCTGGCAGCCGGCGCAGCCGCTGAAGCCGGGTACGCCGTTGACGCTGTCCTACCGCATGCATTGGGGGCGCGATCTGCCCGAGCCCAGCGCCGAAGGCATCATAGTCGACACGCGCCAGGGCGCAGTCCCGCGCGCCAACCGCGTGAGTGAAACGGAACGAGTGTTCTCGGTGGACTTCCATGCCGCCGAGTTTCCGAGTGATCTCGAAGTGCACTTCACTTCGAGTGCGGGTGTGGTCACCGATGCACGCGGTGAGTACATCCAAAGTCGTGGGGTATACCGTGTTTATCTGAAGTTCGATCCTCAGCAGGAATCAGTGGCGGAGCTCAGAATGATGCTCACGCACGAAGGCAAGCAGTGGGGTGAGACATGGCTATACCGCTGGACACGCTAGCGCGCAATTCGACTCCTCCTCCCGCTCCCCTGGCGATGCCCGAGCAAGATCTCGGGGAAGCGCCTGCGAACGTGGAGTTTTCCTGGCAGGGCTGGCGCACCTTTTTCGCCCGGCTCCTCACCTTCGGTGGCGCCACCGCACTGACGGCCTATGCGGCGTACGAGATGTACCGCATCGTGTCGATCGTCGGTGTCACGTCACTGCAGTGGGTGATGCTGGCGTTGTTCGTGCTGACCTTCGCATGGATTTCGGTCAGCGCCACCGGTGCGCTTGCCGGCTTCTTCTTCGGACGCGGCCGCTACAAGGCGGCGAAGGATGCCAAGCCGCAGGGTCTCACCGTACTGCTCATGCCGGTCTACAACGAGGATCCCTCGCGCACGTTCTCGGCACTCTATGCCATGGGCACGGCGCTCGCCGAGCGCGGCCTGGGGCGGCACGTGGAACTCTTCGTCATTTCCGACACCACCGACCCCGCCAAGTGGATCCAGGAAACCACGGCCTATCACGCGCTGCGTGAAGCGCTCGCGGGCAAGGTCAGTGTGTGGTATCGCCGCCGCTTTAACAACGTCGGCAAGAAGGCCGGCAACGTCGAAGACTTCGTCACGCAGTGGGGCGCGCGCTACGACTACATGGTGGTGCTCGATGCCGACAGCCTGATGAGCGCCGATGCGCTCACCACCTTGATGTGCGAGATGGATGCCGATCCCTCCGTGGGCCTCTTGCAGACGCTGCCGCATCTGCAGGGCGGTCACTCGCTGTTCGCACGCCTGCAGCAGTTCGCGGGCGCCGTCTATGGCCCTGTCGTCGCGCGCGGCATCACCGCCTGGCAGGGCGATGACGGCAACTACTGGGGTCACAACGCCATCATCCGCGTGCGCGCCTTTGCCGCTGCCGCGGGGCTTCCGGTACTGCCCGGTAAGAAACCCTTCGGCGGCGCCATCATGTCGCACGACTTCGTGGAGGCGGCGCTGCTGCGTCGCGCCGGTTGGAGCGTGCGCATGCTGCCGGAGCTGCATGGTTCATGGGAGGAAAGTCCACCGACCTTGCTCGACATGGCCACGCGCGATAGACGCTGGGCCCAGGGCAACATGCAGCACATGGCAGTGCTCAGCGCCAAAGGATTGCGCTGGCCCAACCGCGTGCACATGGTGATCGGCGTGTTCAGCTATCTCGCCTCGCCGCTGTGGTTGTTGCTGATCAGCGCCGGTGTGCTCTTGACCTCGCAGATCGCCACCCAGCAGTTCCAGTATTTCTCCGAGGAATTCCAGCTCTTCCCCAACTGGCCGGTGTTCGACTCCGAACGCATGATCGCGCTGTTCGTCATCACGATGAGCGTATTGTTGTTCCCGAAATTCCTCGGCTATCTGCGCGCCTGCTTTAGTCGTGCCGCCCATCGGGCGAGTGGTGTGTTGGCACTGACCGTCAGCGTGCTGTTCGAAACCTTCATGTCGGTGTTCTACGCACCCGTGTGCATGCTGATCCATTCGCGTCAGGTGTGGGAAATCTTCAGTGGACAGGATTCGGGTTGGGAAGCGCAGTCGCGTGGACGTAGCTCGGTGCCGTGGGGACTCCTGATCCGCAAGCACAGTGGTCACACGCTCGCCGGCATTCTGCTCACGGTGGGACTCTACTGGGCCGCACCGCCGCTTCTGGCGTGGATGGCGCCGACCCTGGTGGGCCTGGTGCTGTCGATTCCGCTGTCGGCACTCAGTGGCAGCGAGTCCTTCGCCAAGGTGCTGTTCCGTCTGCATCTGCTGCGCATTCCGGAAGAGGTCGAACTGCCGGCGGAATTCCATCTGCGTGACGACTTCGAAGCGCGCCTGCAGGAACGTTTGCAGGACTGCTCGCTACGCAACTTCCTGCGCGATCCCGAAGCCCTGGCGCGTCACTGTCGCACCTTGCCGCCGCCGCGTCCGAGCACGCGCGGACACGTCGATCTCGATCGCGTGGCGGCGGAGTTGAAGTTGAAGGAAGCGAAGGATCTCGACGAGCTCTTGCACTGGTTGGAGCGCAAGGAGCTGTTGGCTCTGTTGCGCTCGCCGGATCTCTTGGGGTGTTTGCCGCGCTGCAACGAGCGTGAGAGCGAGGCGCGTCGCGATGTCACGCTGATGCAGGCGACTGCGTAGTAGTCGGAGCAGTACTCGGATCAGTCCGGCACGTAGGCCATCTGCAGACTACGGAAGGCGGTTTCGACGAAGTGGTCGGAATCGCCGTATTTGTCTTCGAATTCCGCCAGCGGCTTCTTCGCCACCACGTCATCCCAACCCATGCCAATGTTGAGTTCCTCTGCGAGCCAGAGGTGGAACTCCGTATACATGTTGCGCATGCGCAGGATGGCCGTGCCGTTGGTGACGGGGCCGTGGGCGGGCACCACCACCGTGTCCGCACTCACCACGTGACTCAGCTTGTCGTAGGCCTCCATCAAGGCGCCCATCCAGGCTCCCTGACGAATGTCGAGCACGGGCCAGCGGTCGGTGGTCACCGGGCCGCCCGCGATAAGGATGTCGAGCATCGGGAAGTACAAGAAGATGTCGCCGTTGGTGTGCGCAGCGGGCAGGTAGCCGTGAATGATTTCCTGGCCGGCGAACTTGAACTTGCCGTCGCTCTTCAAAATCTGCTTCGGAATGCCGGCGTCGGCGAGCGGGCCATAGCGACCTTCATAGGTCCAGGACATCACCGCATTGCGCAGGCAACGTGCCGTGTTTTCGTGCGCGATGATCACAGCGCCAGCGGCGCCCACGGTTTCGTTGGCGCCGGTCTGTTCCGGATGGAAGTGCGTGTTGATGAGCGTATGCACACGCTCCTGTGAGGTCGCTTCCTGCACTGCTCGCAGGAGCGCCGGTGTGTGCTCGGCCAGACCACTGTCGATCAACAGCGCGCCGTTCTCGTTCATGCCGGGAATCGTCACCGCGTTGCAGCCAGCGCCTTGGATGAGCTGCATGTAGCCGATGTCGGTGCGGGTGATCTCCGCTGCTGCCGTCTGTGCTTGCAGAGTGGGGCACAAGGGGGCTAGGGCGGCGGCCCCGAGAGCGCCGGCACTACGGCCAAGAAACTGCCGGCGGGTTTGAACCTGCTTCATCATGCTTTCTCGCTGATTCTCATTGATGGTCGAAGGAGCCGGGCACGAGCGCGGCAGCTTCGGCGGCGGGATCGAGCGGGAATACGCTCCACGGGTAATAGAAGGGCGGACCCACGTTGGGCCAGAACGGCGTGACGTCCAGTTCCACCTTCGCGCCGAGATTGCGCAAGAGCTCCGCCATCTTCAGGTTCGGCGGCTGACGCATCGCCAGGAAGGGCACGAAGCCACGGGCCATGGCGTAGTCGAGCGCGGTCAGACCATCGTGATCCTTGATGTCGATGTCGGCACCGAGACGCACCAGCGCTTCCACCACCTTGTCGTTGTTGGCGCGCACCGCGTAATGCAGCGGCGAGCCGCCACGCGTGCGCAGCAGGTGATGATGTACGGCGACGACGTTGAGATCGGCGCCCGCTGCGTGCAGCAACTCCAATGCTTCGACGAGCTGGGCCTGTTGCCCGCGTGCGCCGGCGAGTGCGGAGACGGGCGTCTGCAGGTCGGCCTGCGGTAGTGCGGCATCCGCACCGTGTTCCAGGAGCAGTTTGATGACTTCGAGATCACCGTTGCTGGCCGCGGCGATCAACGGCGTCGTACCACGCGCGAGGTTGTTGCCACGCTGTTTCGCGGGACGCATGAAGAGCTGCATGTTGGGATCGGCGCCACGCTCGAGTAGCGCACGCACGATGGCAAGGCCATCGTTTTCATTCAGCGGCTGGTTGGGACGTAGGCCGCTGGCCTTGCGATTGTTGGCAACGGCAAAGAGTGGCGCCTGACCGAACACGTCCCACTGCTGCACGTCGGCACCAGCGTCGATCAATTGCTTGGCGATGTCCCAGCGCGCGTTGAGTATCGCGAGCAGGAGCGGCGAAACGCCGTCGGGATCGGGCTTGTCGAGATCGACACCGCTTTTGATCAGGACGTCGACGCAGGCGTTGCAACCTTCGCGCACGGCGTAGAGCAGCGGCGTGAAACCACCGCTGTCGAGATTCTTGGCGCGGCCTTCCTTCGTCAGATGGCGGCGATAGTCGCGCGCGATCGACTGCGCATTCAGATCGGCACCCTGCTTGATCAGATACGCCATCATTTCGGGATGACGCCGCGCAGAGGCCCACATCAGAGCGGTCTGTCCGCCCCAGCGTTCGACGGCGTTGACGTCGGCGCCCTTCTTGACGAGCAGCTCCGCGGCATCGACCTTGCCCGTGCGGGCGACGAGCATCAGGGCCGTCTGACCTTCGGGGTTCGGTGAGTCCACATCGGCGCCGGCATCGAGCAGAAGTTTGATGATGGCGGCGTCGCCGACTTCGGCGGCGAGCTGCATCGGGTTGGAACCGTAGCGGTTGCTGAGATTGGGATCGGCGCCGGCCTGCAAGAGAGCTCGCACGCGCTCGACGTCCTGCTCGTACACGGCGTAATGCAGCGCGGAACTGCCATCAGGTCCGCGCCACTGTACGGCTTCGCTTGCAGGAATGTCGGAAGACGGAGGATCGATGGCCAAAGCCGAGTGCGCCCCACACAGCGCAAGACTCAACAGGGCGGCGCGCAGTGGGCGCAGGCGCAACATGCTCAATCAGACCTCCGCGAACGGGCCGGTGCTGTCGGCGAACTTGTCCACGTGCACGCCGGCTTTTTCCAGCATGGTGTGGAGGATGCGCGCATGCGGCGTGTCCTGCGGATAGGCCAGGTGCTGACCACCCTTGATGCCACCGCCCTTGCCGACGAGCAGCTGTGGCAGCGGATCGTTGTTGTGCACATCGCTGTTGCTCATGTTGCTGCCGAACAGAATGATGCTGTGGTCGAGCAGCGTGCCTTCGCCGTCTTCGATCTGGCCGAGACGCTCGGCGAACTTGGCGAAGCGTTCAGTGTGATAGCGCTGTACACGGATCAGACGTTCGAACTTCGAAGGATCGTTCTGGTGGTGCGACAGCGGATGGAAGGCTTCGTCCACACCTACCACGGGATATACGCGCATGCTGGCTTCCTTCACCATGCGCATCGAAGCGATGCGGGTCTGGTTGGTCTGCCAGGCGAGGGCAATCATCTCGAACTGGATGTCGAGCAGTTCGCCGAAATCATCCGGCGGACCGATCGGCGCTTCGGGCAGATGTTCGAGGCCACGTGCGCCTTCCTCGAGTTTTTGAATGCGGCGTTCGATTTCGCGTACGGAATCGAGATAGTCGGCCACGCGCACGCGGTCGGCGGCGTCGAGCTTGCGGTTCAGGCTCGCGGTGGCGTCCTTCACATAGTCGAGCAAGCTGGTGCTCTGCTGCAGGATGGCGATGCGCTCATCGTAGGTGTCGCCCTGACCAAACATCGTATAGAAGACGCGACGCGGGTTGCCTTCCATCGGCAGCGGTTGCAGCGGCGTGCGGTAGGACACGGCGCCACCGGGTTCGCCACACAGTTCGAGCGAAGGCAGCGGTGTTTCCTGACCGATGTAGCGTGCGGCGAGCTGGTCGGCGGTGACGCCGTTCAGGCCGTCGGCGCTGCGGTCGCGGTCGTTGGGGTTCACGCAGGAGAGCCAGGTTTCTTCGATGATGCCATGCGGGTTGGTGCTTTCACCGCCCTTGTTGCGCAGGCCGCTCACGATGGTGACGTAGTCGCGCAGACCTTCGAGCGGTTCGAGGATCGGCGAGAAGGTGAAGTTGCGACCCGTCTGTTGCGGCACCCACGCGTGCATCACGGCGCCGTGCGGGAAGTAGACGTAACCGAGGCGCGTCTTCGGCGCAGCAGCAGTCTGCGCCAGTGCGGTGGAGGCCGGAATCATGGCGTCGAGCAAAGGCAAACCCAGTGCGATACCGGCGCCCCGCAGGACGGTCCGGCGCGAGAGATGCTTCTTGCTGATGAACATGTCAGAGCCCTCCTGTTTGAAGCGTTACCTGCTGTGCAGGTGTTTCTGTTTCGGTCGCGCTCAGGCCTTCGCGCATGCGGAAGGCCTCGCTGGCGACGATTTCATAGACGATGCTTTCGAAGCGGTTACCGTTGGCCTCGGCCTTGCGCACGATCTCGCGCACGGTGGGCATGTCACGCCAGGTGAGTTCACGGCCCAGACCATAGGTCATCAGGTTTTCCGTGAGCGTCTGTACGAACATGTCGCTGCGGGCGACGAGTGCCTCGCGCAGATCGGCCGGTCCATTGATGGCCTTGCCGTCGGGCAGCACGCCCGAGGCGTCGATGGCGGTGAGCGTGTCGCGGTCGTGCGTGCGGAACTGACCGACGGTGTCGAAGTTCTCGAGTGCCAGACCGAGCGGGTCCATCACGCCGTGACAGCCGAAGCAGGACGGATTAGCGCGATGCTGTTCGAGACGCTCACGCACGGTCTTGGCTGGGCCACCCCCACTGTTTTCGGGCAATGCCTCCACGTTCGGCGGCGGTGGCGAGGGCGGTGTGCCGAGGATGCGTTCCAGAATCCAGGCGCCGCGCAACACCGGTGAAGTGCGGTTCGGGTTGGCGGTGAGCATCAGGATGGCGCCCTTGCCGAGCAGGCCGTAGCGCGCTTCGTCGTTCAGCTTCACCTTGCGGAAACGGCTGCCTTTGACGTCGTTGATGCCGTAGTGCATCGCCAAGCGCTCGTTGAGGAAGGTGTAATCCGCATCGAGCAGGGCAGTGACCGGCTGATCGCTGCGCAGCACGCTGTCGATGAAGAGACTCAACTCTTCCTTGAACAGCGGACGCGGGTCGAGGAAGTTGCTGGCGTAGGGGAAGAGACCGCGGTTGGGCACGATCTCGTCGAGCTTCGACAGATGCAGCCACTGGAACGCGAAGTCGTCCACCAGCGTCTTGGCGCGCTCGTCGGCGAGCATGCGTTTGATCTGCGCCCGCAGCGTGGCTTCGTCACGCAGCTTGCCGGAGTTGGCGAGTTCGAGCAGCTCGTCGTCGGGGATGCTGCTCCACAGGAAGAACGATAGACGCGAGGCCAGCTCCAGATCGCTCAGCGCCAGTTTGTCGCCGGTGTCGCCACCGGTTTCGGCGCGGTAGATGAAGTGCGGGCTGACGAGAATCGCGCTCAGCGCTTCACGCACCCCGGTTTCGAAATCGGCACCGGCGCGGGCGCGCTCGTAGAAGGCGAGCAGCGGGGCCATGTCTTCGTCGGTGAGCGGACGGCGGAAGGCGCGCGTGGCGAGATTGCTGATGATCTGTTCGGCGCAACGCTGTTCTTCGGCCACTTCGCGCGGATAGCAGCTGAAGATGCGCTTGCGGCTTTCCGACTCGCTCATGCCGGCCACCTGCAGCGGACCGCGGATCTGCAGCGCATGCACACCATGGATACGGTCCTGACCACCTTCGAGCGCCGGAATCGGGGTGCGCTCGTCGCTTTCGCTGAAGCTGCGTTGGATGAAGGTGACGGTCACTTCGTGCTGACCGGCCTTGGCCGGGAAGCGGATGCGGCGCAGGCGATCATTGATCTGGGCCACGGCATCGTCCTGGATCTGGTCGATGGCCTTGTGGTCTTCTTCACCGCCGATGACGGTGCGGAAGATTTCTTCACCATCGAGCAGGGCGACGACCGTGTTCTCGAATTCCATGTTGGGCACTTCGCGCGCCAGGGCGAGGTCACCGATGGTGAGCTCGTATTCGCCGTCGGCCAGGAAGTTGTAGACCACGCTCATGCCACCCCGCGTGCCGAAGGGCATGCCCTGGTTGTGGCGCTGCTGCGTACCCGTGCCCGGCGTGCCGCGCGGCGGCAGCGAGATGATCATGTCGGCCACGTTGCCGTAGGTCTGCATGATCGGGATCGGGCGCGGGTCACCGATGGCATCGTGCGCGATGGTGCGGGCGGCATTCAGATATTGGTCGATGAAGGCGGGGCTGACCTGCAGTGCTGTGGCGTTGTTGTCGTAGCCGCCCTTGAGATCATCCTGGGGCAGCAGGTTGCTGGCATCGATCTCGAGGCCCAGGAGGTCGCGAATGGCGTTCTGATATTCGCGGCGGTTGAGGCGGCGCAGCGGTACGCGACCGGCCGGTTGTCCTTCCACGGCAGCATCGAGCGTGTCGGCCAGCCAGGTGGCGAGCTTGGCCACTTCTTCATTGCTGGGACGATCCTGACCCGGCGGTGGCATCAGACCGCCACGCAGTTTGCGAATGACCTTTTCGAAGGTCTCCGCTTCCTGGTGCAGGGCGTTGGGATCGATCAGGTCGAAGGCCAATTCGCCGGCCCAGTCGGTGGCGTTGTGGCAGTCCATGCAGTACTGCTCGATCAGACCCCACTCTTGTTGGGATTGGGCCAGCGCGGGCACTGCAAGGGAACTCAACAGTACAGGAAGGGCACACAGGGTGCCGCGGACTTTGGGGAATGCTTGATTGCGCTTCATTCTCATTATTTCGTGCGCCTCGCCTTGCGCGTTCGAGGGCCGTGCTGCTTTCAGGTGAGGACCGATTGTGCAGTTGCCGAACTGCCTTGTCCATATAGCCGCAGCACAGTGTCACGAGCGTTTGCCCTACGTCATTTAGCCACTATGATTGCCCCAGCCCCTTGCTACCATCCCGCAAGGAAATTTCCCACCAATACAAACAGTTACTGATGCGACCCACGCAGCAGATCTTTCGGGTACGCCGCGAATACAACATCTGGGTAGGCAATCAGACCCTGGAGGACTATGCGCTGCGCTTCACGGCGAAGAAGGCGCGCCGCTGGTCGATTGCCCACGTAGCCCAAACCGCTCTCGGTGCCACCGCCTTTCTTGCGCTCGAGGCGCTCGCCGCCACGGTGACGCTCAACTATGGCTTCACCAACGCGATGGCGGCGATGGCAGCCGTGGCAGTGGTGGTCTTCGTCACCGGGCTGCCCATCACCTATTACGCCGCCAAGCATGGCCTCGACATCGACCTCCTCACCCGCGGCGCCGGCTTCGGCTATCTCGGCTCCACCGTCACCTCTCTCATCTACGCCTCGTTCACCTTCATCTTCTTCGCCATCGAAGCCGCGATCCTGGCCTCCGCCTTGCAGGCACTGTTCGGGACTCCGCTGTGGCTGGGCTACGTGATCTGTGCGCTTGCGGTGGTGCCCATCGTCACGCATGGCATCACGGCGATCAGCAAGTTCCAGATCGGTACGCAGGGTTTTTGGTTGACCTTGCAGTTGTTGGCCTTGGTGCTGGTGGGCTTCTACGAATTCGACGAGGTGGGAGATTGGAGCCGTTATGCGCCGGCCACGCTGGCAGGAGGCAACGCCTTCAACCTGGCCTATTTCGGTGCGTGCTCGGCGATTCTGTTCGCGATGATGGCGCAGATCGGTGAGCAGGTGGACTACCTGCGCTTCATGCCACCGAAGACGGCAGACAACAAGCGCCAGTGGTGGTTCTGGCTGATCCTGGCCGGGCCGGGCTGGATCTTCATCGGCATGATCAAAATGTTGCTCGGCTCCTTCCTCGCCTATCTCGCCATTACGCGCGGAGCCGACCTGGAACAGGCGATCGATCCCACGTACATGTATCAGACGGTCTTCAACTACCTGACGCATTCACCGTCGCTGTCGCTGCTCCTGGCCGCAGGGATGGTCATCGTGTCGCAGATGAAGATCAACGTGACCAACGCCTACGCCGGCTCCATCGCCTGGTCGAATTTCTTCTCGCGTCTCACCCACAGTCATCCGGGGCGCGTGGTGTGGCTGGTGTTCAACGTCACCATCGCGCTGATTCTGATGGAACTCGGCATCTATCGCGCGCTCGAAGCCATCCTCGGTGTGTTCGCCATCGTGGCGGTGAGCTGGCTCGGTTGTCTGTCGGCCGACCTGATGATCAACAAACCCTTGGGACTCAGCCCTTCCTACGTCGAGTTCAAACGCGCGCATCTGTATGACATCAATCCCGTCGGCGTGGTGTCGATGACCCTCGCCTCCGCGCTCGGCATCATGGCCTACCTCGGCATCTTCGGGGCAACGCTGAGTCACCTCGCCCATTTCGTGAGCCTGCTGTGCTGTTTCGTCTGTGTGCCGCTGATCGCATGGAAGACCGGTGGACGCTTCTATCTGGCGCGACAGGAAGCGGACGCGGCACAGTGGGAAAAGCAGAACCTGATCGTCAGCTCGAATCCGGACAAGCAACGTCCCCAGCAAACCTGCTGCATCTGCGAGAACACCTTCGAGCAGGAAGACATGAGTCATTGCCCCGCCTATCAGGGGGCGATCTGTTCACTCTGCTGCACGCTCGACTCGCGCTGCATGGACAGCTGCAAGAACGAGGCGCGCTTCTCCGAACAGCTGCGGCGTTTTCTGCGGCCGCTCCTGCCGGAAGGCGTGACACAACTCGTCAATCCACGTCTGGCGCAATTTCTCGGCATTCTCGTCACCGCCAACACGGTGAGCGCCGTACTCCTCGCCCTGGTCTATTACCAGATGCAGCCGGCCGATGCCGGCGACGTGGCACTGTTGCGTCATACCTTGGTGACGGTGTTCTTCATCTTCCTCATCGTCTCCGGTGTGATCTCGTGGTTGTTCCTGCTCGCGCACGAAAGCCGCATCGTGGCGCAGCAGGAAAGCTCGCGTCAGACGCTGCGTCTGATTCGCGAGATCGAAGCGCATCAGAAAACCGACCTGCAGCTGCAACGCGCCAAGGAGCAGGCGGAGCGCGCCAACAGTGCCAAGAGTCGTTATCTCACCGGCATCAGTCACGAGCTGCGCACGCCGCTGCATGCGATTCTGGGTTATGCGCAGTTGCTGGCGCGGCGCCAGGACATGCCGCCGCAGCATCACAATGCGCTGCAGATCATCAAGCGCAGTGGTGAATATCTCGCCGACCTGATCGAAGGCCTGCTCGACATTTCCAAGATCGAAGCGGGACGTCTCGACATCTATCGCAATCACGTCAATCTGCCGGAAGTGATTCAGCAGTTGGAACTGATGTTCCGCGAGCAGGCGGCGGAGAAGGGCATCGACTTCAAGTGTCACATCCAGGGCAAGTTGCCCAACTACGTCATCACCGATGAAAAACGCTTGCGCCAGATTCTGATCAATCTGCTGTCGAATGCGATCAAGTACACGGAGAAGGGCAGCGTCGACTTCTACATTCGCTACCGCAATCAGGTGGCGGAGTTTTCCGTGGTCGATACCGGCGTGGGCATCAGCAGCAAGGATCTGCAGCGCATCCTCGATCCTTTCGAACGCGTGCGTGGTCCCGAAGTGCCCAACGTGCCGGGCACGGGGCTTGGGCTCACCATCGTCAAGCTGCTCACCGACATTCTCGGCGGCGAACTGCGCATCAAGAGCGAACCGGGCGTGGGCTCGACCTTCACCGTGTCCTTGATGTTCTCGTGGATCGAGAATCCGAAAGCCACGCAGCCTTCGCGTGTGATCACCGGCTACGAAGGCGAGCGCAAGTTGATCATCGTGGCCGATGACGAACCGATCCATCGTGGCCTGATCTTCGAACTCTTGAGTCCGCTCGGCTTCACCATCATCGAAGCGCGCGATGCGCAGAGCTGTCTCGATCTTCTGAAGGAAGTGCAGCCGGATCTCTTTCTGTTGGACGTCACCATGCCGGGCATGGATGGGCTCACCTTGGCGCAGGAGCTGCGTGAACTGGGCTATCTCGTGCCGATCGTGATGCTGTCGGCCGATGCGCGTGAGCAACATCGGCAGTTGGTCAAACCGCCTTACGACGATTACCTGGTCAAACCGCTCAACAACCAACAACTGTTGGAGCGCATCGGGCAGCTACTGAATCTGAATTGGCTCTACGGTGATACGCCGGCGCCGGAGCAGCCGCAACTCTCACCTCTATCCGGGAATCTCGCGCAGGTACCCGATCATCCGCTCGTGCGTGAACTGCTCGCGCACGCGCAGATCGGCCACCCGAGTGGGGTGAATCAAAGTTTGGGTGCGCTGGAAGCGCAGGCCTTGGTCGATACCAACACGCTGGCGCATTTCCGCGAATTGGCACGGCGCATGGAATTCGAAAAATTGGCAGTGACATTGGAGAGTCTGGTGGCATGAACACGGGCAAACGTCATGAAGTGATCCTGGTGGTCGACGATTCCCCCGACACCCTCAGCCTCGTCAACGAGACACTCGAACAGGCGGGATTCAACGTACTGGTTGCACTCGAGGGGAAACAGGCGCTGACCATCGCCAAGCGCATTCGTCCCGACATGATTCTGCTGGACGCGATCATGCCGCATCTCGATGGCTTCGATACCTGCCGTGAGCTGAAGCAGATTCCCGAGCTGTCCTCGATCCCGGTGATCTTCATGACCGGTCTCAGTGATACCGAAAGTGTGGTGCGTGGTCTGAAGGTCGGCGGCGTCGACTATCTCACCAAGCCGATCAATCCCGACGAACTCGTCGCGCGCATGGAAGTGCATCTGGACAATGCGCGCATGACCAGCACCGCATGGCGCGCACTCGATTCCACTGGTCAATACCTATTCTCGGTGAATGCGCAGGGCAAGGTGAGTTGGGCCACGCCGCAGACGCATGCGCTCTTCGCCAAGGCCAAGGCCACTTCGCTCTGGCGCGAGATCACCATGGCGCCGCAGCTCATTCGCTGGCTCGGCAAACATCCCACGCCCGGCGCCGCCATGCAGTTCGAAGAACTCGAATATCGTCTGGGAGTGGTCTACGTGCAGGATCTCGGTGGCGGAGAAACCTTGCTGAAATTGGTCGATCAGGTGGTGACGAGTGGTGACGTACAACTGCGTGAAAAACTCGATCTCACCGCCCGCGAATCCGAAGTGCTCTACTGGATCAGCAACGGCAAGACCAACCGCGAGATCGCCGAGATCCTCGGCATGAGTCCGCGCACGGTCAACAAACACCTCGAACAGATCTTCCCCAAGCTCGGTGTCGAAAACCGCACCGCCGCGGCGCGTGTCGCACTGCAGGTGTTGCAGCAGGATTGAACGCGGCACTTCAGCGACACAAACCGCCACGCTGCTGCATGTGGAAATGATCCGCATGCGCCGCGTTGTAGTCGGGGCTGAGGACGGTGCCGAACACCTGACAGCCGCCGCGTTTGATGGCGCGAAGAAACTCTCCTTCCGGTCCCTCTTTCCCATAGTCGCGGGCGATGCTGATGCGGCGGCCGTCGGCGAGGTCGAAGGCGGCGATGTCGATCGAAGTGGCGCTGGCGTGAGTGGAGAGCGCGCTGCTGCGGCCTCCGCGGATCGGGCGGCAGTTGTAGGTGCCGTAGTGGTGGATGCGCGTGACGTTGGTCTGCAGATATTGCGCTGCGGCGTTCTGCACGATGTGGCGTTCCCAGAGTCCGAGCGAGACCGCGAGCGGACAGCTCATCGGCACGTAGGACGGCACGTATTCGTAGTGGAAACGTTGCAGCGATACCGCATCGGGAATCGTGCACTGCGGTTCGGTGCGCAGCGCAAGCGGCGTGACGCGCAGTTGCGCTTCATTCAATACCGCCATGCAAGAGTCCGGGTTCTCCTGCAGGCGTCGCACCTTGGCGGAGGTGCTGGGACCGAGCTCATGCGCGAGCGCCAGCGGCACCCACGGAAGATATTGCGGATACCCGGTTTCCGCCCAGCGCAGCGTGCCGAGCGCGGCGAGCACCAGATGAAAGCTCAGCACCAGCCAGAGCCAGCAGGCAATCAGCATCTTCATGCGAGCGACTGTAGGCCAGATGCACGCACATGAACCTTGGCCGCTTCACAATCCTGGCCGCTGTTACGAGAGTGGCGGCGATACGGAACTAGCGGTCAGGTCAGAAAGGTGGTGTCCGGGATGGACGAAGGCGCCGCGCGTCGATACTCTTGCCCCTCTTCGCACGAGCCCATCCATATAACAATAACGACAGGACTCACCCATGGCCTTCAAACGCATTCGTTCCGCAATCCTGGTTGCCTCGCTCGGCCTGAGCCTTGGTCAGAGCCTCATGGCCCAGACTTCCGAAGAATTGGCGCAAGCCGCCTCCAGCCGGGAATGGCTCACCTACGGTCACGACCTGGCGGAAACCCGTTTCAGCTTTCTGGATCAGATCAATGACAGCAACGTGTCGCGTCTCGGCGTGGCCTGGACCTTCGACACCGGCGAGGTGCGTGGTCACGAAGCGACGCCACTCGTCCACGACGGCGTGATGTATGCCACGCGTCCGTGGAGCAGCGTATTCGCGCTCGATGCGCGCACCGGCAGATTGCTGTGGAACTACGATCCCAAGGTCGACAAGAGCATGGGCTGGAAGGCCTGCTGCGACGTGGTCAACCGCGGTGTCGCGCTCTACGAAGGCAAGGTCTTCGTCGGTACCATCGATGGCCGCCTGATCGCGCTCGATGCGAAAACGGGCGAGGAAGTGTGGTCGGTGCTGACCGTCGATCCCGAGCGTCCCTACACCATCACCGGCGCCCCGCGCGTGATGGATGGCAAGGTGGTGATCGGCAACGGTGGTTCCGAACTCGGTGTGCGCGGTTACGTCACCGCCTACGACGCCAACACCGGTGAGCAGGTGTGGCGCTTCTGGGTGGTGCCGGGCAATCCCGCCGATGGTTTCGAAAATCCCGACGTCGAATTCGCCGCACAAACCTGGTTCGGCAACTGGTGGGAAGTGGGCGGTGGCGGTGCCTCGTGGGAGTCGATGATCTACGATCCCGAAGCGCGTCTGGTGTACGTCGGCACCGGTAACGGCTCGCCCTGGAGCCGCGAGCTGCGCAGCGCGGGGCAGGGCGACAACCTCTATCTCTCCTCGATCGTCGCGCTCGACGTCGATACCGGTCGTGTCGTGTGGTACTACCAGACCACGCCCGGCGACGATTGGGACTACACCGCAGTGCAGCCCTTGATGCTCACCGAGCTCGTCATCGATGGCGTCGAGCGCAAGGTGATCATGCAGGCGCCGAAGAACGGCTTCTTCTATGTGCTCGATCGTCTCACGGGTGAACTGCTTTCGGCCGAACCCTTCACCGAAGTCACCTGGGCTTCGGGCATCAGCAAGGAAACCGGACGCCCGATCGAAAATCCGCACGCACGCTACAAGGACTTCGTGACCACGGTATTGCCCGGTCCCGGTGGCGGTCACAACTGGCATCCGATGTCCTACAACCCGATCACGGGCCTCGTCTATTTCCCGACGCAGCAGGGCAGCCGCTTCAACTACGTGGCGGAGCCCGGCTTCGAACATCAGCCCGGTCGCTGGAACACGGGGGTATTGCTCGGCAACACTTCCGATCTGCCGCAGTTGCCGGAAAGCGAATACAAACCGGGCACCGGTCCGCGCAACCCGACACCCGGCGCCTTGCTGGCCTGGGATCCGATCAAGCAGGAGCCGCGTTGGCAGGTCAACTATCCGAACTCGGTCAATGGCGGCACGCTCACCACTGCGGGCAACCTGGTGCTGCATGGCACCTCGGAAGGTCACTTCATCGCGTACGCTGCCGACGATGGACGCAAACTGTGGGACGTCGATCTCGGCGTGGGCATGCTGGCGCCACCGATCACCTATGAGCTCGATGGCAAGCAATACATCTCGATCCTCGCCGGCTGGGGTGGCGCTTCTGGACTGTTCGGTGTGAATCCATCGGGTAAGTACAAGGCGGAAGGACGTCTGTGGACCTTCGTGCTGGACGGCGATCAGAACATCCAGCCCGTGCAGGGACAGCCGCTGCCCGAGCTGACTCCCGTCGCGTACAACGACGATCCCGCGGTGATCAAACTCGGCAGTGATCTCTTCGGTGAGCGTTGCGCCTTCTGTCATGGACGCAACGTGCAGGGTGGTGGCTCCATCGCGGATCTGCGCTATGCCTCGCCGGCCACCTACGACATCTTCCAGAACATCGTGCGTGGCGGTGCCTACGCCAGCATGGGGATGCCGAATCTCAGCCAATATCTCAGCGAGGAGGAAGTGGAAGCCATCAAGAACTACATCCTGTCGCGTCGCGCGGAATTGCTGCAGTAGCAGACAAGCTCTGCGCTGGCAGGTTCGAGCCCTCTTCCCTGTCGGGACGAGGGCTCGTTCGTTTCGGGATAAACGGAGCGGCGCTCCAGAATTGACCCATCCTCCCCACTGGCCCATGATGCGGCAACACGCGCACGCGGCCGGCCATGCGCGTCATCAATACACAACAATGCCCACTGCTCAGTCGCGCCGGTCCAAGGAGGGGATACATGCAGCCTTTCACCGCTCTACCTCGTAGTTTTTCCGGCGCCGTTCTCGCCACGTTCGCGTTCCTGCTCAGTGCCTGTTCACCGCAGGAACCGCCGGCACAGACACAGGCCACTCCCACCGTGCCCGCCGACGTCACCGAACCTGCACCCGTCGTATCGGATGCCGTCGTCTATGAAGGCGCGCGTCTCATCATCGGTGACGGTTCGCCGCCGATCGAGAACGGGCTCTTCATCGTGGAGAACGGTCGCTTCACCGTCGTGGGTGAGGCTGCTGCGGTGACCTTGCCGGCCGGCGCCCGTCGCGTCGATCTCAGCGGCAAGACCGTGATGCCCACCATCATCGACACACACGTGCATCTGAGCACCGAACGCGAAGCCTTGATCGAAGACCTGCGCAAACGCGCCACCTACGGTGTGAGCGCGGCGCTCAGCATGGGCATGGACAATACACCCGACGTATTCGCCGTGCGTGAGGAACGAGCTCCGGGCATCGCGCTCTATTTCACTGCCGGTCGTGGCATCACTTCACCCGAGCCCGGCCGCACCGAAGCCCCCCATTGGGTGACCACCGAAGAAGAAGCGCGCGCTGCCGTGCGTGAAGAAGCTGCACGCGGTGTCGACATCATCAAGATCTGGGTGGACGACAGGAATGGTCAGTACGACAAGCTGCCGGCCGAGCTCTATCGCGCCGTGATCGAAGAAGCCCATGCGGCAGGACTGCGGGTGGCTGCCCACATCTTTGCGCTGGAAGATGCCAAGGAACTCCTGCGTGCCGGCATCGATGTGTTCGCGCACGGCGTGCGCGATCAGGACATCGACGAGGAATTCATCAACATGATGCGTGATCGCTCCCACGTGGTGTTGATTCCCAACCTGCCGGCGCGTGGCATCGCCACCGATCTCGAATGGCTGCGCGGCACGATTCCCGATGCGCAACTGCAGCAATTGCTTGATGCGCCGACGGGGCAGGAAAACGTGATCACCGCCTTCGGCATCCAGGCGCGCAACCTGCAGCGTTTGAGTCAGGCCGGCGTGCGCATCACCGTGGGCACGGATGGCAATACACCCTGGGGCCCGCACATCGAAATGGAAGACATGGTGGCTGCCGGGATGAGTCCGATGAACGTGCTCACTGCGGCCACGCGCAACGGAGCCGAATTCCTCGGCCTCAACGATCGTGGCACGCTCGCCGCCGGCAAGGTGGCCGACTTCATCGTGCTCGACGCCAACCCGCTCGATGCCATCACCAACACGCGCCGCATCAACAGCGTCTATCTCGCTGGTGAAGAGGTGCAGCGCTGAGAACATCAGGACCTGGTGCAGACGCCGCGGTAACGCGGCGTTTGTATTTTGGGCGGGTGTGCGGCGCAGTGATGGGTGCTAATCGCGTCGGAAGATCCAATAACGTCCCCACAGAAAGCCATGCACCGCCACCAGCGGCAGCGCAGCCAACTTGCCGATCAACACGCTGTCGAGCGCGCTGACGGAAAGCTGCACGCAGGCGAGAGTCAGCAAGTAGTTCAGACCCACCACCACGCCATAGCGCACGACCGTCGCGTGTGAGTAGCGCGCTTGAAACGTGAGGCGTTGATGCAGGGTGTAGTTGAAGCCGAGCGCAATGACGAAGGCAATGGTCACCGCGATCTGGTAGTGCAGGCCCAAGGTGATGAGCAGCTGCATCGTGCCGACGTCGACGATCGCGGAAGCAATGCCGACGCCGACATAGATCAGAAACTGTTTGCGCATGCGCTAGTCTCGCGGAGGCGCTGAATTGTGCATCGTGCGTGGCAACACCCGTCGCGGCACGCTGGCGATGTCATAGGCGAGAAAGGCCAGGATGAACTGCACCCCCATCAGGAGCGGCAACACCGACAACATCACGGTGCCCATCGATGCCACCACTCCCACCCGGATCGAATGGATCCAGTTCACACCGCCGAAGATCAGTCCGAACAGCACCATGGCGAGTCCGAGGGGCAATTCGATCGAAGCGAGCGCCATGTCGCGCAGATAGTAGTTGTAGAAGATGCGTTTGCCGAAGTTGCGCAGATGTTTGAGCAGGAACTCCCCCGCCACGCGCGAGATCTTGAGGTTGCTGATCTCGTCGCCGTACTTGGCCGTCATCGGTACATCCAGCACCACGGCGCGTGCCACGTTCAGGCGAAAGAGCATGTCCGACTCGAAGAAATAGCGTTCGCTCAGCTTGTGCAGCGGAATGCGTCTGAGCACGTCGCAATGGATGGCGGTATAGCCGTTGGCCGGATCGAAGATGTCCCAGTATCCCGACGACAACTTGCTCAACAACGACAACAGTGAATTGCCGATGAGACGCACGATGGGCATCTCGTGCAGACCTTCGAGATCGAAGAAGCGGTTGCCCTTGGTGTAGTCGGCCTCGCCGTTGATGAGCGGGGCGACGAAAGACGGCATGAGCGCGGGATCCATCTGGCCATCGCCATCGATCTTGACGATGAGCTCCATGCCTTCTGCCAGCGCGGCGCGATAGCCGGTGATCACGGCACCGCCCACACCGAGGTTCTTGGGGTTGCGCAGCACCACCACACGGGGGTCCTTGCAGTGCTGTTCGATGAAGTCGCCGCTGCCTTCCGGACAGGCGTCGTCCACTGCATAGATGCGTTGGCATTCGGGGCCGACGCGTGCGATGACGTCGAGCACGTGCTGCGTGACCTTGTAGCAGGGAATCACCACAGCGATTTTGGGCGCAGCGCTGTCGATGGGGGACATGAAGTGCAGTTTTCCTTTTGCAGATGCTTCAGTCGTCAAGGTGGGAATGCTCCGGCGCCAAGGCGAACAGCGCGATCCCGCGCTGACGTGCGAGTTCATGGGCGTGCTGCAGCAGATATTCGCGCATCAGCCAACGCTGCCCTTGTGGCTCGGGTTCCTCATCCATGTTCCAGATCACGTAATCGATTCCTTCTTCCCGCAGGAATGCCGCCATCATCGCGAGGTCAGTGACCTGCGCGACTCGTGCGACGTGCGAGGGCGCATACCAGGCCACGAAATAGGGATCGCCGTGGAGCGTGGCACCCAAAGGGGAGTCCGGGTGATAGAGCACGCGGCTGCCTGGTGCTCTTTCGTTCACCACACTCGTCAGATGACGTTCGGGCAGATGATCCGCGATCAGCCGTTCTCTGCCTTCGGGCCAATAGGCGGTACTAGGCACGATGCCGTAGAAGCCGCTGATGCCAGGATAGAACCAGAGATTCAGCGTCAGACACAGTCCGCACACGCCGAGCGTAGTGATACGGCGCAAGGTGTTCTGCCGTTCCATGCCGAAGAGCAGCAGCCCAATGACCACGCTCGCCAGCGGCACCACCGGAAACAGATAACGCCAATACTGCGTAGCGGAAAACATCGTCAGACCGAAACCAAGCAGCGGCAGCAGCAGGAGCACGGCGTAGTGTGCGGCCGGGCCACGAAAGACGAGCAGCAAACCCAGTGGCAGCAGCGCGAGATATTGGAAGCCGGCGGCGAAATCGAGCCCTTCGTGATGCCGTGAGGTGGCGAAGAAGAGATTCCAATAGCTCTGCAGATTGAAACCGGTGAGCCAGCGCATGTCGCTGAAATCACTGCTCTCGTAGTAAGGCGACAGAAAGATCGAGTTGTAGAGCGGAAACACCGGATTGCCCGTCACGATCCAGGCGTTCACGTAGGAGTGCAGCGCGGCAATGCCGGCCAGCGCGATGAAGCACAGCAGTGCGAGATGACTGCCGGTATTCTGCTCTCGCCACTGTGACCACTGCAGCGGCCAATGACGGTAGAGCGCCGCCAGCACCATCAGGCCCCCGAGGACGATGCCCGGTAGCTTCGTGGCGGCGGCCAAGGCCGCTGCCGCCAGAATCCCGAGCAGGGTGGCGCTGTACCACAGATGCGACATGCGCAGCAGCAGGTACACCCCGCTCGTGGCGAGCACCGCCAGAAAGAGTTCGGTCTGCAGCGTGAGCAGCAAACTGCCGGTCATGGGCGTACTGAGGAAGAGAGCCAGACCGATGACGCAGGCGCACGGCGAAAGGCGTAGCCAATGCAGGATGCCCCAGAGTTGCTGGAGCAGGATGGCGAGGAAGCAGAAGTTGAGTGCTGCACGCGCATCGGCACCTGCCATCAGCGAGGCGATGGCGTGCAGGAGATCGACCGCAAAGGGGGCCACCGCCCACACCTGCGCGACCACATCGAAACTGGCGCGCTGCGCATAGTCCAGTTCCGTCCAGAGCCGCAGGTGCAGCACGTTGTCGTCGAAGAAGAGAGACGGGATCAGCGCATGACGCGCGATCAGTCCGATCAGCAGCAACAAACCCACGCAATAGTGGTACGGCAGCTCAGACAGGTAGGCAGCGGCGGCGGCGAGTTCGGCGCGCACTTCTTCCTGCATGCTTCGCCGTGTCCTCGTAGAGGCAAACACCAGCGCGAGTGGAAGCAACAACAGCAGCCAGTAGAGCGGCGCAACGTTCAGTGGAAAGTGCACCAGCACACTGAAGCAGGCCACGATCACGGTAAGACCACACAAGAGGGGCGGGCTGAGACCGAAGCGCCGTTGTATTGGCAACACAGCGCGCAGCACGAGATAGCCCAGGCTCCATGCGCTTGCGAAGAGCACGAGAGTAGCACCGCTCGCGAGAGGACCGGCGCCGATGCAGAGATAGAGCGCCAGCACGGCGATGAGGATCAGTGGCGCCCGTTCCTTGCGCCACCAGTAGCAAAGGCCCGCAGTGACAACGAAGCCCGCACTCCACCACAGGTGATCGCCGAGTACGGATCGAGACCAATAGAAGAGAGAAGTTTCTGCGTTGAAACCGATCCCAGATAGCACCAGTACCGCTGCCACGATGAGCAGTCCAGGCATGAGCTGATCGGCAGCAAGCGAGAGTTTCTGCATTCGACACGAGCCAAGCTAAAGGTCGGCAGTGTACGTAACTCCACCGGCGCTTGCATCTCAGCTCGTGCTAATAACTGTTGCTACTTGTAACAAATTGTAGGAATGGTTCGAAATTCTTCTTCGCTCAATCCTTTCGCTCGCGCAGGCACAGCGCCAGCAATACGGCGCCGAGAATCACGAAGCCACCGAAGTTCCACAACTGATGTTGCAGCTCATGCCACAGTGTGCCGGGAATGCCGTGGCCCTCATGAGCTTGGGCAAGGATGGGGGTGAGCAGGCTCAGGCCGGCGAGTCGTTTGAGCGAAGGGATGAGGCGGTAGAGGGTCATGCTGGGTCCTCGATCAAAGATGGGGGAATTGCGTACTGCCGGGCGCAGGGTCGATGCGGCGCAGGGCGGCAAGTGTGCCGTCGAGTCCTGCCGGTTCGAGCATGCCGTCCTGTACCAGGAAACGGACGACCTCATCGAGGCCGGTGCCGGTCTTGAGATTGGTGAATACGAAGGGGCGCTCACCACGCATGCGCATGGCGTCTGCCGCCATCACGTCGAGTGAGGCATTCACGAGCGGTGCGAGATCGGTCTTGTTGATCACGAGCAGGTCGGAGCGTGTGATGCCGGGGCCGCCCTTGCGTGGAATCTTGTCGCCGGCGGCCACGTCGATGACGTAGATGGTGAGATCCGATAGTTCCGGGCTGAAGGTGGCGCTGAGGTTGTCGCCACCACTTTCGACGAAGATCAGATCCAGTTCCGGATGACGCGCCTGCAGATCGGCGATGGCACCGAGGTTCATCGAGGCATCTTCGCGGATCGCGGTATGCGGACAGCCGCCGGTTTCCACGCCGACGATGCGATCTTCCGGCAGTGCCTTGTGCCGCGTGAGGAATTGCGCGTCTTCCTTGGTGTAGATGTCGTTGGTGACGACGGCGATGTCGTAGTGATCGCGCATGGCGAGGCAGAGACAACGCAACAGTGCGGTCTTGCCCGAACCGACGGGACCGCCGACACCGACGCGCAGGGTTTGTTTGCGAATGCTCATCTGGGCCTCCTCAGGAGCGAAACAGTCGGGAGTACTGGGTTTCGTGATGCAGGCTCGCGAGCGCGAGTCCGGTCAAACTGGACCCGATCTCCTCATCGTCGAGTTGCTGCGCGCGTGCCACGCTGCGCATGACTTCTTCCTGCAAGCCATACAGCAGCGCCTGTGCCTGCGTCTGTCCCAGTGGCATCAGCTTGGTGGCGGCGAGCACCTGATTCTCGAGCCATATCCAGGCATAGGCGGCAGCGCAGTCCTGTGAGGAGATGTGCCAGTGCACGGCAGCGACGGCGAAAAGTGCGAGCAAGGTCGGTGGCCGAAGCACCGGCGGTTCGAGTCCGAACGATGGCAGCAGACGTGCCAGGGCCGCGCCGGTGGCGGTATCACCGAGACGCAGCTCCGCACTTTCTCGACAAGCAAGCAGGAGCGCATTCCATTGCTCGAGTGCCGCGAGATCGTTGGTAACTGCAGCCGCATGGCAGCGCAAGAGCAGCGGCAATTCCACGTGCGCGAGGCTGTGATGCAGTTGCTGTCGTAGCCACTCCTGCAAGGTCTCGGCATCGCTTACCCAAGCGAGATCCACCGCACCTTCCAAACCCTGCGAATAGGCGTAGGCGCCGACCGGCAGACTCGGGCTGCACAGATGCAGGAGCCGCAACAGGCGTTGCTGCGCCAGCAAGTCGTCAGTGATGGTGGGCATGGAGCAGCGAGTGAGCGTGATGATGGTGGTGGCCGGCGGCACCGTAGGCGCCGTTCTCCGGAATGAACACTGCCTGCTCGTGCACGACGTTCAGGCCGAGCAGTTGCAGCAACTCTTCGAGCACGTGATCGGGCAAGAGCCGCAACCAGCGTTCACCGAGTTGCAGCTTCACGTGGCGATTGCCGAGGTGATAACAGGCACGACTGAAGACCAGCCAATTGTTGCAGTAGGCCGTGACGACTTCTTCACAGGCACCTTCGACGACGAGATGTTTGCCGCAGGTGGTGCGCAGATATTCACCGACCATGAGCGGCGTGCCGCGCTCGAGAAAGATGCGCACTTCCTCGCCGTCGCTGCTGACGGTGCGCAAGCGACCGCGTTCGCGTTGTTCGTGAGTGAGCACGATCCGTGCATGCACGGGAACGTGACAGTGAGTGCCGAGGCGTTCGTGGATTTCGAGCATGGCGTCCTCAGAACAGCGTGTAGAGTTGGGCGAGCGGCAGTACGGTGGCGGGCTCGCAGGTCAGGAGCTCGCCGTTGGCGCGTACTTCGTAGGTTTGCGGGTCGACGGTGATCTGCGGCAGCCAGTCGTTGAGCTTCATGTCGCGCTTGCTGAGAGTGCGCGTGTTGCGACAGGCAACGAGCCTGCGCTTCAAACCCAGGCGTTCACGCAGATCACTCTCGGCAGCTGCAGCACTGGTGAAGGTGAGCGACAGCTCGTTCACCGCCTTGCCAAGCGCCCCGAACATGGGGCGGTAGTGCACGGGCTGCGGCGTGGGAATCGAAGCATTGGCATCGCCCATCGGCGCGGCTGCAATCAAACCGCCCTTGAGAATAAGCGCGGGCTTGATGCCGAAGAATGCGGGGCGCCACAGCACGAGGTCGGCCAGCTTGCCGGGTTCGATCGAACCCACTTCGTGGGCGATGCCGTGTGTGAGCGCGGGATTGATCGTGTATTTGGCGATGTAGCGTTTGACACGGAAATTGTCGGCATCGCTGCCTTCGTCTTCCGGCAGCGCGCCGCGCTGCACCTTCATCTTGTGCGCCGTCTGCCAGGTGCGCACGATCACTTCACCGACACGCCCCATCGCCTGTGAGTCCGAGGAGATCATGCTGAAGGCGCCGAGGTCGTGCAGGATGTCTTCCGCCGCGATGGTTTCCTTGCGAATGCGCGAGTCGGCGAAGGCCACGTCTTCGGGAATGTCGGGATCGAGATGGTGGCACACCATCAGCATGTCGAGATGCTCGTCCACCGTGTTGCGCGTGTAGGGCCGCGTGGGATTGGTGGAAGAGGGCAGCACGTTGGGAAAGGCGCAGGCCTTGATGATGTCGGGCGCATGCCCACCACCGGCACCTTCGGTGTGATAGGTGTGGATCACACGATTCTTGAATGCAGCGAGCGTGTCATCGACGAAGCCGGATTCATTCAGCGTGTCGGTATGAATCGCCACCTGCACGTCGTACTTTTCGGCCACCGCCAAGCAGCAGTCGATGGCGGCAGGCGTGGTGCCCCAGTCTTCATGCAATTTCAAACCACAAGCACCGGCCCTGAGTTGTTCTTCGAGGGCCTGCGGCAAACTGGCATTGCCCTTGCCGAGGAAACCGAAGTTCATCGGCAGATCGTCGGTGGCCTGCAACATGCGCTGCAGATTCCAGATGCCGGGCGTGCAGGTGGTGGCATTCGTGCCGGTGGCAGGACCCGTGCCGCCACCGATCATGGTGGTGACACCACTCATGAGCGCTTCGTCCACCTGCTGCGGGCAGATGAAGTGAATGTGCGCGTCGATGCCGCCCGCAGTGAGGATGCAACCTTCACCGGCGATGATTTCCGTACCAGGACCTACGTTGAGGTCTACACCGTCCTGCACATCGGGATTGCCCGCCTTGCCCAGACGCACGATGTGGCCGTGCTTGATGCCGACGTCGGCTTTGACGATGCCCCACCAGTCGACGACGAGCGCATTGGTGATGACGAGGTCCATCGCCTCCTCGTCGGTGGCCTGACTTTGTCCCATGCCATCGCGGATGACCTTGCCGCCGCCGAACTTCACTTCGTCGCCATAGCGAGTGAGGTCTTGTTCCACTTCAATCCAAAGTTCGGTGTCGGCAAGGCGTATGCGGTCCCCCGTGGTGGGGCCGAACATGGCGGCATAGGCTGCGCGATCGATCGTGGCCATCGTGAGTCCTCAGAGCTTGCCCATGACCTCGCCGCGAAAACCGTACACGGTGCGGCGGCCACCGAAGGGAACGAGTTCGATTTCACGACCTTGGCCTGGTTCGAAGCGCACCGCCGTTCCTGCTGCGATGTTGAGATGCATGCCGCGTGCGGCGTGACGATCGAAACGCAAGGCGGGATTCACTTCGGCGAAGTGATAGTGCGAGCCGACCTGCACCGGACGATCGCCGGTGTTTTCCACTCGCAATTTGAGTATCGGTTTACCGGCGTTGAGCTCGATCGAGCCCGGTAGCGTTTTGATTTCGCCTGGAGTCATGATGAGGTGTGCCATTGGATTAGGTCCCAGCCTTTCGTAGTGCTGTGGTAGCTTCAAAAAGCATGATGAACCTCAGTTGATCGGGTCATGCACGGTGACGAGCTTCGTTCCATCAGGAAAGCTCGCCTCCACCTGTACTTCGTGAATCAGTTCGGGCACGCCGGGCATCACCTGATCTGCCCGTAACACCTGTTTCCCTTCATGCATCAGTTCGGCCACCGTCTTGCCGTCACGCGCGCCTTCGATGATGGCCATGCTGATCAGTGCCACCGCTTCCGGGTAGTTGAGTTTCAGGCCGCGCGCGAGGCGCCGCTCGGCGAGCAGCGCGGCGGTGAAGAGCAGCAGTTTGTCCTTTTCTCGTGGTAGCAATTCCATCGGTGCGTTCCAGAATCAGGTGGACCAGATCGCCGGCAGGCACAGCGGACGTTGCAGGAGCAAGGGCCGCAGAAGAGCCCACCAGGCGAGAAAGCAACGTCGCGCTTCCTGAGCGCAGCGGCCGAGATAGCGGCCGACGAGGAAACGATCGAGACGTCCTATGCGGCATTGCGCGTCTCGGCTGGTATTGGTTGCAGTACGCAGTTCTTCGTAGGGAAGGGAAGACAAGCTTTCTTCCGTGAAGGGGCCGGCAATGAAGAAGCCGGACACGGGCAAGCCTTGTAGGCCAGCCTTGCCGTAGAACAAAGCGGGCTCGCTCATGTCGAGCCGCAGGCATTCACTCAACACCGGTATTTCGTCGACGCTGAGCAGAAAGCGCTGTTGCAACTTGCCGGTGGTGAAGGGTTGCGCACTGGCGGGCAGGCCGAGCACGGCGAGATCCCAGCCGGCGAAGTGGGCACCGCGTGCGAGCCTCACTTGCGTATCCATACGCGCATGAGCTCCGGGATAGACGATGGTTTCCTGTGGAAACCATTCCAGGCTCGCACCGGCGGCAAGCGCGAGATGATTGTATTGCTCCTGCAGCGTGCGGTCGGCGCGCGCGCCGTAGAAACGGCCTGCACCGGGAGTGGTGCAAAGCACCTGCGATTCTTCTTCGAGAGTCAGACGTACATCGAGACGATCACCGGACACGAGTCCCCCTGGTGGATGCAGGAGATAAACGTGGGCGAGATCGCCGCCTTCGGGGTAGAAGGCGCGTTGCACGGCAAGAGGGCCACGATGCCGGTTCTCCACCAGACGACAACCGCGCGCGGATCGGCGAAAGCGCAGCGAGAGCTGAGCGGGCCAGCGCGAAGCGGTGGTGGAAGTGGTGAGATGGAAAGCCGAGTTCATCGAGCACTGTGCATGTTCTTATCCGCGCATCCCGCACGGTGGAGACGATACTAGCGAGGAGAGGTTCAGCGCCTAGTGGTCAAATGACGTAGGCGCTGCGCAGCTATACCGACAGGTATTCCTTGATCAGCGCGTCGGTGAGCTCGGGCATGGTGCCACTGGCAACGACGCGGCCCTTTTCCATCAAACGAAACTCCTTGCCCACACGGCGTGCGAAGCCGAGCTTCTGTTCCACCAAAATCACGGTGAGGCCTTCGGCATGGAGTTGCATGATGACGTCGCCGATCTGACTGACGATGTTGGGCTGGATGCCTTCGTTGGGTTCGTCGAGGATGAGTACCGACGGTTCGAGCACCAGAGCGCGGGCGATGGCGAGCTGCTGTTGCTGCCCACCGGAAAGATCGCCGCCACGACGATGCAGCATGGACTTCAGCACGGGGAAGAGCTCGTAGATGCGTTCCGGAATCTGCAGCACTTTCTCGCCACGGCGCTTCATGCCGATCGGCAAACCGAGGCGCAGGTTTTCCTCCACGGTCAGTAGCGGAAAGATGTCGCGCCCCTGTGGGACGTAGCCGATGCCGAGCACGGCGCGCTCGTGCGCGGCGCGTGTGTGCAATGGTTCGCCATTCAGCAGGATCTCGCCGCTCTTGAGCGGCAGGAGTCCCATCAGGCATTTCAACAAGGTGGTCTTGCCCACGCCGTTGCGGCCCATGATGCAGGTACAGGAACCGGGCGGAATCTCGAGGTCGAGATCCCACAGGATTTGCGTGCCGCCGTAGAGTTGATTCACCTTGCGGATGCTGAGAGAGGCGCTCTTGGTCGTAGCAGGTGCTTGCATTGCAACGGCGTTCATGCGGCAACGGCCTCCTTGCCCAGATAGACTTCGATCACTTCGCGGTTGTTCTGGATTTCATCCATCGTACCTTCGGCAAGCACGCTGCCCTGATGCAGCACGGTGACGGTTCTGGCGATGCTGCGCACGAAGGCCATGTCGTGTTCCACCACCACCACGGTGCGTTCGCCGGCGAGAGAGGTGAGCAGTTCCGCCGTGCGTTCCGTTTCCTGTGCCGTCATACCGGCCACGGGTTCGTCCACCAGCATCAGGCGCGGTTCGGACACGAGCAGCATGCCGATCTCGAGCCATTGCTTCTGTCCATGCGACAGTGCCCCTGCGAGCATGTGCCGCTGCTTCTCCAAACCGATCGTCTGCAGTACGTGGTCGATGCGATCGCGTTGTGCGCTGTCGAGGCGTGCAAAGAGCGTGCGCCACACCCCCTTGTGGGTCTTCAACGCCAGTTCGAGGTTTTCGAACACGGTCTGGGCTTCGAACACCGTCGGCTTCTGAAATTTACGGCCAATGCCGAGCGCAGCGATCTCGGGTTCACTGTGTTCGAGCAGATTGATGCTTTGGCCGAGATAGACCGAGCCGCGATCGCAGGCGGTCTTGCCGGTGATCACGTCCATCAAGGTGGTCTTGCCCGCACCGTTGGCACCGATCAGGCAGCGCAGCTCGCCATTGCGGATGTAGAGGCTGAGATCGTTCAAGGCTTTGAAGCCATCGAAGCTCACGCTCAGACCTTCGATGTAGAGGATGATGTCGTGCGAGACGTCGATGCCTGTCTCTTTGTGGCGCAGGCCAAGTTCGGGACTGCTCATGCGTGGCGCTCCTGCGTGGTGAGCGAAGGACCGGATCCGTTCTGTTGCCTGCGACGCTGTTGCAACAGGCCCGCGATGCCCTTGGGCATGAAGATGGTCACGAGCACGAACATCGCGCCGAGGATGAAGATCCAACCTTCGGGAATCAAAGCGGTGAACCGCGTCTTGGCGTAGTTGACGAGCAGAGCGCCGAGCACGGCGCCGTAGAGTGTGTTGCGTCCACCGAGAGCCACCCACACCACGACTTCGATGGAGTTGAGCGGTGCGAACTCGCCGGGGTTGATGATGCCGACCTGCGGTACGTACAGCGCACCGGCGATGGCAGCGAGCAGGGCGGAGTACACGAACAGCCAGACCTTGTAGCGCTCCGTGCGATAGCCAAGAAAGCGGGCGCGCGCTTCACTGTCGCGCACGGCGAGAATCACGCGGCCAAGACGAGAGCGCATCAGGAACTGGCTGCAGAGATAGGCCAGTCCCAGGAAGAGCGCGCTGAGCACGAACAATGTGACGCGCGTCGAATCGCTCTGCAGGTTGAAACCGAGGATGTCCTTGAAGTCGGTGAGACCGTTGTTGCCACCGAAGCCCATTTCGTTGCGGAAGAAGGCCAGCATCAAGGCGTAGGTGAGGGCCTGCGTCATGATCGAGAGATAGACGCCGGTGACACGCGAACGGAACGCGAGCCAGCCGAAGACGAAGGCAAGAAGGCCCGGCACCAGCAAAACCATCAACATCGCGAAGCCGAAGTTTTTCATGCCGTACCAGTACCAGGGCAGCTCGGTCCAGTTGAGGAAGACCATGAAGTCCGGTAGCTCGGCATTGCCATAGACACCACGCGTGCCGATCTGCCGCATCAGATACATGCCCATCGCATAACCGCCGAGGGCGAAGAAGGCACCGTGGCCGAGGCTGAGGATGCCGCAGTAGCCCCAGATCACGTCGACGGAAAGTGCAAGCAGCGCGTAGCACAGATATTTGCCGAGCAGCGTGATGGTATAGGTGCTGACGTGCAGCGCCGACTCGGCCGGTATCAGCAGATTGCCGAGCGCGGCGAGCACGGTCAGGCTCAGCAGGATGCCGAGAAAGAGCGTGGTATTGCGACCACCGATGCGTTCGAAGATGGAATCGGGTCCCTGGCGCAACATCAGTCTGCGGCCCTCCCTTTCTGCGGGAACAATCCCTTGGGACGTTTCTGAATGAACAGGATGATGAAGACGAGAATCAGGATGTTGGCGAGCACTGCACCCGTCATCGGCTCGAGGAACTTGTTGCCCATGCCGAGCGTGAAGGCGGCGATCAAGGTGCCGAAGAGATTACCGACCCCGCCGAACACCACCACCATGAAGGAGTCGATGATGTAGGACTGGCCCAGGTTCGGCCCGACGTTGGTGAGCTGACAGAGCGCCACGCCCGCGATGCCGGCAATGCCGGAACCGAGACCGAAGGTCATCGCATCCACCCAATCCGTACGAATGCCCATGGCCTTCGCCATGGCGCGATTCTGCGATACCGCGCGCACGTTGAGGCCGAGCGAGGTCTTCTTGAGGATGAAGAGCAGGATGGCGAAGACCACCAGCGAGAAGCCGAGAATGTAGATGCGGTTGAGCGTGAGCGAGAGCACTTCGTTGTACTGCCACGACCCGCTCAACCACTCCGGCGCCAACACGCGGCGGTTCAGCGGTGAGAAGATCGTGCGTACGGTCTGCTGCAGGATCAGACTGATGCCGAAGGTGGCGAGCAGGGTTTCGAGCGGACGGCCCGTGAGGTAGCGAATCACGTAGCGCTGGATCAATACACCCACACTGGCGGAAACGATAAAGGCGACGGGCAGGGCGACGATGATCGAAGCACCGATGTGGTTGGGCATCAGTTGCTGCACGACATAGGTGGAATAGGCACCGAGCATCAGCATCTCGCCGTGGGCCATGTTGATCACACCCATTACACCGAAGGTGACGGCGAGCCCGATCGCAGCGAGCAGCAACACCGAACCGAGGCTGAGACCGAAGAAGAGTTGCTCGAGCAGTTGATAGAACTCGATGCGGCTCTGGATGCTGTCGAGCGCCTCGGCTGCGGCTTCACGCAATTCCGAGGAGGCGTTCTCGTCGCTGCGGATGCGCGCAAGCAGATTACGTACCGGCGGTTCGAGACGGCCACTCAATACGGCGACGGCTGCCATGCGTGCCTCGTCGTTGCTGGCTTCCATGATTTCGGCCATGGCGATGCCGACTTCCAGCAAACCGCGCACCTCTCCATCGTCTTCACGTTCCAAGGCTTCGCGCAAAAGAGGCAGGCTGTCGCCGCTGATGCCACCGAGCATGGCGCGCGCCGCGGCAGCACGTTCGTCGTCGCTGCCTTCCATCAGGTTCACACGCGCAATGGTTTCGCGCAGCAAGGTGCGCAGACGATTGTTGATGCGGACCTTCTCCGCGCTGCGACTGGTGCGGGGGCCGAGCGCTTCACCCGTGATCACGTCGGTCGCCTGTTCCACACCGCCGCTGTCCTTGCTGATGCGCATCAGTTGTAGCGAGTCGGCGTCGTAATGCAGTTCGCCTTCCAACATCGCTTCGAACAAGGGAAGCAGTTCTCGGCCACCGACTCGTTCGAGCTCGCTGATCACGCGCGGCGCCTGCGCCAGCGAAGCCTGCGTGAGTTCGCGCAAGAGCGTGTCACGCGAGGAAGCGGGCTCCGTGGCGTCGTGCATCGCGGTGGCGGTCGAGCTCGCCGATGAGGCCGCTTCCGTGGCGGCCATGTCGGCGCCATCCTGGGCCCATGCACCCAGGCTTGTTGCGAGCAGCAAGACACTGCTCAAACGCGCCAGGCTGTTCACGAATCGTTCTCCTGCTGGCAGAGTCTGTCGTCGTTGCGCGGATACGGGCTCTGCGTTCCATATCTCGCGTCGTGTTCATGTCGAAAAGGAAATGGCGACGAGGCAAGACTTTCATGAATCGGATGGCACTCAAATACGCTGAATGCCCTACCTCGTCGCCGTAATAAAAGGGGAGGTCCGCTTGCCGCCGAACCTCCCAGACGTACTGCATCAGGAGTCTTACTCGTAGTTCTGACCGGAGCAGGTCTTCGTCACGGTGTTGTAGTTGCCGCATTCGATCGGCGGGGTCCAGTCGGCGATGATGTCCTTGGAACCTTCGAGGTAGTCGGACCAGGCGTCACCATCCACCAGGCCTTCGGTTTCCCACACCACTTCGAATTGACCATCGGCCTGGATCTCGCCGATCAGCACCGGCTTGGTGAGGTGGTGTGCTGCGTTCATGGTGGCGATGCCACCGGTGAGGTTGGGCGTGCTGATGCCGATCATCGCGTCTTCCACCGCATCCGTGTCGGTGGTGCCCGCTTTCTCGACTGCCTGCACCCACATGTTGAAACCGATGTAGGTGGCTTCCATCGGGTCGTTGGTCACGCGGTTCTCGTTGCCGATGAACTTGTGCCAGGTTTCGATGAAGGCGTCGTTCTCGGGGGATTCGACGCTCTGGAAGTAGTTCCACGCGGCGAGGTGACCAACCAGAGGCGTGGTGTCGATGCCGGAGAGTTCTTCTTCACCCACGGAGAAGGCGATCACCGGAATGTCTTCGGCGGAGACGCCCTGGTTGCCGAGTTCGCGATAGAAGGGCACGTTGGCATCACCGTTGATGGTGGAGACCACCGCGGTTTTCTTGCCGGCGCTGCCGAAACGTTTGATGTCGGCCACGATGCTCTGCCAGTCGGAATGACTGAAGGGCGTGTAGTTGATCATGATGTCGCTGTCCGCCACGCCCTTGGCCTTCAGATAGGCTTCGAGGATGCGGTTGGTGGTGCGCGGATAGACATAGTCGGTGCCGGCCAGTACCCAACGCTCCACGCCGAGTTCGTTCATCAGGTAGTCGACGGCGGGAATCGCCTGTTGGTTCGGTGCGGCGCCGGTGTAGAACACGTTCTTCGAACTTTCCTCACCTTCGTATTGCACGGGATAGAACAAGAGGCCATTGAGCTCTTCGATCACCGGCAATACCGATTTGCGCGACACCGAAGTCCAACAGCCGAAGATCACGGCGACGTCGTGTTGCGTGATGAGTTCACGTGCCTTCTCGGCGAAGAGTGGCCAGTCGGAAGCGGGGTCGACCACCACGGCTTCCAGCTTCTTGCCGAGCAGGCCGCCTTTCTTGTTCTGCTCTTCCACCATCATCAGGACGGTGTCCTTCAGCGTGGTTTCACTGATGGCCATGGTGCCGGACAGTGAGTGCAGCACACCGACCTTGATGGTGTCCTGACCGAAAGCGGTGATCGAGATGCTGACGGCGCCAAGGCCGAGAGCGATGTTGGCGACGAGTTTTTGCAGTTTCATGAAGATCTCCTTTGCGTGGGCATGTGCTCGTTATTGGAAGCTCGGCTCAGAACTGCAGTTGTGCGCCGAAGGAAAAGACGTCGACATCGGCACCGGGATAACCGCTGATGTTGGCGTCACCCGTGCCGTAGTTGAGGTTGAGGCGCGCGTTGTGGCCGTTGATGACGTAGTTCAGGCCGATCTCGGTGAGGTCGCTGGAATCGGCATCGTTCGGATTGTTTTCCACGTAGCGCACGTAGGGTTGGAACCTGCCAGGCCCGGTGTTCTGCGGAAACAGGAAGGCGGCGGTGGCGAACCAGGAATCACCATCGAAGAGGCCGAAGCTGTTGCCGCCGACGGGTACGGTGGCGGGCGTCCAATCCGCATCGAACTCCTTGTACTCGGCTTCGATGGTCAATACGGCGCCGCCAGTGAGTACGGTTTCGGACAGAAGGTCGACGGTATAACCGCTGAAATCACCGGGGCTGGTAGCGCTGCCGGTGCCGCCGTTCTGGCTCTGGAAGGACACGGCGAGCGTGAGGATGTTGCCGAGGCCGCCGTAGTACGTGCTCGAGGTGTAGTAGCCCGGGTTCTGCTCCATGTTGAGGAAGTTGTAGGCGAAGCGGCCGGCCCACAGCACGTTGTCCTCGACGTTGCCGTAACCCTCGATGCCGTCGAAGGCGCCGATCGCGTATTGGAACTTGTCGATCGTGCCCCACACGGTTACGCCATCGTCGCGGCCGTAGGTACCGGCATCACCACCCTGGTCGGAGGCGTAGAGCGGCTGGGTGTATTGATTCCACGACAGCGAGTAGAAGGGGCCGTTCATCTCGATGCGATCGGCCGGCGTCAGCATGCGGCCCACCCAGATGTTGAAGGCCGGCGTGAATTCGAACTGCGCGATGGCGTCGAGCACGTCGACGGGACCGTCCCCGAAGATCTCATCGGTGTTGAAGGTGAACTTGATGATGTCGGTGATCTGCGCGCCGAAGTAGAGACGCATGTTCAGGATGTCGAAGTCGGTCGCGGTGCCGCCATCGGGGGCGCCGTCCTCGACCACCGCGGCACCGACGCGCACACCGGCGCCGACGGAAATCGTGGCGTTGTCACCGACTGCGATGGTGGCAGCGTGAGAGGGCAGGGCGACGACAGCGAGTGCCAGTGCCAGCGCACTCAGGGGAAAACGCAAGGGACGTGCAGCAGAAAGAGCGTGAACCTGTGGCATTGATATTCTCCTGGATGAGGCATGAGCCGAGCGGGAGTATCGGGAGGGTCCACCGAGGGGCCAATGCGCACGATGCCCTAGCGCCTTACGTCGATTGGCTGTGAGTCGACTACGTCATTGGTGGCAAGGCTTACGTCATTTGCCGCAGTTTCTGGTTTAATCCGTGCCGGGAAGTTCCCGTTGCAGAGGGTAGGCACATGAATAAGAGCAACAATTCAAAAATCGCGCACCCGCGCTTGCGTCTGTTCCAGAACGCACTCGCTTCAGTTTGTCTCGTCGTCGCGGGCAGTGCGTGGGGTGCGGCCGCACCCGAGCCGCTGAGCATTGCGCCCGTCGCGGGCAAGGTGTACATGATCAGTGGCGGCACCGGTGCCAACATCAGCGTGTTGGCCGGCGAGGGCGAGGCCTTGATGGTCGATGGCAAAGGGCCGGCCGAGTTCGACCGCATTCGTGAGTTGGTGAGAGAAGTGTCGGGTGGTGAGGTGCGTTATCTGATCAACGGACACGAGCATCCCGATCACACCGATGGCAATGCCGGCTTCGGTGGCTCTGGCAGCATCATCGTGGCCCATCGCGGTGTACGTGATGTGTTGGCGGCAGGTCAGCGCGGTGGTCCGCCGGCACCGGCCGAAGCCTTGCCGACGGTGACGATCGATCACGGTGAAAAGCTCACACTGCATTTTGCAGGTGAAACGGTGCACTTCATCGCCGCGCCGCCCGCGCATTCCGAGTTCAACGCCATCGTGTTCTACGAGAATGCCAATGTCTTACATCTCGGCGATCTCTTCGGCCCGATCCGCTATCCGGTCATCGCCGGGGGCACCATCGATGGTTTGATCGCGGCCGATGAACAGGCCTTGGCTCTCGCCAATGACGATACGAAGGTCATTGCTGGCATCGGTCCGCTGTCGACGGTGGCGGAGCTGCGCGCCTATGTGGCGATGTTGAAGACGGTGAAGCAACGTGTGGCCGAGTTGGCAGCGCAGGGCAAGAGTCTGGAAGACGTGCTCGCAGCGAATGTCACCGCCGAGTTCGATGCGACCTGGGGTGATCCGAGTCGCTTCATTCCCACCGTGTATGAAAACGTGAAGGCGCAGTAGTGCTGCACTTTGCGCAGTCATAAAAAAACGCCCGCATTTGCCGGCGTTTTTCGTTGAGCGTAGCGCTCAGGAGTTGGGTACTGCGACGATCTGCAGTTCGACGCGACGGTTCTGCGCGCGGCCGGCTTCGGTGTCGTTGGACGCGATCGGCTGGCTCGGACCCATGCCCTGAGCAATCAGACGGCTCTGATCCACACCGCGCGAAGCGAGATAGTTGCTCACGCTCGTCGCACGACGGGTGGAGAGGTTGTAGTTGTAATCGGCGCTACCGGTGGAGTCGGTGTGACCGTTCACGATGAGGCGCGTGTCCTTGTACTTGTAGAGCACCTGCGCGACGGAATCGAGCACGGAATAGAACTCCGGACGGATCGCGAATTCATTGGTGGCGAAGGTGATGTTGCCGGGCATGATCAGGTTCAGCTGATCACCGTTGCGTTGTACCTGCACACCGGTGCCTGCCAGCTGCTGGCGCAGCTCTGCTTCCTGCGCATCCATGTAGGCACCGATGCCGGCGCCGATGGCACCGCAGCCGAGGGCGGCGTTGCGGGCACGTTGGCTGCTTTCGGCAGCGCCGATCAATCCGCACACCACACCACCGATGGCACCGTAACGCACTGCATTGCTGGTCTGCGTTTGCCCGGTGTAGGGGTTGACCGTCGTACAGGCCGTGGTGAAGAGGCCCAGCATCAGAGCGGCGACGGTGAGACGAGAGGTTTTCATGATGTTCTCCTTGGTACTAACGAATCCTTGTCCAGGTTTCGCGTGGCGGCAATGATGCCGGGGTTGCCACACTCGTGATGTGACGCGGTTCTAGAAGCCTTCTACAGCGAGCCCAGCGACCCACCCGCTTCGTTCTAGAGCTGGGTGCAATCTTAGACACTCAGCTTGAACTCAATCTGAACGAAACGGCGCGCAGTTTACAGCGCAAGCTCGACGCGTAGAATGCCGCGCCATCGTTTCGATTCAACGGGATCTGCGCATGTCCACTTCGCATAAAGTCGCCCTCGTCACCGGTGCCGGCCGCGGCATTGGCAAGGCCTGCGCCATCGCATTGCTGCGTGCGGGGTGGCATACGGTGTTCGTCGGTCGTCGCATCGAAGCATTGGAAGCTGCCATAGCCGAAGCTGGTGCGGCGCAAGCGCAAGCCCTGGCGCTCTCGTGCGATGTGACGAATGCAGATGCAGTCGATAGTTGTTTCAAACGCGTGAAGGCGCAGTTCGGCCGACTCGATCTGCTCTTCAACAACGCGGGGATCCTGGGCCCGAGCGGCACCATCGATACAATTCCGCTGGAAGCCTGGCGTGAAACCCTGGCAGTGAACGTGGAAGGCGCCTTCCTTTGTGCGCGTGCCGCCTTTGCTCTGATGAAGGAACAACAGCCGCAGGGTGGACGCATCATCAACAACGGTTCGATTGCGGCACAGGTGCCGCGTCCGCATACCGTGCCCTATGCCATGACCAAGCACGCGATCAACGGTCTTACCAAGTGTCTCGCGCTCGACGGTCGTCCCTACGGCATTGCCTGCGGTCAGATCGACATCGGTAACGTGCGTACGGAAATGACGGCGCCATTCACGCAGGGCATGTTGCAGGCCAATGGCGAACGCAAACCTGAGACTCTGTTCGAGTTGAAGGACGTGGTGGATGCCGTACTCTACATGGCGAACCTGCCGGCCGAAGCGAACGTGCTGAACATGACGGTGATGGCCACGACCATGCCCTTCGTCGGGCGCGGCTGAGTTCCGATCGGAAAGTGCTGTAGAGCACAGCCTAAGCGGATCTCGCTTTGCGGTCTTCCGGCTCTCTGCTAGGGTGGGCGTCCCACTCAAGGAAAGGAGGCGCCCGTATGCAAGAGCCGACCCACACTCTCAGTGCTCTCTTTGCCCAGCTCGGGCTCGACAACAGCGAGCAGGCGATCGACGAGTTCATCCGTCAGCAGGCTCCTCTCCCTCCCGCCATGCAATTGCATGAAGCGCCATGTTGGACACCGGCGCAGTCGAAGTTGCTGTTGGAATCGGTGCTGGTCGACGCAGACTGGGCGCTGGTGGTCGATACGCTGGATACGCTGCTGCGTAAGAAGGATTAGTGCAGACCGAGTTCTTCGGTCTGCACCGTAACCATCATCTAAGGAGTGGAGAGCTGAGCGGCGAGATTGACGCTCGGATAGGCCTTGGCGAACTCGGCCTTTTCCTGTTCGAACTGCGCGCGCAAGGCGCGGTCGGATTCATTCACTTCCATCGCATCCTGCAGATCGCGCAAATAGGCGAGCCAGCTTTCGCGTGAAGCACGATGTGCTGCCTCGTCCGTGCTGCCGACCACCGTCACTTCCCGCAGGCTTTCATCCGGCAGTTCGCTGAAGCGTTCGGCTTCGGGCACTGCCGCAGGCGGCGGCCCCAAGGAGCCTCGTACCGGAATGATGATCGGCTCGCCCGAGGCCTGCGCGACCAGGTAGGGGCCGAGTGCCGCACGTACTGGAATGTTCAGTGTGCCGGTGATCGCGAGCTGCTGCTCACTTTCATCATTGGCTGCCGTGCCAAAGGAGCGCGTCGCCGTGTTGGCTTCCGCGTGTACGGTGCCGGCGATGCCGAGGCTGAAGTAGAAAAGTACACCCAAGGTGGCGATGACGAAGCCGAGGACGAGGGCGCGTGGTAAGGGGATGGTGGGTTGGTAGGAGATTTTCTGTGGACTCGCAGCGCTGAAGTGCACTTCGATGTCAAAGGCCGATTTGCGCAACTGATGCTGGCTGACAGCGGGGTTGGCAGATTGGGACCGGAGCGTACTGTCGTTCTGGGTATGGCTCTGCATGGTGATGCCGCCTCCGGGCGGTCTCGTTCACTTCTCATAGCCGGCACTGCAGCCTGCGCGCGGCGAAGCTGGTACACCGGCTCCCCTCTATGACCCATCCGCGCTGGGAGAAATCCGCCCGAAACTGCCTGATCTGGCGCATCCCTGAATTCAGCAGGGTCATGGCTGGGCACTATAACAGCTAGTTCTGCGGGTTGTGCAAGACTTTGGCCGTTCATACCAAATTTTGACGCGGGGCCAAAGCGGGCGAAAAAGGGGCAAATCGATGGCTTTCGGTCAGGCTCAGCAGCAAGTCGCACTGTCTGGGCTGCTCGTTCACTGCGGCTTGCCGAGAGGTGAATCAGAGTAGTGATGTGGAGTCGCGATGGAGCGAGAGGCTCAGGATTGTTAAGAGAACGAAGGATCAATAACTGCGAAGCGAAGAAACGCGGAGCTCGTTCCCCAAACGAAAACGCGGCCCGAAGGCCGCGTTTCCACGGGCAGGTAGCTTATTGCGGCGGAACGCCGGCAACGATGGGCGTGCCGTCTTCGCGCGTCGGGTTGCCGCGTACCAGCAGTCCATGGGCGCCTTCGAGTTTGGCGGCGAAACCTTTGACCTTGATGCGGTCGCCGGGCTTGAAGGTTTCCGCGCTGTAACCGCGACGCACCATGTGCGCAACGGCGGAACCGCCGTAGCTCACGTCCCATTCCACGCCGTCGACGTCGAGTGACAGAGTCGGGTGCGGGTTGATGAAACGCCAGGATTTCACGGTGCCGACCAGTTCCACTTCCACTTCTTCGTTGTAGACGCCGTTGGTGCTGTGATGAGCCCAGGCGACGCTGCCCAGGCTCAGGGTCAGCGCAGTCAGCATTAGTTTGATCTTGTTCATGTCAGTGTCTCCAATTCGATATGACGGTACTTGCGCTCAGTCCGGCAGACGGACGATGGGCGGGTCATCTGGATACTGCGTCGGCAACAACTTCAGCGAATCCCTTGCACCTTCCGGATCGCAGGCCCAGGGCAGCGCGAGAGGCTCGGGGTCACGACGGTGGCGGATCTTGAACGACCACGGTTCCTTGAGGAAGAAAGTGTCGATGGTGCTGACTTCCAGCAGCAGGTCGTCACCGTCACGGGTGTAGACCTCGGTGACTTTCTTCTGCGTGGAAGAGGCCAGTTTGAAGTCGGCGTTCAGACCCTGCGGGTCGAAGGTGAAGCGGGTGGTTTCGACGATCAGCGAGCCATTTTCATAGCGGCCGACGGAGTGGCCGAAGATGAAGAACTCGTGCGGCAGCGGCTTGGGATGACCGTGGCCTTCCAGCCAGATCGTGCGCACGACGTCGTCCTTGCCGTAGGCGATGACGATGCGATCGTCCATCTGCGTGATCTCGTAGGAGTAGGGATCGCTCCACATGTGGGGGATCGACATCGGACCGCAGTCGTACTTGGGCTGCGCCACTTCGTCGATCGCATCGCGATAGGCTTTCGCGCGATTGGTCAGGCGGGGGTCGTTTTCTTCCAGCACCATGCACTGAAAGCCGCTGCCGTCGACGCACTGGCCCCACTGCCAGACGCCATTTAAGTCGGGAATGTCGTTGCTGGCGGCCATCGCGTAGTGGGTCAGGCCCGCGAGGGCAGCAGCGCAGGATAGGGTCAGCAGCTTGAATTTATGGCTGCGGACGGGTGGCGTTCGATGTTCGTAACTCACGTTTCCCCTCTCTCATCTTTGTAATGCTTGGTTGTTATGCCCGCAGTCTGGCGCGGCAGCACGGGTTTGTACCCGCTTGTACTTTGTACGCTGGCCTACCCAGAGGAGCACCAGTCGAGCGTCGGGATCATTGCGTAAAGTTTTTCCACGCTCAATCTCAAAGCGGCATTTGCGCCAAATTTTCTTGATTGTGCGTCAGTTATTGGGCTGATCCGACCGGGTGCGGCTGTGCCCGAGCCCGCAAGACCCTCCCTCTTCGTCAACGATTACGCAATGTTGGTCGCCTCCGCCAATGGTTGGTGGTGCGTGCACTATTCTTACACTTTGCCACAATTAAGTATTTGAAATTACACAGAAAAATTTTTGGCACGCATTCTGAATAGCAGGTTCCCAAGTTCACGGCGAGTGGACGGAACACAGAACAACAACCTGTTAAGAGGAATGACAAATGAAAACTCTCATCGCCGCTTTCATCGGAGCCGCCGCGCTGCTGCAAGGTAGTCAGGTGCTGGCTGCTGCCGATCCCGGAGTCGACCAGGAAGCCCTGGTCAGGATCTGCGAAGCAGTGCGGAAGAACGACGTGATGGAAATGCGCCGTGAAGTGGCTGAGTTCTACGGCATCGGGATTCCGAAGCATCAGGGCCTGCGTCTGATGGCGCGTGACCTGCGCTGCAACGGCATGACGCCCGTCGACTACGCACTGCGTAACGATGCCAGGGACGTGGCTTCGACCCTGGCCGAACGCAGCGGCCGTGAGCGTGCGGAAAGCCGCGCCCGTGCCGTTGCCCAGAAACGCGCTGCCGCTGCCGCCGAGGGCTGATCAGCGCAGAACGTCGGCGACGACCGCAGCGATCCAGTCCATGAAGGCACGCACGCGCCGTGGCAGATGGCGGCGGTTGGCATAGAGCAGCGTGATCGGCATGGGCGCGCAGCGATACTGCGGCAGGACTTCCACCAGGGTGCCTGCCCGCAGTAGGGGGCGAACGCCGGGCTCGGGCGTCTGGATGATCCCGAGCCCTGCCAGGCAAGCCGCGGTGTAGGTGTGCGCGTTGTTGACGACGACTGCGCCCGGCATGCGAACGCTGCGCTCGATGCCATCGGCGTCGAGATATTCGAATCCTGGCGGAGCGTTGCCGAAACTTTGCACGTAGTGCACCAGCCGATGGTGCACCAGGGACTCGAGCGAGTCCGGCACACCATGGCGCTCGGCGTAGTCACTACTCACACAATTGATGATCGGTATCTCTCCCAGCGGCCGTGCGATGAGAGCGCTCTCGCCGACATTCCCCACACGCACCACGCAGTCGAATCCTTCTCGTATCAGGTCCACACGGCGGTCCGTGCTGCTGAGTTCGATCTCGATGCCGGGATGGGCGGCGAGAAACTCCGGCAGCCGCGGTACCACGTAGTTGGTGGCGAGCCCGCTCGACATGTCCACGCGGATGCGGCCGGTGAGTGTCCCTCCGGAGCGGAAGAGGCCCTGCACCTCCTCGAGATCCGCCAGTAGATCCTTGCAGCGCTGGTAATAGACCTGTCCGTCCTGTGTCACCTGCACCTTGCGCGTGGTGCGGTGCAACAGGCGCGTGCCGAGCTCCGCTTCCAATTGCTGCACGGCCGACGATACCGTGGCCTTGGGGATGCCCAGGTTGTTGGCCGCCTGCGTGAAGCTGGCCAGCTCCGCCACCCGCAGGAAGATCCGCATCGCGTCGAGCTGATTCATGGCTGCTAACTGTTAGTTATTTCTGAACAGTGTAATCAAAATTGTTCGGTTTATCTTGCCGGTTCTGGGTAATAGAGTTTCCGCCAACCACCATTCGGGGTGGCACCACTGGAGGAAACCATGCAACCGAAGATCGCACTCATCACTGGTGGCAGCCGTGGCCTGGGCCGCGCCGCTGCCCTCGCCCTGGCCGACCAGGGCGTCCACGCCATCCTGACCTATCAGCACCGCGCTGCGGATGCGCAGGTGGTGGTGGAGGAAATCAAGAACCGTGGCGCCAAGGCCGTGGCCCTGCCGCTCGACGTCGGCTCGAGCAGCAGCTTTCCCACCTTCGCCACGCAGGTAGGCGAGGCGCTGCAGCACGAGTGGCAGCGCGACAGCTTCGACTTCCTGGTCAACAACGCCGGCATGGGGATCAACGCTCCCTTCACGGAATTCACCGAGGAGCAATTCGATCAGCTCTATCGCGTGCACCTGAAGGGCATGTTCTTCCTGACGCAGGCGCTGCTGCCGTACGTCGCCCAGGGCGGACGCATCCTCAACGTTTCCTCGGGGCTGGCACGCTTCACCTATCCCGGCTACGGCCCGTATGCAGCGATGAAGGGCGGAGTGGAAGTGCTCACGCGGTATCTCGCGAAGGAACTCGGCTCGCGTGGCATCGCGGTGAATGTCATTGCGCCCGGTGCCATCGAGACGGACTTCGGCGGTGGCCACGTGCGCGACAACCGAGACGTCAACGCCTTCCTCGCCAGTCAGACCGCCTTGGGGCGGGTAGGGAAACCGGAGGACATCGGCGGTGCCGTGGCCGCGCTCCTGACTGGCGGCCTCGGCTGGATGACGGCGCAGCGTGTCGAAGTCTCCGGGGGCATGTTTCTCTGAGGAGCGAAAGTCTGGCTTCGCTAGCCATGGGCCGGTGTCCGAGGCGCATGCTGCGCCACATGCGCCGTAGGAGAACGGTCCACGGTCCATGGCTGGGCGAAGACTCTCGAAGGAGCGCATGCCCCAACTCCGTAGCTCTGCCAGTGTCGGGTGTATGGGCAGCTTTACTACGTTTTTCCTTCGCTTTTCGCGGGTTTCTGCTCCTCGCACCCGGCGCCCTGGGTAGGTACACTGCCGGTCCGTTCGGACTGCGACGACAGAGCCCCGGGGTGGTTCCCGACTCGTCCGCACCGAAGTTCATGTGTTGGGCCGCGGGACCATGCCTTCGTTCAAGCCACGCTCCATCTTCCAGCTGACGGTCACCGGCTTCTTGACGGTGGCCGGTCTTCTGATCGTTGCGCTCGTGACCACGGCGCGGCAGATCGATTCGCTGGGTGAGCAGAGTCAGCGTGTGGTCAACCAATCCGTGGCAGCGATCGGTGCCGGCAGGATCCTGATGGAGCAGGCCTTCGCGATGGAGCGCAACATCCGTCAGTACCAGGTGCTGCGCGATCCGCAGATCCTCAAGGTCTACCAGGAGAGGCGGGTGACCTTCGACACCGCCGCGCGCCAGTTGAGCAGCCTCGATCTCGATCCGGCGCTCGGGCAACAGGCGCTGCGACTCCTGGATCATGAGCACAAGGTCTACGAAGTGGTGCGGCAGCCGGAACTGCGCGGCGACGCCACGGCGCTGCTGCCAGCGCTCGTCAGTGCCACGCAGTCGATCACCGCCGACATCGATGCCTGGACCCGGCGTGAGCTCGAGTCCATCCGCGAGGAAACGCGCCGCTCGCGTCAGATCCTCACGCTGCAGGCATTGATCTTCACGATCACCGCCCTGGTGATGGCGGCCGTGTTCACCGCCCTGATCACGCGTCCACTGGGGCAGGTGCATCGCGCCATCAATCGCTTGGGCGACCGCGGTGCCAGCGAACCGGTGCAGATCAGCGGCCCGACCGACCTCGTGCAACTGGGCGAACGGCTCGATTGGTTGCGAGAGCGGCTGCAGTTGCTCGAACGGCAACGCAGTGCCTTTCTGCGCCACGTCTCGCACGAGTTGAAAACGCCGCTCGCCGCGATTCAGGAAAGTGCGTCGCTCTTGCGGGAAGGCGTGGTGGGTGGACTCAACGCACGTCAGCAGGACATCCTGCGCATCCAACAGAACAACTGTCAGCGTCTGACGGCGCTCATCAACGAACTGCTCAAGCATCACGAAGAAAGCTTCGCCGTGCTCGACGCACCACCGGAGAATTTCCGCTTCGACGTGTTGGTACAGGAAGTGCTGGCGAATCAGGAACTCGCGCTGCAAGCGCGTTGTCTGAAAGTAGCCACGGTACTCGAGTCCGTGACGGTGCGCGGCAACCGTGAGCAATTGCGCGTCGTGGTGGACAACCTCCTGTCGAACGCCATTCGCCATTCCCCGCTCGACGGCACGATTTCGGTGCGGGTGCAGGCCACCGACATGGCGATCTGCGAGGTTGCCGACGAAGGGCCGGGAGTGTCCGATCTCGACGCCTCACACATTTTCGAAGCCTTCTACCGCGGTTCCAGTGCGGACGATGGCGCTTACGGCGGCAGTGGGCTGGGACTGGCCATCGCCGAAGAGTATGCCAAGGCCAATCAAGGGACGTTGATGTTGGTGAAGCACGCGGGGAAAGGTGCGCTGTTCCGTCTGTGCCTGCCGCTATCATCGGAGACGAAATAACCCATGTCATTTTTGCCGTCCATTCGGCTTCTGGCCGTTCTCGTTGCCTTGCCACTGGCAGGCTGCGTCAGCACCAGTACGAGTTTCATCGAAGAACCCGAACCTCCGGTGGCGGAATCCCTGCCACCGCCGCTGGCCTACTACGTGTGGCTGAAACAGGCCTCACAGCAGGAGCTGGTGGCCGAGCGCGATCGCCTGTTCGCCAATGAAATCGGTGAAGATCCCTTCATGGTGGCGCTGCGCCACGGACTCCTGCTGCTCGCCACCGGCGTCATGAACGGGCAACGCGAAGCCGACGTGCTGAAGGGCCTGGCGGATGCCAGCGAAGCAGAACATCCGGATGAAATACGTGCGCTCGGGCAACTGGTGGGCACGCAGATCCGTCTGCGTCGACAGGTGCTCGGTGTAAATCAACCGCAAAACGAGGGAACCACCGCAGAACTCGAACGCCTGCGCGAGGAGAATGCGCGCCTGCAGCGCCAGATCGACGCCCTCACCAGCATCGAGCAGCAGTTGATCGAGCGCGAGATCAACGAAGCCCAGAAAACCAGACAGCCGTAATCATGCCCCACACGAATATCGAGCATTCTTCGCGTCCGCGCGTGCTGCTGGTGGACGACGATCAGGATCTCCTGCATCTCATCAGCCTGCGCCTTCAAGCCAACCGTTACGAAGTCGAAGCGGTGGACTCCGCCGAAAAGGCCCTGGCGCGGCTGGCCGTGCGTCGCCCGCACGTGGTGGTCACCGACCTCAAGATGGAAGGCATGGATGGCATGGCGCTGTTCGACGCGATCCAGCAGCGCTATCTGCATCTGCCCGTCGTGATCCTCACTGCGCACGGCACCATCGCCGACGCCGTGGCGGCGACCAGCCAGGGCGTGGCCGGCTTCCTCGAAAAACCCTTCGAACCGAAGACACTGCTCGATACCTTGGACAAGGCGCTGGCGCACAGCATGGGTGCCGTGCCGTTGCAGGAAGAAGACGGGGCAGAGGAATGGCGCCGACAGATCATCAGTACCAGCGCCGTGATGGAACTGATGCTGCAACAGGCCAAGGCCGCCGCGCGCGCCGATGCCAGCATCCTGATCCAAAGCGAAACCGGCACCGGTAAGGAAGTGTTGGCGAACGCCATCCACAAGGCGAGCCCACGTCGCGACAAACCCTTCGTCGCCTTCAACTGCGCCGCCTTGCCCGAAGCACTTTTGGAATCTGAACTGTTCGGTCACGTTGCCGGTGCCTTCACCGGTGCGACGCGCGCCCACCCCGGTCTGTTCCAGGCCGCCGATGGCGGCACGGTATTTCTCGATGAAATCGGTGACATGCCGATTTCCGCGCAGGCAAAACTCTTGCGCGTGCTCGAACAACGCGAAGTGCGACCGGTGGGCGCCACCATGCCGATTCCGGTCGACATCCGCATCATCGCGGCGACGCACCAGGATCTTGCGGAGAAAGTGGAGCAGGGGAGTTTCCGTCAGGACTTGTTCTATCGCTTGAACGTGTTGACGCTGGAATTACCGCCACTGCGTCAACGTCGCGAAGACATCCTGCCGCTCGCCGAACACTTCAGCCGCGCCTTCGCGGCGCGCAATGGTCGTCAGCCGGTACGCTTCTCGCCCGAGGCGGCGGAGTTGCTCGTCAGCGCGCCCTGGCCCGGCAACGTGCGACAGCTCTGCAACGTGGTCGAGCAGTGCAGCGTGCTCAGCAGCACACCGCTCGTCACCCGCGCCTTGGTGGAACGCGCGCTGCGCTATCGTCCTGAGCGTCTGCTGAGCCTGAACCTGGCCCGCGAGCGCTTCGAACACGACTATCTCGTGCGCATGCTCAACCTCACCCAGGGCAACATCTCCCTGGCCGCCCGTCTGGCGGAGCGCAACCGCACCGAGTTCTACAACCTGCTCAAGCGTCACGGACTCGATCCGGCGCGATTCCGACCCGACAGTGACACCGCGGACTGAGAAGCCCGTCACATCACTCGCTCCCTGCGAGCGTCCACTCACCCAAAGGGGCCCCCGACAGGGGTATTCGAAACCACTGTCGGGAAAACCCGACAGGTAACTTCAATAAAAACAAACACTTGTTAAAACAGGGCTAAGTCTGTCGGGTATAGCAGACGCTCGCGATGGTCCTCAGAAGTCAAAAAAATACTTAAGTAGTTGATTCTAAATAATAAAATAAAGTTGGCACTACCCTTGCTGTATTACCAGCGACAGAGCGTTGTTACGGTCCTGCAGGAAGCCGAGAGCCAAGAAGTTCCTGAAGGATCGGGTCGACCTTCTTCCTGCGGAAGGCCGGCCAGATGTTTCAGGAACCCTTGGCGACCAGGATGGTCACGCCTCGGCGTCTCCCCCCCACGGTGGCGGTAAGCGGGGCTCGTCAGCCGCCACAGGAGACGCCGAGGCTATCTCGCCAATCGGTCCGGAGGTCGGATTCACAAGATCCTGCTGAAGGACGTCAAGGCGGAAGCCTTGGGGTGGGACCGCAACGATGTTCTATGTTTTACGCGCTGGGAATGGCCCAGCGCCTCACGGATGTGGCCCTTGTCGGCTCTGCCGACAAGTTCTGCCAACGGAAGGCAGACTGAATCAGGAATCCGCGGGGAGGGACCCCCGGCAACCGAATCCCGCAACGGTCCTTGCGCACGGTTCAGGGCCCTAAGGTTTCGGGGCGGCAGGGTCCGATGCGTACCCGGGAAAGCTGCGCATCGGCCCTTGCCGGTCTGACATTCCCTCCCTTTCTTCTTTTCCCTCCCCCTCAGAACCGCATGTTCATACCCAGCACGTAACTGCGTCCGACGGCCAGCGTCTGATGCATCGCATTCGCACCGCCCGGCAGGCCACGTCCCACGGCTGCAGGATTGGGCGGCGGATCCTCACCGAAGAGATTGGTGACGTTGATGAAGGCCTCCCACGAGGCACCGCTATCGAGTTCGCCCGTGTAACCGAGCCGCATGTTCACCCAGCGCACGGCATCGAGATAGTTGTCGTCGACATCCACACCCTCCACCCAGTTCACGTTGAACTTCGATTTGTCGATGAAGCGATGCGAGAAGAACAGACTCCAGGGGCCCAGCGCATAATTCAGCGTCGCCGTCGTGGTCCACTCCGGCGTCTGTCCCGAGCCGGCGAAATCGGTCTTGCGTCCGCCCGAAGGGGTATTGGAGTTCTCGGCGAGATAGCTGGCGAGCAGACGCAAGGTCAGTGTCTCGGCCTGATTCGCGAAGAAATCGACCTCGGTGCGATAGGAGGCTTCCAGATCCACGCCGCGGGCTGCGGCGGCATCGATGTTGGTGAAGAAGTCCTCGACGCGAGTGATCTGGTTGGTCACGGGATCACGATCGATCTGCGCGCACAGTTCCTGGTTGCCGGCAAAGCAGTCGTCGATCACACGTTGGAAACCGATCGAGCCGATGGCGCCGGTGAGGTCGATGTCGTAGTAGTCCGCCGACAGATCCAGACCCGGCAGCCAGCCGGGCTGATAGACGAAGCCGATGACGTAGGTGTCGGCTTCTTCCGGCTCGACGTTGGGATTGCCGCCGGAAGCCGTGGAGATGTTGAAGGGGTGGCCATCGAACAGCGGATCGTTGACGGTGGCACCACCTCCGGCCTTGTCGAAGCGCTCGGCGAAGGTTGCCTCGCGCACGTCGCGTGAATAGGTGGTGCGCAGGCGCAGCGATTCCGTCACCTGGAAATCGAGACCGACCTTCCACGTGAGCACACCGCCAGCCAGGGAGTAATCGGAGTGCCGTGCCGCCAGACTCAGGTCGATGCTCTGCACGTCGTTGTCATAGAGCGGCACCAGGGTTTCACCGAAGACCTCCCACACGTCGAACTGACCACCGAAAGTGGTGAGGTTGGAAAAGGCATGCAAGTTCGGAGCACCACCGGTGTAGCCGGCGGGAATACCTTGAATGCCGAGTTCGGGGCGATTGAGTGGCGGTCCGAGCGCATCGACTTCGCGCGGATAAGCAGTTTGATCGAGATCTTCCTTGCGCCAGGTGGCGCCGAGCGAGAAACCGATGGGTCCCACGCCGCGGTCGGCGAACAGTTCTCCACTCAGCACGGCTTCGGCGAAGTCCTGAATTACATAGGATTCCGCCCACTTGTCGCTCACCACATAGTCACGCGCTTCCTGCGACACGTTGCCCCAACCGAAGATGTTGAGCGGCACGCAGTCTTCGATGGTGTCGTCGAGTCCCACTGGCGCGGTGATCGGTTCTGGACCGGTCGGTGATGGTACGAGCACGTCCTTCACCGATTCGGCGAGTTGTTCGCGCGTGGGATTGAACAGCTTCACGCGACATACGATTTCACCGGTGTCGGGATGACGCACCGCATCCTGCGCGAGGAACCAGCGGTCGATGCGCAACAGATTGTCGAGCAGCATGTGCTTGTGACTCTTGCCACGCTGGTAGTAGGCGTTGAGGTTCCAGCCGTTCCGCAGACGATGATCCATGCCGATGAGGAACATGTGCTGGCTCACTTCGGTGCCGTCGGTGTGATCGTCCTGAAAGTTGTTGCGGCCGGGCAGGGCGCCGCCCTTTTCCATGCGGAAGGAGTCGAGACCCTGATCGATCATGGCCTGACGGATGTGGTCGGGTAGGAAGGCGTTGTCGACGAAGATGGTGCCGGCCCAGATGCCCATCATCGACGGACCGAGACCGCCGTTGATCTTGTGGTTGTACGCTGCGTTCTTGCCGCCGATGGCCTGGAAACTGAGTGTGGTGGCCTCGCTCAGTTCGTAGTCGATGTTGAGGAAGATGTTCTGACGTTCGACTTCGGACTGCAGGTTCTCGCGCTGTCCCAAGTGCGCGATTTCATATTCCGGCCCACCGGAAGTCGCGCCGCCGCCGGTGATGGCTCCGGGCACGAACAGGCGCGTCTGAGTGCCGTCCTCGATGAAGGTGTGATTGTTGTAGCTGAAGCCCGGCTGATTGATCTTGCCACCGGGAGTGAAGTTGGCCGAGTGCACCTGTGGCAAGGTCAGCCGCTGTGGATTGGTGCCGGGCGGATCGCTCGCACGCCACGCCGGGTTGTTCACCCAGCCCCACCGTTCGAACCAATCGCGGCCATCGAGTCCGGCGTAGTGACCGCGGATGTCGCTGTTGTGAAAGCCTTCGAGTGAGGCGATCACATGCATGCGCTCGCCGAGGTCGAAGCCACCGGCGATGGAGACTTCCCAGTTCTCTCCGTCGTGATACTCGGTCTCGCCACCCTGCACGTTGATCTGCAAGCCCTCGTAGTCGGTGTTGACGACGAAGTTCGCCACACCGGCGAGCGCATCGGCACCGTAGGCCGCGGATGCACCACCGGTCACGACGTCGACACGGCTGATCATCGAGTCGGGAAAGAGGTTCACGTCCACCGAGCTTTGCCGATCGGAAGGCGCCACGCGACGACCATTGAGCAGCACCAACGTGCGCTGCGTGCCCATGCCGCGAATGTTGAGAAAGGCCTGACCGGCCGATCCAAGAAAGGTGCCACGGTTCTGCGCGGTGGCATTGTTGAGGAACTGCGGTACCTGTTGCAGACCCTGTGACAGGTTGCCTGGCGCGATGAAACTCAGCTCTTCGCTGCTCACTGCCGTGACGGGCACCGGCGAGGTGATGCCGGGCCGTTGAATGCGCGAGCCTGTCACCTGCACTTCTTCGATGTTGTCCTGTGCCTGTGCGCTCGCCCCCACGAGTGCCAGACAGGATAGTCCTACTCCGATGGATAGTTTGTGATGACGCGTCGTGAATCCATGCATGACGATTCCCCTCTGAATGTTGTTGTTGCTTGGACTACTTGGACGTGAACGCGGCGCCGAGAGGCGCGAGACGCTCGGAATGAAGACGGCGGGATTGTTAAAGAACGCGAGGTCGAGATGGCCGGATGTTCGCACCGCTCATGCGAGCTGTAAACGAAATGTAAGCGCTTCTGCTCTGCGCAAATCAGCGTCGGCGATTTGAGTCGCACGGCGCTCTGTGCTGCAATTCGCGCACTCATCGTCGTAGAGGTATCCGGTGCACAACGAGATCGACTCGCTCTATCGCAACGACTTCCGCCGCCTGTTCGCGACAGTGGTGCGGCTGGTGGGTGATTTCGATCTGGCGGAAGATTCGCTGCACGAAGCCTTCGAAGCGGCGTTGCAGCGTTGGCCGCACGAAGGCATGCCCGACAATCCACGTGCATGGTTGGTGTCCACGGCGCGCTTCAAGGCCATCGATCGTCTGCGCCGTGGTCAACGTATCGATCTCGGTGCCGATGAATTCATCGAGCAGGTCGAGGATGAACTCGCGTATGCGCCCGACCTTCAATATGAGCGCGACCAGGAAATCGCCGACGATCGTCTGCGACTGATCTTCACCTGTTGTCACCCGGCGCTGGCGCGCGAGGTACAGGTGGCGCTCACCTTGCGTGAAGTCTGTGGTCTCACCACCGAGGACATTGCCAGTGCCTTTCTGTTGCAACCGGCGACGCTGGCGCAGCGCCTCGTGCGCGGCAAGGCGAAGATCCGTGCGGCGGGCATTCCCTTCGAAGTGCCGGATGCGGCGCATCTGCCGGAGCGTCTCGATGCCGTGTTGGCGGTGGTGTACCTCGTGTTCAACGAGGGCTATCACGCTTCCAGTGGTGCCACACTCACACGCACCGATCTCGCCGAAGAAGCGATACGTCTGGCGCGACTTCTGCTGGAGTTGTTGCCGGATCCCGAAGTGAAGGGCCTCTTGGCACTGATGCTGTTGCATGAATCACGGCGTGCCACGCGCACCGATGCCAATGGCGAGCTCGTGCTGCTGGAACATCAGGATCGTTCGCGCTGGGATCGGGCGTTGATCGCCGAAGGCAAGGCCTTGCTGGAAGATGCGCTCTCTGCCCACGAAGTCGGTAGCTACACCTTGCAAGCGGCGATTGCCGCCGCGCATGCCGAAGCCCCTTCGCACGAAGCCACCGATTGGCGCCGCATCGTGGCGCTCTATCAACTCTTGCTGCGTGCCAACCCGTCGCCGGTAGTCGAACTCAACCGTGCCATAGCCGTCGCGATGTGTGAGGGACCGCAGGCCGGTCTCACCTTGGTGAACGATCTACTCGATCGTGGTGAGCTGCAGCACTACCACATGGCACATGCCGCGCAGGCGGACCTGCATCGACGCCTCGGCAACATCGAAGCTGCCAAGGCCGCCTACCTGCGTGCGCTGGCCCTGGTGCGTCAGGAACCGCAGCAGCGTTTCCTGATGATGCGGCTGGCGGCGCTGGAAAAGCATGCGAAGACGACCTGAGCCCCGCAAAGCTGGCAATGGGGTGGAACTTGTGCATGGCATCGGAGTCAACCCTTCGAGAATGAAAAGTCCTGCTGGCGTTGCGGGCCGACTCCCGCTGTCGTCTGTGGAGTAAGCGATGGACAAACGACAAGCCGCTCCCTGGATTGCCGCCAACAAGTTTGGTCTGGGGCAGCGCCCCAACGAACGTGCGGCGATCGCCTCCGATCCGCGTGGCTGGCTCAAGGCACAGTTGAGCCAGGTCGCCGTCATGCCACCGGCGCTCCTGCCCTTCGCCGATAGTCCTGCGTTGCTGCTCGAAGGGCGCGAGTTGCAGTTGCGTTTGAGCGAGCTCGGCAAACGGGCATTGGAACCCGGAGTCAAAGAACAGCAGGCACAGATCAGAAAGACCATCGCCGAGCGCCAGGAAGAGCAGCAGAAGGCGCGTCTGCTGGCCGCCATCGATAGCGAGGCTCCGTTCGCCGAACGCCTCGTGCGCTTCTGGTCGAATCATTTCACGGTGGTGGCTGGCGGTGGCGGCGCGAAAGATCTGCTTCGCCACATTGCCGTTCCCTATGAGAACGAGGCCATCCGATCCAATCTCGACCGCAGCTTTGCCGAATTGCTGCTCGCGGTGGAGCAGCATCCGGCGATGCTGATCTATCTCGACAATCATTCATCCGTAGGTCCCAACTCGAAAACGGGCATTGCCCAGAAGAAGGGGCTCAACGAAAACCTCGCGCGCGAGCTGCTCGAATTGCACACCTTGGGTGTCGATGGGGGTTATGGCCAGCAAGACGTCACTGCGTTGGCGCGCATCCTCACTGGTTGGGGAGTGGATCTGCGCACGGGGCTCACACCCGACAAGTACGGTAGCACCTTGCCAGGTACCTACCGTTTCGCTCTCGTTCACCACGAACCCGGCGAGCACACCGTGTTGGGCAGAACCTACGCCGTGCCGGGTGAACAACGCGGTGAAGAAGCATTACGTGATCTCGCACACCATCCTTCGACGGCGCGCCACATCGCGCGCAAGTTGGTGAGGCACTTCGTGGCCGATGAGCCGCCGCCCGAAGCGGTGGAAAAAATCGAACGCGTCTTCCTCGAAACCGGTGGCTGGCTGCCGGCAGTGCATGGTGCGCTGATCGAATTGGAACAGGCGTGGGATCCACAGTATCGCAAGCTCAAGAGTCCGGAGGATCTCGTCATCTCCGTTGCGCGTGGCTGCATGTTGCCGGGCCGGGCGGAGCAACCGCAGTTGGTACTGCGTTCGTTGAATCAGGCGCTGAAGACTTTCGGACAAACACCTTTCAACGCGGGCTCACCCGCGGGTTGGGCCGATACCGCTGCGGCGTGGGGCAATCCGGATGCCATCCTCAAACGCATCCAATGGTTCACCGCCTTGACCAAGCTGATTCCTGCCGGTCTCGATCCTCTGCAATTGGCGCAAGAGCTGTTGCCACCGCACGACGCGCTGCTCACCGAACTGAAACGAGCGGAGTCGGAGCAGCAGGGCCTGGTGCTGCTCTTCGGCAGTCCCAGCTTTCAATGGAGGGGCGTATGAATTCGCGACGCCGTTTTCTCAAGGGGCTGAGTGCCGCTGCACTCTTGCCGGCAATTCCAGGTCTGTCGCTGGCAGCGAGTGCGACCACCGACAAACGTTTCGTGCTGATCATCCTGCGCGGCGCCCTGGACGGTCTCGCCGCCGTGCAACCCTACGGCGATCCCGCGCTGCCAGGGCTCCGCGATTCGCTGCTGGTGCCGGACGAAGAGCTGCGCAAACTCGACAGCCACTTCGCGCTGCATCCTTCTCTCGCGCGTATGCATGGCTTGTATGAGTCGAAGGAACTCGAAGTATTCCATGCCATCGCCACGCCCTATCGTGAGCGTTCGCACTTCGATGGTCAGAACGTCTTGGAAAGCGGTCTCGACAGGGTCGATCCCGGCGCCAGCGGTTGGCTCAATCGTGTTGCCGCCCGCCTTGCCGCCGAACGCCCATCCGCCGTCGCTGTCGGTCAGGTGCTGCCGCGTGTGTTGCATGGTCCGGCCAATGTGGCCTCGTGGACACCGGACACCTTGCCAGATCTCGAAGAAAGCACGCTGCAGCGCCTGCAGCGTCTCTATCAGGAAGACGAGTTCCTCGGTCCACGTCTGCAGGCCGGGCTCTATTCGGAGCAGCTCGTCGGAGAAGACGAAGCTCAAGCCGCGAAGGCCGGCCAGAACCTGCCTCAGCTCGCACAGGTCGCGGCGCGTTTCCTCGCGGAAGACGATGGTCCTGCCATCGCGGTGCTCGAAGGCGGCGGTTGGGACACGCACGTGAGTCAGGGCGCGGCCAAGGGAGGCCTGGCGAATCGATTGCGTGAGCTGGACTCGGCGGTGTGGGCCTTGCGACAGGGCCTGGGCGAACGTTGGGTCGATACACAGGTGCTGGTGGTCACCGAATTCGGTCGCACGGTGCGTGTCAACGGCACCGCCGGTACCGATCACGGCACGGCCTCTGTTGCATTTCGCCTCAGTGGCGCGAAGCAGGGTGGCAAGATCGTCACCGAGTGGCCGGGACTGGCCTCGGGCTCGCTGCTCGACGGACGCGACCTGCGCCCCACGCGCGATCTACGTCAGCTCTATCGCGATGCGGTGGTACATTTGCTGGGTTCCGCCGAGGGCTTCGAAGTCTAGGCGCCCTGATTCGGCGAATTCATTCCAATGACGACAAGGAACCCCCAATGCGCTACATGCTCCTGATCTACACCGATGAGAACGTCTGGGCGGAAGGCGAACGCGAAGCCTGCATGGAAGAATCCCGCCAGCTGTGCCACACCCTGAACAAAGAAGGCAGCTTCATCGCGGCCGCTCCTCTGCATCCTGTTGCCACCGCCACCAGCATCCGTGTGCGCCAGGGACAGACGCTCATCACCGATGGTCCCTTTGCCGAAACCCACGAACAGCTCGGTGGTTACTACCTCATCGACGTGCCCGATCTCGATGCCGCCATCGCCATTGCCGGCCGCATTCCCGGCGCGCGCAAGGGGACGGTGGAAATCCGTCCGGTGATCGAACTGCCGGACATGCCCTGAGCGGCGACGAAAATTTTTTCCTGCCCTGTCGATTTCGTTCGCGCTGCTGCGACTAAGCAGTGAACGCGGACTTCGTCGCGCGCCCATCAACCAGCATCAGTCAGGAGAGAACCATGAAAGTCGTCGTATTCGTCAAAGCCACACCGAGTTCGGAGCAGGGCGTGCCGCCGTCACAGGAATTGCTCGAACAGATGATGGCCTACAACCAGCAGTTGATAGAGGCCGGAATCATGAAGGGAGGCGATGGTCTCAAGCCGAGTTCACAGGCCGTTCGCATTCGCTTCTCGGGTGACTCACGCACCGTGATCGATGGGCCCTTCCCCGAAACCAAGGAGCTGGTGGCCGGCTATTGGTTGTGGGAAGTGAAGGACATGGCCGAAGCGATCGAGTGGGTCAAACGTTGTCCGAATCCCATGCCGGAAGATTCCGACATCGAGATCCGTCCCGTGATCGAACTCGAGGATTTCGGTGAGATCGTCACCGACGAGGTGCGCGCGAAGGATGCTGCGATGCGCGCAAAACTGGCCACCGAATCCAACTGACACCGAGGACTCCACGATGACCCGCATGATCTTCGTCAACCTGCCGGTGGCAGATCTGGAAGCAAGCAAAGCCTTCTACGCAGCACTCGGATTTGCCAACAATCCGCAGTACACCGACGACACCGCCGCGTGCATGGTGCTCAGCGACACCATCTTCGTGATGCTGCTCACCAAGGAAAAATTCTCCTCGTTCTCACCGAATCCGGTGAGCGATGCGCACAAGGTGACCGAAGTGTTGAACGCCATCAGTTGTGACACGCGTGAAGAGGTCGACGCCCTCGTGCGCACTGCGGTGGCCGAAGGTGGCAGGACCTACAGCACACCGAAGGACTACGGCTTCATGTATCAGCATGGCTTCCAGGATCCCGATGGGCACGTCTGGGAACTGGTCTACATGCAGGCGGAGTAGTAAGGAAAGCTCGTGCTCATTCGGGCACGGCGGAAGTCGGGGCTGCCGCAGCACCACTCGTGCGTGCGGCGCGCAGCCAACGACCAAGCACCACCCGGCGCCACCACACCACCACACCACTGACGGCCAGCACGGTCGGCACCAGGCTCACCAAGATCCAGGACCAACGTGCCAGATCGCCGCTGCCGAAACGTGCGAAGTGCACGTCACGGAAGAAGCGCAGCAAGGTGGAACTCGGCTGCGGCCCCTGCGGCACGTCGGTCATCCAGCGCAGGAGCTGCGGCAGTCCCAGTTGGATGCCCGACACACCCCAGGCGAACATCAGGATCAAGCCCCAGAAGCCGAACACCGCATGCAGTTGCCACCACAGCGAGCGCTGCGTGCCGCGTTTGAGATAGAGCGCTTCCTGCCAACGTGCGCGACCCTGCCACCACAGGATGAGGCCGGAGAGGCTCATCACCACGAACAGAAGTCCACCGACGCCATTGAGCTGACGTCCGAGGCGACCCAGCGTGAGATCGTCGTGAATGTCGCCCACCCATTCCACCGCCTTGATCGGCCAGGGATTGGCGGGGCCGAGGTCGACGCCCCGATATTGATCGAAGTAGTGCGGGAAGTAGTTCGTGCCGTCGTTGATCACGACATAGGTGGCGAGGTCGGGCGTATAACCTTCGATGGTGAAGCCGACGTTGAAACCGGCATAGACCTCACGCATGCGCGCCTGCAGTGCTTCACCCGTCAGCACCTCCGCATCCGCGATGGGAACGACGTATTTCGGCTCGAACCATTGATAGAAGGGCGAGCGCAACAAGAGCGCCGTGCCGCTGATGCTGACTATCAGCACATACAGACAAAAGCCGATGCCGAGCCAAAGGTGCAGTTGAAAGAGTAGGCGGCGCAGCCACAGAGTCTGAGGTGCGCGCACCCAGCGTTGCCAAACATTCATGGGACACGGGACTCGCGAATGAAACGCCCCGCATTGTAGCCACAACCGTGGCTCCGTGTGTCCACCGTTCTGGTCAAAAGACGCAGGGAAAGTAACGCACTCAGAGGCCGGCGACGGCGTAGTAGTAGCGCAGCTGCACGCGGTCCTCGTCGACCACGCGTCCGTTCTTGAACTTGGGCCGGAACTTGCCGGCGCGGATCGTGCGCAGCAGCTCGCGTTCGATGCGTGGATCGGCCGCCGTGCTTGCGAGAATTTCGGCGTTGGAGGCGGTGCCGTACTTGTTGAGATCGAAGGCGACGTCGATGTGGCCGATGTAGGAGCGTGGACGTTCACTTTCGAAATAGACCTCGTCCGGCAAGCGCACCGGCATGCCGGCAGCGATGATGCTTTCGGCTTCCTGTTCCGGCACCTGCGCGTGGGTGAGCAGCTTCATCGCGTCTTCGTAGGTCTTCAAGGCCTCGGCACGACGACCATAGAGCAGGTACCAATCACCCAAGGCCATCATGCGTTCGGCGATTGCATCGTAGTCCGGACGCTCGACCACGAAGCCATAGGCCACGGCACGTTCGAGTGCGGAACGGCCGCTGAGGAAGTGCAGCGTACTGCTGCGCTGCAAGATGCGTTCGAGGTCGGAAGGTGTCGCCGGAATCGGTGTGATGGGCAGATTTCTGAGCGATCGTTCCGTTTCGCGTCCCGCCATGAAGTTGAGCGCCGCCAACTTGCGCTCTATCTCCACCAGTCGCGCATCGTTCGCATGCATCTCCTTGTCCTGCAGTATCTGCAGCGCCTTCACATAGCGGCTGTAGGCTTCCTGCAACAAGGGATTGCGGTAGTTGAGCATGCCGGGGGCGACTTCGAGCGTGAGCGCACGGGAATCCTGACTCAGATAAAGATTCACGTTCCAATCCGCCCATTCGAGCAGGGCCGGCACGAAGTCGAGTTCATCCTTGCCATGCACGCGTTGCTGCAGATTCAGGAGTGCCTGCTGCAATTCGTGCGCATCCGGCACGCGCCCGAGACGCAGGTTGGTTTCGATCATCGCACGCAGAAGCGGAATCTGACCCGGACTATAGAGGCCAGCACTGGCGCGCATCACCTGCTGTGCCGCTTGAAAGGCCGCCAGCGCCGCCTCGTGCTCACCTAGCTGTTGATGGAGTTTGCCGAGCGCTTCGTGGGCTTCCACGAGCCCCGGTGCATAGAGACCATCGCGTGCCTGTAGATCCGCAATGCGTTCCCGATAGGCCAGCAGTCTTTCTTCGTCAGTGGGAACGTCGACGGCAACGAAGTCTTCCGCATCGTGTCCATGCGATTCCATTTGTTGTTGCGACTCGTCGCGGCGTTCGAGTCTCAGATAGAGCTGCGTGGGGACGTCGGAGCTGGCTTGGGGGAGAGGCGTGGGATGGAAGGTGAGTAGGCGCAGATCGAGTTTCGGTTGTTCCGGCTGTTCTTCCTCGCGTGTATCGGCGAGTGCGAGATGCGTGAACAAAGACAGGACACACAGACTCCAGGTGGCCGGTGCGGCGACGGTACGCAGGCTCATGAGTGCCTCCCCACTTAGCAAGATTCCACGAAAGAATCGATGAACCTTGCGCCCGATCATAGTCTCTTCATTGCACTGCGCAACGATTTTCGCCAGGTGAAATGAACTGCTTCGCAAAGCGTCGTTGCTCAGCTCGGGATGGCGCTTCGGCGCAGCTCGTGGAACGGCGTGGACTTGGGAAAAGTGGCGCAGAAAATCGGAGAAGAAAAATGGCAATCATTATCATTCTGCTTCTTCGCATTCCAAACCGCCGAGTCTTGCGCCCAGCCGCGACGCGGCGAAGTACGAGTCTTCAACCACAGCGAATGCAAAAAAAAACGGCGGGAATTCCCGCCGTTTTCTTCTTGGTGCTTTTTCTGCTCAGTTGCCGGAGGCACCCGGGATCAACTCGTCCTTCACGTAGTGCGCGATGTCGCGGATCTGCTCCTTGTCGAACACGGCGCCGAAGGCCGGCATCTGGTTACGACCGTAGGTGAGACGCGAGACGATGTCGCCGAGCGACAACTGATCGGTGAGCGGCGCACCGATGCCTTCACCACCGCGGCCATTCTCGCCGTGGCAGGGCACGCAGCTCTGCGTGTAGATCTCGCGGCCCTTGGCGAGGTCGGGCTCCCCCGAGGGCAGTTGTGCCAAGAGCTGCTGCGGCGACAGCTGGTTGCCGGGACCTGCAGAAGCGTTTTCTTCCTTCACCTCATCGATGGTGCCGTCGAGCGAGAACAGCCACACGCTATCGCCACGCACGGCGGACGCGAACACGCTGCCGGCGGAGAAGGCGGCGACGTACTGCTTGCCCTTGTGCTCGAACACGGTCGGTGCGGCGTGGATGCCGGCCTCGGTCTTGAACGACCACAGACGATCACCGGTGCGCTTGTCGAGCGCGGTCAGACGTCCATCGACTCGGCCGACGAACACGAGGCCACCGGCGGTGACGGCGGAGCCACTGAAGCAGCGATCGTTGCTCCACTGCTGCTGCCAGACGATCTCGCGCGTGCTCAGGTCCAGCGCGGTGAAGAGGCCGCGGCGCGGTACGTCGATGGCACCGAACGAGGCGGTGTTGGCGTAGGGCAGGTGCGGCTGCGGTTCGAGCGTGTCGTCCGCGATCAGTACACCGATCTGGTCGGTGGAGCAGATGTACATCGTGTGGGTTTCGGGATCGTAGGAGCTCGGTGGCCAGTTCACCTGCGCTAGCGGGCGATAGATCACATAGCCTTCCATCGGCAGCGGCGTGAAGGTGCGCCCCTGGTTCACGAGTTTCCAGCCTTCGGGCTGCACGTCGATGTGATGCGGCAGGATGTTGTCGCCAACCGGAATCGGCTGCGTCGGTGACGTGGCGCGACCTTCTACCTGCGGGACGGGCGTTTCTTCGATCGGGAACAGCGGTTCACCGGTCACGCGATCGAGCGTGTAGACGTAACCGCTCTTCGGAATCTGCACGATGCCCTTGCGCGGCACACCGTTGATCTCCGCGTCGAACAGGATGGTCGGGTTGGTGGAGTCGTAGTCCCAGATGTCGTGATGGGTCTGCTGGAAGTGCCAGCGATACTCACCGGTACGGACGTCGAGCGCGAGGATCGAAGTGGTGAAGAGGTTGTCGCCCGGACGAATCGCACCGTTGAACTCAGGGAAGGCGTTGCCGGTGGAGAAGTAGATCATGCCCAGTTCCGGATCGACCGTGGGCGTCTGCCAGACGGAACCGCCGCCGTATTTCCAGGCGTCGTTGTCCTGCGGCCAGCTGTCGTGACCGAATTCACCCGGGCCTGGAATGGTGTAGAAGGTCCAGATTTCTGCGCCGGTTTTCGCGTCGTACGCGCGGATGCGGCCGCGAATGCCCTTGTTGCTGCCGGCGAAGCCGCTGATCAGCATACCGTCGTAGTAGAGCGGCGGGCTGGTGATGGCGAAGCCTTCGGCCGGATCCTCGGCCTGGATGTCCCACACCACTTCACCGGTGCGTTGATCGAGCGCGACCAGACGGGCATCGAGACGGCCGAAGAAAATCTTGCCGTCGCCCATCGCCACACCACGGTTGGTCCAACCACAGCACACGTTCACGCGCGCCGGATCGAGGTTGGCCGTGTAGTTCCACAGGATCTCACCGGTTTCGACGTCGAGTGCGAACACGTCGTTGGCGCCGGTGATGATGAAGAGCGTGCCTTCATACTCGAGGATCTGCGCCTGGCCGGAATACTGCGGGCCGAGACCGGAACCATTCAGATGCGTGCGCCATTTCGCCTTCAGCGAGGCCACGTTGTCGCGGTTGATCTCGGTGAGCGCGGAATAGCGCTGGTTGTAAATGTTGCCGCCGTTGGTCACCCAGTTGTCGGTGACGGGGCCGAGCAGATCCTGCGGTTTGAAATCGGGTGAAGGGGTAATGTCCGCCTGGGCCTGGGACATTGCCATCGCGGCTGCCAACAGGATCGGCGTGAGTGAGCGGGGATGCGTTGGTTTCATGAGGGGTACCTATCCAAAAACAACGAAAAGCTCCGAGCCGCTGCGGCGAGGAGTCGACTCGTTTGGGTAGAAACGAGAGCGGGTGCGCCTTGCGACGCACCCGCAAACCTGGACTTAGTCGCCGTGCTGTGGCTGCTCTGGGGCAGTCTGGGCAGGCGGAGTGGCCTGAGCGGCTTTCAGCTCATTGGCGCGTACGGTCATGTAGGCACGCAGAGCGAAGGTGTCTTCCGGCTGCAGAGCCTGTGCGAAGGACACCATGCCTTTGTCGCTACGTACCCCCTGCAGCACGATCTGATCGAACAGCTCCTGCGAGTTGAGTGCGGGGCTGTAACGCAGATCCGGGAACGAACCGCGCGACTGCCCGTCGATGCCGTGGCAGGCACCGCAGTAGGTTTCGTAACGATCTTCACCGAGCGCCACCTGTTCAGCCGTACCGAAGTTTTCCGGCGGATTGAGCGGCGGCATGGTGAATTCCTGCTCCGGCGGCAGCTGTGCCGTGCCACCGAGCTTGAACACCAACAGACGCGAACCATTGCTCTCGTAATAGCTGCGGGTGTTCTTGAAACCACCGACCACGGCGACGTACTGCTCACCGTCGAGCATGTAGGTGACGGGGCCAGCGAGGGCACCGGTCTGCACGTTGTACGACCACAGCACTTCGCCGTTCTCGGCGTCGTAGGCGTAGAAGTTGTTGTCGAGACGGCTGCCCTGGAACACGAGGTTCGAGGCGGTGGTCATGGTGCCACCGTTGCGCTGGTTACCGCTCGGTACACGGAAGGCTTCGCGTTGGTTCACCGGATCCCAGGCCAGCATGAAGTGCTCGTTGATCGGCGCGATGTCGAGTTCTTCATAGAGAGCGGCGCCACGCACCGTGCTGATCGAGAGACGCTGACCCATCGGGTTGTCGTCCTGTTCGGTGACGACGAAGCCGTAGTTCTGGTGCGAAACCGGGATGTACACCAGGCCCGTGTTCGGGTTGTAGGACATCGGGTGCCAGTTGTGCGAACCACCGAAAAACGGTGTCACCACCATGCCCTTGCCGGTCTTGTCGTAGCGCGCTTCGGGGTTCTCGATCGGACGACCGGTGTTCATGTCGACACCGCTGGCCCAGGTCACCGGAATCACCATCTCGGCGGAGATCAGTTCACCGGTGGCCGCATCGAGCACGTAGAAGAAGCCGTTCTTCGGCTGCTGCATCGCGACGTGACGCATCTGACCGTTGATCTCGAGGTCGGCGATGATGATCTGCTGTACCGCGGTGTAGTCCCAGCTGTCGGCCGGCGTGGTCTGGTAGTGCCACACGTATTCGCCAGTGTCGGGGTCGAGCGCCACGATCGACGACAGGAACAGGTTGTCCCCGCCACCCGGGCTGCGGACTTCGGAGGGCCACGGCGAGCCGTTGCCGGTGCCGATCAGGAGGAGGTCGGTGACGGGGTCGTAGACGATCGAATCCCATACCGTGCCGCCGCCGCCAGTGAGCCACCATTCGCCGTTCCAGGTCTGGGCGGCCATTTCCATCTGCGGGTTTTCGAAACCGTCGGCCGGGTTGCCGGGGACGGTGTACCAGATCCATTCGCGTTCGCCGGTGTCGACGTCGTAGGCGGCGATGAAGCCGCGCACACCGAATTCGGCGCCGCCTTGACCGATGAAGACCTTGCCCTTGGCCACACGCGGGGCGCCGGTGATGGCGTAGGGTTCATCCGGAGGCGTGGTCTGTACCGACCAGATCTGCTCACCGGTGGCAGCGTCGAGCGCGATCAGGCGGTTGTCGATGGTGCCGACGTAGACCTTACCTTCCCACACGGCGACACCGCGGTTGACCACGTCGCAGCACGCGTTGACCGCCCATTCGCCCGGCACTTTTGGATCGAAGAACCAAATCAGCTCGCCGGTGCGGGCGTCATAGGCGCGCACCTTGCTCCAGGCTTCGGTGACGTAGATGACGCCGTCGACCACGATCGGGGTGGATTCTTGACCGCGATTGGTTTCGAAGTCGGCGTACCAGGCCAGGCCCAACTGACTCACGTTCTGCTTGTTGATCTGCGTGAGCGGGCTGAAGCGCTGTTCGCTGTAGGTGCGCCCGTGCGACAGCCAGTTTTCGCCGGTGTCCTCCTCGGCAATGATGCGCTCCTGGTTTACTTCGGCGTAGCGACGCTCGGCAGCTGGCTGCGCTGCAGCATTCTGCGTTGCGGGCGCCGCGCTGGGTGCGGTGGCTTGTTGTTCACTCTGTCCGCAGGCGGCGAGCAACAGCGTGCAGCATGCGGTGGCCAGCCATAGCGGTCGGCGAAGGATCGGCGGTTGGTTCATGTTCCCTCTCTCGGATATCGAATCTATTCCACGCTGAATGCCAGCAAGACATTGCCGGGCCGGCCTACGAAACCAGCGTTGCCAGACAACACATACAGCATGCCCCCTGCGATGACGGGCCCAGGGCCGTCGAAGGAAGCACCATTGGCGGGGACACCGTTGACTGTCTCGAACGAGCGGTTGGCGTCAAAAACCCACAGGACTTCCCCAGAGGTGGCGGAGTATGCCCTTAACCCGCCGTCAGCGGAACCAGAAAGTACCGCTCCGGGCAAAGCTGTGACGGCGGCGGACTGGGTCGGGCTGCAACCCGGGCCGGGGGGAGAACACAACAGATCCTGCGGCGGCGTGTACCACAGGCGCTCACCGGTCTTGATGTCGACGGCGTGGATGCCGCCGGTCTCGGAGGTGAAATAGCCGCCCACTGCTGCGTAGGCGATGTCGCCGTCCACCGCGCTGCCCCAGACGCCGCCGACCGCGCTGCCCGGACCGACGCGATAGGTCCACAAGGTGCGGCCCTCGTCATCGGGATCGAGGGCGTGCAGTTCACCGGATTTCTGCGGAATCACGATGATGTCCTTGCCCTCGCTGGTGGTGGTGAGGATGGGCGAGGCGGAGAAATCGACGTCCGGACCGACGTTGTCCGGACAGTTGGGATTGGCGTCGGAATTGGCGCCACAACCGCCCGACCAGACATCGACTGTGAATTGGTTTATCCAGCGCATTTCGCCGGTGTCCATGTCGAAGGCGATGACCGCGTCCGTGGTATCGGGGGCAGGGCCGCTGTAGGCAGGGCCGGTGCCGGAGTAGATCAGGCGACGTTTCGGATCCACGGTCGGCGCACCCCAGATGCCAACACCGGACGGGCCGAACAGTGGCTGTCCCTTGCTGCTGGTGCCGCGCGGCTGCGGTTCGGGCACGGTGAAGGTGCGCCAGAGCACGGTGCCGGTGGCGGCATCGAGCGCGGAGAGCGAACCACGGAAGGTGCAGCACGGATAGTCGGGGTTCGCGCCGATGTTGCCTTCATTGATGCCGCTCAGCGGCACGTAGAGGCGGCCTTCGTGATAGGTGAGGGCGCCGGTGGCGCGTACGCCGGGATGATCTTCGAGCCGCATGCTCCAGAGCTGGATGCCGGTTTCGGCATCGACGGCGTAGACCCAGGCCTGACGGTCGACGAAGTAGACGGCATGACCCTCATTGCCATCGGCATGGGTGTAGGGGGCCACGGTGACCGTGCTGCGCAGGCCGGCATGGGCCTGGAAGGTCCAGTAGGTGCAACCGCTCTTGGCGTCGAGCGCGTAGAGGGCACCGGCCTGCGAACCGACGAAGAGGCGGTCTCCGATCACGATCGGCTGGCTGCGGGTCTGGCCTTCCTCTGGCAGACCATAGGCCCAACGCAGTTTCAGACGCGGCAGATCGGCGGCGGTCAACCCGCCGGCTTCTGCCGTTTGGAAACGCTTGTTCTGTTGATTGGGGCTCCAGCCGTTCCACTGGGCGGTGGCATTCAGATTGACGGGCGGGGGGGGATTGGTGCACAAGCCCTCGCGGATCACGAGGTCTCTTGGCTCATAGATCTGACCGGTCAAGAATTCGGCGATCGCGCGGCGCTGGTCTGTGGAAAGCGCTGCGCCCTGGGGAGCCATGCGTCCATCTTCCAGGGCCTGCACGATGTAGTGGGGCGAGAGCGTGCGCAGGGCATCGTGGCGAGGCATGCGCGGATTCTGTTCCGGATCGCGGTGGCAGACGGCGCAGTTGGCCTCATACAGTTGTTCTCCTTCCTGCACGACGGCCGGATCCGGTGTCGCTTCGCTGCCGATCGTCGAAGGCAAGAGTCCGCTCGGAGGCTGCGCCTGGACTGGCTGCGAAACTGCGCCCAGCGCGAGGCTGACTGCCAACACACCGAGCGACAAGGAGGGATGGAGGTGGATGGACTTCATGATGTTCCCCTGTTGAATATAGTTGTTGTCGTTAGGGTAGGAACCTGCCGTGGGGATGCATGGTAGTGGCGATCGATCGCCGCATCCAGCGGCGTCAATAAAGTGGCACGAGCCGAAGGGCGATTGGCGAGGAAAGATCCGATCTTCCGGTCATATACCCCACGGTATCAACAAACTGACGAGCCCAACGAGAGGGCCTGTTTATTAGAATAAGAGAGAAAGCCATGAACACGATGACCACCCCGCGTTATCTCATCGTCGGTGCAGTGCTGGCGCTGACCTGCAAAGTCGGTGCGGCCAGTGAAATAACCTTTCTGGACGGCGGCTATTCCGAACTCTGTTCGGTGGTGGCCAAACAGGTCGACAAGCCGCAGCCCGTGAACATCACCGGTTCCCGCCTCGATGTCTCGCCTCTGCAGGTCTGCACTCTGGCCATCGCAGAAGACTCTTTCGCCCGTCGTCTCGCCTCCGGCAACTACAACAACCGAGGGGTCATTCATTTTTCACGCGGGGAATATGAGGAGGCCCTACGTGATTTCCGCGAAGCCATCCGCAGACAGCCCGAGTTGGCGGTGGCCCACGTCAATCTGGGCTATACCTATGTGGCACAGCAGCGCTGGGCCGAGGCGATAGATCCGCTGACACTGGGCATCGCACTCGGTGCAGAGGATTTGCCCAAGGTCTATTTCAACCGCGGCATTGCCCACGAGGAAACGGGCCGCATCCGTGAAGCCTATGAGGATTACCTCAAAGCCTCCGAGCTGGCGCCGGAGTGGGAAGACCCCAAACGCGAGCTCACGCGTTTCAACGTCGTCAAACGCTGAATCGCCCGAAGTCACCATGGAGCCGTAAACGTACCCTTCGGTTCGTTGACTGCATGGATTCGCCATGCGAAAGTCCTTTCGTATAGCGAAAATCTGGCCCGCGGCGTGGTGCACATTCTTTGCATGGATGTACGGTCTAATGCGGAACCTTCAGCCAGGTGCGCTACGCGTCGGATGAACAGAGCAAGCTCCGGTTTAGTTTTTACGAAGGGGAATTACGATGAACATCAATAAATTTCAGCTGCTGGCACTGACTGCAGCGATCTCCGCCAGCACTGCGGCCTTCGGTCAGGCCAGCGCGGCCGGCGGCATCTACTTCACGACCAACACCGCGAAATACGACGAAACCAACCAGTACGTGTTCGAAGTCGATGGTCCGCGCACTCCGACTCCGCGTCTGCCCGATGGCACCGTGGATCTCGGCGGCAACGGCGTGTGGAGCATCCCCTGGGTAGCCAACTTCGCCAACGCTCAGGCCAAGCCGGGCCCGGCTCCGGCCAAGCCCTGGGTGATCGCGATGTGGAACTACAACAACGGCAACGCATCCAAGTACGACCCCGAAGGTTTCTGTCTGCCGCCCGGTGGTCCGCGCTCCATGGCCACGCCCTATCCGGCCGAAATCATCCAGAACCGTGACCGCATCATCATCATCTTCGAAGGTGGCGGACACGTCTGGCGCGAAATCCACATGGATGGCCGCAAGCATCCGGAAAACCTCAACCCGACCTATTTCGGTCACTCCATCGGCTGGTGGGAAGGCGACACGCTGGTAGTGGACACCATCGGCTACAACGAGAAGACCTGGCTCGACTACAGCGGCTACATGCACACCGAACAGCTGCACACGATCGAGCGCATCACCCGTCCTTACAAGGAAAAACTCAACTACAAGGTGACCATCGACGATCCGGGTGCCTATGACGCACCGTGGACCGCCGAGTGGGACATCCGCTGGAACGAAGGTCAGGAATTGCAGGACTACATCTGTCAGGAGAACAACAAGTTCCTGATCGACCTGCACGACGATCTCGGTCAGCCCTTCTTCGAAAAAACGGCTGGTCTTTAATTCAAGGATCGAACCAAGCGGAGCATAGACGCCAAGCCCATTGCGCGTTTATGCTCCGCGTGCTTTTCCACCAAAAACAATCCAACTAAGTAAGAGGGGGTTACCCATGTCCCACATGTTTTCCGGCGGCTGCGCGCATCATCCCAGCTACTCCGATTCCTACCCGATCGACAACCACACCTGCCACTGCTCCGTGTGCAAGCGTGTGACCGGTCAGCCCGATACGCACGTAGTGTTCTTCAACCACGGTGATCTGAAAGTCGAAGGTGCCGAGACGCTCAAGCGCGTTCCCTTCAACGACCAGAACCCGAACGGTCCGCTGGAACTCTGCCTGTGTGAAACCTGCGGCACCCCGATCATGCTGGACGACAAACAGAAGCGTATCCGCGTCGTGGTTCCGAACCTGATGAACTACAACGCTGCGCTGCTGCCCGCTACCTACCACGCCTTCTACGACCCTGCTGCCGGCAACCCGCAGCCGAACGACGGTCGTCCAGTGTACGAAGGTCTGCGTCCGAACTTCGTATGGCCGCAGGGCGCTTGATGCGCGTTTGAGACCAACGCAAATGAAAAGCCCGGGCTGGTCCCGGGCTTTTTTTTTGCCTGCCGTCAGGCCGATGGCGAAGTGATCTGTGGCGCCGGCGTCGTACTGGCGGAACGTTTGAGGCGCGAGCGTGAGGCGCGAGTGCGGCGTTTGCGATCACGCGCACGCGTGGTGATGAGCTCGACGAGGATGCCGCGCGAGGGGGCGCTCTGCATGAAGTCGGCGATGATCTCCGCCACGTCCGGGTTCATGTAGATGCAGTTGCTTTGATCGATCACCACCAGACAGCCATCGGGAATCTCGCTCAGCTCCTTCTTGATGGCGCCCTTGTTGAGGAAGGACACCTCTTCCGCCAGTTCCAAGGTCACTACGTGACGATCGTCCGGCGTGTCACGTTCCTTCAGATGCAGGAAGTGCGAGTTCTGATAGTGACGCTGCAGCAGGATCACGATGGCCACCGCCATGCCCATTGCCACCCCTTCGAGCAGGTCGGTGAAGACCACACCCAGCACGGTGACGATGAAGGGCAGGAACTGTTCCATGCCGCCTTGCCACATGTGTTTGAAGAGCGCGGGCTTGGCCAGCTTGTAACCGGTGAGGATCAGCACGGCCGCGAGAACGCCGAGCGGAATCAGGTTGATCAGCTGCGGCACCAACATCAGCGAGACGAGCAGCAAGGCACCATGTGCAATCGCTGATGCACGGCTCTGCGCGCCGGCCTGCATGTTGACGCTGCTGCGTACGATCACCTGCGTCACCGGCAGACCCCCGATCAGACCGGCGACCGCGTTGCCGACGCCCTGGGCGACGAGCTCACGGTTGGTCGGCGTCAGACGTTTGCGTGGATCGATCTTGTCGATGGCTTCCACACTGAGCAGCGTTTCCAGGCTCGCAACGATGGTGATCGTGAGCGCGATTTCCCACACCAGCGGATTGGTGAGTTGGGAGAAATCCGGCGTCACCAAGAGGTCGAGGAAGGCTGCCGGCGTTTCCGTCACCGGCACGGCCACGAGTTGACTCGGTAAGAGTTCCAGCGCAGGAAAAGCGCGGAACAGAAATTGACAGGCCACCGCCACCACTACCGCCACCACGGCGCCAGGAACGAGGCTCAGCCAACGTTTGGAGGTGATGGCAGGGCTGTCCCACAGGAGCAGCAGCAAGGCCGACAGCAGTGAAATCAATACCACGCCGGGATGGAACACCGAACCCAGGCTGCTCAAGGTGGCGAGCAGAGAGCCACTGGCACCGCCGCCGACGAGGCCCTGACCCAGGGCATAGGGCAGCTGCTTGAGGATGATGATCAGGCCGATGCCGGTGAGCATGCCGTGGATCACCGCCGAGGGGAAAAAGTAGCCCAGCACCCCGGCCCGCAATAGGCCCAGAGCTACCTGCAGGACGCCGGCGATCACCAGCGCCGAGAGAAACACTTCGAACGAGCCCAGAGTCTGGATCGCGCCGAGCACGATCACGGTCAGACCGGCCGCCGGGCCAGACACACCGAGTGCGGAGCGGCTGATCGAACCGACCACGAGGCCACCGACCACGCCGGCGAGCAAGCCGGACATCAGCGGCGCGCCCGAGGCGAGCGCAATGCCGAGACAGAGGGGCAGGGCAACGAAGAAAACGACGATGCTGGCGGGAAGGTCTTGCTTGAGGGACTGCACGATATACCCCCTCCGAGGGGTTTAGCGTTCAGGCGGGTTCAGACTGGGACGCCTGATCTGCGACGCACGCATTCTGGGGAGCGACTTTGCACCAAACAAGGTATCCACACAGAGTATACGGTTTTTTACGCGTTCGTGACGCGGGGAAAGCTGCCGGCGCCAAGGCGGCGCCGGCGGTTGCGGCTCAGTTGCCGTAGGAGATGCGATAGATCACGTGGGCGCCGTCGTCGGCCAGGAGCAGCGAGCCGTCCTGCGCCACGGTCACTGCGGCAGGGCGTCCCCACGGGTTGCCGTCATCGGCAATGAAGCCGGTGAGGAAGTCGACGTATTCGCCCGTAGGCTCACCGTTACGCATCGGCAGCATCACGATCTTGTGACCGACGCGGTGCGCGCGGTTCCACGAGCCGTGATGCACGGCGAAGCCGACGCCGGCATATTCGGCCGGGAAGGCGGAGGCGCCGCTGGGCTGCAAGGGATAGAACTCGAGGTCCACGGCGGCGGAGTGGGCGGCGTAGGGCACGTCAGGACGCAATACCTTGTCCGCCAGATCCGGACGCGCACCGGCGTGACGCGGGTCTTCGTACGAGCCCATGTAGTACCACGGCCAGCCGTAGAAGCCGCCTTCCTGCACGCGGGTGGAGTAATCGGGCACGAGCTCGTCGCCGAGCATGTCGCGTTCGTTGGTCGTGCACCAGAGCGCGCCGGTTTCCGGCTGCACGGTCAGACCCACGCAGTTGCGGATGCCGGTGGCGAAAAGTTTGCCGGGAGCAGTGCTGCCCACTTCATATACCTGCACGGCGGCGCGGGCTTCTTCGTAATCCCACGGCGCGCCGGTGATGCCCTGTTGCGCATCCCAGGCCTGAGCTTCTTCCACTGTTTTCTTCGAGATGTCTTCGGCCACGTTCGACTGCGAACCCACGGCGACGAACATGCGCTTGCCGTCGGGCGAGAAGGCGATGTCGCGGGAATAGTGACCGCCACCTGCCGGCGACAGCTCGGGCACGACCACTTCCGGCACCGTGCTGGCCTGTGTCTCACCGAGCTTGTAGGGATAGCGCACGATGCGGTTGGTCTCCGCAACGTACAACCATTCGGGGTTTTCCTGCGACGGGTAGAAGGCCAGACCATTCGGCTGCAAGAGGCCCTGCGCAAAGATGGCCGTGCTGGCAACGGACTTACCATCCGCGCTCGGACGCAGCACCTTGATGCGACCGCTCTGAGTCTCGGACACGAAGATGTCGCCGTTGCCGGCCACGATCATCGAACGCGGTCCCTGCACCTCGGTGGTGAAGACCTCGACCTTGAAACCTTCCGGCACTTTCAGTTCGGCGTCTCCCGGCTTGGGTACCACACGCGGGAAGTTGGTGACGGCCTGCGTGGCATAGGGCTCCGGCAGCTTGTCGAGATCGATGCGATGCACGCGTCCTGGCTTGTCGTTACGCCAATCGGCGTTCTCCTGCGAGATCGGCTCGGCCGAAAACGCGAAACCTGGCCCACGTGGCGCCGGATTGGCTTCGGCGAAGGTGCCATTGGCGAGTGCTTCGAAGTAGGCGATGACGTTGGCGCGTTCTTCGTCCTTCGTCAGCGGCACCACCATCGCCGAACCGGGCACGACCGTGGTGGGGCTGGCGAGGAAGCGATCGAGCGTCTCTGCATTCCAGGTGAGGCCGGATGAACGCAGTGCCTCGGTGTAGGAGAAATCCGGATTGCTGGCGGCAGCGCGACCGAAGATGCCTTGCAGACTCGGTCCCTGTGCACCGCCGTTGTCGTTGGGTTCCGCGCTGTGGCAAAGGCCGCACTGGGCGCGGAACGTGGTCTTACCTGCATTGGCGTCAGCGGCATGGGCCGAGTGGATCGCTTGGATCATTGCCAGTGCGGTAACGGAGAGCAGTAATGCTTTCTTGCTCATGGTTACTCCTGGGTTGGGGAAAGAAACTGAAGGCAGTCATTGTACGCGCCTCGCACTCGCCCCGAGCTCGGAACGCCGGACGCGACGACTGCCGCGGGAATCAGCGAGTTCTAGTCGGAGGCGATTTTCTTGCCGGTCCACGGCAGCGGGTTTTGCCCATCCTTGTCGGTCCATTCGCCGGCGAAGGAACTGAAGTCGGAGCTGAACTCCATCAGCGCCAGACCCTCACCGAATTGGTCCGTCCACTCCAACGAGATGATGCGCTCACCCTCGAAGAGGATGTTCGACAGCGTGCCGCTGAAGGCGCCCTCTTCTTCATCGACGGTATAGCTGCCCACCAGGCGACCGGAAGGCTGCAAGGTGAAGGTGGTGGTGACGGGATCCATGTCCGCGCCATTGAACACTTCACCCTCATAGGTGCCGGCGATGCGGGCGTAGGGATTTTCGGCGGCGAAGAGGCCGTTGAAGATGGAGAGTTGGGTGAGGCAGAGACAAAGAGCTAACGTACGATACGACATCACTGAAGAACTCCGATTGCGATGGCGCGCACTATAGCCCAAGCCAGGCGACGGCTCATCTCGAGCGCCCAGCGCATGCCGGGCGCGGTTTAAGGATTACTCGTCCGGCAGCGCCTGGTTTTCACCCATCGACCAGAACTCGATGCGCGTACCTTCCGGGTCGTAGGCGTAGAAGTAGGGCAAACGCCAACCGCCGTTGGCGATTTCGGTGACACGCACACCAGCGTTCAGCAGCTTCTCTCGTAATTGCGGCAGTTCTTCCACGCACCACGACAAGGTCAGTCCTGCACCCCTGGCGGGCGGAATGGTGCAGCGCGAGGCATCGGCGAGACTCAGGTGAGCAAAACCACTGATGCGCAACTCGATGAACCAGTCATCCCTTTCATAGCTGGTCGGCAAGCCGAGCACATCGCGGTAGAAGTGCACGGATTCGGCCCAGTGCTCGCAGTAGATGATGGTGGCGTTGGCCGTAATTTGCATGGTGGTCTCTCGTCATGGGTTGGTGCAGCTTCGTCCCCGGCGTCTTTCGCCATGTCTTACGAAGTGCAAGTCGATAGGTCATCGAGCGCGGACGGCAGGCGGTCTAGGATAGTACAACACGCGCTGGTGTAGAAATCTGCCATGTGATGGCAGTCAAAACCCCACATAACACACGGATAGGTAACAAAAAAATACGGCCTTCGGATGCAACTTTGGGTAAGATTCGCGCTCGACGAGAAGCGCGTCGCAGAAGCGTGTCGTTGGGCTTGGGGAGAGCCTGATTTCTCTCCAGAATACTTGTCGATCGGACCGGCATGAGGGGAGCTGACTGATCGTGCTGTCAACATGCTATCGGTACGGAAGTCTCATTGAGCCATGTACTACCAGTGCTTTGCCGTCGACGGGTGCGCCTACACGCTCGCCTTCTCCCCCGAGGTCTCGCCTTCACTGGCCCTGGAATGGCTGAAGCTGGTCCAGCAGTGGAAAAGGAATTCGCCCCTCGCTGACTCCGTGCGCCTGTCTGCTGGAGAAGTGTTCCGCCGTGAAAGTCCGGTCGGCCCCATCGTCATCAAGCGTCGCTATGAGGAAGGTCTGAAAGGTCTTCTCGTGCTGCTGCGTCTTCGTGAAACGCAGTTGCATCGTTCCTATCGTCTGGGGCTCAAGGCGCTGGACAACAATCTCAATACGCCGGCACCGCTCTGCTACATCGTGGCGCGTCGCGGCTTGGGTTACGAAACCATCCTCATCAACCGTCTCGCCGAAGGCTTGAATCCGTGGATGGTATTGCCCAACCGCCGCCTCGCTACGCGTATGCTCGAAAGTCTCGGGCGTGAACTCGCCAACTGGCATGCGAGTGGTCTGCGCGATCGCGACCTCAAGGGCCCGAATCTGCTCTTCAATCCCAAGTCCTGCATCCAGACCATCCTGGATCTCGCCGGTGTGCACGAGTTTCGACCCGTGCCTTCGCTGCGTATCCGCGCGAACGATCTCGGTCGTCTGCATACCGGCGGACGCAGCGCCGGACTCGAGCCCGCACAGTGGAAGCTGTTGCTCGACGCCTATCTCGAACAATCCGAGAAACGCGGTATCGCCGTCGACGATACCGAGACCTTCTTCGGCATGATCGAGCGCTACGTGAGCAGGAAGCTGCGCCGCAATCTGCGCCGCAATCGCCCCATCTACTGAGTCCTACACGCTGAACGTCGATTCCAGAAGTCCCAACTGTTGCGGCTGCGAATGCGCCAACAGTTGGTCTTCATCGCTGTTCTTGTAAACACCGCTTGCAGTAAGCCCTTGATTTACCTCGAGGCATTTCCTGGTATGGTAGTTGCTCTTGCGCATGCGGGCCGACCTAGGTCGACATCCGACTGACGAAGAGGAACAACAACTATGGAATTCTTGGCAATGGTTTTCGGCTTCTGTGCCGTGATGGGCCTGGCCGGCATGTACTTCGAACACAGGAAGGCGCAGATGAAGTTGCAGGCGAAGCTCACCGAGATGCAGCAGGGCGACGTGCAAAAGGAACTCGCCGCGATCAAACAGCGGCTGGTGGTGCTCGAACGCATCATCACCGACAAGGGCTATCACCTGAATGAAGAATTCGCGGCACTGCAGCAGTAACGAGGCATGCAACACTCGCTGTTCGATCCGCCCGAGGCTTCCTCTGCACCTCCTTCGGCGACCACCAAGAAGTCCGGCCGCAAGGTCGAGGCGGCCACGGTGGAGCAATCGCTCCTAGAGTTGAGTGCTGCGTTGCCCTCGCCGCTGCGACTCGGCACCTCCTCGTGGAACTATCCCGGTTGGGCGGGGCTCGTGTGGCAGAAGGACTATCCTGAAGCCACCTTGTCGCGCCATGGTTTGCCGGCCTACGCGCAGCATCCGCTTTTGCGCTGCGTCGGCATCGACCGCACCTACTATCGTCCACTCGATGCGGCCCAGTTTGCAGCCTATGCCATGCAGGTGCCCGACGATTTCCGCTTCGTGGTAAAGGCGCCGGCACTCGTCGCCGATGCACTGCTGCGCGACGAAGCTGGTCGTGGTCTTCGTACGAACACGAGTTTTCTTGATCCCGCCAGTGCGGTGCACTACTTCGTCAAACCCGCGCTCGAAGGATTGGGCCCCAAGCTGGGTGCCCTGGTGTTTCAGTTGAGTCCCTTGCCAGTGCAGCTCTTCGACCAGATGCCGCAGCTGATCGAACGTCTGCATGCGATGCTGGGCGCTTTGCCCGCAGTGCGCATGCGCGCACCGGACGCGGTGGTGGCAGTGGAAGTGCGGGATCGTGAATGGCTCACGCCGCGTTTCGTCGAAGTGCTGCGCAACAGCGGAGTCACCTATTGTCTGGGGCTGCATGCCAAGATGCCGCGCATCGACGAGCAGGTGCCCATCCTGCGTACGCTCTGGCCGGGTCCACTCGTCTGTCGTTGGAATCTCAATCCGCTGCACGGTGCCTTCGGTTACGAGGAGGCACGCGATCAGTACTCACCGTTCAACAAACTCGTCGACGAAGATCCCGCTACGCGTAACGAACTGGCTCGCATCATCGCAGGCACCTTGAAAGGCGGCCAGCGCGCCTATGTCACGCTCAGCAACAAGGCCGAGGGTTGTTCACCCTTGTCGATCGTGGAGTTGGCGAAGGTAGTGCGACAGTTGCTGGCTTAGTGCGAAAGGAGCGCGTTCGTGAGTTTGTTTCATGAATCTGCATGGATGAGCATGTATCTCTGAAGTATCCAACCAGCAAAGCCCAGAGCAGTTAGAATCCCGTCCATGAAACGTTGTGAACGCTGTCAAACCATCAATCCCGGCTCTGCCCGTTACTGCATGCAGTGCGGCCTGATGCTGCCGCTGCGAGAAGAGCCGCAAGAACCCGAAGTTCAGGCCAAGCCCAACTACAACACCTTCTTGCTGTCGGTCCTCGGCAGCCTCGCGCTGTCGTTGATCCTGGTGTACGTATTCAAGTTGCCGATCTTCTTCCTTGCCGGCTTCCTGCCGCTGCTCTGGCCGCGCAAGAAATCGTAGGCGCGCTGCTTCACAGCAGGGTCGTCGCGAGCAGCAACATCAAGCCCATGCCGAGAATGTCCGTCACCGTGAGCACGAAGATACTCGAGGCGGTGGCGGGATCGGCGCCTAATCTTCTCAGCGTCAATGGCACTACAGTGCCGAGCAGACTGCTGCAGATGCAGGCGCCGACCATTGCCATCAACATCACGAGCGCCAACAGTGGTGCTTCGTCGAAGCCGGCCAAAGTGGCGAAGAGCCACATCGCGGCGGCGCCCACCACGCCGGTGCCGAGACCGTTCACAGCGCCGATCATCAATTCCTTCAAGAGCAGGCGATGCAAAGGATAGCCATCGAGATCACCGAGCGTGATTCCTCGAACGGTGATCGCCAAGGTCTGACAACCATTGTTACCCGCGAGACAGGACAACACCGGCAGGAAGGCGGCGAGTATCACGAAGCGCGCGATCGTGGCATCGAAGAGACTCACGATCAGCGTGGCACCGAAGGCCGTGATCAGGTTCACCTGCAACCAGCCATGGCGTGAGCGCAATGACTGCCACAGCGTGCTGAACACGCGCTCTTCCTTGTGCACGCCCATCATCTGGCCGCTCTGCGCGGTGATCTCGACGGTCTGCCGTTCGAACAAGCGCCAACCACGCACGATGCCGAGCAGATGACCTTCGCGATCGACGATGGGATAGACCGGATAGTGCCGCCCCAGCGCCGCTTTCAAGGCATCGGAAAGCGGCAGATCACTCGCCAACGCGAAGGGTTGGCGCAGCATCAGCTGCTGGAGGCTTTGGGTGGGTTCTGCCAGGAGCAGGTCGCGCAGCACGACGAGACCACAGAGCCGTTCGCGAGCATCGAGCACATAGACGTAGATGACTTCGCGTGGCGACGGATGCGAGCGCAAAGCGGTGATGGCCTCTTCCACGCTCGTGTGCTGCGGCAACACCAACTGCGCGGGCTCCATCAGCTCGGTGAGCTTGTCCGGAGTTTCTTCCTCGAGGTCGGTGAGCCTGCGCAGTGGTTCGGGCAACTGTGCCGTGATGGAACGAGCGAGGCGGCTGGGAAGTTCGTTGAGGACTGCTTCGATCACTTCGATCGGCTCGCCCCGCAACAGACGTGCGGCATCGAGCGGTACCCGGGCCTGCACCGCGCGCACCAGTTCAGCGATGTCCCGCGGTGAGGCACTCATCCCTTTTCTATACCTTCACGTGTTTCCAGCTGCCACGGGTGAACAACCACAGGGTGAACAGCCCCACCCCGGTCTCGGAGAAGAAGACACCCCAGAACACGCCGGACTGTCCCCAACCCAGCTGCAGCGCCAACCACCACGAGAGCGGAATCTGGATCAACCAGAAGAACACCAGGTTGATGTAGGTGGGCGTGCGCGTATCGCCGGCACCGTTGAAGGCCTGCGCCGACACCATCCACCAGCCATAGACGAAATAGCTGTAGGACAGGATGCGGATCCACTCGGCGCCGGCGGCGATCACGGCTGCATCGTCGGAGAAGATAGCCACCAATTCCTCATTGCGGAAGAAGTAAAGCACCGACACTCCGATCAGGAACACCATGTTGTAGCTGCCGATCTTCCACACGCTGGATTCGGCGCGCTCCGGCTGACCTGCGCCGAGGTTCTGCCCCACCAGCGTCGCCGCTGCGTTCGACATGCCCCAGGCCGGCATCATGGTGAACATCATGATGCGGATCGTGATGGTTGCACCTGCCACCGCTGCGCTGCCCACGTCGGCGAGGATGCGCATCAGGAAGATCCACGAGGTCATCGCCACGATCATCTGGCCGATGCCACCGAGCGAGGTGCGCAGGATGTTGAGCTGCGCACGGACGTCGAACAAGAGATGCGCCGCGCGTACGCGAATGTGCTTGCCGACTTGGAACAGACTCCACAGTTGCACGAGCACCCCGATGCCGCGGCCGATGGTGGTCGCGATGGCGGCACCTTCCACACCATAGGCAGGGATCGGACCCCAGCCGAAGATCAGGATCGGGTCGAGCACGATGTTGATGCCGTTGGCGATCAGCAGCACGCGCATGGCCACAGCCGCATCGCCCGCACCGCGGAAGATGGCGTTGATCACGAACAGAAGCACGATCACCACGTTGCTGCCCAGCATCCACTGCGTGTAGCGATAGCCTTCCGTCAGTGCCCATGCGTCCGCATGCATCAGTGCGAGCAGTTGCGGTGAATAGAAAATGCCGGCCACCGCGAACGGCACGGAGATGAGAACCCCGAGCCAAATCGCCTGCACCGCAGAAATCGCTGCCGCATCACGATCCTGTTCGCCGATGCGGCGCGCGACGATCGCCGTCACGGCCATCGCCATACCCATCGCGATGGAGTAGAGCAGATAGAGATAGGTTTCCGTCAATCCCACCGTGGCCACGGCGGAAGGTCCGAGTTTGCCGACGAAATAGATGTCCGCTACTGCAAAGGTGGACTCCATGACGAGTTCCAGCATCATCGGAATGGCGAGTAGGAAGATCGCGCGGTTGACACTGATCTTGGTGTAGTCCGCCTCGATGCCGCGGATGGCGTTGCCGAGTTCTTGCCAGAATGAATTGGCAGAAGAGGGCTGGGGAGCATGGGCGCCCTTGTTGGTATCCATGGATTGCTTCCTGATCGTGCTGCCTCGTGCGCGAGGTCTGTTCTATGTGGTGCTTTACGCAAGGGGCGCCGATCATACCGGCGCTCCTCTCGCAAAGATGTTGCAGTTTTGTGAAGTTCGTTCAGAGATGCGTGACACGCATCATTCCAGATCCTTCAGTGTCGCGGAGCTCTTGCCGGTGACTTCCTCGAAGGCTTCACGCAGATCATCGAGGCTGACGCGACGCTTTTCCATCAGGAGGCGCGTGACTGCATCGAGATTTTCCTTGCCGCTCGTGAGTTCGCCTATCTCCTTGTCGAGCGCAGCAAAGACGCCGACGGCGCGTGCCGTCACGGGACCGGTCGATGCACGCACGCGCAGTTTGGAAGCTTCCTTACCCCAATCGGCGAGATTGTCGAGGATGGCATTCATCCTGTCGCGTGTCATACCACCGGCCCTACGTGAAAGCTCGATTCCGTAATACTCGGCGATGCCTTCGGCGATCCAGTCGTCGTTCTCCTGACCACTGATACGCGTGATCACATGCGTGAGTTCGTGGAGCAGCGGACTCGTACCATTCTCGCTCACGGCGCGACGGCTGCTGTGGAAGTAGAACGAGTTCGGACCCGACAAACCACCGCGCCAGAGCGGATCGTCGCCGCTCACCATCATGATCTTCGACGGCACCTTCACGAAGGCTTTCTCGAATTCCGGATAGACCAGGCTCACCAAGGTCAGCCACGTCATGCGGTCCGCGCCCGAGTTACGCGGGGCCACGATCGAGAAGTAGGTGTTCTCACCGACATCGGCACGACGACTGCCTACGTCGCCGACCAGGATCCAGCCGGTAGGGCGCTCGAAGTTGCGCTCGGGATCATCGATTTCATAGATGATTTCGCCATCGGCCGCGCCGTCGTAACGCCAGTAGCCCGTGTTCGCATTCCAACCCTCGGGCAGATCGAAGTGCAGCAAGGTATCGGCCACGGCACCCTTGCGACGAGTCAGCCCCGCAATACGTGGTGTGATGCGATCACCACGGAAGAGAGCCCAGTCATCGGTCATCAGCGCGTCGTAGCTCTTCTCCTGATTCTTGTTGTCACGTTCACGCGTGATCTTCACGGCGTACGTGAGTTTCGCATCCTTGCGTGGCGGCACCCATGTCGCTTCACCATCCGTGACGGTGAGTTCGCCGGTTGCCTCGAAATCGCTGAAGCGTGCGGGATCGAAACGCAGACGTAAGCTGCGCACGGGGCGGCCGTCTTCTATTTCCAACGCCACCTTGGCGAGATCCTCACCTGCCGTGAGCGCCACGTGCCAATCGACGCGGTAGTGATCGTCTTCCGCGGCGCCAGCGAACGCAGCGAAACACAGCAGTGAAAGAAAAAGAGAGTGACGAAGAATCGAGATGTTTCGCATGGCGATGACCTGCGGATGCGCTTGGCATGATGGGCGAATTATCCGCGCGCGATCGAGGTGGGGCAATGCACGTGCAGGAATGCTGCATTTTTTCTGCGGAATTGTTCCTCGCAGTTACCAAGATTGCTCCCGAGTTCTTGAAATTTCGCACCCTAAATTAGCCACCAAGCCCACAGAGAGTGGTGCGGAACCCAAAGGACTCGAGGAAAACGCCATGAACAAGTTGCTTGCTGTGATGATGGTTGCAGTACTGCCCGCCCTGGCCCTGGGTAGCGACGACGCGGACTCGGTCGCACCAGCGCGCACGCTGAAACCAGTGGTATCCGTCATCGAATTGACCCCTGAGCAGGTACAACTGCTCGAGAAAGTACACGGCGATTATCAGGCACGCAAAGCAACGCTCGACGCCGAGTACAAGGCACAAGTGGAAGCGCTGATTTCCGAACAAGCTGCTGGCGGCAACAGCTGAGCTGGCCACAGCACCAGGTCTCGACTACCCCTCACTGGCCGCGAAAGTTGCGGCAAGCCACAACCGCTGGAGCAATCCGGCGGTTTTTTTTGCCCACGAAAAGCTCCCTTCTCGTGTGATGCGGTTCACATGGTGCGCAGTGATCTCTCCCCTGGTCTTCCCTGCCAATCGTGAACCCGTTCAATGGCTGAGCTGCAGCTCGACTCCGGTGCCGCACCTGCGCTTGCGTAGAGCGTGGCGATGCGTTGCAATCGCCCGCTCGCGAGGCAGGAGGTCAGCATGAGCACGAACGACAATAGCATTCTCATCGGCGGCGGCAACGGCGTGGACGCCCGTCTGCAACTGCGCATGGCCAACCGTCATGGCTTGATCGCCGGCGCCACCGGCACCGGTAAGACCGTGACCCTGCAAGTGTTGGCAGAGCAGTTTTCCCGTGCGGGTGTGCCTGTGGTGCTCGCAGACGTCAAAGGGGACCTCAGTGGACTCGCAGCCTCCGGCACACCTTCGGCACGAATCGACGAACGCATCGGCAGCATCGGCATCGCCGACTACCGTCAGGAAGCCGCGCCCGTGGTGTTCTGGGACCTCTATGGAGAACAGGGCCATCCGCTGCGCACCACCATCAGCGAATTCGGGCCGCTGCTCCTCAGTGCCTTCCTCGATCTCAACGACGTGCAGACCGGTGTTCTGTATACCGTGTTCAAAATCGCCGATGACGCCGGGCTCCTGCTGCTCGATCTGAAAGATCTGCAGGCCATGCTCACCTGGATGAAGGAGGAGGGGGTAGCGGAAGCCGCTCCATACGGTGGCGTCAGCGCCGCCAGCCTCAATGCCATTCAACGTCGTTTGTTGATGCTGCAGGAGCAGGGCGGTGAACGTTTCTTCGGTGAACCCGCACTCGAGCTGGGTGATTTGATGCGCACCGACCTCAGCGGACGCGGCGTGGTCAACATCATCGATGCCACGCGTTTGATTCACGATCCGCTGCTGTACAGTCTGTTCCTGCTGTGGCTCATCTCCGAACTCTTCGAAGAACTGCCCGAAGTCGGAGATGCCGACAAACCGCGTCTCGTATTCTTCTTCGACGAAGCGCATCTCCTCTTCGACAAAGCACCGAAGGCGCTGCTCGAAAAACTCGAACAGGTGGTGCGGCTGATCCGCTCGAAAGGGGTGGGCATCTACTTCGTCACACAACGTCCTTCCGACGTGCCCGATGAGGTGTTGGGACAGCTTGGCAATCGCGTGCAACATGCCTTGCGTGCCTTCACACCGAAGGATCAGAAGGCAGTGAAGGTGGCCGCGCAGACTTTCCGCGCCAATCCAGGTTTCGACACCGCGGAAGCGATTACGACGTTGGGTGTGGGCGAAGCACTCGTCTCCACGCTCGACACCAAGGGCATGCCGACCCAGGTGGAGCGCGTGTGGGTGGCACCGCCCGGTTCACGCATCGGACCCATCGATGCGCAGGAACGCAAGGCAGTGCTCAATCGTTCGCCGGTGAAGGGACGCTACGATCAGGTCATCGATCGTGAATCGGCCTACGAACTATTGGCGAAGAAGGCGGAGCAGCGTGCGGCTCCCCTGAACAAGAACACGCCGGCGGTCGAGAAACCTCGTGGAGCGCAGACGACTCAACGCAACGCTCAGCGAAAGAGCAACAGGCAAAGTCCCACAGAAGCCTTTCTCAAGAGCACGCTGCGTTCCGTCGGCAGTACCTTGGGACGTCAGATCGTGCGCGGTCTGCTCGGTTCGATTCTCAAGAAGAAGTGATCAGTGCTGGCCGACGGTGCGCGGCAATCCGCTGAGATAGCCGCTCACTACCTGCACCACACTGAGAGCCAGCATCAATAACAGCGGTACATCCCAACCGCCGCTGAGGTCATGCAGGAAGCCGATGATGATGGGCATCACCGCTGCCATGCTGTAACCGACGGCCTGCGCCATGCCGGACAGTCCCACCGTTTGCGCCGCGTTCGTCGTGCGCAGGCCGAACAGCGTGATGGCCAATACCAAGGAACCACCCGCGCCCAAGCCCATCACTGACATCCACACCATCGACTGTCCCGGTGCCAGATAGACACCGAGATAGCCGGCGAGAATGAAGGCGGCACAGCCCACGCCGATCCAACGCTGATCCTTCAGTGCGCGAACGAAGAGCGGCACCGCCATCACCGAGATCAGAATGAAGATCTGATACACGAACAGAATCCAACCGGCGCGCGCCGCATCCAGACCTTCGAGATCGGAAATCAAACTCGTGAACCACGCGATCATCACGTAGAAGGCGCTCGATTGCAGACCCATGAACAGACTCACCTGCCACGCCAGTTTGTCGCGCCAGAGCGAGACCTTTTTCACCGCGGGTGCAGGCGAAGGATCGCTCTTGGTGTTGTGGCGCAACTCCGGTAACCACACCAACACACCGAGCAGTGCGGGTATGGCCCAGGCGACGAGCGAAAAACGCCAACCACCGATTTCATAGAGCGGCACGGCGAGGCCCGAACCCAGGCCACCGACGCTCACCAACACCGCAGTGAACATTGCGGTCACTGTTGCCAGTTGATGATGGAAGTCGCGGCGCAGAAGCCCCGGCAGCAGCACGTTGTTGATGGCGATGCCGATGCCGATGAGCGCAGTACCCAGATACAACAGTGGTGCGCCCGGCAGATACCGTAAGCCCAGTCCCACCAGCAGCAATACCAGTGCGACCAGGATCGCCAGCTCCATGCCGAGCTTGCGCGCGAGTGGCGCAGCGTAGGGCGAAATGAAACCGAAGGCGAAGAGGGGTAGGGAGCTCAGAAGCCCCGCTGCCGTCGACGACAGCGCGAACTCCTCTTGAATGAACTCCAACAAGGGACCTACGCAGGTAACCGCACCACGTAGATTGAGGCTGACGATCAGGACGGCAAGCAGCGTGCGTAGCCCGCGTCCAGCCGTAGAACTTGCATCGAGGGACATGCACAGAACCGCCGGAAGAGGAAGGCGCGCACTATAAAACAAAGGTCAGGGCAGGACCACTTTGCCTGTCGCAGTGGGTGGGATGGCAGGGAGATATTGCTGCCCACATGACGCCAGGGCTATGCGGCCTGGCTGGATGAGCGGCACGAATCCCAACGAGTGGAGCTCCGGCGTTTCACGAGAGTTCGCAATCGACAGGAACTCTCGTGATTCTTTCCAGGATTGCTCGTTGGGCTTCACGAGGTAGGTAGCGCAACGCGGGATGTTCGAGGTTGCCGTGATTCGCCGAGCATCGCCCGTCGGGCTTCGCTGCGCTCAGCTCAACCCGCATGACACGTCAAAACCTCACTGCGCCTCACAACTCGGTCCCAACCACTGCCCGCTGTGCGTAGCCGTTGCCTGTTCGAGATAGCCACCCAGGTTGAGCGTCATGCTCGATTGCCCGGTGTATTCGATGCCATCGGCGAGTTGCACGCTGCCCTGGCCCTGGGCGCAAACGAAGTCGATGTGCGTGGCGATGCCTTGTTCGCGCACATTGGTGATGGTGCAGCCGCCGGCTTCGGCAAAGCGGAAACGGCCACTGCTGGCTTCTTCTTCCGTGATGCAATTCTGGAAGCGTTGATTCACCCAATCCACCTTCAGTCCCTGCGCTTCGATCACGCTTTCGATCATCGCGCGTTGATCGGGAGGCAACAGCGCCATCTGCGTGCGTGCCAATTCGAGTGCGAACTCCACACGACCACTCTCGCTCTTGATCTGGATCTGGTGCTCCCACAAGCCGGGACGCACCGAAAAACTTTGCGCCGAAACAGCCAACGGCAACATCAAGGTAGTGAGCAAGGGAAGTACACGTTTCATGAGAACACCTTTCTACTTGGACTGCCCATTGATCGCACGAACCTGGTGAACGGACGCTGAATGAACTTTGGATGCGAATTTTACCAAGCCCCTCAGCAGTGGCCGTACGACATGCAATAATCGCCGCCGTTTCTGCGAAAGCCATCTCAGCGCGCCTTGCGATCGAGTGGCGATTGCGACGCAGCGCACAAACCAGGACCACCAGGACGCAGCGATGTTTGCCTCCAAATTGCCCCAGCTCGGTACCACCATCTTCACGCGCATGTCGCAGCTTGCCGCGGAGCACGGCGCCATCAATCTGTCGCAGGGTTTTCCCGATTTCGACGGACCTGAGGCCTTGCGCGAGGCTTTGGCGCGCGCGGTAAGGGATGGACACAACCAATATGCGCCGATGACCGGATTGCCGGCCCTGCGTGAGCAGATCGCGGTGAAAGTACAGCAATGCTATGGCCGTACTGTGGTGGTGGACGAAGAGATTACGGTAACGCCCGGCGCCACCGAGGCCTTGTTCTGCGCGATTCAGGTACTGGTGCGTCCCGGTGATGAAGTGATCCTGTTGGACCCGAGTTACGACAGCTATGCACCGTCCGTCGTCCTGGCTGGCGGCACCTGTGTGCACGTGCCGCTGCAACTGCCGGATTTCTCCATCGATTGGCAACGCCTGCAGGATGCGCTGAGCCCACGCACGCGACTGCTCATCCTCAACTCACCGCACAATCCGAGTGGGGCTGTCCTGGCGATGGAGGATTTGAATCGGCTCGCATCGCTCTTGCGCGATCGTGAGATCTATCTGTTGTCGGATGAGGTTTATGAACACTTGGTCTACGACGGCGCTCGACACGCCAGCGTGCTTTCACATGATGAGCTCTATCGTCGAGCCGTGGTCGTCAGCTCCTTCGGCAAGGCCTACCACCTCACGGGCTGGAAGACCGGCTATGCCGTGGCGCCGCCGCAGCTCACGCGTGAATTGCGCAAGGCGCATCAGTTCGTGACTTTCTGCGGCGTGTTGCCGGTGCAGGTGGCCCTGGCCGAATACATGGCTGCGCATCCGGAACACATCGCAGAGTTGCCGGCTTTCTATCAGGCCAAACGTGATCTGTTCTGTGAGCTGCTTGCCTCATCGCGTTTCGCCTTACGTCCGGCAGCTGGCACTTATTTCCAGTTGGCGGATTACAGCGACATTCGCTCAGACCTCGACGACGTCGCCATGGCGGAATGGCTCACGCGTGAGTACAAGGTGGCGGCGATTCCGATCTCGGTGTTCTACAAGGACGCGCCCAGCGATCTGCGGCTGGTGCGGTTCTGTTTCGCCAAACGCGAAGCCACGCTGCGTGAAGCGGCAGCGCGGCTCTGTGCTATCTGAGTGAAGTAGCGAGCGAAACGCTCAAGGTACGATGGGGCTGGTGCGGCCGATGGCTTCGAGGTTCTGGTTCACCATCAGCTCCGGCGCGTAGTTCGACTGCTGACACACGTATTCGAACAGTTCCTCGCCTTCACGCCATACCAGGTTGAGCCGACCTTCCACCGGCTTGTCGTAGGTGAGCGGGTCATCCATCACGAAACGATAGTCCATCTGGTTGTAGCTGCGGCGCGTGTAGTACTCGATCACGTGCACCGATTCCGTATGCGGCAGCCCCATGCGTTCGAACCAGAAATCGGTGTTGTAGCCGATCGAATCGATCACCAGTGTGTCGCCATCCCACCAGCCGATGGAGTGGCCATAGTTGTCGGGAGTGAAATCCTTTGGATGCGAGCGGCCGTCCATGTACACCACGCGATAACTGTGCGGGCCGCCGATGTCGAAGATGTAGAGACGCTGCAGCGCCGGAATTTCCAGGATTTCCACCCCGTACGGCGTGAGCAGCTGCCGAATCGCACCGGAAGCCTTGCAGCGCGCATGGGGTTCGAGGTCGTGCGCCTGGCGCGCATCGAAGAGGCCCTTGGCCCAGGGCTTGAAGGCGATCTCCTCGACGTTGAAGAAGGGAATGCGCGTGCTGTAGTCGGTGAACCACAGTCCCTTGGCGCCGCCCGGCTCCCAACTGATCAGTACCCGTCCATCGGCGTTGCGCGGCGCGGGCTGCGGAGTATCGGCTGCCCATGCGGCAGTCGAAAGTAGGGCGGTGAGAGAAGCACACAGGAGTGTGCGGCGGACGATGGCACTACGGATGGCAGCCTTGGCTAGGCGCATGTTCCCCTCCTGAAGGAGCCGATCCCGCGCTCCGGTTCTTGTTGTTATGCCGCGCAGTATAGGGGGGATGGGGGCAAAGGGAAGGCCCTGCGGGGCAGGGCCTGGCAGAAGCGGTGCGAGCCTTCAGTGCGCCGGAGCTTTCGCACCGTGCGAGCGTAAGGCCAGGCGCGACAACAGCAGCGCGATGAGCGCGCAAGTGGCGATGGCGCAGGCGAGGGGCAGCGGCGTGTTGTCGAATACGAGACTCACGAGCGCGATGGCGCTCGCACCCACCATCTGCTGCAAGGTGCCACCGAGCGCGGCTGCGGTACCGGCGATGGGGCCATGATCTTCGAGCGACAACACCATCGCCGTCGGCAATACCAGTCCAAGGAAGGCGTACGTGCAGAACAACAACACAGCCAGCACCGGGAAGCTGTCGAAGCCCAGCAGCACCAGCGCCAGCAAGGTGAAGGCGCCTGTGGCGTAGCCGATCACTGCGGTCTTGATCACGCGCAAGGCGCCGAAGCGTGCTTCGAGGTTCGCTGCAGTCTGACTCGCCGCGAAGAAGCCGAGTGCGTTGCAGGCGAAGGCCACGCTGTATTGGAAGCTCGTCAGGCCATAGTGGTTGATATAGAGGAACGAGCTCGTGGCAAGAAAGGCGAAGAAACTCGCCATTCCCATGCCGCCGATCAGCACTAAACCAAGGTAGTGGGCATCGCGCAGCAGCACGCCGAAGGCACGGAACATCTCGCCCCATCTGAATGGACGTCGGCGTTCGGGTGTCAGCGTTTCACGCAATCCGAAACGGGTCATCGCGAAGCCGATCAACGAGATCAGCGCCACGGCGAAAAACACGGCACGCCAGCCGAAGGGCTCGGTCACAGCGCTGCCCATGAGCGGAGCAAACATCGGCGACACCGACACGATCAGCATCACGGTGGACATCAGACGCGTTGCGGCGTTGCCCGTGTAGCAGTCGCGAATCACCGCGCGCGGAATCGACATCACTGCTGCTGCACCGATGCCCTGCACGAAGCGCATCGCAATCAGCCATTGCATCGTCGGCGCCAAGGCGCAGCCCACGGAAGCGAGCGCGAAAACCACGAGACCAAAGTAGAGCGGCGGTTTGCGTCCCAACACATCCGAAGCAGGGCCATAGACGAGCTGACTCAAGCCGAACGAGATGAAGTAAGCCATCAAGGTGGCCTGCGACCCTGACACACTCGCCTGCAGATCTTCCGTGATCACCGGCAGTGCCGGCAGATACATGTCGATCGCGAAGGGACCGATCCAACTCAGCGATCCGAGGACCAGGGCCATTTTGAGTAAGTCTGATTTCACGTGAGGTCCGGCTGTGTACGGGGTGGGCAGACGAAAGCGCGCCATTATAAAGAGGGGAGGAAGGAGGCGCAGAACTTCCGTGTAAAAAAATGTTGACGCGAGCTTGGCTCAACCGTGCGGTGAATTGTCGAAAATGCGATGCCGATCGCGTCTTGCACCATTGCGGTGCTGGTCGCCATTTATGAAAGGGTAGTGCGCCCCAATGTCCTCTTCATCGCACGAATTCATGCGTAACGGCTATGCCGGGAGGACTGACCATGAAATGCCTGCATCAGCTTCGCCTTGTCGGACCGCTCTTTGCGTTGCTCTTGGTTGCTGGCTGCACCTCGATGTTCCGCGGCGATGTGGTGACCTTTCATGAGGGGCCTTTGCCAGCGGGTGAAACCATTCGTGTCGTGGCGAGTGATCCCGCCAAGCAAGCCAGTCTCGAATTCCGCAACTACGCCAACCTGATCAATGAGCAGTTGCGTCGCATCGGCTACGAGCCCACCACCAGCAACGATGCCGAATTGATCGCTGAAGTGGACTATCGCGTGGAAGCGGAATCGCAGAGCGTGACCGTCGATCGTTCGCGTCCCTACGTGCGCTATCACTTCGGTTACGGTCGTTACTACGATCCCTTCTACTACGGCTTCTATAACGACTGGGGCCCCGACGTGTACACCACCCGTCCCAGCTACCTGCGCACGCTGGAGTTGAACATCGCTCACAACGACGAAGAGAGAGAACGCATCTTCGAAGGCCGCGTCCAGAGCACGGGTCTGCAAAACCTGCTACCCGAAGTGATGCCCTACCTCGTCACCGCGATGTTCGAGAACTACCCCGGTGAGAATGGGGTGACGAAGGTGGTGACGATTGAGAGGGATGAGTGAGCTATTTGGTCACGCCCTAACAGACTAAGGAGCCCACAGAACGGTTGCAGTACTGCGCAGTAGTGATGCCTGATTTTCTGGAGGAAGTTGAAACACTCCTAGATTTATTACCGGCATGGGAATGGGATTGGCCTGCACGCATACGCGCAACTGGCCACTTGGAAGGAGTTGATGGAAATTGGTTGAACCTTCGCACGGCACGATTCGGTCGGTGATCCAAGGATGATCATCGATTGCCTGTTGTATTCGCGAGGTGATCTGACTTGAGTCTTTGGTCGAGGCTGCGTTCACAGCCGCGGCCGCAGAGATCGAACTCAGTGATTGCTTATCCAGCAGAATCAACGCATAGCAGACGATGCCATAGGCAATCAGCAGCATCAACGGGAGGATCAGAGCGAACTCGATTGCCGATACTCCCTCTTGCTGCTTGATAGAAGCTATCGCTGGAACTCTATTTTTCTCCACTACGATCCTCCTGGTGAAGAGCGCGATCGCATCAATCGATGAGTATCGCCCCACCACCCTCACAAGTGAGATTGGCGCCTACGTCTGCGGTCGCCAGATCGACACCCAGGAGTGGGAGCAGCGCATTCAGAATAGGATCAAGAATCTTGCCTAACACGTCTCCAATGACGACTTGCAACGCAGAGATCAAACCAGCGATTAACTCGAAGGTCCCATTCAGCAGGTTCCCAAGCAGCCCATTCGGTTGGGTTTGATACGCCTTGATATTTATGTTGGCCAAAGTGGTTCCCAAACTGCTGACAACGGAACTTGTCGAGATACTCTGATAGGCGGGCTCCTCCCAGATTTCGGGCAAATCCGGGCTCATGTATACGAGCTCCGGACGAGTGGTGTTCCCAACGGGTGAGTCGACCTTAACGCCGAGGCCTGAGATCACATACTTCTTGGCAGTTGCTTTGGCATTGGTAACCCAATTGCCGTTTGGTTGCTGCCACTGCTCGTCTTCACACGATCCAAGTCCCAACACGATCACGCACTTTCGGGGACGCACCTTGCGATAGCCGATTTCAACAATCGGGCTTGGATCGACTATTGGGATTACGTTTGAAGAGAATAAGTCATCCTCATCCATACGCCCTATACGCAGACGTGCGATCTCTGTCTGGGCAGCTGATTCGAGTTCCTTGGAAGAGGTGCAGTCGTAATCCGTAACGCGTGCACTTGCTGCTGCAGCATCAATACTGACTTGCAGAGGGTGCGACGCAACTTCGGTATAAACCACATTGCGTGAGCTGCAGTTGTTGGTACAGACGGTAAGTAGGAGCTCGAACACATCCTTGAGTAGATTTCCCACCGCGCCAATGAGATTCAGTCCTCCGTAACCTGCGGAGTTGAGGAAGTTGACGAGAGGTGTCAGCAGAGGAGAAAGGATACTTGTCAGGTCGCTCACTAGGCCCGTCACTCCAGTCAGATCAACTTCGACCAAGGCTCTTACCTGTGCAGTGCGAACGAAAATCCGGTCAGGACCATAAGGATCCTGCTTGGCCAATTCTGGATTGCCGACTGATGAAAGCACTGGTGGTTCGATCGCCTTTATGCGAGCTCGTACAGTAGCGAGTCCAGGAACTCCAACAACGGGTAGATCAACCGAGGCGACGCTGTCTCCATTGGCAAGCATCGCTCCTCCCTGAATGAGTTCCAGTACGTTCAATCCAAGATCGAGGGCGGCAGCAGGAACACCCGTGCCGATCTCAACAAGCTCACCTAGCTTCAGTAGTGGGTGAAAACCGGGTAGATGCAGAGCAAGTAGGTTTTCGATCGCGCCCACAGCGGCAGCGATATCCCCTGTACCGTGACCTTGCTCCAAAACGTCGGCTGCCACGCCAAGTAACCGGCCCAGCGCGACATCGGTCGTGAGTACTTGGGCGTAGTTGCCGACTTCGAGGCCAAGATCTATGGCGAGAGCATCCAGGAATCTCAGCAGATTTATATCTGTACCGACGAGTCCGGACCATGAGCCAGCACTTAGATTGATAGTGCCTCCCAGAAGGCCGCCCACGACGGCGTTCAACAACAAACTTTTCTGGGTGTCGATCGAAACCAGGCCAGAACGAATAGTGAGCTGTGCGGCTGGTTGGAGCGTGAGTGCTATGGCGCACGCCGAAACGGTTCTACTCGGAAGGAACCAACTAGGAGGGGTGCCGGTAACAACCGCTCTCACTGCATCTGCTAAATCAGGATTGCTGGTGTTGAGTCGAGGGTCTGCTACTCCGGGAGCACATGAAGTGGCAGTTTGCTCTGCTGGCCTCCAGAGTCCGCATTGCAGAGGAGCCATGGTGCCTTTGTTCTCGAGATTCAGAATGGCGGTGGCTTCTCCGGCCAGCTGTGCTGCGCTGCAGTCACGGCTACCGTCTTCCAACACGATAAGCTTCTTGGCGCCAGAAAGCGCAGCAAGATCGGCCGCCTTCTGATACTCGCGCTTGTAGTAGTACAGGAAGCCGATATCGATGACTGCCAGCACCGCAATCATCAATGCGATACAAACCGCCGCCGCAACGGCTATGGAACCGCGTTGCGGAGTCCGCTGTGGCAACCTGCCTCTCATTGGATGATTCCCTGTCCTAAAAACGTGCGTGCAGTTGCTTGCATCTCATTCGGTGCCAAGAAGCCTAGAAGTGGTAGCGTGGGTATGACCGGATGCTGCGCGTATGGATAGGTGATCGTTACCACAATCTGGCAGCGGGGACGTTGATCGTATGCGACCGGGTTGGCGCAGTCCGGTTCTATGGTGGTGCTGCAGCTTTCGTTCTCGACGGTACAGATGCTGACATCCACCTCAGGTAGTGTCTTCAACCAACCAAGCTGATGTTTTGCCGCTGCATCTGCTGCGCTTTGTCGCACTTCTAAGGGCGAAGTGCCACTGGGAAGGATTCCAGGATGATTGAGGGCAGCTCGGGTTCCTTCTTCGGCAGCATGTTGCAGATTCATTTGCACAAGGAAAATGAAACCGTACATGAGAGTGGCGTAGACCAAGCCGAAGAAAACCGGGAAGGCTATTGCGAATTCGATGGCTGTTGCGCCACGGAGTCGTTCAATCACTCCAGTAGGGCCGCAGGATGCGAAACGTAGCGGAAACATTCGTCTCTCTCCTACTTGGCATGAAAAGCAACAGACATCAATAACGAGTGATGACAGCAGGCGTCGAAAGTCGAACGCTTTTCCCTAATCTTGTTTGAATTACAGAGTGAGCATCAGCGCAGTGATGCCGTGCTCACTCTGCAAGCATTTTGTCTCATCGGTGTCATGCGTCGAAGAGCAACGCGTTTAACAGCCTGGAGGCGGTGTCGCAGCTTCTTAGCCGCCGGGAGTGGTGCCAGTGGTTGCGTTATCAAGAGTGGTAGAAACGCCACTGAATACTTCTTGGACGTCCGTACCAAGAGTGGAAATTGCGCCAGCAGCTACTGCGATGATTAGACCGGCGATGACGGCGTATTCGATTGCGGAGGCGCCGGATTCGTCTTTGGTGAAGCGAAGGAGTTTATTGCGTAGAGAACTGAAAAGTTTCATGGGGCTCGCACCTTGTATCAGTGAGGAATTACGACCTTGACTCTACCAAGTATCTATAGAGCTAATACCCCTGGAAGAGCGATGCGCAGTTTCTTCCTGTTTTTTGAAGAAAAAAATAATTAATTAGTACTAGTACTAACTTGATATTTAGTCCTCTTGGCTAAGCCTATAGAGTGCGCTCCACTCAGTATTACGCATGCCGACCGGAAGCAGCCGAGATTGAAGTAGATCGTGGGGGCTAGTTCTTCGCGGCCGGGCGTAAGTGAGAATCGTTCACTCGACGCAAGAGGGCTTCCGCTTGAGCAGTCGTTTCCTGGTCACCCTGGCCGTACTTCTATTGTTGGGCGCCGGCATCGTCGGCTATTGGGGTTTGCAGCAAGGTACTGGTACCAATGGCAGCGCCCCTCCCGAGTCAGTCGCACAGCAGCAAATCATCCCGACCGAAGCTCTGGCTGAACAATTACAGCAAGCACGCCAGCGTGCGGAAGATGAGCTGCTCGTTCCTGTCGTCTTGCTTGCTCGCGCCGTTCCTGCACACGTTCCGCTTGTACAGGAAGATCTCCTGGTCGAGCGCCTTCATCTTGCTCCACCCGGCAGCTATAGCGATCCAGCCGCATTGATCGGTAAGACCCTGTGGCGTGATCTACCGGCCGGTACGGTTCTGAACGAAAGCAGTTTCGAGGTGGGCGGCCCGCTGGCGCGCATGATTCGTCCCAATGAACGGGCCCTGGCGATCGCAATCGATGAGATCGTTGGCAATGGCGGGCATCTGCGTCCTGGCGATTACGTCGACGTTTTACTTTATTTGGGACAAAGCGAATTTAATCCAGATCAAACTGCGCAGGTGGTAGTGCCCGCTTTGCGCATTTTGAGCGTGGGTGACGAGTTGGGTTTGACCTTGTCGGGCGAACCGGCGGCTGCACCACTTACCACTGAAGAAGAGCAACGTGCTGCAGCGCAGCAGCGCAATCAGCGCAATGCTGCACGTAGTGCGGTACTGGCGGTGCCGGAGCCCTTGCTCACCCGCTTTGCGCTTGCTGCGCAGGTTGGTCGTTTGAGCCTTGCCGTTCGTAGCGCCGAAGAAAAGCTGCTTGAAAGCTACTACGCAGGGACACTCGAGCAGGTCGACACGATCAATCAGCAGCTGTTCCAGTTTCAGAAGCTGGCTCTCAGTCAGGCGCAGCGTCCACAGCCCGGCCTGGTGCCGCCACCGCCGCGCGGCATCGAAGTGCGTCGCGGCACCGAAGTCGCTCGCGAACTTCCCTGATTCGAGCCGAGGAGAGCCCCGCAATGTCCTTCGCTGTCTTTTCCCTGCGTAGTTTCCTGGCCGCCAAGACCGCTCGTGTGGTTGGAAGCGAGATGTGTGTTTCTTCAAGAAAAGGTTTGCGGATCGCAAGCCTGACTTTGATTGCTTCTATATATGGTGGGTTCCATAGTGCCGCTGCTCTGGCTGCAGAGTCCTGCAATCTGAGTGAATTGGTTGCGCCCATCGAACTTGCGCCCGGCCTTCAGCGTGAGATCAACTTGCCCACCACCATTCGGCGTCTTGCTGTGGGCAACCCCGACGTGGCGGATGTGCAGCTCACCAGCAACATCAGTTTTCTGATTACGGCCAAGACCACCGGTGTCACCAATATCAGTGTGTGGACGCCATGCGGTCCGGCACCACAGCAGACGATGATTTTCGTCCAGGGCAGTGCCACTACTGCGTTGACCCAGGCTGCACCTGTCGGCGTGCCCGTTCTGCCGGCGCAGGTGCAGACCGACATCCGCTTCGTGGAAGTCAGCCGCAGCAAGCTGCGTGATGTGGGCATCAATCTCGCCGCCGTGACTTCCAACAACTTCCTGTTTGGCTCGCCTGGTTCTGCGCCTGGCAGCGTCGCCGGTGGCGCAGTGAGTGGTGTAACGCCCTCGCTGCCGCTCAGTGATCAGGGTTTCAACATCGTGTGGGGCGGGGGCAGCAGTCGCGTGCTTGCCGCGTTGAACGCGCTCGAAGGCAGTGGCTTCGCCTACACCTTGGCGCAACCCAGCCTGGTGGCGATGAGCGGTCAGAGCGCCAGCTTCCTCGCCGGTGGTGAATTCCCGGTGCCGGTACCGACCTCGAGCAGCAACAACTTCTCCATTCAGTACAAGGAATTCGGTGTGCGTCTCACTCTGACTCCTACTGTCGTGAGCGGTAATCGCATCGTGCTCAAAGTGGCGCCGGAGGTGAGCGAGTTGGACTTCGCTGCGGGCGTCACCATCGCTGGTACTTCCGTCCCAGCACTCAACGTGCGCCGCACCGATACCAGCGTGCAGCTGGCGAGTGGCGAGAGCTTCGTCATCAGTGGTCTCGTCAGCACGCGCAACCAGGCATCGGTGGACAAGCTTCCTGGCCTCGGGGATGTGCCAGTCCTTGGCGCCTTCTTCCGCTCCTCTCGCATCGATCGCGAGGAACGCGAACTACTGATGATCGTAACGCCGCACCTCGTGCAGCCGATGGCTGCCGATGCGCCGCTACCGGCGCTGCCGGGCGAGGCAGAGCGCCGGTACGCACCGAATCTGTTCGAGCAACTGTTCGATCCGCAGAACGAATTCAATCGCATTCAAGGCCTGTCCCGCTGAGGTATCGCCATGAGCATGAGTTTCCTGGTTAGCACGCGCGACAAGTCGCAGGTGGAGTGGCTGCAGAGCTCATTGGTGGCTCTGGGACAGGTGGTGGAGGCCGATGGGGGCGTCGAAGAGCTGTCGCGCCTTGCCGACCTCATGCAGGTATCCGTCGTGTTCGTTGCGGTGGATCGACATCAGCAGGTGCAGCAATGCGCCTTGATCGAAAGCTTGCTGGAAGCACGTCCGATGGTAGCGGTGATCGCCATCGGCGATGGTTATGACAGTGACCTCGTGCTGGGTGCGATGCGCGCCGGTGCGCGTGATTTCATCACTGTGGGCCAGCGCAGCAGCGAAGTGCAGGGGCTGGTGCGCCGCCAGCTCAATCGTTTACCTCGTCCTACGCAGCTCACCGATTCGCAGGCAGAAGTCCTGGTCGTGTTCGGTGCCCAGCACGATCCCGATGCCAGCCTGATCGCTACCCATCTGGCAGTTGGCCTGGCAGAGGCTTCCGATGATCCGGTGCTGTTGATCGATCTCGGTCTGCCCTCCGGGGAAAGCAAGGCCCTACTCGGTTTGGAATGTACCTTCCATTTCGCCGACGCCATTCGCAACCTGCGCCGTCTCGATGCAGGTGTGATCGAGAGTGCCTTCTGCCATCACGACAGTGGCCTCACGTTGCTGCCGCTTGATGATGAACCCTTCTTGCTCGATCGGATCAATTCGGCAGAGTTGTTCCTGTTGTTCGGTACCTTCAAGTCACACTTCGGCAAGGTGGTCGTCAACCTCACCGGCCAGCGTGACAGCAGCATTCTGCGCTCGATCGTGAGTGGTGCCGACCGCATCTTCTGGCACGTGGATCAGAGCGTGGCCGGCAATCGTCGCAGTCTCAACCTCCTGCAGGCTTGGCGGCAGGAAGGCGTGAAGCTCAATCAGGCTTCACTGGTGGTGGATCGTTACATCAGCAACGTGGCGCCGGATGCCAGCACCTTGGCCAAGACTTTCGACATGCCGTTGGCCGGCAGTTTTCCGATGAGCGCCAAAGAGCGGTTGGAATGTCGCAATCGCGGTCGCGACTTGTTCGATCTCGCTCCAGGCGATGCCTTGAGCAAGGCACTCGACAAACTCGTGCGCGACGCCGGCGGCGCCAACACTCGTAAACGCAGTTTCTGGCAGCGACTGAGAGGCTAGTCCCATGAATACGCGTACGAACCCCGATACTGCCATTGCCCTGGAAATGGGATGGGACGCGCCCGGCGGCCTGGAGCCCGCGCCCTACGAAGACACCTCCAACGAGTTGAAGGCGATTCTGCATCGCTACGTCATCGATCAACTCGAAGAAGAACAGGACAACCTGTTGGAAGGCAGCCGCGCACGTCTCGCGCAGTACGTCCATGAGCAGGTGCAGAGCTATGTGCGTCGTCGTCAGCTAGTGGTTTCCCGCTATGAGATCGACCGCTTGTCTGAAGAGCTGGTCGATGAGCTTGTTGGTTACGGTCCTCTCGAGCTGCTGTTGCGAGACCCGAACATCACCGAGATCTTGGTGAATGGCCCGCGCAACATCTTCATCGAGACCGAGGGTGTGTTGCGCCCCTGTCCATTGCGCTTCATCGACGATCAGCATTTGTTGCGTGTGATCCAGCGCATCCTGGCGCCGCTCGGTCGCCGTTTGGATGAATCGTCGCCGATGGTCGATGCGCGGCTGCCCGACGGCAGCCGTGTGAACGTGGTCATTCCTCCCATCGCACTGAATGGCCCTTGTCTTTCGATTCGTAAGTTCCGCCGCGACATGCTGCGCGGAGTGGACCTCATCGCTTCGCGTTCGCTCGACATGCAGGTGTTGGATTTCCTCAAGAAAGCGGTCGGCGCACGTTGCAACGTTTTGGTGAGCGGTGGTACCGGCACCGGTAAGACCACCATGCTCAACCTCCTGAGCTCCTTCATCGATCATCGCGAGCGCATCGTCACCATCGAGGACACCGCGGAATTGCAACTTGGTCACGACCATGTCGTGCGTCTGGAAACCCGGCCACCCAATGCCGATGGCCACGGTGAAGTGACCGCGCGTGGTCTCGTGCGCAACGCGCTGCGTATGCGCCCTGATCGCATCGTGTTGGGCGAGATCCGTGGCGACGAGGTCGTGGACGTACTGACCGCCATGAACACCGGTCACGATGGTTCCATGAGTACCTTGCACGCCAACAACGCGCAGGATGCCTTGCTGCGTCTGGAAACCTTGGTGGGCCTCACGGGTGTGAAGGTGGCAGAGAAAACGCTGCGTCAGATGATCTGCTCCGCGATCGACATCATCATCCAGCTCACGCGTCTGCCCGATGGCCGCCGCTGTGTATCGGAAGTGTTGGAAGTGGTGGATCTGCGCGAAGACATCTACGTGACGAACACGCTGTTCAAGCTGGACCGTCGCACCGGCACCTTCGTGCGCGAAGCGCTCAATCCGAGCAGCGACAAGCTGCGCGGCGAACATCTGAGTTTCTGAGAGAAGAATCCATGAACGCAGTGGCGCTGTTCTGGGCAACGAGTCTGCTGTTCGCAGCAGGCGCCATGTTGTTGCTGGTTCGCGCCCAACGTACCGCCGCCGCCGAACGTGTGCTGAGTCGCTTGCAGGACGAAGCGCAGCTGCGTGCAGAGCGCAAGCGTGCCAATGCTGGCTTGCGGCGGATGTTGTTGCAGGCTGGTATCGACGTGCCCTCCAGTTCCTTGATCTCCATGGCCGCACTCGTCGGCGTACTTCTGTTCGTCGTGCTGCTCGTGGCAGGTCCCGCCATCACACTCTTTGTATTCCTTGTGCTTATCGGTGTGTCCCATCTTCTTCTGAGGTGGCGGTACAACCAGCGCGTGTCCAAGATGGTGAGTCAGTTGCCGAGCTTCTTGGATCACGTCATTCGTAGCCTCAAATCCGGACGTAGCCTTGGTGATGCCGTGCAGCTCGCCAGCACGCGCGCCCCCGAACCACTGCTTGGTGCCTTGGCCGGCACTCGCCGCAGCCTCGAACTGGGCTTGTCGCTTGGTGAAGTTATGGAAGATTTCGCCGAGCTCTATGATCGCCAGGAGTTCCACATGTTGGCCGTGAGCGTGAAGGTGAATCAGCGCTACGGCGGCAATGCCAGCGACTTGATGGAGAACCTGATCACGCTGATCCGAGACCGTGAGCGCGCTGCTGGCCAGTTGCGAGCATTGACCGGTGAAACGCGTATCAGTGCTTGGGTGCTTGGCGTAATGCCGATCGGTATGTGCGCTTACGTCTTCCTTTCCAATCCCGACTTCATCTTGGGAATGTGGAACGATGCGACCGGACGTTTGCTGCTTCTCGGCGCTTTCGGTCTGCAGATTCTCGGCAGCTGGGTGCTCTGGCGCATGTTGAGGAGCGTGTGATGGCGCCGATGACACTCAGTGCAGTGATGATGGTCATGTCGGCTCTGCTGTTCTTGCTGGCTGCAGTGCGAGAGCAGAACGAACGTCGCGCGATGGTTCGCCGCATGGGGGCGGCCGGGCGCGCCGGCACCGAAAATTTGAAGCAACTGGGCGGTCGCACGCTCGGTCGCTGGAATTGGAACATCGATGCCGAGGTGCGCGCCCTGCTGGATCAGTATGGCTGGCGCAAGCCCTCACAGCGTGCGCTTTTCTTTGCGATCCAACTCGGTTCTCCCTTCGCCGCCCTTGGCTTGGTGGTGCTCTACTTCCTGCTCGTACGGAGTCAATTGCCAGGCTTTCTGCCTTTGGTTCTCGCGGCTGGCATTGGCTATCTGTTGCCCAAACGCGTATTGGTCATGGCAGTGAACGCTCGTCGCAAGCGCATCGAGGCGGAAGTGCCGATCATGATTCCGCTGCTGCGTATGTTCTTCGAAGTCGGCATGACGGTGGAGCAGGCGTTGCGTGTGCTCGTCAACGAAGGTGAAAAGATCGTGCCGGAGTTGGCAAAAGAGTTGGAGCAGACTCTGACGCGTGTGGATGCTGGTCTCGAGCTGGGGCCGGAACTAAGAGCAATGGCCGAGCTCGTCGACGTCGATGATCTGACCGAATGCGTTGGGATTCTGGAGCAACTGATAAGGCAGGGGGGCGGCGCTCTGGCTTCTCTGCGCAATCTGAAGGAACTGTTGGACGAGCGTCGCATGACCGCTCTGGAAGAAGCCGTATCGAAACTGTCGGCCAAGATGTCCGGCGTGATGGTGGCCTTTCTGTTTCCCGCACTGCTGATCGTGCTGGCGGGGCCCGGCTTCATCGCAATCATTCGAGCATTGGGAGGTTGAGGTATGTGTAGGCGAGAGCAAACCCTGAGCTGCCTGCGGCCTGCGTTGCCGTTGCTGCTGGCTCTCTTGGGAGGTTGTGCGGGAACAGCGGTGAGTAATCAAAGTCCGATTGCCCAGGTGCCAAGCGCGCCGCGCGACCCCGTATGCGCTCCCTATACGGCGGAGCAGGGACTGTTGGTGAACCTGGCGCAGGAACAAGTCGCCGAAGGTCGTCTGCACGCAGCGCTCGCCAATCTCGAGCAACTGCCGCACAACAATCCCGACGTGCAGCTGCGCAAGGCGCAGATCCTGCGCCATCTCGATCCGCAGCGTGCCAAGGTGCTCTATCGCGATCTTCTGAATGGCCCGTGCTACGAAGCTGCGGCCAATCATGGTCTGGGGCAGATCGCGGCTGCCGAAGGTTTCCATCGTGAAGCGCAGGGCCATCTGCGAGTGGCGGCCAAGCTGTCGCCCGCCGATCCAGCAATTCGCAACGATCTCGGCCTCGTCTACTTGCACATGCGTCGTCTCGATGAAGCACGCTTCGAGTTGATGACCGCATTGGAGCTCGCCGAAGGCGAGACACAGGCGGCGCAGAATCTCCTGGCGCTGCTGCTCTATCAAGACCGTTGGGACCAGGCGAGCGCGCTCATCGAAGGCAAGAAACTGAGCCCGCAGCAATTCGAAACCGCCCAGGCGCTGGCGCGGCAGTTGCAGGAAGAAGATGGTGTCGTGCTGCCGAACGTCGGTAGTGGCTCTAATTCGAACGCCATTCCGCTGAGTCAAGCTCCAGGCTAAGTCGAGGAACTGATCATGAAAATCGTAGTGATGATGGCGCTGTCCTTGAGCGCAAGCAGTATGGTCCTTGCGGCCGAATCCGACTTGCCGGCGCGTCAAGTGGAAAGCCTCAGTGCCGCACAGGCTCAGTCGACTGCTCCCGTACCGGCTCAAGCTGCAACTGCTTCGGCGCCAGCGCCGGAGCCGCGTGTGGGAGTGAATGATTGGCTGGAGCTACAGCGCAGTGGTCGGGTGGCCTCGCCAATCATTCAAAGTCAAAGCGATGCCGAGCGTGAGCTTGCGAACCAGCGCTTGCTCAATAGTTACGGTCATTCCATTCCGGAATTTTTTCGGGGCAATGGCGCGAACAGCGGTGCTGGTCCACAGTAATTAAACGCTGAGTATCGCGGCCAGACACATGCCGCAAAAGAGAAAGGGGGCATAAGGCACCTTGCTTAGCGGCGGCGCCAGTGCAGAACAATTGAGACGGAATGCTGTTGGCAGTCGTTGCCAGTAAGACGGTGCCAGGAGTGCCCACAGCACGAGAGCGAGTGCGGCGCCAACGATGGTGTAGGCAACGAAGGCGAGATCGCTGGCAAGGCCCACCACCGCCAGCATCTTGACGTCACCGGCTCCCAAACGCTTGAGCGCATAGCCCGGCAGCGTCAGCAGTAGTGCGAAGGCAAGACCGATGAAGGCTGCAACGGGGGTGGCGCCGGTGAAACTCCGGTGAAACATCAGTAAGAACAGAGCGCCCCCAAGCAGCCCTGCGAGCACCAACGTGTTGGGTATGCGTCGCTCACGCGCATCGATCCTTGCGCAGAAAAAGGCCCAGGTGAGCAAGACGAGCAGGGAGATGGGAACGGGAACCTGCATGAAGGATCGTTGATTCGGATTGAAGTCGAAGAAAGAACGAGCGGGATTATATGGGTACGAACGAAAACGGCTCCAGCGTGCTGCGTGCTGTACGCCGTTGGTTCGGTGGAGGCAGCAGTGACGAGCAGCGGCACGAACCGCAGCTCGACTCTGCCTTGCAGAATTACGACGGGCTTAGTCTTCTACTCGATGACGAAGGTCTCATCCTCGCCACCAGTGCGGGTCTGCGCGGCGTGTTGGGTACCGATCTCAGCGGTCGTTCGCTCGCTGAGGTGGTGGCAGTCTCTCAGCCGTGGCTGAAGCTGAAACCTGCGACCTGGGCCAAGCAAGTGCCTCCCATCGAGATCGCAACCGTAACGGGTACGAAGGTCGTGCTCAGCGGCGTGCTCGACACGGCAGGCGAAGGGCTCTGGCAACTGACCTGCGTCGATCTCAGTGCCATCGTGCAGCGTCAGCAGGATCTCGAAAGTCAGCACCGCCTGTTCAGCACCATGGCGCGTCTGTCGTCACGTTTGCGTGAGCGCATGCACGACATCGAAGAAGCTGCCGAAGATTGGCTCGAAGGGCTGGCGTTGCAACTGCACATCCCGCAGCTCGGGCTCCTGCTCCTGGACGAAAAGGGTTGGCGCTACGTGCAGCAATATCAGCGCCCTGGGTTGAGTCGTCCTCTGCCGCCGCCGCAAGTGGTTACTGCGGATATCACCTTGGGTTTCACCGATCAACCACGGCAGAAGCGCCTGGTCGATGGGTCCTCGCTGTGGCTGGTGCCATATGTCGAAGAGGGCAAACTGCAGGCGCTGCTGGTGTGCAACGATTACGCCGCGCGCGAGAAGAGTCCCTGGCTGGGCAATGACGAATGGGTGCATCTCTTTGCGCAATTCGCCGCACCGGTGCTGTTGCATGCACGCAAACCGGGACGCGTCGAACGTGAACGACGCCTATCCGCGCTGGAAGAACTGAACTCCGGTGGTTGGTGGGAGTTCTGGGCCAACGAACGTGTGCTGCGCGTCTCGCCGTTGCTTGCACGCATACTGCAGCTCGACTCCTCGACACTGCCGCTCGAACATTGGATGGCCTTGCTCGATCCCATGGATCGCGATCAGTTCCTGGTGCGCCTGGAGGCGGGCCTCGATAGCGGAAGCTTCATGCACACCCTGCGTCTGCGCGTTGGCGATCAGTCACGCTGGTATCGCTTCGAAGGTCGCATACAAGGGCAGGGCGAACATGCGCGGCTATTGGGCTTTGCGCTCGACATCGACAGTGTGCGCAAGCGCGAAGAAGAGGCCGATGCCACCAAGGCGCGTCTTGCTGCCCTCGTCGACAGTGCCCCCGGAGTGATCTATGTGCAGGGCTATGAGGACGGTGCGTTTCCCTTCGTGTTCTGCAGCGCCAGTTTGGAAACCTTGTTGGGTTGGACCAAGAACGATCTGCAGGAAGCGCCCTTCGCGTCGCTGCTGCATCCGCAGGACCGCGAACCCTATTTCCAGAAGTATCCCCAGCTTCTGCAGCACGGCCATGCGAGCTTGCAGTACCGCATCCGCGACCGTGCAGGGAGCTATCACTGGATTCAGGACGAAGCCAAATTGTTGCGCGACGAGCGCGGCAATCCCTTGGAGGTCGTGGGACTCTATCTCGACGTGACCGAAGCGAAGGAAGCGGCCGAGCGCATCTTCCGCAGCGAAGAAAGCTATCGCTCCTTGGTGAACGATTCGCCGGCCATCATCTGCCGCTATCAAGCCGATCTCACGCTGCTCTTCGCCAACCCGGCGTTGGCCGAGGCACTCAACATTCCGCATGAGCAGGCCACGGGCATCAACCTCGGTGAATACCTCACCAATGAACACAAGGAAGAGGCGTTGGCGCGTCTCAAACGCCTGACGCCAGCGCAGCCTTCGGCCAGTGCCGAAATCTGTATCAAGCGTTCCGATATGGAAACGCGCTGGTGGGTGCTCTACGAACGCGGTCTCTTCGACGACAAGGGGCAGTTGCTGGAAGTACAGGCAGTCGGTCGCGACAACACCGAAGTGCATCAGACGCGCCAGCAGCTGTTCCAGAGCGCCAAGATGGCCACGCTCGGTGAAATGGCGACGGGGCTTGCGCACGAGATCAATCAGCCCCTGAGCGTGATTCAGATGACGCTCGCCAACCTCACGCAGCGCGTCACTGCCGGCAGTGTCACCCCAGCGTACCTGGTCGAGAAGCTCGAACGCATCAAGGGACAGGTGCAGCGTGCTGCAGGCATCGTCAATCACGTACGAGTGTTTGGGCGCTGGTCGGGCGTGGAAGGCGAACTGTTCGACCCGAGCAAGAGCATCGAGGGTGCCTTGTCGCTGGTTGGCCAGAAGTTGGCGCTGATGGAAATCCAGATATTGCGCGAAGGGCCACAGGAACTACCGGAAGTCAAAGGACAGCCGGACCGGCTCGAGCAGGTGATCATCAACCTCTTGATGAACGCCTCGCATGTATTGCTCGAGCGCAGGAAGCGGCAGGAGAGCCTCGAGCCCTACGTCAAGATTACAACCCAGGTGGGGCCGGATTGCGTCACCCTGACAGTGGAAGACAACGGTGGCGGGATTCCACCTCCGATCATGGGCAAGATCTTCGAACCCTTCTTCACCACCAAGCCACCGGATCAGGGAACGGGCCTGGGTCTGGCGGTGAGTCGCGAGATCATCAGTCAGATGAATGGCAAGCTGCGCGCGGAAAACCACGCGGAGGGCGCCCGGTTCATCATCACCTTGCCCGTGCTCAACGCGGTGGCGGCGCAGGCTCCGGCACGCAATCGCGCCTGAGTGCGGCGCGGGCCGTACCCGCGCAGCGGAGCGGCCTTCGTACCCAGCGTTCGCGAGTCTTTCGTAGGTCCTCCGTGGGGAGATCGACACCCTCGCGGTTCCACTGTTCGTCGACGCGTCCTCAGAGGCCTTGTTTGAGGCCTTCCTCCGCCTGTGTCCTCCGCAGGGTATTAGTACCTTCCGGGGAGGGAGTTCAACGTAGTTCCTTGATTGTGATCAATGCATCCCAGAACGTGATCCGTATCGCGCGGCACTGGGAAAAATAAGGGTTTTTCGCAATTTTCGCCTGTTCTGGAATGGTTGTTAGAAGTGCCAGTACTGCGCAGGTGTTAGTACCAATTGTTTATTTTTGCACATAGAGAGGATGGCTAGTATGGCGCCCCAGCTCATCACGCGGACTCAGTGGAAGGAACTCACCATGCGTAAACACTTGAACAGATTGCTAGCGGGAGTGGCCGTCGTTGCTGTGGCTGGCTGCATGAATGGATTCGGCGGCACCACCAACAGCACTGCTGCCCGACAACCAGCCGAAAGGGCTCCGTCCGACTTCGAAGACATTGCGCTGGACCTGTCCGATCTGCGGCCGGGTTTCATTCGCAATGGCATTTTCGTACCGGTGCAGGAACTCACTGGCGTTCGTGTGGGAATGAGCCGCGAACAGGTGCGTAACCAGCTCGGTGGTCCGGTCAGCGGTTCCAGCAACGGCTGGTGGTTCTACAACATCAATCTGCCGCTCGAAGGCATCGACGATTACCTCGTTTGCCAGTACCGCGTTGCGTTCACTGGCGACACCGTAAGTGACATCACCTGGCGCCGTCCGCAGTGCAAGGCGCGCTATGACGAACTCGTGGCCGCCAACCAGGCGCCGGCCGAACCGCAAACCATCACGCTCTCCAGCGACGTGCTGTTCGCCTACAAGAGCGATCAGCTTTCCGCCGATGGTCGTCGCGCTCTCGATGACGTCGCCCGCATCGTGATGGACGAAGTGAATCTGCGCCGCATCGACGTCGTCGGTCACGCCGACCGCATCGGTAGCGACAACTACAACCTCGCGCTGTCGCAGCGCCGTGCTCGTGCCGTGGGAGCCTACCTCGCCGAACGTGGTGTCCCGTCCGCGCTGATCTTCATCGAAGGCCGCGGCGAGCGCGAACCCGTAGTGACCTGTCCGGGCGACAGGGTCACCGATGAACTGAAGAACTGTCTGCAGCCGAACCGTCGCGTGGAGATCACGATCAACGGGACGCGCTGAGCACCAAGTCGAATCGAATGAAAGGAAGCAATGAACACCGCCTCACGTGAGGCGGTGTTCTTTCGGACCGGCTGATACCTCCAAGGTCGCATTCTTTAAGGGAGCAGTTTCATGGCAGAGAACAACACAATCGAAGTAGTGGGCAAATCCAGCAGAGCCAAGACCTCTGTATCCGGCAATGAACCTATTACGCTCACCGAAAGCAGCGTGGTGAAACTGCCCTATGGTCCTGAAGAAATCGCCTCCATCACTCAGGACGGCTTGGACCTCGTAGTGGTGCTGAAGTCCGGTGAGCGCATCGTCATTGGTAACTTCTTCGCCAACGAAGGTGAAGATGGCAGCCAGCTGGTGTTGGAAGACGACAACGGCGTGCTGTGGCTCGGTCAATACGAGGCTCCCTGGACCGCGACCTCCGAATTTGCCTTTGCCGAAATTTCGGACCTGATGCTGGCTGCCGGCGCAGGTCTTTCCAGTGGCGCACTTTGGGCTCTGGGTCTGCTCGGTGCAGGCCTGGCCTACGCCATTCTCGAAGACGACGATGACGACGACTCGGACGCTGATGCCGATGCCGATGCCGATGCCGATGCCGACGCAGATGCGGATGCGGATGCGGATGCGGATGCGGATGCGGATGCCGATGCCGACGCAGATGCCGATGCAGACGCGGACGCTGATGCCGATGCAGACGCTGATGCCGATGCCGATGCAGATGCAGATGCAGATGCAGATGCCGACGCGGACGCTGATGCAGATGCAGATGCAGATGCAGATGCAGATGCAGATGCAGACGCCGACGCTGACGCTGACGCTGACGCCGA